>Ga0209963_1000033_pt1 | contig 786370 bp, 744 predicted proteins | sample ThiBio_1000_biof_2_FD_183957 | JGI IMG/M metagenome (GOLD analysis project Ga0209963, IMG submission 183957) | Wastewater bioreactor microbial communities from Cape Town, South Africa - Thiocy_cont_1000_biof (SPAdes) | ecosystem: Engineered > Bioreactor > Thiocyanate-remediating >... | reverse complement strand
CTTGTTCAGCGGGCGCTTTGCCCAGTCCGGATTTCTGTTTCATCTTCGCTCCTTGCGGCTACGATGAACCAGAAATCCTCCCTTCGTGAAGTCCTTCAATTTGTCTCAAGGGTGCTGACGGCGAACAATCGGATCGCGAACGACATTTGTCTGACGCTTCGGCAAGCGCAGCTTGCCGTACCCCCATCTCGGAATCCTTATCCGTCTCAAGTTCCACTTCTCCAGTGCGAGGCGGAACGTCATGGTCGGCAGCAATCTTCTTATCGGGGCGGGACTGATTACTGGTATCTTTCGCGCGGAGCCGCCAATGTTCGACGTCCTCTCGCGTTTGAGTGGGCTCGCCCAGGCCGATGCAAGCGGAACGATCCTTAGTCCTCCAGGCCTTGCGATGTTTCATCAGATCCTCCCGCGGTTCGCAGCAACCAGAGGTCACGTGGCCCGCAATCGCAATCAATACGGTCGCATTATCGGTGGCCTCGCCTGGAATCGTTTGAGGTACATCAAGGCCGGCCTCGGTAGCACGCGGCATCGGAGGCGCGTGTAACTGAGACGCTTCTGGTTTACATTTCCAGCGAGCGATCGGCCCTTCCAGTCATCGTGGTTCTCGATAGAGATGCCGGCGAAAGTAGAGGCCGGACGAACACCATGACTTCGTCCGTGCTTTCGATTGGCCTGATCCGGAATCCGGCCGCCTGGAGAGCCTGAGCCCGGCGCAGGGCGAGCATGAGCTGATGAAATGCCGGACTTGCCTTGCGTGGATTTCCGAGGCCGCCGCAGGCGTTTTCCAAGCCATTGATGGTGTTGACAGAGAATCACAGCACCACGTCGGCTGGGCAACTATTCGGAATGAGGAGCAGAATCCCCTGGAGGGGAATCGGGACCATGCAGCATCTGTTGCTTCGAGGAATCGGAGAGAGCAGCGACGTAATTGATCCGGTCTCGCACGACGGTCGGCGGGCCCAGGCTCGTCCAGCCCGCCAGAACCGCCGCGCTCATCCAAAGCAAGCGAGTTACCGAGCTCAACACCGAGTCACCCAGCAAAGCAGGCACCGGACAGAGTGGGCCGGCAGGTCCCCCCTTCCTGGCCAACCGACAAGCTTACTTCAGCGATATCGACATCCCGCTAGGCTCAGGCCGGACACGCGGAAGGGACAGCTGCGGCCACGCCAAGTCGGCACTCCGTTGCCCACGCCGCCACCGACGAGCAGACCACCTTCACCATCCTGACCCGGACGAGCCCGGTAGCTTGCGCCTGGGACGGCGTTGCCGGCACGATGAAAGCAAGCGACACGACTGCGGCCAGATGCATCAGCAACCCGCGCACCGCCGTGCCGCGCCTAATATTTTGTAGCATCGACTTTCTTCCAGGTCTGATCAGGATCAAACAGAATGAGGTGCTTGGCGATGAAGTCGGTGCGCCTGCCGAGGTCTTTCTGGTAAACGATGCCGGCATGATTGACGAGGAAAGTCATGACGCCGGAATTACCGTATTCGGCGGGCCAGGCGATCAGCGCGAAGCCGCCTATCATCTTGCCCTTGACCACGTAGTTGAGCGCGCCGCCGGGCGCATCCGAACCCTGCGCCTTCAGGATGCGGAAGTAGTAACCATGATAGGGCGCGCCCTTGCCTCCAAGCTTGTATCCTTCGCCTGATGCCGCCGCCGCAAATTCGCCGAGCGGGCTAGGATCGCGATCGTCGCGCCAGAACAGGCCGTCCTTCTTGCCCGGATTGCTCACGAAGCGCTGGGCGTAGACGCCGACGCCGTCACCGCGATCCTTCTCGGCATAGTCGCTCTGGGCATCGACGTAGGCGAGACAGGTCTGGATCGCATCGAACTCATTGCGGCCGATGCGGCGATAGAGAATTTCGAGACGGCCCGCGCCGGTGTCGAACTCCCAACCGCTCTTCGTGTTGTACAAGGGGATCGGGAAAGGGAAGTCGTCGTTGCCGACGATGAGCGTGGCTTTCTTGTTGCCTTCCGCCTTGATCGAATGCCTAGCATCATAGGCCCCGACAAACCGCTGCCGCGTCTCGGCATCAGCGACGTCGTCACCGGACGTGACGATACCCTCGGCAGCATTGCCGAGCACTTTGAGGATGGCGCCTTTGGTCCCGCTCCTGGCCGCGGCAGCAAGCGCCGATGCGGCGTCTTCCGGCGAGGAAAAGGATTGCTGCGCCTGAGATGCCGAACTGAAGAGCACAACGACCAGGATGCTCGGTACGGCGGCCCGCGCAAGCGACTTCAAGCTGATCATGGCGTCACCTCCGCAGGGATTGTTGCACCGCCGGCAAGCCAGTCGCGGTACGTGCGTAACTTGAGACCGAGCTTCTCGTAGTAGACCCTCAAATAACCGTCGCGACCGCGGGTGACGGCTTCGGGCAGCACGCCTTCTACTTCCTGAGCCATGACGCCAACATAGGCCTTGTGGCTGCCGAGATAGCTGAAGCGATAGTAGCCGAGACCGTTGGCAAGATGGCCGAGCAGGACGATGTCGTGCTTCAGCGCGATATCCGAGCGCCGGCCTCCGCCGCCGCCTCGTCCGCCACCGCCACCGCCACCTCGGCCGGCAAAGCTTGACGCGCCACCGCCGCGGGGGCCCATGCTGGCCATGCTGGACCGGCCGCGGGCCGAAGCTGTAGCCGCCGCGCGGCCCGATGAGACGTCCATCGCGCTGCGGTTGCCGCTGCTCCGTGCCGTATTTCCGGCTCGGTTCGCAGACGCCGCGCGCTCACCGCCGCCTTTACCGCGATCGGCGCCGCCCTTGGATCCGCCCTTGGATCCTCCCTTGACGCCACTCTTGGCGCGATCCGCCGTGCTTGAGCCTTTGCCGCGCTCGCCCCCACGATCCGCCACACCAGCCCGATCACCGGCTCCCGGACGGCCCTCGCCCGGACGCAGCACTTGATTTCCTTCGCGCCCGCGAAAATCCATCCGGTCGGCTGCGCCCGCCTTCAGGTTGCTGTTGCCGAATTTCTGCTGAACGTTCGCATTGTTGTAGCGGACGCCCTGGCGATGCGCCGGATTGTGCTGCCAGCCGTTTCCGATGTTCGTGGTGCGATGGTTGACATAGACGTTGCGGTTACCCCAGTTGCAGCCGCCACCCCAGTAATTGCCCCAGCGCCCGATCGCCCAGCCGGTGCCGAAGGCGAGACCGGCCGCGATCACGCCCGCGCCGATATAGGATGGATAGCCGAAGTAATAGGGCGGGTATTCAGCGTAGGGCCAGGATCCGTACACCGCGGCCGGATCGTAATAGGGAACGTAAACCGTATCAGGATCAGCCTGCTGAATGACGACGGCCTGCTTGCCTTCCTGGGTCTGTACACTGACCTTCTGCTGCTTGGTGGTGACGAGCTTCCTATTGTCGTAGGCCTTGGTGCGCAAGCGCTGAATGGCATCCATCACGTCCGGCTGCTGCGCGAGTACGGCATCGCCGAGACTCTTGCTCCAGTCGAGCTTATCGCTCATCATCGCAAGCACGTCTGCAGTCGAGGCCAGCGCCTTGACGCTATCGTCCCAGGCCTGCTTGTCGACCTCGGTCTTGAGCGCGTCGCCTTTCAGATTCTTGCGCTCCTTCAGCCAGCGATCGGCTTGCACGACTTCCAGTGGATAGGTCGAGGCCGCAAGAACGTTGGCTAGCAGCTCGTCGGGATAGAGCGCGATCGGCGCGACGAGGGCTTCGAGCTGCTCGGGCTTCAGCAACTCGGCGCTCGCCGTCGCCGGACTTGCGGAAACCTGCGAGCCTTGCGCCGCCGCATTGCCGGCCGGCTGCGCGGATGCGGCGATCGGGATCGTCATCAACAACGCAACTGCGATCAGTGCCCTGCTATATCGGAACATCTTACCCTCCGTCGGACCACGCGTGCAGCATTGGTCGGTCGCGCGATCGTTCGTTGATGTAAATCAATGGCCCTCGAATATGAGCGCCTTCAGCGGCAGGACGACTGCCTGCAGGCGCAGAATTAATGCGTGCACAAGCGCGACCGCATCGACGAAATGCAGGCCAATGCGCTCTAGCATACCGGTGTCCTTCGACGCGATCTGCTCGTGGTGATCCGAGTAGAGGTTGGCGATGCAGTTGCTGCCGGGCGGCACGGTATCCAGTACCCCCTCATAAAGTGGCTCAAGGACAACGAGGACTGTGCCGGGCGGACCGAGCTTCTCGAGCTCGGTCAGCTGATTGGTCTGGAGGATCTGGCCGGCGGCAATGACGTCCTGCACGCGGCTCACCACCAGAGGAATGATTGTCAGCGGCTTTGTGACACAGGTCGCCTCGGCGATCATGCCGACCTTGATGACCTGGGCCTCGATCTGGTTGAATCCGGCCAGCAGCCGGTCTTCGCCTGCGCCGTCCGGAATGAGGATGCCCGCCGCACGCGTGACCGGCGCAGGCTGCACGACGTCGCCCGGCCGCAGCAAGAACTGATCGACCCTGCCGTCGACTCCAGCGCGAATGGTCATCTTCTCAAGCTCAACCTTGGCCGCGGCAAGATCGGCCTCGGCGCTGACCTTCTGCGCAGGCAGAGCCTTCGACAGGCGCGTCTCCGCCGATTGCTTGGAGGCGTCCGCCGCGTCGACCGCGCCCTGCCGCGTCGCCACCAGCGTCTGCAGCTTCTCGAGCTCGCGCTTTGCGACCACGTCCGGATTGCGCTCATACAATTTCTTCTTGGTCTCAAACTCGTCGACAGCCTGCTGATAGTTGCCCTTCGCCTCGTCTAGCTTGCCTTGGCTGGTCAGGACATCGGCCTTGGCGCCGACCATGGCGGCCTCCACCTCCGCTATCTTGGCACGTACGGTCTCGAGCGCGGCCTCCTGCCGCTTGCTGTCCAGCTTGAACAGCGGTTGGCCCTTCTTCACATGTTCGTTGTAGCCCACATAGACCTGCTCGACGCGGCCACCGGTCTCGGCGAAGATCGAGATGGTCCGGAACAACGCATTGACGTTCTTCGATGAGGGATGGTTGTAAAGCACCGTCATGATCAGAAGGACGGTGAGGATCAGGCACAGCGTGATACCCCAACGGAGCTCGTACCAGACCGAGAATAGCGTGATCTCGTGGCCTAGCCGCTTGCCTTGCAAGTATCGCCGGATCAAATAGTCCGGCAGCAGAGTCAAGGTCGAACACAAAATCAGCTCAAGCATGGGCCGCACCTTTCTGAATCGGAGGCGCGCCTTCAGGACGTTCGGCCTCGGTGCTCACAGGTGCCGCCGCGGCGGCCGTTGATGCATCGACCGCGTCTGAACTTTGAGCCTTCATCTCCCCGCCTGCGATCTTTTCAGCCGCGCTGGCGATCCGCTGGACCGGTGTCAGGAAGTCTGGAAGGTCGATGAAGGCCAGCAACAATGCAGCGATCCAGAAGACGTGCTCGTTGGTGAAGAGCGCGAGCAGGCAGAGAACCGCCACGATATCGAGCTGAACCTTCTTCGTTCTGTGAGCCACCCGCTCAGGAAGCGAATGGATCGTGAAGAAGAGAACGCCAAGACCGATCACGCACAGCAGCACGAACCAGGCCACGATGTGGAAGAGTACGTCTGTCTGGCCAGGCGGCGTGATGAAGGACGGCAAGTGCCCGGAAGCTATCGGGTTCTGTGTGACTGTCATGACCGCATGTCTTTCTCGACGGTATTAGGCGACTTCACTCCAACGCGATCGCGCGGCATGTCTGATAATTGTGGGATACCCCAGCCCGATTTGATTGATTTGAATCAACGGAATGAGGTGAGGCAGACCTAACCTCGCTCAAACTCCGAACTAGCGCAGGAACCATCAGCCATGTCCCCCAGCATCGACGACCTGATCCCGAATGCCCTGCAGATTCGCAAGGAGGCGGCCCTCAAGGAAGCCGAGAAGGCCGATGAATATGCCCGCCTCGCCGCAGCCGCGGAGGCCGAGAAGCGCGCCTTGATCGAGCGACTGAGCAAGCCATCCGGAAAGAGCGAGGAGGAAAAGATCCAGCTCGCCTCGACAATCATCCAGCGCGCCGTGCGCAACGGAATGACGGAGGTCCAAGTCTATCGCTTCCCGAATACGCTGTGCACCGATAAGGGCCGCGCCATCAATCAGCAGGAGCCGGGCTGGGAGAATACGCTCACCGGCATCCCGAAGGAAATCTTCCAGCTCTGGACCGACTATCTGAAGCCGCGGGGCTACCGCATCAGCTACCAGATCATCGATTTCCCGGGCGGCATTCCCGGCGACATCGGGGTCACAATCTCCTGGGGCGACTAAGCGTCGCCGTCCCGATTTGATCGGAGGCAACGAAAGGCTGAGCATGACGAAGAATGGGGCTGGAGCAAAGATTATGCGCAAGGCTTACGAAAAGGAGCTGGAGAAGCTCCAGGTCGAGCTTTGTCATCTGCAGGATTGGGTCAAGGCGAGCGGGGCCAGGATCATTGTTCTGTTCGAAGGCCGCGACGCGGCCGGCAAGGGCGGCACGATCAAGGCGATCTCCGAAAAGGTCAGCCCGCGCGTGTTCCGCGTGACTGCGCTTCCGGCGCCGTCGGATCGCGAGAAATCGCAGCTGTTCATGCAGCGCTACATGCAGTATTTCCCGGCGGCCGGCGAGATCGTGATCTTCGACCGGAGCTGGTACAACCGCGCCGGCGTGGAATATGTGATGGGTTTCTGCTCGAAGGCCGAGCACGAGCGTTTCCTCTCGCTGTGCCCTGAGGTCGAGAGATACATCGTCGATGGCGGCATCATCCTGATCAAGCTGTGGCTCGAGGTCGGCATGGACGAGCAGGAGCGCCGCTTCAAGGCGCGCATCGACGATCCCTTGCGGCAATGGAAGTTGAGCCCAATGGATCTGGAATCCTATCGATGCTGGTACGACTATTCCCGGGCGCGCGACCTGATGCTCAAGGCGACCCACTCGAAACATGCGCCATGGACCATCATCCGCTCCGACGACAAGCGCCGGGCGCGGCTGAACTGTATCGCGCATCTCCTGAAGACGATCCCGTACAAGCGCATCAAGAAGCGCAAGGTCACGCTGCCGAAACGGTCCGAGAAGGGACGCTACAACGATTCAGCGAGCCTGCGCGGGATGAACTTCGTTGCGGAACAATATTGACGCGATCAGGCCACGCGGTTGCGCGGCCTGATCGCGTCCTGCCTACTTCAGCCGGATTGTCACGCCACCGACCGCCACCGACACCTCAGCTCCGACCTTCGGTCCGCTGAGCTGGAGGATTACGCCGTTGGCGTTCTGCAGTTGAACAGCTCCGGCACCCGCAGCGACTGCGCCGCCCGCTCCGCTCACCACATACGAGCCTTCGATGGACGCTGGGCCTCTCAGATTTAGCGCGCGCCCCACGAGCTTGGTTGTCGAGGCACCAACGGTGAAGCCAAGGCTCATGCCGGATACCGTGAACGGATAGTTCTTGCCGCGCAGGTGCAGCACTCCCTCGCCCCCGCCCACGCCGACAATGAAGCCACCCTTCGTAAAGACCACGGCGACCTGTCCGGTTTCGGCCTTGGCGGGCATACTCAGCCCGGCCACACCGACCAGCAAGGCAGCGAGAGCGAGACGTGCAGTAATTTTCTTCATTTCCTCTTCCTCCTCAGTTGGCGTGGGTCTATTGCGCCAGCAGCATGGCGAAATATCCGAACATGGTGAGCAGGATTCCCGAGACGGCGTAGCCGACCGGGAAGCCGATCCAGGGCACGGAACTCTGGATTTCCACCGCGGCCTCGCGGCAAGGACCCGAGTGCGAGCGCGCACCGGCGACGCCGCCCATCAGCTCGGCCGGATTGATCTTGAAGATGTGGAAGCCGATCGCCCAGACGATGAACGGGGGGATCGTGCAGGCGATGAAGCCGACGATGAAGATCGTCAGCGCGACTGCGCCGGTGAGCTGCGACAGCAACCCTGCGCCGGCATTGGCGCCGAAGGCCGGGAATTCGATCATGCCGATCAGGAAGCCTGATGATCATGCCCGCGGCGAGCGTCAAGAGGTCTGTCGAGGCGTTGGTGCGCGCGATGCGCCCCCACATTTCGCCGAGTTCGTTGACGGCCGACTTGAGGCCGACCACTGAGACCAGATCCATCCGCTGCAGCTCGGTCTTCAGATCAGCCGGGATCTGGACGCCGCCGCGCTCGACCTTGGTGACCTGCAGTTGACCGGCGATTGTGGTGTCGCGGAAAGACTCGAAGGTGCGTCCGACGACGTCCTTCTTGGTGAGAAGAATATCGGCCTGGTCCATGGGGATGCCGAGCGCTCCGGGATCAGCGACCTCCGGCCCGATCAGACCCATCTTCTCCGTGAGGTGCTCGGTCGCGCCGCCCAAGGCGATGATGTCACCCTTTTGCATGCAAATTCCAGTCGCCGGCATAGTGGCGGAACGACCTGGTCGTCAGCGCCTGAGCGATCCGCGTGGCAAAGGCGAGCGACGTTCCGGCATCTCCGGCCAAGGCCGCCTCCCTCAGCGCCCCGATCAGATGCAGGCCGGGATAGCCGTGAAACTCCTCCGTCACGGAGAGGTCGGCGAGAGCGGCGTCGTATTTGTCGCGATTGCCCTTTGCGGTCTCAACCAGATCCCACCAGTCGTCCGCCTTTCCACCGCGGCCGGAGAAGAACTGGTCGATGCGCTTCTGTGCGGGCTTGACATCCTTGGACATGTCTCTCTCATCCCGAGGCAATTGATGCGCCATCGTGACCTCGCGCCCATGCGCTCCATTGATCCAAGTCAACGGTCAGAATGATCTCGTAAGGCTCGGGCAGCGCCCGCGCATGTCGCTGCGCAGAAAGCGTCACCCATCTTTCGCGTTGTTGCCGCCCAGTACGCTGTCGAGCGTCCGCAGCCACTGTGCGCTGTCGGTCTTCTCCGCCAGCCCTTCCGCCCGCAACAGATCGCGCAACTGCGCATGCGCGCCAACGATGCAGAGCGCGACGTGATGAGCGGCCAGTTCGTCGTAGAGATCGTGCAACATGCGCGCGCCGGCCAGATCGATATAGGGCGATGCCGAGAGATCGCAGACGACCAGCCTGATATCGGTCGCCTCTCGGAGCGCGCTCAACACCGCCCCGAGGATCGTCTCGGCATTGATGTAGAGCAACGAGGCCTCCGGGCGGAACGCGATCACGCCGACCAGCGGCTCGACGCCCTCGTGCCTGGCGCTGTCGGAATAGCGGCCGGTTCCCGCCAGCCGCCCGAGGAAGGCGATGTTCGGCTGCGACGCCCGCGCCAGCAGCAGGAAGATCGAGGCGATCGCGGCCAGCAGCACGCCTTGCAGGATTCCCAGGAGCAGCACCGCGATCAACGCAATCGCCGCGGCGTAGAAGTCGATCCGGCTGACCTTCCACATGCGCAGTAGCGCGGGAATGTCCACGAGCCTGTACACCGCCGCAAAAACGATTGCCGCCAAGACTGCCTTAGGCAGATTGGTCAACAGTCCCGTGAAGAACAGCAGGCACAGCGCGAGCGTCACCGAGCAGATTACCAGCGCAAGCGGCGTACGCGCACCGGCATTGTCGTTCACCGCCGATTGCGACAGGCCGCCGGCGACGGGATAGCCATGGCCGAACGCCGCCGCGAGATTGGCGGCACCCAGCCCCAAGAACTCCTGCCGCACATCGAGCGCATAGCCGTGCTTGGCAGCGAAGCTGCGCGCAGCGGATACGCCTTCGATATAGGCGAGCAGCAGGCAGCCGGCCGCGACGGGAAACAGGTCGTCGGGCCCGATCAGTTCAAACGTGGGAACAGCGAGAGCCGGAAGTCCTTCGGGGATTTTGCCGGTGACGGGCACCCCCATCGAAGGCAGCCCAAGCCAAGTGGCGGCCAGGATCGACAGCCCCACAATGGTGATCCCGACCGGCCGGCCGGGCAGCAATCGCTCGCCAAGAAGCAGGAGCAGCAGCGTGACGGCGCCGACCGTCAACACCAGCGGGTTCGTATCGCCGATCTGGCCGGCGATGTGGATCGCGCGGTCGAAGAAATTACGGCCGCCTCCGACGATGCCGAACAGGCTCGGCAACTGGCTCATGATGATGGTCAGCCCGGCGCCCGCTTTGAAGCCGACCAGGATGCTGTCGCTGATCAGGCGGACAAGGCTGGAGAGCTTGAACAGCCAGAAAATCGCGCACAGCAGCGCCACCGCGCAGGCTACAAGGCTCGCAATCTGCGCATAGCGAACCGGATCGCCTCCGGCGAGCGAGCCGACGGTCCCGGCGATCATCAGCGAGATCGCGGAGGTCGGGCCGATGGCCAGCTGGCGCGACGATCCGAGCAGCGCGTAGCCGATGCCGCCAAGAAGATACCCGTATACTCCGATCTGCGGCGGCAGACCCGCAAGGGCCGCGTAGGCGAGTGACACAGGAATCGCATAGGCCGCCAACGTGACACCGGCTACGGCATCGGACAGCAGCCAGGCGACCCGATATTCCTGGAGCCAGCCGAACGGCGGGATGAACCGCGTCCAGCCGGGTCGATGTTCAGACGCTGGCTTCATGACCCGCCCCATGGCGATCTCCGTTGCAGCGCAGCAGCACGAACAGAAGTGCGATCGCGGGGAGCCCGAGCGCCAAGTCCGGGACGCACTCTGTCACGAGCGCGCCGATTGCGGCACCAAAGCCGAAAGCACAGCCCACCGCGGCGGAGATGCCGGAGCGGCGCCACATCCCTGCCGGCGCGCTTGGGGAGATTGCGACAAAGACGGTCTCGATCGCCTGACGCAGGTTGCCGGTGACCATCACCGTGCTGTTGGTCGCGCCCTCGACCGTGGTGAACACCGCCGCCTGCATAGCGGCAACAAGGGAGAGCAACCTCGAGCATCCGATTGTCGAGGATGCCGAGCCCGATCAGGAGGACAATCTCGATCGACGTGCTGATTGCACTTGCTTTGTCCTTTACGGCGCGGCGCAACCAGGCGGCAACCACGATGCCAGCGGCAAAGGCCAGGAGCGGAGGAACGAACTGCAGCGCCCTCGCCCAGTCGCCCGCCATCCCATAAACCCAGAAAAGGACCAGATTCGCGGTCTGGGCGTTGGCCATGACGCCATGGATGATCCAGGTATAGGCGTCGGGACAACCGCCGGCGAATGCCAGCAGAAGTGCGACGATAACCGTTTCGGCGCGACGCAATGACGGTGCGGCGCTGATGCCCAGTGAACTCATATGCGATACGTCGTGTGTGGCCGATCTGGCAATCGGTCCATCAACCGCACGCGAACGGGCAAAAGGGTTGATTTGAATCAAGCCTCCAACCGGCTTTGCGGATTCAATCCGCAGGAACCAAGCGCTTGGGAATAGCGACCATGGACATCGTCAGGTGGATCATCTCCACCGCTCCGGAAATATTCCTGCTGCTTGCTGTTGCCGCCGGAACCATTCTTGGTCGCGCCAGGATTTACGGATTTTCCCTGGGCACGACGGCCTGTACGCTGATCGTCGCGGTCCTCATCGGCCAGTTCGGCAGCTTTGCCTTCCCACCGGTGCTCCGCGTCGTGCTGTTCAGCCTGTTCGTGTTCATGATCGGCTACAAATCGGGACCCGAGTTCTACGCTTCCTTGAGCATCCGCACGCTCGCGCAGGTCGCGATGGCGCTCCTGCTCGGTGGAATCGGCCTTGTCATCGTGCAGGAAGCGAACTTCGCGGCAGGTTATGCCGTCACCTATGTGCTCGGCTACATCCTGACGCTGATCTATGTTCCGTTCGTCGCGCCCAAGCTGATGGGCGTCAATCTGAAGGACGAAGCAAAAAAGCTCGGGATCGAGCTTGCCAGCGGCGAGCCGCCGAAAACGGAGAACCTGCACTACCGCAAATTCCAGGCGCGCGTCTATCGTGTCTCCACCGCCGCCGGCCGGAGCGTGAAGGCGATGCCGGGCAACGTGATCGATGTGCTGGTCGATAATCGCGACCTCCATGGTCGCTCGATCCAGGAGGTCGCCGATCGCATGGGAAACACCGCGCGCGGCGTGTTTCTTCGCACGCTGACCCGAATGGGACGCGAGCTGCCCCCGAGCCCAGAAACGCGCATTTATGTCGGCGACGTCATGACGCTGGTCGGCACCAGCCGCAACATCGAGCGCGCGACCGCCCATGTCGGCCAAATCCTGCGCTCAGGCGACCGTACCGATATTGCCTTCCTCGCCGCCGGCATCGCCGCGGGCCTCCTGGCCAGTCTCGTCAGCTTCAAGGCCAGAGGGATCGCGCTGACGCTCGGCGGCGGCTGGCGCGCTGATTGCAGGCCTCGTCGGCGGCTGGCTGCGCTCGCTACCACGTGCTGCGCATGAACCCCGTCGTCACCTGCGGCGCGCTCGCGGGCGCTATGACCGTCGATGCCGCCGTGACGGGAGCCTGCGAGGTCGCCGGCAGCCAGACGCCGGTGCTCGGCATCGCCGTACCCTATGCGGTGGGCAGCGTTGTCCTGACGGTGCTCGGCCCGATCATTGTGGCCGCTACATTTACCGGCTGAAGGAGGAAACGATGCAGGAGAATTCCGCGATCCAGCAGGTGTTGCAGGCGGCGCTGCTCTTCCTCGCCTGCCTGATCACGCAGGCCCATGCCGACGATCAATCCGCCCTGCGACGCATCCAGGAGGAAATCTGGGCGTTGCCGCTGCCGCTGCCGATGTTCGCCTATCTGGTACGGCCAGTCGGCGAAGGTCCCTTCCCGCTGGTCATCATGAACCACGGCGTGTCGCTCAATCCGAACGACCGCAGCTTCTTTCCGCTGGTGGAGTTCCGCGACGCCGCGAAATGGTTTGCCAGGCAGGGCTACCTCGTGGTCGCTCCCGTCGGAACCGGCTACGGCGCTTCCGCCATCGACATCCCGGAGCGCGGACTTTACGGCCCGTTCTTCTCGAAGGTCGGCAAGTGCAGCAATCCCAACTTCCGCGATCCGGGTCTTGCGGTGGCGCAAGCCGACCTCTGGATCATCGATTACATGATCGCCGAGAAGCGCATCCTTCCAAAAGACGTGATCGTCGTGGGGCAATCCGCAGGCGGCTGGGCTTCCATTGCGCTGTCGAGCCTCAACCCGCCGCAGGTCAAGGCGATCATCACTTTTGCCGCCGGCCGCGGCGGCCGCGTTGGCGGCAAGCCGAACAACAATTGCGCGCCGGATAGGCTGGTCGAGACTACGGGCGAGTTCGGCCGCACCTCGCGCGTTCCGATGCTGTGGATCTACATCGAGAACGACACTTACTTCGGTCCCGAGCTGTCACGACGAATGCACGACGCCTTCACTGCCGCGGGTGGCAAGGCCGAATACCATTTGTTGCCGCCATTCGGCAACGAGGGGCACTATTTCGTCGGGTCGCCCGACGCCATTCCGATCTGGTCGCCGCTGGTGACGAACTTTCTCGATCGTCTCAAGTAGCCGAAGGAGCGCATGCATGGCACGCTCACATCCACACAAAATCCGGCGGCGAAGCGCGAAGGTCATCTCCTTGGCGCTGCTTTCGGTCGCCGCCATCGCCTCCTTACCTGCGGTGGCCGAGATTTCGCCCCGTGGCCAACGCAATGCGAACGACATCAAATATGGCGACTGGCGAAAGCTCTGCTTCAAGGCGGCCGGCGCGCCGACGCTTTGCAGGACATCCATCACCGGCACCTACGACACCGGGCAAGTGGCTGTCCGATTCGACCTCATCGAGCGCGAAGGGGACCGCACCGCGCGGCTGCAGATCTTCGTTCCGGTCGGAATGTATTTGCGCATTCCGGCCAAGCTGACGGTGGACGACCGAGCGCCTCATCCCATCCCGTACAATTGGTGTCTCAGCAACGGCTGCATCGCCGGCGACGTTGCAAGCCCGAAGCTGATCAAGGAAATGGAGAGAGGAAAGGCACTGACGCTGGAAGTCGTCGATTCCAACCTGCTGTCGTTGACAACCTCTCTACCGCTTGCGCGGTTTGCCAGCGCTCGCAAGGAAGTGCCGGCGCAGACGCTTGAGCAGGACATCGAGGAGTGAGCCTAAGCGGCTCTGCGCCGGGCATTTGCATATTTAGGCGTCGTACTCCGCGAGTCCTTCCCGATCGAGCAGAATGATCTCGCGTTGGGTCTGCCCGTCGAAGCGCAGCATCTCCTCGTCACGCAACGTCGAGAATGCGCGCGAGACCGTCTCGATGGTCAGGCCGAGATAGTCGGCGATGTCGCGACGGCTCATGGGCAAAGTCAAAACGTTCGGATGGACCAACCGCTCATCCATCTCGAGCAGGAATGCGGCCACGCGCTCCAGCGCCGTCTTGCGACCGAGCAGAAGCATGTGGTTCTCCGCATGCTGAAGCGTTCGCGTGACGAGACTGAGGACGCTCGATGCGCCTTCGTCGCGGCTTGTCATCGTTTCGAGAAGACTGCGCCGCTTGGTGATGCGAACCCTTGTTTCAACCACCGCTTCGGCACTGAAGCGATGAGTTGTCCCGTTCTCAAGGCCGAACATGTCGCCCGGAAGATGGAACGAGTTGATCTGGCGGCGACCATCCGAGAGCAACTTGTAGGTACGCACTGCTCCGGAGAGAATTTGGTAGACGTATTCCGCCTCCTCACCCTCGCCGAAGACCTCGGTTCCTCTGCGATAACTAAACTCGCTGCAGAACACCTGCTCGCCGGCGAGAGCGGCCAAATGTCCGTCGAGCGGGCGACGGCTGGCCCTGTTAATTCTCAGCAGCATTGCGGCACTCCCTCCGAACTAACGACCAACCAATATTAAGAGGCCAGCGCGCGAGCGAACTTGATCCGACGCAAGTTCACTCCAGCATACGCAATGGCCCGTATCCGGGGCGTTGTCTGCCTATGGAACCCGCAGAATTGTCTCGAGAAATTTGTCGGCGGCTGTTCGAGGAGTTGCCGGAAAGCGATAGGTCACGGCACCGAACCGCCGAACAAAGGCGTCGCTGTCGATCGCCTCCTTCCGCCGTTGATCGAAATCAATGGAATCAGCGTTACTTGCATGAAGAACGCCGGAGATTCTCATTTGCGATCGAGGCGATGCCTTTGCGCTTTCGTGCGCTTGATCTCTTCCTTGAGCGCTTCAGTTTTCTCATCCTGCTGCTCGTTTCTCGACTTCGGCCGCTCATCGCTCCGCAGTTTCTCGAGCGCCTTTTCAACCGAAAGCTTGGTCGTGTCAGCCATGCTGGTCCTCGTATTAGTCGGGTTCGCGACGATTGGAGAAACGTCGATCTGCGTTGCCGAACCCGTCTGCCCTTCAGGGCTTCGGGGTGAAAGCGCTGGTCGCGGCTTTCATGGCAGACTCACCTACGCTCCTGGCTTGATCCGTCAAGGCCTGCATCTGCCCTTGGAAGAACTCGGATTGGAGCTTGAGTGCGTCCTGCACGTCCTTGGCTTGAATGAGCTTGTCGCTGAGATCGAACGTCGCCGCTACGTTGCGCTGCATGTAGTCGCAGAACAGTTTGGCCTGCCCCGAGATTGGCAGCGGCGAAGAAGTCAGACCCTTCTCCAGCAGCTCGAAGTACTCGGCGCTAGCCTTGCGCAGGCGGCCGAGCGCTTCAGCCATCATTGAGCGGATTTGATCCTGGGTCATGTTGGCGTCTATCATCGGCTTACTCCCTTGAGATTATGAGATCATGATCACTTCGCCCGGCCGCCGAACCAGGCGCCGAAATAGCCGGCATAGAGTGCCGGCACTTCCAGATTCATCGAATGGCCGACACCGGGCACGATCACCAGCCGGCAGTCGGGCATTGCTGCCGCCATCGTCCTCAGATCAGCCGACGGAATCCAACCGTCCCTCTCACCCCACAGGACGAGGTGGGGATGCCGGATTTCGTGCATGCGACGCTGCAGCTCCTTGCTCTCCCACTCGCGGTTGAGATTGACTGGCGTTCCGATCCAGATGCCTTCCGACACGCTGAAGGTCTGCTCGAGGACCCGCTCAAACAGGGCCCGAGTTTCTCCGAGCCCCTCTCGGAAGCGCGGGACGACGTTGGGCGCCAGACTCTCCGGCACAAACAGCGAGGATGCCGCGGTCGCCAACACCGCCCGTGTCATCTCCCTGCTCGCCATCATCGCGCGAAAGACACCGATCTGGTCGGCGTTGAAGGCCATGCCGAGCGGCGTGATCGGATCGAGCGCGAACACGTGACCGAAACGTTGCGGCTGCATCAGGAGCATGCGCGCCGCAATGATGCCACCCGTCGAATGGGTCGCGAGATGACAGAAAGTGATGCCCAGCGCATCGAGCGCCGCCAGCATGTCCTGCGCATGCTGCTGCATGGAGTAGTTGGAATAGTCGGCCGCCGGCATCGGTCGATCGCTGTCGCCGCAGCCGCGCCAATCGATTCCGATCACGCGCAAGCCGGAGGGAAACAGCGGCGCCGCGAGCTCGATCCAGTCCTTGCTGGCGAGATTGCCGTGGATAAAGACGACGGTGACATCGCCCTTTCCCCATTCTCGCCAGCCGAGCTGGAACTCACCCGCTTGCACTCTTGCCATCGAGCGATCCTATTTGTTGAGACCGGCGGTCGGCGACGGTCCCGGAGGCGTGGGAGCGACTGGCAGGGCCGATGCCACGGCGCCATGGATCATGCGGTCGGTCGCGAGCGGCGAGCTGGTGTCGACCACTCCCTTGGACACGAAATCCACCACGTCGACCGCAAATTCCACGGGGTTGTCGGTGTGAATGAAATGGCCGGTGTCCGGGTAGATCTTCAGTTGCGGCCGGTTGCCCGCATTCGTCATCCGCGACATGAAGGGCGTGATGATATCCCGACCGAGATCAGTGAGCCCATTGAATGCCGTTCCAGGGATGAACGGCTCCTTGTCGCCGAAGGCCAGAAAAATTGGCGCCTTGATCTGCGTCAGGCGCTGGTAAAGGTTCCTCGGATCGTCCTTTTGCAACTCCGAGACCATCCCGTAGATGTCGAAGATGAAGACATCAGCCCACTGCTCCAGCTCCTTCGGGTTACCCTTGGTGAGCCCGACGCGCTGCTCGGTATGAAAGCGTGCATACTCACTGTCATTGTAGAAGTAGCCGCTCTTGGCAGCCGAAACGGCATTGGTATTCGGGTCGCGCTTCTTGAAGTAGTAGAAGTCCCGAATGTTCTGTTCCGGACGCGCGATTTCGGCTTGCAGGATGCCGGTCTGATCCCAGGCCTGCCTCCACTTGTCCCAATCGTGCGCGTAGGCCGCGTCGAAAAGATTCAGCGTCTTGCCGGGCGCTATTTCAACCTCGCGTGAGTACTCCTCCAGTCCAGCCGGCGCTTCGAGCAGAAGGCCCTGAACCGCGTCAGGCCAGGTCAGGGCGTAGCCCAACACGACCTGTCCGCCAAGGGAGTGCCCGAGGTAGTATGCCTTCTTCACGCCGAGCTGGTTGACGACGAGCTCATGCACGAAGTCCCGCATGTCCTGCATGGTTCGCGCCGGGCTCTTGTCGAGATTGCCCGGCCCCGACATGCCATAATGCGGCAGGTCGGGCGCAATGACGCGCAGGCCCGAGCGCAGTGCGTATTGAATGATGTTACCGTAGTGGCCGGCGAACGCGCCCTTGCCGTGGATGACAACGAGCACTTTCGGATCCTTGTCCGTACCGGCATATTCGTCCATGTAGCCGATCTGCCAGCTCATGCCGGTGCCATCTTTAACGTTGGCGTATTTGACCGGATAGGGATAGGTCACCGCGTCCTTCCAGAACGACTTGCGCGGATCGATCTTCTCCGCGACGCCGGGCACGCGATAGTTCTTGTCGACGAATCTCTGCGCACGATCGAGGCTCGCGACATCGTCCATGAAGGCGACGAACTTCGGATCGTTCTTTCGATGGTTGATGATCGAGAACACGCCGTAGTGCGCGACCGGGCTTTCCTCGGCGATGATCTGCGCGCCTGGGACCCGATCGACCGCGCGTTCGGCCAGCTTGTAGTTCAGCCACTGGTCGTTGGTGATATGCATCACCAAAGTGCGGGCCTGGATGCGGCCGAGATAGGGATTGACGTTGTGGTTCTCGCCGACCCGATTGCGCCAGACGAGATCGACGGCGTCATAGAGCTTTGCGCGGTTGGTCACGCTGCTGCCCGCCTTTTCGTTCGGCGGATTCCAGTAGAACACCTCCGGCTGAACGGCGGAGAAGCTCTGAGTGGTCCGGAAAGCGAAGTCATAGCCGGTCAGGCCGAGCACGGACCAACCAAACGCCACGCCCGGCATTGGATGCTTCTCCTTGGGCAGGTTGTAGTAGTCGCCCTTGGTCGCCTGCCAGACGGGATCGGATTCGATCGCTGCCGTCATGAGCTGGAAGGTCCAGTTGCCGACGGGATCCTCGGCATCGGACTGCGTTGTGCCGCCGATCGGCATCAACGCGCCCATGAATTCGGGGTGCATGACACCCCAGACATAGGTCTGCGTGCCGCCCATCGAAACGCCCGTGACCAGCGCGGCATGCGCGATCTTCAAACCATCGCGCAGCATGCGGTAGTTGGCCTGTACCATGTCGTAGTAGCTGTACTGTGGGAACTTGATCCCGAGCCCCTCGGACGGCTTGCTGGCGCCCCAGGTGCCGAGCGGATCGACCATGACGACGTAGTAGCGGTCGGTATCGATGGGGCGACCCGGCCCGATGATAGGCACACCACCCGACAAGGCAGCGCCCTTGACCCATTGCTCATACATGTCGGTGGAATCACCGGAATAGTAGGAATTGATCACGACGGCATTCGTGATCTCGCCGGCGGCGTTGCGCCGCGGCGTCCCGACCGCGATGTAGGCGGTGTGCAGCTTGCCCGCGCCGAGCGATTCCAGGGTGACGCCGCCTTCGCCACCATTCTCCCATTTGGAGGGATCAGAGAGATTGTATTTGCCACCGAGACGGAAGTTGGCGATCTCGTAGGTTTTCTTCAGCTCATCATGCTGCATCTGCGACGAGCGCCGCGTGAACGGCTGCGCAAGCGCGAGCGACGTTCCGATCAGAAGGAACAGCAGGCCGAGGAAGCAGCGGCGTACCTCTCCCCTTGTCATGGCGACTTTCATGGCGAATTCCTCCAGCGTTATCTTCATCGGAGGCTAGGAGCGGCTGCGGTCCGTCCTTTGACTTAACTCAACGTTAGACAAGGATTCCGCGTGAAGATAACGGCACACCGAATTACCGCGGCTCTCAGAGATGTCCTTCCTCTCGCACGGCCCCTACCGCATCCGCTATGAGCTCGACGGCCCAGCAGACGCCCCGGCCTATGTGCTGGTGAACGGGCTAACGCAATATGCAGAACTATGGGCCGCCTACCGCGACGCCCTGATCGCGCGGCAATTTCGGGTGGCGACCTTCGACCTGCTCGGTCAGGGCGAGTCCGACAAACCTGCGCTGTTCATCAGCCAGGACGATCAGGTAGCGGCGCTCCATTGCCTCATCGGCGAGCTCGGCGAAGGGCCGGTGTTCCTGAGCGGGATCAGCTTCGGCGGCCTGATCGCGCTGCGCTATGCGATTGCGCACGGCGAGCGGCTGGCCGGACTGGTGCCGATGAGCTGCTTTGCCGAACTGCCGCCGCAACTGTTCCTGCTTGGCAATGCGCTACGCACCGGCCTGATTCTCGGCGGCACAAGCTATCTCCAAGACTTGCTGCTGCCGATGAACGTCTCGGATGAATGGCTGCGCCCAGTCCTGAACAAGCTCGACAGCGTGAAGCACCAGGGGTGGCTCGTCAACGACGTCTACGCGCTGCAGAACCTGATGGAGTCCTTCCTCGACTTCCAGCCGCTGACGCCGAAATTGCCGTCGATCGGGGTGCCGACGATGATCCTGAATGGCGAGTTCGACTTCCTGACGCCGCGCGCGCTGCACGAGACGCTGCGCGTGCAGATTCCCAACAGCTCGCTCGTGATCATTCCGCGTGCCTATCACGCTTTCACCTTGGAGAAGCCGGCGCTCACCGCAGACCTGCTGGCTCGGTTCGCAGACGACGTGCTCGCCGGACGCTGGAAAGGCAACAAGACAGTTTGGATCGCGCCGGAGGAGGTCGGCGGCGATCTCATGCCGTTTCCGGCCGGCTACGATCACCTGCGCGCGATCCCGGTTAAGGGAGGCGCCGTATGAGTGCCTTCTTCGGCCCGCTCGACAGCGAAGGTCGCGTACCGCCGCAGCAGCAAACCCGTGTCGCCGCGTTTCTGGTCTCCGCACACGCTGCCTTGGCGCGTCGGTTCGCCGTCGCGCTGCCGTTGAAGATGGAATCCGCCTGGCAGACCGAATTGAACGGCCAGCTCTACAGCGAGGCGGAAATTGTCTCCCTACTGATGCGCTCAACGAGTTGGGTACCGGATTTCGCGCTCGCCTACATGGCCGCTTGGTGGGAAACCTGCTGGCTCCCCGCGCCGGTCGAGGGCATCGCGGATCATTCGCTGGCGCTTGCTGTCGATCTTGCAACGTTGGCGCATGCCATCCATGCCGGCATCCGCCCCGCAGCCCTGCTTCCTTTAAAAGCCAATGCCAACGACCCCTTCGTGATGGCGCTGCGACGCGTCGAGTTCGAGAGCGGCCGGCTATTGCAGGCGCAGATCATGTTCCTGAAGGGCGAGCCCCTGGTGCCGTTTCGCGATGCCGTAAGCGCTGCCCTCGAACGCCGCCACGCCGAGTTGCGCAAGGTGTGGCGAGAAATGTTGCAAAGCGTAGGCATATCGGCCGACGACCAGAATTGAGCGAAAGGATTGATGAAGATCAAAGGGACGCGCTGCCACCTCACCAACATCCGACCGACGAACTGACTGGAGCTCCGAATATGAGGGCCGTATTTGTCGAAGAAGCCGTTGCGATGATACCAGCCGGCGCCAGCATTCTGGTCGGCGGCTTCATGGGAGTCGGAACGCCGGAGCGCCTGCTCGACGAGCTTGTCCGGCAGAAGAAGAGCAATCTCACCATCATCAGTAACGACGCCGCAACGCCCGGAAAGGGCGTCGGCAAGCTGTTCGATGCGGAGCTGGTCTCGCGCATGACCGCTACGCACATAGGCCTCAATCCGAAGGCGCAGCAGCAGATGCTCGCCAAGCAGGTTGCGATCGACCTCATTCCGCAAGGGACTTTTGCCGAGCGCATTCGCGCCGGCGGGTGTGGCTTGGGCGGTGTGCTCACACCGACGGGCGTCGGCACCCTGGTGGCCGAGGGCAAGCGCGAGATCGAGGTCGACGGGACGCCCTACCTGCTCGAGACCGCGTTGCGCGCGCAGTTTGCGCTGGTCCACGCCTTCCTCGCCGACTACCTCGGCAACCTCTCCTACGCGCTCACGGCACGCAATTTCAATCCGGTCATGGCGATGGCCGCCGACACCGTCATCGTGACCGCGGAGCATATTGTTCCGGTGGGCGTAATTGCTCCCGATCACGTCGTCACGCCAGCGCCGCTGGTCGACTATCTCATCACCAATCCGAACGGGTGAACCATGGACGCTCAAGAGATCATCGCCCGGCGCGTCGCGCAGGAGCTTCACTCGGGCAACCTGGTGAACCTCGGCATCGGCATTCCGACCCTGGTTGCCAACTATGTGCCACCCGATCTGAAAGTGTTTTTCCAATCGGAGAATGGTTTGATCGGCACCGGGCCGATCCCGGAGCAAGGACTGGAGGATCCGCTGCTCACCGACGCCGGAGGTCGTCCGATCAGCGCGTTGCCGGGCGCCTGCACGTTCGACAGCGCCATGTCGTTTGGATTGATCCGCGGCGGCCATGTCGACGTGACGGTGCTGGGCGCCTTGCAGGTCGATGCGCGCGGGCATCTCGCCAACTGGATGATTCCCGGCAAGATGGTGCCGGGCATGGGGGGTGCCATGGATTTGGTGACCGGCGCCAAGCGGGTCATCGTGGCCATGCAACACGCAGCAAAGGGCAAGTCGAAGATCGTCAAGCAATGCAACCTACCGCTGACCTCGGCACGACCGGTCCATCTGGTCGTCACTGACCTCGCGGTGATCGGTTTCCCCGGCGGAAAGGCTACCCTGCTTGAGACTGCTCCCGGCGTCAGCGTCGGCGAGGTCATGGCGGGGACCGATGCTGAGCTCGTGGTCGATAACAAAATTCCGGAAATGAAACTCTAGGCGGACCATCATGCGGATATTCAGCGACTTCAAAGAGATCAAGTCTGCCGTCGGCACCGAGATCGGGGTCAGCGACTGGATCGAGATCACGCAGGAACGCATCAACAAGTTCGCGGACGCCACTTGCGACGAGCAGTGGATCCACGTCGATCAGGAGCGCGCAGCCAGGGAAATGCCGGGCGGCAAGACCATTGCGCACGGCTTGTTGTCGCTCGCGCTCGCGCCGCTGTTCATCCGGTCCGTCATCGGCGTGAAAGGCCTACGCAACACGCTCAATTATGGCGCGGACCGCATCCGCTATCTGGCCCCCGTGCCCGCCGGATCAAAGCTGCGCGGCCGCGTGACGATCGCCGAGGCGGAGGACGTTCCGCCGGACGGTCTGCGCGTGAATTATCATCTCACGATCGAGATCGAAGGCGGCAAGAAACCGGCTTGTGTCGCCGAACTGATCGCCCTGCACTATCGCTGAACCTCAGGGCGAGCGCGGCAGGGCATTTTGCCAGTCTCAGTAAGGGCTGCGCCCACGCCGTAAGTTCGCAAGGACCCGCATCCGTCCCTCTCCCGATCGACCGAACGGGCGTGTTCAGTCGATGATGTGATAACCGCCGTCGATATACAGCACGCCGCCGGTGATGAGCTTGGCGCCATCGAGCGCCAGGAAAGCGGTAGCGTTACCGACGTCGTCGATGCTGACCAGGCTGCGCGCCGGCGCCTTGGATTGTGCCTTGTCCATCAGTTCATCGAACTCGGGGATGCCCGAGGCTGCCCGCGTATCCAGCGGGCCCGGCGAGATCGCGTGAACGCGAATGCCCTTCGGCCCGAGTTCGGCGGCAGCGTAGCGGACGGCAGACTCCAGCGCTGCTTTCGCCACGCCCATGATATTGTAGTTCTCGACCACCATCTGGCTGCCGTAATAGGTCATCGTGAACATGGTGCCGCCATTTTTCATCAGCGGCTCGGCCAGATGGGCCATCCGCAGGAAGGACCAGCAGGAGACTTCCATGGTTTTGAGGAAGCCGTCGCGGCCGACGTCGATGACGCGACCGTGCAACGCTTCCTTCGGCGAGAACGCGATCGAGTGCAGCAGGAAATCGAGCTTCCCCCAGTCCTTTGCGATCCTCTCGAAGACCTGCTCGGTCTGCCCCTCTGCCATCACATCAAGCGGCATGAAGATCGGTGCTTCCAGCGCCTGCGCGAGCGGCTCAACGTGTTTCTTGGCGCGGTCGTTGAGATACGTGATGGCGAGCTCCGCCCCGAGCGCACGAAACGCCCTGGCGCAACCCCAGGCGATGGATTGATCGTTGGCGATGCCGACGACGAGACCCTTCTTGCCCTTCAGCGCAACCTTGGTGTCCGGAAAAACAGGGATCATGACAGCCTCTCTTGCTTGGGGTTTCTCGACCTGCTGCTCGCCAATAGCGACAAGGTGTGCTGCGCAATCATCAGTTCCTCGTCGGTCGGAACGACATAGACCGGAATGCCACCGCCGGCCCGCGAGATCACGCGCGCGTGGCGGGAATTCTCGATCGGATCGAGCGCGGCACCGAGCCAGCCGAGCTGCTCGACGACGCGTTCGCGGATGGTTGCGGAATTCTCGCCGATACCGGCCGTGAACACGAATGCATCGAGGCCCCGCAACGCGGCCGCGAGCATGCCAGCGCTGAGACCGATCCGGTAGACGAAATAGTCGATCGCGAGCTTCGCTTTGGGATTCTCGCTTTTCTCCAGCTCGCGCATGTCGTTGCTGACGCCGGAGAGTCCCTTCAAGCCGCAATCACGATAGAGGAAATTCTGCACGTTCGAGGCCGACATCCCCTTCTCGGAGATGAGATAGAGTACGACTCCGGGATCGAGCTGGCCCGGCCGCGTTCCCATCGGCAGACCGTCGAGCGCGGTGAAGCCCATGGTGCTCTCGACGCTGCGACCGTCCTTCAGCGCGCACATGGAGGCGCCGCTGCCGAGATGAGCGACGATCACGCGGCGTTTCGCGATATCGGGCGCGACGCTTGGCAGGGTCCTCGCGATGTATTCGTAGGACAGGCCGTGAAAGCCGTATCGCCGCACTCCTTCGGCATAGAGCTGATGCGGGATCGCATAATGGTCGGCAAGGGCTCCGTGGGAGCGGTGAAACGCAGTGTCGAAGCAAGCGACCTGCGGCAGCAACGGAAAATTGGCGAGAATAGAACGGATCGGCGATAGGTTGTGCGGTTGGTGCAGCGGCGCGAGATTGACGTATCGCTCCAGTCTGGCCACCACGCCGTGGTCGATCAAGACCGGCTTGTCATAGTCCGGGCCGCCATGCACCACACGATGTCCGACCGCGATCGGATTGATGCGAAGCTCCTCCCGCAGCCAGTCGCCCACGATCCGCATCGCGGTTGCGACGTCCGGCACCGCTTCGATCGGATAGGCCCGGTCGGCCAGCGGGTCGCCGCCTGCCCCGCTCGCCTTCAGCCGCGGACGGCTGCCGATCCCGTCCATCTGCCCCTTGATCTGCCTCCGCAGCCGACCCTCGCCCTCGACCGAAAAGATCTGAAGCTTGACGCTGGAGGAGCCCGCATTGACGACGAGGATCGTGTCCATGACGGTCACGCGGCGACTGTTGGGGCGTGTTGACGCCGCGCATTGGCGTAGAGCGAGGCCACCGCGCAGGACGCCATCCGCGCCCGCGGCGTATCGGCCCGCGACGTTAAGACGACGGGCACACGGGCGCCGAGCACGATGCCGGCGCCATCGGCCTTCGCAAAATAGGCGAGGTTCTTGGCGAGCATATTGCCGGCCTCGAGGTCCGGAACAACCAGGATTTGCGCCCGACCGGCGACCTCGGACTTGATGCCCTTGATGCGTGCGGCCTCCGGGTCGATCGCATTGTCGAATGCCAGAGGTCCGTCGAGCACACCGCCGGTGATCTGGCCGCGATCGGCCATCTTGCAGAGCGCCGCCGCCTCGATGGTCGACGGGATCTTGGACGTAACGGTCTCAACCGCGGAGAGGATCGCAACCCGCGGCGCCTTGCCGAAGCCGGCCTGCGTATAGAGATCGATTGCGTTCTGGATGATGTCCCGCTTCGCATCGAGATCGGGGAAGATGTTGATAGCGGCGTCCGTCACGAACAGGGTCTCGGCATAGGTCGGCACATCCATCACGAACACGTGGCTGATGCGACGATCGGTGCGCAGACCTCCGGCCTTCGCAGTGACGGCGCGCATCAGCTCGTCGGTATGCAGGCTGCCCTTCATCAGCATCTCGCCCTTGGCGGCGTGGATCAGTTCGACGCTCTTGGCGGCGGCGTCCTCGCTGTGCGCGGCGTCGACGAGCGCGTACCCCGAGATGTCGAGCCCAAACTTGCTGGCGACGCCCCTGATCTTGCCTTCCGGCCCCACCAGAATCGGCCGGATGATGCCGGCTTGTGCGCTGTCGACGGCCCCGCGTAGCGAGGTCTCGTCGCAGGGATGCACCACGACGGTTGGGGGCGGCGGCATGGCCTTGGCCGCCGCGATCAGCCGGTCATACTTGCTGGGAGAGTGCGATTGCGCGATGTCGGCCGACATGATGCTGCTCCCGATGGCTGTTAGGACGCTTTCGCCTTTGAATCGAAAGGGGCGATGTTGGTCACCCCTTCCTCTCCCATATCGATCCCAATGAGCGCGGCGATCCGCTGCAGGCGGGTCGCGCGCTCGCCGGCGATCTCGCCGCCGGCGGATAGCACCTCGCGCATCGACGCGAACAGAGCCCGACGCTGGCTGCTGTCCTCAGGCAACAGCTTGGGAATTGCAGCCAGAGCGCCTTCCTGATCGAGCAGCAGCATGAAGAACTGCTCGCGCACCAGCATCTTGAATTCGGAGAGCGCCAGACGCGGACCGCCGTAATCCAGGCGCACCCTTCGCAGCGCCTCGATACTGCGCTCGTCGACCATCCCGCGCGCCGAGCCGACGTAGAGCAGGCTGCGAATGGCCGCCTCGCGCGGCCCGCCCTCGCCGATTTTCGACTTCAGCTCGGCAATCCGCTTCTCAAGCATCGCGCGATATTCGCTGGACATCTCGCGCCGGCGCGAGATATCCGACGCCGGATCGATCCCGACCGCCGCCTGCAACGCCGGCGATCCATACACGTTGAGGAAAATCGTTTCGCTCAGGGCTTCCGTCGAATCGCGCCAGCTGTCGAGCGCATGAACGATCTGCTTCGACATCTGTTCCTGGAACGCCAGGAACGGATTGTCCTTTGACACCGGTTTGCGATGATCCTCGATCTCGTCAGCGGCCGACTTCACTGCCGCCATCAATGGATTGCTGCTACTGAGCGCCTCATACTGGACCCGCAGCGGATGCAGATTACGCATCGTTTCCGCCAATTGCGGGCTCACGATATTCCTGATCCAGGGTTGAATGAACTTCCGGTAGGCGGCGAGATTGATCTCGGAGACGCGCTTGGCAGCGGCGAAGCGCCGCTCGTCCTCAGGCGAATTGCCACCCAGGGCCCTGATGTCGTCGAGCGTCCGCGCTTCGCAGCGCATGACCCATTTGCCGACGACAAGATCGGAACTCGTAGTCTCCTCGTCCTTGGCCTCGAACGTCGCTTCGTAGAGGCCGGGCGGAAGCACATCGATCAAATCGATGTTCTCAGAAAATTCCGCGTGCTCCTTATTGGCGACGCCGCCGGAAACGAAGATGCCGAGATGGCCTACGCTCTGATGAACGGTGTAGACGATGGTTTGCCCATAAGCCCTGATCTCGTCGACATCAGCATAGCAGTCGAGAATCCAATCCAGTGCCTGCTGCGGCGGCGTGACATTGTCCCCTTCGGAGCAGAACACTAGAATGGGCGAACGAATATTGCGCAGATCCACCTTCTGGCCATCCGACATTTCGATCTTGCCTGCGGCGAGATTGTTGCCGATGAACAGCTCATCGACGATGAACTGGATCTCCTCGGCGTTGAGATTGACGTGCCCGCCCCACCAGCGCTCGAAGTCGAGATAGCGGTCGGCCTCGGTATCGACCTTGGAATAGACGTTGTACTGTTTGGTCCACAGCGTGTTCGACGGGTTTTGATTCTCGAAATTCTGCACCAGCCAGGCGCCGTCGAACTTACCGGCGCCGAGATCACTGGCAAGCGCGGTCAACCAACTCCCACCAAGCAGCCCGCCCGAATAGCGCATCGGGTACTTGCCATGCACGCCGGCCCAATAGGCGAGCGGCGCGCCGGCAATAATGATAGGCCCGAACAGTTCCGGCCGCAGCGAAGCCAGAATCATGACGGCCCAGCCAGCCTGGCAATTGCCGATCACGCAGGGCTTACCGTCGGCCTTTGGGTGCAGGCTGATGACCTTCTCGATAAACAATGCCTCCGCCCGCGCGATGCGCTCGATGGTTTGTCCCGGCATCGGTTCGGGAAGGAAACCCACGAAATAGCATGGATGGCCCGCTTTCATTGCGACGCCGATCTCACTGTCCGCCTTGAATCCGCCAATGCCTGGCCCATGGCCTGCGCGCGGATCGACTACGATGAACGGGCGACGTTCCATATCGATTTCGACGCCCTTGGGCGGAGTGATGCGAACCAGCGCATAGTTGACCGGCTCGTCGAGCTTGCGGCCATCGATGATCAATTCCGCTGCATATTGCAGCACATGCGGCGCCGTCTGCGCGATGTGCTCGCGATACTGATCGCCGCGCTGGCGCATGATATCCAGGAACAGCACACTGCGCTGGCCAGCATCGACCATGTATTCGATTGCCGAGGCGACAAGCCCGGACATGGGACCACCGGGCAGATTTTGATTTTCGATCGACATGTTCCGACCTCTCTGGTGCGCTTTCATAGAGAGCCCGTCGCGAGGAAAGACGTTGACCTAGGTCAACGCTCTACCATCACTTCCTACGGTGGCGCCGCCGCCACGAATCCAGGCCACCGCCAACTCCCACGCCACCGACAAGATGATTGGCCCAATGAAGAGGCCTACAAGGCCATGTGCGAGCGCGCCGCCGATCACGCCGATCAAGATCACCAGCGCCGGAGTGGACAGTCCTCGTCCCATCACCAGCGGTTTCAAGACGTTGTCGAGGATGCTCACGACGCCCAGAAACAGCGTCAGCAGAACTGCCGTCGTAGGGTCCTTAGCGGTCCAGATCCAGATGATCACTGGCAGCATGACGATCGCGGCACCGATCTGTACGATGGACAGCAACATCACGATAAATGCCAGAAGGCCGGCGACCGGAATTTCCGCCAGCTTGAAGCCGACGCCGGCCAGCAAAGCCTGGATCACCGCGATACCGATGACCCCTTGCGATACCGAGCGGATCGTCGCACCCGCCAGGTCCAGGAAGTGCTCGCTTTGCTCAGGCACGATCCGAGACAGAAATCCTCTGCCTGCTGCCATAAGCTGCTGCCCATAGGGGAGCATCAATCCAGCCACTGCAACCGACAGCAAGAACTTGATCGCGCCCACGCCGGCGTCGCCTGCAAATCCCAGGAGCGTACCTGCAAAAGGTTTCAGATACGGGGCTATCTGACGCAGAACCGACCGGAAGTTCGAAGAGGCCTGATCCCAGAACTCGTACAGCTGCGATCCGATGAGCGGCCAAGTCTTGATCGCCACGGGCGGCGACGGAATTTTGACCTCGCCAATGCTCAACTGACCGGCAAGGTCCTTGATCCCCTCCACAGCGCCGACGCCGAGCCAGGCCGCCGGCCCAATGAGGATCGCGAAATTGATCGCTGCGAGAATTGCTGCCGCGAGCTTTGGCCGGCCGCCCAGGGCCTGCGCGAGCATGACGAAGATCGGGTTGAACGCGACCGCGATCACGACGGCCCAGGCGAGAATTGTCGCAAACGGACGTAACAGGACGAGCGTCCAGACAATCAACAGCGCAAGCAATCCAAGGCGGATTACGAGCTGGATCAGTTCCTCTCCGGACAGAAGCTCGCGAAGCGCCTTCACAGCCGTGCTCCTCCCTCCTCCTTCTTGAGCCAAATCGCGATGCTCACGAGGAGGACCCAGAACGGAAAGACGACGAGGCTCCAGTCTATGTAGTAACTGCCAATGAGAAGAACCGCGGCGACCGCGTAGCCGCCATAGGCGAGCCAACGGGGCGTGAGGCCCGTGTAGAGCGCGATCGTCGAGGTGGTGATCATGAACACGGAGGCGGTCTTGACAAGATAAATGTTCACCATCCCGTAGGCCAATCCGCGGCCGAAATGAAACGTCGCAGAATTGATCAGGACTCCAGGCGCAGCGTGAAAGGCAAGGATGACCGCGCCGATAACGGCCGCAGCGGCGAACAGCATGGCAAGCATCAGTACCGCGCTGCCCAAAAAGATCGTCGCAAAGAACTGGTCTTCGCGTGCTCCCAACCGGTCGCGCAGAAAGCCAACGAACCACAGGAAGGCGACGCCGGCGAAGGGCACCAGGTTGAGAGCCAAGGCGACATTGCCGGTGCCGCTATGAAGCCAAGCGCCGGGCTCGAGCGGATCGGCCGGCACGGAGCGCCGCATCAACCAGAACACTGTAAGAAGCAGCACCGAAAAAAGGATACCGGCTGCAGCTGCGACGCGTGGGGCTCGCAGTTTTGCACGCGTCAGCTCAGTCGCATCCGCGATCACGATGCCGCCTGTCCCTTCTGCTCGACCTGCCCTGCCAAAACTTGCTCTCCACCATCGTGTCGGTGCGACAATCCGAGCCCCTGGCGGTCTTCAACACGGGCCGCGGCGCGATCCTGAGGATCGAAAGTCGATCGCTCGATTCCGGAGTCTAGATGAGCAAGGTAAGCGCGAACCATCGTCGCGCGCTCGTCGCCGACGCATTCGACAAGGTCGGTCAGCGCAGCGCGCAGGCGGCGCATCACCTGAATGGACGTCGACCCGAACTGCCGGATCTCGTCAAAGGCGAGCGCGAGATAATCCTCCCAGGTCGGCATTCGATAGATCACCCTGAGGATACCGCCATGATCGTAGGCGCGACAGGCCTCCAGGTCGCATTTTGCCAACCGCCGCAGCAGATCCTCGATCTGGTCGATGGCCTGCACCGCAGTCGTCGGGTCGTTGATTGCCGGGGACAACGCCTTGATTGCGACATCGACCAAGAGGCGCATGGCATATTTCGGATCCTGCTCGAAGGTTCGCTGATCGTCGAGATGGACGCACGCGGCAAGTTCCTTATCGGAAATGGCAGCCGTCGCGCCGCTGGCGCGCAGGATCACGCTATCCACGAGCAGCGTGTCGCCAACACCGCACTCCATCGTAATGACTCCACCGAGCTGTCGGGCATGGCCGACCAACCGCGCGATATCGATCGAGGTCACCGACTGCGGATTTCCGACGTGCCTGACGACCAACTCCGATCGTGCAGTTTTCCCCTGCATTCCACTGGTCTTTCCGGAAGTCGACCATTGGGCGGCCTGATACGTGCTGACGATGACTTGCCGGCCCGTATCTCCGAGTGACTGCAGCACGCGCATGATCTGAAGATTGTTCAAACGTTGGACGAGTTGGGCGAGCATCAGCACGCTGGCCACCAGCATGGCCGCCACGATTGCCGCTGACAGAAAGGGCACGCCTTGCGTCCCCTGGCGATCGACCCAGGCCAGGGTGGCGAGGCTGTACATGAAGGTCGCGACAAACATGCCGAGCGAGTGAAACAGCAGCCGATCGCGTGCGAACCAGACGACGAGGCGCGGCGAATAGACCACGGCATTGAACTGAACGAGCACAAAGGCAATCGAAAAGACAATACCGGTCAGCGCCATCATGCCCGAGGCGACCGCGGACAGGTACGCCTGTGCGGAGGACGTCGACAGATTGAGACTGACGGCCACAAACCTCGACTCGAGGCGCGGCACCAGAAAGCCGGCAGCGATGCTCGCAGCGGCGTAAAGCGTGGGGATCAGCCAGAGCTGCATTCCACTTCCTTTCCGTCGTCAGTATCCAGATCTTTGGCTGGTCGAGCATCTTCGCGATTACCTGCGATTTATTGATCTCGATCAATGGTGCGCCCGTCAGCCCGTGGATTCGATGGCAGCACCTCCGATGAACGTCGGAAGGCGCTGTAACGGGACGGCATCGCGCACGGGGATCTGGACCATGAATTCCGCGTCCGAAGGTTCGCCTCCCTTCGAAACGGCCACCAGCTATTGGATTCATCTCATCGGCGTCGGCATCGAGATTTTTGGCGTCTTCATCATCGTCGTGGGGATCATCTGGTCCGCCCGGTACTTGTTTGGGCGCGGCATCAAGTCTCGCTACGACAGCTACAAGATCAGCATCGGGCGATCGCTCTTGCTCGGTCTTGAGGTTCTGGTCGCCGCGGATATCGTGAAAACGATCGCGATCGAGCTGACTTTTGTGAGCCTGGGCCTTCTCGCCGGTCTCGTTCTGGTCCGCACCTTCCTGGGCTGGACCTTGACGCTGGAGATAGAGGGCCGCTGGCCCTGGCAGCGAGAGCCCGCGCCGGCGCGCCAACCTGAGACTTCTGAAGAAGGTCAGGTCGCTTAGGTGCTCCGCCCGCCGTTCGAGACCTGCTGTCTGATACCCCGGCGCGTTCAGCAAAGAACGAGCACCGCAATCCGATCGACATCGATATTCCATTGCATCCGGCGCTCGCCGAGAACATTGCGACGGCGAAGGTTGGCACCAACATGACGTTCTTGCTCACCGAGTTTGGCAAGCCGTTCACGGCAAACGGGTTCGGAAACAAGTTCAAGGATTGGTGTCGGCAAGCCGATCTGCCGCATGGCTCCGCACATGGTATCCGCAAAGCCACATCGACCGCACTAGCCGAGGCCGGCGCGACAACGCACGAGATTATGGCGATCACTGGCCACTAGACCTTGGAAGAGGTCGAGCGCTACACAAAGGCGGCGAGTAGGAAAAAAACGGCTGACTCGGCTATGGCGAAGCTGACAGGGTGACGGGTCTTAGTATTTGCGGGCGCCTGCACCGAGCATCGGTTTCGGCCGAAGGTCCTTTTCCATGCGGTAGACTTCCGCCTCAATTTCTTCCGGCGAAAACTTTTTAGTGTAGGTGTGATTTCCATATTTGAACACGAAAGTCATTTGGCCAAAATCGCGAATGAACTCTGGGCCACTTATCCCGGCGCTGGTCGGCTCGACAAGTCGCGCTCCAATATTGAATTGTTGGTCCGCCGGAATTCCGTAACCCGCAGACGAGACCAATGTCCCATTGTCATTGACAAGGATCTGGAACTGCTTGCCCGTAATCTCGGAGCGAACATAGCCATCCAATGGCCGAACAAACTCGTTCGATTTGTTCTCTCCTGCCGCTTGAAATGTCTGTATGCGCATGCCGTTTTCGTCGCCACTTGCGCCGAAAATGTATTGGCCTCGCAGCCAAGTAATTGGACCTCCGTCATCTGGTAACAGAGATGGCACGGAGTTGTTCGATGTCGCTGGCTTGGCTTCTCGATTTGTTTGAGGAGATCGCTGAACATGCATCCAAACCGCACCGGCTAGTGCGATCGCGAGACCTAGAACGACTACGTGAGAGGGCTCTAACATTTTCACCAACACAAATGGGCGCCTCAGGCTACGTAGAACGACGGCGCGGGTTGTTTTGGTGTGGAGAGGCCAACAAAAAACAATGAGCGTGGCAACAAAAAAACTCCGTCCCGTGCTGGAGTGGCTTCTGCCATTCCGACTCGGGCGACACGCTGATCATCGTCAAGGCACAAGATACGGCGAGGCTTAGAAGGCCCCACACAGAGCTAGACCACATTCCAAGAGCCTCCGACAGCGCGACCCGTAGTTGACGCGCTAGCGAAGCTATCCGATCCACGCGGGGGAACGTACGAGGTACACACGGTGTCCCACTGAAAACTGGAGTGGGACAAATTAATACAACGCCAAAAAAAACGCGCGTGGCGCTCCCTAGGGGGCCAAGATGACTAAGTTGTATCAGTCGGTTAGCGCAGAGTGAGACGCAAAAGACTTCCACGCGACCGTTATCGTTCTTAGTACTCGTGCCTCACCGCAGTTAGATCGGGCTCTACTGGCTGGAGCGCTAGGCGGACAACCTTTTCTCGGATTCCGAAAGAAAAAGCACCGTGGCCGCTGTCATGTGCAAAACATAGGAGACTAACTCGTTAGGTATTTCCGGCGGCGATCCTGATCCAGCGCCATGGCCCGCCTGCCTATTTCGAGGCGTCGAGATGGCCGACTCTAGAACGCTTCTCAATCCCGCAAAATGAGCCTGCCAATAGGAGGGAATAAGGCCATTATCGAAGCATATTCTGACTAGGTCAGATGCGGACGCCCTGGTATCGAACTCCCAGCGGCGTTTGCCACATATTACCTTCATGGTGCTTTCAAAGCACTTGTAGCAGTCGACAAGCGCTTCTTGCTTTCTGCCGTGTCTGAAGTGGTCAAAGGCGCTGAAGAACTCCCTTTGCGCATTTGCAAACTCGGGTGCACGCAAGACTGCCAACGCGGGGAGCACCGCCTCTTTATGGATCAACTGCGAGTCTACGCGGACAATCTGACCATCAGAAAATTGATAGCCGACACCGTGCTCGTTGAAGCGAATATTTAACTCTTTCACCGCCTCTGCGGCCACATTAGAGGCATTCGCCCTACCACGGTAATACTTCTTAGCGCAGAAGGTCTCTATCGCACGAAACGTCAGCTCTACCGCATCAAGCACTCGATCCGGGTTTGTTTCTGACAGAAACCACGGGCAAAGGTCTCGGTATCCGTGAGTCTCTTCGTGAGGATCTAGATGCCGGTCCGGTGACAGCAGGAATACGCTGTACTCGCGTCGAAGTACCTGTGCAATGGCGTAATATATTTGGTCGGATTGATTTTGCTCTGCATAGTTAGACAAATGCGGACCACCAATCACCTCGCTCCAGATTTGAACTATCTGCGTTCTAAGACCGCGCGGAATTTCGTCGTATGTATAAACGTCGGGCGTGTTACCTTGCTCCCGCTGCCGTCTTTTTGAGAAAAGATCAAATACAGCCATATGCTGTCTCCGCCCAGCCCATTCCGACTCGAATTTTAAACCTTTAACAGCCGCAGGCTGGAGTCTGAAGGCTCTTTGTGCCGGACAATTTTGAGGGGCACATACACGAAGGGTGAGACGTGGAGGCTGCACAGCGAATTTCCCCCGTGGCCCCTTCGCGGTCTGGCCACCGGGCGCAAACGTGAAGGAAGGTCGCCGCTAGGCGGCCCTCCCCTTAGCCTGCCACTTCGCGAGCAATCCCTCTGCCGCCGCAGGGTCATCCTTGATGCGCAACACCGTCTGTCTGCTCAAGCCGACCTCGCGAGCAATGGTGCTGGTGTTGACCTCCCTCGCCAACATCTCCACCACGTGGCTTAACTGGTCGCGCGAATAGCTCGGCTTCCGGCCCAGGTACGCGACGCCATCCGCCGCCTTCGCGTACTCAATGCCCGCTCGCTGTGCTTCCTTAGTGGCCTCTGCCTGTGCCTGCGAAAGAGCCGCCATGAAGCCAATCAAAGCATCCCGCACCGCTTGCTGCATCGGGTCCTTGGTGGCCCCGTCGAAGGTCATGCCGTTGATGACGGTGCGGATGATGACGCCGCGCCGCATGAACTCGCGGATGGTGTCGCTCACATCCTCATAGTTGCGGCCAAGGCGGTCCACCCAGCGCACTACCAGCGTGTCGCCTGCCCGCAGCATGTCATAGAGCCGTTTGCCCTCAGCCCGTTCCGCCAGTTTGGTAGTGATGCCTGACACGCCTTGGTCTGCCACCACCGTATCGATCTTGAAGCCTGCCGCCTCAGCCTGACTTCGCTGATGCGCAAGGGTCTGCTCACGGGTGGAGACGCGAGCATAAAGCACCGTAGCCATCGGACATCCTCCATGTGACCGTTAGAGTAATGTCCATATATATTCCGTCCGTAGACTCGTTGTCAACCCTTACGGACAGCCCTTATGCGGACACTCGGACTGACCGCTAAGGCATACCCTTACGGACGGATTCCCTTTGGCTGTCATCGCGAAAAGTCAGTGACTTAGCATTGCCACTTACTATGAGCGCGGCAAAGGAACTCCATCCCCCGCATTCCAGCCACCACTTCCTCTCCGAAACCCGCCACCGCGCGACTTACCGTGTACGGGGAGATCGTCAGTTTGAACTTTGAAAGGCAGCCACCGTGACAACCACGCTAGTTGACCAACCGGCCATCACCGACCGCGGTTTAACTCCATCGTCCGCGCCGCTGCCCTCACCGCGCCAGCCAACACTTGATGAAGCGCTCCAAGGCATCACCATTGATGATGCTCTCGCCTCCCTCACCCCCGAGGACCTCGTGCCGCAACCAAGCGGTGCCCTCGCGTCCATCCGCCAAGCCGTGACACCTCCAGGCACCAATGCCATCGGGGCAGCAACGGAGGCGGCGGCTATCGGCGCGGCCAAGGGGGTATTGGAGGCAAAGGACTTTATCTTCGGAGAGCCCGACGCTGGCGACAAATGGGCCATGCGGCATTGGATTGAGCAGCGCGGCAAGGACCTCCGCAAAGACAGCGTGGTCAATGGCGTTGCTCAGAGCATCGCGCAATTTGGCGTCGGCTTCATGGGCCTCGGGAAACTCAAATACGTTGCCAAGGGTATTGAGTACGCGGCAGAGGCCGGAAAGTTAGCGCACTTCGGAGCACAAACCGCCCGAGGCGCAGTGGCCGGGTCAATCTTCATGGACCCGCATGAGGAGCGCCTCTCCAATCTGGTGGAGCAGTATCCCGCGCTATCCAATCCCATCACCGGCTACCTTGCGGCCAAGCATGACGATAGCGCCGCCGAAGGCCGCTTGAAGAATGGGCTTGAGGGCATCGTCATGGACACCGCGTTGGCGGGTGCGCTGGCGTTGGTCGCAAAGGGCATCAAGCTTTACCGCGCAGGAGACCTTGAGGCCGCAAACAAGGTCGCTGGTGAGGCCGATGAGGCTTTCATCAAAGCGAGCGCACCTCCTGCACCGGACGCGATTGACCCTGCTATTGCGAACGCCGCTGCGATGGTCCGCGAGATGGACTTGAAGCCCTCAGGGCCGGTCATGGATGCAGCCACGGGGCCGATGGAGCGCGTACCGGGCTTGCAGCCGGATTCCATGAGGAGCAGAATCGGTGGTGGTGAGGCTGGAGGGTTTAGTGATGTTGCAGTCCGCAAAGAAGATGCTGGCAGTGTTGGTCGCAATCCCACTAACGGGAGCGGTGATGGTCCTGACCTGGTCCTACGTGATGGTCCCATTGATGGAAACAACCTTTCCGCCGCGCATGGCCGCAATGATGGGCATGGAGCCGAGGGCCTACAGGATCGCAGCCGAGAGACAGGCAGCACAGAACGCAGCGTGGAAGGAGCAACAGGAAGCGGCGGCACGGTCGAAGGCACTGGACGCAGCATTGGCGTCGATAACGAGAGAGGACATCCAAGCGCAGAAGACATTGACCACCCCCTCAAGCAACTCCGAGACGACACCGCCGCGCTGACCACATACGGCTCCCGCGAGGACGCTATCAACGCGGGATACACCTTCGCTCCGCCATCGTCGTCCTCTTCCACCGGCATCATCCCGTGGCAGAAGCTCAGGACCACTGAGGAAACGCAGGCGTGGATGGACCATTTCATCACCGATCATGCGGCATTCATCAATGCGCGGCGTGGTGGCGATCCTGCGGGTATCCTGACCGATAAGCAGGTGGAGGCGATGGTGGCAAGCCGCGCCAAGGCGTGGAACGAGAACCCCGCAAACCTCATCGGCATGCTCAAAGCCGCTGGCGACAAAGCCCCGGACATGGCTGCGAACATGGAGACCTCGTTCCTCATCGCCAACAAAGCGTATCAGGACGCCTATGAATTGGCCGCGCGGATCAACGCGGAGAATTACACCGGGTTTGGCTCACGGGCTGAGGCGTTGGCAGCTTTGCAGCACCGCATGGCGATGGCCACCACCATGTACGCCAACGGCAAAGCCATCATATCGAATGCAGCGCGGTCCATGCGGCGAATGCATGGTGAATTTAGATTCAGCGATCAACAGCTAGCGAACATCACCACCGCAGACCCCGAGCAACTCCTCAAGATCGTCAACGAGACGGGAGGCAGTCCACAACTCCTCGCTAAGGCCGGACGCCTTACGCTCCTCCAGAAGATCGTGGACCCGATTGCAGGTATGCAGGCTGCTAACCTCCTCTGGTCATGGAAGACGCAGGTGGTCAACGCCGCAACGTCAACCGCCATGCTGGTGTGGCGACCACTGGAGACCGGACTCGGCGCTACAATGCTCAAGGGCCTCGGCAAGCTCCGTGGCGATGAGCAGATGATTGCCAACGCAAGCACCATCCGTCAGCAGTCAATTCGCGAGGTAACGCGCCTCGGGTCCACCCTTGCGGACGGCTTTGAGGCTGCCCGCCGTGCTTTCATTGAAGGTGACAGCATCTTGGTGCCTCGCGGCCAAGAGCATTTCCATGCCTCGGGGCTGCAAGCCGACAACCTCACGGAGCTGGCACAGCGCTGGCGGCCGCATGAGACGATGGAGGATGTTGTCAGCAACGCGATGACGGCGGCAATGTTTGGCAAGGCTGCCCTCACGGGCTCACTGCGGATGCTTGGTGCCGCCGATGAGTTTGTAAAGACGATGAGATACCGCGCCGTCGTCACCGCAAAGGCATCGCTTGAAGCGGATCAACGCGGCCTCACCGCAGGTAGCAAAGACTTTAGCGACTACGTATCGTCCCGGCTTGATTCCGCCTTCGACGATGCCGGGCGTGGCATTGATAAGGATGCGATACTTGAAGCGCAGACCTCCACCTTCCAGCAACCCTATGTCACAGGTGACGACACATGGTTCGGACGTGGATGGGCCAATGGTTATGGCAAGCTTGCGGCAGACCACGCCCTGCTTCGCCTCATCACACCATTCATCAAGACCCCGACCAACCTCATGCGGTACGGCGTGAAGCTGACACCGGGCGCAAACCTCCTCCAAAAGGAATACGTCCGCGCTATCTCAGGTCAGGTTGGTGCAGAGGCACAGGCGCGGGCCGTTGGTCAAATGACACTCGGCATCATGCTCGCGGCCACCGCCATCTCACTATGGTCAAAAGGCACCCTCACCGGCAGCGGACCTCAGGACCCGCAGGAGGCGAAGCAGTGGCGTGCGGAAGGCAACCGCCCGTTCTCCCTTTCGTGGACCGACGACAGGGGTGTGCGCCAATTCTTTGACCTCAACCCGCTTGACCCTATCGCCTCACCGCTGGTGTTGGTCGCGGACTGGGCTGCCATCTACACCTCAGGACGTATCCGCGAAGATGAAGCGCACGGTGTTGGCATGTCGCTGATGATGGCGGTCATGAATCGCCTGAAGGACAAGACCTACCTGAAGAATATTGGCGATGCCATCAACGCCATGCGGGACGATAACACCCTCGAAAGCTGGGCACGGCGTATGGCTCCGGGCTTCCTTCCGTGGTCCTCGCTTATGTCATCGATCAACCCTGACCCGGTAATGCATGAGGTTCGCTCTATGGCGGACGCACTCATTGCGAAGATTCCCGGCTGGTCATCCTCGCTACCTCCCGCACGAGATGTCTTCGGTGATCCTGTAAGAGTTCAACATGGACTCATCTCCCGGCAGCAGCACCCGTCAGCCCTCACTACTAGCCTTGATGAGAGCTTCGCCATCACCGGACACTATTTGAGACCACCTGCACCGAGGAGCGAGAGCACTGGAGGCGTTGACCTTCGCGACTTCATCTTGAAGGACGGACGCACAGCCTATGACCGCTATCAAGAACTTGCAGGGCGGCCCAGCGCTGGAGCTGCGCCACTTCGCGAGATGCTTTCCGCCTTGGTCCAGTCAAAGGGCTTTAAGGCCCTTCCTCATGGTGCACCCGCAGAGGACGGCACCAAGTCCGGGATGATAATGGATGTCGTGTCTAAGTATCGAAGGGCGGCCTTCAAGGTACTGCTCTCCGAGAGCCCCGAGCTTAGACAAGCTGTGGTCCAACGTAAGCTAGATATAAGCAAGGCCATCGCAGTCGGCGCGAAGGATGTGCGTGAGGTTGCCGACCGCGCAAAGGTCAACACGTTCGGCAGGCTGTTGAGGTCTTACGGGATCACATTGCCATCCGTGAGCACGCCTCCACAGTAACCGTCTTCATAGTCTAGCGATACGCATCCCTCTTGATGTCATCTCCGATGTTGAGCATCGGTGCGCTGCCTCATGCGACCATCATGCGACACCGAGCGGTTGGCACAAGAATTGACTAACCGCCGTTCCGCGCCGTTCAATTTCAGAACGACAAGCATCACCAAAAGATTCCAGAACGGAGAACAGCACGAATGCTAGATTGCACTCAGCACGTGGAGTTTATTCGCCACATCCAGCGCCTACTCAGCAGCGCGAAGGCCGATAGGATCACCGACGCCGATGCTATCCGCCTATGCGAATTTGCTGTGTTGCTGTGCGGAGATTCGTTCACAAGCGCGAGATGGTGCATCGATGAGAAGATGGTCGCGTTTAAGGTGCGCCACCACGCTCCACTGGTGAAAGACCGTACCTGTGACCTTCTAGAGTTCGCGGGAACATTGCTCCTGTGCCTCGCAGGTGGCCGCCTTGTAAACGTAACAACATCCTCAGGCGGAAAGGTCTACGCGTATCTCAGGTATGAGCATCCGAGCGACAAGACAGAGGACCAGCGCGTCCGTCTCAACCGCATCCTCCTTGATGCTCCGCAAGACATGGCGGTAGGCTTTGTGACCCGGAAGGCTTTCCGCGACTACCGCCGCAGCAATCTCAATCTGAGAAAACCCATCAAGGGTATGGAGGAGCCAAAGCTTGGACGCGAAGCAGCCATTATCCTTGCTCGGACGCTGTATGAGGCCAACCACCGTGAGGGCTTGTCTCATGTTCTATCTGCCGACGCCTATGAGACGCTACTACGGGAGACATTCAATGCGGCGGACAGGTGCCACGGTGACGTTGTGAGAGGTGATGCGGCCAAGACGCCGAGTGATTGACCAAGGATAGTTCATTCAATGTGAACCACCACGCCCTCTATCAACCGCACGGAGCATCACGCAATGCACGGCACAATTCCCCTCTCGCAACTCGCCCCAGTCGTACCGCCAACCTGGGAACCCGGAGACGACCCGACCAAGCACCCGCTTTGGCAGGAGCAGGTGGAGTTAGAAGTGGAGATGGTCCAGCGTGGTGTGGACAAGTACCGCGAGCGCGTGGCCGTGGCCCGAGAGAAAGGCGAGATGACCCGCGTGAAGGCGTTCCATCGCTGGGTGGAGGATGCCGTCCCTGAGATGGCCAAGTACCTCAAGCAGTGGCTCACGGATGTTCGGCGCAAGCGGCTAGGCGGCCATGGCGGACCTTCGCCTCTTGCCTTCCATAAGCTCAGTGGCATGGACGCGAGCGTCGCTAGCTACATCACCCTCCGCACTTTGCTTGACACCATCACCATCGGCCATGAGATGCCACTCCTCGCGGTAGCCAAGCGCATCGGCATGGAGATCGAGTATCAGGCCCGCATGCAGGCATGGGTGGCCAAAGCACCGGATGTCTTCTACGGGGTCCAGAAATCACTGCATAAGACCGCTACCTCGCGTCACAGGCGTAGAGTCAATATCAACCGCTTCAACGCTCTCATGCGCGATAAGCTCAACTGGGTGGAATGGCCCGCTGATATCAAGTTACACGTGGGCTTTCGCCTCGTAGATGTTGCGGTCGCCGCCACCAAAGCCTTCAATGTGACACAAAAGACGTATGACCTTGTGATTGCATCTCGTGGCCACCGCGCGAAAGCAAAGCCGTCACGTCCTCAAAGAATCATAACGCTTGATGAAGACCTGCAAGCCTCACTCCTCCAAGCCGTAGATAAAGACCAGATACGGACCCCGCAGTATCTCCCGACCCTCATGCCCCCGAAGCGATGGGACGGCATCCGAGGTGGGGGCTACTACACGCCAATCGTTAGACGGCCGACGCTCATCCGCTTCCACGCCGAGAGCGAGGAGTATCGCGAGGCAGTCCTTGAGGAGTACGACGCCCTAGACATGCCTCGGGTCATGGCGGCCCTTCACTACATCCAAGAGACGCCATGGATGGTTAACCGCAGGGTCCTCGCGGTGGCACACAAGCTCTGGGACATGGACCTCGGCATTGCAGGCTTCCCGAAGCAGGACATCCTCCCACTGCCCCCGAAGCCCGAGGACATTGACACCAACCCCGAGGCACAGAAGCAATGGAAGCGGGCCGCCGCAGCGGTCTACACCGAGAACGCCACGCGGGTCTCCAAGGCCACATCGATCCGCACCACCATCCAGATTGCCGAGCGGTTCGCCCACCGCGAGTTCTACTTCCCGCACATGCTGGACTTCCGTGGCCGCATGTATCCCATCCCCGTCTATCTCCAGCCTCAGGGCAACGACTTTGCGCGGGGCCTCCTCGCCTTCGCCAAGGGACAAGAGGTAGGCGAGAAGGGTGGCGAGTGGCTGGCCATCCATCTGGCCAATCACTTCGGGGCGGACAAGATGAGCTACCAAGGGCGCATCGACTGGGTGAAGGGCAACGAGGAGGTGTGGAGGGCCATAGCTGAGGACCCTATCAAGAACCGCAACCTGTGGCTCCCCGAAACCGGCAAGAAGCATCACTGGCAGGGACTCGCGGCGGTCTTCGAGTGGGTCCGCTTCCTCGATGAAGGACCAACCATGGTCTCGGGCTTGCCCATCCACATCGATGGCACATGCAACGGCATTCAGCACCTCTCAGCCATGATGCGGGACGAGGAGGGAGGCGCTGCGGTCAACCTACTGCCGGACCTTGAGCCGCACGACATCTATGGAGACGTGGCGGCGTTCCTACAGGACCGCTTGGAGGGAATACGCGAAGCCGGGGGCACGCAAGGCAAGTACGCCCAGATGTGGCTTGATGCATGTGACGGCAAGGTGCCACGCAGCCTGACCAAGCGCCCCGTCATGACGACACCCTACGGCGCGACCCGCGAGGCGCACTTCGGGTCCATCCATGACTGGCTGCGGGAGGAGCTTGAGGAGAAAGGGAGGATGCCATTTGACCCGAAGCCTGAGGTCAACTCCGAGTGGAAGAAGATGCTGGTGCCGTGGCTGGTGAAGCACCTCATCGATGCGGTGGACGCCATCGTGAAGCAGTCAAAGGTCTGCATGAAGTGGCTCCAGGATGCCGCCAAGGTGGTGGCCCAGTGCAATCAGCCCATCGTATGGCGCGCACCGTCCGGCTTTGTGGTCCGTCACTTCTATGGTGCCAGTCGTCAACGCAGCACATCTACCCTCATCGATGGCAAACGCATCAACGTCACCTACTACGAGCGCACCGCCAAGCTCTCCGAGCGTGAACAACTCCAAGGCATCCCGCCGAACTTCACCCACTCCATGGACGCGGCGGCCAACACCGAGACCATCATCAAGTTGGCGCTTGACCCGAGGCGTCCACCCGTCACCGCCATCCACGATGCCTATGGCACGGTCGCAGGGAGCATGTGGCAAATCTTTGATGCCGTCCGTGAGGCGTTCATCAAGGTCCACTCCAACGATGTCTTGAAGGACTTCCGCTGGCGCTGCCTCCTCATGTACCGCGACCACCTGCTTGCCACGCGGGAGGGGCTTAATGTGTACAGCGCCATGGAGATCGCTGAGGACACCATCCCTCCAGTCCCCGAGCGGGGCGAGTTGGACATCCGCGTGGTGGCCGAGAGTGAATACTTCTTTGCCTGAGAACACCGCTCCAGCTCGCAGCGGACTCCGCCTGTGCGTTTTTTGGATTGGCGAGTCCCTTTATGCCTCTGAAAGGAACGACTCTCAGTGACTCTCCGTGTGAGTTCTTTACACGGTGCAGGGTGTCTTCAAGCCGGGTGCATTGAGTCCGCCTAGCGGTACTGAAGTAGAGGCTCTAAGGACTTACTTTGGCCGCGAGTTCCTGAGGTAAAATAGTAGATGCTCTAGCCTGTTACTATGAGGCTGTGCCCTTAAGGTAACCCATAAGGTACACATCCTTGAAATGAGTTCCACTCATCGCCCTCAACGCCTTGAGCAGTTCTAGGAACTAGCCGAGCGGTCTTCCTTGAGGTCCCATCTGTGCGGTGCTTCTCGGTGACACTGCGCCTGACTAGCAGCAAGTCGCCTCAAAGTGACCAAGCAGATTGACTGACACCGGGCCAACTTCAAGCACCCTCCCCGATGCTCCCGGCTCAACGTCCGCCGTGCCGTATCTGTGCCGCACGATGGCGAGACTCAAGGCTGGGTCTCTAGGCCGATGATGGTGGTCGATAGAGCACCGTCTTCAAGAACCATCCTCATATATTGCCTTCACGTCTAGCAATCAGGAATCGCCCATGAGTGACACCGCCACACTCAGGGCACGACGACCATGCGCGTTGCCGGACTCGCTGCCACCTCGCGGCCTCTCACGGATTCAAGCCGCTGAGTATATCAACGTCTCGCCCTCGCACTTCGACAAACTCATACGGGACCACGTGATGCCTCCGCCAAAGCGGCTTGGTGGTCGCGTCGTCTGGGATCGTCACCAACTGGACAAGGCCTTCAATGCACTTGACGCAGATTCCTCATGGCACGACGATGATGCCAGCGCAGACGGCAATAGCTGGGATCGATCATTCAGACATGAGGGTGAGGCTCAAATACATCAGCGAGGATGTGGACCGGCACGGTAACGTCCGTTGCTATTTGCGTCTCCCCGGTCGCCCTAAAGTCCGCTTACGTTCAATGCCGGGCACCCCTGAGTTCTTCACCGAGTATCAGGAAGCCATCGCGCTAGGTGACACCGCCAAGCCTCGCCCTTCGCGCGAGATCAAGCGCGGCACCTTCCGGCACCTGTGCGTTCAATACTTCAAGAGCGGCGAATACAGCGTCCTCGATGACAGCACCAAGAAGTGGCAGAGGCGCGCCCTCGAAAAGATTTGCGAGACGCACGGTGATAACCTCGTGTCTCACATGCAGGCCCGCCATGTCCGCATGCTCCGCGATGAGTTGCGCGAAACCCCGGCTGCCGCCAACCAACGCCTTAAGTCTCTCCGTGCGTTGTTCAACTGGGCAAATGAGGCGGATGAAACGACGGTCAACCCGACCCTAGGCGTTAAGCGCATCAAATACGCCAGCGATGGTCATCACACTTGGACCGATGCAGAGATAGCGCAATACCAGGAGCGGCACCCGGTCGGCACTAAGGCACGCCTCGCGTTTGACCTCTTGCGCTACATCGCGTTTCGTCGTGAGGACGTGGTGAGGATCGGGCCGGAACACATTCACAGTGGCCGCGTACAGTACCGGCAAGCCAAGAATGAGCACCGCAACCCGGTCGATTTGGACATCCCCCTCCACCCCGACCTTGAGGCCAGCATCACGGCGACCAAGACGGGCAGCAAGACGTTCCTCCTCACCGAGTTTGGCAAAGCGTTCACTCCGAACGGCTTTGGCAACAAGTTCAAGGATTGGTGCCGCCAAGCGGACTTGCCACATTGTTCGGCTCACGGCATCCGCAAGGCCACCGCCACGGCCCTCGCAGAGCACGGAGCAACGGCGCACGAAATAATGGCGGTCACCGGCCACACCACATTGGAGGAAGCCGAGCGATACACAAGGGCGGCAAGCAAGCGGAGGATGGCGGACGCGGCTATGACAAAGCTCCCGCCACAACCCGCACATGATTTGTCTCACCGCCGCAACGAGCGGGACAATCCGAAGAAAAAACGTAAGGATATCAGAAGGCGTGGAGGTGGCTGGCGCTCCCTAGGGGAATCGAACCCCTGTTTCAGCCTTGAGAGGGCCGCGTCCTAACCGCTAGACGAAGGGAGCACTGTCGCAGGGAATAGCCGCGAAACGGCCGCGCCGCAAGACCGCGCCGGAAATTAGGGCGAGATCCCGAAACTGAACGCGGTTTTCCGAGAAGATCATGCGTAGATCGACGGGCGAACGGCCAGCCCGGCTCGATTGAGTTGAGTCAGCCTTCAAGGCTCGTTGGCGAATTTCAGCCGCCCCGCCGGTTTCAGCGTCTTGGCGTCGAAAGTCAGGATTTCGGTGGCGCCGCCGTTGTCGACGGTGACCACGAGGCGGTCCCCGGCGGTGGCGGTGGAGACGATACGAGCGCCTTTCGGCAACATGGCCGTGGTCTCGGCGGCGGCCGGGACGCTTCCCTCGGCGCGGAAAAGGCGATAGCCGATGGCGACGAGAACGGCGGCGACAGCCAGCGCCGTGGTCAGGCCCGCGATCAGCATCATGCGGCGCACCCGGGCGAATAATGCAGCCTGTTCGGGGGTCTGTTCTGGCGCGTCGGCTTCAGTCATTGGCAAAGGCTCTTCGGTGGAACAAGACGTATCTGTGGATCAAGGTCAACGGCTGAATGTCACGGTTGCCGGCGATGAAGGCTCCATCCGGCTCGACCGCGTGCTGGCCGTGCGAACGCCGGAGTTGTCGCGGTCGCGACTGAAAACGCTGATCCTCGCAGGCTCGGTTTCGATCGGCGCCACCCCGGTTCGCGACCCCGCTTATCATGTCGCCGCCGGCGATACGATCACAATCGACGTGCCGCCGCCGGTTGCCGCCGAGCCGGCCCCCGAGAACATCCCGCTCGACATCGTCTACGAGGATGACGACATCATCGTCATCGACAAGCCGAAGGGTCTCGTCGTGCATCCGGCGGCCGGCCACGAAACCGGCACCCTGGTCAATGCGCTGATCGCCCATTGCGGCGCCAGCCTGTCCGGCATCGGCGGCGTCAAGCGGCCGGGCATCGTGCACCGGCTCGACAAGGACACCACCGGGCTGATGGTGGCGGCGAAAAACGACCGCGCCCATGCCTCGCTGACCGCGCAGTTCGCCGACCATGGCCGCACCGGCGCGTTGCGCCGCGGCTACATGGCTTTCGTCTGGGGCGTGCCGAACCGTCCGCACGGTACCGTCGATGCGCCGATCGATCGGCATCCGCACGCCCGCGAAAAGATGGCGGTGCGCCAAAGCGGCCGCGCCGCGATCACTCATTGGGAAGTGCTGGAAACCTTCAAGGGCCGCGACGGCAAACCGCTCGCCAGCCTGCTGGCCTGCCAGCTTGAGACCGGGCGGACCCACCAGATCCGCGTCCATCTCAGCCACATCGGCCATCCCCTGCTGGGCGACGCCGTCTATGGCCCCGGTTTCAAGACCAAGGCCAACGCGCTCGGTCCGCTGGCGCGAACCGCCTTGACCGAGCTTGGACGCCAGGCACTGCATGCCTACCTGCTGACGCTGGAGCACCCCGGAACCGGCCAAATCCTTGAATGGACACGCGATCTGCCGCCCGATCTGGCCCAGTTGCGCGACCGGCTCAGCGCGGCAGAATGACGCAAATGCATGGACTATTTCCTTACATTTCAATAATTTAATAATCTACACAAGATCGTGACCCCGTTTTGTTCTTTCTTTTCCGGGGCGCTTTCGTGTATATTGCACCTGCGCTGGATGTCCCAGCGTGGAACATCGCAGCCCGGCCGGCTTTAACCCTGCGGCCGTCTGCCTGGCCCGCCGCTATCGGGGGCCTGAACCACTGGAGGGCGCTACACATGGCCCGTACAGCTACCTTGCCGGTTCTCAATGGAGAATCCGGCCTGTCGCATTATCTCGCCGAAATCCGCAAATTCCCCATGCTTGAACCGCAGGAGGAATACATGCTCGCCAAGCGTTGGCGCGAGCATGACGATCGCGATGCGGCGCACCACCTTGTCACCAGCCATCTGCGACTCGTCGCCAAGATCGCCATGGGTTATCGCGGCTACGGCCTGCCGATTTCCGAAGTCGTCTCGGAAGGCAACGTCGGTCTGATGCAGGCGGTGAAGCGGTTCGAGCCCGAGAAGGGCTTCCGCCTCGCCACCTACGCAATGTGGTGGATCAAGGCGTCTATTCAAGAGTACATCCTGCGTTCGTGGTCGCTTGTGAAGATGGGCACCACCGCGAACCAGAAGAAGCTGTTCTTCAACCTGCGCAAGGCCAAGAGCAAGATCTCGGCACTCGACGAGGGCGATCTGCGCCCGGATCAGGTGCAGCTGATCGCCAAGCGCCTCGGCGTCACGGAACAGGACGTGGTCGACATGAACCGCCGCCTCGGCGGCGACGCGTCGCTCAACGCACCGATCCGCGACGACGGCGAGCCCGGCGAATGGCAGGACTGGCTGGTCGATACCTCGCCCAACCAGGAAGCCATCATGGCCGAGAGCGAGGAGTTCGATCATCGCCGGCGCGCGTTGAACGGCGCGATGGGCGTGCTGAACCCGCGCGAGAAGCGCATCTTCGAGGCGCGGCGTCTCGCCGATGAGCCGATGACGCTGGAAGATCTCGCCGCCGAGTTCGGCGTATCGCGCGAGCGCGTGCGGCAGATCGAAGTGCGCGCGTTCGAGAAGGTGCAGTCGGCGGTGAAGACGACGATTGCGCGGCAGGAAGAAGCAGCGCTGGCGCACTAACCTCTTACGGCGCGCAAGCGAGATGAGTAACGAAAGCCGGCGGCGACGCCGGCTTTTTTGTTGCGCGCTCGTCTGTGGCGCGGAATTAAGCCTCAATAGAATTCGCGAAGATAATCCGCCACGCTGCCGGGATCGTCGAGGCCGCCGCCGTCGACCAGATCGGCATTCAACAACGCACCGGCCTGCGTCTTGTAATCGGGCGCCACGTCGTCGGCCTGCGGCAGCGGATGCGCGAGGATGTCGCGATAATTGAGATAGGCATCGCGCGTGCCGACGAACACGCACACACAGGTTTTCGGATCGGCATAGAGATAACGTTCGCTGCCGCCGACCGTGTGCACGACGAAGCGATGCGGCGGCAGCGCGCGCAACGCCTTTTGGCCGGCGGCATCGTTGGCGAACTTCACCTTGAAGCCCGCCGACGTCAGATAGAAACCATTCTTTTCGAGAAACGGCTGGCTGGGCGATTCCAACGCCGCGAGAAGCGTGACGCCGAGCAGCAGCGCGGCGGCAATGACGGGAACGAACAGTTTCACGTGATGGATGCGGGGCGCCGGAACGTATCCGCGCAGGCTTTGAATCGAGGAAGCGCGCATCAATGACAACCTTGCTTCGGGACTGAAAAATGACGTGCCGCGCGGGGGCGTGCAAAATGATATGGTGCCGCAAGCTATCCCGGCGCGGGCCAAGAGTCACGGCGCGCCCTCGCCGCTCTCCGCCGCGGCCTCTGCCTCCGCTTCCGCTTCCGCTTCCAGCTCCTGCTCGATCACCTCCCAATACAGGTCGTCGATGACGATCTGCTCAAGCGCGAACGACATCAGCGGCCGGCGATACAATGCGTGGCAGAGCAGTTGCGGGCCGGCGCAACGCCGGCTGCGGCGGCAGGCCTTGTAAGGACAAATGCGGAATCGCCCGGCGTCGTTCGCAAGCTCCCGCTTCACCTCTTCCACGCACTGCGCGTAAAGCGCATCGCTGGCGGCATCGGCTTCGGCCTGCTCGGCATTGCGCCGGCGTTCGGCGAGCTGACGCCGATCTTCCCTGGAAATATCCATCTGCGCTCCTCATGAAAGTTGTCGATCACGCGCATGACTCCGCGCGCCGCGCCTATCCCGCAGCGACATCGGCCGACCTGCCGTTGTTCGAAGAGTCTCCCGGAAAATGGAGGGAGACGGAGCGCCGAAAGACGCGCCTTGGTGGATGTGCCGCGGCGTGACTGTCTCAGCGGAGACATTCACTGACCGCGGAAACGTCTTGCGACGCTCCGTCGCGGCGATTTTTGGCTTCGGGACCGTGCTTCCGGGCACAGGCGCGAGCCACACGCTCGCCGATCCAGCGGGATTTCCCCGCTTTCGCCTGTGCCGCGTCCAGCCATCGCGTGGCAGCCGCTCGTAGTAGCGGCGGACGGCGACCCAAGGCCTCCCGAGCGCTCGAGGAAACGTCTTCCCCGCGCACGCAGGCGCCGCATCCCGCCCCGCGCTTCACAGCGTCCCGGCAACGCCCCTCGATTGGGACGGGATGAATAGGAATATAATCTTATGTATGCCTTCAGTCAACCGATATTGACACCGGATCATCATTTCAATATTCGTTGAATTATGGAAAAGACAGATGCGGTCGCGGCGCTCGCGGCGCTGGCGCAACACAATCGCCTCGATATCTATCGCCTGCTTGTGAAAGCAGGCCCCGATGGATTGTCTGCCGGCAGCATTGCAACAGCCCTCGAGCTGGCGCCGAACACGCTCACTTTTCATTTTGATCGGCTGCGCCAAGCCGGACTGATCACCGTGCGCCGCGCCGGGCGTTCGATGATCTATGCCGCGCGCTACGACCAGATGAACGCTCTGCTCTCTTTTCTGACGGACAACTGTTGCGGAGGCAGCGAAGCGCACTGCGTCCCGGTCACTGCCTGCGCACCGAAGCGCGCCAAAACCACAGCCTAGGGAGTCGGTCATGAAGCGTCTGCACGTTCACGTCGCCGTCAACGATATCGCGCAATCTATCGGCTTTTACTCCGCATTGTTCGCCACGCAGCCAAGCGTCGTCAAAACCGATTACGCGAAATGGATGCTTGACGACCCTCGCGTGAATTTCGCCATTTCCTCCCGCGGCAGGCAGCCCGGCCTCGACCATCTCGGCATTCAGGTCGAGGACCGCGACGAATTGAACGACGTTTACGCGCGCCTTCGTCAGGCGGGCGGCAACATTGTCGAACAAGGGCAAACCGCCTGTTGCTACGCGAAGTCGGAAAAATCATGGATCGACGATCCCGCGGGCATTGCGTGGGAGACTTTCCTGACGACCGGCGAGAACATCACCTATGGCGACGGCACAGGCGAGCGCGAAGCGCGCATTGCACACGAGAAGCAGTCCGCCTGCTGCGCGCCCTCGACGACGTGATGTCCGGGTTTGATCTGCCGCGCCGGCTCGTTGCCGAAGCGCTCGGCACCGGTCTTCTGGTTGCTGCCGTGGTCGGGTCCGGCATCATGGCCGAGAACCTGACCAAGGACATCGCGCTGGCGCTCCTCGCCAATACACTAGCGACCGGTGCAATTCTCGTCGTCCTGATCGCCAGCCTGGGGCCGATCTCCGGCGCACATTTCAATCCTGCCGTTACAGCCATCTTCGCGCTGAAACGCGAGTTGAGTTGGAACGAAGCTCTGCTCTACGTCAGCGCGCAGATCATCGGCGGCATCGGCGGAACCTTGATTGCCCATGCGATGTTCGCGCTTCCGTTGCTCGATGCCTCGCTCAAAATCAGAACCGGCGGCGCACAATGGTTCGCGGAGGGTGTCGCGGCATTCGGGTTGGTCACGACAATTCTTGCAGGGATGCGCTTCAATCGGACCGCCATCCCATGGCTGGTCGGCCTCTACATCGTCGCGGCCTACTGGTTCACCGCTTCAACTTCGTTCGCCAATCCGGCGGTCGCTATCGCGCGCTCGCTGACGAACACGTTTTCAGGCATTCGTCCGCATGACCTGCCTGGGTTCATCGCGGCGGAGCTTACCGGCGCCGTCGCGGCGTACGCGCTGTTGGGATGGCTGCTGCAATCGAACTCTGAAAAAATTTCCAACAACTGAGAAACCCGACAGATGACCGTCACGATTTATCACAATCCAGACTGCGGCACCTCGCGCAATACGCTGGCGATGATCCGGGCGAGCGGAGAAGAGCCGACCGTTATAGAGTACCTGAAGACCCCGCCGAGCCGCGCCCGGCTGCAGGAACTGGCGCGCAAGATGGGACTGCCTCTACGCGCGCTGCTGCGAGAGAAAGGAACGCCCTATGCCCAACTCGGGCTCGCCGATCCTAAATGGACCGATGAGCAGTTGCTCGACTTCATGATGGCACATCCAATTCTGATCAACCGTCCGATTGTGGAAACGCCGCAAGGAGCGAAGCTGTGCCGTCCATCGGAAACCGTATTGGACCTGCTCGACACGCCGGTCAGCGTCTTCGTAAAAGAGGACGGCGAGACAATCACATTCGAAAAGGGCAAGTCCAAGCCGCACGTCACCTGAGACTTGAACCTCCTGCCACACCCGCCCGACCAAATTTCGCAGGAACCAGACGTGCCTCGGCACGGTGGTGAGCGCACGAGGGTCAGGTGTCCGTCACGCTGCAATCCACCGTCGGCGGTTTTTCCGCCGCCTTCATGAAGCGGCTGCCGCAGCTTGAAGCGGCGATGATCGAACACGGGCTCGATCCATCGGCTTTCATTCTCTCCAAGGACAGCGCCGCATCATCCGCGACGATTTCGGTCGGGCCGTTCTTCTACGACTACACCGTGTTCGTCGATGGCGCGCACTTCACCGTCACCGAGCCGAACGACACCCGCTTCATGGATTACCTGTTGGCGCGATGCGTCGCCGCCACTGAAAATCCGCTCACACCCGGACACAAGGCGCATGGCCTGCTGCAAAAGTTCCTGCACTGGATGGAACAGCCCATTTAGCCTTCCAGCCCCTGTGAACAACGGGAATAACGGGCACAACGTCGCGGCCGTCGGAACGGTGCCTTGTTGGTGCGATTGATGGGTATCGCGACTTCGCACCAGGAGAGAGTTGTGCTCGACACGATGCATCATATGCCGGACGCTGACGGCGACACTTACGAGGCGGCTATCGATGAAGCTATCGCCACCTGTAACAGCGACATGCGCGGTGCATTGAAGGCGCTGCTGATCGCCAACGAATTGCTCGAGGCCGAAGTGGCGGCGTTGCGGCATTCGCAAGGCGCGGCGCGCAAACGCGATCGCAGGGCGGAAGCGGCTTAAGCACGGCGCCATCGACCTCGCGCGACTGAAACCACGGACGTCATCCTGAGGTGCGCGCGACGAAAGTTGCAAGCCTCGGAGGATGCAGGGTCACCATCTCGTGGTCCCCCTTCGAGGCGCCATGCTGCGCATGTCGCACCTCAGGATGACGATTTCGGGTACCGCAGATAGAGATCAAACGTCTACGCGCTTCATACGATCCGAAAACCGGTTCCCTCTTTTCGGGATGAAGCGCTATTCGCCCCACGCAAGGAAGGCGTCGTTGAAGGCACGCTCGCCCGGTGCGCCCTTCTCGATGGCGATGATGGCGCGGCGCTGGTTCGAATAGACCAGCGGCACGTCGAACCACGACCGCTCCTTCAGCAGTTGCAGGTTGCGCGAGCGGTCGCTCTCGACATTCGACAAGCCGATCAGGAAGAAGCCGTCGGTGACTTTCACCGCAAGCCCGGCCAGCGGCGTGCCGCGCGCCTGCTCGTTGGATTTCATCAGGATGCCGGGCACGTTGGCGACGGTGCCGCCGTCGTAATCCGGCGGCAGGATGAAGGTCAGTTCCGCGGTGTGGCTGGCCGGCAGCGAAGTGTCGGTGTTGCGGCGGAATGACATCGTCATCTTGAACTTGCGTTCGGGAATCTCGACGTCGGCGCGCACCGCGATATCGCCGGGCTGGCCGTTCGATCCCTTGACCTGTTCGGTGCGCCACACCACCGAGCCGACATACTGCTTGCCCTTCGGATCGTTGGGATCCTCGTCATAGAGCACGACGCGCTGCGCCACCGGGGCCAGCGTCTCGGCCGAACCCGGCTGACCGACACGGTCGGCGATCTTCGGCGGCGGAGCGGTGGACGGATTCTTCGGCGCCTGCACCGTCGTCGCCGGTTTACCCAGCAGGCCGCGCACATAGGCGACGGCCTTCGGCCCCCACAGGATGCCGGCGCCGGCCAAAATCAACGCGAGGCCGACGATGATCGCGGCCTTGAACGGGAAACCGCCGCCGGTGCGCAGCCGCGGCGCCTTTTCCCGTCGCTCTTTGGGCCCGCGCGAACGCGGCCCCGGCGCGGGACGCTCGTTCTCCTCGTCGATGGGTTCGTCGAATTCGTAAGGCAACGGCGCACCGCCGCTGCCGCGATCCTCCATGCTCGGCTCGAGCCGGTCGAATTCCGGCGTCGGCGACGGCACGTTGGCATAGGTGCGACGCGCCGAACGATTGGCCTGCGCGGTGGCGCGGCCGAGATCGTCGGCATCGGCGACGACATCGCGGAAACCGCGCACGCCCGGTGCGGCGGCCTGATCGGGCGCGGCCGCGCCCGGCGACGGACGATCCTGCTCGAGATTCCGGCGCGGCGCGCGGTCGCGCGGCGGCTCCGACATCGGCTCGCGCGTCGGTTCGCTGCGCGGAGGCCGCGTCGGCAACGGCGAACGTGCACGCGGGGGCACCGGCGCAGCAGACGACGACGGCGGCGATGCCGGGGACGGTACTGACGGCGCGGCCTTGCTCGCATCGCGGTCGCCGTGCCGGCTGGCGATCGAGGCGCGGAACGCATCGCCGGAACGCGGCCGTCCCTGCGAGTCGGTGCTGCGCGCCAGGTCCCGCGCCTTCTGCGCCGCCTCGGACTCCACCTTGCGCACCGCCTCTTCGAGCGCGAGGCGCTCGCGGGTGATCTCGGATTCGGTCAGTGGCGGTTCGACGCTGCGCAACTGGGCGATCAAGGCCGAACGCGCGCGCTCGTAGAGCGCCCGGCGGCTCTCGCCGGGGGCGCTCGGATCAAGACCAGCAATGGCGCGCGCAATCAGCGGGTAATAATCAGCCATGTCGCATCAATACTGCAGACCTTAACTTTGCAAGCACTCCGGTAACAATCCATTAAGCCTCGAACGGATTTTGCACCAGAATGGTGTCCTCACGCTCGGGGCTGGTTGAGAGCAACGCCACCGGGCACCCCACCAGTTCCTCGACACGGCGAACATATTTGATCGCCTGTGCCGGCAGGTCGGCCCACGAGCGGGCGTTGGCGGTCGGCTCTTTCCAGCCTTCGATGGTTTCGTAGATCGGCTCGATGCGCGACTGCGCCGCCTCGCCGGCCGGCAGGTGGTCGATCTCCTTGCCGTCGAGCTTGTAGCCGACGCAGACGTCGATGGTGTCGAAGCCGTCGAGAATATCGAGTTTGGTCAGCGCCAGCCCATGGATGCCGCAGGTCCGCACCGTCTGCCGCACCAGCATGGCATCGAACCAGCCGCAGCGCCGCTTGCGCCCGGTGTTGACGCCGAACTCCTTGCCGCGCTGGCCGATCAGCTCGCCGATCTCGTTGGTCAGCTCGGTCGGGAACGGACCCATGCCGACGCGCGTGGTGTAGGCCTTGCAGATGCCGAGCACATAACCCAGCGAGCTCGGGCCCATGCCGGAGCCGGTCGCCGCCTGTGCCGCGACGGTGTTCGACGAGGTGACATACGGATAGGTGCCGTGATCGACATCGAGCAGCGCGCCCTGCGCGCCCTCGAACAGGATGCGCTTGCCTTCGCGGCGCTTGTGATCGAGCAGGTTCCAGACGCTGTCGGCATAAGGCAGCACGCGCGGCGCGATTTCGGCGAGTTCCGCCAGCAGCGCCTTGCCATCGACTTCCGGCAGACCGAGGCCGCGGCGTAGCGCATTGTGGTGTGCCAGCAGCCGATCGATCTTGTGCGGCAAGGTCGGGATGTCGGCGAGATCCATCAGGCGGATAGCGCGACGGCCAACCTTGTCTTCATAAGCCGGGCCGATGCCGCGCTGCGTGGTGCCGATCGCGGTGGCCTTGCTGGCGTTCTCGCGCTGCGCATCGAGTTCGCGATGCAGCGGCAGGATCAGCGTCACGTTCTCGGCGACGCGCAAGTTTTCTGGCGAGACGTTGACGCCCTGGGTCTGGATCCGCTCGACCTCGGTGAGGAAAGCCTGCGGGTCGAATACCACGCCGTTGCCGATCACCGACAGCTTCGAGGACCGCACCACGCCGGAAGGCAGCAACGCCAGCTTGAAGGTCTTGCCGTTGATGACCAGGGTATGACCGGCGTTATGGCCGCCCTGAAAGCGCACCACAATGTCGGCCTGCTCCGACAGCCAGTCCACGATCTTGCCTTTTCCCTCGTCGCCCCATTGGGCGCCGACGACGACGACATTGGTCATTTCGAGATGATTCCCCGTAACGCTCGCATCGGGCACTGCGCGGCCCGGCCACTCGGGATTCGAGTCGTCCCTTCGGATAAAGGAAGCAGGCTATCGACGCAAGCAAGAACGGCTCTGCATTGCCGCATCGTAACATATCCAAACCATTGATATCCCCTGAAAATTCGGCCATCGCGGAATCCGCGACCGACCGCCGCAAACCGCCATTGGGGGAAGTGGGGCCGCGCGCGCAGAGGTGATCAAAAGCCGGAGCTTCACAATTGAAGCGGCGCGGACCTGCGGGCATAATGACCCAAATCATGACAAACGACAGAACAAATCGTCTCCCGGCGCGCCACCCCGCCGCGCCCCGCCCCAGCCGGAAACCGCAGCGTTATCTGCCCCTTGCAGCGGCAAGCCATCCGAGGCTGCCGCGATGAGCAAGCCTATCGTCGGCGTCATCGGCAACGCGCACCTGATCGAAAACCGCTTCATGGTGCAGGCGGTCGGCGAGCGCAATCTGCGCGCCGTGGCGGAAGTCGCAGGCGCATTGCCGCTGATGTTCGCCGGGGTGCCGGATATCACCGATATCGGCGCCCTGCTCGACGTCGTCGACGGCATCCTGCTGACCGGCGCCCGCGCCAACGTGCACCCGTCGCGGTTCAAAATGGAACCGCATCCCCGCCACGAGCCCTACGACCCCAATCGCGACGACGTGGCGCTGACGCTGGCCGAAATCTGCGTCGCGCGCGGCATCCCGATTTTCGGCGTCTGCCGCGGCCTGCAGGAAATGAACGTCGCGTTCGGCGGATCCCTGCATCCCGAAATCCGCGAACTGCCCGGCCGCATCAACCACCGCATGCCGCGGCTCGATAGCGGCGAGATCCACCCCGACCACACCGTGGTGTTCGCCGACCGCCACGACGTGCGCCTGACACCCGACGGCGCCTTCGCACGGTTGCTGGGCTGCGACACCATTCGCGTCAATTCGCTGCATGGCCAGGGCATCCTCGAATTGGGCAAGCGCGTCGTCGTCGAAGGCATTGCCGAGGACGGCACCATCGAGGCGATCCGCATCGCCGATGCGCCCGGCTTCGCGCTCGGTGTGCAGTGGCACGCCGAATACGATCCGCAACGCAACCCGGTCAACCGCGCGCTGTTCGAGGCGTTCGGCACCGCGTTGCGCGCGCGCAAGGCCGCCTGAGTTTCGCTGCAAGCAGGGCCGACAGCCGATGTCCAGGACCACACGCGCCACGCAGGCACTCGCCAAACTCGGCGTGACCTTCACATTGCACACCTACGACTACGATCCGGATGCCGACCGCATCGGCCTGCAGGCGGCGGAAGCGCTCGGCGCCGAACCGCACCGTGTGCTGAAAACGCTGATGGCCGAGGTGGACAGCAAACCGGTCTGCGTCGTGGTGCCGTCAGATTGCGAAGTCAGCATGAAAAAGCTGGCGCAGGTGTTTCGCGGCAAGAGCGCCAAGATGATGAAGCCTGCCGATGCCGAACGGCTGACCGGCTACCATGTCGGCGGCATCAGCCCGTTCGGCCAGAAGAAGCGCGTGCCGACCGCCATCGAACAGGCGGCGCTGCGCGAAGCCAGCGTCTTCATCAACGGCGGCCAGCGCGGCCTGCAAATCCAGATCGATCCCAACGACGCCTGCAAGGCACTGACGGCAGTTGCGGCCGACGTCGTGACATAACGAGGACGCCCGCTACATCTGGCGCGGACGGCCGGGACGTCCCGCTTCGCATTCCAGCGCGGCACGATCCCAGTTCGCCAGATCGGCCGCCGCCTCGTAAGTGCTCTGCAGGAACGCCAGCAACGCCGCATCGGGTTGCGGCGCGCTGCGCACCGCGTCGTAGGGCAGGATGAACTCGCCGAGATCCGAACTGAAGAACGCTTCATCCGGGCGCACGCGCGCCGCCGCGAAGCCGTCCGGCGCCGGATAGGCGTAAGAATAGAACGCCGGATAATCGATGGCGCCACCGCCCGGCCAGAATCCGGCGCTGCTGACTTCGTGCGAGTAGGCTTCGCGCGCCACCTCGTTGGAAAGATTGGGCACGCCGCCCGGATGCAGCGGCGCGCGGCGGCCGGAAAATCGCGTGACGGCGAGATCGAAACTGCCCCAGAAGAAATGCACCGGGCTGCTTTTGCCGAGAAACGCCGTGCGGAACCGCTTGAAGACACGATCTGCATCCACCAGCACGCGCCAGAACCGCTGCGCGGCATCGGCATCATACGAGGCGTGCTGGCGATCCTGATCGAAGCGCACCGCATTCGGAATCTCGTTCGGCATCATGCTGATCGTCACGTCGATGCCGAGCGCGGCCAGCGCCGCCATCACCGCGGCGTAAAAATCCGCTACCGACTGCGGCCGCAACGGCACCTCGCGCCGCGTGCCGTCGCTGGTGGCCAGGACCAGCAGATGATCGATGAAATCGAAATCGATCTGGAAACTGCGCGCGCCATCCGGAACCGGCGACGTCGTCAGGCCGCGCGCGGTGACATACAGCGTCACGTGCCAGGAATGATTGAGCCACGGCGTGCGCGCCAGCCGCACCTTGCCGACGATCTGCGTCCACAATTGCAATGTCTCGCAAGTGTCGCGCCAAGCGGCATAGGGCAATGCCGGCCACGATTCGAACGTTCTCGACTGATTGCTCATGGTGCATCACCCGTTGCGTTGTTGCCACGCACATTCGTTATGCGATGCGCACGGCGCGGAGTTTGGAGCCTCTCAAACAGCAGAGCGCGGCGAAGATGTCCCTCGCCGCGCTCCTCTTGCTCGCTGGTCCGGACGCTGATCACGCCCGGTCGCAAATGTTAGCGACTTGAACGGGCGATCCCAGCGAGGGTCCGGCGTTTGGAATGAGTCACTGGATCACCTCCTTTCGTTGTTCATGGTCCACTCAATATAGGGGCGCGTTCGCCGCCGTCCAGTGCGACAGCGCCGTCATCGCTGGCGCGACGCACGCGAGGTCTCGCATCGCGGTCGCAATGCGATGCGTTCAAGGGTTCCGCATGGCACCAATACGCTACACCACCTTGCTGAAGTGGCTGAGTATGCGACAACACGGCCACGACAATCGAGGATATCGTGACCGATTTGGCTTCCGCTCCACCGTCCCGCGCACCGTTCGCGTGGCTTGCCAACCAGCCTTACCTGCTGCTCAGTCTGACATCGCTGTTCTGGGCCGGCAACGCCATCGTCGGTCGTTACTCCGCAGGTCACATTCCTCCCGTCACGCTGTCGTTCATTCGCTGGACCGGCGCGCTGCTCGTGGTGCTGCCGTTCGCGTGGCCGTATCTGAAGCGCGACTGGCCGCTGGTGCGCGCGCGGCTCGGCGTGATGCTGGTGATTTCGATCACCGGCATCAGCGCCTTCAACACCCTGCAATACTCGGCACTGGAATACACCCAGGCGCTCAACGTGCTGCTGCTGCAATCGGCGGTGCCGCTCGTCGTGGCGGTCTGGTCGCTGGTGCTGCTCGGCGTGCGCCTGACCTGGGCACAGGCGGCCGGTATCGCCGCCTCGATCTGCGGCGTGATGGTGATCCTGTTGCGCGGCGACCTGACGGCACTGGGCAGCATCACCTTCAATCGTGGCGATCTGATCTTCACCGTCGGGCTGGTGGTGATCGGTTTCTATTCGGTGATGACATTGAAGCGACCGGCGATCCATCCGTGGTCGTTTCTCGCCTTCACCTTCGGCTGCGGCGCGCTGTTCCTGGTGCCGCCATTGATCTGGGAACTGATGGCGCGTCCGGTGATGCACGTCACCGTGCCGAACCTGCTGTCGCTCGGCTACGTCATCGTATTTCCGTCGGTGCTGTCCTATCTGTGCTTCAATCGCGGCGTGCAGCTGATCGGCGCCAACCGCGCCGCGCCGTTCTTCCACCTGATCCCGGTGTTCGGCGCCGCGATGGCTATCTTCTTCCTCGGCGAAACCATGCACCTCTTCCACGTCATCGGCTTCGCACTGGTGATCGCCGGCGTGTTCTTCGCAGCGCGCAAACCACGCAACACGACAAGCGCCGCGTGACGCGAACCAGCGCGGCGTGGCTTCCGGGTCCGCGCGAAACTTGCTAGTCTCGCGCGGCAACGGGACTGCACGACAGAGTCCGGGCACGTCACCCGGGAGGACAGTTCATGATCCGATTGGCCGTGGGTATTTTCGCGTTTGGCATCGGGATGGCGAACCTCGCCACCGCACACGCTCAGAGCATGACGCTCACCAGCCCGGATATCAGCGAGGGCGCCACCATCGCCAGCGAGCAGGTGTTCAAGGGCTTCGGCTGCACCGGCAGCAACATCTCGCCGGCGCTGACGTGGAGCGGCGCACCGGCGGCGACCAAGAGTTTCGCGGTGACGATCTACGATCCCGACGCGCCGACCGGCAGCGGGTGGTGGCACTGGGTGGTCTACAACATTCCGGCCGGCACGACGTCGCTGCCGAAGGATGCCGGCAATGCATCGAAAGGTTTGATGCCGCAGGGCGCGATCCAGAGCCGCACCGATTTCGACAGTAGCGGTTATGGCGGCCCCTGCCCGCCGCCGGGCGACAAACCGCACCGCTATCAGATCACGGTGTTCGCTGTCGACGTCGACAAGCTGCCCAATGCCCGGGGCGACGCGGTGTCGGCCGCGCTGGTCGGCTTCGATCTCAACTTCCATACGCTCGCCAAGGCGACATTGACCGGCTTCTACGGACGCTGACGCACAGCTCAGCGCCGCCTTTGCAACGGCCACCGACCCGCGCGCGCGATGAGGTGCGTCGCCGTCATGCCCGTTGCAGCATAGGACCATCCCGCTATTGGCGCTTGTCCCCACGGCTGCATTTGGACAAATGAGGCTTTGCGGGACAATTGCAAAGCATGACCGTCGACGCCCAATCATTGCCGCACCGCAGGGCGCTCGGCTGGCTCGTCAACCAACCCTATCTGCTGCTCAGCCTGACATCGCTGTTCTGGGCCGGCAACATCGTGCTCGGCCGCTATGTCGCCGGCCACGTCCCGCCGATCACGCTGTCCTGCATTCGCTGGGTCGGCGCGCTGGCAATCCTGCTGCCGCTCGCCAAACCGCATCTGCGCCGCGACTGGCCGGTGATCCGTGCGCACATCCCGCTGGTACTGGTGTTGTCCGCCACCGGCTTTGCCGTCAACAACGCCCTGTCCTACTGGGCCCTGCAATATACTCAGGCGCTGAACGGCCTGCTGATTCAATCGGCTGGACCGTTGTTCGTCGCAGCGTGGTCGCTGGCGCTGTTCGGTATGCGGCTGACGCGCGCGCAGATGCTCGGCATCCTGATTTCGCTGATCGGCGTGCTGACCATTATCCTGCGCGGCGACTTCGCCATGCTCGGCACGATCGGATTCAACATCGGCGACATGATGTATATCGGCGCCATGCTGGCTTTCGGGCTGTACTCGACGCTGATGTCACGACGGCCGCGCACGCATCCGATGTCATTGATCGCTGTGATGACAAGCGGCGGCGCATTGATGCTGCTGCCGTTCGCGATCTGGGAGGCGATGTCCGGCGCCACCTTGCAGTTCGACACGACAACCATGGCCACGATCGGCTACATCGTCATCTTCCCGTCCGCCCTCGCCTATCTCTGCTTCAATCGGGGCATCGCCTTGATCGGGCCGAACCGCGCCGCGCCGTTTTTCCATTTGATGCCGGTGTTCGGCTCGGCGATGGCCATCCTGTTCCTCGGCGAACGGTTTCAGCTTTTTCATCTCGTCGGCTACGCACTGGTCCTGGCCGGCGTGCTGATCGCCTCGCGGAAGTGATCGCAACAGTACAAATAGCGAGAGCCTGATTCAGCCAGGCTGAATCAGGCTCTCGCCGACCGTTCCGCGAAACAAATCAGACTTTAGAACGTCAGCGCCTTGGCCTGCTTGACCTGCGGCAGCGCCTGCACCTTGGCCAGCACGTCCGCCGGCACCGGACCGTCGACCTCGACCAGCGCGATGGCGTCGCCGCCCTGGCTGTGACGGCCGAGATTGAACGTCGCGATGTTGACCTTGGCATCGCCGAGCAACGAAGCGAACTTGCCGATGAAGCCCGGCTTGTCCTCGTTGGTAATGTAGATCATCGACTTGCCGAACTCCGCATCAACGCGGATACCCTTGACGTCGACGAGGCGCGGCTGGCCGTCGGCGAACACCGTGCCGGACACCGAGCGCTTCTGCTTGTCGGTGGTGACAGTGACGGTAATCAGGCTTTCGTAGTCGCTCTGCGCGGCGCGGACGACCTCGTCCACAACCATACCGCGCTCCCTGGCGACGACCGGCGCCGACACCACGTTGACGTCGCCCAGCATCGGACGCAGCAGGCCGGACAGCGCCGCCGAGGTCAGCGCCTTGATCTTCATTTGCGCCACCGCACCCTCATAGGTGATCGTCACCTTGGCGATATCGCTCTCGGTGAGCTGACCGGCGAACGAGCCGAGCTTCTCCGCCAGTTCGACGAACGGCTTCAGCTTCGGCGCTTCTTCCGCGGTGATCGAGGGGAAGTTGATGGCGTTGGTGATGGCACCGGTGAGCAGGTAATCCGACATCTGCTCGGCGACCTGCAGCGCGACGTTCTCCTGCGCTTCCGTCGTCGACGCACCGAGATGCGGCGTGCAGATCACGTTCGGATGGCCGAACAGCACGTTCTTGGTGGCCGGCTCCTCGACGAACACGTCGAACGCCGCACCGGCGACATGCTTGGCATTCAGCGCATCGACCAGCGCCTGCTCGTCGACCAGGCCGCCGCGCGCGCAATTGATGATGCGCACGCCTTTCTTCATCTTGGCGATGGCGGCGGCATCGATGATGTTGCGGGTCTTGTCGGTCAGCGGCGTGTGCAGCGTGATGAAGTCGGCGCGCTTCAACAGATCGTCAAGCTCGACCTTCTCGACGCCGATATCCTTGGCGCGCTCCGGCGACAGGAACGGATCGAACGCGATCACCTTCATCTTCAGGCCGATGGCGCGATCGGCGACGATCGAGCCGATGTTGCCGCAACCGATGACGCCCAGCGTCTTGCCGGTGATTTCGACGCCCATGAAGCGGTTCTTTTCCCACTTGCCGGCCTGCGTCGACGCATCGGCCTGCGGAATTTCACGCGCCAGCGCCAGCATCAGGGTGATGGCGTGCTCGGCGGTGGTGATCGAATTGCCGAACGGCGTGTTCATCACGATGATGCCCTTGGCCGTCGCCGCCGGAATCTCGACGTTGTCGACGCCGATGCCGGCGCGGCCGATCACCTTCAGCTTCTTGGCGTTGGCGAGGATCTTCGCCGTCGCCTTGGTCGCGGAGCGGATGGCGAGACCATCGTAATTGCCGATGATCTCGGCGAGCTTCTCCTTGTCCTTGCCGAGTGCCGGCTGGAAATCGACCTCGATGCCGCGATCCTTGAAGATCTGCACGGCGGCCGGAGACAGAGCGTCTGAGATAAGTACTTTGGGCTTGGTCATGACAACATGTCCTTTTGTATCGTCATCCTGAGGTGCGAGCGAAGCGAGCCTCGAAGGATGACCGGATTGAGGGACGTCGATCCTTCGAGGGCCGCTGCGCGGCCACCTCAGGATGACGGGCCAACCTCTTCCCTTGCGGCAGAGGTTGGCGAGATCGCGTGAAACGAGATTGAGCGGGGTGAGGGGTGAAGCGGTGGGGAGATCGAACCCCTCATCCGCTTCGCGGCTCCGCCGCTCAGTACCCCCCCCCGCAGGGGGAGAGAGGAAGAAGACGCTTTAAGCCGCCTTGGCGAGCGAGGCCTTGGCTTCGGCGAAGGCCCAATCGAGCCACTGCGTCAACACCGCGACGTCGCTGGCTTCGACGGTAGCGCCGCACCAGACGCGCAGGCCGGGAGGCGCATCGCGATAGTGACCGAAGTCGAAGCCGGCGCCTTCCTTCTCCACCGCGGCGACCAGCGCCTTGGCGAAGGCGACCTGCGCATCGGCCGGCAACGCGGCGACAGCGGCATCGACCACCTTTAGGCACACCGACGTATTCGAGCGGATCGCCGGATCGGCCGCGAGGAAATCCACCCACGGCGTCTTCGCCACCCAGTCGCTCAGCACCTTGGTGTTGGCGTCGGCGCGCGCGATCAGCGCCTTGAGGCCGCCGATCGACTTGGCCCAGTTCAGCGCATCGAGATAATCCTCGACGCACAGCATCGACGGCGTGTTGATGGTCTCGCCGACGAAGATGCCGTCGATCAGCTTGCCGCCCTTGGTCATGCGGAAGATCTTCGGCAGTGGCCAGGCCGGCACGTAGCTCTCGAGGCGAGCAACAGCACGCGGCGACAGGATCAACATGCCGTGCGCGCCCTCGCCGCCGAGCGCCTTCTGCCATGAGAACGTCACGACATCGAGCTTCGGCCAATCGAGCGGCTGCGCGAACGCCGCCGAGGTGGCGTCGCAAATGGTCAAGCCTTCGCGATCGGCCTTGATCCAGTCGGCATTCGGCACGCGCACGCCGGACGTGGTGCCGTTCCAGGTGAATACAATATCGGATTTCGGATCGGCCTTTGCGAGATCGGGAATCTCGCCGTAGCCCGCCTTCAGCGTGGTGACGTCCTTCAGCTTCAACTGCTTGACGACGTCGGTGACCCAACCTTCGCCGAATGACTCCCATGCGATCATGGTGACCGGGCGCGCACCGAGCAGCGACCACAGTGCCATTTCGACCGCGCCGGTATCCGACGCCGGGACGATGCCGATTTTGTAATCCGCCGGCACGCCAAGCACCTCGCGCGTCAGATCGATCGCGAGCTTGAGTTTGGTCTTGCCGACTTTCGCGCGATGCGAGCGGCCAAGAGCGGCGTCTTTGAGATTTTGCGGGGTCCAGCCGGGGCGCTTGGCGCAAGGGCCGGAAGAGAAATGCGGCACGGTCGGCCGCGAAGCGGGCTTCGCTACTGTCATTGTCTATCCTTCCAGATAGTAAGCCTCCCGTTGGGGGGAGGTGTCCCGCCGCGGGAGATACGCCAAGCCGCTATGCCGGTCAAGGGATACTGAAGTTGGAGAGAACAACGTATTTGTGATCATGTTGCGGATGACCGCCTGTCCGCTTCGCCGCCCGGAATGGAATTCAACGCATGCCAACTCACGTCATGATGCTCGTGCTGTTCGGCGCGCTGTTGCATGCAAGCTGGAATGCCATCGTCAAATCCGGCGGCGATAAACTGCACGAAGCTGGCTTGATCGCCGGCGGCGCCGCCGTGGTGTCGGCCTTTGCCGTGCCGTTCCTGCCGTTGCCTGCGGCCGCCTGTGTGCCATGGCTCATCGCCTCGATCGTCATCCATCAACTCTATTACGTGCTGGTCGCGGCCTCCTATCGCGCAGGCGACATGGGCCACACCTATCCTTTGATGCGTGGTACCGCGCCACTGTTCGTTGCGCTGGCGAGCGCACCGCTGCTCGGCGAAACGCTGACGGCGAACGCATGGATCGGCGTCGCGCTGATCTGCGGCGGCATCCTGCTGCTCGCGCTACATCGTCATGCGTCGCGACGCGCGACCACGATGGCGCTCGCCAATGCGGTGGTGATTGCGATCTACACTTTGATCGACGGCACCGGTGCGCGGCTGTCCGGCAATGCGGTGTCGTATGTATTCTGGCTGACGCTCCTCAACGGGCCTCCGCTGGTTGCGTGGCTGTGGCTGCGCGACCGCATCAACTTCCGCCGGTCGATACGCATGCGAGCTGGCGTGGCGCTGATCGGCGGCGCCTGTTCGATCGGCTCCTATGGCTTCGCGCTATGGGCGATGACGCAAGTGCCGGTCGCCACCGTGGCGGCGTTGCGCGAAACGTCTGTGTTGTTCGCCGTCGCCATCTCGATGCTGGTGCTGCACGAGGCCGGCGGCGCGCGCCGCATCGTCGCCGGCGTGCTGGTGGTCGCGGGCGCGGCAACGTTGCGACTTGCGTAGTCGCACAATGCGCGGCAGTCAGGCCAGCCCGAGTTGCTGTTCGCTGGCGGCAATCCAGCGCCGCACCGACGTATAGCCATCGAGATGGAAGCCGCCTTCGTGCGCCACGCGCGTATAGGCCAGCAACGCCACATCGGCGAGCGTCATCTTATCGCCGACAAGAAACCGCGTCGCGGCGAGCTGCTGCTCCATCCGCGCCAGCGCGGCGTAACCGCGCTTCACCTTGTCGGCATCGAGATCGGATGCCGGCTTGCCGAGATAGACCATCAGGAAGCGGCACACCGCGATGTAAGGCTCATGGCTGTATTGCTCCCAGAACAACCACTCATCCATCTTCGCGGCATCGAACGCGTCGGCCGGAACAAGGTCGCTGTCGCGCGCGAGATAGCGGATGATCGCGTTGGATTGCGCCAGCGCGCGGCCGTCGTCGAGTTCGACGACCGGCACCTGGCCTGCCCCGTTGAGCTTGAGAAATTGCGGTGTGTGGGTTTCGCGCTTGAGCGTATCGACCGCGACCCAGTCGTAGGGCAACGCGAGCTTGTCGCATACCCACTTCACTTTCAGGCAGTTGCCGGAATTCAGATCGCCATGGATTTTCATGCAAGCCTGCCGCCATTATGACGACGACAGGGCAGCAATCTTCGGCCATTCTGTCAATCGCAACAGGCAGCCGCGCGTCGCTACGATTAGAATTTGTAGCCGAGGCCAGCGCGGACGGTGTTGATGCTGGTGTCGACCGAGCCCGAGAAGTGCGCGTACTCCCATTCGGCACGCAGGAACAAGCCGGCCACCAGACAAACATCGACACCAAGGCCGGCGGAATAACCGACAAGCAGGTGGTTGTGCTGAGCGGCAGTTGTCGACAGCGTTGCACTCAGTGCCGCCGGTGACACTGCGATCGCCTGCGTGGCACCCCAGGAATCGGTAACCGAAACCGAACGAACGATGTTCGCATTGCCCAGCGCGAATCCGCCGAACATATAAGGCAGGAAGTTCCCCACCGCGTAGCCGGCTCGACCGCGCAAAGTCGCCATGTCGGTGATCTGTTGCGAAGCAATCGAGGTCGCCTGCACCGCATGGAAATTGCCGTCGCTCAATGCAGCGCTCGAGAGACGGCCGACGGTCGCGGTCGAACTGCCGCTGAAATTCCCGTGCATATAACTGGCTTCGACACCGAGCACGACATCGTCCCATTGCCCGTTGTAACCGACGAATCCGCCGAACGCCGACTGCCGCTGCGACGTCTTCCCCGTGGCCAGCGGCCATTGCGAAACGCCCATACCGTTTTCGATGACGGTGTTCGCAAGCAGCCTCGAAATTTGATCCGAACTCGAATTGCTGAAATCCATGTCGGCCGAGCCGTAGCCCGCCTGCCCGCCGATGTAGTAGCCCTGCCAGTTGACGGTGCGGGACGACAGCCCATCGGGCAACGAGCCGCGCAGGATTGGCAGGTCCGGAAGATCGGCCGCTTGTGCGCTCTGCACCACGCCGAACATGATCGCCGCCATCACCAACTTACGCATCGCATGACCCCCGCGAAATCGACTCTCGATCCACGTCGATCATCGCCTGTTAACCTTAACCAATCGTTGTCGCGACGGCCCAATCGGCACGATCATGTCCAAAAAGCGGAATCCATTTGCCGCTCGACACAAAACGAAACGGCGCGGACATCGTCCGCGCCGTTAAGAGACGTTAAGAAAAACGAGAGATCAGCCCTTGGTGATGAGCGGGGCCGGCGCATACACCGGCGGGCTGTTGAGATCCCAGCGCACGCCGAGCTTCAGGTCATGCGAGGTGATGTTGTGGAATTCCATCGGAACGCCGCGAGTGAATCCGGTGTAGTCCGATACCGGGCCCGTGGTGCCAGAACCGAGGTTCACATAGCTGTAGCCGAGTTCGACGGTCATGGCCGGATTGACCCGATACGCCAGACCGGTGTGCAGCGCCCAGGCCACGTTCCACTTCGACGCGGCCGGCGCGCTGGCATAGCTCGGGAAGGTGCCGAAGCCACCGCCGTTGTTGTTGACCGAACCGACGTCGGTGTAGTTCGCGATGGTCACCTGCGCCATGCCGATGCCGGCGCCGATGTACGGCGTCACGCACCACCAGGTGCCGAGATCGACGTAACCGTTGGCCATCACCAGCCATTCGGACTTGGTGGCGTTGTAGTTGTTGACGCCATTGCCGATGACGCCGCCGCCAGCCGGATAGGTCAGCAGATCGGTGCCCTTGAAATTCGAATTGCCGCGATACTGGCCGGTGATGTCACCGCGCAGCCAGTTGTTGAACTGATAGCCGATGCCGATGCCGAAGATGCCGGCGGTATCGAAGGCCGTGGTCTCCTGCAGCGACAGCAGTGCTGCGTTGCGGCCATCCGCCATCGCAATATTCTTGACGCGCTGATTGCTGAATCCGATATCGCCGCGCAGATACCAGCCGCCGAATTCTTCCATCGGCGGCGGCGCATAGGCAGGCGGCGGCGGCAAATCCGCGGCGAGCGCGGCGCTCGACAACAAGGAAGCCGCTCCCGCGGCAAGCAGATATTTTACGCTACGCATTGGCTTCGTCCTCTTGTGCAGTGAGGCAGACGAGGCCCCACGTCAGAAACTCACGGACGGACGATGGCACCAAATGCTTAAGCGTGGCTTAACCCTAATTCTTAAGGTTGATAAATGGTGACGATGCGCTGATGCGCACGGACCAACGAAGGCGCGGCAAGCCGCACCTTCGCCACAGATCCTAACAATACGTTGATGAAGCGAAGCGCCTACGCTGAAGCTCAGGATGCCGTTTTCGGCATCTTCGGCAGCAACACGGCCAGCAAACCGATCGCCGGCAGGAAGGCGCAGAAGTCGTAAACGAAATCGATGCCCTTATGATCGGCGACGATGCCGAGCAGCGCCGCACCGAGACCACCTGCACCGAAGGCGAAGCCGAAGAACAGCCCGGAGATCATACCGAAGCGGTGCGGCATCAGCTCCTGCGCATAGACGATGATCGCCGGCATCGCGGACGAGATGATAAAGCCGATGATCATGCTGAGGATGATGGTGCTGGTCAGCCCGGCATAAGGCAGCGCCAGCGTGAATGGCAACGCACCGAGGATCGACAGCCAGATGACATAGCGGCGGCCGACGCGATCGCCGATCGGGCCGCCGAAATACACGCCTACCGCATTGGCGCCGAGAAACACGAACAGCAGCAGTTGCGCGTTCTGCGTCGACACCGCGAACTTGTGGATCAGGTAGAAGGTGTAATAGCTCGTCAGGCTCGACAGATAGATGAACTTGGAAAACACCAGCACGATCAGAACCGCGATCGCCAGCGCCGTGCGCGACGGTGACGGCGCGTCGGGATGGCGCTGCAGCGCAGCCTTCTTGCGCGCAACGATGCGCGGCTTGTACCAGCGCCCGATCTGCCAGAGGATGACGATGGCGACGAAGGCAATCGAGGAAAACCACGAAATGCTCGGCTGCCCGAACGGCACCACGATCAATGCCGCCAGCACCGGTCCCATCGCCGAGCCGAGATTGCCGCCGACCTGAAACACCGATTGCGCAAAGCCGAAGCGTCCGCCCGACGCCAGCCGTGCGATGCGCGCCGATTCCGGATGGAACACCGCCGAGCCGAGTCCGACCATCGCCGCGGCGACCAGGATCATGGTGTAGTCGTGCGCAATGCTGAGCAGCAGCAAACCGACGAACGTCGCGCCCATGCCGATCGCCAGCGAAAACGGTTGCGCCTTCTTGTCGGTGAAGTGTCCGATCAGCGGCTGCAGCAGCGATGCCGTCACCTGAAACGCCAAGGTGATCATGCCGATCTGCGCAAAGCTCAGTGCGTAGTTATCCTTCAGGATCGGATAGACCGACGGAATCAACGACTGCATGGTGTCGTTGAGGAAATGCGACAGGCTGATGCCGCCGAGCACCAGGTAGGCCGGGCCGGTCACCGCCGCTTTCGTCTGCGCATCAGAGAGCGCGGCCGGGGTGATGACCGGCGCGACGATCGTTTCTTCGGTGACGACGACAGGCTTGTTCACAACGGAATCCGGATTCGCAGCAATTGGAGCGCAGCTTTTAAGCCCGCAACCCTGCGCGGACCACCGCTAATTGACCATGGCTGCGATGCAGCGCGGCGCTAGGCGGCGGCAGCGTTACCCAGCGCAGTCACGATATCGTCGACGACTTCCTCGACCATCTCGCGGTCGTCGCCCTCGCCCATCACGCGGATCACCGGCTCTGTGCCGGACGAGCGGACCAGCAGCCGGCCATGGCCGTTCAACCGCTTTTCCGCGGCCGAGATCGCCGACTTGACGCCCGCGGTATCGAGCGGCTTGCCGGTGCGATAGCGCACGTTCTTGAGGATCTGCGGCAGCGGATCGAAGCGGTGACAGACTTCCGAAACCGGACGCTGGTGCTTCTGCACCACCGCCAGCACCTGCAATGCCGAGACGAAACCGTCGCCGGTGGTGGCATAGTCGGAGAGGATGATGTGGCCGGACGGTTCGCCGCCGAGGTTGTAGCCGTTGGCCAGCATCTGCTCGAGCACGTAACGGTCGCCGACCGCGGTGCGGATCAGTTCGATGTCGTGGCCTTTGAGGAAACGCTCGAGCCCAAGATTCGACATCACCGTCGAGACTAGGCCCGGCCGCGCGAGCCGGCCATCTTCCTTCCAGCTTTCCGCGATCACCGCCAGCAATTGATCGCCATCGACGACATGGCCGCGCTCGTCGACGATGATAAGGCGGTCGGCGTCGCCATCGAGTGCAATGCCGATGTCGGCGCGCATCTCGCGCACCTTGCGGCTCAGCGCTTCCGGCGCCGTCGAACCGCATTCCTTATTGATGTTGAAGCCGTCCGGCTCGACGCCGATGGAAATAACGTCGGCACCCAATTCCCACAGCGCTTCCGGCACCACGCGATACGCCGCGCCGTTGGCGCAATCGACCACCACGCGCAAACCGTCGAGGCTGAGGTCGCGCGGCAGCGTGCGCTTGGCGAATTCGATATAGCGATCGTGCACGCCGTCGATGCGCTTGGCGCGGCCGAGGCCCGTGCTCTCCGCCAACCTCTTGTCGAGGTTCTCGTCGAGCAACTGCTCGATTTGCATTTCAACTTCGTCGGACAGCTTGAAGCCGGCCGGGCCGAACAGCTTAATGCCGTTATCCTCGAACAGGTTATGCGAGGCCGAGATCATCACGCCGAGGTCCGCACGCATCGATTTGGTCAGCATCGCCACGGCGGGAGTCGGCATCGGGCCGACCAGCAGCACGTCCATGCCGACCGAGGTAAAGCCCGCGACCAGCGCGTTTTCGATCATGTAGCCGGACAGCCGGGTATCCTTGCCGATGACGACGCGATGGCGATGTTCGCCGCGATGGAAAACGAGGCCAGCCGCCTGCCCCACCTTGAGCGCCAGCTCCGGTGTGATCAAACCGTTGGCGCGTCCACGAATGCCATCGGTCCCAAAATACTTGCGGCTCATCTTACCCCCAGATTGCTCAATTCAGCGCCGTTCAATCAATCTCGCCATAGACGGCCCATCCCACAGGAATACCACCCGCGGCCATCTTGACCGAAATCGGCTTATAAAGGCTTTGCTGGGGCGCTTCCTTCAAAAAATATGATAAATAATGTCCGAACCGTGATCGGCGTTCGGGCTAACGTACTCCAGAATCACGAAGATTCATACCGCAGGCGGCCCCCGCCGCCCGAATTCGGCCCCGGTTCAACTCTTGCGCTTGATATCCTTGTCCTCACGCGACGGCGGCGGCTGGGTGACGTTGACCGGATCGGAGCCGGGGAACGATTCCTCGAGTCCCTTGTCCAGCGCCTTGTCGAGCTTCTCCTTGTCGGTCTTAGGCTTTGCATCCTCGTTGGCGTCGCTTTTCGGCGGGGCGGATGTCGTGGTCATAGGCGGTCTCCGATCGTTGTGATCGGGGTCAACGTCTCCTGCCCGGAGGGGTTCCTGCGACATATGCGCGGCGCGCCCGTCCGCAGGCTAATCCTTGCGCTTGATCCGGCGATCCTGCCTGGAGGGCGCAGGTTGCGCGACGTTCACCGGGTCGGAGGCGGGAAAGGTCTCCTTCAATCCCTCATCCAGTGCGCGATCGAGCCGCCGCTTGCGAGCAGCCTCGCCGTCAGGATCGGGCTGTTTGGTCGCCCCGGAGTCCGGGACATCGGGATGGGCCATGGCATCCTCCACCGAACGAGGAATTGCAAAGCGGCCGCCGCAAAGACAATTTTGTGCGCGTGCCATCCATGCTAGATCATCTCGAAAGCCAGAAGAACAAGGGGCCCAACGTGTCATTGAAACATATTACCTGCATCGAAGATCTGCGGCAGATGCACATGCGCCGCGTGCCCAAGGCGTTCTTCGATTATTGCGATCGCGGCTCCTATACCGAAGACACGCTGCGGGCCAACCGCGCCGACCTCGAAGCCATCAAATTCCGCCAGCGCATTCTGGTCGATGTCTCCAAACGTGATACTTCGACCACGATCCTCGGCGAGCCGGCCGCGATGCCGCTCATTCTCGCGCCCGTCGGCCTCACCGGCATGCAATTCGGCGACGGCGAAATCCACGCCTGCCGTGCCGCGCAGGCCGCCGGCATTCCCTACACGCTCTCGACCATGTCGATCTGCTCGATCGAGGACGTCGCGGCGAATGTCGACAAGCCGTTCTGGTTCCAGCTCTACGTCATGAAGGACCGCGGCTTCATCAAGGCGCTGATCGAGCGCGCCATCGCCGCGAAGTGCAGCGCGCTGGTGCTGACCGTCGATCTGCAGGTGATCGGGCAGCGGCATCAGGACATCAAGAACGGCATGACGGTGCCGCCGGAGTGGAGCCTGTCGAAGCTGATCGATTTCGCCACCAAGCCGGCCTGGGTGGCCGGCGTACTGCGCGGCAAACGCCGCACCTTCGGCAACCTCGCCGGTCACATCAAGGGCATGGAGAATGTCACCCAGCTCGGCCAGTGGACCGCGTCGCAATTCGACACCACGCTGAACTGGAAGGATGTCGACTGGATCCGCTCGATCTGGCCGGGCAAGATCATCATCAAGGGCATCCTCGACGTCGAGGACGCCCGCGAGGCGGTGAAGACCGGCGCGCAGGCGCTGGTGGTGTCGAACCACGGCGGCCGGCAACTCGACGGTGCACCATCGTCGATCGAGGTGCTGCCGGAAGTCGTCGCGGCTGTCGGCGACCAGATCGAGGTGATGTTCGACGGCGGCATCCGTTCGGGACAGGACGTGGTGCGGGCGGTGGCGCTGGGCGCCAAGTCCTGCATGATCGGCCGCGCTTATGCTTACGGCCTGGGTGCGGCGGGCGGGCCCGGCGTCAGCAAGGCGATCGATCTCATCCGCAACGAAATGCTGGTGACCATGGGCCTGTGCGGCGTCAACACCATCGCCGAAATCGACGACCACATCCTCGCGGTCTAAGCAGCGGCCCCTCTCCTCGGGGCCGCACATCACCACACGCGAAACCACACGCGAATGTGTGCGGCCAACACGCAACGAAATGCCGCAACAGGCGTATGCTCCGTCATCCGGCTCATCAGGAATGAGGAGAAGATGATGCGACGGCATACGGTTCTCGCATTATGCGCGGCAGCGATCCTGGCACTCGCAGCGCCTTCCACAGCCTCGGCGCGCGGCGGTTTCCATGGCGGCGGTTTCCATGGCGGCGGCTTTCACGGTGGCGGATGGCACGGCGGCGGTTGGCGCGGTGGCGGTTGGCGCGGTGGCGGCTGGGGATGGGGCGCCGGCGCGATCGGCCTCGGTTTAGGACTGGGTCTCGCGGGTGCATATCCGTACTACGGTTACGGCGGCTATCCCTATTACGGCTATGCCGCATATCCGTACGGAGCTTACGGCTACGGCGGCTGCTACATCACCCGGCACCGTGTCTGGACGCCGTATGGCTGGCGCATTCGGCGCGTGCGGGTCTGCGAATAGGGCCAACCAGAACTCGGGGATTTGACGCGCGAGCGTCGTCCTATCATCGACGTCGTCCCTGCGCAGGCAGGGACCCATACGCCGTAGCGCCAATGAGCGATGAAGGCCGTCGTGATTGTCTGCTCACCGCAACAACCGCGACAGGGATTCTGGGTCCCTGCCTGCGCAGGGACGACACAGCCTAAAATGTCCTATCCCCAGCCCAACGCCAGCGCCGTGCGATAGGTGACGAACGCGGCGATGTAGGCCAGCGACAGCATGTAGAAGAAGGTGATGAACATCCAGCGCCAGCCGCCGGTCTCGCGCTTGATGACGGCGAGCGTCGACGCGCATTGTGGCGCGAACACGTACCACGCCAGGAACGCCATCGCCGTCGCCAGACTCCATTTGCCCGCCAGCACGTGACCGATCTGCTCGGCGGCTTCCTTGCCGCCTTCGATGGCATAGACGGTGCCGAGCGACGCCACCGCCACTTCGCGCGCCGCCATACCCGGGATCAATGCAACGCTGATCTGCCAGTTGAACCCGACGGGCGCCAGCACCGGCTCGATCCAGCGACCGATGATCGCCGCCAGACTGAAATCGATCGCCGGCTCAGTCGCACCCGCGGGCGGACGCGGGAACGATGCCAGGAACCAGATCAGCACCATCATCGAAAAGATCGTGGTGCCGGCGCGCTGCAAAAACATCATGGCGCGTTGATAGAGATTCATCAGCACGCTGCGCAGTTGCGGCAGCTTGTAATCCGGCAGTTCGAGCATGAATGGCGGCGTTGCACTTTCGCGCCAGAAGAGATGGTTGGCGACAAACGACACCGCCAGCGCGCTGACGATGCCCGTGGCGTAGAGCCCGAACATCACCAGCCCCTGCAGGCCAAAGATGCCCCACACCGGTCGATCCGGCACGAAAGCCGAGATGATCATGGTGTAGACCGGAATGCGTGCCGAACAGGTCATCAGCGGCGCGACCATGATCGTCGTCAGGCGATCGCGCTTGTTGTCGATCACACGCGTCGCCATGATGCCGGGAATGGCGCAGGCGAAACTCGACAGCAGCGGAATGAAAGCGCGGCCATGCAGGCCGGCGCCCCCCATGATGCGATCCATCAGGAACGCGGCGCGCGCCATGTAACCGAGATCTTCGAGCAGCAGGATGAACAGGAACAGGATCAGGATTTGCGGCAGGAAGACCACGACACTGCCGACGCCGGAGATGACGCCGTTCTGGATGAAGCTCTGCAGCAATCCTTCGGGCAACACGGTCGCTGAGAAGGCGCCGAGCATTTCGAACCCGGCGGCGATCAGGTCCATCGCAGGCTTGGCCCAGGCGAACACTGCCTGAAACATCACGAACAGCAGCAACAGCAGCGCGATCATGCCGGCGACCGGATGCAGCAACACCGCATCGACGCGCGTCGTCCAGTTGTCCGGCTTGGCCGGTTCGCCGACCGCAGCCTTGATGACGCGATCGGCCTCGCGCTGCGCGGCGCGCAGATCGGACACCGCAGGTGTCGTCCAGTCGCTTTCGGCGATGGCCGCGACCGGTTGCGCTGCGACCTCGTCGATACGCCGCAGCAGATCATCGATGCCGCCGCGACGGACCGCGGTGGACGTCACTACCGGGACGCCGAGTTCGGCCGACAGTTTGTCGAGATCGATCTCGATGCCGCGCCGCCGCGCGATATCGATCATGTTGAGCACCAGCAGCATCGGCCGCCGCACCCGCTTCAGTTCGATCACCAGCCGCAACGCCACGCGCAGGTTGGTGGCATCGGCCACGCAGAGCAGAAAGTCCGGCGGCGCCTCGCTGGCAAGACGCCCGAGGATAACGTCGCGCGCGATTTCCTCATCGGGGCTGCGGCCACGCAACGAATAGGTGCCCGGCAGGTCGACCAGATCGATGCGACGGCCGGATGGCGTTTGCAGCACACCTGCCTTGCGCTCGACGGTGACGCCAGCATAGTTCGCCACTTTCTGCCGGCTGCCGGTCAGCGCATTGAACAACGCGGTCTTGCCGCTGTTCGGCGTTCCGACCAGAGCAAACCGCCAGCCGTTGACTTCAGTCGCCGTCATATTGGTCAATCCGGTCAGCCGATCCGTGGCTCGATTCAAGAGAAATCATCTCGCCGCTGTGATGACCCCGGCCAATGCCGGACCGTGGGCCCCATGCGAAAGTCAAGTTACGGGCGAGGTGTTGCATGTAACATTCGTTTGGTGCTTTCGCCGCCGGATCCGCCGCGAACGTCACGCCTACTCCACCAGAATGGCCATCGCCTCGCGCCGCCGCAGCGCGATCGTCGTGCCGTTGACGCGCACCGCGATCGGATCGCGTCCGACCGGCCCCTCGTGCAGGACCTGCACCGCGGCCCCCTCGACGAAGCCCAGCTCGAGCAGCCGCCGCTCGATCTCGGCAGCGGAGATACCAAGATGACCGCGACCGACCGCGATTGCCTTGATAAGGCCGGCGAAGCCACGCTGGGCTAACCCGAGCGGCGACGCAGCGCCGTTGGCGTGCGCCAAGGTTTTGTGTCCATTCATTGAGCTGGCATCGGATGACATGATAGCCTGTTGAACTGGACCATACGCCCGTTGCGGTCAAGACAAACAGCTTTGAAGCCTTCAGATTAGAATGCTTATAAGTGCGTGGCGCACGATGCTCCACGGCTACGCGGCAGCCATCGAGCCCGTCTCCGCATTCAGGCAGACGTCGGCGGCGGCTGCAGATCGGCCTCGACCAAGGCCCGCAATTCCGGCGTGACTTGCGGCCGCCGGCCGAACCACAGTTCGAATCCGCGCACCGCCTGATGCAACAGCATGCCGAGACCGTCGGCGGTGCGCAGCCCGCGGGCACGCGCGGTGCGCAGTAGATAGGTCTCCAGCGGCACGTACACCAGATCGGCCACCGTCGCCTGCGGCGGCAGCCGGCCGACATCGATGGCCAGCGGCGGCTGGCCCTTCATGCCGAGCGAGGTGGTGTTGACCAGCAACCCCGCGCGCGGCAGCACGTCATCGATCTGCGCCCACGCCAGCGGCAGCACTCTGGCGCCGAACTGATCGGCGAGCGCTTGCGCCCGGCCGATGGTGCGATTGGCGAGATGGACGCGCTTGACGCCACGCTCCAGCAAGCCGAACACCACCGCGCGCGATGAACCGCCCGCTCCGAGCACCAGCGCATCCTCGGCGCTGTCCCATCCCGGCGCGCAGGCATCGAGATTGTTGATGAAGCCTTCGATGTCGGTATTGGTCGAGCGCAACGTATCGCCGTCGTACCACAGCGTATTGGCGGCGCCGACGGCGCGGGCGCGCTCGTCCGGCACGGTCAGCGCCAGTGCACGCTCCTTGTGCGGAATGGTGACGTTCGCGCCGACGAAGCCATGCGCCGACAGATGCAGTACGAATTCGGCGAAGCCTTCCGGCGGGATCGCCTCGATGCTGTAACCGCCGTCGATGCCGAATTGCCGCAACCAATAATGGTGAATCAGCGGCGAGCGCGAATGCGCCGCCGGCCAGCCGATCAGACAGGATGCGCGCGTTTTGCTCATGGTCGGGTTCAGGTATCCGGCTGCGATCAAGGTTGCCGATCACATCACGCGACCGGGATCGCTTGTCAATCGCCATTGCCGCGGCGCACCGCCCGCGCCGTCGCTGCGGTCAGGATCGCGCTCAATGCCAGGGACAGCGCCGCGGCAAACCAGATCGCATCCAGACCGCTGCGATGATAGGCCAGCGCGCCGAGCACGGCGCCGACCACCAGCGCGGCCCACAGCAGCAGATTCGGCATCCACCCCCAGCGATCGCCGCCGGTCAGGGCGACGGCGACAAACTGGCCGACCTTGACCAGCGCGCCGGTCATATAGGTCAGGCCGAGACCGGAGCTGCCGTCGATCTGAAACACGGTATTTTCCAGGCCCATCGCCACGACGATGACGGCGATGGCTACGCCGGAGTGGCCGATATGATTCAGGACGACGGCCGCGCACAACAGCACCCCTTCAACAAAAAGGATCGCGGCCTGACAATACGGGCTGCGGCTGCGCACGATCAGGCTGCCGATGGCGGCGCCAACGACGAACACCGCGATCAAGCCCAGCGCCTCGAGCGAATTGAACCAGTCGCCATCGGCCAGGCTGACGCCGAGCCGGGTCGAGTTGCCGCTCATGAACGACACGAACAGCCCGCCGAGATGAATAAAGCCGATGCCGTCGACATAACCGGCCAGCGCGCTCAATGTGCACGCCAGCGCAATATTGCTGCGCGAATCCAACATCCTCGGAACTGCCCCCGCGGAACGTGCCGCCGTCGCGGAGATTCGACAGCGTGGCGGAAGCTTATTCAGCGCCGAAGCTTCAGCGCAAGGCCGTCACGTTGGATGTCTGTGCGGGGGCCATGGCTGACTTGACGTCAGCGACCGCGCGCGAAATGCTCTCGCGGTATTTCGCCAGCGGCGGCCGTACGCCGTAGGTCAAGAGTGTGCGTCGCACCGCCGGCGACGCGCCGGTGATGAACAGCCGCACACCCTGCCGCTTGGCCTTCAACGCCATGCGATGCATGGCGTTGGCCGCGGTGGAATCCAGCAACGGCACCGCAGCGAAATCGATGATGAAAGCCTTGTGCCGGTCGGCGATGCTATCGAGCACGGCACCCACGGTCGATGCCGCGCCGAAGAAGAACGCTCCTGTGATGCGATAGACGACGACATCGGGGTCGGTCGCCAGACGAGAGTCGTACGGCACGCGCGCGCCGTTGGCGTCGTCGGCGCGGTCGTCGGCGGCAATCGGCAGACCCGCCTCGATGCCGGTGGCCTCCGCCATGCGATGGATGAACAGCACCGCGCCCAGCGCGAACCCGACCAGGATGCCTTCGGTAAGATCGCGAAACACCGTGAGCAGGAAGGTGGCGAGCAGCACCGTGGCGTCGCCCCACGACGAGCGCAGCAACGTCCAGAACTCCTGCTTCTCCGCCATCGTCCACGCCACGACGACGAGCACCGCCGCCAGCGAGGACAGCGGGATGTAGCTCGCCAGCGGCGCGGCGATCAGCATGAACAGCAGCAGGAACGCCGAATGCATCATGCCGGCAATCGGCCCGCGCGCACCGGCGCGCACGTTGGTCGCGGTGCGGGCAATCAGCCCGGTGACGCAGATGCCGCCGAACAATGGCGAGGCGATATTGGCAACGCCTTGCGCCACCAGCTCGCAGTTCGACCGATGCCGCCGCCCCGTCATGCCATCGGCCACCACCGCCGAAAGCAGGGATTCGATCGAGGCCAGCAACGCGAACGCCACCGCGTCCGGCAGCACAGCCTGCATCTTGGCGAAGGAAAATGCCGGCAGCGCCGGCAAGGGCAGCGTGTCGGGAATGCCGCCGAAGCGCGAGCCGATGGTCTCCACCGGCAACGCCAGCGCCCATGCGGCAACGGTTGCGGCAGCGACACCGATCAAAATGCCCGGCCAGCCCGGCCGCAGTTTCTTCAGCACAACCATCACCGCGATGGTGATCGCCGCCAGCAATGTTGCCGCCATGTTGATGCTGCCGACCGCACGGCCCAGCGCCTCGAGCTTCGGCAGCAGTTCGCTCGGCTCCTTGCCAGGCAAGGTGATGCCGAACAAATCGTGCAACTGGCTGGCGAAGATGATGACGGCGATGCCGGCGGTGAAGCCCACCGTCACCGGATAGGGAATGAACTTGATGTAGGTGCCGAGCCGCAGCAAACCGGCGGCGATCAGGAACGCACCGGCCATCATCGTCGCGAGGATGACGCCATCGACGCCGTGGCGCTCCACCGTCAGCGCCACCAGCACGATGAAGGCGCCCGCCGGTCCGCCGACTTGAAAGCGGCTGCCACCGAACAGCGAGACGCAGAAGCCGCCGACGATGGCGGTGTACAGACCGCGATCCGGCGTGACGCCGGATGCAATGGCAATCGCCATCGATAGCGGCAACGCGACGATGGCGACCGTCAATCCGGCGATGACATCGGCACGCAGGTCGCCGGCGCCGTAGCCTTCGCGCAAGACCGTAATCAGTTTGGGCGTGAACAGTTCGGCAAAACTCGCCGTGCGCGGTTGCGCTATTTTCGAACGTGCCGTGGCCATCGTTGCTCCTCGCCCCTTCGGACGAAACGACGCGAGCCGGCTCAACGGTGCAATGGTCAGACGCGCGGCGGCGGTCCCGGCTGCTTCAGACGCACACCGCGCCCGCCGTCATCGCTCCGCGCATGTTCACCGATTAGGTCCACGCCCGCGCGATTCAAGGCCTCGACCACCTTGGTCAGCGACTCGACGACGCCGCGCACGTTGCCCTCACTGGCTTCCATGCGCTGGATCGTCGGCAGCGAAACTCCCGCGAGATCCGCCAGTGTCTTCTGATCGATACCGAGCAGCGCCCGCGCTGCCCGCATCTGGAATGAGGTGATCAATGCCAGAGTTCCATCTTCAAGTATTATAATTGATGTATAATACAATGACAATGATGTAAAATACATCACTTATTCGAGATCATCGATGGCTCCTAATTGATCAGGCCGGCCGCTTCGGACCGGTCATGCAGGCGCAATTTGTAACCGTCAAAGCGCTCGAACAATGCGAGATGACCGGCGAATGAACTGGGCGTGGTGCGATGCCAGTAATCCTCCGCCCATTGCAGGAATTCCGCATATGCCTCGGGCGCGGCTTCACGCCACGGACCACGCGTCGCAAGCCCGGCGCAACACACCTCCCACGGCATGTCGAGCCAGATCAGCGCCGTCGCACGCGGCAACGCCACTTCCGCCAGCCAGCCAAAGACGCCTTCGATGATCCAGCGCGGCTTACGCGCGGCGACGCGGACCAGGTCCTTGGCCTGCACCTCGTCACGCTGCGCACCGACCTTGTCGAGCCAGTGGATACGATCGAGATCGGTGGTGTGGAAGCTCGCGCGCATGGCTAACTGGCGCGCGAGCGTGCTCTTGCCCGATCCGCTGTTGCCGATGATCAGGACTCTTGGGCCAAGAGTCTCGATCATGGCGCTGCCTCATGCCGCCGCGCGATGCGCGGCAACAATCTGATCGGCGGCGCGGCCGGTGACTTCGGCCATGCGTTCGAATTGCCGTGCGAAACCGCCTGCGCCTGCCGTCGCCGAGCGCAGTTCGACGATCAGGTCGCCGATCTCGGATTCCGGCATCGAGGCACGGACGCAATCCCAGCCGTTCCAGCCATCGCGGGTATCGAAGCCAAGGATCTGCCCGCGCCGTCCGGAGAGGATGGCGTTGATCTTGGCGGTCGCATCGGTCGGGCAGACGATCTCGACCTGGTAGATCGGTTCGAGCAGCACCGGCTGGCATTGCGGCAACGCCTCGCTGACGCCGATGCGCGCCGCGGTACGGAATGCCTGATCGGAGGAATCGACACTGTGATAGGAACCGTCGGTCAGCGTCACCTGCACGTCGATCACCGGAAAGCCCAGCGGCCCGCGTTGCATGCCGTCCTTGACGCCTTCCTCGACGGCGCCGATGTAGTTCTTCGGTACCGCGCCGCCGACAATCTTCTCGTGGAATTCGAAACCGCTGCCGCGCGGCAACGGCTTGATCTCCAGCACCACGTCACCGAACTGGCCGTGACCGCCGGATTGCTTTTTGTGACGGCCGCGCTGGGTGATCGGCTTGCGGATGGTCTCCTGATAGCCGATCGCCGGCGAGTGCGAATTGGCGCTGACGCCGTAGCGATCCTGCAAGCGTTCGAGCGCGACGCGCAAATGCATCTCGCCCTGTCCCCACAGTACGATTTCGTGGCTGTCGGCGTTATGGATCACCGTCAGCGACGGGTCTTCCTCGGTGAGACGCTGCAGCGCCTGACCGAGCTTGACGTCGTCCTTGCGATCCGGCGCCGCCAATGCGAGCGCCAGCACCGGCGCTGCCGGCGCCAGCGCGATCAGGGCCGACGGCGCGGTTTTCGCGGTGCTCAACGTATCCCCGGTCTTGATGCCGTCGAGCTTGCCGAGCGCCACCACTTCACCCGCTTCGGCAGCCGGGCGCTTGCTGTCGTTGGCGCCGTTCGCCGCCAAGATGCCGGACACACGCCCGCTGCCACCACCGGACGATTGCAGCGTCGCGCCGTCGTCGAGCTTGCCCGCCAGCACCCGCGCCAGCGACAGCTTGCCGCCGTGCTGCAGATGCGTGGTCTTGAACACGCAGGCGAGCGCGTTCTTGTCCGCTGCCACACCAAGCCGCGCTGCTGTTTCGGCAACGCCGGGCGCTTCGTGGCGCAGCGCCTTCATCAACCGCAGCACGCCGTTTTCACGCAAGGCCGAGCCGAGCAGCACCGGGCAGATCTGCCCCTCGCGCAATTCGCGCGCGAGATCGTCGAACACCGCGTCGCGCGGCGGCTGAATATCGTCGAGCAATTGCTCCATCAGCGCATCGTCGTGATCGGCGAGTTTTTCCAGCATCGAGAAGCGGGCATCCTTCTCGCGATCCAGATTGCCGCCCTCGAGGGCGATGACTTCCGACGCCATGTGTTCGCGATAGACGAAGGCGCGCTCCAGCGCGAGATCGACGAAACCGCCAATCAGTTCGCCATTCCAGATCGGGATCTGCCGCAGCACCAGCGGGATGCGCGATGCCGGCTGCAATGTCGCCAGCGTCTCGCGAATGCGCTTGCTGGCCTTGTCGATCTTGTTGAGAAACAGGAAACGCGGGATCCGCAAATCTTCAAGTTCGCGCAGGATGATCTGCAACTGCGGCAGCTTGCGTTCTTCTGCTTCGCAGACGACGACGGCCGCATCGATCACCGGCAACGCGGCGCGCATGTCGTTGGCGAATTCGATCGAACCCGGACAATCGAGAAACGTATAGGTCTCACCCATGAAGTTGGTGGTCGCCGCAGTCAGGCTGACGCCCATCTTGTGCGCACGGGCCTCAGGACTTGCATCGCCGGTTGCCGTACCGGCATCGACGCTACCGGCACGCGCAATGGCGCCGGTTCGGGCGAGTATCGCTTCGAGCAGTGTGGTTTTTCCGCTTTGAAAAGGGCCCACGAGCGCAATGCAGCGTGGACCGCGGGGACTTCTGACGTCATGTCCCATTGCCGCCTCCCGATTGGAGCTCGGCCCATGATTGGGTCGGCAGCCTTGATCGTCTCAGGGGATATTGCGGTTGGCAAGCGGGAACTGGCGCGCCGAAATCAAACGTGACGGCGCGTCGCCTCAGCGGCCGGGGCGCAGTTCGAGACCCGCGAGTCCGACCGCGACGCTGATCCCGGTCGATCCCTGAATGCTGAGCGGCTGCAGGGCGATCGAATTCGCGGAGCCGCCCACCAGTACGTTGGCGCCGAGACCGACGCCGATATTCGCACTGCCCTGCGCACCGGCGTAGTTGCCGGACAGATCGCCGACACCGGCGCGTTCGACCGGCGCGAACACCGCCCACGCCAGCGACGATTGTTCGGTGATGCCGAGATCGATGCCGACCTTGCGGATGGTGGCGACATACGGCTGGTCCGGACGCCCCTCGGAATGCAGCAGACAACCGAGATTGGTGACCGAGCCAACGATGAAGCCGACGCTGGCGCCGCCGCGGCATTCCAGCACGCCGATCTGCACGCTGCGCGCCTGCTGGGCAGACGCGGCGACCGGGCTCAACATTGCGACAGCAAGACCGAACAGAACTGCACGGCGCATAACGATCTCCAGTGGCAGGACATGACGTGAAACGACGCGGTATCTTGAAACTATGACATAGCCACCGCATTCCCGCCAGAATGTCATCATCTCGCGGAATGCCCACACATAAAAAAGGCCCGCTTGCGCGGGCCTTTCAATCGGCGTCAGCGTCGCTCAGCTCTGGTGACGATGATGCTTTTTATGTTTGCGATGCTTGCGGTACTTGCGCGGCGGCACCACCTGCGCCGGACGCAGATCGACGTCGGCAATGCCTGCGGTGACGTTGAGGCCGGTCTGCCCCTGCAGGCTGAGCGGCTGCAACGAGAAGGCATTGTTCGAACCGCCAACCAGCAGGTTGCCGCCGAGGCCGATGCCGACCGAAGCGTTGGCGCCAACGCCGCCGAAATGACCGGCGAGATCGCCGCGTCCGATCTGATTGGTCGGCGCGTAAACGGCCCAGGCAAGACCGGTCTGCTGGGTGAAACCAAGGTCGAGACCGATACGATTGATCCGGGCGATGTACGGTTCGGGGCGACGCGTCGCGCTTTCGAAAACGCACTGCATTTCAGCGCTGGATCCAACGACGAAGCTGACGTTTGGGCCACCCTCGCACGTCAACACGCCGACCTGCAATTGAGACTGCGCGTTTGCCGTGGCGAACGAAGCGACCAGCATGGCCGCGCCGATACCGAAAAGTTTGAAAGTCCGCATTGAGATAAGTCTCCGTTCTTAGTTTTGGATGGCGGACGCACAGGAAGGAAGCGCCGTGTCCAAAACATGGCACTGACGCTAAAATTCCTAACAATCGCTCAAGGTTTGACCATCACGATTTGATGATCGCGCGAACGTGGTTAGCGAAGGTTTCCGCAGAAACGCTGAATGCGTTTGCAAGCTTCTTCGAGGTCCGACGTCTTGGTCGCATACGAGATGCGGAACGCCGGCCCGAGCCCGAATGCCGAGCCCTGCACCACTGCAACGCCTTCCGTCTCCAGCAGCTCCGTGACGAAGTCTTCGTCGTTGGCGATGACTTTGCCCGATGGCGCCGTCTTGCCGATGGTGCCGGCACAGGACGGATAGACGTAGAACGCACCTTCCGGACGCGGGCAATCGATACCTGTCGCCTGATTGAGCATCGCCACGACGAGATCGCGGCGTTCCTTGAACACCTTGTTGTGCTCGGCGATGAAGTCCTGCGGTCCATTGAGCGCTTCGACGGCGGCCCACTGTGCGATCGACGACGGGTTCGACGTCGATTGCGACTGAATCGTCGCCATCGCCTTGATGAGCTGCTCCGGCCCGCCGGCGTAACCGATACGCCAGCCGGTCATGCAATAAGCCTTGGAGACGCCATTCACCGTCAGCGTGCGGTCGAACAGTTTCGGTTCGATCTGCGCCGGCGTGGTGAATTCGAAATCGTCATAGACGAGGTGTTCGTACATGTCGTCGGTCATCACCCAGACATGCGGATGCTTCAGCAACACGTCGGTCAGAGCCTTCAGCTCGGCGCGCGTATAGGCCGCGCCGGTCGGGTTCGACGGCGAGTTGAGAATGAGCCACTTGGTCTTCGGCGTGATGGCACGCTCCAGCGCGTCCGGCTGCAGCTTGAAGCCAAACTCCGCCGTGCACACCACCGGGACGGATTCACCGCCGGCCAGCGCCACCATATCGGGATAGCTGACCCAGTACGGCGCCGGGATGATGACCTCGTCGCCGGGGTTCATGGTGGCCACCAGCGCGTTGTAGAGCACCTGCTTGCCGCCGGTGCCGACCGTGATCTGCTTGGGCGTATAGGTCAGCCCGTTCTCACGCTGAAATTTGCCGATGATGGCCTGCTTGAGTTCCGGCGCGCCGTCGACGTCGGTGTACTTGGTCTTGCCGGCCTCGATGGCGTGGATCGCCGCCAGTTTGATGTTGGCCGGGGTGTCGAAATCCGGCTCGCCGGCGCCGAGGCCGATGACGTTGCGCCCGGCCGCTTTCAGTTGCCGTGCTTTAGCTGTGACCGCGATGGTCGCGGACGGCTTCACACGAGCCAGCGAGGCGGACAGGAACGACATCATTTTCTCCTTGCAAGCGTCGTGAACCAGCGATTCCACGACCTGTTCTGAATGGGATCGCGGCACCTTAAAGCGCCCTACGCTGCACCGCAAGAAACTTCCGCGCACCGCTTGGTGATCTGACCCGTCGTCGCAGCATGCCTTGGGGAATGCCGATCACGTGAACGGGCGCACGCCGTCGTGACCCGTCATCGGCGGCATTGCTGGCAAGATATGCCGCAACAGCCTGCCGCAACAGCGGCTTTCAACTTTTCCAGTTGCGGGGGGTTGCGACCGGCGGGCGCGGCCATCATTGTTGAGCCGCGTTGCGGGCGGACAGGCCGGGGCGCTCCGGCGACAGGTGAAGCGACGCGATGTACAAGCTTTATTCGATGCAACGCTCCGGCAACAGCTACAAGGCTCGCCTTGCGCTGGCGTTTCTCAATACGCCGTACCGTGCCGTCGAGGTCGATATCCTCACCGGCGAGAGCCGGACGCCGGATTTCCTCGCCAAGAATCCGAGCGGTCAGGTGCCGCTGCTGGAGGTCGAGGACGGCCGCTATCTCGCCGAGTCCAACGCCATCCTCTGGTACCTCGCCAACGATACGCATCTGCGGCCGGAATCCCGTATCGGCCGCGCCGAGGCGCTGCAATGGATGTTCTTCGAACAGCACGCGCTGGAGCCGAACATCGGCGCCGCCTATTTCTGGCTGGTGCTGGTCCGCGGCGGCCGCGAATTGCAGACGCATGCGCTGGACGACTGGATGGAACGCGGCTACGCGGCACTGCAGGTGATGGAGAACCACCTCAAGACTCATGACTACTTCGCCGCCGGGCAACTGACCGTCGCGGATATCGCGCTGTACGGCTACACCCATGTCGCCGAGCAGTGCGACTTCGACCTTGCCACCTTCCCCGCCATCCGGGCCTGGCTGCGCCGGGTGGAGCAGACGCCTGGCTTCGTCAGCATGGAATGGCGGCTTGCCGCGGCCGACAACGAGGCCGAAGCCTGAGCGTGGGGAATAGCGGGCAAAACCCGGTCCCTGGCCATGATTTGGCCCATTTTGACGCTCCGCCGCCAAAATCTCGCCCTTGACCTTGTGCAAATTCCCTCGTGTGGGTGATTCGCCCGCGAGATGAAGGATTTACGACCATGATGCGGTCGCGCGGCGCCCGGCCGGGGTTTGCTGAGACATCCGCTCCCGTTGCCTGCTCACGGCTGACTCACGCCGTTGCGGCATCGCTGGCGATTGCGCTCTCGGTTTGCCTGACGGTGACGCTCGCCATGCTCGCGGTCAGTCCGCTCACGCTGCTGCCGGCCTGAGGCGTATCGACTGCCGGTCCAAAATTCGGCCGCACCGAACCGGCGCACGACTGACTTCGTTCAACGTATTTTCCGCTCAACGACGGTCTCCCTGACGGAGATCCGAGGCAGGACACCGGCCGATGAAGGCTCCCGTTCTATGGGTCACCGGAACGCTGACGGCGGCGATCGCCCTGACGGGATCGCTGCTGGTCATCACCGCAACCCGCGGCGCCAGCACATCGTTCGCATCGAGCGCCGGGCAACTCGACGTGCAGACCGTCGCCAGCGGACTGGTCCATCCATGGGCGCTCGCGTTCCTGCCCGATGGACGCATGCTGGTGACGGAACGGCCCGGACGCATGCGCATCGTGTCCGGCAGCGGCCAGCTTTCACCGCCGCTCAAAAACGTCCCCGAGGTGTGGGCATCCGGCCAGGGCGGCCTGCTCGATGTCGTGACCGACACCAGCTTCAAGCAGAACAACACAATCTACTTCTGCTTCGCCGAGCGCACGTCGGGCGGCGGCCGGACCGCCGTGGCGCGCGCGAGGCTTGCGGAAGGCGACGTGCCGCGTCTCGACGATGTGAAAGTCATCTTCCGTCAGCAGGGCCCACTCTCCAGCGGCAATCACTACGGCTGCCGTATCGCGCAGGCTCGCGATGGCAACCTGTTCGTCACGCTCGGCGAACATTTCAGCTATCGCAACGAAGCGCAGAATCTCGACAACCATCTCGGCAAGCTGATCCGCATCGCGCCGGATGGCGCGGCGCCGAAGGACAATCCATTTGTCGGGCGCGATGACGCCAAGCCGGAGATCTGGAGCTACGGCCATCGCAACGAACAGGGATTGGCGATCAATCCGGCCTCCGGCGAGTTATGGGAAATCGAGCACGGCCCGCGCGGCGGCGATGAGGTCAACATCATCGGCAAGGGCAAGAATTACGGCTGGCCGGTGATCGGTTACGGCATCGATTACAGCGGCGCGAAGATTCACGAGAGCACCGCCCACGAAGGCATGGAGCAGCCGATCAAATACTGGGTGCCGTCGATCGCGCCGTCCGGCATGGCGTTCTACACCGGCAAGCTGTTTCCGAAATGGAATGGCAGCCTGTTCACCGGCGCGCTGGCCGGCAAGGCGTTGGTGCGGCTCTCGCTTAATGGCAACACCGTCACCGGTGAGGAACGTTTGCTGCATAATCTCAACGAGCGCATTCGCGACGTGCGGCAGGGGCCGGACGGCGCGCTTTGGCTGCTGACCGACAACGCCGCGGGTCGCGTTCTGCGGGTATCGCCGGCGGGACCGTAACCATCTGTCGCGACGGCGCAGAAGCGTCATCGCGATGGAATTGAATCGAATCGCATCAACTCCTGCGCGCATGATTTACGAAGCGTTAGCGTTGACGCCAAATCACGCTGCGAAACTGTGAACAACTTAACCGCCGCTGCGGTTAAGTTCCCCCAGATCAAAGGTTTGTCATGCGCATCGACTGGCGTGCATTATTTGGTCCGGTGATGACAGCGACGATATCGCTCGCTGCGATTGTCGCTGACCACAGCCTGTTGGCCGTTCCCAATCCGGCTCCCCTGCAAGTCTGCATCGTCGCGATCGCCGCGGCCTTGAGCGGCGTGGGGCCCGGACTCGTCAGCGCGGTGATTGCAGTTGCCACCACCGCCGTATTCCTGTTGCATCATGGACCGATCACCGGACTTGATAGCGCCAAGCTCATCCGCCTGATCCTGCTCGCAGCAACGGCCTCCACCACGGCCATCGTCACCGGCATGTTGCGCAAGAAGATGATGGACGCCATCGAGCGCCAGCGGCATCGTCATGCCACAGCGACGCGCCTTGCCGCGGCACTCGACCAGGTCGATATCGGCATCGTGTTGCTGGATTCGAATACGCGCGCCGAGTTCATCAACCGCGCGTTCCGCAAAGCTTTTGCCTTGCCGGACGCCAAAGCCGACAGCAAGCCGCCGTTCATCGCCCTGATGTATCACGGCCGCGATGCCGGCTGTTACGAACTGCCGGAAGACGAACTCAGCCACTTCATCGCCGAGCGCACCGAGAAGATGCGCGCTGGCGATTCCACGCCGATCAATATCAAGCTCTCCAACGGCGAAGTCATGCGCTTCAGTTGCACGGCCCTGCCGGACGGCGGCCGCATGCTGGCCTATACGCCGGTCACCGATTTGATCCGCCACACCGATGATCCGGCCAACGCCGAATATTATCGCTCGCTGCGCCAGACCGGCGGCCTGTTTCCCGTCGCCAATCTGCGCGCCGCCGAGTAGCGGCGCAGGCTGCAGCCGCTGTGGACAAGTTGCATTGTCATCGACCCGCAACAAAACGGCGCTAGCGTCACGCTGCGCACGGTCCCTTCCCCCCGTCCCGGATCATATGCGCCCGCGGTCCCAGTCAGTGCCCACTTGGCCGGGGCCGCGCTTTTTTGCGCAGATGCCACGACTTGGACGTACCGTCACTCAAACGCGATAATCCCGGCAGGCCATTGCCCTGTCGAGCAAAATCGGGCTAACGAGCCGCCCATGATCCGCTTCGCCCTCGTCTTCGTCACGCTGCTGCTGCTGACGCTGTTGTTGCTGCCCGCGCAACTGCTCGGGCTCGCGTTGGGTTGGCGCTGGCAACGCAGCATCCCGCGCTTCTATCATCGCGTCCTTTGTGCGCTGGTTGGCGTGCGCGTGCATCAGGTCGGGCGCGTCACCGACGAGGCGCCGGTGCTGATCCTCGCCAATCATGCGTCATGGCTCGATATCTGCGTCATCACCGCCGTCACCCCGGTGGTGTTCGTCGCCAAGCATGAGGTGGCGCGCTGGCCGCTGTTCGGCTGGCTGGCGCGGTTGCAACGAACCGTGTTCATCGACCGCGAGCGGCGGCAGAAGACCGGCGCGGCGACCGAGCAAATCGCCGGACGGCTGCTTGGCGGCGACGCCGTGGTGCTGTTCGCCGAAGGCACCTCCAGCGACGGCACGCGCATCCTGCCGTTCAAGTCGGCGCTGATCGGCGCGGTGCATCACGCCCTCGGCGCCTCGACACAACACAGCCGGATCACCGTGCAACCCTTGTCGCTGGCCTATACCCGTTTCGACGGCCTGCCGATCGGACGGGCGCTGCGCGAGCGCGTGGCGTGGTACGGCGACGCCGCCCTCATCCGGCATTTCATCGGCGTGCTGGCCTCCGGCGCCATCGACGTCACCGTCACGTGGGGCGACGCGGTGGCGCTCGATATCACCACCGATCGCAAGGAGATCGCGCGCAGTGCCGAGGCCTCGGTGCGACGCATGACGGTGGCGGCGTTGCGCCCGACGCCGAGCGACGTCGCGCAGCCGGTACGCTGATCGATCGAGCCGCGCGGGAGTTATGCCGAAGCGCCGCTTGCGGCCGCGGGAAGCGCACGTCACACTCTCGGCTTCGGATCTTCTCCGGCACAGGACAACTCCATGCAGTTTCGCAATCTCGGCAGCTCCGGCCTGCGCGTTTCGGCGGTCGGCATCGGCTGCAACAATTTCGGCCAGCGCACCGATCCCGAGACCTCGCGCAAGGTGATCCACAAGGCCGTCGATCTTGGCATCACGTTGTTCGACACCGCCGATATTTATGCCGGGCGCGGCGGTTCCGAGACTGTGCTTGGCGACGTGCTCGGCGACCGCCGCAAGGACATCGTGCTCGCCACCAAATTCTCCAAGCCGATGAGCGACGACGGCAGCAAGCAGGGCGCGTCGCGCCGCTACATCATGAGCGCCGTCGAAGACAGTCTGCGGCGGTTGAAGACCGACTACATCGATCTCTACCAGCAGCACGATTACGATCCGCTGACGCCGATCGAGGAGACGTTGCGCGCGCTCGACGACCTCGTGCGGCAGGGCAAGGTGCGCTACATCGGCAATTCGAATTTTCCGGCATGGCGCATCGCTGAGGCGGAATTAACCGCGCGCGCCGCCAACACCGCGCGCTTCGTCTCCTGCCAGGATGAATATAGCCTGCTGGTGCGCGACATAGAGAAAGACCTGCTGCCGGCCGCACAGGAATACAATCTCGGCCTGCTGCCGTTCTTCCCGCTGGCCAGCGGCCTGCTCACCGGCAAATATCAGCGCGGCGCTGCAGCGCCCGCCGACACGCGCTTTGCCAAGGCCCCCGCTTTGCGCGACCGGTACGTCACGCCGCGCAACGAGGACATCGTCGAGCAACTTGTTGCGTTCGCCAAGGCGCGCGGCCACAGCATGCTGGAACTGGCCTTCTCGTGGCTTGCATCGCGGCCGCAAGTGTCGAGCGTCATCGCCGGCGCCACCCGCGTCGAGCAGGTCGAAGCCAACGTCAAGGCCATCGACTGGACATTGAGCGCGGAAGAGTTGGCGGAGATCGATCGGATCACGCTGGGATAGAACGTTCGTCAATTGCCGTCATTGCGAGGAGCGTAGCGACGAAGCAATCCAGCGCCCTACTTCGAGAATCCTGGATTGCTTCGCGGCGCTCGCAATGACGAAGGGATAAAGCCGCCTACACCACCAAGCCCTGCGCAGGTTTGACCATGGCGCTGTCGGGAAACACAGCGCTTGCCAGCACGCGTTCGCTGACGCCGAGGTGATCGTGCAGCGCGCCCTTGAGGATGGCGCGCAAATCGGTGGTCGGGGCCAGATCACGCGCCTGATAGAGATTGGCCGCTTTCAAGCCGGGCCAGTCGGCGATGACGCGACCGCCATTCACCGCACCGCCGGCCAGCAACGCGACAGTGCCGGTGCCGTGATCGGTGCCTTGCGTGCCGTTGATCCTCGCGGTGCGGCCGAACTCGGTGGCGATGACAATCACGGTATCGCGCCAGTGGGCGCCGAGTCCGCTCTCGAATTCGCCGAGCGCAGCATCGAGCCCCGACAGCAATTGCGCCAGACGCCCCACCGGGCCGCCTTCATTGGCGTGGGTGTCCCAACCGTCGAATGCCAGAGCGGCGATGCGCGGACCATCGTCCTCGGCCATCAGCTTTGCGACGCCGCGCGCGGTGAGTTGCATGGCGCCAGCGCCATTTTTCGGCCTGGCGCGCATGTCATCGCCACGAGCCGCGATCTTGTCCAACTGCAAACCTTGCGACAGTGCCGTCGCCAGCGCCGGATCGCGATGCCGGTAAAGTTCGTACAAGCGCATCGCTGTGTCGTCGGCCGCTTGCGGCAGATTGACCGGCGCCCAGCTCACCGTCGGCGCGGCGCCGCGCAGCACCAGCGGCGTGGTGGCGCCGACGCCGAGACCGCTCATCACCCGTTCGCCGCGCGGCAACGCGCCGAGCGCGCGATTGAGCCAGCCGGATTGTACCCGCCCCGGCCCGGCGAAACCGCTCTCGAGTACATCCTGCCCGTCGAAGTGCGAACGCTCGCGATACGGCGTCGCCACCGCATGCACCACGGCTGCGTGCTTGTCCTTGTACATCCGGGCGAACTGCGGCATCGCCGGATGCAGCGCAAAGAACGCGTCGAGTTCGATTGCGGGCCGTGCACCGTCGCGCGTCAACGCGATCGATCCGTGCAGGTCGGCGTAATCCGGGTCACCGACCGGGGCGACAGTGGCGAGGCCATCTAGCGCGCCGCGCAAGATGATGGTGACGAAGCGCGGATCGCGTCCGTCGGCAGCGCGCGCGAACTTCGGCAAATAGGCCCAGGCTGCGAACGATGCGCCGCCGAGCAGCAGCGCGCGGCGCGTAATCGACAACGATGTCCGGCTCTCGCAGCACTCCATCGCTACCTCCTCTGGAATTCCGGCGACATCAATAGCAACGCAAAAGCCTGTTGCCGCGTTTCGGCGCGCGCAATGGTCTGGCGCGTTTCGCTCGACGCGGCATCGGCGGCCATCAGATCCAGCATCTCGCGCGGGTCCATGCTGTCGCCGATGCGCGACGACACCTGCGCGGCGATATCGAGCCGCAGCTTCATTTCCTCAGGCGCAGCCCACACCGCGTTGCTGTCGGCAAAGCCATTCGGCCCGGCCGGTGTCCACAGCGGCTGGCCGAGAATATTGAGGCCGCTGAGATAGCGGCCGGGATCTTCCGGCACCCGCGCCATCAGCCGCCCGGTGGCGATGAGAAATTCGTACGGCGAGCGCATCTTGTTCAGCGGAGTCTGCCACGCCTCGTCCGACTCGATCAGCGCCAGCGCCAGCGCCTTGAGGTCGCCGTCGGTTTTGCTGAAAGCATCCTGCAGCCGCGCGACCAATCGTGGCGGTGGATCGTCGGCCACGAAATGCCGCGCCAATTTGGTGGCGATGAATTTTGCCGTCGCCGGCTGCCGGGCGATATCGACCAAGGCCTTCTCGCCCTGCGTCACGCCGGTGTCGGGATAATTTTTGCCAAGCAGCACCTGTGTGCCCGGCTCGTGCGCGTTGACGTTGAATACGAAAGTTCCCGGCACACCAAGGCGCCCCTCCCGCCCGGCGAAGGTCCAGCCGGTGATGATGCGCGCCAGCGACGTGACGTCGGCCTGCGTATAGCCGCTGCCGACGCCGAGCGTATGCAGTTCCATGATCTCGCGCGCCAGATTTTCGTTGAGCCCGCGCTTGCGCCGTTGCCCGGCCTGCGAGTTCGGGCCGATCGACTGCTGGTTGTCGAGAAAGAACAGCATCGCCGGATGCTGTTCGACGGCTTTCAGCATGTCGGCAAAGCGGCCCAGCACATGCGGGCGGATCGCTTCGCGTTCGTAGGCACCGGCCCAGATGCGTGCCAGCGGACCCTTGTTGGCGGAGATGCAGAAATGGTTCGACCAGAACGTCACCAGCCGTTCGACGAAACCGCACTCGGCCAGCGTCGCCCGCTGGATGCGCGCCAGTGCCTCGGCGCGGTAGGTCTTCTGGATCACATTGAGCGGCGGCTTGGTAGGCGGCAATCGCGCGTCCGGTTTCATGACGTCCGCGCCGGTTACCGACGGCATTGTCTCCGGTTTGGCGGACGCCCCCATGGTCGCAGCCGAGGTTTCGGGCGCGGGTTTCGCCGCCGCCTCGCGCTGTTGCTTGAGGTCGAATTGATAGGCGTACTGAACCGCGGCCAGCGCCGGACTGGGTTGCAACCCCGGCGCTTCCAGCAACGCCGCAGCCGGCCGCGCGAGTTCCACCTTGACGAAACCACGCGGGTCCGACGCCGCGTTGGTGAAATCGCCCGAGGCGCCGCCGCGTGCGCCGAAGCCGAACCGATGCAGCGCGACGAGAGCGGCTTGCGGATCGCGAGTCATCGGACTAACCCTCTTGGCGCTTGCGCAGGACGGCGGGCGGACCGAACTATACCGCCTCCGGATATGAACCCGCGATGAAAATCGCCAGCAGGTCTGAGCCCGATCGATGACGCAGCCGTCGCCCGCAACAACTCCCCTTCCGCGCCGCCTTTCCTGCGCGCGGTGCGGCACCGCGTTCGATTGCGGCCTGTCGACCGAGTGCTGGTGCGGCCAGGAAACCGCGCGGCTGCCACTGCCGACCTCCGGCACCGGCTTCGCCGACTGCCTGTGCCGCGATTGCCTGCGGACGGTGGCGATGGGCGCCAGCGCGCGCTGGCAGATCGGCGCCGTGCTGCTCGACATGGACGGCACGCTGCTCGACACCGAACGGGTCTATCGCAGCAGCCTGATCAACGCGCTGGCCGACCTCGGCTACGCCGACGGCACCGCCATCGCACATGCCATGGTCGGCATTCCGGCGGCGCAATGCGAGATCATGCTGCGCGATCACTATGGCGCAGCACTGCGGGTCGACGATGTCCGTAAGGCATTCTTCAATTACCGCGACGCCATGCTGCGCGACGGCCTGCCGCTGAAGCCCGGAACGCTCGAACTGCTCGATGCGTTGCGGGATGCGGATCGCCCGATGGCGATCGTCACCTCGTCAACGCGCCGCGCCGCCGAACATCATCTGGCGCTGGCCGGCATCCGCTCGCGCTTCGAAACGATCCTGACGCACGACGACGTGACGCACGGCAAACCCAGCCCGGATCTCTATTTGCTCGCCGCCGAGCGGCTGGGCTTTCATCCCAACGCTTGCGTCGCTGTCGAGGACTCGATACCCGGCATCGCCGCCGCGCATGGCGCCGCGACGATTCCGATCATGGTGCCGGACATCGTCCAGCCGCCCGAAGATACGCGGGCCAAATGCGCCGCGGTGCTACCCGATCTGCATGCCGTGCTGACGATGCTGCGGGATAAGGGCGTTTTCAGCGCGACCTGATTACACCGCGAAGCCCGGCGAGTTACGCGCCATGCCGCCGAATGCATCGAGCATGCGTTCACGCCAGGCGTAGACCAGATCGTCTTCCTTCAGCAGTTTGAACTCGCTGACGACGCGCGCCCACTGAAAGGGACCGAACACGATGTAATCCGCATAATTCGGCGCCGCGCCGCCGAGATAGGCTTGCGTCTTCAACGTCAGCCGCATCGGATCGAGGCTCTTGCGGAAACCCGCGACATCCTTGTCACGATTGGCGACGACCTCTTCGAGCGATTTGCCGAAGCGCGCTTCCCGCGTCTTGCGGAAGTAAGCGGCATCCTCCGGCGCCAGGTGCCCGGGGATATCGCCGACGATCAGCGGAAACATGCCACCGATCACCACCACATCGCCCCACCAGTTCAGCATGCGGCCGAGCGCACGACCGCCTTCACCGCCGAACAGCGATGGCCGATCCTGATAGGTATCTTCGAGATAGTTGGCAATCGCCCAGGAATCCGCCACCGAGGTTTCGCCGTCGATCAGCACCGGCACCTTCTCCGAATTGTGCGGAGCAATCGCGCCCTTCTCGGTGAAGCGCCAGGGAATCGACGCGGTGTCGAGCTCCTTGTGAGCCAGCGCCATGCGGGTGCGCCAGCAGAACGGGCTGAACGGCCGTGTGGCGTCGGTGCCGACCAGTTCGAAGAGTTTGCGAGACATTGAACAGACAGATCCTCAATTGAAACCATTTGCATCGACACATGCGTCCGTGTCGCGACCTCATCCCGATGAGCGACCGCTTGGTCGCATCGCGAAGGTTGAAGGAGCGACGCAGCTAGATCACCTCATGGTTCGAGACGCAAGGCTACGCCTTGCTCCTCACCATGAGGTTTGCCGTTGTCGACCTCTCCCCGCAAGCGGGGCGAGGTGAAGGAGACGTCATCAGCCCTTCACCACCGCAGCCGTCTGGCCGAACAGCAGCTTGCGTTCTTCCTCGGTACGAATGGCCGGCTGGCCGAAGTTCGGATTGACTTCCTTCGCCTTGGCGTAAGCGCGCTCAGTCGCCGGGCGCGCGGCGATAGTCTCCAGCCACCGCTTGAGATGCGGGAAGTCGTTGATGTCCTGTTCCTGATTCTTGTAGGGCACGATCCACGGATAGCTCGCCATGTCGGCAATCGAATAGTCGCCGGCGATGAATTCACGATCGGCCAACCGCTTGTTGAGCACGCCATAAAGCCGGTTGGTCTCGTTCACATAGCGATCGATGGCGTATTTGATTTTCTCTTGCGCGTAGTTACGGAAATGGTGGTTCTGCCCGGCCATCGGGCCGAGACCGCCCATCTGCCAGAACACCCACTGGATCGCATCGTAGCGGCCATAAAGATCGCTGGGGAGGAACTTGCCGGTCTTCTCGGCGAGATACAGCAGGATGGCGCCGGATTCGAAAATCGATATCGGCTTGCCACCGCCCTTCGGCGCATGATCGACCATGGCGGGAATGCGATTGTTCGGTGCAATCGCCAGAAACTCCGGCTTGAATTGGTCGCCCTTACCGATGTTCACCGGAAACACCTTGTAGGGCAGCCCGGCCTCTTCGAGAAACATCGTGATCTTGTGGCCGTTCGGCGTCGTCCAGTAATGCAGGTCGATCATCTGGCAAGTCCTTGCTTGGATCATTCATCGCGCAACGTCGCGCGCCATTTAGATGCAAATGCATTAATCTCGCCGGACCCGGTCCGAGTCAATGGCCAAATCGGCGACGCGCAAAAACGTGAGGGCTGCCACGCGTGGCGCTCAAGTCTCTTCCGCCGCCACTGCTGCAGGATCATAATCAGCGCGGTTGCCCTGTTTCATGGAGATGCCCGCCATGTTCACGCGCCGACAGGTTCTGATGCTCTCGCTGGCCGTTTCGACATTGGCTGCCACGCCCGCTTGGGCGGCACGCCTGCTCGACAGGCTTGATCCCGACAAGGATGGCACCGTCGATCTGGCTGAAGCCAAGCGCGCGGCGTCGGCCGTGTTCGACCGGCTCGACCGCGATCACGACGGCACGCTCGACGGCAGGGAACTGCGCGGGCGGCTGAACGCCAAGGACTTTGCCACGGCGAACCCGGACAACGATGGCACTATCGACAAGAACGAGTACCTCAACCTCGTCGAGCGCCGCTTCCGGGCGGCCGACCCGGATAACGATGGCACGCTCGATGCCAAGGAACTGGCCTCGCGCGCGGGCAAGGCGCTGGTGCGATTGCTGAAGTAAGCGGCCGCTGCGCTATTCGACCTTGGCCTTCCGCGGTTCGACGACTTCGAAGTCCGGCGAGAAATCGTCGAGCAAGCCGAACAATTCGCGCACCTTTAACGGATTGCCGCCGACCCAGATGTCGCCGGTCAGCACGCTGCCGAGGAAGGTGCGTTGCTTGAGCGTGATGGCATCGAGCGCCGCGCGCGTCAGCGTGATGCTGGTGTCGGCATCGTCGGACAGCTTACCGGCTGTGTGCGTCAGCGCCGAGTTCTCCAGATTCATCACATAGGTCTGGTTCAGATCGGTGAAGGTCCAGTTGATGACGATGTGCTTGCCTTCGGCCTTGGCCGCGTTCAGACGTACGCCGAGAAAGTCAAAGGCCAGATCGAGCGACACGCCTTTGAGCAGATCGGCGCTCGCCGTCGACGCATTGCTTTTCTGCACGCCGCCGCGCAACTCCGCCGCGCCGAGCAGATAGGCATTGCGCCAGGTCGCCGCCTCGCTCTGATAGCCAAGCTGTTCCAGTGCATCGGCACCCAATTCGCGCGCCGCCCGATTGGCCGGATCGGCGAACACGACTTTACTCATCACGCTCGCCACCCAACGATATTGCCCGGTTTTGAAGTCGTCGCGGGCACGCTTGAGCACCGCCTCGGCGCCGCCCATGTATTCGATCTCCTTCCTGGCTTCCTCGGCGCGCGGCAACGGATTGAGATCGGCGGGATTGGCATCGTACCAGCCGAGATAGAATTGATACACCGCCTTGGCGTTATGGCTCAGCGTTCCATAATAGCCGCGCGACGCCCAATCGTTCGACAATGACGGCGGCAGCTTCAACTGTTCGGCGATTTCGGTCGGCGTCAGGCCATGATTCAGCAGCCGTACCGTCTGGTCGTGGATGAATTTGTAGAGATCGCGCTGTTTCTTGAGAAAGCTGACGATGCGCGCATTGTCCCACATCGGCCAGTGATGCTGCGCGATCACCACATCGACCCTGTTGCCGTAACGATCGATGGCGTCGCCGATGTAACGCGACCAGCGCCGGCCGTCGCGGATTTCGGCGCCACGCAGCGTGTAGAGATTGTGCATGTTGTGTGTAGCGTCTTCCGCCATGTTCAACAGCTTGAACTGCGGAAAATAGATCAGCATTTCCGCCGGTGCTTCCGACCCCGGCACCAGATGGAATTCCATCTCGACGCCGTCGATAGTGCGCGTCTCATACGGCTGCTTGATGAGATCGTTCGGCGGGATCAACGAGATGGTGCCTTTCGACAGCGCCTTGCCCAGCCCGGTATCGATCTGCGTGCGGTCGCCAACCGGCAGCGCGCTGCCGAACTGGAACTGCGCCCGGCGGCTCATTGCGTTGCCGGCGATGACGTTCTCGGCCACGGCGTGATCCATGAAACCGTCCGGCGCGATCACCTTGACCTTACCGCTGGCGGCGTCCGCTTCCGACATCACGCCCCTGCCGCCGCCGAAATGATCGACGTGGCTATGGGTGTAGATCACCGCGACCACCGGCTTGGCCGCGCGATGCTTCACATATAGATCGAGCGCCGCAGCCGCGGTTTCGTTCGACAGCAACGGATCGATCAGGATCAATCCGCTATCGCCCTCGATGATGGTGAGATTCGCGAGATCGAGACCGCGCACCTGATAGACGCGCTCGGTGACCTTGAACAAACCATGGATGGCATTGAGTTGCGCCTGCCGCCACAGGCTGGGATTGACCGTCGGCGGCACCTGATCGCTTTTCAGGAAATCATACGGCTTGACGTCCCACGCCGGTTTGCCGCCGGGCCCGGCCACCACGCCATCCGCTAGCGTGGCGATGAAGCCGCGTTTGGCATCATCGAAATCGGTGCGGTCATTGAAGGGCAACGCCTTGACGAATCCGTCGTTGACGGCGCGTGTCGCCGGCTCGGCATCCTTCGATTGCGCCATGGCCGGCAGCGACATCAGACCAAAGCCGGTAATCGCGAGCGCCAATCCGACTACATAGCGTGATGACGTCGTCATAGCAGCCCCTCCACCCGATGATCGCCTCACGGCGCGGGTTGCCAGACTATCACCATGGCGGGGGCGCTGCGCAAATCCGATCGCCAGTTAGAAATGGTGCGATCGACACAATGTCTTCATTTCGTCATCACGACTAACGACGCCGCGACGGTATTTCCGTCAGGCAGCACAAGCGGCCTTTTATTGGCCGGAGAATCCACCCATATTCCGGCCATGGCGAAGTCTCCCGATCCGAAAAAACCCGGCAAACCTGCCAGACCCAAAACACCGAAATCCAAGGCGCATCGTCCCGAGGTGCAGCCGATCGGTCCGGCCCTGGCGGAACTGCTCAACCCGGCGATCAATCGCGGCGATGCGGGCATGGGCTCCGGCACCGGATTGCAGCCGCCGCCGGATAACTCGTGGGATCGGCGCGCTGGAGGGGAAGCAGCAGCGCATCGTGCGCGCAAGTCCACGCCGAAGAATTTCCGCGAACAGACCCCTGAACCGCCAACCATGCCACTGCGGCCGAACCCGCAACCACTTGGTGCGCGCGCGCAAGGTTTCGACGAAGCCCCGCAAGCCGAGTTCAGCACCCCGAACTACGGCACCAGCGCCACCATTCCCGCCCTCGACCCGGAACTGGCGCGGCAGCTCGGCCTGCCGACCGCGGAGGACGACGAAGCGGCGCTGGCGCGGCCACCGCGCAGCAAGATGGAAGGGCTCGGCGTGCAGGCCACCGCCGAAGCGCTGGAGAATCTGATCCGCGACGGCCGTCCCGAATTCAAGAAAGACGACGGCTCGCTGAAGGTATGGACACCGCATCGTCCGCCGCGCCCAGAGAAATCCGAAGGCGGCGTACGCTTCGAGATCAAATCCGAATACGAACCGAAGGGCGACCAGCCGACCGCCATCAAGGAACTGGTCGAAGGCATCGCGCGCAACGACCGCACGCAAGTACTGCTCGGTGTTACCGGCTCCGGCAAGACCTACACCATGGCCAAGGTGATCGAGGCGACGCAACGCCCGGCGCTGATCCTCGCGCCGAACAAGACGCTGGCGGCGCAGCTCTACGGCGAGTTCAAGAATTTCTTTCCCGACAACGCCGTCGAATATTTCGTCTCCTATTACGACTACTACCAGCCGGAAGCCTACGTCCCGCGCACCGACACCTATATCGAGAAGGATTCCTCGATCAACGAGCAGATCGACCGCATGCGCCACTCGGCAACGCGCGCGCTGCTGGAACGCGACGACGTCATCATTGTCGCCTCGGTATCGTGCATCTACGGTATCGGCTCGGTCGAAACCTACACCGCGATGACCTTCGCGCTGAAGAAGGGCGAACGCATCGACCAGCGGCAACTGATCGCCGACCTGGTCGCGCTGCAATACAAGCGCACGCAGGCCGACTTCACCCGCGGCACCTTCCGCGTGCGCGGCGACGTTATTGACATCTTCCCGGCGCACTACGAGGACCGCGCCTGGCGGGTGAACCTGTTCGGCGACGAGGTGGAGTCGATCGAGGAGTTCGATCCGCTCACCGGCCACAAGCAGGACGAGCTCGAATTCATCAAGATCTACGCCAACTCGCACTATGTGACGCCGCGCCCGACGCTGGTGCAGGCCATCAAGTCGATCAAGAGCGAACTCAAGACGCGGCTCGACCAGCTCAACGCGCAGGGCCGCCTGCTCGAGGCGCAGCGGCTCGAGCAACGCACCACCTTCGATATCGAAATGATGGAGGCCACCGGAAGCTGCGCCGGGATCGAAAACTACTCGCGCTACCTCACCGGCCGCCGCCCCGGTGAGCCGCCGCCGACGCTGTTCGAATACGTCCCCGACAACGCGCTGGTGTTCGCCGACGAGAGCCACGTCACCATTCCGCAGATCGGCGGCATGTTCCGCGGCGACTTCCGCCGCAAGGCGACGCTTGCCGAATACGGTTTCCGCCTGCCCTCGTGCATGGACAACCGCCCGCTGCGCTTCGAGGAATGGGACATGATGCGCCCGCAATCGGTCGCGGTATCGGCCACACCGGGCGGCTGGGAAATGAACGAAGCCGGCGGCGTCTTCGTCGAGCAGGTCATCCGCCCCACCGGGTTGATCGACCCGCCGGTGCATATCCGCCCCGCGCGCACGCAGGTCGACGATCTGGTCGGCGAGGTGCGCGAGACCGCCCGCAAGGGCTATCGCTCGCTCATCACCGTGCTGACCAAGCGCATGGCCGAAGACCTCACCGAATATCTGCACGAGCAGGGGATTCGCGTGCGCTATATGCACTCCGACATCGACACCATCGAGCGCATCGAGATCATCCGCGACCTACGGCTCGGCGCGTTCGATGCGCTGGTCGGCATCAACCTGCTGCGCGAGGGTCTCGACATTCCGGAATGCGCGCTGGTCGCCATTCTCGATGCCGACAAGGAAGGCTTCCTGCGCAGCGAAACGTCGCTGATCCAGACCATCGGTCGCGCCGCGCGCAACGTCGACGGCAAGGTGATCCTTTATGCCGATCAGATGACCGGCTCGATGGAGCGCGCCATCGCCGAGACCGATCGCCGCCGCGAAAAGCAGGTGGCGTACAATACCGAGCACGGCATCACGCCAGAGAGCGTCAAGAAATCGATCGGCGATATCCTCAACAGCGTCTACGAGCGCGACCACGTGCTGGTTGAAATCGGCGACGGCGGCATGGCGGACGACGCGATCGCCATCGGACATAATTTCGAGGCTGTGCTGGCCGATCTCGAAACCCGCATGCGCGAAGCCGCCGCCGACCTGAACTTCGAGGAAGCCGCGCGGCTGCGCGACGAAGTCAAGCGTCTACGCGCGACGGAAATGGCAGTCGTCGACGATCCGACCATCAAGCAGCGCGGCGTCGCGGCCAGGGCCGGCGCTTACAAGGGCGATAAGAAATACGGCGACGCGGCGAACCTGCCGGCGAAATCCAAGGTGAAGAAGCCCGATCTCGACGAGATGGGAATTGCGACGTGGCACGAGGTCAAGCCCGACCGCAAGGGCGTCGCCCGCCCGCGCAAACCCACGCTCGACGAAATGGGACCGGGACCGGAAAGCCGCATCTACCAGCCGAAATCGATGCGCGAGGGCGGCCAGGAATTCGGCGGGGTGATCAAGGACAGCGTCTCGCCGCGCTCGTCCGGCGGCGCCCCCGGACGCCGCGGCGGCTGGAAGAAACGGTAGAGAGAAGGCCGGATTGCTCCGGCCCTCACCTACTCCCTGAAAGTAATGCTTGCGGTTGGCGCCGTCATGGCGCCCGGATCGCAGGCAACAGGCTTTGAAATCTGCGCATGGAGCCGCACGGGCACAGGTCATTTGCGCCCGAGTTTCTCGCTAAGCTCCACATCGCCATGAACGACGCGCACGCCACGCTTGACGTGGGTTTCAGATGGGAATGACTTCCGCCGCTTACGAGACGTTTCGAAAGCAGGGGAGGTTTTCATGATCGCAATGCTTGCGCATGGCACACCTCCTTTGCAAAACGCGGCCAAATACCGCGCATCCTCATAACACGAAGCCAATCTCACGCAAACGCACCGTCGCGGCGACCCGACCTGACATCGGAAGCAGCGGGCCTGATTGCCATTCCCCCTCGCCGCCTGCTACGTGATCCCATCAAGGTTTCGATACTCGGGGGCATGAACAATGGCGGACGCCGATCTGGATGTGGTCATCCGGCAAATCGCGAAGCAACAGAACAAGGCGTTGATCGCTGCCGTGAAGAAACGGCGCGACCGCTACATCGGTCTCGCGAACAAGGCCAAGGACAACGCCTCCAAACAACGGCTGAAGCAGATGGCCAAGCACGCGATGGAAGAAGGCACGGCCGCCGCCAAGCGTTTGCAGATGTCCGCCGACAACGCGGCTGACAGTTACGCGCGTGCGATGCGACGGGCGGCCGAGACCATCGCGGCCCAAGGCACGCCGGTCATCAAGGTAAAGCCTTCCAAGACGGCGACCAAGCCAAAGGCCGGGAAGAAGACGAAGACCTGATTGCGAGGCAGACGCACGCCCGACGCGGGCCCCGAACTGCGATGCATGTTCGCACATGCGAGGGGTTTGCTGCATGCCGCTCGCCGCGATGCAACCCGGCTGAACACGTCGCAGCGGCACGATACTTTTGACGCCACGGATTCGGACAAGCGCTTCGGCATTTGCTATCATGCGCGGGCGTCCAGTCCACCAAATGACATGAGGAGAATGTCATGGCCAAGGGTCAGATGCGTAGCAATAAAGAGAAGAAGAAACCGAAGGCCGCGAAAAATCTGCGAAAGGGTGGCGCGACACCGTCGCCATTTCCTTCGCTGAAGACGTCGATCGGCGAAAGCTCCCATCATCGGAAGACCTGATCGCGCGACGCGATTAGGCGAACGCCACTGATACATTACACGACATGCGCGGATGTCTGTCACGCGCTGCCGAACACTGGAGGACTTGCGCACATTTGCCGCGTTTTGAATTCACTGCACTAACAAACCGGCAACCTTTTCCGCGACATTCCGTGCTTGCGGCGTGCGGTTCGGCAGGAGATGCGGCACAACACCGAGAAGGCTTGGCCTGCGGAGATGCCCATGGACGGCGACAACAATCAGCAACGCGTACTCGATTTCATTCGTGCCTACTACGAGGGCGACAGTGACGCGGCGCTCGCGTGCTGTGCCGACGACTTCGATACGATTACCTACGCGCCGATCGAGCTGTTTCCGCATCTCGGACACAAGCATGGCAAGGCTTGGGTGTCCGAAGCCATCGCCATCCAGCAAATGCGTTACATCGAACGCCATCACGACGTGATTTTCATCGCCGCCGACGGATCGCGGGTGGCGACGATGACTCGGGCGGCGCTGACCAAGCGCATCGACGGGCGCGTGGTGCAGATTGACGTGGCCGAATTCTTCAAGCTGCGAGACGGGCTCATCACCGAGCACCGGTCGTTCTTTGATTCGTTCGACCTCGTGCAGCAACTGCTGGGCCACGACCTCACCGCGGGTTTTGCCGCCACCGTGGGAGGCGCGGTGCATCGGTAACCGGGCATTCACGCCCCCGGCGCCGTTAATGGCAACCGTTTCGGAATGAACGGGCAACGGTTCCATTGGCTAATAATTGAGGTTTATCAAGCGAGATCAGTGACTTATCGAGGTTGAAGCCTCGACACTTGCGCTTGCGTTTTCGGAACTCGACAGCCGAAGGCATTATCGCATTTGTGCAATGCAATATCGGCCGTTGTAATCGGTCCATTTGCCAGTATTTGACAGTTCAAACATTGAGAATCCCGCATGCGTGGCACGGCGCTTGTTTTGCGCCCCCAGGGCCGGCCTGCGTTTTAAGTTCACAGTTTCAGGATAAGTAGCGCCATGACAGAGCATAGCCTCTGGGGTTTTTCACGCGCGTTGCACCGCGCCATCAACGACCGTCAACCGGACGAGCTTGAGACCTTGATCGACGAAGACGTCGATTGGGCGATCTATGGACCGGTCGATATGTTCACTTTCCTCGGCGCCCGGCGCGGCAAGGCAGCCGTGCTCGACGTCTGCCGGCAGATCGCTGAAACCGTGCGCGTGCATCGTTTCGAGCGCGAATCGATCATGCTGAGCGAGAACAGCGCCGCATCGATGATGCGCTATTCGCTGACCGCTCTGGGATCCAACCGCCCGATCAGCCTGCGTGTCGCCCACTTCGCTCAATTCAAGTCCGGGCGGCTGTACAGCCTCCGCGTGCTGGTCGATACCTTCGACCTGATAGAGCAGGCGCTCGGCAGCCCGATCCATCTGCCCAAAATGGCCTGATTTAGGCCCGGCGGCCTGCCACGGGAGTCGGCCATTGGCCGACCTTCCCGCCTGCGTCGGCCGGCCCCGAAGAAGACGGATCGCGGGGGCCAGGCGCGCGGTCCGGTAACCTCAATTACAAGTACCGATTGCGCGGGCGTTGCACGCGACCGCCTTTCCGGCGAAAGAATTCGGGAAAGCCGCATGTTCGGCCCCGATCTTGTCAAATTCCACTGACCTTATATTCCAAGACTCCGTCGTGCGGGAGGCCCGCGCTCGCTCAATGCGAAAAGGAAAGCCGATGAGTTCAAATTTGTCTGAAAAAGTTGAATCGATTGAATCCGATAACAACCTCGCCGCGGTCTCCGAGGTCGAGGCTGGCATTCGCGATTTCGTCCGCAATGACGTTGCCTATCTGCGCCGTCCGGCGGCCACTCCGTCCGCGACCGACGCCCCGCTGGACGTCAATGCCGACGCGACCGTCAACAACGTCAACTCGCTGATCCAGCGTGTCGCCGGCACCTCGCTGGCCGAGATCGAGAATCTCGTGGCTGAACTGGAAGCCCTGCGCGACCTGCTGCATAACGAAGGTCAGCGCGTCCAGCGCGAGATCGCCGGCTACGCCCAGTTGAGCCAGGCCGCGATGAAATCGACCCGCATGATTGCGGACAATGTCTCGCAATGGAAAAAGGCGGCCGAGAACCTGCGCGGCGACTAAAGCCGAGATTGCAGCGCTCTGCGCTTCGAATCATCAACCCGCCGGCTTTCGCAAGTCGGCGGGTTGTTTCGTCTGGGAGTCAGAATCCAGAATGGAGCGAGACGCAGGCGTTACCTGACGATTATCGGGCGGGTGCGCTGATGCTCACAGCGGCGTCCGGCACATAGCCGTTATCGGCATAGCTCTTCACCATGACGCCGGCGATCATCATCACCGCAACCGTCATCGATCCGAAGACGTAGCCTACCAATTTCAACCCAGTCCGATCTGCCATCATGTTCCTGCCTTGCGACGTTGTGTCGAGCGCAGCTCGCACAAGGTTCAAATCCGTGAGGGGAAAGTTGTTCCGTGCCGCCTGTATCGCTAGCCGCTGCGGCGCGGGGCGAAAGCCGTCGCCAGAATGGAATACACGGCTTCGCCGCGCTGGTTCACGCCGCTGGTTCGCGCCTGGACGATGCCCCACTCCGGCCGCTTCTCCGACGTGCGCTTGGACTCGACAACGCTGGAGAAACTGATGGTATCGCCCGCCAGCACCGGCTTGAGCCAGCGCAACTCGCGAAATCCCGGCGACGGCCCCCACACCGCGGGCTTTTCTCCGGCAGCAATCTCGGCTGCGGTCTCTTCCTTCCCCTTGGCGACCAGCAGCTTCATGCACACCGAACCGACATGCCAACCCGATGCCGCAAGTCCACCGAACAGCGACTTGCGCCCCTCCTCCTCGTCGAGATGGAATCGCTGCGGATCGAACTTCGCGGCGAACGCCTTGATCGCATCGGCGGTGAATGTGTACGACCCGAGTTCGCGACTCTGACCGACTTCAATATCCTCGAAGAAACGCATTGCCGGTTGACCTCAAGCCTGGACGCCGGCGTCGCGGCGCTTGACGATGACGGGCGACGTCGCCTCGACCAGCGTCTGTCCGGACGCATTGCGCACGCGCATGCCTAACGTGACGATGCCGGTTTCCGGACGGCTGCGCGAGACGCGCGCCTGTTTGACATCGACATCGAGCGTCAGATCATCGCCCGGGCGCAAAGGCGACAACCAACGCAGTTCATCCACGCCGGGCGAGCCGAGCGATGCCGTGCGATGGATGAACCCGTCGAACAACATCCGCATCATCAGCGAACCGAGGTGCCAACCCGAACCCGACAGCCCCCGCAACATCGAAAGCTTCGCCGCCTCTTCATCGAGATGCATTGGCTGCGGATCGAACTCGGTGGCGAACGCGATGATCTCCTCGCGCGTAACATGGCGTGGGCCAAATGTGCCGAAGTGGCCGAGCGGAAAATCTTCGAATGTCAGTGTCATATGGGGAAAGCCGGAGAGAGGCCTGATTGTGGCCGTTATTTGCCGCAATCTCAAGTCACGCATCTGCATGACAACGCGGCAATCTTGCTGCCTGCCATGTTGCGATGTAGAGCGTGATTGAGAGACGATGTACCTTGGCGGCGCATCCCTCCGGTCCGAGCCGCATGTTGCCGGGACGAAATCTCGGCAGCGTGTGCCATGTCAGCACCAGGCCGTGGAACCTGACACGATAGCGTGTCGTCAGGTAGCTTTCGTCGCGCTGCAATTTACCAGGAGAGCCACCGATGTTTGAATTCCGGGATCTGTTTCAGTGGGATCGCTTCATTACACCCGGCATCATCAAGACATTCTACTGGCTGGTGATCGCGCTGATTATCCTGTTCGGCATCTCCGGCGTATTTTCCGGCCTGGCGGCGATGGCGATCAGCCCGTTCGCGGGTTTCCTGGTGGTGCTCTACAGCCTCGCCGGCATCATCGTCGGCATCGTCTCCTCGCGCATCGCTGCGGAGTTCATCCTGATCGTATTCCGCATCAACGAGCACCTCGGCGCCATCCGCGACCAGGGCAGCGCGCCACGCTGACGCTTACGTATTGAAGCGGAAATGCATGACGTCGCCATCCGCGACGACGTAATCCTTGCCTTCCAGCCGCAGCTTGCCGGCATCGCGCGCGCCGGCTTCGCCATTCAGCGCGACGTAGTCGTCATAAGCGATGGTCTCGGCGCGGATGAAGCCCTTCTCGAAATCGGTGTGGATCACACCGGCGGCGCCCGGCGCCTTTGTGCCGCGATCGATGGTCCAGGCGCGCGCCTCCTTCGGCCCCACGGTGAAGTAGGTGATGAGGTGCAACAGCTCGTAACCGGCGCGGATCAGCCGGTCGAGCCCTGCTTCCTCCAATCCGAGCGTTGAGAGAAACTCGGCGCGCTCCTCACGCGACAACGTCGCGATCTCGGATTCGATCTTGGCCGAGATCACCACCGCGACCGCGCCTTCTTTCCTGGCGTAGTCGAAAACCTGCCTGGAATATTCGTTGCCTTCCGCCGCCGCGCCTTCCTCGACGTTGCAGACATAAAGGACAGGCTTCGAGGTCAGCAGGCCGAGCATGCGGAATGCCCGCTCCTCCTCCGGCTTGCGCTCGAGGAACCGCGCCGGTTTGCCATCGCGCAAAAGCACCAGCGCACGATTGACCAGTTCGAGCTGTTCCTTGGCGTCCTTGTCGTTGCCCTTGGCCTTCTTGGTCAGGTTGTCGACGCGTTTCTCGAGGCTGTCGAGATCGGCCAGCATCAATTCGGTTTCGATGGTTTCGATATCGGCCAGCGGCGCGATCTTGCCTTCGACGTGCGTGATATCGGGGTCCTCAAAGCAGCGCACGACATGCGCCACCGCGTCGACTTCGCGAATGGTGGCGAGGAACTGGTTGCCGAGGCCTTCGCCCTTCGATGCGCCCTTCACGAGACCCGCGATATCGACGAAGGTCAATTGCGTCGGGATGATCTGCGCCGACTTGGCAATCGCCGACAGTTTGTCCAGCCGCGGATCCGGCACCGCGACGGCACCGACATTCGGCTCGATGGTGCAGAACGGATAGTTCGCCGCCTGCGCGGCCGCCGTTTCCGTGAGCGCATTGAACAGCGTCGATTTGCCGACGTTGGGCAATCCGACGATTCCGCATTTGAATCCCATAACACCCTCAACATCAAAGTTCGTCATGCCCGCGCTTGTCGCGGGTATCCACGTCTTGATTCAGCAGGAAGACGTGGATGGCCGGGACGAGCCGGCCATGACGGTGAACTATTCGTCGGCACGGCTATTCACCGCGCTTGTCCTCGTCAATGCCGAAGCCCTTGGCCTGCATCGCCAGATGCACCTTGTTCTGGAACGTCGAATCCTTGCCCGCCGCCAGCAGCGCGGCGTTGTCGGCCACGACATCGCACAGCGCTTCGAAACGCGGCCGCTCTGCCTTGGCGAAATCGTTCAGTACATAACCATGCACCAGCTCTTTCGCACCCGGATGGCCGATGCCGATCCGCACCCGGCGATAATCGTTGCCGGCATGTGCCGAGATCGAGCGCAAGCCGTTGTGCCCGGCGATGCCGCCGCCGACCTTGACGCGAATCTTGGCGGGCGGCAGTTCGAGTTCGTCATGGAAGACGCTGATGTCGCCGAGCGCGAGCTTGAAGAAGTGCATCGCCTCGCCGACAGCGCGACCCGAGTCGTTCATGTAAGTCATCGGCTTGAGCAGCACGACACGCTCGCCGTCGAGCGTGCCTTCGGAGGTCTCGCCCTGAAAGCGACGGCGCCACGGTGCAAAACCGTGACGCCGTGCCATCACATCCATAGCGATGAACCCGATGTTGTGCCGGTTGCCCTGATACTTCGTGCCAGGATTGCCGAGACCAACAAAGAGGCGCATGACGCGGCGTTCCGCGTCGCGTTACTTCTTCTTGTCGCCGCCAGCCGGCGCCTTGGCGGCGGCAGGAGCAGCTGCGCCGGCGGCCGGAGCAGCCGCAGCGGCGGCAGGAGCAGCTGCACCGGCGGCGGGAGCCGCAGCGGCCTTCTGCTCTTCGGCATAGCCAGACGGCGGAACGATGGTGACCAGGGTCGCATCGTCACGGGTAATCAGCTTCACATTGGCCGGCAGCTTGACGTCGGTGATGTGCAGCGAGCCGTTCATGTCGAGCTTGCCGACATCGGCTTCGATGTACTGCGGAATGTTGTCCGCCGGCACTTCGAGATCGATCGCATGGGTCACAATGTTGATGGTGCCGCCACGCTTCACGCCCGGCGCGGTTTCGGCATTCAGCACGTGCAACGGCACGCTGACGCGGATCTTGGAGCCTTCGCCCAAACGCAGGAAATCGACGTGAAGCGGGAAATCCTTGACCGGATCGAGGCTGAAGTCGCGCGGAATCACGCGGTGCTTCTTGCCGTCGAGTTCGATGTCGTGGATCGTGGTGAGGAACCGGCCGGCCTGGATGCGCAGGCGCAACTCGGCATCGTCCAACGAGATGGTCAGCGGGGGCTGGTTATTGCCATAGATCACTGCCGGAACACGGCCAGCGCGACGTTCAGCCCGGGCGGCCCCCTTGCCGGCCTTCGGACGAGCGGTCGCCTTCAATTCCTTGACGGTCGCCATCGTATAAATCCTTGTTTTCTAAAAGTTAAAGGCCGCTGAGCGGCCCGTTTGCATGCCGCAGCAAGCCTCCAGGGGTGCGGGGGCCGCGGACATGTCGGGGCTTTTAGCGCCAAAGCCCCGGAAAGACAAGGAAACGGCAGGATTTTTATCGGTCCGGCAGGATGACGGGCCGGGAACCGCCTGGCCGCCGGTTCTCGGCTTGCGGCGGCCGGCCGCGACGACCTACCCGCCGAGTTTGGCTTCCAGCGCCGCGATCCGGCTCTTCAGCGCTTCGTTTTCCTCTCGCGCCAGCCGAGCCATCTCCTTGACCGCCTCGAACTCCTCGCGCTTGACGATGTCGAGATCGCGGAGGATGCGCTCGGCCTGATTGCGGACCACGCTGTCGACCTCGCGCTTGACGCCCTGCGCCGCGCCGGCGGCATCGTTCATCAGGCGGCCGATCTCGTCGAAAAACCGATTGCTGGTCTGGGTCATGTCAAAATCTCCGAGCGGCCGTAAATGCATTGTCGCCTCAGACAATGGCAATCCACGAGGCCAACCGCAAGGGTGACACGCGCGCGTCTTGTCACGCTGCGGTTTCCTTGTAATCGTAACCGTCGGGTCCGCGAATCCGCCGCCTTGCCCTGATAAAGAAACGCTCCATGATCGACCAGCAGATCGAGATCCCGACCGAGGACGGTCGCGTCAGCACCTTCATTACCCATCCCGAACGCAACGGCCCGCACCCGGTGATCCTGTTTTATATGGACGCCCCCGGCATCCGCGAGGAGTTGCGAGATATGGCGCGGCGGCTGGCTACCGCGGGGTACTATGTGATGCTGCCGAACATGTACTACCGCGCCGGTGTCATGGAACTCGGCCCTATCCCGGCTGACGAGGATGCGCCGGAGCGCAAGCGGATGTTCGAACTGATGTTCTCGCTCGACGTTCCGATGGTGATGCAGGATACAAAGGCGCTGCTGGATTTCGCCGCGACGCAGGCCGCCGCGGACAAAGGGCCAATCGGCTGCATGGGCTATTGCATGAGCGGCCGCTACGCCATCAACACGGCAGCGAATTTTCCGGACCGCGTCGTCGCCGCCGCGTCGCTTTACGGCACACATCTGATGACCGATCAACCTGACAGTCCGCATGTCGTGGCGCGCAAGGCAAAGGCCGAACTCTATTTCGCCTGCGCCGAAGTTGATCGCTGGGCGCCGCTGGAGATGGTCGAGCCGCTGCGTCAGGCGCTGCGCAACGACGGCGTCAACGCCGAAGTCGAACTCTATGGCGGCGCGCATCACGGCTTCGCGTTTCCAAAGCGGCCGGTCTACGACAAGCAGGCTGCGGAGCGGCACTGGGAACGGTTGCACGCGCTGTTCCGCCGCGGGTTGCAGTCGTGATCGGCGCCACGATGCTGCCGCTCACCATCGCCTTTCCGGTGTTCGATCCGATCGCGATCTCCATCGGACCGTTCGCGATCCGCTGGTACGCGCTGGCCTATATCGGCGGCATCGTGCTCGGCTGGATTTATGCGCGGGCGCTGATCCGCAGCACCAAGCTATGGGGCGGACCCGCGCCGATCACCCTGGTGCAGATGGACGACTTCATCCTCTGGGTGACCATCGGCATCATCCTCGGCGGCCGCACCGGCTACGTGCTGTTCTACAATCTCGATTTCTTCATCCAGCATCCGGCGGAGATTTTCGAACTGTGGAAAGGCGGCATGTCGTTCCACGGCGGCTTCATGGGCTGCGTGGTCGCGGTGATGCTGTTCTGCTGGAAGCGCGACATTCCGGTGTTGTCGCTTGGCGACATCACCTGCGCCGTCGGGCCGATCGGCCTGTTTCTCGGCCGACTCGCCAATTTCATCAACAGCGAGCTGTGGGGCCGCGCCGCCGACCCGAGCCTGCCATGGGCCATGGTGTTTCCCAATGGCGGACCGCTGCCGCGCCATCCCAGCCAACTTTATGAAGCCGGCCTCGAGGGCATCGCGCTGTTCGTCATTCTTGCACTGATGATCCGCGTCGGCGCCTTGAAGCGCCCCGGCCTCATCCTCGGCAGTTTCATTACACTGTATGCGCTCGCGCGCATCACCGGCGAATTCTTCCGCGAGCCGGACCCGCAACTCGGCTTCTTGTGGGGCGGCTTGACCATGGGCATGCTGCTGTCGGTGCCGATGGTTGTCGCCGGTATTGCCATCATCGCCACGGCGTTGCGCCGCAAGCCGGTGCAACATGACCCGCCATCAGCAGCACGCACGACACAGGGCACGCCGTGACCGACGCATCGCCATTGCAACATGAAATTATCCGGCTGATCCAGTCGACTGGGCCGATGCCGGTCTGGCGCTACATGCAGCTGTGCCTGTCGCATCCGCAATACGGCTATTACGTCTCGCGCGATCCGCTCGGTCGTGAAGGCGACTTCACCACATCGCCGGAAGTCAGCCAGATGTTCGGCGAACTGCTCGGGCTGTGGGCGGCTTCGGTATGGCGCGACATGGGTTCGCCGCCGGAACTGCAATTGATCGAACTCGGTCCCGGCCGCGGCACCATGATGGCCGACGCGCTGCGGGCGCTGCGCGTGCTGCCGCCGCTGTATGAATCGCTGAGCGTTCACCTCGTCGAAATCAATCCGGTGCTGCGCGGCAAGCAGCAGGATACCCTGACCGGTACTCGTCATGTGGAATGGCACAGCAGCCTGAACGACGTGCCGCACGGTCCGTCGATCATCCTCGCCAACGAATACATCGACGTGCTGCCGATCCATCAGATGGTGAAACGCGAGACCGGTTGGCATGAGCGCACCGTCGAACTGGGCGACGACGGGAAGCTGAAGTTCGGGGCGGCGGCAGAACCGACACCGCGCTTCGACGTGCTGTTACCGCCACTGGTGCGCGCCGCGCCGGTCGGTGCCATCTACGAGTGGCGTCCCGATACCGAGATCATGCAGTTGGCCTCGCGCATCCGCGATACCGGTGGCGCTGCGCTGCTCGTCGATTACGGTCATGTGCGGAGCGATGCCGGCGACACGTTGCAAGCCATCGCCCGACACAGTTTTGCCGATCCGCTGCAAAACCCGGGACAGGCCGACATCACCGCGCATGTCGATTTTCAGGCGCTCGGCCGCGCCGCCGAAAATGTCGGCGCACGTGTTCATGGCCCGGTGACGCAAGGTGCCTTCCTGCAGCGCCTGGGGATCGAGGCCCGCGCCAATTCGCTGATGGCCAAGGCCTCCGAGCAGGTCGCCCACGGCATCGCCGTCGCCAAGAACCGGCTGATCGGTGGCGGGCGTGGCGGCATGGGTTCGATGTTCAAGGTGCTGGCGATCTCCGATCCGTCGCTCACCACGCTGGTCGGATTCGGCGAAGTACACTATGGCGAGGGAGCCAATCCATCATGATGCTTGCCTCACCACTTCTGACGGCGATTCCCGGTTTGCGCCACGCGTTCTTCACGCGCGAAGGCGGCGTCTCGCAGGGCATCTACGACAGCCTCAACGGCGGCATCGGCTCGAAGGACGATGCTGCGAACGTCGCCGAAAATCGCGCGCGCATGGCCGCGGCGCTCGGCGTCGCACCGACGCATTTCCTCACCGCGTTCCAGATTCATTCGCCCGACGCGGCGACTGCCAGCGCGCCGTGGGACAACGCCACGCGGCCGCATGCCGACGCCATCGTCACCCGGACCGCCAATCTCGCTATCGGCATCACCACCGCCGACTGCGGTCCGGTGCTGTTCGCCGATCCGAGCGCGCGCGTGATCGGCGCCGCGCACGCCGGCTGGAAGGGCGCGCTAACCGGCGTCCTGGAATCGACCATCGACGCCATGACGCAACTCGGCGCCGAGCGCGACCGCATCGTCGCCGCGATTGGACCGTTGATCCGCCAGCGCAGTTACGAAGTCGGCGCCGAATTCGTCGCACGATTTACCGCTGCCGATCCGGCCTACGGCGGATTCTTCGTCTCGTCGCAGCGTGACGGCCACGCCATGTTCGATCTGGCAGGCTTCATCCGCGCCCGACTCGAACGCGCCGGCATCCTGATGATCGACGATCTCGGCGACGACACTTATTCCGATCCGCGCTTCTTCAGTTACCGCCGTTCGGTGCATCGCCAGGAGGGCGACTATGGCCGGCATATCCACGCCATAGCCTTGGCTGACGCCTGATCCCCGGACCCGTGCCGATTTGAGACAAATTGTGCGGCAGCCGTCATGGGTTTGCTCACGCCGTCCGATCAAACCTGCCGCGCTGCCCTAGACGTTAACGGATTTTAACGATATCGGTTCTGCAAGCTGGACCGATCCATATGGGTCCGGCGAGGCAATCGATCGGGATATCGATGCGACACCACCGGATTCCGGCCTATCGGACGGCCTTGCGCGCGTCGCTGCTGGTCCTGGCCTGCGGGCTTGCGGGGTGTGTGAGCGACGGACAGCAAGGCCCGGTGGCATCGGCCCCCGGCTCGGGCACCACGATTGCCTTCGAATCCATCGACGGACCTCCCCCTCAAGTGTTCGACCGCATGGTCAATGTTCTGGACAGCGAAGCCAAGCTCCGCAACGTGCCGGTGGTCAGCCGCGAAGCGCCAGCCACCTATCGCGTCCGCAGTTATCTCGCGGCGCAGGTGCAGCGCGGGCGCACCTCGATTGCCTGGGTGTGGGATGTCTACGATCGCAATCAGCGGCGCACCTTGCGCCTGAGCGGCGAAGAGGCCGCCTCCGGATCCGGACGCGATGCCTGGGCCACCGCGGACGATGTCGTATTGCGACGCATTGCTCAGGCCGGACTGAGCGGCATCAACAATGCAGTCAGTGGCCGCACGCCCGGCGAAACGCCGAGCGCGCCGCGCGAGGATGGCCCGGCGATCGCCAGTGCCGACGGCGAACCCATTTCGTCCGCGTCGCTGTCACCGAGCCAGGCGAATGCGCTTGGATTTGCCGCACAATAACGGTGCAATTCTCCGCCAAATCGCTCTTCGGCCGCGGAAAATCCGCCACGACGGGTTGCCAGCGCCGGGGGCTCCTTGATATCACCTCGCTCGTCTAAACGAGCCGGTTCCGTGGTCATTGATATGCTCAACATTGTTTCCGCCAAAGCCGGAGGGCAAGCGCAGATGTCGGCCAAAAACGGCTCTATCAAGCTGGTTGCCGGCAATTCCAACCCAGCGCTCGCTCAGCAGATCGCCAGTGTTCTCGGGCTGTCACTCACCAAAGCCAGCGTCCGGCGTTTCGCGGACGGCGAGGTGTTCGTCGAAATCCAGGAAAATGTCCGTGGCGCGGATGTCTTCATCATTCAATCGACTTCGGCTCCCGCCAACGACCACCTGATGGAACTGCTGATCATCACCGACGCACTGCGCCGCGCCTCCGCGCGCCGCATCACCGCGGTGGTGCCCTACTTCGGTTACGCCCGGCAGGACCGCAAAGTCGGTTCGCGTTCGCCGATCTCGGCGAAGCTGGTCGCCAACCTCATCACCAATGCCGGCGCCGATCGCGTGCTGACGCTCGATCTGCACGCCGGGCAGATCCAGGGCTTCTTCGATATACCGACCGACAATCTCTATGCATCGCCGGTGATGGTGCGCGATATTCGCGAACAGTTCGACCTGACCAACCTGATGGTGGTGTCGCCCGACGTCGGCGGCGTGGTCCGCGCGCGCGGTCTCGCCAAGCGCATCAACGCGCCGCTCGCGATCATCGACAAGCGCCGCGAACGCGCGGGCGAATCCGAAGTGATGAACGTGATCGGCGACGTTGCCGGCTTCACCTGCATCCTGATCGACGATATCGTCGATTCCGGCGGCACACTGGTGAACGCGGCCGACGCCCTGCTCGCCAACGGCGCCAAGGAAGTCTACGCCTACATCACCCACGGCGTACTATCTGGCGGCGCCACCGCGCGCATCACCGGTTCGCGGCTCAAGGAATTGGTCATCACCGATTCCATTCAGGCCACCGAGGCTATCACCGCCGCGAAGAACATTCGCGTGCTGTCGATCGCTACGCTAATCGGTGAAGCTATCGCCCGCACCGCTTCGGAAGAATCGGTTTCGAGCCTGTTCGACTAAGCTGCGAACAACCGGCGCTGAAGCGACGATTTGGTTCTGGTCCTCGGTCTCAAAGCAAGCTTAGGATGACGCGCTTATGGCGCGTCATGGCCGGACAAGCCCGGCCACGACTTGCCGATAGGCTTACACCATTCCCGCCGCGACCTGTCCGCGCAGCCGCTCCAGCGCATGCAGCGTGTCGGCGCAGGCTTCCGCGACTTCAACACCTTTGATCGCAAAGTGTTTGCGGAAAAAATCGAAATGCGTCGCGTGCTCGTGAAACTGCTGCGGCGTGAGCACCGCCGAGAACACCGGCACCTCGGTACGCAACTGCACATCCATCAACGCATTGATGACCGTGCCGGCGACGAAATCATGCCGATAGATTCCACCGTCGACCACCAGCCCGGCGGCAACGATCGCCGTATAGCGGCGGGTCTTGGCCAGCAGTTGCACGTGCAGCGGAATCTCGAACGCGCCGGGCACCTCGAACAGATCGACCTGTGCCGGCGAAATGCCGCGCGCCGCGATCTCGGCAAGAAATGCAATGCGGCTCTCGGCAACGATGTCGCGATGCCAGCACGATTGCACGAAGGCGACGCGTTGCGGCTTGACGAAACGCGCCGGTTCGACAGTCGGTGGTGGTTGATCCAGCGCAACGGTCGGATCGGTCGCAGCATTTGCGGGAGGGGAGTCTGACAACATCTGATTCATGGCTTTCCTCGTTAGGTACCAGAATCAGGGCATACGGAACGCTGGCCGCGCGCGAGCGCCGCCGTCGTGACCCGTTCTCTTTCATCCGGACTTTAACCGTCGGCTTCGGAATTGCACCGAATCTGCTGACCCTTCTTCGGATGAAGAAGGCGCTCGCGGGCTTGGGTACACGTCTCGCAATCAGCAGACGCGCAGGATTCCCTTTACCGCCGGTGGGGACTTTCACCCCGCCCTGAGAACTCACCGCCCAGAATGAGCGGCAGGGCAATTATGCCGCAGGCTGGCTGCAGCAGCAAGCCGACCGGCACCGCTTCATTGCATGCCTCCCAGCCCGTTACGACGACCTGAGGACATCCGCCGGCGACGCCCGGCTGCAAAACAGCCGACCGACTCGCATCGCGCGAAATCGTTCCGCCAGACTCGCCAACCGGGAATCCGATTCCGTTTTGTTCTGCGCTTGAATGACGCGCTTCTCGCCATCACGCGATGAGTTGTGGACGAGTGGCGCTTTGCCTGTGGATGGAGTCGTGGTGCCGTTGCGCCGATTCCGCAAATCACATCACTTGATCCGGGCAAGCCTTGTTACCGATCGAGTTCTGGTTCGCTCAAGGTATGCGATTGCAGCGATGCGTCGGGGTCAACACGTATCGTCCTGCTGCGTGCGTATCAAGACATCCAACAGCAAGGTCGAGACGGCATGTCCCTCCTCGAGAGCATTATTGATTCACGAAACAACCCGCTGGCCGTGGTCGAGGATATCGCCGCGACCAACGACTGGTCGTTCGAGCGCTCCGGCGAAGACGAAGTCACGATCATCACGCAGGGTTCGTGGACCGATTATCAACTGTCCTTCACCTGGATGGGCGAGATCGAAGCGTTGCATCTCGCCTGCGCCTTCGACATGAAAATTCCAACGCAGCGTCGCGCCGAAGTGCAGCGCCTGATCGCGCTGATCAACGAACAGTTGTGGATCGGGCATTTCGACATCTGGGCGCAGACCGGGACCATCATGTATCGACAGGCCCTGGTGCTGCCCGATGGGATGACGGCATCGGGCACGCAATGCGAGGCTATGCTGGTCGGCGCGGTGCAGGCGTGCGAGCGTTATTATCCGGCGCTGCAATTCGTGGTGTGGGCCGGCAAGACCGCCCCCGATGCCATGAACGCCGCAATGTTCGATACCGAAGGCGAAGCGTAAGCGCGACACGAAGTTTCCGACAGATAGTCAGGTCGTCCCGGCCAAACGCTCTTCGCGCGCGAGCCGGGACTCATACGCCGTGTCGCCTGCGATTACTGCTCGGCGCTTGTTGCCGGCTCTCCCATGACATACAAAGCCAGTGGATATGGGTCCCTGCTTTCGCAGGGACGACGCAGGTAGATATTTCCGATGACTTCACCCGACGCAGCGAGCGCACTTCATGCAATCCACGGCACCGTCATCCTTGCTGGCGCCGGCAAGATGGGCGGTGCGCTGTTGACCGGCTGGCTCGCGCAGGGACTCGATCCCACCCGCGTCGCGGTGATCGAGCCACATCCCTCCGACGATATTCGCGCTCTCGCCGGCAAAGGCGTTCGGCTCAATCCTGCACCGAATGCAATCGGTGCTGTCGCAGCACTGGTGGTCGCCGTCAAGCCGCAGATGTTTCAGGAGGCAAGCGCTGCCCTGAAGCCCTTCGTGCAGACGACGACGCTGGTGGTCTCGATCATGGCAGGGACAACCATTGCAGCGCTGTCGCAGGCCTGCGGCGGCAGCGTGGTTCGCGCCATGCCGAACACACCTGCCGCGATCGGCCGCGGCATCACGGTTGCGGTCGCCAACAGCAATGTCGGCGAAGCCCAACGCATGATGGCGCATGAGCTGCTGGCCGCCACCGGCAGCGTCGAATGGCTCGACGACGAGGCGCTGATGGATGCGGTGACAGCAGTGTCGGGCTCGGGCCCGGCTTACGTTTTCCTGCTCGCCGAAGAACTGGCGCGCGCCGGTGTCGCCGCGGGATTGCCTGCCGAACTTGCCGCGAAACTCGCACGCGAGACCGTCGCCGGCTCCGGCGAACTGCTGCATCGTTCGGAACTAGATGCAGCCACGCTGCGCCAGAACGTCACCTCGCCCGGCGGCACCACCGCTGCCGCGCTCGGCGTCCTCATGGGCGATGGCGGTTTCAAGCCGCTACTGGAGCGTGCGGTGGCGGCGGCGACGACACGCTCGAAAGAACTGGCGAAGTAGAGCGTTCAAGCGCACCCGCTACGGGCCATAGGCGCCGTCATCCTGAGGTGCGAGCGGCGAAGGCCGCGAGCCTCGAAGGATTTCGACCATCGCCCTTCGAGGTTCCGCGCTCCGCGCGTCACACCTCAGGGTGACGGCCAGCGCAACATCTGCAATTCGTGGCAGCTATCCCATGGTTCGAGACGCGAGGCTGCGCGCCTCGCCCCTCACCGTCAGGGCTTCATACGGGTATCCGCACCGTCGCGCGCAAGCCGCCCATCGGGCTGTCGCCGAGCGTGACGTCGCCGCCATGCGAACGCGCAATGTCGCGCGTGATGGCAAGCCCGAGCCCGGTGCCGCCCTCGTCCTGATTGCGCGCATCGTCCAGACGCAGGAACGGCTTGAACACTTCCTCGCGCATGTTCTGGGGAATGCCGGGCCCGTCATCGTCGATCGTCACCGTCAGCCAGCGATGATCGCGATGACCTGCAATGGCAATCTTGCTGGCGTAACGCGCAGCGTTCGAAACCAGATTACCGAGACAGCGCTTGAACGCCGCAGGCTTGACAGTGACCACCGGCAACCCCTGGAACGTCACCGTTGCCGCGTGACCGTTACGCTCGGCATCGCTGCGCAACTCCTCCAGCGCCGCCGCCATATCGGTCGGTTGCGCGTGCTCACCACTGTCGCCGCGCGCAAAAGCGAGATAGGCCTCGAGCATCGCGGCCATCTCGTCGACATCCTTGCGCATGCCGTCGACTTCCGGACTGTCGCCGATCAACGCCAGTTCGAGCTTGAACCGCGTGAGGATGGTACGCAGGTCGTGCGACACGCCAGCCAGCATCGCAGTGCGCTGCTCGATGCTGCGTTCGACGCGCCCCTTCATCTCGAGGAAAGCCTGCGCCGCGCGGCGAACCTCACGCGCGCCACGCGGCCGGAAATTCGGTGCCTCGCGGCCCTTGCCGAAACTTTCCGCTGCATCCGCCAGCCGCACGATGGGCTTGATCTGGTTGCGCAGGAACAGCACCGCGACGATCAACAGGATCGTCGAGGTGCCGACCATCCAGAGAAAGAAGATATCCGAATTCGAGGCGTAGGCGGCGCTGCGCTGAGCGAACACCCGCATCACCGCGTCGTCGAGCTGAATACGGATCTCGACCAACGACGAGCGCCCGACCGTATCGATCCAGAACGGCCGCGAGATCTGGCGGCCGATCTGCACCGACAGTGATTGGTCGAGCAGCGAGAAGAACGGTTTCGGTCCCGGCGGCGGCATGTCGCCGGCCGGCAGGAAATCCACCACCAGCCCAAGCCGCTGCTGGGCGATCCGGCGCAACAGCGCGTGGTCCTTGTCCTGCGGATAACCCTTGTAGACGTCCATCAGCGCGGCGATGTCCTGCACCACGCCGGCCGACAGCCGCCGCGTCACCGTGTTCCAGTGCCGCTCCATGAACACGAACGCCACGACCGATTGCAGCACCACCATCGGCACGATCATGATGAGCAGCGCGCGGGCGTAGAGTCCCTTCGGCATCCAGTTCTTGAACGCCTGACCCAGCCAACCATTGGCGGCGGAAACGCGCCGCCGCGCGGTCCGGATCAGGCTGAGGCCGCTATCGAGCGTACTCATCGCGGGCAACTCACGGCGACGACACCAGACGATAGCCGATGCCGCGCACCGCTTGCAGGAACAGCGGGTTGGCCGGATCACGTTCGATCTTGCGCCGCAGGCGATTGATCTGCACATCGACGGCGCGTTCGTTGACGGTGCCGCTCGGGCCGGTCAATTCGCCGCGCGGCACCGTCTCGCCCGGCACCGCAGCCAGAATGCGCAACATCTCGCGTTCGCGATCGGTCAGATGCACGACGGTGTCGCCTTCGCGCAATTCGCCGCGCTCAAGATGATAGACAAAAGGTCCGAACGTCACCGATTCCGGCTTGGCGACCGGCGCCGGCGTCGTGCGCTTGAGGATGTTGCCGATGCGTAGCAACAGCTCGCGCGGCTCGAACGGCTTGGCGACGTAATCGTCGGCGCCGATCTGCAATCCTTCGATGCGGCTTTCGGCTTCATGCTTGGCAGTCAGCATGATGATTGGCACCGTCGAGGAGGTGCGGATGAAGCGCGCCAGATCGAAGCCGGTTTCACCGGGCATCATCACGTCGAGGATCAGCAGGTCGAAATGCAACCCGAGCAATTTGGCGCGGGCGTCGCTGGCGCTCATCGCCGTGGTAACGCGATAACCCTCGTGCGCAAGGAAGCGCGACAGCAGATCGCGGATACGGCGGTCGTCATCGACCAGCAGCAGATGCGGCGCATCGTCGGCGGGTTGCACAGGCGTCCGGGTCATGGTGGCGGCGGATAACGTCACGTTAGTCCTTCGCGGCTGAATGGTTATGGTCGAGCAACTGCTCCAGCACCTTGTCGGGATCGTCGCGATCGATCATGGCTCGCAGGAAGCGGGCAACCGCTTCGGCATCGGATGCACTGAATCCACGCAACGCGCGCGTGATACGGTCGGTCTGCAGGCCAGCAAGCTTGGCCACCAGCGCCTCACCTTTCGCGGTGGCGAACAGCAGGCGCTGCCGGCGATCATGATCGCCCGCGCGCTGGACAATATAGCCTTCATCGAGCAATTGCTTGAGAACACGACCGAGTGATTGCTTGGTGATGCGCAACACGTCGAGCAGATCGGCAACCGTCAGTCCCGGATAGCGATGCACGAAGTGCATCACCCGGTGATGCGCCCGTCCGAAGCCGAAGGCTTCCAGCACATGATCGGCATCGCCGACGAAGTCGCGGTAGGCGAAAAACAGCAGTTCGATGATGTCCCAGCGCAAATGCCCCGGCGCCGCCTCCGACGACGGCTCGGAGCCGGTCGGGCCGATGTCCGCTCGCACGAATTTTATGTCAGCCATGTTGACGTATCTAAGTTTCAATGTTACAAAAATGACGGTGACGACGAAATATTAGATCGTTTCTAGCGTCATTCTTGGTCCTTTAGTTCGCGGATCGATGTATTGGCGGCGGGTCAAACCGCAATTTTGCTCACTGTATGATTGTCGAGCCCAGTTTCGGCAAACATACTGGACTTCGCGCCTTCCGCCAAAGCGGAAACCGGCCCTCGGGCCGGCGGGCCTGCGCCCAGCCCTCGAATTAACCAGCCCGCCGCCGCGTGGACTGCATCAAAGCCGGGAGATACCCATGGGAGTTTCGTTCGACAAAATCGATGGCGCGGCCTTGTTGAAATTCGACGTCCAGCCCGCGGTCAACCCAACCTCCGACAAGGATCGCGCAGCGAAGCTTGTCGATCCGGGCTTCGGCCGAGTCTTCACCGATCACATGGCGCTGGTCCGCTACAGCCAAGCGAAGGGCTGGCACGACGCGCGCATCGAGTCGCGCGCCAATTTCCCGCTCGATCCGGCCACTGCCGTGCTGCACTACGCGCAGGAAATCTTCGAAGGTCTGAAGGCCTACAAGCGCGACGACGGCGGCGTGAACCTGTTCCGTCCCGACGCCAATGCCCGACGCTTCAGGAACTCCGCCGATCGCATGGCAATGGCGCCACTGCCCGAGCCGCTGTTCATCGACGCGGTCGAGCAACTCGTGCGCATGGATAGCGCCTGGATTCCGGGCGGCGAAGGCAGCCTCTATCTGCGGCCGTTCATGATCGCCAGCGAGGTGTTCCTCGGCGTGAAACCTTCCGCGGAATATATCTTCGCCGTCATCGCCTCGCCGGTCGGCTCCTATTTCAAGGGCGGCCCTGCGCCAGTGTCGATCTGGGTGTCGGAGAATTACACGCGCGCCGCGGTCGGCGGCACCGGCGCCGTCAAATGCGGCGGCAACTACGCCGCCAGCCTGCGCGCGCAGGCCGAGGCCATCGATCACGGCTGCGATCAGGTTGTGTTCCTCGATGCAGTCGAGCGCCGCTACATCGAGGAACTCGGCGGCATGAACATCTTCTTCGTGTTCGAGGACGGCTCGCTCTCGACGCCGCCGCTCGGCACCATCCTGCCGGGCATCACCCGCGATTCGATCATCGCGCTGGCGAAGGATACCGGCACGCCGGTGCGCGAGGAAACCTACACGCTCGACCAGTGGCGCGCCGATGCTGCCAGCGGCAAGCTGAAAGAAGCTTTCGCCTGCGGCACGGCGGCGGTGATCTCGTCGATCGGCACCGTGCGCTCCACCAGCGGCGATTTCACGATCAATGGCGGCGCTGCCGGTCCTGTCGCTATGGGCCTGCGCAAGAAGCTGGTCGATATCCAGTACGGTCGCGCCACCGACCCGCATAACTGGATCCGCAAGGTGCTGTGAACGGCGGCAACGCCACAATCTGTCATCACGCAACAAACGCCGCGGCCCACAAGGCTGCGGCGCTTTAGTGGAAGGGCACCAATCCCAGACGGTCGCGCCTGATCCAGCGTGAGATCATCAGGACTGCCACGGCGACGAGGCCCGAGGCCAGGCCGATCCAGATGCCGGTGCCCTGAAAGCCAAGCTTGAAGGCAAACAGCAAGCTCAGCGACATGCCAAAGCCCCAATAGCCGAGGCCGGCATAGATCATCGGCACGCGGGTATCCTGCAAGCCGCGCAACATACCGGCGCCGACCACCTGCGCGCCGTCGGCGATCTGGAACACCGCCGCACAGGTCAGGAACGACACCGCAAGACCAATGACCTCGGCATTCGCGACATCGTTGACGTCGACGAATGCACCGATCAGCAACTTGGGCGCGGTGATCATCAACACGCTGGTGCTGGCCATGAAAGCAATCGCCAGCGCAAACGACGTCCATCCCGCGCGCGTGATGCCATCGCTGTCGCCGGCGCCGTAAGCGCGGCCGACACGCACCGTCGCGGCTTGCGCCAATCCCATCGGCACCATGAATGACACCGACGCGATCTGAATTGCGATGGCGTGGGCCGCGATCGAGGCTGTGCCGAACTGGCCCATCAGGAACACTGCGGCATTGAACACGGTGATCTCGAACGCCAGCGCGGCGCCGATCGGCAGACCGACGCGCCACAGCGTGGCGAGACGCGGCCAATCGGCTCGCCACCAGTTGCCGAACAAATGATAGCGCCGGAATTTGCCGCCAAAACTCACCACCAGAGCCAACACGACGAACAGAAACGTGTTCGACAGCGTCGTCGCGAGACCCGACCCGCGCAGACCAAGCGCGGGCAGCCCGAGGTGACCGAACACCAGCGCCCAATTGGCGACGATGTTGAACAGGATCGCCGCAGCCGTCACCATCATCGCCCAGAGCGGCCGTTCCAGCGCGGCAAGGAACGAGCGCAGCGCGATGAAGCCCAGCGTGGGCAGCATGCCCCATTGCAGCGCGTGCACGAACACTTGCGCGTCCGCGGCAAGTTGCGGTTCCTGATCGAACAAAATGAGAATCGCTTCGGCGTGCCAGAGCAACAGCCAGCTCGGCACCGCAATCAACACCGCCGTCCACAATCCTTGACGGAACGTGCGCCGCACGTCGCGCACCGTATGCAGCTTGCGGCCGAACGCTTCGGCCATCATCGGAGACGTTGCGGTGACGACGCCGATGCCGAAAATCAGAATGGCGAAATACAGATTGACGCCAAGAGTTCCCGCGGCCAGCGCGGACGGACCCACGCGACCCAGCACGATGACATCGGTGGTGGTCAGTGCGATTTGCGCGAGGTTGGTCAGGACCAGCGGCCAGCCAAGCGTCAGCGTTGCCCGGAATTCTCCGAGCCAGACCTCGCGCGCAGGCGCGTTCTGGCGGGCAACGAAAAGCATGGCGACACGGTCATCAGCACTGCGGCTTGTTGGAGGTAAAACGGCTTCAAGACAACTAAACCTCCGGTGGCGTCACCGGAGGCCCGTAAATTCTCGTTCGCTTGATAGGTCCTAGATAAGCGAGGTCTGGTAATTTGGCCAGAGCCCGCAATGCAAACCGCCCATGTTGTCGGCAATGTGATGCGAGGTAGTCACAGCCGCCGGTCGCAGAACCAATCTAAGATTCAACGCCGTTCAGCGAAGCGGCATCGATCCAGAACACTTCACCGTCGGAGTCTTCGGTGTCGAGCCACAGCAACGGCAATTCGGGGAATGCTGCATCGAGCAGGTCGCGGCCGCGGCCGATTTCGCACAACAGGCCGCCGCCGGCATTCAGATGCCGCCCGGCGTCACGCAGGATACGCCGCACCAGATCGAGCCCGTCGGGGCCGCCATCGAACGCCAGCTTGGGTTCATGTCGGCACTCGCGCGGCAAGTCCGCCATGCCCTGTGCATCGACATAAGGCGGATTGCTGATGATGAGATCGTAGCGGGCTCCGGCGAGCGGTGCGAACAGATTGCCCTTATGCAGCGTGATACGATCCTGGAGACCGTAATCGGCGACGTTGCGTGCGGCGACCGCCAGCGCATCCTTCGAAATGTCGACGGCATCGATCTGCGCATTGGGGAAACTCCGGCTGGCGAGAATGGCCAGACAACCGGAGCCGGCGCAGAGATCGAGCACGCTTTCAATTGCGGCCGGATCTTCGATCAAGGCGGCGCCGTCATCGTCGCCCGCGCCGCCGAAATGCGAATCCAGCAACTCGCCGATGAATGAGCGCGGCACAATGACGCGCTCGTCGACATAGAACGGCAGGCCGCGCATGTAGATCTTGTTGACGAGATAGGCCGACGGCTTGCGTGTCGTGACCCGCTGCTCGATCAGATCGAGCAGCTTCGCGCTCTCCGCTGCGGTGACGCGGGCGGACGCGAACATCTCGAATTGATCGGGGTGCAGATGCAACGCCTCGCAGATCAGGAATGCCGCGTCCGCCACCGGATCGGTGGTGCCGTGCGCGAAGACAATCTCGGCTTCGACGAAACGGCTGATCGCGTAGCGCAGGAAATCCAGCAGAGTCAGCAACTCGCCGCGCGCCACTTTGCGTGCTTTCGCCACCTTCGCCGCGGGCTTGGCCTTCTTGACTACACGCTTTGCCATTACGATTTGGTCCAGCGCGCTGCGGCGGCATCGTCGTGACTGGCGGCATCGACCCAGCTCGTGCCGGATGCGCCCTCTTCCTGCTTCCAGAACGGTGCGCGAGTCTTCAGATAGTCCATCAGAAACTCCGCGGCCTGAAAGGCCGCTTCGCGATGCGACGACGCGGTGACGACGAGGACGATGTTTTGTCCCGGCTCGATGCGGCCGTAGCGATGAATGATGGTCAGACCGGTCAGCGGCCAGCGCGCCAACGCTTCTTCGGCATGCCGCCCGATCTCGGCCTCGGCCATGCCGGGATAGTGTTCAAGCGTCAGCGCGGAAATGGCATCGCCACCGGCGCCACCACGACAGATGCCGCTGAACGTCACCACCGCACCAATGTCGGTACGGCCCGCACTCAACGCGGCGATCTCCTGCGCCGTATCGAAATCAGCCTGCTGCAGGCGAATAGTGACGGGGACGGTCATCGTAGAACTTTATCTCGCTTGTGCATGATCTGACCGGAAAACCGCTGACCGCTTTTCCAGCGTTAGCCGCCGGTCATCGGCGGAAAGAAGGCAATCTCGCGCGCGCCGGCAATCGCCGTATCCGGCTTGACATGGGCATGATCGATCGCCGCGCGGATGACGCGCGCATTCTCGAAGGCATAGGCGTATTGCTCGCCGCGCCCGCTGAGCCAGCCGATCAGATCGGCGACGGTGCGCACCGCCGGCGGCGGATCGACAATCTCTTCCGCCATGCCGATCCGTTCGCGCACCCAAGCGAAGTAGACGACCTTCATGCATCGTCCTCGATCAGATGATGGATGCCTGAGCGAAAATAATCCCAGCCGGTGTAAATCGTGAAGATGGCCGATAGCCACAGCAGCACAAGGCCGATCAACGTCGTGAACGGGAAGATCATGTTCCCCGCCTCTCCGGCCAGAAGAAATCCGATGGCGACGAGTTGTGCGGTGGTCTTCCATTTCGCAAGCCGCGTCACCGGGACGCTGACGCGCAGCGCCGCAAGATATTCGCGCAAGCCCGACACCAGGATCTCGCGGCACAGGATGACGATGGCGGCCCACAACGCCCAGCCGTGAAAGGCATCGTCGGCCGCGAGAATAAGCAGGCAGGACGCCACCAGCAACTTGTCCGCGATCGGGTCGAGCATCCGTCCGAGGGCGGATTGCTGGTCCCAGATCCGCGCATAGTACCCGTCAAGGAAATCGGTGATCCCGGCAACGATGAACACTGCCAGCGCGATCCAGCGCAACCACAGCGGCCCATCGTAAACCGATTGCGCGAAAACGCAGCCGACCACCACCGGAATCGCGGCGATCCGCCCACAGGTGAGAATATTCGGGATCGACAGCGCGGATTTTGCTGTCCCTTTGGTGGTGACTGAATTCATCCCTCTTACCAATACTGCCGCGCCGCGCAGGTCAACCTTACAAAGGGATCAAAGTCCCGCCCCCGGCAGCATAGGTCGCGTTGCCGTTTTGCCAACCGATACTTAGCCGGGTTGGGCATGGAAAAACTCGAAAATTTTGCGCGCGCTTTCAGCGCTGATGCCCGGCACCTTGCCGAGATCGGCGACGGACGCCCGCTCGATCTCCTTGAGGGTCCCGAAGTGATGCAGCAAAGCACGTTTCCGTGACGGCCCGATGCCGGGAATTTCCTGCAACCCCGCCTCGCGAATGTCCTTCTTGCGCAATTTGCGGTGCGAACCGATGACGAACCGGTGCGCCTCGTCACGCAGCCGCTGGATGAAATACAGCACCGGATCGCGCGGTTCGAGCTTCACCGCCGGCCGGCCGGTCATGAACAGGGTTTCGCGCCCGGCGTCGCGGTCCGGTCCCTTGGCCACCGCCATTAGCGCCACACCGGTCAGCCCCAGGCTGTCGAAAATCTCCTGCGCCGCATTGAGCTGACCGCGACCGCCATCGATGATCACGAGGTCCGGCCATTGCGGTACTGCCTCGGCATCGGCGTCCGGCTTGGCGGCGTCTACGGGCTGCGTTAGCAGCCGCTTGAAGCGGCGCTCCAGCACTTCGCGCATCATGGCGTAGTCGTCGCCCGGGGTGAGGCCTTCGGAACGAATATTGAATTTGCGGTACTGGTTCTTGAGGAAGCCCTCCGGCCCGGCGACGATCATGGCGCCGACTGCGTTGGTGCCCTGAATGTGGCTGTTGTCGTAGACCTCGATGCGGTTTGGCGCATGCGGCAAGCCAAGCGTGGTCACCATCCCCTGCAGCAGCCGGGCCTGCGTCGCTGTATCGGCCAGCTTGCGGCCGAGAGCTTCGCGCGCATTGGTCAGCGCGTGCGCGATCAACTCCTTCTTTTCACCGCGCTGCGGCGTCAGGACTTCGACCTTGCTGCCAGCCTTGATGCTCAGCGCATTGGCAAGCAACTCGCGCTCCTCGATGGCATGGGAAAGCAACACCAGTTTCGGCGGCGGCTTGTCGTCGTAAAACTGCGCCAGGAACGAGCCGAGCACTTCTTCGCTGGTGAAGGATTTCTCGGCGCGCGGGAAGTAGGCGCGGTTGCCCCAGTTCTGGCCGGTGCGGAAGAAGAACACCTCGATGCAGGAATAGCCGCCCTCCTGATGGATGGCGAACACATCCGCCTCCTCGACGGTGCGAGGATTGATGCCCTGCGTCGATTGGATCGCCGACAGCGCCGCCAGACGGTCGCGATAGATCGCCGCGCGCTCGAACGCGAGATCGGCCGACGCCTTCTCCATTTCGGCGGCGAGTTCTTCCTTCACGACGCGGCTGCGGCCCGACAGAAACGCTGTCGCCTCGCGTACCAGTTCGGTGTAACCGGGAAAATCGATCTCGCCCGTGCATGGCGCGGCACAGCGCTTGATTTGATACAGCAGGCACGGCCGCGTCCGGCTCTCGAAGAATGCATCGGTGCACGAGCGCACCAGAAACGCGCGCTGCAATGCGGTGATAGTGCGGTTGACGGCGCCGACCGAGGCGAACGGGCCGAAATAGCGGCCCGGCCGCGACTGCGCGCCGCGATGTTTCAACATTTGCGGCGCCCAGTGATCGCCGGTGATGAGGATGTAGGGAAACGACTTGTCGTCGCGCAATTGCACGTTGAAGCGCGGCCGCAACTGCTTGATGAGGTTGGCCTCGAGCAACAGCGCCTCGGTCTCGGTGGCGGTCGAGACGATCTCCACCCGCACCGTCGCCGCGATCATGCGCGCGATGCGCGCCACCTGTCCGGTCGGCCGCGCATAGGACGACAGTCGCTTGCGTACATTCTTGGCCTTGCCGACGTAGAGCACGTCGCTGGCCGCGTTGAGCATTCGGTAGACGCCCGCCGACGTCGGCGCGAGCCGCACGGCCTGTTCGATGGCGGCGCGGCCGATAGCCAGCGTCCCCTCCGGAACCGGCTCGGAGCCCTCATCGATGGCTTCCGGCAGCGGTGCCTCGTCGTCCTCGATCCCGCCATTTGCCGTATCGCTAGCCGTCGCCGGGTCGACATCCGGCGCCGACAGTCCGGGCAAGGGTTCGGAACTGGCAGCGTCCACCTCCCCGCCCCGGCGTCGCGACCGTGGTTCGGGCAAGGAATTCGAATTGTCGCGGGAATCGTTATCCATCGGCCTAAACTATGCGTTCGAAGCAGCCCTCGCCAGCAGTCGGGTGCGTCCTGCACCGCCGCGCCATTGCACCCGGCAGCGGCACCCGCCACCCGCGAGCCGATCGCCGACTGCCGGCCTAGGTAACACTTTTTTAACAACGATCCCCCGCCGGCGCAGCGCATTAAGAAGCGCTTAACGTAAGACTATCGATAAATCCTACTCATCAGATTTGGAATTCCGTAACCGTACGGGTCGCGCGCGAGCCGTCTCGGAAGCAGTGGCAATCAGTATGAGGAGTACGAAGATGGCCAGGATTTCATGCGGTGCCGCGACGGCTCTGATCATGGCGGCAGGCCTGGCAACCACGGCACAGGCAGCCGATCTGTCCTACGGCGCACGTGGCCCTTACACCGTCAATCAACCGCTCAACGGCTATAGCTGGGCCGGCCCCTATCTCGGCGGCAATCTCGGCTACGGCTGGGGCGACGTCAGCAACAACCCAACGCGGCCATCAGGCTTCGCCGGCGGCATCCAGGCCGGCTACAACTGGCAGAATGGCCCACTGGTATTCGGCATCGAGGGTGACATCCAGGCCAATGGCGCCGACGACACCTTTGCGCCGTGGAAATTCTCCAACCCGTGGTTCGGCAGCGTGCGTGGCCGCATCGGCTACGCCGTCAACAACGTCATGTTCTACGGCACCGGCGGCCTCGCCTTCGGCGAACTCCGCGGCGAAACGTTCGGCCTGTCGGAATCGCACAGCACAGCCGGATGGACTGTCGGCGTCGGCGCCGAGTTCGGCCTGACACAGAACTGGACGGCGAAGATCGAGTACCTCTACGTCGATCTGTCGAGCAGCAACTTCACGATCACCGGCGTGCAGAATGGCTATCAGTTCGGCCTCGTCCGCCTCGGCGTGAACTATCACTTCTGATCGCGATCGAACGAGTTGCCCCCCTCGTGATCAATCAAATCCCGGCCACCTCGTGGCCGGGATTTTTGCATGGCCAGGATAGCGTCGAGGCAAATCCGCACCGCGCACGGCGCCGGCCATCTATGGCGACAAAACCAGGTTGACCGCTTTCGGCCCCTTGCCCTTCTTGTCCGGTTCGACTTCGAAGGTGATGCGCTGGCCTTCGGTCAGGTCCTTCAACCCTGCGCGTTCCACGGCGGTGATGTGAACGAAGACGTCGCGTCCACCGTCGTCGGGCTTGATGAAACCGTAGCCACGTTCGCCATTGAAGAACTTGACCGTTCCAGTCATGGCCATCGGGAAACTCCCTCTCCCCGCACTGCTCCGCCGCCGCGTATCACGAAACGGCTTGACCGGATCTTCAGCGTTGGAGGCCTGGCCTCGGGCGGATCGCGCAATTGCCTCCGCCGAAAATGTTCAGGGCCTTGTCACTCCGCCGCCCCCATTTGCGGAAGCGGAACGTAAAGCCAGTCGCAGCGTGCAGCATAATACGGTTCCCGCCGAACTGCCTAGTGGTCCCTATCGTGCCAATCGCACATCTTGCCGGCTCACCAACAGGCGAAGGTCGGGATGACAGGATCACCGACACGATCCGGAAACCTGGCGCTCAGCTGCGCACCATTTCCAGCCTGAAACGCGCCGCACCGCCTTGCCCGAGCGGCTTCTGCAATTCCGGCAGAACGGTTTTCAGTTCGCCGGCCAACGTCCACGGCGGGTTGACGATCAACAATCCCGCCGAAGTCAGCCCACCGTCTTCGGTGATCGGCGCAACGCTGAACTCGAGCCGCAGGCAATTGCTCTCAGCACGTTTCCCGCCGCACACCTCGGCAACACGCCGCGCCAGCGCATCGGTCGCCCGACGGCTTTTCACCGGATACCACATGACATAGATGCCGGTCGGCCATTTGGCATAGGCGCCGGCAAAACCATCGGCGAGCCTGGTGAATTCATCCGGTTGCTCGAAGGGCGGATCGATCAGCACCAGCCCGCGGCGTTCGTTCGGCGGCACGAATGCCGGCAACGCCGTCCAGCCGTCGAGATCGACCACACGCGCCTGCTCGTCGCGTCGCAACGCGGCAATCAACTGCTTGCGCGGTCCCGGCGCGAGTTCGCAGGCGACCAGACGGTCTTGCGGACGCAGCAGCGCACGCGCGATCAATGGCGATCCCGGATAGACCTGCAATTGCGGTGTCGGATTGAACGCGCGGACGATGTCGAGGTAAGGCGCCAGCAACGGCGCGGCGGCCTCGGAAAACCGCGCCTGCCGGATGCGTGCGATGCCGGTCAGCCATTCGCCGCCGCGCTGCGCTTCCTCTCCGGTCAGGTCATAGAGACCAGCCCCGGCATGAGTGTCGATGACGCGGAACGCCGAAGGCTTCTCGTGCAGATAGGTCAGGATGCGGACCAGCACGATGTGCTTGATGACATCTGCGAAGTTGCCGGCGTGGAAGGCGTGACGATAGTTCATAGTAAAACCACTACGCTACGCCGCGCCAATGCGCAAAAGCATCCGCTTCGGGATATTGTTTAGCCACCGCGGATCGGCGGCATCACGACGGTGTCGCGCCGGCAGGCGCGGCGATCGATCTCTTCGCAGGCCCGGAACTGAAGATCCTTGGTCATGCAGATCCGCACCTCGCTCAGCCGTGAACGATCGCAGGTGACGGCGATGGCCGACTGGCTCAACCCCGGATTGACCTTGACGAAGGCAGCCTCGATGGCCGCCGGCGTAACCGTCATGGGCTGTGAAAGCTCGAGAAATTCCGGCGGGATTTTCACCCCGGCGCGCGCCTTGCGAATGGCCTCGAAATAGCCGCGCGGGCCGAGACCCGAGCAGGTGCCGTGCTTGTCCCATTCGTTGAAGATCAGCCCCGGCGCCGGCATCAGATCGAGCATCGACGTCATGATGTTACGAGCGAGCCGCGGCGCGGGCCGCTCGCAATAATCCGGAAAGCCGCGTTCGTATTGCGGCCACAAGCCATGCACCACAAAGGAGTAAGGCCGGCCGCCGCATTGCACCTGTTGCGACCGGGTGATTCCGCCACGCTCGCGCGCGGCTTCACAGAACGATGGGGACCACGACAGCGACAGCACATAGAAGTCGAACTGCCCCGGCGCGCTTTGCCGCCGATCCTGCGCCGATGCCGATCCCGCGATCGTCGCAACCAATGCCGACGCAAGCGCCGCCCGCGCCATCATCCGCCATATTGCCAGCAACATGTGATCCCCCGCCCCGGGCCGTCAAAATCTGATGCGATGGGCCGACCCGCGCGGCGAGACGCAGGCGCTAGCGGCGAGCCGCCCGGCAGCGCGGATTGAACGCCCAGTTGCGGTCGAGGCCGACCACACACCATTCGACGCCCGGGCCATAGCCCGCAAAGCCGCCATCCTCGATGATCGAATATTCCACCGTGCGCGGCTTGCCGTCATTCAACATGGCACGGGCGCTGCAGTAGCGGCGCGGAATATTGTCCGAGGTCCAGGGCCGGAAGGCGTTCTCGCGAACGCTGTCATAGCCGGTGATCTGCAGCGACGAGTTCCAGAACGAGCCTTCTTTTTCGGCGAATTGCGAGCTGATCGTCGGCAAGGCCCATTCGCAGGCTGGCAGCACGCCGTCGTAACGCGGCCCGAACAGTCCGAAATTCATTTCCAGCGGGTTGGCGGCCTGCGCCACCGGCGGCAGCGACACGATAGCCAGCACGGCGCCCAACAGGGCACAAAGGCTGATCTTGTTCAGAAACCGGACGAGAGGGGACATGAGGCGATCCTGGGGCGTTCCGCGACTGATTTGCGGCGGGAACGGTGCCGCGAAGCCCGTGCGAGGTCAAGTGCGCCCGGGCCACACCGGCGCGGAACCCGGCCACCTCCAGCCGGTTTTCCCTCGACTTTCCCTCGGCGCCGCATCCCACTACACTCGGCGAGCGGATTCGACAGTCACGACCCACTCGCGCGCGGCCTGCTAATGCGACGCGGCAACGGAGATTTCGATGCGAACGACCGGCAAAGCTGCCCTGATTGCCCTCTGCGGAATGATGGTTTGTGGCGCGGCGCGCGCCGACATGGTGCCGCCCTTCAAGGGCAACGACACCGGCGGCATCATCTCCTCAAATCTGGTCAGTCAGACCGACGTGCGCGCCATGGCCATCGACCACTGCGCCCGCTACGGCAAGGTGGTCAAATTCCTCGCGTCCGACAACACCTATGGCGGGTACATCTCGTTCTCCTGCCGTTGGGTGCCTTATGGCCACGGCGAAAGGCCGCTGCGCGTCCGCTACTGAACCGATCGTCGTCACCTGACCTCGCATCACGAGGGCGGCCCGGCGGGCGCACCGCACGATACCGCGATAACCATCGCGGCGAAGCGGCTCGGCTCTTGCAAGCCGGACCAGAGAGCCGGCGACAGGGTGATGCCCGGCGGCTTCAAGATGAGCATCAAAGAGATGCAAAGCTGAAGTCGATGCTGCCGAAGCAGTGACGTCGGCAAGCTGCTATTCCCTTGCCGGCAGCGACACCAGCAGCACTGGCCAGCACAGCATTTTTATATATGATGATGATAATTCAATCCGCGCGGCGGATGATGGCGTCGTAGGACGAAGGACGAGACATAATGGAATTCAGCGAGTTGATGCACAGCATTCGCCGTGACCGCGCGGCCTGGACGGTATCCGTCGGCGACGACTGGCTGCAGGGCCGCACCATCTATGGTGGACTCGCTGGCGCGATCTGCCTTGAAGCCACGCAACGCGAATTTACCGATCTGCCGCCATTGCGGTCGGCGCAATTCGCATTCATCGGCCCGGCGACCGGGCAACTACACATTACGGCAACGACGCTACGACGCGGCAAATCGACCGTGTTCATCGGCACCGAACTGCACGGCGACGATGGTCTCGCGACACGAGCAACCTTCTGCTTCGGTGCCGCGCGAAACTCCACGCTCAGTTACTCCGCGCACGATCGACAGCCGGCGCAAGCGCCCGAAACATATCCCCCGTTCTTCGAACAGGCGCCGCCGTTCCTGCGTTTCCTGCAACACATCGATGGCCGGCAGGCTGGCGGCAACTTCCCTTTCAGCGGTGGCAAAGACCCAACGATGACGCTGTGGTTACGTCATCGCGATCCGGGGCTGAAGCCTTCGCTGGTCTCTTTGCTCGCGCTGGCCGACGCTCCGCCGCCAGCCGCACTCGCCATGGTGAAGCAGGTCGGCCCGATCAGCACCATGACGTGGAGCATCGACGTGCTCACCGACACCATCGAGACCGACAACGGCTGGTGGATGATCCACAGCACCGCCGATACCGCCGCCGGCGGCTATTCAAGTCAGTCCATGACGGTGTGGAACACCTCAGGCAAGCCGGTGATGACCAACCGGCAGAACGTCGCGATGTTTCTCTGATCGCGAAGTTTACGCCATGCGGCACAACCTCACCCTGAGGAGCCGCGCAATTGCGCGGCGTCTCGAAGGATGCGTTGTGGAGAAGGATCACAGCTCACATCATCCTTCGAGGCTCGCCGAAGTCGGCTCGCACCTCAGGATGACGGCTCCGCGTCGATCGAAAGACTTTGCAGAGACCTACTTGCCCTGCGCAGCCTTGCGCTCGACGAAGGTCTTGCCGCCCTTCATCTTGTGGCTGAGCGGCGCTTCGTTGATCTGAATAACGACAGCTTCCGCATCGACGCCGAGATTCTTCACCAGCGCCTGGGTGATATCGCGCATCATGCCGGCCTTCTGTTCGTCGGTGCGGCCAGCGGCCATGCTCACAGTAATTTCAGGCATTTGAGTCTCCCTTTGCTTGTTTCGGATTTTCTCGCGAACATTGAATTCCGTCATTCCGGGATGCGCCGCTTGGCGCAGGCCCGGAATCCATACTCCCGGTAGTGGTTATGGATTCCGGGCTCGCTCGCAAACGCTCGCGCCCCGGAATGACAACTTGTATTACCCCCACTTCACATCGTGGCGCGCCAGCACATCGCGCACCCTGGCAACGATATCGCTTTCGGCACAGGAGAACTGCGCCGGCCGCGTTTCGCGCCACTCGGCGTTGGAGGCAATCGCCGCCGCTGCCTTGGCACCCTCGATCAGGTCCTTGATCTGCACTTCGCCGCGCGCTTTCTCGTCGGAGCCTTGAATGATGACGCAAGGCGAGTTGCGCTTGTCGGCGTATTTGAGCTGGTTGCCCATGTTCTTCGGATTGCCGAGATAAAGTTCGGCGCGGATTTTAGCGTTGCGCAGTTCGGCGACCATCTTCTGATAGTCGGCGACACGGTCGCGGTCGAACACCGTCACGACAACCGGCCCGAACTCCGGCTTGGTGTCGATCTTGCCGAGCATGGTAAGTGCCGCCTGCAGACGCGACACGCCGATGGAGAAGCCGGTTGCCGGTACCGGCTCGCCGCGAAAGCGCGAGACGAGTCCGTCATAGCGCCCGCCGCCACCGACCGAGCCGAAGCGCACCGGGCGGCCCTTCTCGTCCTTGGTGTCGAGCAGCAGTTCAACTTCGTAGACCGGACCGGTGTAGTATTCGAGCCCGCGCACGACGGAAGGATCGATAACAACTCGACCGTCATCGTAACCGGAAGCGGCTACCAACTCTTTCATCTGAGTGAGTTCAGCAACACCGGCCTCACCCAATCCATTTCCTTTAACGGCGGTCTCGAAATTAGCGACAGTGACCTCGTTTGAATTGATGATGCTTTTCGCAGATGACGATTCACCCGGTGATCCAACGAAACTGATTACGCGGGAAATTCCAACAGCGTCGAGACCTGCACCTTTGGTGAAATCTCCCTTTCCTTCTTCCCCGCCATCCCAACGTCCGGAGCCAAGCAGCTTCTCAATCTCTGCCACCGGAAACTTATCCAGCTTATCGATCGCCCTTAGCACCGTGAGCCTGCGGCCCGCGTTCTCGTCGCCGCCAAGCCCGATGCTTTCCAGTACGCCATCGAGCACCTTGCGGTTGTTGACCTTCACCACATAGCTGCCGCGCGGAATGCCGAGCGCTTCCATGGCGTCGGCGGCCATCATGCACATCTCGGCATCGGCGGCGGGCGAGGCGCTGCCGACGGTGTCGGCATCGAACTGCATGAACTGGCGGAAGCGGCCCGGCCCCGGCTTCTCGTTGCGATAGACGTAACCGGCGCGATAGCTGCGATACGGTTTCGGCAGCGCGTCGAAATTCTCCGCGACGTAGCGCGCCAGCGGCGCGGTCAAGTCGTAGCGCAGTGAAATCCACTGCTCGTCGTCGTCCTGAAACGAGAATACGCCCTCGTTGGGCCGGTCCTGATCCGGCAGGAATTTGCCGAGCGCGTCGGTGAACTCCATCGCCGGGGTTTCCACCGGCTCGAAGCCGTAGCGCTCGTAGACCTCGCGGATGACGTCGGTCATCCGGCGAGTGGCGGCGATTTCCGACGCGTTGCGATCGACCAGCCCGCGCGGCAGGCGAGCCTTCAGTTTTTGCGGTTTTTTGGATTTGTCAGCCATGCGGCGGGTGGTATCAGCCGCCGCGCCAAGCGGCAAGACGCGCAACGCACCGGGTAAGGGTCAGCCACGCCCCTCACCCGGTGGTCCGCGCTCGAAACATCCCCGTTCCGCAAGGCGAGGACGCTTCAATTCACCAGTACGGCGCGGTCGCAGCGTACGCCGGAGACCCAGACATCCGCCTGCCCGACGCCGACGCCCAGCGTCGCCAGCAACGACGCCAGCACCTGATCGATCGAGCCGGTGGCACTGCCGATGATACTCGTCACCGTTGTGCCAAGGCCGGGGACCGGCAGTCCCAGCGGCCCGACCTTGATATTCAAAGCGAGATCGCCCAGCAGACTACCCGTCAGCGACTGGGCGAGATTGCTGGTCGTCACCGTCTTCTTGCTCTGCGCGGTGATGTCGGCATAGCTGAAATCCACCGCTGTCGGCGTCGTGTTACCCACGCCGGCATGGGCCTTGCCGCTGACCTGCACCGCACCGAGGTTGACCAATGTTGCAGAACCGGGGTTCGGCTTGCCGGTGAAATTGGTCATTTCGGCTTTCGTCACGTTGCCGATCCAGGCATCGACGATGCCCGGCGTCACGCCCAGCGTCACGCGCGAGCTATCGACATTGGGGAAGCCGCAGCTCACGGCATCGAGCGTCGCGGTGCCGGACGCCACCTCGACATAGACCGGCAGGTTGACCGCCGCGACGCTGCCGCTGCCGATCAATTGAATCTGCGCCAGGATCCGCGTCTGCGCCGTGTGCACGCGGGCGCCGCGCGCGCCGACCGCGATCCAGCTCGCACCCTGCGGATGCTCGCCGATGGTCGCCAGCATGCTGACGCTCGCCACGCCGGGCAGACCGAGATCGACGGCAGCCTCGATCTGATGGGCGCCGTTGGCGATCGCGCCGGTCGCGGATAGCAGATCGTACAGCCCGACGCTGACGCCGGTCTGCGGTTTCTGCCCGACGGCAAGACTGCTGTAAGGACCGAGGTCAATCAGCTTGCCCGGCACGATCTTCGTCGTCACGCCGGCCAGCGCAAACGAGATGCGCGACAATGCGGTCGTCGCAGAATTGACGCCGTTGGCGGCCTGCTGCGCCGAGAGCATCGCCGCGACGATATCGGCGATCTTGACGTTGCCGCGCAACACTTCGTCGTAGGTGACGCCGGTCAGGCTGAGGCGCGTCGCCAGCGCCGAGAGAAAGTCGAACGCATCGATGCGCGCATCGATCAGCGCCCGATAATCCATCACCGACAGTGACAGCGACGTCCCCAGCATGCTGCCGAGCACGGTATTGAGCAGCCCGCCGTTCAGCGCCAGCAGCCGCGAGCCGATGGCGAATGACGCCACCGCCGTGCTTGCCGCCGTGGCGGTCGTGGTGATCGTGAAGCGATCGGCCCCGGTGAACATGCGCGCGAAATGCAGTGGCGTTTCGGTTTGCAACGTGACGCGCGCGGCGTTGGCAACACCGGGGGCCGGGGTGACGAAACGCGCGCGGGGCGCGCGTGCGGCGTCGGCGGTGTAGTTGCCGAGTTCGACGGCAACCACGGCGCTGGCGGGATAGGCATTGTCGACCACCGTCGCGCGCGCGGCATTGGTGGCATTGCCGATATCGCTGGCCGCGACGATGGCCGCGAGGTCGGCGGCACTTTGCGCCTTGCGCCGGTCGGCGAAGATCGTGCCGACATCGACGCCGAGCGCGGCGCAACCCATCACCAGCATCATGCAGCCCGCGCCCATGATGGCGATGTTGCCGCTGCGGTCAGCCTTGAACCGTCGCCCCATGCTCCACATTGCCGCGCCCTCAATAACCGCCGAAGGGAATCGCCGCCGAACGCACGATGTTGGGTGCCGGCAGCGGCACGAACGCCGGCAGCGCGTAGATGAACATGTGCGACGCGTCGTAACCGACGCTCACCACGAACACCTTGTTGCTCGCAGCGGAGGTCGCGGCGTCAACCTTCAGATGACTCTTTTCGATCAGCGGATAAGACGCGACGTTGGCGCTGACGTAGCTTGCGGCAAGGCTGCTGCGCTCGCTGTCGGACAGTCCGGCGACCGACGAGCGCGCCGCTTCGGCGGCGAGTTGCTGCACGCCGTGGACGACCGCGAGGTACGATCCGAATGTCACGATGCCGAACAGGATCGCCAGAAACAGCGGGGCCAGGATGGCGAACTCGACGGTCGACGCAGCGCGCCCGCAATCGGCAAACCGGCGAAGGCATGACAGCTCGTGCTTCATGCCGCATAGCTCAACATACAACCATTACGAGAGTTTTAATCTGTCACGCAATCACAGATAGTATAACCACGCTTCCGCTGGGCGATAAGACTACCGCCCCGCCGCTGGCCGCACGCCTGACGCAATCGCTGCAAAGTTACGCGCTACGCTCCCGTGGCAAGGACATCGTGTTTCCACTCGCCGACAAAACGATCTAGGCTAGCCGCAGGCACCGAACCGCGCGCCAGTCAGCACAAGAGGGACGATATGTTAGACAAGAGCCCAAACAAGCCCGCCGTAAACGTTCCGAACGATCTCGCCGCGTTCTGGATGCCGTTCACCGCCAACCGCGCGTTCAAGAAGGCCCCTCGCCTGCTCGCCGGCGCCGAAGGCATGCACTACATCACCACCGATGGCCGCAGGCTGATCGATGCCGCCGCCGGCATGTGGTGCACCAACGCCGGTCACGGCCGCAAGGAAATCGCCGCCGCGATCGGCAAGCAGGCGCAGGCGCTCGACTATGCGCCGCCGTTCCAGTTCGGCATTCCGCAAGCCTTTGAACTTGCCAGCCGCATTGCCGATCTCGCTCCCAAGGGGCTCGATCAGGTGTTCTTCTGCAACTCCGGTTCGGAAGCGGCCGATACCGCGCTGAAGATCGCGCTGGGCTACCACCAGATCACCGGCAACGGATCGCGCACGCGGCTGATCGGCCGCGAGCGCGGCTATCACGGCGTCGGCTTCGGCGGCACATCGGTCGGCGGTATCGTCAACAACCGCAAGATGTTCGGCAGCCTGCTGGCTGGGGTCGATCATCTGCAATCGACCTACAACCGCGAGAAACAGGCTTTCAGCAAGGGCGAACCGGAATGGGGCGCCGAGTTGGCCGATGAGTTGGAGCGCCTCGTCAATCTGCACGGCGCCAACACCATCGCCGCTGTGATCGTCGAGCCGATGGCCGGATCGACCGGCGTGCTTCCGTCGCCGAAGGGCTATCTCAAGCGGCTGCGCGAGATCACCCAGAAGCACGGCATCCTGCTGATCTTCGACGAGGTCATCACCGGCTTCGGCCGTCTCGGTTTCGCCTTCGCAGCGGAACGCTACGGCGTGCTGCCGGACATGATCACCTTTGCCAAGGGCGTCACCAACGGCGCGGCCCCGATGGGCGGCGTGATCGTGCGCGACACCATCCATGACGCCTTCATGACCGGGCCGGACTATGCCGTGGAGTTGTGTCACGGCTACACCTATTCGGCGCATCCGCTGGCGTGCGCCGCGGGTCTTGCGACGCTGGACATCTACCGCGACGAGAAGCTGTTCGAGCGCGCCAACAAGCTCGAGCCGAAGTTCGCCGACGCCGTGATGAGCCTGCGCAGCGAACCGAACGTCGTCGATATCCGCACCGTGGGTCTGACCGCCGGCATCGATCTCACCGCCAACAAGGAAGGTCCCGGCAAACGCGGGTTCGAGTGCCTGAACCGGGCGTTCCGCGATCATGACCTCATGGTTCGCGTCGCCGGCGACACCATCGCCCTGACGCCGCCGCTGATCGTCAGCGAGGACCAGATCGGCGAAATTATCGAGAAGGTCGCCAAGGTCATCCGCGCGGTGGCGTAAGGCGTGATGTTTCCGCCGGCGCACCCACGCCGGCGGAACATTCGATCTTTGTGTCCGTTCAATCCCCGAGACGGTTGAAGCTCGACCTGTCCGATTGAACGAGGCCAAACTCCATGCTCTCGCAAGCAATCGCGCCATTGGAAGCGGTGCTGGCGCTGAAGGCGCGTCAATTCAAGCTCGCGGTGCGCGCCTATGCCAACGATCGCGCGGCCCAGGGCAAGGGCATTGTCGTTTCATATGCCGTGGCGGCAAGCCTATTCGTAGTCGCAGGAGCCTTCCTGATCGGGGCATTCGCAGTAGGCCTGATGGCGCTGTATCGATGGATCGCGCTTCTGTACGGTCAGTTCGTCGCGTTCGGTTGCGTCGGCGGCCTCCTCGTCGTGATGGCGTTGATCTGTGTCGGCGTGGCGATCTCACAACTGCACGCGCAGACGAAAAAAGTGCCGAGCCTGTCCAACCGTCTGGTAACGGCGGCCAAGACCAGCCCGCTTCGCTTGGAGCAAATCAAGCAGTCTCCGGCGCGTGACAGCAACGATCCTCATGCAGGCATCGGCGCAACGCCGTCACATGCACGTCAGGCACGCCATCAGAGCGACGGCAGGTTGTTGTTGCTCGCGGCAGTGACGCTGCTGGGCTGGACCATCGCCCGAAACCGGCGAAGGGTGGAGCGGTGAGAGAAATTCGCCGCACCGGCGGCTTCGACGCGCTGCTGATCACCACAGCGACAGCACTGACCCTGCTTGCCGCACAACGTTACGTTCAGTTGAATCGCGATCGCCGGCAAATCGACGGAAGCGCGCCGCCCCCAGCCGACGTGGCCACAGCGCTCGAACGGGCGGAGCCGGGGCGAGGCCGTCAGGCCGCCAGCCCATTGCAGATCCCGCTGAAGGGCTGGCGGGATGTGCTTTGGCGCACCTATCAGCAGATCGGCGAAGATCGTTTACTGGCTATCGCGGCAGGTGTGGTGTTTTTCGCCTTGCTGGCGGTTTTCCCGGCCATCACCGCGCTGGTGTCCTGCTATGGCTTGTTCGCCGATCCCTCGACCATCACCCGCAACCTGCAGTCACTGGCGGGCATGCTTCCAGACGGCTCATTCCAGATTGTTCAGGATCAGATCGCTCGTGTCCTCGACAAGGGCAACGCAGCACTGAGCGTCACCTTCCTGTTCGGGATCGGGATGTCGCTCTGGAGCGCAAACGCTGGCACGAAGGCCATTCTCGACGCCCTCAACGTGGTCTACGACGAAACCGAAAAGAGGAATTTTCTCCGGCTGAATGCTGTCGCCCTGACCTTTACGATCGGCGGCATCGTCGCTCTGCTGGCAATGACAGGGGCGGTGGTGGTGATACCGCTGACCCTGACCCGGCTGGGGATACCCGACCATTTGCAAGCCATCCTCGATCTCGCCCGCTGGCCGTTGCTGTTCATTATCTTGTTGTTCGCGCTGGAAATTTTGTATCGCTTCGGCCCGAGCCGCACCGAAGCCCGGTGGGAATGGCTGAGCGTCGGCGCGCTCACGGCGGCGCTGCTGTGGATCGCCGGTTCTTTCGCGCTGTCGTGGTATCTTTCCAGTTTCGGCAATTACAGCGCCACCTACGGTTCGCTCGGCGCAGCTATCGGCTTCATGATGTGGCTATGGATGTCAGCCATCGTCGTATTATGCGGTGCCGAACTGAATTCCGAACTCGAGCACCAGACGGCAGTCGATACGACCGTAGGCCCGGCGAGGAACTCGGGGCGCGCGGCGCTGAGGTCGCGGATTCCTTAGGCTCCGCAGTCGCCTTACCCCCAGGAACCGGATTGTGGAGATAAAGGCATCTCCGAATCGTTCGTAACACGACGGGCCTCGAATCAGCGATACTGGTGAAATTACGCATCCGGGTGGGGGCTTGGCTTTCCCGATGCAATGTCCATTATTAGGCTGGCGCTCGGGGAAGATGCGCGACATATGATTCGAATCTCCACCATTTTCGTTGCGATCTGCATGGCCTTGATCGCCGCCTCGCTGGGGCTGGTGCTGCATGCCGTTGCCGGCGTGAATGGTCAGCAATCGGCCATTGTCGCGCTGGCGGTCCTGACTTTCATGATTCTCTACAACGCTGTGTCGATGCGCATGCGCGACCGGCCCGATATCGACGGCCAGATTGCCGACCTCTCGCAGGGCACCGCGGATCTGGCACGGCAGGTCGGCGAATTCGCGCGCCGTCTTGCGACCATCGAGTCGCGCGTCATGACCTCAAATTCGACTGCACAGGAGCGCATCCAGGCCGTCACCGGTGAGATCGGCGAGCTTGGCGCACTGGTCAATCAGCTTGCCGAGTCGGTCGCCGCGCACGAAGACATGCTGGCGTCGGGACTAGCCTCAACGGCTGCACCGGCGACGATCGACGATACGGCCACCTTGCGCAGCGCGACGCCGCAGCCGGCCAGGGTCGTCACCAAGGTCTTCACGCCGCGCCCGGCACCGCCGCCGGTCACTGTCGAGCCTGACTACGTCGACGCCGATCTCGATGCACTGCCGCCGGATCGCGACAGCGAAATCCTTGCCGCGATCAGCCATGCGATCGACAGCAACCGCATCGACATCTACCTGCAGCCCATCGTCACCTTGCCGCAACGCAAGGTGCGCTTCTATGAGGCGGTGACGCGGCTGCGCGACGGCAGCGACCAGATCCTGACCGCAGACGATTTCATCGGCGTTGCCGAGGACGCCGGCCTGATGGGCCGGATCGATCACATGGTGATGCTGCGCGGCGTGCAGGTGCTGCGGCGCCTGATGGTGCGCAACAAGGATGTTGGCGTGTTCTGCAACGTCGCCGCCGCGACGCTCGGCAATCCCGCCAGTTTCGCGCAATGCCTGGATTTTCTCGAAGCCAATCGCGCGCTGGCATCGTCCCTGATCCTGGAATTCAAGCAGGCGGCTTTCCGCAGCTTCGGCCCGGTCGAGCGCGAGCATCTCGCGGCGCTGGCCCAGCGCGGCTACCGCTTCTCGCTCGATCATGTCACCGACCTGCGGATCGAGCCGCGCGAATTGGCCGATCGCGGCGTGCGTTACATCAAGGTTCCGGCCGCACTGCTGCTCGATCAGGAGAAGGCGTCGGCATCCGATATTCATGCGGCGGATCTGTCCGGCCTGCTCGGCCGATTTGGCATCGACATGGTGGTCGAGCGCATCGAAGGCGAGCAAGCGGCGGTCGAACTGCTGGACTATGACGTCCGCTTCGGGCAGGGATTCCTGTTCGCGGCGCCACGACCGCTGCGACCGGAAAATACACCGGCGTCGACAGCGACGCCGCCGGCTCACAAGCAACCGGAGACCAGACCGCAAGAGGCTCCGCACCTTATCAATGGGGCCGCCAAACCATTCCAACCCGGGACCGGCCGTATCGAACCGCAGCCCGCCATCGGCAATGCCGCGCTGGCACGCCGAGCCCTTCGTCCCACCTAACTTCCAGTCGAGATTGTAATGCAGTTGCGTATTGTTGATCGCATCAGCGATCTGGTGGACGGTGTCGATGTGTTGCTGAGCGACATCTGGGGCGTCGTCCACAACGGTCTGGAATCGTTTCCCGAAGCCTGTGCGGCGCTGCACACGTTTCGTAAACGCGGCGGCACCGTGGTGCTCATCACCAATGCGCCGCGACCAGCGGATTCGGTGCAGCGGCAATTGCGCAAGCTCGGCGTCGCCGACGAGACCTACGATGCCATCGTGTCGTCCGGCGACCTGACGCGCCACTACGTCGCCGAACATGCCGGACAATCGATGTTCTGGCTCGGGCCGGAGCGTGACAACTCGATCTATCGCGGGCTCGACGCGAAATTCGCGCCGCTGGAATCCGCCAACTTCATCGTCTGCACCGGGCCGTTCGACGACGAAACCGAAACCGCGGAAGACTATCGCGACATGATGGTGCAGGCCCGCGAACGCGGCCTGACATTGATCTGTGCCAATCCAGATATCGTCGTCGAGCGCGGCGACCGTTTGATCTACTGCGCCGGCGCCATCGCTGAACTGTATCGCGAACTCGGCGGCGAGGTGATTTTCTATGGCAAGCCGCACCGGCCGATCTACGAGCGCGCCATGGCGATCGCGCAGCAGCAGCGCGGCGTCGCGACGCCATTATCGCGCGTGCTGGCGATCGGCGACTCGGTGCGGACCGATCTCACCGGCGCTCACGGCTTCGGCATCGATTGCCTGTTCGTGATGCGCGGCATTCATGCCAGCGAGATCGAGGATATCGATCTGAAGGATCCTGCTTCGGCCAAGGAACTGTTCGGCCATCCGCCACTGGCGCTGACGCGCGAACTGCGGTGGTAGGCGACATCACCGAGCGTCATTTCATCCAGAGGTGCGAGCCCGCTTTGGCGAGCCTCGAAGAATGATTGTTGTCGTGCATGACCATCCTTCGAGGCGCCACGCAGCGCGCGGCTCGTCAGAATGATGACACCTGGCTAGTTTTGAAATTTACGCCGTGACGATATCGGGGAACACAGCCTCGATCTTGGTCTTCAAGGTCGCGGCGTTGAACGGCTTGACGATGTAATTATTGACGCCCGCTTTCTTCGCGGCGATGACGTTCTCGGTCTTCGACTCCGCCGTGATCATGATGAACGGGGTCATCGCCAGATTGGGATCGGCGCGGACTTCCTTGAGCAGGTCGTAGCCGGTCATCGGTTCCATGTTCCAATCAGAGATCACCAGCCCATACTTGCGGCCGCGCATCTTGTTGAGCGCCGCCGATCCGTCGCTGGCATCATCGATGTTCTGGAAACCGAGCTGCTTGAGGAGATTGCGGATAATGCGGATCATGGTGTTGTAATCATCGACGACCAGAACCGGCATTGATAGATCGACCGCCATCTCAAACCTCTTCAAAGCGAACCAAGTGCGCCGTCGGTCGCGGCCACACCGCTTGCCACCTTCGGGTCAGCGGTAACCTGTACCACCAGCCGTTAAACAGCCCGTTAACTTCCTGCATCGGCAGAAACACCGATGCTACCGGTGAATGACTCGTATCGACAAACGATAAAGCTGTCTTGACTTAAGTCGTATCAAGGCGTCACGGTCCATCTCCCACCCGTGGCGTGGATTTGACATTCGCTAGCTCCATGGCTGCAAACGCCTATTGCGAATGGCAAATTCGAGCCTCCACACGAAACCTATGTTGGCAGCGGTCCCGAGATTCTGACCTTCGCAGAAATGCATGCTGAAACTGATTGCGAATGTTAAAACCGGACAACGAAGCCGAATGAACGAAATCATCCATGCCTGCTGGCTTTTCCGTCATCCGTGACTCCACACCTGCCGCCGCCGTTCCTCGCGGAGCGGTCATCGCCATGGGCAATTTCGATGGCGTTCATCTCGGCCATCGCGCCGTGATCGCCGCGGCACTGAATATGGCGCGACGGCTGAACCGGCCGGCTCTGGCGGTGACGTTCGAACCGCATCCGCGATTGTTCTTCAGCCCGCATACTCCGCAATTCCGTCTCACTGACGAGACCAGCAAGCTGCGTCTGCTGGCCGGTACCGGGCTGAATGGCGCGGTGGTCATGACCTTCGACGCCGGTCGCGCCGGAACGAGCGCGCAGGATTTCATCCAGCACGAACTGATCGGACGGCTGGGCATCAGCGGCATTGCCATCGGCTACGATTTTCATTTCGGCAAAGGCCGTGTCGGGTCGCCATCGCTGTTGCAAAGCGAAGCCCCGCGCCTCGGCATCGAAGTCGCGGTACAACCTCACGTCGATATCGACGAGCGCCCGGTGTCGTCCACCGCAATCCGCATGGCGCTGGCCGAAGGCCAGATCGCTGAAGCCACGGCCATGCTCGGCGGGCCGTGGTTCATCTCCGGCGATGTCATCCACGGAGAAAAGCGCGGCCGCGATCTCGGCTATCCCACCGCCAATATCCGCCTCGATCCCCATTGCGGCCTGCGGCATGGCATTTATGCCGTGCGGGTCGGGATGGGCGATAGCCGCGTCGATGGCGTCGCCAGTTTCGGCCGCCGCCCGACCTTCGACAACGGCGCGCCGCTCCTTGAAATCTTCCTGTTCGACTTCAAAGGCGACCTCTATGGCAAGACGCTGGATGTCGCCTTCATCGCCTACATTCGCGACGAGCTGAAGTTCGACAATATCGACGCGCTGGTGCGCCAGATGGACGACGACAGCACCAAGGCCCGCGCCGCACTTGTCGCCGCGCCGGGCGCCTTTCCCAGACTGGGGGCGATCGGCTAGCCGCCACGGCCTTTGCGTTCCCGCCGCCGCCTGCTATGGAAAGCCCCATGTTGGCGCGGCGCACCATTATCAGCATTACCGGCCCGGCTTCCGCCTGAGCTTCGCTCGGCGCAAGACCGGGATTGATGTCGTTTCCGCCCTTCCGCGCCCTTTAGAGCAGCATGATCCCGAAAAGTGGAAACCGGTTTTCGGACAAGATCATGCTCAAACAAAAAGATAAACAACGGGCCTGATTCAACGCAGTTGGATCGACCCTAGCCAAGCCAGAGTTTTCATGTCCGACAAGCCGCAAAAATCCGCCGCCCCGAAAGCCGATGGGCCCGACTATTCCAAGACCCTGTTCCTGCCGCAGACCGAATTCCCGATGCGCGCCGGCCTGCCGCGGCGCGAGCCGGACATTCTCAAGCGCTGGAACGAGATCGGGCTCTACAAGCGGTTGCGTGAAAGCGCCAAGGCGCGACCCAAATTCGTGCTGCATGACGGCCCGCCCTACGCCAACGGCAACATCCATATCGGCCACGCGCTGAACAAGATCCTCAAGGACGTGGTGACCAAGAGCCAGCAGATGCTCGGCCACGACTCCAACTACGTGCCTGGCTGGGACTGCCATGGCTTGCCGATCGAGTGGAAGATCGAAGAAGAGAACTATCGCTCCAAGGGCAAGCAGAAGCCCAACTTCAAGGATCCCGCCGCGATGGTCGCGTTCCGCAAGGAATGCCGTGCCTATGCCAACAAATGGCTCGATATCCAGCGCGAGGAATTCAAGCGCCTCGGCATCATCGGCGACTGGGACGGCCGCTATGCCACGATGGATTACTTCGCGGAAGCGCAGATCGCCCGCGAACTGATGAAGTTCGCCGCCAACGGCACGCTCTATCGCGGCTCCAAGCCGGTAATGTGGAGCGTGGTCGAGAAGACCGCGCTGGCCGAAGCCGAAGTCGAATACGAGGATTACACGTCGGACACGGTGTGGGTGAAATTCCCCGTCACCTCACCCGCGCACGGCGCGCTCGCAAATGCCAGCGTGGTGATCTGGACCACAACGCCATGGACGCTGCCGGGCAACCGCGCCATCAGCTTTTCGTCGAAAATCGCGTATGGCCTCTACAAGGTCACGGACGCACCCGCTGACAATTGGGCGAAGACCGGCGATCTGCTGGTCCTTGCCGACAAGCTCGCGGAAGACGTCTTCAAGCAGGCGCGCGTCACCGCTTTTGAGAAGGTACGCGATATTCCCGCCGACAGCATGGATGCCCTCGAATGCGCGCATCCGTTGAAGGGGCTCGATGGCGGCTACGAATTCACCGTGCCGCTGCTCGACGGCGATCACGTCACCGACGATACCGGCACCGGCTTCGTCCACACCGCGCCGGGCCACGGCCGCGAGGACTTCGACATCTGGACGCACAACGCGCGCGATCTCGAAGCGCGTGGCATCTCGAGCGCGATTCCCTACACCGTCGATGAGAACGGCGCCCTCACCGCGCATGCGCCCGGCTTCGAGGGCAAGCGCGTCATCAACGACAAGGGCGAGAAAGGCGACGCCAACGAGGCCGTCATAAAAGCGCTGGTCGAGCGCGGCAAGCTGCTCGCACGCGGACGGCTCAAGCATCAATATCCGCATTCATGGCGCTCGAAGAAGCCGGTGATCTTCCGCAACACGCCGCAGTGGTTCATCGCGATGGACAAGGACATTGCCGACAGCGGCAAGGTCAAATCCGGCGACACGTTGCGCGCCCGCGCGCTGCAAGCCATCAGCGTTACGCAGTGGGTGCCGCCGCAGGGCCAGAACCGCATCACCGGCATGATCGCCGGCCGCCCCGACTGGGTGATCTCGCGACAGCGCGCCTGGGGCGTGCCGATCGCCGTGTTCGTCCGCGAAAAGGGCGACGGCTCCGCTGAAGTCCTGATCGACGACGCCGTCAACGCGCGTATCGGCGAAGCCTTCGCCAAGGAAGGCGCCGACGCGTGGTACATGGAAGGCGCACGCGAACGCTTCCTCGGATCGCGCGCCAACGAGGACTGGCAGAAGGTCGACGATATTCTCGACGTGTGGTTCGACTCCGGTTCGACGCACGCTTTCGTGCTGGAAGACCCTGTGCATTTCCCCGGTCTTGCCGGCATCACGCGCAAGATCGACGGCGGCCAGGATTCCGTGATGTATCTCGAAGGCAGCGACCAGCACCGCGGCTGGTTCCATTCCTCGCTGCTGGAAAGCTGCGGCACGCGCGGCCGCGCGCCATATGACTACGTGCTGACCCACGGCTTCACGCTCGACGAGAACGGCCGCAAGATGTCGAAGTCGCTCGGCAACACCGTCGAGCCGCAGAAGGTGATCGCGCAGTCCGGCGCCGATATCCTGCGGCTGTGGGTGTGCGCGACCGATTACGCCGACGATCAGCGCATCGGCCCGGAAATCCTCAAGAACACCATCGAGACCTATCGCAAGCTGCGCAATTCGATCCGCTGGATGCTCGGCACCTTGCATCACTTCAACCGCGCGGATGCCGTTGCACAGGCCGACATGCCGGAGCTCGAGCGGCTGATGCTGCACGAACTCGCCGAACAGGACGAGGTGGTGCGCAAGGCCTATGCGGCGTTCGACTACAAGACGGTGATCGCCAGCCTGTCCGCGTTCATGAACAGCGAATTGTCGGCGTTCTATTTCGACATCCGCAAGGACACGCTGTATTGCGATCCGCCATCGTCGCTGGCGCGCAAGGCGGCGCTGACCACGATCGATATCCTCTGCGACAGCATCCTGAAGTGGCTGGCCCCGGCGCTGTCCTTCACCACCGAGGAAGCGTGGCAGCTCTACCGGCCGGATGCCGAACCCTCGGTGCATCTCACGCTATTCCCGGAGACGCTGCAGCAGTATCGCGATGACACGCTAGCCGCGAAATGGGATGTCATTCGCAACGTTCGGCGCGTCATCACCGGCGCACTCGAACTCGAGCGCGCCGCCAAGCGCATCGGCTCGTCGCTCGAAGCCTCGCCGCTGGTCTTCATCTCGGACAAGGCCATCTTCGACACCCTGTTCTATATCGACCTCGCCGAGGTCTGCATCACCTCGAACGCCATGGTGACCAACGATGACGCACCGGCGGATGCGTTCCGGCTGAACGATGCCCCCGGCGTCGCCGTCGTGGTGGAGAAAGCCGTCGGCACCAAGTGCGCCCGCTCGTGGAAGATCCTGCCGACGGTCGGCGAGGATCGTGAGTATCCCGACGTTTCGCCGCGCGACGCCCAGGCGCTGCGCGAATGGAAGGCGCTGGGAGTGACTGTGTGAACCCGGCGGTCCGTCAGGGCATCATCGCCGCTTTCGTCGCCCTGATCCTCGATCAGGCGAGCAAACTCTGGCTGCTGTTCGCGTTCGAGCTGGGCCGGCACGGCGCGGTGCGGGTGACACCCTTTTTCGACCTGGTGCTGGCGTGGAACACCGGCATCAGCTACGGCTGGTTCCAGAACGACAGCCCGACCGGGGCTGCGATCCTGCTGGCCTTCAAGGTGGTCGCCGTGATCGCGCTGGCGATCTGGATGGCGCGCTCGCACACCCGGCTTGCGACCATCGGCCTCGGCCTGATTATCGGCGGCGCAATTGGCAACGCGATCGACCGGCTGGCCTATGGTGCGGTGGTCGATTTCGCCCTTTTCCACGTCCAAATTGCCGAAAAAACCTATAATTGGTACGTCTTTAACCTCGCCGACGTGGCCATTGTTGTCGGCGTGGCGGCCCTGCTGTATGACTCCTTCCGGGGCTCGGACGCCGTAAAAGCGCCCTGATCCCGGCCGATATGCCCTGTGCAACATCAGTCGTCCGTCACCGTTACGGAGCGGCCCCGGCCTTGGTTCGGGAACCGGGGAAGGTTGCGGTTCGTACCAAGAGCCATAGCGCAGAGACTTGAGCAGGATGAACGTGATGCGAGATTCCGTGACAGGCGATTGTGAGATGCAGCCCACTTCGGCCTGGATGGCTGTGTCGAAATCGCTCGCCCGCGCCACCCGCCTCGCGGCGGTCGCCATCGGCATCGGCATGGTGGTAAGCGCCGGCGTTGCCCATGCGCAGGACTCCGACGACGACGATTCCACCTTCGAAGAGAAGATCATCAAGAACCTGATGGGTGGCATCGGCGCCACCAATATGGATAACCGCGGCATCGACTACCGCGAGCGGTCGCCGCTGGTGATTCCACCCAAGGTCGATTTGCCGCCGCCGGTGTCTAGCTCGGCCGAGATCACCGCGCCGAACTGGCCTAAAGATCCAGACGAAGCCGAGCGCGCACGTATCCGCGCTGTCGCCAAACAAAAGAAGGTCACTGGAAACGAAGGCGCTCGCCCGCTGATGCCGAGCGAACTGGCCATCGGCAAGACCAAGCATGTCGCGGCGACTGAACCGGTCCAGCCGGGTGTCAACAGGAATCCGATGCTCAGCCCGTCCGAGCTTGGCTTCAAGGGCAATCTGTTCGGCACGCTGTTCGGCGGCAACAAGACTGAGAGCGCGCCGTTCACCGGCGAGCCCGACCGCGAGACACTGACACAGCCACCGTCCGGCTATCAGACGCCGTCGCCGAATTTCGCCTATGGTACCGGTCCGAAGCAGCCGCTGGTGCAAGGCGGCTACAACGTTCAGACCGGTAAGGAAATCAAATAGAGTTGCACAGCGCAGCCTGCGACACCTGATACTGTTGCCCCGGCGGGGACGAGTTGCTTTGCTTGGCCTCACGTTCGTTCGGATTTCGGCAACAGCGCGTCGGTAAAGTTTACGGCGCTTCACATAAGGACAGGCTGCGATCGGCTCCCCACGATCAATCGCCGCCGATGCAGCTCATGACCTCATTGCACCGACGCATCTTCCAATTTGTTGCGGCCACCGGCTTGCTGTTCGCGATGGCGCTGCCGTCGTCGCTCACCGCGCAAACCGTAACTTCAGATCCGCCGACGACATTCACGCTCAACAATGGGCTGACCGTCGTCGTCATTCCGGATCGCCGCACGCCGGTGGTCACGCAAATGATCTGGTACAAGGTCGGGTCGGCCGACGAGACGCCCGGCAAATCGGGCCTCGCGCACTTCCTCGAACATCTGATGTTCAAGGGCACGGCGAAGCATCCGCAGGGCGAGTTCTCGCAAACCGTGCTGAAGATCGGCGGCAACGAGAACGCCTTCACGTCCACCGACTACACCGGATACTTCCAGCGCGTGCCGCGCGAGCAACTCGGCCGCATGATGGAATTCGAAGCCGACCGCATGACCGGCCTCGTGCTCAAGGACGAGAACGTGCTGCCTGAGCGCGATGTCGTGCTCGAAGAATACAACATGCGGGTTGCCAACAATCCCGATGCGCGGCTCGGCGAACAGATCATGGCGGCGCTCTATCTCAATCATCCTTACGGCCGCCCCGTGATCGGCTGGCGCCACGAGATCGAAAAGCTCAATCGCGAGGATGCGCTGGCGTTCTACAGGCGCTTCTATGCGCCCAACAATGCGACGCTGGTGATCGCGGGCGACGTCGACGCGGCGGAAATCCGCCCCATCGTCGAGCGTACCTTCGGTCAGATCCCGGCACAGCCGTCGATCGCGCCGCGCCGGCTGCGACCGCAAGAGCCGGTGCCGACCGCACCCCGCACCGTTACGCTGGCTGACCCCAACGTGCAGCAGACCATGCTGCGCCGTTATTATCTGGTGCCATCCGCAACGACCGCTTCACCGCAGGAAAGCGCCGCGCTCGACGTGCTGGCGCAACTGATGGGCAGCGGCAGCAATTCGAAGCTCTACCGCGCCCTCGTCGTCGATCGCTCGCTCGCGGTCAGTGCCTCGGCGGGCTATCAGGGCACCGCGCTCGATCCGACCCAGTTCATGATTTCGGCGGCCCCAAAACCCGGCGTCAACTTCGCCGACACCGAAGCCGCGATCGACGGCGTCATCGCCGACATGCAGCAAAATCCGGTGAGCGCAGAAAATCTCGAACGCGCCAAAACCCAGCTTATCGCCGAAGCGATCTACGCGCAGGACAATCAGGCCACCATGGCGCGCTGGTACGGCGCTGCGTTGACCGTCGGCCTCAGCATCGAGGATATCCGCAGTTGGCCGGATCGTGTGCGCGCCGTCACCGCCGAACAGGTGCGCGATGTTGCAAAGAAATGGCTCGACAAGAAACGGTCGGTGACCGGCTACCTGATCAAGGATACGACGCCGAAGAGCGAGGAAAAACGATCATGAACCGCTCTCGTCTCGGGCGCCTCGCCTGTGCTCTGATGGCGGCGCTCGCCGTCCTGTTGCTGCAGCCGCAAGCATCTTTCGCCACCACTAATATCCAGCACATCAAGACGCCGGGCGGCATCGAGGCCTGGTTCGTGCAAGACGCGACGGTGCCGCTGATCGCCATGCAGTACGCCTTTGGCGGCGGCGCCGATCAGGACCCCGCCGACAAGCCGGGCGTCGGCACCATGGTCGCCGGGCTGCTCGATGAAGGCGCCGGCGAACTGGATTCCAAGACGTTCCACGAACGGCTCGACCGCCGCGCCATCGAACTCAGCTTCAATTCGACACGGGATTATTTCCGCGGGTCGCTGCGCATGCTGAAAGACAATCGCGACGAGGCGTTCGGGCTGTTGCGCCTGGCGTTGACCGCGCCACGGTTCGACAAGGACGACGTCGAACGCATCCGCGCGCAGATCATGTCGGGGCTGCGGCGCCAGACCACCGACCCCAACTCGCTGGCCAGCATCAAACTGCTTGAGGCCGAGTTCGGCGATCATCCTTACGGCCGCCCCGCCGGCGGCACGTTGACCAGCATTCCGAAGATCGACGTCGCCGATCTGCGCGATTACACCCGCCGCGTGCTGGCGAAAGATACGCTCAAGATTGCCGTCGTCGGCGATATCGATGCGGCGTCGCTGAGCAAACTGCTCGACGACACGTTCGGTGCTCTGCCTGCCAAAAGCGATCTGACACCGGTGGCCGAGATCAAGGCCGCGCAACCGCCGCAGCGCTTTTTCATTCCGCTCGACGTGCCGCAAACCGTGGTGGCGTTCGGCGTCCCCGGGGTCAAGCGCGACGATCCGGACTTCATGGCCGCCTACGTCGTCAATCACATCCTCGGCGGCGGCTCACTGACGTCGCGGCTCTACCACGAAGTGCGCGAGAAACGCGGGCTGGTGTATTCGGTCTATGAATACCTCGCCTGGATGGTGCATTCCTCGCTGGTGATCGGCACCACCGCGACGCGCGCCGACCGCGCCAACGAGACCGTCGAAACCATCGACACGGAAGTGCGCAAGATGGCCGACAACGGACCGACGCAGCAGGAACTCGACGAGGCCAAGTCCTACCTCAAGGGCTCGCAAATGCTGGCGCTCGACACCTCCTCCAAGCTGGCGTCCGGATTGCTGCAATATCAGCTCGACAATCTCGGCATCGACTATCTGGAGAAGCGGAACACGCTGGTCGACGCGGTCACGCTGGCCGATGCCAAGCGCGTCGCCAAGCGGCTGTGGGGTCAGGGCCTCGTCACCGTCGTGGTCGGCCGCGCGCCTCAGGCATCCGCGCAACCCGCCGCAGTCACACCGCCGAAGGCGAACTGACCTCGTCCCGGATTCGAAGCCGCCCACCTCCGAGATGCTTGACGAAGTTGGCTCGCACCTCAGGATGACGTATCTGGGATGTCCCGGCTTTAGCTTCTGGTGCTGCCATGCTGCGGATTACCCGCGACATCGTGATCGACGAAAACGACATCGAGATCGGATTCGTCCGCGCCTCCGGCCCGGGCGGCCAGAACGTCAACAAGCTCTCGACGGCAGCGCAATTGCGCTTCGACACGAACCGCCTGACGCTTGCGCCCGACACACGCGCGCGACTGGAGCGCATCGCCGGACAGCGGCTGACCAAGGATGGCGTCATCGTCCTCCACGCGCAGCGCTTCCGCACCCAGGAGCGCAACCGCGCCGACGCCATCGACCGCTTGATCGAGATGCTGCGCGAGGCCTCCATCCGGCCAGTGCCGCGCCGGCCCACCAAGCCGACGCTGGGCTCGAAAAAACGCCGCCTCGAAGGCAAGAAGCGCCGCAGCGACATCAAGGCAGGACGCCGCAGTGGCGGCTATGACGATTAAGCCGGGCATATCCCCGCTGTTCTTGTCCGTACGACTCCCGATCTGATACTTGAGCCATGCATTTGCGGTGCCGACCGCCTAAATTGGCGGTCTCGTGCCGAATCGCTCCGGAACCCGCCCTGCATGCCCGTCCGCCAACTGCCAGAAACCATCGTCAACCGCATTGCCGCAGGCGAAGTGGTCGAGCGGCCGGCCAGCGTGGTCAAGGAACTGGTGGAGAACGCCATCGATGCCGGAGCCAGTCGCGTCGATATCTTCACCGACGGCGGCGGACGACGGCGCATCGGCATCACCGACAACGGCAGCGGCATGACGCAGGCCGATCTGGCGCTGGCGGTCGACCGCCACGCCACCTCGAAACTCGACGACGAGGACCTGCTGCGGATCCGCACGCTGGGCTTTCGCGGCGAGGCGCTGCCCTCGATCGGCGCGGTGGCGAAACTCGCCATTACCACGCGCCACGTCAGCGAACCGCATGCGTGGTCGCTGAGCGTCGAAGGCGGGACCAAATCGGCCATCGTCCCGGCCGCGCTGACGCAAGGTACGCGCGTCGAGGTCAGCGATCTGTTTTATGCGACCCCGGCGCGCCTGAAATTCCTCAAGACCGATCGCACCGAGGCGGAGGCTATCCGCGAAGTGGTGCGGCGTCTCGCGATGGCGCGGCCTGACGTGGCGTTCACGCTGGCCGGCGAGGAACGTGCGCCGGTGACGTGGGCGGCGGCGCTGCCCGGCGCGCCAGGGCAACTGACGCGGCTCGGCGATATTCTCGGCGCCGACTTCCGCGCCGCCGCCATCGCGGTGCGCAGCGAGCGCGAGGGCGTCACGGTGGAAGGTTTTGCCGCGGCACCATCGCTGACGCGTGCCAATGCGCTCGGCCAATATCTGTTCGTCAACGGCCGTCCGGTGCGCGACAAGCTGATCCTCGGCGCGGTGCGCGCCGCCTATGCGGACTATCTGCCGCGCGACCGCCATCCCATTGTGGCGCTGTTCGTCACGCTCGATCCGCAGGAAGTCGACGCCAACGTCCATCCCGCCAAGACCGAGGTGCGTTTCCGCAATGCCGGCCTGGTGCGCGCGCTGATCGTCAACGCGCTCAAGGATGGCCTGGCGCGCGAAGGCAGGCGCACCGCAGCGAATGTCGACGGCGCGGTGATCTCATCGTTCCGCCCGGCGTTTTCGCCGCGTCCCGGCAATTGGGACTGGCGCAGCTCGCCATCTTATCCCACTGGCTCCGCACCGGCCTACGGCGGCGGTGTAGCGGCAACCGCATTCGCCGAGCGCGATCAATCCGCGTTCGATGTCGGCACGCCGACCGCCGACGTGCGCTTTGAATCCGCGCCGACGCCCGACCTGCTCGACCGCCCGCTCGGCGCCGCACGCACGCAAATTCACGAGACCTACATCGTCTCGCAAACCCGCGACGGCCTCATCGTCATCGACCAGCACGCCGCGCATGAGCGCATCGTCTACGAGCGGCTGAAAGCGTCGCTCGCGGCCAACGGCGTGCAGCGGCAAATTCTATTGATCCCGGAGATCGTCGAACTCGACGAAGCCACCGTGGAAAAGCTGGTCGCGCGCGCAAGCGAGCTCGAGCAATTCGGTCTGGCGATCGAGTCGTTCGGTCCCGGTGCCGTGGCGGTTCGCCAAACACCATCGCTGCTCGGCAAGACCAATGCGGCGGCGCTGCTGCGCGATCTCGCCGAACATATGGCGGAATGGGACGAAGCGCTGCCGCTGGAGCGGCGACTGCTGCACGTCGCCGCCACCATGGCCTGTCACGGCTCAGTGCGCGCCGGACGCATCCTCAAGCCCGAGGAAATGAACGCGCTGCTGCGCGAGATGGAAGACACGCCGAATTCCGGCCAGTGCAACCACGGCCGCCCGACCTATGTCGAACTGAAATTGTCGGATATCGAGAAGCTGTTCGGGCGGCGGTAGCTTTTTTTACTCAGCATTCATCCTTGCGTCATGGCCGGGCTCGTCCCGGCCATCCACGTCTGGACTTTTACAGCATCTTCAAGACGTGGATGCCCGGCACAAGGCCGGGCATGACGGCTGGGACAATGCTCGTCAGTCCATCACTTGTACTTCGCGTCGCGTTCCAGCAGTTCGATGGAAATGCCCTGCGGCCCACGAATGAAGCAGATGCGCACGCCGGGGCGGATGTTGTGAACGTCGGTGGTGAACTCGACGCCCTTCGCCTTGAGCTGCGCGGCAAGGTCATCGATATCCTTCACCGCAAGGCCGATATGATCAAGCCCCTGATAAGGTGTGACCGGCGGCGGATTGACGCCATCGCCCGCCGTCACCGGCGCAAGGAAAACGCTGGCGCCGCCGAGCTTCACATCGAGCCGGACCGGCGTGCGCACGACCTCGGCGGCTAACATCTCGACAAACCACTGCGCCGTGGCTTCCGGGTCCGGCGTGCGGATGTGGACGTGATCCCAACTGACTTGCGGCTTTGCATTGGCCATCTTGTTTTCTCCCTGTTTTGCCTTTTGATTTTTGACGTCGTGTGGCGGTGCCTTATTTCGATATCACGGCGCGAAGGAATACGAACTCGGTATCGTCATAAGCGCGGCGTTCGAGCTGTTCGAAACCCTCCGGTGCGGTGAAGTTCGCCGCCTTGCTTTCTTCGACGACCAGCAACGCATCCGGCGTCAACCAGCCGCCGTCGCGCAGCGAAGCCAGTGCCTTCTCCGCCAGACCTTTGCCATAGGGCGGATCGAGCAACACCAGCGAAAACGGTTCGACCGGGTGCGCCGGTCCGAGCTGCGTCGCATCGCGGCGATAGACCTTGGTGGTGCCGCCGAGCCCGAGCGCCTCGACGTTGTTGCGCAACAGCGCGCGGGCTTCGGCGCCGTTGTCGACGAACAGCACGAACATCGCGCCGCGTGACACCGCTTCGATGCCGAGCGCACCGGTGCCGGCAAACAGGTCGAGCACCCGCGCGCCGGCGATCGGATCGCCATAGGCATGCAGCAGGATGTTGAAGACCGACTCGCGCAGACGATCCGCTGTCGGGCGAATATCACGCGACGACGGCGCGGCGATGTTGCGCCCTTTCAGCCGCCCCCCGACGACGCGCATCAGCACATGCTCCGATCAAATCGGGATGTTCGCGCGCGCATCGCGCTGGAGTCGGAGCGCTCCCCTCCCCCTTGTGGGGAGGGGTTGAGGGTGGGGATTCTCAGAAACAAGACGCTCTGTCGCTCACCCCCCTCCCTAACCCTCCCCCACAAGGGGGGAGGGAAACGGAGGTCGTCTTTCCGATCGGACCACAGCATCACTCGTCGCGCGCCTTGAGATCGCGCTTGCCGTGATAGCCGCGCTTGGGGCGGCGCGGCGGGCCGAAGCCGCCCGCTTCCGCCTCATTGCGCGCGCGCGCTTCGCCGCTGCCGGTGCGCTGCACGACAACGCTGCGGCCCTTGCGATCCTCGATCTTGGAGCGCTTGGCGCGTTCCTTGACCTTGCTTTTCTTCGGGCGCAACGGCGTGCCGTCACGGCCGAGCTTCACGGGCTCCTCCGGCTCGGCGGCGCGGCCGAATTCCGCACCCGCCAACATCGCGACGCGATCACCGAGCTGTTCGCGCAGCACGCGGGTCTTCACTTCTTCGACCTCACCTTCTGCGATCTCGCCGAGCTGGAACGGACCGTAGGAGACGCGGATCAGGCGATTCACATCGAGGCCGAGATGGCCGAGAATGTTGCGCACCTCGCGGTTCTTGCCTTCACGGATCGCCACCACGATCCAGACGTTGGCAGCGCTGTCGTGCTCCAGCGTCGCTTCGACCGAACCGTACTTGACGCCATCGACCTCGACGCCGTTGCGCAATTCATTGAGCTGCGCCTGCGTGACTTCGCCGTGGGCGCGCACGCGGTAACGCCGCAGCCATCCCGTGTCCGGCAATTCCAGCACGCGCGCCAAGCCACCATCATTGGTCAGCAACAGCAGGCCCTCGGTGTTGAAATCGAGCCGGCCGATGCTGATGAGACGCGGCAGCCCCTCCGGCAGATGATCGAACACCGTCGGCCGCCCCTCCGGATCGGCATGCGTCGTCATCAGCCCGCGCGGCTTGTGATAGAGAAACAGCCGCGTGCGCTCGCGTTCCGGCAACGGCTTGCCGTCAACCAGCACGACATCGTTGTCGGTGACATCGAGCGCCGGCGAATTGATGACGCGACCGTTCACCGTGACGCGGCCCTGCGTCACCCATTCCTCGGCATCGCGACGCGACGCCAGCCCGGCCCGCGCCATCAGCTTGGCGATGCGCTCGCCGGCTTTTTTCGGACGCGGTTCAGGTCGCGCGATGCGCTTGTCGGGATTGAGCACGCGCTCGCGATAGGCACCGCGGCCGCCGAACGCCGGGCGCTTGGCGAAGATCTTGCTCTCGTCCTCGTTATCGCGGCGCGGGCGCTCGGCGAAACGATCGCCGCGTCCTTCGCTGCGCGGATGCTCCTGCCAGTCGCGGCGCGGCGCACCGCGATCCTCGCGCGGACGGCTGAACTTCGAACGATCCTCGCGGCCTTCGCGCGGACGATCGAATTTCGGCCTGTCGAATTTGCGCGGACCACGATCGGAACTCTCGTCGCGCGAGCGCGAGAAACGCGGGCGATCCTCGCCGCCGCGATCGTCGCGTGGCCGGTCGAAGCGTGGCTTGTCGAAACGCGGCCGCTCGAAATTTCGGCCGCCGTCACGCGCGCGGCTGTCGCGCTTTTCCCAAGGCTTCTCGCTGCTGCGATCCGGCCCCTGATCGAAATCGCGGCGCGGGCCACGCGAAAATTTCGAACGGTCGTCATCGCGCCGGAAGCCGCTGTCGCGAGGCTTGTCGAAACTGCGCCCACCGTCACGCGAACCGAAATCCTTGCGCGGGCCGTCCTTGCGGAAGCCTTCGCCGCGCGGCGTGTAAGGGCGCTTGTCGCCGAATTTCTTGTCACCGAATTTCTTGTCGCCAAACCGCCCGGCGGGGCGTGCGTCACCGCGCTCTCCGCGTGGCGTATACGGACGCTTCTCGCCGCCTTCGCGCGGCGTGTAGGGCCGCTTCTCGCCGCCGCGATCGTCGCGCGGACGGAAGTCCTTGCGCGGGCCGCGCTCGGGGCGGTCATCACGATTGAAGCGTGGCGGGCGCGGAGCGTCACCGTAATCACGTCGCGGCGCGTCACCGTAATCACGGCGCGACTTGTCGCCATACTCGCGGCGCGGTGCCTCGCCATCGCGCTTGCCGGCGTAAGGCTTGCCCGCTGCCGCGTAAGGCTTCTTGCCATACGATCTGGCACCCTCGGACTTGCCTGCAAAGGGGCGTTTCTCGCCAGCCGGCTTATCGCCGAACCCCCTTTTGGCGAATTTCTTGTCGGCGCTGCGCGGTGCGCCGGAGCGGCCCTTGCCGCCGGTTTGCCTGTCACGCCGGCCGCGCGGAGGGCCGTTGTTTTTGTCGCTATCGCGGGGCATGAATGATCTCGTCAAATGTGCGTCAATCGCAGGTGGAGCGATATGGATGGGCTCGCGCGCGCACCGTATCAGGGCGCTGTTTCACGCAAGTACTGGCATCCACTTGGCTGAAGGCGCTCTCATAACAGAGTTTTTTACGAGAAACGAGGCATGACGGCAGCATCTTTCATGGATTTGGCGCTGGAACAGGCCGAAAACGCCGAAAAATCCGGCGAAGTGCCGATCGGCTGCGTCATTGTCCGTGACAATGAGGTGATTGCCCGCGCCGGCAACCGCACGTTGATCGACCGGGACCCCACCGCCCATGCCGAGGTGCTGGCGTTGCGCGAGGCCGCCCGCCGCGTCGGCAGCGAGCGCCTGACCGATTGCGACCTCTACGTGACGCTGGAGCCGTGCACGATGTGCGCGGCGGCGATCTCCTTCGCGCGGATCCGGCGGCTGTATTACGGCGCCAGCGACCCCAAGGGCGGCGCGGTTGATTCCGGCGTGCGGTTCTTCGCTGCGCCGACCTGCCATCACGCGCCGGAGGTCTATCCGTCGGTCGGCGAAAGCAAGGCGGCGGCGCTGCTGCGGCAGTTCTTCAAGGCACGGCGGTGACGTTGACAACAAGTACAAGTGAAGACGTCACCCTGAGGTGCGACATGCGCAAGCATGTAGCCTCGAAGGGCGACGTCGTCATCCTTCGAAGCTCGCCAAAACTGGCTCGCACCTTCAGGATGACGAGGCCGTAAAAAACGACAGCAACGCCTTCACGGTGGCGTCGGGGTTTTCCTCGGTGAGGAAATGCCCGCTGTCGATCGGGCCGCCGCTCGCCTGCGTCGCCGAGTCCTTCCAGGTATCGAGCGGCGTCGCCGGCGCAGCGGCAATGCCCGCATCGCCCCACAGCACCAGCATCGGAATGGTGATCTTCTTGCCGGCGTCGCGATCCGCCTTGTCGATGTCGTAGTCGGCGTGCGCGCCGGCGCGATAATCCTCGCACATCGCATGCACCCGCGATGGATCGTGGAACGGCGCGAGATAGTGCTGCATCGCGCGCGGATCGAAGGCATCCAGCGTCTTCGACTTGGTCCAGCTCGCCATCTTCTGCGTGAGGTAGAAATCCGGATGGCCGAGGATCAGCTTTTCCGGCAAGGGCGCCGGCTGCGCCAGAAACGCCCAGTGATAGATCTTCAGCGCAAAGGTGCGATCCATGCGTTGCCAGTAATCGTAGGTCGGCAGGATATCCAGCACCGCAAGTTTCGACAGCCGGCCGGGATGATCGAGCGCCAGGCGATAGGCGACGCGGCCGCCGCGATCGTGCCCGGCCAGGGCAAAATGCACGTAACCCAGTTGCTCCATGGCCTCGATCATCGTCCTGGCCATGGCGCGCTTGGTGTAGGGCGTGTGGTCGGGGTCGCTCTCCGGCATGTCGGACCAGCCATAACCCGGCAGATCCGCGATAATCAGGGTGAAGCGCTCGGCGAGTTGCGGCGCAACCTTGTGCCACATCACATGCGTTTCGGAGAAGCCGTGCAGCAGCAACAGCGGCGGGCCCTTGCCGCCAACCCGGGCGAAGATGCGACGGGCGCTGGTGTTGACCCACTCCGAGGCATAACCGGGAAACAAGTCGGCGAGATCGGTCATGGGGTCACGCTCCGTCATCATCCGCGAAGGCGGATGATCCAGTAAACACCAACGTATCGATCCGACAACAGACGACGCGGCATACTGGATAGCCGCCTTCGCGGGCATGACATATTGAACGAATTTACTTCAGTTCTTGTTCCCGCTTCACCGCCTGCCAGCCGATATCGCGGCGGCAGAAGCCTTCCGGCCATTTGATCAGATCGACGGCCTGATAGGCGCGACGCTGTGCTTCTTCGACGGTTTTGCCAGAGGCGCAGACGTTCAGCACGCGGCCGCCATTGGCGACGAGTTGGCCGTCGACGCGCTTGGTGCCGGCATGGAAAATCTCGACGCCCTCGACCTGCTTCGCTTCGTCGAGTCCTTCGATGCGCGAGCCCTTGCCGTAGTCGCCGGGATAGCCCTTGGTCGCCATGATGACGGTGAGCGCAGGCTCCGGATACCAGCGCAGATCGAAATGCTTGAGTTCGCCGTCCACCGCCGCGAGCAGCGCCGGCACGATATCCGACATCATGCGGATCATCAGCACCTGACATTCCGGATCGCCGAAGCGCGCATTGTATTCGACCAGCTTTGGACCCTGTTCCGTGATCATCACGCCGGCATAGAGCACGCCCTTGTACGGCGTGCCCATCGCCTTCAGCGCGCGCAGCGTCGGCAGCACCATCTCGTCCATGACGCGCTGATTCATCGCGTCGGTCATCACCGGCGCCGGCGAATAGGCGCCCATGCCGCCGGTGTTCGGCCCCTTGTCGCCATCGTAAGCGCGCTTGTGGTCCTGCGCCGTCGCCAGCGGCAGCGCGTGCTCGCCGTCGCATAGCGCGAAGAACGAGGCTTCCTCGCCCTGCATGAACTCCTCGATGACAACTTCGGCACCGGCCTCGCCGAAGCCGCCGCCGAACATCATGTCGACCGCACCGAGCGCTTCATCCAGCGTCATCGCCACGACCACGCCCTTGCCGGCCGCGAGCCCGTCCGCCTTCACCACAATCGGCGCGCCTTGCGCACGGATGTAAGCCTTGGCAGCCTCTGCATCGGTGAAATGCGCATAAGCTGCAGTCGGAATGTTGTTGTCGCGGCAAAGCTGCTTGGTGAAACTCTTCGAACTCTCCAGCCGTCCCGCCGCCCTGGTCGGACCGAACGCCTTGAAGCCGGCATCCGTGAGATCATCGACGATGCCGGCGGCGATCAGCGCATCCGGACCGACCACCACCAGATCGACCTTGTTGGTGCGGCAGAAGGCAATCACCGCGGCGTGGTCGGTGACATCGAGCGCGACGCATTCGGCATCCTGCGCGATACCGGCATTGCCCGGCGCGCACCACAATCTGGCGACCAGCGGCGAGGCCGCGATTTTCCAGGCCAGCGCATGTTCGCGACCGCCCGAGCCCAGCACAAGAATGTTCATGAATAACGGCCAATCCGGGATTTTCGATGGTTTCGACGCGGTTTAGCATGGTATTCCGGGGTCGCAACAGAATGGATGCAGATGCCCTCTAACTCCACACAGTTATTGCCCAACTCGCCGGAATTTACCGTCTCGGAACTGTCCTCCGCGCTCAAGCGCACCGTCGAGGATGCCTACGGCCATGTCCGGGTGCGCGGCGAGATTTCCGGCTTTCGCGGGCCGCATTCGTCGGGCCACTGCTATTTCGCACTGAAGGATCAATCCGCCAAGATCGAGGCGGTCATCTGGAAGGGCGTGCATGGCCGCATGCGCTTCAAGCCGCAGGAAGGCCTCGAGGTCATCGCCACCGGCAAGCTGACCACCTATCCCGGCTCGTCGAAATACCAGATCGTCATCGAGGCACTGGAGCCCGCCGGTATCGGCGCGCTGATGGCGCTGATGGAAGAGCGCAAGAAGAAGCTCGCGGCCGAAGGCCTGTTCGACGAAGCGCGCAAGCAATTGCTGCCGTATCTGCCGGAGGTGATCGGCGTCGTCACATCGCCCACCGGCGCGGTGATACGCGACATCCTGCATCGGCTCGAGGACCGCTTTCCACGTCACGTGCTGGTCTGGCCAGTGCGGGTGCAGGGCGAAGGCTCGGCCGAACAGATCGCGGCCGCGATCCGCGGCTTCAACGCGCTGGAGGACGGCGGCAAAATTCCGAAGCCCGACCTGCTGATCGTGGCGCGGGGCGGCGGTTCGCTGGAAGACCTGTGGTCGTTCAATGAGGAAATCGTAGTGCGCGCGGCGGCGGAAAGCATGATCCCGCTGATTTCGGCGGTGGGTCACGAGACCGACGTGACCTTGATCGATTTCGTCTCCGACAAGCGCGCGCCGACGCCGACCGCTGCCGCCGAAATGGCGGTACCGGTTCGCGCCGAACTGTTCGTCGAAATCACCGGCTTCGCGCGCCGCGCGATGTTGTGCTGGCAACGCGAACAGGACCACCGCCGCAATGACCTGCGCGGGCTCGTGCGGGCGTTGCCGTCCGCCGGCGACGTGCTCGCAATCCCCCGGCAACGGCTCGATGCCGCCACAGCTGCGTTGCCGCGCGCGTTGACTGCGAACACGCAATCGCATCATCGCCGTTTCACGCAGATCGGCAGTGGACTGACGCTGCAGGTGTTGCGGACGCAGGTCACCCACGCCAAGCACAACGTGGCGACGACCGGCGTGCGGCTGATGCATTGCACACAAGTTGTGCTGCGCCATCGCCGCGAGCGATTCGCCGGTTTGGCGATACGCCTCAAGGCGTCGCGCCTTGCCAACGCGCAGGCGCAACGTCATGCCATTGCCCGCAACGGCGAACGCGTGCAACGCCTCGCCGAACGCGCACGCCGCGCTCTGGCGACATTGATCCAGCGCCATGACGCCCGCGTGACCCATTCCGGTCAATTGCTGTCGGCTTTATCGTACAAGAGCGTGCTGACGCGCGGCTTCGCGCTGGTGCGCGACGAACAGGGACACGCATTGCGCAATGCGGCTTCAATTGCATCGGGCGCGCATCTGACGCTGGAATTCGCCGATAGCCGGATCGGTGCGACCGCCGATGGCGAGCGGACGGCAGCCCCTCCGCACGAATCCGCCGGAAAGCCGAAGTCTGCGACAAAGCGCGCAGGCAAACCGGCCGATCAGGGCAATCTATTTTAGATCGTAGCAAGAGGCTTTTGCTTCAGCGCAAATCATGCCGCGCAGAATGCCGTACACTGGCCGATACTTTGCGCCGGGCATTGCTAAATTCCGAGCCTGTCCTACCATGGAACTCTCGCGCGAATGCCAATCGATGCCAACAAGCAGGTGAACGCATGGCTTCCTCCCCTGATCGTTCGAATTTAAAGAACTGGTTGCCCGGAGCGGCAGGCATTCTCATCCTATTCGCGCTCGTGGGCTACGCGGGCATATCGCAAGGCCAACGCGAAACCAACGCGGCCGCCCCAACCGCCGCCGCCGACCCGGTGGCGCAGGCGAAATCCGAAGTATCGGCCGCTATCGCAGCCAAGGAACAACCCAAGCCAGCACCTGCACCCGCGCCGCAACAGGCCGCGAAGGCCGCCGCGCCGGCGCCGGCCACCAAGGCCGAACCCGCAGCGCCAGCCGCCAAAGCGGCAGCGCCGGTGCAAACCGCCGCTGTCGCAACGGCACCTGCGGCGCCCGCAGCGGCTTCGGCTGACAAGGCCGCGGCACCGAAACCGGCGGCGCAAAGCCACGGACACGACATGGCCGCGATGCAGAAAATGGCGCAGGCAGCGCCTGCCGCACCGAAGGCCGCAGCCGCGCCGGCAACTGCCGGTGTCGAAGGCGACGTCACCCACGGCCGCCAGGTGTTCAAGAAGTGCCAGGCCTGCCACTCGATGGAGCCGGGCAAGAATCTGCTGGGGCCAAGCCTCGCCGGCATCGTCGGAACGAAGGCCGGCGAAGTGCCGAATTATACTTTCTCGACTGCGATGAAGCAGAGCGGCATCACCTGGACTCCGGAAAAGCTCGACGCCTATCTGCTCGATCCCCAAAAGGTGGTGCCCGGCAACAAGATGCCGTTCCCCGGCCTCAAGACCGATGCTGACCGCACCGACGTGATCGCGTTCCTCGCCGGTTCGGCCAGCGCCGGTGCTGCTGCTCCCGCGGCTGCCGCGCCTGCCGCCCAGGCTGCTGCACCAGCGCCCGCAGCGACTCCGCCGGCGGCACAAGCGCCCGCGCGTCCGGTCACGGCGTATCTGTCGGATGCCAAATACACGCTGCGCTCGGGTATCGCCGAGGGACGCATGGTGTTTCTCGGCGTCGGCGGCACCATCGACGGCAAGGTCAATCCGATCCTGACCGCGGTCGAAGGACAGGTGGTGCAGGTGACATTGATCAACGGCGAAGGTACCGAGCACGACATCGTCTTCCCGGATCAGGATGCGCGCTCGCCGCGCGTCATCAACAAAGGCGCCAGCACCAGCATCGTATTCCGCGCCGGCAAGGCCGGCGACTTCCTCTACTACTGCGACGTGCCGGGCCATCGTCTCGCCGGCATGGAAGGCCAGTTCCTTGTCACCGCGACACCATCGGCGCAGGTGACGGTCGAGGCCGACATCTCGCGGCCGCCGACCGATCTGCCGCCGCCGATCGGCAAGCGCGATCCGAAAACGGTGCGGCTCGATCTGTTGACCGTGGAGATGGAGGGCCGTCTCGCCGAAGGCACGACATTCGGCTACTGGACCTTCAATGGCAAGGTGCCGGGTCCGTTCGTGCGCGTCCGCGTCGGCGACACCGTCGATGTGCATCTGAAGAACGCCGCCGAGAGCAACATGATTCACTCGGTCGACTTCCATGCCGCCACCGGTCCCGGCGGCGGCGCAGCCGCGTTGCAGGTCGATCCCGGCAAGGAGAAGTCGATGAGCTTCAAGGCGCTCAAGCCGGGGCTCTACGTCTATCACTGCGCCACGCCGATGGTCGCCGAGCACATCGCCAACGGCATGTACGGCCTCATTCTGGTGGAGCCGGAGGAAGGTCTGCCGCCGGTCGATCATGAGTTCTACGTCATGCAGGGCGAGATCTATACCGATGCGCCCTACGGTCAGCGCGGTAGCCAGGAGTTCAGCGTCGAGAAGCTGCTCGCCGAGAAGCCGGAATATTTCGTGTTCAACGGATCGGTCGGCGCCATCACCAAGCTGCATCCGCTGCACGCCAAGGTCGGCGAGACGGTGCGGCTGTACTTCGGTGTCGGCGGGCCAAACTTCACCTCGTCGTTCCACGTCATCGGTGAGATCTTCGACAAGGTCTATAACCTCGGCGGCGTGATGACGCCGCCGCTCGAAGGCATCCAGACCGTAACGGTGCCGCCGGGCGGCGCGGTGATCACCGAATTCAAGCTCGACGTGCCGGGCGGCTACACCATCGTCGATCATGCTCTGTCGCGCGCCGAACGCGGGTTGGCCGGCATGCTGGTGGTGGAAGGCGAGCCCAATCCGGACATCTACAACGGTGTCGTCGAACACGGCATGGGCCACTAACAAAAAGCATTAGCGCGTCAGCCATTCGGCGACGCGCTTCTGCGCATCGGCGCGCGCCGCGGCATCCTCGGTCCGCAGCGCGCGGGCGGCGGGCGTCGTGGCGCCAGGCGCCGCCGCCAGCGCATGCAGCGGCTCACGAGCCACATCGAATCCGTGATCGGCGCCGGGATAGATGACGACGCGGGCGAGCGCACTGCGCCCACGCGCATCCTCGATCATCTCGCGGCACGCCGCCGGCGAGCTGGTCTCGTCCTTGGCACCGATCAACACCAGCGTCGGCACGCGCGCGCTCCAGCCGAGCCGCGACGACACCCGGCAGTCCGGATAGAACGCCACCGCCGACCGGAAATCCGGCGACAGCCTGTGCGCGAGTTGCGGCCGCACCGCCCAGAGCAGCGCGCTGGCGCCGTTGTCCCAACCGATCACGCCGATATGTTCGCGCGCCACCCAGGGCTGCCGCAGCAACCATTGCCGTGTGCTGAGAACGTCGTCGACACGCTCACGCCGTGCAAACACCCGCCGCTCCTTGGCGCGGCATTGCGACCCGACATCGCGCGATCCGTAGCTGTCCGGCAGCAACACCGCATTGCCGGTCCCGAGCAATTGCGTGACCCAACCGCGATAGGCCGGCAGCAACCGCGTGTCCGGCCCGGTCAACCCCGCACAGCCGTGCAAGGCGATTACGGTGTGAAACGGTCCAGCGCCTTCCGGCTTGTACAGCAGCGCATGCAACACACCGTTCGGCCGCGCGATATCGACTTGTTCCGGCATGGCCTGTGGCGCGGCCGCCACCGGTTGTACCAGCAGCGCCGCCGCGACGATCCACCCTGACAGCAATTGCCTGACCAAGACCGGCCCTCTCGCGACTGGATTGAAATCGCGACGCTAACATGCGCAAACCGGAGCAAATCATCACAAATCGGTGGTTTAACGGAGACCGCGCGCACCTATCTGTGCTAGATTACACGCACCGGGGCCGGTGCGCGCACCGCCGATCATCGGGCGACCAGGAGACTGACTGTGCTGAATAAATTTGGACCGTCGAGCCACGGCGAAGCGCATCTGCAATATCTCGACGGCGATTTCCGCGTCATCTCACCGGGAGCCTATGTGCGTTGCGCCGTCACCGGCGTGCAGATTCCGCTCGACGAACTGAAGTACTGGAGCGTCGACCTCCAGGAAGCCTATGCGGTTCCCGATGCCGTGCTGCAGCGCCACTTCCCGGATGCGCTGAAGACCTAAGCAAGAACGCGAACGCGCCGCGCGGTGCGCAATCGCTCTGCGAGCCGTTGCCGCAATGCAGGCCCATCGTCGAATGCAAGCGTCACCGGGAAAGGCACGATCGCGTCCGCTCCCGCAGCCGGCACGTTGACATCTTGCAGCCGCGCCAGATCCTTCTCCGTCGTCGCCAGCGTTAGCCCGTCGCGCTTCGCCTGCGCGACCAGCGCGGCAATTTCGCTCGCCGTGAAGGCATGATGGTCGGCGAACACGTGTTCGCTGACGACGTCGATGCCGCTGGCGCGCAAGGTCCGGAAAAACCGCGCCGGATCGCCGATACCCGCGAACGCCAGCACGCGCTTGCCCTGTAACGCCGCCACCGCGCCGGTATCCGGCACGATTGCGGCATGCAACACCGCGCCGCCACGCGCCGCCACAGCTTCGGCAACGTGGTTCGCGGCCCTGCCCTCACCGATCACGATCAGCGCATCGGTGCGGGCCAGTTGCGGCGGCAACGGCGCACGCAACGGACCGGCAGGAAAGACGCGACCGTTGCCGAGACCGCGCCGCGCATCGATCACCACCAGCGACAGATCCTTGCGCAGCGCCGGATTCTGCAGGCCGTCGTCCATGACGATGACGCTGGCCGCTTGTGCACGCGCCAACGCCGCACCGGCGACACGGTCGCGCGCCACCACCACCGCGACGTGCCGCGCCATCATCAGCGGTTCATCGCCGACATCGGCGGCGCGATGCGTACGCACATCGACGCGCACCGGTCCGTGAAGGCGTCCACCATAACCACGGCTCAGCACCACGGGCTGCTCGCCGAGACCGCGCAGCAGATCCACCAGCGCCAGCACCGTCGGCGTCTTGCCGGCGCCACCGACGTGATAGTTGCCGACGCAGATCACCGGAACGCCGGCGGCAGCGCCGGGCTGCTGCATGCGCCGCGCGGCAATGGCGCCGTAAAGCATGGCGACAGGTGTGAGCAGGCGTGAGGTCAACGACGATGGCCGATGCCAGAAGGCTGGCTCATGCATCGGTGGCCCCGACTTCCAATCGCATCTGCAGCAGATAGGGCCGCAGCGCGAACAGCGTGCGCTCGAGCGCGCCACCCAACTGATCGACGACGCGTTCGGCGGTGACGATCGCGGTCTTGCGCGCCTCGGGATCGAGCAGCAGTTCGCCGATTTGCCGCACCAGCATGTCTTCGCTGTCCGCCACCCGCGCTCCGCCGGCGCGATCCAGCGCGTCGTAGACCTCGGCGAAATTGAAGACGTGCGGCCCATGCACGATGGCCGCGCCGAGCTTGGCCGCCTCGATCGGATTCTGGCCACCATGCGACACCAGCGAGCCACCCATGAAGACGATCGGCGCGAGGCGATAGAACAGCCCCAGTTCGCCCATGGTGTCGGCGACATAAATCCCGATACGCGCGCCCGGCAGTTCCTCGTGCGAGCGCAGCGCCGCCTCGACGCCGGATGCGGCCACCATGCGGGCGATAGCCTCGCCGCGATTGGGATGACGCGGCACGATCACCGTCAGCAGGCCGGGCACATGTTTGGCGATGCGTTGATGCGCCGCGAGCAGGATTTCCTCCTCGCCCGGATGCGTCGACGCTGCGACAACCACCTGGCGGCCACGCGTCAGCGCCAACAGCCGGTCGAGCTTGGCGCTATCGGCCGGCGGCGCCTTGACGTCGAGTTTGAGATTACCGGTCACCATGACGTTCCGGCTGCCCAGCGCAGCGAAGCGGTCCGCATCGGCTTGCGACTGGGCCAGGCAGATATCGAACCGGCCGAGCAGCGCGGCGATGGTTTGCGCCGCGCGCTGCCAGCGCGGAAACGACCGCGGCGACATTCGGCCATTGATCAGCACCATCGGCACCCGCCGCTCCGAGGCCGACAGGATCAGGTTGGGCCACAGATCGGACTCGATGAACAGCGCCAGATTCGGTCGCCAGTGATCGAGGAAGCGCGCGACGAAACGCGGCGAGTCATAGGGAATGTACTGGTGGATAACATCGGGCGGAAACCGCTTGGCGACGATCGCCGCCGAGGTGGTGGTGCCCGACGTGATCAGCACGCTGAATTTCAGCGCGCGCAGCCGTTCGATCAAGGCCGCCGCCGCCAGCACCTCGCCGACGCTTGCGCCGTGGATCCACACCAGCGGCCCCTCGGGGCGCGGGCGCTTGCTGTTGCCGCGCCGTTCGTCGACGCGCGCCGGGTCTTCCTTGCCCTGCTTCAACCGCCGTCCCGAGAGCACCCCCGCCAGCGGCGCTGCCGCCGCCGACAGCGTGCGGTAGAGGTGCAGCGTGAACGGCAACGGCTCAGTCATGACCGTCCTCGCCGGGGCGTCCGACGGCGGCGTAGGCGCGGCGCGTGGCGTCGTTCAGGGTCGCCTCCAGTTGCGCGCGCAGCACTTCCATCGTGGCTCCATTCGCGTCCGGCGGGACGCGGATGATGTCACCGCCGACCAGCGCGCCGCGACCGAACGGCAGGTTGATGGTGGTGCGGTCCCAGTTCTTCAGTCGCACGAAACGGCTGGTCGCCATGGCGAACGGCATGATCGGCCGGCCCGACTCGCGCGCCAGCATGATAATGCCGAGTCCCGCCACGCGCGACCGTTTCGGCACGTCGGCGGTCAATGCCATGTTGTAATTCTCGTCCAGCGCCCGCAGCATTTCCTTGAAGGCGCCGACACCACCTTTGCGGTGAAATGCCGAGCCGTGATCGCCCGAGCCGCGCACCGTCCCGATCTTCAGCCGCTCCGCGGCGATGGCATTGATCTCGCCGTCACGATGCCGCGAGATCAGCACCTTGCCGCGGTGATGCGCCTTCCTGATGAACGGAGTCATGAAATGCTGGCCGTGCCAGAAAGCCAGAATGAACGGCATTTCCGGCTCGACGATGTCGTAGACGTCCGGCGGTTCGAAACTGAACCTGTTGGTCAGCCAGACCAGGCGCAAGTATTCGGCCGCGGCCACACCGGCGGCACGTTGCAGCCACGCAGAGCGCAGGACATTGCGGGTCAGCTTTTTCAACGGCTGGACTTCGAATCTGGGCTGGCCGTTTGCCCCGGATCGAGCAGCCGATGCAGGTGCACCACGAAGTAACGCATGTGCGCGTTATCGACCGTCTGCTGTGCCTTGGCCTTCCACGCCGCGTGGGCGGTGGCGTAGTTCGGGTAGATGCCGACGATATCCAGTCTGTCGAGATCCTTGAAAGTGACGTGTTCGAGATCAGTCAGTTCGCCTCCAAAAACGAGATGGAGCAACTGCTGCGCGTGGTCGGCCATAAGTCTTGATTCCTAGCAGGATCACGGTGAGGTGGACCGCATAGGCCCAGATCACGAAGTGATCAATTCCAATAGTCTGGTGGTTCGATTCTAACATTTGCATCCCGTTTCAGCAGGTGTTTTGCAAATGCCAGAATCCAGAGACCACTAGCACGTATAAGTTTCTAGTGGCGTTTTGGATTTGACATTCGCTTCCGGCATTCGCTGCGAATTGGATAGCGAATGTCAAATCCACGCCACTAGCGTATGAGGCGAAACAAAATCAGCACCCTGCCGGCCGCGGTCACAGCCGCGGACGGTGGCTAAAGTGCTCGATGATGTGCTTATGACGATCACGCCCCGCTGCCACCAGCACCCCGTGTGTCACCTCCGGGCGGTTGTAGCCAATCGCCTCGCCCGAGAGCATGGTCATCCTACCACCCGCTTCATGGACGATCAAATCTGCTGCGGCAATGTCCCAGTCACGGCTCTGACCACCGGCAAAGGCGACGTCGAGCTTGCCATCGCCGATCCGGCAAAGCCGCAGCGCCAGCGAGCCGATTCGGGGATGGATCGCGACCCCGGCCGGCGACGGCCCGAGCTGTTCGACGATAGGCTTCGGTCCGGCGACGCGGGCGAAGTCCAGTGCGGTTCCCGACGTGGCCCAAATCGGCGCACCGTTGAGCTGTGCACCGGCACCGCGCGTGGCCACATAGAACTCGTCGCTGACCGGCGCGAACACCGCCGCCAGCGCCGGGACGCCGTGCTCGACCAAGGCCACGCTGACGCACCAGTCGTCGCGACCATTGAGATAGCTGCGCGTGCCATCGATGGGATCGACGATCCACACCCGCTGCTGCCCGAGCCGCGCGCGATCGTCCGCACTCTCCTCGGACAACCAGCCATAATGGGGCGTCGCCTGCCGCAGGCGCTGCTCGATCAAATCGTTGACCGCGATATCGGCTTCGGAAACCGGCGACGACGCGCCTTTGGTCCAGGTCTTGAGATCGGAACGGAACATCGAGAGTGCCAGCGCTCCCGCCTCGCGCACCGTTGCTGTCAGCAACTCGCAATGCTGCATCAACAGATCGGATGCGAGAGCATTAGCGTCCGGCAATCGTCAATCCTTCGATGCGCAGCGTCGGCGCGTTGACGCCGTAGCGGAACGTCAGATCGTTGGCGGGGCGCAGCGATTTGAACATGTCGAGCAGATGGCCGGCGATGGTCATTTCGCTGACCGCATAGGTCCGCTTGCCGTTCTCGATCCAGAACCCGGATGCGCCGCGGCTGTAGTCGCCGGTGACGCCGTTGACGCCGGAGCCGATCAGATCGGTGACATAGAAGCCCTCTTTGATGTCCGCCATCAATTCGTCCGGTGTGGGCTCGCCCGCTTCCATATGCAGATTGTATGCGCCTGGCGACGGCGAGGACGACACGCCACGGTGCGCGTGCCCCGTCGTCGTCAGTCCCAACTCTCGCGCGGTCGCGGAATCCAATAGCCACGACGTCAGCACGCCCTCGTCGACGATAGCGAGTTTCTTAGTCGCAACGCCTTCGGCATCGAACGACTGCGACCGCAAGCCGCGCACGCGCAGCGGATCGTCGATGATGCGAATGCTCTTGTCGAACAGTTGCTGGCCAAGCCGGTCTTTCAGGAAGCTGGTCTTGCGCGCGATCGACGCGCCGTTCGCCGCGCCCACCAGATGGCCGACCAGCGAGCCGGCGACCCGCGGATCGAAGATCACCGGCGCCTTGCAGGTCGCCGCCTTGCGGGGATTGGCCCGCGCCACCGCACGCTCGCCCGCGCGTTGTCCGATCTTCGCGGGCGCTTCGAGATCCGCGCCGTGCAAGGCCGAACTGAAATCGTAATCGCGCTCCATGCCGGTGCCTTCACCGACGATGGCCGTGGTCGAGATGCCCTGGCTCGAGCGCAGATAGGCGCCGCGAAATCCGGTCGACGTCACCAGCACCATGCCGCCGATGCCGCTCGATGCCGACGCGCCGCCGGACTTGGTGACGCCTTGCACGGCCATTGCCGCGGCCTCCGCTTCAAGCGCACGGCGCTCCAGTTCGGCGGTCGATGGCATGGCTGGATCGAGCAGATCGAGATCGGGGAAATCGCGCGCCAACAATGCCGGATCGGCGAGGCCGACATAGGCATCGTCCGGCGCGACACGCGCCATCGCCACCGCACGCTCGGCGAGCTTGGCGACATTGTCGCCGCTGACATCATTGGTCGAGACCACGGCCTGACGCTTGCCGACAAACACGCGCAGACCGACGTCGTCGCCTTCCGAGCGTTCGGATTCCTCGACGCGGCCATCGCGCACTTCGACGCCGTGCGACACACCACGCACGGCAACCGCATCGGCAGCATCGGCGCCCGCGCGCCTCGCTGCATCCACCAGCCGTTCTGCCAGCGTGCTGAGCGCCGATTGATCGAATAGATCGGAATTTACGGAACTGGCGGAGGGCGGCGACGACGCTTGTGGTGAAGGGTTCACAAACAAAATCCCAAGGCTTGGATGCAATGTCGGTCAATAGCAAATGTGCTTGATTTATGCGGACTTCAAGCACGTCGGGCAACGCAAAACGACAAAATTTCGGCTCCCGCGCAACGAGTCGTCAATCATGCCCGCCAAGGTCTTGTCAATCATGCGAACCAAAGCAGGGCAAGTGACTTTCGATTAACCAGGCTTCTTAAGCCAATCCGGACGCGGGTCTGGCAAGGTCTTGCGTATCGACCGGGAGCATAATCCTGGCGGGGAGATCAAAGTCTTGCGGCGTCAAACAGTAACAGGCGGGATCAATCCCGTCGGGTCGAGCCGTGCCATGCGGCTCGACCCCCACTCACTGCCGGTCAGCTTCGAGGCGCATGACGTGCGCGCCGATGGCGGCGTCCGGCACATCGAATTACACCGGGAACAAGTCGTCCTGCGTCGCGCCGTGCGCGGCATGCGGATGGCGATCAATGTCCGCGTCAGCGATTTTCTCGGCATCGCCGTGCGCGGTTCCGATGAGACACGGATGCTGGTGCTGGTGCATCGCGATCCGTCATTGTCGATTCCGCTTTGCGACGTGCCCGATGCCGAGGCCATCGCCGAGACGTGGCAATTGTGGAGCGACATCTTCGCGCTACCGCAACTCGAAGACGATGCGCGCGACCCCGCGCCGCGCCGGCGACGTCATAACGCGATCCGAAGCCGGCGGCCGAAATTCCTGGTGCGGCGGCGCGCCGGAGCTTCGCTCGATGCGGCCACCATCCATCGCGGCGAATACGAGATCATCGCTCGGGATTGACGTGAGTTATCGCAGGCTCAATTGATCGCGCGGACGAAAGCGTCCGCGACGAGGCCAGCGAATAGCAGCAATCCGGCGTCGCGGTTGGACTTGAAGATGCGCAGGCACAGCGCAGGATCGGCAATCTCCAGCCGCCTGATCTGCCACACCAGATGCGCGGCGAAAGCTGCGAGCCCCAACGCCGCGAACCATCCAGCCCCGGCGAGCCACAGCGCCACACCGATCAACACCACGGCGATGCTGTAGAAGATCCACAGCGCCCGATGCGTGCGCGCGCCGAACAGCAGCGCCGTCGACTTGATGCCGACCAGCGCATCGTCCTCGGCATCCTGATGCGCGTAGATTGTGTCGTAGCCGATCACCCACGCGATCGAACCGGCATAGAGCACCAATGCCGCCGCATCGATGCGCGCCAGCGTCACCGCGAAGCCCATCAGCGCGCCCCACGAGAACGCCAGGCCGAGAAAAATCTGCGGCCAGTACGTCACCCGCTTCATGAACGGATAGATCGCCACCACCGCCAGCGACGCAATTCCGGTCAGCACCGCGAAACGATTGAACTGCAGCAGCACGACGAGACCGATCAATGCCTGCGCGATCAGAAAAATCACCGCCTGCGTCACGCTGACCTGCCCGGCCGGAATCGGCCGCGAACGCGTCCGCTCGACCTGCGCATCGAGATGGCGATCGGTAATGTCGTTCCAGGTGCAGCCTGCGCCGCGCATGATGAAAGCGCCGATGAAGAACAGCGCCACGTTGAGCGGCAGTTGGCGCAGATCGTGCGCGACGCCGGCGGCCAGCGCCGCCGACCACCAGCACGGCATCAATAGCAGCCACGAACCGATCGGCCGGTCCAGCCGCGACAAGCGCAGATACGGCCGCGACCACAGCGGCGCGCGGGTATCGACCCAGTTGTTGGTGGCATCGGCGACGCGGGCCGCAGCACCGGTCATGGCAAGCCTGTCATCGAACGGCGACTATCGGGTCAGCACATTGCCGTTGAGCGTATCGAAGGTGCTGCCGCCACGTTTGGTATTGTTGGCTTCGGGCAACGAGGCCGACGATCCCAGCACATCGCTGAGACTCGGACCAGCGGGACCGCGCGGCTGCTGCGCCTGCTGTTGCGCGATGCCGCACACCTGCTTGAGCAGCTTCTCGGTGTTCTTGTGACCGGCCACGAGTTGTTCGTGAATCTGCGCCGGGATACCGCACTTCTGCGCGTGCGATTCCACATACTTGATCATCTTCACTTCGGCCTGCGAGAAGCTGCCGATCAGCTTGCAGGCTTCTGCCGGCGGTGCGCGGCGGTCGCTCGCCGCCTTGATCAGGTTGCCGCGCCGCTCAGCATCCTTGCGTAGCGGCATGAAGCCGTCCATGCAGGCCGCATCGCCACCACCGCCGGCCTGAGGCGCCGGCGAGAAGCCACCGGAAATCGGCGCGGCGCCATTCGACGGGAACGGACTCGGCGCGCCGATCGAGGCGCGCGGCGCGGTGCCGTTGACGGGCGGGAAAGCCGGGTCACTGCGTGGTGCGGCATTCACCGGCGGAAACACAGAGTCGTTCTTGGCGGCGCTGCCATTCACTGGCGGAAACACCGAATCGTTCTGGGCTGGAGTCACTCCCGCCGGCAACGGTGCCGGAAAAGCACCCTGCGCAAGCACCGGCCCAGCCTGCAAGCTGACAGCGGCCACAGCCAGCGACACGATCAAGCATCGGATCATCACAGATTTCCCTTCGGCAAATCCCGACGGTTCCAAGGTTCTCGAAATACTCAGCGATTTGCGGTTTAGAACCTTTTACGATTCCTGCCCCCGCTTAACAACCCGCCGAATGGGGCGGCAGCGCGGCGCATGGCCGCGTCGGTGCTGGCAATTACCCGCTATTGCGCTAATAACCGGTAACCAAACGGATTTTTGCAATGCCACTGGCGGATTTTCGCAGCCCCAGGCTGTTTGTCGATGCCTCTCTCAGTGCCGATGCGCGCGTTCCGCTCGACCGTGCACAGGCCAATTACCTCGGCAACGTGCTTCGGCTGACCGCCGGCAGCCCGATCCTGGTGTTCAACGGCCGGGACGGCGAATGGCGGGCCGCCATCGAGGGCGGCAAGCGGCCGGACCGCCTCACCGTGCTGCACCAGACGCGGCCGCAGGATGCGCTGCCAAACCTGACTTACCTGTTCGCGCCGCTCAAGCACGCGCGGCTCGATTACATGGTGCAGAAAGCCGTCGAAATGGGCGCGGCGACGCTACAACCGGTCCTGACGCGGCATACCCAGGTCACCCGCGTCAACAGCGAGCGGATGCGCGCCAACGTCATCGAAGCGGCCGAACAATGCGGCATCCTCAGCATCGCCACGGTCAACGAGCCGTTGGCGCTCGACCGCTATCTGAGCCAGCGCGATGGCCGCCGCCTGCTGGTGTTCTGCGATGAGGCCGCCGATGTCGCGGCCCCCGTCGCGGCCCTTGCGGCGGCCCCTGCAGCCGATGGAATCGACCTGCTGATCGGTCCCGAAGGCGGCTTCGCGGACGACGAGCGGAGCGCCCTGCTCCGCCAGCCCCACATCCTGCGGCTATCGCTGGGCCCGCGCATTCTGCGTGCGGATACCGCCGCCGTGGCCGCACTGGCGCTCGTGCAAGCCGTGCTGGGCGATTGGACACCGTCCGCCACCGGCTGACCCCAGGCCCCTCTGGCGCCACCGCTGCAGACAGCGCCGGGCCTCGACGGCGGCCCCGCGGCACCTCATTCCATTCCCGTGACAGCGTTCTGTGCGGTTCTGTCGCAGAGATCGCTGAATAGCTGCTCTTGCAACTCATTCGCATATCATTCAGATGCAGATGCGAACGAGTTGCATGAGAGTAAGATGATCCGCTGGGGACTTTTGGCCGCGACGGCGGCGCTGGTGAGCGACGTGGCGACGCGGAGTGAAGTCTATGCGCAAGCCGTCGAACTGCCTGCTATCGAGGTTACGGCGCCCCGCAAACCGAAGCCGAAGCAGGCCCGGCGCGGTCCGGCGCCGGTGCGGACCCAACCGGCGGCACTTGCGGCCACTGAGCCCTCGCCGCCTCCGGTCGATGCGCCTTCGATTCCCACGGCTCCCTCTTTCGCGTCGACATCCGTGCAGACGGCCGAGCAGACCCTGAGCCACGCCGCCGCCTCGCTTGGCGACTCGCTCGGCACCATGCCCGGCGTCTCAGCCACGTCGTTCTCACCGGTCGCCAGCCGTCCGGTCATTCGCGGTCTCGGCGGCTTCCGCGTCCGCACCCAGGAGGACGGCATCGGCTCGCATGACATGGCCAACCTCGGCGAGGATCATGCCGTGTCCATCGATCCGCTGATCGCGGGACAGGTCGAGGTGGTGCGCGGGCCGGGTACGCTGCGTTACGGCTCGCAGGCCATCGGCGGTGTCGTCAGCGCCAATAACGGCCGGATCCCGACAGCCATCCCGCGGAATGGTGTCGCCTTCGAATCGCGCGGCGGCTTGACCAGCGTCAATCGCGGCTATGACGGCGCCGTGTTGCTCGACGCCGGCGGCGGCAACGTCGCCATCCATGCCGATGCCTTCAAACGCCAGGCCGGCGACTACCGTATTCCGGGCGGGGTGCAGCCGAATTCGAGCTACACCTCGGATGGCCACGCCGTCGGCGGCTCATATATTTTCGACAGCGGTTTCGTCGGCGTGTCTTATCAGCACATGGCGATGACCTACTTCATTCCGGGCATCGAATCCGCGCGCGAGAAGAATCACATCGCCCTGCAGCAATCGAAGTGGTCGAGCCGCGGCGAATGGCGGATCGCCGAGAGCGGCATCGACGCGGTGCGTTACTGGCTCGGCTACACCGACTACAAACACGACGAGGCCGACATTTTCGGTGGTGTCACGGTGATCGGATCGACCTTCAAGAATCGCGAGATGGAATCGCGCGTCGAGGTCTCGCATCTGCCGGTCGCCACCGCATTGGGCGAATTGCGCGGCGTCGCCGGCCTGCAAGCCGGGCGCCGCCAGCTTTCGGTCGGAGGCTTCACCGAAGAATTGCTGTCGCCGGCGCGCGCCAGCAACATCGCTGCCTTCCTGTTCGAAGAACTGCAGATGACGCAACGGCTGCGCGGACAGGCTGCGGTGCGTGTCGAACAAACTAAAATCGACGGCACCGGCGCGCGCTTCCCGGCGTCATTCCTGCCGCCGCCCAATCAACCCGTGGTGTTTCCGGTCGATCGCCAGTTCATGCCGGTCAGCGCCAGCGCCGGTCTTCTCTATGACTTGCCATATGACGTGATCGCGCGCGTCACCGTGCAGCATGTCGAGCGTTCGCCGGACCCCATCGAGCTGTTCTACAAGGGACCGCACGATACGCCGCGCACCTTCGAGATCGGCGATCCGACGATGACGCTGGAGAAAGCCAACACCGTCGAACTCGGCTTGAAGCGCGGCCGCGGCGCAACCCGCTTCGAAGCGTCGGTGTACTACACCAAATTCCACAACTTCATTTTCAAGAACTTCACCGGCATCCGCTGCAACGATACGTTCGCGACCTGCGGCAAGCCCGGAGCAACCTTCGACCAGATCATCTATTCGCAACGCGACGCCACCTTTGTCGGCGGAGAAATTCAGGTCGAGCACGATGTCGCACGCATCTGGAACGGCGTGTGGGGAATCGAGGCGCAGTACGATATGGTTCGCGCGACCTTCAGCGACGGCAGCTATGTGCCGAAGATTCCACCGCACCGGCTTGGCGGCGGCGTGTTCTACCGCGACCCGAATTGGACCGCCCGCGTCAACCTGCTGCATGCCTTTGCGCAGAACGACCTCGGCGCGTTCGAGACGCCGACCGCAGGCTTCAACCTGCTCAATGCCGAGCTGAGCTACACCGCGACACTGCCGGTCAACGGCTGGGCCACGCAGATGACTGTCGGGCTCAAGGGCGAGAACCTGCTCGATGAGAACATCCGGCTGCACCAGTCCTACAAGAAGGACGAAGTGCTGCAGCCGGGCCGCAATGTCCGGCTGTTTGCCTCGGTCAAATTCTGAACCCGCCACCGCGCCAAATGTATTAAGCGACTTCGCTATTCGAGGTCGAAACCCGCAGCCCGTCGTGCTAAGGGCTGCCGTAGCGAACGCGCCCGACGGCCTGGCAACGTTGCCGCGCTGTTGAAACATACTTAACTTCAATGAGTTAGATGCGTCTCGTGGGCTGCCCCGGATGTCACTGGGCGGCGCGCAAGCGCTTTTGAGCATCGTGGACGAGACCAATGAGCAAACCCGCCGCCCCCCGCGCGACCGGAACTGCCGCCTGGGCGGCAGAGCTGCTGTCGTCGTTCGCGGACGCCGGTTACGTCCGCGCCGAACCGCCGATCCTGCAGCCTGCCGAACCATTCCTCGATCTGTCGGGTGAGGACATCCGCAAGAGCCTCTATCTCACCACCGATGCCGGTGGCGAAGAGCTATGCCTGCGCCCCGACCTGACCATCCCGGTGGCACGCGACTATCTCGCGTCTAGCCGCAACGGCAAACCCGCCGGCTTCTGCTATTTCGGCCCGGTGTTCCGCTATCGCGACGGCAAGCCCAGCGAATTCCTGCAGGCCGGCCTCGAATCCTTCGGCCGACAGGATCGCGCCGCGGCCGACGCCGAAATGCTGGCGCTCGGTCTCGAAGCCACTTCCACGCTCGGTATCGACGACGTCGAGATCCGCACCGGCGACGTCGCGCTGTTCATCGCACTGATCGATGCGCTCGACCTCTATCCCGTGTGGCGGCGGCGGCTGATCAAGGACTTCAACCGCAAGGTCAGCCTGGCGCAGGATATTGCGCGGCTGACGCTGGAGACCGAACCGACGCGCAACGAATATCAGGGCGTGCTGGCGGCCTTGGCCGGGTCCGATCGCAAGGCCGCGTTGGCGCTGGTGACCGACCTGATGTCGATCGCCGGCACCACCAATGTCGGCGGCCGCACCGTCGCCGAGATCGCCGACCGCTTCCTCGAGCAATCGACGCTGCAGGGCGGCGCGCTGCCCCGCGACGCGCTGCAACTGATTAACCGATTCCTCGCCATCGCCGGCACGCCCGAAGATGCGCTGCGCCAGTTGCGGACGCTGGCCGCCGACGCCAAGGTCGACGTCAATGCCGCCGTCGATGAATTCGAGCGCCGCATCGGCTTCATGACCCAGCGCGGCATCGATCTGGCTGCGACGCGCTTCTCGACCTCGTTCGGCCGCGGCGTCGATTACTACACCGGGTTCGAATTCGAACTTCACCGCAAAGGCAACGGCGACGACCCGCTGGTCGCGGGCGGACGCTACGACGGCTTGATGACTCAGCTCGGCGCGCCGGAGCCGATCCCGGCGGTCGGCTTCTCGATCTGGGTCGAGACTTTGACACAGGTTCGCCGCAACGCTGCCGCAAGCAAAATTGGCGCGAGCGCATCATGACCGCACCCTTCGTTCTCGCTGTCCCGTCGAAGGGACGTCTGCAGGAAAACGCCGAGGCGTTCTTTTCCCGCGCCGGATTGGTATTGTCCAAACCCGGCGGCGCCCGCGACTATCGCGGCACCATCGCCGGCCTCGACAATGTCGAGATCGCTTATCTCTCCGCGAGTGAAATCGCGGCGAACCTCGCGCGCGGTGCCGTGCATCTCGGCATTACTGGCGAAGACCTGATCCGCGAAAGCATCCTCGATGCCGACAGCCGCGTGGCTTTGATCGAGGCGCTCGGCTTCGGCAGCGCGAACGTGGTTGTCGCTGTGCCGCAGGCGTGGATCGACGTCCGCACCATGGCCGACCTCGACGATGTGACGACGGAATTCCGCGCGCAGCACAACCGGCGGATGCGCGTTGCCACCAAGTACATCAACCTGACGCGCGGCTTCTTCGCGCAGCACGGCATCGTCGACTATCGCATCGTCGAAAGCGCCGGCGCCACCGAAGGCGCACCCGCCACCGGCACCGCAGAGATGATCGTCGACATCACCACCACCGGAGCGACGCTGGCAGCCAACGGCCTCAAGGTGCTGGACGACGGCGTCATCCTGCGCAGCCAGGCCAATCTGGTCGCATCGCGCAGCGCCGACTGGTCGAGCGATGCCCGCGAAACCGCGCGCGTCATCCTCGACCATATCGCCGCTCGCGCCCGCGCCAGCAAATACAAGGAAGTGCGGACACGCTTCACCGGTTGCGATGCGAAGCTGCTTGCCGAAGCGCACAGTCGTTTCGGTGTGGTGTCGCCATTCGGCGGTCCGACCTCATCCGGCATGCTGACGCTGCACTGCCCGCCGTCGCAAATCTACGCGCTCGGCAGCTTCCTGCGCGACCACGGCGCCGACACTGTCTCGGTGGCATCGCTCGACTATGTACTGGATCGCGAGAATCCGCTGTTCGCCAGGCTGCAGGCGTTTCTGCCGTGACCATATCGCTGCCAGCCTGTCATTGCTGAAATGCGGCCCAGACCTCATATTATGCGCTGTGCACATCGAAGCCTCGGAAAGCTGATCGATGGCGCCGAACAGGGAAACAGCCAGCGTGCCTGCTGATATCAACACCGCAACCGCGCAACGCCTGTCAATTGTCGTCCCGCTCTACAACGAGGCCGCCGGGCTGGCCCGGCTGCACGAACGCCTCATCGCAATGGCGAATACGCTCCGGCAACGCTTCGACCTGTCGTCCGAGGTGATCTACATCGATGACGGCAGCGCCGATACGACGCTGAATATCGCACGCGAGTTGCCGGCGACATCGCTCGACGTTCAGGTCGTCTCGCTGTCGCGCAACTTCGGCAAGGAAGCCGCGCTGATGGCTGGCCTCGATTACGCCGGCGACGGTGCCATCCTGTTCATGGATGGTGACGGCCAGCATCCGCCGGATCTGGTCGAGAAACTGGTCGGTCATTGGATCAACGATGGCTACGACGTGGTCTACACCGCCAAGGCACATCGCAACAACGAATCCGTTCTGCGCCGCGTCGCCGTGCATGGATTTTACGCACTGATCAATTGGGGTGCGCGGCAGAAGATACCGGAAGACGCCGGCGACTTCCGCCTGCTATCGCCGCGTGCCGCCGCCGCACTACGCCAGCTCCCCGAGCGCAATCGTTTCTTCAAGGGACTGGCGAGCTGGATCGGCTTCCGCCAAATCCGCGTCGATTACGAACCGGCGCCGCGCGCGCATGGCGTCACCACTTTCAGTCCGGGCCGCCTGCTCGGCCTCTCGATCGAGGGCCTCACTTCGTTCTCCGTGGCACCGCTGCGCTTCGCCAGCATGCTCGGACTGCTGCTGGCGTTCGGCGCATTCCTGTTCGGCCTGTCGATCTTGTGGGAAACGCTGGTGAAAGGCGAGTCGGTTCCGGGCTATCCATCGCTGGTCGTCGGCCTGATGACCATCGGCGGCGTTCAGTTGCTGATGATCGGCATCGTCGGTGAGTACATCGGCAAGATTCTTTCCGAGCTGAAAGCGCGGCCGATCTACTTCGTCGCCGAGCACCGCACCAGGCGGGCCGAAGCCAAGAGTGAATTGGGCGACGACAAGCGGACCGCCGCCGAATGAGCGACGCCGTGCCGGTGCGCCGTATTTGGCTGTGCGCCGACGACTACGGCATCAGTCCCGGCGTCAATCGCGCCATCTGCGAACTGATCAAGCTGCGCCGCCTCAATGCGACGTCCGTCATGGTCACGGGCCCTGCAATCGGACAAGACGACATCGCCGCACTCAAAGCCGCCGCCGTCGATAATCCGCATTGCGCCGTCGGTCTGCACGCGGTGCTGACCGCGCCGTTTCATCCGTTGACGATGCCGTTCAAGCCGCTCGATGGCGGCTTGTTCCTGCCGCTGACGAAATTGCTTCGCGTCAGTGCTTTGCAAAGGTTGGATACCGAAATCATCGGCGCCGAATTCGCGGCACAGATCGCGGCCTTCACCGCGTTGCTGGGACGTGCGCCGGATTATGTCGACGGCCACCAACACGTGCAGGTATTTCCGCAGGTTCGCGACGCTTTTCTCGACGCTGTCAAAAGTCACGCGCCGCAAGCCTGGGTGCGCCAGTGCGGACGTGCTCGACCGCTGCGGCTGGGACCGCCGAAAGCGCTGCTGCTCGACACGCTGAGCCTCCAATTCCGCCGCAAGGCTGCGCGATCCGGGCTGGCATTCAACCCCGGTTTCGCCGGGGCCTATGACTTCACGCGACAGCCGGACTTCGGCACCCTGATGCGCTCTTTCCTCGACGGTCTGCCGGACGGTGGCCTTGTCATGTGCCACCCCGGATTCGTCGATGACGTTTTGGTGCAACTCGATCCTCTGACCGATCAGCGCGAACGCGAATACGCCTATCTCACGAGCGCCGCCTTCCCGGCCCTGCTGGCCGAGCAGGGCGTGGCGCTGCGCTGAGAACATCGCAACGCTTCAGGCCGACATTGCGGAAAAGTAATTTTCGCCCAGTGCTACCACCAAAATTATTTTGGCGAGCGCACTTATTGCGACACAAACCACGCCTACATCTTGGACGGTTTCGCATTGGGAGAACGCCATGACACCGCAAGAACGGCAGATGATCGAGGAGCTTTTCGACCGGCTGGCCCGCGTCGAAAGCGCAGTGCGCGATCCGGGCGCCGAAGCCGCGATCGCACAGGCCTGGCAGCGCGCACCCAACGCCGCCTATGCGCTGGTGCAGACCGTGCTGGTGCAGGACGAGGCGCTGAAACGCGCCAATGCACGCATTCAGGAACTGGAAGCTGCGGGAACGTCCGCCGCGCAGAATCCGCCCGGCAGTTTCCTCGATTCGATGCGCGACGCCGTGTTCGGACAGAACGCCGCACGCGGCTCGGTGCCGAATGTGCAGCCGCCCGGCGCGTCCAACCGGCCGGCCTGGAACACCGGTCAGGTGCTCGGTGCGCCCGGCGGCGCACCGGGACAATATGCTCCGCAGCAAGCACCGGCTGGCGGTGGCGGCGGCGGTTCGTTTCTCGGAACGGCGGCGGCGGCCGCTGCCGGTATGGTCGGCGGTTCGCTGCTGCTCGGCAGTATCCGCTCGATGATGGGCGGCGGTCATCAGAGCTTTGGCGATGGCGGCGCACTTGGCGGCGACCGTGGCGGCGGCAGCAATCCGTGGGGCTCGGATCAGTCCGGCGGCAGTCTCGCGCGTGACGCCGGCCTCAACGATATTGGCTCGAGCGGACGGCAAGCGGACGCGAGCCGCGCCGGACAATTCGATCAGGCACAAGCCGATGCCGATCAGGACCAGGATCAAGATCAGGACGATGACGACGATTTCGCCGACATGGAGTCGGACGACTTCGATGATGGTGGCGACAGCGACTACGCGTGACAGACCACCAGTAGCCTAAAACAGCAACGGCCGCTCTCACGAGCGGCCGCTTTGTTTGTGCTGCACGAACGTCAGATCACGACGACCCGGGCGCCGACATTGACCCGACCGTAGAGATCGATGACGTCTTCATTTCGCATGCGGATGCAGCCCGACGAGACGTTGGTGCCGATCGTCCACGGCTCGTTGGAACCGTGAATGCGATAGAGAGATGAGCCGAGATACATCGCGCGCGCGCCGAGCGGATTTTCCGGACCGCCTTCCATGTGTCGCGGCAGATCGGGACGGCGAGCCAGCATCTCCTTCGGCGGCGTCCATGCCGGCCATTCCTTTTTCGCGGAAATGGTCTTCACACCCGACCAGGTGAAGCCGGGGCGGCCGACGCCAATACCGTAACGCAGCGCGCTGCCGTCACCTTGCACGAGATAGAGAAACTTGTTCGGCGTATCGATAACGATCGTCCCTGCCCGCTCCTTGCCGTGATACTCGACCAGTTGCTTCTCATATTTCGGATCGAACGCCGGTCGCGCCGGATCGATCGACTGCTGGCGCATGCCTTGCGGCGCATACATCGTCTGCCCCGGCGCGTAGGCCGGCTGCGGTTCGTACATCTGCTGCACCGGATAGCGCGAACGGCGCTGCGGCTGCTCGCCGCTAAACAGGAACTCGATAAAGCCACCGCCCATATTCGGGCGTTCGGCATAGGCGACACGCGTCGGCGCAGGCGGCGGCTCCGGTTGATCGGCATAAAACACCCTCGGCTGCGCGACGGGGATGACAACTTCTACCGCTGCAGCGGAAGACAGGCTCAGGCCGAGGCTCGAGGCGCCGGCGACGACCGCAATCGAAAATGTCTTGAACATCGACTTACTCTGTACTGTTGCGTCATGAACATGCCCCTCGGCAATCATGGACGACCCGGACACGGAGCGTCGCGAGATCGGCGGCATCGTCAGCCGCGTCGATCTGCCCGCAGCATCGAAGCCGATGATGCGTCATTCACGCCAGGAGCGCTTTGCACGTGGTTGACTAAAGATCAAAACCGCATCGGTTTGGTAAACGACACCGCCGTTTGGATTCACCACGTCACCAACGAGGCGCCGTTCCTGCTGTCAGCGTTTATTTTCGATGAACGACGGGTAGCGTTGGTTAATCAATGGTGTGCGTGAGATTCATCGCGAAAAGTTCCCGCTGTGAACTCACCGTTAAATGCCGACGCGCTAGAACCAGTTCGATAAAGCTGGGGGTTTTGATGGTTGTGCAACGCAAGCGTTTTCGCATTGAGGATATCGTGTTCGGCAACGCGCCGCCCGCCGAGGATGTCAGTAATGACGTCATGCCAATGCACCGCGAAATCATGAGCGAACTGCGCGCCATCCGCGAGCAGATGGCAGCGCAACGAGGCGTCAAGAGCGACACCACCACCGAAGCTACGTTGCAACAGGTTGCCGATGCCAATTCCCTGTTGCAAACCTACCGCGCGCAAATCGAGCAATGCGAAAAACTCAAGATCGAGCTCGACTTGATTCACGATGCCATCAATCGCACCAAGCAGGAAATTGCCGTGCTACATGGCAAGTCCTTCAACGGCGCGGAAATGGCGAAGGTGACCGGTGAACTCGGCGCCGTCGTCGGCGGAACCGAAGAGGCCACGCAGCAGATCCTCGAAGCCGCCGAAGCCATCGACCAATCGGCCAGCGCTATGGCCAAGGTCACTTCGCCCGACCAGCAGCGCCTGCTCAGCGAAGAAATTCAGGAACGGGTCATCGCCATCTTCGAAGCGTGCAATTTCCAGGACCTTACCGGCCAGCGCATCAACAAGGTGATGAACACGATGAAGTTCGTCGAGCATCACATCAACGTCATGATGGATATCTGGGGCGGCGTCGATGCCATCAAGGCCCATGCACCGGCGGTGATCGATGACCGCGTCGGCGATGCGCGTCTGTTGAACGGGCCCAAAACCGATGGCGACGTCGGTCACGCCTCGCAGGACGATATCGACGCCATGTTCGGCTAGCGGACGCCGCTATTGCCGCACAGGCTGCGGCGACCGGACAACGATAAAGCAGCCAAGCGCAACGATCGCGCCCAGCGCCCCCAGTTCGAGCACGACACTGTCCGACAAGCCTTCTATCGCAGAAGCCACTGCGAACGGCGCCAGGGCCTGCAGGATTAGGGCCGGCCGGGCGATCCGGCCAATTACGCGGCCGTAGCCGGCCGGGCCGAACAGATGCAGCGGCAAGGCTCCGCGCACGATGGTCATGACGCCGTTGGCGGCGCCGAACATGATCGCAAAGACCGCAGCGACCAGCGGCGAAATACCCAGGATCGCCATCAGCGAGAAAGCGACGGCCATCGCCAGAATCGCAACGCGCGCGACCCATAGCGGACTGGTGCGGCTGGCAAACATGAAATCGCCCAGCCGCGCCACCACCTGCGAGGGTCCAAACAGCGCGCCGATGGCAACGACCGTGCTTGCCGCAATACCGTGACGTCCGAGCATCGCCAGGAGGTTGGAGGTCACGCCGGAGAGGATGAACGCGTGGAGCCCGAACGCCGCGGTCAACAAGAGAAAGGCAGCACCGTGGGGCGCAAGGTATGCCGTCGTCGTCGGCGCGGCGCTGGCGGGCGCCCCGCCAGCCGACTTGAAAACCGCGCGCGGCAGCGCGAAGGCATGTAGCGGCGCCACCACCAGGACGAAGACGGCCGCGAATGTCATATAAGCCCCGCGCCAACCGACCTGCTCGATGAGCACATGGGTTGCCGGCCAGCCCACAGTCGAAGCAAAGCCGCCTGCGAACGTCACAAAGGTGATCTGCCGCCGCGCCGACGCACCAAATATCCGGGTCAGTGTGGTGAAAGCCGGATCGTAGAGCGTCGTCGACATGCCGACGCCGATCAATAACCAACACAGCAGATAGGTGATGCGTTGATCCGCCACTGCGATACCGGCGAGACCGGCGGCACCCGCCAGCGCCCCCAGCGACATCACGCTGTTACCGCCGTGACGATCGATCAGGCCGCAGGCGGTCGGCGAGAACATGCCGGAGACGATCAAGGCGACGGAGAGCCCGGCCATGCAGAAGGCCAGTGACCAGCCGTGTTCGGCCGCCATGTGCGGCGCGGTCAGCACCGGGGGATAGATCAGGATGCCCCAGGCCAGAATTTCAGTGAAGGAAAGCACCAGGACTGCGCGCTCAGGCCCCAGCAGTAGATCGCGCAGTTTGTGCATTGGACGACGGCTTTAAGGACGACAGCGCCTCCTGCGCCTTACGCGCGCGGGGCGCAGCGAACGTAGACCATGTTGCCGTAGCGTGTCCCGGCATCCTTGTCGATGAAGCGGGTCACCAGCACCTTGCCGTCGAACGAGATGATCTCGCGATCCTTTTCGCCGCCGGCCGGGCCTTCCGGTCCGATGTAATTCTTGCCGCTCGGGCTGCCCTTGAGGCGAAGCTCCTGCGGCGTCGCCTCGTCTGCCAGATGCATTACGACACCGCCATTGGCCCCGGCGCCGATGACATAGGGATTCTTGCACTGGCCGCGCGCGGCGGCTTCGGTGCGCGCCCGGTCGTTCGGGTTCTGGTAGGAGGCCAATCCCCAGCGGCCAACCAGTTCGCTCGACCGGATGGTCGACGGAATCTCTGGCGCCGCCGCCGGTTCCTGCACCGCGGAGGGCTGCGACGTACTGAACGTCTCGCATCCGGCAAGCAGCATGGCCAACAGCGAGGCAGCCCCGACGTTGAGCAGCACACGTCCCTGACGCGAGACGGCGCGTCCACGGCGCAATTGTGTTTCAACCATATAAATCCCCTTAACGAAGGTTGTCTGCCGCACGCATCTCACCAGCGGTCCTGTCCTGCCGGACCGATCCCCTGCAGTCAATGATGCGCCGCAGCGATACCGTTTCTTCAACCATCCTAGATTCGCCTCACCAACGCATTAAGCCGTTCGCTTGACAGGATCGGCGCCAACCCATATTTCCGGGCACGAGATTGGCACTCCGGCCTCGCGATTGCCAAAACATCTGCCTGTCGGCGGTTCCCCATCTTTTAAGGGCACTGCCCAATCAAAATCGCTGGCGATTCAGACCGTAACCGAACCCCAAAGGAACGTCATGGCTAAAACCAAATTTCGTCCACTGCATGACCGCGTCGTGGTGAAGCGTATTGATGCCGAGGAAAAAACCAAGGGCGGCATCATCATTCCGGATAGCGCCAAGGAAAAGCCGTCCGAAGGCCAGGTCATCGCCGTCGGCCCCGGTGGCCGTGACGAAAGCGGCAAGCTGATCCCGATCGACATCAAGACCGGCGATCGCGTGCTGTTTGGCAAGTGGTCGGGCACCGAGATCAAGCTCGACGGTGAGGATCTCCTCATCATGAAGGAATCCGACATCATGGGCGTGGTCGGCTAACCGCTTTTTTTCTCTCAATCTAATGAACCGCCAGTTTTGATGCGTCATGCCTGGACTTGATCCCGGCATCCATCTTGCAAAAGCGATGGATTGCCGGGTCGAGCCCGGCAATGACCCGGAAAACGGTGCGGCGACTAATTCACACAGGAGTAATTCTCTATGGCAGCCAAGGACGTTAAATTTTCCGGCGACGCGCGCGACCGCATGCTGCGCGGCGTCGATATCCTCGCCAACGCCGTCAAGGTCACGCTCGGTCCGAAGGGCCGCAACGTCGTCATCGACAAGAGCTTCGGCGCACCGCGCATCACCAAGGACGGCGTCACCGTCGCCAAGGAAATCGAACTCGAGGACAAGTTCGAGAACATGGGCGCGCAGATGGTGCGTGAAGTCGCCTCGAAGACCAACGATCTGGCTGGCGACGGCACCACGACCGCTACCGTTCTGGCGCAGGCCATTGTGCGCGAAGGCGCCAAGTCGGTTGCCGCCGGCATGAACCCGATGGACCTCAAGCGCGGCATCGACATCGCCGTTGCCGCCGTAATCAAGGACATCGAGAAGCGCGCCAAGCCGGTCGCCTCCTCCGCGGAAGTCGCGCAGGTCGGCACCATCTCGGCCAACGGCGACTCCAACATCGGCAAGATGATCGCCCAGGCGATGCAGAAGGTCGGCAACGAGGGCGTCATCACGGTCGAGGAAAACAAGTCGCTCGAAACCGAGGTCGACATTGTCGAAGGTATGAAGTTCGACCGCGGCTACCTGTCGCCGTACTTCGTGACCAACGCCGAAAAGATGACCGCCGAGCTGGAAGACGTCTACGTGCTGCTGCACGAGAAGAAGCTGTCGGGTCTGCAGGCCATGCTGCCGGTGCTCGAAGCCGTCGTGCAGTCGGGCAAGCCGCTGCTGATCATTGCGGAAGACGTCGAAGGCGAAGCTTTGGCCACGCTGGTGGTCAACCGTCTGCGCGGTGGCCTCAAGGTTGCCGCCGTCAAGGCACCGGGCTTCGGCGATCGCCGCAAGGCCATGCTGGAAGACATCGCCATCCTGACCGGTGGCCAGTTGATCTCCGACGAACTCGGCATGAAGCTCGAGAGCGTCACCATCAACATGCTCGGCCGCGCCAAGAAGGTGGTGATCGACAAGGAGAACACCACCATCGTCAACGGCGCAGGCAAGAAGCCCGCGATTGAAGCCCGGGTCGGCCAGATCAAGGCGCAGATCGAGGAAACCACCTCGGACTACGACCGCGAGAAGCTGCAGGAGCGTCTGGCCAAGCTCGCCGGCGGCGTCGCGGTGATCCGTGTCGGCGGCGCGACCGAAATCGAGGTCAAGGAGAAGAAGGATCGCGTCGAGGACGCGCTGAACGCGACCCGCGCTGCGGTTCAGGAAGGCATCGTCCCCGGCGGCGGCACTGCATTGCTGCGCGCCAAGAAGGCGGTCGGCCGCATCTCCAATGACAACGCGGACGTTCAGGCCGGCATCAACATCGTGCTCAAGGCGCTGGAAGCCCCGATCCGTCAGATCGCGGAAAACGCCGGCGTCGAGGGCTCGATCGTGGTCGGCAAGATCCTCGACAACAAGACCGAGACGTTCGGCTTCGATGCTCAGAACGAAGAGTACGTCGACATGGTTGCCAAGGGCATCATCGATCCCGCCAAGGTGGTGCGCACTGCGCTGCAGGACGCCTCCTCGGTGGCCGGTCTGCTGGTGACCACCGAAGCCATGGTCGCCGAACTGCCGAAGGAGCCGGCCCCGCCGATGCCGGGCGGCGGCGGAATGGGTGGCATGGGCGGCATGGGATTCTGATCCCGCCAGCCTCATTCGACCACGGAAGGCCGCCTTTGGGCGGCCTTCTTGCTTTTGCATGAGGTTTCTGCTTCCTCGGCCCTGTTTCAGGCTATCGGAGCGCGAAACCGAAACATATGTAGCAGCGTCCGCTGCCCTCACGCTCTAACCATCGGCGAGAAAACTGCAATGCGCGCAATCCTTGTTTGCCTGCTCGGCATCGTCGTAGCTTCGCCTGACCTGGCCCTCGCCCAGAAGAATACCGCCAAACTGCCGGCCGGGAATGAACCGCGCTACTTCACCTCCATCGACGGATTGATGGATGGCAACGCCGATGTCGTCCTGAAGGAGAATTATCAGGGCAAGACCGTGACATCCGCGGTGCTCGATGTCTGCTATCCTGCTGCGCGAGGTTCCGACCGCAAGGATCGCTTCGTCGTCAACCTCGCGGTCAATGGCCAGACCATGACCGGCACGACGCAAAGCCTCGGCGACAAGTTGCCGGTGTCGGTCAACCTGACGCGGAGGCAGACCAGCGATACCGTCGAGTTCAAGGGGCAGATCCGTGTCGGCCAGACGTTGACCAACGTGGTCTCCACCGACAATTCCGATCTCAGCGAGAAGGAATATCTGGAAACCCAGACAACCGACGACGGCATCTCGGTTGCACCGAAGGATTTCACCGAGGTTTCGCCGGAAGCAGTCGCCGTGAAAGTGGCGCTCGACAGCGCCGCCGACTTCCTCAAATCCCTCAAGGGCCAGAACGTCGAGGTGACGCTCGGCAGCCTGACCGCCTCGTGCGAAGCGCTACGCAGCGGCAAGATGACCATCAACCTCGCGGTCGATCCGGATCGCGCCGCCGCGCTGATCACGAAGGTAAGATCCTTTCCGGGAGTCGCCAGCGCCGGCTGGACCAGCGGCGCCGTGGACATGGACCGCACCATCCGCTTTTCCGCATCGGGCTGGCGCGACGGCGCCACGCTGAACCGCGACAAGCTGGCATCTTCCATCGCGGCTGTCGCAGCGAAGACCTTCTCCGCCAAGCTCGCATCGTCGCGCTGGAACGAAAACACCGGCAAGCTGACCTTGACCTTGAAGCGCGATAGCGAGACGTTCCCTTCGCTCGCACTCACCGATGTCATTGAGCTCAATGCCCTCGTCGCTCCCGACAGGCCGTTGAACGCCGATCACCTCATGCTCTGGATCAGTGCTCCTTCGATCACCACGATCGACGAAGCCGCAGGAGAGAAGCTCAAGTTGATCGACAATTCACCCGATGACGAGGAGAGCGATCAAGGTGACGATTACGGCATCGTCGATGCGCTCGCCAAGGACTTCAAGGGTCAGCGCTGGGACGTCGAAAATTCGGCCTGGAAATAGTTGCGATGCCTGTCGAACCACTCCCGTGGCAAACATGACACGTTGATCGCAGCACATCTGATTCCGCGGCAGTCCCGCGCCCACTTCCGATCAAGCTTACAAGGCGAAAGTTGAGATGACAGTTTACGACGTCGTGGTCATTGGCGCTGGCCTTGGGGGCCTGACCGCCGCGGCGATCCTCGCCCGGTCCGGCCACAAGGTGCTGGTGATCGAGCGTAGCAATTCGGTTGGCGGCGCGGCGTCGAGCTACAAGGTCGGCGATCTGTTCGTCGAAGGTTCGCTGCACGAAACCAGCAATCCACAAAGTCCGCGAGACCCCAAGCACGACATCCTCGGCCGCGCCGGGGTGCTGGACGCCGTGCAATGGATCCCGTCCGGCAATTTTTATGAAGTGCGCGGCGGGCCGCTACGGCACCCCTTCGTGTTGCCCGACAACTTTACGGCAGCTCTCGCCGCACTGACACAACGCTTTCCCGAAGCGCGTTCCGGGATCGAACACGTACTGCAAGAGATGCAGCGAATGGCGACTAATGGCGCGGCAGTTGACGCCTCGCCACGCACTGAGCCGGCGCTCTCGCTGGCGGCAAAATTCGATCAGGTGTTTGGCGATCGTGAAGCCGTCAAGTGCGCGCTTGCCGCCAACCTGTCCTACTATCACGACGATCCGGCGACGCTGGGCTGGCAGCAGTTTGCCGTCGCCCAGGGCCGCTATCTGTTGAGCGGCGGCCGCTTCATCGAGGGCGGATCGCAACGGCTCTCGAGCGCGCTGGCGCGAGCAGTTCGAGCCGCCGGAGGGCACGTACTTGTACGTCGCGTCGTCAGCCACATCGACATCGGCGCCAGCGGCACGCGCATCGGCGCGACGGTGACCCATACGGCGCGCGACGGCAGCGACCCGCAGACAGTGACGTGCGAACGCGTGGTGAGCAATGCCGCTCCAGCCGTGCTGACTTCATTGGCTCCCGCGCCGGTGGCGGAAAAGCTGACGCAAGCCTACGCGCAGCAGAAACCGTCGATATCGTTGTTCGCTCTCACACTTGGACTGAAGCGACCGCCGCGCGAATTCGGCATCACCAGCTATTCGACACAATTGTTACCGGACTGGATGCAGCGATTGACAGATTACGCTGACGGTACACGCCTGATGGCCGAACTCCCGAACGGGCGCATGCCGCCGCTCGCCATTGTCGACTATGACGCGATCGCGTCGGGCATCCCCGCGCCGCCTTACGTTCTATCGGTGGTCGCACCGGATCATCTGGCGAACTGGACTTCGCCGGATCCCGACAGTTACCGCAGCAAGCGCGCCCGTTGGCAGGCGGCTCTCGTCGACTATCTCGACAGTCACTATCCCGGCTTGGCCGATGCGATCGTTGCATCGACATTCAACACCGCACAGTCGGTCCGGCAATATCTCAACGCACCGCATGGCGCGGTCTATGGCTTCGCGCCGGCATCCGGCCGCTCGCCGCGCACGCCGATTGCAGGGCTGTATCTCGCGTCGGCCTATGCCGGCAGTGGAGGGTTCACCGGCGCGGTGCAGGCCGGCGGCGCCTGCGCCGACATGATCCTCGCCGACGCCGAAGCGGCAGACATCTCAATTGGTGTTGAGATGAAAGCGTAGCGGCGTACTGCCGGTAAACGAGACGAAGTCGCCCTGCCGCGTCCAGTTGGTCGCCGCACTCAGGGCCGCCACCAGCGCATCGTCGGCCGCCGCCAATTCCGGCGCGCAAGCTCGATCCTGCATCGCGCCGGCGACAAACACCACGGTGTTGCCCGCGACCGAGAATTGCCCCTCGCCGCCCTTGCACCAGAGTTCAAGCTGCACTTCGCCGCGATCGCCGATCTCCAGATTCGGGATGCGCTTCGAGCCCGGCTTCGGCGCCACGTCGAGCGTCATCTCGAGCCCGAAAGGAAACTGCTCGGAGGCGCTCGCTCCATTCGGACAAAGGCCGATGCAGAGCAGCGCTGCCGCGACGACGGCACGATGGGTTTGCTGAAAATTCATACCACTTTCCGGTTCGCTGGCTTCGATAGTCGTCACTGGCCTTGCCTGCGAAATGTGGCAATCGCCGGACATCGACCGATCGTTCAGGCTCTTTGCAAAGCAACTCCCCGCAGCTTTCGCCGCGGGGAGTTGATGGAGAAACGTCGAAGCCTGCGTCTTACTTCACGATCATCAGCGTGAACGGATAGACGTAAGCCTGCAGCATGACGAACAAGCCGACCAGGCAGGCCAGCGTGATCGAATGCTTGAACACGAAGCGCAGGATGCTTCCTTCATGCCCGTACCAGTTGGTCGCGGTCGAGGCGACGACGATCGATTGTGCGTCGATCATCTTGCCCATGACACCGCCCGACGAGTTGGCGGCGCTCATCAGGATCGGCGACAGACCAAGCTGTTCCGAAGTGATGCGCTGCAGGTTGCCGAACAGCACGTTCGAGGCCGTGTCCGACCCGGTCAACGCGACACCCAACCAACCCAGCAAGGTGCCGAAGAACGGGTACAGCACACCGGTCGCGGCAAAGGCGAGACCAAGGGTCGCGTCGATGCCCGACAGACGGGTCAGCGTTCCGATCGCCAGCATGGCGGAGATCGTGATCAGCGAAATCGCGCAAAGCCGGATGGTGCTGCCATAGATGCCGATGATCTTGGCGGGCGAGAAGCCCATCACCAGACCGGAGATCACTGCCGCGATCAACATGCCGGTACCCGTGAACGACAGGTACTGGAATGAGAAAACGGCCGCTTCCGGCGTCGGCTTGGCGACGATCGGCGCCACCTTGTTGATCATGTTGTGGAGTTCAGGAACGGCGTAGTTCCAGGTGAAGATCGGATTCACCGCGTTCTTGAACCAGCCGGTGCCCCAGATCAGCAGCACGGCGCAGACGATGATCCACGGCAACACCGACGACCAGACCTCGGCCTGCGTCAGCGCCGGCAGCGTGGTGCTCTTGTCGGGCTTGGCGAGGTCCGCCGAAATATCGTGGCTGCGCAGCGCCGGCGAGGTCCACAAGGTTTTCGGCTGCCACACCCGCAGGAACAGAATCAGACAGCCCATCGAGATCAGCGAGGCGCCGATATCGACGATCCACGGATTAATGTAGTTCGAGATGATGAATTGCGGGATGGCGAACGAAACGCCGGTGACCAGAATGGCCGGCCACACCTCCTTCATGCCCTTCCATCCGGCAAAAGCCCAGATCACCCAGAACGGCACGATGAGCGAAAAGACCGGCAATTGCCGGCCGACCATCGCGCCGAGCAGGTACGGATCGAGCCCGGTGACCGAGGCAAGGCCCTGAATGGGCGTGCCCAGTGCGCCATAAGCCACTGGTGCGGTGTTGGCGATCAGCGACAGGCCGGACGCGGCGAGCGGCGAAAAGCCGAGGCCGATCAGGATCGCGCCGGTGATCGCCACCGGTGTACCGAAGCCCGAAGCGCCTTCGAAGAAGGCGCCGAAGGAGAACGCGATCAGCAGCAACTGAATGCGCCGATCGGTTGTCACGCCGCCGATGGCGCGTTGCAAGGTCTCGAAGCGCCCCGACGCCACGGTGAGCTGATACATGAAGATGACGTTGAGAACGATCCAGCCGATCGGGAAGAACCCGACGACGACGCCGAGCAGCGAGGCCCGGATCGACATGCCGGCCGGCATCGTGAAGATGAAAATCGCGATCAGATTGGCAACGATCAACGCGGTGATCGCTGCGATGTGCGCCTTGACCTTGCCGCTGGCAATCAGGACCAGCAGGGTAATAACCGGTATTGCCGCGGCGATCGTCGACAACGCGGCGTTGTCCATCGGATTATAATGTTGATCCCACATCGCTCTCGCTCCCCCCGGGTTTCTCGGCGCTACAGCCGACATCGCTGCTTCAGCCGATCCCACTCCGGCTTGCTAACGGCTTGTTGATTCCTACGAGATTGCGCTCTGGAGCCCGTCCAGCTAACGCTCACCCCCACTTTGAACTGGCGGATCGCCAGCTCCCGCACAGCTATGCTAGGACCAAATTCGGTTCTGCGACAAGAGAACGCAGCGATGAATTGCCACAGAATTCGTCCAATGCTGTCCGCTCTAAATCGAATCTTCTAATTAAATCAACATTTTCGCCGGAGATAATTAGTTGTGAAGAAGCTCGGCACGACGCTTGCGACGGTCTGGCGGCTCTCTGCGCCGTATTTTCGCTCCGAGGACAAATGGGCCGGCTGGATCTTGCTCGGCGCCGTGATCGGCATCGAACTGGCGACGGTGGCCATCAACGTCCTGCTCAATCAATGGAACAGTCGCTTCTACAACGCGCTGCAGGAACGCAACTGGAGCACCTTCGTCTACGAGCTGAAGTACTTCTCGGTCATCGCAGCGATCTATATCGCGCTCGCCGTCTACCAGCTTTATCTGAACCAGTGGCTACAGATTCGCTGGCGAACCTGGTTGACGCGCCGCTATCTGGCCGAATGGCTGCATGACGCCAATCACTATCGCATGCAGTTGCTCGGCGATGCCGCCGACAACCCCGATCAACGTATCGCCGACGACGTCAGACTCTTCGTCGAGCAAACGCTCACGATTGGCATCGGCTTCCTCAGCTCCATCGTGACCCTGGCATCCTTTGTCATCATCCTTTGGGGACTCTCGGCAGCGGCGCCACTGCATGTGTTCGGTATGCAATACGACATTCCCGGCTATCTGGTCTGGGGCGCACTGGTCTATGCCGTGCTCGGCACCGTGCTGACCCACCTCATCGGCCGGCCGCTGATCGGCCTCGACTTCCGCCAACAGCAATACGAAGCCGACTTCCGCTTCAACCTGGTACGAGCCCGCGAAAATGCCGAGCAGATCGCCCTGCTGCACGGCGAATCGGCCGAACGGGAACGCCTGCTCGATCGCTTCAACAACGTCATCAGCAATTGGATGGCGATCATGATTCGCACCAAAAAGGTGACGGCGCTGACGGCCAGCTACTCGCAGGCGTCGGTGATCTTTCCCTTTATCCTGGTGGCACCGGCCTACTTCGCCGAGAAGATTCAACTCGGCGGCATGATGCAGACTGCTTCGGCCTTCTCCAGCGTTCAGGGCGCGTTGTCGTTCTTTGTCTCGGCCTACCGGCAACTGGCGATGTGGCGCTCGATCATGATGCGGCTCGATGGGTTCGAGGAAGCCGTTACTCACGCAAAGAGTTTTCGCAGCCGCACGGATATTGTTCAGCTTGGAGCGTCGCCGGACGGATCGGCAATCACGCTCGACGAGCTGGCGCTCAAGCTCCCCAATGGCAAACCGTTGCTCACCGCCAATCGCATCAGCTTCAAGAGCGGCGAGAACATCCTGCTGAAGGGACCATCGGGATCGGGCAAATCGACGTTATTCCGCACGATCGCCGGCATCTGGCCGTTCGGCCGGGGATCGATCACCATCCCCGCCCATGCCACGCTGATGATGCTGCCGCAGCGCCCTTATTTTCCGGTCGGCACACTCAAGGATGCCATCGTCTACCCGTCGGAATCCGGCGCGTTCGATCGTGACCGCCTGCGGGATGTTCTGATCGCGGTGGGAATGCCGGCAATGGTCGAACGCCTGGATGAAGACGGCCATTGGAACCGGATGCTGTCGCTCGGCGAACAGCAGCGGCTTGGTATAGCGCGCGCCCTGCTGCAGGCGCCGCAGTATCTCTTCCTCGACGAGGCCACAGCCTCGCTCGACGAGCCGTCGGAGGCTAGACTTTACGAGCTGCTGGCCGCGAAACTGCCTGAGACAACGATCATTTCGATCGGCCATCGCAACACGCTGTCTGCGTTCCATCACCGGGAGATGGGCTTGAAGCCGAGCCAAACGGGACCGGCCACCTTCGAGCTGTAACACGATCGCATCCATCGAGCGGTCTGCACATGCAAAAGGCGGCGGAGCGCTCCGCCGCCTTCTGCATCACGATCAGAATGCCCTATTTCAGATTGGTCATCGCCGTCAGGTCGGCCGAAAGCTTGACGATACCGGCGGGACCGCACCATCCGGAGCCAACGCCGCTCGGATTGATCGGCGAAAAGCTGCCGTCGAATGTTGCGGTATGGTCGCTGGTGAACGCATTGCAGTTGGCCCGCGACAGGTCGGTGTCCGAATAACGGATGTCGAGGGTGAAGACCTTGTAGGTGAAGCCGACGCCGATATTCCAAGTGTTGTAGTCGGCATATTTGATGTTGCCGTAGAAGGCATCGGACGTCCCGAGCCACTGCCGACCGAATTCACCCGAGATATAGGCACCGATACCGCTGCTGCCGAAGAACGTGCTCGGGGCGGTGATCTTGCCGGTAATCGAGGCGTAGGTGCCGTCCGCGCCTGTGTTCAGGAAGTTCGGCGAGTAGTAGGCGTTGCCGCCGACCGTCACCACGTCGTTGATGGTCCAGTTGACCTTGGCATAGCCCTCATAGAAGCTGACATCCTTCTTGATGAAGTTGCCGTTGGCCAAAGCGTTTGCGGCGCACTCTGCGCCGAATCCGGCGACGCCCGCGAAGCAGGTTCCGCCCGGATAGCCGTAGTACCAAAAGCCGAAATCGAACGCGACCGGGCCGAAGGTCGGCCGCACGCCGAAGTAGCCATCGAGCTCGACCGACGCCCGGTTGGCAAAGGCGATGCTCGATGCCGACGTACCGACATAGAGCTGCAGGTCCTTGTTGACGTTATAGCGCGGCTCGAAATAGGCGTTCGCCGACGGTTTGTGGTTCGACTGGGTGACGCCACGAAACAGGTAGTCGTTGGTGATGCCGGCGCCGAAGGCGATATCCCACGGATCGAACGCCGCAACAGGCGGTGCCTTGGTATAGACCTTGGCCGGCAGATCGGCGGCCGCAGCCGAGGTGGCGCCAATCGCCAGCAAGACTGCAGAGGAGAGCAAAATGTTCTTCACGGTGATCCCCATTCAATTCAGGTTCAACTCAGATCCGGGTCCGCCATTGCGGCAAATCAGAACCGGGTCCCTCGAATTTGCTTGTTGTGGCGCCAATCTGCGGCCAGACGCGGGGAGCGGAAAGCAACAAAGGGATGCAATTGCCGCCTTCTTAGGCGTTGACGCTCTCTTTGATGAAGTCAGCCAATGAATGTTGCAACTCGACAACAGTTCTGCCTTCGCTGATGCGTCTTTGATGCTCCTTGAACGACGAAGGCCGCGACGGTTGCGTCGCGGCCCTCGGATCAAGGAAATAGCTCGTACGAGAAACTAGCCGCTGCTCGCCGAGCCGAAGTCTCCCATGCCGCCAGTGGAATCGCTCGTCTCCGCCGGAGCGGCCGGCGCAGCGACCGGAGTAGCAGCCGGCGTGGCCTTCCGAGCCGGGCTCCTGCGCTTCTTGACAGGGGATCGCTTCGTTGCCGATTTCTTGACGGCCGCTTTCTTCACTGTCTTTTTGCCGGCCTTCTTGGCTGTCTTGCGCCCGGCCTTCTTGGCCGATTTCTTCTTGGCTGACTTCTTCTTGGCCGACTTCTTTGCGGTCTTCTTGGCCGACTTCTTGGCCTTCACAGCTTTCTTGGAGTTCTTAGCCTTTGACTTCTTAGCTTTCTTGGCCTTCGCCATTGCCGTTCTCCTGTTGCCGCCAACTCAAATGCGTCAAACGTTTCCGGCTAAGTGGAATGCTACGACCTGTAAGCACCAATTCCCGAACAAGAACTAAAGCGTATCCCCGTCGCAGAACCAGCACTCACCTTAGCCCGAAACGTCACGCAATCCGCGGCGACCGGGCCGTTCATCCCCGATCAGCTAACCCCTGGCCGGGGACCGCCCGTCGCCCAATCGAGAAGTTCAATCGTGTGGGCCACTGGGACCGACGTGCCACTGGCAATCTGGACCATGCAGCCGATATTGCCTGCAGCGATCATCTCCGGCTCGACTGTCGCGATGTTGGCGACCTTGCGATCGCGCAGCCTGGTCGCGATGTCAGGCTGAAGAATGTTGTATGTCCCCGCCGAGCCACAACACAAATGACTCTCCGGTATATCTTTGACCACGAATCCATTCTTGGAAAGCAAATCTTTCGGAAGCTGCGTGATTTTCTGTCCATGCTGCAATGAGCATGCGGAGTGATAAGCGACGACGAGGTCGCTGCGCTGCTGCACCGGCGGCAGTGCCAGGCCTGCCACGTACTCGGTAATATCCATCGCCAGCTTCGAGATTTTCATCGCCTGGGCAGCGTATTCTCGGTCCTCGCGCAGCATGTAGCCGTAGTCTTTAACGACTGTGCCGCAGCCGGAAGTCGTCATCAGAATGGCGTCGAGTCCGCCGCGCTCGATCTCTTTGGTCCACGCCGCGATGTTGGCGCGCGCGTGCCCCAGCGCCGCGTTGTCGTTGCCAAGATGATGCGTCAGCGCGCCGCAGCATTGCTCGTCCGCGACCAGCACCACTTCAATGCCGTGGCGGGTCAGCAAACGGATTGCCGCCTGATTGATCCGTGGCGCCAGCACCTGCTGCGCACAGCCCTGCAGCAGCGCGACACGCCCGCGGCGTTCGCCGACCGGCGGAAACACGGTGCCGCCCCGGGGACCAGCAGGCGGCAGGCTGGCCGGCGCCAGCGACAGCATCGCCCGGAGCCGGCTGCTCAGCGACGGCGTCGTGGCACCGGGTTTTGGCGATGGCAGCAAGGCGATCAATGGCCGTCCCAATCGCGCCAATATCATGCTGGCCCGAAACAAATTTGGCCTCGGCAGTACCCAGCCCAACACCGCCCGCAGCAGCCGTTCGGTCAGTGGGCGCTTATAGTCCCGCTCGATCCGCACACGCGCCTGATCGACCAGATGCATGTAGTTCACGCCGGACGGACAGGTGGTCATGCAAGCCAGGCACGACAGGCAGCGGTCGATATGTTTCACCACCTCCGGCGTCGGCGGCTGGTCTTTCTCCAGCATCTGTTTGATGAGGTAGATGCGTCCGCGCGGGCTATCGAGTTCATCGCCCAGCAGGACGTAAGTCGGACAGGTCGCGGTACAGAAACCGCAGTGCACGCAGGCGCGCAGGATCTTGTCGGCCTCGGCGATATCGGGATCGGCGAGTTGGGTCAGGCTGAATTCGGTCTTCATGTCGTCGCCTCGCGGACCATGCGTCCGCGGTTGAGGATGTTCTTGGGATCGAAACTGTGCTTCACGCGCCGGGACAGAGCCGCAACGCCGCTCGACTGCGGATGGAAGACGTCGATGCTCTGCCGCACGGCCTCGCTGCCGCGGATCAGCGTCGCGTGGCCACCGATGGCGCCGGCACGCTGGCGCAGCAGCGCCGCATGAGCATCGGCAGCCGGCGGCAGGGCCGCCCAGATCAAGCCGCCACCCCAGTCGTAGATCACTTCGCCGCCCGTATCGTGGGCCAACTGCTGTCCGAATGCGCCGCCCGAAGCGGGTGGACACACGATGCGCCAGACGGGCCAGGCACCCAGCGCCGTCGTTGCCGCTAACGGCGTTACGTCGCGGATCGATTGCCAGACCGCGGCTGACATGTCGTCGGTGAGGACCTCCGCGCTGCCAAACGTCGCCAGCGCCTTGGCCAGCGATGTCGCCCGCTGTGTCGCGGATACCGTGATGCCTTCCAGCCGCAGCAGCGTGACGGCGGTTTGCGCGGCGCCAAGATCCGCTAATGCACCATCCGGGGTGCGCAGCGCCGAGAGCGGAAGATGCGCCGCACCCGACACATCGTAGGGAGAGCCGAGCGCCGCCGTCATCGCGCGCCCCGCGGTGACGTCGTCAAGACCCCGCAGCACCAGGGTCCGCTGACACTCGGGCCGCGGCATCACCTTGAGCGTCACCTCGGTCATCACCGCCAGCGTGCCCCACGAGCCGGCCAGCAGCTTGCAAAGATCATAGCCGGTAACGTTTTTCACCACGCGGCCGCCGGTCTTGAAACTGTCCCCGAAGCCGGACACTGCATGCGCGCCGAGCAGATGATCGCGCGCGCCGCCGTCCTTGATGCGGCGTGGCCCGGCCAGTCCGGTGGCGAGCATGCCGCCGACCGTGCCGGCATCGTGACCGGCGCCGAGCAAGCCGGCCGGGTTCATCGGCTCGAAGGCAAAATGCTGATTCTTGGCATCGATCATCGACAACACGTCAGCCAGCGGTGCTCCCGCGCCAACGGTGACGATCAGTTCGTCCGGCTCATAGGCTGTCACGGCGTTGAGCGCAGACAGGTCCAGCACCGCATTGGTTGCCATGGGAAGGCCGACCTGGCGCTTGCTGCCATGGCCCACGATCTCCAGCGGCTGTTCGTTGGCCACGGCGGCGCGAACCACCTGCTCGACGTCAGCCGCATCACGTACCTTGAGAATTTCCACCTGATTGCCTGCTTAAAACCTGGGAAGTTCTGGAAACGCCAGCTTGCCGCCGTGGACATGGACCCTACCCAGTTCCGCGCAACGATGCAGCGTCGGGAAGACCTTGCCCGGATTCAGCAAGCCCTGCGTATCGAAGGCGCATTTCAGGCGCTGCTGCTGGGCCAGATCGATCTCGCTGAACATTTCCGGCATCAGGTCGCGCTTCTCGATGCCGACGCCGTGCTCGCCGGTGAGCACGCCGCCGACTTCGACGCAGAGCCGCAGAATATCGGCGCCGAAAGCCTCCGCGCGCTCCATCTCGCCCGGCTGATTGGCATCGTACAGGATCAGCGGATGCAGATTGCCATCACCGGCATGAAAGACGTTGGCGCAGCGCAGTCCATACTTCACCGACATTTCCTGCATCCGCGTCAGCACCAGCGGCAGCTTGCCGCGCGGAATGGTGCCGTCCATGCAAAGATAATCCGGTGAAATCCGGCCCACGGCCGGGAACGCCGCCTTGCGGCCGGCCCAGAACAGCACCCGCTCCTGCTCGGAGGTCGAAATCTGGCAGGTGGTCGAACCGCAGCCTTGCGCGATGGTCTCCACCCGCTTGATCAGATCGTCGACTTCGACGCTCGGCCCGTCCAGTTCGACGATCAGCAGCGCCTCGACATCGAGCGGATAACCGGCATGGACGAAGGCCTCGGCGGCGTGGATGGCCGGCTTGTCCATCATCTCCATTCCGCCCGGAATGATGCCGGCGCTGATGACCCGCGCGACACATTCGCCCGCCTGCTCGACTTCGGCGAAGCCGATCATCAAGGCCCGCGCCGTTTCCGGTTTCTGCAGGATGCGCACGGTGACTTCGGTCACGACCCCAAGCAGACCTTCGGAGCCGGTGATGATCCCCATCAGGTCATATCCAGCGCATTCGGGCGCCTTGCCACCGATCCGCAGGATCTCGCCGTTGATGAGCACAATCTCGCAGCCAAGCACATTGTTGGTCGTCATACCGTATTTCAGGCAATGCACACCGCCCGAATTCTCGGCGATGTTGCCGCCGATCGAACAGGCGATCTGCGACGACGGATCCGGCGCGTAGTAAAATCCGGCATGCGCCACCGCCTGGCTGATGGCGAGATTGGTCACTCCCGGCTCGGTGACCACCACACGGTTGTCGAAATCGATCTCTCGGATACGCTTGAACTTGCCCAGACCGAGCAGCACCGCGTCCGCGAGCGGCATTGAGCCGCCAGACAGCGACGTCCCCGATCCGCGCGGTACCACCTTGATGCCGTTGTCGTGACAGTAGCGCAGCACTTGCGACACCTGTTCGGTGGTCTCCGGCAGGACGACGACCATCGGCGGCTGGCGATATGCGGTGAATCCATCGGACTCGTAGGGCAGCATCTCGGCGGCGCTGGAAATCACCCCCTCGCCCGGCACGATCTGGCGTAGCGCCGACACGATGCTCTCGCGCCGTTGCAGCACCGCTTCGTCAGCAGCTGGCATCAAAATCGTCATAACCTGACCTCTCGTCCGGCATCAGTCGCGACCACGCAGTGTGCCAATACACCCACTGTCGCCGCCCGGCGATGCTAATCGCCAAAATATCGCCTGGGAACCTTTCAGCCGCTAAAATACTTCCCCGTCATCTAGCACTTTGACGTGCTTGTGCAGGCGGGCGCGCATGTGCCACAAACCTCCGCGGACATTTCCGACCAAGCAACACGAGCATCCGATGAAAACAGCCACTCTCAGCCTTATGATCGCCGCCGCCTTCGCGGTTACCTCTCACACCGCAAACGCGCAGGACGTCGCCGCCGGCAAGACCTCGTTCAACAAGTGCCTGGCCTGCCACGCCATTGGCGAGAACGCGAAGAACAAGGTCGGCCCCGAGCTCAACGGGCTGGACGGCCGGAAATCGGGAACGGTCGAGGGTTATTCCTATTCGGACGCCAACAAGAATTCCGGCATCACCTGGAACGAAAAGGAATTCAAGGAATACATCAAGGCGCCGAAGGCCAAGATTCCGGGCACCAAGATGGCCTTCGCCGGCATCACCAAGGAATCCGAAGTCGACAGCCTGTGGGCCTATATCGCCCAGTTCGACAAGGACGGTAAGATCAAGGTCAAGTAACGTCGGCGCGCTTGGCGCGTATCCTGAAGGAGCGGCTTCCGGTTTCGTGACCGGAATGCGCGCCCGTTATCGAGGAAGAGCATTTTTTGCGGCTAACCGGTTTCCGGCTTAGCCGCAAAATGCATTAGGCGGAGGCGCGCGAGACGATTCGCGCCGGAAGCACGGCCTGCACAACGAGACCGCGCGCTCGGGCGTCCATGACGCCTACGGCGCGCAGTGCCAGCAGCGTCGTGGTTTGCACCGCATCGCGCAGCTTGGCGGGATCGTCGAGATTTTCCGGCGCGAGCGGGCCGACCAGCGCTTCGTGCAGCGCCCCGAGCAGTGCCGTTGCGGCCAGCGCCGTATCCTGCGCCGGCAAGTGTCCGGCCCGCACCGCTGCCGCAATACGCAGCTCGATCTCGTCGGCGATTTCGCGGCGGCACGCCAATCGGGACGCGGTGACATCGACATCGACCGGCTCAGCCAGAATGCCCCACGCAAGCTTGCGATGCGAGGCGACATGCACGGCAACCGTCGTGACCGCGGCGGCAAGCGCCGACGACGGCCCCGGTGCGGCGTCTGCGGCGCGCCGAATCGCCATGAGCTTGTCGCGCGAAACGTCGACGATGAGTTCGGAAATCAGATCGGCCTTAGAGGGGAAATAGCGATAGACCGTGCCCGCAGCAACGTTGGCGCGGACAGCCACCGGGGCGATCTGCACTGCGCTCATGCCGCCTTCGGCTGCAGCATCGCGTGCCGCTGCCAGGATTGCGCTGCGCCGCGCGGCGAGACGTTTCACCACTTGCTGGGTCCGCCGGTAGACCATCTACGTTGGGTTTCCCCCTGACGCAGCTTTCACCCGAATGACGGCATCGGGCGGCATACGTCGCCAGTTTCTTGCTAGCACTTGCGGTAACGTGTCCCGTCCCGAATTGTGTCGCGGGAAGAACTGAACACCAATTCAAACCCGCTGACAAGGCTTTGAGATCGTTTTATCTTCGGAGGATCGCTGGCGCATCACCGAACGCGCCGAGCCCCGTCTATAGCCGCCGGAGCCCAAGGGTCTTGGGCCACGGCCTAGCCGCCGAAACCCATTGCCCGTGCCAGCGCTGCCACCGCCATGCCGACGATCACCGCAATGAAGTCGTTGCGAAAAACCACCGTCGCGACAATTGCAGCGACGATCGCGAACATCACCACCGGCCCGCCGTGAACGGCCACCGGCAGCGCCGCCGCAACGATGATCGAACCCGGCAATGCATCGAGCATCCGGCGTATCCGCGGGGTGACGTTGACGTAGCCCATCAGCCAGAAGCCGCCGAGTCGCGCGGCAACTGTCACCGCCGTCATCACCGCAAACGCCAGCATCACGTCGGAGCGCAACAGTTCAGCCATGCGTGTGCTCCGGCTTCGCCGCTGGCGGCTCGATGAAACCGGCGCATACAGCACCGGACAGCGCGCCGACGATGATGAACCACCAGCCCGCAAGCAACCAGTACACGACCAACGCCACAACTCCGGCGACCACCCAAGGAATCGCCAGCCGCGCTCCCTTCCAGGCCGGAACCAGCATCGCTGCGTAGAACGCCGGCATGGCCAGATCGACGCCGTATTTTTTGGGATCGGCCAATTGCTCCGCCAGCACATAGCCTGGCACTGCCGACACCAGCCAGGCGACGTACAACACCAGCGCGCCACCGGTGTAGAACCACGCGTCGGCGCCGCCATGCTCTCGGTAACGAACCGCGGCAAGCCAGCCGCCATCGGTGACCAGCAACATTGCCGGATAGGCCTGCCAACGCGGCAAGGTGCCGAACCATGGGCGCAGCGAGGCGCTCATGAGTGCGAAACGGATATTGACGGTGAGCGTCAGCAACGCCAGCGTCGCGATCGACGACGCGGTCAGGTGATCCGGCCACGATTGCACGGCAACAAACTGCGACAGCCCGCCGTAAACAAGCGCCATCATGACCTCGACCTCGGCGAGGCTGAAGCGCTTCTCCGCACACAGCGCGCCAAACGCCATGCCGAAGGCCAGCGTCCCCGGCAACATCGGCGCGATGGCGACAATGCCCGGCAGGATCGCCGCACGCGACCAATAAGCCGGCGCCAGCTTGAGCTTTGGCGATGTCACGATGGAGCTCGCATGGCGGCCATGGGTGCGGGTTTCGCGACACCAGGTCAAGCTGCGCGGCCTCATACGCGCCATGCGTCGCGCGTCAGTTCGGTCGGATCGTTTCGCTCAACCCGAAGCGATGCCGGGTCGCGATCAGCACCACCAGCGCGACTGAAGTCAGTGCTGCACCGGCCAGGAAGGTCAGCCTGGCGCCGGCAAGATCCCACAATGCGCCGGCCATCACGCTCGCGGCGAGCAACGCGGCGCCAGCGACAAGATTGAAGACGCCATAGGCTGTCCCGCGCAGTTCTGCTGGCGCAACGTCGGCAATCAATGCGGCGAGCAGGCCCTGCGTCAGTCCCATGTGAACGCCCCACAGGATGACGCCGAGCGTTACGCCGATCAGACCCACAGCAAATCCGAGCACAAGGTCGGCGACCACGAGCACGGCGAAACCGACGATCAGCAGCGTCCCGCGTTCCATGCGATCCGACAACGCCCCGGCCGGATACGAGGTTAGCGCATAGGCGATGTTCATCAGCACCAGAACCAACGGTGCGAGGTAGATCGGAAGACCGGCCGCCTGCGCCTTCAAGATCAGGAACGCCTCGCTGAAACGCGCCAGCGTGAACACCGCACCGACCCCGACGATCCACCAATAGGCGCGGCCCAACGTGCCCAGCGCCTCTCGGCGCAGCGGTGAACGCGACACCGATACGGTGTCGGCGCGCGGTGCAGGATCGTGGACTGCGAACGCGATCAGCCCGAACGCCAGAAACGCCGGGACGACGGCGAACCAGAACACTGCGCGGAAATCGTTGGCGGTCGCCCACATCAAGACAATCGCAATGGCCGGACCGAGAAAAGCGCCTGTCGTATCGAGCGACTGCCGCAAGCCGAAACTCGCACCGCGCAGTTCGGCAGGCGAAAGGTCGGCCACCAGCGCGTCACGCGGCGCGCCGCGGATGCCTTTGCCGACCCGATCGACGAAACGTGCCGCGATCAACCAGCCGACGGTCGACGCCAGCGGAAAGACCGGCTTGGTACAGGCGGCAAGACCGTAACCGATCGTCGCCAGCAGTTTCCGTTTGCCGAGCCAGTCGGACAGCGCGCCGGAAAATACCTTGGTGATCGACGCCGTCGCCTCCGCAACGCCCTCGATGATTCCGACCATCAATGTCGAAGTGCCGAGCACCGTGACGAGGTAGATCGGCAGCAGCGAATGGATCATCTCGGATGAGATATCCATCAGCATCGAGACGAAGCCGATGATCCAGACTCCAGGCGGAATCCGACGCAGGTGGCGAGAGCCTGAAGCGGCGTCCCTCATGACGACAAACTGTCCACTGTCGTATCGGCCGATCCAGCGACCGAGCGGGGCCGGCCGCCGTGCACCTCCGCATAAAAAATGCGGCGTCGCCGCCGCATTTTTCAACTCAGTTTCGCTTCGCTCAAGCCTGCGGCTGCGGCTCCAGACCCGGATCCGCATCGGGGCGCGGACGCTGCTTGCCGGCCGGCGGCACCGCCGACGTGCGCGGCCCGGTGGGCTCAAGCACCGATTCACGATTCGGCTTCTTGCCGTTGAGGAGATCGGTGATCTCATCGCCGGTCAGCGTTTCATATTCGAGCAGCCCCTTGGCGAGCGTCTCCAGATCGGCCCGCTTCTCGGTCAGGATGCGCGTGGCATCCTTGTAGCCGGTCTCGACCAGCCGCCGGACCTCGTTGTCGATCTTCTGCGCCGTGGCTTCGGAAACGTTCTGCTGGCGATTGACCTGCATGCCGAGGAACACTTCGTCATTGTTCTCGCCATAGGACACGGTGCCGAGTTCCTCGGACAGGCCCCAGCGCGTCACCATCATGCGCGCCAGACGCGTCGCCTGATCGATGTCGGACGCAGCACCCGACGTCACCTTCTCTCGGCCGAAGATCATTTCCTCAGCCACACGTCCACCCATCATGATGGCCAAACGTGAGGTCATCTGTTCGAGCGACATCGACAGCTTGTCGCGCTCGGGCAGTTGCATGACCATGCCGAGCGCACGGCCGCGCGGAATGATCGTCGCCTTGTGGATCGGATCGGTGGCGACAACGTTCAGGCCGACGATGGCGTGACCGCCCTCGTGATAAGCCGTCAGCAACTTCTCTTCCTCGGTCATGACGAGCGATTTGCGCTCGGCGCCCATCATCACCTTATCCTTGGCCTCTTCGAACTCGGCCTGCGTCACCATGCGCTTGTTGCGGCGCGCGGCGGTGAGGGCGGCTTCGTTGACGAGGTTCATCAGGTCGGCGCCGGAGAAGCCCGGCGTACCGCGTGCGATGGTCTTGAGGTTGATATCCGGCGCCAGCGGCACCTTGCGGACGTGCACCTTGAGGATCTGCTCGCGGCCAACAACGTCCGGATTCGGCACCACGACCTGACGGTCGAAGCGGCCCGGACGCAGCAGCGCGGGATCGAGCACGTCGGGACGGTTGGTGGCGGCAATGAGGATGACACCCTCGTTTGCCTCGAAGCCGTCCATCTCGACCAGCAACTGGTTCAGCGTCTGCTCGCGCTCATCGTTGCCGCCGCCAAGACCGGCGCCGCGATGACGGCCGACCGCGTCGATTTCGTCGATGAAGATGATGCACGGCGCGTTCTTCTTGGCCTGCTCGAACATGTCGCGGACGCGCGAGGCGCCGACGCCGACGAACATTTCAACGAAGTCCGAACCCGAGATGGTGAAGAACGGCACATTGGCTTCTCCCGCAACGGCGCGCGCGATCAGCGTCTTACCAGTGCCGGGAGGCCCGACCAGCAGCACGCCGCGCGGAATGCGTCCGCCGAGCCGCTGGAACTTGCCCGGGTCACGGAGGAATTCGACGATCTCCTGCAAATCCTGTTTGGCCTCATCGACGCCGGCGACGTCCTCGAACGTCACCCGTCCATGTGCCTCGGTCAGCATCTTGGCGCGCGATTTGCCGAAGCCCATCGCCTTGCCGGCGCCGCCCTGCATCTGGCGCGACAGGAAAATCCACACGCCGATCAGCGCGATGAACGGAAGCCACGATACCAGCAGCGAAACGAACCACGGCACGTTGTCGCCCGGCGGCTTGGCCGTGATCGAAACCTTGGCATCATACAGGCGCTTGATTAGCGTCGGGTCGCTCGGCGCATAAGTCTGGAAGCTGGAGCCGTTGGTGAAGGTGCCGTGGATATCCGGCCCCTGGATCACGACATCACGAACGTGGTTCTGATCGACCTCGGTCAGCAACTGCGAGAAGGAGATGTCCTGTGACGATGTCCGCTGGCCCGGATTCTGGAACAGCGTGAATAAAGCCAACAGCAGCAATACGATAATGACCCACAGGGCGAAGTTGCGCAGATTGGCGTTCATCGATGTTCCTTCGTGATCGCGCGGAACGCGATCCAGTGTCCTTGGACGGCTAGCCTACAATCTAGGTGTCGCCCCGGTCCCTGCCAAGAGAACCGGTCGGGACTATTTAGCGCATCCTGGCGCTTGTTCGGGCTTAAATCATGGCAGGTTTATACGGGTTTTACCACGGTGGTTAAGTGCTATCGGGCCCGCCCCGACGCTGAGCCGCGCCCCGCGGCGGAGCCGGGAGGATCGCGAGACGACCTTTCTTGCGAATGATCACCGCTCCGGCGAGGGTTTGCTTGAAAACATTAAGGCTTTTGCCATCTGAACCGGTCTTGGCGCGATCCAGCGCCATGACCAACGCTTCGACCTTGCCGAACTCGGCGGGTCCCTCGTGGCCAATCCTGTTAAGGACACGCTGCATAAGACGGATGCGGATTTCGTCGGGCAGGCCGGCGAAGGCCACGGCATCGAACCCCACGCCGGCTGGAGGCGGAAGGATCGCAGCCTGCCGATCCCGCATGGCGAGTAACCGCTCCGCCCCATCCACCATCAATTCGAGCGACGCATTGGCGCGTGCCAGGCGCGCGGCCAGGCGAGCCAGATTGCGCGCGTCGCAACCTTCGGCGGCCAGCGCCGGCATCAAAGCGCGAAACCGCGGACGGGTGTAATTGCGATCCTGATTGGTCGGATCGACCGCGAAGCTCAGTTTCGCCTTGGCCAACGTCGCCAGCAATCGGCCCTTGGGCATCTCAAGCAGCGGCCGTGCCAACATGAGACCGTCACGCTCCGAGAGACGTGCCATGGCGCCGAGCCCGGCCAGACCGCTGCCGCGCGCCATCCGCATCAGCAGTGTCTCGGCCTGATCGTCACGGGTGTGCGCGGTCAGCAGATGCGTAGCACCGCTGGCGCGCGCGACCTGGGTCAGCAGGCGATAACGCGCCTCGCGCGCCGCTGCTGGCAATCCGGTTTTTGGCTTGGAGCCACGCCAGCGCACGGTGCGATGTTCGATCCCGAACGCTTTCGCCAGTTGCTTGACGTCGCTGGCCTCCCGCGCGGACTCGGTGCGCAAGCCATGATCGACAGTCACGGCAACAAGACGCGGGCCGCGCCGCAGCGCGCGGCGCCAGCGCACCGCCAGCCACATCATGGCAACCGAGTCCGGCCCGCCGGAGACCGCAAGAACGATTGCGGGCGCTGTCCGATAGTCGGCGAACAGTTCCTTCGCATCGCGCGCGGAGATCGGAACGTCGTCCTGGTCAGCCATGACCGCTTGCAAGCACCCCTCAGCGCGCCGGACAAATTCGGTCGCGAGCTATCCGCAGCGGGTTAGCACTTCACCCGCTTCTGTTCACGATCAACGGCCTGTTTGACGCTGTGCGATGCGCGCGGATATTTGCGCGTAACCTCGCCGAGCGCGGCACAGGCCGCTTCCTTTTCCTTCAACGCCGCCAACGATTGGCCGAGCCGCAGCAACGCGTCCGGCGCTTTCGCAGAGGTGTCATATTTCGACGTCACCGCGAGAAAAGCTTCGGCCGCTTCGCGGTATTTCTGTCGCTGAAAGAAGCTCTCACCAAGCCAATACTGCGCATCGGCGACCTGCGGATCGTTCGGATAACGGCGCGAGAAGTTGCGCATGGTTTCCTCGGCCAGCGCATAATCCTTGCGTTGCATATAGCCGATGCCGAGATCGAATTCGTCGCGCGGCGACTGCGTTGGCGGCGCAGTGGTCAGAGCAGCCGCGTTGTTGTTGACCGGCGGAACGCCGCCCTGCTGCGCGCCGCCACCGACATTGGATAGGTTGAGCGGTTCACCGGCATCGCGGCCGCCAGGCGCACCCACCGGCGCATCCCGCGCGACCGGCAACTGGCCGCCGCCTAGTGCGCGCGGCGCGCCGGGTGCGTTCGGGTTACGGTTGGGATCGAAGGCATCGCCCCGGCCCTGCGACTGCGCAGCCGCTGGCGGTGGCACGATCGGCGCCGGCTGCTGATTGCCATAGACCGGCGGTTGGCTCTGATAGACCTGTGGACGCTGCGGTTGGCCATAGGCTTGATTGGCTGCCGGATTGGACTGCACCGGAGGCGCCACGGCGGCCGCTGGCTGAGACGCGGGCGCCGCAGCCTGACCGGCCGGCGGCACACTGCCCTGAAGCTGTCGAAGCTGCTGCTCGAGCACCTGATTGCGATGCTGCAGCTCTTCGTTCTGCCCGGTCAATTGGCGCAACCGGTTCTCCAGTTGCTCGACCCGCAGCGCCGGATCGTCATTGTCGTCGAATTGCCGCTGCGCGGCAGCTGGAAATGCAAACGCGATGGTTGTCGCCATCACGGTAAGCCGCGCGGCCTTGGCAAGCGCGGTCTTTGAATATCGGACTGACATTTTCGCCTGTCGAAGAAATGGGCGCCAAACCCGGCGCGCTTCACCATGAAATGCTGGAGTACGCCAAAAATGTGACTGGAGCAAAGTGGCGGGAGTCAAATCCGAATGAAATCGTGGGTTTGCGCAACCGTAAGCCGCTCACATTGTCGGGGCGGCTGCTGTCGATGCCGCCATTTGACGGCCAAAACGAAACCGGCGCCCGAAGGCGCCGGCAAATCGTCGTGGATCAACGAATTCACGAACTGGCGTTGAGGACCGTCACCGCGCGGCGGTTCTGCGACCAGCAGGAGATGTCGTTACAGACCGCGACCGGGCGCTCCTTGCCGTAAGAAATGGTTCGCATGCGCTGCGGCGAGATACCGCGCGACGCAAAGAACGACCGCACCGATTGCGCACGCCGTGCACCGAGCGCGATGTTGTATTCGCGGGTGCCGCGCTCGTCGGCATGACCTTCAATGGTGAAGGAATAGCGATTGTAGGTCTGCAGCCACTGGACCTGCTTCTCCAGCGTGGCGACAGCCTGCGGCGTCAGATCAGTCTGGTCGCTTTCGAAAAACACGCGGTCGCCAACATTGACGACGAAATCCTGCTGGCTGCCCGGCGTGGCGGCCCCGGCCATGGCGCCGTCCGCACCCATGCCATTCTTGTTGGCGCAAGCACCCATCGACAGCGCCACCGCAAGTACCGCAGCCAGCTTCAATCCCTGGAGGATTCGCACTTGGTATCTCATTCCGGAGCCTCCACGCTCGCGATTTATATGATGAACCCGGTCTACAGGGCGTTGGTTAAGCGAACGTTCCGTCAACCTTGATGAGGTGTTGCCAAAGCCGATCAAATACCCACAACCCGGGAAATCCAGCCGGGATGGTTAATGATTTGCAAATGTGGCGTGACGGTGAATGGCGCGAGAAACATCGGCGGCTCAAACGATGCCATCGTCAGATTGACATCGGAATGCTGCCGGGACCGGCAATTCGGCCAGCCGATCAGCGTCAAATACAAGTCGCGGCTATCAAGAGCGCGGAACTATCGAGGTCCGTTCGAACGGGAACTCCGGCACATTCATCACCGGCGATGCCATCCGATCCGACGAACGTTCGAACAACATGCGACGCTCAAAGTAGGTCGAGCGCAAATACGGATAGCGCGCGAAAACCTTGTCGCGCATGCTGGGATAATCGACCGCCATCATGCAGATGGGTTTGATCAGGCCGGGATAGTCACGGGGCGGCGTCATCGACTTGTGCATGAAAACGCGGCGATAGAAGGCCTGATGCTCGGCACGGACAGTCGCAAGACCGATGTCCGCATTGAAATAACCGCACGCAACATACGCCAGCCGCAGCGTCATATAAGGCAGTTCCGGAAAGCGCTTTTCGCGATTGGGATCGGCCACGAAGCGGGTGGGGTCGACGATGACCTTGCCCTGCGCCAGCTCCGGCTCCAGCAGATCAGGGAACACATCGAGCGACGGCGAAACCGGATGTTCCGGCGACGCAACGGTGATGCGGATCGAACTCGCCAGGACGCCGTCGAAGTACACTCCAAAGATCCACGAATTAATCATATCGTCGAATCGATCGGTGACTTTGCGGTCGCGATTGGGCTCGATAGCACCCTCATTGAGGTAGGCTCGATATCGCAACCGGTAGATTTCGTCTTTTTCGGCTTCGGTTTCTGCGAGGCGGTAGTCGACCTGGTCCAGAAGCTCAATTCCACGCTCAAAGAAGCGGCTTCTCGTCTGTTGAGCCGGACTCATAATCTGTCTCCCACGTCGCATAGCACTGCAAGCGCCCAAGGCAGAAAGTTAATGCTTTATTAACGCGAGCGCAAAGTAATCGCTCCAGTAAGGTTAACCGAGCCTGCCAGCGGCTACGGCATACCGTTCGATGACGCGTGGAATGCCTGCCCTTGCAGTGAAGTCATCTCTTAGGCGATCGAGCGCGACGGCTCCACGGCCCGGCGTCCATGCGACGCATCGAGCAACTGCCGCACCCTGATCGCCGGGACCGGCCGGCTGAACAGATAGCCTTGAGCTTCGGTGACCGTGCCATCGGCACTGATCAGTTCGAGTTGCTCATTGGTCTCGATACCTTCGACCACCACCGACATGCCGAGATCGGCGCTCAACCGCGCCACACCCCTGAGCAAGGTCAGCGGCCGATCGGTATCGATGCCTTCGAGGAACGAGCGGTCGATCTTGACCTTGTTCAGCGGGAAGTTGTGCAGATAACTGAGGCTTGAATAGCCGGTTCCGAAATCGTCCAGCGAGATGCGCACACCGGCGGCCTTCAGCCGCGCAAGCACGTCGTGAGTCCACTGCGTATTGCGGAGCAAGGACGACTCGGTGATCTCGACTTCGAGTCGTTCCGGCGGCAGTCCCGAAACTTCGAGCGCGTAGCGAACCTCACTCAGCACATCGCGCTGATGGAACTGTTGCGACGAGAAGTTCACCGCGACGCTGACCGCTTCGGGCCACTTCATGCATTCCATGCAGGCCTTGCGCAGGATCCAGCGGCCCAGATCAACGATCAGTCCCATTTCTTCGGCGACCGGAATGATATCGATCGGCGAAACGGTGCCGCGTTCCGGGTGGTTCCAGCGCAGCAATGCTTCGCAGGTCGAGATGCGGCCCGACTTCAAGTTCACTAGCGGCTGGTAGTACAGTTCGAATTCTTCATTGGCGAGCGCACGCCGCAGATCGAGTTCGAGGATGCGCCGTGCCTCGACCGTTTGCGCCATCTCGTCGCGGAAGAAGCAGAACGTGCCGCGGCCATCCGCCTTGGCCCGGTACAGCGCCATATCCGCATTCTTCAGCAGAACGTCGGCGCTGACGCCGGGCCAGGTCATGGCGATCCCGATGCTGGCGCCGATTTCCACCAGGTGATGATCGATTTCGTATCGTTCGCTGAGGCGTTCGACGATGCGCCGCGCCAGGCCGGCGGCGTCCTCGCTGGAACCGATATCCTGCTGGAACACGACGAATTCGTCGCCGCCGAACCTCGCAACGAGGTCCGCCGGGCGAAGCATTTCGCGGAGTCGATCGGCCACCAGACACAGCAATCGGTCACCACAAGGATGACCGAGCGTATCGTTGACCTGCTTGAACTGGTCGAGATCGATGAACAACAAGGCCGACAGCGCTGGCGCCTCCCGTGCCGCCAGCAGCCGTTCGATCTCGTCGCGGAAATGCACACGATTGGGCAATTCGGTCAGTTCGTCGTAGCGCGCCAGATGATTGATCTTGGCTTCGGCGTTGCGACGCTCCGTAATATCCTCGACCAGAACCACGCTGCCGCCTCCCGCCATCGGCTGGAATGTCCATGACAATGCGCGGTTCTCGATCGATCCGGGATCGACTGTGATGATTTCACCGGCCTGGGCGTTCTCGATCTCGGAAAGGATAATGCCGCCATTGGTCGCCGACAGCGTACCGGCGCTGACGCAGGCCGAGACAATATCGGGCGCATGCGAGCCGCGGTGCACGAGGTCGTCACACAACTGCATCATTTCGCTGAAGCGATAGTTCATCACCGCGAGGCGGCCATCCGAACCGAACATGCACAGGCCGTGCGGCATGTTGTTCAACGCCGTATCGAACTGGCCGGCGAGCGCCGATTCTCGCGCGCTCGAGGTCAGCGCGTCGACGAAGATCTGGTGCAGACTAAGGTTGATGTTCTTGAGGCCGGCGAAGAACATCACCAGCAGGATGGCGAGGCCGACGTAATACGGATCGCCATGCAGCGCCAGCGCCATCGACATCGGCGCGCAGGCAAACAGGATGTGCCACTGCACAATGCGCGGGCGACCGTAGTTGCGGCCTGCACCGGCAGCGACGTAGCCGATGGTGACTCCGGTGCAGATCATGTGCGAAACGGGGTCGTCGCTGCCGAGCAAGACGATGCTGCACCACAGACCGAGCGAGCCTGCGTGCAGGATCGAACCCCAGCGATACTGATTTTCCCAAACCACGGCGTCTTCCACCGTGAACGGGCCCATGCGACGCTCGTGTACGTGCATTTGCCAGGCGCGCAGGCTGCCGAACAGCACGATCAGCATGGCACACGGCCAGATCAGAATGTTGCCGGTCTTGAATGCGGTCATCAACGCGGCGACGGCCGCGCAGATGTTGCCCATGAACATGACGCTGGGGCTTTGAAACAGAGACTCGACTAGCGCTGCGTAAATCGCAGGCGATAGCGCTTCCTGACTCCGTCTCTTGCCTTGGTCGACCAACTGCATCGGGCGTGCACACGTCCTATTCGGAAGTGAAGTTTTACCCCGAGCAGATGAAGTCTTCCTGAGCGAACATCGTTACCGAGACATTGCGCACACGCGCGACAAAGGAAATTTCGTCAACGATTTCAGGCTACTGGGAAGTTCCTGCCCGGTATGTTTCACGCCTAGGTTGAACCCGCTAACGTTTTGTTCACGCTAGCAGCGGTGACCATGCGGGATCGGACGCGAAACCCGGCGTCGGTACTCGCTGCTCGTTGCGTCCCGAGATGTCGACCGTGTAGAGCGACGGGCCGGCATTGCCACCCGGATCGCGGAAGAACATCACGACGCGGCCATTCGGCGCGAACGTCGGACCTTCGTTATGGAAGCCCGACGTGAGAATGCGCTCGCCCGAACCGTCGGGCTTCATGATGCCGATCGCGAATTGACCGCCGCCTTGCTTGGTGAAGGCGATGTAGTCGCCGCGCGGCGACCACACCGGCGTCGAGTAGCTGCCCTCGCCGAACGAAATGCGCTGCGCAGCGCCGCCGCCCGCGGGCATCAGATAGATTTGCGGCTTGCCGCCGCGATCGGACTCGAAGCAGATCCGTCCGCCATCCGGCGCATATGACGGCGAGGTATCGATCGCCGGCGTATCGGTGAGGCGCGTGGTCGATTTCGATCGCAAGTCCATCACATACAGGTTGGAATTGCCCCCCTGTTGCAGGCTCATGATGATGCGCTGACCATCCGGCGAAAAGCGTGGCGCGAATGACATGCCGGGGAAATTGCCGACGATCTCCCGCTGCCCGGTTTCGATGTTGAACAGGTAGACACGCGGATCGCCCTGGCCGAATTCCATGTAGGTGATTTCTTGCGTCGACGGCGAGAACCGCGGCGTCAGCACCAGATCGGCGCCGCGCGTCAGATAGCGCACGTTTGCTCCGTCCTGATCCATCAATGCCAGCCGCTTGACGCGACGCTGTGCCGGACCGCTTTCATCGACGAACACCACGCGGCTATCGAAATAGCCCTTCTCGCCGGTGAGGCGCTCATAGATCTGGTCGGAAATGATGTGCGCGATGCGCCGCCAGTACTCCGGCGACGTGAAATACTGCTGGCCGGTGAGCTGCTGCCCCGACGCGACGTCCCACAAGCGGAATTCCGCCTTCAGCCGCCCGTCGCCCTGCCGCGTCATGCGGCCCGTGACGAGAGCCTGCGCATTGATCGTCTTCCAGCTCGCGAACTGCGGTGGCGTATCGATGTTGGAAATTTTCTCGATGAACGCCGCCTGATCAATCGGCGCGAACAGGCCGCTGCGCTTGAGGTTGTTGGTGATGACCTGCGCCACGCCATTGCTGACTTCATTGTCGGACGGCGTTCCGGGCACGAAGTTCGGAATCGCGATCGGCAACGGTGCGACGTTGCCTTCGGTCACCTGCAATCGGGTTTGCGCGCGCGCCAGCGACGGCAGCAACAGACCGGCGGCAGCGCCGGCACCGCCAAGCAAAGCGTGACGGCGGCTCAGCGACATGAGGGGACGTGACGACGTCATTTCGGACATTGCTCGCTCATTTCAAGAGATATCGACAAAACATCAGCCATTGAACATCTGACGCGGATCGAACGTGACAATCATGTCCTTCCATTGATCGTACGTCGAGGGCTGCAACATATCGTATGGCTGCCCTTGCAACACCGCGCGCATCGCGGCATCCGCCGCCGCCTGATAACGCGGCGACGTGCCGCGCGAGACGATCTCCGGCGGACTGGCAAGGCGCTTGTCTGGCGTGAGACGGATACGGATATCAACGATCAGTTCTTCCGGCCGCTCGGTGCCCGCCTGCACGTTCCACAACTTGGTCAGCCGCGCCCGTAGCGCGTCCAGCTCGGACTGCGACAACGACTTCGCGGTGCCACGCGAAGCGCCGAGCGAGGCTGTCGAATTGAGCGTCTCGCCCGTCGCCGCGTGGCGCGTCGGATCGCGCTTGTCGAGCAGCGCCGCGATCTTGGATTGATCGAAGGTGCGCTCCCGTTTTGGCTCCGGCGGCTTCGGCGGCGCCGCCTTGGCTTGCGGCTTCGGCGTCGGCTTTTTGGATTCGTCCTTTTTCAAAGCCTCGGCGATCGGATCGACCTTGGGCGGATCAGGCTTCTTCTCGACCGGCTTCGGTTCGTCCTTCGGCTTCTGCTCGGCAACCGGCTTCGGCGGATCGGGCTTCTTCTCCACCGGCTTTTCGACCGGCTTCGGCGGCGGCTCCGGCGCCGCGTCGGTTTTCACTTCCGGCTTTTCGGTGATCTTGCCGACAGGATCGTCAACGGGATTGGCTTCCGCCACTTTCTCGACCAGCGGCTTCGGCTTGTCTTTCTCGCCGGACTTGCTGCCGGCCGTGATCTTCGACAACTCATCGGCAGAGATGATATCGACCGGCATCGACTCCGGCGGCGGTGCCTCGAGCGAGCGTGCTGAAAACGAGACTAAACCCCACACGATGACGAGAACGTGCAGGGCAATCGACGCAGCCAGCGACTTGTCGATTCTCTTCCTCAGCTTCCCTGCTCCACTTCGGTTACCAAAGCGACCCGCCGGAAACCGGCCGACGACAGCCGCCCCATTACCTTCATCACCGTGCCGTAATCGACCTTCTTGTCGCCACGCACGAAGATGCGTTCGTCGAGGCCGGCCCGCGCCTCGGTGATCGCCTTCAGCTTCGGCACCAGGTCGTCGATCGGAATTTCGGTGTCGTTGAGAAACACCTGGCCCTTCAGATTGACCGACAGCGTCAGCGGATTCTTGTCTTGATCGAGGCTCTTGGCCTGTGTCTGCGGCAGATCCAGCGGAACGCCGACCGTCAGCAGCGGCGCCGACACCATGAAGATGATCAGCAACACCAGCATGACGTCGACCATCGGCGTGACGTTGATCTCGGCCATCGGGGCCGCGCGCCGACGACGGCCGCGCCCACCACCACCCGATGCACCCGCCATGTTCATCGACATGATGTACTGCTCACGATGCGTCCACCTTCAACTCTCTCAGGCGCGCTCATCAATCTGGCGCGACAGGATCGCGGAAAACTCGTCGGCGAAGCCTTCCAGGCGCTGCGCCTGGCGGTTCACCTCCGACGTGAACTTGTTATAGAAAATCGTCGCCGGAATGGCAGCGATAAGGCCGATCGCAGTGGCGAACAGCGCTTCGGCGATGCCGGGCGCAACTACCGCGAGCGAGGTGTTCTTCGACGCGGCAATGGACTGAAAGCTCGACATGATGCCCCAGACGGTGCCGAACAGACCGACGAATGGACCAGCCGAACCGACTGTCGCCAGCACCAGCAAACGCCGCTCCAGCCGCTCGATCTCGCGTGCGATGGAAACGTTCATCACTTTTTCGATGCGCATCTGCAGGCCGGCGAAAGAACGCGCCTGACTCTCGAACGAGCGTTTCCATTCGCGCATCGCGGCGACGAAGCAGGCTGCCATCGACTGCGTCGGCCGGCCCGATAAGGTGCGGTACAGTTCCTCGATCGACTCGCCCGACCAGAACGCCTGTTCGAAGCGATCCATGGCGCGCTTGGTGCGCCCGTAAAGCAAGATCTTGTCGATCGCGATCGCCCAGACCCAAACGGAACAGGCCAGAAGACCCAACATGACCGCTTTCACGATCCAGTGAGCCTGCAAGAAAAGCGCAATCAGCGAAACGTCGGAGGAAGCCAGCGGTAAGGCTGACTGCGCCACGTCGGCCGGATTCATAAGCAATATCCTCTCAACGCAAGTAATCCCTATAACCCCGGGAGCTGGGCGCTTTGCGGTTTCGCAAATGCGCGCCACGCGGCATCGCGCGCCGACGCCAAGCCTTGCAGTTTCGCATGGGGGGCCCGTCCAAAGCCGGTGTCTGCATCCCCTGCCAACATGTCAAAACGAGGGCCAACGACGTGTTTTCCCGGCTGCAACCAAGCGCCCACCATGGTTAACGCGGGGTTACCAAGCCCCGAATTTGGCCGCGACAAAGCGGCTGGATGCTGCGGGAACCGGCTCAAGGGGCTCGGGAATTCGCTCGATCCGTCCGCCGGGGTCCATTTTTGCGGAATTCGCGGTAGAACGCGCCGATGAACGAATTTGGCCACGCCTTTACGCTCGCGGCAAATATGGTGGGGCGGCTGGATCCCAGCCTGCTCAACATCGTTCTGCTGTCGCTCCGCGTCAGCCTGACGGCGACCGTTCTGGCCTTTGCGGTCGGGCTGCCGATCGGCGGCTGGCTGGCCGCCACGCGCTGGCCGGGCCGTACTGTCCTGCTCGTGATCGCCAATGCCGCGCTCGGCCTGCCACCTGTCGTTGTCGGCCTCGCCGTCTATTTGCTGTTGTCCCGCTCCGGGCCGCTTGGATCGCTCGGACTCCTGTTCACACCCAATGCCATGATCGTGGCGCAGAGCGTTCTCGCGCTTCCAATCGTCGTTGCCCTCACCCATCGCATCATCGAACCGCTCTGGCACTCCTATGGCGACGCTCTGAAAATGGACGGCGCGTCACAGAGCCGTGCCGTCGCGACGCTATTCGCCGCCGGGCGCGCCGGACTAGTGACTGTGTTTCTCTCGGCATTCGGACGCGTTGTTGCCGAAGTCGGCGCCATCCTCATCGTCGGCGGCAATATTCGCGGCGTCACACGCACCATGACGACCGCTATCGCACTGGAGACAAGCGCCGGCGACCTGCCGCTGGCACTGGCGCTGGGCCTGGTACTGATCGGCGTCTGCGTCGTGATCAGCAGTCTCGCCTTCGCCATGAACCGCGCGCTGGCGTATCAGGCAGGCTAGCGTCCGGACGCGGCATTGGGAAAGAACAACTGCTCGCCGTTGATCTTGTAACCAGCGATGGTCGACTGACCTTGCGGTGAAATCAGCCAATCGACAAATGCCTGCCCTTCGGCCGTATTCACGCTCGGATGTTTCTGCGAATTGACCAACATCACGCCGTATTGGTTGAAGAGACGTTTGTCACCTTGCACCAGAATTTTCAGATCACCACGGTTCTTGAAAGACAGCCACGTGCCACGATCGGACAGCGTATAGCCATTGAGTGCCGCTGAGGTGTTCAGCGCCGGTCCCATGCCCTGACCGATCTCCTTGTAATTGGCTTCCAGCGCCTTGGCCGGTTCAATCCCCGCATCTTTCCAATAACGGAGCTCTGCCGCGTGGGTGCCGGAGCGATCGCCGCGCGACACGAAGATCGATTTCGTTGCGGCGATCTTGCGCAAAGCTTCCAGCACATCGTTGCCACCGGCGATATGCGCCGGATCGGATGCCGGACCAACCACCACGAAGTCATTGTACATCACCTCGAAGCGCTTCACGCCCTGCCCCTCGGCCATGAACTTTTCCTCGGCCTGCCGGTCATGTACGAACACCACGTCGGCATCGCCGCGCCGTCCGATATCGAGGGCCTGTCCGGTACCAACGGCGACGACTTTCACCTGAATGCCGCTTTGCGCTGTGAAGGCCGGCAGCAAGTAACCGAACAAACCCGACTGCTCTGTCGATGTCGTCGATGCCACGGTAATCGCACGCTGCTGCGCGACGGCGGGCACCGCGATAGATATAGCGACGAGCAGAAGAAGCAGGCGCTTGAACATCATGCCATTCCCCTGTTCGATCAACGAGCCTTATTGGTGTTTCGATGTCCGAACAAGTATGCTCCAAGGCTTAATGCGCGCAAACGAAAACCGCCCATCCGTCGTGCGGATGAGCGGCTTGATCGGCTTCAGGTGAAGGGGGCGCTTACGCCTGAGGCTGACCGTCCGAAGGCGGTGTCGGACGTGTACGGTGCTGCGCCATGAACAGGTCGAATTCTTCCTTGTCCTTGGCATGACGCAGACGATCGAGGAAATCCTTGAACTCGGTCTGCTCTTCCTCGAGACGGCGCAGCGTTTCCATGCGGTACTCATCGAAGGCACGGTTGCCGCTCGAGGGCGGACCGAAGCCAAAACCGCGGCGCTCCATGCGGCCGCGCATCCGCTCCATCTTGTACTGCATGCGCTCCATCTTGCTCTGCCAACGATCGCCATGACTCCAGCAACCCATTTTCCTGCTCCCGATTGTGAAGAAGAGAAGTGCAAGTCCGACCGGCCACCAGAAGATGAAGCCGAGCACGGTCAGGGCAATCCAGCCCGGATGCCAAGGCGATTCCATCATGCCAGGACGCCGATAGTTTTCGGTCGGGCCGCTCCAGCGAGGTACATCTGCGGTGTAGGCCATTTGCATCTCCGTAGTTGGCGCGACGCCGTGTGAATGTAAATAACATTTACATACGTAAACCGTTCCCGGTTTTTGTCAAGCGGCCGATCTGCCGCACCCGGCCAATTATTTTTTGGCGGCCCCCCAAGGACCAGACGGCGCACCGGATGTCGGAACCGATGACGGGCCCGCTGCCGCGCTCGGCGGCGGCCCCGGCGGGGTGGTTGCCTGCGATGGATGCGGCGGCGGACCGGGCGGACGCGGCGCGGATTTCGCTGCATCCTCCGGCGGCCTGCGATCAGTGGGAAAACCGAGGCCGCGCAGATAGATCAACACGCCCGCCTCGAGCAGATCGTCCGGCGACATCGGCAGCTTGCGCCGCGCCGCGTCGCCGCGACCGAACAACGACGCAACGCCGTGCGCCATCGACCAGATATGCAGCGCCATCATCAATGCCGGCGGACGCGCAACGCCGGGCGGCGTCAATGCCGCAAGCCGCTCTGCCGCAGCGCGAATGATGTTGAAGGCGCGTTCGCTCGCCGCCATCAGCATCGGATTGACGTCGATCGGCACGCCGGATTCGAACATCGCCGAATAGAACGCCGGCTCGTTGCGTGCGAATGCCAGATAGGCTTTGCCGACGCGCTCGAACGCCGTCACCGTATCCGGGCGGCCGTCGTCCCACGCCGCAGCGAGCACGGCCTCGAACTGCTCGAAGCCGCGTTGCGCGATGCTCGACAGCAGTTCCTCGCGATCGCGGAAGTGCCGATACGGGGCGGCAGGGCTGACGCCGGCCGACCGCGCGGCGTCGGCGAAGGTGAAACCCGCCGGCCCCTTCTTGGCAATGAGATCGAGCGCCGCTTCCAGCAGCGCCTCTTTCAGATTGCCGTGATGATAGCCGCGCTCGGCGCGGCGTTGTTCCTTGCGCCAGCTCATGTGAAGGACTTTTACATGAGCCGGAACCAAAGGTCACACTTTTATGCACGCCTCGAGCGACCGATTTGGCGAAAATCCCCCGCCAAATCCGTTGCGACGGCGTTGCGGCCAACCCGTGACCGGATTGCGGCAGCCGAAATGTCCCCGCTTCGGCTCACAACCGCCGCGACTTCGCCCCCAGGCGGTCGAGACCGGCGGCGGCCGCCTGCACCTCGGGATCGAAATCGGCCATCTCCTGCACCTGGCGGACCTCGACGATCTCGTTGTCCGAGGCCGGGCACTTCTTGGCCCAGGAAATCGCTTCCTCGCGCGAGGCAACGTCGATCATCCAGTAACCGCCCAGCACTTCCTTGGCTTCGGCGAACGGACCGTCGGTGACCAGCGGCTTGCCGTCCTTGAACGACACCCGCGCGCCCATCGACGGCGGATGCAAACCGTCGAGCGTGATGAGCACCCCGGCCTGCTGCAGCGCCTCGTTGTATTTCATCATCTCGGCGACGCGCGCCGGATCGAGTTTCACGTCGGGCGTCGCGGTCTCGTAGCCCTTGGGGATCATCAGCATCATGAATCGCATGGCAGGCGTCCTATCGGTTTATGCATTGAGGTTCCGTCACCCTGAGGTGCGGGCCGCATGTGCGGCGTGCCTCGAAGGGTGACGTGGCCGTTCGGCGGACAACAACTAGCGCGACGCAACCTGCGCCCGCAGCCGCTCTTCCTGTTCGCGCAGCTCCGGCGTGAAGGCTTCGCCGAAATCCTCGGCTTCGAACACCTGACGCAGTTCTATCTCGGAGCCGGCCTCGAACGGCGCACGCTTCATCCAGGCGATGGCTTCCTCGCGCGACTTGGTCTGGATCAGCCAGAAACCACAGACGAGTTCGCCGGTCGCCGGGAACGGACCGTCCACCACGGCCACATCCTTGCCGGTGAAACGGATGCGCGCGCCCTTGACGCTCGGATGCAGGCCCTCGCCGGCCAGCATTACGCCGGCCTTGACCATTTCCTCGTTGAACCGGCCCATCGCGGTCAACATCTCCTCGCTCGGCATCACGCCTGCCTCGGTATCCGGGTTCGCCTTGACCATCACCATGAAACGCATCGGTTTTCTCCGCTAGATTTGGCCGGTGGCAGCCGGCTCTGCGATGAAGACGAACGGCGGCGGACGATTCCGACAAGCCCCGGCAATTTTTTCGGGGTCTGGGTACTCAGAGACCTGATCAAAGATAAACAACAACCTCAAAACAATAACCCCGTCATTGCGAGCACTCGGATCGGCGCTTTGCGCCGTGCGAGCACAGGCTCCGCGAAGCAATCCAGCTCTTGGCGAGTGTGTCTGGATTGCTTCGTCGCCAACCCTCCTCGCAATGACGCCGCTTTGACCTCACGGCTCCTGCGGAAACATCGCGAAGTACGGCTCGGCTTCCTTGAGCACGCGCGCGTAGGACGGCCGCGCCTGCAGCCGCGCGAAATAGGCCGCGAGATGCGGCCGCGCATCGGTGAACGGCACCACCTTGTTGGCGTAGAACAATGCCGGCGCGGCGGCGCAATCGGCCAGACTGAAATCGTCGCCCATCGCCCACGTCCGCCCCGCCATCTCCGCATCGATCATGCCATAGGCGATCTCGATCTTGGCCTTCGCGTCCGCGACGCCGTGCGGATCCTTGGCACCGGGCGGCCGCAAGCGATCGCCGACGATCTTCTGCATGTGATTGTGAATATGCAGATCGTAGAAACGATCCTTGAAGCGGGTGTCGCGCGCCGCATCCGGCTGCTGCGGCACGAAGCGCGTCTTCCCCGGATAATGCTGATCGAGATGATCGATGATGACGGTGGATTCCGGCACCACGCGATCCTGCGCCGCATCCTGCAGCACCGGGAATTTGCCGATCGGCCACAGTTTGAGCAGCATCGCGCGCTCGGCCGGATCGCCAAGGTTGACGTGGACCGGCTTGAACGGCGTGCCGTTCTCATACAGCGCGATCAACACCTTGTGGCAGTAGGACGACAGCGGATGCAGATAGAGCGTCAGCGACATGGAGTTTCCCTTCGTGCGCAACAAGAACGTTTGTCGTTAATTCCGAGGCAGGTAACGGTTGATGACGATGCCGCTGGACAGCGGCCGGGCATCGCGCAGCGCCAGCTTAACCGGCGCGCCCGGTTTGAACAAAGGCGTGCCGCCGCCAAGGATCATCGGGCAAATGCCGATGCGGAATTCGTCGATCAACCCATGCGGCATGAGATGCGACGCCAGATCGGCGCTGCCGAACAGCAGAATGTCCTTCGCGAACTCCTGCTTGAGCCGACCGACCGTCGCCGCGACGTCGCCGCCATGCATGTGGGTATTGTTCCAGCCCGAGGTGCGCAGCGTACGCGAGAACACATGCTTCGGCAGTGCGTTCATGAAATCGGCCACCTCGCCGGTCTCGTTCGGCCAGTAGTTCGCCATCAACTCATAGGTGACGCGACCGAACAGCAACGCGCCAGCCGCCTTGCCCTGCTCGATCGACAACTGCTCGAGCTCATCGCCCCAGACATCGAGATGCCAGCCGATATCGCGGTTCGGCCCTTCGACGAAGCCATCCAGCGTCATCAGATTCCACATGATCAACCGGGCCAATGGTGCACTCCCTCAACTGATTGCATTTTACAACTGGTTGCAGGCTAATCAGACCGGTGCGAAAATGCAAGCGGTCTAGGAATGGATATCGCCGGCAATGGACACGCAACGCTCGGGCTGCCCGATCAACCTCACACTGGAAGTGGTCGGCGACAAATGGAGCCTGCTGGTCGTTCGCGACATCATCTTCGGCAACCGGCGGCATTTCCGCGAACTGCTGACCAAATCCGAGGAAGGCATTTCGTCGAACATTCTCGCCGACAGACTGAAGACGATGGTCGAGCAAGGCATCCTCACCCGTGAGGACGATCCCACGCACAAGCAGAAAGGCATCTACAGCCTCACCGAACAGGGCATTGAACTCCTGCCGGTACTGGCGCAGATGGCAGCGTGGGGATTCAAGCATCTTCCGGTCAGCGAAGAACTCGGCATCCGCGCGCAACTGCTCAGCGAAGGCGGTCCGAAAATGTGGGCCGAGTTCATGGACGAATTGCGCGAGACCCATCTCGGCATCAAGCGCCGCAAGCGGAGCAAGCTCACTGTCGGCGAACGCTTGCAGGCTGCGTATCGCAACGTCCTGGCGCGCAAGAGAAAACCAGCGTAGCGATTGGTTCGCGCAGTATCATGCGTGAGCACCGCATCGACAATTGAATCGAATGCATCGCAATCGGAACTCGCAACGGCGCCGACGATATGTCCTTCTGACAAACTCCCGCCGCATTGCTTCCTCAACTTTAGTCGGGTCATTCGTCGTGTGGGGACATACGCGCGGCGGTGGCGCATCATTGGGGTGTTCTGCGTAGAAACGATCTGGCGGCTCGCGCGCTTCGCGCCACGATGAGTCATGCCCGAACCAAACATGGGGAGGACAACATGAAGGATGCCACCAGAAAGACGGCTTCAGGGGCGCTCGCGCACGCGATGGCTTTGACGGCAATGCTGATCATCGCCAGTTGCATATTTTACATCAAATAGAGTTTCAGGAGACCAACTCGCAAACCGCCACCCTGAGGTGCGAGGCGTTCTTACCCTGGGCCTCGAAGGGCGCGACGACGGATGACGTCAATCATCCTTCGCGGCGCCGCGCTTCGCTCGGCGCACCTCAGGATGACGCCGTTAGACAAACCCAAAACGATGGTCTGTTGAATTCACGCGGACGCCCGAACTCTTTGCGCCAGATGATTCACGCAACACCGCTTGACCGGTTCGCGACGATGGCCGATGGAAGAGAGGGTGACGGTGGATAGGGGAATGACGACGACATCTCAGAAAGTGGCACTGGTAACGGGCGCGGCGCGCGGCATCGGCCTCGCGGTTGCGAAACGTTTTCTTGCCGATGACTGGCGCGTGGCGCTGCTCGACATCGAAGATGCCTTGCTGCGCGACGCCGTTACCGTTCTCGCCGATCCGGTCAACACGCTGGCGCTGCATTGCGACGTCTCAGATGCGCAAGCCGTGCGCGCGGCCATCGCGCAGATCGACCAACGATTCGGCCGGCTCGATGCGCTGGTCAACAATGCCGGCATCGCTGTGTTCAAGCCGCTGCTCGACACCAGCGACGACGACTGGAATCGCGTGCTCGCCGTCAACCTCACCGGGCCGTTCCTATGCACCAAGGCGGCGGCACCGCTGATGCGCGAGGATGGCGGCGGCGCCATCGTCAACATCACGTCGATTTCCGCGGTGCGCGCCTCGACGCTGCGCACCGCCTACGGCACCAGCAAGGCCGGGCTGGCGCATCTGACAAAGCAGTTCGCGGTCGAACTCGCCTCGCTCGGCATTCGCGTCAACGGCGTGGCGCCGGGACCGGTCGACACCGCGATGGCCAAGGCCGTGCATACGCCGGAGATCCGCGCCGATTATCACAACGCCATTCCGCTCAACCGCTACGGCCGCGAGGACGAACTCGCCGAAGCCATCTTCTTCCTGTGCAGCGACCGCGCCAGTTACATCACCGGACAGGTGCTGGCGGTGGACGGCGGCTTCGACGCCACCGGCATCGGTCTGCCGACGCTGCGCGCCGAAGGCAAGAACGGGTGAGGCGCGGTTTGCAACAAGGATCGGGCCGCATGTCGATGCAGAGGCGCTTCGCCTTGTGCAGCATCGTGCTGATGGGCCTGCTGCTCGCCGCACCGGCCAGCGCGGAAGTCCGCATCTCACCAGCCGCGGCGGTGAGGTGACGCGCTTCCTGGCCTTGTTCGAGGAACTGCGCGACTCCGGCGAGCAGATCGTGATCGACGGGCCGTGCTACTCGGCCTGCACGCTGGTGCTCAGCATCGTGCCGGCGGAGCGCATCTGCGTGACGCGGCGCGCCGTGCTCGGTTTCCACGCCGCACGATCGATCGACCGGCGCGGGCGCATCTACGCCGAGCCGGAAGCGTCGGATCGGGTGCTGGAGACCTATCCTGCGCCGGTGCAAGACTGGATCAACCGCCGTGGCGGCCTGAGTTCGCGCCTGCTGCTGCTGCGCGGACGCGAACTCGCGGCGTTGTATCGCCGCTGCCGCTGACGCACCCTTCGCGCCCCGCCTACGGACAGGTCTGCAGCGCGCAATTCACCATCCACGGCGTCCCGAACCGGTCGACACACATGCCGAAGAACCGCGCGAAGAAGGTCGGCCCGGCCGGCATCGGCACGGTGCCGCCCTCGGATAGCGCCTTGAAGATGCGCTCGGCTTCCGCCGGATCGTCATAATTGAGCGAGACCGCATAACCCTGCGGCTTTTCGAAATGCTCGCGCGGTGAATCGCTGGCCATCAGACTGAAATCGCCGATCCGCATGAAGGCATGCATCACCTTGCCCTTCATGCTGTCGCCCATCGCGCATTGCGCATCGCTCGGCGCTTCCTCGGTACGCATCATCGCCTCGATCTTGCCGCCGAGCGTCGTCTCGTAGAACTTGAAGGCGGCTTCGCAATTGCCGTTGAAGAACAGGTAGGGATTGAGCTGCATGCGTCTTCTCCTGGTTGGCGATGGCTTACGTCGTTGCGATGTCTATCATCTGCTTGCCGTGACGATGGTGTGACCGGCGGCGTTCCCCAAGGACGAACGGGATGGCGGCATGCCGACAACGATCCGCATTTTTTTGCGCGAGCCTCTCCGGTTGCCTCTGCAACCCTCTCCCCTTGCCTCTGCGACCCTCTCCCCTGCGGGAGGAGGTTTAACCGCACACCGCCTCACTTGACGGCCTGGGCCGCTTTGGGTGCGCTTTCCGCCATTAGACGATCGATGTGCATGCGGATATGCGCGGCTTCCGCCGTGGTGCCGGCCAGCGCGATGGCCTGATCGAACGCGGCGCGGGCTTCGCTGCCACGGCCGAGCTGCATCAGCAGCGCGCCCCTGACTCCATGAAAGTTGAAGTAGCCGGCCAGCCGCGGCGCCAGCGGCGCGATCAGGTCCAGCGCGGCTTGCGGGCCGCTCACCTTCGATACGGCGACAGCGCGGTTGAGCGTCACCACCGGCGACGGCTGCAACACTTCGAGCATCCGGTACAACAGGTCGATCTGCCGCCAATCGGTTTCCTCGGGCGTCACCGCACCGGCATGCAACGCGGCGATCGCCGCCTGCACCTGATACGGCCCGCGCTGGCGATGCCGCATCGCCTTGTCGATCAGCGCCATGCCCTCGGCGATCAGGCCGCGATTCCATTTGCTGCGATCCTGATCGTCGAGCAGCACGATGCCGCCGTCGGCATCGTAACGCGCCGCAGCGCGGGCATGCTGCAGCAGCAAGAGCGAGGTCAGTCCCATGATTTCCGGCTCACTCTGGAACAGCCGCAGCAGCAGCCGCGCCAGCCGGATGGCTTCGTCGCACAGCGGCGCGCGCTGCGCGATGGTCTCGCCGCTGGCCGAATAGCCCTCGTTGAAGATCAGGTAGATCATCGCCGCCACCGCCGCGAGCCGTTCGCTGCGCTCCACCGCGCCCGGCGTTTCGAACGGCACGCCGGCCTTGGCCACCGCCCCCTTGGCGCGGGTGATGCGCTGCTCCATCGCGGCATCGCTGACCAGGAACGCGCGCGCAATCTGCTTGACGCTGAGACCTGAAACGATGCGCAGCGCCAGCGCGATCTGCTGCGTCGCCGGCAAATCCGGATGGCAGCACACGAACAGCAGCCGCAGGATGTCGTCGCGATAGTGCGAACCGTCGAGCCGCTCGGCGAGTTCGCTCTCGGTGTCGTCGAGATCGGATATTATTTCGTCGGGCGGCAGCGCCTGCTGCTTGTTACGGCGGGCATCGTCGATGCCGCTGTTGCGGCCGACCAGGATCAGCCACGCGGTGGGATCGCGCGGCGGCCCGTTCTGCGGCCAGGTCTTCAGCGCGCGCAGGCAGGCGTTCTGGTAGGCCTCCTCGGCGGTGTCGAGATCGCGGAAATAGCGCAGCAACGCGCCGAGCGCCTGGGGCCGCGCCGAGGTCAGCGCCGCGTCGATCCAGGCGAGGTCGCTCATGACGCCACGCTCCCCGGCCGGAACAGGCCGACCGGCCGGATTTCATAGGAGCCGCCGGGATTGGCGCGGCCGAGCTCGCCCGCGACCTCTAGCACGTCGTCGAGCCCGCTGGCCTCGATGATGTAGAAGCCGAGCAACTGCTCCTTGGTTTCAGCATACGGCCCGTCGATCACCAGCGGCGGATCGCCGTCCTTGCGCAACGTCGTCGCCGCCGTGGTCGGCAGCAGCCGCGCGACCGGACCGAGCCGCCCCTGTTTGACCAACTTGTCCTGCACCACGGCGAGCTTGGCCATCACCGCGTCTTCGTGCTCCTTGCTCCAGGAGCCGACAACGTCTTCATCGTGGTAGCAGAGGATGGCGTAGAGCATGCGCAATGTTCCCGTGTCATGTTGATGTGGCGCGCGAGTATGCCCGGCAGCGGCCGCAGCGCCCACCGAAAATTTCCAGGCCACTCAGCACGACGTCATCCTGAGGTGCGATCGAAAGCGAGCCACAGCAAGTTGGCAAGCCAACTTGCGTCCTTCAAAAGTCCATCTTGGGTAAACCCAAGATGGAGGATGGCCGCCGCCCTTCGAGGCTCGGCGTAAGAACGCCTCGCGCCTCAGGGTCACGGAACGCCGCAGCAACGGCCTCACCCGTTGGCCGCGGCTTCCACTTTCGCGACATCGATCTTGCTCATCGTCATCATCGCCTGCATCGCTCGCTGCGCACGTGCAGGATCGGGGTCCTTCAGCAGTTCGATCATGCGGGCCGGCGTCACCTGCCACGACACGCCGAACTTGTCCTTGAGCCAGCCGCACTGGCTCGGCTGGCCGCCATCGGCAGTGAGTTTGTCCCAGTAGTAATCCACCTCAGCCTGCGACTTGCAGTCGATGCTGAGCGACACCGCCTCGTTGAACTTGAAATGCGGCCCACCGTTCAGCGCGATGAAACTCACGCCCTCGATCTCGAAGGTCGCGGTCAGCACGGTGCCCGCCGGCATCGGCGCATTCTCGCCGTAGCGCAGGATCTCGCCTGCCTTGCTGTTCTTGAAGACCGACAGATAGAAATTCATGGCCTGTTCGGCCTCCTTGTCGAACCACAGGCAGGGCGAGATCTTTTGCATCGGGAACTCCGGTCGGTTGCGCCGCGCCGAGCATGACGTCCGGCGTCACGGGCGGCTTCAGACCAAGGACGCACGGAACCATGGCATTCCGACAATGGCGGTAAGATTTTTTCCAGCGATGCGAGGAGCAGGGCCTCAGGATGAGGATTCATGCTGCGAATTGCGGACGCGTCACCATGGGCGTGGATGCGCGAAAAACCCGTTGATCTACCGCTTCTTCTCCGGCCCGCACATCAGGTCGATGGCGCCGCGGACAATGGCTTCCAATTGCTTGCGCGGCGTGCGGGCACGGGCGCGAATAGCGATGGTGTGGATGGTCGCCGACGCCATCTGCGCCAGCACATCCGGGTCGGCGGACGCCGGCAATTCGCCGTGCTCCTTGGCGCGCCGGAAGCAAATGGCAAACGCTTTGTCGAGTTCGCCGAAACCTTCCAGCACCATGGCGCGGATATCCGGATCGGCCACAGCTTCGGAAGCCGCCGTCATCACCGTGAAGCAACCGCGCGGCCCCGCCTCGCCCGACAGATAGATGTCGAGCGCTACCGCATAGATGCGCTGCAATCGCTGGCGGATCGGCAGTTCGACCTTGAAGATGTCGGCCATCGCCGCGCGCGCGTCGGCGCGATAGCGCTGATAGCTCTTGATATAGAGCGCGCGTTTGTCGCCGAACGCGCCGTACAGGCTCGGCCGGTTCATGCCGGTGGCGGTGCTGAGATCGTCGAGCGAGGTGGCGGCGAAACCGTCCTTGCGAAACAGGTCGAGTGCCCGGGCGAGCGCGACATCGGGCTCATAGGCGCGCGGCCTGCCACGACGCTTCGGCGCGGGGACGTCAGCTGCCGCGGGTGCGGGCATCTTCTCTTTTTGTACCATTTCGCAAATTAATCCTTGACCCCGGATATATTATGCGAGACGGTATAAAAATCAACGCGCGTTGGTTGCCCTATTTCCTGTTCCGAGCCCAAGGAGCCATTCCCATGGACCTCTATTTCTCTCCGCTTGCCTGCTCGATGGCGACCCGCATCGCGTTCTACGAAGCCGGCGCCGATGCCGACTATCGCGAAGTCGATCCGAAAACCAAACGCGTGCAACACGACGGCTGCGACTTCCTCACGGTCAATCCGCTCGGATTGGTGCCGACCTTGCGCACCGATGACGGCGCCATCCTCACGGAGAACGCGGCAATCCTGCAATATGTCGCCGAGCATCTGCCGAAGGCCGGAATAGCCGCACGAAGCGACAGCGAACGTGCGCGGCTGCAACAGTGGTTGTGCTTCATCGGCACCGAACTGCACAAGGCGCTGTTCGTGCCGCTGCTCGACAAGAAGGCATCGGCCGACGTGAAAGCCTATGCGCTCGAGAAAGGCCTGTCGCGGCTCGACTACCTCAACGATTATCTTGAGAACCGCGAATTCCTGCTCGATCACTTCAGCGTCGCCGATGCGTATCTCGTCACGGTGATCAACTGGACGATGGCGACGCCGCCGATCGATCTGGCGAAGTGGCCGGCGATCAAGGCTTACTATGAGCGCCTGCGCGCGCGGCCGAGCGTGGCGAAGGCCATCGCCGAGGAGTTCGAACTCTACAAGGCCGAACTTGCGCGCCACAAGGCTGCGGCGTGATGCAACGGCAATGATTTGAGCGCCGGCATCTCCCTTCACCTCTGAGGCGAGGTCGAATTTCGAGCGTCAGCGAGAAATTCGGGCAAATGAGGCGTCATGGCCGGACGTGTTCCGGCCATCCACGTGTTCCCTGTCGCATAAGAGCTGGATCACCGGGACAAGCCCGGTGATGAGATTTTGATATGAGGGTAGCGTCTCGAACCATGACAACGCGGCCTCGTCCTTCGAGACGGCGCAATTGCGCCTCCTCAGATGAGGATGTCACGCCGCGAGCAGTTGCTTCTTGAGATCGGCCATGGCGCGGCTGAAGACTTTCGGATCGTCCATCGCGCGCGCCAGCACCAGCGCGCCCTGAATGCTGAGCAGCGCGGCCTCGGCGCGCCGCCGCGCGGCAGCGGCGCCGAGGCCGAGACGCTTCAAGGCCGCCGTCAGCGCCGTTTGCCAGCGGCTGAAATAATCGCGCACCTGCGTCGCGAATGAATCGCGCGCCGCACCGAGCGCAATGACGCCGACCAGACAGACTCGTTGGCCGGAACGAAAATAGCGGTCCACCGCTTCGACCATCTCCGCCACCGCGCGCGCCGGATCGTCGGCCGCCTGCAGCGGCGTGAAGATGTTGTCCTCGAACCAGCGATCGATCTCCGCCAGCACCTCCGCAGCCATCTGCGATTTGCCGCCGGGAAAGAAGTGATAAAGGCTGCCCTTGCCAAGCGACGTGGCTTCGCCGATCAGCGCCAGCGTCGCGCCCTCGTAACCGTGAGCGCGAAACACTTCAGCGAGTTGCGGCAAAATATCCGAACGTTCAGCGATAGCTTTCATGCGGCATTATCACCTCGCGGTATCCTGACGTCAAAGCGGATCGGTGCCGAGCCCCGCAACTTCCGCCGGGCGCACGCCGGGCGCTTTCCAGAAATAGCGGCGGTCGGACGCCTTGATCTTCACATCGTTGATGCTGGCCTCGCGCCGCCGCATCAAGCCGTGCTCGTCGAATTCCCACTGCTCGTTGCCGTAGGAGCGAAACCACTGGCCGACATTGTCGTGCCATTCGTACTGGAAGCGCACGGCGATGAAATTAGCATCGTAGGCCCACAGATCCTTGACCAGCCGATACTCCTGCTCCTTGGCCCATTTGCGCGTCAAGAACGCGACGATGGCGGCGCGGCCCTCGATGAATTCCGAACGGTTACGCCAGCGGCTGTCCTCGGTGTAGCCCAGCGCCACGCGCGCCGGATCGCAGGAATTCCATGCGTCCTCGGCCATGCGGACTTTCTGGGCGGCGGTTTCCCGCGTGAAGGGCGGCAGCGGCGGACGTGGCATGATTTCCTCTCGTTGTGTACCTATCGGTACAAGTTGTACCATTAAGTACAGAGAGTCAATCGCTGACCATCTACGCGGCGATGGCTGCGCTTTCCAGCACGATAAATTGCGCGTGATCCGACAGCGTCATCCTGAGGTGCGAGCGACGCAGGTCGCGAGCCTCGAAGGATGAGCCGCACCCTTCGAGGCCGTTGCTTCGCAACGGCGCCTCAGGGTGACGGCGCTATCCGCGGCTACGCCTGATCCGCCTTCATGGCGATGCGCAGCGCTTTCGGAATCGGTTTGGCCTGGCCGCCGGACACGAACGCCACCTTCACCTTGGCCTCGAGCAGCAGCACGCTGCCGCGCCTGACTTCCTGATGCAGCGTGATCGATGCGCCGCGCACCTCGATCGGCTTGGTGACGATGTCGAGCAGGTCGTCCATATGCGCGGGCTTGAGAAATTCGAGTTGCATCGCGCGCACCACGAAGGCGAAGCCGGGCGCCTCATTCGCGGCTTCGTTGAACAGCGCCTGCTGATCGGCGCCGAGCAGCCGCAGGTAGTTGCTGCGGCCGCGCTCCATGAAGCGCAGGTAATTGGCGTGATAGACGATGCCGGAAAAATCGGTGTCTTCGTAATAGACACGCACCTGCATGTGATGACGGCCATCGTGGATCGCGCCGTCGAGATGGGCGGCCATGGATGTTGCTCCCTCAACAGACATCAATCGTCGTCACTTTGCCCGAACAGGCCGAACTGCGAGGCATCGCGCGACGGCTCGGCAAGCCCGAGATGCTTGAAGGCGTGCGACGTGAGCAAGCGCCCGCGCGGCGTGCGTTGCAGATAGCCGCACTGGATCAGATACGGCTCGATGATGTCCTCGATGGCGTCGCGCGGCTCCGACAGCGCCGCCGCCATGGTCTCGACGCCGACCGGGCCGCCGCCATAGTTGAGCGCAATCGTCGTCAGATAACGGCGATCCATCGCGTCGAGCCCGGCGCTATCGACTTCGAGGGCGCCCAGCGCGTTGTCGGCGATCTTGCGATCGATCGCGCTGGCATCGGCGGCCTCGGCGAAGTCGCGCACGCGGCGCAGCAGGCGGCCGGCAATGCGCGGCGTGCCACGCGCGCGCCGCGCGATCTCGTTGGCGCCATCCGCCGTCATGCCGACGCCGAGCACGCGGGCACCGCGCACCACAATCTTTTCCAGCTCATCGACGGTGTAGAAATTCAACCGCACCGGAATGCCGAAGCGATCGCGCAGCGGATTGGTCAGCAGTCCGGCGCGCGTCGTGGCGCCGACCAGCGTGAACTTCGCCAGATCGATCTTCACCGAGCGCGCCGCCGGGCCCTCGCCGATGATGAGATCGAGCTGGAAATCCTCCATCGCCGGATACAGCACCTCTTCCACCGCCGGCGAGAGGCGATGAATCTCATCGATGAACAGCACGTCGCGCTCTTCGAGATTGGTCAGCAGCGCGGCGAGATCGCCGGCCTTGGCGATCACCGGGCCGGAGGTGGCGCGGAAGCCGACGCCGAGTTCGCGCGACACGATCTGCGCCAAGGTCGTCTTGCCGAGGCCGGGGGGGCCGACGAACAGCACGTGATCGAGCGCCTCTTTGCGCTTGCGCGCGGCGTCGATGAAGACCTGCAGATTGGCGCGCGCCTGCGCCTGCCCGACGAATTCGGTCAGCAGTTGCGGCCGCAGCGAGGTATCGCCGATGTCGTCGGCGTGGCGCTCCGGCGTGACGATGCGCGAGGGTGTGGTCATCAACGGGACACTCTCTGACGGACGACAGCAGCGACAAAGCATCGATCGCTCTTCACCTCTCCCGCCTGCGGGGGAGGTCGGCGGGCGAAGCTCGCCGGGAGGGGGCCATCGTGCGACAATCGTGCGCCGCTAAGCGCCCCCACCCTTAATGCCCCCTCCCCATCCCTCCCCCGCACGCGGGAGAGGGAGCGCTCTGTCGCCGGAGCTAGCGCATTAATCGTCAGCGTTCTCACTTCGCCAGTTCCTTCAACCCGAGCCGGATCAGTTGCGCCGTCTCGGCACTGTCGCCGGCACTGCGCGATGCGGCCGCAATCGCAGCGGCAGCCTGCGGCTGGCCGTAACCGAGATTGACCAGCGCCGAGATCGCGTCGCTGACCGGACGCGGCGCGTTGCGGTCGTCGAGCGCGCCGGATAATTTGACCACCGCCGGATCGACATCGGCGAACGCCGGCGCCTTGTCCTTCAACTCGGTGACGATGCGCTCGGCGACCTTGGCGCCGACGCCAGGCGTGCGCGACACCGCCGCCTTGTCGCGCAGCGCGATGGCATTGGCGAGGTCCGACGGCGGCAACGTGCCGAGCACCGCCAGCGCGACTTTCGCGCCGACGCCCTGCACGGTCTGCAGCAGGCGAAACCATTCGCGCTCGATGTCGCTGCGGAAGCCGAACAGCTTGATCTGGTCTTCGCGAACATACGTCTCGATCGACAGCACCGCGGCTTCGCCGGGCGACGGCAACGCCTGCAGCGTGCGCGAGGCGCAGTGCACCTGATAGCCGACGCCTTGCACGTCGAGGATGACGTAATCCTCGCCGTAGGAATCGATGAGGCCCTTGAGCTTGCCGATCATGGAGCGATCCTGTACTCCGCGCACCCGTCATGGCCGGGCTTGTCCCGGCCATCCACGTCTTGCAGAATTGCAGCATGGCTGGCGGGTTCGTCTACATCCTGACCAATCGTCCGAACGGCATTCTTTATGTCGGGGTGACCAGCGATCTCGTTCGCCGGAACTACGAACATCGGTCGGGATTTGTCGAGGGATTCACCAAACGACACGGACTGAAACGGCTGGTCTATTTCGAGCAGTTTGACGACATTCGCGCCGCGATCCAACGCGAGCACAATATGAAGCATTGGCCTCGCGCCTGGAAAGTCAGAAAGATCCTCGTCGACAATGCCGACTGGGCCGATCTCTATTCGACGATAACGAAATGAAGACGTGGATGGCCGGGACAAGCCCGGCCATGACGACTGACATTGAGGCTGCTTGCCGATCATGCGCCCGCCACCTTCAGCTTCAACGCCGTGCTCTGGCGGTGATGGGCGTGGGTGATGGCGATGGCCAGCGCGTCGGCGGCGTCGGGCGTCTTGGGATCGGCCTTGGGCAGCAGAATCTTCAACATCACCTGAATCTGGTTCTTGTCGGCATGGCCGGCGCCGACCACGGTTTTCTTGACCTGGTTGGGCGCGTATTCCGCCACCGAAATGCCGAACACCGCGGGCGCCAGCATGGCGACGCCGCGCGCCTGCCCGAGTTTCAGCGTGGCGACGCCGTCCTTGTTGACGAAAGTCTGTTCGACCGCCGCCTCCTCCGGGCGAAAATCGCCCAGCACGCGCGCCAGCCCCTGATGGATCAGCAGCAGCCGTTCCGCCAGCGCCATGCCCTCGCGCGTCTCCACGGAGCCGCAGCCGACGAACATCAGCCGGTTGCCCTCGATGTCGATGATGCCCCAGCCGGTGCGGCGCAGGCCGGGGTCGATGCCCAGAATGCGAATCGGTGTCGATGCCATGGCTTATATTATCGCAAGCAGTCCCGCGCGTCCGCCCGGCAATCGGCAGGATGACGCTGACACCGCGGAGCTACAACAGCGTGCCGCGCAGAATCAGAAGCGCGACGCTGAAGTAGATCATCAGCCCGGTGACATCGACCAGCGTGGCGACGAACGGCGCCGAGGCGCTGGCCGGGTCGAATCCCACCCGTTGCAGGATGAACGGCAGCATCGACCCCACCACCGAGCCGAAGGTGACGACACCGATCAGGGCCGCCGCCACGGTGAAGCCGACCAGCACCCAATGCTCGCCATAGTCGTAGATGCCGAGCTTCTGCCACAAGATGACCCGCCCGAGCCCGATGACGCCGAGCATGGAGCCAAGGATCAGCCCGGTGGGCAGTTCCCGGATCGCCACGCGCCACCAGTCGCCGAGTTTCACCTCGCGCAGCGCCAGCGCGCGGATCAGCAGCGACGTGGCCTGCGAGCCGGAATTGCCGCCGGAACTCATGATGAGAGGAATGAACAGCGTCAGTACCAGCGCCTTTTCCAGCTCGCCCTCGAAATACTGCATGGCGCTGGCGGTCAGCAACTCGCCGAGGAACAGCACGCAGAGCCAGCCGCCGCGCTTGCGGATCATGCCGGGCAGCCCGACCTGCAGATAGGGTTCGTCGGTGGCCTGCATACCGCCGAACTTCTGCACGTCCTCGGTATTTTCCTCGATGATGGTATCGATGATGTCGTCGACGGTGACGATGCCCAGCACATGGCCCGCCTTGTCGATCACCGGCACCGCGAGCAGGTCGTGCTTGGAGATCAGCCGCGCCACGTCCTCGCGATCGGTCAGCGCCGTGGTCGTGATCGGCGCACTCACCGCCAGCGTCATGATATTGGCGTCGGGCTCGCCGGCGATCAGGCGGCGCAGCGACACCGCGCCGACCAGCCGGCGCGTGAAGGCATCCAGCACATAGATGGCGTAGACGGTTTCGCGGGTACGCTCGACCTGACGGATATGCTGCAGCGTGCGTTCGACGGTCCAGGTGGCCGGCACGCTGACGAACTCCGTCGTCATCATGGCGCCGGCGGTGTTCTCCGGATAGGCCAGCAGGCCCTCGATGGCCGCGCGCGAGGCCGTATCGAGGCCCTGCATCAGTTCGTCGCGAACATGCTCCGGCAACTGCAGCACGATGTCGGCGGCCATGTCCGCCGACATGCCGGCCAGCATCAGCGTCGCAGTCTTGGACGGCAGCGCTTCGATGATTTCGGCGCCGAAATCCAGCTCGGGCTTATCGAGAATGGCGATCGAGGTATCAAGCGGCAGCAGCAGCAGCACCGCCGCCGCATCGTCCGGCTCGAGCTGATTGAGAACCTCGACATTGTCGGCGATGTGCTCGGTGCTCAGGCGCGAGGCCAGCGCAACCACATCGAGGACGCCGTCCGGCGCGTCATGGATATCCGTCATAGCTCACCTTCGGGGGTCTGCCGACAACGGCAGGGTCGGTGAGCGCGTCAGCCCTCAGACCACAGCAACCGTTATCGGCGAAGTACCTGGACTGTCGCTTGGCATGGGTGTTGGTTTCCGATGATGAGACGCCGGTCGCGACCGCGCATCTCGCGCGGCTGACATGATCCCTCGGCGCGGCGGCGTCAAGGAAAAAGCGCGTAGAATGCGCTGCTCAATGAGGACCGTCACCCTGAGGTGCGAGCGATAGCGAGCCTCGAAGGGTGGCGAGGGTGCTTTCCTGCGCATCCTTCGAGGCTCGCCGCAAACGCGGCTCGCACCTCAGGATGACGGCGCGAGCGGTCAGCCGCCAGCGCACTCCCTCTCCAACGGGAGAGCTGAAGGCAAGCTCCTCGCCTGCGGCGAGGTAAGGAGGAAAGCGCGTGCCAGAGACACTGACGGCAAAGGCATCGTCGTCCCTGCGCAGGCAGGGGCCCATACGCCGTGTCACTCATGATGCAGGCCGCGCTCGTGATCTTTGACGAACTATCGCGCGAACATCGACCGCCAGGGGTTCTGGGTCCCTGCCTGCGCAGGGACGACCAGAATTCGGCTGGGCTTCCGACCGGATAGGCGCGAGCGGTCAGCCGCCCATCTTGGCGACGAGCGTGTCAGAGACCTCGAAGTTGGCATAGACGTTCTGAACGTCGTCGTGATCGTTGAGCAGGTCGATCAGCTTGAGCAGCTTCTCGCCGGTCTCGTCATCGACCGCGACGGTGTTCTGCGGTTTCCAGATCAGCGCCACCTTGCGGGCTTCGCCGAACTTGGCTTCGAGCGCCTTGGCGACCTCGCGAAAGCTCTCCTGCGAGGCATAGATTTCGTGGCCGCCCTCGCCCGACACCACATCGTCGGCGCCAGCCTCGATGGCCGCTTCCAGCATGTCATCGGCGGAGGCCTTGTCGGCGGGATATTCGATGACGCCGAGCCGGTCGAACATGAACGACACCGAGCCGGTTTCGCCGAGGTTGCCGCCCGACTTGGTGAAGTAGGAGCGGATATCGGAGGCGGCGCGATTGCGGTTGTCGGTGAGCACTTCCATGATGACCGCGACGCCGCCCGGCCCGTAACCTTCGTAACGGATCTCGTCGTAGTTCTCCGCCTCGTTGCCGAGCGCCTTCTTGATGGCCCGCTCGATATTGTCCTTCGGCATGTTCTCGCCGCGCGCCGCGATCACCGCCGCGCGCAACCGCGGATTCATCGCCGGGTCCGGAGTGCCGAGCTTGGCGGCAACGGTGATTTCGCGCGCCAGCTTGCTGAACAGCTTCGATTTCTGGGCATCCTGACGCCCCTTGCGGTGCATGATGTTCTTGAACTGGGAATGCCCGGCCATCCGGATGGTGCTCCTAGCTGAATGTCGCGTCGGTACGAAAACGTTTGCTGCGTCAGGGAGATATGCATCGCCCCAGCTGCCGCGCAGGCGCCCGGACGGCCGCAAAAACATCCCCGCAGAGCGCGGCTTATAATCCCGGCTACGGCAAAATCAAAGCGCCGGCTGGCACCTGCCGCGGCCATTTCGGGCCGATGCCGTGGTTAACCGGAGCTTTACATGACGGTGCGATGATCCGGCTGAGCGTCACGGATCGAGACAGTTATCATGGCATTGGCGATTTTCCGCAAACGTCCGCCGCACCCGGCGGCGGCCGAGAGCAGCCCGGCACCCGTGTCGACTTCAGCTCCGCCCAGCGATCCCGGCCTGCCGACCGCCGATTCCGCCAAGGAGATCCTCGATCTGCTCGAGCTCGAACTCGGCGCCATGATCCGCCAACTCGAACGCGCCGCCAGTTCCGTCGCCAGCGGCGCGGAATCCACCGCCATCACGCTGTCGGACATTCGCCAGCGCACCAATACGCTGACCGAGCACACCAGCACCGCCAAGCAGACCGCGGCGACCTTTTCGCAGGCCGCCGACAAGTTCAGCCACTCCGCCGACGGCATCAATAGCCAGGTGCGCGAGGCCGGACGGCTGGCCGACCAGGCCGGCGACGCCGCGCGCGAAGCCGGCGCCAATGTCGATCGCCTGCGCGAATCCTCCGCCGCCATCGGCAATGTCGTCAACCTGATCGCCACCATCGCCAAGCAGACCACGCTGCTGGCGCTCAACTCCACCATCGAGGCGGCGCGTGCCGGCGATGCGGGGCGCGGTTTCGCCGTGGTCGCCTCCGAGGTGAAGGCGCTGGCGGTGCAGACGCAGAACGCCACCGAAGAGATCAAGCAGAAGATCGACGCCCTGCAGCAGGACGCCGCGACATCGATCGATGCCGTGCATCGGATTTCCGCGGCGATCGATGCCATTCGCCCGGTGTTCGGCAACGTCAACCAGGCGGTGGCGGAACAGGGCGCCACCACCAGCGAGATGGCGAGCAACGCCGCCATCGCATCCAACTTCATCGCTTCGGTCGGCAACAGCGCCAGCGATATCGACGCGGCGACGCAGCAGGCCGAAACCCACGGCACCACTATGGCGCAGGCGGGCGAGGCGGTGGCGCGGTTCACCGAAAAACTCAAATCGCGTTGCGCCGTGCTGCTGCGGCGCGACGACAGCGACTGGCGCATGCGCGAGCGGCTGCCGTGTCATCTCGACATCGAGATTGCGGCCCGCGGCGGGCAGGCCCGTCTGCAGGCTCCGGTCTACGAAATCTCGCTCGAAGGCATCCTGATCTGCGGTCCGGCCGCACAGACCCTGCCGCTCGGTTCAACGCTCGCGGCAAAGCTCAGCGGCATCGGCGATTGCCAGGTCCGCTGTGTCAAGGCCACGCCCGCAGGCATGCAGGCGGAGTTCGTGGCGCCCACCGCCGCGCTGAGTAACGCCATCGAGGATGTGCTGTGGGCGATCCACGACGAGAACACCGAACTGGTGACGCGCGCCATGGAAGCCGGCGAGACGCTGAACAAGATGTTCGACGATGCGATCAACAGCCACGCCATCAGCGTCGACGATCTGTTCGATGAAAACTACGTCGAAATCCCCGGCACCAATCCGATGCAGCATCGCACCCGCTTTCTCGACTGGACCGAACGCGCGCTGCCCGCCTTCCAGGAAGCCTTCCTCGCCCGCGACAAGCGCATGACGTTCTGCGCCGTGGTCGACCGCAACGGCTACCTGCCGGTGCACAACAAGATCTATTCGCAGCCGCAACGGCCCGGCGACGTCGCATGGAACACCGCCAACAGCCGCAACCGGCGCATCTTCAACGACATGGCCGGACTGGCCGCGGGCCGCAACACGCGGTCCTACCTGATCCAGAGCTACGCCCGCGACATGGGCAATGGCGTCACCGTGATGATGCGCGAGATCGACGTGCCGCTGCGCGTGCAAGGCCGCCACTGGGGCGGCTTCCGCACGGCGTACAAATTGTAGGCAGCAACGAAACTAACAACAGCCGTCACCCTGAGGCGCCATTGCAAAGCAATGGCCTCGAAGGCGGCCGCATCCTTCGAGGCTCGCGACAAGTGTCGCTCGCATCTCAGGATGACGGCGAACACGGGCGCGTTCGCACATGTCAGATCGTCATCACCGGCACGCGGCGTTGCGCGCATCGGGCAACGCCAGAAACGTGATCGTCGCTGGCGCGAACGTCACCGCACCCGGCGCCGTCGCGCTGCCATCGAGGGACGGCAATTCATCCGTGCCGGTGAGTGCCAGCAGCAGCCCGTTGAGCCGCACCTGCGTTCCGGCAAGCTCCGTTGCATCCAGCGTGTAGCGCTGCGAGGCCAGCGGCAGCCGCAGCGTCCGCGCCACGGCGTGACCGTTGTTGATGACCAGCACCGCGACGCCGCCCGCGACATCACGCAGACAATGCGCGTAGACATGCAGGCCCGGCTGCGGCGGGACACCGGCATCGAGCACGGTCGGCCCCATCAGCCTGCGCCACAGCAGCGCGCCCCAGTAATTCGGCCGCGGCGCGAGCGTCGTCTCATCGAGCAGGCCGTAGTTGCTGGCGGCCAAGGTATTGTGCATCACCACCTGCACATGCTGCCTGGCGAGGCGACCGAGTTGATCGAGATAGCGGAACGTATCGAGGAACGCCTTGGCCCAGCGATTGCCGCCGCACGCCGCCTCGGCGGTTTCGGTGAGCCAGATCGGCTTGCCCCGCGTGAAGCGATCGTGCAGCCCGCGCTGAAACGCCAACGCCGCATCGGTGCGCGCCAGCCAGTCGTCGGAGAGCGCGTTCGCCGGCGTCGCATCGCCGCCGCAACGTTCCGACAGCGCGCCGTAATGATGATAGGAAAACACGTCGAGGCCGGAGGCTGACGCCGCAAGCCAATCGGCGCCCGACGCCGCCTGCCCGGCCAGCCCCGGCCCGAGAATTTTTATCGACGGATCGGCCCAACCGATGAAGGCGCGGAAAATCGCGAAGTCGCGGCGATAGGCACTGGCGTCGTAACCCGGCGGCAGCCCGCCGATGGTGGCGAGGTCCGGCTCGTTCATGAACTCGACGGCAGCGATGCGGCCGCCGACGCCGCGCGTGTAGCCGATCAAGCGCCGCGCCTGATCGGCGTTCCACACGCCGTTCTCGTCGCGCGCGCCACGGCTCACCGCGAACGACGTCACGATCTCGGCATCGACGGCTTGCGCGAAATCCACCACGTCGTGCCATTGCTGCCGCGTCAGCACGCCGTTGAAACCATCCGGCGGCACCTGCAAGGCGTTGTCGCTATCGGCGAAGTAAGTGGAATTGGCCCAGGTGCCGCTGATCCGCACATAGGCCGGACCCAGCGCCGCCGCGAGCCGACGCAACCGCGCGTTGGTCAAATTGATCGGCGCGCGATAGGCGAACAGCCGCGATGCCGCGTCGTCGACGCGCTCCGGTCCCGCTGTCGCTGCCGACGACGCATCGTAAGGCTTCCAGAAACGGCCGCCGGTGACTTCGACCATCTCGACGTTGTAGGACTGGAAGCGCGCATCGACGCTGCCAACGCGCGACATGCTGGACGGTGCGAGCGACAACTCGGCGGCAAACCCCGGCGCGGCCAGCAGCATCGCTCCGACACAGACGGCGAGTATGCGACACCGGCGCCAGCGAATGCGCATCAGCGGCACGCTCCCGATTGGCAGCAGCCTCGACATGGCCCCGATGTTAGAGCGGCTTGTCGGCGAGCGAAAGCAGGCTCAGGCCGCGTCAGGCGTCCGCGGTCTGTTTCGCCCAGAACGTCGGCACCGCGCGCTCGAGCCGGCCGCCGACACGCACCGGCGCAACCCGGATCGCGAGCCCGGTGGCATCGTCGGTCTCGACCGCGATGCCGCTCATCGTCGCTTCGCCGGTGGCCGGCTCGAAGCGCGCCGAGGGAATTCCGGTGGTGAAGCGTCGCAGCGGTTCTTCCTTGTTCATGCCGATGATCGAATCGTAATCGCCGGTCATGCCGGCATCGGTCATGTAGGCGGTGCCGCCCGGCAGGATCTGGTGATCGGAGGTCGGGATATGCGTATGCGTGCCGACCACAAGGCTGGCGCGGCCATCGCAGAAATGCCCCGCGCCCTGCTTCTCGCTAGTCGCCTCGCAATGGAAATCGACGACGATGGCGTCGGCGCCGCTGCGCAGCGGACAGGCTTCGATCTCGCGGTCGATCATCGCGAACGGATCGTCCACCGGCTCCATGAACAAGCGTCCCAGCGCATTGATGACCAGCGCGCGGCGGCCGCGCTTGGTGTCGATCAGCGCCGCGCCGCGACCGGGCGTGCCGGGCATGTAATTGATCGGGCGGATCAGGCGCGGTGCGCGTTCGATGAACACCAGCGCCTCTTTCTGATTCCACGAATGATTGCCGAGCGTCACCGCATCGGCACCCGCATCGAGAAAATCGTTGTAGATCGCTTCGGTGATGCCGAAACCGCCGGCGGCATTCTCACCATTGACGATGGCGAGTTCGATGTTCCAGTCGGCGATGGCTTTGGGAAGATGCTCGACAATCGCGTCGCGGCCGCTTCGCCCGACCACGTCGCCAACAAACAGAATGCGCAATTGACCTAACTCCGCAGATCGATGCTCTCGACATCCGTCAATACGAGATCGAGCACCGCGTCATGATGTGATGCCGGAACAGTTTCGACCTCCTGTATGGCAAATGCAACACCCGCTGCGACGATTGTCGTTGCGGCACGCAGCTTTTGCAGGGTGCGGTCGTAGTAGCCGCCGCCGTAACCGATGCGATGGCCGATGCGGTCGAACGCGGCAAGCGGCACCAGCAGGATATCGGGCACGACGTTGCCGATATGATCTTCCGGATGACTCGTGCCGAACGGACCCGCCACCAGCGCATCATTCGCCTGCCAAGCACGAAACAGCAGCGGGGCATCGCGCGCCACGACCACCGGCAGAGCGAGATGCGCGCCGCGCGCGGCAAGCGCGTGCATCAGTGGGCGCGGATCGATCTCGCCGCGCATCGGCATGTAACCGGCAACCACGGTGCCGGGCTTGATGTCGAACGCTGCGTCGTGCATCGCGAGACGCTGCGCGGCAGCCTCGCGCTGTGCAGCGCTCAATGTGTCGCGTTTTGCAATTGCAGTGGCGCGTATTGTGTTTTTGTCGATCGACATTGGCCCCGCCGTCATGCCCGGCCTTGTGCCGGGCATCCACGTCTTCTTCGTCGGCGCACACTAAAGACGTGGGTGGCCGGGACAAGCCCGGCCACGACGACGTCGTGATATTGCAAAAAGGAAAGTGCGAAGCCGCGATGGCCGTTGGAGCGCTCGATCCCGGAGTTCCCTACGAAAGTAGGTGGGCACCATATGTCCGGGTCCACGGACCCGGCCAGGGACAGTTCCCTAAAGGATCGATAAGGCCCCGGGGATATATGGCTCCTGACGCGCGACGCAGCTTCGCCACGCCAATGTAATGGCGATGATGCACAGATGCCAGCCTCCATCCGACCCATGGCCCGACTCTCCCCTTGAGGCGGAGGGAGAGGGTGAACGCGCTCGACGCCGCCCGAACTTTCGCGAGACGGCCTCCCCGCGACGGAAGACCTCAACCTGAGGGCGACCGCTCGGTCGCGTCGCGAAGGATGAGCTGCACGGCCTCACTTGGCCTCGCATAGCCTCGCATAGCCTCACTTGGCCTCCCGCGGCATTATGGTTCGAGACGCGCTACGCGCTCCTCGCCACGAGGGGCGCGGCCGGACATGACGCGGAAGAAAATGTTCACAAGCGATTGAAAATCGCTAGCCGATCGCGATGCCGCCGCCGACGGTCCGATTGAGCACCTGCGTCGTCTTCTCGATGCGTTCGGCTGCGGCATTCAACGCATTGGCCACCGCCGTTTGCGTGGCGCGCGTACGCTCCGCCGAAGCGATACGGACATCGCGCAACGCTTCGAGTTCCTCCTCCAGCGCGCGGATGCGCTGGCTGGCATCCATCAATTCATCGCTCACCGTCAGCGCCGCCATCACCGTCAGCCGCGCGTCGCCGATCTCGCCGAACTTGCCGCGCAGATTGCCGATGCGCGCCTCGAAACTCTCGGCGAGTTTCAGCAGCCGCACCTCCTGCCCTTCTTCGCAGGCCATGCGATACTGGCGACCGTTGATGGTGACGCTGATGTGGCTCATGGCTTGTCACCCTCCTCTTCCTCGAGCACATCGCGAATGCTGCCGATCGCGGCATCGAGCCGCTCGGCGATCTCGCGATTGGCGCGTTCGAGTTTGCGCGAGCGCACCAGCGTGCCATCGAGTTCATCGGCCAGCCGCGAACGATCCGCGCCGAGTGCCTGGATGCGATTGGCCAGTTCCTCTTCGTCACGGTCGGCATCGCGCCGCCGCTCGACGGCACTTTCCAGCGCGTCGAGCGCCGCCACCAGGCGACGGGTCGCATGCTCGATGTCGGCAGAACCGTTGGTTCCCGCCTCATCGTTGTTCAAATGACCGTGCGACCGGTTGTTCATGACGCTCCGCGTATTTCCACAGGCTCGATGCCTGCCGGCAAAAGCCGCGACCCGGCAAGCGTTTAGACCCTGAAATTTACGTGGCAAGGCAGCCCAGCGCAATGTCGCTCAGCAGCTATGCACCACAATCCATGCCGATGCCACCTGCATCGCCCCACGAGGCTTGCGACGCCCCTTGGACTCACTGGGTGATGGGTGCTAATCAGCCCCTGCTCACCAAAAATGCGTGCAATGGCGGCAACCTCCCGCGTGGCCGTCCCCGAAACCGTTCAAACTTCAGGCAAAGCCGATGACAACTGGCGTCGATCACACCCATATGGCCAACGCGATTCGTGCGCTCGCGATGGATGCCGTGGAAAAGGCCAAATCCGGCCACCCTGGCCTGCCGATGGGCGCCGCCGACGTCGCCACCGTGCTGTTCAGCAAATTCCTCAAGTTCGATGCCGCCGATCCGCATTGGCCGGATCGCGACCGTTTCATCCTGTCGGCCGGCCACGGCTCGATGCTGCTCTATGCGTTGCTGTACCTGACCGGCAACAAGGAGGTCACGCTCGACCAGATCAAGAACTTCCGCCAGCTCAATTCGAAGACGCCGGGACACCCGGAGAACTTCATCACCTCGGGCGTCGAGACCACCACCGGCCCGCTCGGACAAGGCGTGGCGACCTCGGTCGGTTTCGCGCTGGCGGAGCGGCTGCTGGCGGCGGAATTCGGCGGCGACGTCGTCGATCACTACACCTACGTCCTGTGCTCGGACGGCGACCTGATGGAAGGCATCAGCCATGAGGCCATCGCGCTGGCCGGGCATCTCAAGCTCAACAAGCTGATCTTCCTCTATGACGACAACGGCATCACCATCGACGGCCCGATCACGCTGACCGACAATGTCGATCAGGTGGCGCGCTTCAAGGCGCATGGCTGGAACGCCCGGCAGATCGACGGCCATGATCCGAAGGCCATCGCCAACGCCATCCGCCGCGCCCAGAAGTCGGACCGGCCATCGCTGATCGCCTGCAAGACCACCATCGGTTTCGGCGCGCCGCATAAAGCCGGTACCTCGAAGGCGCACGGCGAGCCGCTCGGCGCCGACGAACTCGCCGCGACCAAGAAGGCGCTCGGCTGGAACCACGGCCCGTTCGAGATTCCCGACGATATCCTCAACGCCTGGCGCCGCGTCGGCAAACGCGGCAGGCGCATCAACAACGACTGGCGCAAGCGGCTTGCCGCCAAGCCGGAAGACCAGCGCAGCGAATTCCAGCGCCGCGTCATCGATCGCACGCCACCGAAAAATCTCGACGAGGTGATCCGCAAGCTGAAGGACAAGCTGGTCGCCGAACCGCCGACCATTGCGACACGCAAGGCCAGCGAACTGGCGCTCGACGTGCTGGTGCCGGCGATGCCGGAACTGCTGCTCGGCTCCGCCGACCTGACGCCGTCCAACAACACCCGCACCAAGGGCCTGAAAGAGGTGCAGCCCGGCCAATACGATGGCCGCTACATCCATTACGGCATTCGCGAGTTGGGCATGGCGGCGGCGATGAACGGCCTCGCGCTGCACGGCGGCTTCGCCCCGGCCGGCGGCACCTTCCTGTGCTTCACGGATTACGCCCGCCCGGCGATGCGCATCTCGGCGCTGGCGCACATTCAGGTGGTCTACATCATGACCCACGACTCGATCGGGCTCGGCGAGGACGGCCCGACGCACCAGCCGGTCGAACATATCGCGGCGCTGCGGGCTATGCCGAACATGCGGGTGTTCCGTCCGGCCGATGCGGTGGAAACCGCCGAGTGCTGGCAGCTGGCGCTGGAGCGCCCCAAGGGACCGACGGTGCTGGCGCTGTCGCGGCAGAACCTGACGCCGGTGCGGACCCAGGCCGACGCCACCAATCGCTGCGCCCACGGCGGCTACGAACTGGTCGCCGCCAACGGCGAGGCCAAAGTGTCGATCTTCGCCACGGGTTCGGAAGTCGAGATCGCGGTGGCGGCGCAGAAGCAGCTTGTCGAGCGCGGCATCGCTGCCCGCGTCGTCTCGGTACCGTCGCTCGAACTGCTGCTTGAACAGCCGGACGACCGTAAACGGACCATCATCGGCAATGCACCCGTCAAGGTTGCGGTGGAAGCCCAGGTCCGGTTCGGTTGGGATGCCGTGATCGGCCCGGACGGCGGCTTCATCGGCATGCACAGCTTCGGCCACAGCGCCCCGGCAAAGGACCTCTACAAGCACTTCGGCATCACCGCCGAAGCCGTCGTCGAGGCCGCCGTGACGCGGCTGAAAAGCTAGTTGAAAGGCCAGTAACCGTATCGACTAACGCTATCGGAACAATTGCCATATGACGCATTGCAACGATGGCTCATTCAGGGCATGAAACCGCCCAGAACATCGACGTATTGAACGTTCGGAAGGAGATATTTGAATGGCAGTCCGGGTCGCGATTAACGGGTTTGGCCGCATCGGCCGCAACATCCTGCGGGCCATCTACGAGTCCAACCGCAAGGATATCGAGGTGGTCGCCATCAACGATCTCGGCCCGGTCGAGACCAATGCCCATCTGCTCCGCTTCGACTCCGTCCACGGCCGCTTCCCGCACGAGGTGAAGGTCGAGGGCGACAGCATCGTCATCGGCAAGAACAAGATCAAGGTCACCGCCGAGCGCGATCCGTCGAAGCTGCCGTGGAAGGACCTCGGCGTCGATATCGCGATGGAATGCACCGGCATCTTCACCGCCAAAGACAAGGCCTCGGCCCACCTCACCGCAGGCGCCAAGCGCGTGCTGGTCTCGGCCCCCGCCGACGGCGCCGACATGACGGTGGTCTATGGCGTCAACCACGACAAGCTGACCAAGGATCACGTCGTGGTGTCGAACGGTTCCTGCACCACCAACTGTCTCGCCCCGGTGGCGAAGGTCATCAACGATCTCGTCGGCATCGAGACCGGCTTCATGACCACGATCCACGCCTACACCGGCGACCAGCCGACGCTCGACACCATGCACAAGGATCTCTACCGCGGCCGCGCCGCGGCGATGTCGATGATCCCGACCTCGACCGGCGCCGCCAAGGCGATCGGCCTGGTGCTGCCGGAACTCAAGGGCAAGCTCGACGGCGTCGCCATCCGCGTGCCGACGCCGAACGTCTCGGTGATCGATCTCAAGATCGTCGCCAAGAAGGAAACCACCGCCAAGGAGATCAACGAGGCGATGAAGCGCGCCGCGGCGCAGGAGCTGAAGGGCATCCTCGGCACCACCGACGCGCCGAACGTCTCGATCGACTTCAATCACGACCCGCACTCCTCGACGTTCCACATCGACCAGACCAAGGTGATGAACGGCACGCTGCTGCGCGTGCTGTCGTGGTACGACAACGAATGGGGCTTCTCCAACCGCATGGGCGACACCGCCGTGGCGATGGGCAAGCTGATCTAACTCTGAATTGCACTGTCATGGCCGGGCCCCAGCGCGAAGTTCGCTTCGCCCGGATGTCCCGGCCATCCACGTTCTGAAAGCCGTCAAAAAGGCAGCGTGGATACTTTGGGAACAACCCGAACATGACACAGGAAGCGCTAGATGAAACAATTCCGCACTCTCGATGATGCCAACGTCAAAGGCCAGCGCGTGCTCGTGCGCGTCGACCTCAACGTGCCGATGGACAACGGCCGCGTCACCGACACCACCCGGCTCGATCGCATCGCGCCGACCATCACCGAGATCGCGGACAAGGGCGGCAAGGTCATCCTGCTGGCGCATTTCGGCCGACCCAAGGGCCGTGATGCCAAGGATTCGCTGAAGCCGGTCGCTGCCGAACTGGCGAAAGTCATCAAGAGGCCTGTCGGATTTGCCGACGACTGCATCGGCGATGTGGCCGAGAAGGCTGTCGCGGCGATGAAGGACGGCGAGATTCTCTGCCTGGAAAACACCCGCTTCCACAAGGAAGAGGAAAAGAACGATCCGGCGTTCGTCGCCGCGCTGGCCAAGCTCGGCGACATCTGGGTCAACGATGCATTCTCGGCGGCGCACCGTGCCCACGCCTCGACCGAAGGCCTCGGCCACAAGCTGCCGGCCTATGCCGGGCGCACCATGCAGGCCGAACTCGACGCGCTGAACAAGGCGCTCGACGCACCGACCAAGCCGGTGATCGCCATCATCGGCGGCGCCAAGGTCTCGACCAAGATCGACCTGCTGGAGAACCTCGTCAGCAAGGTCGACGCGCTGGTGATCGGCGGCGGCATGGCCAACACCTTCCTGCACGCGCAGGGTTACGGCATCGGCAAGTCGCTGGCCGAGAAGGATCTCGCGGCGACGGCACTGCGCATTCTGGAGAAGGCGGAAGCCGCCAACTGCGCCATCATCCTGCCGGTCGACGCAACGGTGGCCTATCACTTCGCCGCCAACGCGCCTTCGCACGCCTACGGCCTCGATGCGATCCCGGCCGACGGCATGATCCTCGACGTCGGCCCGCAATCGATCGAGCGCATTCATGCCGCCATCGACGACGCCGCGACATTGGTGTGGAACGGCCCGGTCGGCGCGTTTGAGCTAACGCCGTTCGATCGCGGCACCGTGGTGGCGGCGAAATACGCCGCCCAGCGCACCAAGCTCGGCAAGCTGGTGTCGGTCGCCGGCGGCGGCGACACCGTGGCGGCGCTCAATCACGCCGGCGTTGCCCACGACTTCACTTACGTCTCGACCGCGGGCGGCGCATTCCTCGAATGGATGGAAGGCAAGCCGCTGCCCGGCGTCGAGGTGCTGCGGACAAAATGACGCCCGCCCTACCTTTGCCGCCCATGACGCTTTAAAAGGGCGACATCGTGCGCGGCAAGCGGCCGCGGAACTTATTTTGACACTGCCATTATCTCGAATTCGACACTTTGATTTCTTCATTTCGTAGCAGACGCACGCAGGAGACCTCGATGAACCTCGCTGACCTCAACAAAGTGGCTCAGGCCATGGTGGCCCCCGGCAAGGGCATTCTCGCCGCCGACGAATCCTCCGGCACTATCAAGAAACGGTTCGACGCCATCAATGTCGAATCCACCGAGGATAATCGCCGCGACTATCGCGAGATGCTGTTCCGCTCCAAGGAAGCGATGACCAAGTACATCTCCGGCGTCATCCTCTACGACGAAACCATCTGGCAGAAGGCCAAGGACGGCACGCCGCTGGTCAAGCTAATCGAACAGGCCGGCGCCATTCCCGGCATCAAGGTCGACGAAGGCACCCAGGCGCTGCCGGGCTGCCCCGGCGAACTCGTCACCGTCGGCCTCGACAAACTCGCCGAGCGGCTGAAGAAGTACTACGAGCAGGGTGCGCGCTTCGCCAAGTGGCGCGCGGTGATCGATATCGCCGACGGCATTCCGAGCATGACCGCGATCCACGTCAACGCCCACGCGCTGGCGCGCTACGCCGCGCTGTGCCAGGCCGCGCAGATCGTGCCGATCGTCGAGCCGGAAGTGCTGATGGACGGCGATCACGACATCGACCGCTGCTATGACGTGACGCAGCGCGTGCTCAACAAGACGTTCCAGGAACTCCGCGTGCAGCGCGTTGCGCTGGAAGGCATGATCCTCAAGCCGAACATGGCGATCTCCGGCAAGAAGGCCAAGACCCGCGCCGGTGTCGAGGAAGTCGCCGAGAAGACGGTGCGGCTGCTCAAGAGCTGCGTCCCGGCAGCGGTGCCCGGCATCGCCTTCCTGTCCGGCGGCCAGAGCGACGAGGAAGCCACCGCGCATCTCGACGCCATGAACCGCATCGGCAATCTGCCGTGGAAGCTGACCTTCTCCTACGGCCGCGCGCTGCAGGCCGCGCCGCAGAAGGCGTGGTCCGGCAAGGCCGACAATGTCGGCGCAGGCCAGCAGGCCTTCACGCATCGCGCCCAGATGAACGGCCTGGCCAGCAAGGGCGAGTGGAAGGCCGACCTGGAAAAGAAGAAGGCGGCGTAAGATATTGCCGAACTCACGCGGAGTTGGCGAACAATCCATCTCGCCACCTCGACGCGGCACGAATACGACGGCGTCATCCTGAGGTGCGAGCCGCAAAAGCGGCGAGCCTCGAAGGATGACGCCGTCGCCCTTCGAGGGCTATGCTATCGCATAGCCACCTCAGGGTGACGGTTCCAAATCAAGCATCGATTCAGACGTCTCAGGCACATCCATGTCCGCGAAAACAGCTCCCTCCCGCCCGGCGCCGCGATTGTATCTCGCGACTCCGCTCGTGGACGATCCGGTGGCGCTGGTTGCCTCGCTGCCCAAGCTGCTGGCGGCTGCCGATGTCGCGGCGGTGCTGCTGCGGCTCACAGAGACCGATCCGCGCACCATGCTGGCGTGCATTAAGGTGCTGGCGCCGGCGGTGCAGAACGCCGGTGCGGCGCTGCTGCTCGATGGTCATGCGGATCTCGTCGCGCGCGGCGGCGCCGACGGCGCGCATCTCAATGGCGTCGATGCCATGCAGGAGGGATTGCCGAGCCTCAAACCTGACCGCATCGTCGGCGTTGGCGGCCTGTTCACCCGGCACGATGCGATGATCGCCGGCGAAGCCGGTGCCGATTACGTGCTGTTCGGCGAGCCAGATGCGCAGGGCCAGCGGCCGTCCACGGAGGCCATCGCCGAGCGGCTGCAATGGTGGGCGGAACTGTTCGAGCCGCCGTGCGTCGGCTATGCCGCGAACCGCGACGAAGCCGGCGAATTCGCGGCAGCTGGCGCAGATTTTATCCTTGTCGGCGATTGCATTTGGACCGATCAAGCAGGTCCGGCCGCGGCGCTCGCGGCCGTGGGCCACGCCATCAGGAAGGGTTATGCAGAGTCGGGACAGCTCAAAGCAGCACGGGACTAGGGCCGCGATGAACGCCCTCCGTCTTGTCGTGAGCCTGACCTGCTGCGCGATGCTGGCGACCGGAGCCAGCGCGCAGATTTCGCTGGTGCCGCCTGCGGCGAAGCCGGCGCCGGCCGCAAGCAAGCCGACGCCCCCGAAGCCGAGGAAACACACGCCGCTGAAGAAGCCCGCTGAAGCCGCCAAGAAGCCGGCCGCGTCGCAGGCTGCACCGGACGCCGCCAAGAAATCCGGCAACGATTCCGACAATGCCGCGGCCTCCGCGAAGGACGATCCCAACATCGATCTGGTCTACGGCGCCTACCAGCGCGGATTCTATCGCACCGCCTTCGACCTCGCGACCAAGCGCGCCACCGAGAAGAACGATTCGACGGCGATGACCATGCTCGGCGAACTCTACGCCAACGGCCAGGGCGTCAAGCGCAACTACGCCAAGGCCATCGAATGGTACAAGAAAGCTTCCGACCTCGGCGATCGCGAGGCGATGTTCGCGCTGGCGATGCTGCGCATCGACGGGCGCGGCGGCTCGCCCAACCGCGAAGAGGGCGCCAAGCTGCTGGCGTCGTCTGCCAAGCTCGGCGACCCCAAGGCCGCCTACAATCTGGCGATGCTCTATCTCGACGGGCAAACGCTGCCGCAGAACTTCAAGCGCGCCGCCGAACTGCTGCGCGTCTCCGCCGATGCCGGCAACGCCGATGCGCAATATGCGCTGGCGACCTTCTACAAGGAAGGCACCGGCGTCGAGAAGGATCTGGAGAAATCCGTCCGCCTGCTGCAGGCGGCGGCGCTTGCCGGCAACGTCCCGGCCGAGGTCGAATACGCCATCGCGCTGTTCAACGGCAGCGGCACCAGCAAGAACGAAGCCGCTGCGGTGTCTCTGCTGCGCAAGGCGGCCCGGCAAAACAACGCCATCGCGCAAAATCGCCTGGCGCGGCTGCTGGTGCTGGGTCAGGCCGTGCCGATGGACAAGATCGAAGGCCTGAAATGGCACATCGTGGCCAAAACCTCCGGTAAAGGCGACTTGATGCTCGACGAGGCACTGGCGCAACTCAGCCCCGAGGATCGCGCCAAGGCCGAAGCCGCGGCCGCCAAATGGCTCGGCACCAAACCGAACAGCCCTTGACGGCGGCGACCCCGCAGGGCACCCAATCCGTCCCGGCCATTCAGGCCATCTTGAGTTTGTGATTATGCTGCATTCCGCCCTCATCAACGTCATGATCAAAGCCGCGCGCCGTGCCGGACGCAGCTTGAGCCGCGATCTCGGTGAGATCGAGAATCTTCAGGTGTCGCTGAAGGGTCCGGCCAATTTCGTCAGCGCCGCCGACAAGCGCGCCGAGGAGATGCTCTACAGCGATCTCACCAAGGCGCGGCCCGGCTACGGCTTCATCGGCGAGGAAGGCGGCACCCGCGAGGGCCAGGACAAGACCCACACCTGGATCGTCGATCCGCTCGACGGCACCACCAATTTCCTGCACGGCATTCCGCAATTCGCCATCTCGATCGGCTTGCAACGCGAGGGCACGGTGATTGCAGGCGTGATCTACAATCCCGCCACCGACGAGCTCTACATCGCCGAGCGCGGCAAGGGCGCGTTCCTCAACGACACCCGGCTGCGCGTCGCCGCGCGCAAGGAACTGAAGGATTGCGTCGTCGCCTGCGGGCTCCCGCATATCGGCCGTGGCGACCACGAGTTGTCACGCCGCGAAATGGCGGCGTTGCAAACGCGCGTCGCCGGCCTGCGCCGCTTCGGCGCGGCCTCGCTCGATCTGGCTTACGTCGCCGCCGGTCGCCTCGACGGCTACTGGGAACGCAACCTGAAGCCATGGGACATGGCGGCGGGCATGATCCTGATCCGCGAGGCCGGTGGCGTTGTCAGCGATATTCAGACTCCGGGCGATCCGCTGGTCTCGGGCGACGTGGTGTGCGGCAACGAGACCATCCACGCCGCGCTGACCAACATTCTGCGACCGCTGGTGAAGTAGACGGCGGCTCTTCCCTTCTCCCCTTGCGGGAGAAGGTGGCGCGAACGAAGTCCGTGCCGGATGAGGGGTGAAGTCGTTAGCGAAAAGCTCTCACACGCGAAGACCCCTCACCCGGTTTCTCGCTTCGCTCGAAACCACCCTCTCCCGCAAGGGGAGAGGGGGGATCGTGCCGTCACCCTGAGGTGCGAGCCACATCGTGGCGAGCCTCGAAGGGCGACGGCCACGGCTCATGTCATTTCCGCCATCCTTCGAGGCTCGCTTCGCTCGCACCTCAGGATGACGACATTCCGTTCAACCAGCTCCGCGTTACTCCGCCGGCGACGCCTGCGCCGATGCGAGGCTCGTGGTTTCCGCCTTGCCCTCATCGCGCGCGGCGCGCGAGAACAGCCGCTGGATCGACACGAAGAACACCGGCACCATCAACAGCGCGAGAATGACCACAGCGATCATGCCGCCCATCACGCCGGTGCCGAGCGCCTGCTGGCTCTGCGCGCCGGCGCCACTGGCGATCACCATCGGCAGCACGCCGCAGACGAAGGCCAGGCCGGTCATGACGATCGGCCGAAAGCGCAAGTGACAGGCCTCCAGCGTCGCCGCCATCAATGACTTGCCCTCCGCGCGCAAATCCTTGGCGAACTCGATGATGAGAATGGCATCCTTGGCCGCGAGACCGATGATCGTGACGAGGCCCACGGTGAAATAAACGCCGTTCGGCAGATCGCGCAATGTCGAGGCGAGCACCGCGCCGACCATGCCGAGCGGGATCGTCAGCAGCACCGCCAGCGGAATGGTCCAGCTCTCGTAAAGCGCCGCGAGGCAGAGGAACACCACGAGGATCGACAACGCCAGCAGCAATGGCGCCTGCGAACCCGACAACTTCTCCTGCAACGACTGGCCGGTCCACTCGTAGCCGAAGCCACGCGGCAACAAGCCCGCGAGCCGCTCCATTTCCTTGATGGCATCGCCCGAGGTGAAGCCGGGCCTGGCCTCACCGCTGATCCGCACAGCCGGATAGTAGTTGAATCCGACGATCTGCGTCGGGCCGCGCGCCCATTCGATGGTAGCGAAGGACGACAGCGGCACCACCTGCCCGCGCGCATTCTTGACGTTATAGTTGAGAATGTCGTCGGCATTCATGCGGTCGTGCGAATCCGCCTGCACGATGACGCGCTGCATGCGCCCGCGATTGGGGAAGTCGTTGATGTAGGCCGAGCCGAGATTGGTCGAGATGGTGTTGTTGATATCCTCGAAGGTGATGCCGAACGCGCTCGCCTTCTCGCGGTCGATTGTCAGATTGACCACCGGCGCCTCCGGCAGACCTTCGACGAACACCTTCTGCAGCACCGGGCTGGCATTGGCATCCGCCACCAGCTTGTTGGCCGCATCGCGCAGGGCGCGATAACCCTTCTGGCCGCGATCCTGCAAGCGGAAGCTGAAGCCCGAGGAGTTGCCGAGGTTGTCGATCGGCGGCGGCTGCAACGCCGAGATCTTGGCGTCGCGCAAGCCTTCCATGTGCTTGTTGATGTCGTTGACGATGGCAGCCGCGGAATCTTTCTTGCCGCGTTCCGACCAGTCCTTCAGCGTGATGAACGCCTGAGCGGTGTTCATGCCCTGCCCGAGGAAGCTGAAGCCGGTGAGGAAGGTGACGTCCTTGATGCCCTCGCGCTTGGCCAGATAATGCTCGACGGCCTTCACTGCTGCCTCTGTGCGGGCGAAGGAGGAATCCGCCGGCGTCTGCACGTCGGTGGTGATGAAGCCCTGATCGTCTACCGGCAGGAAGCCCGCCGGCATCCGTACGAAAGCCCAGCCGAGTCCCGCGAGCAAAATCGCGTAGATGACCATCAAGCGTCCGGTGCGCTTCAACGACCAGCCGACGACGCTGGTGTAGCGGTTGCGCGTGCTTTCCAGCCCGCGATTGAACAGGCCGAAAAAGCCGCGCCGCGCATGGGCGTGCCCGGCCTGCACCGGCTTGAGCAGGGTGGCGCACAGCGCCGGCGTCAGCGACAGCGCCAGCAGCGCCGAAAAGCCGATCGCCGCCACCATGGTCACCGAAAACTGGCGGTAGATGATGCCGACCGAGCCGGGGAAGAACGCCATCGGCACGAACACCGCTGCCAGCACCGTGGTGATACCGACGATGGCGCCGGTGATCTGAGACATCGCCTTGCGCGTCGCTTCCTTCGGCGGCAGGCCCTCCTCCGCCATGATGCGTTCGACGTTCTCGACCACGACGATGGCGTCGTCGACCAGGATGCCGATCGCCAGCACCATGCCGAACATCGTCAGCATGTTGATGGAGTAACCGAACATCAGTAGCGTCGCGCAGGTGCCGAGCAACGCCACCGGCACCACGATGGTGGGAATGATGGTGTAGCGGAAGTTCTGCAGGAACAGGAACATCACCAGGAACACCAGCACCACCGCCTCGATCAGCGTGTGCACCACCTTCTCGATGGAGGCTTTCACAACCGGCGTGATGTTGTAGGGAATCTCGTACTTGATGTTGGCCGGGAAGAACTTCGACAGTTCCTTCATCTTGGCTTCGACCGCGCTGGCGGTCGCCAGCGCATTGCCGGTCGGCGACATCAGCACCGAGAGGCCGGCCGCCGGTTTGCCGTTCAGCCGCGTGGTGAACTGATAGCCCATGCCGCCGATCTCGATGCGGGCGACGTCGCGCAGCCGCACCGTCGAACCGTCGGCATTGGCGCGCAGCACGATGCTGCCGAACTCGTCGGGCGAGCCGAGCTGGCCCTTCACCAGCACCAGCGCCGAGACTTTCTGGTCCTTGTTGCTTGGCTCGGCGCCGACGCTGCCGGAGGCGACCTGCGCATTTTGCGCATTGATCGCCTTGGTGACGTCATCGGCGGTGAGATTGAAGCCGACCAGTTTCTCGGGATCGATCCAGATTCGCAACGATTGCTCGGTGGAATACAGCGTTGCGCGGCCGACGCCGGGGATGCGGCGGATTTCGCCCAGCACGTTACGCACCATGAAGTCGCCGAGCGCAACCTCATCGCGGCTGCCGTCGGTCGAGCGCAGCGTGATGATCTGCAGCACGGCGCTGGAGGCTTCTTCGATCAGGATACCCTGCTGCAGCACCGCGCGCGGCAGCCGCGACTCGATGCGCTTGATGCGGTTCTGGACGTCCACCGATGCCATCTCGACATCGGTGCCGGGCTGGAAGAACGCCGTGATTTCCACCTGTCCCAGCGAGTCGCTGGTGGACTCGAAACTCAGGATGCCGTTGGCGCCGTTGAGTTCCTCTTCGATCAGCCGCGTGACGCTGTTATAGAGGTTCTCCGGCGACGCGCCGGGGTAACTGGTCGAAACCGAGATCGACGGCGGCGCGATGATCGGATACTGCGCCACCGCCAGCAGCGGAATGGAGATCGCGCCGATCAAGCAGATGAACAGCGCTACGACCCAGGCGAAGATCGGCCTATCGATGAAAAATGCAGGCATGGCGGATCAATCGCGCGCCGACGTCTGCGTCACCTTGACGTCCGGCGCAATCGCAACCTCGTTGAGCGGCTGCGGTTTCACCACATCGCCAACAGCGAATTTCTGAAAGCCTTCGACGACGACGCGATCGCCCATTTGCAAGCCGTCGCTGACCAGCCACTTGCCGGCCTGAATGCTGCCCGTGCGCACCGGCTGCGCGACAACGCGATTATCCGGCTTGATGACGTAAACCTCACTGCCGCCGTCGGCACTGCGCTGCACAGCCTGCTGCGGCATGGCGATGGCATCGGAGTCGATGCCTTGCTCGATCAGTACGCGGACATACATGCCCGGCAGCAATTCACCGTGCGGATTGGGGAACTCGCCGCGCAACGTCACCTGCCCGGTGTCGGCATTGACCTTGGCATCGGAGAACAACAGCTTGCCGGTATGCGAATAGATACCGTCGTCGACGACGAGGCGGATCTTGGCCGCGCCGGGTTCGATCTGCTCGAGATCGCCACGCACAAAGGCGCGGCGCAGCTTGTTGAGGTCGCTCACGGACTGGGTGAAGTCGGCATAGATCGGATCGAGCTGCTGGATCGATGCGAGGCTCGTGGTGTCGTTGGGCACCACCAGCGCGCCTTCACTGACCAGCGCGGCACCGATGCGGCCGTTGATCGGTGCACGGATCGTGGCGTAATCGAGATTCAGCCGCGCTTTGGCGACGTCGGCCTTTCGCGCGGCGACGTCGGCCTCGGCCTGACGCTTCGCGGCAATGGCGGTTTCGTTCTGCGCTTCCGACGAGACGTTCTGATGCGTCAAGGTCGCGATACGGTTGGCGTGACGTTCGGCCTGATCCAGCACTGCCTCGGCTTTGGCGAGCGCGGCCTGCTGCGCCATCAACTCAACTTCGAACGGTTTCGGATCGATCTTATAGAGCGGATCACCGGCCTTAACGTCGCTGCCCTGATGGAACAGGCGCTCGACAATGATGCCGGAGACCTGCGGCCGCACATCGGCGATGCGTGTCGGCGCGATACGACCCGGCAATTCCCGCACCACAGCGAACGGCTGCGGCTTGACGGTAACGAAGCTGACATCGGGCGGCGTGGCGGGCGCAGCGGCGACAGCAGAAGCCGGCTCGTCGCATGCGGCCAGCATCGGGCTGATTGCAGCCAACAATGCCAGCGCCATACCTGCTCGCAGACTCGATCGCTTTGTCGGTTCCATTATCGTGCAGTCCTATTCCGTTTGGATACGAATCGAACGAGCTGCGGCAGCGCTTGCTGCGCAGTCAGATGCAATTCAAACTCTGACGTCATTTGATTTCGCAAAAGTAACGCAGCGGGACCGCGGCGCAACATTTTCCGCGGCGGCGCAATGCCACAGCTCGTTATGGTGTTGAAGTCGCAACGACTTTGCAGGACTCACTTAATTGTGAGTCCGCGTGAACAGCGAGCTCAAGACAATCGCAAGAGTTCCCGCGCGCGTTTGTCGCGCTCTACTGCAAAAGATTTGTGCGCACTGAATTGAAATCGCACACAGGTTCTGAATCGTCGCATCAACATGACCAATCTGTAATGTGGCGCATCGCCGCGCGACGATGTTGCACCGACCTGAATGCGCTATTTGAGCGCTTCGCAGACGCTGCGCTGCACCGGTTCAGGCGCACGGCCAGTGCGATGATTGATGTGCGACCACCACGCCGCGAGCGACGCATAATCGCACGGCAACTTCACGCACATGCCTTCGACATAGCTGATCCAGTCGGCGAAGCGGAAGGCCGGCACGGGCACGACCACCGGCACATCGGCGCGCAACGCGTGCTCGATGAGTTGCGCCAGACCGCGCCCTTGCTGCTCCTGCCGCCCGAAGCGATTGGCGATCAACAGGTCGGCGCCGCGATCCACCGCCGTCATCATCTCGCGCCGCACCTGCGCCAGCCTGTCGAGATCAAGCCGGCGTCCGCTCGTATACTCGGCCTGATCCTGGAACAGATCGACATCCGCGCCGGTGTGAATCATCCAGGCCGGCAACATCGCCGCACCGGCATCGTGATGGCCGCGCTGCACCAGACCGACCGGCCGCAAGCCGCGCGCCTGCAGGCTTACCGCGAACTTCAGCAACACGCTGTCCGGGCCCTGGCCGGCTTGATAAACCAGCGCCGCCAGTTCGCATTGTGCGTCGAACGTCGAAATCTCGGTCATGACGCTCCTCGGCGTCGCCGCCCGTGCGGCGGGCGTTGATCGGCTTTCGTTATATTCTTCCATATACGACGATGCTATACACTATAGATCGGCTCGTCATCCGGCATTCTGGATTCGCTATAAAGCGGCGGAATTCAGCTGGACGCCGTTTCGCCGTTCGATACAAGTTCGGGAAAAGTTGTTGAGATGCCCGTGAAATCAGATCAGCCGACCGCCGCCCACGGCACACCGCAGTCCGGAACTTGCCTGCACAATGCGCGATCCGATGCGCCCCATGCGGACAGACCGCGACGTGCCGACACGCCGGCGCATGGCGAAAGGCCGCTGGAAATTCATAGCCAGGCGCTGACGACGTGCGAGATCGCGCCGGACGGCCAGGCCATTTCGCTGGGCTTCGTCGATGCCTCGGGCAGGCCTGCCGCCATCAAGCTGCCGGTCGAGCAGGTCGGGGCTCTGGTGATGACGCTGCCGATGCTGATCGAGCAGGCGCTGCGCCGCAAATTCGGCGACGACAGCTTGCGCTATACCTATCCACTCGGCTCGTGGACATTCGAGCAATCGCCCGACCCGCAAACCAACATCGTCACCTTGCGGACCGCCGACGGTTTCGGCGTCTGCTTTTCGTTGCAACGCAAGCAGCAGGATGCGCTCGGCGAAGCCTTCACCAACGACTTCGAGGTGAAGTCATCGTTCCTCGCAAACTAAGCGCGAAAGCGGAATCAGGTCGCACGCTTGCGGCGGCGGTTGCCAATGTCCACCCGAAGCGACGCGAGATCCTTGCGTGCGGCAACGACCGCGGCGCGCTCGATGCGCCGATAGCGCTCGACCAGGGATGCCCCGAACGGCGTCAATTCTGCACCGCCGCCGTGCTTGCCGCCGGTCTGTCGCGCCACCGCTGCCTGCCCGCAAATGCGGTTGATCTCGTCGACGAGATCCCAGGCGCGCTTGTAGGACATATCCATCGCCCGCCCGGCGGCCGAAATCGAACCGCAACTGGCGATCTGCTCCAGCAGTTGAATCTTGCCTGGGCCGATGCGGCTGTCGGAATCGAGATCGATACGGACGCTCAGGGACGGCAGCAATTGGGCGACGGATTTGGACATGCGCGGAGATTACCTCCGGCGGCGGGCGAAACAAACCGGGATTGCTCACCGTCCAGACGATTCTTACGCGACGGATCGCGCACAGAGGCCATCCCGGTTGATCGGCGCCATCGTCCGGTTATAACGGACGTCCTGCACGGCTGATCCCGGTGAATTGCCATGACGCCTCGTCGACGCAGCGCGGTCGCCCTGCGCCATGTCGCTTTTGAAGACCTCGGCCTGCTTGCGCCGCTACTGCACCGCGACGGCTGGGACGTCACCATGCTCGACGCGCCCTGCGCCGACCTCAACGACCCGGCGATCGAACAGGCCGACCTGCTGATCGTGCTGGGCGGCCCCATCGGCGTCGGCGATACCGACAGCTATCCGTTCCTGGCACCGGAAATCGCCCTGATCGAACGGCGGCTGGGCCAGAACCGGCCCCTGCTCGGCATCTGCCTGGGCAGCCAGATGATGGCGCAGGCGCTCGGCAGCCGGGTCTATCCCGGCGGTACCAAGGAAATCGGCTGGGGCCAACTGCGACTCACCGCCGATGGCGCGGCGTCCTGCCTGGCGCCGCTCGCCGAGCCAGAGGCCAAGGTGCTGCATTGGCACGGCGACACCTTCGATTTGCCGCGTGACGCGGTGCGGCTGGCGTCGAGCCCGATCTATGACAATCAGGCCTTCGCCTATGGCCGCAACGCGCTGGCGTTGCAATTCCATATCGAGGCCGATCCGGCGCAACTCGAGCAATGGTATGTCGGCCACACCGCCGAACTCGGCGCGGCAGGCATCTCGGTGAATGCGTTGCGCGCGGCGACCGCGCAGATGGCGCAGCGCGCCGGCCCGCAAGCCGAGCGCATCTTCAGCCGATGGCTGCGCGATATCGGCTAGCTGCCTGCCTTGAGGCGATAGTGGCTGACGGCCCACTCGCTGCCGTCCGCATGGCCGAACAAGCCCGCGGTGGCCAGGAAGAACCAGCGCCAGCGTCGCATCCAGACGGCGGTGTCGTCGCCGTACACCGGGCGCAGGATCGGGGCGATCTCCGCCGCGTTGCGGTCGAAATTGGCCAGCCAGTCCAGCGCCGTGCGCCGATAATGCGTCCCGCTCCAACGCCATTCCTTCTCGATCTCCAGAAGGTCGGCATATTGCCGGATCAAGCCATGACTGGGCATCACGCCACCGGTGAAGAAGTGCTGAGCGATCCAGTCGTCCCGGTCGGCGCGGTCGAACAGGTAAGTGCCGGTGCGATGCGTGAAGATGTGCAGGAACATCCGCCCGTCCGGCGCCAGCCACGACCGGACGCGCGTCAACAATTCGCGCCAGTTCATCATGTGTTCGAACATTTCGACGGACACGATGCGGTCGAAGCGCTCGCCGGGCTCGAACACATTCATGTCCCGGGTGAGCACCTCGAGATTGCGCAGCCCGCGCGCCGCGGCCTCTTCCTCGATATACCGGCGCTGCGACGCGGAGTTGGACACCGCGACAATACGCGAACGGGGAAATAGCCGCGCCATCCACAGCGACAACGAACCCCAGCCGCAGCCGAGTTCGAGGATGGACTGGCCGTCCGCCAGATCGGCGTGCTCGACCGTCTGCCGCAGCGCCTCCTCTTCGGCCTCTTGCAACGTCGTCGCGGGCGCCTTGTAGAAGCACGACGAATATTTGCGATGGGGGCCCAGCACCTGAGCAAAGAATGACGCCGGCACCTCGTAGTGCTGGGCGTTGGCGGCGTCCACATGCTCCGCAACGCCACGCGCGGCCATTGCCGCCGCAAAGTCGGCATCGCTGCTCGATGAATCCATGGCGAGCCGGTTCGCGGTCCGCGAGCACAAGCGCGCGATCGCGATACGGATCAACGGATCCGGCAATGGCACGCGCTCAGCGAGGCCGATCATCGACGACATCACGCTCATCGATAGACATCCCGACGCGGTGGCCACGGAAAGAACATGCTGGTCCGTGCCTGATAGGCGCGATAGCGCTCGCCGCGCGAGCGCAACATCTGCTCTTCGAGCGGCGGCACGCCCGTAACATGCACCAGGATCCAGTACATGAAGATCGGCGCCAGCAGCGCAGCCCAGCCCCACGGATGGTTCGGCGCGATCGCCATGATCGGATAAGCCAACCAGCCGAACCATTCGAAAAAGTAGTTCGGATGCCGCGAACAGCGCCACAATCCAACGTCGCAAACCCGGCCCTGATGGGCGGGATCGCGACGAAATCGCTTCAGTTGTGCGTCAGCAAGCGCCTCGCCGGCAATACCGATGGCAAGAATCAACGCTGCGGCGAAATCCTGCGGCCGCAACGCCTCGGACGGAACGCGCGCGGCGACGAAAATCGCAAACACCAGCGGGATCGATCCGAGCGCCTGATTCTGCAAGAAGATGAACATCCTGCGCGGAGACTCGACGCCCCACTCCTTCGCAAACGCAGCGTAGCGGGGATCGTCGGTGATGCCCGCGGTGCGGACGGCAATGTGGCTGCCGAGCCGCAACGACCACAGCGCCACAAGTCCGGCCACCAGCCATTGCCGTGCATTGGGCGCATGGCCGGCGGCCGGCCACAGCGCGCTTGCCACGCCGACGGCACCCACCGCAAACGTCCAGATCGTATCCACCCAGCCCGAATTGCCGGTGCGTTGCTGCACGAGCCACGCCAGCGCCATCAAAAGCGCGAGCGCAGCCCCGATCGCGACCAGCGCCAGCAGATATGAGACGGCCATCGAAACCCACTCATCGTCGTCACAAACACATATTTGCTACATACGCACAGGCATCGCGCCCGGTTTCAGCGTGCGGTTCCCTTTGTCGGCCGAAATGCGATGCTCGGTGCTTCCTTCCCGCGCCTGCTGTGCCATATTGCGGAGTGAAGATGGCCCGACTCTAGCAAGATGAAAGCATCATGGCGCAAGGCTCCGCATCCCGCTCGATGGAAATCGAACTGACCAAGCTGTCGTCGCCACGCATCTTTCTGGTGCGGATGCTGGTGTTCCTGGTGCTCTGCGCACTGGTGCTGGTGGTGCTCTACAAGCAGATCCTCGTCGCCTTCATGGCCAACCCAGGACTGAATGCGCTGATCGGCGCGGTGCTGGCGATCGGCATCATCCTGTCGTTCCGGCAGGTGATCCGGCTCTATCCCGAAGTGACGTGGGTGAACAGCTTCCGCATCGCCGATCCGGGGCTGGCGCTCGACCGTCGGCCGAAGCTGCTGGCGCCGATGGCGGCGATTCTCGGCCGCGAACGCAGCGGCCGCATGACCATCACGCAGCAGACCATGCGACATCTGCTGGATTCGATCGCGACGCGGCTCGACGAGGCCCGCGACATCTCGCGCTACATGACCGGCCTGTTGGTGTTCCTCGGCCTGCTCGGCACGTTCTGGGGCCTCATCGAAACCGTCGGTTCGGTCGGCCACATCATCGACGGCCTGAAAGTCGGCGGCGATGCCGGCTCGCTGTTCGATACGCTGAAGGAAGGCCTCGCCGCGCCGCTGGCCGGCATGGGCATTTCGTTCTCATCGTCGCTGTTCGGCCTTGCCGGCTCGCTGATCCTCGGCTTCCTCGACCTGCAATCGAGCCAGGCTCAGAACCGCTTCTATACCGACCTCGAAGACTGGCTGGCCTCGACGGTGCGCGAATACACCAGCGAAGCCGGCGCCGCCGCGCCGTCCGGCGAAATGCAGGGCGCCATCGAGCGACTGCGCGCCAGCGTCGAAGAGATGGGCGCCAACCGCGGCACCACGACGGCGATGGCAAATCTCGCCGACGCCATTCAGGGGCTGGTGCAACACATGCGCAGCGAACAGCAGATGATCCGCGAATGGGCCGATGGCCAGGGCGAACAGAACCGCGAGATCAAGAAGCTGCTGGAACGGCTGGCCCGCCAGCCGGAACGCAACCTCAGCGGAGATATGTGATGGCGCTTGCGCGCGGCCGCCGCAGCAGTTCCGAATTCAACTATTGGCCGGGCTTCGTCGACGCCCTGTCGACGCTGATCCTCGCCATCGTCTTCATCCTCAGCGTCTTCGTTGTCGTGCAGTTCTACCTGTCGCAGCAGGTCACCGGCAAGGACAAGGCGCTCGAACAGCTCAACGCCAAGATCGCGCAACTCAACGAGCTGTTGTCGCTGGAAACCATCGGCAAACTCAACCTCACCGATCAGCTGTCGCAGATGCGCGCCGGACTGGCCACCGCCGAAGCCGAACGTGATCGCGTCAAGGGTCTCTACGAAGGCCTCGCCAGTTCCGGCAACAGCGCGTCGAGCCGCGCCAGTGAGCTCAGCAAGGCGCTGGACTCCGAAAAGAACATTTCATCCCGTGCGCTGGCACAGGTCGAGGTGCTGAACCAGCAGATCAGCGCGCTGCGCCGCCAACTCGCTGCACTCGAGGAAGCGCTCGATGCCTCGGAGAAGCGCGACAAGGAATCGCAGACGCGCATCACCGATCTCGGCCAGCGGCTCAACGTGGCGCTGGCGCAGCGGGTGCAGGAACTGTCGCGCTATCGTTCGGAATTCTTCGGCCGGTTGCGCGCCATTCTCGGCGACCGTCCCGACATCCGCGTCGTCGGCGACCGCTTCGTGTTCCAGTCGGAAGTGTTCTTCGACACCGGACAGGCCGTGCTGCTGCCTGAAGGCCGCGCCGAACTCGACAAACTCGCCGACGCGCTGAAGGACCTCGACAAGAAAATTCCCAGCGAGATTGGCTGGGTGCTGCGCGTCGATGGCCATACCGACGTGCGGCCGATTTCCAGCCCGCAGTTCAAATCCAACTGGGAGCTGTCATCGGCCCGCGCCATTTCGGTGGTGCAGTATCTGGTGTCGCTGGGCGTGCCCGCGCAACGGCTGGTCGCTGCCGGTTTCGCCGAATTCCAGCCGCTCGATCCCGCCAACACCGAGGAAGCCTACAAGCGCAACCGCCGCATCGAGTTGAAGCTGACCGAGCGATGATGGCCATAGCGCTTCTCTCCACTTCGTCGTTGCCGGGCTTGACCCGGCAATCCGTCTTTTTCGAGAATTGATGGATGCCCGGATCAAGTCCGGGCATGACGGTGGTGCGCAGATGACAGTTTCGTTTCAGCTTCGGCCTTATCGCGTCGACGACGAGGACGCCGCCATCGAATTGTGGCGGCGGACGTGGCAACTGGCCTATCCGTCGATCGACTTCGCCACGCGCGTGGCATGGTGGCGCGAGCGCTGGCGCAGCGAACTGGTGCCAGCCGCCGCCATCGTCGTTGCCGAACAGGGCGGCGCGCTGATCGGCTTCGTCACCATCGATGGCAAAGGCTATCTCGATCAGTTGGTCGTCGCCCCTGAGCAGTGGGGCTCACCGCTGGCAACCGCGCTGGTGGATGAGGCGAAACGGCTGTCGCCGCGCGGCGTGACATTACTCGTCAACAAGGACAATGCCCGCGCCATCCGCTTCTACGAGCGCAACGGTTTCGTACATGCCGGCGAGGATGTGAATCCGACCTCCGGGCGGCCGGTGCTGCGCATGGCATGGAAACCGTGAGCCACTCCCCCGCTGCGGGAGAGAGAAGAGTTACGCGCCCTCGAACTGCAATCGCGCGAGCCGCGCGTACAGTCCGTTCGCCGCCACCAGCGAGGCGTGAGTGCCCTGCTCGACGATGCGGCCCTGATCGACCACCAGAATTCGGTCGCAGGACAGCACGGTGGCTAGCCGATGCGCGATCACCAGCGTGGTGCGATGGCTCATCAGCTCTTCGAGCGCGGTCTGCACCAATGTCTCGGACTCGGCATCGAGCGACGACGTCGCCTCGTCGAGCAGCAACAACGGCGCATCGCGGAGGATGGCGCGGGCAATCGCGATACGCTGCCGCTGACCGCCGGACAGTTTGACGCCGCGTTCGCCGAGCTGCGAGTCGAAGCCTTGCGGCAAGCGCCGGATGAACTCGCTGGCATGCGCCAGATCGGCGGCGCGCTCGACATCGGCATCGCTGGCATCGGGACGGCCGAAGCGGATGTTGTCGCGCGCACTGGATGCGAACACCACGGAGTCCTGCGGCACCAGCGCGATGCGTGAACGCACCTCGCGCGGGTCTGCGTTGCGGATCGGCACGCCATCGAAGGAAATCTCGCCACCGGCCGGATCGTAGAAGCGCAGCAGCAAGTGAAAGAGCGTGCTCTTGCCGGCGCCCGAGGGGCCGACGATGGCCACCTTCTCGCCGGCGCGCACCGCGAACGAAATGCCATCGACGACGTTGGCACCAGGCCGCGCCGGATAGGCAAAGCGCACGTTATCGAACGTCACGTCGCCACGGGCCGGCACCGGCAACACGCGCGCCACCGGCGGCGCGACGATCGCCGGTTTGACGTTGAGGATTTCGAACAGCCGCTCGGCCGCACCGGACGCGGCGGAGATTTCGCCCCAGACTTCGCTGAGCTGCCCCAGCCCCGCCGCGGCGAAGGCCGCATAGAGTACGAACTGGCCGAGCCGGCCCGCCGTCATGTCGCCGACCAGCACGTCGTGCGAGCCGACCCACAGGATGACGACGACGCTGGCGAAAACGATGAAGATGATGACCGCCGTCAGCACCGCACGGGCGCGGCTCGACCCGCGCGCGGCCTCGTAGGCCTGCTCGACCTCGGCGCTGAAACGCCTGCTCGCCAGCCGCTCGTTGGTGAAAGCCTGCACGGTGCGGATCGCGCCGATCAATTCCGATGCATAGGCCGTGGCATCGGCCAGCGTATCCTGCGCGGTACGCGACAGCCGCCGCACCCAGCGGCCGAATGCCACCAGCGGCAGCACGATCAGCGGAATCGCCGCCAGCACGAAACCGGACAGACGCGGACTGGTGATGACCATCATCGAGGCCGCGCCGAGAAACAGCACCAGGTTGCGCAACGCGACCGAGACCGACGAGCCGACAGCCGCCTTGATCTGCGTGGTGTCGGCGGTGAGCCGCGAGATCAGTTCGCCGCTGCGCGCGGAATCGAAAAACGCGGGCGACAGCGACGTCAGATGCGAGAACACATCGCCGCGCAAATCGGCGACGATGCGCTCGCCGAGCGTCGTCACCATGTAATAGCGCATCGCGCTGGCGCCGGCCAAAACGGCGACGACGGCGAGCATCACACTGAAGTAGCTGTTGATCATCGCCACGCCTTCGGGACTGAAGCCGAAGTCGATCATGCGCCGCACAGCGATCGGCACCACCAGCGTCGTCACCGCGGCAATCACCAACGCCACCAGCGCGGCCAGCGCACGACCACGATAGCGCGCGATGTAAGGCAGCAGCGCGAGCAGCGGACGCAAACGCGCGCGACTCTCCCGCTTCGGCGCCGCCGCCGCGGCGTCGATGTCGATGGCTGCGGGCCTGACTGCGGCGATCGTAGCCGCGTCCGGGATGATCTCCCGCGGCAACACGACTGTTGCTGCCTCTCCGTCGTCAAGTCGCTTCATGGGCTTCATCCGCCTCGCCGCCAAAGTCACTTGCAGCTTTATAGAGATTCCAGGTTGGTTGAGGTTCCAGATAGGCCCCTACGCGGCTGCAGGCAAATTACGCCGACGCTTGTGTAACCCGAACGCGTGCGTTATAGACCGCCGCAAATCCCGTACTTTGATAAATCGCAATTAAGGCGCCGGGCGCCTAAGGAATATGCCATGAAAGCCGAGATTCACCCGGATTATCATAACATTACCGTGGTTATGACCGACGGCACCGAGTACCAGACGCGCTCCACCTGGGGCAAGGAAGGCGACAAGCTGAACCTGGACATTGATTCCAAGTCGCACCCGGCCTGGACCGGCGGCACCCAGCAGATTCTCGACCGTGGCGGCCGCGTCTCCCGGTTCCAGAAGAAGTTCTCGGGCTTCCTCAAGTAAGTTTCCCCTTCAGGGACCGATCTGCGCCGGGTATCGCCTGGTGCAGGCCATCGCTCCGGGACCACCAAAACAAAAGGCCCACGCGCTCGCGGGGGCCTTTTTCGTTTGATGTCAGATAGTTGGGACCAACCTCAGCCGGTCTGGCGCTCGAAGGCCTCACGCAGGCGATTGAGCTGCGGCATCAGCGGATTGCCGACGGGGTTTTGATCCGCGACCGGCGCGTGGATGGTGGCATCGAGACGGCGAACCTTGGATTGCAGCGCCATCGAGCGGGCAATCAGGTCCTGCAACTGTTGCGGGAGCTTGGCGATCATATCGGCGGTCCCGGGATCGGCCGCGGTCAATTTCACCTTGGTCTTTTCGCGATTGGCCTGCACCAGGGTCATTTCGCCCTCCTTCACCGCGCGGTGGAGCAGCAGCCAGGAGGCCAACTGCATCAGCCGGGTGGTCAGGCGCATGCTCTCGGTGGCGTAGGTGAGGCTCACGGAGCGCTCGAGCGCCTTGGCCTCGCTGCGGCCGACGCCATCGAGATACGCTGCGGTCTCCTCGACGAGATCCATGCCGTCGCGAAACAATGCACTGAAGGCTGCGGAGTTGGTCAGCCGATCGCTGAGATGGACCAGACCGGTTTCGGCCTGCATACGATCCGACATGGTAAACGCCTCACGCTACGTGTTACTTGGCCTCAGCCACGTCGACGACGAGAATCGTCTGCCCGCTTTGCGAGATAGCGCGTTACGGCGTTGCGGTCGCCCGCCACGCTCTAACCCAGCCAGATCATCCCAAACCGAGGCGGCTTATGATGAACAAATCATTACCTGCCGGCTGTCGCGAGTCCAGCAGCGCTACAGGCAATCGTGAAATATGGTTTCCAACGCCGCCGCAGCCCTGGGATCCGGGCGAAAAAAAGCCGCCGTTGCCGGCGGCTAAAGTTAATAACAGGGAGGCGTCAAACAGAGTGGACAGGAGCCACTCGGTGTCCAAACAAGGACAATTTCAGTCATAATCCAGAAGCCTTAATTGATCGTAAATGAATGGTTTCATTCAGACTTCGTTTGCCATGCAGTGCCGCTTCACGCACTGACGAAGCCGGATTCAGCTTTTGAAGAAACTGGCCGCAGCGTCGCGCGACGCGCGCTTTTTGGTCATCGCCGTCTGCAGCCGTTCGATCTCGGCGGCGAGCAGCGCGATCCGCTCGGTCAGTTCATCGACCGAGAGCAGCGAGAGATCCTGACCGATCTCGTGGCTAATCTTCTTCCTCGGCTTGTCATCGTCGTCCGCCGCCATGTCTCACCTCGTGGTCTCGCTATGCTTCGATGGCATCAACCATCGGTGAACCGGTTGCCACTTGCAACGCGGCTGGCTAATCAATGTCGGATCGACACCGTGGTCCAGCCCTCGCACCCGCGACCCAGCGCCAATAGCGCCGCGACGACAGCGAATGTCGGGCTTTGGGACACTCACCTGCCGCAAGGATACATCATGGACAAGCTGCCCGAGCAAATGACCGTCATCGGCATCAGCAAACCTGGCGGGCCGGAGGTGCTGAAGCCGGAGACCCGCGCGGTTCCGGTGCCCGGCGCCGATGAAATTCTCATCAAGGTGGCAGCCGCCGGCGTCAATCGTCCCGACGTCGCGCAGCGCTCCGGCAGCTACCCGCCGCCGCCCGGCGCCAGCGACCTGCCCGGGCTCGAGGTAGCTGGCACTGTCGTTGCGGTGGGCAGCGGCGCGACCAAGCACAAGATCGGCGACAAGGTGATGTCGCTGACCGCCGGCGGCGGCTATGCTGAATATTGCATCGCACCGGACCTGCAAGCGATGACGGTTCCGGATGCGCTGTCGATCACCGAGGCCGGCGCGTTGCCGGAAACGCTGATGACGGTGTGGCACAACGTGTTCGAACGCGGCGGTCTGCAGGCGGGAGAAACGCTGCTGATCCACGGCGGTTCGTCCGGCATCGGCACCATGGCGATCCAGCTTGCGAAGGCGTTCGGCGCAACGGTGATCGTCACTGTCGGCTCGCAGGACAAAGCCGACGCCTGCATCAAGCTCGGTGCCGACCACGCCATCAATTACAAAACCGACGACTTCGTTGCCGTGACCAAAGAGATCACCGGCGGAACCGGCGTCAATCTCATCCTCGACATGGTCGGCGGCGAGTACATCGAGAAAAACTACGACGCCGCGGCGATCGATGGCCGCATCGTGCAGATCGCCTTCCTCGGCGGGCCGAAAGCCACCGTCAATTTCGCGAAGCTGATGATGAAGCGGCTGCACCACACCGGATCGACACTGCGCCCGCGTTCCGCGGCGGACAAGGCGGCGATGGTTGCCGCCATAGAGGCCAAGGTGATGCCGCTGATCCGCGCCGGCAAGGTCAAGCCGCTGATGGACAGCTCGTTCCCGCTGCGCGATGCCGCCGAAGCGCACCGGCGAATGGAGACGAGTCAACATATTGGCAAAATTGTGTTGACGATCTAACCATTTGCTCAACCATAAGTCCTTTGACTCCCAACATATTCGTGTCATCTATCCTGCCACGGGCACGGGTTGGGAAGTCTGGAACACGGGGTTTGCGGCGAGGCTGCACATGTTGCTTGCAACGGCATTGCTGGCGACGGTGGATGCCCCGCATGTGAACCGGTTCCACATCGCTCCAGCGCCCTGAGCGTCGTTAACCGCGGAGACGTGAGATTGCGCTTCATCAAGTTGCTTGCGCCGCTTGCGCTGAGCCTTGCGCTGCTTGCCTCGACGTTGCCGGCCCGCGCCGTCGACGCGGTCAGTGTCCGCACCGATGCGCCCGCGATCGACCTGACCGCTGTGCTCGACCATCAACAGAGCGAGACCGACCGCATTCAGGTTTCCACCGCGCCCGGCACTGACGGCATCGTGCGCCGCATTGAAGTGCGCGCGCGCGAAGGCGGACAGAACTGGGTGGTGTTCGCGCTCGCCAACAACACCGACGACCAGCTCGACCGCCTGATCGTGGCGCCGCATTATCGCATCGTCTCGTCCGGCCTGCTGTGGCCGGATCTCGGCCTGTCGCGCATCGCGACCATCACGCCCTCTTCCGGCGACCGCCCCGAGCGACAGGAAAGCCCGACCGCCGACATCTTCCGCGTCACCCTCGACCCCGGCGCGGTGATTACCTTCGTCGCCGAGCTGCGCACCGACAAGCTGCCGCAGCTCTATCTGTGGGAGCCCGATGCCTACAAGGACAAGGTCAATTCGTTCACGCTGTATCAGGGCATCGTCATCGGCATTTCCGGTCTGCTGGCGCTGGTGCTGACCATTCTGTTCGTGGTCAAGGGCAGCATCATGTTTCCCGCCGCCGCGGCGCTGGCCTGGGCAGTGCTGGTCTATATCGGCGTCGACTTCGGCTTCTGGGGCAAAGTGCTGGACATGTCGGCCGGCGCCGAACGCATATGGCGCGCCGCCGGCGAAGCGATGCTCGCGGCAACGCTGCTGGTGTTCCTGTTCGCCTATCTCAATCTCAATCGCTGGCACGTGCGTTACTCGCACATCACGCTGGGCTGGCTGGCCTTCCTCGGTTCGCTGGTTGCACTGGCGCTGTTCGATCCCGCCGTCGCCTCCGGCATCGCGCGCATTTCGCTGGCGATGATCGCCGTGTTCGGCTTCGCGCTGATCGTCTATCTCTCGACGCATGGTTTCGACCGCGCCGTGCTGCTGATCCCGACCTGGTTCCTGCTGGTGGTCTGGGTGGTTGCCGCCGGCATCACGGTGGAAGGCGGCGTCACCAACGACATCGTCGGCCCGGCACTGCTCGGCGGCCTCGTGCTGATCGTCATGCTGATCGGCTTCACGGTGATGCAGCACGCTTTCGCCGGCGGCAGCGCCGCCAGCGGCGTGGTCTCCGATGTCGAACGGCGCGCGCTGGCATTGATCGGCTCCGGCGACCTGATCTGGGACTGGGACGTGTCTGCCGACAAGGTATTCACCAGCCCGGAAACCGAAACGCTGCTCGGCCTGAAGCGCGGCGCCCTCGAAGGCCCGGCCGCAACCTGGCTCGAAGTGTTGCATCCACTCGATCATGATCGCTTCCGCGCCGCGCTCGACAGCGTGCTGGATCAGCGCCGCGGCCGACTGGTGCAGGATTTCCGGCTGCGCACGCCGGACGGACATTTCATGTGGTTCGCGCTGAAAGCGCGCCCGGTGGTCGGCTCCGACGGGGAAGTTTCGCGCGTCATCGGCACGCTGACCGACGTCACCGAAACGCGCAACGCCGAAGAACGCCTGCTGCACGATTCGGTGCACGACAACCTGACCGGCCTGCCGAACCGCAAATTGTTCATCGACCGGCTCGCCAGCGTCAGCAGCTTTGCCAAATCGGTGCCCAATCTAAAACCGACGCTGATGGTGATCGACATCGACCGCTTCAAGCAGGTCAACGATTCGGTCGGCATCGCAGTCGGGGATTCCATCCTGCTGACGCTGGCGCGGCGCCTGACCCGCATCCTGAAACCGCAGGACACGCTGGCGCGCATCGCCGGCGATCAGTTCGGCCTGATCCTGATGTCGGAGCAGGATCCCGCGCGCATCACCGCGTTTGCCGAAACCATCCGCAAGACCATCCGTGCGCCGATTGCTTTCAACGATCGCGAGATTTTCCTCACCGCATCGATTGGCCTGGCGCTGAGCGATCCGCAGGGACCGCCGAACGACGACATCATCAAGGATGCCGAACTGGCCATGTATCACTCCAAGCGCATCGGCGGAGATCGCATCGACGTCTACAAACCGGCGATGCGGTCGCGCAAGAACGATCGCCTCGCGCTGGAATCCGAACTGCGCCGCGCCATCGAGCGCGAGGAGATCACCATTCTTTACCAGCCGATCGTGCGGCTGGAGGATCGCGCGATCGCAGGCTTCGAAGCGCTGGCGCGTTGGGATCATCCGAAGCTCGGCCGCATGTCGCCGATCGAATTCATCACCATCGCCGAAGAAACCGGTTTGATCATCGATCTCGGAATGTTCGTGCTCGATCAGACCGCACGGCAGCTCAGCACGTGGCAGCGCTCGATGCGGGCGCGCGCGCCGATCTTCGCCAGCGTCAACGTCTCGTCACGGCAATTGCTGCGCCACGACCTGATCCACGACATTCGCACCGTGCTGTCGCGCTCGTCCGTGGTGCGCGGCACGTTGAAGCTCGAACTCACCGAGTCGCTGGTGATGGAAAATCCCGAGCACGCCGCGCAAATGCTGCAGCGGATTCGCGAACTCGGCACCGGCCTGTCGCTCGACGATTTCGGCACCGGCCACTCGTCGCTGGCTTATCTGCAGCGCTTCCCGTTCGACACCATCAAGATCGACCAATCCTTCGTGCGCACCACCAATCGCGGCACGCGGCCGGTGATCCTCAAATCGATCATCGCGCTGGCGCACGATCTCGGCATGAGCGTCGTGGCGGAAGGGGCCGAGACCGATTCCGACGCCATCGAGTTGTATCAGCTCGGCTGCGAATACGCGCAGGGCTTTGCATTCGGCGAACCGATGGACGCCGATGCCGCAACGCGGCTGCTGACCGAGGAACGGCTGGAAGCGGCGCATTGAGACGCCGGTGCGTCCCGAAATCGCGATCATTCTTGAGGTAGATTCGTCATCCCGAGGTGACGGCACGACCTAACGTCGCTCGATCAGGCGTGGCCGGACGTATTCGACAGCATGCCGGGATCGATCCCGATCTTGCGCAGGGCACGCAGATATTTGTCCTCGATGTCGTTGCCGAACACGAGTTCGGAATCCGCGGGACAATGCAGCCAGCCGTTGCTCTGGATTTCAGTTTCAAGCTGGCCCGGCGCCCAGCCGGCATAGCCGAGTGCCAGAATGGCATGCTTCGGCCCGGAGCCGGTGGCAATCGCCTTGAGAATATCCAGCGTCGCGGTCAGGCAGATGTCGTCGTCGATCGGCAGTGTCGCATCCTTGATGAAGAAATCGCTGGAATGCAGCACGAAGCCACGGCCGGTTTCGACCGGGCCGCCCTTCAGCACCTTCATCGACTCGGCATTTTCCGGAAGTTTGATCTGCGCGTTCTCGGGGATGATATCGAGCTGCACCAGCAGTTCGGGGAAATCGATGCTGCCGGCCGGCCGGTTGACGATGATGCCCATAGCGCCTTCGGACGAATGCGCGCAGACGTAGATCACCGAGCGCGCAAAACGTTCGTCTTCCATGACCGGCATCGCCACCAGCATCTGGCCATCAAGATAGCCGCGGTCCACGCTGTCATCATCCGCGACGGAACGGCGACCGGCTTTGAGATTTTTGCTTGCAGGGTCCATGGCCAACTCAATCTCGCCTTGTTCTCCATCCTGATATTGGGTCCACTTTCTGTCAATCAACCTTCCGGCGTACGATCGCGCGCAGATCACACGCAATTCAATGGTTTCAGATCGGACTTCCCTGTAAATACGTCCCATGAATGCAATTGTTTCATATCGTCTTGCACTCGGCCTGGCCGTCACCGTCTTTGCAAGCGCAATCAGCATTGCTGCAAACGCTCAGGACACGTCGCCGTGGTCACGCGACGAACACTCCGCGGTGAGACTGCTCGCCGGATCGCGTAGCGGCCCGGTATTGCTCGGAGGGGTTGCCATTCAATTGCAGCCGGGCTGGAAAACCTACTGGCGCACACCGGGCGATTCCGGTGTTCCTCCGCATTTCGATTTCAGCAAATCCGATAATGTCGAAGCCGTGACAATTCTCTGGCCGGCGCCGAAACAATTTCCAGATGGCGCCGGCGGCACCTCTCTGGGTTACAAAAGTCAGGTCGTGCTGCCGTTGCGCATCGCGGTGAAGCATCCCGACAAACCTGTCGTTTTGCGCGCGGCCATCACCTATGCGGTCTGCGATAAACTTTGCGTTCCCGTCGAGGCCAAGGCGGAACTGCCGTTCATCAGCGTTGCGAGCACCGAGGACAGCACGCTCGCCGCCGCGCTCGATAGCGTACCGAAGCCGGCCAGCATCGGCGACCCCAACCCGTTGACCATCCGCGACGTCCGGCGCGACGGCAAGGCCGGCGTCGTCGTCGACGTGGTGACGCGCGATCCCGGCGACCCACAATTGTTCGTCGAAGGTCCAACGCCGGACTGGGCCTTGCCGGTGCCGAAGCCAGTCGATCACGCCGCGGGGGACGTCAAGCGCTTCGCCTTCGAGCTGGAAGGCATTCCGGCAGGCGCCAACGCCACCGGGGCAGCGTTGAAGCTCACTCTTGTCGGTAACAACCGCGCGTACGAGTTCAACGTCAATCTCGACTAGCACACGCCCATCGGCGGCCGCCCGCTCTCCGCAGCAGGCCGCCGACCCAACCGAATCTTAACGAATGGTTGCTAAGCCGAGCCTCGCCGCATGCGGCCCGCCGCGACGAGGATCACCTTCTTGGCCGTCATGGAAACGCCATCTGCACCAGTTGACCGGCGTACCGGCCTGATGGCGCGCTTGCGCGCCGCGCTCGGCGGCAACAGCGATACATCCGTCACCAAGCGTCTCGCCGGCACGATCTTCGTCATCCGCGTCGTCAGCGCGGCGCTGGCCTACCTGTCGCAGATCCTGCTGGCACGTTGGATGGGCGGCTCCGATTACGGCGTCTACGTCTATGTCTGGACCTGGGTGCTGCTGCTCGGCAGCATGCTGGATTTCGGCATCTCGGCCTCGGCGCAAAAGATCATTCCGGAATATCGGGCCAGCGGGGCGAACGCCCTGCTGCGCGGCTTTCTCAGTGGCAGCCGCTGGATGACGTTCGGCGTCTCCACCGTGATGGCACTGTTGCTGGCTGGCGTCGTCAAACTGCTGTCGCCCGTGATCGATCCCGCAACCGTCGTGCCGCTCTACATCGGCTGCGCCACGCTGCCCGCCTTCGTCGTCGCCAATACGCAGGACGGCATTGCGCGCTCGCATGACTGGATGCGGCTCGGTCTAATGCCGCAGTTCATTGTGCGGCAGGCGCTGATCATCGGCTTCACCGCAGGCGCATTCGCACTCGGCCTGAACCTCAGCGCCACTGCCGCCATGCTGGCGAGCGTCGCCGCCGTCTGGATCGCCATGCTCGGGCAGATGCTGGTGCTGAACCGTCGCCTGAGCACGCATATCGAGAGTGGCGCCAAGGCCTACGACTTTCGCGGCTGGCTCGCCGTGTCGCTGCCGATCCTGATGGTCGAAGGCTTTTACCTCCTGCTGTCCTATACCGACGTGCTGGTGCTTCAGCATTTTCGCTCATCGGAAGAGGTCGGCATCTATTTCGCCGTGGTCAAGACATTGGCGCTGGTGTCGTTCATTCACTACGCCATGTCGGCGACGACAGCGCACCGCTTCACCGAGTATCACGCCGCCGGCGATCGCGAACGGCTCTCGGCGTATGTCGCGCACGCCATCAAATGGACGTTCTGGCCGTCGCTCGCGGCGACCGTCGTTCTGCTGGCGCTGGGCAAGCCACTGTTGTGGCTGTTCGGACCGCAATTCGTCAGCGGCTATGACATCATGTTCGTCGCCGCCATCGGTCTCGTCGTGCGTTCCGCCATCGGCCCGGTCGAGCGGCTGCTCAACATGCTCGGGCAGCAGAAGGTCTGCGCACTGGCCTATGCACTAGCGTTCGTCGCCAATCTCATCCTATGCGTGGTGCTCGTTCCGCGCTACGGCGGCCATGGCGCCGCTGCCGCAACCTCGATTGCGTTGACGTTCGAGACCGTGCTGCTGTTCTGGATCACCCGCAAACGCCTCGGCCTGCACGTGCTGGCGTTCGGCAAGCGGCGCGACTGATCGGGACTCGGCGCCGATCCTCGCGCAGACAAAAGACTCGTCTCGGGGCAATTGCAGATCAGCCGTCACCCTGAGGTGCGAGCGCAGCGAGCCTCGAAGGGCGACGGCGATCCTTCGAGGCTCGCGGCATTCGCCGCTCACACCTCAGGATGACGCCGCCGCATTCGCCGTCAAGAACCTACGCCGCGGTCCAGCCGCCATCCATCGACAGGTTGGCGCCGGTGATCTGGCTGGCGTCGTCGCTGCACAGAAACACCGCCAGCGCCGCCACCTGCTCCACGGTGACGAATTGCTTGGTCGGCTGCGCATCGAGCATCACGTCGTTGATGACCTGCTCCTTGGTCATGTTGCGCGTCTTCATGGTGTCGGGAATCTGCTTCTCGACCAGCGGCGTCCAGACATATCCCGGGCTGATGCAGTTGCAGGTGATTTTGTGAGTCGCCACCTCCAGCGCCACGGTCTTGGTGAGGCCGGCAATGCCGTGCTTGGCGGAGACGTAAGCCGACTTGAACGGCGATGCCACCAGCGAGTGCGCCGACGCGGTGTTGATGATGCGGCCCCAGCCGCGTTTCTTCATGCCAGGCACCGCCGCGCGAATACCGTGAAACGCCGACGACAAATTGATGGCGATGATCGCGTCCCACTTCTCGATGGGAAATTCCTCAACCGGCGCGACGTACTGAATGCCGGCGTTGTTGACCAGAACATCGACCGAGCCGAACGTCGTTTCGCCGAGTGCCACCATGGCGGCGATCTCCGCCGGCTTGGTCATGTCGGCCGGCGAATGCACTGCCTTCACTTTGAAATCAGCCTCGATCGCGGCACGTTCCTTTTCGATATCCTCCGGCTTGCCCATGCCGTTGAGAACAATGTTGGCGCCCGCCTTCGCCATCGCTCGCGCGTAGGCGAGCCCGATGCCGCTGGTCGAACCGGTGACGACCGCCGTTTTGCCTGTCAGTGTTCCCATCTCAGATACTCCTGTCTGTTTCAGTCGTGGTTGTTGTCGGCCGCTGCGCCGCGACGCGATCTTCTTCAGCGGTCAGGTCGTAGGTCACCATGGTCTCGCCATTCTGCGGCTGCAGCAGCCAGTCCTTGTGGCGCATCGACAAATCGACATCGCGTTCGCCGGACGCCCAGTGCTCCAGCATATTAAGACGCGAGAAATCATAGTCCTTCGCCGTGCCGTGATAATCCTTCTGCCGATAGATCAGATGCACCACGGTGACGGTATTTTCCTTCGCCGCCTCGTTGAGAAATTTGACCGAAGGATCGTCTTTCAGGTCGTCCGGCAATTTGGAAATCAGATCGCGCACCGCCTTGCGGGCGTTGTGGAGCGTCTTGTTCTGATCGGTAATCAGGCGCGTGCGGCTGGAATAGCGAATGTCCTTCTCGCGCTCGGCAGCTTCCTGCATCGTGGAAGGCAATGGCCCGCGAGCACTGAACAGATCGGCCTGAAAGATCAACAGGTCGCTGGTCCGCTCCTCGGCCAACACATAGTCGAGCGGCGTGTTCGAGGCCACACCGCCGTCCCAGTAGAACTCGCCGTCGATTTCAATCGCCGGAAACCCGGGTGGCAACGCGCCGGACGCCATGATGTGCTCGGCGCGAATCTCTTGCTTGGCATTGTCGAAATAGACGAAATTGCCGGTCGCGACATTGACGGCGCCGATGCTGAGCCGCGTGACCCGGTCGTTGATGCGACCGAAATCGACCAGCCGCTCCAGCGTCGCGCGCAGTGGCGTGGTGTCGTAATAACTCAACGCCTGCGGCTCGGCACCCGGCCAGAACTGCGTTGGCGGGAAACGCGGCGTGAAGAAGCCAGGCACGCCAAAGGTGGCGATGGTCGCCGCACTGCTTTCATTGAACAGCGAGCGCGCATAATCGTTGGGTAACGTGGGCCGCCACGGCACCGGCGAGGAGACCAGCTCCCAGAACTCCGTCAGTCGCTCGATGCGCTTCTCGGGCGGATTGCCGGCGATGAGCGCGGCATTGATAGCCCCGATCGAGATTCCTGCGATCCAGGCCGGTTCGAAATCGTGCCGGCACAACGCCTGATAGGCGCCAGCCTGATACGCCCCGAGCGCGCCTCCGCCCTGCAGCACCAGTACGCGCCGCGCTTGCGCAGGAGTGGCCGACCTGGAAGCAGAGGGTGGATTCATCAGGACCATCAGAAAGTGCTGAAATGAGATCGCACCGTGGCGTCAGTTCACCGCAAGGTCAATTCATCAAATCGGCAAGCGTCATCACGCCCGGGTTATCGGGTTGCCGGCGTGTCCGGCGTCGCCAGAATAAGTGTCCAGAACACCTTGTATTTTGTGTTCGGAGCATAGCTCGCGGCGATACCCAGTTTTGTGACACCCTTGGCCAGCATGTTGGCCCGATGCGGCGGCGAGTCCCGCCAGCCGGAGAACGCTTCCGCCAGGGTATGATAGCCGGCCGAAATGTTCTCGACGGCGATGGCGGCGGGATAGCCGGCGGCGTTGAGCCGTTTGGCCAGCGTGCCCTTGACGTCATGATCGAGTTTGTTGCGCGACGCCATGGCCATCGATTGGGTTTCGGCGGCCTTCATCAGCTCCGGATCGACCTCCACCGCGCCGAGGCCATTGTTCTGCCGATAACCGGAAATCATCGATGCGGCAGTCGCCGCGTCGAGCTTGGCGCCGCCATGCGCCATGCTCAAATAAAACGCCGGCTGCGTCGTCGATTGTTCGACGCCAGTGCCGCAGCCGCTCAGCACCAGAAGGCCGCTTACGGCCAAAGCGAAACGCTTCATACACAAATCCCCACGAGTTGCAGCTGTTGTTGCACATCAACCGTGGCCGAAAGGTGAATAAAGCGGCGATTTCAGCGATCGATCGCGCTCAGGCGCTGAAAATCCGGAAGCGGGTGGGCTGCAATTCGACGACGTCGCCCTGCTTGAGCTCGCGGTCGCGCGGCGTATCGATTTCAATCAGGGTTTCGCCGTCGCCCGCCGCCAGCGCGATATCGGCACGCTGGATGGCGCCGAAGGTACGAACGTAACGCACCGAGCCGCGCAGCCCGCTGCCGGCCGGCCCAACCTGCATGTCGTGGCGGCGAACGAACAACTGCGACGGCCCCGGCGTCGCGCCGTTCGGCTTGATGTTCAAGGCCTGATCGCCAACCCAGACCCGGCCATCGCTCACATTGACCGGCAGCACGATCGATTCGCCGATGAAGCTATGCACGAACGCCGTCGCCGGCCGGTCGTAGACTTCGTTCGGGGTGCCGATCTGTTCGATCTTGCCCTTGTCCATCACCACGACGCGATTGGCGACTTCCAGCGCCTCCTCCTGATCGTGCGTCACGAACACCGAGGTGACGTTGATCTCTTCATGCAGGGTGCGCAACCAGCGGCGCAGCTCCTTACGCACCTTGGCATCGAGCGCACCAAACGGTTCATCGAGCAACAGAATACGCGGCGCGATTGCCAGCGCGCGCGCCAGTGCAATGCGTTGACGCTGGCCGCCGGACAACTGACTCGGATAGCGATTGGCCAGCCAGTCGAGCTGCACCAGATCGAGCAATTCCTTGACGCGGGCGCGGATCGCCGCTTCGTCCTTGCGGATCGCGCGCGGCTGCACGCGCAGCCCGAACGCGACATTCTCGAACACCGTCATGTGACGAAATAGCGCATAGTGCTGAAACACAAAACCGACGTGACGCTCGCCTGCGCCACGCGCCAACGCGTTCTCGCCGTCGAACCACACGCCGCCGGAGTCGGGCCAATCCAGCCCGGCGATGATGCGCAGCAACGTGGTTTTGCCCGAACCGGACGGACCCAGCAGCGCCAGCAGTTCGCCATCCTCGATCTTGAGATCGACGCCATCGAGTGCGGCAAAACTGCCGAAGGTCTTGACCAGGTTCTTCAATTCAATCGTCACGGAGCTGCTGCCCTTCGTCCAGTTGGCGTTCGAGAACCGTCTTCACCACCAGCGTCACCAGCGCCAGCATCGCCAGCAGTGAGGCGATCGCGAACGAGGCGACGAACTGATATTCATTATACAGGATTTCGACCAATAGCGGCATGGTGTTGGTCTCGCCGCGAATGTGCCCCGACACCACCGAGACCGCACCGAACTCGCCCATCGCGCGCGCATTGCAAAGCAGCACGCCATACAGCAAGCCCCATTTGATGTTGGGCAGCGTAACGCGGAAAAAGGTCTGCAATCCTGACGCACCGAGCGAAATTGCCGCCTCTTCCTCCTGCGTGCCCTGCTCCTGCATCAGCGGGATCAGCGACCGCGCGACGAATGGAAACGTCACGAAGATCGTCGCCAGCGCGATGCCCGGCACCGCGAACAGGATCTGCACGTTGTGAGCCTGCAACCAGGGACCGAACAATCCCTGCATGCCGAACAGCAGTACGAACAGCAGACCGGAAATTACGGGACTGACCGAGAACGGCAGATCGATCAGCGAGATCAAGAACGATTTGCCGGCGAAATCGAACTTGGCGATGGCCCAGGCAGTGATCACGCCGAAGATCAGATTGAGGCCGACCGAGATTGCCGCCACCAGCAGCGTCAACTTGATCGCCGCCATGCCTTCCGGATCAAGCAGCGCCGCGACGTAGGCCGCCGCGCCGCGCGAGAAGGCTTCCGCGAACACCAGGATCAGCGGCAGCACGACGAAGACGGTGAGGAACGCGATCGCCAGACCGGTGATGATCCAGCGGACAAGCCAGGGCTCGGTCCGCGCGTCGGTGGTCGCAAGACGCAGTGGCATCGGCGCATCCGTCATAGGCATCCACCTCTAGTGCACTGGCAGGCGCGTCTGCGCCCAGCTCTGGATGCGATTGACAGCAAAGATGATCAGGAACGACGCCACCAGCATGACCACGGCGATGGCCGTCGCATCGGCATAGCGAAACTCCGACAGCCGGATAACGATCAACAGCGGCGCAATCTCCGAGACATTCGGCAGATTGCCGGCGATGAAGATGACCGAGCCGTACTCGCCGATGGCCCGCGCAAACGCCAGGGCGAAGCCGGTGAGGATCGCCGGGATCAAGCTCGGCAGGATGACGCGCGATATGGTGTGCCAGCGATTGGCGCCCAGGCTGGCAGCGGCCTCCTCAATTTCCGCATCGAGATCGATCAGCACCGGTTGCACGGTGCGCACCACGAATGGAATGCCGATAAAAATCATCGCCACGAAGATGCCGAGCGGCGTGAACGCGACCTTGATGCCGAGTTCGGCAAGCGGTGCGCCGAGCCAGCCTTTCTGTGCGAACAACGATGTCAGCGCGATGCCGGCCACCGCGGTTGGCAGCGCGAACGGAATGTCGACGATGGCGTCGAAGATGCGCCGCCCTGGAAACCTGTAGCGCACCAGCGCCCAGACGATCACCATGCCCATGATGAGATTGACGATGGCGGCGGCAAGGGCGAGTCCGAACGACAATTTCAGCGCATTGAGCGTCCGGCGGCTGGTGACGATGCCGATGAACTGCTCCCAACTCAATTCAAATGTCTTGATGAAAAGGCCCGCGAGCGGGATCAGAACGATGATCGAAAGCCATGTCAGCGTCAGTCCCATGGTGAGACCGAACCCCGGCAAGGTATTGCGTCGTCCTGGCCCTCCGCTCACGATCGCCTCACATCCTCAAAGTGATCCGGTCAGTCTTTGTAGATCTGATCGAACACACCGCCATCGGTGAAGTGCGTTTTCTGCGCTTTGGTCCAGCCACCGAACACATCGTCGATGGTGAACAGGTCCACCTTGGCGAACGATCCCGAATATTTCTGGGCAACTTCCGGATCGGTCGGGCGGTAAAAATTACGCCCGGCGACGTCCTGCGCCTCCTTGGTGTACCAGTACTTCAGATAAGCCTCTGCGACAGCACGGGTTCCCTTCTTGTCGACGACCTTGTCGACCACCGCGACCGGCGGTTCGGCAAGGATGGAAACCGAGGGTACCACAATCTGGAATTTATCTTTGCCGAATTCCTTCAACGCCAGATAGGCTTCGTTCTCCCACGCCAGTAGCACGTCGCCGACGCCGCGCTCGACGAACGTCACGGTCGAACCGCGCGCGCCGGTATCCAGCACCGGCACGTTCTTGAAAATATCGGCGACGAATTTCTTGGCCTTGTCTTCGGAGCCGTACTTCTTCTGCGCGTAGCCCCACGCCGCAAGGTAATTCCAGCGCGCGCCGCCTGAGGTCTTCGGGTTCGGCGTGATGACCTTGACGCCGGGCTTGATCAGATCGTCCCAGTCCTTGATGCCCTTGGGGTTGCCGTTACGCACAAGGAAGACGATCGTCGAGGTGTAGGGCGACGCGTTGCGCTGCAATCGCTTCTGCCAGTCGGTCGCCAACAACCCTTTGTTGGCAACCGCATCGATGTCGTAGGCGAGCGCCAGCGTCACCACGTCCGCCTGCAAGCCATCGATCACCGCACGCGCCTGCGATCCCGAACCGCCATGCGATTGCTTGATCTCAACGCTCTTGCCGGTTTCCTTCTGATAGGCCGCAGCGAACGCCTTGTTGAAATCCGCGTAGAGTTCACGCGTCGGATCGTACGACACATTCAGCAGCGAGAAATCCGCGGCGTGGGCCGAGCCCGTCCACAGCAACGCAACAGCAGCGAGAAACATACGGCGATGCATTTCAATCTCCATTCGCCTGCAAAATCGTTGTCGAAGGCCTGCCTACAAACTGTGGAACGCAGGCGCTCAAGTCAACGAAAGTGAATTTCAATGTTTGCAGCGAAGCTGGATCAATATCCTACGAAGTCTTTGTCGTATGGATGCCGCATTCCGTCTTGGCGCGGCCACGCCAGCGACCGGCGCGCGAATCCTCAGTTCCCGTCGTACGGCTGGTGCACGGCATGCAGCCGACCGAAGCGAAGCCGGAAGCAACCAAAGGATGCGGCGGCAACTTGGCCAGCGCGTAGATCGCCTCGATGTCGGCGCGCGAGACATTGGCGAACGGATTGAATTTCAATCGCGCGCCATCCTCCTCGACGACAGGGATGGCTGCACGCGCAGCGCCCTGGAAGCGTTTGCGCCCGTTGATCCAGGCGCGGAACGGCGCCAGCGCGCGCACCAATGGCTCGACCTTGCGAATGCGACAGCAGGCGTCGGGATCGGTGAGCCACAACTCCCGATCGGGATCGGCGCGCGCCAGCGTTTCCTGCAACGGCTGGATCGAACGCACGTCGCGCAAACCCAGCGTCGCGATCAGCGTATCGCGATAGGCCAGTGTTTCCGCAAACAGCCAGCCGGTATCGAGAAACACCACTGGGATGGCCGGATCGACATCAGCCGTGACTTTCAGCAGCGCCGCGGATTCGGTGCCGAACGACGACACCACGGCGAGCCGGTCGCGGCCAACCACGCGCAAAGCCGTTGCAACGATTTCGGCAGGCGAAGCCGCCGACAATTCGCGATCCAGCGTCTGCACCAGTCCAGCAACATCGACCGCGGCATTCACGCTCGCGGGTTCAGGCAACGAAGTCATTCGGCAGCCACCAGAAGATTCGGAAACGATTGCGCCAATCGCGCTGCGCGCCATGGCGCCGAATGCGCCACCACGTCGCCAATGATGAGAATGGCGGGGCCACCATCGACCTGTTGCACCAGCGCCGGGAGCTCGTCGAGGATGCCGACAGCAGCCTTGGCATCAGCACGTGTGACGCGCGAGAACACACCCACCGGCGTTTGCGGCGAGCGGCCCGCAGCGAGCAAGCCCGCGCGGATCGCCGGCGCGGCCGTCATGCCCATGTAGACCACAACCGTCATCTCGAGATCGGTCAGCGTGGACCAATCGACATCGGCGGCATCGCGTGCCTTGTGCGCCGTGAGAAACGTCACGCGCAACGCTTCGTGACGAAACGTCAACGGCACCTCGGACTCCGCAGCCGCACCGAGCGCTGCCGTGATGCCCGGAATCACCGAATAGGACACGCCGGCTTCGCGCAACGCTTCGACTTCCTCGCCGCCGCGACCGAAAATGAACGGATCGCCGCCCTTGAGACGCACGGCACGCTGCCCGGCTCTTGCTGCCGCGATCAGCAGGCGATTGACCGCCTCCTGTCCGATGCCGGGCTTGCCGACGCGCCGCCCGACCGGCACGCGTGCCGCATCGCGCCGCGCGCGATCGAGGATCTCCGGCGATACCAACTCGTCGTAAAAAACAACGTCGGCATCCTGCAGCGCGCGCAACGCTTTCACCGTCAGCAGATCGGGATCGCCGGGACCAGCGCCAACCAATGTCACGCGACCCTCCACATTCCCCGATGCCGTCGCACCGGCATAAGCGGAAGGATCGGCGATGTCGCGGAGTGCGGCTTCCGCGTCGTCCGCACGGCCTGCCAGCACCGCCGCGCCGATCGGACCATCGACCACGCGCTCCCAGAAGCGGCGGCGCAGCGAAAATTCCGGAATGCGCGCATGCATGACCTTGCGCCAGCGGCCGATCAATGTCGCGAGATCGCCGATGCGCGACGGCAGCATCGCCTCGATGCGTTCACGCACGCGCCGCGCGACCACCGGCGACGCGCCGCCGGTGCCCACCGCAACGACGACATCGCCGCGATCGACAATCGCCGGAAAAATGAAGGTCGAGTGCGCCAGGTCGTCCATCACATTGACCGGCAGTCCGACGGCTCTCGCTCGCGCCGTCACTGCGACACCGATCTCACCCGCGCCCGCGCAGAGCACAGCGATGACGCCGCCGAGATCCGCCACCGCTGGATCGCCCTGCGCGAATTCGATGCGTTCGCGCGCAGCCGTGTCGATGCCGCTGACATCATGATCGCCATCGGTCGCATACCAGCGCACGCGCGCATGGGCTGCCAATAAAAGCCGCAGCTTGGCGCGCACCAGTTCACCGGCGCCGACCAGCAGCACGGGACCGGTTTGCAGATCTAGAAAAATCGGCAGGAACTTCATGTCGAACTCCGAACCCCAAAATCGGGGTTGACTGGAATTATTTTCTATATATTCCTCTTACATGCCTCGTAAATAGAAAATTATTTCTTCTACTTGGCAATCCGAAAACAGAATTTCTTACTCTCAATCTTGAGCGTCGCAGATGCATCGTTTCCCGACTCCTTTGGCAACCCACTCATGGCGCGCGGGCACCGGACATTCGGCCCCGCAGTTGGGAGTCATGCACAAGTCACGCCAACAAAAATAACTTCGGTGGAACCGACGATGGATCATCTCGACGAACTTGAAGCGCAGAGCATCTACATTTTCCGCGAAGCCTTCGCCCGTTTGAAGAAACTGGCGCTGCTGTGGTCGCTCGGCAAAGATTCCAACGTGATGATCTGGCTGGCGCGCAAGGCGTTCTTCGGCCGCGTGCCCTTTCCGGCGCTGCATGTCGACACCGGCAAGAAATTTCCGGAGATGTATGCGTTCCGCGATCGCTACGGCAAAGAATGGGATCTCGATCTGCGCGTTGAGCCTTGCCCGCCGATCGATGCGGTCGATCCGACGTTGCCGCCGGCAGCCCGCTCTGCTGCGCGCAAGACCGAGGGGCTGAAGCTCGCGCTCGCCAAGTACGGCTTCGATGGCTTGATCGCCGGCATCCGCCGCGACGAAGAAGCGACCCGCGCCAAGGAGCGCGTATTCTCTCCACGCGGCACCGAAGGCGGCTGGGACGTGCGCGATCAACCGCCGGAGTTCTGGGATCAGTTCAACGCCTCGCCGCCGCCGGGCGCGCATTTACGCATTCACCCGATCCTGCATTGGACCGAGGCCGACATCTGGGCCTACACCCAGCGCGAAAACATTCCGATCATTCCGCTCTATCTGGCCAAGAATGGCAAACGCTATCGCTCGCTGGGCGATTCCGACATCACCTTCCCGGTCGCATCGAACGCCGCCAGCATCGAAGAGATTCTGATCGAGCTCGACGGCACCAAGGTGCCGGAACGCTCCGGCCGCGCACTGGACCACGAGACCGAAGATGCCTTCGAGCGGCTGCGCGTCGCCGGTTATCTCTGAGATTGAAATCGAGTTTCGCCATGAACATGCTTGTTGCCAATCCACTCGCCGTCGCAACGACACCGACGTCGCACCGCCCGCTCATTCGCATCGTCATCGTCGGCCATGTCGATCACGGCAAATCGACCTTGATCGGACGCCTGTTGCATGAGACCGGCAGCCTGCCGGAAGGCAAGCTCGATACATTGAAGGCCGTCAGCGAGCGCCGCGGCATGCCGTTCGAGTGGTCATTCCTGCTCGACTCGCTGCAGACCGAACGCGATCAGGGCATCACCATCGACACCACGCAGATCAACTTCCGCACCGAGGCGCGCGACGTAGTGCTGATCGACGCACCGGGCCACGCGGAATTCCTGCGCAACATGATCACCGGCGCTTCGCAGGCCGATGGCGCGCTGCTGATGATCGACGCCTATGAAGGCGTGCGCGACCAGACCCGCCGCCACGGCTATCTGTTGCATCTGCTCGGCGTGAAGCAGGTTGCCGTGATCGTCAACAAGATGGACCGCGTCGGCTACGACCAGGCGCGTTTTGCAGAGATCAGCAACGAGATTTCCGCGCATCTGGAAAGTCTCGGTGTGACGCCGACGGCCATCGTGCCGATCTCGGCGCGCGAGGGTGATGGCGTCACGCAACGCACCGCCAATATCGGCTGGTATCAAGGCCCCACCGTCGTCGAGGCGATCGACCGATTGACGCCCGCGCGCGCCCCCGAACAGCTCGCGCTGCGGCTTCCGGTCCAGGCGATCTACAAATTCGACGACCGCCGCATCGTCGCCGGACGCATCGAATCCGGCAAGCTCGATGCCGGCGATGAAATCGTCATCATGCCGGCTGGCAAGATTGCCAGAATCCGCAGTATCGAAAGCTGGCCGGTGACGCCCATCGCGGACAATCGCGGCGCGGGACGTTCGGTCGGCATTACGCTGGATCGCGAACTGTTCATCGAACGCGGCGACATCATCGGCCATGTCGGCGCCGCGCCGCGCGACACGCGGCGGTTGCGCGCGCGCATCTTCTGGCTGCACGATGCGCCGCTCACCGCCGGTGCATCGATCCTGGTGCGGCTCGGCACCAAGGAAAGCCGCGCCGTGGTCGTCGCCATCGAAAAGGCGGTCGATCCCGGTGAACTCTCAAGCGTCGAAAGCAAAGCCATCGGCCGCAACCACGTCGGCGAGATCGACATTTCGCTGGCGCAACCGCTCGCCGCCGATACCTATACCGACAATCCGCGCACCGGCCGTCTCGTCATCGAGGTCAATGGCCGCATCGCCGGCGGCGGTCTGGTGCTCAGCGTCGATGCGGGACAACGCGCTGTCCCGGTCGATATCGTGCCGGTGGAATCCGCGCTACGGCCGGAGGAGCGCGCGGCGCGTTATCGCCACAACGGCGCCGTGCTGTGGTTCACCGGCCTGCCGGGCGCCGGCAAATCGACACTGGCGCGTGCGCTGGAGCGCCGATTGTTTCAAAACGGCGGTTCGCCGGTGCTGCTCGATGGCGACACGCTGCGTGCCGGGCTCAACGGCGATCTGGGTTTCTCGGCCAAGGATCGTAGCGAGAACATTCGCCGTCTCGCCGAAGTCGGCACGCATCTGGCACGCAATGGCCACATCGCTATCGTCGCCGCGGTGTCGCCATCGGTAGAGGATCGCGCGGCGGCGCGCCGCATCGCCGACGCGGCCTTCCGCGAAATCTATATCGCGACACCGGCCGAGGTCTGCGAGAGCCGCGATCCGAAAGGACACTATGCCAAGGCGCGCGCCGGCAAGCTCAACGGCTTCACCGGCATCGGCAATGACTATCAAGCACCGACAGCCAGCGAACTAACCATCGATACCTCGTCGCGCAGCATCGCCGATGCGACCGACGATATCGAGCGCATGCTGGCGGAAACCGGCGTGCTGTTCAGCGAGCTTGTGGATCTTGCGGCCCATATCTGATCGGGCCAGCGACGGACGGCGACGCTGGGCAGCCGCCCAGGCTTGGCACAATTGGTAAGGCTGGGGGCCTTCTCAGGGGGCCGGATTTGGCGCTAAAAGGAGCGCTTGCCCCGCCTCGGCCATGCCGTTTTGCGGAATTAGCGCCCAAAGCCCGGCAGTTTGCCGCCGTTTCTCGTGAGAAATTCCATATGACTCGTATCGATGCCCACGGATTGAAGATCGCGCCTGTTCTCTTCGACTTTATCGCCAAGGAAGCCGCCCCGCAGACCGGGATCACGGCGGACGCGTTCTGGGCCGGCCTCGCCGCCATGGTGCGCGATCTGGCGCCGAAAAACCGCGAATTGCTCGCCGTGCGCGATACGCTGCAGGCCAAGATCGACGACTGGCACCGCGCCAACAAGGGCAAGCCGTTCGACATCGATGCCTATACCGCCTTCCTCAAGGAGATCGGCTACCTGCAGCCCGAACCGGCCACCCATGAGGTCGAGACGGCCAATGTCGATGACGAGATCGGCAAGATCTGCGGCCCGCAACTGGTGGTGCCGCTGACCAATGCACGCTATGCGCTCAACGCCGCCAACGCGCGCTGGGGCAGCCTGTACGATGCCTTCTACGGCACCGACGCCATCCCGCACGACGCCAACGATACCGCCAAGGGCTACAGCAAGGCGCGCGGCGACAAGGTGATCGCCAAGGCCAAGGCCTTCCTCGATGCCGCTGCGCCGCTGACCTCCGGCAGCCACGCCGACGTCACCGGTTACAGCGTCGATAAGGGCGCGCTCGTCGCGAAGACGGCCAAGGGCAATGTCGGCCTGAAGAACGCCAAGCAGTTCGCCGGCTATCGCGGCGACGCCGCCAATCCGCAGGCGATCCTGCTCGCCAACAACGGCCTGCATATCGAAATCGAGATCAACCGCAACCACGTCATCGGCAAGGATGATCCGGCCGGCGTCTCCGACATCGTCATGGAAGCTGCCGTCTCCACCATTCTCGACATGGAAGACAGCGTCGCCGCCGTCGATGCCGAAGACAAGGTGCTGGTCTATCGCAACACGCTCGGCCTGATGAAGGGCGACCTGGCGGACACGTTCGAGAAGGGCGGCAAGACCATCACCCGCGCGCTCAACGCCGACCGCGTCTACACCGGCCCCGACGGCAAGGAAGTCCGGCTGCACGGGCGCAGTCTGCTGCTGATGCGCAATGTCGGCCACCACATGTTCACCGATGCGGTGCTCGACGCCAGCGGCGCGGAAATCCCCGAAGGCATTCTCGATGCCGCGGTGTCCGGCCTGCTCGCCATCCACGACCTCAAGGGCAATTCCAAGGTGCGCAACAGCCGCACCGGCTCGGTCTACATCGTCAAGCCGAAGATGCATGGCCCCGATGAAGTCGCCTTCACCTGCGAAGTGTTCGGCCGCGTCGAACAAATGCTCGGCCTGCCCGCCAACACCATGAAGGTCGGCATCATGGACGAGGAGCGCCGTACCACCGTGAACCTGAAGGCCTGCATCCAGAATGCCTCGCAGCGCATCATGTTCATCAACACCGGCTTCCTCGATCGCACTGGCGACGAAATCCATACCTCGATGGAAGCCGGGCCGATGATCCGCAAGAACGACATGAAGGCGCAGCCGTGGATCAAGGCTTACGAAGACTGGAACGTCGACATGGGCCTGCTCGACGGACTGCCCGGCCATGCCCAGGTCGGCAAAGGCATGTGGGCGGCGCCGGACAAGATGGCCGACATGCTGACGCAGAAGATCGGCCATCCGCAGGCCGGTGCGACCACCGCCTGGGTGCCCTCGCCGACCGCCGCGACGCTGCACGCACTGCACTATCATCAGGTCGATGTGCTGAAGCGTCAGCAGGAACTCAAGAAGGGCGGCCAGCGCGCCAAGCTGTCCGACATTCTGACCATTCCGGTGTCGAAGTCGAACTGGGCGCCCGATGACGTGCGTCAGGAGATCGACAACAACTGCCAGGGCATCCTCGGTTACGTCGTGCGCTGGATCGATCAGGGCGTCGGCTGCTCAAAGGTGCCGGACATCCATGACGTCGGCCTGATGGAAGATCGCGCCACCCTGCGCATCTCCAGCCAGCATCTGGCGAACTGGCTGCAGCATGGCGTCGTCACCAAGGATCAGGTGATGGACTCGCTGAAGCGGATGGCCGTGGTCGTCGACAAGCAGAACGCCGGCGATGCGCTCTACAAGCCGATGGCGCCGAAATTCGATGGCGTCGCCTTCCAGGCCGCCTGCGATCTGGTATTCAAGGGCCGCGAGCAGCCGAACGGCTACACCGAATTCATCCTGCACGCGCGTCGCAAGGAAGCCAAGGCTTCCGCGTAACGCACCTGCACCATCAACAGAACGAAGGCCCCGGCTCGCGCCGGGGCTTTCTCATTTCGAAGTAATGCTAAGGTTCGTCATTGCGAGCGAAGCGAAGCAATCCAGAGAGCATATGAAAAGACTGGAATGCTTCGTCGCTACGCTCCTCGCAATGACGAGGATAGTCTGTCGCTAGAACACTGCGAGATACTTCAGCAACGAGATGATGCCGATAATGATGACGACGACGCGCGCGATTTGCTTGGCGCGTCCGTCGAGCGGCAACAGGTTGATCAGATACAGAACCAGAATAACGACCAGAAATGTAATCAATACACCGATAAGCATTCGAATTCCCTCAAATCGCGGTTGGCGACTGCAGCGCAGGCAAGCGCCTCGCATTCAGGCGTCGCATGAAACTCAACGCCGCGAGCGTTCCCGGGTTCCGGTCCCGGAACCTGTTTTGCGCGATGATGTCAGGCAAGAGATTACTCGGACGCAACGACCGGCAGGCGCTCGAACTTCGCCTTCACGGCCGCCGAGGCCGGAGAGAAATTCAAAGCCGCGCCGCGCCGGTCCGGCGTACGGCCGGCAACGACCAGGCCGTCCGCGCCGGCAACGATATCGCCCTTGCGCAACGTCGGATCATTCTCCACGTCGATCTTGGCCAAACCGAACTGATCCTTGCCGTTGCAGGTGCAACCGGAAACGATCTCATTGCGATAACGGAAGGCGTTGGCGAGGCTGCTATAGGACTTGCCGCCTTCGCTGGTCGCATGATCGATGCTCGAGCCGTAGAACACCTTGGTTTCGCTAGCGGGGCAGAGGCTATCGCACGACGCCGCGCGGCTCTGGTTGTTACCGGAAGTCATCGGGAAGTATCGACCGTCACAGGTACGGACGCAGTACGCCTGCCGTCCGCCGGTTGCGGCCGGGCGCGCCGGCGTGGCCGCAGGTTGGTTGGCGTCGTAACCGTCATTGGCAAACGGGATGAACGAGCGGGACGATGGCGGCGGATGCCCCGTCATGGCGCCGAACAACGCCGAGAAGAAATCATTGGCATGTGCGCCGCTCGAAGCGCATCCGGCCATTGCCACGATCACGACCAACACCGCGCGCCTGCTGCCAAACAAAGCCATGAGATTCTCCACGAGCCAATATGTTGACGCGCCCAGGTACTTTCGACGGCAGATGGGTGCGGGTTAGTGCAATACCGATGGCGAAAGGTTCAAGGCCTGCGGGCCGAGACCCGTGCGTTGTTGCGCGGGCCGATCTGGATGATGGATGGCGACCTGCATGGCCGCCGGCCTGCGAGCTTCGATTCGCTGCGCGCGCTTCGGCAGAACCACGACTTTGGTGCCGACCTGAACGCGGTTGAAGAGATCTTCCACGTCCTCATTGGTCAGGCGAATGCAGCCGCTGGACACGAACTTCCCGATCGTCGACGGATCGTTGGTGCCATGGATGCGGTACTCGCTGCTGCCGAGATACAGCGCACGCGCGCCAAGCGGGTTGCCCGGACCGCCCGCCATGAAGCGCGGCAGATAAGGCTGACGCGCGACCATCTCGGCTGGCGGATGCCAATCCGGCCACTCGGCCTTGCGTGAAATGGTTTGAATGCCGGACCAGGTAAAGCCTTCGCGGCCAACTCCGACGCCATAACGGATCGCCCGGTTACCGCCGAGCACATAATAGAGCGCCGTATTTCCGGTATCGATAACAATGGTGCCGGGCGCCTCGTTGGTGACGTACGACACCACCGTGCGGCGCAGCCGCTCTGGCAGTTCGCCCGCCTGCTCGTCCGTTGCATCCGGCTGGATCGCTTGCTCGGAAACAGTCGCATCGGGCGGAAACACGCTTTGATGCAATGGCGCATAGCCGAGCGTTTGCGCGGCAGCCGCGCCGGCGCCCAACGTCAGCACAGTCAAGACCGCAGCTGAAAACCCCAGCGCACGCGCCGCGCGCCTTGCGATGGGTGTGCGAATGTCCGAACGGGAATAGGTCATGATCTGCCCCGGTGGTTTACCGAATGTCGCGAGCGCGACGATTGCGAGACAAACGCGACCACTCAACTTGCGTTCCCACGACGGCTTCGTATTCCGCGACGAGTCAATATCGCTCGCTCTCACGTTGTCGCGATGGAACTTTCGAGTTCCATCGGCGTTGGCCGCCTCGGAAGCCGCCACTTGCATGATGCAGGCGTGAGTACGAGGAATACCGTCATGTCGCTCGGCACAATTCTCGTCATCATTCTGATCCTGATCCTTCTCGGCGTGATTCCGAGCTGGGGCTACAGCAATTCATGGGGTTATGGCCCGTCGGGGATCGTCGGCACCATATTGGTCATAGTTGTTGTCCTGCTTTTGCTTGGTCGAATCTGACATCACGAGTAGCCGCGAATGCCGAACGACACACCGCCCGGGACACGTGTGCGCACCGGACCGGTCGATGCGGTCGGCAAACCGATTCCTGACAGCGATGTCAGCCAGCCGCCGATCATCCGGCGTGCGGAAATCGTCGCGATCGCGTTGGTGGGACTGCTGATCATCAGCGTGGTCGCCGTGCTCTATGTGGCAAAGGCGTTTTTTCTTCCGGTGGTGATGGCATTCATCGTCGGCACCATGGTCTCGCCCGCCGCCGGATTTCTGGAACGATACCGTATCCCCCGTTCCGTGGCGGCGGTCCTGATCGTCACCGCGGTGTGCGGCGTCGCCGTATTCATCGTCGGCCTGATCTCGGCGCCGCTGATCGAATGGAGCAATCGCCTGCCCGAGCTCGGCGCGATGTTAAGAGACAAATTGCAGCTGTTCGATCGGCCGCTGGCATTGTGGCACCAGTTTCAAGGCATGTTCGGCGAGAACAGCTCAATCAATACAACGCCGCTGCAACTGCCCAAGATCGAGTGGATGCGACCGGCGGTCGAATTCCTGTCCCCGACATTCACGGAAATCCTGCTGTTCTTCGCCACGCTGGTGCTGTTCGTGGCGAGTTGGAAGGATCTCCGCCGGGCAATGATCATGACGTTCTCCGACCGTGAGACGCGGCTCCGGACCCTGCGTATCCTCAACGAAATCGAAGTAAGTCTTGGCGGCTATCTGCTGACCGTGACCTTGATCAATCTCGGCGTCGGCGTTGCGACCGGCCTGATCTGCGCGATCACCGGCATGCCCAATCCCGCAGGGTTGGGTGCGCTGGCGGCAACATTGAACTTCTTTCCCATCATCGGACCGGTGGCGATGTTCGTCATCCTCGTCGTCGTGGGCATCCTGTCGTTTTCGACGCTGGCCGCCGGTCTCTTGGCCGCCGTCGCCTTCGCCGGACTGACCTTCATCGAAGGCCACTTCATCACCCCAACGATCATCGGCCGCAGGCTGTCGCTGAACGCGCTAGCCGTTTTCATAGCCCTGGCTTTCTGGACCTGGCTATGGGGACCGATGGGCGGATTTCTTTCCTCGCCGCTGCTGATCGTCGGCCTGGTTCTCAAGGAGCATCTATTCCCGCCCGAAACGCCGCAATTGCCCGGCGACTAGGCGGCCATAGCTTCAACAAAGACGTGCCAGCACTTTAAAACCATCTGCCAGTCAACATATTCTCAAATGGAACTTCCATCTGCGCAGTCGCGTTGATGGCAATGACGCGTTTCCATGGAGTGTAATATGGCCAACAGCGGCGCCGAAGATACAATCAAGAACCTGCTCGACAAGACGACCTATGATCGCCTCGAGAAAGATCTGTCGAAGGTCAAGGGCGATATATCGGCGCTCGCCGAACAGCTATCCGATGCGTTGAAAGCCTTTACCGGCGATGCCAGCAAGCAGGCACGGCGCGGTTACAAGCAGGCGCGTCAGAACGTCGACTCCTTGTTGTCGGACGCCTCCGAACGCGGCAGCGCCGCAATGGACGCAGCACAGGAAGCCGCCGCGTCGCTGGAAGAAACGCTTGAAGACGCCATTCAACAGCGTCCGATCGCGGCCGTCGGGCTGGCCATCGGTCTGGGCTTTCTCATCGGCGTGACATGGCGTCGGTAAGTGCCGGAGCTGATCGAGTTCGGCGCTGCAGGCACTGAATCGGCACGTGTCGGAACGTGTCGATCCTGCCGCCCGAACGATGCGGAGCGGTTATTTGTCGATTTCGGGACGCGATCCCTCGAAACGGGTGCGCGGGACCAACATTTCATTAAAGCGGGGCGAGGATGATTCAGCGATTTATCGATGATCTAAAGGACAGCACCGGTACCGCCGTACGTCTGACCTCATTGCTGGTTGCGATGGCTGCGTTGCTGTTCATTGCGCTGGCCTTCATCTGTGCAGCGGTATTTGTATTCGTTCTGCAGACCGAGGGGTTGATCTACGCCTGCCTGACCGTTGCCGCGATCTTCCTGGTCGCGGCCCTCGTCGCTTCAGGGGCTTATGTTTATCAGAAGCGGCAAGCTGAAGCGCATGCCGCGGAGGTGGCGAAATCCACCGCGCAAAGCATCCTGACCGATCCTATTGTCATGGCCTTGGGACTGCAGGTGGTGCGCGCCGTTGGTATCAAGCGTCTGATACCGATCCTCGCGGTGGGGGGCATTGCGCTTGGTTTTCTCGCAGCACGCCGCAATGGCGAGGACGCTCCGGAAAACCCGGACGTCTGATTCATTTCAAATTGCGAGATATCTGTCGTATCAGGTAATGCAGCGCCCCGGCGCGAGCTGCTTGGCGACCTCCGTCAACACGCTCACCATTGGTTCGCAAGCCACGGTCGCTTTCGGCGCAACAGCGGGAGCTTTCAAGATAGCAGGGGTACGGACAGGAGCGATGTCGTGCGCTTCCTTACCCGGTGTCGCGATCGGCGCACGTATTAGCACCGATGTATTGCTCAAACCGGAGACGCGCACGGCAAAAGTCTGCATCGCAACGCGATCGCCAGCGTTAACTTCCATGCGATCACCCTTGGTCGCACGATTGACGTGATCCCTTTGCGCGTCCTCGATATAGGTCAGCCCTGCGCTTGCTACAGGTACGGATGCGCCAGAGAGCGGCGAAAGCAAATCATGCCCGGAGGCAAATTGCGCGGCTCCGGCCGTCAACACGACGGCTGTGGCAGCGACCAGTATCGACGACATCCTGGACATTTGCGTCACCGCTCCTGCACTCGAGATGCTTGACCTGAACCAAGAGCGGCAACAACGCATGAGCCGCGGCTAGGTTCTCCCGGCCGGCCATCAAATAAGCGTGCAGTTCTGCGCAAAAATTTGGGAACGCTTTTGGCGTTCAGACGTCTGTTTCTACAGCCGGTCCGTCCCCTGCCCCAATTGACCGGCCAAGCGGGGTGCAGTTGTGGTGATGCCAGCTGCACCCTGCGCCTTTTCTCGTCTTACGCAGGCACTGTTCGCCCAAACGATGATGGGCTTCAGAGATAAGGTCTTGGCAGCCGGCAAAAGGTTCAATGCAATTGAACCGCCAGTGCGCATTCGCGCCGGCGCGGGAAACGCACGGCGCGAATGGCTAGCACTCTCAGCCTGAAAGCGGATCAGGACGCCGCGGCTCGCGGAGACCGATTCCGGGAATTGCGCTGGAAGAACAGGGCCTGGCTGACCACCGCCGAGACCATCGCCGGCTGGAACGGCTTGGAAATCAGGAACGCCGGCTCAGGCCGTTCACCGGTGAGGAAACGCTCCGGATAAGCGGTAATGAAAACCACCGGCACCTCGAACGTGCGCAGCAATTCATTGACGGCATCCAGACCCGAACTGCCGTCGGCCAGCTGGATATCAGCCAGGATCAAGCCGGGAGTTTTGGTCTTGGCCAAAGCCACCGCCTCGGAGTGCGTCCGCGCGACGCCGATGACGTTATGGCCGAGATTCTTGACCAGGCTTTCGATGTCCATGGCGATGAAGGTTTCGTCTTCGATCAGCAGGACATCGGTGGCGATCTCCGCCGCCATTTCCCGACCCGCAGCATCGGCCAGTTCGCGAACTTCCGCTGGCTCAACGTTAAGGATGAACGCGACCTCCTCTTCGGAGAAGCCTTCCAACGACAGCAGCAAAAAGACCTGGCGCGGCAGCGGCGTAACATTCGACAGCCGACGCTCGGACGGATTGAGGATCGGCACGACGTCGCTTTCCTCATTGAGCGAGACCGAACTCCAGATCTGCGTAAACAGCCGGAACAGGCCAGCGCGCGCACCGTGCTTTTCATCCAGCAGCGACTGATCCTGCAGCAGCGCCTCCAACATGGCGCCGACATAGGCATCCCCGGCAGCCTGATTCCCGGTCAAGGCACGGGAATAGCGCCGCAGCAGCGGCAGGTGTTCGGCAACGAGCTGTGATCGGGACATCCCCATTTCATCCTTATCTTCGTGCACATTGAGACGGACACCGCCGGGCGCCCGCTAGGCTGAATTACGCACAAGTCGCAGAAAAGTTCCCTTTTCGCGGAACTTAAAGCAACGCTCCGCATTAGCATCCATGAAACAGCAGGCTCGGCTTCCGATATCGGGAGGAAAACCTCGATATCTCAATATGTTACTTATTAGAGACAATGTGGAATTAGCCATGAACGATGAGAAGCCCGCCGGCAAGCCGGCAAAGCCAGGCCGCCTCAATGCGGAAATCCAGTCCCGGATCGGACATCAGCTTCGCGCGATGTACGACGATGTGGTGCGCCAAGGCGTCCCGGATCGATTTGCCGAGCTGATACGGAAACTTGATGCTCCGGAAGGTGAGCTCGCTGCCAAAAAAGACGGGAGGGATTAATGCCTCTCACGGATTCTCTTCGCGACGACATTCTGGCGTCGGTCCCAAGTCTGCGCGCTTTCGCGATATCGCTGAGCGGAAATGGCGATCGTGCAGACGATCTTGTGCAGGAGACGCTATTGCGCGCTCTCGCCAACATCGACTCCTTCGAACCGGGTTCGAACCTCCCGGCATGGTTGTTCACCATCCTCCGCAACCTGTTCCGCTCTGACTATCGCAAGCGGCGGCGCGAGGTCGAAGACGCCGACGGCAACTACGCCAAGACGCTGAAATCGCAGCCCAGCCAGGGGTCGCATCTCGAGTTCGAGGAATTCCGCGCGGCTCTCGACAAGCTGCCGCAGGACCAGCGCGAAGCCTTGATCCTCGTCGGGGCGTCCGGCTTCTCCTACGAGGATGCCGCGGCTATCTGCGGATGCGCGGTGGGCACCATCAAGAGCCGCGTCAACCGAGCGCGAACCAAGCTCAGCGCCCTGCTTTACGTCAATGGCTCGGAAGATTTCGGCCCGGACGAAACGATCCGCGCAGTGATCGGAAGCGGCAACGGTTAGGCTGCGACGGACTTTGTCCAATACAATGGATCAGCGGCCGCCAGTGGCGGCCGCTGGCGTATTAAATTTCAGAACTGGGTGCAAGAACATTAAGGAGCCGATGGGTCTCCGATATTCGGCGCTAACGCGCGCGTTGCACCGGAGCGGACAAGCGATCGGTGCGCGCCTGTTCGGTCAGATCGACCACCGTGGCCATCGGCGCTGTCAATTCATAGACATAGCTGACATCGGTGAAGCGCCGGCGCGACGTCCCGCCCAAGGCTTCCGGCGCCACACGATCGAGCAACACGCGGCCAAAATCGCTGTCCTCGCGGCGGGTGGCGGCGCTGGTATTGAATTCTTCCCATCGAAAATAAAACATCGCGTCGCTGCCTTCGCCGGTCACTTCCCAGCGCGCCTGAACGGTCGGATGTTTGCCGACCAGCGACAACCCTTCGTCGATATGCGACGCCAGTTCGAAGAATAGCAGCGACAAGCTCTGCGCGGCACGGGCACTGACGGAGATATCCGGGCCGCTGACGTCGATGCGTTCGGCGTGCGGAATCGCGCGCGCCTCGAACAGCCCGCGCAGCTTGACGCCTTGCCATTTGCTCTCGCTGAGCAGCGACACGACGTTCGACATCGCATGAATGCGGCCGATCAACAGATCTCGAACCGAGTCGACGTCGGAGCCATGACGCAATGTTCGGGTGACGATCGACTGGATCACAGCGAGAATGTTTTTGACGCGGTGATTGAGTTCGTCGATCACCGCGGTCAACCGATGCTCGAAGCTGATGCGCGCCTGAATCTCTCGGCTCATGCGCAGGTTATTATACGCCACATAGCCGAACAAACCGCAGATCAGGCCGGTCAGCGCGATGCCGAGAAACGCCACAACCGCAGCGAGTTTCTGCGCCCGTCGCTCGGAGTTGGTCTTGGCGTAGTAGACGAGTTGCCAGTCACGCCCACCGAACGTCACTGTGCGTGTCACAGGCGCGCTTTTGCCTTCGGCGCTTCCCGTCGCCGTTCGGGAGGTCACCCAGCCGCGATCGTCCGCTACCAGTTCGGAGCCCGCGCGCCGCGGATCCTTTAGCGCGATCGAGAACAATGACAGCTCGTCATTGGCCAGCATCAGCGAACCGATCTCGTAGGAATAAGTGACGAAGCCGACCGTCTCGCCATTCTCCTCGAACAATACGGGCGCTGCCAACACGAGCCCCGTCGGACCATTCGGCCGCAACAAAGGGGTCGGATCGGACGCGGCAGGTTTTTTTTGCGACATCGCTCGCGCGAACATGTCGTGCAGGGTTGGCTGTTGATCGAGCGAACGCCCCACGAAAGCCATCGTCTCGGCGCTCCGCGGCTCGACATCCATCAGCACGTCGAGGGGCCGGCCTTGCGCCACCGGCTGCAGCGGCGAATCGTCGAACTCACGGATCACCGGTTTGGGGAAACCTGCACTGGCCAATTCACGCTGGGCCTGCGCGAGGTCATCCGGCTGCAAACGCGCGACCCATCCGGCCACGACAAAGTCGGTCTTGAACGCGTAGATCGAGGTCCGCAGCGGCTTCAACATGTTTGCCTGCGTGACCGCCGGCGAGTGAAACAATCCGGACGACACCCGCGCCAGCAACTCGCGCTCGGTCAGGCGATCCTGCACCAGACTGCTGCTGACATCGATCGCCCGCGAGAATGCGATGCGATCGACCGTCAGTTCCTGATCGTAAGCCCGATAAGCCGCCAACCCGGACACGAGAATTCCGAGCAGCGCGACAAAGCCGATGATGAAGCCCAGCCGAACCACGTTGTTACTCAAATGATTTCAAAATGAAAACACGGCCAGGACGGACTGCCCCCGGCCGGTCTCGGAGAGCCGGCCGGTCGACAGGATGGATCAATCCTCATCGTCGGACCGCGCTCCGCAGGACATACGCATTTCAACTTTGCCTTGGCGAAAAATGAATGATGCTAACGGCGGGTTGCGGTTTTGGTTCCATTCCGGCGTGCCGACATCCTGACGCCGGGACACGTACACGATAGGCAAGGCAGCCGCCGTGAGCGAGGGCGGCATTTCCACCAGGCTTCAAGGCCGGCCGCTCTAGCGAACGTCAACTTTGGCGGGGGTGATGACCTCGATCTTGGGCGGCGCGCTCAGGCACTTCACCGCGATGCGGCCGAATGCCTTCAAGTGTTCGCTCTTGCTATGCGGCCCGAGCGCCTCGGCATTGTCCCATTGCTCGACGAACACCATGCGGGACGGATCGGTCACGCTCTCATGCATGTCGTAAGCGATATTGCCAGCTTCCTTGCGGGTCTCGGCAATGCAGGCCTTCGCACCGGCGATCAGTTCGGCGCGCATCTCCGGCTTCACGGTCAAGGTGGCTACGACGTAAATCACGAAATCCTCCCGCTTTTTGTTCTGCGTTTTGAGTTGAGAGCAGTCTTAGAGCACTCTGCAGGGCCACGCCATGGGTCCAAGCACTGGATGGGGCCCAGGGATCGGCGGAGCTGGGCCGCGCTGACGTCGTTCGGTCAACAATGATGATCCCAGCGCGACGGGAGCGTTGCATCGCGCGCGACGACGGCAGGCGAATTGTCGCGCGAACCCGCCAAAATTAAAGACAATTCAATAGATTAGCACGGTTCTACTTGGGCACGACGCGATGGTTCCGCGAATTACCCCCGTGCCGCGTCGCCGCCTGACAGATAAATCACCTTGAATCCGCCGTGTTGCTGTTCCATATGAACGCTACGACCTTGAGAATCATCGGGTCATTGCGAGCCGCGTGTTCTGAGCCTGCAAAGGCTTCTGGCTTGCCCCTTCAGCCAACCAAAGCCGACGCCCCAAGCACGCGGGTGTCTCAGACACCTCTCGCGAGCCCCTGGCGAATGACGCCGGGTGCCTGCTTTTTTGATGGAAAGACCAATCTTTTGACCTCCTTTCAGGATTTCGGCCTCGCCGATCCCATTATGCGTGCTCTTCAGGAAGAGAATTATCAGACGCCGACGCCCATTCAGGCTCAAACCATTCCTCTCGCACTCGCCGGCCGCGATGTCGTCGGCATCGCCCAGACCGGCACCGGCAAAACTGCCTCGTTCGCACTTCCGATCCTGCACCGCCTGCTTGAGAACCGCATTCGACCGCAGCCCAAGGCCTGCCGCGTCCTGGTGCTGAGCCCGACGCGCGAACTCTCCGGGCAGATCCTCGACAGCTTCAATGCTTATGGCCGCCACATCCGGCTGAGCTCGACCTTGGCGATCGGCGGTGTGCCGATGGGCCGTCAGGTCCGCGCGGTGATGCAGGGTGTCGAAGTGATGGTTGCGACGCCCGGCCGCCTGCTCGATCTCGTGCAGAGCAACGGCCTCAAGCTCAATCAGGTGGAATTCCTGGTGCTCGACGAAGCCGACCGCATGCTCGACATGGGCTTCATCAACGACATCCGTAAGATCGTCGCCAAGCTACCGATCAAGCGGCAGACGCTGTTCTTCTCGGCGACGATGCCGCGCGACATTGCCGACCTCGCCGAGCAGATGCTGCGCGATCCCGCGCGCGTCGCGGTCACGCCGGTGTCATCGACGGTCGAGCGCATCACCCAGCGCATCATTCAAGTCGATCACGCTGCAAAACCGGCAACGCTGGCGCAGATCCTCAAGCAGGAGCAGGTCAACCGCGCGCTGGTCTTTACGCGGACCAAACACGGCGCCGACAAGGTGGTGAAAGGTCTTGCCAAAGCCGGCATCACGGCCGACGCCATTCACGGCAACAAATCGCAAAACTATCGCGAGCGCGTGCTCGCAGCCTTCCGCACCGGCGAGATACGGACCTTGGTCGCCACCGATATCGCAGCGCGCGGGATCGACGTCGACGGCGTCAGCCACGTGGTGAATTTCGACCTCCCCAACGTGCCGGAAACCTACGTCCACCGCATCGGACGAACCGCCCGCGCCGGAGCGGACGGGGTCGCAATCTCGCTTTGCGCCGGCGAGGAAATAGCTTATCTCCGCGACATCGAAAAACTGATCCGGGTGGCACTGCCGAGAGAAGATCGCCGCACGCCCGGCCATCGCGAAACGCCGGCTCCCGCACAAAACCGTGGCGGCCGCAACGGACCGCATGGCCATCAGGCCCGTGGCAACGACGGCGCGTCGGCGTCGAAGGGGCCGCGCCGCCGTCGCCGCTTCGGTGGAGGCACCCCGTCGGCCAATCGGCACGAAGCCGGCCGGCAAGACCCCGTCCGCTCCTCGCAGGGCGGCAAGGGTGAATCAATGCAGGGCGTCGCTTTCTTGCATCGGGAAAGCCGTCCGCCGCAGAACAAACGCAACCGGCAGCCGCAACGCTGACGATCTGTCGATCTGGAGAGAACCATGGCCAAAGAAGAGCTGATCCAGTTTGAAGGACTGGTGACCGAAATCCTTCCGGATGCACGCTACCGCGTGCAACTCGACGCGGGGCATGAGATCGTCGCTTACACCGCCGGCAAGATGAAGAAGAACCGTATCAAGACCCTGGCGGGCGACCGGGTAACGATTGAAATGTCGCCTTACGACCTTGAAAAGGGACGGTTGATCTTCCGCCACAAGGACGAGCGTCCGGGCACTGGCGCACCGCGTGGCACACCCCCGCGCGGCCAGTTCCGCCGCCGCTAAGCCGCGATAGGGCAATTTTCGGGAGAAAATACTCCCGAAATCGACCCATTTTACAACTTGAGATTGCATAACGGCACGCATTAAAAAACATGCGCGTCAGGATTGTTTTAGGGCCTACTTTCGAATAATATATCGGGATCGATTTTCGGCCGGACGACATTCGCTAACTACCGGTGCAGCCGGTTTAGACGCTGACGACCCTTCCAAAAATTCGATGCCACCAGCCCATAAACTATGGGTTTCGACTATATTTTTTTGAGAAGGGACTATCCCGTGAGCATGGGAACCGTGAAGTGGTTTAACGCAACCAAAGGTTATGGCTTCATCCAGCCCGACGACGGTGGCAACGACGTGTTCGTGCACATCAGCGCCGTCGAGCGTGCCGGACTTGGAACGCTGCGTGAAGGCCAGAAGATCAGCTACGAAATCGTTGCCGATCGCCGCTCGGGTAAGTCGTCGGCGGATAACCTCCGCGCCGCTGGCTGACGCAGCTTCTCGCGGCTGACGCCGCGATACGAAGAAAGACGCAGACCCTCGCGGTTTGTGAGAAGGCCGCGCTCGCAGCGCGGCCTTTGTCGTTTGGCGCCCTCGCAGGCCGACGTAAGTGGTCTGCAAGGCCATGTATGTTATGTCGGAATCCGAACGATCTTCTGCGCCAAGAACTGGAATTGAACGAGCGACGCCTCACAGCAGACAGCCCGAGGATGCCGCGTCTGAAAGAGCAGGATCGATCGGAGAGCGTCGCCGGCTAGCAGGCCGTGTTATTGTACATCACACAGGCCGACTGACGCGGCCGCGTATAGGTCTGATCGCTCAGATTGACGTCGGTGACAGTGTAGTGCGACAGCGGCTTGAACAGATAGCTGACTTCGCTCCAGATCAGGTAAATATCGGCCGCAGGCGCCACCGGCTTGAGACCGTCCGGCACGGTCACGGTATCGCCAACGCCATGCGGCTTGGCACCCTTGCTCCAGACAATCGTCGCTTTGAGAGTAATGCCGTCAACCTTGACCTGCGAGACCGTCGCGCGCACCGGCGTGGCCGAATACGGCGTCATGATTGCTGCGCTCGCCGCGAAGAAATTCGCCAACTGCGCGTCGGTGACCGAGGACGCTTGCGACGTCAGATCCGACAGCGTGCGCGTGACAATCGTCACCTTGCGATTGACCGCAACACCGGATGTCACTTCGATCGTGCCGAAGAACATCACCAGCATCAACGGCAGGATCATCGCGAACTCGACGGCGGCAAGGCCGCTGTTGTCGCCCAGCAGGTTTAGCCGCAGGCGACGCATACGACACCGCAAGTATTCAGCACACATCAGGTACATGATGCTGTCCCGTAGGGCTCGTTCCGGAATGCAGCCGTAGCGATCAGCAGACGCTTGTTTCCAGCGATATTCGACATGTCGTATCCGAGACCGGTCACATAGAGCGGCCACTGATAAAACATCCGCATCACCACGACATCACAGGCGTTGCCCGGCTTGTACTGCATCGTGGGAATGAAATGCTTGTTGGCATCGATGGCATCGGGAATGGTCACTGACGTGAACGATGGAAAACTCTGCACATCGACGTAGATGCCATTCTTGCAATCGAACAACATCGTCAGGCGCTTGCAGACTTCGTCTTTGAACTGCACTTGGGTGTAGCCGATATTCTGCGCCTGCCCTGTCATCACCAGACGCGCCACATCCTGCGTCACCGTCTCCAATGTCTGCCCCGCGAAAAAGACGAAACCGGTTTCCAGAACGGCAAACAGCAAAGCGAAGAAAATCGGCGCTACCAAAGCGAACTCGACCGCAGCGGAACCTTTGCGGTCACGTCCAAACTTGCCGACCCGATGCTTGGTGACCCTGGTGGTTTTGAAAAGCGATGACAGCGACATCGACGGGCCCTTGAACCGGCAGGAACTATCTACCGCCAAGCTTTAGCCGAAAGTCATTGTCGAAGTGTTTCGCGACATCGAGACAGAATGCCGGGAGGCATTAAGAGAAAATTAACCGGGTCGCCGACGGCGGTTCGGACAACGGGCGAAGGGCCCACGGCCAAGACGACGGACGTCCGGGCGGCGACCTCATAACAAAACGCCGATCAGTTTGATTTTCCGCCCGTGCCGCCGCCGGAGGCAGCGTTGCTACTCCAGGTATCGGCCTGGTCCATGGTCGACTTGAAATAGCCCGCGCCGTCGCCAAGCGTCACGCGGCGCTGGCAAATCGGCTGACAGGTGTAGGTTTCGCGCTCGACGCCGCGATAAACGGTCACGAGTTCTTCTGTCGGGCCCTTAACCTGGATGATGCGGTCCTCGAGCACCTCACCGCTGCGATCCATCGCGATGACGTTGGTTGCGCCGTATCCCTTGCCGGTCACAACAACAACGCCGCCGGGCTGCAGCGCCACGTCGGCGATCAAGGGGTTGCCGACCACCAGCGTCGCCACGCGCCCGGTCAACTTGATCAGCTTGGCCTGATCGACGTTGACGGTCACGGTCTCGCCGGCCTGGACACCTGACGTCCCCAGCACCGTCCAAACGATCGCGACAGCGGATACCGCCTGGAGCGACCAGCGCATGACAGTTTGCAAAACCCTGAACGGCATAGACTACCTCGGGACGATCACAGGTCGGCGGACGCGACGTAGAACAGTGCTGACACCTGACATGGCAAATATGCCGTTAATTCATGAACGAACTACAAACGCAGCGGAGCTGCCACGCCGGGGCGGCGTCGCGTCTTCAAGCTCCGCTGAACGTCTGTCACATCCGTGTGCCTGACCAAGAGATCTCCAGGCAAAGCGTATCGCTCGCACCCGCTAAAAATACCGCTGCGAGCAACGGTTAGCAGGATGCACGACCTTCGCCACACCGTTCCCACCGTCGCCTCTGCGGGCCGTTCGAAGCGGCTTCAGAAATACTGAGATAAACGCAATCGCTTTAAGTCGAAGTTTACCGTCTGCAAGAAGAGCCCATTATACCGGTGTTTCTGCAATCGAATTAACTGCGCTGCAATTTTCTCGGACTAGGTTCCCGCCATGGTCACGGTGCTGAGAACGCCGTTTAGACCAAACGCAAAGTTCGACAGCCACGTGCACACATGGAGTTTCATATGAAGAGCCTCGTTAAGCGTTTTGCCAAGGATGAGTCGGGCGCCACCGCGATTGAATACGGTCTGATTGCTGCCGGTATCGCCCTGGCGATCATCACCATCGTCAACACCCTCGGCGGTTCGGTGAAGAGCACCTTCACCAACATCAACTCGGGCATGAACACCACCCAGTAAGCCTTTTATCTCGGGTCGGCAGCCCATTTCAGCGCCGATCTGCGCGATATCAGCGGGAGGCTTCGGGTTACCGAGGCCTCCCTTTCTTTTGCGGATGCTGGATCCGATCACATTCCCCGCCGATCGGATCGAAAGCGCCGTTTCCCGATTGTTCATTCCTGGCGGCTAGTTTGTTTGCTGCCACCGGACGTACAAACGGTTAAAGGCTCGCACGCATGGTATTCGATCTCGTTCGTCTGCTGCTGTTCCCGGCACTGATGGCGTTCGCCGCAGCGAGCGACCTGTTCACCATGACCATCTCCAACCGGGTTTCGCTCCTGCTGGTGCTCGGCTTCGCCGTGCTGGCCGCCGCCGGCGGGATGGGCCTCTTCGATGTACTGCTTCATCTCGGAGCCGCCGGCGCCGTGCTTGCAGTGACGTTCTTCTGCTTTGCGATGGGCTGGATGGGCGGCGGTGACGCCAAGATGGCCTCGGCGATCGCACTCTGGTTCGGCTTTGCCCACCTGCTCGACTTCCTGCTCTATGCATCTGTCTTCGGCGGAGCGCTGACGCTGTTGCTGATCGAATTCCGGCGCTGGCCTTTACCCTATGTGCTTGCCGGCCAACCCTGGCTGCTCCGGCTGCACCACAACGAGACGGGTATCCCCTACGGTATTGCCCTCGCGATCGGCGCGCTCATCGTTTACCCGGATACCCCCTGGATCAAGATGGTCGATCTCTCCCGTTTCATCGCGGGCTGACGAGGCGCAAGAAACACCTCGTTAATGTCATTTAGATACGCCTCATTAACCATGCTTTGACGAATAACTGCTCAACTCCCGTTACAGCGACATCCGCGTCGCGGCGTAATGTGGAAAGTGAAGCGTATGAATACCGCACGCATTGTTGTCCTGACGATTGCTGTCGGTGCAGGCGGCGTCGCTGCCTATCTTGCCAGCGGCTCGGATCATAAACCGGTCATCGCGCCCCAGACTGCCCAGATGCAGACCGTCGATGTCCTGGTCGCCAAGGCCGATATCCCGCTTGGGCAAGCCGTCGGAGCCAGCGAGTTGCAATGGCAGACATGGCCCGCGGCAACCGTGAGCGACAGTTTCATTCGACGTGACAAGAATCCCGATGCGACGACCAAGCTGGTCGGATCGATCGCGCGTTCACCGTTCGTCAGCGGAGAGCCGATTCGCGAGACCAAGCTGGTGCAGGCCAACGGCGCCGGCTTCATGGCTGCCGTGCTGCCAGCGGGCATGCGTGCGATTTCCACCGATATTTCCCCGGAAACCGGCGCGGGTGGCTTCATCCTTCCGAACGATCGCGTCGACGTCATTCTCTCCCGGCGCGAGAAGAACGCGGATCAAAACAACGGCGGCGAGACCGTTCGCTCCGAAATTCTCCTGAGCAATGTACGCGTGCTGGCCATCGACCAGTCACCGCGTGAAAAGGACGGCCAGAACTCCGTTGTCGGCAAGACGGCAACGCTCGAGCTGAAGCCGGATCAGGCTGAAACGCTGGCGCGCGCTCGCCAGAGCGGCACCATTACCCTCGCTTTGCGAAGCCTCGCCGACGCGAGCGTTGTCGTCAGCAGCGACGAACAGAGCGGCCGGCGCGACAGCATCAACATCGTCCGCTACGGCGTGACCACCAGGGCAACGACACGGCAGTGACCGGAAGGACCAACGATATGAAGTGCCGGGCGAATCGAGGATTGATAAGGGCCACACTGATTCAGGCCCTGTCATTCGCAGGTGTGGCCGCGCTGACACTGAACCCGATCCTGACGCCGGTGCGCGCCGCCGACCGTCAGATTGCGGGTGAGGCGTCCGCGGGCAAACTGAATGCGCGCTTCCTGGCGCTCGGTGTCGGCAAATCAATCGTGATCGATCTGCCGCGCGACGTCAAAGACGTGTTGGTCGCCGATCCCAAGATCGCCAACGCCGTGATCCGCTCCGCGCAGCGCGCCTACATCATCGGCGCCGCAGTCGGTCAGACCAATATCATCTTCTTCGACGCGTCCGGCCAACAGATCTCCGCCTATGACATCGCGGTAACGCGCGACCTCAACGGTCTGCGCGCCGCATTGAAGCAGACGCTGCCCGGCGCCAATATCCAGGTCGAAGGCCTCGGCGACGGCGTGATGCTGACCGGATCGGTGTCGAGCCCGGGCGAAGCCCAGCAGGCTGGCGACCTCGCCACTCGTCTGGTGGGCAAGGCCGAGAACATCATCAACAGCATCAGCGTGCGCGGCCGCGATCAGGTGATGCTGAAGGTGACGGTCGCCGAAGTTCAGCGCGACATCGTCAAGCAACTGGGTATCGACCTCACTGCGAGCATGAGCTACGGCACCGCGGTGGTGAATTTCACCAATGCGAATCCATTCACCGCCTATGGCCGTCCGCTGGTCGCGAGCAACTCGCTTGCCGGCTCATTCGGCGGCGTCAACGGCGTTCCGGCGGTGACCGCGACATTGCGGGCGATGGAAAGCGCCGGCGTGGTTCGCACGCTGGCCGAGCCGAATCTGACCGCGATTTCCGGCGAGTCCGCGACATTCATATCGGGCGGTGAATTCCCGGTGCCGGCAGGATATTCCTGCGACCCGACTACCCATGTCTGTACCACGCAGATCAGCTTCAAGAAGTTCGGCATTTCGCTCAACTTCACGCCGATGGTGCTGAACGAAGGCCGCATCAGCCTGCGTGTGATGACGGAAGTGTCGGAACTGTCCAACGACAACTCGATCACCCTGTCGCAGGCGGTGACCAACAACACCGTCAACTCGCTGACCGTGCCCTCGATCAAGACACGCCGTGCCGACACCACGTTGGAGATTCCCTCGGGCGGCTCGATGGCGATGGCTGGCCTGATCTCGGATCAAACCAAGCAGGCCATCAACGGTTTGCCAGGTATGTCGCAGATCCCCGTGCTGGGTACGCTGTTCCGCAGCCGCGATTATGTCAATCGCAACACCGAACTGATGATTCTGGTGACGCCGTACATCGTCCGCGCCGTGGCACAGAAAGACCTTTCACGTCCGGATGACGGCTTTGCCGCCGCGTCCGATCCTCAAGCCGACCTGCTGGGCAACATCAATCGCATCTACGGCGCGCCGGGACGAGTCCAGCCCGGCCGAAACTACCGCGGCACCTACGGCTTCATCACCGACTGAGACGGGACAAGGATAACGGACATGACGACGAAACGACCCGTCAATTTCCAGCGTGGACTCCGGCTGGCAAGCCTGCTGGTCGGCGCATCCTGCGTGCTGGGTGCCTGCACCCACACCAGCGAGGAAATCACCGGCGCGATCCCGGCGGATTACCGGCAGCGTCATCCCATCGTGGTTCAGGAAGCGAACCAGACGATCAATGTCTTCGTTGGCAACGGCCGCGGCGGCTTGAGCGCCTCGCAGCGCGCTGACATCGTGTCGCTGGGGCGGACGTGGCTGCACGAAGGCACCGGCGTGATTGTCATCGATGTTCCGGTCCACACCCCGAATGCAAGGACAGCGGCAGATTCGTTGCGCGAGATCAAATCGCTGCTGGCCGCCAGCGGCGTGCCCGCGCAGGGCATCACGGTGCGCAATTTCCGCAGCCCGGATCCGCAGCTCTTCGCACCGATCCGCGTGAGCTATCCCCGGATCAAGGCCGATGCCGGACCATGCGGCGTATGGCCGGAGGATATCGGTCCTTCGATCAAGAACAAATCCTATCTCGAGAATACGCCCTACTGGAACTTCGGCTGTGCCACGCAGCGCAATCTTGCGGCGATGGTCGACAACCCCACGGACCTGGTTCAGCCACGCCCGGAAACGCCGGCCTATACCGCCCGCCGCAATATCGCGTTCGAGAAGTACCGCAAGGGTATGTCAACCGCGACCAAGTATCCCGAGTCTGATGCGGCCAAACTGAGCGATGTTGGAAAATGATCAGCTACGAACGCCAGAATCAGGAAAGCTCTTCCGACGTCGCGACGTTGGATAGCGATATTCACATCGCACCGGCGCCGCGTGTGTCGGTCCAGGCCTTTTGCGAGACAGTCGAAGTCGCCGCGGTGATTCAGTCCGCCGGCGAAGACCGACGTCTTGGCAAAGCGCACATCAAGATCCAGATGGGCGGCATCACGGCGGCGATCGAGGCCTATCGGACGGCGCCGACGCCGAACGTCATCATTCTGCAAACCGAAGGCCGCTCCGATATCCTCAGCGGCCTCGATCAGCTCGCCTCGGTCTGTGACGCCGGGACGCGCGTCATCGTCGTCGGCCGGGTCAACGACGTGACATTGTATCGCGAGCTCGTCCGTCGCGGCGTCAGCGACTATCTCATCGCACCGATCCAGCCGATTGAAATCGTGCGCGCGGTCTGCGGTCTGTTTTCGACACCGGACGCCAAGGCCGTGGGCCGGATTATCGCCATCACAGGCGCCAAGGGCGGCGTCGGCGCATCGACGATCGCCCATAACGTTGCATGGGCGATTGCCCGGGATCTCGCGCTGGATTCCGTCGTAGCGGATCTCGATCTAGCATTCGGCACGGCAGGCCTGGATTACAATCAGGATCCGCCGCAAGGCATCGCCGATGCGGTGTTTTCGCCCGACCGTATCGATACCGCCTTCATCGACCGCCTATTGTCGAAATGCACCGATCACCTCAGCCTGTTGGCCGCACCGGCAACGCTGGATCGCGTCTACGATTTTGGCACCGAAGCGTTCGACGCCATTTTCGATACGCTGCGTTCGACGATGCCGTGCATCGTGCTGGACGTGCCGCATCAATGGTCGGGCTGGGCGAAACGGGCGCTGATCAGTGCCGACGACATCCTCATCGTCGCCGCGCCGGATCTGGCCAATTTGCGCAATACCAAGAACCTGTTCGATCTGCTGAAAGCCGCGCGACCGAACGATCGTGCGCCGCTGTACTGCCTCAATCAGGTTGGCGTGCCGAAACGGCCGGAGATTGCCGTCAATGAATTCGCCAAGGCCATCGAAGCGCAGCCGATCGTCAGCATTCCGTTCGAGCCGCAACTGTTCGGGTCGGCCGCGAACAATGGACAGATGATCGCGGAAATCGCCGCCAATCATCGGACGACTGAAATGTTCCTGCAAATCGCCCAGCGGCTCACGGGGCGCGGCGAGGCAAAGAAGCCGCGCACCTCGTTCCTCGCGCCGCTAATCGGAAAGCTGCGGGCTAAATAACTGCCGCATGGAGTACCGTCGTGTTTGGTAAGCGTAGCGGACCGGAAACTGAATCGAGGGCGGCGCTCCCCGCCGCTGCCATGCTGGAGCCGGCCGCGGCGCCGGCAGCGGCAGCGCCTTCGCATGTTTCGACACCATCGCCCGGCGCCGCGATCTCTTCGCCGCCGCTGGCTCCCGGACGCCCCGCGCCGCCTCAACCCGCCGTGGAATCCCGGCGCTCGGACAACTACTATCAGGTCAAGGCAACGATCTTCGGCGCCTTGATCGAAGCCATCGATCTGGCCCAGCTCGCCAAGCTGGACGGCGAGTCCGCCCGCGAAGAAATCCGCGATATCGTCAACGAAATCATCGCGATCAAAAATATCGTCATGTCGATTGCCGAGCAGGAAGAACTGCTCGACGATATCTGCAACGACGTGCTCGGTTACGGCCCGCTGGAGCCGCTGCTGGCACGCGACGACATCGCGGACATCATGGTCAATGGTGCCGGGACGGTCTTCATCGAAGTCGGCGGCAAAATCCAGAAGACCGGCATCCGTTTCCGCGACAATCAGCAGCTTCTCAACATCTGCCAGCGCATCGTCAGCCAGGTCGGCCGACGCGTTGATGAGTCCTCGCCGATCTGCGACGCCCGCCTCGCCGACGGTTCACGTGTCAACGCCATCGTGCCGCCTCTCGCGATCGACGGTCCCGCGCTCACCATCCGTAAATTCCGCAAGGACAAACTGACACTGGATCAGCTGGTCAAATTCGGCGCGATTTCTCCACCCGGCGCCGAAATCCTGCAGATCATCGGGCGCTGCCGCGCCAATGTGCTGATCTCCGGCGGTACCGGCTCCGGCAAGACCACGCTGCTCAACTGCCTGACGAACTATATCGAGGGTGACGAGCGCATCATTACCTGCGAAGACGCCGCGGAACTGCAATTGCAGCAGCCTCACGTCGTCCGCCTGGAAACGCGCCCACCCAATATCGAAGGCGAAGGCCAGATCACCATGCGCGATCTGGTCAAGAACTGTCTGCGTATGCGGCCGGAACGCATCATCGTCGGCGAAGTCCGCGGACCAGAGGCTTTCGACCTGTTGCAGGCGATGAACACCGGCCATGACGGCTCGATGGGCACGCTGCACGCCAACAATCCGCGCGAGGCACTCTCTCGCTGCGAATCCATGATCACCATGGGCGGCTATTCGCTGCCGTCGCGCACGATCCGCGAAATGATCTGCGCCTCGATCGACGTCATCGTCCAGGCTGCACGACTGCGCGACGGTTCGCGTCGCATTACCCACATCACCGAGGTGATGGGGATGGAAGGCGACACCATCATCACTCAGGACATCTTCGTCTATGACCTGCTCGGCGAAGATTCCAACGGCAACATCATCGGCCGTCATCGCTCGACCGGAATCGGGCGTCCGGCCTTCTGGGATCGCGCACGGTACTACAACGAAGAGCAACGGCTTGCCGCCGCTCTGGACGCCGCCATTGTCGATGTTTCCGTCTGAGGCCGACCATGAATCTGCAGACGCTCGCACTGGCATTCCTCGCCGCGACCGCTATCGGCGGCGTGGCGTGGGTATTTCTTTATCCGGTCCTGTCCGGCGAGCGAAAGGCTGAGCAACGCCGCTCTGCTCTCGCCAAATCGGAACCGGTGTCTGCACGAAGCATTGACCGAAGCCAGCGCTCGCGGCGCGAGCAAGTGGAGAATTCGCTCAAGGAACTCGAAGAGCGTCACAAGAAAGATAAGAACGTTTCTCTGAGCAATCGGATTTCACAGGCCGGGCTGTCCTGGTCGAAGCAGAAATTCGCCGTCATATCCTCGGCGCTCGGCTTTGTGACCTTTGCGGTGTGCTTCGTCGGAGGCCTCGGGCTGATCGCCGCAACGGCATTCGGTTTTGCCGCCGCCATCGGGGTTCCGCGTTGGCTGCTCGGCTATCTCAAGAAACGGCGGGAGAAGAAATTCATCGCGGCCCTCCCCGACGCCGTCGACGTCATCGTGCGTGGCATCAAGGCCGGCCTTCCGCTCTTCGAATCGATCAAGGTTGTTGCTGCAGATTCGCCCCAGCCGCTCAAGGGCGAATTTCTGTCGATCATCGAAACCCAGGCCATCGGCATGCCGCTGGGCGAAGCGTGTTCCCGGCTGTACGAGCGGATGCCGCTGCCCGAGGCCAATTTCTTCGGCATCGTGATCGCCATTCAGCAAAAATCCGGCGGCAATCTCGCCGAAGCGCTGGGTAACCTGTCCAAAGTGCTGCGCGACCGCAAGAAGATGACCGAGAAGATCCAGGCCATGTCGATGGAGGCCAAGGCATCGGCCGCCATCATCGGCTCGCTGCCTCCGATCGTGATGTTCCTCGTTTACCTGACAACTCCGGATTACATCTCATTGCTGTGGACTCATCCGACCGGCCAACTCATGCTCGCCGGCTGCGTTATCTGGATGACGATCGGCATTCTGGTCATGAAGAAGATGATCAACTTCGACTTCTAGTGGTGCACCATGTTCGCTTTCATCGTCGAAAAATTTCATGACGCACGCTTTATGACGATGTTGTTTGCGGCAATTGCCGCAAGCGCCACCGTCTATTCGCTGATTACGCCGCTGTTTGCCGGTGAAGCGCTCACCAAGCGAATGAAAGCTGTCGCCAGCGAGCGTGAACGCATAAGGCAGCGTGAGCGCGAGCGGCTGAGAGGCGAAAAGGTCTCACTCCGTCAAACCCCGAAGCAACTGGTCTCCCGCGTCGTCGAGGATCTCAACCTCGGAAAATGGGTCGCCCAGGAAGCCGCCCGCGAAAAGCTGATCATGGCTGGCTACCGCGGACAAGCGCCCTACATCACGTTCCTGTTCTTCCGCATGGTAACCCCCATCGTGTTCCTGGCGGCAGCCATCGTCTACGTCTTCGTGCTATCGAAGATGCAACAGCCTGTGCAGGTCAAGATCGGCATCTGCCTTGGCGCCGCCTATCTCGGGTTGCAGGCACCGATGCTGTTTCTGCAAAACGCCATCTCCAAGCGTCAGCTGTCGATCCGGCGCGCATTTCCCGATGCGCTCGATCTGCTGCTGATCTGCGTCGAATCCGGCATGTCCATCGAAATGGCTTTCCGCAAGGTCAGCGTGGAAATCGGGATTCAATCGGTCGCACTGGCGGAAGAGTTCACACTGACCACGGCCGAGTTGTCCTACCTTCAGGACCGCAAGACGGCCTATGAGAATCTTGCCAAGCGAACCGGCCTGGAAGGCGTGAAATCGGTCTGTCTCGCGCTTCAGCAGTCGGAGCGCTACGGCACGCCGCTCGGGCAGGCATTGCGCGTGATGGCCCAGGAAAATCGCGACATGCGCATGACTGCAGCCGAGAAGAAAGCCGCTGCGTTACCGCCCAAGCTGACAGTCCCGATGATCCTGTTCTTCCTGCCGGTGCTGTTCGTCGTCATCCTCGGGCCGACCGGCATCAAGCTTTCCGAACTGCACTGACCGAGTCGCGCGCCGCACCAGCCAATGACTGGCGGCATGCGCGCAGAAAACCCGGCCTCGCATCGAACTGCGGCCGGTCGCCACGATCGACCTACGATGATGTGGAACATGAGTAGCGGAGGGACCGCACCCGATCAGGAGCGGGTCGCTGCCGCTGGTTCGGCTTGCGCGCCCAGCTTTGGCTGCTGCTGACGGCCGTTCAGCATCTGCTTGAGATAGGCGACGTTCGCCGCCGCTTCGTCAGCCGGCAGGTCGGCCTTGACGATCGACTCCGCCTCGGCAAAGCGGCCCTGCAACCCCACCACGAGCCCCAGATTCTGGCGCACGCGGGCATCGGCATTGGGGCGCGCATAAGCGCGGCGCAAGGTGGTTTCGGCCTTCTGCAAATCGCCGGTCAGCACGAAAGACAGGCCGAGATTGGACAGAATCGATGGCTCGTCGGGCGCGATCTTCAAAGCGCTGGCGTAATAGTTGCGTGCCTGCTCATGACGGCCGAGTTGATCGAGCGCCGTTCCCTGCACCGACAGAATGCGCCAGTCGGGGTTCTGCGGCGTGTGGGCGCGACCGAGCACGTCAAATGCCATCTGGAAATTGCCATTGTCGGCCAGCGCCCGGCCATAAACGGCCAGCAGAGCCTTGTTGCCGGGGTGCGCAAGGCTCGCCTGCTCCAGCACCGCCACGGCTTGCGCGCGCTGACCGGAGGCACGCAACGCCTGTCCGTATTTCAGCGCAGCTTCGGCATTCTTCGGGTTGGCGCGATACTGCTCGCCATAGGCGTCGACCGCCGCGCGGCGCGGATCGGCCTCTGCCCGAGCTTCCGCGCGCGGGGAGAGCGAACCTGTGACGTCGGACAGGCTCGCCGTTTGACAGCCACCCAGCCCGGCCGATACGACCGCGACGATAGCCACCGAGCCGAGAAAGCGGGCAAGACAAGGCTGCTGACGCATGGCACATTAACTCGCGATTGCAGGCAAATTGTTGCTGTCGACTGCCTCGATCAATAGACCGTTAACCCTAACGACTGGTTAATTGCCCAATAGGCTCGCCGGTCTGCCCACCGAAGTCCCCCAGTAGCGAGACCGATATCATGCACTCTGCCTTCGAAACGGAAGCGATCGAGGCCGCGATCCCCATCACGCTGGTCACCAAGGCCAGTTGGGAGGCGATCCGCGCCGATCTCTCCGCGACGGCCCAGCAATTCGCGCGCGCCAGCAACTTCACCGGCAAGGCCGGGCACTGCCTGCCACTGCCGGCAGCGGATGGAACCATCGCGCAAGTGCTGTTCGGTGTCGACGATCCCGCGAGCTGCCGCCACGACCGCTTCCGCGCGGGACAATTGCCGGGCCTGCTGCCACCCGGCGTCTATCGTTTCGCCGACACGTCGCACGACATGCGATTGGCCGTACTGGCTTTCGCTTTAGGCAGCTATCGGTTCGGACGTTATCGCACCATCGACGCGGCAAACGTGCGGCTGGTGCCGCCGGCCGATGTCGACATCGCCGCCATCTCTCGCATGGCCGAGGCTGCCGCCCTCGCGCGCGATCTCATCAACACCCCGGCCAACGACATGGGCCCGGAGGACCTCGAGCAGGCGGCCCGCACGCTTGCCGAGCGGTTCGGTGCCCGCTTCAGTTCGATCGTCGGTGACGACCTCAAACGACAGAATTTCCCGCTGATCCACGCTGTCGGCATGGCCTCGACCCGTGCGCCGCGCCTGATCGATTTCACTTGGGGCAATCCGGCACATCCGAAAGTCACGCTCGTCGGCAAAGGCGTCTGCTTCGATACCGGTGGCGTCGATCTGAAGCCGGCCAGCGGCATGCTGATCATGAAGAAGGACATGGGTGGCGCGGCCAATGTCCTGGCGCTGGCGCAGATGATCATGGATGCGGGGTTGAGGATCCGGCTGCGGGTGCTGATTCCCGCGGTCGAGAATTCGGTCGCAGGCAACGCCTTTCGTCCGCTGGACATCTTTCCGTCGCGCAAGGGTCCGACCGTGGAAATTGGCAACACCGACGCCGAAGGCCGCTTGGTGCTGGCCGATGCGCTGGCTCTGGCCGATGAGGAATCGCCCGATCTGCTGATCGATCTCGGCACGCTGACCGGCGCGGCACGCGTCGCGCTCGGCCCGGATCTGCCGCCGTTCTATACAGGCGATGATGCGCTTGCGGCAGAGGTGGCGCGTTGCGCGGCCGAGGAGAACGATCCAGTCTGGCGCATGCCCTTGTGGGGACCGTACGATGCCTGGCTCGATTCCAAGGTCGGCAATATCAACAACGCCCCGTCGAACGGCTTCGCGGGTTCGATCACCTGCGCGCTGTTCCTGCAACGCTTCGTCGAGCGTGCCAGCAACTGGCTGCACTTCGACATTTACGGCTGGACGCCGACAGCGAAGCCGGGGCGCCCGGAAGGCGGCGAATGCCAGGCCGCGCGCGCATTGTATCGCTTGCTGAGCCAACGCTATGGATGATCCCCGCCTCACTCCGGCCCGGCCCGACGTGGCGGCAAAATATCTCGAAGGCAAAGTGAAGGCGGCCCGCTTCGTCAACGGCGAAAAATGTGTCGTGACGGATGCCATCGCGCCGGTCCGAACAGCGCCGCGCGCCGACGCGATGCTGCAGACGCAGGCATTGCTGGGCGAGCACGTCACCATCTACGATCGCAACGGCGAAGGCTGGGCTTGGGGGCAACTCGGGAGCGACGGCTATGTCGGCTGGCTGCCGGATCATGCGCTGGGCCAACCGGGTGCCGCCGTCACACACAAGGTTGCGGCTATCCGCACTTTCGCATTCCCCGGTCCCTCGATCAAATTGCCGCCGGCCGCGACACTGCCGCTCGGCGCCACCATTGCCGTCAACCGAACCGACGATGTTTTCGCGATGACCGACGCGGGCTTGTTCGTGCCAGCACAACATCTCGCGCCGATCACCGACCACGCGGCCGATTTCGTCGCGATCGCCGAGTTGTTCGTCGGCACACCCTATCTGTGGGGCGGCAAGAGCAGTCTCGGTATCGATTGCTCAGGCTTGGTACAGGTCGCATTGACAGCCAGTGGCGTGGGCGCACCGCGCGACAGCGACATGCAGGAGGCTTCGCTCGGCGCAACGGTGCCGGTGACGCAACTGCATCAGTTGAGACGTGGCGACCTGATCTTCTGGAAAGGCCACGTTGCCATCGTGCGCGATGCCTCAACGATCGTGCATGCCAACGCCTACCATATGGCAACGGCGATCGAACCCATCCGCGATGCCGTATCCCGCATCAGCGCGGCGGGACACGAAATCACCAGCATCAAGCGGCTGTGATATAATCGCGAAGCCCGGCGCGGTGGAGCGCCAGCCACTGCAACGCATTGACCAGAAGCGCGTTGGCGACGGACCCGCGATCCAGCGCCGCGAGCGCGTCGTCGACCGACACGACGAACGGCAGCGTGTCTTCGCCTTCACCGTCAAGACCACCGCGCGCAACAACCTTCGACGAGTCGACCGTTCCCAGAAAGAACGTCACATATTCCTCCGTCAGGCCCGGCGTCGATAACACGCTGAACAATTCGACGATCCGCGAAGGGGCGACACCAATCTCTTCACGACATTCGCGAATTGCCGCGTCGCGCGGACTTTCTCCGCGGTCGACTCGGCCGGCGACGATCTCGACCATATCGCCGCGCCCGGTGGCGATATGTCCTGACAAGCGAAACTGCCGGATCAATACGATGCGGTCCTGATCGAGATCGACGGTCAGCACCGCGACGACGCGGCCAGCACGCAGCAGATCGCGCCGCTGCCGCGTTTCGCGTCCTTCGCTGTCCGGCAGAACTACGGAATAACGCTCATACGGCATGAAGCCGCGCGCGATATCGGTCGGCTCCGAAACCGTGACATCGGCGGGCCGATCCGCGACCGCATCGAACGGAATCCGCCTAGTCATTGCGCCGCCGTGTGGCCGCCAGCCGCCTCGTTGCGGAATGCGGCCGCGAACAGCACGCGGGTGTAGTCGCTTTTCGGGTTCTTGAAGAGGTCCGCGGCAGGCCCCTCCTCCACGACCTTGCCTTGGCGCATCACGATGAGATGACTCGCCAGCGAGGCGACAACCCGAAGATCGTGCGAGATGAACAGATACGTCAGGTCATGCTTGCGTTGCAGCTCGCGCAGCAGATCGACCAATTGCGCCTGAAACAGCATGTCGAGCGCGCTGGTGGGCTCATCCAGCACCACGAAACTCGGCTCCAGCACGACGGCACGCGCCACGCAGATGCGCTGGCGCTGACCGCCGGAAAATTCATGCGGATACCGCGACCGCGTTTCCGGATCGAGGCCGACATCCTGCAGGGCGCGAATGACCCGCGCCTCTCGTTCCTGCGTCGAGAGCGACGGTTGATGCACGCTCAAGCCTTCGGCGACGATATCGCCGACTGACATGCGTGGACTCAAGGCGCCGAACGGATCCTGAAACACGATCTGCATGTCATGTCGGAACGGACGCATCTCTTTGGCGCGCAGACCCTGCACATCCTTGCCCATGAACACGATCGGGCCTTCCGACGAAATCAGCCGCAGCAGCGCCAGCCCCAAGGTCGTCTTGCCCGAACCGGATTCACCGACGACGCCCAGCGTCTCGCCCTTGCGCACGGCGAGGTTGACGCCATCGACCGCCTTGATGTGGCCGACGGTTCGCCGCAGCAGACCGCGCTTGATCGGGAACCAGACCTTCAGATCGTTGGTCGAAACCACCACCGGCGCCTGCGGCTGCGGCGGCGCGGGATCGGCCTTCGGTTCGGCGGCGAGCAACGCGCGCGTGTAAGGATGGCGCGGCGCCGTGAACACCTGCTCGACCGGTCCCTTTTCGACGATCTTGCCGTTGTTCATCACGCACACGACATCGGCGATGCGCCGCACGATGCCGAGATCGTGGGTGATGAACAACAGACTCATGCCGGTGCGCGCACGGATCTCCGCCAACAGCGCCAGAATCTGTGCCTGCACGGTGACATCGAGCGCGGTTGTCGGCTCGTCGGCGATCAGGAGGTCCGGCTCGTTCGCCAGCGCCATGGCGATCATCACGCGCTGGCGCTGACCGCCGGACAGTTGATGCGGATAACTCGCCAGCCGCGTTTCCGGCTCGGGAATGCCGACCTGGGTCAACAACTCGATCGTCCGCGCTTTTGCTGCCGCGCCGCGAATGCCCTTATGCAGCAGCAATATCTCGCCAATCTGTGCCTCGATGGTATGCAGCGGATTGAGCGACGTCATCGGCTCCTGGAAGATGATCGAGATATCGTTGCCGCGGATGGTGCGGATCTCCTGTTCCGACAACGACAGCAGATCCCGCCCCTTGAACCGAATGCTGCCCGAGGGATGCGTGGCGGTCGGATACGGCAGCAACTTGAGCACCGAGAGCGCGCTGACGGATTTTCCCGAACCGGATTCGCCGACCAGCGCGACGCATTCGCCGCGCCCGATCTCGAACGAAATGTGATCTACCGCCATCGACGCGCCGCCACCATGGCGAAACGCGACCGAGAGATCGCGAACTTCAAGCAGGGGCTGGTTGATGGCGTCCATCGGCAAGCTCTGTCCTAGTTGAAGGTCTTGCGCGGATCGAAAGCGTCGCGCACCGCTTCACCGATGAAGATCAACAACGACAGCATGATCGCCAGCGAGAAGAAGCCGGTGAAGCCAAGCCACGGCGCCTGAACGTTGGCCTTGCCCTGTGACAGCAACTCGCCGAGCGACGGCGAGCCCGGCGGCAGACCAAAGCCGAGGAAGTCCAGCGCCGTCAGCGTCATCACCGAGGACGAGACGATGAACGGCAGGAACGTCATGGTCGCCACCATCGCGTTCGGCAACAGATGCCGGAACATGATGACCTTGTCGGATACGCCGAGCGCCCGTGCCGCCATGATGTATTCGAAGTTGCGCCCGCGCAGGAATTCGGCGCGCACCAGCCCCACCAGCGACACCCACGAGAACAACAACAGGATGCCGAGCAGCACGAAAAAACCCGGCACCAGCACCGATGACAGGATCAGCAACAGATAGAGCGAGGGAATTGCCGTCCATACCTCGATGAAGCGCTGGAATGTCAGATCGACCCAGCCGCCGAAATAGCCCTGCACGCCACCGGCGGCGATGCCGATGATCGACGAGACGATGGTGAGGCAAAGCCCGAACAGCACCGAGATGCGGAAGCCGTAGATCAGCCGTGCGACAACGTCGCGTCCCTGATCGTCGGTGCCGAGCCAGTTGTATTCGAGGTCGCGGCAGCTCTTGAGACCCTTCTTCTCCACCACGCTCTTGCATTGCGCTTCGGTCAGCATCCAGGTCGGTTTCGACGGCGCCGGCGTCGGCAGATCGAGATTGTGCGTGTCGTAGGAATAGCGGATCAGCGGCCAGACGATATGGCCGCCCTTCTCCGCGATCTGCTTCTGCAGATACGGATCGCGATAGTCGGCGGCCGTTTCGAAATCGCCGCCGAACGTCGTTTCCGAATAGGTGACGAAAGCCGGCCAGTACCAATGGCCATCATATTCGATGAAGAACGGCCGATCGTTGGCGATCAATTCGGCGAACAGCGATACGAAAAACAGCAGGCCGAAAATCCACAACGACCAGAAGCCGCGGCGGTTGGCCTTGAAATTCTGCCAGCGCCGCTTGTTGATCGGCGACAACGTTAGCGTGTGACGTGTTGGCGGCACCGCCTCGCCCAGCGGCGTCGACGTCGTGGTCTCGATCGGTTCGCGGGTCTGCAGTGTCATCAGACCTCCCGCGCCTCAAAGTCGATCCGTGGATCGACCCACATATAAGCCAGATCGGAGAGCAGATTGACCACCAGACCCACAAGCGAAAAGATGAACAGGGTTCCGAACACCACCGGGTAATCGCGGTTCAACACGCTCTCGAAGCCCAGCAAGCCAAGTCCGTCGAGCGAGAAGATGGTTTCGATCAGCAGCGAGCCGGAAAAGAACGCGTGGATGAAGGCGCCCGGGAAACCGGCGATGACGATAAGCATCGCATTACGGAAGATGTGGCCGTACAGCACCTGCCGCTGGCTGCAGCCCTTGGCGCGCGCGGTCATGACATACTGCTTGCGGATTTCGTCGAGAAATGAATTCTTCGTCAGCAGTGTCATGGTGGCGAAGGCGCCGAGCGCCATCGAGACCAGCGGCAGAGTGAGGTGCCAGAAATAATCGATGATCTTCCAGTACCACGGGAATTGCGACCAGCCGTCCGAGGTCAGGCCGCGCAAGGGAAACAGATCGAGAAACGAGCCGCCCGCAAACAGGATGATCAGCAGGATCGCGAACAGGAATCCGGGGATCGCAAAGCCGACGATGATGATACCCGATGTCCAGATGTCGAACCGCGAACCGTCCGCCACGGCCTTGCGGATGCCAAGCGGAATCGAGATCAGGTACGTCAGGAGCGTCATCCAGATGCCCAGCGACATCGAGACCGGCAGCTTCTCCTTGATCAATTGCAGCACGCTGGTATCGCGGAAATAGCTCTTGCCGAAATCGAAGCGCGCGAAATTCCATAGCATGATGAGAAAGCGTTCCGGCGCCGGCTTGTCGAAACCGAACTGCTTCTCAAGACTCTTGACGAAATCCGGATCGAGGCCCTGCGCACCGCGATACTTCGAATTCACCGCGTCGGCACTGGCACCCACCTGATTGCGCGCGCCGAAATCACCACCCGATGAGCCCGAGATACGTGAGCTGGCGCCGGTGTCCGCGCCGCTCAGTTGCGCGATGACCCGCTCTACCGGACCGCCGGGCGCGAACTGCACCACGACGAACGACACGAACAGGATTCCCAGCAGTGTCGGGATCATCAGCAGAATGCGGCGGGCGATATAGGCGCTCATGGCTATTTCGCCTGCTCAGGTTTGGCCGCCTTGGCGGGGTCCGACCACCACAACTCGATGGCGCCGACGCTGCCGAAATAGCGCGGCAACTTGGCCGGATGATTGAAGACATCCCAATAGGCGACGGGATGGTTGGTGCGATACCACTGCGGCACCCAGTAGCGCCCGGCGCGGAACACGCGATCGAAGGCACGGCAGGCTATCGTCAGTTCATCGCGCGAATTGGCGCCGATGATACGCTCGACCAGCGCGTCGATCGCCGGACTCTCGATACCGGCGAGATTGTAGGAGCCCTTGGTGCGCGCCGCCTGCGAGGTGAAGAACGGCCGCATGCCATCGCCGGGCGTCGCCGACATGCTGAAGCGCTCGATCGTCATATCGAAATCGAAATCTTCGACGCGCGCGCGATACTGCACCGGATCGACCAGACGCAGGCTGGCCTCAATGCCGATGGTGGCGAGATTCTTGATGTAGGGCGCATGATGCGCCTGCAACTGCGGCTCATCGGCGAGGAATTCGATCTTGAACACCTCGCCGTTCGGCAGCAGCCGCTTGCCGTCCTTGACCGGGTATCCTGCATCGCGGAGCAATTGCGACGCCTTGCGCAGCAGCGCCCGATCCTGTCCCGAGCCGTCCGACACCGGCGGCGCGAACGGCGCGCCGAACACCTCTTCCGGCAAATCCTTGCGGAAGGGCTCCAGCAATTTAAGCTCGTCGGCCGACGGCGGCCCGCTCGCCATCATGTCCGAATTCTGGAACGGCGACTGCGTCCGCGCATAGGCGCCATACATGATGGTCTTGTTGGTCCATTCGAAATCGAACGCCTGGATCAAGGCTTCGCGCACGCGCGCGTCCTTGAACTTGTCGCGCCGCGTATTGATGAACCAGCCTTGCGCGCCGGAGGGCGTCTCATCCGGCAGTGTCTCGCGTTTGACGCGTCCATCCTTCACCGCCGGAAAATCATAGCGCGTCGCCCAGACGCGCGCGGTGAATTCCTCGCGGAACAGATAGTTCTTGGCGGTGAAGCCTTCGAAGGCGACATCGCGGTCGCGATAGAATTCGTAGCGCACGGCATCGAAATTGTAGCTGCCGCGCGTCACGGGGAGATCGGCGCCCCACCATTCCTTGACACGCTCGAATTCGATGAAGCGATTGACCTCGAACTTGGCGACCTTGTACGGGCCGCAGCCGAGCGGGATATCCAGCGTCGATTCATCGAACGGCCGCGACGCATAGTAAGCGCGCGAGAAGATCGGCAGGCCCGCCACGTAGAGCGGCACATCGCGAGCGTGCTTCTCGGCGAACACCACCTGCACCGTGGCGTCGTCGAGCGCCTCGGCGCTGACGACATCGCGCATCTGCTGCACGATCAGCGGATGGCCCTTGGCTTTCAGCGTGGTCAGCGAAAACGCAACGTCATGCGCGGTAAGCTTGCTGCCGTCGTGAAATCGCGCCTCAGGCCGCAGCGTGAAGCGATAGGTCCGCTTGTCGGCTGAAATCCGCACCGACTTGGCGACCAGACCGTACATCGCATCCGGCTCGTCGCCAGCACGCACCATCAGCGGCGCGAAGGTCAGGTCCATGCCCTGCGCGCCCTCGCCCTTGAGGATGTAGGCATTCAGCGAACTGAAGGTCTGGTAGGATTGATTGTAGGCGCGCACAGAGGGCACCGTCGAGAACATGCCGCCCTTCGGCGCCGAGAGATTGACGTAGTCGAAGTGGTGAAAATCCGCCGGATACTTCAGGTCGCCGAACACCGACATGCCGTGCGCTTCCGTTGCCGCATCGTCGGCGTGCAACGGCCGCAGCCAGCTTGCGCTGAGCGCGCCCAAACCGAGACCCAATACATGCCGGCGGCTGAATTGCGCCATGCGCGTCACGCTGCTCAAGATCGCTTGCCGCTCTTGGCGGCCTTCTCGGCATCGTACCACCAGATGGCAGGGAATCCGGAGAGACCATACTTCGGCAGTTCCGCGGGCCGACCGAAGCGATCCCAGCGCGCCGTACGCACCTTGGGATAATTCCACTGCGGCACGACATAGTGATTCCACAGCAGCACACGGTCCAGCGCCTTGGTGGCCGCCACCAGATCGGCGCGATCCTTGGTGAAGATCACGCGATCGATCAATTTGTCGATGGCCGGATTCTTGATGCCGACGACGTTGCGCGATCCGGCGATATTCGCCGCCTGCGAACTCCAGAACTCGCGCTGCTCGTTGCCGGGCGACAACGATTCCGGCCACGACGCTACAACGATGTCGAAATCCCAACTGCGCAGCCGGTTCTCGTATTGCGTCGGGTCGATGGTCCGGACGCTGACTGCCATGCCGAGCCGCTCCAGCGACGGCTTGAAGAACAGCATGACACGTTCCATGCTCGGATCTTCGACCAGAAGCTCGATGGTGAAGGGAGTGCCGCTCTTGCCGTCGACCAGCTTCCGGTCGCGCACCTCGTAACCTGCCTCCTTCAAGAGCTTCAGCGCCTCGCGCAGGTTGTTGCGCACCGCATCGGCATTGCCGCCGACCGGATTGGTGTATGGCGTGGTGAAGACTTCCGGCGGCACCTGATTGCGCACGGTTTCGAGAATCTCGAGCTCGCGTCCCTCCGGCAATCCGCTCGACGCCAGTTCGGTGCCATCGAAGTAGCTGCTGATGCGCTTGTATTGCCCAAAGAAAATCTGCTTGTTCATCTCTTCGAAATCGAACGCGAAGTTCAGTGCGCGACGCACCCGCGCATCGGAAAATTTTTCGCGGCGGATGTTCATCGCGAAAGCCTGCATGATGCCGGAGCTGCGGTTGGGAAATTCCTCCAGCAACACGCGCTTGTCGGTTACCGCCGGGAAGTCATAAGCGGTTGCCCAGTTCTTGGCGCTATTTTCCGAACGCCAATCGACCTGATCGCCCTTGAACGCTTCGATCGCCACCGTCGAGTCGCGGAAATACTCATAGCGCAACTCGTCGAAGTTGTTGCGGCCGACATTGACGTTGAGCTCGCGTGCCCAATGATCCTTGACGCGTTCGTAGACAATGGAACGGCCCGGCGAGAACGATTTGATGCGATAGGGCCCGCTGCCGAGCGGCGGCTCCAGCGTCGTTGCCGAAACGTCGCGCTTGGCGCCGGTCTCGTTGCTGCCTTCCCACCAGTGGCGCGGCAGCACGACGAGTTGCCCAACGATCTGCGGCAGCTCGCGATTGCCCGGCGCGTCGAAGCTGAATTTCACATCGCGCTCACCAACCTTCTCGGCTTTGACGACGTGCCGGTAGTAAGCCGAATACTGCGGATGGTTTTTCTTGAAAGTATCGAGCGAGAAGACAACGTCTTCCGGCGTCACCGGCTTGCCGTCGTGCCAGCGCGCCTGCGCCCGCAGCCGATAAGTGACCGACGAGAAATCCTCCGGATAGCTGACCGACTCGGCAAGCAGACCGTACTCGGTGGAAACTTCGTCGAGCGCTGCAGTGGTCAGCGACTCATAGATCAGGCCGACCGATCCGGCGATCGACCCCTTCACGCCTGCCACCACGAGATTGAAATTATCGAAGGTGCCGAGCGCGATCTGCCGCACCGTGCCGCCCTTCGGCGCGTCCGGATTGACGTAGCTGAAATGCTTGAAATGCGGCGGATACTTCACCTCGCCGAACAGCGACAAACCGTGGCGCCAGTTGGCTTCGGCAGTTGCCGTTTGGGCACCGGCAGGATCGACGCCAGGAAAGCCGGTTGCAATGCTCGCCATCGGGGCCACCGCCACCAAGGCACCACTCTGAAGCAGACGTCGTCGGGTTATCGCCAATTGAAAGATCCTGTTGGTACCAGCACAACCCGGCGGTGTTGACGTGAGCCTCGCCACTCATCCGGCTGCAAGTTCATCATGCGAATGTCAGATCCAGAATTCTACCCCTGAAGTGGACACCGAATTGGCGCCGAGGGCACGTGAAATCTATTTCATGCGCACGTTTACGAGACCTGAGCGACGCTCCAGTCGCACGTTCCGCCCGCCATTAACGCTGCGATATAAGGCAAGTATTCGGCAAACTCGCCGGTTTCCGCACAGGTTGGCATGCGTGCCGGTTATCCGCTGCGGCGAAAAGCCTCGCCGGCGCGATCAGACCCGCCGATACGAAAACGGCCAGGCAATGCCTGGCCGTCGATCCGTCGTTTTGTTCGAGCAACCGTGGCGTCACTTGGACGCGGTTGGCAGCGGAGCCGGATGCTCCGACAGCGAATTTAGATAAGCAATCACGTCTGCGCGTTCGCCATCCTTAGTCAGGCCGGCGAAGCCCATCGCCGTGCCAGGGATGTAACCCTTCGGATTGGCGAGGAACTTGTTCAGTTCGTCGAACGTCCAGGTGCCGCCCTTGGCTTTCATGGCTGCGGAGAAGTTGAACCCACGGCCTTCGCCGCGCGGCTCGTTGACGACGCCATAGAGGTTCGGACCGACCCGGTTCGGGCCGCCCTTCTCGAAGGTGTGGCACGCGGCGCACTTCTTGGCGGCAGCCATACCCTTCTCGATCGATGCCGTCTGCAACAGCTTCTCGATCGGCTCCGAAGCAGCGGCAGCTTCCTTGGCCCCGCCGCCTGCGCCTTCTTCCTTGACGGCGATATCGAAGCCCGGCTTGGCCGGATTGACCGGAGCGAAAATCGCTTGCGCGGCGAAGTTGGTCACCATCAAGAGCAGGCAAGTGCCGAGGATCGCACCGAGAATCTTATTGAGTTCGAAGGAGTCCATTGCGGATCAGGCTCCAGGCCGGAAAATCGATTGTACGGCCGGCTGAAACGGCCACGGAATTACCCGGAATCAGCCACGAGGAACTGTGGGGTAACGGCGATGAGATACCGGTTTGCCCGGGCTCTGGCAACCCGTATAAGGGAGCCCTCTCGTGAAAAAACCCCAACATTTCATGCGCAAGTCGATCCACCCAAGGCCTCCGGCACCATGACCGCGCCAGCCCCGCTCATTCTGATTCCAGCCCGCATGGCCGCGACCCGCCTGCCCGGCAAGCCGCTGGCCGATATCGGCGGCTTGCCGATGATCGTCCATGTCCTGCGCCGGGCTGAAGCCGCCGGCATCGGCCGGGTGGCGGTCGCCACCGACGCGCCGGAAATAGCCGCTGCGGTGAAGCGCCACGGCGGCGAGGTGGTGATGACCCGCGACGATCATCCATCGGGCTCCGACCGCATCTGCGAGGCGCTGGGCCTGCTCGATCCCGACGGCCGGACGCCGATCGTCATCAATCTGCAGGGCGATTTCCCGACCATCCAGCCAGACCAGATCAGCGCCGTGCTGGAGCCGCTGGCCGATCCGACGGTCGACATCGCCACGCTGGCAGCGGAAATCCACACCGCGGAAGAGGCCACCAATCCCAATGTCGTCAAGGTGGTCGGCTCGCCGCTCAGCGACACGCGGCTGCGGGCGCTGTACTTCACCCGGGCCACCGCGCCGCATGGCGACGGGCCGCGCTATCACCATATCGGTCTCTATGCGTATCGCCGTGAGGCGCTGGCGCGCTTTGTCGGGCTGCCGCCCTCGCCGCTGGAGCGGCGCGAAAAGCTCGAGCAATTGCGCGCGCTGGAAGCCGGCATGCGGATCGACGTGACCATCGTCAAGACCGTGCCGCGTGGCGTCGATACGCCGGCCGACCTCGAAACCGCCCGGCGCATCCTGGCGCCCTGAAACCGCGAATCCTCCGACGACACCCCTAGCCAAACCCGCAACGGTTGATACAACGCGCCATGACCAAGCCAATCAAGATCGCCTTTCAGGGCGAAATGGGTGCCAATTCGCACCTCGCCATCGTCGAAGCCTATCCAGACGCCGAGCCGCTGCCCTGCGCCACATTCGAGGACGCGCTCGGCGCCATCGCCTCGGGCGAAGCCGACCTCGGCATGATCCCGATCGAGAACTCGGTAGCCGGACGCGTCGCGGATATCCATTATCTGCTGCCGCAATCCGGTCTGTTTATTGTCGGGGAATGGTTCCTGCCGGTCCGGCATCAATTGATGGCGCCGCGCGGCGCCAGCCTCGCCGGCATCAAGACGGTCGAAAGCCACGTGCAGGCGCTCGGCCAGTGCCGCAACATCATCCGCAAGCTCGGCATCAAGCCGGTCGTCGCCGCCGACACGGCAGGCTCAGCGCGCATCGTCGCCGAACGCGGCGACAAGAGCTGCGCCGCGATTGCGTCCCGCTTGGCCGCGAAAATCTACGGCCTCGATATTCTGGCGGAGGATGTCGAGGACGAGGCCCACAACACGACGCGCTTCGTCGTGCTGGCGCGCGAGCCGAAGTGGGCCAAAGCTGGCTCGGGGCTGCTGGTCACCAGTTTCGTCTTCCGTGTCCGCAACCTGCCGGCCGCACTCTACAAGGCGATGGGCGGTTTCGCCACCAACGGCGTCAACATGACCAAGCTGGAAAGCTACATGGTCGACGGCAATTTCTTCGCCACGCAATTCTACGCCGATGTCGAGGGCCATCCGGACGACAAGGGCCTCGCCTTTGCGCTGGAAGAGCTGAAGTTCTTTTCGCGGGAATTCCGCATCGTCGGCGTCTATCCGGGCCACCCGTTCCGCGCCACCTTCAGCGAAAAGGCCGAATAGCGCGGCCGAATTGACTGGAGCTGCCGAGAGAGGCGCAGCTCACGCCGCCGCGCGCTTGTCGAGTTCGAACGCCGACGCCAACAAGTCGTACGAGCGCTTGCGCGCATCGTGGTCAAAGACGGCGGTGATCACCATCACCTCGTCGGCCTGGCTGGCATCGATCAGCGGCTTGAGCTTCTGCACAACCGTATCCGGCGCGCCGACAAACAGCCGCGAGCGGTTGCGCGCGATCGAAGCGCGATCCGCCTCGGTGTAAGGAAATGCCAGCGCATCCTCGATGCTCGGCAGCGGGATGTATTGGCCGCGATCCCGCAACAGCCGATTGAGATCGGCCGACGCCGCCAGCCGCTCGGCCTCGGCATCGGTTTCGGCGGCGATCACCGCCACCGCCAGAATGGCATAGGGCGTCGCGCGCCAGTTGGAAGGGCGAAAATGTTGCCGGTAGTTCGTCAGCGCATCCACCGCATCATACGTGGCGAAGTGGTGCGCGAAGGCGAAGCCCATGCCGACCTGCGCCGACAGTTCGGCGCTGTAACCGCTCGACCCCAGCAGCCAGAGCGGCGGCAACGGCGCATCGTTCGGCATCGCGACAACGCGGTTATAGGGATGCGCCGGTGGAAAATCGCGCGTCTCCCACAGCGTCAACTCGTGCAGCCGCTCGAGGAAGTCGTCACCCTCGCGGCCATCGAGCCGGCGGCGCAACGCGTGCGAGGTCGCGGGATCGGTGCCCGGCGCACGGCCTAGCCCGAGATCGATACGACCCGGAAACAGCGCTTCCAGCATCTTGAAGCGCTCGGCAACCATCAGCGGGGCGTGGTTGGGCAGCATGACGCCGCCGGAGCCGACCCGAATACGTTCGGTCAGCGCCGCGATCTGCCCAATCATGATGTCGGGTGACGGACTGGCGACCGACGGCAGGTTGTGATGCTCAGCCAGCCAGTAGCGCACATAGCCAAGCCGATCGACATGGCGCGCCAGATCGATGCTGTTGCGCAGGGCTGCAGAGGGCGGCGTTGCGGCCGTGACGACGGAAAGATCGAGGATGGAGAGCGGTGGCATGCACACAACTTAGTGCGTCAACCGGTTCGGCAAAAGCCGCGCCGGACGCAGACCCGTTGCGCAAGCGGCCGCAACACAAGCTGCGAAAGGTGGGATGGATTTTTGAATTATTTTAACTTCTAAAATTTCTGCCCAACAAATTTGGGCCTTAAAAATCCGAGTAAACACTATAATTATCATTATATAATAATAATTTATGAGAGAAGCTCCGACGAAGTCAGTCGCGGCAATCTTGCCCACTCAATATAATACAGACCTAAAAACCCAAACAATATCGGCATCATGGGCAATTTCCCACTGATCTGATTCGATTCAGCGGTAGGCCGTTTCCGCCCCCTGACATATTTTATGACCCATCCCGAACCCATGGCCGTGACCGCCGGATGGCGTCCGGTTCTCGTTATTTGAGTGGAGTGAGCAGCGTCATGACCAAGGCCCGCGGAAACGGCTCAACCGCGCCGAAGCTGCCGAATATCTCTTTCGAGTTCTTCCCGCCCAAGACTGAAGAGATGGAGCGCAATCTGTGGGACGTCATCGAACGTCTCGCACCGCTGACGCCGAGCTTCGTCTCTGTGACCTATGGTGCCGGCGGCTCGACCCGCGAGCGTACCCACGCCACGATCGCCCGCATCCTGTCAGAGACCGATCTCATTCCCGCCGCGCACCTGACCTGCGTCAATGCCCCGCGTGCCGACATCGACGATGTCGTCGCGCGCTATCACGAGGTCGGTGTCCGCCATATCGTGGCGCTGCGCGGCGACCCGACGACCGGCATCGGCACGCCATACATCGCGCATCCCGACGGCTACCAGACCTCGGCCGAACTCGTCGCCAGCATCAAGAAGCGCTATCCCGACATCGACGTCACAGTGTCCGCCTATCCGGAGAAGCATCCGGAGAGTCGCGACTTCGACGCCGACCTCGACGTGCTGCAGGCCAAAGTGGATGCCGGGGCGACCCGCGCCATCACCCAGGTGTTCTTCGATAACGACCTTTACTTCCGTTATCTCGATCGCGTGCGGGCGCGCGGCATCGATATTCCGATCCTCCCCGGCATCATGCCGATGCATAACTTCAAGCAGGCGCGCGGCTTTGTCACCCGCGCCGGCACCACGGTGCCGTCATGGCTGGAGGAGAAGTTCGACGGCCTCGACGACGACGCCGAGACACGCAAGCTGGTTGCCGCCGCCGTGGTCGCCGGGCAGGTGCAGAAACTCGCCAAGCATGGCGTCGAGAATTTCCATTTTTATACGATGAACCGCGCGGATCTGGTGTTCGCCATCAGCCATCTGCTCGGCATCCGTCCCTCCGCCCGAAAGGCAGCCTGATCTCATGTCCGTTCAAGTTTCGCCCCAGCGTACCCTTCTGCTCGAACTGGCGCGCCAGCGCATCCTGGTGCTCGACGGCGCCATGGGCACCATGATTCAGGCGTTGCAATATGACGAAGCCGGATTCCGCGGCGAGCGCTTCAAGGATTTCCATCGCGATCTCCGCGGCAACAACGATCTGCTGATCCTGACGCAGCCAAAGGCCATCGAGGAGATTCACGCCGCTTATCTGCGCGCCGGCGCCGACATCGTCGCCACCAACACGTTTTCCTCGACCTCGATCGCGCAGGCCGACTACGATCTCGCCGACGTCGTCTACGAGATGAACCGCGAAGGCGCCCGGCTGGCGCGCGCCGCCGCCGAGCGGGTCAGCGCCGAAGACGGCAAGCCGCGTCTGGTCGCCGGCGCCATCGGCCCGACCAACCGCACCGCCTCGATCTCGCCCGACGTGTCCAACCCCGGCTACCGCGCCGTCACCTTCGACGACCTTTGCAAGGCCTATGGCGAACAGATCAACGGCCTGCTCGACGGCGGCGCCGACCTGCTGCTGATCGAAACCATTTTCGACACGCTCAATGCCAAGGCGGCGCTCTATGCCGTGGCAGAAATCTGCGACGAGCGCGGCATCGACGTGCCGGTGATGGTCTCCGGCACCATCACCGACAAATCCGGCCGCCTGCTCTCGGGCCAATTGCCGGAAGCATTCTGGAACTCGGTGCGCCACACCAAACCGATCACCATCGGCTTCAACTGCGCGCTCGGCGCCGAAGACCTGCGTGCTCACGTCGCCGATATCGGCCGCGTGGCCGATACGCTGGTCTGCGCCTATCCCAACGCCGGCCTGCCCAACGAATTCGGCCAGTACGACGAAAGCCCCGACTACATGGCGCGGCTGATCGGCGAATTTGCCCAGGCTGGACTCGTCAACATCGTCGGCGGCTGCTGCGGCACCACGCCCGACCACATCGCGGCGATCGCCGCTGCCGTCGCACCGCACAAGCCGCGCGTCGTACCGACCATCGCACCGCGGCTGCGGCTGTCGGGGCTGGAGCCGTTCGAACTGACGCCAGACATTCCGTTCGTCAACGTCGGCGAACGCACCAACGTCACCGGTTCGGCCAAATTCCGCAACCTGATCAAGGCTGGCGATTACACCGCCGCACTCGACGTCGCACGCAGCCAGGTCGAAAACGGCGCGCAGATCATCGACGTCAACATGGACGAGGGCCTGCTCGATTCCGAACAGGCGATGGTCACCTTCCTCAACCTGATTGCCGCCGAACCGGATATCGCTCGCGTGCCGGTGATGGTCGACTCCTCGAAGTTCACCGTTATCGAAGCCGGACTGAAGTGCCTGCAGGGCAAGCCGGTGGTCAACTCGATCTCGCTCAAGGAAGGCGAGGAGAAATTTCTGCACGAAGCCCGCATCGCGCGCCGCCATGGCGCCGCCGTGGTGGTGATGGCGTTCGACGAGACCGGGCAGGCCGACACCTATCAGCGCAAGACCGAGATCTGCAAACGCGCCTACGACATCCTCGTCGAAAAGGTCGGCTTCCCGCCGGAAGACATCATCTTCGATCCGAACATCTTCGCCATCGCGACCGGTCTGGAAGAGCACAACAACTACGGCGTCGACTTCATCGAGGCGACACGCTGGATTCGCCAGAACCTGCCGCACGCGCATATTTCCGGCGGCGTCTCCAACCTGTCGTTCTCGTTCCGCGGCAACGAGCCGGTGCGCGAGGCGATGCATTCGGTGTTCCTGTATCACGCCATCAAGGCGGGCATGGACATGGGCATCGTCAATGCCGGCCAGATGATCATCTACGACGACATCGATCCCGAACTGCGGCAGGTGTGCGAGGACGTCATCCTCAATCGCGATCCCGGCGCCTCCGAACGCCTGCTGGCACTGGCGGAGAAATTCCGCGGACAGGGCAAGCAGACCAAGGAAGCCGATCTCTCCTGGCGCGAATGGCCGGTGGAGAAGCGGCTGTCGCACGCGCTCGTCAACGGCATCACCGAATACATCGAGGAAGATACCGAAGCGGCGCGGCAGGTGGCGGATCGTCCGCTGTCGGTGATCGAAGGCCCGCTGATGGCCGGCATGAATATCGTCGGAGACCTGTTCGGCGACGGCAAGATGTTCCTGCCGCAGGTGGTGAAGTCCGCCCGCGTCATGAAGCAGGCGGTCGCCTATCTGATGCCGTTCATGGAAGAGGAAAAGGCGCGCAACCTCGCCAACGGCATCACCGGTGCCGGCAACAACTCCGCCGGCAAGATCGTGCTGGCGACGGTGAAGGGCGATGTTCACGACATCGGCAAGAACATCGTCGGCATCGTCCTCCAGTGCAACAACTACGAGGTGATCGACCTCGGAGTCATGGTGCCCGCCGCCAAGATCATCGAGACCGCGAAGAACGAGAAAGCCGATATCGTCGGCCTCTCCGGGCTGATCACGCCATCGCTGGACGAGATGGGCTTCCTCGCCGCCGAGCTGGAACGTCAGGGCCTCGATCTGCCGCTGTTGATTGGCGGCGCGACGACGAGCCGCGTGCATACCGCGGTGAAGATCGATCCGAATTACCGCAACGGACCGGTGGTGCATGTCAACGACGCCAGCCGCGCCGTCGGCGTGGTGTCCTCGCTGCTCTCGCCGGAGAAGCGCGACGCCTATGCGCAGGGCGTGCGGGCCGAATACGCCAAGATTTCCGCCGCACATTTCCGCGCCCAGCAGGACAAGAAGCGCATCACGCTGGCCGCCGCACGCGCCAACGCGGTGCCGATCGACTGGAGCAAGCATCGGCCGACCACACCGACCTTCCTCGGCACCAAGGTGTTCACCGATTATCCGCTCGAAGAGCTGGTCGAGGTGATCGACTGGACGCCGTTCTTCCAGACATGGGAATTGTCCGGTCGCTTCCCCGCCATCCTCGACGACAAGGTTGTCGGCGCCACCGCACGCTCGCTCTATGACGACGCACGCAAGATGCTCGACCGCATCGTCAAGGAGAAGTGGTTCAAGGCCAGCGCCACCATCGGCTTCTGGCCCGCCAATACGGTCGGCGACGACGTCATCGTCTATAGCGATGAAACGCGCACCACGCAGATCGCCACCTATCACACGCTGCGCCAGCAACTCGAGAAGCGCGAAGGCCGCCACAACGCCGCGCTCTCCGACTTCGTCGCGCCGAAGGAAACCGGCATCCCCGATTACATCGGCGGCTTCGTCGTCACCGCAGGCTTGGGCGAAGATGAAATCGCCATGCGCTTCAAGAATGCCAACGACGATTATTCCTCGATCCTGGTGAAGGCGCTGGCCGATCGTCTCGCCGAGGCTTTTGCCGAACGCATGCATCAGCGCGTGCGCAAGGAATTCTGGGGCTACGCACCGGATGAGACGTTGAACAACAACCAGCTCATCATGGAAGAATACGACGGCATTCGCCCCGCCCCGGGCTACCCGGCGCAGCCCGACCACACCGAGAAGGCCACGCTGTTCCGCCTGCTCGATGCGACACGCACCACCGGCGTCGAACTCACCGAGAGCTTCGCGATGTGGCCCGGCTCGTCGGTGTCCGGCCTCTATTACAGCCACCCGGAGAGCTACTACTTCGGCGTCGGCAAGATCGAACGCGATCAGGTTGAGGACTACGCTGCGCGCAAGGGCCGCCCGGTCGAAGAAATGGAGCGCTGGCTGGCGCCGATCCTCAACTACATTCCGACCCGCGATGCACCGGCCACCAGCATTTCCAGCGGCGCCGCACCTGCGCCGGCCAACGATATTTCCGCAAGCGATCCGTCATCGCATCCGCCGGGCTGCGGCTGCGCCTTCCATCTGCAATATCGCAAGAAGGCGATCGGCGCGGGATAGCGCACGATCCGCAACGGTTGACCGTGGCGCAGCTACGGCTGCGTCGCAGCACTGCCGAGCTGGCGCAACTGGCGCCAGCACACTCCGGCTAGCCCCGCCGAGGTCAGCGTCCAAGCCGCCAGCGCGATCCACACCATCACGCGCGATACCGAATCGAGTGCCGGGATATCGGCCGCGTGCGACAGCCGCAGGCTGGCCAGCGCATACATGCCGAGCGGAAACACCAGCCCCCAGAACAGCGGCGTATAGGTCAGCGGCAACCGATGCACGCCGTGCGTCCAAATGCCGAAGATCACCAGCAACGGAATCCACCACGTCGCCCAGCCCCACATCACGAGCGTGACGCCACCGACGAATGGCCGGATCGTCAGCAGGAACGACGACGACGTGTCGGTGAGCACCAGCAGCGCGCCCGCATTGGTGCTGATGGCGGCGGCGCCCATCACCACCCACAGCAGCGGCGTCACGTCCTGCGGCCGCACATCGGCGAAGAAGATGCGCTGGGTGAACTGCACCATGAAGATGGCGTAGAGCACGACGCCAACGCCCCACAGCATGTGGCCGAACAACACCGCCAGCACGGCCGCATCGCCGAGGCTGGGCGCGACCACGACTCCGTGGATCGCCACCGCCTCGGTGGCGACGATGGCGATCAGCCAGCCGCCGAAGATGATGTCGGCGCGCTCGGCGGTGTTGACGAAGATGAGGATGGCGAAGCCGAGATAGATCAGTGCAAGCCAGACCAGCAGCGCGCCGATCCACATCAGCAGTGCAATGGTGGCGAAGCCACGCAGACTAAGCCCGACGCCGAGGACATCGGTGGCGGCGACCAGCGTGAAAAACGCGAACACCAGTCGCGGCTCGCTGAGGTCGCGCCAGACCGCGCGGGGAAAGGCTATGAGACGCGCCACAGTCATCAGGAACAGCGCGCAGTAAGCCACGACGTTGAGCGCCAGCAGTACATCCGAGATATCGCGATGGCCCTCGAACCACATCGCATTGGCGATGATGCCGGTCGCCATCACCAGTGCGAAATAGCCGGGGAATAGCGTCGCGACACGCTCCCGGCACCAATCCCGCCAGCCAGTTGCGGAAGAAACGTGCGAGGATGACATGGGCGGCGTCCGATGGCGGCGAAAGATGGCGTCCCAATCGATCTAGCGACTGGCGCACGATTGTCAAACCGCCGGATCGCTTCGGAAACGCGCTAGGCGGCGGCGACCGTCAGCATCGCGCCATCGGCCCGCACCACCTTCACCTTGCTGCCTGCGGCAGTATCCGGGCCTGTGACGCGCCAGATCGTATCGTCGACGCGCACGGTGCCGGACCCGTCGACAATCGGCTTCTCCAGCGTGAAGACACGGCCGACCAGCGCGTCGGCGCGCTTGTTGAGGAACGGACTTGGCGAAACTCCCTTGCCGCGCTGCGCCATGCGGCGCCACAACGGCACCGCCGCTGCGGAAAACACCGCGAACAGCAAGAGCTGCATCTGCCACGACAGATCGACGGCGAACGACAGCAACCCGACCAGCAAGGCGGCAAGACCCAGCCAGAACAGGAAGACGCCGGGCGCCAGCGTCTCCAGCGCCATCAGCAACAGGCCGAGGATCAGCCAATTCCAGCTTCCCAGCGTGACAAACATCGAACTCATGATACTGACCTCAACGCTGCGGCGGTGCGGGCGGCACCGGCGGCCCGGCATTCGGCACCGAGGATCGCCGCGCGGCAGCCGCCGCCGACGCGGCGCTCTCACCGAAGGTTGCCTTGGCGATTTCGCCGATGCCCGCCAGCGAACTCAGCATGCTGGTTGCCTCGACCGGCAGCATGATGACCTTCTGGTTGGGCGACTCCGCCAGTTGTCCGAATGCCTTGATGTACTTGTCGGCGATGAAATAGTTCAACGCCGCCACGTCGCCCTTGGCGATCGCGTCGCTGACCATTTCCGTCGCCTTGGCCTCGGCTTCGGCCGAGCGTTCGCGCGCCTCGGCATCGCGGAACGCGGCTTCGCGGCGGCCTTCCGCCTGCAGGATCTGGCTTTGCTTGGCGCCCTCGGCGCGAAGGATTTCCGACTGCCGCTGACCTTCGGCCTGCAGAATGTCGGCGCGCTTGACGCGCTCGGCCTTCATCTGGCGGCCCATCGCCTCGACCAGATCGGCCGGCGGCACGATATCCTTGATCTCGATGCGGTTGACCTTGAGACCCCACGGCGACACCGCGGCATCGACGACGCGCAACAGCCGCTCGTTGATCTCGTCGCGATGCGACAGCACCTGATCGAGGTCCATCGATCCCATCACCGAACGGATATTGGTCATGGTCAAAGTGACGATGGCCTGATTGAGGTTGGAGACTTCGTAGCTTGCCTTGGCCGCGTCGAACACCTGATAGAACGCGACGCCGTCGACCGTCACCGTGGCGTTATCCTTGGTGATGACCTCCTGTTCGGGAATATCGATCACCTGCTCCATCATGTTGATCTTGCGACCGACGCGATCGAAATACGGAATGATGAGATTGAGGCCCGGCGCCAGCGTGCGGGTGTATTTGCCGAACCGCTCGATGGTCCAGTCGAAGCCTTGCGGCACCGTTTTGACGCCGGCGAACAGGGTCAGGATGACCAGCAGCACCACGGCAATCGCAAAAATATCGAAACCAGACATCGGCATCTCCCAGCCCGCCAGAAATGTGCACGCATCGCGACCGGCCCCGAAATGCGAGCCGTCGCGACGCTCCGTTTGGTCGTTATCTCCGAATGTAAGGTTCGAACCTGCGGAAATCGAGCGGATAATCGGCTGGATTCAATCCAGCCTTAGATCCAGCCCTGCAGTTCGCGCAGCACCAGTTGCCGGATCACGTCCATGCCGGGTTCGCTGTCGTTCAGACATGGCACGAGGGAGAATTGTTCGCCGCCATTGTGACGGAAGATCTCGGCATTCTCCTGCGCGATCTCTTCCAGCGTTTCCAGACAATCGGCGGAGAAGCCCGGCGTCACCACCACCATGCGCCGCACGCCGTCCTTGGCCAGCTTCGCCACCGTTTTGTCGGTATAGGGCTGCAGCCACGGATCGAAGCCAAAGCGCGACTGGAACGTCAGCAGCAGCTTCGAGGCATCGAGTCCCAGCCGCTCGCGCAAGCGGTCAGTGGTGACGACGCATTGGCCCTGATAGGGATCGCCCTTGTCGATGTACTTCTGGGGCATGCCGTGAAACGAGGCGAGGATCACCTCGGGCTCGAACGGCAACGTTGCCAGATGCGTTTTGATCGAGGTGGCCAACGCATCGATGTAGACCGGATCGTCGTAATACGGCGGCGAGACGCGCAAGGTGGGCTGCGCCCGCATCGCCGCCAGCACGCGGAACACCTCGTCGCAGACCGTTGCCGAGGTTGCCGCCGAATATTGCGGATAGAGCGGCACCACGAGGATGCGATCGCACTTCTGCGCCAACAGGGCATCGATGCGCGAGCGGATCGACGGATTGCCGTAGCGCATGGCCCAGTCGACCACGACGTGATCGTGATCGGCGATCGCCGCCGCGAGCTTGTCGGACTGGCTGCGCGAAATGGTTTTCAGCGGCGACTCGTTGCCGGCATTGTTCCAGATCTTCAGGTAGTCCTTGGCCTTGCGCGCCGGACGGGTGCGCAGAATGATGCCGTTGAGCACCAGCTTCCAGAACAAGCCCTGATTTTCGATCACGCGCGGATCGGACAGGAATTCCTTGAGATAAACCCGCACGCCTTGCGCATCGGCGGTATCCGGCGTGCCGAGGTTGACAAGCAGCACACCGACGCGGGCCGGGCCGTTGCTGACAGGCTCTGTATCGTTGGAAGTGGCGGTCATGATCCCGTTGGATTGGCGTGTCGTCAGATCGTTGTCAAGGCAAGGCGCCACGCGAGACGATCAGAAACAGGTGACGCGCTCGGTCGCGACGTAACCCAGGAGCAGCCCGACGCCGAGCAGCAGCAGCAGGCCCGCCGCAGCGAATTCCAGCCCGCGCATCGCCAGCGCACCGCCACCTTCGCGCCCCGCGGCCATGCGCCGCGCAAGACCCTTCGCCGACACCGCCAAGGTCGCGATGGCCGCAACCGTGATCGCGGTGCCGAGTCCCATGACGAACGTCGCCGCCACACCGGCCCAGAACAGCCCCTGCGCCAGCGCGAACACCAGCACCAGGATCGCGCCGGAGCATGGCCGGATGCCGACCGTCAGCACCGCGCCAATTCCGCGCGCCCAGCCGCCCGGCCCCGCCAACTCTCCCGGCTCCGGACCGTGCGAATGGCCGCAGTGTTCGTCGTGATGATGATGGCCATGGTGATGGTGATCGTGATGCTCGTGCGTCGCATGCCGATGTTCGTGGGTGAAGGCATGCGCATGCCCATGGTGATCGTGATCGTGCGCGTGCGCCGTCTCGCCGTGACGATCTGCCGGGGCAGCCATTGCCGGCGTGAGTTGCGGCGCCGGTTTGGCCGAGGCGTTGCGGATGGCACGGAAGAAGCCGCCGCCTTTGCTCCACACCAGCCCCGCGCCGAACGCCGCGATCAAGGCATAACTGACGATTTCGATGCCGCGCTCGGCGCCGCACATCGTCTTGGCGGTGACATTGAGCAGCCACGCGCCGATGCCGACGATCAGCACGGCGACGAGCGCCTGCGCCAGCGCTGAGGCAAACGACAGCACGATGCCGCGCCGCGCGGTCTCCTCATTGGCGACGAGATACGATGAAATCACCGCCTTGCCATGGCCGGGCCCGGCGGCGTGAAAAACTCCGTAAGCGAACGAAATGCCGAGCAGCGTCCACACCGCGCTGCCATCGCTCTTGGCGGCGCGGATGGTCGCGGACATCGCGCGGTAGAATTCGGATTGCTTGGCGAGCAGCCAGCCGATGATGCCGCCGATCTGCTGGTCCGGCACCGCGCGCGGCGCACCGAACGGATTCTGCGCCAGCGTCGCGTGCCACGCCGCATCGCCGATCCACAGCGCGGCGATCACTACCGCACCGAGCATCACCCATGTCTGTCCGGCGGCCAATCCGTACCGCCTCATGGACAGTTCACCGTGATCTTGTTGGCAAACATCGCACCGAAGTTGGCATTGCTGCCATCGAGGAAATTGTCCTCGCCCAGCTTCTTGGCGCTGGCGGCGCCATCGGTCGGGCGTTCGATGGCGATTGCGCAGGCAGCGGGCGCACCGACGAGTTTGATCGGCTCCTTCTCCTGCAACTGGAAATCGACGAAGTAGGACGGATCGAAGATCTCGAGGCTGAGCTGCTGTGTCTTGAACGGCGTCTTGAACGGCAACAGGAAGTGCAGCACTAGCGCGGCGTCCTTATATTCAAGATAGTAGTCGACCGGCTGGACAAACCGCTGCTTCCGGCCGTCGGCCTTGGCGAAGGTGAAAAAGCCGAATTCCTTGAGCGACTCGACATTGGTCTGCGCCAGCGGGGCCAGTTCCTCGCGGGTGTAGACGCCCTTGGTCTTGGTCTCGATACCCTGCAAGGCATAGGCCGAGAACATGTCGTCGAAGGTCCAGCTATGGCGGACGCCGGTGATCGTACCATCCGCCGCATAGACCAGTTCGCTGGCGGATTTGACCCAGACGTGCGGATGCGCCGACGCAACTGTCGTGCCGGCGACAAGCATCGCGATCATCAGCAGCGTTTGGCCCAGTCGGCGCATCTCGAACCACCTTTGCATTGCGAGGAGGGCAACCGGCGAAGCCGCACGTATGGCTTCGCTGCACAATTATTGACGCAGAATCGTCACGCCGCCTCGGGCGTGTCGAACAGCCCGCGCCGGCGCAGCAGCGCGTCAGCCTCCGGCTTGCGGCCACGGAACGCGACATAGGCTTCGTCCGGCTCACGCGAGCCTCCCGACGAATAGATGTCGTCGTGCAACCGCTTGGCCACTGCCGGATCGAAGATGTCGCCCGCGTCCTCGAACGCACCGAACGCATCGGCGTCCATCACTTCGGACCACATGTAGCTGTAGTAGCCCGCGGCATAGTGATCGCCGGAGAAGATGTGACCGAACTGCGTCGGCCGATGCCGCAGCACGATTTCCGCCGGCATGCCGATTTTCTCAAGTTCCTTGCGCTCGAAGGCAGCGACGTCGCGGCTGTTCGCGGCCGGCTGGGTATGGAATTCGAGATCCAGCAGCGCCGAGGAGACGAACTCGACGGTGGCAAAGCCCTGATTGAATTTGCGCGCGGCGAGGAAGCGTTGCAGCAGTTCGTCCGGCAACGGCTCGCCGGTCTGATGATGCCGCGCGAACTGGCGCAGCACCTGCGGCTGCTCCTGCCAGTGCTCGTAAAGCTGCGAGGGCAGTTCGACGAAGTCGGTGAACACGCTGGTGCCGGACAGCGACGGATAGGTCACGTTCGACAACATGCCGTGCAGGCCGTGGCCGAATTCATGGAACAGGGTCCGCGCATCGTCCGGCGACAGTAGCGCCGGCTGGCCCTCGGCCCCCTTGGCGAAATTCATCACGTTGATGATGAGCGGCGACACCTCGCCGTCGAGCGTCTGCTGGTCGCGCAGCGACGTCATCCACGCGCCGGAGCGCTTCGACGGGCGGGCGAAGTAGTCGCCGTAGAACAGCGCCTTGTGCTTGCCGCTCGCATCGGTGACGTCCCAGACGCGGACGTCGGGATGCCACACCGGGATGTCCTTGCGCTCGGTGAAGCGGACGCCGAACAGCCGCGTCGCGCAGTCGAACGCGGCGGCGATCATGTTCTCCAATGCGAGATAGGGCTTGATCGTGGCGTCATCGAAATTGGCGCGCTGCCGCCGCAGCTTCTCGGCGTAGTATCGCCAGTCCCACGGCGCGAGGGTGAAATTGCCGCCCTCCTCCGCGATCAAGGCCTGCAGCGCATCGCGATCCGCCAGCGCCCGTTCGCGCGCCGGCCGCCACACCCGCTCCAGCAGGTCGCGAACCGCCTGCGGCGTCCGCGCCATGGAATCCTCCAGGCGATAGGCGGCAAAGGTCGGATAGCCGAGCAGCCGCGCGCTTTCCTGGCGCAGCGTCAGGATCTCGACGATAGTCGCATTGTTGTCGTTAGCGTTGCCGTTGTCGCCGCGCGCGGTGAAGGCCTTGAACACCTTCTCGCGCAGATCGCGGCGGCTGGAATCCTTCAGGAACGGCTCCACCGACGACCGCGACAGCGTGACGATGGCCTTGCCCGCCATGCCGCGCTCGGCAGCCGCAGCTTCCGCGGCGGCGATGAAGCTCTCCGGCAGGCCGTCGCGATCCTCCCCGCCAAGCTCGAGGAACCAGGCCTGCTCGTCGCCCAGCAGATGATGGCTGAACGTGGTGCCGAGCTGCGCCAGCCGCTCGTTGATATCCGCCATGCGCTTCTTGGCCGCCTCGTCGAGGCCCGCGCCGGCGCGATGGAAACGGGTGTAGGTCCGCTCCAGCAGCCGGAGCTGCTCCGGCGTGAGACCGAGACCGGTGCGGTTCTCGTGCAGCTTGGCGATGCGGCCGAACAGCACCGCGTTCATCAGGATCGGATTCCAGTGCCGAGCCTGACGCAGCGACACTTCGCTGTCGATCGCCAGCAGCTCCGGGCTCGAATGCGCCGAGACCAGATCGTAGAACACCGCCGACACCTTGCTGAGCAGCTTGCCGGAGCGCTCCAGCGCCACGATAGTGTTGGCGAAGTCGGGCTCCGCCGGATCCTGGGTGATCGCCGCGACCTCGGCGGCATGGTCGGCAAAGGCCTGCTCGAAGGCCGGCAGGAAGTGTTCGGGAGCGATGCGGTCGAACGGCGGCGTCTCGAGCGGCGTCCGCCACGCCTCTAGCAGTGGGTTCTCGGCGTTGGCAGTTGCGGCAACCCCGTCGATCGCGTCCGGCATCACAATTCCTGATTCTGCGCTGTTTTGTTCCATTCCATATAACACGCCATGCGGCTTTTTTGGGCCTTTAGCGCTTGATACAAACCGCGTTTTCGGAGAGATTGCGGCCCGCAACAGGATGCCATCATGAGCACTTCGTCCACCACCCCGGGCCGCCGCGAGATCGCCTGGCCCAGCGTCATCACCGTCATCTCGGCCGCCATTCTGATTGGCGCCGAAGTGTTCGGCGCCGCTTTCGCGGGCGGCTGGGCGCTGGCGATCCTGTTCGGCCTCGACGAGCTCGCCGCACACATCCTGCAGGCGGTGCTGTTCGGATTGGGCGTGCTGATCATGATCGGCTTCGTCCGCGGCGCGCAGCGTGTCGAGCCGTTCACGCGTCGCGTCTGACGTCGCCCGCGACAACATCGCACGCGCTCCTGCACGATGCGACTTACGCCTGTGCCGCAGTGACTTTTCGTTAACGAAAATAAACATCCATTCATCTTCGCTGCGCGAAGTGCGGCGCAAATGCATCAGCAGCTTGGCGACTTGGGGAAATTTGCCGCGGGCCCCAAAAAAATCTTGCGAAGCCTGACCAAAACACTTATTTCCGCTTTTGCCCAATTTCGCACGTGCCTGTGGTCGTGTGTCAGTCGGTGGGTATCCGGACAAGAGGCCGGACAGCCGCCAAGGGATGAAGAAGCCGAGGGTCGCTTACAGTCGATGAGACTTTAAGAGGCCAGCATCTCTCTCAAGAGATGCCGTTGAAGGCGACTTCGCTCCTTGCAACCGTGACTGGCAGCCGGAGGCGAACCGGCGCACCCCGCTCTCAACGGGGGACGCGACTTAAAGCAACGACGGATCGGGCTTTTTTGGTCTCTACCGGCATTCCACCGCCGGCGCGGGCTACTGAAAAGGCTTGTCCTTCATTGCCAGGTGTGCGGGCGGGAATTTCCCAACCAATCCACGGCAGCACAGTTCGGTACTGAGTTCGAGGCTTTGTCGCGTCTCCATCGTGCGACTTGGCCGCGCGCTTACGTCCGAAAATCTTTTTTTGGACGGTCCGTCGCTGGGCCGTTTGGGAGCGTGCTATGACCGAACGCATTCAGGAATTCCTGCGCAACCGCCGTCGCGACGGCCTCGACACCGAGCCGTGCCTCGTCGTCGACCTCGAAGTCGTGCGCGACAACTACCAGACCTTTGCCAAGGCGCTGCCGGACTCGCGCGTGTTCTATGCCGTGAAGGCCAACCCGGCGCCGGAAGTGCTGACGCTGCTGGCGTCGCTCGGCTCGTGCTTCGACACCGCGACGGTTGCCGAAATCGAAATGGCGCTGGCCGCCGGTGCGACGCCCGAGCGCGTCTCCTATGGCAACACCATCAAGAAGGAGCGCGACATCGCGCGCGCCTATGCGCTGGGCATTCGGCTGTTCGCGGTCGACTGCACCGCCGAGGTCGAGAAGATCGCCCGCGCCGCCCCCGGCGCCAAGGTGTTCTGCCGTATTCTCTATGACTGCGCCGGCGCCGAATGGCCGCTGTCGCGCAAGTTCGGTTGCGACCCGGAAATGGCGGTCGACGTGCTCGACCACGCCAAGCGCCTGGGCCTGGAGCCGTGCGGCATCTCGTTCCACGTTGGTTCGCAGCAGCGCAAGGTGAAGGCGTGGGACCGCGCGCTGGCGATGGCCGCGACGGTGTTCCGCGACTGCGCCGAGCGCGGCATCAACCTGTCGATGGTGAACATGGGCGGCGGCTTCCCGACCAAGTACCTGAAGGACGTGCCGCCGGTCGTGCAGTACGGCCGCTCGATCTTCCGTGCGCTGCGCAAGCACTTCGGCAACCAGATCCCGGAAACCATCATCGAGCCGGGCCGCGGCATGGTGGGCAATGCGGGGATCATCGAAACCGAAGTGGTGCTGATCTCGAAGAAGAGCGACGACGAAGAGAACCGCTGGGTCTACCTCGACATCGGCAAGTTCGGGGGTCTCGCCGAGACGATGGACGAGTCGATCCGTTATGCGATCAAGACGCCGCATGACGGTGCGGAGATGACGCCGTGCATCCTCGCCGGCCCGACCTGCGACTCGGCCGACGTGCTGTACGAGAAGGTGCCGTATCCGCTCCCCGTGACGCTCGAGATCGGCGACAAGCTGCTGATCGAAGGCACCGGCGCCTATACGTCGACCTACTCGTCGGTGGCCTTCAACGGCATCCCGCCGCTGAAGACCTACCACATCTAAGGTCGCGTCTTCTCACCTCTCCCGCTTGCAGGGGGAGGGAGCAAAGTAACCGGAAGCCGGTTCGCCGGCTTCCATCCCGTCACAGTCGAATTGCTGACAACACTCCGGGCACTGTTGCCGCGGGAGTGGGGACTGACGTGCCATGACCGCTGTTTGGAAATCGATCGCTACGCCCCTCGCCGATGCCGCTCCGTTCGCGATCCGTGCGGAGCGGGCTTCGGACGTTGTTGCGCGTGAAGCGCTGCTGGATGCGAGCTTCGGCGAAGGCCGCCATGCGCGCACCTGCCAGCGCCTGCGCGACGGTCGCGCGCCTGCCGAAGGCCTCGCCTTCTCGGCCGTGCACAAGGGCAAGCTGGTCGGTACCGTGCGGTTGTGGCACGTCAGCGCCGGTGGCATTCCGGCGCTGGTGCTCGGCCCGCTGGCGGTGGACGCCTCCTGCCGCAAGCTCGGAATCGGCGCGGCACTGATGCAACACGCTTTGGCATCCGCAAAAGCACGCGGCCATGGCGCCGTGATCCTGCGCGGCGATGCAGCCTACTACGCCCGCTTCGGCTTTTCCGCGGAGCAGACCGGCGGACTCGCCTTGCCCGGCCCGTTCGAGCCCGAGCGGCTGCTGGCGGTCGAGCTGCGCGACGGCGCGCTGGACAGTGCTGCGGGCATGATCGTCGCGACCGGCGCCAAAGCGCGGCGTCCGCGCCGCGCGAGCAAGGCCGCCTCACGCCTGCACAAAGCGGCTTGATTCACCCGCCGGGACGCGGCATTGCGAGTATTCAACAACGAGGTTTTGCCATGTCGCGCCGCCTGATTTCCACCGGATCGCCGTTCGAGAAGACCGCGGGCTACAGCCGCGCCGTCGTCGACGGCGATTTCGTTTTCGTCTCCGGCACCACCGGCTACGACTACACCACGATGAGCCTGCCGGAAGATGTCGCTGCGCAGGCGCGCAACTGCTTCAAGACCATCGACGGCGTGCTCAAGCAGGCCGGCTTCGCGATGGCCGATATCGTGCGTGCGACCTACTACATCACCAACGCGGCCGATGCCGACGCGGTGTTTGCAGTTTGCGGCGAACATCTCGGCGAGATTCGGCCGGCCGCAACGCTTCTGGTCGTCGCCGGGCTCTACAAACCGGAAATGAAGATCGAAATCGAGGTCACGGCGAAGCGCAGCGCCAACTGATCGCGCCAAGATGTCGCAGTCCGCGCGTTGACTTCCGCGCGGACCGACCTACTTTAAGGACATCATGACGAACGTCTGCACCAACCGTTTGCTGTTGCGCGCCGGTCACCTTATCGCAGGAAGGTGACCCGGGCGGACGCGCGTGTGCGCCGTCCCGGGTATACGTTCGCTTTTCAATCTCATTCCATCAACAAATCTCTCCGCTTCGTATGACGTGCCCGAGCGATCTCAATCGCGACGTGCGGCCATGCGACTTTCTGTTTGATTGAGCCCGCTTTCTCAACAGTGCCGATCGAGCGGCCAACCCACGGTGAAGGACATGGACCACGATTTGCAGACCCGGCTTCCCAGCATCGCCATTAGCACGCGCGATATCGAACGCTTGCGGCATCTCGCCGAAGCCGCCACGGAACGCTATCCGGCGACGGCCGAGTTCCTGGCACGCGAAATCGATCGCGCCGAAATTCGCGAGAGCGATCATCCGATGCACGGCATCGTCGCCATGGACTCCGAAGTGACGTTCCGCGACGACATCAGCGGCCAGGCACGCACCGTTACGCTGGTGTTCCCGGAGGCAGCCGACGTCGATGCCGGCAGGATTTCGATCCTGACGCCGATCGGCGCGGCGCTGATCGGCCTTTCCGCCGGGCAGACCATCGAATTCCAGACGCCGGCCGGCGGCTGGCGTTCGTTGACCGTCATCAAGGTCAACTGAACGACGACTGTCGCGGCGGCGCCGGCGCTCTCAGCCGGACCGCCGCAACAGAACCAACTCTTACCATCGTGCGCGCGCCGCGAGCCGGTTTCAGGACCGGATTGTGAAGGCGGCATGACAGCACCGCCACCGCGAGAACGCCGTCTGCGGCCTTGATTTTCGCCGCTATTTGTCGTTTTCAACACCTCAAGCGCGCCACTACGGCGACCTACCAACCACATCATCCGGAGAATGTTTAGATGCCGTCACCCGCCTGGCCCGTGCACGCGCGCATCACCGGCCCGATTGTCATGGTCGGCTTCGGCTCCATCGGCAAAGGTACGCTGCCGCTGATCGAGCGGCATTTCGACTACGACAAGTCGCGCGTCACCGTGATCGATCCGAAGGACGAAGGCCGCAAGGCGCATTGCGAGAAGCACAATGTGCGCTTCATCCAGCAGGGCCTGACCAAGGACAACTACCGCGACCTGCTGACACCTCTGCTCACCGAAGGCGGCGGCCAAGGCTTCTGTGTCAACGTCTCGGTCGATACCGGCTCCGCCGACATCATGGAGCTCTGCAACGAACTCGGCGCGCTTTATATCGACACCGTCAACGAACCTTGGCTCGGCTTCTATTTCGATGCATCGAAGGGGCCGGAAGCGCGCTCCAACTACGCGCTGCGCGAGAACACGCTGGCCGCCAAGAAGGCCCGCCCCGCGGGCTCGACGACGGCCGTCTCCTGCTGCGGCGCCAACCCCGGCATGGTCTCGTTCTTCGTCAAGCAAGCGCTGCTGAATGTCGCCGCCGACCTCAAGCTCAATGCTCCGAGGCCGAAGACCAGGGCCGAATGGGCGGACCTGATGCGCCAGGCCGGCGTCAAGGGCATCCACATTGCCGAACGCGACACCCAGCGCGCGAAGAAGCCGAAAGAGCCGGACGTCTTCGTCAACACCTGGTCGGTGGAGGGCTTCATATCCGAAGGCGTGCAGCCATCCGAGCTCGGCTGGGGCACCCACGAAAAGTGGATGCCGGCAAATGCCCACACCCACGAGGCGGGATGCGGCGCGGCGATCTATCTGATGCAACCCGGCGCCGACACGCGGGTGCGCACCTGGTGCCCGACCCGTGGCGCGCAATACGGCTTCCTCGTCACCCACAACGAATCGATTTCGATTTCCGACTATTTCACGGTGCGCGACGCGTCGGGCACCGCGATCTATCGGCCGACGTGCCATTACGCCTATCACCCCGCGGATGATGCGGTGCTCTCGCTGCACGAAATGTTCGGACGCGCCGCCAGAGCGCAGGAGAAGCATCACATCCTCGATGAGAACGAGATCGTCGATGGCATCGACGAACTCGGCGTGCTGCTCTATGGCCACGACAACAATGCCTACTGGTTCGGGTCGCAGCTCTCCATCGATGAGACGCGGAAACTCGCGCCCTATCAGAACGCCACCGGCTTGCAGGTAACGTCGGCCCTGATCGCCGGCATGGTGTGGGCGTTGGAAAACCCGAACGAAGGCATCGTCGAAACCGACGAGATGGATTTCGATCGGCTGCTGGAAATCCAGCTGCCCTATCTCGGACCGGTGAAGGGCTACTACACCGACTGGACGCCGCTGACGGATCGTCCGGGCCTGTTCCCGGAAGACCTCGACACCAGCGATCCGTGGCAGTTCAAGAACGTGCTGGTGCGCTGACGCCGCTCGTGTGTGCCCGGCCTGAATCAAAGCGCGTTCCGTCATCCTGAGGTGCGAGCAAAGCAAACCTCGAAGGGTGACGGCCTCCGCTTCCGGCTGACTGATCCGCTGCTCCGGCTTATTTCTCTCTGATCGGTGGAGCTGCCTTCTCCGCCGGCGCAGGCGGCAATGCTGGCTCCGCGCCGCTCTCGCGTGCCTTCGCATCCGGGCGCGCGGGCTCCGGAGCGGGCGTGGTGGGCCGCGTGCCGCCGGGCTTGGCTTCCGCGGGAGTATCTCCCTTGGCCGTGTCGGCAGGCGCGGTCTGCGACTGCGCGAATTGCGATGAATGCGCCGAACTCACCCGCCCGCTGGCGGAGAGCTGCATCAGCGACAGTCCCGACACCGCCAGACCGCTGGCGATAATCGCCGCAGCAACCCAGAAGTCGGTTCGTACCGCGCGCTTTTGCTGATCCGTCGACATGGTTCACCTCCTCCGGTGAACCAACGGCACGCGCTGCGCATCGTTCCCGTCATGGGCAGGACCCATGACGGCGCAATTCCTGGTGATGGGTGGAACCGTGCCACGCACATGGCTTGGAGATTCATCGCGCGCGAGCGCGGCATCAGTCCTGCGTGCTGACGTCCCAGGTTGCGTGCCGCACCCCCGGCTGCCGCTCCAGATCCGACGCCACGACATCGAGTTCCCGCGCCTCGACGGCGGTACTCACCAGCGTCGCGACGATCTCGACGCTGTCGTCGGACCGTTCGATCACCTCGACATCCTTGACCGGATAGTGCGACGCTTCCAGTTTCTCGACCAGCATGTCGCGCATATCCGCCAGCGCATCGGCATCGACGGTGAGCCTGAACTGATAGGTCGCCTCGGTGCTGCGTTCATCGAGCGGCGCGCGTTCGATGGCGTTGACCAGCGGCCGCAGCAGCGTGTTGCCGGCGAGCACGAACAGCGTCAGCAACCCGGCCTGCGCGATCATGTCGGCACCCGCGCAGCAGCCGACCGCCGCCGATCCCCACAAGGTCGCGGCCGTATTCAGGCCGCGCACATTCATGCCTTCCTTCATGATGGCGCCGGCGCCGAGAAAGCCGATGCCAGAAACCACATAGGCAATGATCCGCACCGCGCCGTCGGCGCCGGTCAGATGCATGCCGATATCGACGAATGCGGCCGCACTCACCGCGACGAGGACGTTGGTGCGCAGCCCCGCCGTGCGCAGCCGGTATTGGCGCTCGGCACCGATCAAGGTGCCGAACACGAACGCCGCCGTCAGGCTCACAAGCGTGTCGAGAAAATCGTAGGTCTGGAACGTGGTCAGAAAGCTCATCGCCCCCGGCCTCTCTACATCTCGAGCAGCCCCGCTTTGCCATCGCCTGCGGCGAAGGCCAGCAAGTTGCCTTTGGCATTCCAGCCCAGCGCCGTCACCGCTTCGTCGGTATTCTTGCGCACTAGGATTTCAGCGCCATCGGTCATCCGCACCAGCAGGATAGTGCCGTTGCTGTAACCGGCGGCGAGAATGTCTTCGCGCGGATGACAGGCGACCACCGTAACGCGAGCCTGCAGCGGCGCCAGCATCGCCGGCTCCTTGCCCATCGGGCCGTCCTTGCTACCGAACGGCCACAGGATCACGGTGTCGGCGCCCGACGTCGCTAGCAGCTTGCCGTTGGCGCTCCACGACATCGAGCGCACCCGCGCCGGATAACCGGTCATCCGCATGTGCTTGCCGTCGGCCAGACGCCAGCCGTGCAGCGCCGGCTCATGCATCGCGGTGACGAGGAACTTGTTGTCGGGGCTGAAGCTGACAGCGAGATGCGATCCCGCCCATTCCAACCCTTCCGGCGTCGCCGTCATGTTGGGAAACCACAACGTCACGCCGTTGTAATGCGCGATCGCCAGCCGCAATCCTTTCGGCGCGAAAGCCAGACCGCCGACAGTGGATTTCACCTCGTGCGACTTCTCCTCGCCCTTGGCGGTGCGGACGAACGCCGTCTTGCCCACCGACCACGCCACCGCGCCATCGCTGTTCAGCGCAACGTTGTCGATCCAGCGGTGCTTGGCATCGGTCGCCAGCGTGGTGACGTCGCCGTTCCCCGCGATCTGCATCAGCTTGCCGTCGTCGCCGCCGGTGACGATGCGCTTGCCGTCCGATGTCACGCAAAGCACGGCGCCATCGTGGATCGGCAGCCGCGTCGCCTCGCCTTCGCGTGCGGCGAAAGTCACGGCTTCTTCGGCGCCAACGAAGGCCGCGACGTCGCCGAGGAAATGAATAGCGGCAACCGCGCCGCCGATCTCCACCGGCAGCACACGATCTGTAACCGAAGCAATCGAGGCCGGATTTTCCGGCAATCCAAACGAACTCATCACGTCGTGACGCACTGCTCGAAGCCGTCGCGGATCGCCTGCTCGGGCAATTCGCGGCCGATGAACACCAGCCGGCTTTCGCGCGGCTCGCCGTCCTTCCAGGCGCGCTGATGCGTGCCCTCCAGCATCATGTGGACGCCCTGAAACACGTAACGGTCGTCGTCGCCGGTGAAAGCGAGGATGCCCTTGGAGCGCAGGATCTTCTGGCCCTCGGTGGCAACCAGTTGCTGCAGCCACGGCATGAACTTGGTCGGGTCGAGCGGCTTCGACGTGCGCAGCGACAGCGATTGCATGTCCTCGTCGTGATAATGCTTCATGCCATGCGCGTGGTCATGATCGTGGTGGTGATCATGATCGTGATGATGATGCTCGTGGGTGCAGTTCTCGTCGTGGCAATGCTCGTGGTCGTGATCGTGATGGTGGTGATCGTGATCGGATGCTTCGAGGAATTCCGGCTCGAGTTCGAGAATGCGGTCGAGATCGAACGCGCCGCGCTCCAGCACGTCGGCAATCGCCACCTGACAGCGCTGGGTCCGGTGCAGCTTGGCGTAGGGGTTGATGGCGCGGATGCGGCCCTCGACCTCGGCCAGTTCGGCCGGCGTCACCAGATCGGTCTTGTTCAGCACGATGACATCGGCGAAAGCGATCTGGTTCTTGGCTTCCGGCGCGTCCTTCAGGCGGTCGCTCAGCCACTTGGCATCGGCCACCGTCACCACCGCGTCGAGCCGCGCATTCTCCTGCACGTCCTCGTCGACGAAGAAGGTCTGCGCCACCGGCGCCGGGTCGGCGAGGCCGGTGGTCTCGACGATGATGGCGTCGAACTTGCCCTTGCGCTTCATCAGGCCGTCGAGGATGCGGACCAGGTCGCCGCGCACCGTGCAGCAGACGCAGCCGTTGTTCATTTCGAACACTTCCTCGTCGGCGCCGATGATCAGGTCGTTGTCGATGCCGATCTCGCCGAATTCGTTGACGATGACCGCATACTTCTTGCCGTGGTTCTCCGACAGGATGCGATTGAGCAGGGTGGTCTTGCCGGCACCGAGATAGCCGGTGAGAACGGTCACGGGGATTTTGGAAGCAGCAGTGGGTTCGGACATCATAACTCCGGCGGGAAGGAGCGCCGCCGCGGCAGGGGAGCCCCTGCCCTAGGATTTAAGCGCGCTCGACACCGCCCTTATATTGTGCCTGACCATATCAATGTAAGTGGGTGCATCGCCCTTTTCGCCGGTCAGGCTGTCGGAATACAGCGTGCCGCCGATCCGGGCGCCGGTCTCGGCCGCGATCCGCTCCACCAGCCGTGGATCGCTGATGTTTTCGAGAAACACCGCCGGAATGTTTTCCTTGCGGATTTGCCGGATAATGGTCGCGAGATCGCGCGCGCTCGGCTCGGATTCGGTCGAAACGCCCTGCGGCGCGACAAAAGCGATGCCATAGGCCGCCGCGAAATAGCCGAACGCCTCGTGGCTCGAGATCACCTTGCGCCGCTCCGGCGGGATTTGCGCCACCGCCTCGCGCACCTCGCGATCCAGCGCATCGAGCCGGGCCAGATACTGCTCGGCATTGCTGCGATAGGTCGCGGCCCCGTCCGGGTCGGCCGTCATCAGCGCGTCACGGATATTGCCGACATAGATTTTGGCGTTGGCGACCGACTGCCAGGCGTGCGGATCGGCCTCGGCATGATGGCCGCCGCCCGGCCTGAGCGGCGTAATCCCCGAGCTGGCAACCAGCGTCGTCGCGGTGCCACCGCTGGATTTGACCAGCCGCGGCAACCAGCCTTCGAGCCCGAGGCCGTTGACCACCACGAGCTTCGCCGCGGCGATCTTTTTCGCGTCCGAGGGCGACGGCGTATAGACGTGGGCATCGGCGCCGGGGCCGACCAGCGCCGTCACCTCGACACGGTCGCCTCCGACGTTGCGAACGAAATCCGCCAGGATCGAGAACGTCGCCACGACGTTGACTTTGTCGGACGCATAGGCCGGGCGCAGCGCGGTTGCCGCACAGGCCATCAAGGCAACCAGCAACGCACGACGATGCATCGGCATGGCGCGCGGCCTCAGGCTTCGAGGTGACGGCCGGGAAACAATTGCCGGACCAACCCGCTGACATTGCCGAACAGCACCGAGAACACATACAGCAACGCCGCGACAAGAATGATCGCCGGTCCCGACGGCACCTTGGTCTGGAACGACAGCACCAATCCCGCATAGCCCGAGACCATGGCGCTGGCGACCGCGATGGCGATCATGCCGCTGATATCGCGCGACCAGAACCGTGCGATGCCCGCGGGCAGGATCATCAACCCTACGGCCAGCAGCGTGCCGAGCGCATGGAAGCCGTTGACGAGGTTGACGACGACGAGCGCCAGAAACACCAGATGCGTCGGCGCGCCGGAGCGGCTGACGGTGCGCAGAAATACCGGATCGACGCATTCGATCACCAGCGGCCGATAGATCACCGCCATCACCAGCAGCGTGATCGTGGCGTTGAAGGCGATCACCAGTAGGGTCTGATCGTCGAGCGCGAGAATGTTGCCGAACAGCACATGCAGCAGGTCGATGTTGGTGCCGCGCATCGACACGATGGTGACGCCGAGCGCCAGCGACACCAGGTAGAACGTCGCCAGCGAGGCGTCTTCCTTGAGTTCTGTGGTGCGCGCGACGATGCCGGACAGGATCGCCACGGCGAAGCCCGCGATCAAACCGCCGAACGTCATCGCGAACAGGTTGAGTCCGGAAATCAGAAAGCCGATTGCCGCGCCGGGCAGAATGGCATGCGCCATGGCGTCGCCGACCAGGCTCATCCGCCGCAACATCAGGAACACGCCGATCGGCGCGCCGCCCAAGGCCAGCGCGATGATTCCGGCGAGCGCACGCCGCATGAATTCAAACTCGGTGAACGGTGAGATCAGAACGTCGTATAGCATGACGTCAGGCGGCCCGCGCCGGTGCATGGTCCGCAGCGCAGAGCGCCGCGCTATCGTCGAAGGCTTCGCACATCCGCCGCGCCACCAGCAGGTTGTCCGACGTCAGCACCTGCGCCGTCGCACCCCACGCCACCGGTTCGCGCGCCAACAGCACGGTTTCCGGGAAATTCGCCCGCACCAGATCCATGTCGTGCAAGGCCGCCAGCACGGTGCGCTGCTCGGCGTGCCAATGCTTCACCAGTTTGAGCAGGTCCGCGGAGGTCTTGGCATCGATGGCATTGAACGGTTCGTCGAGCACGATCAGCCGCGCGTCCTGCAACAGCACGCGCGCGAACAGCATGCGCTGCATCTGGCCGCCCGACAGCGTGCCGATGGTGCGCCGCTCGAAGCCGTTGAGGCCGACGGCGGCCAGCGCGGCGAGCACCTTGGCCTGCCGCTGCTTGCCGATGCCGCCGAACAGGCCGCTGCTGCGCCAGAGTCCGGTGGCGACGAAATCGAACACCGAGATCGGGAAGCTGCGGTCGATATCGACGCTCTGCGGCAAATAGGCGATATCGCGGGCGTCGAGCCCACCGAGCGAGATGCTGCCGGCCAGCGGCTTGAGCATGCCGACGATGCCGCGGAACAAGGTCGATTTTCCGGCGCCGTTGGGACCGACCAGCGCCACCAGCGCTCCGGGCGCCACCTCGCCGCTGAGATGATGCACGGCCGGATGGCGGTCGTAGCCCAACGTCACGTCGCGAAATGTCAGATGCGCACTCATGACGGCCTCATCGCGATCAGGACGATGGCCCACATCACCGCGCTGACCGCGACCGCCGCGCCGAGCCGTGTCACCAGCGACATGCGCAAAATCGACCACGGCGCATCCTGCGCCGGATGCGGCGCCAGCCCATGCGCGTGCCCGTCGCCGGGGCCATGGACGTGGCTATGGCTGTGGCCATGCGTGTGGGTGTGAGAGTGAGACAAGGACATCGGCCTGACATGTCGCGGGGACCATGATCCCGCCAGTCCGGCAATATAGATGTTATAATATAACGTTACAAGCAACCTTGAGGCACCGGAACGCTGCGGGCCGGCAAAAAGGCGGCACCGTGGGTGGTGCCGCCTCAATACCTTGAATTCAATCAGGAAAAGCGATCACGCCTTGCCGAACAGCTCGTCAACGTAGTCCCAGTTGACCAGGTGATCGACGAACGCCTTGAGATAGTCCGGACGGCGGTTGCGGTAGTCGATGTAGTAGGAGTGCTCCCAGACGTCGACGCCGAGGATCGGGGTCGCGCCATGCACCAGCGGGTTCTCGCCGTTCGGGGTCTTCGAGACCTCAAGCTTGCCGTTCTTGACCGAGAGCCAGGCCCAGCCCGAACCGAACTGGCCGGCACCGGCCGCGGCGAAGTCGGCCTTGAACTTCTCGAGGCCGCCGAGGTCTTCGTTGATCTTCTTTTCCAGACGGCCGGGCAGCTTGCTGCCGCCGCCATTCGGCTTCATCCAGTTCCAGAAATGCAGATGGTTGTAGTGCTGGCCGGCGTTGTTGAACAGCGCCTGGTTCTTGCCGAACGAGCCCTTGACGATCTCCTCAAGCGACTTGTTCTCGAATTCGGTGCCTTTCAGCAGGTTGTTGCCGTTAGTGACATAGGCCTGATGATGCTTGTCGTGGTGGAATTCCAGCGTTTCCTTCGACATGTGCGGGGCAAGCGCATCGTAGGCATACGGCAAATCGGGAAGCTTGAAGGTCATGATGTCTGTCCGGACTAGTGGGAGATAACTGTCTAACGGGACCCCTTATATAAGGTTCCATCGCGAAAAACAGTCCAATGCGGCCCGTGCCGGGCCGCGCCGGACGTCAGTTGCAAACCTCGGTCTGGTACGGCCCGCGGGAATCGGCGGCGCGGCAACCCCGGCTCACCGGGCGGCAGCCGTGATCGTCGCAGATCATCTGCCCGGACTGCGACGCAGCCGCGGGCTGCCGAGGCGGTGCCTGACGCCGGGTGCGCGGGTCCTCGCCGCGCTCCATGGGCTGGGTGCGGGCGCGCCGCTCGCTACGGCGGCAGACGTTGTCGTCGTCGCGCGCGAAGCCCGGCTTGCAGGCGACGGCCACGCAGGTCTCGCCGACGGCCTTGGTGCCGCTCTCGCACACCAGCGGACAGATGCGGCCACGCTTGCCGCGCACCGCGTCGAGCGCATCCAGACTCGCCACCTTCACCTCGAAGCGGGTGCCCGCACTGCGATTGAACGACGTCAGCGCGCGCTGCGATGACGCGCCCCAGATGCCGTCGATCTCGCCCGTCTGGCAACCGACGCGCTTCAGCTCGACCTGCAGCAAGCGCGGCAGCTCGGTATCTGCCGGCTTGCTCGCCCGAGGCGCGGCGTCGGCTGCCGGAGGCAGCGCCGCCAACGTCTGCGCGGGCGCCTTCGCCGCATTGTCGGTTGCCGGTGCGGCGGTTTCGGCAGCCGCCTTCGCCGGCATCGCCTCCCGGCCGCGCTCGCCCGCCAACTTGTTTCGCTGCGCCTTGGCGAGGTCGCTGTAGAAGCCGGTGGGGTAGGCCGCCACGAAGGAATCCCATGCCTCGCGGGTGCCGACCTTCTCGGCCAGTTCGTAATCCTGACGCACGTCCGCGGCGGTCTTGCCGCGGGGTCCGCTCGCAGCAACCGGCAGCGCGACCAGCGCGACATCGTTGCCGCCGAGCGAGCCGTACACGAACGGCTCCTGGCGATTGCCGGTCGCCGCCATGACATCGTCGCGCACCAGACCGAACGCCTTGCGCACTTCGAGACCCGGCGTGGTCAGGTGCTTCAGCAGCGCGACGGTGAACGGACTGTTCCTGCTGTCGCCATCGGACGCTGTCGAGCCGCCTTTCGCCGCGAAAGCCACCAGCGTATTCGGCTGGTTCGGTTCAACGCCGGCGAGGCCGCGGCCCAGCGAGCGCGACGCCACCGTGCGCTTCATCTTCCTGGCGAACGGATTGTCGCGGCAGGCATCGAGAATGACCAGCCGCAACTGCTTGGCGGGTTCGACCGCCTGCAGGATGCGTTCGAGCGCGATAGCCTCGTCGTAAGCGTCGGTGTCCCGCTCGATGGTGGCATCGACCGGGATCAGATAGTTGGTGCCGTCGACCTCGATGCCATGCCCCGCATAGTAAATCACCGCGATATCGGCATCGCGCGATTTATCGGAAAATTCGCGTAAAGCCCGCCGCATTTCGGCGTTGGTCAGGTCGTCGCGCAGGCCGACGACATCGAACGTCGCCTTCTTGAACATGTCGGCGACGGCTGCGGCATCGTTGACCGGATTGGAAAGCCGCGCGACGTTTTGATAGGCGGAGTTGCCGATCACCAGCGCGACGCGCTTGGCCGCCAGCGCCTGCTGTCCGCCCCCGCACAGGATGCAAAGTACAAAAAGGAAAATGCCCAGCGCGCGCATGGTTTGCCTCGTCGTCACCGCGAAATCGTATCACATTGAACGGCGCCGGACGAAGCGCCGTCTGTGATACGGATCACGCCGCGCGAGGCACCGCGCCGTCGATCGCGCCCTGCGCCGCCGGCGGACGCACATTCATCAGCATCTGGAACGCGCCGGCGATCAGGCCGATGATTACCGCCGCGCGCCACGCCATGTCGTAGCTGCCGAGGTGATCGTAGATCAGGCCGCCGCCCCAGGCGCCGAGGAACGAGCCCGCCTGGTGACTGAGGAAGGCGATACCGGTCAGCGTCGCCATGAAGCGCAGGCCGAACAGTTGCGCCACCAGGCCGTTGACTAGCGGCACGACGCCGAGCCAGAGCGACCCCATGACGGCCGCGAACACCAATGTCGTCGTCGGCGTCGCCGGGAACCAGAAATAGGCGGCGATGGTGACCGAGCGAACGATATAGATGCCGCCGAGCAGCAATTGCTTCGGGTAGCGGCCGCCGAGCCAGCCGAAGGTGTAAGAGCCGATGACGTTGAACAGGCCGATCATCGCCAGCGCTTCGGCGCCCAGCGACGGATCGAGGCCGCAGACTTCGAGGTAGGTCGGCAGATGCGTGGTGATGAACACCAGTTGCAGTCCGCAGACGAAGAACGCGATCGACATCACCATGAAACCGGAATGCCCGAGCGCCGTTTGCACCACCGTGCCGAGCGGCTGCGAGGTGTCGTCCGCCTTGTCGATGTCGATCTTGTCGGCACGGCCGGCCATGAAGGCCGACGGCAGCATGACCGCGACGAGACCGAGGAAGCCGATCAGCGCCACCTGCCAGCCCGCGCGGGTGATCAGCGTTTGCGCCAGCGGCGACGCCAGCACCAGACCGAGCGATCCCGCCGCCGACACCGCGCCCATCGCGAGGCTGCGCTTGGCGACCGAGACGACGCGCGACGTCACCGTCATGGTCATGCTCGACGCCGTGCACGACAGCGCGAGGCCGACGCAGAAGCCCGCGCCGAGCGTGAACACCAGCGCCGACGTCGCGATCATCATCAGCACCAGACCGGCGGCGTAGACGAATACGCCCGCAACCATGACGAAGCGCGACCCATAGCGGTCCGCCATCGCGCCAACCATCGGTTGCGTGACGCCCCAGACCACGTTCTGAATCGCCGTGGCCAGCGAGAAGTCCGCCGTGGTGATGCCGATGTCACGAATGACCGACGTCTGAAACAGGCCGAAGCTCTGCCGCATGCCCATCGCAAGGCTGAGCAGCACTGAGGCGCCGATCAGAATCGACCAGCGTTGGAAGGTACTCAATTGCGCTGCGGTCATCGCGAAGCCCTGGCAAAGAAAATTATTCTTCACATTGACATCGGAATCGAAATCTTGCCACCCATCCAACCGCCGAGAGGCAATGCGAATTTCGCGGGGCAACAAACCAAATCATGAGTATCGATATTGAGATTTTGACCGGGGCCACATCGTGGCCCATCGCGCGACCGCTGCTGCATGCCGTGTGGCCGGACAACGCTGCGGCCAGCGGACCGGCCTTCGCCGCTGCCGATCTGCGCGTGCTGTTGGAAGATGAAACCGGCCTCGCCTGTCATGTCGGCATTCACTGGCGCGACGCGATGTGGAACGACCGCAAGATCCGGATCGGCGGAATCGGCGCCATCGCCACCCGCCCCGATTGCCGCCGCCGTGGCTATGCCAGCATCGCGCTCAACGCCGCCACGCAGACCCTGAAGGACGAGCGAGCGACGGATTTCGCGCTGCTGTTTTGCGAGCCGCAACAGGCCGCCTTCTTTCAGGAACGTCGCTGGCGGGCCTTCACGGGCGAAATCCGCACGCCGGCACCCGGCAGCGGCCCCGGCACGCCCTACGTTTTCGACCTGCGCCGCGCGCCGCGCGAGGGCGTCATCGACCTATGCGGTTCGCCGTGGTGACCATGCGCAGGCAAGGCTGGCATCGGCGCGATTATCATATAATATGTCGATCATAATCTAATGCTGACGGTCGTCCGGCCGCTGGCCTCCTGATGTGGACGGCGACCATGAATGCTCCGGCCAACATTACAACTGGCAGCGTCGCCACCAACCAGTTGCTGACGGCGCCGATCCTGCCGACACTGTTGCGGCTGGCGCTGCCCAATACCATCGCCATGCTCGGCAGCGCGCTGGTTGCGGTGGCCGAGACCGCCTATATCGGCCGGCTGGGCATCGTGCCGCTGGCCGCCATCGCGCTGGCCTTCCCCTTCACCATGCTGATGCAGATGACTTCGGCGGGCGCCATGGGCGGCAGCGTGTCGTCGGCTATCAGCCGCGCGCTCGGCGCCGGCGATCGATCCCGCGCGGCGACGCTGGCGTGGCATGCGGCGATGATCGGCGTGATCGGCGGCATCGTCTTCACGCTGGCGATGTGGCTGTTCGGCCGCTCGTTCTTTGCGTGGCTCGGCGGCCGTGGCGCGGTGCTCGAGGAAGCCTGCGCCTATGCCGACGTGCTGTTTGCCGGCGCCATCTCGATCTGGCTGGTGAACACGCTGGCGTCGATCGTGCGCGGCACCGGCGACATGAGAGTACCGTCGGCAACGCTGCTCACGGTGGCGCTGCTGCAAGTCGTCATCGGCGGCACGCTCGGCCTGGGCCTTGGCGGCGTCCCGCAATTCGGCATGCGTGGCGTCGCGGCGGGACAGGCGATCGCCTACACGCTGGGGACCGCGTTTCTGATCTGGTATCTGATGAACGGCCGCAGCCGGCTCGACCTGCAGACATCCAAATTTGCGATTCAGCGCGACATGTTTTTCGACATCCTGAGAGTCGGCGCGATCGCCAGTTTCTCGCCGCTGCAAACGGTGCTGACCATTCTGGTGTTCACCAGCATCGTCGCGAGTTTCGGCACCGAAGCGCTGGCGGGCTACGGCATCGGCGCGCGACTCGAGTTTCTGCTGATTCCCATCGCGTTCGCATTCGGCATCGCATCGACGCCGATGGTCGGCATGGCCATCGGCGCCGGCTTGGTGTCGCGCGCGCGTCGCGTGGCATGGACTACCGGCGCTGCGGCAGCGCTGACGGTCGGCCTGCTCGGCGTCATCGTCGCGATCAAGCCGACGCTGTGGATATCGCTGTTCACCACCGATCCCGGTGTCAGCGCCGCAGCATCGTCCTATTTCGCCTGGGCCGGGCCGGCATTCGGCTTCTTCGGGTTAGGCGTTGCGCTGTATTTTTCCGCACAGGGCGCGGCCAGGGTCGGTGGTCCGGTGCTGGCGTCGACGCTGCGCCTGCTGATGGTCGGTATCGGCGGCTGGTGGCTCGCCGCCATGCACGCGCCGGCGTGGGCCCTGTTCGCGCTGGTGGGCGCAGCCATGGTGGCGTTCGGTCTCGGAACCGCTGCAGCGGTATGTTTCACCCGTTGGGGAACATGAGCATTCGGCACAAAGTTGCTTGCCGAATCTTGTGACACGCGCGCTTTCGTCACAGCTGCGTCGTCAATTTCAACTGGATTCGCTCGATCGATTCCGGCTGCGGACCGCCATATCCAGCAACGATTATTTTACGATATTCGCCGCGTCAAACCGGCACAGCCAAATTCGGCTCACTCGGCATTGCACAAGTTTGCCTTTTTTGTAATGCAACACCGATTCATCCGGAGGTCTTGATGAAACTTCACGCGCGTTTGGCTTTAATCGTTTTGACGTTATGTAGCGGTTCGGTGGGCGCAATGGCGCAAAGCGGCGATCCATCGGGACTCTGGATAACGCAGGCCGGCGATGCCAAGGTGCGCGTCAGCCGGTGCGGCGAAGGCATTTGCGGCGTCGTCGTTTCACTGCGCGAGCCGACCAATCCCGCGACCGGCACGCCGTTCGTCGACGACAAGAATCCGAATCCGGCATTGCGGCGGCGGCCGATCGTCGGGTTGCCGCTGTTCAGCAATATGCGGCCGGCCGGCCACGGCCGATGGGCAGGACATATCTACAATGCCGACGATGGCGGCACATACGACAGCGACATCTCGATTGCCGGGCCGGATACGTTGCGCGTCAACGGCTGCGTCGGCGCGCTCTGCGGCGGCGAGAACTGGACCCGCGCCAAACGCTGATTCGATCGTACCGGTTTGCGCTAGCCCAGCGTAGCTTTCAGCGCCGTGGCTGCGGACGCATAGCCGCCGCGCGCGCCATCGATGAAATGCACGTGATCGTTCCGCATCGCTGACGGCGTGAAGCAGGTCATCATCGCCGCGTCCTGACGATGCAATCCGAAACGCACGACGTTCGCAGCCGCCGCGGCGGCGAGCCGATCTTCGATGTCCTGCGCCAGTTCCGGCGTGCAATCGAGGATCATGCGCAGGCCGTCGTCATATTTGCGGAAGTCGGAATTCTCGACCGCCTGCGCGATGTAAGCGGCCGGAATGAATCCGCCGACGCGAATGCGGAGCCGCATGATCAGAAAGACGCCCAACGTCCGGGCGATCACCGATGCCCGTTTGAGCAGCAGCGATCCTCCGCGCCGCGCCCGCGCTTCAAAATCGAGTCCGGCTGGCGGCCAATGCAACGGCGGGCCACTCAATGGCACCGGCCGCCCCGCATCGGGGCTGCGCTCGATCGAGGTGACGATGTCTTCGATCACGCGCCGGAATGCGGCGGGATCGGCACCGCTGGCCGGTACGATCAGCATCGCCAGTATGACGCCGCGCACCGCCGGAATTTCGGAAAATCGACAAGACAGTCCGCTGAGGTCCGGCTGCGTGCCCGGCGGCGCGGGTGCAACGGCAAACTCGCCGCGCTTCATCGCGGCTTCCGCCCAGCCCAGCCCGCCGCCGGAGAACATCGCATAGGCGACATTGGGCGACGGTCCAAAGCGCGCCACGCGCACGTCTAGTCCCCGCGCCCGCACCTCGCTCACCGGCACCAGCGCAACGCGCATGACGAGATCGAGGTCGTCGCGCACCCAAGTCGCGGTGGCAGCCAGAGCCTCGCGCGCGCGGCCGATATCCTCAGGCGCCACGGCAAAGCTCGCGCCGTCGCCGCCGAACACGAAGGGAAATTCGCGATCCTCCAACGCATTGGTCACCGCCGCGATCACCGCGGCACCGGCCATGTTGACCGCCTTGTAGCGCTGTGCCGCGATGGCCTTAGTGGACTCGACGATGTCGGACACGCCGATCACCCAATCGTCGGGCAGCGGCGAATAGAGCGTAGGCTCCATCAAGTTGCCGAAACCGCGAAAAATCGGGATGCCGGCGTAGAACGGGCGGCTGCCTGTCGGTGCGCTCATGCCGCGAATGTTATCGCGGCTGGCGAAAGCTTCAACTTGGGCCCCGATACCGCAAGCTCAGCTCTGAAAAGCAAAAACCCCGGCCATACATAGGGACCGGGGTTTTCACACGACTTGGTTGCGGGGATAGGATTTGAACCTATGACCTTCAGGTTATGAGCCGCGACATATTCGGAATAAAAATCAACAAAATCAACCAAGGTTCGCCCTCCGTGTGACACTAGTGTGCCGCGAAAATCGTTTGCGGCGAAGCGTCCAATAAAAGCAGCAGCCGCTGCGGACGAGTCCTTCTGGTAAACGAGGCGCTGACAGGGAGCCACCTTTGGCGACAACCAGCCCAAGTTAGGAGTTTATCCATTTGCCAGATCCTTCGCGATGGAATCCATCGCTTCTTGTGATCCTCAGATTTGAAGAGATGACCATAGCGGTCCATCGTGACCGCAAGACTGCTATGGCCCGCAAAGGTCTGGACGGTCTTTGGCCGCAGGTCTGCTTCAATCCAGACTGAGATTCCGTAATGGCGGAGAGTATGCCAAGTGAACCGTTCAACTTTCGGAAAACATCTTTCGTCAAGCGTGATCGGGCAGATGCGACATATTGCTCACTTAGGTTCTCAGGGCGCTCGACCTGTGTCAGCGCAAGCGTCGGATTCCCTTACACGACCCATGTTGGTCAGTACGGAGTGAACTGTGAGGCAACCCCAACTAAACGCAGGTTATAAAGTAACGGCATCTACTTCGGCGCACCGGTCGGCCACAGTTAGGATGCCTTGTTCTCCGGTTTGAGGAGAATATCGCGCAGTTTGAACCGGATAATCTTGCCCGAACCTGTCCGAGGAATCTCATCGACGAAGTGTACCGAGAACGGCACCTTATAGGCCGACAGCCGCCCCTTGCAGTGATCGAGAATTTGTTGTGCGCCAATGTCGCGGTCGCGATGCTTGACGACAAACAACGCCGGCACTTCGCCGAGATGTTGGTGCGGAAGGCCCACCACTGCATTGTCGACAATACCATCGATGATGCTGACGACTTCTTCGATTTCGGCCGGTGCAATGTTCTGACCGCCACGAATGATGAGTTCCTTTAGACGGCCTGTAATCGTCAGGAAGCCGTTCTCGTCGCTCTTGGCCAGATCACCGGTATGATACCAGCCGTCACGAAGTGCCTTGGCGGTTTCATCCGGCTTGTTATGGTATCCGATCATCACATTCGGACCGCGAACGATCAACTCGCCTTCACTGCCGATCGGCACGTCTTTCCCGGTAGCCGCATCAACAATTCGGACAGCGAGACCCGGCACTGGCAGGCCGCAAGACCCCAACACCCGTCCACCTGACGGCCAGTTCATGGTGACCATCGTTGCGGTTTCGGTAATGCCATAACCGTCGAGCAACTTGATGCCGAAATGCGCTTCGAATTCCCGATTCAGCGTTGCCGGCATGATCGCACCCGCCGAGATCGCCAGCCGAAGGCCTTTCAGATGGGCCTTGAGATTATTCTTGGCGTTTCCTTTGGCGGTCTCGAGCAGATAGTGAAACATGGTTGGCACGCCCGGAAACAACGTGAACGAACCGCTCTCCAGCAATCGTGTCGCTTCGCTGGTCGAGAACTTCTCCATGATGTATTCGCTAGCGCCGGCAGCGAGGATGGCGAGCACCGACAAATTCAGCGCATAGGAATGAAACAACGGTAGCGGCGAAAGAACACGGTCTTTCTCGGACAACATTGCGATCGGCGCCCAGCAAGACGCCGTGATCCACAACATGCTGTGAACCGACAGTAGAACGCCCTTCGCCCGCCCCGTCGTTCCCGACGTGTAGATGATATAGGCTGGCTCGTGAATTGAAGATGGATCGCGCGGCTCCGACCTTGGCTTGATCGAGACAAGATCGCTAAAACGCAGGCCCGTGCCTCTTTCCGCGCCTCGCTCGACAAGGATCGTCGTGGCCAATGCCGGACATTCGTTCTTGATCGCGGCGAGCAGCGGAGCGCGCTCATCGGTGGTGATGATAACCTTGCAGGATGCATCCTGAAGACGATACGCGATCTCGCTCTCGGTCGCATCGTAGCTAATTGGCACGCCGATGGCGCCCGCTCGCGTAATGGCAAAACAAGACTCGACCCAATGCACGCTGTTGGGAAGGAAAATCGCCACGGTATCGCCGGCATTTACGCCAAGTTCGACCAGATGCCCCGCTAGATTTGCGGTCCGGCTGGCCAATTCACCATAGGTGACTTTGCTATTGGCATCTTCAAATGCGATCTTGCTGCCGCGCTCATCAGCGTGGCGTTGAATAAGCGTCGCAACCGGCGCTATCAAATCCGTCCGTAGCATTTCTCTTCCCTTACTGCGACTGTATTTTCACTAGACCATACTGAATCCACCACTGATGCTGATCACCTGTCCGGTGATCCAGCCTCCATGTGGCGACGCCAGCAGCGTCACCGTCGGAGCGATATCCTGCGGCAATCCGAGGCGGCGAAGCGGATAAAACTTAGTCAGCTTGTCGCGGTTAGCATCGACCCAAGCCCGATCGTGCGCCGTCTCGATAAGCCCGAGAGAGATGACATTTGCCGTTGTGCCGAAGCGGCCGAATTCGCGCGCGAGCGATTTCATCAATCCGATGACCCCGGCGCGTGCGGCCGCTACGATTGCCAAACCGGACTCACCAACCCGCGAAGAATCTCCTATCATGGCAATGATCCGGCCGTCGCCAGCCTTCTCCAAATGCGGCGCGGCTGCCTTGGAAATGTGGATAGCGCCATAGAGACAGATGTTGATCTGCTTCTCCCACTCCGCAGGAGTCGTTTCGACGAAGCGATTGCGCAGCGCGACGCCGGCATTGTTGACGACGATGTTCAATCCGCCGAAATCGGCAACGATCTTGCTAACCATCGCCTGCACAGCGGCGAAATCAGATACGTCGGCCCCATAGGCGATGGCTTTGCCGCCATTGCGCGTGATTTCCGCAACGACTTCATCAGCCAGATCTTTCGAACCCCGATAGTTCACGGCAACCGCCGCCCCCTCGGCGGCGAGACTGAGCGCAATCTCACGCCCGACATCCCGCGCCGCACCTGTGACGAGTGCGACTTTACCTTTAAGTTTCATGTCCATGCGTTGCGTCCTTGTGCTGTTTGCTGTTTTCGATCAGCCGAAAAAGCCGTTCGGGTGAAACTGGAAGTTCGAGGATATCGATACCTAGCGGCGCGACGGCGTCCGCAACGGCGTTGGCAACGGCAGCAGGCGCGCCGATCGTGCCGCCCTCGCCCATGCCGCGGAAGCCGCCGAGTGTCGTCAGCGAGGCCGCTTCGATATGCACCACCTCGATGGGGGGAATTTCAGTCGCGGTCGGGATGATGTAGTCGACGAGACTGGCGGTGACGTTCTGGCCTTCGTCGTTGTAGACGACTTCCTCGTACAGAGCCGCGCCGATGCCCTGCGCCACACCGCCATGTACCTGGCCGTCGACGATCATCGGATTGATCAGCCGACCGCAATCCTCGGCGACGACGAACCGCTCAAGCTTGATTTCCAAGGTATCCGGATTGATCTCGACGACGGCGAGATGCGCTGCCGTGGCGCTGGTACCGAACACCGGGTCGTACGTCTTGGTTGACGCCAGCTCTTCCCGCTTGTCGGCAGGAATACGCCTCATCTCCAGATAGACGGCACGCGCCAGCTGCCGGAAGGTCAACGCCCGATCCGTGCCGACAACAGAAACCTTGCCGTCCTCGACGACGAGATCTTCCGGTCCGGTTTCGAGAAGATGCGAAGCCGCCCGAATGATCTTGTCTTTGACTTCCTTGGCGGCGAGTGTTGCCGCACCGCCGGCCAACACAGCGCTGCGGCTGGCATAACTTCCGGTGGCGTTTGGAACTGCCGCGCTGTCCCCCTGAATGACGCGGATGTCTTTGACGCGGCCACCGAGATGCTCGGCGACGACTTGAGCCAACGTGGTTTCCAAGCCCTGCCCCATCGCCGTGACGCCGAACGCCGCGGTGACGGCGCCGGTCGAATCGATGGTGATCTTGGCGGTTTCCGTGCCGGTATTGATCGGCATTCCCGGTGCCACCGAGATGCGCGATCCAATTCCGGTCAACTCGGCGTAGCACGCGACGCCAATTCCGAACCAACGGCCGGCCGCGCGTGCCTGCGCCTGTCTGGCGCGCAGCGTCGGATAATCAACCTTATCGCAAGCGGCGTTGAGGCATTCGGTGAAAGCGCATTGATCCCAAATGATACCTGAGCCAATGCGATGCGGAAATTCGTCAGGCTGGATCATGTTGCGCAGGCGTAGCGCAACCGGATCCATGCCGAGCCGCTGGGCGGCCATATCCATCAGACGCTCCGTAACGAAGGTCGACGTCGGCCGCCCCACGCCTCGATACGGCCCGGTCGGCGGCTTGGAAGTCGCAACGCCGCGCACGCGCCCGAGATAGTTGGCGATCTTGTAGGGCCCCGGGAGAAAGCTGACGACCTGAACCGGCTCGATCACTGCCGTCCACGGGTAGATCGAATATGCTCCGACATCGCCAATCACATCGGCCTTGAGCGCCACGGCGTTGCCATTCGCATCCAACGCCAGTTCGGCGTTGACGATCTGGTCAAAGCCCTGACTGGTGGCCGCCAGATCCTCCATCCGGTCGCTGGTCCATTTCACCGCACATCCGAGGCGGCGCGCGGCAACGGCGACAAATATCTCTTCGGGATACAGGGAAGCCTTGCCGCCGAAGCCGCCACCGACATCCGGCGCGATAACGCGGAGTTGGCTTCCCGGCATATCGAGAGCATCCGATAACGCGTCGCGAATGATTCCCGGCACCTGCGACGATGTGTAGAGAGTCAGTTCATCGCGACCGACCTCGTATTCGGCGAGATAGGTGCGATTCTCCATTGCCACCGGCGTCTTGCGATAAAACCGGAAACGACCGGAGACGCGGATCGGCGCGCTTGCAATGGCGGCGTCCGCGTCTCCGGTTTTGAATTCGCGAAAACAGAGAACATTGGTACCTGCATCATCATGCAGTACTGCTGCGGAAGGGAGGCAGGCTGTTTCGGGATCGATGACCACCGGCAGCGGCTCAAATTCGACCTCGATCAGTTCGAGCGCATCTTCCGCAAGATAACGGCTCTTAGCGACGACGCCGACAATCGGTTCTCCGACATAACGCACCTTCTTGCTTGCCAACGCGGTGATCGGCGTGGTGTGATAATCCCTCATCCGCGATGTGGCGAAGACCGCATTGATCTCCGACATATCCTCCGCCGTCAGCACGGCAACGACACCGGCCGCCTGACGTGCCGCACTGACATCGATCGACTTGATCAGGGCATGAGAGTGATCGCTCCGCCGGAATGCGACGTGCAGCATGCCGGCGACCTTCCGATCGTCGACATAGGCACCCTTCCCGGTCAGCAGACGTGGATCCTCGGTCCGCTTGACGCGTGCCCCGATAATCTTGGGGCGCGTGGCAAGTTCCTCGGCAACGCCGTCCTGCCGCTCGTCAACTGCCTTCAACGACGCATCAGTCATAGTAGTCGGCCAACTTGCGCAGCGACGACCATTGCGCGTCATCGTGTCCACAGATCACAGTCGCTCCCTGCGCTTCGATCAGGCGCACCATCGCGAAACTTTCGCGGCAAAGCTCCTTGTTCCAGGTATTCTTCGGGATGATGTCAGCATCGAGATTCTCGCGGACACTGACCGCATCGGCGGCAAGTAAAAAGCGGCCGCTGTTCTTCAGGGTCACCAGCGCGCCCATCGTCCCCGGCGTATGGCCCGGCAAATGCACCAACCGGATCGCACCGTCGTCGAAGACATCGAGATCGGTCGTTACGGCCTGGTAGTTGAGTGGATGATCCCACTCGGCCGGCAGATAGCCAACGGCAACGGCGTCGGGCTTCCTGACCGCAGCCAGCTCCTCGTTGCGGACCAGAATTCTTGCCTTCGAGAAGAATTGATTGCAGCCGCAGTGATCCGGATGCAAATGCGAACAAATCACCACATCGATATCATCCGGCGATAATCCGATAGCTCTCAACTGGCTGATAACGTTATCCTCGGCGGACATCAACGGCGTCATCACGCGCGCCAAAGCGCCCCAGCGCCCCTCGGCATCGCGCACGACATCGGGGTGACAGCCGGTATCGAACAGCACATTGCCCTTTGCATGCCGGAGCAGAATGCAGTTCACCGGCAGTTCAATCGACTCGTTGCGGTCGGCATCCGGAAAGTAGATGTGCTTCCGCATTCGCAGGCGACCGCCAGAGAGAACATGCATTTTCATGAGGCGGCCTCTTTGACTTCGCGAGCCTTGAGTTCATCTGCGGCCATACGCACCGCGCGAACGATGTTCTGGTAGCCGGTGCAGCGGCAGAGATTGCCGGACAGCCCTTCACGAATTTGCTCGTCATCGGCTTCCGGGAATTTCTTCAGCAGATCGACGGTTGTTATCAACATGCCTGGCGTACAGAAGCCGCACTGCAAGGCATGGCATTCGTGAAACGCCTGCTGAATTGGATGCATCGCATGCGCCGTTCCAAGGCCTTCCACGGTCTCAACCTGCGCACCATCGAGTTGCACGGCCAGAAACAGACAGGATCGCGCGCTCTCACCATTGACCAGCACCGTGCAGGCGCCGCAAACGCCATGCTCGCACCCCACATGAGTCCCGGTCAGGCCGAGGTCATTGCGCAGAAAATCGGAGAGCAGAAGTCGCGGCTCGACGGACTTCTCATATTCGACACCATTGACAGTGATCCGAATGACGACGGGTTCAGTCATGGGCAGCCTGCGTCGCTCGTTGCCAAGCCTTTGAAAGCGCCTGCTCGGCCAGAACCCCGACCAGATGCCGCCGGTAATCTGACGATGCGTGCAAATCGGTGTTCGGTTCGACAGTTCGACGGATCGAGTCGACCGCCGCAGTAACCACCGTTTCACTGAAGGGCTGCCCAGCCAGCAGGCTCTCCGCGTCAGTTGCACGCATCGGTGTCTCGCCGACGCCCATCAATCCAATTCGCACATTGGATATCTTGCCGTCGTCATGACTCAGAGTGATCCCTACGGACGCCAGCGCAAAATCACCCGAGCGGCGCGCGACTTCCTCAAATGCCCAGCCGGTTCCTTTGCGCAACTTGGTCAGCCTTACCTCCACCAGCATTTCGCCTTCGTCGAGATCGGTCGTCAGCGCCCCAAGAAAGAAATCCCGCGCATCGATTGTCCGGCGCCCGGATAACGACTGAATCTCCAGGCGCGCGTCCAACAGCAACGACATCATCGGCAGTTCCGCAGCAGGATCGGCATGCGAGAGACTTCCGCCGATCGTACCGCGATTGCGAATGGCCAGATGTGCGACGTATCCCATCGCCTCATGCAACACCGGCAGCTGTTCCGCGACGAGACTTGAGGTTTCCAGCGTACGATGCCGCGTCAACGGGCCGATCCGAATACACTCTCCGTCATCGCGCACGTAAGCGAGGTCGGGGATTCGGTTGATGTCGATCAGCACCGACGGGCGCAGCAGCCGAAAATTGAGCATCGGCATGAGGCTTTGACCGCCAGCGATAATCTTGCCGTCGCCGCCGGCATCGGCGAGCGCCTGGACGGCGGCCTCGATACTATCGGCGGCGAAATAGTCGAACGGCGGTGGCTTCATCGTCAATGCCCCTTGAATCGGGGGAGCCGCTTTGCGGCAAACGCCTGTCGCGCCTCGCGATAGTCTTCGCTATCCGACGCATGATCGATCATCGCCTGCGCAAGCGAACCGCTTTCTCCCATGGCGGTCTGGTTCAGAATGTACTTGGCGCCTGCTATCGATAGCGGCGCCTTTTCGGCCATCTGCTCGGCAAAGGTCCGAGCATCGCCTTTCGCATCGGCACCCAGATGATCGACAAGACCGACATGCATGGCGTCGCTCGCCGCGATGCGCTCGGCAGCGTAGAGGATGCGTTTGGCTTTCGTGAGCCCCACCAACCCCAGGAGCCGCTTGGTGCTTCGAACCCCGTAGATGATTGACAGATTGGCGGAAGGAATGCCGAATTGAGCTGTCGGGTCAGCAAAGCGAAAGTCGCACGCCATCGACAGGTGACACCCGCCACCAAGACAATACCCCTCGACAACGGCAATAACAGGTTGCGGTACCCCGGCTATAGCGTCGGACGACGCATCAACCGCGACTTCATAGTCGGCACTATCGCGCGCACTCGACCGTACGGCAGCGAATTCCGAGACGTCCGCCCCGACGCTGAAGTTACCGTCGGCACCGGTGAAGATGATGGCCCGGACCTCGCGATTTTCGCCAAGCTGCTTGAAAATCTCTGCAATGCCTTTCCACATCGATAATGTCATCGCATTGCGCATGGCCGGACGATTCAACGTCACCGTTGCAACCCTGCCCTCCACAGCGCATTCAATGTCAGCCACGGTCTCTATCCCTGTCTTGCCTGCAACGTCCGGCTAGTTGTTGTCGGAAACAGCCTGGCCACTCACCTGCAGACTGAACTGTTCGAAGAACTGACCTGCGAGTTTCTTTGCGGTGGAATCGATCAGACGCGCGCCAAGCTGTGCGATTTTGCCGCCGACCTTGGCTTCGGTATAATACGACAACTCGGTTGTCTGCGGATCGATTTCCTCAAGCGCGACCTTGGCGCTACCGGCAGCAAAGCCGGCAATTCCGCCATGGCCTTCCCCGCTGATCGTGTAACTTGTGGGTGCTACGATATCGAGCAGGCGCACCCTCCCCTGGAATTTGGCTTTGATCGGTCCGACCTTCAGCACGGCAACCACGGCAAACCCATCGTCCGCCGTCCTTTCGAGACTCGCACACCCCGGAATGCAGGCCTTCAGGATCTCGGGATCGTTAAGCGATTCCCACACGCGCTGTTTCGGGGCCTTCAGTTCGATCCTGCCAGACATGTCCATGGCTGCACTCTCCCCCGGTTAAGCGATGTGACGTTGACGCAGCGGTGCAACCGCATGGCGTATGTCATCCGGGATCGGCACTGGGCGACCGGTTTTGCGTTCGACATAAACGTGGACAAGGTATCCCTGAGCGCAGGCAAGGTCGTCACTATCGCGAAACAAGCCAATCTCGTACCGAATGCTGCTATTGCCCCGTTCGCCAATGCGAAGGCCGACGTTGATGACGGACGGGAAGCTGATCTCTTTGAAATAGCTGCAATGGGTTTCGGCCACCATTCCGATGACCGCGCTGGCTTCGACATCAAGAACTCCGTTCTCGATCAGGTACCGGCACACAGCCGAATCGAAGAACGACAGATAGACAACGTTTGTCATGTGGCGATAAGCATCGTTGTCGCCCCACCGCGTCGTCATCTCGTAGAAATGCGGGAAGGCGCTTCGGGACTCTGGCTTCGGCCGATTGCTCACCGCAGAACTCCACGGCTTGCCAATGCTGGTAAGTTCATGTCGACCGACCTACATTTTCGACGGGTCTAAATACCCGCGCCATATAGGACGAAAGGTCGTCTGCGATCTCGTCGCGCGCAGCACAATCGATCCCCGCGAGCGTCTTGGCCAGCTCCTTCTTGTATTCAATCTGCATTGCCCGAGCGATCTGAATCCGCTGCGCCTGCGGCGATCCTGCGCCGTGCATGGATTCCGTCAGATAGCCAACGGCGTTTCGACCGAGCGTCATGTTCTCGACCAGACGCAGAATTCTGATCCTGTCCTCGGTGGCGATGTCGGAGCGCCCCTTCAGATACTTCTCGATCAACGGCCCAATCGTTTCGTGCCGCAGATCGCGCTCCGACGGCAGCGTCACCATCAACCCGCCGGCGAGATCCTGGGCCAGCCGGCCAATCTCGTAGGGCAATCGCGTGACGTGATGCTTGCACACATTGGCAAGCATTTCGTCAGGAAGATAGGCGCCAGAACTCGTCTCGGTGCCTTGATGGCTTGCGGCGATGCCCGCCCCATAGATCGTTTCATTGAGGTGGGTCATTTCGACCAGCTTGTCGCGCACGTGGGAGGCTCGCTCGACGCCGTTATAATCGGCAATAGTCGCCGCGGCACCGATCAAAACATCGCCGACACCGGTCTTACAAACGTAACTGCGGCGGTGATAACAGGTAAATCGCTCGACCAGATCGGCGGCAAACTCGACCTCGCCGTCCATGAAGACGTGCTCGTTCGGGATGAACACGTCCTCGAGCACGATCATCGCTTCCTGACCCGAGAACCGCGCATTGCCTGCGTCGATATCGCCAGCTTCGGCACTCCGGCTGTCGCATGATTGCCGGCCGTAAATGTAAGTGATGCCGTTCGCATTTACCGGCAGCGCACCGACGATGGCGTAGTCCTTGTCCGCCGCATCGAGCCGCATGGTTGGCATGATGATGAGCCAATGCGAATTCAGACATCCGGTCTGATGCGCCTTTGCGCCGCTGACATAGATCCCCTGCGGCGTACGACGCGTGACATGAACAAACAGATCCGGATCTACCTGCTGTGATGGAGACTTGCCGCGATCCCCTTTCACATCGGTCATGGCACCACCGATGACCAGATTCGATTGCTGCATCCGCCTGAGGAATGCGTTGAAGCGACTGTGATAGTCGGTACCGCATTTGCGATCGATGTCGAAAGTCACCGAATGCAGCGAATTCAAAGCGTCCATGCCGACGCAGCGCTGGAAGCAGGTCCCTGTGATCTGCCCAAGACGGCGCTGCATCTTGTTTTGCATCACGAGATCGGCCTGGCTCGTCGCAATATGGAGGAAGCGATTGATTCGCTCGCCGGTCAGCGGCGACGTGGTCGAGGCAAGCTCCGGATTGCTCAGCGCAAGGTCATAGGTTTCCGCGACCGCGTTGATCGAAGGCCTGATGATCGGATGGTCCACCGGCTCGGCGACCAATTCGCCCATCAGATAGACCTTCAGATTTCGCCCTCTCAAGCTGTTGATATATTCGGCCCCCGAGCTGATCGCGTTACCCGTAGGCACCACGTCGCCACCCGAAACAAATTTCTGATCCATCTCGAAAGCCTTCGCTTCGTGCCCACGACCGTGCGGTGAGCACACCTCTTGGCGCCGCGTCGGAGGACTTTGGAAAATCCTCCGATGCGCCGACATCAACCCTTCTTGACCAATGGGCAGGCGCTATCCTTGAGCGGGCGGAAAGCCTGATCGCCCGGGATCACTTCACGCAGCTTGTAGTAGTCCCATTCGCCCTTCGACTCGGACGGCTTCTTGACTTCGTAGACGTACATATCGTGCACCATGCGCCCGTCGTCGCGGATCTTGCCATTCTTGGCGAAGAAGTCGTTGACCGGCAGTTCGCGCATCTTGCTCATCACCGCCTTCGCATCGTCCGTACCGGCGGCCTTGATGGCCTTCAGATAATGCATGGTCGACGAATAGTCGCCGGCATCGCCCATATGCGGCATCCGCTTCATCCGCTCATAGAAACGCTTCGACCATGCGCGCGTCTCGTCGTCGCGATCCCAGTAGAAGGCATTGGTCAACACGAGGCCCTGTGCAAGATCGAGTCCCATGCTCTTGATGTCGGTGATCCAGACCAACAATCCCGCCAGTTCCTGCCCGCCTTTGCGGATACCGAATTCCTGCGCCGACTTGACGGCATTCACCAGCACCGTTCCCGAACCGGCCAGCGCCACCACCTTGGCTTTCGACGCCTGCGCCTTCAGCAGAAACGACGATTGGTCGAAGGTTTCCGGCGGATAACGCGTTGCACCGACGACCTCGCCGCCGAGCGACTTGACGATAGCGCTGGTGTCGGCCTCCAGCGCATGTCCGAACGCGTAGTCGGCCGTGAGGAAGTACCAGCTCTTCTCACCAGCCTTCAGCATCGCCGCGCCAGTCCCTTTGGCGAGAGCGTAGGTGTCATACGCATAGTGGATGCTGTTCGGTGTGCAGGCGTCGTTGGTCAGGCGCGACGAACCGGAGCCATTGACGATGGCGATACGATCTTTCTCTTTCGCAAGCTGGGAAACACTCAGCGCGATCGACGAGTTGATCAGGTTGGCGATCATGTCGACCTTCTCGACATCGAACCATTTGCGCGCCAGCGTCGAAGCCACATCGGGCTTGTTTTGATGATCGGCAACCACAACTTCGATAGGCTTGCCCAGCACCTTGCCGCCGAAATCCTCGACGGCCATCTTGACCGCCGTGACCGCGCCTTCACCGGATTCGTGCGAGAATTGGCCGGACATATCGGTCAGCACGCCAATCTTGACGACATCATCAGAAACCGCGGCGGTCTGTGCCACTGCGGTGCCGCCAAAGAGAGCCGCCGCAGCTGCGGCGATCAGAGTTTTCTGTATTCCGGCCGTCATATCCATTCCTCCTGGAACTATCTGAACCCGGTTCGCTCCGGCTTGTTACTAGCATATCTAGACTTTTGTTACATGCATAACTAGACTTAAATTTCCTGGGAGTCAATCGCGATGATGTGTTAAACGAGCGCACCTCTCGAAACGGCCCCGAATCCCTCGCTTGCAACAAGAACAAAAAGATGCCCGCCACCAACAAAGCACGGACCGCGAACCTTCCATCCAGACCGACTCCGCTGCCGACGAAGGCCCGGTCGAGCAGCGCGCGGCACGAGAGGAATTGTTCGGTCGCGCGAACCCTCGACATCGTTTCCGACGCCTGGGCATTTCTGATCATTCGCGAAGCGTTCTTCGGCACACGCACATTCGAAGCATTCCGGTCAGCGCTCGGCATTCCGCGCGCGACGCTCACGGATCGTTTGAAGAAGCTGACGCAGCTCGCGATCTTTCGTCAGGCTGCGACCGCCTCATCGCAACGCAAGGAATATCGGCTGTCGAAGATGGGGTTCGATCTGTACCCAAGCTTCGTCGCCTTGATGCAATTCGGCGATCGCTGGCTTGCCGATAAAAGACCGGCGCCCTTGACGCTGGTTCACATGAGTTGCGGCTGCGACAGCCATCCTTTGGTGGCGTGCTCTCATTGCGGCGAAAGCGTCACGGCGCGGGACGTGACTTACCGCGACGGACCCGGCGCCGGCCGCCACGCCGCAAAGGCCGGCCGCAATACCCGGCGGGCCTCTGACGGAAACCGCTTCCTGCTTGGGCGCCCGAGTTCGGTCTCGCGCGCGCTGCAGATCATCGGCGACAAATGGAGCTTCATGGTCGTGCGCGAGGCCTTCTTCGGCAAACGACGCTACGATCAAATCCTGACCGAACTGGCAATTGCGCCGAATATCCTGACCGATCGGCTCTCCCGCCTCGTCGCGAGCGGTGTCTTCCACCGCAGGCAATATCAGAGCTCACCCGACCGCTACGAATATCTCCTCACCGACATGGGACGCGACCTCTACGGGCCGTTCATCGTCATGTTGCAATGGGGCGACCGCTGGCTTTCTAAGGGTAAGCCACCGCTCCTGCTCAGGCATAACACCTGCGGGCACGACTTCCATGCATCGGTCATTTGCGACCGTTGCAAGCAGCCGATCCTTGCTGCCGATATGCAATACAAGCTGGCCTACGACCCCGACGCTTTCGGTTCGCTGGGCCCGCGCTCCGTCACCTAGGAAGCTGCTCGTTGTTCGGCGGCCTGCAGCTTAGCAGGCGAGCACCTCGCCGATCCGCGCCCGGATCTTGCCGCGTTCTTCTGTGCTCGTTTCGCTGTTGAAGCTCACATCATACGCGATCTCTGCGGGACGTTTCAGCACGAAGATCCGATCGCCGATCTCAAGAGCCTCGCTGATCGAGTGCGTGATGAGAATGGCGGTCTTGCCGTTTTCCTTCACCAGCCGCACGAACTCCGCACAAAGCTTGCCTGCTGTCGCTTCATCCAGCGCCGAAAACGGCTCATCGCAGAGCAGGATGCTGGCGTTGGTCGCAAATGCACGCGCGATGGAAACACGCTGGCTCATGCCGCCCGAGAGTGCGTGCAGAAAATCCTGCTCGTGACCACCTAAACCCAGCTTGGACAACCACAGTTGCGCAGTGGCCCGCCGCTCGGCAGGCGCGACGCCAAGCAACTCCAGCCCGAATTCGACGTTGGCGATAGCACTGCGCCAAGGCAGCAGGCGGTCGCCCTGAAACACGATGGCCATCTTGCCACGAAGCGAACCGAACTCGGCGAACGGATCGCGGCCATCGACCCGCACCGTCCCCTCCGACGGTTCGGTGAGGCCGGCGACCATGTTGAAGATGGTCGAGTTCCCGCAACCGGTCTTGCCAAGCAGCGCCAACATCTGGCCCGGACGGACCGCCAGGTTGAGGTTGTCCACGGCGCGAAACGCCCCGGTACTCCCAACCTTCCCGAACACCATCGGCCCGATAAAGAAGTCGCCGGCCGGCATCGAAATGGCCGAGGTCATCTCATTCGTCTGAACCAGACACGCGGACGGATAACTGCTATCGGCCTACAAGTACACGCAGGATGCCAATTCCAGGAAACGGGAATCGCGTTCTCGATCCGCTATCGCGGCAATCTATGAACGACGTGATCTTCACCCCTGCGACGGACTGAAGCGCGCGACGAGTTGATACCCGTCGCCGGGATATGACAGCACGACGTGAGTAATGGAGCGCCCACCATGCCGCGTCCTTCTCTCCACAACGAGACAGGCTTCGCCTTCGGTGATCTCGAGATGTTCCGCGATATCCTCACTGGCATTGACTGCCCGGATATGATGTTCGGCCTCGCTCCACGGCACCTGCTTCAACAACCAGTTTCCCGGTGACGTTTCGTTGAAGTCCACTTCCGTCGCCGATGGCACCGCATCGAGGTTGATTAATCGATCCTCCGCGACCAGCGGGCGTTCTTCGCCATAATGCACGCAAGTCAGCGCCAGTATGCGCGTGGACACCGGCACATCTAGGCGCGCGGCATCTCGCTTGGTCGCCTTGCGTTCGCTGCGCGATACCAGCTTGACGCGGTAGGATTTCCCCTCACGCTGAATTTCCTCTTCGATGTCGTGAATCTGCAGAACGTTCTTCTCGCCTTGACGCTGCGCGACAAAGCTGCCGGAACGGCGGCGACGAACGACCAGCCCCGAAGCAGCGAGCGCACTCAATGCCTTGTTGACCGTCATGCGTGAGCAGCGATAGCGCTTCAGCAATTCCTGCTCTGAAGGCACGCGGGTGCCCGGCGGCCAGTCTCCCGAAAAAATCGCGGTCTCAAGTGCACGTTGGATTTCGGTATAGCGCGCCACGCCGTTGGTTCGCGGACTCGTCCGCCGCAATCTCCGAATATCAGGCATCGACAAGTCTCCTAAGCGTCGCCCGATACCGCGCCGTGATCGCCTCGCTGTGCAGATGACACCCATCGCGGACAACCGTCTCTCCGCCCACCAGCACAGTCGTTATCGACGGACGACCAGGAACGAAAATCCATGAATCCAGCCAATGATCGCGATCGACCGTCGCAAAGCTCGTATGATCGGCATCGAGCAGAACGATGTCGGCGCGATGGCCTGCAGCGATTGCACCGATCGGGCGACCGAGCGCCTTGGCACCGCCAGCCAACGCCGCAGTGAATAGCCGCCGGCCGGTCGATTCGCCAGCAAGCGTCGTCATCACATTACGCGCACGGCGACCGAGGCGCTGGCTGTATTCGAGGAGCCGCAATTCGCCGGCAGCGTCGATCTCGATGTTGGAGTCCGACCCCACGCCAAACTGACCGCCGGCTGCAAGAAATTCCGGGCCGTTGAAAATGCCGTCGCCGAGCGATGCTTCCGTGATCGGACAAAGTCCAGCTACCGCCCCCGAAGCCGCAAGCCGTTGGGTTTCAGCGGAGGTCATGTGCGTTGCATGGATCAGGCACCATCGTGCGTCCACCGGCATATTGTCCAGCAGCCATTCGACGGGACGACGGCCGGACCACGCAATGCAGTCCTCGACCTCCTTGGTCTGCTCGGCGACGTGGATATGGATCGGCGCTGCGGCCGTTGCATCGACCACAGCACGCAACGTCTCCGGCGACACCGCACGCAACGAGTGCGGCGCAATTCCGACCGCCGCCGACGGAAGCTGTGATGCCGCTTCGCGCGTCTGCGCGACCAACTTCAGAAAGCGGTCGGGATCGTTGAGGAACCGCCGCTGGCCCGGGGTCGCCGCCGCCGCGCCAAAACCGCCATAAGCATAGAACGCCGGAAGCAGCGTCAGGCCGATGCCGCTCGCGGAAGCCGCTGCAACGATTCGCGACGCCATCTCCGCGAGATTGGCATATGGCGATCCATCGATTCCGTGATGGATATAGTGGAACTCACCGACCGATGTGAACCCCTGCTCGAGCATCTCGGCATAAGCGTGGGCTGCAATCGCTTCGACATCGTCCGGCATCAGACGATCAAGAAAGCGATACATCACCTCCCGCCAGGTCCAGAAGCTGTCGTTGCCCGATCCGCGACGCTCTGCGAGTCCGGCCATGCCGCGCTGGAATGTGTGACAATGCAGATTTGGCAATCCCGGCAGGGCGATGCCCTTGACGTACTCGCTTTCGCCACGCTCGGCATCAGCAGCAACGTGCGAAATGCAACCGCTTTCAATTGTCAGGCGAACGTTGCGCGCCCAGCCGTCGGGCAGGAAGGCATGGTCGAGAAACAGTGAGCGCGCGCCGGCTGAATGCTGCGGGCTCATGGCACCTGTGGCTGGCAGTCGCGTCATTCCGGTCGGCCTCCCTGATCTGGTCAATTATGTATAGACAATTGAAAGCCGTTCGGCAATTATGTATAGACAATTGTCTGCCATCGACGGCAGAGGCCTGTTGCGGGGAATTGGATGCGGTACGACAGGATTTGGCTGGATGCGCGGCTGGTGACGGTCAACCCTGCGCTGGCCGGGCTCGGGATCGTTGAGGACGGTGCGATCGCCGCGAAGGATGGCCGCATCGCCTATGTCGGGCCTGCATCCGACCTGCCGGTGGGATGGAGCGCGGCGGAAACAGTGCGGCTCGACGGCAGCTGGGTGACGCCCGGGCTGGTCGATTGCCACACCCATCTGGTTTATGGCGGTAGCAGGGCACACGAGTTCGAGTTGCGACTGGCGGGCGCGAGTTATGAAGACATCGCCCGCGCCGGTGGCGGCATCCTCTCCACGGTCAAGGCGACCCGGGCCGCCAGCGAGGCCGATCTTATCAGGGCGTCGCTACCGCGGCTCGATCACCTGATCGCCGAAGGCGTCACCACGATCGAGGTCAAATCCGGCTACGGTCTTAATCGGGACAGTGAATTGCGCGTGCTTCGTGCTGCGCGGCGGCTCGCCAAGGAACGCCCAATTGATGTGGTGACATCGTTCCTCGGTGCGCACGCGCTGCCGCCCGAATACACCGACAAGGATCAATTCATCGCCGATATCTGCGCCATGATCCCGGCTATAGCCGGGGAAAAGCTGGCGGACGCCGTCGACGCTTTCTGTGAAGGCATCGCATTTTCACCCGAGCAGACCGCCCGTGTCTTCGAGGCCGCCAAGGCTGCGGGACTGGCGGTCAAGCTGCATGCGGATCAACTCTCCAACCTGCACGGCGCACGGCTGGCCGCCGAGCACGGCGCCCTGTCGGCGGATCACCTCGAATATACCGATGAGGGCGGCGCCATCGCGATGGCCAAGGCCGGGACGGTCGCGGTGCTGTTGCCCGGCGCGTTCTATATGTTGCGCGAAAAGCAATTGCCGCCCGTCGATGCGTTCCGCCGCCATGGCGTCCGGATTGCGGTTGCGACCGATTGCAACCCCGGCACGTCGCCGCTGACGTCGCTGTTGCTCACCATGAACATGGGAGCGACGCTGTTTCGCCTGACCGTGGATGAACTGATCGCCGGTGTGACCCGCGAGGCAGCGCGCGCGCTCGGACGCCTCAACGACATCGGTACGCTGGAAACCGGCAAGTGGTGCGATCTTGCCATCTGGGACATCGAGCGTCCGGCGGAACTGGTCTATCGCATCGGCTTTAATCCGCTGTTCCAACGCGTCTGGAGGGGGGCATGACATCCTGGCTGACGGTGCGGCGCGGCAATGCGCCGCTGATCGTTTCATTTCCGCATACCGGCACTGATGTTCCCGCTGAGTTTGAGAGCCGTCTGGTCTCGCCATGGATCGCGCGCAAGGACGCCGACTGGTGGATCGACAAATTGTATGACTTCGCCTCCGACCTCGACGCCACGATCATTCACACCGCGATTTCACGCACGGTGATCGACGTCAACCGCAATCCAACCGGCGCGACACTCTACCCCGGGCAGCAGACCACCGAACTCTGTCCGACCACAACCTTCGATGGCGAACCGCTCTACAAGAGCGGTTCGGAACTGAATGCCGCGGAGATTCCGGAGCGCCGCGCCCGCTATTTCGAGCCTTATCACGCGGCGCTACAAGACGAGATCGCCCGCCTGCGTCAGAGTCACCCGACCGTCGTGCTGTACGACTGTCACTCGATTCGATCGGTTATTCCGCGACTGTTTGACGGTGAACTGCCGAATTTCAACATCGGCACCAATTCCGGCGCAAGCTGCGATCCGGCGCTGACCAGCAATATCGAATCGATCTGCGCCAAGACCAACTTCAGCCGGGTGACCAATGGCCGCTTCACCGGCGGCTGGATCACGCGCCACCACGGCAATCCGAAGAACGACGTGCACGCGGTTCAAATGGAGCTCGCCTGCCGCGGCTATATGCGCGAGCAGTCTGGTCCGGTCGCCGAAGGTGCGTGGCCCACGCCTTACGATCCCGACTATGCACGCCCGATGCGCGATGCGTTGACGGCCATCCTGACATCCTGCCTGAGCTTTGCCCGGCAGCCGAGATAATCGAGGAGATTACCCATGACCCGTATCGACAACGCCCGCGTCATCCGCGCGCCGCACGGCGACAAGCTGTCGGCCAAGAGTTGGCTTACCGAAGCGCCACTGCGCATGCTGATGAACAACCTCGATCCGGATGTCGCCGAGAAGCCGGGTGAACTCGTCGTCTATGGCGGCATCGGGCGTGCGGCGCGCACCTGGGAAAGCTTCGACCGCATTGTTGCGGCGCTGCGCGAGCTCAACAGCGACGAAACGCTGATCGTGCAATCCGGCAAGCCGGTCGCGGTATTCCGCACTCATCCGGATGCGCCGCGGGTGCTGATCGCCAATTCCAACCTCGTGCCGCATTGGGGCACCTGGGATCACTTCCACGAGCTCGATCGCAAAGGCCTGATGATGTACGGCCAGATGACGGCCGGCTCGTGGATCTATATCGGCTCGCAAGGCATCGTGCAGGGCACCTACGAAACCTTCGTCGAGGTCGGCCGCCAGCATTATAACGGCAGCCTTGCTGGCAAGTGGATCCTGACGGCAGGCCTTGGCGGCATGGGTGGCGCGCAGCCGCTGGCCGCGACCATGGCCGGCGCGTCGTGCCTTGCGGTCGAATGTCAGCCGAGCCGTATCGAGATGCGCTTGCGCACCGGCTATCTCGATGTGCAAGCGAAAGACCTGCAGGATGCTCTCAACATCATCGAGAAGTCCTGCAAGGACCGCAAGCCGGTGTCGGTCGGCTTGCTCGGCAACGCCGCCGAAATTTTCCCCGAATTGGTTCGTCGCGGCGTGCGGCCGGACGTGGTGACCGACCAGACTTCGGCGCACGATCCGATCAACGGCTACTTGCCGAAAGGCTGGAATCTCGCCGATTGGGAGCAAAAGCGCCAAAGCGACCCAAAAGCAGTGGAAAGCGCGGCCAAGCGCTCGATGGTCGAGCACGTTCGCGCGATGCTCGATTTCCATAAGATGGGCGTGCCGACGCTCGACTACGGCAACAACATCCGGCAGATGGCAAAGGAAGAAGGCCTCGATAACGCATTTGATTTTCCGGGGTTCGTGCCGGCCTATATCCGCCCGTTGTTCTGCCGCGGCATCGGCCCCTTCCGTTGGGCGGCGCTCTCCGGGGATCCGGAAGATATCTTCAAGACCGACGCCAAGGTGAAGGAGCTGTTGCCCGACAATAAGCATCTGCACAACTGGCTGGACATGGCGCGCGAGCGCATCAAGTTTCAGGGACTGCCGGCGCGCATCTGCTGGGTTGGGCTGGGTGATCGGCATCGCATCGGTCTCGCCTTCAACGAGATGGTGGCGCGTGGCGAGCTCAAGGCGCCGATCGTGATCGGTCGCGATCACCTCGACTCCGGCAGCGTCGCAAGCCCCAACCGGGAAACCGAGGCGATGAAGGACGGCTCCGACGCCGTTTCGGATTGGCCGTTGCTCAATGCGCTCATCAATTGTGCGAGCGGCGCCACCTGGGTGTCGTTGCATCATGGCGGCGGCGTCGGCATCGGCTATTCGCAGCATGCAGGCATGGTGATCGTCGCCGATGGCACGCCAGAAGCGGCCAAGCGGCTTGAGCGTGTGCTGTGGAACGACCCGGCGTCCGGCGTCATGCGTCACGCCGATGCAGGCTACGACATCGCCATTGAATGCGCGAAGGAGCATCACCTTAACCTCCCGAGCATTGGCTGATCGGATAGGCAAGCCCGAACGATGCGTCTGTTGCGAACAGCCGACTACCGGCGGATGCCGTGGAAGAACGGCGGCGGCGAGACCATTGAAATGATGGTCTCGCCAGCAGGCGCGTCTTTCGAGACGTTCGACTGGCGCATCAGCATGGCCCATGTCGGTGCACCGGGGGATTTTTCACTCTTTCCGAACGTCGATCGCACCTTGAGCGTGATTGCCGGTGCCGGCCTCGTGCTGCGGTTCGCCGGGAGAGATGCCGTATCCCTCGACCGGCATGCCACGCCGTTTAGCTTCGCCGGTGATGTCGTCGTGGACAGTGCGCTCATCGACGGGCCGATCGACGATCTCAACGTCATGACGCGGCGGGATCGCTGTCGCCACCGGGTGACGCGACAGACGCTCTCCGCAGTAACGCAACTGACGTGGCAGTGCGACGTTGGTATCGTCGTAACGATCGACCGCGAGGTCGAGATCTCCGCGGAAAAAATCGACGCCACGCTGGCGCCGAAGGACGCGCTTATTCTCGAGCAGACGGACGCGAAAACGCTGACCGTGACGCCGCGCGGCGACGCCGACGTCTTCCTGATCGAGATATCGTATTGTTAGTTCGGCCGCCGAACTCACTACGCAGCGCGCGTCAGAAGCTTCCAGAGAAGCGATACCGCGAGCCCGGGTGCCACAGCGCCGTTACGGCCGCGACCTGCCCGAACGACCAGGTTCGGCGATTCAGCACCAAGCATGGTTCGCCGGGTGTCATTGCCAGGCGGATCACGGTTTCGCCGTCCGGCATCAGCGCCTCGATCCGGAATTCGACCCGTTCGATCGGCGCGACACGGGTCAGATATTCGTTCGGCGTCAGCTGCGTGAAATCCTGCGCAAGATATTCCGGAAACAGCACGGGATTGACGTATCTGTCCTCGACCTGGATCGGCGCGCCGTTCTCATAGTGAACGATGATCGAGTGAAACAACTCACCATGCTTACGCTCGAACAGCGCGCGGATCGCATCGGTCGTACGTTCCTTCTTGTGAAGGAATACCGATGCGCGGTGCGTATGCCCGCGATCGGCGATTTCGTGCGCCAAACTACGGATTTTGACCACCGTGGATTCGTACTTACGTAGCGCCACGAAAGTTCCGGTCCCGGGAACGCGGTGCAATATCTGATCGGCCGTCAACTCGCGCAACGCCCGATTGATCGTCATACGCGACAGGCCGAACTGTTCAGCGAGCTGGCTCTCGGATTGAATCATTTCGCCTTCGAGCCAGGCCCCGCTTTGAATTTGCTTCAGCACATAATCCTTGACCTGCGCGTATGGCGGTCCCTGCGGCGATGAGCGCCGCACGGCAGCCTTGGCTGGTTTAGGTTGATCGTCCATCAATGCGCGCCGCCCATGTAGGCATCGAGAATTTCAGGATTGCCGCGAGCCTCGCCGGCGCTGCCGGTCCAGGCTACGGCCCCGGAGTCCAGCACACACACCTGATCCGCAATGGAGAGCACACGTTCGAGACTTTGCTCGACAAGAATCAAGGTGAGGCCGGTGCTGCGCAGCTTGTCCAGCGCTTCGTAACAGATATCGACGTTCTTCGGCATCAATCCGAGCGAGACCTCGTCGATCATCATCAGCTTCGGTTCGGCCATCATGGCACGGCCGATGGAGACCATCTGCTGCTCGCCGCCGGACAGCGAACCGGCGCGATTGTGCAGGCGTTCTTTCAGTCGTGGAAACAGGTCGAGCACCTTCTCCAGATTAATCTTGGCGCGCGCCATCGAACGCAGATAGCCGCCCACCATGAGGTTTTCGCGAACCGTCAGGTCGCTGAAAAGCCTGCGTCCTTCCGGGGTGATCGCGATACCACGACCGCAACGATCCATCGGCGTCGCTCGGGTAACGTCCTCATCCCCGAACGTGATGCTGCCGCCCTTGATATCGACGTGACCGGCCAGCGCCATCAGCGTCGATGTCTTGCCGGCACCGTTGGCACCCAGGATCGCCAGCGCTTCGCCCGCCTTGACGGAGAAGCTGACGCCATGCACGGCGACGAGGTGGCCGTAGCCGCAGACCAGATCCCGAACCTCAAGCATGGGCGACCTCTTTACCGATATAGGCGGCAACAACCGCGGGGTCGGATAGCATATCGCGCGTTGCGCCCTCGCCGATCTTCTTGCCGTTGTCGAGCACCACCACCCGCGGGCAGATTCGCGCGACCTGTCCAAGATTGTGTTCGATCAATACCATGGTCACGCCATCCGCATTCAACCGTACGAATGTATCCGCGAGGCGCTCAGCCTCGATATGATTGAGCCCGGCAAGCGGTTCATCGAGTAGCAGGATTTTGGGATCCGTCGCCAGCGCACGCGCCACCTCGAGCCGCTTCAGCGCACCGAGCGGCAGAGCGTTGGGGTTCGCATCGGCATAGCGGTCGATGCCGACCAGCTCGAGCAATTGGCGAGCCCGTTGCGTCTCTTCACTTCGCGAACGCGTGCCAAGAGCCCGCAACACATTGCCGGTCTTCGCATGTCCTGCCGCGAAGACGACGTTGTCGAGCACTGTCATCGAACGGAACGGTTTGACGATTTGGTGGGTGAGCGCAATGCCGCGCCGGGCCCGCATATCGACGCTGAGCGGCGTGACGTCGTCACCTCGAAGAACCACCCGCCCCTGCGTTGGCCGCACCACACCGATGACCGTTCGCAGCAAGGTGGTTTTGCCGGCCCCGTTGGGGCCGATCAGGCCAAGCAACTCTCCCTGCTTTAGGGTCATGCCAACCGAAGTGAGCGCTGCGATGCCGCCAAACCGGACTGAGATTGCTTCGAGTGTCAGGACATTCATCGCGGTGTCCGTCATGGCTGAGCCCCGGCACTGCGTGGCGGCATCTCAGCGCGAGATGCCGACAGTTGCCCGACCAATCCGGCCAGTCCGCCGGGTGACAACCGCATGGTCAGGACAAGCAGCACACCATAGATGAAGATCTTGTAGTCGTTCACCACACGGATGAATTCGGGCAGCAGAGTCAGCGCCACCGCCGCGACAATGACGCCCCAAATCGAGCCGACGCCGCCGACGATCACCATCGCCAGGATGCTGATTGAAACGCCGAAACCGAAAGCGCCGGGGATCAGGAAGCGGGTGAAATAGGCATAGGTCGCGCCCGCGACACCGGCGAGAAATGTTCCGACGACAAAGGCGGTCAACTTGTAAGCCGCGACATCGATACCGAGGGTTCGGCTGGTGTCTTCGTCATCCGCGACCGTGGCGAAGCCGAATCCAAGCCAACTGCGTTTGATATAGGCGCTCAGCAGTGCGATGGCGACGACCAACGCAAGGCAGACGCCGACAAAGCCGGCATCGCCCAATCCGTGATCGGGAATGTTGGACAATCCCATCTCCGCACCGAGCCAGTTCTGCTTGCGAACGAATCCGACGAAGACGAAGCCAACACCCATGGTCGTGATCGCCAGAAAGTCGGCACGAACCCGCAACGAGGCAAGACCGACCAGCAATCCAAGCAGGCAGCCGACCAGCCCTGCGAGCGGCAACACGACGAGAAAAGGCACGCCGAGATTGCCGAGCACAGCAGCCGCGTACGCGCCGACGCCGAAAAACGCTGCGTGGCCGAGCGAGACCTGTCCGCACAGGCCGGTGATGATGTTCAGACTGAGCGCAAGCATGACGTTGACCGACACAATGACGATCAGCGAGACTTCATAGGCTCCCAGGGTGGGCAACATGGCTCATCTCGCTCCGAACAGGCCTTGCGGACGAATCATCAGTACCGCGATCAGAAAGACGAAGGCGATCGCGTCGCGATCGAGGTACGCGCCGGTATAGATTGTTCCGTAGGCCTCGATGACTCCAAGCAACAGCGAGGCCAGCAACGTGCCGGTGACATTGCCGAGGCCGCCCAGCACGATGATGGCCAGCGACTTGTAGCTCGGCACATCCCCCATGGTGGGCTCGACCAGATTGTTGAGCACCGCCACCAGCGATCCGGCCACCGCCGCGAACACCGATGCCACAAAGAAAATCCCGTAACGCACTTTGATGGTGTCGACACCGAACGAACGCGCCATCGCGGGATCGGTCACCGTCGCCCGCCATGCCATGCCGAGGCGGGTTCGCCCCATCAGAACAGCGAGAAAGATCAGCAGCACGATGGCGCCGAGCAGCATCGCGACATCGGCAGCGGCCATGCTGAAGGGGCCGAGCGTGACCCGTTCCGTCAGCCAAGTCGATGCAAACGAATTGCCGTAAGGCCCGAAGATGATCCGGTAGCCCTCTTCCATCGCAATGAAGAGTCCGATCGAGGCGATCAGCGCAACGTAGGGCGGCTGTGCAAGCAGCGGCTCGTACAGCAGGCGGTAGACCACCATGCCGACGATACCGACCACCAGCATGGAGATCAGCGTGCCAGCTACGAGGCTGCCGGTTGCGTTGGTCAGCAGCACGGTGATGTAGGCGCCGAGTGTGAACAACCCGGCATGGGCCACGTGCAGGACACGAAGCAATCCGTAGATCAGAGTCAGGCCAACGGCAACGATGGCGTACATGCTACCGTTGACCAGCCCCTGGAGCGCGAGTTCGATATAAAGCATATGCGGGCATCTTCGCTTCGGGGCATGATCCTTGCGGATCATGCCCAATCAAAAACGCAGCGCGATGCAATCCGACGCAGGCGCGCTTGGCGACTGGTGGGCCCTATCTTTCGGGCGGTGCGAGGTATTGCAGATCGTCGATCACGCCATACCGATGAAAGTTGCCATCTTTCACGACCTGCACCTGCACGGCCTTTTTCACCTCACCGAGGTTGTTGAACGCCAGCTTGCCGATCGCGGTTTCGAAGGTGTTCTGGCGGATGGTATCGCGGATCGTCTTGCCGTCCTGGCTGCCAGCCTTCTTCAAGGCTTCAAGCGCAACGGATATGGCGCTGTACCCCGAGGCGGCAACCATATCGACACGATCCTTGTACTCCTTCTCGTAGTCGGTGATGAAGGCGCGCGTGGCGGGAGCCTGCGAGTCACGGTCAAGCGAGGTCGTGATGATCACGCCTTCTGCAGCCTTGCCGGCAATCTCGATGAATCGCTGACCGTCATAGCCTTCTTGCCCGATGACGTCGGCGGTGACACCGGCGGCACGCAACTGCGCTACCAGCGGCCCGGCGTTGAAGAAATAGCCCGGTGCATAGATGACCTCGGGATTGTCGGCCTTGATCTGCGTTACCAGCGGGCCAAACTGGCGGTCCGCCATGCCGAATGTGCGCTCGGCCACGATTTCGAGCCCGAACTTCGGCGCAGCTTCTTTGAAACCTGCAGTGAGCGCCTGACCGAAATCGTTATTGACGGCAACGATCTCGACTTTTTTCTTCTTGAGCGTTTCGCCAATCAGCTTGGCTCCGGCACGGCCTTGAACTTCACCCATCATGCCGGTGCGAAACACGAAGTCGCCAGCGCGAGTGATGTCCGGATGGATGGCGTAGGCCGAGATATACGGCATCCCGGCCCGTTGAAACACGGCAGCCGCCGCACGCGTCGGCCCGGAATAACTTCCGGATACGGTCATGATGACCTTGTCCTGACCGATCAGCTTATTGGCGATCGGAATAGCGTTCTCCGGCTTGCCCTCGTCATCATAGGTGACGAGTACGATCTTCTTGCCGCCAAGACCGCCCGCCGCATTGGCCTCTTTCACGGCCAACTCGACACCCTGACGAGCCGACTTTCCGTCCGCCGCGGCGAAGCCGGTAAGGGGCGCATGAAAGCCGATCTTGACCGAGTCTTGAGCGCTGGCCGCAGTTCCTAGCGACGCCGCAAAGATAACCGCAGTGACGAGTTGTAACGGATTACGCACTGAACCCCTCCCAGGTTGTATAGACATGCTTAGACTAGCTAGCTTTTGCGCCCGGTCAAGTGCCAGAGCGAGGCCAGGCGTGCGGAACCGACGACGGCGTGAGCGTTGCCGACGGCATCGCCAAGAGCCGTCAGCGATAAAGCCTCGCGTTTTGAAGGTGTTGAGGACGACCGGATAGTTCGGGCAACAATGCAAAATATCTCGAACGATATCCGCCGAAACCCGGTCATGTCCGGGGAAAATGTCGTGCGCGTCTTCGTCAGCAGGCGAAGACGCTCAAAGTTGCGGCGCATTGCAAGTTGTATCTTGCCGATGCGCATTGGCTCCGCATGCATCAGGGATGCGAGCACAGCAGCGATGTGCCGAGTGGTTGGCGATGGACCGGCACACCAGCGTGATTGCTACAGTCAGCGGGGACGGCCGCATTCCGATTGCTTCGGACCATGCGGCCGTCCCAGTTTGCGTGGAAAGCGTCGGTTATCCCGCGTAGGCAACGGGGAAATCCGCCCCGTCGAGCAGATCGCCGGTCTTGAGTGCCAGGTGCTGGAACGGCGGCGAGCCTTTGCCCTTACGATCGACAAAGATCGTACCGTCACCGACCCAGCGCGCGGAGAAAACGCGACGGCGAACGCTTCGCCCGGTGTTGCCGGCCGCGCCGTGAACCGTACGGAAATCGAAAGCCACCGCATCACCCGGCTGCATGTCCCAGCTGAGGATGTTGTACTTGTCGCGCTCGCTGGCAATATCGGGCATCTCGGCGGAGGTGTCGTTTTCATAGAGCGCCGAGCCATCGAAGCGCGTCGGCTTGTGGCTGACGCCCCAGAGATGCGAACCCGCGACGCATTCAAGCGCCGTCTCGCGCGTCACCGGGTCGAGCGGAATCCAGAAGCTGACGCTCTTCTGCCCATCAACGCAGTAATACGGCATGTCCTGGTGCCAAGGCGTGACGATCGAGGTCCCGGCTTCCTTGACCAGCACATGATCGTGAAAGAAACGCCCGGTCTTCGATTGCATCAGCTTCGCCGCTGCCGCTGCCGCCGGCGAGTCGTACACGAAGCTGCGAAACTCATCGATGCGCTGCCAATTGCACAAATCCTGAAAGAACGGCGCGGAGCCGTCCTTCGGCGCATAAGAACGCTCGAGCGGACTCGGCGCCGCCATCAGCTTCTCAATGCCTGCCCGCAGCGGCTCGACCCAATCCTTGAAAAGGCCGCGCAGCACGATGACCCCATCGCGGGCGAAGTCCCGCGTGTCAGCATCGCTAGGCGACTTTTCGGTGATGACCGTCATTTGATACCTCCCGTGAACCCTCTGGAATAGGTTCAAAACTACTTGTCTAGACAAGTCTAGTCAAGTAAGATTCTTCCGGTCAGGGGGCTGGAACTTGACCTTGAAAAACGGGTACCCAGTCGTGAGGCGCGCGCCCTGATATTCGGATAGCAATGCGAGGACCGGTGATCGAAAAGAGTGCTCTAGCGAACGAGCCACTGCCGCAATACCAGAGGCTAAAGGTCCATATTGCGCGCCAGATCGAGGCCGGTCGGCTCAAGCCGGGCCAGCGCATTCCCTCCGAACAGGAGTTGGTGCGGGAATTTTCTGTTTCACGGATGACCGTGAGCCGTGCGCTCAACGATCTAGAGCAGGACGGCGCCATCACCCGCATCCAGGGAGTTGGCTCGTTCGTCTCGACCGGCAAAGCGGAATCCGCTCTGCTCGAAATTCGCGACATTGCCAAAGAAATTGCCGATCGCGGCCAGACGCATAGCAGCCGGCCGCTGCATATCGCGGAAGAACGCGGATCGAGCATCAATGCTTTGCTGGGATTGGACGCCGATGCCGCGTGCTATCACACCGTGTTGCTGCATCTGGCGGACGGCCAACCGGTGCAAGTTGAGGACCGCTGGGTCAATCCGCGCTTCGCCCCGAAATATATCGCGCAGGATTTCAACCGCACTACGCCCCATCGCTATCTGATGTCGTTAGCGCCGCTGCAGGCCGCCGAGCATGTTTTTGAGGCCGACCTGCCGACGCCGGAAGTTGCCGGGTGGCTTGGCATTCCCAAAAACACCCCCTGCACTATCCTCCGACGACGCACCTGGTCACTCAATCTCGTTGCCAGTGTCGCGACATTAGTTACTGCAAGCCATCGTTCGCGCTATGCCGGCATCTTCGGTTCGCTGCCGCCGTTGGCGAAGGCCTTGCCGCGACTGTGATCGCTTGGCAGCAACCTGCTAAGCGGTGCCGTGAGGGAGCGGTGAGTGCCTGCTGTCCGACAACCATGACAACGCAAAGACGGGAACCGGTTGGTCGAATCCCTTCAAAGTCCGCGCATCCATTTCAACGAGATGCACGTTCGCACCGACCGCGGAAGCGGCAACGCGATCGATAAGGATTTCAGAATCGTCTGCGCTCGCACATAGGCGCGATGCAAGGTTCACAACGGGGCCGATTGCGCTGTAGTCAAGGCGATCTTCGGAGCCGATCCGCCCCACTGTCGCAGGCCCCATTGCCAATCCATTTCGACGCCGATTGACACTCGCGCTTGCGGTTTACCTCCTTAAACCTCCTCAGCGCGATCTCCGGCAGTTCAATGCCAGCAGCCTGATACATCCTTGGAAATCGGCGCTTTCCGGTGGTGTTTCCGAGGAGAATGCCTCCTGCAAGTGCTGCAGGGTTTCCTTCAGAGCGACGCCTTTCCGGCCGAGCGACTGCATCTCGTTTTTTTTTGCGCGTGCCGTCCGCTCTGACAGATCTTTGTAGGAATCGAGCACCTCAAAATTCGAAAATTGCTCCTTGAGCTTGTTAGCCTTCGCTTCTGCGATGGCTACTTGCAGCCAGTTGGCGCAAAATTCGGAATCGGTCTTGACGCACCCGTTGCCTTTCTAGAGCCAAACGGGCTCACTTCACTCGCTGAACTCAACGCTTTCCAACAACGGCTCAAATTCGTCAGATACAACGTTGAGGACGCTCAACGCCCCTGAGCCAACATCGAAATGCGCGCCATGAAGGTAGAGCAATCCTTCTGATACCCGCGCGGCAATCCAAGGGAAGGTCAGCAAGTTGTCCAGGCTATTTCGGATCGACTGCAGTTCGACCGGGCGCAGATCATGCGCGCAGCCGTCGTGCTGTTCCCCACGCTTGGATTGCTCGGCACTGCCGATCAGGTTAAGCCATGGCCCGATAAATTCTCCGTTGGAAAGGCCATCAGCATCTTCGGCGTATGCACGCACGCCACCGCAATCGCTGTGGCCCAGCACGATGATGTGTCGCACTTCGAGTCGCCGGACAGCAAAATCCAGCACGGCGCTCGTCCCGTGATACTGACCGCCGAGCTCAAACGGTGGGACAATGTTGGCAATGTTGCGCATCACGAACAACTCACCGGGGCCAGTGTCGAAAATGACCTCAGGCGTTACCCGCGAATCGCAGCAGGATATCACCAGCGCGTCCGGACGATTGCCCCGCACCGCCAGACGTTGGTACGTCTGGCAATCCTTGACGTAACGTTGCCTTTGGAAGCGTGTGTAGCCAGATCGCAATTCTCCCGAAAGCATTGCACTCTCCTCACTCTTATCTGCACTACAAAATTGCGAGAACGGCTAGGCAACTGCACTGTTCACGAACGGTAACCTTCACACGTGCACGCTGCCGATAACCAGTTCACCGTTTGGCTTCTTCCTGGCCGCTGATGCTGAAATCATTGCGATGTAGAAAGCCGCAACCAGCATGAATACGGCTGTCCCCGGCACCGAGCCGATCGATGCATTGTGGATCAGAACGGACCAGCTCAATTCGGGAGGGTTGGGTAAGTTCTCCAGGCGGGAGACCTGCAGCAACCACGCCGCCAGGAGAACCATAAACAACCAAAGATAATTGCGACGCAGGCGGTGGCAGAACGCCTCGCCGCGACTGATGACAAACGTCGGCAAACGCAGATCGTCGCCGAGGTTCTTCGTCCAGTCCACGTCGACGCCGGACGCGGGCCGAAAGACCTGCGCGTAGTAGTGCCTCTCGATTGTCCGGACACGCCGACGATAGACATCAAAAAATCGATAGCGTCGGGATTCTATAACCAGGAGCAGCAGGACAATGACCATGGCAAACAATAGAATTTCATGGTGGCGGGCCGGCCCCGACCATGAAATGGAGAGCATCGCCGCGACGCAGGTGATGGCCCAATTGGTGGTCCGATCGATGCGGTCCCGCCACCCCGCCATGCGTGCAATCTCACCCCTATAGTAGTGCGCGACGAGATTGATGAATTCCTGCGAGGTGCCCGGAAACATCGGCGCCACAGCCGGAGCATCGAAAGCGTGCGGTGAGTGTATCTTCATTGCCGTCGGGGCCTACGAACGCACGTTGGTCGAGTTCGATCGAACGACTCGATTGTGAGATACTGCCGCCAAAAGTCGGTCTGGCGGCCCGCTTGCATTTCAACCGATCCCGTCGACGATTTCAAAGATCGCATCGAAGACGCGATCGATTTCATCCGGCGTGCTGCAGTAGGGCGGCATCAGATAAATCGTGTTGCCTAACGGCCGAACCAGTAAGCGGCGGGCAAGGAACTCGTTGTAGAGGCGCGGCCCGATGCCAGCCAAATAGCCCGGGTCATCCGTGGCGATATCCAGCGCGGCGATGGTGCCGATCTGACGAATGTTGGTAAAACGCCGATCTTCACGAAAGCGATTAAGACCGTTGGCTTGCGCGTTCGCGACAGCGGCGATGCGTTGCATCATCGGTTCGTTTTGCCAAATCTCGAGGTTGGCGCAAGCGGCCGCACAGGCAATCGGGTTCGCGGTGTAGGAACTGGAATGGAAGAAAGTCTTGCTGCGATCCGTTGAATAATGCGCATCGAAAATGTCCGCGCGGCAGAGCGTGACCGCCAGCGGCAGCGAACCGCCGGTCAGACCCTTGGAGTAGCAGGCGATATCGGGAGTGACGTCGGCCTGCTCGCAAGCGAAGAGCGTGCCCGTGCGGCCCCACCCGGTCATCACTTCATCGGCGATCAACAGAATCCCGTGGGCTTCGCAGATCCGCCTCATCTCCGCCAGCACCCAGGGCGGGTAGATCAACATGCCGCCTGCACCGAGAATGAGCGGTTCGACGATTAGCGCGGCGACGCCAGCATTCCGACATGCATTCGTGATCGCATCCAATGTGGCCTGCTCGCGGCCGGCCGCAGGAAAGGGAATCCGCTCGACGTCGAACAGCAATGGATCGTAGGGCGCATTGAAAACGCCGCGCTCGCCGACCGACATGCCGCCGATGGTGTCGCCGTGATAGGCTCCCTCCAGCGCGAGGATGCGACTGCGCTGCTCGCCGCGATTCCGCCAGAAGCCCAGCGCCATTTTCAGTGCGACTTCGACCGCTGTTGAGCCGCTATCGGAGAAAAAGACGTATTCGAGCGCTGGTGGTGTGATCGCAACGAGCTGCCGCGCGAGCTTTTCGGCCGGCTCGTGGGTGAAGCCCGCGAAGATCACCTGATCGAGACGACCGGCCTGATCGCTGATCGCCTGCACGATTTGCGGATGACGATGACCATGCGTCACCACCCACCACGACGAAATGGCATCAAAGATGCATCGGCCGTCGACGGTCTGGAGCCAGGCACCTTCACCCTTGGAGATCGGTATCACCTCGGGCTGCACGGCATGCTGGGTGAACGGATGCCAGACTGGCGATGCAGTCGTCATCAGGCCGTCCCTTTCAGGAAGTCGCCGACAGTGAATCCGCTGGCAAAGGCTTGCCGCAACGTGGAGCCGGTCAATGGCGCTAGATGCGGGAGCCGACCGAGACGGCGCACCTTACCCAGCTCGGTGATGATCCGTTCTGATTCAAAGTTCTCGTCGCCGACGAAAGCAACGCCTAGTAGCGCCACATCCCGCGCGCGCAGCGCTGCGATCGACAACAGGCTGTGATTAATGGTGCCCAGCGTGGTACGGGCGCAGAGCACCACTGGGATACGCCACCGCGCCATCAGGTCGAGATAGGTGACGTTGCGTGTCAGTGGCACCATCAGGCCACCGGCGCCTTCCACCACCAGCGGACGGTCCTTCTCCGGCACTCGCAGAAAGTCATGATCGATCGTCACGCCGTCGATCTCGGCGGCAAGATGCGGCGATGCCGGCGTCCGTAACCGATAGGCTTCCGGTAATACACGCTCGGCGACAAGTCCGGATAACCGCAATACGGTCTCTGAATCCGTCGCTTCCTCCAGCCCTGCCTGGATCGGCTTCCAGTAAAATCCGTCGAGAGCACCGGCAAGCGCCGCCGAAAAGACCGTCTTGCCGATGCCGGTATCGGTGCCGGTGACTACGATCCGTATACTCACGCCGCCACTCGCATGTCTTCCGCCAAAGCTGCGAACAGGTCGCCAACCATCGTCTCGTTGACATTAAGCGTCAGCGCTACGCGAACGCGCGCGGTGCCTTCGGGAACCGTTGGCGGGCGGATCGCCCGGATATCGAAACCCTTGCGCTGCAACGACGCCGCCAGCGCGACCGCAGCCTGATCGGGTCCGACGATTACCGGAATGATTTGCGAGCCCGACGGTTCGACGTGGCAGCGACGGCGCAATTCGTTGCCGGCAAATCGCACCAGGTGGGCCAGGCGCTCGCGACGCTCAGGATTGGTTCGCGAAATCCTGAGTGCCGCGCGCGTCACCGCAGCAATCAATGGCGAAGGCGCGGTAGCAAAAATGAACGGACGTGAACGATTGACCAGGAAGTCGCGAATCACCTTCGGTGCCAGAATAAAGCCACCGACAGTGCCGAGCGCTTTGCCGCAGGTATGCAACGTAATGACATTGTCACGCCCCTCGAACGGCGCGGCGAGACCTCGACCCTGCGAACCGAGCACACCTGTCGCATGCGCCTCGTCGATCACAACCATCGCGTGGTGACGGTCCGCGACTGCAAACAGCCCGGCGAGGTCCGGACTATCTCCATCCATGCTGTAAAGACTCTCGACCGACAACCACGGCCGACCCTTGCCTCCGGCCGCGCGCCAACGCGCGATCGCGGTGTCAAACGAATCAATATTGTTATGCGGCACCCCGACAAACTCGGCGCGCCCGCGGCGAAGCCCCTCATGCACGCTGGCGTGGATCAGTTCGTCGTGGACGACGAGATCGCCCCGCTGCGGTAGCGTCGAGAAGATGGCAAAATTGGCGACATAGCCGCCGCCGAAATAGAGCGCCGACTCGGCGCCGAAATACGCCGCAGCCTCGATTTCCAGCGCTTCATGCTCAGGATGATTGCCGCGTAACAGGCGCGATCCGCCCGACCCGATCGGCACACCACGCGCCAATGCTTCCACCGCGGCTTCTCGCAATTCCGCGGACTCGGCCAAGCCGAGATAGTCGTTGGAAGTAAAATCGATACCGGCCTGCCGGCGCAGCGCACGCAGCCGGCCCTTGTCTGCCAGTTGGCGCAAGTCTCTCGCATATCGTTCAAGCATCATCATATCTCCTGCACGCCCAACCGAGACCAAAGCCCTTCCGAGTTCTCAATGCGACGCCAAGTCATAGGGGATACGAACGCGCGAACGCGACGGACGCGCCCGATCATCGCGCCGATATCGCGGACAACCTATGATTCGACAGCAGGTCCCTTAGGCCAAAGCCGATAACGTTCGTGCTTCGGTTCGCGTCATGCCCAGCCGTTGCAGCAATCGATGATCCTTGTCCTCGCTCGGGTTGGTTGCGGTCAGCAACGTCTCGCCGATAAAGATCGAATTGGCACCCGCCAGGAAACAAAGCGCCTGCATTTCATCGGTCATCGCGGTGCGCCCCGCGGACAGACGCACGTCGGACATCGGCATCAGGATTCTTGCCAACGCCACGGTACGGACAAAAGCAATCGCGTCGATCGGCTCGGCAGCAGCGAGCGGCGTGCCTTCGATCGGAATGAGCATGTTGATCGGCACGCTCTCGGGGTGGTTTGGAAGGTTGGCCAGCGTGCGCAGCATCTCGGCGCGATCGACCGGCGCTTCACCCATGCCGAGAATGCCGCCGCAACACACCTTCATGCCGGCGTCATGCACATGCTGGAGCGTTTCCAGGCGATCGCCAAACGTCCGCGTATGGACAACGGAGCCATAGTGTCGTTCGGACGTATCGATGTTGTGGTTATAGTAATCCAGTCCCGCATCGGCCAGTTGCTTCGCCTGCTCAGGCGTCAGCATGCCGAGCGTCATGCAGGTTTCCATGCCGAGCGCCTTGACGCCTTTGACCATCTCGATCACCGGCGCCATGTCGCGGGCCTTCGGCGAACGCCAAGCGGCGCCCATGCAGTAACGTGTGGCACCGGCCGCTGCGGCCGCCTTGGCCTCCTCGATCACTCGTGCCGGATCCATCAGCTTCGATGCGTGCAGCCCCGCATCGTGATGGGCAGATTGACTGCAGTAGCCGCAATCCTCCGGGCAGCCGCCAGTCTTGATGCTGAGCAGCCGGCTGAACTGTACCTTGTTGGGATCGAATACCGTACGGTGGATCGTCTGTGCCCTGAACATCAGATCCATAAAGGGAGAGTTGTAGATCGCCGCAACTTCATCGCCCGACCAGTCATGACGGATATCAACCGACATTTGGCCATCGCGAAGAGCCTGCCGTTCGATTCGATCCCCTTCATTCAGAGCTGACGAAGATCTCATCGTGTTCAAGTGTCGTTTCATCAAAGACTCCAGATTCAACAAATGCTCACGGCAGGCCCATTTCACATCCGACGACAGGATGTCAAATGATCGTGGCCTGCCGTTGAATCCACGTTCGCAGGACCTTTGCACCGGACGCTTCGGTATGCTTTCGGGCGGCTGTCCATTCGGGCGAGTTATAAGCCGTCATCGCCGCATCCCACGACGCGAAAGTGAGCGTATCCGTTCCGCATATTTGCGGCTCCTCGCCGCCTTCGCCCTTGCCCGCCAGATTGATGGTGTATCCCAGCAGGCCCGGCATATTCCTCGCAATCGGTGCGTGATCTTCCAGCCACCAGCGATGTTGCTCCTCAAGGCTCATGTGATTCCTGAAGAGAATGATTTCGATTGCGACCATTGCCGTCCTTTCAAAAATGCTGATGGGTTGAACTACGATGCCAGTTGGGTGTCGGCGTGCCGATTCATCGAGAAATGAAAAGACTTCCGGGTGACTTCACAAATCTCGATCTTCTCACGGCCGAGCAATTGCTGCGCGAGGAAGCTGGCCGCGTCGGTCGTCGGCGACCGATGCCGAACCTCGAGGCGTGCCACCCGGTTCTTTTCCAGATCCTGCGGCGAATAGAAGATCTTGAGGGCAAGCTCCTCATCGGAGCCGAACGGTGCAAGCTCCCGCCGATAGCGATCCATCATCGGCTCGAGCAACTGCCCCGGCGCGACCGTAATGCCTTCCTCGTCACCAGCAATCAGTTCCCGCACTTTCGGATCGATCGGTCCGGGGACCGCGCCGTAATAGCCCAGCACGTACTGTTTGATTTCGCGCGGAACGATCTGATATCGCCGCCCGGTCAATACGTTCATCACCGCCTGCGTCGCCAGATACTGCGCCATCGGACTGACGATGATGGGATAGCCGATGTCGGCTCGCACCCGGGTGATTTCGTCCAGCACCTCGGGCAGGCGATGCCCTTGACCTTGATCGTCGAGTTGCTGCTTGAGATTGCTCAGCATCCCGCCAGGCACCTGATGTGCGATGGCTCCCGGCTGAATCGGAATAACTTTGCCGGTCGGCCGACCAGTCTGGCGCGCGACGATGGAAATATATGCATCCATCTCGTCGATGGCTTCGCGGCTCACCGGCGTCGAATAGCCGTGCTCTGCGAGCGCATCGAGAATCGCATCGTGCGGCGGCAATGAATAGCCGTACGCCAGCTGGCGACTCGATCCGTGCAATAGATCGACACCATCGTCGCCGAGCTTCATGGCTTCGAGATAGGTATCGATGCCGTGACCGAACGTGCAATGGGAATGCAGCTGTAGCTGCGCCTTGTTGCCAACCGCGCGCCGGATCGCCGGGATCAACTGTCGCGCCCGCTCAGGCGTCAGGATGCCGCCCTGATCCTTGATCTCGACAGCGTCGACGCCGAGCGCGACCAGCCCCTTCGCCTTCTCGATGAAATGATCATCGGTATGAACCGGACTGATCGTATAGCTGACCGCTCCGATGACGAACATGTCGAGCGCTTTCGCCGTCTTGATCGAGAAGGCGATATTCCGCAGATCGTTGAGGGCGTCGAAGGCCATGATCGAACGGATGCCGTTGCGTCGTAGCAAACGCAAGGTGAACTCCGCGACATCGTCGGCGTATTGGGCCCAACGGAAAATGCTCTGCCCGCGCGTATTGAAGTTGAGCGGGGTCTTCGGCATCAGCCGCGACATCATACGAATCCGCTCGAACGGATCCTCGCCGAGATACATCACGCTGGCATCGATCGCCGCGCCGCCGTTCAGGTCGATGACGGAAAAGCCCGCATCGTCCATCGTTCGGGCGATTGGCGTCATTTCCTCGGTCGACATCCGGGTTGCCCAGAGGCATTGCTGGCCATCACGGAGCGTGATGTCCATGATCTTCATCTCTCTCATGCCGCCTTCTCCCATACTTTCCTACTCTCGACCCAACCGGTGTTGTATTGCGCGTCGGCAAAATCCGGCGTTTGCAACACGCCGATGTGGAACGGGATCGTCGTCTTGATCCCCTCGACGACGAATTCTTTCAGCGCGCGGATCATGCGGTGCCGCGCCGCCTCTCTGTCGATATCCCAGACGATGAGCTTCGCGACCATGGAATCGTAGAACGGCGAAATCTCGGTACCCGCGGTGCAGAACGTATCGACACGAACCCCAGGACCGCCGGGAGGCGCAAAGGCCGTGATACGCCCCGGACTGGGAATGAATCCGTTTTCAGGGTCTTCCGCATTGATGCGACATTCCATCGACCAACCGCGATTCGATGCGTTGAGGCATGCCTCGCTCATCGGTTGCCCAGCAGCTATTCGCAGTTGCTCGCGAACGAGATCGATCCCGGTGACCATTTCCGTGACCGGATGCTCGACCTGAATGCGCGTGTTCATTTCAATGAAGTGAATCGAGCGGCGATCGAGATCGTAGAGGAATTCGATCGTCCCGGCGCCTTCATAGTCCAGCGCGCGCGTGATGCTGACCGACGCATCATACAGCTGGCGCCGAATATCCGCGTTCAGAACCGGACTCGGGCTTTCTTCGAACAGCTTCTGATGACGACGCTGAAGCGTGCAATCGCGCTCGCCGAGATGGGTATGATGACCGAACCGGTCGCTCATCACCTGCACTTCGATGTGCCGGGCGTTGCTTATATATTGCTCCCAATAGACCGTCCCGTCGCCGAAAGCTTCCTTGGCTTCGATCTGAGCCTGCATCAGATTGGAGGCGAACGCGCTTTCCTCATGGACGAGCCGCATGCCGCGACCGCCGCCACCGGCGGACGCCTTGAGCAACACCGGGTACGGCAAGCCCTTCTGCAGGCTCTTGATATCCTGGCCTTGATCGATCGTCCCACCAGGAACCAACGGCACGCCCATTTTCGCCGCCAGCGTTTTTGCCGCAATCTTGTCGCCCATGCAGCGGATCGATTCCGCACTCGGACCGATGAATTTCAGGCCATTGTCTTCGCACATCTCGGCGAAGACTGGATCCTCAGCAAGAAACCCGTAGCCGGGATGAATTGCGTCGCATCGCGTCGCCTTGGCGGCCGCAATGATTTTGTCCCGGTTCAAGTACGAATGCTTGGGGTGCGGCGGACCTATTCCCAATGACGCGGTACTTAGGCCGATATGACGCAGTTGACGATCGGCATCGGAATAGACCGCGATCGATTCAAGTCCAAGCTCGGCGCAACTGCGCACGATACGCAGAGCAATCTCGCCGCGATTGGCAATCAGAACTCGCTTCATCGATCAAACCTCCGAAGCAGGAACAAAGACGGGTAGCTTGACCCCGTCGCGAAGCGGCGCGAACTTCACGGCGACCCGCATGTCGCAGGTAATCGACGACGGATCCGTCTCCACGATGTGCGACAGCATGGTCACGCCCTCCTCAAGACGGATCAGCGCCAGCACGTAAGGCGTGGTGATATCGGTATAGGGGCTACGGTGAATCACCGTGTACGATGCGACGACGCCGGTGCCCGATGCCGGGACCATTTCGAGATCGCTCGACTCACAACGCAGACAAAGCGGACGAGCATAGTGCTGGTGATGTTGGCAGGTCCGGCATTTCTGGATCAGCAATGTTTCTTCGCCGGCAGCCTTCCAGAAGGTGTCGGCGAGACCATTGGTTTCGGGTAGCGGTCGTTCCAGGCCCATTACTGCACTCCCAGGATAATCGTCGAATGCGCACTGAAGATACCGCCGGTGGCATGGCAAAGCGCATGCTTGGCATCGGCGACTTGGCGCGGACCGGATTCGCCGCGCAACTGCCGGACCGCTTCAATCAGCAGGAAGATGCCGAACATGCCGGGATGGCAGTACGACAATCCGCCACCTTGGGTATTGAGCGGAAAATCGCCGCCGTGACGCAATCGGCCGCCTTTAATGAAATCCGCAGCCTCGCCGTACTTGCAGAAGCCGAGATTTTCGAGACCGACGAGTACATTGATCGTGAAGGCATCATAAATCTCGACCACATCGATATCGCGTGGCGTCAGCCCTGCCATGGCGAAAGCACGTTTGCTGCTTTCGGCAGATCCATGCCGCAGCAGATCCGGAACCTGCGACATCGCATCATGCGTCGTCGTCTCACCGTGCCCGAGCACATTGATCGGGGTCTTGGCGAGATCCCGCGCCCTTTCCCGGGAGGTGACGATCACCGCGCCGCCGCCGTCGGTTACCAGGCAGCAATCGGACACCTTCAGCGGCGAACTGACCACCGGCGCCGCCATGACTTCATCAACCGTCAGCGGCTTGCGCGCGAACGCCTTGGGATTGTGTTCTGCCCATGATCGCGCCGCGACCGCAACTTCGGCCAGGTCTTCGGATCGCGCGCCGTATTCATGCAGATATCGCTGGGCGACCATAGCGTAGAAGGAGATCGGATAAAGCGGCGCGAATACGTTCTCGTACTGCGCAGCGGAGGTTCCCGATTCGAGAAAGCCCGCAATATTGCGCGAACGATTGGATCGCTGGGCGCTGCCATATGCGATCAACGCCACCTCGCAATAGCCGGCCTTGATCGCCGCGGCCGCGTGGCGAAGGTGCATTTCGAACGATGAGCCGCCCGTCAGCGTGCTATCGACATAGGCCGGGAAGATGCCAAGCGCCTCGGAAAGCTGGATCGCGGAGAACCGCGAAAGATTGGCGGTGAAGACGGCATCGACATCCGCAACGCGCAATCCGGCATCTTGCAACGCGCGCAACGATCCCTGTACCGCCAAATCAGTCGCCGACTTACCGGGAACGGCACCAAGATCGGATTCCGCAACGCCGACAATCGCCGCCTCTCTGTTCTTGTTGGGCATTCTATCAGCCTCGCGACGGTTGGATCCACATGGTGCACTGTTCTTGCTGAACGGCTTCGGCATTCTCCACCTCGATCGACACAATGGTGCCGCCGATGGGAGCCTTGACGAAATTCATCAACTTCATCACCTCGATGATGAAAAGGTCCGTACCCTCCTCCACGACCTGACCGACCGAAACAAACGGTGGCGCGTCAGGCGACGGAGCCGAATAGAAGGTGCCGGAAACCGGCGCCGCGATTGCAATCTGCCCCGCGCGTTTGCGAGCGTCGGCGTCGGCGTTCGACCGCTTTGCCGCAGCAGAGACAGGCGCTGCCGGGGCAGCCGGAGCATTGTTCACCGATGGCGCTTGCGCAGGGGCGGTAGCGCTTTGCAGAGATACGGGGCTCGATGCCGGCGCGGCGCCGTTGTCCCTCCGCACATAGAGCTTGAGGTCGTGGTGCTCGAACCTGATCTCGGCGACGGGAAACTCATCGATGATGCGCAGGATCTCTTCGACATCGCGAAAGGAAATGCTCATATCCAAAATCCTTAGCCGTAGACGCTGGGTCGGAAGCCGAATGCGAGGTATCCCCCGTCGACGGCAAGCGCGTGCCCGGTGATGAACGAAGCATCATCCGAGGCTAGAAAAGCGATAGCCGAAGCCATTTCGCTCGGCTGCGCATAGCGACCGAGCGGAATCCGCTCTTCGCGACGCTGCCGTTCCTCGCCGACCTGCTCGGCGATCATCGGCGTTTCGGTCTGCGCCGGCAGTAGCGCGTTGACGCGAACACGATGCGGCCCAAGTTCGCAGGCCAGAGTCTGCGTGAAGGAAATGACTCCTGCCTTGGAAGCGTTGTATGCACCCATACCCTCGCAGGCGCGCACGCCGTTGACCGAGGCGATATTGATGATGGAGCCTTTGCCCTTGCGTTTCATATGTCGCGCGGCCACCGTCGAGCAGAGAAACACCCCGGTCAGATTCACCCGCAGCGTCAGTTCCCAATCCTCCAGCGAGTGGTCGAGCAACGGCGCCATGCGTCGCACGCCTGCGCCACAGACGAGAACATCGATGCCGTCGAAGCGCTGCGCGATCTCGCCGAATACCTTCTCGACATTGTCGCGGTCAGCGACGTCGATAGCGACAGGCGTCGCATCCAGTCCTTGTTGCTTGAGCGCATTCACGCCACGCGATGCGAAATCCATATTGACATCCGCAACCACCACCTTCGCCCCTTCCGCGGCGAAGGTTCTGCAGATTTCGACTCCCATGCCACCACCACCGCCGGTGACAATGACAGTCCTGCCTTGAAAGCGACCCATCCTGATAATTCCTCTATGACTTGCTTTGTCTGTAGCTACGACCGCGCGACCTTGCGGGCTTGACCGAAATCGAGCGAAGCCTCAGTGGCGCGCTCGACGTCTTCCACCGAAATGCCGGGCGCGAGTTCGCGCACGATGAACCGGCCGTTCTGGCAGTCGAAGACGCCGTAATCGGTGAACACGGTGGTTACACACGCCACCCCGGTCAGCGGAAACGTGCATCGCTTCAGCAGCTTGGGCGCACCGTTCTTGTCGGTGTGCCGCATCATGACGAAGACGTTGCGCGCACCGGCGACCAGATCCATGGCGCCACCGACACCGCCAACACCCTTGGTGCCCGGGACTTTCCAGTTCGCCAGGTCACCCTGCTCCGAAACCTGCAGGCCACCGAGAACCGAGTAATCGAGACGGCCGCTGCGGATCAGCGAGAACGAATCGGCCTGATGCACGATGGCGGCGCCGGCAATCAACGTCACCGGCTTTTTGCCTGCATTAACGACGTCCGGATCTTCCTTACCAGGCACGGGATCGGGTCCCATGCCGATGATTCCGTTTTCGCTGTGGAAGATGATCTCACGCCCGGCGGGGACATATCGGACGATAGTGGTCGGAAGCCCGATCCCCAAATTCACACATGCACCGTTCGGGATCGTTTCGGCTACCCGCGCCGCGAGATCGGCATCGCTCCATCCCTTGCTCATGCCCCGCACTCCACAACCTGATCGACAAAAACGCCCGGCGTGTGAACGTCATCCGGATCGATGACGCCAGCATCGACAATTTGCGTCACCTCCGCGATGGTATGACGCGCCGCCATCGCCATGAGCGGATTGAAATTCCGGCTCGCCAGACGATACCGCAGGTTACCGTACCGATCGGCGAGCCGTGCCTTCACAAGTGCAACGTCTCCGACAATCGCACGCTCGTAGACGTAGCCGCGTCCATCGATCATCCGCACCTCCTTTCCATTGGCGAGTTCGGTGCCGTAGGCCGTGGGCGTGAAGAAGGCCGCCACCCCTGATCCGCCCGCCCGCAAACGCTCGGCGAGCGTGCCCTGCGGCACCAACTCGACCTGCACTTCGCCGCGCTCGTAAGCGGCTTTGAAATGATCCGCGCCAGCCTGAGTGGGAAACGACGCGATGACACGCGATACTTGCCGGTTCTTGAACAGGCGCGACAATCCGATTTCACCGGTACCGGCATTGTTCGAGACCAGCGTGAGATCGCGCACATCGAGTTCGGCAAGCGCATGCACCAGTTGCAACGGCACACCGATATCGCCGAAACCACCGACCAGTATGGTATCGCCGCTCTTCACGACAGATAACGCGCGCGATAACGCATCAACCCTCTTGTTCAGCATGACGTTTAACGACCTCTCCAATGAACGATGCGCGTTTCGAGATACTCGATCGCGAGATTCAGCAGCAGTCCGATCGCCCCGATGATGGCGATACCGATGAAGACAGTTGGAATACGAAACGTCAGCGCGGCGTCCGAGATCATGTAGCCGAGACCTTCCTGCGCACCGGTGAGTTCAGCCGCGACGACGACGGCCCAACTGAGCGCCATGGCGACGCGAAGCCCGGTGAATATTTGCGGAATCGCCGCCGGGAAAATGATGCGGAAGAACTGCTGCCAGCGGGTCAACCCGAGCGACTTCGCCGCGCGAAGATACGCCAGCGGCACGTTTGCCGCGCCGGAGTGCGCATTGACGTGGACGTAGTTGAATGCGGTCCAGAAGATCAGGACGACTTTCCCGGTCTCGCCGAGCCCGAAGTAAAGAACCACCATCGGAATGAAAGCGATTGGCGGAATCGGCCGCAGGAAGGCCATGATCGGCGATACGAGTGCATTTCCGGTCTTGGTAAATCCGGTCAGCAGACCCAGCGGAACACCTAACAACACACCCAGCACAAAGCCGGACAGCGCCCTGAACAGGCTGATGCCGATGTGATCATACAACGACACACCCTTGTATCCCTGCGTCGCCAGCAGCGTGAAATCCTGACTGATTTCGGACGGCGTCGGCAAATAGCCCTGCGGCAGGATGCCCGAAGTACTCAGCGTCGCCCATACGACCAACAGTACCAGAATGGAAACCGCGGATAACAGCGGCTTGGTTAGCGCGTCGCTCATGAAGAGTGCAGAGCTTGACGGCTTCGCGGCGGCATTGGGCCGCGCCGATGGTTGGATGTTATTGCTGGTCATTTCAGCACACCGCCGGCTTGAGCTTCGTACACAGACGCGGCCGCTTCGTGAACGGCCTGCAGCAACGTCCCTTGCAAGTCGATGAATTCGGGCGAGGAGATAAATGAATAGTCGCGCGGCTTCGGCGCCTTGACTTCGACCGAGAGCTTCACACGTCCCGGCCGGCCCGTCATGACGACGACGCGGTCGGAAATAAAAATGGCTTCACCGACGTCGTGCGTGATGAAGAAGATGGTGGGCTTGAATCCCTGCCAGAGCCGCAGCAACAACTCCTGCATCATCAGGCGGGTCTGCGAGTCGAGCGCACCGAACGGCTCATCCATGAGCAACACGCGCGGCTCACCGATCAGCGCGCGCGCGATCTGGACACGCTGCTGCATGCCGCCGGAGAGTTGGTAAGGGTAATGCTTTTCGAAGCCTCTGAGGCCAACCTCGTGCAGCAGGTGGCGCGCGCGCTCCTCGTATCGGGACGCCGGTTCGCCGCGGCATTTCTGGCCGAGCGTCACGTTGTCCATCACGGAGAGCCACGGGAACAATGACGGATGCTGGAAGACGACGGCACGATCGATACTCGGCCCAACGATGGCCTGACCGCCAACAGCCACGACGCCCTCGGTCGTAGCCTCAAATCCTGCCAGCAGATTCAGTGCTGTTGATTTGCCGCAACCTGTCGGCCCGACAATGGAGAAGATCTCGCCGCTGGCGATGCTGAGATCGAAAGATTCCAGCGCGACCGTGCCGGCACCGCCGCGGACCGAGCCATAGACTTTCTTGATGTCCTGAAAACGGACATCCGACGGACCGTGCACGCCGTGAGCCAAACCCGTCGGCGCAATCGTCGGCGCGTTCACATCATGAAGGCTCAAGTAACTCAGCATCCGGCCATTCCTTCCCTGTCCTCGATAGTGCCGTGGGTCCACTTGACTTTTATTGTATGCATACGTTAGCATACGTTTGCGGATGATGAAAGACCTTTTTTCGACTCACGTGAAATCGCAAAAAGCAGCATTCCGCAAAGAAGGATGAAAGATGCAGTCCCCCTCCTCGCAGCTCGAACGTGAAAGTGCCCGACCGCTTTACGAGCAGATTACCGACCGGCTCCGGCGCGACCTGTCAGATCGCAACAATTTCAGCGAACAGTTGCCGACTGAAGAAAACCTCATGGAGCGCTACGACGTCAGCCGGTCGACCGTCCGCAAAGCGGTCCAGCGGCTGGTGGATGAGGGACTGCTGGTCCGCCGACAAGGCAAAGGCACCTTCCTCGCGCGACCGCTGCCGCACATCATCCACTCGATCGACCGCCTCGCGCCATTCATGGAGACGTTCAAAGGCGCCGGGACGAAAATTCGCACCGAGCTGATCGATTTCAGTTGGACATCCGAACTCGAGTTGCCGGCCCAGTTGGCTGCGTGGGAACGGCCACTGCTGTCATATCAAAGAAAGTACGAGTCCGACGGTGTCGCGCACGCCGTGGTGCACGTCGTGCTGCCGCACGACATCGCCCGAGAAGTGAATCGATCCAGCATCGAATCCACCACGGTCTACCAACTGCTGCAGAACGATCTCGGTCTCAAGCTGGCGAAATCCGAATTCCTCGTCAGTTGCAGGCAGCCATCCGCCAAACTCGCCGACGCGTTGGAAATTTCGCAGAGCACTTTTCTGCTGGTTCTTGAGCGCATCACCTACACCGCCGACGGCCGCCCAGCGGAAATGACCACGCATTATCTGCGCCCCGACATCTATCAACTGAGCGTCGCGCTGAAGGACATGAACGGCGGCGCATAACCACACTTAACTAAACCGAACCGACAAAGGAGGGAGTTGAACAATGCTATCAAGGAAATGGCTAAATCGCGCTTTCGTCACGGCAGCCAGCTTTGCATGTGCTGCGACCGTCGTTCTGTCACCCACGCCAACCCGGGCCGCTTCGACAGAACTGACACCGATCAAGATCGGCCTGCCCATCACCAACTACTGGCCGGCCTATATCGCACGCGACCTCAAGCTGTTCGAAAAAGTTGGGCTCAAGCCTGAGTTTTTCGGCTTTCAAACCGGCGCGCCATTAATTGCCGCAATGAAGAGTGGAAGCATCGACGTCGCCTGGACCGGCCTTGCCACGCTGTTCATGCTCGGCCAGGACATTCCGCTCAAATTCATCCTGGTCCCGCTCGATTCCTCGAGTCAGATGGCCTACGTGGCCAACCCCGCATCGGGCATCCAGAGCTATAAAGACATCGCCAAATCGAAAAACATCGGGGCTCCGACGGCGACATGCTCGGAAGTGTCGCTGGTCCTCGCCGCCAAGGCGGCGGGCGTTGAGCGATCGCAGCTCAAGACGTCGAATCTCGCCCCCAACCTGCTCCTCGGCGCGCTGAAGAACGGACAAATCGATTCGGCCTTCATTTGGGGACCGTGGAACATCACGATGCGCGAGGCTGGCTTCAAGGTCGTCAGCTACGACAAGGATTTCCAGATCAACGGCGGCGTCTGCGCCACCGCGGTTACGGTCCGGCCGGCGTTTCTCGAAGCTCATCCGAAAGTCGGCTGCAAGCTGATCAAGGCGCACGCGCTTTCGCTCGAGGCCGCCAAGAAAGATCCGGCCCACGCGATCCGGACCATGGAAGAAACCTTCAACATTCCGCTCAAAGAAGCCAAGGAAACTTACGAAACGCTGGTGATCCCACCGATCGCTTCACAGCTCGAGCCGAACGCGCCCTGGTCGCTGACCAACAAGGAGGGCGGCCTCGCACAAAAGCTCAAGGTGGCGGCCGACGCTTTGTACGAGGCCAAGGCCTTCACAAAGCCGCTGAGCCAAGAGGTGATCGCCAATTCCGTCGAGTCGAAATACGTCGAAGAATTCTTGAAAACGAACTGCGAATAGGCACTCGCGGCGGCGCGCATCCCCGCGCCGCCGCAGCCATTCGCCTCTGTTCGGCGCGAGGCACAAAGGATGAGTCGTATGAATAAACATGCCAATGCTGATGCAACCTACGACATGGAATTGTCGCCGGAAGAACAGGCCATGCTTCGGGGGGAAAAAGGCGAAGCCGTGCAAGAGGCCATCCGATTGCAGATCGAGATTGCCAAGTTCTGGGGCGCCAAGCGCATGGTCCCGGTCACCAACGTCCACATCATGGGTGACATGGAAGTGCTCGGCGACGCCGGAAAGGATTTTCTCACCAGCGTGGCCGCCAAGAACGCGCGCGCCGCCTGCGCAACGACAACCAACCCGCGCTGCGTCGATTTCGCCTTTGCCGACCGCCTTGGCCAGGACCCTGAGATTGTCGGCAAGGAGATGCAGGTCGTGAGTCTGTTCAAGACCATGAACATTGCGCCGGTGAACACCTGCATCAACTATCAGACGGTCTATCAACCCCACGTCGGTGAACACGTCGCATGGGGCGATACGGGAACCGTGATCTATGCCAATTCGGTTTTCGGCGCGCGGACCAATTTTGAATCGGGTCCGGCCGCGCTGGCCGCGGCATTGACCGGCCGGACGGCGGCCTACGGATTTCATCTCGATGAAAACCGCAAGGGAACGTTTCTCGTCGAGATCAACTTCACGCCAAACGACTACGCCGACTGGGGCGCCATCGGCAAACTCGTCGGTGAAATGAATCAAAATTATCTGGCAGTCCCGGTTTTCGTCGGAGCCGGATCGCCCTCGTCCGATGAACTGAAGCATCTCGGCGCCGCACTCGCGGCCTACGGCTCGATGGCGATGTTCCATATGGTCGGCGTGACCCCGGAAGCCCGAAGCGTCGAAGATGCCTTCGGCGGCAAGCAGCCGTCTCACGTGATGTCGATTTCACAGGCCGACATCGACGCTGTGTACGCAAGCTACAACACCAACGGCAATCCGCTCGACCTGGTGGTGTTCTCCGGACCGCAACTCTCGATTCTCGAGATCGCGAAATTGGCCGATCTATTCCGTGGCAAGCGGGTTAAGCCCGGGACGCAAGTCATCGTGACGACCACCAACGGCGTGAAGAGCCACGCCCGACAGATCGGCACCTTGCAAACGCTGGAGGAGGCCGGCGTCCTCATTCTGGAGGGTGTCTGCTTCTACATTCTGCAGAATCTCTCCCAGATGCGGGAAAGCAACGGCTGGATGAATGTCATCACCAACTCCGCGAAGTTGGCGAACAACGTCGGCGCTCACAAGCTTAACGGCATTCTGCGAAAGACGAGCGATTGCGTGGACATTGCACTGGGCACAGGAGCGTGAACGTGGAACAGACAAAGGCCATTACCGTCAATCGCGCATTCGGCGACATTGTTGAAGGCGAAGCCATCGTTTCCGAAGAAGGTTTCAGCCCGCGCTACGACCTCGATCGCTGGAGCGGCATCATCAGCCGGCCCGGCCATAAACTCGAAGGCCTCAGCATAACCGGCAAGATCCTGTTTTTCCCGTCCGCCAAAGGCGGCGTCGCGGCGGGGTGGGCTTTCCACGACATCAAACACAAGGGTCTTGCGCCCAAAGCGTTCGTCTTCGGCGTCACCAATCCAGTGATGGTCCAGGGCGCCATCTTCGCCAACATCACCATCACCGAAGGCTGGGATTGCGTTCCGCATGATGTGATCCGGACCGGAGACATTGTCCGAGTCGATCCTCAGCTACGTCGGATCGTCCTCGTCAGTCGCAAATAGTCGAGCACTAAAGATGGCCCGTTATACCGAGAACCAAAAGTCAACTGAACTGGCCGACAATCATCGGCAAGACCGAAGCCAACGCGCGCGCAAAACTTGCGGCTTCATCGGTCGAAGATTATCGCTCAAGCGCGCATGGTCCGCGATCGCAAGTACAGTGAAAAGCGGCTATGAACCGGCGCAGCACTATATGCGCGGGCCCGGCCCCAAAACACGTGCAAGACAGGCGCAAGCAGCGGAAACGCTTTCGCCTGAAAGTTAAAGTTGCATCCGGATATATTCAAATCGTCTGGATAGATCAGTTCACCGGCGTTGGCGCGATGATACAGATCAGGTCCATGAGCCGATCCGGCCCGACCAGATGACCGATCAGGCCCCTGACCGACATGAAGAGGTAGCGGGCGGCGGCGGCGAATGCCTCGATACCCTGTTCATCGTGAAGCCGACGCAATTCGAGAATGGATAACTCAGTGGGCGGGGAGAACTGCGACATCGCAACATCATGCGTCAATCCGGCGCTGCTGCGTCATATTGAACGTTTCTACAATCCCGAACGCCGGAACTCGATGATTTAGGACGCGGACTCATAAAGACGCAGCCATAGCCTGATTGACGCGAGTTGAACGAAGGCAAGGTAGTTGGCGGCCAGCTTGTCGTAGCGCGTCGCCACCCGACGACATTGTTTGATCCTGTTGAAGAACCGCTCGACCTGGTTGCGAGCACGGTAGAGATAGGGGCTGAAGCAGATCGGATCGCTGCGGTTGCTTTTCGGCGGGATGTTGGTTCGGCAAGCAGCATTGACCCGGATTTAAGACGAGAGAGCAGTTTTCCGGCAAGTCGAACGTCATGGGCCTCACCAGGGCTCAGCGCCAGCCGTACCGGCAGACCATTGCTATCGACCACCGCATGAATTTTGCTCGTCAAGCCGCCGCGTGACCTCCCCATCGATTGGCGCTGGTTTCGTGTGATGCTTCAATCAAATCGGAAGTCGAACCTTCCAAAGGAGCGAACATTGATCGAACCTCCGCGCAATTCGTATGCCGGACGTGTCACATGGAGCGGTTGGAAGCACATGGCAACGTTTGTCGGAATCGCGAAAAATGCTTGAGAATACTAGGCAATCGGAACATCGCGCCTGCAATAGTTGACAACACATGAAAAAGCCCGCCAGAGGCGGGCCAATTCTTTGATATCACTATATAATTTTGGTTGCGGGGATAGGATTTGAACCTATGACCTTCAGGTTATGAGCCTGACGAGCTACCGGGCTGCTCCACCCCGCGATAAACCTTTGCGCGCCTTGGTAAAACCGATGGTGGCAGGATCAACGCCGAAGAGCGTCGATCGGTCCCATCCAGAGGCTTCCTGAGAAGGCAGACCAGGGCCGAAGGCCGTGGTGCGGGGCGTATGTACCAACGCTGGGCTGCTTTGGAAAGGGCCGCGAGGCATCTTTTCCAGAATTTATGACCGCCCCCCTCTCCGCGAGTGCGGCCCTGCCTTTTCAAGGCGTTAGCCGCGGACAGGCCTTGCCGAAAAGCGCGGGAAGGAACAGCATCGCGGCCAAACAGGCCCACCGGGAGTGCGATGCCATGGATCAGCTGGTCAAAAATACCGGCCACGACGCCCTCGAAGCAGGCTTCCGCCGCATGGTGGAACTTTCACGCACTGCTGCCCCCGCTTCGCTGGCCGATCGCCTCGACCGCCTGACGCGATTACGCGCCGCGATCACTGAGAACGAAAGCGGCTTCAACGCGGCGATCTCCGCCGATTTCAGCCATCGCTGCGCCGTCGAAACCACCATCGCCGAGACGCTGCTGGTGCTCGGCGAAATCAAGCATGCGATGAAACACCTCAAGCGCTGGATGGCGCCGCAGCGCGTCGCCACGCAACTGCAATTCTTCCCGGCGCAGAATCGCTTGCTGCCGCAGCCGCTCGGCGTCGTCGGCATCATCGCGCCGTGGAATTATCCGTTGCAGCTGACGCTGGCGCCCGCGGTCGCGGCGATTGCCGCCGGCAATCGGGTGATGATCAAGCCGAGCGAGCTGGTGCCGCGCTTCGCCGCGCTGTTGCAACAAGTCGTCGCCGCCAAATTCGACGCCAGCGAAATGACGGTGACGGACATCGATGGCGATATTGCCGCCCGCTTCTCCGCGCTGCCGTTCGATCATTTGATCTTCACCGGCTCGACGCGCGTCGGCCGCCTCGTCGCCGAAGCCGCGGGCCGCAACCTGACGCCGATCACGCTGGAGCTCGGCGGCAAATCACCGGCCATCGTCGACCGCTCCGCCGATCTCGCGCAGGCGGCGACGCGCATCGCCTACGGCAAGCTGCTCAACGCCGGGCAGACCTGCATCGCGCCCGACTACGCGCTGGTGCCGCCCGAGGCCGTCGAATCTTTCGCCAACAAACTGCGCGACGACATGCAGCGCATGTACGGCACCGACCCCGGCAATGCCGACTACACCGCGATCATCTCCGAGCGGCATTTCGCCCGCCTTGAGGATCTCGTGCGCGATGCGGAGGCGCAGGGCGCGCGCATCATGCAACTGGCGCCGATGGACGACTCCTGGAAATCGCGGCGCAAATTCCCACCGACCATTGTCGTCGGCGCGACCGCCGGCATGAAGGTGATGCAGGAGGAAATCTTCGGGCCGATCCTGCCGGTGCTCGGCTGCGCCAGCGCCGCCGAGGCCATCGCTTTTATCAACGGCCGCGACAGGCCGCTGGCGCTGTACTGGTTCGGCACCGACACCGCCGCGCGCGACGACGTGCTGGCGCGGACCGTATCCGGCGGCGTCACCGTCAACGATTGCCTGTTTCACTTCACCCAAATCAACCAGCCGATGGGCGGCGTCGGCGCGTCGGGCATCGGCGCCTATCACGGCGAATGGGGCTTCCGCAGCCTGAGCAAACTCAAACCGATATTCTACCGCTCGCCGCTCAATCGCTTCGCCGATCTCTATCCGCCCTATGGCGGCAAGATCGCACGTATGGAAAAATTGTTGCGGTTGATGTCATAATTCCACAACGACAACAAAACAGAAACCAGCGGGGGAAACGCAGTGGCTGAAACATTCGACTACATCGTCGTCGGCGGTGGATCGGGCGGCTGCGCCGCCGCCAGCCGCCTGTCGGAAGATGCCGGCACCTCGGTGGCGCTGCTTGAGGCCGGCGGCAAGGGCGACAACTGGGTCGTCACCACGCCCGGCGCGCTGGTGCTGATGGTCTCCGGCAAGGTCAACAACTGGGCGTTCGACACCGTGCCGCAAGCCGGGCTCAACGGCCGCGTCGGCTATCAGCCGCGCGGCAAGAGTCTCGGCGGCTCCTCCGCCATCAACGCCATGGTCTACATTCGCGGCCACAAGAACGACTACGATCACTGGGCGTCGCTCGGCAACACCGGCTGGTCCTATGCCGACGTGCTGCCCTACTTCAAACGCTCGGAAGACAACTCCGAATACGACGGCGAATACCACGGCAAGGGCGGCCCGCTCAGCGTCAGCAAGCTGCAGTCCGACAATCCGGTGCACGACATTTACCTGCAGGCGGCGCGCGAGGCGCAATTCCGCATCCGCGAGGATTTCAACGCCGAGGATCAGGAAGGCCTGGGCATCTATCAGGTGACGCAGAAGAACGGCGAGCGCTGGAGCGCCGCGCGCGGTTATATCCATCCGTTCATCGGCAGCCGCAGCAACCTCAAGGTCGAAACCGGCGCGCATGCCACCAGCATCATCTTCGAGGGCAAGCGCGCCGTCGGCGTCAAGTACCGGCGCGGCAAGGAACTGTTCGAAATCCGCGCGCGCCGCGAAGTGATCCTCAGCCTCGGCGCGTTCCAGACGCCGCAACTGTTGATGCTGTCCGGTGTCGGCGACGCCGAGGCGCTGGCCAGGCTCGGCATCGCCTCGACACACCATCTGCCAGGCGTCGGACAGAATCTGCAGGACCATCCGGACTTCGTGTTCGGCTTCACTTCCGACGCGCCCTACTTCGCCGGACTCTCGTTTCCGGGCATCGGGCGCATCTTCAAGGGCATCGCGCAATATCGCCGCGAACGGCGCGGCCCGATGACCTCCAACGTCGCCGAATGCGGCGGCTTCCTCAAGACGCGCCCCGATCTCGACGTGCCGGACATCCAGCTGCATTTCTGCACCGGCATGATCGAGGATCACGGCCGCAAGCCGCGCTGGAATCGCGTCGGCTTCTCCTGCCACGTCTGCCTGCTGCGCCCGGCAAGTCGCGGCAGCGTCTGGCTGAAGAACGCCGATCCGATGCAGGCCCCGGCGATCGATCCGAATTTCTTCGGCGACGAATCCGATCTCGACGCCATGGTCGCCGGTTTCAAAACGACGCGACGTTTGCTCGATGCGCCGGCGCTGAAGGCGATCCAGACCTCGGACGTCTTCACCACCGGCGTCGAGAGCGACGCCGACATCCGCAAGGTACTGCGCGAACGCGTCGACACGGTCTATCACCCGGTCGGCACCTGCAAGATGGGCGTCAACGATCCGCTGGCCGTGGTCGATCCGGCGTTGAAGGTGCATGGGCTCGAAGGTCTGCGCATCGCCGACGCCTCGATCATGCCGACCTTGATCGGCGGCAACACCAACGCGCCGACCATCATGATCGGCGAGAAGGCCGCCGACATGATCAAGGCGGAGGCGCGGGCGGGGTAATCGGTCGTGGTCATGCCACACAGAAATCGTCGTCCCCGCGCAGGCGGGGACCCATACGCCGTGTCGTGCATGATGCGGGCAGCGCTCGTGGTTTGAGAGCAATCATTCTAACCACGACCGCTAGGGGTTCTGGGTCCCCGCCTGCGCGGGGACGACGCTGAATTTGTTGAGACGCTTTGTGAACACTACAAGCGCTGGCGGCTGCTCACGTCCACACCACCGCAAAGATCAGACATGCATTTTAACACGCTGCGTGGGGTTATCACGGCGGCACGGTTTGGCTAAGGTCCGGCGCATCCAACCATCAAGAAACGGGAGCGAAAAAGTGGATCTTGGAATCAAAGGCCGTCACGCGCTGGTGTGCGCATCGAGCAAAGGCCTGGGACGCGCTTGCGCCGTCGCCCTCGCGGCGGAAGGTGTGCATGTCACCCTCACCGCGCGCGGCGCCGAAGCGCTGGCGAGCACCGCCGCCGAGATCCGCAAGGCCTATCCCGGTGTCGAGGTCAAAGAGGTTGTCGGCGACATCACCACGCTGGCGGGGCGTACCGATGCGCTCAAGGCCTGTCCCAATCCGGATATCCTCGTCAACAATGCCGGCGGTCCACCGCCGGGCGATTTCCGCAACTGGACGCGCGACGACTGGATCAAGGCGCTCGACGCCAACATGCTGACGCCGATCGAGCTCATCAAGGCCACCGTGGATGGCATGATCGCGCGCAAGTTCGGTCGCATCGTCAACATCACCTCGGCCGCGGTGAAAGCGCCGATCGATGTGCTCGGCCTGTCCAACGGCGCACGCAGCGGCCTCACCGGTTTCGTCGCCGGCATCGCGCGCAAGACGGTTCGCGACAACGTCACCATCAACTCGCTATTGCCCGGGCCCTTCAACACCGACCGTATCCGCAACGTGTCGGCGGGGCAGGCCAAGGCGGCCGGCGTCACCACCGAGGAAATCATGCAGAAGCGCGCCAGCGAAAATCCGGCCGGCCGTTTCGGCGATCCGGAAGAGTTCGGCCTTGCCTGCGCCTTCCTGTGCGGCGCCAAGGCCGGCTTCATCACGGGTCAGAACATCCTGCTCGACGGCGGCGCTTTCCCCGGCACGATGTAACTGCAGGCGCCTAACGGATCGGCGTGGTGCGTTCGTCCGCCCACGTCAGTCCGAATGCATCGAGGCCGCCCGCGAGGAAATCACTCAGCAGAGGTTCGCCAAGCAGATAACTCGCGGTCCGCCGATTGCGCTGCTCGGCGGCCTCGCGGCGCAGTTCGCTCCACTCCTCGATCGAGCCATCGCCACGGCCAAGGCGCATCAAGGCGACCAAATCGATTTGCTCGTCCTCGGTCAGCGCGTCGATGAAGCCGACAATCTCGCGCGCCACGGGATCGTCGCCGCTATCTTCCAGCACGTCGATCATCTTGTCGTCGGCGGCGTTGGAGCCGGAATCGGTATCGGTCACTTCATCCTTGACGTCGAATTCGCGTGCCTTCTCGATCAGAAAGGCGACTTTCTCTACGGAAATTGCAAGCTCCGGCATGGAACGCTCCTGTTGCCATCGCCCAGACAACGCCGGGACCGACGAGATGATCCATTGCGCCGCAACTATGAAAGCTTCATCCTCAGGCCTCACACATCAATACCGCGGGAGCAACGCCGGATGCGCTGGACGGTCGGCAAGGTCACAATCACCAAAATCGTCGAAATGGAGACGGTCGGGAGCACCCGGTTCATCCTGCCGCAAGCGACCAACAGCGAGATTCAGAAGCTGCCCTGGCTGATTCCACACTTGGCCACCGAGGAAGGCCGGTTGCGGATGAGCGTGCATTCCCTCGTGGTCGAAACCCCGACGCGGCGCATCGTCGTCGATACCTGCATCGGCAACGACAAATCGGGCCGCGCGGTGCCGACCTGGAACCACCTCGACAATCCCTATCTCGCGGACATGACCGCGGCCGGCTACGCGCCCGAGTCGATCGATACCGTGCTGTGCACGCATCTGCATGTCGACCACGTCGGCTGGAATACAAGGCTGGTCGGCGGCCGTTGGGTGCCGACCTTTGCCAACGCACGCTATGTCTTCGGCAAAACCGAATACGACTACTGGGCCGCGCATAGCGACCGCGCCGAACACAAAGCCCTGTTCGACGACTCGATCCGTCCGGTGGTCGAGGCCGGACAGGTCGATCTGGTCGCCAGCGACGCGACCTTGGGCGATGAAATCACTTTGATCCCGACGCCGGGCCACAGCCCCGGCCACATGAGCGTCCTCATCGCCTCCGAAGGCGAGAGCGCGCTGCTGACCGGCGATGTCGCCCATCACCCCTGCCAGATGGCGCATCTGGACTGGTCGTCGAATTTCGATTCCGATCCGGTCCAGTCCATCGGCACCCGACAGGAATTGTTCTCCCGTTTCGCCGACACGCCGACGCTGGTGATCGGCGGCCATTTCAACGGCGGCCGCATCAAGCGCGACGGCGCGGCTTTCCGGTTCGAAGTGTAACCATCTTGGCGCGGACCATTGAAATCTGCCGCGCGCTGTTCCATGAAGCATGCCAACAAACAAGAACGAAGGGAGATGCCAGATGAAGCTTGTAAGATACGGCGCTGCCGGCAGTGAAAAGCCGGGATTGATCGACAAGTCCGGCCAGTTGCGCGATCTGTCCGCGCATGTCAGCGACCTGGCCGGCGATGCCTTTTCGCCCGCCAGTCTCGCCAAGCTTGCCGCGCTCGATCCCACCAAACTGACCGCCGTCAGCGGTTCGCCGCGGCTCGGTTCGCCGGTCGGCGGGCTGCCGAAATTCATCGCCATCGGCCTGAACTATGCCGATCACGCCGCGGAAGCCGGCATGGCGCTCCCTGCCGAGCCGATCGTGTTCATGAAGGGCGTCAACAGCCTGTGCGGCCCCCATGACGACGTCGAAAAGCCGCGCGGCTCGACCAAGCTCGATTGGGAAGTCGAACTCGCCGTCATCATCGGTACCCGCGCCAAGTATGTCAGCGAGGCCGACGCAACGAAGCACGTCGCCGGCTACGCCGTCTGCAACGACGTGTCAGAACGCAATTTCCAGATCGAGCGCGGCGGCCAGTGGACCAAGGGCAAGTCGCACGACACGTTCGGACCGCTCGGACCGTGGCTGGTCACCGCCGACGAGATGCCGGACCCGCATAATCTGGCGATGTGGCTCGACGTCAACGGCACGCGCTGCCAGACCGGCTCGACCGCGACGATGATCTTCAACGTGCCGAAACTCGTCTCCTACGTGTCCGAAATGATGACCTTGATGCCCGGCGATATCATCACCACCGGCACCCCGCCCGGCGTCGGCCTCGGCATGAAGCCGCCGAAATTCCTCAACGTCGGCGATGTCATGGCGCTGGGCATCGATGGCCTCGGCGAGCAGCGGCAGAAAGTCGTCGCTGCCTGATCGCACCAGCTGGCAGGGCCGGGATGCACCGCGGTGCGCCTCGGCCCTTGCCGTATCCTTTCCATGTTTCGTCAATCATCAAGGCCCCTCTCCATGAAGCTCACCTTCTCGCCGTCCTCACCGTTCGCCCGCAAGGTGCGCATTTGCGCCATCGAACTCGGATTGATCGACAAGATCGAATTCATTCCGACCACCGTCGCGCCGGGAACGCCGAACGAAAAGTACACCCATGACATCAGCCCGCTGCGCAAACTTCCGGCGCTGATCCTCGATGACGGCACCGTCATCGTCGATTCCTACGTGATTTGCGAATATCTCGACGATCTCGCCGGTGGCGGTAAATTGATTCCGGCCTCCGGCATTGCGCGCTGGAAGGTGAAGAGCGAACACGCCATGCTGCAGGGCATGCTCGATGCCATGCTGTTGTGCCGCTATGAGAGCATGCTGCGCCCCGAGGCGCAGCGCTGGCAGACCTGGTACGACGATCAATGGGATCGCGCCTGGCAGGGCTTCGCGCGGTTCGAAGCGCAGCCCGATGTGCTGGCGCGGCCGCTCGACATCACCCAGATCGCGCTGACCTGCGCGCTCGGCTATGCCGACTTCCGCTTCCCCGATTGCGGCTGGCGCAACAGCTTCCCGAAGCTCGCGGCGTTCTATGCGACGATGTCGCAGCGGCCTTCGGTGCAGGCCTCGGCGCCGCCGAAGGCCTAGACTCGTTTTCGAGTTGGCTTGAATCGCTTCAACGTTGTCATTCCGGGGCGCGAGCTCTTTGCGAGCGAGCCCGGAATCCATAACCACCACCGGGCATATGGATTCCGGGCCTGCGCCTAAAGAAGGCGCATCCCGGAATGACGATCGCGGTATGGGCTATGCGTCGATTCAATCAGAAAAGAGTCCGTTGCAACGCATCGCGCCCCTTCCGCAAACGCAAGGGACGCGACCGCTTGCACGCGCTTCAGTCGAACAGGCTCGGCGTGTAATTGACCTTGGCGCCTTCGATGGCCAGCATCTTCAGCTTGGTGCTGACGCCGCCATTGGCGGAGAAACCGCCCGGCTTGCCGGCGGCCGCCAGCACGCGATGGCACGGCACCACGATGGGACACGGATTGCGGCCGAGCGCCTGCCCGACATCGCGAGATAGTTCGACGCCGCCGAGCCGCTTGGCGATATCGCCGTAGGTCAGCGTGTCGCCCGGCGCGATGGTGCGCGCGATGGCATAGACGTTGCGGTGAAATTCCGGCACGTCGGCCATATCGAGCGCGATGTCGCTGAGATCGACCGGCTTGCCTTCGAGCAGTTCGATCATGCCGTCGATGGCGTGCTGCACGTCGGGCGGCGGCGGCGCTTCGGCGATATCGCCATAGCGTTGCCGGATGCGCAGCCGCGTCTTGTCGTCGCCGGACATCGGCAATTGCACCGCGACGATGCCATGCGCGCCCCAGACGATGCCGCAATCGCCGATAGCGGTGTCGAATAGCGCAAACTGTTTGTCTGTCATGGCTCGCTCCCTGCGCGCGCCCGCGCTGGTCTCATGTTGGAAATTTCCACCATTTTGCAACCGGCAACGATCGGACACCACCCACTTTCCGATGCGATGCGCCGGAAAAATCATCGGCCCTCCCCGCTCGCTAACTCTCCTTGCTGCGGCTCGCTTTGCCGAGGCGGCTGGCCAGGAATTCGATCAGCACCTCGACGCGCGCCGGGCGCGGGCCACCGGGCGGCATCACCAGATGCGCGGCGCCTTCGGCCTGCTTCCAGCCTTTCAGGATCACCTCGAGTTGCTTCGCCGCAATCGCCTCGCCGACGATGAAATCCGGCAGATCGGCAATGCCGAGCCCCGCGATCAGCGCGGGCAGCACGGCGTCGCCATTGTTGACGCGCAACGGCCCCGACGGCCGCACCGTCGCCTGCTCGCCGTCGGCATTGGTGTAATGCCAGGTGCCCGGCGTCGAGAGATAGGCGTAGCCGAAGCATTTGTGCTGGGCGAGATGCATCGGATGCGTCGGCCGGCCATGCTTCTTGAGATACGACGGCGCCGCCACGGTGTGGCGCGGAACGGCGCACAGCCGCCGCGCCACCAGCGACGAATCCGGCAGGCGCGCGATACGCACGCCGACGTCGAAGCCCTCGCCGATCAGGTCGACCATCGCATCGCTCAGGTGCAGGTCGACCGAGACATCCGGATACAGCGTCAGGAATTCCGGCAGCAGCGGCGCGATGACCTTGACGCCGAACGACATCGGCACGGCCAGCCGCACCAGCCCGCGCGGCGCGGCGGATTGCGCCAGCGCCTCGCTTTCCATCGCCTCGCCCTCCGCCAGTAATTGGGCGGCGCGCACCGACAACGCCCGTCCGGCGTCGGTCAGCGCCAACCGCCGCGAGGTGCGGTTGAACAGCCGCGCGCCGAGCCGGTCCTCCAGCCGCGTGACGGCCTTCGACACCGTGGCCTTGGACAGCGCCAGTTCCGCTGCCGCCGCCGCGAACGAGCGCAGTTCCACCACTTTGGCGAAGATGGCGAGGGCTTCGAAATCGGGGAGTTTCGACATCTCAATTTCAGAAACAATGAGTTTCGATAGTTTCTATTTATATACCGATCTGGCCGGCCTATCTAGCCCTCAAGAGAGTTCAACAGCCCGTTCGAAAGGACATGCACATGATTGAGGTCAGACCCTTCAACACCCTCGGCGCCGCCGACCACGGCTGGCTGAATGCCAAGCATCACTTCTCGTTCGCCAGCTACTACGATCCCAAGCGCATGAGCCACGGCAGCCTGCGCGTCTGGAACGACGACGAGATCGCGCCGAATTCCGGCTTCCCGCCGCATCCGCATTCCAACATGGAGATCATCACCTATGTTCGCGAAGGCGCCATCACGCATCAGGACTCGCTCGGCAACAAGGGCCGCACCGAGGCCGGCGACGTGCAGGTGATGAGCGCGGGTTCCGGCATCCGTCACTCCGAATACAATCTCGAGCCGGTCAAGACGCGGATCTTCCAGATCTGGATCGAGCCGACGCAGCAGGGCGGACAGCCGTGCTGGGGCGCCAAGCCGTTCCCGAAGGGCGATCGCTCGGGCAATTTCGTCACGCTGGCGTCGGGCTTCAAGACCGACACCGATGCGTTGCCGATCCGCGCCGATGCGCGCGTGCTGGCGACAACGCTGAAGGCGGGCGAAAGCGCCGAATATACGCTGGACGCGGATCGCAGCGGCTATCTGGTGCCGGCGACCGGCGCCATCGAGATCAACGGCGTGCGTGCCGAGGCCCGCGACGGCATCGCCATCCGCGACGAGACGAAGCTGAAGATCACCGCGCTCGCGGATTCCGAACTGGTTCTCGTCGACGCGGCCTAAGTCGCAAGCCGTCACCCTGAGGCGCCGTCGCGTAGCGGCGGCCTCGAAGGGTGGCGGCGATCCTTCGAGGCTCCGTGCTTTGCACGTCGCACCTCAGGATGACGCCGTCACACAACCGATTATCCAACCACCCATCCAAACGGAGCAACACTCATGGCTAAAGTTCTCGTGCTTTATTATTCCGCCTACGGTCACATCGAAACCATGGCCAATGCCGTCGCCGAAGGCGCGCGCCAGGCCGGCGCGACGGTCGATGTCAAGCGCGTGCCGGAACTGGTGCCGCCGGACGTCGCCAAGGCGTCCCATTACAAGCTCGATCAGGCCGCGCCGATCGCCAAAGTGGAGGAGCTGGCCAATTACGATGCGATCGTCGTCGGCACCGGCACCCGCTTCGGCCGCATGTCGTCGCAGATGGCGAATTTCCTCGATCAGGCTGGCGGGCTGTGGGCCAAGGGCGCGCTGCACGGCAAGGTCGGCGGCGCATTTACCTCCACCGCGACCCAGCACGGCGGCCAGGAGACTACGCTGTTCTCCATCATCACCAACCTGCTGCACTTCGGCATGACCATCGTCGGCCTGAACTATGGCTTCGCCGGCCAGATGAAACTCGACGAAGTCACCGGCGGCGCACCCTATGGCGCTTCCACCATCGCGGGCGGCGACGGCAGCCGGCAACCCAGCGCCAACGAGCTTGAAGGTGCGCGTTATCAAGGCCGCGTGATCGCCGAGACCGCCGCCAAGCTGCATGGATAAGGGACCTGCGCGAGCGCGGCGCCAACGTCCGCTTCGCGACATGCCTTGACGTCATGGCAGCTGCGCCGTGCGCAGCATTTGCGACAGGCCGTCCCGCACCTATTTGCGGGATGGTTTCAGGAGACCGCAATGATCGAAATGCTCTACCTTTATCAGCTGGCGCGCAGCCCGCTCCGGGCGATGGCGCGGCGGCTGATCTGCCGCGGCCTCAACCGCGTCTCGCCCGGCAGACATCACTGCCCGGACCAGTAATCGGGGGCAGTATGACCGCCCAACGAAAAGCCCGCCGCAATGGCGGGCTTTTCGCGTCTGGACCGACGTTCCGGATCACGACGCCTTTTGCAGCGTGGTGACGTCGTTGACGGCCTTGTTCAAATGAACGTGCGTATCGACGTGATCGATCCAGCTCGTCGGTACGAAATGATGCTGGCCATCCGGCGCACTCGCCTTGGTCAGCTTGATCTTGTCGTTGCCTTCGAGGTGATCCACCTGCCCGATCTTCTTGCCGGAGGAATCCAGCACGTCCATGTGTTCCTTGATCTTCGACGTATCCGTCATGTTGCATCTCCTTGTGATGCGAGACCAACACATGCCGCGGCAATAGGTTGCGCGCACATGCGCATTTCCGCCGAAGACGGAACCGGAACATCCGTCGCGAGTTGGTGGCCCACAGTAGCGCACCAACAGGCGATGCATCGCCACGGAGATCAACCAAAATGGACAAGGACCGCATTGCAGGAGCTGCCAAGGATATCGCCGGCAAGGCTGAAAGCGCATTTGGCCGTGTGACGGACGACGCCAGCACCGAAGCGTCTGGCCGCGCACGCGAAGCCGCCGGCACAGTGCAGAATGCCTTTGGTCAGGCCAAGGATGCCGCACGCGATATGGGCAACGCCGCCAGCAGTTACGCACAAGACGCCATCGAGACCGGAAACGAGTACTACCGCGAAGGCAGCGCGGCCGTCGCCTCGAAAGTCAAGGAACAACCGCTCACCGCGTTGCTTGCCGCGGGCGCTATCGGCTTCACGCTGGGTGTATTGATGACGCGGCAGCCGCGCCGCCGCACCTTGCGCGACTATTACGGCTGAGCGCGATGCCGTGACGTTCAGCCCCGCGCGGGGCTGAACGTCCACGTTGCCGCGAGCGCGCCGAGTGTCAGCAGCGCGGTGACCGCCGCGATGACCGGATTCGACAGAACCATCGCCGCCGTCGCCGACCAGCCGATCGACGAGAACGCTTCCGCGAACGTCGCCAGCCGCGAGGCGGTTTGCCGCCGGCGGAATTGACTGCGGCGCGCGGCGACACGGAACCACAATTGAATCGCGGTTGCCGACAACGTGGCCACCGCGATTCCGAACGCCGCGACCGTCGCCTGCGCCGGCGCGATGAACAGCAGCGGGAGAAGCAGCGGCGCAAAAACGACCGCTATCACCATCAGCACGACTTCGATCTTGGCGCGCGTCACCTGCATCACCGGCAGCGGCGCGGTCGCGACCAGATCGGCCGCGTCCTCGCCGGAAATCGTCAGCCAGGCCAGCCCACCTGCGAGTTGCCCCGCGGCCATCACCAGCACCGGCGTCGCCAGCACCGCACCATCCGCATGATCAGAAAAGCTCCGCCACAGCATCAGCGCCGGCGGCAACAGATAGAGCAACTGCATCAGCGTTTGCGACACCAGCCACGGATCGCGCCGCAGCAGCACCAGTTCCTTGCGGCGCAACGCCTGCTGCCGTGACGCGACGCGAAACCGCGCCCGTCCCTGACGGCGCGATGCCACCGGCGCGGCATGGGTCGATGCGCGCATGACGTCATCGGCCAATCCGGGCAGAAAACGCGCCATCGCGACGCCGAGCAATACGAAGCTGCATCCGAGCACACCGGTCAGCGCCCAGCCATCGCCCAGCACGGCCCGAACCGGATACCAGACCAGGCTGTCGGCGTCAGGCGCGAAAGCTGCCGCGACATCGGAGGTCAGCACTGTGAAGCGCGACAGCGTGCCGTAGGAAATCACGGCCGCAATCTGCAACCCGATGATGAAACTGGCGCCGATCACCACGGCGAGGATCTGCGCCACCAGCCGCGACCTTCGCGGGCCGAGCAGGCGAAACAGCATCACCGTAAAGGCAATCGCGACGGCGGTCGCCGAGATACCGACCGCGATCACCGCACCATAGGCCGCGAGCCAGCGCGCACCGCCCGCCAGCGCCAGCACGTTGATGAATGGCGCGGCGATCAACAACGCCATCGCGGTGATAGTCAACACGATGGCGATCATGCGAATGGAAAACACATTCGGCAGCGGCACCGGCGACGACATCAGCAGATCGAGATCGGCGCGGGCGTAGAACACCCGCGTCACCGACTCGATGGCCTGCGACAGCATCAGCAGCCATGCCAGCAGCACGCTCGCAGTGATGACGACGAACGTCGTCTTGTCGGCCGCCGTCGAAATCTCGGCGAAGCGGCCAACCACGCTGTAGGCGAGAAGATGCATCAGGGCCGCGAACACGACGAGCGCGACGATAGCCTTGCGGGTCCGCCCCGGTCGGCCGCCGCGCAGCATCGCCAGCCAGTCGCGCCACGCCAGGCGCACTTCATGGCGGGCAAACCACGTCAGGTTTGCGGTCGGCGTCATGCAGCGGCGGCCTCGGGATCGACCAATGCCACGAACACATCCTCAAGGCTGCCGCTGGCGGCGCCATCGCCGCGATCGTTGCGCTGGCGCAGTTCGTCGAGCGAGCCTTCGGCGATCAGTTTGCCGGCCGCGATGACGCCGATGCGGTCGGCCATGCGTTCGGCCACCTCGAGAATGTGCGTCGTCAGGATCACCGTGCAGCCGTCGCGCACGCGATCCTGCAACAGGCCTTTAACGAGGCGCGCCGACATTGCATCGAGCCCGGTCAGCGGCTCGTCGAGGATGATCAGGCGCGGGTCATGCACCAGCGCCCCGGCGAGCGCCACCTTCTGCCGCATGCCGCGCGAAAATCCTTCGCAGCGTTCATGCGCGTGCGCATCGAGCGACAGCGCCGACAGCAACGCGCGCGCCGCGCTTTCGGACGCCTGCGGATCGCAGCCCCAGAGCCCGGCGACGAACGCGAGATATTCCATCGGCGTCAGCTTGTCGTAGATCATCGGCTCGTCGGAGACCCAGGCGATTCGTTGCTTGGCGGCGACGGGATCGCGCAACGCATCGATGCCGAGCACCGAGATCGAGCCGGCATCCGGCCGCAGCAATCCGGCGACCATGCGCAACGTCGTGGTCTTTCCCGCGCCGTTGGGACCGAGCAACGCGTAGAACTCGCCTGTGCGGATCTGCAGATCGAGGCCATCGACGGCGGGCCGGTCAAAACGCTTCGTTAACCCTCGGATCTCGAGGGCGGCGGATGCTTGTTGTTGGCTCATGACCGCGACAATCCCGTGGCTGGCGTGGCGCGCAGCATGACGGCAAGATGTTTCGGCGGGATGAATCGGCCGCCGCAAAATCCGGCCTTTCGGCCGATGTATCCCCGGCCCACAACGGTGCAAATCGCCGCACGCCAGAACCCGTGGATCACGTTATCTTTGCTGGACGCCCGGCACGGTATCGCGAAGATGCAACCATGATGGAACCGCTCAAACGCTTGCTCGCCGCGCTGGCAATCTCGCTCGCTCTGTCAACGCTGGCCGTCGCCGACGATGCACCGCCGCGCGATGTGCCCAAACAAAGTGCAGGGGCGTCAAGCGACGCCGGCGTGCTGGCGCTTTTGCCGGCGGATTCCGTCACCGAACACACGCTGGATATCGACGGCCGCAAGCTCGCCTACACCGCGACCGCCGGAACGCTGGATCTGTTCGACCAGAGCGGCAAGCGTTCGGCGGCGGTGTTCTACACGAGTTATGTCGCCAAGGATCCGCCCCGCAACGGCAACGGCAGACGTCCGATCACCTTCGTTTTCAATGGCGGGCCCGGCGCGGCATCGGCGTTCCTGCATCTCGGTCTGGTCGGTCCGAAGATTCTCGATTTCGGCCCCAGCGAACGCGACGGCGCCAACGCCAGGCTGATCGACAATCCGCAGAGCTGGCTCGGCTTCACCGATCTCGTGCTGATCGACCCGATCGGCACCGGATGGAGCCGTACCGCCAAGGCCGACGACGCCAAGAATTTCTACGGCGTGCGGCAGGATGCGCAAGCCCTTGCCAAGAGCATCGCGCTCTATCTCGCCCATAGCGGACGCGCGCCGGTGCCGGTCTATCTGCTCGGCGAGAGTTACGGCGGCTTGCGCGCGGTGAAGGTCGCGGGCGCGCTCAGCGAGGACCAGGGCATCGTGGTGTCGGGCATCGTCATGCTGTCGCCGCTGATCGACGGCTCGCTGATTTTCGGCGCCGACCGCGATGCGCTGCGCGCGGCGCTGCATCTGCCGTCGCTCGCGGCGGCCGAGTTCGAACGGCGCAACGCCTTCAATGCGATAAATGTTGCGACCGCCGAGCGGTTCGCGCTCACCGAATACCTGACGACGCTGGCCGGACCGCCCGCGACAGGTGCTGCTGCGAAATCGTTCTACGATCGCGTCGCCAGTCTCACCGGGCTGCCGGCCGACGTCGTCGCGAAATCGCGCGGCTTCGTCCGCGATGCCTACGTCAAGCATCTGCGCGGCAAGGACAGCGCTGTCGTCAGCCGCTACGACGTCACGCTCGCCGCGCCCGATCCGTATCCGGAGTCCGACGCCGCGCATGGCGACGATCCGGTACTCGACGGATTTGTCCGCGCTTATGGCGGCGCGTTCGCCAGCTACGCGCGCAACGAGCTCGGCTTCAAGACGGAGATGACCTACGCACTGCTCGCCAACGACGTGAACGGCAAATGGGATTGGGGCAAAGGCGGCCGCTCGCAGGTCAACGCCAGCGACGACATCCGCCAATTGCTCGCCAACGATCCCTCGTTCCGGCTGATGATCGCGCACGGCTACAGCGATCTGGTCACGCCCTACGCCGCCGGCAAATACATCGTCGATCATCTGCCGGAAAATCTGGCCGGCCGCGTCACCTTCAAGGTCTATCGCGGCGGTCACATGCTCTACACGCGCGGAGCCTCGCGCGCGGCCATGACAGCCGACGCCAAGGCGTTCTACGCCGGACCGACCGTGAAAGAGTGATGCTGTTCGGCAGCCCCCGGTTAACTAAACCTGAAATCGCCGGGTGGCGGCACCCGGATTCCGGTCCAATATATCGGCCGAGCGCGATCCGCGCGGGCAACCGCACGACACAAGGCGGCCACGGGTTTGCCGCAAGGAATTCACAAGCCGAATTCCACCGCTTGCCGCCGACGACACCACGGAGCGCAACGATGAAAGACATCCTGTCAGTTGCCGCTATCGTCACAGCGAGTGTGATCGGCACGGCCGCTTTTGCCGAGGACATGTTCTGGGTGGTCGGCAATCGCGCCGCGAACAGCTGCGATATCGTCACCCGCAATCCGGTGATCGACGGCAACATCTGGTTCGGCGACGGTCCCTACAAGTCGATGAGCGACGCCAAGCTGGCGCGTTCGACCATCCGCGCCTGCCCGCCAGTGACGGAGCCCGCCCCCGCAGATCAACCTGCGCAAGCGGACGACAACGCGGGCACCGCCGAACAGGCGCCGCAGTAGCTCGGCGTCAACGCTCGCCCCGCTGCCACGAAATCAGTCAGCTTCCACTGACGTAGATATTGTCGTTGGGCTGCGTTTGCGGCTAGCCTTGATATGAGGCCAGCCACCGACAACGCACGCCAGCCTCCAACGATCGACAGCCGGGGGGAACGACCACCATGACCAGCGAACTTGCGATTAGCATCCAGCACGCGCGCGGCCAGAGCATCGGCGACATGGTTCGCCGCTCGGCCCAGCGCACGCCCGGCAAGATGGCCATCACCTGCGGCGCGACGGTGTGGAGCTACGCCGAACTCGACGCGATCTGCAATCGGCTGAGCCGCGGGCTGATGGCGGCCGGCATCGCCAAGGGCGATCGCGTTGCGGTGCTATCGCGCAACTCGCATGCGTTCGCGGCGCTGCGCTTCGCTCTCGCCCGCATCGGCGCAGTGCTGGTGCCGATCAATTTCATGCTCAATCCGGACGAGATCCGATTCATCCTGGCGAGTTCAGGTGCGACGCTGCTGGCGGTCGGCCCGGATTTCATCGATGCTGCGCGCACCGCTGCGTCACAGGGTTGCGCCGTCAAATCGATGGTGTGGCTCCCCGGCGAAGAACCATCAGAGCCGCCGAAAGGGATGACAACCTTCGACGATCTGCTGCACGCCGATGCGTCGCCGGTCAGTGCATCGGTGGACAGTCGCGACCTGGCGCAGATCATCTACACCAGCGGCACCGAATCGTTGCCGAAGGGTGCGATGCTCAGCCACGAGGCGGTGATGTGGCAGTACGTCAGCTGCATCATCGAAGGTGGCATGTCGGAAAATGACGTGGTGCTGCATGCGCTGCCGCTCTATCACTGCGCGCAACTCGATGTGTTTCTCGGCCCCGCGATCTATCTCGGCGCCACCAACATCATCATCGGCAAACCGGCGCCGGACCTGATCCTGTCGTTGATCGCGGCGCATGGCGTCACGTCGTTCTTTGCTCCGCCAACGGTATGGATCGGCATGTTGCGCTCACCGGCCTTCGACGAAACCGATCTCAGTAGCCTGCAGAAGGGCTATTACGGCGCTTCGATCATGCCGGTGGAAGTGCTGCGCGAATTGCAGCGCCGCTTGCCGAAGGTGCAATTCTGGAATTTCTACGGCCAGACCGAAATCGCGCCGCTCGCCACCGTCCTCAAGCCGCAGGACCAGTTGCGCAAGGCGGGCTCCGCCGGCAAGCCGGTGCTCAATGTCGAAACGCGCGTGGTTGACGCGGCGATGCGGGACGTGGGTGTCGGCGAGATCGGCGAGATCGTGCATCGTTCGCCGCATCTGCTGTCCGGCTACTATAACGATCCGGTGAAGACGGCAGAAGCATTCTCCGGCGGCTGGTTCCACAGCGGCGATCTCGCCACTGTCGATGCCGATGGCTACATCACGGTGGTCGACCGCATGAAGGACATGATCAAGACCGGCGGTGAAAATGTCGCCAGCCGCGAGGTGGAAGAAACCATCTATCGCCTTCCGGAGGTGTCCGAAGTCGCGGTGATTGGCCTGCCCGATCCGCGCTGGATCGAGGCCGTGACGGCGATCGTCGTGGTGAAGAGCGGCAAGACGCTGACGAGCGATGCGGTCATTGCGCACTGCGCGCAATCGATGGCGCATTTCAAGACGCCGAAGCGCGTCATCTTCGTCGATAGTTTGCCGAAGAATCCCAGCGGAAAGTTGCTCAAGCGCGAATTGCGGCAGCGCTATCTCGAACAGGCGGCCGAATGATTTCGTCGCGGTGCGCGCGCTCTATTTCGGAATCGGCAACTCTGCGACCTTGTTCGGGATGTGATAGCCGCGCTGCACCGCCGGACGTTCGGCGATGCGCAGATACCACGACTTGACGTTGGGGAACGTCGAGAGATCGATCTCCTGCCATTCATAGCGCGAGACCCATGGCCAGATCGCCATATCGGCAATGGAATAATCGCCCGCGACGAAATCGCGGTCCGCCAGACGCCGATCCAGCACGCCGTAGAGCCGATTGGCCTCCTTGCGGACGCGCTCCTCGGCGAACGGCGCCTTGCCCGGATTGAAATGCACGAACGTATGCACTTGCCCGAACGCCGGTCCGACGCCGCCCATCTGCCACATCAGCCATTCGATGGTGGTCAGGCGCGTCTTGAAATCATTGGAGATGAACCGCTGATACTTGTCTGCGAGATAGAGCAGGATCGCGCCGGACTCCATCATGGTGACGCCGGTCTCGTGATCGACGATGGCTGGAATCTTGTTGTTCGGGCTGATCGCGAGAAACTCCGGCGTGAACTGCTCGTTCTCACCGATATTGATCGGCTTGACGCGAAAGTCGATGCCGAGTTCTTCCAGCATGATCGAAACCTTGCGGCCATTCGGCGTCGTCCAAGTGTAAAGATCAATCATCGCAAGTCATCCTCTCGATTGCTCGCTTACGAACCGAACGCCGCCTGATATTGCTGCAGCAGCAGCCGAATCGCCAGCGCGATGGAAATTGCCACCAGCACGGCACGGATCAGCGGTGCGCCCCACTTCAACGCGAAGCCTGCGCCAAGATAGCCGCCAAGGATCCCTCCGGCGGACATGGCCAGCGCCGGCGGCCACGCGATCATGCCGCCGGGCAAAAAGATGGCGGCGGCGACGGCGCTGCCCATCGCATTGAGAACCTTGGTGTCGGCGGTGGCGCCGCGCAGGTCGCGCCCAAGCAGCAGCACGAATGCGGCTGCATAGATCGTTCCGGTGCCCGGCCCGAAGAATCCGTCATAAAAGCCAATGGGGAATGCCGCCACCAGCGCAAACGCATTGTCGCCGATCAGACGCTGCCGCGGCCCGTGGATCAGATTGCGCGCCAGCAAGAAGAACAGCGCCACGCAGATCAGCAGGATCGGCGCGACACGGGCGAGGATTGTCGTATCGATCACCTGAACGGCATAGGCACCAAGCGCCGCCCCTGCGAGACTGCTGACGATCTTCGGCCAGATGGTCTGTGGATCGATCTCGCCCGACCGGAAAAAGCGATGCGCAGAGGACGCCACGCTGGCCAGCGCCTGGATCTTGTTGGTCGCCAGCGCCTGCACCGGCGGCAAGCCCGCCAACATCAACGCCGGCAGGGTGATAAGGCCGCCACCACCCGCCATCGCATCGACCACGCCGGCCGCGACAGCAACCACAAACAGCAGCGCCAGGGTCTCAAATTCCATCGGCCGCGCATTTCTTCGTGGCGGCCGCGACGTGGCAGAAACTTGAAATTGGATCGATCAATGCGCCGCTCCGGCAATCTCGTCGGACGCCTTGTAGACTCGGCACAACAAGCCTTTGAGCGGACTCGATCCGAACGAGAAATCGCACTGGTCGGGATCGTCATCGGTCAGGATGTTCGAGCATGTCTCGAAGATGCCATGCAACGGTCCATCTTCTTCCGGCCGCCACCAGCCATGCGGAATCGCCACCACCTTCTCGTGAATGCGTTCGTGCAGGTGCGCCTTCATGCGCAACCGTCCCCGCGCGGTCTCGATCCAAGCGAAATCACCTTCGCGAATATCCAGTGCTCGCGCGGTTTGCGAATGGATCTCGAGCAGCGGTTCCGGCGCCAGCCGCCGGATCGATTCCAGCTGGCGACTCTGCGAGTGCATGTACATCGGCTGTTTCGCGCCAGTGATCAGCACCAGCGGAAAATCCTTATAGCGCTCGGGCGTACGAACCGGGCTTTCCGGCGGCTCGATGTGCGACGGCAACGGGTCGTAGCCCCAATCGCGCATCATCGTCGAATACAGTTCGAACTTACCGGTCGGCGTACCGAAACCGACCTTTTCGTATTTGCGATACTGCAACGGAAATTCGACGTATTCGCGTGCCTTCAATTCTTCCCAGGTCATCCCGATCGGCGCCAGCGCTTCGTCGGCAATCGCCTCGATCGAGGTGAAGTAATCTTCAAAACCGAGCTTGCGTCCCAGCTCGATGATGAACTCCCAATCCGACTTGCGCTCGGCGATGGAGACCAGCTTCGCCGATACGTTGTCCATGTAGGTGGCGCGCGGCCCCTTGATATGCAGATGCAGCCGCGGCTCGTCGCGTTCGAGATTGCCTGCTGCCGGCAGCACCACGTCGGCGAGTTCGGCCGTCGGAGTCATGAAGATGTCGTGCACCACGAGGAGATCGAGACTCTTCAGAGCATCGATCACCATCCGGGTGTTGGGATAGGTCGTTGCGATGTTGCTGCCGACCACTACCAAGCCACGAACGGGATAAGGATCGTTGGTCAACATCGCGCGCAGCGACGTCGGCGGATGCGCGAAACCATGGCGATCCAGCGCCTTGAAGCGGCTGCCGCCGATGCGCTTCGCCGTTTGCTCCGGCGACAGCTTCTCCTTCAGGTCGGGATAGGCCAGCGGCACTGCCGGATAGAAAATGTTGCCGCCCGGAACATCGATATTGCCGGTGATCGCCATCAGGCAGAACAACGCCCGCACCGATTGGAACGTATTGAGGCCGGCATGGTCGGTACCGTTGCCGAGCACCATGCAAGCGGGCTTTGTGGTCGCGTAGAGGCGCGCCGCACGCGCAATCATTTCGGGGTCGCACCAGGTGATCTCCGCGACGCGGCTGAGCGGATATTCCTTGGCGCGCTCGCGCAGTTCTTCGAATCCGTGGCAATACTTTTCGACGAAGGCGTGGTCGTACAGATCCTCTTCGATGATGAGATTGATCCAGCCCATCGCCATCGCCGCATCGGTCCCCGGCCGCAGCGGCAGCCAGATATCGGCAGGCCCCGCCGACGCCGACCAGCGCGGATCGATGATGATGTGCTTGGGTTGCCCTCGCAGCGCATCGGTCATCGGCGTGTGACCGATCAGGCCGTGATCGTTGCTGGTGCGCTTTTGCGAGCCCCATTCCACCATGCATTTCGGGTTGGAATAGAAATCCGGCACCACGGCGCCGTCCCAGCTCTTGCCGCTGAACTTGCCGGTGGCGGTGATCTGACAGGCGGCGACGCGCACCGCGTAGCAGAAATAGCTGATCGCGATCACGTTCGGCGTGCCGAACAGATTGGCGATGCGGCTCACCATGTTGGTGTTGTTGAGCCCCATGCCGCGCGCGAAGGCCATGCCTTCTGCGCCATATTGCTGCTTGATGCCCTGCATCTTGTCGGCGATGAACGTCAGCGCTTCGTCCCATGATGCACGACGCCATTGCCCGCTGCCACGTTCGCCGGTGCGCATCAACGGATAATCCAGCCGGTCGGGATGATAGATTTGCTCGATCGAAGCCTTGCCGGCCTTCGAACACAACTTGCCTTTGTTGACGGGGTGCTCGGGATCGCCGACGACATCGAAGATGCGGCCGTCGCGCATATGGACAATGGTGCCGCAGCCGCCATGGCACATGCGGCAAACGACCTTATAGCTTTCGGTGTCGCCACCGAGGGCTTCACGCCTCGCGCGTGCGCCGGATTTGAAAGTGACCGGCATATCCGCCTCCGTCAAACCTCGACAAAGAAAGACCGGGGCTGGAAAGCCCCGGCAAGTCTTTGGGAGTCATTTGGGCACGCCCCGGCGGGACGCAGACCCGTAACGCTGCCAGCCTCTGCTGCATTTGGGCAGCCAGTCGACTGGAATGAATTCATCTATTCTTCCCACAGGTCGAACGCATCGAATGCCGCTTTCACCTCATCGCGATGATCGAGGAAGATGTGCCGCGAGATATCGTCGCAGACCCGTTTCGCCACGAATTGGATGGCGGACAGATTGCAGCGGAAGCCGCTGAGATGCGCGACGCCGGAGCAGAGGTAATAGATGCGCTCGACGAAATCGTCCTCCGGCCGCTTCGGAATGAACTGCAACGACTTGCCGAGATAGGGGCTGAGCTCCATCTCGGGATGGGTGCGACCATCCTTCGGCTTGAAGACATCCTTCCATATCTGGATGTGCGGCAGGATCGCCTGCAGTTCGGTCTGGCCGAAAATCGAGTTGTTCGAGCCGGTGCCGCAAATCATGAAGTCGTGGGTGAACGGCGTCCCGCCGTACGTCCCGACGATCTTGCCGTTCTCGTAGCGGACGTCGTCGATACCGGCATTGCCGAAGATACGGAAGCGCGGATCGCGCACCGCTTCATAATAGGTATCGCGCGGCGGCGGCACACCGAGGTCGAGATCGGCGAGGCTGTAGCTCCACTTCATCTCATCCGGCAGATCGATATAGTGACGGTGATAGCCGATCCAGCGGCTGCCCCAGCAGACGCGATGCACGGCGGGGAGATTGCCGCGCCGGATCATCAGATCGACACTCTTTGCTCCAGCTGCAAGCACGGCATTGGCCCAGTCGAATGCGCTGGCGCCCCCACCGATCACCACGACGTCCTTGTCGCGCAGATGCGCAACCGCCGGCTCGGTCATGGTGTGCGCGTAGGCGTGGGTCGGCAGGCGTTCTTCGACAATGCGCGGGAAGCGATGCTTGCCGGCACTTTCGATGCCGGTGCACATCACGACGAATTCCGCCTTCACCACGCCTTTGCTGGTCTGCAGTTCGAAGTAACGCTCCGCCGCGTTCCAGCGAATATCGCGCACCGCCGTTTCGTATTGCGCCGGCAGATCGACCGTATCGGTGAACCAGTCGAGATAGTCCGCCCAGATCGAGCGCGGAATTTTTTGAATGCTCTCGTAATAGTCGGCGCCGAAGCGGGCTTCCGACCAGCGGATGAAGTGCAGGCTCGGAATGCCCCAGTCGAGACCGCCCGTGGAGTCCTTCTTGGTGCGTAGCAGATGGTTCCGCGCATATGTGCGCCAAGGCCCCTGCCGGCCGCGCGGGTTCTGGTCGAGGATGATGGTGTTCTTGATGCCGTGCCGGAACAGGCCGAACGACACGCCGAGGCCGGTCTGGCCAGCACCGATAACTGCGACTTCGAAGACGCCCGGTTTACGTTCGAACGGCAGCATCCGCTTCGGGAACTCCAGGATCCGGATGTCATCCCGCGCCTGCGCAGTCAACTTTGCCAGCCGCTCAGTGGCATCCGGCAACGGTGGCGGCCGATACAGCCGCTCAGTCATCGAGAACTCCGCAGGGACCGGAATTACTGTCGCTTGTGTGGCCATGAGATGGATTTCCATACTTCGTCTTTCATTCTTCATTTTATGAATGACGGGGCAATTGTCAAGCTAGAAAACTAATTTGAAACTTTACACGTTTCATGTTACATTTAAAGTGAAATAAACGTCACTTAGGGGAAATCGTCTGCCTCCCGCAGGGCCGCGAAGGCCAGAGATTTCGAACCGGCGAGCTTTAGACCCCGCGCGCCGCGTTCGCAGCACCTGCATCGTCACCGCGTCAGACCCTTCCGCCCACTACAATCAGCCCAGCAAAGGACCTCCGTGATGGATGAGCAGCTCGAACAGGCCGCGATCGATTATCATTGCTTCCCAACATCGGGCAAAATCTCGGTGGTGCCGACCAAGCCGCTGGGCAGCCAGCGCGACCTGTCGCTGGCGTATTCGCCAGGCGTGGCCGCGGCCTGCACCGCTATCGCGCGGACACCGGCACTGGCGCGGTCGCTGACCTCGCGCGGCAATCTGGTCGCCGTCGTCACCAACGGTTCAGCGGTGCTCGGGCTTGGCAACATCGGTGCGCTTGCCGGCAAGCCGGTGATGGAAGGCAAAGGCTGCCTGTTCAAGAAGTTCGCCGGCATCGACGTGTTCGACATCGAACTCGACGAGTCCGACCCGGACAAGCTCGTCGACATCATCGCGGCGATGGAGCCGACGTTCGGCGGCATCAATCTCGAGGATATTCAGGCGCCGCAATGCTTCTACATCGAGAAAAAGCTGCGCGAGCGGATGAATATTCCGGTGTTCCACGACGACCAGCATGGCACCGCCATCATTGTCGGCGCTGCCGTGCTGAATGCGCTGTTGATCGTCGGCAAGCCGATCGAGAAAGTCAAACTGGTGTGTTCCGGCGCGGGCGCAGCGGCGATCGCCTGTCTGGATATTCTGGTCGGGCTCGGCCTAGACAAGAACAACATCTGCGTCGTCGATTCCAAGGGCGTGATCTATCGTGGCCGCAACGAATCCATGAATGCCGAGAAGGAAAGTTATGCGCAAGCCACCAGCGCCCGCACGCTCGCCGACGCTACGGCTGGCACCGATATCTTTCTCGGCCTCTCGACCGCCGGTGTACTGACTGCGGACATGGTCAAGACCATGGCGGCGCAACCGATCATTCTGGCGCTCGCGAACCCCGATCCGGAAATACGTCCCGAGGATGCGATCAAGGTGCGTCCCGATGCGATCATAGCCACCGGCCGCTCGGACTATCCGAATCAGGTCAATAACGTGTTGTGCTTTCCTTTCATCTTTCGTGGTGCGCTCGACGTCGGCGCGACCACCATCAATGCCGAGATGAAACTCGCCGCGCTACACGCCATCGCCGAACTGGCGCGACGCGAGCCGACCGACAGCGCCGCATTTGCCTACAGCCAACAGGATGTCACCTTCGGACCGGACTTCTTCATTCCGCGGCCGTTCGATCCGCGCCTCATCACGACCGTGGCCCCGGCCGTCGCAAAGGCGGCGATCGACAGCGGCGTTGCGACATTGCCAATAGCGGATTTCGAAGCCTACCGGCATCGGCTGGAAAGTTTCGTCTATCGCTCCGGCAACATCATGCGACCGGTCTTCTCTGCCGCGACCAATCGCCTGCAGCGCGTCGTATTCGCCGAAGGCGAGGACGCGCGTGTATTGCGTGCGGCGCAGATCGCGGTCGACGAACGATTGGCATATCCGGTGCTGCTCGGCCATCCCGAGACGATTCTCTCCAATATCCGCAAGCTCGGCCTGCGGCTGCAAACCGGCAAGGATATCGATATCGTTGCCAACGACGACAACGCATCGATCGAGCACGCAGCGGCACTGATCCGGCACGACGAAGCCGACGCGCTGATCTGCGGTTTGTCCGGCGGCAGCTTTGGCGAGCACCTTGCAAAGGTGGCTGATGGCATCGGCCCCCGCGCCGGCGGCAAGCTGTTTGCCACGATGAATCTATTAATGCTGCCGCAGCATACGTTGTTCATCTGCGATACCTACATCAATGCCGATCCCAGCGCCGAGCAACTGGCCGAGATCGCGACCCTTGCAGCCAGCGAACTGCGCCACTTCGGCATCGTTCCGCGGATCGCTCTCGTCTCACACGCATCCGGCGGCAGTGCCTCGACGCAGTCCGCCGGCAAGGTTCGTGCGGCCATGGCGTTGCTCCGGTCGCGCGATCCCCTGATCGAGATCGACTGCGAGATTCCCGTCGAGATGGCGCTCGGGAAACGCAACGGTTACGGATCGAGTCTCAGCGGCGAGCCCAATCTGCTGGTGATGCCGAATCTGGATGCCGCCAGCATCACCTTCAATACGCTCAAGGTGGTGTCCGGCGATGGCGTCACGGTCGGACCGATTCTGCTCGGGACGGCACGGCCCGCCCATATCCTCAGCGCGACAACGACTGTGCGCGGCCTGGTGAACATGACGGCGCTCGCCGCGGTTCAAGCCGCGAGCATGAAAGCGTAGCCGCACGACATCGAACGATGTGCCGGCAGAACGAAATTGCTTCTGCCGGCGCCAATGGCCGTGCCAGAATGACGGAATGAGACTATACCTCGCCGCTCCGACCAACTCAGGTACCGCTGCACCGTGTCAACCTTCAACCAACCCGCCGGCGAACTTCGCCTTTTCAAGTATCACGCGCTTGGCAACAGCTATCTCATTCTCGATCCGCGCGACTGGCAGAACGAACCGGAACTGATCGAAACGCGTGGCGGGGTGCCGCAACCGGCATCGCGGCTGGTGCGGACGCTCTGCGACGAATGCTGGGGAATCGGCTCCAATGGGCTTTTGTTCGGCCCCATCGCGCCAACGGGTGCCGGCCATTTTCAGCTGAGGATCATCAATTCCGATGGCACCCCGGCGGGCTTCAGCGGCAACGGAGTCCGGATTTTTGCGGAGTATCTGCGCGACGCCGGTTATGCTCGGACAGGCGAACGGTTCAACGTCGAGATCATCGAAGACGCTCCCTCCGGCAACGCTACGCGCAATTTTGCCCCGGTCCATCTCGTGGGTGGCGACGATCTTCGCATCGATGTCACCATCCCGCAGGCGCCGCGATTCGGAATGGCCGCGATTGCCGCCAATGCGCAACTGGTCCATGCCAACGACGCCGCGGCATCGCGAACCGGAATTTCCTTCACCGTTGCGCCGCTGGCGGCCATCGGATCGCGGCTGACCGGCCGCACCGATGCCTGGCCGAGCAGCACCCTGCTCGACATTGGCAATCCACATTGTGTGACTTTCCTCGACTCCAAAGAGCCCCTGCCCGACCTCGCGACGCTGCATGCCGCCGACGATGCGTTGCGCAGCATCGCGTTTCGTCCGGACAACACGCGACGCGATCAAGCGGCCTTCGCCAATGGCAGCAATCTGCAATGGGCGCGCGTGCGAGATCGAGCGCATGTCGAACTAATGATCTACGAGCGTGGCGAAGGACCGACCATGGCCTCGGGGTCGAGCGCGTCCGCCGCTGCCAGCGCGGCATTTGCACGCGGACTCGTCGATGCGAAGGTCGATGTCATCATGCCGGGCGGGACGTTGACCATTCGGATCGACGGCACCTCCGACCGGATTAGTGCGGTCACGCTGTCCGGCTTCGCTACACGCGTGCTCGACGGCAAGGTCGATCGCCGCGCGCTTGCTGTCCGGCGAGACTAACTGCATCTCACCGGCGCAAAGCAACCGACATCAATGGCCGAGATAAGCCTCCTTGAGACGACCGTCCGCCTTCAGGGTCTCGACGTCGCCTTCGAAGGCAACGGCGCCAAGCTCCAGCACCGCCGCATTGTCGGCAATCTGCAACGCCTTCTTGGCATTCTGCTCGACCAGCAGCACCGTCAATCCCTTGTCGCGACAGATCTTGCCGACCATGTTGAAGATATCCGACACTGCGATCGGCATCAGGCCGACCGACGGTTCATCCAGCAACAGTAGCTTTGGCCGCGAGAGCAACGCCCGGCTCAGCGCGAGCATCTGCCCTTCGCCGCCGGACAGCGTGCCCGACGGCTGCTCGAAGCGCTTGCGCAAAATCGGGAAGAACGTGCACATCTCGTCGATGTCGGCATCCACTTCGGCGCGGTCGGTACGGTTGATCGCACCAATGCGGAGATTTTCTCCGACGGTGAATTCGGAAAACAGCCGCCGCCCTTCCGGCACGACGGCGATGCCTCGCCGCACCCGCTCATAGGTCGGCAAGGCCGAGATATCCTCACCCTCGAAATGGATCGAACCTGTGGTCTGGGCCAGGCCGAGGATGCTGCGCAACAATGTGGTCTTGCCGGCACCATTGGCGCCGAGCACGGAAAAGATCTTGCCCGCCGTCAGGTTCATCGAGACCGAGCGCAGCGCCTGCACGCGCCCATAATATGCGTTCACATTGTGAAGCTGGATCATCAGTCATCGTTCCCCAGGTAAGCCGCGATCACCCGCTCATCGTTTCTGACCGAGGCCGGCAATCCTTCAGCGATCTTCTGGCCGCGATCGAGCACGACGAGACGATCGCACAGATCCATGGTGATCTGCATGTTGTGTTCGATCAGCAGCACGGTCATGCCGTCGCGCCGCAACTCACGCACCAGATCGACCAGCGACGCGGCCTCCTTGTGGCTAAGGCCGGAGAACGACTCATCAAGCAGGATGAGCTTGGGTCGTAGCGCCAGCGCGCGCGCGATCTCGAGCCGGCGCAGCAAGCCGAGCGGCAGATTGCGTGCGGTCTCGTTCTGGTAGGGCAAAAGATGCGTCCGCGACAGCAATTCGCGGGCCTCATCGAGGTGAAGGCGACGCTGGTAGAGACCCAGCGAACGCACGAAATTCGTGCAGAAGCGAGAACCGATACCGGCCATGGCATTTTCCAGCACCGTTAACTCGCCGAAGGGGCGAACGATCTGGAACGTCCTGCCGATGCCAAGATGCGCAATGCGATGCGGCGCCATGCCACCGGTGTTGACGCCGTTGAATACAATCTGGCCGGACGACAGCGGAATCGCGCCGCTGACCAGATTGAAGAACGTCGTCTTGCCGGCGCCGTTGGGACCGATGACGCCGAGAATCTCTTGCGCATCGACACCGAACGACACCTGGTTGACTGCCGTCAGACCACCAAACTTCCGGGTTGCATCATGAATTTTGAGCATAGGATCGTCCGTTGGTGAAGAAGAGACGCAGGCTGTTCTTGGCACGCAGGAGCTGCAGCCAAACAAAGCTGTCGCTGCCGAGCAGGCCGCGCGGTTGATACAGCATCAGCAGAACCAGAACGCAGCCGTACATCAGGTTGCGGTAGTCCTGCACGAAGCGGATCAATTCCGGCAGCATCGTCAGCAGGCAGGCACCGAACACCGCGCCACGAATGGTGCCGATGCCACCGAATACCAGCATCACCAGCACGTAGATCGACGGCATGAACCCGAAGTCGTACGGCGAGATGAAGCGGATGAAGTGGGTGTAGATAACGCCGCCGAGACCGGCGAGCGCGGCACCGATCGTGAACGCATAGAGCTTGAAGCGCGCCGGATAGATGCCGATCACACTGGTTGCGTGCTCATCCTCGCGGACGCTTTCCAAGGCCAGTCCCAGCCATGACCGCTTGACGTACCAGCAGATGCCGATCGCAGCCGCGAGTGCCAGCAACGCAATGACGAGGTAGCCATTGTTGGTCAGCGGCACGCCGGCAAACGTCGCGCGCGGAATCCGGCTAATGCCGACCGGACCGCCGAAGTACGGCAGATAGACCAGTAGCGATTCGAAGACGAAGACAAGGCCGATGGTCAGCACCGCCAGTGAGTCTTCACGCACGCGTAGCGCCGGAAGTCCCGTCAGTGCGCCCATCATCGCGGCAGCGACGATGGCAAGCGGCATCGCGCTCCAGAAGCCGAAGCCGGCCTGCGTTGTCAGCATCGCCGACACGTAGGCACCAGTGCCCATGTAGACGCCGATACCGAGATTGAATTGACCGGCGAAACCGGTGATGACGTTGAGGCCGAGCGTCACGATGCTCCACACGGCCATCATGATCAAAATGGTGACTGTATAGTCGTCAAACACGGCTATGCCTTTCCTAACAGGCCCTGTGGACGGAACAGGATCAACAGGACCAACATGAACATCGCGATGCCTTCACGAGAAAGCGGCACGTCGGAATAGGTGGTGAAAATGGTTTCGGCGAAACCGAGCAGGAAGGCGGCGAGCGCTGCGCCCGGCAAGCTGCCGAAGCCGCCGATCACGATCAGAGCGAGGCCCTTGTAGCCGATCATGTCACCCATGTTGGTGTAGACGGCGTTGTAGAGCACCGAGACCATGATCGCGCCGAAGGCCGCAATGGCCGAACTCAGGAAGAAGACCGCCTGAATGCTGCGATCGACATTGATGCCCATCACCTTCGCGGTTTCGATGTCCTGCGCCACCGCGCGGATGCCGAAGCCGATATTGGTCTTCTGCATGATGAACCACAACAGTCCGAAGATTGCTGCGGTCCCGCCGATGATGGCGAAATCGACGCGCGGCACCGATAAGCCGGACATCGTCACTTGGCCGCTCAATGCCGGATAGTCAAATGCCATCTGGTATGGACCGGCGATGATGCGGAACAGATCGGAGAGGCAGATGAACAATCCGATGCTGGCGATCAGCGCGACAATGCGCGGCTTCGGCAGCATCGGCCGATAGATGAAGCGTTCGATCAACGCACCGAGCACACCGGTAATCAGCATCGACAGCACGAGCGCGATGAAGAAATTGTCGGTGACCTTGAAGAAATACAGGCCGAGGTAAGCGCCCGCGGCATAAACACCGGCGTGCGCGATGTGCAGGATGCGTAGCACGCCGTAGATCATCGCAAGGCCGACGGCGATCATGGCGTAGACCGAGCCGAGCGCAAGCGCGTTGACAATCTGTTGACTAATGACTGCGCCACTCATGCGCGTTCTCTCCCCATGGTCGCAAGGCCTTGGTGCATCGCTGGATCTCAAACTCGTGCTGTCGTTATTGTCGCCCGGCTCACGCGCCGTGCGTCGTCAAACGCTTAATTCCGCAGTGCGCGTCGCTTCTTCAAATCGTGCCGTAGTGGATTCCGAGAGATCCGAGCCAACGGCGATAGGCCTGGCCGAGACGGTCGGTGCGGTGATGCAGCTCCATGCGCAGGTCGAGCGGGATGCGCTCGGGGCGCTGCGTCTCGACGATCTGGCGGTCCTGCTCGAACACCACGTCCTGCCGCCGCAGAATGTCGGCTTCCGTCAGCTCCGGCGCGAAGTTGATCGCCACCCCGAGCCGGATGATGCAGCTCACCTCATCCACCGGCTGCGCCGTCATGAAGGTGCAGAAGCGGTCGGTCGGCTTGCTCTGGTGCTTCGAGGTCGGGTCCTTGATCTGCACCCGCTTCGAGAAATAGGCCACCAGCGGCCGGAAGCAGCGATAGCTGTAGCCGGCTTCCACCGGCACCTGGCGGTGATCGCCGTAGGGTTGGAACACCACGATCTCGCTGGTGCGCAGGCCGCCGCCGGGCTCCTCGATCACCTCGTAGCTTTCGATGCGGTCGGGACTGTCCTGCACGCCGTTGACGCCGGCGTGGACGAACGGGAAGTGCGTCGCGTCGATGAAGTTCTCCACCGAGCGGAAGCCGTTGGCCTGGTAGTAATACGGCCCGGCATGGAAGATGCGAAACTCGTCGTTGCCCCATTCCGGAAACACCGGCACGTCGTGCTGCGGGTTGCCGAGCGTCGCCCAGATCAGCCCGAACCGCTCCACCACCTTGTGCGGGAAGGCGCGTGCCTTGGCCGGCGGCGTCTCGTCCGGCGCCGAGGGGATCAGCACGCATTTGGCGCTGCCGTCATAACGCCAGCCGTGATACGGACACACCACGGTGTCCTTCTCGATCCAGCCCTTCGACAGCCGCGCGCCGCGATGGATGCAGAGGTCTTCCCAGATATGCGCCGCCCCCTTGCTGTCGCGCCACAGCACCAGGTCGCGCCCCAAGAGCCGCACCGCGATCAGCTTGCCGGCTTCCAGCTCCTTGCTGAAGCCCACAACATGCCAGTCATCGACCAGCGCCGCGTCCTTGCACGAGAAGTGATCCGCCAGCGGAACCGACTCCAACGCCGCACTCGTCACCTGAACCGTCATCGCCCGCTCCCTCGTCGCGCCACATGCGCCTCATCGGAGTAAGGCCGACTGCACCTGCTCAGTGCAGTCGGCACTGGCTTACTTCTTGTTCTTGCTCTCGACGACTTTCAGCGCCGCAAGCGCGACCTGACTGTCGCCGTCATCGAGTCCGGCGGCACCGACGCCGGAGACACCAATGCCTCCGATCAGTTTGCCGTCGAGAAGGATAGGATATCCCCCTTCGAGCGGAATTGCGGCTTCCTGCCGCAGATGCCAGAAGCTGGTGAACTTGCCGGCGGTCAGATCGTCATGGAAGATCTTGGTCGAGCGGCGAAACGCGGCAGCGGCGCGGGCTTTCGGCGGCGCGAGATCGATGCTGCCGAACTGACCATTGCTCATGCGGTGCAACAGCACGAGATGTCCGCCGTCGTCACAGATCGCGATCGTTGCATTCCAGCCCATTTCGGTCGCGAAGGCTTCACCCGCTGCGGCCATCTCTTGCGCGAGTTCGAGAGATATCCGCTCGCCATACGGATGCTGATGCGGGACAGGTTTCTTGGTCACTTGCTGACTCCTTTGAGAATGATGCAGGGGATCCGATGCCCCTGCATTGGGGTGTTTGGACAAAGTGCGTGCGGCGCCTGCGGCCTCACTTGTAGTACTGGTACCAGGGCGCCGGATTGATCAGGTCTGGATCCTTGACGAACTTGATCAGCTTGATTTCCTTGGACGCCTTGTCCCACCGGCCGAGCGCGAGCGGCAGCAGCGGTTCGCGTAGCGGCGAGAAAGCCACCTCGACGCCAGAGAGGTTCATGAAGTTCTTGGTCTCCCCGAGCGCCTTGCGGATACCTTCACGATCGGCCCCGCCACGCTTGATCGCATCGATCACCAGGCGCGTCGCGTCGTAGGCAAGGCCTGCTTCATGCGTAATGATCTTGTCGCCGTATTCCTTCTCGAAGTCGGCCATGAATTGCTTGGTGAACGCATGATCGGTCGGCGCGATGAATTCGAGCGTGCCGATGGTGCCATCGCCGTGTTCGCCGATGCCGTTGAACCAGTCGATTTCATTAAGGTCGCAGCCGACGTAGAATTGCGCCTTCGGGAATACGCCGAGCTCGCTGCCCTGCCGTCCGACCGCGGTCAGCGGCGGACCGAAGCCGCTCATGAACACCGCATCGACGTTCTGGTTCTTGATCTCGGTCAGCATGGCGCGGAATTCGCGTTCTGACGGCGCAAAGGCCTTTTTGTAAACGACCTCGCCGCCGAGTTTCTTCAGTGCCTGCTCGGCACCGTTGATGATGCCGCGGCCATATTCCTCGTCCTGCATCAGGATGGCGAAACGCTTGAAGCCACGTTCCTGAACCGCGTGATGCGCCATCACCCAGCCCTGCACGTCGGCGACGCTGGCCCAGCGGAAGACGTAATCGTTGCCCTTCACGACCGCGACGGCGTTGGAATAGGACACCACCATCGGCACTTTGGAGTCGTTGATGATCGGCGCGGCGGCAATGCTGGTCAGGCTGAGTGAGCCATTGACGATGGCGACGACCTTGTCCTGCTCGATCATCTTGCGCGAGACCGCGACGGCTTCAGTGCGGTTGCCGCGATCGTCATAGGAGACCAGTTCAAGCTTGCGGCCGTTGATGCCGCCGGCGGCATTGGCCTGCTTGATCGCGAGATCGGCGCCCTTCTTGGCGTCTTTGCCAAGGCCTGCGAAGGCTTCGGTCAACGGACCGAAGAAGCCGACCTTGATGGACTGTTGAGCATTCGCGGCGGAGGCAAGAAGAACCGTGGCAGCGAGCGATACTGAAGCAGCTAAGGCAAACACCGGAACGCGGAAAGTCTTGTTCAATTAATCCTCCCTCATCGTGTTTGACGGCGGGCGTCGTTGCGCACCGTCCAGATCAGAAATCGCCTCTTTTAACGTTTCATGTTTTACTTTCATGTTTAATTTTAGAATGCCTGAAAGAATGCGGTTGTCAATGTGCGAGTTTGGCTTTGTGTCGATTTTGTCGGCAGATTTTGCGCGAAATCCGGACCGCGGCGGCCTACTGCGCCGGGGCGCCGGACCGCAGCCACGCCGCCAGAATTTGGCGTTCCTGCGCCGTCATGTCGGTAATGTTGCCGGGCGGCATGGCGTTGGAGCGCACCGCCGTGAGCTCGATCAACTCGGCATGGCGACGAATTTGCGCGGGATCATCGAGGATCACGTTCTTGCCGGCAGCGGCGAGACCGCTCCAGACCACCTGCTTGGCATGGCACATGCTGCAGCGGGAGATAACGATCTCCTCGACTTGGGCGAACGTCGGCGCGCCGCGTGGCATCAATTCGGCGGCCTTGGCCTGACGAGGTCCCAGTGATGACAGGTACACGATCACCAGCATTCCGGCCGCCGTGACCGCCCAGGTCCACCACGGACTGCCCTTGCCGGCGTGACGTGAATTGAAGAAATGACGGATGATCGGACCGAGCGCGAGCACGATGGCGATGATCAACCAATTGTAGCGCGTGGCGTACATCAGCGGATAGTGATTGCTGATCATCAGCAGGATCACCGGCAGCGTCAGATAGTTGTTGTGGATCGAGCGCTGCCGCGCCTTCACTACCAGCGCCGGATCGGCTGGCTTGCCCGCAAGCATCGCCTCGACGTTCTTGCGCTGGTTCGGATGAATCACGGTGAAGGCGTTGGCGACCATGAACGTGCCGACGATGGCGCCGATCTGGTTGACCGCGGCGCGTCCGCTCAGCACCTGCGTGAACGCATAAGACAGCACCACCAGGAACAAGTAGACGACGATAGCCAGCGCGACATCATGCTTGCCGAGTGGCGAGCGGCACAGGCCGTCATAGATGAACCAGATCACCAGCAGGCTGATAAAGCTGAACAGTCCGGCTTGCCACGGCGTCAGATCCATCACCGACTTGTCGATCAGGAACAGATCGGCCTGCATGAAATAGACGAGGATCAGCAGCGCGAAGCCGGACAGCCAGGTGACGCGCGATTCCCAGAGATACCAGGTGAAGACATCCGGCATCCGCGCCGGCGCCACGGTGTATTTCACCATGTTCCAAAAGTTGCCGCCGTGCACCTGCCACGCTTCGCCCTGCACGCCCTGCGGCAGATGCGCGCCGCCCTTCAGCTTCATGTCGGTTTGCATGAAATAGAACGAGCTGCCGATCCACGCCATGGCTGCAGTCACATGCAGCCAGCGCGCAATCATGCTGAGCCACTCCATGATGACGGGACTGATTTCGGTCATGCCGCTTCCCCTGCGCAGCCGTCAAAACTCACTCGCGCTCAAGCCTGCTGCCGGCTGAACGCGCGATGATGTCGTTAGAGATCGAGTACGAGGCGATCGCTCTTGCTGCCGGAGCAGCAAATCATGATCGTCTTGTTGGCCTCCCGCTCGGAAGGCGTCAGAACGGTATCGCGATGGTCGGGCGTGCCAGAAAGAACCTTGGTCATGCAGGCGCCGCACACGCCTTCCTCGCAAGAATAAGGGGCGTCGACACCAGCCGCGAGCACAGCGGCCAGCAAGGTCTGTCCCGGCTCGACAACGACTTCCTTGCCGGAACGAGCCAGCTCGACGACGTAGCCGCCACCTGCAGCCGCTTCGGCTTGCGGCGTAAAATATTCGACATGGACCTGATCGGCGGGCCAGCCTTGCGTCGCCGCCTCGAACGCCTTGAGCATCGGTAGCGGACCGCAACAAAACAGGTGCGCATTCCTCGGCGCACGACCGATCAATCCGGCAAGGTCGAGAAAGCTGCCGTTGTTCTCGTCGTCGAAACTCAACGTCACATCGGGGTGCGCGGCAAGTTCATCGAGGAACACCGCATCGGCGCGCGAGCGGCACGCATAGATGAAGTCAACCGAGCGACCCAGCGCCCTGAGCCGCTGCCACATGCACCAGATCGGCGTGATGCCGATGCCTCCGGCAATCAGGACGGTGTGATCGGCGGTCTCCACCAGCGGAAAATTGTTGCGCGGCGGACTGATCGACAGCGTCGTGCCGACGCGCAGCTGCTCGTGCAGGAAGCGCGAGCCGCCGCGGCTTTGCGCGTCGCGCTTGACGCCGATAACGTAGCTACGCGCATCGGTCGATGCGTTGACGAGAGAGTATTGCCGCACGATGCCGTTGGGCAGGTGCACATCGATATGCGCGCCTGCGCTTGCCGCCGGCAATGGCGCATTGGTCAGCGGACGAAACTCGTACAAATTGGTATCGCGCGCGCCGAACTGAATATTGGTCAGGCGAACTTCGATCAGGCCGTTAGCTGCCGACACCACCGGCGCTTCGGCCACCGCTTGCGGCGGCTGAATGTCCTGTGGTGTCATGATCGCCGCATCCATTCGCAGTCCTCAAGGCGTAACGCATCATCCGGCAATTGCCGGCAGGCAAAAGACGGCTTCAACGTTAGCTCAAATCGTGCCGTAGTGGATTCCGAGGGATCCGAGCCAACGGCGATAGGCCTGGCCGAGACGGTCGGTGCGGTGATGCAGCTCCATGCGCAGGTCGAGCGGGATGCGCTCGGGGCGCTGCGTCTCGACGATCTGGCGGTCCTGCTCGAACACCACGTCCTGCCGCCGCAGAATGTCGGCTTCCGTCAGCTCCGGCGCGAAGTTGATCGCCACCCCGAGCCGGATGATGCAGCTCACCTCATCCACCGGCTGCGCCGTCATGAAGGTGCAGAAGCGGTCGGTCGGCTTGCTCTGGTGCTTCGAGGTCGGGTCCTTGATCTGCACCCGCTTCGAGAAATAGGCCACCAGCGGCCGGAAGCAGCGATAGCTGTAGCCGGCTTCCACCGGCACCTGGCGGTGATCGCCGTAGGGTTGGAACACCACGATCTCGCTGGTGCGCAGGCCGCCGCCGGGCTCCTCGATCACCTCGTAGCTTTCGATGCGGTCGGGACTGTCCTGCACGCCGTTGACGCCGGCGTGGACGAACGGGAAGTGCGTCGCGTCGATGAAGTTCTCCACCGAGCGGAAGCCGTTGGCCTGGTAGTAATACGGCCCGGCATGGAAGATGCGAAACTCGTCGTTGCCCCATTCCGGAAACACCGGCACGTCGTGCTGCGGGTTGCCGAGCGTCGCCCAGATCAGCCCGAACCGCTCCACCACCTTGTGCGGGAAGGCGCGTGCCTTGGCCGGCGGCGTCTCGTCCGGCGCCGAGGGGATCAGCACGCATTTGGCGCTGCCGTCATAACGCCAGCCGTGATACGGACACACCACGGTGTCCTTCTCGATCCAGCCCTTCGACAGCCGCGCGCCGCGATGGATGCAGAGGTCTTCCCAGATATGCGCCGCCCCCTTGCTGTCGCGCCACAGCACCAGGTCGCGCCCCAAGAGCCGCACCGCGATCAGCTTGCCGGCTTCCAGCTCCTTGCTGAAGCCCACAACATGCCAGTCATCGACCAGCGCCGCGTCCTTGCACGAGAAGTGATCCGCCAGCGGAACCGACTCCAACGCCGCACTCGTCACCTGAACCGTCATCGCCCGCTCCCTCTTGCGGCAGAACCATCAACATCAAATGTATCATGTTACATTTCATGGAAAGAAGCAAGTGTTTCTAGCCAGATATCGGGAAAGCCGCTCAGTTTCGGAGAGATTTTTGATATATCAGTGGGTTGCGCTATACCGGCTTATCCAAAAATACTAGGGAGCCCTCTTAATTCTTCATTTCAAGTATGCATTATGTGGACTAAGAAGCTCTCAGTTAATCGTCTTGGTGATTCGAATGCCCAAAAAACTCGTCCGCTCGAACCTAAGCGAAGACGCCTATACGTTTCTCCGCGATCTCTTCATCAACGGCAGCCGCTACAACCCGGGCGAAAAGATCAGCGTCGAGGAACTCAGCCGCGAACTCGGCGTCAGTCGCACGCCACTCTGGAGCGCCATCAACCGGCTCGAGGCTGAAGGCATCGTCGAAATTGCCCCGCGGCTCGGCGTCTATCTGATCGAGTACGATCCGGAGCGCGTGCTCGACATCTATCTCGCCCGCGAAGCGCTCGAGGGCATGGCCGCGCGACTGGCCGCAGAAAAAATCACCGATCGCCAGCTTGCATTGCTGCGCGCCAACGTCGCCCAGCAACACACCTTCCTCGAACAGGAAGAGGTCGAGGGCTACTACACTATCGCCGTCGATTTTCACGAACAGCTGGTGCGCGCGGCCCAGAGCGTGACGCTCGAACGTCTGCTGGCGTCGATCTTCGCGCAGATCCGCGCCATGCGCGTCCAGCGCAAGAGCTCGCCCCCGATGCATCTGCCGCAATCCTGCGACGACCACGACAAATTGCTGGCCGCGCTGGAAAAGAAAGATCCCGATCTCGCCGAGCAGGTGATGCGCGCGCACATTCGTGACCTTACCGCGCAGATTCGCCAGGAGGTCGTTCGCTCTCCGCAGCCGAGGAACAAGCGGATCGCCATGCTCTAGCGCGAGGTCGCTGCGCCGCGCTCGATCGTCTTCGATTTTGCGACAAGGCCGGACGCTCGCGGAACACGCAGATGCACCGGACGGGTTCCTCTTGCGCGTTTGCTTTTAACAATTCGGCTTAACGGTATCTTGACCGCGATCTGGTCAACTCGCCGAATGTTCGGATCAAAGCAAAAACGCGAACGGCGCTTTCAGCGCAACCAGCACGCCTGGATCATGCTCGACGGCGGATTCGCCAAACGCGAATGCCAGCTGGCTGACATATCCAGCTCGGGCGCAAAGCTCGTCGTTTCGCCCGGCGAGCGATTGCCTAGCCAGTTCACAATGAGCACCACGCCGAACGGTCCCGGCAAGCCCTGCAAGATCGTCTGGCGCAACGGCCGAATGGCGGGCGTCAAATTCTGCTAGCCCTCTTCTCGCGCGGTGAATATCGGCTTCGCTGCCTCCAACCGGCGGACAAGCCGGTACCTTTCCGAGCTATGCAGGCCAATAGTAGTTGTCGGGAGTCGGCCGCTTGCCGAAAATGGCTTGTCCCACGCGCACAACGGTCGCACCTTCCTCAATCGCCACCTCGAAATCACCCGTCATCCCCATCGACAACTCGGTCAGCCCGGCATTGTGTTCGACGGCTTTGTCCCGCAGTTCGCGTAGCAGCACAAAGCAACGGCGAACCTCGGTCATGTCCAATGAAAACAGCGCCAGCGTCATCAACCCGCGCGGCCTTAGGCGCTGAAATTGCGCAAGCGTGTCAACGAACGGCAGCAGCGCATCGGGGTGCAGGCCGTACTTGCTCTCCTCGCCGGAGGTGTTGACCTGCACATACACGTCGAGGAAACCGTCCTCGCGCTCGAGGCGCTTATTGAGCCGATCGGCAAGCCGCAGACTGTCGAGTGCATGGAATTCGCGGGCGAAGCGAGTCAGATATTTGACCTTGTTGGTCTGCAGGTGTCCGACGATGCTCCAATCGATATCGAGATCGCCAAGGGACTCACGCTTCGTCATGGCCTCCTGGATCTTGTTCTCACCGAACGCGCTGATCCCCGCCGCATGGGCAAAGCGGAGGACATTGGCTGGCACCGTCTTTGTAATGGGCAGGAGCCGCACGGACGAACGCGCTCGACCAGCGCGCGCGCAGGCCCGCGCGATACGGTCCTCGACCGACGCCAGATTGGCGCGGAATGTCGCGCGTGGATCGGCGCCGAACCTCTCGACGTCCTCGGGAGCAAGCATCGTATCGTGATCAGTCATCGCATCTCCGGCGCCTCGGCGCAGGGACGCGAACAAGGCACAACGCTAGTGAACGCCAAAATAGGCCTTCTTCATTTCTTCGTCGTTTAGAAGTTCTGCGGACGTCCCCTGCGCTACGACAGTTCCCTGACTGATAACATAGCCGTAATCGGCAATGGCAAGAGTTTGTCTCACGTTTTGCTCGACGAGCAATACGGAAATGCCGGACGTGTTGATCTCGCGGATGATGGCGAAGGAGTCACGCACCAGCGCCGGGGAAAGACCGAGCGACGGCTCATCGATCAGAAGAATTCGCGGCTCGCTCATCAACGCCCGGCCGATCGAAACCATCGCCTGCTCACCGCCCGACATCGTGCCGGTGAACTGCTGCTTTCGTTCCGCCAACCGCGGAAAGGTCGCATAGACTTTGTCCAGCCTTTTGACGACGATGGAATTGTCCTTCACGAGATAGGCTCCGACGCGCAGGTTCTCCTCGACCGTCATCTTCGGGAACAGCTTGCGACCTTCCGGCACGCAACCGACACCACGTGCAATACGCGCGTGCGGATAGAGACCACCCAGCGCCTCGCCATCCAGCGAGACCTCTCCTTCGATCACCGGAAGAAGACCGAGGATCGCGCGAATGAGCGAGGTCTTCCCGGAACCGTTGGCACCGAGAATGCAGGTAATCGCTCCGGCCTTGGCCGCAATGGATACGCCGGAGAGCACGCGCGCGCTGCCGTAAGCAGCGGTAATGTTTTTCGTAATCAGAGTCCCGCTCATGATGTCCCCAGGTAGGCCTCCTGCACCCAAGGGTCAGCGACGACAGTCTCGAATGTCCCGTCGGCGACCATGCGGCCGTAGTTGAGAACCACGCAGCGCTCTGCAACACGCTGCATCAGGTCCATTTCGTGTTCGATGATGACGATGCTCATGCGCGGATTGTTTTTGCGCACGTTGAGAATGTCGTCCATGAACTCGCGCGTTTCGTCGGGCGTCATGCCCGCGGACGGTTCATCGAGCAGCAGCAGCCGCGGCTCGGCGATGAGTGCACGGCAAACCTCGATCCGCCGCCTGTCGATCATGCTCAGGCTGTGCAGAGGATCGAAGATCCGCCGCGCCAGCGGTTCGCTGAAGGCCATCAGCAAGGCATGCACGCGCTCATGGTTTTCGCGGACGGCTTCGTTGAACCGCCGGCGGCGCAGCAGATTTCCAATCAGCCCCAAATCGAGCGCATTCTGCCGGCCAATCACGATGTTATCGAAAACGGAAAGCGACAAGCAGAGACGCGAGCGTTGAAACGTCCGTGTGACGCCGAAGCCGTAGATCTCGCGAGGCTGCAGCCCGCCGATCTCCTGACCATCGATTGCAATGCGCCCCCCGGCCAATTTGCAAAGGCCCGTGATGGCATTGAAGAAGGTCGTTTTTCCCGAACCGTTGGGGCCAATGAGGCCGGTGATGGATCCCTCGACGATATCGAGCGAGAGATTGTCGACCGCGTGAACGCCGCCGAACCTGACGGACACATCTCGCGCCGAGAACAGCTGGTTCATTGGCCGACCTCCCTTCTGAACTGGCGCATCGATCGAGGAAACAGTCCCGCCGGCCGGAAACGCAGGACGAGAACCACAAGAATGGCAAAGACAAAGATGCGGTATTCGCCGATCCCCTGCAGCTTCTCCGGAAGCACAACCACGAGGATGGCCGCCGGGAGCACCGCCCACAGATTGCCGATGCCGCCGAGAACGATGATCGACAGCATCAGCAGCGAGTCAGAGAAGGTGAAGTTGCTGGGCGCGATGAAATTCTGCATCATCGCAAACAGCGCGCCGGCAACGCCGATCAGGAAATTTCCAGCGACAAAGGCGAAGATGCGCCATGCGGCGACATTGATGCCGAAGACCGATGCGCCGATGGTATCCTCGCGCACGGCATCGAGATTGAGGCCGATCCAGCTTTTTTCAAGATTGCGCGCCAGCAGGAAGAACAGCGTGAACGCGGCAAGAGCCAGCAGCACGTAGTTGAAATAGAACGACGGCTCCAGGGTGCCAAGCTGTATGCCGTTGAGCAGAGACCTTCCCGCGATGCTGGCACCCTCGACCTTGAGGCCCTGCGGCCCGCCCAATGTATGGTTCACTTCGAGAAAGCTTCGGAACAGCAATCCGAACGCAATGGTGATCAACGCGGCATAGTGGCCTTTGGTCCTGAGCACCGGCAGAATGATGATGCAGCCGATCATCGCGGCCGTGAGGCCGCCGGCAAGCAGAGTGAGAAGGGAGGGCACACCGGTGCTTCCCAGCACGGCGGCCGTGTAACCGCCAATTCCGAAGAACGCCGCTCCGGCGAAATTGATGACACCGGCATAACCGAACTGGACGGTCAGCCCGACGCAGGCGATTCCGTAGATCAGCACCGACGCTAGCATCATCAACTGGAAATGGTCCTGATGGATCGCGAACGCCACGACCAGCACGGCAAGCGGAATGATGGCGATGATCGACGGCCCCGAGTCGTTCAATGTGAACGCGAGATCGCGCCCCGCCCGCATCCGCGAGAAAGCGAAGATCGCGACAGCCGCAACGACCAGTGCAGCAAGAACCTGCCACTGGCTCTCGGCCGCAAGCACAATGACTGTCCAGATAACGGCGAGCGCAATGATGGCGACCGATGATCCGACGCGCAGCAGACTCACGATCACACCCTCTCGCTGTAGCGCTCGGCGATAATTCCGGTCGGAAAGATCGTCATGGCGACAATGATCGCGGCGAACGCGAAGACGTCGCGGTAACCGCTGGCGTCGGGAAACAGAACGACCCAAATCGTCTGGAGCGCCGCGAAGGCAAAGCCGCCGATGATCGCACCCCAGATGCTTCCGAGGCCGCCGAGCACCGCCGCCGAGAAGCCGATGATGCCAAGCAGAAGTCCAACGCCGAAATTGATTTCGCTGTAGTAGATGCCGTGCATCACACCGGCGATCCCGGCCAGCATGGAACCGAGCGCGAATGTCGCCAGCACCGTCTGCTTGAAGGGAATACCCATCACCTGTGCGGTGTCGCCATCCTGAGCTACCGCCCGGATGGCCAGCCCGAGCTTGGTATGCCTGATCAACCAGTGCGTCAGAAAGACGATGGCAAAACCCAACGCGAGCAGGATGAGACTGTCGAGTCGCAGAAAGACGCCGCCGATCTCAACGGGTGAATTAGGCAGCAGCGCCGGAAAAGCCTTGGGATTGGCACCGGTCGGATAGAAAAGACGGATCGCTTCCCGGATCGCCGTGCCGATCATCAACGTCATCAGCAGAATGTTGAAGGCGGACGAGTTGCGCATGGGGATGACGAAGAACTGCCCGATCGCTGCGCCGACAAGACCGGTGACGATGCACGCCGCCACGAGGACGATGACGAGGCCGATGACAGGCAGATCGAGGCCGGTCAGTTGCAGCGCGAGAAACGCAACCAGACCGGAAAAGGCGCCCAGAGTGAGGACGTCACCATGCGAGAACTTGATGACGTCCAGCACCCCGAAGAACAGAGTGAATCCAACGGCGACCAGTGCGTACATGATACCGAGCACGGCGCCGTTGAAAAAGTATTCGAACAGGATCGCCATTTTGCAGCGCCTCAGTCCTTCGCGATCTTGATCTGGCGTTTGCCGCTGGCGTATTCGCTATCCTCCCACCGGACCCAGCGACCGTCCTGAGCCACGTATTTGGTGGACGCAACGCTGTTGTTGCGGTGGTCGTCGAAGGTGATCGGTCCGGCGATGCTCGGATATCCCTTCGTCGCGTTCAGAACGTCGAGAACTTTCTTGCGATCCGGGCCGACCTTTTCGATGGCGGACATGATCAGGTCGGCGGCGACATACGCGTAGGGACCGTAAGGCTCCGCCGGATCCTTGAAGGCGGCCTTCTGATAATCGTCCACGAATTTCTTGCCGCCCGGAAGGGTTTCCGCCGGCGCGCCATTGTGGAAGGCGATCGTGGCTTCGGCGGTCGGGCCCAATGCCTCGAGATAGGACGTGGACATGATGCCGGAGACGCCGGCGAACTGAATGTTGACGCCGAGGCGCTCCATCTGCGAGCGCACCCGCACGCCAAGCGGCGTCAAACCTGCGAAGACGACGATTTGCGGCTTGGCTTCCTTGATCTTCAGGAGTTCGGCAGAGAAATCCTGCTGATCGGCGCCGACGCCAAACGTGCCGATGATTTGTCCATCGGTCTTGGCAATCTTCTCCTGGAAGAACTTGAGCAGGCCGTTGCCGTAGTCAGTCGTGTCATGAACGATGACCCACTTCTTGTAGCCTTGCTTGGTCAGGAAGTCTGTCGCGACCGCGGTCTCGTCGAGCATCGATCCGTTGACGCGATGGATCTCCTTGTAGTCGTTGCCATAGGTGATGGCCGGAAGGATCGCACCCCATACGACGGCCGGCATGCCGAAACGGTGATAGACATCGACCGCGGCGATGGCTACGGCCGAACAATAGTGCGTCACGCCGGCGACGATATGCCGATCGGTCGCAGCACGCGTCGCCACTTGAATGCCGACGTTCGGTTTGCACTCGTCATCGAGCGCGACGAGTTCGTATTTGTACTTCGAAGAAGGATTGTCGTTTCTCAGGTTCACTGCAAGCGCGGCGGAATTTCTGCCGCCAACGCCCGCCGCCGAGTTGCCGCCGGACAATGGGCCGATAAAGGCGATCTTGACCGTTTCCTTGGACTGCGCCTGGGCACCGACGGCGGATGCGATCAATGCGACGCCGACAACTGCTGCTTTCAACAACATTGCATCTTCCCCTTGTTATTTCGAAGGTGCACAGCACCCTCCGATTGCGTGAACGTCCTTCCCTTAACGACCGTTTTCGTCCGCGACCCGGGCGCACGTCGAAGCGCAACCCTTTGGTGGCGGCCTACCTGATATTCGCTGATCGATGCTTGCCATGCGTCACAGCACCCCGGATGCGGCCACGCGCAACATCCGCAAATCCGCGACGGACATTGCATTCGGATCCCGCAACGGCTCGCGTCGTGCGGCAGCGCGTGTCGACGGCTGCTGGCGAAACTTGAACGTTCGTCCTCACAGGGGGCCACCTCCGCAGATTGGACGACATCGAAAGTCGCATTATTTTTAGTTCGACATATTGAACCAAGTTCGATACATTGAATTTTGACATCAAATTTGGGATTGTCAATGGACTCACCGCCGCAGCAAAATTTCTGCAGCGCGACAAGTTTGGAATGCGTAACGCAACGGAATGTTTGAATGGCACTTTCGAAAAAACCGCCGATCAAGAAAGATCTCGCTCCCGCTTTGACGCGCGGCTTGAGCATCTTGACCTTCATCGCGCGCGCCGGACGATCGGTGAACATGACCGAGATTGCCGAAGAGCTCGGCATTGCAAAGAGCTCGGCACACGGGCTGCTCGTCACGCTCGTGGACGCCGGTTTCCTGGAACGGCTATCGAACAGCAGTTATCGGCTGGGTCTTCGCGTCGTCGAATTGGCGAACGCACGCATCGAAAGTTCGGAGCTCCCCGCGGAGTTCTACGCGACATGGAATCGCTACCCGCAGTTCCATCGAGAAGCCGCGATTCTTGCCGTGCTCGATGGTCCCGACGTGATCTACATCGCGTGCCGCAACAGCCCGCTCGCGCTCGGCATCACCTTCAGGCCAGGCATGAAGCTGCCCGCGTGCTGCACGGCAACCGGAAAGGCTCTGCTCAGCACGCTCTCCAACAAGGAGGTGCGGGAGTTCTACAAACGACATGACCTCGTCAAGCTGACGCAGAACAGCGTGCCGAACGTCAATCAGCTCGTGAAGCAACTCGAGGAGATCCGCGAGCGCGGCTTCTCGATCGACGACGGTGAAACGCGCGATCACATGTGGTCGATCGGCGCACCCATCCACGGCTGGGAAGGCCAGGGTTCGGAAGCGGCCGTCGCCATCAGCTATTTGCGATCGGAGATAACGCCCGAGAAAATCGCCCTCGCCAGCGATTACATCAAGAACTTCGCCAAGGCGCTGTCGCAGACGGGTAGCGCATTCAAATCCTGATGGCGCGCTTGACAGGAGCGAGCACTGCATGGGGACGAAATATCTAACGCTCACGCAACTCGGCTGGGATCATTTCCGCGTGGTGCTGGAAGTGGCCCGAACCGGAACGCTGATAGCCGCAGCGCGACGGCTTGGCGTCGATCAATCGACCGTCAGCAGGCGCCTCGCACAGGTGGAGTTCAGCACCGGAGGCACAATCTTCAAACGCAACCGGCAAGGATTGTCGCTGACGCGCCTGGGCAACGAGGTATTTTCGCGTATCGAGAAGATGGAGGCTGCCCTTCTCGAAATCCAAGGCTTCGCGAGCCAGGGAACAGATGTCACCGGGTGCGTGACCATCGCGTCCATGGAGGGTGTCGGTTCATTGCTGATTGCCCGCTCTCTCAAGGCGATATCGGTTGGCTATCCGGGGATCGAGGTTCATCTGATCACCACGTCGAACCATGTCGATATTTCGAGACGTGAGGCCGATATCTTCGTCAGCTTTTTTGAACCGCCGTCCGCTTCACTGACGACGCAGAAAATTGCCGACGTCCGGTTTCATCTTTATGCGAGCGACGAATATATCAATGGGCGAGCGATCATGCAGCCGGCGGACCTGCGCGACGAAACATTCATTGGCTATATCGACGATCCGACCTACATCCCTTCGGCGCGATGGCTTGAGGATATTGTCGAGCACCCGAAGATTGGCTTCCGCGCGACAAGCATGTTCTCCCAGATGAATGCCGCGCAGCAGGGCCTCGGCATCGTCATGCTGCCGTCCTATGCGCAAGCCGAATCCTCCGGCTTGCGCAAGATCGTTCCGGAGAGCTTCACGACCTTGCCTCTCTTCATCAGCGTGCAGCAGGACTTGCCGTTCCTGCCGCACAAACGCGCCGTCTACGATTCCCTGCTCGGCTATCTCGGCGAGATCGCGAACTGACATCGCCGTCGGAGACGTTCACGACAAGCGAACCCTATCTCTCCCTCCAATTTCGCGGCAGGCGACCCTGCCGCGGCAACGGAAGGAGGATGGATCGTCGGTTTACTTGCGCGCGGCCTTGATGTCGGCAACCAGTTTGGCGACCGTATCCGCGCTGGCCCCGGCGATGCGCGCGTTGACCCGCGCGGTGCCGTAGCCCACGAAAAGCGCGATTTCGTTGGCTGCCGGAGCTCCGGGGATTGAAACCGTCGTCGCATCCATCGCATCGTAATCCCAGGCATCGTCGGCGCCGCCGAAGATGATGTCGATCGATGTCCCGGGACCGGCCACCTTGGCGTTTCCGGGAATCAGCGCGGGACCGGCACCGAGCGCCTTGCGCATGGCAAGGCCGATGCGCGGATGAATGAGGGCACCGCCCTGCTCGATGTCACCGTCGCTTCCGACGATAACACCCTTGCCGTAGGCGCGCGGCCGCTCGAGATCCGTAAAACGCGCCAGCGCGCGCTGCGCCAGCACTGTCCCGACCTCGACCGAGATTTCAGCAAGACGCGCGATGGTCTCCTGCGTCGCGGCGCCCGTGCCCGCGAAGGGATTCTCAAACACGGCTCCGGCAACGACGTGGCGCACCGGCCGATCGGACGGCTTGCCGGCTTCGCTCAGCGTCTCCCTCTCAAAGAGGTGAAACTGCCGGACTTTCACCGATTTGATTTCATCAGCCATGCTTTCTCTCCCAGGGAATTATCCAAATGTTGCAGACGATATCGCTTCCATGACGAACGTATTGACCCGTTGCCACTCTGTCAGGCGGCAAGAATGCATGGTTGCATGCGGATTTCCCGACATGAGAGGTGGAGTTCGATCCGTATGGTGATGGCGCTTGGGACTTTCTCGAAACAACGCGATGGCCGCGGCCGATGGGTCTGGGCGGCTGTCGCGTAAAGGAGGCAGCATGAACGCCGTTGCAGAGCTAAGAGTGAACAGTATCTCACATTGGATCGATGGCAAATTGGTCGACGGGACATCCGGACGGACGTCCGACGTTTACAATCCGGCGATCGGCGCCGTGAGCGCGCGCGTCGGGCTCGCCAGCACGGCTGATGTGGATGCCGCCGTCGCGGCGGCCAAGGCCGCCTTTCCGGCCTGGTCGGAAACCCCGCCACTTCGGCGCGCGCGCATCCTGTTCAAGTTCAAGGAACTGCTCGATCAGAACCATGACAAGCTCGCCGAGATGATCACGCGCGAGCATGGCAAGGTGTTTTCGGATGCCAGAGGCGAAGTGACGCGCGGCGTCGAAGTTGTCGAGTTTGCATGCGGCATTCCCAATCTCCTCAAATCCGAATTCACCGACAATATCGGCGGCGGTATCGACAACTGGAATTTGCGGCAGCCGCTCGGCGTGGTCGCCGGCGTGACACCGTTCAATTTTCCGGTCATGGTTCCGATGTGGATGTTTCCAGTTGCCATCGCCTGCGGCAACACCTTTGTGCTCAAGCCTTCCGAGCGCGATCCATCGCCGAGCCTGCTGCTGGCGGAACTACTCAAGCAAGCGGGCTTGCCGGACGGCGTATTCAACGTCGTCAATGGGGACAAGTTCGCGGTGGACGCCCTGCTCGCCCACCCGGATGTCGAAGCCTTGTCCTTTGTCGGATCGACGCCGATCGCGGAGTATTTCTACAAGGAAGGGACAAGCCACGGTAAGCGGGTTCAGGCGCTTGGTGGCGCCAAGAATCATCTCCTCGTCATGCCGGACGCCAATCTCGATCAGGTTGTCGATGCATTGATCGGCGCGGCTTACGGCTCGGCGGGCGAGCGCTGCATGGCGATCTCCGTCGCGGTGACTGTCGGAGACATCGCCGACAAGCTCGTTCCACGACTGGCCGAACGCGCCAGCGCCCTGAAAATCCGCAATGGCATGGATGCCGAAGCGGAAATGGGACCGTTGGTCACAGGTGCCCACCGGGCCAAGGTCGAAGGCTACATCGCGAGGGGACAAGGCGAAGGCGCCACGCTCGTCGTGGACGGGAGAGGCCACGACGTCGACGGACACGAGAACGGGTTCTACGTCGGCGGCACGCTGTTCGACCACGTCACACCCGACATGACCATCTACAAGGATGAAATCTTCGGGCCGGTTCTCTCGGTCGTGCGTGTGAAGGATCTTGCGGAAGCATTAGCGCTCATCAACGCCCATGAGTTCGGCAATGGCGTTTCCTGCTACACCAGCGACGGCGGCGTCGCACGGGTCTTCTCGCGCCAGATCAAGGCCGGCATGGTCGGCATCAATGTGCCGATTCCCGTGCCGATGGCCTGGCATTCGTTCGGTGGATGGAAGCGATCGCTGTTCGGCGATCATCATGCCTATGGCGAGGAAGGCATTCGGTTCTACACGCGCTACAAGAGCATCATGCAGCGCTGGCCGGACAGCATCGACAAAGGCGCCGAGTTCACCATGCCGGTCGCAAAGTGACTGGCGGAGCGGGATGACAACCGTCGACCGTCCCGCTCCACCCCAAAACGCGCCGTCGCTCGCCTTCGTCGCCAGCGACGGACCAAGCCGCCGATATGATCGCCTAGGCCGGAACAGGCCGCATGGAGAAACCCAACGATCCCGCGTCGCACGGGACATTGGCACAACGACGGGTGATGTCAGGTTTTGCGGGGACAAGATGGTGGGCGCGACAGGGATCGAACCTGTGACCCCTACGATGTCAACGTAGTGCTCTCCCGCTGAGCTACGCGCCCGGATACCTTGAAAAGGGTCGCCGTCCCTATATCGGCTCTCTGCCGGACAGGCAAGGACACCTTGCGGAGAATTACGCCGCCAGCAACTTATTCACTTCGCTGACCAATTCGCGCAGGTGCACCGGTTTAGCCAGCACCTTGGCGTTTTTTGGCGCCTCGGAATCGGCATTCAGCGCCACCGCCGCAAATCCGGTGATGAACATAATCTTGATATCCGGGTCCAGTTCGGAGGCCCGGCGCGCCAATTCGATCCCGTCCATCTCCGGCATCACGATGTCGGTTAGAAGCATTTCAAACGGTTCCTCGCGCAACCTCTGATAGGCTGAAAGGCCGTTGTCGTAGGACGAAACCTGATAACCGGCGTTTTCCAACGCCTTGACCAGGAAACGGCGCATGTCGTTGTCGTCTTCGGCGAGGAGGATTTTGTGCATGGCGTTTGACGGGCGAATCCAAATGAGGAACCAATGCATCCACTAAGCCCGAGAGTTGGTAAATTTCGGGTGAAAGCCGGCCGCCTCACGATGGCAAACGCCAAACATCGCCAGACTGTTGCCCTTGGCCGCGCCCCGGTGAATTCGCCGGGGCGTTGCGCACGACGGATGGACAAGCCTGCTTTTTCGCTTGGCAGGCCGAGCGGGAATCCCGACAATGGGGCTTCGATCAATCGTGCCTTCCGGCCACCTCTCCCCGCCGGAAGTCTGCTTGCAAGGACGGCTGTGTGGCGATGACGCAGTTTGACGACGAGTTTTCGCCGCCGTTCACCATCGTGGAACCGCCGGCATGGCGGGCGCCGATCATCTTCAACTCACCGCATTCCGGCTCGATCTACCCGCGGCAATTCCTGGCGGCATCGCGCATCGATGTCGCGGCGCTGCGCCGTTCGGAAGATTCGTTCATGGACGAATTGATCGGCCACCTCAGCAGCCGCGGCTTCCCGGTGGTCAGCGTCAAATTCCCCCGCTCCTATGTGGACGTCAACCGCGAGCCATACGAGCTCGACCCCCGCATGTTCACCGGCCGGCTGCCGAGTTTCGCCAACACCCGCTCGATTCGCGTCGCCGGCGGGCTTGGTACCATTCCGCGCGTGGTCGGCGACGGGCAGGAGATCTATCGCGAACGGCTCGATGTCGACGATGCGCTGAACCGCATCGAGATGCTGTACAAGCCCTATCATCGCGCGTTGCGCCATCTCATCAACAAGGCGCACAGCACGTTCGGCACGGCGATTCTGATCGATTGCCATTCGATGCCGTCGGTCGGCGTCTCGCGCGACGAGCCGCCGCGGCCCGATGTGGTGATCGGCGACCGTTACGGCACCAGCTGCACGCCGGTGTTGCGCGACTGCGTCGAGGAAACGCTCGGCCAGCTCGGCTATTCGCTCGGCCGCAACAAGCCCTATGCCGGCGGATTCATCACCGAGCACTATGGCAACCCGGCCAGCGGCCTGCACACCATTCAGATCGAACTCAACCGTGCCATCTACATGGACGAGCGGCGTCGCGAGCGGGGCCCGCGCTTCGCTTCCATCGCTGCCGATTTTACCGTTTTGGCCGAGGCGCTGGCCATGCTGCCGCTAAGCGACTTCGGCCCATTCCAGGCGGCGGCCGAATAGATCCCCTTCGGGCAAGGCAGCGACCGCGTCGACGCCCCGTTGCCTGGGCAAGAAAAAAGGGCCGCTTGAAACAAGCGGCCCAAGTCTAGGGAGGAAACGCCCAAGGAGGGCAGCGATAACGCGAGGCGTTACCGCACTGCATCAATATGCCTTCGCGCCGCACAAAACGCAAGAACTTTCGCAATTTTTCTCATGCAAAACACGCATGGCTGTTCCTGTGAACCATGCAACCCACTATTGATTTTAGCCAGTATTATCAGAAACATATCCCGGATAGGACATTTCGACGCGGGCTGAATAAGTGAATATACATTCATTATTATCCGAAACCCGCTCGCTTTGGTGAATGTTTTCGCCCGCGAGGCGGACCCCAACCCGAGCGCCGATTCGACCGCCATTCATCCTGACGCTAACGGCAGAAATCGGCGGCGGGCGGGATGCGCGTCGGCAGCCTGCGCGCTATAGAGCATGTCCGGCGCTGCTGGGAGGCCGGCCGCCGGGCGAACAGCTCGCGCCACCACTCCCGCGTCAAAAACAAATGCCAAAGCCTTGGTTGGGGCTGGGCCGGCGCAAGTCGTTCGAGCCCAACCATCCCAGCCGAGTCATCAGAGAGGTTTTCGTGACGGTCATCGATTTTACCGCTTTCATCGATCGTCTCGCCACCGCCTCAGGCGAAACCATCCTTCCCTTCTTCCGCACCTCGCTTGGCGTCGACAACAAGGGCTCCAGCAAGCATCCGGGACAAAGCTTCGACCCGGTCACGGAAGCCGACCGCGCGGCCGAAGCGGTGATGCGCCGGATGATCACCGCCAGTTTTCCCCAGCACGGCATCGTCGGCGAAGAGTTCGGCAACGAACGCGAGGACGCCGATTACGTCTGGGTGCTGGACCCGATCGACGGCACCAAATCATTCATTTCCGGCTTTCCGATCTGGGGCACGCTGATCGCGCTGATGCATCGCGGCGCGCCGGTCTATGGCATGATGCACCAGCCCTACATCGGCGAACGCTTCACCGGCGACAACGGCTCGGCCAGTTATCGCGGCGCGACCGGCAAGCGCAAACTGACGACACGGCGCTGCACCTCGCTCGGCGAAGCCACGCTGTTCACCACCAGCCCGCTGCTGATGGACACCGTCGATCGCGCGACCTTCCATCGCGTCGAGGACGAGGTGCGGCTCGCCCGTTATGGCGGCGATTGCTATTCCTATTGCATGCTGGCTGCCGGCCACATCGACCTGGTGATCGAGACCGAGCTCAAGCCCTACGATATCGCCGCGCTGATTCCCATCATCGCCGGCGCAGGCGGCATCATCACTACTTGGGACGGCAAACCGGCGCAGCAAGGCGGACGGATCGTCGCCGCCGGTGACCCGCGCGTCCACGCCGAGGCGCTCGCTCTGCTCAACGCGTGATCCAAAGCGAGATCGTCGTCATCCTGATGTGCGACACGCGCAGCGTGGAGCCTCGAAGGATGAGTTAGGCTTTGCTGCGTCCAAGTCAGTCCAGCCATAACCAATCTTGCTTTATCCGCTACGCCTTGGCGGGCGCGGCACTGCGCAGATGCGCCACCAGTTGCTGCGCCGGGCGCGGCAGCGCCTGCAGGCTGCGCACGCAGATCACCAGCCGCCGCGCCGCCCAGGCATCGCGGATACGCACGCGCTTGATCGCCATGCTGCGGCTGCAGCGCCGCGCGGCGGCTTCCGGCACCACCGCGACACCGACATCGGCGGCCACCATCTGGCAGATGGCATCGAAGTCCTTCAGCCGCGCACGAAAGCGCAACCGCGCGCCGAACCGCGCGGTCTGTGTCGCGAGATGGGTCTGCAATGCGGTATTGATCGCCAGCCCAATGAAATCGCGCGCGAGCACGTCGCGGAAGTCGATGGCGCGACGATGCGCCAGCGCATCTTGAGCCGGCACCACCAGCACCAGCGGGTCGTCGCGAAAGGCAAAGCGCTCAATTCCCTTGGGCAATGCCGCGTCGACGGCAATGCCGATATCGGCGCTGCCCGCCGCGATGGCCTCGGCGATGCCGATGCTTTCCCGCTCCTCGATATCGACATTCACCTGGGGATGTTCGCGCAGAAAACTCGCTAGTGCGCGTGGCAGATGTTCCGACAGGCCCGACGTGTTCGCCAGCAGATGAATGCTGCTCTTGAGGCCGCCAGCATAGGCGGCGAGATCCCCCCGCAGCGCCTCGACATCGGCCAGCACGACCCGGGCATGATCGAGCAGGCTTTCGCCCGCCTCCGTCAGCGAGACGCCGTGGCGGCCGCGCACCAGCAGCGTGACGTCGAGCGCCTGTTCGAGAGTCTTGAGGCGTTCGCTGGCGGAAGCGACGGCGAGGTGCACGCGCGGCGCCCCATGGGTAATGCTGCGCGCCTCCGCCACGGCGACGAACAACTGCAGATCGACCAGATCGAAACGCATCGCCGCTCCACCAGCTTTCGGAATTTCCGAATGATAAATCCGGAACCTCCAGATTGCGCCGATGCCGCCGATCGGTCAATGTGCCGCGATGTCTGAGCCCGGTCTCATCCTCGTCGTCGCCGTCTTCATGCTCGCCGGATTCGTCAAGGGCGTCATCGGGCTCGGTCTGCCGACGGTGGCAATGGGCCTGCTGGCGACGCGCATGGCACCCTCACATGCGCTGGCCATCGTCATCGTGCCGGCGATCCTCACCAACATCTGGCAGACCTTCGGCGGGCCGTATCTGCGCGATATCGTGCGGCGGTTATGGCCGATGCTGATCGGCCTCACCGCAGGCATCTGGCTCGGCTCAGGCCTGATGACCGGGCCCTATGCGCGCTACGGCACGCTGATCCTTGGCATCCTGCTGGTAATCTACGGCATCATCGGCCTCGGCAAGATCCGCTTTTACGTGCCGCGTCCGCACGAGAAATGGATCGGCGGCGTCGTCGGGCTGACCACCGGCGTGGTGTCGGCAGCCACCGGCGTGCAGGTGATTCCGTCGATGCCGTTCATGCAGGCCATCGGACTCGAAAAGGACGAGTTGGTGCAGGCGCTCGGCGTGTTCTTCACCACCGCGACGGTGGCGCTCGCCTTCGGCCTCGCCGATGCCGGGCTGCTGAATGTGTCCGTTGCGATCCCCGGACTGGTAGCGCTTGCGTCCGGCTTCGCGGGCATGTTCATTGGCCAGAACGTTCGCACCCGCATGCAGCCGGAGACGTTCCGCCGCTGGTTTCTGATCGCGATGATCGGGCTCGGCATCTATCTTGCCGCCGAAGCGATCCACAAAATCTCCGCGTAGGATCAGCGCGCGTCGAGCAACGCGACGCGCACGCCGAGATAGACGAACAGCGCGCCGATGCCGCGATTGATCCACTGCATGACGACACTGGACTTCCGCATGCGCTGCGCCGCCTTGGCCGCGAACGCGGCCATCGCCAGACACCACAGCGTGCCGTTGAACACGAAGATGATGCCGAGCAGCGCGAAGGCATAGGATTTATGCGCGGCGTCGGCATCGACGAACTGCGGCAGGAAGGCGAGAAAGAACAGCGCGATCTTCGGATTCAGCACGTTTGTCAGCGCGCCCTGCCAGAACACCTGCCGCAGCGTCGTCGGCTTCGCGCCATTGCCCGCGCTTGCCGCTCCATCGCCGCGCGCCAGCAAGATCCGCACGCCCATGTAGCAGAGATAAGCGCCGCCGATCAGTTTCACGGCGGTGAATGCGGTGGATGACGCCGCCAGCAGCGCCGACAGTCCGACCGATGTGGCGAACACATGCACCAAGCAACCGCAGCCGACGCCGAGCGCGGCCACCGCGCCGCCACGCCAGCCCAATTGCAGGCTGCGGCCGGTGATGTAGGCGTTGTCCGGTCCCGGCGTGATGTTGAGAAGCAGCCCGGAGACGATGAACAGCCAGAGATCGTGAATGCCCAGCATGGCTGCTCCGTCAAAAAGCCGCCGAGCCCGGCACGAAGGCATCGAACGCCGCCCAGAACTGCGCGCGATAACGATCCTGCTCCTGCAGGATCTCATGCCGCGATCCGGGGATCACCAGATGCGATCCGCAATGCAGGTGGTAGGCGAACTCCTCGATCGCCGGCGTCGAGACGATGCTGTCGCTGCCCGCCGCCATCATCAGGATCGGCTGACGAATCTTCGATGGATAGCTGGTCTCGCGAAAACCGTGCATGGCGCGGAACGCGGTGTCGGCCCACGCCACCGTCGGTGCGGCGATGCCGAGACTCGGATCCTCATCGAGGATGGCGGCGTTGCGCGCGTAGCGCACCGGATCGCTGGTCAGCGGATTGTCGGCGAACGGCGGCGTGCCGACCAGCGCATCGTCGCCGCCGGGCACGTAGCGGCCGCCGAGGCCCGCCAGCCGCATCGTCAGCACCAGCGCGCGCACCGGCCACGACGTGGTGCGCCCGGGCAGGTCGATCATCGGCGCCGACAGCACATAGCGTTCGAACCAGTTCTTGCCGGCATGCGCGATGCGCAGCATCACCGCGCCGCCCATCGAATGCGCCAGCGCGAAATACGGCGGCGGACAATCCGGCAGCACCACCTGGCGATAGAACGCCTCGACGTCGCGTTCGAAATCCGCGAAGTGACGAACGTAACCCTTGCGCGGATCGCTCAACGCGCGATCCGAACCACCCTGCCCGCGCCAGTCGATCATCGCCACGGCAAAGCCACGGTCGTGCAGGTCGCGCACTGTCTCGAAATATTTCTCGATGTATTCGCCGCGCCCGGTGAACACGCACACCGTGCCCTTGCGGCCGGGCGGCGGCGCCCATCGCGCGAAACGCAGCGTGACGCCATCGGATGTCTGGATGGTGCCGCTGACGACGTTGTCCGGAACCGGATTGGCGGGAATCGAAACAAGCGTCATGAACCGGTCCGGTTGGCGGAAAGCATTGAAATTCAAGGCTGTAACGTCACAACGACAAACGCGTCCCAGCCCCCTTGAACGTGGCGAGGCCTCTCCCATATCACCTTCGCGCAGGCCACTCTACAGGCTGCGCGTGGACGAAAGCCCGGCCCGATGGCGGGCGGGTTAACCGGTAGCGAAGCGGGTATGCCGACCCCGGCATGGCTGTTCGCGTAAATCCAGATGTCGCTCAATGGAGGACTGACAATGCGTAGTTTCGATCTCACCCCGTTTTATCGTTCCACCGTAGGTTTCGACCGCCTGTTTTCGCTGCTGGACCAAACCGCCAGCGACAATGCGCCGGGCTATCCGCCCTACAATATCGAGCGCACCGGTGAGAACGCCTTCCGCATCAGCGTCGCAGTCTCCGGCTTTTCGCAGCCCGAATTGTCGATCGTTGCCAAGGAAAACACCCTGACCATCAAGGGCGAGAAGATCGCCAACGAAAACAGCGAGAGCAAATCCGAGGTGCTGTATCGCGGCATCGCGGCGCGCGCCTTCGAGCGCGTCTTCCAGCTCGCCGATTTCGTCGTGGTGAAAAATGCCTCGCTCGAGAACGGCCTGTTGCACGTCGATCTCGTCCGCGAGATTCCCGAAGCCAAGAAGCCGCGCAGCATTCCGATCGCCACCTCGGTGAGCGGCGGATCGCCGACGCCGGTGGTCGACAATGCCGGCGAGAAGGCCGCCGCCTGATCCAGGCTGCGGACTGACTCCCGATCTGAACAAGGCGACAACGCCCCGGTGATGCCGGGGCGTTTTGTTGTTTCATCCGCCGTCATTCCGGGATGCGCGTTCTTTACGCGCAGGCCCGGAATCCATACTCCCGGCGGTGGTTATGGATTCCGGGCTCGCTCGCTAAGAAGCTCGCGCCCCGGAATGACAACCTCGGGTAACCTGCCCCTCAATCCAGCCCCTGCACTGCCGGCATCTCCTGCGTCGGCAGAATCTGCGGTGCGGGTTTCATCTCGACGGGGACCGCCGTCTTCGCTTCAACCGGCTTGGCGTCGGCGGCTTTCGCCACGCCGACCGTCGAGGCCTGCGTCGCGACGGGCTGCGGCGCCGGTTTGGCGGCAACCGGATTCGCTGGTGCTGCGGCGACGCGATGCGGCGCGGCTTTCGGCAACGGCACCGCCTGCGGCGCGTTGGCGACATGCGGAATCCGTCCCGGCGGCCGCGGCGCACCGCGCTGGCCCGGCAACGCGTATTCGCCGTAAGCCCCGCCGAAATCGTCGGCATAGTGCGAGCCGCCCCGATACATCGGCGTGAAGCGCCGGACCCGCCCGTTACGGCCATCGACGATCAGGCGGCCGTCGTCACCGGCCATGTTCATCACCGCGATGCTGTAGACCACGCCATGGGGACGCGGAGTGCCTATCGGCTCATAGCCGTTCTCGCGCGCGATCGCGTAGATCTCGCGCGGCGGCAGCAGCGGCGGCGCGTAGGCTGGCGGCACCGGCCGAACCGTCACCTCCGGCGGCAGCGGCACCACCTCGGCGCGGGGCGCCACCACGATCACCTCGGGTTCCGATATCTGCGCCTGAGCTGTGGCCACCCCAAGCACCAGCAATCCGGCGGCAATCGCCGATCCTGCAAACCGTTTCATGACCCGCTGCTCCTGTTTGACGCCCTTACGCCGGTTTCCGGCTTGTTGGCCGGTAACCTCAGAGGGGATTCCGGCAGAGCTTGGGCCGAATCGCGGCTTGTTTGTCCCAAAACGACGACACAAAGGGTTGTTGGCAATCGCCCGACCACCCCACGAAGGGCCTACATTTCGAGCGCGAATTCGATTGTCGCGGCCGGGACTCACTTGCGCTTGTGTGATAGAAAAAAATTTGGCAATGTCTGGGTTAGGACAGCATAGCTGTCTTAATTTGGGCCGTATCCGGCCCCGGAACTGCCCCTCGGGAAATAGCTGCCTCCGACACCGAAGCGTGCGGGCGGGCTCTCGCCGGGGATGATGATGCCGGAGCGTGAATTCTTAAATCGCGGCTCGCTAACGCGAGCGGTGACCCGGAGGGTGCCGCGAACGTTCAAGGTGCGCCGAACTGAATGGCAAAGCCCTTAACGGGGTGAGAGGACAGACATGAGCGGGTCGGAGTTCGAACGCGGAACGATCGTAACGGAAACGCTTTCAGCGAATTCGGCGACCGAGCCCGTTAAAGCCGCCGACCCGATCCGCGGACATACACAACACGAACATACACAACACGAACATACCTGGCGTCCGCCGGCCGAGGGCATGTACGACCTCTCGCAGGAAAAGGATTCCTGCGGCGTCAGCTTCATCGCCAACATCAAGGGCGTGAAGTCGCATCAGATTGTCTCCGATGCGCTCTCCATCCTGTGCAATCTCGAACATCGCGGCGCCGTCGGCGCCGATCCGCGCGCCGGTGACGGCGCCGGCATCCTGGTGCAGATCCCGCACGCTTTCTTCGCGCGCAAGACCAAGGAGCTCGGCTTCAAGCTGCCGAAGCCCGGCCAATATGCCGTCGGCGCCCTGTTCATGCCGCGCGAGGATGCGTGGCGCGGCGTCATTCAGGGCATCATTGCCGATCAGATCAAGGCCGAAGGGTTGACACTGCTCGGCTGGCGCGAAGTGCCGACCGACAACTCCTCGCTCGGCGTCACCGTCAAGCCGACCGAACCGCATCACATGCAGGTGTTCATCGGTCGCGGCAATCAAGCCACCGACGACGATTTCGAACGCGCCCTCTACATCCTGCGCAAGTCGATCTCGCAGGCGATCTATCAACGCCGCGAGCGCGGCCTCGCCGGCTATTACCCGGTGTCGATCTCGTGCCGCACCGTGATCTACAAGGGGATGTTCCTCGCCGACCAGCTCGGCAGCTACTATCCCGACCTGCACGAAGCCGATTTCGAAAGCGCGCTGGCGCTGGTGCATCAGCGCTTCTCCACCAACACCTTCCCGACCTGGTCGCTGGCGCACCCCTATCGGATGATCGCGCACAACGGCGAGATCAACACGCTACGCGGCAACGTCAACTGGATGGCGGCGCGGCAGGCCTCGGTATCCTCCGACAAGTTCGGCAAGGACATCAGCCGGCTGTGGCCGATCTCCTACGAAGGCCAGTCGGATACGGCGTGCTTCGACAACGCGCTCGAGTTCCTCGTGCAGGGCGGCTACTCGCTGCCGCACGCGGTGATGATGATGATTCCGGAAGCATGGACCGGCAATCCGCTGATGGATGACAGCCGCCGCGCCTTCTACGAATATCACAGCGCGCTGATGGAGCCGTGGGACGGCCCGGCCGCCATCGCCTTCACCGACGGCCGCCAGATCGGCGCCACGCTGGACCGCAACGGCCTGCGCCCCGCGCGCTACTTCGTCACCAAGGACGACCGCATCGTCATGGCGTCGGAAATGGGCGTCATCACCGTTCCCGAGGACCAGATCGTCACCAAGTGGCGGCTGCAGCCGGGCAAGATGCTGCTGGTCGATCTCGAGCAGGGCCGTTTGATTCCCGACGAGGAAATCAAGGCGCAACTCGCCGACAGCCATCCCTATCGCGAGTGGCTCAACCGCACCCAGATCGTTCTGGAAGAATTGCCGGAAGCTCCGGTCGGCGGTCCGCGCTCCAACCTGTCGCTGCTCGATCGCCAGCAGGCGTTCGGCTACACGCAGGAAGACGTCTCGATGCTGATGGCGCCGATGGCGACCGTCGGCGAGGAAGCGGCGGGCTCGATGGGCACCGATACGCCGATCTCGGCGCTGTCGGATCAGTCCAAGCTGCTGTTCACCTACTTCAAGCAGAACTTCGCGCAGGTCACCAACCCGCCGATCGATCCGATCCGCGAAGAACTGGTGATGAGCCTGCTGTCGATCATCGGACCGCGGCCGAACCTGTTCGACCTCGAAGGCCTGTCGCGCACCAAGCGCCTCGAAGTGCGCCAGCCCATCCTGACCGATGGCGACCTCGAAAAGATTCGCGCCATCTCTGATATTGCCGAGTCGCATTTCAAATCGCGCACGCTCGACACCACCTTCCACTGCGGCTTCGGCGCCGCCGGCATGGAGCAGGTGCTCGACGAACTCTGCGCGCGGGCCGAAGGCGCGGTGCGCGAGGGCGTCAACATCATCATCCTGTCGGACCGCATGACCGGCACCGACCGTATCGCCATTCCGTCGCTGCTGGCCTGTGCCGCCGTGCATCATCACCTGATCCGCGTCGGTCTGCGTACCTCGGTCGGCCTCGTCGTCGAATCCGGCGAACCGCGCGAAGTGCACCACTTCGCCTGTCTCGCCGGTTACGGCGCGGAGGCGATCAATCCCTATCTGGCGTTCGAAACCATCATCGCCATGAAGGACCGCCTGCCGGTCAAGCTCGACGACAAGGCGCTGGTCAAGCACTACATCAAGGCGATCGGCAAGGGCATGCTGAAGGTGATGTCCAAGATGGGCATCTCCACCTACGAGTCCTATTGCGGCGCGCAGATTTTCGACGCCATCGGCCTCAAGGCCGACTTCGTCGCCAAGTACTTCACCGGCACGCATACGCGCATCGAAGGCGTCGGCCTCGAGGAGATCGCCGAGGAGGCCGTACGGCGCCATGCCGATGCGTTCGGCGACAAGCCGGCGCTCAAGACGGCGCTGGAAGTCGGCGGCGAATACGCCTTCCGCACCCGCGGCGAAGATCACGCCTGGACCGCGGAATCGGTGGCGGCGCTGCAGCACGCCGTGCGCGGTAACTCGCAGGACCGCTATCGCGCCTTCGCCAAGATGCTCAACGAGCAATCCGAGCGGCTGCTGACGCTGCGCGGCCTGTTCCGCATCCGCAGCGCCGAGGACGAAAAGCGCAAGCCGGTCCCGCTCGATGAAGTCGAGCCGGCGAAGGAGATCGTCAAGCGCTTCGCCACTGGCGCGATGTCGTTCGGTTCGATCTCGCGCGAGGCGCATACCACGCTGGCGATCGCCATGAACCGCATCGGCGGCAAGTCGAACACCGGCGAAGGCGGCGAGGAAGCCGACCGCTTCAAGCCGCTGCCGAACGGCGATTCGATGCGCTCGGCGATCAAGCAGGTGGCCTCCGGCCGCTTCGGCGTCACCACGGAGTATCTCGTCAACTCCGACATGATGCAGATCAAGATGGCGCAGGGCGCCAAGCCCGGCGAAGGCGGACAACTGCCCGGCTTCAAGGTCGATGCGACGATTGCCAAGGTGCGGCACTCGACGCCCGGCGTCGGCCTGATCTCGCCGCCGCCGCATCACGACATCTATTCGATCGAAGATCTCGCGCAGCTCATCTACGACCTCAAGAACGTCAATCCGGACGGCCAGGTCTCGGTCAAGCTGGTGTCGGAAATCGGTGTTGGCACCGTCGCCGCGGGCGTCGCCAAGGCGCGTGCCGACCACGTCACCATCTCCGGCTTCGAAGGCGGCACCGGCGCTTCGCCGCTGACCTCGATCAAGCATGCCGGCTCGCCGTGGGAAGTCGGCCTCGCCGAAACCCATCAGACGCTGGTACGCGAACGGCTGCGCTCGCGCATCGTCGTGCAGGTCGACGGCGGCTTCCGTACCGGACGCGATGTCGTCATCGGCGCGCTGCTCGGTGCCGACGAATTCGGCTTCGCCACCGCGCCCTTGATCGCCGCCGGCTGCATCATGATGCGCAAGTGCCACCTCAACACCTGCCCGGTCGGCGTCGCGACGCAGGACCCGGTGCTGCGCAAGCGCTTCACCGGCCAGCCCGAGCATGTCATCAACTTCTTCTTCTTCGTCGCCGAGGAAGTCCGCGAGATCATGGCCGCGCTCGGCTATCGCAGCTTCAACGAGATGGTCGGCCAGACCCAGATGCTGGACCAGACCCGCCTCGTCGCACACTGGAAGGCCAAGGGCCTCGACTTCTCCAAGCTGTTCGTCAAGCAGAAGGAAGAGCCGGGCCAGAAGGTCTATCAGTGCGAGACGCAGAACCATCACCTCGACAACGTGCTCGACCGCAAGCTGATCGCGCAGGCGCAGCCGGCGATCGATCGCGGCGCGCCGGTGCGCTTCAGCGTCGACATCCACAATACCGACCGTTCCGCCGGCGCCATGCTGTCAGGGGCCGTCGCCAAGCATTACGGCCACGCCGGCCTGCCCGACGACACCATCCATGTCGACATCAAGGGCACCGCCGGGCAAGCGTTCGGTGCGTGGCTGGCGCGCGGCATCACCTTCGAACTCGAAGGCGAAGGCAACGACTATGTCGGCAAGGGCCTGTCCGGCGGCCGCATCATCGTCAAGCCGCCGGCCAATTCCGGCATCGTGCCCGAAGAGTCGATCATCGTCGGCAACACCGTGATGTATGGCGCTATCGAGGGCGAAGCCTATCTGCGCGGCGTCGCGGGCGAGCGCTTCGCGGTGCGTAACTCCGGCGCCATCGCGGTGATCGAAGGCGCAGGCGACCACTGCTGCGAATACATGACCGGCGGCATCGTCGTCGTGCTCGGCAAGACCGGGCGCAACTTCGCGGCCGGCATGTCGGGCGGCGTCGCCTACGTGCTGGACGAAGACGGCGAATTCCCCAAGCTCTGCAATCTGGCGATGGTCGAACTCGAGCCGGTGCTCTCGGAAGAGATGGCCAACGAGAATATCTATCATCACACCGGCGATCTCGAGGCGCATGGCAAGGTCGACGTGTTCGCCAACCTGCTCGGCTCCGACATCGAGCGGCTGCATGTGCTGATTTCACGCCATGCCAAGTTCACCGGCTCGGCGCGCGCCGCGGAAATTCTCGCCAACTGGAAGACCTGGCTTCCGAAGTTCCGCAAGGTGATGCCGGTCGAGTATCGCCGCGCACTGAAGGAACTGAAGGTCGCGGAGAACGTCGAACCGCCGATCGCGATCGGGGCGTAAGCTGATTGGCCTCATGGTGAGGGGCGCTTGCGCCGTCTCGCACCATGAGGTGGCATAAACCTCTCATCCTTCGAGACGCGGCAAAGCCGCCGCTCCTCAGGATGAGGCTGACGATAGATGAGTTGCAGGGGCTTCAAGTCTGATGGGCAAGATTACAGGTTTTCTGGAAATCGATCGGCACGACCGCAAGTATGAGCCGGTCGCGGAGCGACTGAAGAACTACAACGAGTTCGTCGTGCCGCTGGAGGAGAAAGACCTCCGCGATCAGGCCGCGCGCTGCATGAATTGCGGCGTGCCCTATTGTCACGGCACCGGCTCGGTCGCGCCGGGTACGCCGGGCTGCCCGGTCAACAACCAGATCCCCGACTGGAACGATCTCGTCTATCAGGGCAACTGGGAAGAAGCGTCGCGCAACCTGCACTCGACCAACAACTTCCCGGACTTCACCGGCCGCATCTGCCCGGCGCCGTGCGAAGCGTCGTGCACCCTGAACCTCATCGAGTCCCCGGTCACCATCAAGACCATCGAACACGCCATCGTCGAGCGCGCCTGGGAACACGGCTGGCTCAAGCCGGAGATCGCCGCGCACAAGACCGGCAAGAAAGTTGCCGTGGTCGGCTCGGGTCCGGCCGGCATGGCCTGTGCGCAGCAGCTCGCTCGCGCCGGCCATGACGTGCATCTGTACGAGCGCCATGCCAAGGCCGGTGGCTTGCTGCGCTACGGCATTCCCGATTTCAAGATGGAGAAGAACGTCATCGACCGTCGCGTCAAGCAGATGGAAGCCGAGGGCGTCACGTTCCACTATGGCGCTCCGGTCGGCGGCAAGGACAAGGGTGCCATCGATCCGCAGCAGTTGCTCAAGAGCTATGACGCCGTCGCACTGACCGGCGGCGCCGAAGCGCCGCGCGATCTGCCGATTCCGGGCCGCGAACTCGACGGCATCCACTTCGCGATGGATTTCCTGCCGCAGCAGAACCGCCGCGTCGGCAACGAACCGCTCGGCGACACCAAGGACATTCTCGCCGGCGGCAAGCATGTCGTGGTGATCGGCGGCGGCGACACCGGCTCCGACTGCATCGGCACCTCGCTGCGCCAGGGCGCGAAGTCGGTGACGCAACTCGAGATCATGCCGGCGCCGCCGGAGCATGAGGACAAGCTGCTGACCTGGCCGAACTGGCCGCTGAAGATGCGCACCTCATCGAGCCAGGCCGAAGGCGCCGAGCGCGAATTCGCCGTGCTGACGCAAAAATTCTCCGGCGAGAACGGCAAGGTGACCAAGCTGCATTGCGTCCGCGTCGATGCCAAATTCCAGCCGATTCCCGGTAGCGAATTTACCCTCGACGCCGACCTCGTGCTGCTGGCGATGGGCTTCGTGCACCCGGTCCACGAGGGGCTGCTGAAGACGCTGGGCGTCGAACTCGACCAGCGCGGCAACGTCCGCGCCAACACCAGCGATTACCAGACCTCGCTGCCGAAAGTGTTCACCGCGGGCGACATGCGCCGTGGCCAGTCGTTGGTGGTGTGGGCGATCCGCGAAGGCCGCCTCTGCGCGCGCTCGGTCGACACCTTCCTGATGGGCTCGACCAACCTGCCGCGCTAGCGCGGCAGTGTTTCAAGATCGATTGTTAAAGCGTCATTGCCGGGCTTGACCCGGCAATCGATCCATTTCCGAAAGATGGATGCCCGGATCAAGTCCGGGCATGACGGTGGGAGTTGCGTCAGGGCTGCGCAAACATCACCAGCCGTGACTATGGATTCCGGACTCGCGCGCGAAGAGTTCGCGTCCCGCAATGACGACATGAGGCAAAGCGCGCGAAGCCGAAGCTACCGGAACAGTCGCGTCAACCAATCCGCCGGGCCCGGCGGTGGCGGCAGCATCTGCGGCCGCTGCACATAAATGCGCCGCTGCGCGCCTTCGCCCAGCACCACCGCGCGCTGCTCCGGCGACGGCCGGATGACATGGCGCTTCTTCGCCTTGTCGGCGGCGGCCTGCGGCGATGCGCTGGCGGTCGGCGCGACCGCCGCGACGACCGGATCGCCTGCCTTGGCAAGGGCAACCTCGCGGCGCGGCCAGGCGAAATCGTCCGCGCGTCCCGCTGGGGCCGCCAGCGCATCGCCCTTGGTCAGCGTGCGCACCACCAGCGGATCCACCGTCACCCCGCGCGAACCGGCGCCCCCGAGCAGTTCATCGGTGCCGACCGACGACGCCACCAGCGGCATGATCGGCCCGGCGATCGGGCGCGGCGCCGGACCTTCCGGCTTGGCGCTGGCATCGGGCGTCGTGGTTTCGGCTGGAATTTCGATGACGCTGGAGCGATTGGCGAGCAGGCGAGTGATTTCGCGCTCGACGTAATGCGCCAGCTTGCGCGCGCCGGCCTTGGTGAAGAATACGCCGTCGTTGGAACGCAGGCGGCGGATCTGGCCTTCGAAGTCCGGGCCCTGCTGCATGTAGCGGCCGGCCTCGTCGACGAAGCCGTCCCAGACATCGACGTACGTGATCCCGCCGCGACCGGCAGCGTCGCGATACAGCGAATCGAGATAGAGCGCATCGGCGGTCGACTTGGTGCCGCGGATCGCCGGCAGGCCGACCCACAACACCGGCACGCCCTTGGACTTCAGCACGGCGATCATCGCGTCGATCTTCTTGCTGTAGAGTTCGCCCCAGCGCTCGTCGCGGAATTGATAGATGCCCTGCGGCGAACGCGTCGTCCGCTCCGGCGTCAGGATTTGCGGCGTGTCGCCATCGTCATCGGCATCGCCCGGCTTGTTGTCGGCGTCGGCGGGAGCTTCCGGCGTCGCGGCGGTTTTGTTATCCGCCTTGTTGTCGACCTTGCCGTCCGTCTTGCTGCCGGCGTCCTTCTTGTCGGTCTTCTTCTCGGTTACCGGCTCGCGGATCGCGGTGCGATCGTGCAGGCCGAGCATCACGACGATGGCCTCCGGCTTTTCGTTGGCCAGAATCTCCTTGGCCGCAGCGACCCAGTCCGACGGCTCGCCCTTCGGCTGATAGCGCAACAAGCCCGACACCGTCTTGTGCTTGCGGGTGACGCCAAGCTCCGGCGTTTCGCTCAAGGCATCCTCGAGACCGTAAGCCAGCCAGTCCGCCATCGCGTCGCCGAGCACCAGCACGTTCCGCTCGGTCTGCGTGTCGCGTTTCTCCGGCGGCGGCGCGCGGGAAAAATCCTGCCGTTCCGCCGGGCGCTGTTGCTGCATCGGCGGCTGTTGCTGGAACGGCGCGAAAAACGGACCGCTATTGCCGCCGAACCAGCCGCCACCGCGCTGCTGCCGCTGCGGCTGATTGTTGAAGAACGGGAACAGTTGCGCCGACGCCGGTGCGATGATGCCGAACAACATGGCGCCGACGACCGCGAGCACCGGCAGCGGGCCGCGCTCGGTCAACAGGCGCTTCAATGGCTTCAATTTCGGCATCGGGTTCGATCGCAACACAAGGTTCAGCGATACACATAATAGCAAATTCGGGCTGGAACCGGGCAATCGCCCCGGTTCCGAACCAGACCTATAAATGGCCGCGGACGCATGCCGTCAAGCGCGCCGCCAAAATCTCTCCCGGGACGGTGAACCGGACCGCTTCAAGCCACCCGGCCGAGCCGGCTCACCGCCAGCCGGCGGTCGATCCGGCTCGCCAGATCGTCGCTGACCGGCGTGATCGGCAGGCGAACCTCCGGGCTGTCGATCAGGCCTTCACGCCACAGCCAATGCTTGATCGGTGCCGGGCTGGGTTCCGCGAACAGCAGGCGCGGCAAATCCGCCACCATGCTCCACGCGGCCAGCGCGGCGGGCTGATTGCCGGCCCGCACATGCGCTGCGATTTGCACAAAGACCGTGGTCTCGACATGGGCGGAGGCGAGAATACCGCCGTCCGCGCCCTGCACCAGTGCGCTGTAGAACAACGCATCCTCGCCGGTCAGCACCGCGAAACCGCGCGGACGCTGCCACAGCAGATCGACCGATTGCAGCGTGTCGGCGCAGCAATCCTTGAGACCGACGATGTTGGCGCGCTCCGCCAACCGCAGCAGCGCATCGTTGCCGAGATTGACGCCGGTGCGATACGGAATGTTGTAGATCATCAGCGGGCGCGCGGTGGCGTCGGCGAGCGCCGCGAAATGCAATTCCATGCCTAGCTGCGATGGCCTCGTGTAATACGGACACGCGATCAGATAACCATCGATCGGCCAGTCGCGCGTGCGCTCGAGCACGGCCAGCACCTTGCGCGTATCGCTGCCAGAAAGTCCCAGATACACGGGAATGCGTCGCCCCGCCGCCTGCAGTTCGGCCGCGCACACGGCCGCGAGTTGCGCGGCTTCCGCCTCGTCGAGCGTCAGGCCCTCGCCTGTCGTCGCGGCGAGAATCAAACCGTCGATCGGCTGCTCGGCATAATGATGCACCAGCCGGCGCAGCGAAACGACGTCGAGCGCGCCGTCGCGAAATGGCGTGACGAGCGGCAGCCACAAGCCGGATGGTGTTGCATAAGGAAGCGACATTGCGGTGTCTCCTGTTCGAGCCGGGAACGGAGACACACGATGAAGCCCCGTCGAAACCGGCGGGGTTAAGGTCTTGTCGGAAGCGGATGGATTTATCGCGCGCGCGGACGACCTGCCCCAATGCGGGCAGCGCGTTTGAAACCGATGTGGTTGGCGCGGGTCATGTCCCGCTCATGCGCTCCATCGTGCACGGAGTCAAGCGAGGGCGTCATTCCGAAAGTTCGATTTGTGCGGCGCTCGCAACACGAAAATCGTCGTCCCTGCGCAGGCAGGGACCCAGAACCCCTGGCGGTCGACGTCAGGGTGATGGGCCGTCCAAGATCACCAGCGCAGTCTGCCTTATGAGCGACACGGCGTATGGGTCCCCGCCTTCGCGGGGACGACCCGATAGCCTCAGCGCCCGCGCAGCCGGTCCAGCATGTCGGACGACGCGAAGCCGTCGGCAGCGGTGCCGATCGATGCTTGGAAGCTGCGCAGCGCCTCGCGGGTCTGGCCGCCGATCTGGCCATCCGGCGTGCCGCGATAGAAGCCGCGCTGCGCCAGCAACTGCTGCAATTCCAGCCGCTCGGCGCGCGACAGCACGCGTTCCTGCCGCGGCCACGGCTGCACGAATGGCGCACCACCGCGCAGCCGATCTGCGAAATGGCCGATCGCCAAGGCATAAGCTTCAGCCGGATTGTATTTCATGATGACGCGAAAATTCTGCAGCATCAGGAAGCCCGGCCCCTCGGCACCGGCCGGCGCCAGCAGGTAAGCCTTCTCGTTCGGATGCGGGAACGGCTTGCCGCCGGGACGCACGACACCGAGATGCTGCCACTGCGCCAGCGTCATCGCCTTGGCGCGATCCGCCAGCAGGTAATTGAAGCCGCGCGGCACCGCGACCTCGTAGCCCCAGGTCTTGCCGGTCTGCCAGCCGTCCTTCTTGAGGTTGTTGGCGGTGGACGCGATCAGGTCGGTCGGATTGTCGACGACATCGCGGCGGCCGTCGCCGTCGAAATCGACCGCGAAGCGCTTGAACGAGGTCGGCATGAATTGCGTGCCGCCGAACGCGCCGGCCCACGAGCCGCGCAGGTGCTCCGGCGTCACGTCGCCACGATGCAGGATTTCCAGCGCCGACAGGAATTCATCCTTGAAGTAGGCCTGCCGCCGCCCGACGCAGGCCAGCGTCGCGGTGGAGTTCACCACGCTGCGGTCGCCACCCTGCGTGCCGTAATTGGACTCGATGCCCCAGATCGAGGCGACGATGTAGCGATCGACGCCGTAGGCGCGTTCCATGGCATCGAACTGCGGCTTGTACTGCGCGAGGATTTCGCGGCCGCGGGCGATGCGCGTATCGCTGACCAGAATGTCGAGATAATCCCAGATCGCCTTGGTGAATTCCGGCTGCGAATCCATCAGGTCCATCAGCCGCAGATCGGGCGAAAGGCCAGCGGTATAACGCTCGAAGCTGTCGCGCGAGATGCCGCGCCGCGCCGCGTCCGGCCACATCGCCGCGACGCAGGTGGGGAAATTCGCCGCCGCCTGCCGGATCGCCGCCGCCGTCATCAGCGGATGACCGGAACCGCCGTCCTCGCCGCTCCACGGCTGCGCCGCCGAACTCGACGCCGGGGCCGGCGCGGGTGCGCGCTGCACCGGTGTGCCGTGCGTGATCGAGCCGGTGAAGATGTTGTCGAACAGACTCAGCGGCCCGCCGCCGCTCGACGACTGCGCCAGCGCCGCGCCCGGCAACGCGGCCACCGCCAGCGCCGCGACCCACCGCGCCGCCACGCCTGCCCATCCGCCGTTCGCCTGCCGATTCCGCATCGCTCGTTCCGTCACTCGCATCACCTGTCCTGCCGCAACATTCCGTCGTTTTCAGGAGGCCCGCTCAGGGTTTCCATCAGCTTAACAGACGGAAGGTTTTCCGCGACCCGGTGACGGCGATTGGCCGCAGGGCTTTCACCCTCCCTTCGAGGGGAGGGTGAAGACCACACATCCGCCTTTGTTGTTGGCTGCAAACGGGTTACCACTGCGCCATTAGGTTCCGCAGTGTTATCGCCTTCCGCATTTCAGCAAAGAGTCCCCATGAAAATCCGCAAAGCTGTGTTTCCGGTCGCCGGCCTCGGCACCCGCGTCCTGCCCGCCACCAAGGCCATGCCGAAGGAAATGCTGACCATCGTCGATCGCCCGCTGATCCAGTACGTCGTCGATGAGGCGCGCGAAGCCGGCATCGAACATTTCGTCTTCGTCACCGGGCGCAACAAGGGCGTCATCGAGGACCACTTCGACCACATGTTCGAAATGGACAGCACGCTGGCCGCGCGCGGCAAGAAAGCCGAGCAGGCGGTGCTGGAGCAGTTTCAACTCGACGCCGGCGCCACCAGCTTCACCCGGCAGCAGGCGCCGCTCGGCCTCGGCCATGCGGTGTGGTGCGCGCGCGACATCGTCGGCAACGAGCCGTTCGCCGTCGTGTTGCCGGACGAACTGGTGCTCAACACGCCGGGCGTGCTGAAGCAGATGATCGCCGCAGCCGAAGCGCTCGGCGACAAGGCCAACCTGATCGCGGTGGAAGCCGTGCCGGAAAACATGACGCACATGTACGGCGTGGTCAGCGTCGGCGAACGCAACGGCAAGGTGTTCGCCATCGACGGCATGGTGGAGAAGCCGCCGCAGGGCACCGCGCCGTCGAACCTGTCGATTACCGGGCGTTACATCCTGCAGCCGGAAATCTTCAAGATTCTCGAAACGCAGGAGAAGGGCGCCGGCGGCGAAATCCAGCTCACCGACGCGATGAAGACGCTGGCGCAGCAGCAGAAATTCTACGGCCTCGAATTCGAGGGCGAGCGCCACGACTGCGGCTCAAAGGCCGGCTTCCTGCGCGCCAACATCGCCTATGCCATGGCGCGGCCCGACCTGCGCGACGGCCTCCTCGCCGAGATGAAGAAGTATTTTTGACGGAAGCGACGGCGTCATGCTGAGGTGGCGATGCGTTAGCATCGCCCCTCGAAGGATCGCCGTCGCCCGTCGAGGCTCGCGACAAAAGTCGCTCGCACCTCAGGGTGACGGCGCATCGACATTTCGGATAGATGCGCGGGCCGCGCTCGCGTAAGAAGATGACATGCCCAACAACTACGACGCCTTGCGCGATTACCTGAAAGCGCAGACCAAGACCGAACTGGTGCTGACCTTCGACGAAATCGAAGAGCTGATCGACGACGCGCTGCCGCGCGCCGCGCAACGCGCCTCGTGGTGGGATACCGCGCGCGCGCCGGAGGAGAAGATGCCGCAGCGCGAGGCCTGCCTCGATGCAGGCTTCACCGCGACGCGGATGATGGACGGCAAGAGCGTCCGCTTTACGAAAATCAAGCCGAGGCGCTGACGCAATTCGTGCAGCAGCGCGCGCCGCTCAGGCGACGGCGTTGAAGCGACTGGCGGCGTCGAGGCCCTCGCCGAGCAGACGGCTGCGGATGGCTTCCTCGACTTCCGCCAGCACGCGCTTGGCTTCCTGCGCCTGCGCTTCCGCCACCAATGCGCGGGTTTCGGCGGCAGCGGCCTGCCGTTCCGCGGCTTCGACGCGGGTCTGCGCCTGCTTCAGCGCGCGCGAGGCATCCTGCAGCTTGACGCCGGCATCGTGGATGATGTCGCGCCGCGCGCGTTCGGCAGCTTCGATGCGTTGTTCGGCCTGATGCAGCCGATCCACCGCGCTCTGGCACAGCGCGCGGGCGCGCGCCTCGGTGTCGCGGGCGCGATCTTCCATGCCGGTGAAGACTTCGGCGGCCTGATAGACCAGCTCCAGCGCCGTGGCGCCGCCGCTGTCGCGTTCGAATGACAAGGGGAATGTGAGGACGTTATCGGCGCTATCGCGCGGAGGCCGCGCGTCGGGCGCCGGGCCAGGATTTACACTGGAAGCGAAAGCCTGATCGAGAACGGAACTGTGCTGGGCCATCTGCGTCGCACCTCTCGGGTCGTCGTCAATGACTTTCGCACGGTATGGTAAAGGGGAGGTTAATGAGGGGATTTACGGAGGGTCGTGTTGGTAACTTCTGCCATGTCTAGGCTTTATCGAGTCCCAGCCTTGCTCTTATATCACCTGCAAGTCCCTTCAGCAGTTCCTGCTTAGCGGTGTACGAAAATGTATCCCAAAACAACTTCCCAACCGTACAGAGAAACAAGCGATGCAAAACCTCTTCACCCTCTTCAAAGGAGTTAAAAACTATGTCCTGCGTTGATTTGATCGGGGAAACAGTCGCAAGTGATTTGTGCTCTACCCAAGCACCTGGAATTTGACCATGGACAACAGCCGATACATCTGAATACCAGCGCTCCAATCGCGTCACCAATCCCAAGGCTGCCTGCATCTGTCCGAAATTCGGGGAATGCTCCTTGTGATAATCTAGAATTTGACGCTTACCCACGTAGTAGTCAGAGCTTCTAACCAATGTAGCCAACTCCATCGGATGCGTGCGAAAGAAAGTATAATAGAGGCCAGCTTCAAGCATTGTTCGCATCGACGCCGCCGCGGGCTTGTATAGTGAAAGAGCTATTAGTGCAGCAACATGCTGCCCCGAAATTTGCATCTCCCTTACAAAACAGAGCGCCGCATTTCCTTTGTCTACGACTTCCAACTGCTTGGCCCAGATTGCTACTCGTAGATTTCTCTTGGCTATAGCCTTTGTTGTCGTCACATCAGTTAGAAAACTGGCAACGTTGTCGTTCCAGTTCACAGCCGTCAAAGCTGCGCCGAGTTTTGCATGGGGCATTGATCACCTAACTGCGACGAACGATTCCCTTAAGATAAGGGTCTTGCGCTTCACCGCTCAGCAAACTTAGTAATCGCGCCTCTTGATTTGGAGTTGCAACCGCAAAGAACCACTCAATGATCTGACGGACGGAGCCGCTCGGCACTTCATCTTTCATCAATCGCGGAGCGACTGTCGTCATAAGCTGCGCCAACGCTCTTTTTGTCATTCGTTTTCGCTGCACAATCTCACTGGCAATTCTAACTGGGTCATTGGATGGAGTTAGTTCAAGGGCATACCTTTCACTCGGTAATTCCCTAACCAACATTGAAGCGTCGCGTAACATCTCCCCTAACTCTCTGCCGAGGTCGCCATACACAATCCCCTCAGCGATTTCGTAGATCTCCGACTTGGTTAAATTTGACATAAGAATTGAAGCGACAAAATTCCGCAAGGCACGACGCCGGGCGCGTTCATTCATTTCCTAAGCTCCGCTTCGGTCCATTAGCTCACTGCCCACATTGATAAGGTTCGCCAAGGCCTCCGTGCTGTACGCTCTCGTACTACTCCAAGTGAAACCCTTTCCACCTTCCGGCTCAGAGAATGCTTTGTATTTCTTCAAAGTGTTTTGCATGCAGAATCCGGAGAAATCTTTATTGCCGCGTATTTCGACTTCTTGGGGAGATACGTTCACACGCGACGTTGCATTGAAGAGGATATGAGGGACCGGATTTTTCGTACCTGGGCTCTTCGATTTGATAAAATTCATCATAAGCCCTATGCCGCGCACCGCATATCGTTGCGGAACCACTGGAATTACAACATGATCCGAATTCCTCAGAGACGTTTTGGTAAACAAAGAGCCTGCTGGATGGCAATCAATGTAAATGACATCATAGAGTGCCTTGCATTCGTCAATGAACTTCTCAAATCGCTCCTCCATTGGAGCTGTGTTTCCGTTTGCTTGGCCCAGAGCGACGTACATTAAGTTTAGGGTGGAAGGGAGAAGATCGAGATGCGCCCCGGAATACGTGTAAATGCGATTGACGACGTCTCCCACCTTTGGGGGAGAATGGTTGCCGGGCACCTGCAGGTGATAAGGATTGAGATTGACATCGTCATCAAGCAATACTGATAGGATTGTCTTTCGAGCTTTCTCTAGTTCGAAATAGGCCTTCGGCTGCAAAAAGGCCTGAGAAAGGTTGAACTGGGGATCGTAGTCAATCACCAGTACTTTTCTAGGCTTGCCTCCTAGTGCATAGCGACAACTGATCCCGGCTAGATGGGCCGCTACCGTAGTTTTCCCTACGCCGCCCTTCATGTTCATGATGGTGATAACGGTGCCCATTTTGCGCCCCCTAAACTATTGGTTGCAAATTCGACCAGCGCCATTTGGTTTGCAATAGGGCGAACTTCCTATATGAGGCAACAAAGATTATAATTTCCTGTTGAGTTACTTTCGATATAGGATTATATTCCTATCACCTCGTTCGTGAGGGGCGCTTCTCGAGGGCGTCTTGAAGCGGAGCGAGCGGCGGCGCCTGCGCGTTGTGCCTCGCAAGCACACGTCCGGGAGGCCGGGGTCACCGTCCGCCGCTACTACGAGCGGCTGCCACAGGATGGCTGGACGTGGATGCGACGAAGGCGGCGAAATCCGCCGGATCCGCGAGCGTGTGGCTCGTGTCGCATCCCGGAAGCACGGTCCCCGCGCCCCAAATCGCCGCGAGTGGTGCGCCGCAAGGCGACGCGCCGTTGGCCTTCACCAGCCGGCGGCGAACCAACCACCCGATGCGCCTTGCGGCGCACCGCGCCCCTCATCGTTCGAGGGGTGAAGCGACCGGCACACCTCGGGGCGCTTTCGCCCGCGAGAGCACATGCGTTCGTCTATCGCACGCTGTTTGACAATCGAATTTGGATGCAGGCGATGAGGGCACGGACTCGCGCTTTTGCGCAGCCGTCGTCCCCGCGACGGCGGAAGATGAGGAGGCACGCGGGGACGACGGCGCATGATGAGGGCGCGCGCCATCCACATCCCCGCAACAAACCGTCATCACTCCCCGCATCAGCCGGGTTGACACATTTTGTCGCAGGGGGCCTGATGGCGGCAATCGCGCGGCGCACCGGCACTCCCCTTTCCGGCGATGCCGCAACACGCTGTCAGCACTCGAGGAAATGCCCATGCGCCTGTCTCTCGCCACCCTGCTTGCCGCGTTGCCGGCCGCGCCGCTGGCGCTCGCGCTCGTCGCCGCGCCCGCCGCATTGACGCTTTCGGCCACCGCCGCGCAGGCGCAGACGAAGGTGAAGATCATGGTCGGCGGCGTCGACAAGCAGATCTATTTGCCCGCCAAGCTTGCCGAACAGCTCGGCTACTACAAGGAACAGGGCCTCGACGTCGAACTGTTCAACACCACCTCGGGCCAGGCCGCGGCGACCGCGCTGCTGGCGCGCGAAGTGGCCGGCGTGGTCGGCTTCTACGATCACACCATCGACCTGCAGGCCAAGGGCAAGTTCATCACCAGCGTGGTGCAGTTCGCCGTCGCGCCCGGCGAGACCGTGCTGGTGAAGGCCGACGAGGCGGAGAAATACAGCAACCCCGCCAACTGGAAGGGCCAGGCGCTCGGCGTCACCGGGCTCGGCTCGGCGACGGATTTCCTCACCCGCTATCTCGCGTCGCGCGCCGGCCTGCAGAATCAGGATTACACGCTGGTGCCGGTCGGCGCCGGCGATACGTTCCTCGCCGCCATCCAGCAGGGCAAGATCGTCTCCGGCATGACCACCGAGCCGACGGTGCAGCGCGCGCTGGCCAAGAACGCCGCCAAGGTGGCGATCGATCTGCGCACGCCGGAGAAGACCCGCGCCGCGCTCGGCGGCGATTATCCCGCCGCCTGCCTCTACATGGATCGCAGCTTCATGGAGGCGAACAAGGACACCGCGCAGAAGATGGTCAACGCGCTGGTGAAGACCTTGAAGTGGATGCACAGCCACTCGGCGGAAGAGATCGCCGACAAGATGCCGAAGGATTATTACGCCGGCGACAAGGCGCTGTATGTGAAGGGCCTCGAGGACGGCCGCGCGCAATATTCGCCGGACGGGCTGATGCCGGCCGGCGCGCCGGACTCGGTGCTCAAGGTGCTGGCGACGTTCTCGCCCAACGTGAAGGGCAAGACCATCGACCTGTCCAAGACCTTCACCACCGAATTCGTCGCCAAGGCCAACGCGACGAATTGAGATGAGTGCCAACTCGCCTTCCGCCGTCGAACTGAAGAACGTCGCGCGCCGCTTCGTCACGCCGAGCGGCGATGTGCTCTCCGCGCTGGAGGATTTCGACCTCAGCATCGCTCCGGGCGAATTCTGCGCCGTGGTCGGGCCGACCGGCTGCGGCAAGTCGACGACGCTGGGACTGATCGCCGGCCTCGCCCAGCCGCAGGGCGGCAGCGTCACGCTGTTCGATGCGCCGGTGACCGGGGTGGATCGCCGCGTCGGCTTCGTGTTCCAGCAGGACGCGGTATTTCCGTGGCGCGACGTGCTCGGCAACGTCATGGCCGGGCCGCTGTTTCGCGGTGTGCCGCGCGCCAAAGCCGAGGCCGAGGCGCGCGACTGGATCGCCCGCGTCGGGCTGAAGGGCTTCGAAGCGCACCATCCGCACCAGCTCTCCGGCGGCATGCGCAAGCGCGTGGCGCTGGCGCAGACCTTCATCAACAAGCCGCAGGTACTGCTGATGGACGAGCCGTTCTCGGCGCTCGACGTGCAGACCCGTGAGCTGATGCAGGAAGAGCTGCTGCAATTGTGGGCGCAGGCCGGCTCGGCGGTGCTGTTCGTCACCCACGATCTCGACGAGGCGATCCTGCTCGCCGACCGCGTCGCCGTGCTGACGACGCGCCCGGCGCGGGTCAAGTCGGTGCACACCATCGACCTGCCCCGCCCCCGCAACGTCGCCACCTTGCGCTACGACGAGCGCTTCATCGCCATCGCCCGGCGCATCTCCGACGATCTGCGCGAGGAAGTATTGCGCGCGCGGGCGGAGCACTGACATGGCCGAGACCGCAACCGCCGCCCCCGCCCTCGCGGCCGGCACCCGGCAGGAATCGCTGGCCTCGCGTCAGCGCCGCCGCTGGCGCCTGATCATCGCACTGCGGCTTGCGGTGCTGATCGTCACCATCGGCGGCTGGGAGCTTGGCGTGCGCGCCGGCTGGCTCGATCCGTTCTTCTTCGGGCAACCGAGCGGCATCGTCGACAAGCTGATCGACTGGATTCAGAACGGCACCGCGATCGGCCCGCTGTGGAAGCAGGTGTGGGTCACGATCTACGAAGCCGGCGCCGGATTCCTGATCGGCGCGGTGATGGGCGTGCTGTGCGGCATCGTGCTCGGCCGTAATCAACTGCTCGCCGACGTGTTTTCGATCTACATCAAGATCGCCAACTCGATTCCGCGCGTGGTGCTCGGCTCGATCTTCATCGTCGCGCTGGGGCTGGGCTCGCCGTCGAAGATCGCGCTCGCCGTGGTGATGGTGTTCTTCGTGGTGTTCGCCAACGCTTTTCAGGGCGTGCGCGAAGCCGACAAGAACCTGATCGCCAATGCGCGCATCCTCGGCGCCAGCAACTGGCAGGTGACGCGTGCGGTAGTACTGCCGTCGGCGCTGTCGTGGATTCTCGCCAGCCTGCATGTCTCGTTCGGCTTCGCGCTGATCGGCGCCATCGTCGGCGAATTTTTGGGCGCGCGGGAAGGCATGGGCCTGCTGATTGCCACCGCGCAGGGCTCGTTCGATTCCAACGGCGTATTCGCGGCGATGATCGTCATCGCCGTCGTGGCGCTGATTGCCGAATGGATCCTGATGCTGATCGAGGATCGCCTGCTGACGTGGCGGCCGGAAGCCTCACACAACGACTAACGCGCAGCACGGCGTCAGTTCTGCACGCGCACGCCAAGCATCACCACCGTTGAGGCGGTATTGCTGTTGGGCTGGTTGGATTCGAGCCAGTCGCGCCGCACTTGGCCTTTGATCCAGAACGTGCGGTTCAGCTTGTAGATCAGATCGGCCGATAGCGAATAGGTCTGATCGCGGCGTGAATCGCCCTGATAGTCCAGCGTGCCGTAGGTGAACCGGCCGATCGCTGTCAGCCAGCGGCGAAAATCGTGATCGACTTCCGCGGTGTAGGTACGCGTCAACACGCCCGATGTGCCGGGCAGCGTGGTCTCGTCGATCGATGTGGTGGACAGGAACTTCACTGTCGTCAGCGGCGTCATCGTCCACACCAGCGATCCGCTGGTGAGCAGGCCGGCAAGCGACTCCAGGCGCGGGTCCTGGTAATTGCGCATCGCGTAGCCGACCGATAGTTCGCCGATCAGCAGGCGGGAGAATTCGAACGTGGTGCCGGCTTTGGCATAGCCACCGCTGGAATTGCGTTGATAGCCGTTGCGATCCACCGGCGTCTGATGCACGCGGGTGTCGCCCTCGATCTCGCCGAATGGCTTGACGCCCGGCAGCAGATCGTAGCTGACGCGGCCGATGCCGCCGAACTGGTTGAAGTTGCGGTCGTCATTGGTGGTCGAGGTGCCATCGGTGAGCTGCGAATTCTGATAGGCGGTGTGATCGGCGGTGCCGCTAACGGTGAATTGCAGGCGATTGAAATTCTGCTCGACGCCGAGCAATGTGCCCGTCGTCGCATAGAGCGGGTACTTGATAAGGCCAGCCTGAATGTTCGGGCTGCCGGGATTGTCGGTGCCGACGCGCAGGCGCAGTTCCGACAACAGATGCGTGTCGCGCGACACGTCGAAACGCCCGGCGACCTTGCCGGTGAAGTCGGGACGATCGACATTGACGGGCACTGGCGAGACGCTGCCGTCCAGCGACGGAAACTCGTTGCCATAACCGGTGAACGAACCGCGCAGGTCGGCAATCAGCGAATGGCGCGACCATTGGGAGGCGACCAGCAGTTCCGGCGCGATCATGTAGAACGCTGAGCCGCGTGGCGTGGTGAAGCGGCCCGGATTGGTATCGTAGCCGCCGTTCAGTTCGACGGCCGACTTGACCAGGAAGCTTCCGACGTAATCGCCAACCGCGCCGAACGGATCATCGTCCGGCTTCAATCGGCGGCGTGGCGGTTGACCCGGCACTGTTCCTGCAAGCGCGGGTGCCAGCGGCGTCTTGTTGGCAGTCGCAGATGGTGGCAGCGGTCGGGGCGGTGGCGGCACACTGGTGGCGCTGTTGCCCGGGCCGATGCTGCCCTTCAGCTTCGGGGCGCCGGGGTAAGGCTTCGGCTTCTTGCGCTTGCGATTGAGCGAGTCGTAACCGTCATCGGACGCGCCGGAGGCCGCAGGCGTTCCATAGGTCGGAATCTTGCCGATCCGCGACGGTGCCAGGTCGGTGCCGCTCGACCCATCGGCCTGACTCGTGAGCTGCAGCGGCAAATCCTGCGGCGCTGCAAATCCACCCGGCGTCGGATTCAACAGATTGCCGCCCGGCGCCTGCGCATGCGCTCCAACGCCATCCACAGCAATGAGGATCGCGCCCGCAAGTGCGACATGGAGAAGACGCGCACCAAGGCCGCCGCCCGTCGCTGGACTGATCCTCACAACCCTGAAACCCCAACAAATTCATTCGTTTAACGACGATCTCCCAGCTTTCCGGGCGTTGCGGAAATCATCGTTAATGGAGTTAAAACAATTATGGTTAATGAGCCGTTGAGGACCGCACACAGTCGCTTTCATGCGGGCAATCATGATATGAACGGCGGTCGGTTAAGCCGGCACCATCCCCATTGGAACCACGCATGGCCAAACCGAAATCAAGGGAGGCGACGATTTCCCTGACCGACGCCACGAGCCCGGCCGTCACGTCGGCACTGCGGACGCTGAGTACCGAAGCCAGCGGCGTCGAAGCACTCGCGGCCGCGCTGCAGTCGGATCTCGGACCCGCCTTCACCCGCGCGATCGACACGATCCGCGAGGCCAAGGGCCGCGTGATCGTCACCGGTCTCGGCAAATCCGGCCATATCGGCCGAAAGATTGCCGCAACCTTCGCATCGACCGGTACGCCATCGTTCTTCGTACACGCAGCGGAAGCGAGCCACGGCGATCTCGGCATGATCACCGCCGACGACGTCATTCTCGCCATCTCCTGGTCTGGCGAACAGCCGGAGATGAAGAACCTTATCACCTACGCCAAGCGCTTTCGCATCGCGCTGATCGCCATGACCGCCGACGGCGAGTCCACGCTCGGCACCGCCGCGGATATCGCGCTGACGCTGCCAAGGGCGCGCGAAGCCTGTCCGCACAATCTCGCACCGACCACCTCTTCGCTGATGCAGCTTGCGCTTGGCGATGCACTGGCTATCGCCCTGCTCGAAGGGCGCGGCTTCACCTCGGTCGATTTCAGCGTGCTGCATCCGGGCGGCAAGCTCGGCGCCATGCTGAAATATGTGCGTGACCTGATGCACGCCGGGCCGGCGATCCCGCTCAAGCCGCTCGGCACGAGAATGTCCGATGCGCTGGTCGAGATGTCGTCGAAAGGCTTCGGCTGCGTCGGCATCGTCGATGCGGAGGGCCGCATCGCCGGCATCGTCACCGACGGCGACCTGCGCCGTCACATGCGGCCAGACCTGATGACGGCGCTTGTCGATGAGGTGATGACGAAAAGCCCGAAAACAATCGGGCCCAATCTGCTGGCAAGCGAGGCGCTGGAAATCCTCAACTCGTCGAAGATCACCGCGCTGATCGTCGCCGACGCCAGGAAGCCGATCGGCATCGTGCATCTGCACGACCTGTTGCGCGCCGGCGTAGCGTGAGCCTAAGTCGTATTACTGCCCGTTGAGCATACGCTCGGCCATGTTGCGATGCTGCCGCTCCATGCGGTCGCCGGCCAGACTGCGCTGGTTATCGCGATCCTTGCGACAGGCCACATAGGCGTCGGAGCCTTGCGGGCCGCTTTGCCGGCAATAGGCATCATCGTCGTTCTGCGTCGCCTCGACCGGCACGGAATGACGATTGAGATTGGCGCAACCGGCCAGCGCCAGCGCGGCCATCGCCACCGCCAAACCACGTGACAACATCATCATTCTTGCAGCAGTCGGTCGAGCCATGCGCGATCCATCGCAGTAAGGGCAAATAGCCCCGGAGTGCCGGGTGTGGCCCGGCAATCCGTCACAAAAAAGGCGGCGCACCTCTTTTCAGGCCAATCAGTTGCGGCCTTTCAAGGCATCGCTGATCTCATCGAGTGCCTTCGGATCTTCGATGGTAGCCGGCGTAGTCCATGGATCGCCGTCGGCGATCTTCTTGATGGTGCCGCGCAGGATCTTGCCGGAACGCGTCTTCGGCAGCCGCGCCACGGTGATGGCAAGCTTGAACGCGGCCACAGGACCGAGTTTCTCGCGCACCAGTGCCACGATTTCCTTTTCGATCTCCGCTGGCGCCTTGGTGACGCCGGCCTTGAGCACGAGGAATCCGCACGGCACCTCGCCTTTCAACTGATCCTTGATGCCGAGCACGGCGCATTCGGCAACATCCGGATGCGACGCGAGAATCTCTTCCATGCCGCCGGTGGACAGCCGATGGCCCGCCACGTTGATGATGTCGTCGGTGCGACCCATGACGAAGACGTAGCCGTCTTCATCGATGTAACCGGCGTCAGCGGTTTTGTAGTAACCGGGGAATTCGTTGAAGTAGGCCTCCTTGCAACGCTCGTCCTGCTGCCACAGCGTCGGCAGGCAGCCGGGTGGCAACGGCAGCTTGATGACGATCGAGCCCATGGTGCCGGCGGGCAACGGCTTCGATGCCTCGTCGACCACTTCGATCTTGTAGCCCGGCATCGCCACCGTCGGCGACCCGTGCTTGACCGGCAGTTGGCCAAGCCCGACCGGATTTCCGGCGATGCACCAGCCGGTTTCGGTCTGCCACCAGTGATCGATCACCGGCACCTTCAACTGCTTCTCGGCCCACTCGATGGTCGGCGGATCGCCACGCTCGCCAGCAAGGAACAGCGTGCGGAAATGCGACAGATCGTATTTGCGGATGAACTCCCCGTTCGGGTCTTCCTTCTTGATGGCGCGGAACGCCGTCGGCGCCGTGAAGAAAGCCGCCGCCTTGTGTTGCGAAATGACGCGCCAGAACGCACCGGCATCCGGCGTGCCGATCGGCTTGCCCTCGTACATGATCGAGGTGTTGCCGTGGAACAGCGGCCCATAAATGATGTAGCTGTGACCGACCACCCAGCCGATGTCAGAGCCGCACCACCACACCTCGCCCGGCTTGACCCCGTAGAGATTAAACATCGACCAGTTGATGGCGACGAGGTGACCGCCGTTGTCGCGGACCACGCCCTTGGGAATGCCCGTGGTGCCTGAGGTGTAGAGAATGTAGAGCGGATCGGTCGCCAGCACCGGCACGCAATCCGCCGACTTCTTCGCGGCAATCGCCTTGGCCCGCAGATCGGCCCAATCGTGATCGCGGCCGGCGATCAGATCGCAGGTCTGCTGCGGCCGCTGCAGGATGATACAGGCCGGCGGCTTGTGTGCGGCGAGCTTGATGGCATCGTCGAGCAAGGGCTTGTAGGACACGATGCGGCCGGGCTCGATGCCACAACTCGCCGACAGCACCAGCTTCGGCTTGGCGTCATCGATACGCGTCGCAAGCTCCTTGGCCGCGAAGCCGCCGAACACCACCGAATGCACCGCGCCGATACGTGCGCAGGCCAGCATCGCCACCATGGCTTCCGGCACCAGTGGCATGTAAATGACGACGCGGTCGCCCTTGCTGACACCGAAATCCTGCAGGATGGCGGCAAACGTTTTCACCTCGTGCAGCATCTGCGCGTAAGTGAAAGTGGTGACGCTGTTGGTCAGCGGCGAGTCATGGATCAGCGCCAGTTGATCGGCGCGGCCACGGGCGACATGCCGATCCAGCGCGTTGTAGCAGGTATTGACGACAGCACCGGCGAACCAGCGGCCGTACAGTCCTTGCGACGCATCAAACACCTTTTTCGCCGGCTCGATCCAGTCGATCTCGCGCGCGGCATCGCCCCAGAACCCTTCGGGATCGCGCATCGAGCGCGCATAGAGATCGTGATACTGGCTCTTGTCGTGTACATTCATGGCGTCAGCTCCGCTCGCGTTTCTGCCGGACAGGCGCCCCAAATCCGGCCGCAGAATGCCCTCGAACAATGCCCGGCGCGGGATGTCGCGCACGGCCGTATCGGGGCTATTCTGCATAGACTTGATGGGCCGGCAAAACCAGTGCGGTTCAGCGTCACGCGCACCTGCCAATTGCGGCCTTTTGGGGTGTTATTGTCATGGCATGTTGCAGCATTTCAAGGCGAAATCACTGCGACATTCGGCTAACCTGCGGCCTGTCCTTCACTTTGGCAAAGCCCGGTGAGCCGGGCCCGGCGCCGGCACCGGACCATGCCGGGTCAGTTTACCTTCAGCGTGATGCCGCCATCGACCACCAGTTCGATGCCGGTGACATAGCGCGATTCATCCGAGGCGAGGAACAGCGCGGCATTGGCGACGTCCCATGCTTCGCCCATATGCCCCATCGGCACCTGCGCGTCGCGGCGCCTCCACATCGCCTCGATGTCGCCCTTGGCATAGCTCGCCGCCAACCCTGCCGAATGTTCGACCATCGGCGTCTTCATCAGCCCGGGCAGGATGGCGTTGACGCGGACGCGCTGCGGGGCGAATTCGACGGCCGTTGTCCGCGTCATCTGATTCATGGCGGCCTTGGTCGTCGCATAGGTGACGTACGACACGCCAAGATGCCGGATCGACGCGATCGACGAGATGTTGATGATCGAGCCGCCACCCTGCTGCACCATCACCGGGATGACATGCTTCATGGCGAGATAGGCGCTCTTGAGGTTGATAGCGAAGACCCGATCCCAATCCGCTTCAGCTACTTCGACGACGCTGCCGACTTCGGCGATGCCGACATTGTTGTCGAGCACATCGATGCGACCGAACGCCTTGAGACACGCGGCGACCATCGCTTCGATATCACTGCTGCGCACCGCATCGGCAGCGAACGCCACAGCCTTGCCGCCTTCACCCGTGATGATATTGGCTGTCTCTTCGGCCGCCTTGGCATTGCGATCGACGCAGAATACTTGCGCACCTTCACGTGCGAAGGTTACGGCAGTGGCCTTGCCGTTGCCCCAGCCCGGCCCGATCGATCCGGCGCCGACGACGATTGCAGTTTTTCCCTGGAGCCGATTCACCGACTTCTCCCTTTTGTTCCCGGTTACGCTCCATTCTCACCGGTCCAATGAGCGGCGAGTGCCACGAGGCCAACCATCAAAACGTTGCAGTTGTTGCACTATTCTCGCAATCGCGCGGCCGCGTCAATTTCTCATGACGCCAAACACCGCGCGATCTGATAGGGACTATCGGTATTATGCTTGCCATTGAGCTCGGGATCGTCACGGTCCTGATAGTCATCAACGGTCTGCTCGCAATGTCCGAGCTGGCTATCGTCTCCTCGCGCCCCTCGCGTCTCGCCGCACTGGTCGAGAAAGGCGTGACCGGCTCACGCCGCGCGCTGACGCTGGCCTCCGATCCCGGCAAATTTCTCTCCACAGTGCAGATCGGAATCACGCTGGTCGGCGTGCTCTCAGGCGCATTCTCCGGCGCGACGCTGGGTCAGCGTCTGTCGGCCTGGCTGATCGAGCTCGGCATCACCAAAGGGTTGGCTGAGGGTATCGGCGTCGGCGCCGTCGTCGGCGGCATCACCTACGCATCGCTGATCGTCGGGGAGTTGGTGCCCAAGCAGATCGCCTTGCGAAATCCTGAAGCGGTCGCGGTCAAAGTCGCGCCCGCCATGACGCTGCTGGCGCGAATATCCTCGCCGCTGGTCTGGCTACTGAACATTTCCGGCAGGGCCCTGCTGCGAATGCTCGGTCAGAGCGGCGCATCCGAAGAGACCGTCACCGAGGATGAGATTCGCACGCTGGTGCGCGACGCCGAGAATGCCGGCGTGCTGGAGCCCGGCGAAAAGGAAATGATTGCCGGCGTCATGCGTCTCGGCGATCAGCCGGTCGGCGCGGTGATGACGCCACGCCGCGACGTCGATTTTATCGATCTCGCCGACACACCGGACGTGATCCGCGAGGCGATCGTGACCAGCACGCATTCGCTACTGCCGGTGTTCGATGGCGACCACGATGCCGCGCTCGGCGTCGTGCAGGCCAAGGACCTGCTCGACAGTTACATATCGGGCGTGACGCCGGATATCCGCGCGCTGGTCCGCGAGGTGCAGGTAATTCCGGAAATCGCCGACGCGCGCGACGTACTGGCTATTCTGCGCGGCTCGCCGGTGCATATGGGACTGGTGCATGACGAATACGGCAGCTTTCAAGGCGTCGTCACCAGCGCCGACATTCTCGAAGCCATCGTCGGCAGTTTCCACACCGAACAAGGTCCGGCAGAAAAGCCGGCGATCAAGCGCCCCGACGGCTCTTACCTGATCGAAGGCTGGATGCCGGCGGACGAATTCGCCGATCTGCTGAACATCCCGCTGCCGCTGTCGCGCCCTTACAATACCGCGGCCGGCTTCATGTTGCAGAATTTCGGCGCAATCCCGGAGGTCGGCGAAACCTGCGACGTACATGGCTGGCGTTTCGAGATTATCGATCTCGATGGCCGGCGCATCGACAAGATCCTTGCGTCGAAAATCGCACAGGCTCGCCGGGCACTGTAGAATCTTGCTTCGTTATTCTGAGAGTCAGACTGCGAAATGCAGTTCGTCGCAAAGGCACTCAACATCCTCAGCGTCGTCCCTGCGAAGGCGGGGACGACAACTTTTGTGTTGCCCGTCTAGTGCAAATGGACGAATCCAGCTCGTTACTCGCACACGCGCATCGTCGTGGTGTGCGGCCCGACATCGTGCCCCAAGATCGCCGACAACGTCCGGCAGTTTCCGTTGCGGCAAAGCCGCCATTCACCCGCCATGCCGGAATTGCCCAACACCACCTCGGGCATCGGCGCACGTTTCGGTTGCCAGACGAACCAGCCATCGATGAGCCGCGCTTCCGGTGGCGGCTCCATTCCCGCGCCCGAGCCTTTGACCCGCGCCTGCACGAGTTCAAGCCCCGCCGGGGTAACACGCCAGTCTTCCTGCCAATCGATCTTCTCGATCGAATGCGTCCACACCAACGTAAACGCCGCGACCGCGAGCGTCTTGCTGACACCGCCCGAGATCAGGCAGAGGCTCACACCGCGACCGCGCTGGTTTGTGGCCGGCGTCGCCAATCCCACAGCACAACAGCGACGGTGAGCGCGAAACCAACCCAATCGCTATACTGGAACTCACCAAGCAGACACAATGCCGCGATGAACGTGACGAAGCGTTCGAAGATCGTCATGCGCGTGAACAGGAAACCGATGGCCACCATGCCGAACAGTCCGATCGCCACCAGCGCCTTGACCGTGGCGTAGGCGACCGCGCCGTAGAAGCCGAGATAGGCTTCCATCGGATCGCCGGACTGCAGCATCAAGGCCGGCGCATACACCGCGATGAACGGGATGACGTAGCCGGCGAGTGCGATACGCATCGCCTCCCAGCCGATCTTGTCCGGGTTTTCCTTGGCGATCGGAGCCGCCGCGAAAGCCGCCAGCGCCACCGGCGGCGATAAGTCGGCCATGATGCCGTAATAGAACGCGAACATGTGGCTGACGATCAGCGGCACGCCGAGCTTGGCCAGCGCGGGCGCCGCCAGAGCCGCCGTGATGATGTAGGTCGGAATCGTCGGGATTCCGGTGCCGAGCAGAATCGACAGCAGCATGGTCATGATCAGCGCCAGGAATAGGCTGTGTTCGCCCAACCCGATCACCCAGGTGCCGAAGATGTTGCCGACGCCGGTCTGCGTCATCATGCCGATGATGGTGCCGACGATGGCGCAGGCCATGCCGACAGTCAGCGACGATTTCGCGCTCTCGGCCAGCGAATCGCGACAGGCCACCAGCGTCGCGCGGCCGCCGCGCGTCAGCGCCGCCAGCAGCACCAGACCGCCGACGACGGCGCCGACCATCATGATGTCGATGCCACGCTGGAACATCGCGCCGACGACGAGCGCCAACAGGATCCAGAACACATAACGGATGGTCTGGTTGGGCAGCCCAAGCGCGATGCTGGCGCCGAGGATCAGGGTCGCGGTCAGCGCCAGACCCATGATGCCGGCATAGAGTGGCGTGAAGCCCTCGAACAGCATGAAGACCAGCACCGCAAGCGGCAGCACGAGATACCAGCGCGCCACCAGCGCATTCCATGCATTCGGCATCTCATCGCGGCTCATGCCCTTGAGGCCGTACTTTCCGGCTTCGAGATGCACCATCCAGAACGCCGATGCGAAGTAGAGCAACGCGGGAATGACCGCGGCGCGCACGACCACCATATAATCGACACCGAGCGTCTCAGCCATGATGAAGGCGACCGCGCCCATCACCGGCGGCATGATCTGGCCGCCCATCGACGCCGTGGCCTCGACACCGGCGGCGAACGCGCGGCGATAGCCGAAGCGGATCATCAGCGGAATAGTGAACTGGCCGACGGTGACGACGTTGGCGACACCGGAGCCGGAGATGGTGCCCATCATGCCGGAGGCCACCACCGCCACCTTGGCGGGGCCGCCACGAGTGCCACCGAAGATACCGAGCGAAACGTCGGTGAAGAGCTGGATCATGCCGGCGCGCTCGAGGAACGACCCGAACATGATGAAGAGGAAGATGTACGTCGCCGAGACGTAGATCGGCACACCATAAAAGCCTTCGGTGCCGTACGACAGATGCGTGACGATTTGATCGAAGCCGTAACCGCGATGGTTGAGCGGCGACGGCAGATACTGTCCGAACGCCCAGTAGACGATGCAGGCGCCGCACATCCACGGCAGCGCCGCACCCATCAGCCGCCGCGTCCCCTCGAAGATCAGCACGATCAGCAGCGTGCCGACGACGAGATCCATCGTGGTGGGATCGCCGTCGCGCGCGATCAGATCGGCATAGAAGATCCACTGATAGAGGCCGCAGAGAAATCCGGCGCTGCCGATCAGCCAGGCCAGCGCGCGTGCCCTGTCGGTCTTGGCGGTGAAGTTGCCGATCAGGCCGAACGTCATCAGGATGATGAAGCCGACATGGACGCCGCGCACCACCTGACTCGGCAGGATGTTCCACGCGGCAATGGCGATCTGGAACACAGCGAACGCAATGCCGATGACGTAGGCCAGGAGACCCCAGCGACCGGGACCGAAGCCGTCCGGAAAACCGTGCTCGAAATTCCCCAGATCGACCTTGACGGGTTCGGCCGCGATCGCGTCGTCCTGCGTCGGCACTGTTGCTGCTTGCGACATCGTCCTCCACCCTCGCCTTCACAGCGCGTCTTGCGCAAAAATTCTCGTCTGCTTCGCCAGTTGCGTCCGGCTGAGACGTGGATGGCCGGGACAAGCCCGGCCATGACGCAGAAGATCGCCTCGATCAGGCCATTACTTGATGATGCCTTTTTCCTTGAAGTAGCGGATTGCGCCAGGATGCAACGGCACCGGGCTTCCGGTCGCCGCGGCGTCCAGCTTGATGTCCTTGGCGGCGGCATGCGCGGACTGCAGTTCCGGCAATGACTCGAACACCAGCTTTGTCATCTGGTAAGCGACGTCGTCCGAAACATCCGAATTGGTGACGAGGAAGTTGATCACTGCTGCGGTCGGCACATCCTTGTCCTGACCTTTATATGTATTGGCCGGAATGGTCGCCGAAACGAACGGCGGACCGATCTTGTCGACGATCTCCTTCGGCACTGAAACCACACTGATTTCGTTGGAGTTGCTGAGATCCTTCAACGAAGCGACGCCGAGCCCGGCCGACTGCAGAGTGGCCGTGAGCTGACGGTTCTTCATCAGGTCGACGGATTCTGCGAACGGCAGATATTCGACCTTGCCGATGTCCTTGTACGTCATGCCCGCCGCCTTGAGGATGGCGCGCGAATTGAGTTCGGTACCGGATTTCGGCGCGCCGACCGACAGGCTCTTGCCCCTAAGGTCTGCCAGCGTCTTGATGCCGCTTTCCGCGGTCGCCACGATCTGGATGTAATTGGGATAGATAGCGCCGATGGTACGCAGCTTGGTCAGCTTCTTCTTGAAGCCAGCTTCCTCGTCGCCTTCCCATGCCGCCTTCAGCGAGTCACCGAGGGTGAATGCGATTTCGCCACGGCCCTGCTCCAGCAGGTTGAGGTTTTCGACCGACGCCTTGGTGGCCTGCACCTGGGTCTTGGCGTTGGGAATCTTGTCGCTGAAGATTTTGCCGATGGCGACGCCGAGCGGGTAATACACGCCTGACGTGCCGCCAGTGAGAACGTTGATGAATTGGTCCGCATGCGCGGCGGGTGCCGTGACAAGGGCCGCGGATACTGCAACAGCGGCAAGCAACTTCACCTTCATGAGACAGTCTCTCCCCTCAAATTTCAATTAAGTCCAAAATTGGACGGATACCGCGTGATGGTCAACCCCGTCAGGCAGCGAACCTTCGACCAACACCGCGGCACCCTTCAAGCTGCCGCGACGGCGGGAACCTGCCGCACCACGGGAACCGGCGGTCGTCGTTCCGTTCATTCCCGACATCCGCGGCAATGGAGTGTGATTCGCACGCATATCGTCACGATTGGTATCGCCGAAGCCATATCGCGACAGCGAAACGCGGCGCGCCTTGTGGACAAATCCGACGATCGCTGCGCGCGCTCCGGCATCACGATCTTGGCCATCGCCTTGATGTCTTTACGCTTCCAATGGAGCGCATTTTAACTTGTTTCGATTGTTTAACCTTACGCAAATGCTCGACTTACTGCTGCGATGAATTCCTCAATTGCAACGTCGCGGTAACATTAAGCTCCCCGGCAACAGATTCGGGGACCATCAGACATGCAAAGCCTTGGGGATGTAGCGCGCCCGGCCACCTTCGGCCGGCGGCGACTGACACCACGCGCCTGTGTCGCAGAGCGCAAGCGCCATATTCGAACGTTCCTGGCGGACTCGCTGGAGGAACTTGGCTTCGTGACTTTCGAATGCGCCGATGTCGCGGATCTCAAATCGGCCTTGCCGGCGCAGACACCCGATCTCATTGTCTTAGGCTTGGCCAACGACGGCAGTGACGCTGCCGCGATCCTCGAAATGCTCGCCGCCGAACAGTTCGACGGCAGCATCCTGCCGATCGGCCGGCGCGATTCCCTGCTGGCGACTGCGGTCAGCCAGCTTGCGGCGGAGTTGGGATTATCATTGCTGCCAGTGCTACCGACGCCGTTCGGCGCGGAAAGTCTCCGCAACAGCGTTGCCTTGCTGCTGCCCAGCGAAGCGCCGCCGAGCCCGCCGGTGGACGTTGCCGAGGCCCTGAAAGCCGGCTGGCTCGAGCTCTGGTACCAGCGCAAGATCGATGTCCGAACCTTGATGCCGCGTGGCGCAGAAGCCCTGATCCGCATGCGCCATCCCGCATGGGGCGTCGTGCCACCCGCGTCCTTCATTCCCGACGCCAACGACCGCGGTTTTCGCGGCCTGTCCGACTTCGTCATCGGCCGCGCGCTCGACGACTGGCGTTATTTCGTCGAACAGAATGGCCCGGTCGATATCTCGATCAATTTGCCGATTGCGCTGCTGGAGGATCGGCAGATCGTCCGCGACCTTTGCGCTCAGATGCCGGCACATCCGGCGTTTGGCGGGCTGCTGATCGAATTGAAAAGCACCGAGGTGATCGACAATCTCGATCTGGCGATCGACGTCGCCAAGCAAATCCGCTTTCACAACATTGCCATTTCAATCGACGATCTCGGACCGGAATGGCCGTCATTGATGGGCCGGCGGACGTTCCCGTTCGTCGAATTGAAGGTGGATCGGCAATTCGTCAGCGGTTGCGCCGACGACCGGCTCAAGCAAACCATTTGTCGTGGCATCATCGACCTTGCCGATGGCTACGGTGCGCGCACCGTCGCCGAAGGTATCGAGACCCGCGCGGATTTTCTCGCCGTGCATGAGATGGGGTTCGATTCCGCGCAAGGCTTCCTGTTCGGCAGGGCGATGGCAGCGCGGAAATTCGCCCGCTCTACCCTGACGCGGCCGATCCTCGTGCCCGGCTAGATCATGAAGTCTAGCCGGTGACACCGCCAGCCGTACTTACTCGAACGTCATATCAAGGCACTTGGTGATGTCCGGCCCGAGGCCAGGGCTGATGGTAATGCAGCCGCGAATGCGCTGCGCGGTGTTATCGCTGGCCCAGATCGCGTAGCCACCCTGACCGAAGAACGAATTGGTGTTCGGCGGTTCGGTTTCGGTCGCCTCGAACGAATAGCTGCCATCGTTCTCGAAAATGCGTGGTTTCTTGATGCAACCGCCGTCGGTCTGCACGTTGAGAATTTCCTTGTTGTTGCGGGTAATCGCCAGATTGACCGTGCAACGGAAATACTCCGACGTCCGGCTATTGAAGACATAGGCGTAGGATCGGCAGGTCGCCGTATTGAGCTTGCCGGCGCTTAGCCCGCGCCCGCAGGCAATACGCTGGTTGTTGCCAAGCTTGAAGTCATCGGCGGCCTGTGCCGACACCGTGATCGCTGACGCCAGCAATCCGGCAACAGCAGCAGCCTTGGGCAGGGAATGCATGCGGGTCGTCTCCGTACTGCGTATGCCATTCGCATCGCGGCAAACCGATGCGCAAGATAGCCGCGATGATCGACATGCGAAATGGCAAACTCGACGTGGGCCGCAAGCGTCAATGCATCCGCCGAGCATCGCTATGACCGGTTTGTCGTTCGCGATCTGTTCGTAAGGCGACGCCTTCTCCGCAATGCACCAAGCGGCAATTTGGCTGGATGACAGCAACCCTCGCATGGCTTTTGCTTGCGATTATCGCCGACCTGCCGGATGCTTGGTGTCGTCGCCTCCTTGCTGCGTCAGAAGCGCGGCGACGGACCCGATGACCAAGCCTTTTGCATCACCTGTTCTTTCACATGATCTGCTCGGAGGATTCAGTATGACCGGGTCATTCGTCAAACTGCTGTTTGCCGCCGCCCTCAGTCTTGCCCCCATGACGGCCATGGCGCAAAGCCCGGCGCCGACGGCATGGGTGCTGGCACCCGATGCCGGCTACGGTTACGACGCCCACTTCAAAATGATGCAGTACAAGATGGGCACCAACAACGCCGGCCTGCTGCTCAAGGGTGCCAAGAAAGTGCCGAAAAACACTCTGTTCTTTCTGGGTGCCAACGGCCAGCTCTATATGCGGACCGGTCCGTTCCTCAACAGCGACGGCAGTTTCATGTTTGGACCGGGCTGAAGTGGCCGACGCCAATGGCGGCGGCGATCAGAAGGCCGCGGCCAGTTCTTTCGCACCCGGCAAGGCGCTGTTGCTGTCCATGCGGGCATCGGTGACTGCAAGCAGCTTCGCCACCGTATCGTGCCGGATCGCCACCGGGTTGCGCTCGTAACCATTGCGCTGGAAGAAGTTCGACGTCGGAACGCGTTCGCGCAGGGCCTGCGGCATCGTCACCATGTCGAACCCGGTGCCGTCGCCCGTCAGATTCATCATCTCGAGTTCCGCGGCGGTCAGCGGCCGATCGTAACCTTTTTGCCGCGCGAAAATCACCGAGGTCAGCAGCTTGTGGGTTTGCAGCAGAGGTCCGACGTCGATGTCGAGGACCAGGGCATGCACGGCCCAGCCTTGTGGCGTATCCGCCAGGCGCGCGTGATCGCTCCAGGTATCCGGGACCGACCGGGCGAACGCCACCATGCGCTTCAACACCGCGATCTTGTGCTCCATCGCCTTGCGCGCCGCGCCCGACAGCGATGCCACCTTGTCGTGCAGCGCCTTGAGCAACTGATGCCCCTGCTCGGCCACGAGCTCGACGCTGTTGGTGGTGAGCAACTGATTATAGCCGATGGCCGTCGAGATGGCGCGCGCCCCCGGCCGAGAAGCGCTGAGGCCGGACTGCATGTCGTGCTGGCCATTGCCGCCGGTCTCGAACGCATAAACCCGCACCGCCTGCTCGCGGGTCAGCCCCGCAGCCCGCGCAGCGCGCGCATAGGCGCGCTTGAACTCGAACTCGGTTGTGGGGCGCTGCGGCACGAACTGGAATTCCTGCGCGGCAGCCTTGAGGAAGTCAGCCACGACGGGAATGTATTTGCGTGGCCGCTCCGGCTCTTTCTCGACGGGTTCGGGGTTCACCGGCCGCTTCGGCCCTGCGTAAACCGGCGGTTGCGCCAGAACGTAATCCTCCAGCGTCACCGGCTGGCGGTCGCGTCGCCTGGCATTGCGGGTCCGGCGCTTCTCGGCAATTGCATTCCAGTAGGCACCGGCCTCTTCTTCAAAGGCGGCGCGCGCCTCCTGATAGATCGCCAGCTTGCGCTTGTAGTCAGCGATCGCGGCGGGACTCGCAGCCTGCGCGTGGGCATTGGCGACGGCATCGGGAAGCGGCGCGTTCTGCGCGGCAACGTTGCGCGGCGCTATGGCAAGCAGCGCGAGCAGGGAAAATTGCGCAAGATGGCGAATCGCATGATGGTGCATGCGAGCCTTGTAGCCGATGATCGCAAAAAGCGGAATCCACCCCGCGATCAACGCCAGGCGAACACCGGCTGCTCCAGTTCGGCGACGCGCGTCTGGCGGCCGGCCAGGATCTCGCGGAACTGATAGATCAACGCCGCCGTCGGAGCATGAATGAAGTCGCCCTCGTAGCCGAAGCGGATGACGCTTCGCTCGCTTTCCGGGATCGAAACGAAATTGAACGCGTCGGCGTGCTCGATATCGGTAAGCGCGATGCGATGAACGGAAGCGACTTCATCGGGGTTCGGCGCGATCCGCGAACTATCCGCAGCCCACACCACCACCGGCGTGATGAGATAGCCGGAACGCGTCGGGTAATCGTCGAGCATGCCCAACACGCTCTCGACACCAGGCGTCAGGCCAATTTCCTCCTGCAGTTCGCGGAGCGCGGCATCAACCGGCGTTTCGCCCTGATCGCAGCGGCCGCCCGGTGGGGCCCATTGATTGCTGTGCGCACGCAGCCCGGCGGCACGCAACGTCAACAACAGCGCGGTGCCGTTTCCGTCATCGGCGTCGACCAGCGTGATGGCCACGGCCGCGCGCTTCAATGACGTTAGCGCTCCGTCCGAAGGCGCGCGGACAAACGCCGCGCAACATCCGGCGATCTGCTGCCTGGTAGCCTGGGTGAACGGGCGGATCATCCAATGTGAGTACAACACCGATACGATAAGGCAAGTGGCCACATCCGTTCCGCCATGCAGCCGTAACGCAGCCCATCCGCGTATTCCACGTTGCGTTTGCGGCCATTATGGTGAAACTGTTCCGACCCGCCCCCGGAAGGATCCTGGATGATCGAAGCTGCCGACCGCAGCGTAGCAGACCATGGCTGGACGATCCTCGATAGCAGCGGCTTGATCGGCGGTCCGGCGCCACGCCTGGTTCGCAGTATCGTTGTAAGAGGATGACGCCATGAACTATCATCAGCTCGGCCGCAGCGGCCTGAAGATTTCGCCCTTGTGTCTCGGCACAATGATGTTCGGCGGCCCGACCGACGAACCGACATCGGCGCGGATTATCGACAAGGCGCGCGATGCCGGCGTCAACTTCATCGACACGGCGGATGCCTATTCGAACGGCCAGTCGGAGGAAGTGGTCGGGCGGGCCATCGCCGCTCATCGTTCGCACTGGGTGCTGTCGACCAAGCTGGCCAATCAGATGGGCGACGGCCCCAACCGCGTCGGGCTGTCGCGACGGTGGATGCTGCAAGCCTGCGAGGACAGTCTGCGGCGGCTCGGGACCGATACCATCGATATCTATTACCTGCACAAGGAAGATCACACGACGCCGCTCGACGAAACCGTGCGTGCGATGGGCGAGCTGATCCGTCAGGGCAAGGTGCGTTACTTCGGCGTCTCCAACTATCGCGCCTGGCGTGTCGCCGAGATCTGCAACATTTGCGACCGCCTCGGCATCGACCGTCCGGTAGTCAGCCAGCCCTACTACAACGCGATGAATCGCATGCCCGAGGTCGAGCATTTTCCGGCGTGCAGTTTCTACGGCCTCGGCATCGTGCCTTACAGTCCGCTGGCGCGCGGCGTACTGACCGGCAAATATCAGCCGGATAGCACGCCCGAGAAGGGCACCCGCGCCGGCCGCAACGATACGCGCATGATGCAGACGGAATGGCGACCAGAATCGCTGAAGCTGGCGCAGGACATCCGTCGCCATGCCGAAGCCAAGGGCATTACAGCCGGAGAATTCGCGGTGGCATGGGTGCTCAACAGCAGCTTTGTCAGTAGCATCATCGCCGGTCCGCGCACCGAGGAGCAGTGGGGTGGCTACCTGCGCGCGCTCGACTATCGCTTCACTGCGGACGACGAAGCGCTCATCGACCGTCTCGTCGTCACCGGCCACCCCTCGACGCCGGGCTACAACGATCCGGCCTATCCGATCGAGGGCCGTCGCGCCCGCACTGCCCAGATCAAATAGCGCCAATTGCACGCGTGAGTCATCGAAACGGCCGCCATCGACAATACCGATACGATCCATCGGTATTTTTACTTAAGAACAATTTTAATCTCTGTGCTGCATCAAGTTCCCGACAATCGGAACCCCTGTATGCACATAGATTTGACTACGCTTGTTGGTGTTGAACCGGCTGATGCTGCCTGCCTGCACGCTATGAAGCCGGACATGGAGCGGAAACAGAGCGGCATCATCAATGCCTTTTACGAACGCATTCTCACATTTCCCGCGTTCAAGAAGATGCTCGAGGACACCTGCACCGATAAATCCATCAGCCTCGATCAGCTCGTTGGCCACATCAGCTCCGTTCAATTCGCGCATTGGGGGCGCTTCTTCGACGGAACGCCCGACGAGGAATTTCAAAAGGGTGCCCGCCAGATCGGCATCGTGCACGAGAAATGCCTGCTCACCAACGATCTCTACGTTGCCAGCTCGGCCGTGCTGCTTGAAAAATTTCTGGCGCTCGCCACCGAACACCATTTGGGCGAAGACCCGAGAGCAACGGCACTGAAAACGTCGCTTGGCGCCCTGGTCCGCTTGTTTTTTCTGGATCTGTCGCTCGCAATATCGGCTTACGATCATGCCGCGGCCCGCACATCTTTCAGACAGGCTTCCGAACCATTGCTGAAAGCGTTCGAAGGCGAAATGACACAAGACCTCGAGTCCATGTCGAGCGCAGCCAAGGAGCTCGACGGAACGATCAGAAGCGTCGTCGATCTCAATCGCGGCAACATGCAGCGCTGTCAGGAGACGGTCTTGAGCATCGAAACGCTCGCCGGAAATCTCGACGAACTGGGACGGATCACCGAGCATATCGAGAATTTCGTCAAGGTCATCACCGACGTCTCACGAAAAACCAAGCTGCTTGCGCTCAACGCGGCCATCGAGGCCGCCCGTAGCGGCGAGTTCGGACGCGGCTTCAATGTCGTCGCCAGCGAGGTCAAGGCATTGGCCAATGAGGCCGAGGAAGCCACCCGCCGAGTGACCATCCAGGCCGGCGAGATTCACGCCGCGATCAGGGCGGCGCTGACGCAGATCGAAGGGTCGCAGAAACTGGTCCAGGCGATCGATCAGGGCGTCGCAACCGAAAGCCGGGCAATTGCGCAGCAAAGTGCGGCCGTGGACGAAATTTCGAGCAATCTCGCCGCCGTGCTCTCCGCCGTTTCCGAAAGCACACGCAGCCTTCGTGAACGATTCAAGACGTTGAGCGTCGCATAGTGCATAGTGCTGAAGCAACGAGAGCCGGAGCGCAACGGAGTCGGTGACGACGTCCCGCCGCATTCATGCTCCAGCATAAAGGGCATCAGCGCGGAGACCGAGGTGGCGGAAACCAGCATTATCCTGCATCACTATCCCCGCTCGCCCTTTGCCGAAAAAATTCGCATCGCTTTCGGCATCAAGGGGGCCCATTGGGGTGCGGTGGAACAGCCTCGCATGGCTCCGAAACCGGACCTAACGGCGCTGACCGGCGGCTATCGCCGCATTCCGGTGCTGCAAATCGGCGCTGATATCTACTGTGACACGCGCTGCATTCTGCGCGAGCTTGAACGGCGCATCCCTGCTCCGTCATTACATCCAGCCGCTGCTCGCGGCATTGCCGAAATCATCGCCGCCTGGGCCGACCGCCACCTGTTCGCCTGCGCGCTGGGGCTGGTATTCGGCCTGCACGGTGATCGCTTCCCGCCAGAACTCCATGCCGACCGCGCACGTTTCACCGCCGGAAAGTTCGACGGCTGGGACAGCGCCAAGATGAAGCCGCGGATTCCAGAATTGCGAATCCAGCTCCGCCAATATCTGACATGGCTGGAACAGGGGCTGCACGATGGTCGCGTGTTCCTGCTTGGCGACGCCGCGTCGCTTGCCGATCTCGCGGTCTATCATCCGCTCTGGTACGCGCGAAACAATCTCGGCGACGACGCCGGCCTGCAGGATTTCCGGCGGCTGACCGCCTGGCTGAGACGGATCGAGGCCATCGGTCATGGCACCATGGAGAGCCGCTCCCCGGCGCAAGCGCACGCGATTGCACGCGAAGCCACGCCCGCGCCGGCGCGATATTGTCCGGACGCGAACGATACCTATGAACAAGGCGCTCGCCTGCGCATCATTCCGACCGATTGGGGATTCGATGCGGTCGAAGGCGAGCTTGCCGGCATTGACCGCGACACCATCGCGCTACGGCGGGACGACGCTGCGCTTGGCAGCATCGTCGTCCACTTCCCGCGCGACGGCTTTTCCGTCACGCGAGCGGAATGACGGCCACGCCTGAGCGTCCTTGGAAGATCGCGATCAGGCGACCTTCTGTCCGGCCTCGATGGCGCCGTCGAGAAATCCGGTGAGCCGCTTGCGGATAATCCGTTCGGCGTCCGCCATGATGCGGTCGATCAATTCCTTCACCGTCGGAATATCGTGGATCAGGCCCGCGACCATGCCGCAGCTCCACGCTCCGGCATCCATGTCACCCTCAATCATGACCTTGGGATAGATGCCCGCGACCTGATCGTGGATATCGGCGATCTTGAGGTCCTTGCCCTTTACGCGCTCGATCTCCAGCAGCCGCTCGACAGCCGGATTGTCGAGCACACGTTCGGTATTGCGCAAGGCGCGCATGATCAAACGGGTGTCGAGTTCGGACGCCGCGACGAGCGCCTTCTTGACGTTGTCGTGGATCGGCGCCTCTTTCGTCGCCATGAAGCGCGTGCCCATGTTCATGCCGGAGGCACCCATCGCCAGCGCTGCCACCAGGCTCCGCGCATCTGCCATACCGCCGGAGGCGACGAAGGGGATCTTCAATTCTTCCGCCGCACGCGGCAGCAGGATCATGTTCGGCACATCGTCTTCGCCGGGATGGCCACCGCATTCGAACCCATCAACGCTGACCGCATCGCAGCCGATCCGCTCGGCTTTCAGCGAATGCCGCACCGAGGTGCACTTGTGGATCACCTTGATGCCGGCGGCTTTCAGCGCCGGCATATATTGCTCGGGGCTGCGCCCGGCGGTCTCCACCGCCTTGACACCGCCTTCGACGATGGCAGCAATGTATTCCGGATAGGGCGGCGCAGCGAAGGTCGGCAGAAACGTCAGGTTGACGCCAAACGGCTGGTCGGTCATGTCGCGGCAGCGGGCGATTTCCTTGGCCAGCAGTTCCGGTGTCCGCTGCGTCAACCCAGTGATGATGCCGAGGCCACCGGCATTGGAGACTGCCGACGCCAGTTCGGCAAAGCCGACGTAATGCATGCCGCCCTGAATGATGGGGTGACGAATGCCGAACAATTCAGTGATCGCTGTCTTCACGCAAACCTCCCGGATACCGTCGCTGGACGAGTTGTTCGCTGCCAACTTGGCATGCCGACCGGGGCGCGGACAACTGTTCGCCTGCCTTCGCAAGTTACGCTTCGCCTAAACAATAAGCGATCGAGCCCGAATATAGACAATCAAGCTGCTCATGAAATGAGCGGCGGAAAATGGACGTGCGCCACCCCGCCACTGATTTTTTGAATGAGATGAGAAGTTTAGCCGGATTTTCGGGAGTGGCATAGTTCTTGCGATCTCTTTGAGGCAGCCGCGCAGCCAGCCGGCTTACCGCGTTTTCCGCCTGCGTCAGGGAGATAATGTCAATGATCCGCTCTTCAGGAACGATATCGGCCGCACCACTCAGTCGCCGCAAGTGGCTCGCCGCCGCGACAGGTCTGCTACTAGGTCTCTCCGCTTTCGGTTCTGCCAAGGCAGCCGATGACACCATCAAGGTCGGCATTCTGCATTCGCTCTCCGGCACGATGGCCATCAGCGAAACGACGCTGAAGGACGTCATGCTGATGCTGATCGACGAGCAGAACAAGAATGGCGGCGTGCTCGGCAAGAAACTCGAGGCCGTCGTTGTCGATCCGGCCTCCAACTGGCCGCTGTTTGCTGAAAAAGCTCGCGAACTCATCACCAAGGACAAGGTCAGCGTCGTGTTCGGTTGCTGGACATCCGTCTCACGAAAATCCGTGCTACCAGTATTCAAGGAACTGAATTCGATCCTGTTCTATCCGGTGCAGTACGAAGGTGAAGAGAGCGAGCGCAACGTCTTCTACACCGGCGCCGCACCGAACCAGCAGGCCATTCCTGCGGTCGACTATCTCATGAAGGAAGAGAAGGTCAAACGCTGGGTGTTGGCGGGCACCGACTACGTCTATCCGCGCACCACCAACAAGATTCTCGAAGCCTATCTGAAGTCCAAAGGCGTATCCGCGGACGACATCATGATCAACTACACGCCATTCGGTCATAGCGACTGGCAGACCATCGTCTCGGACATCAAGAAGTTCGGCTCAGCCGGCAAGAAGACCGCGGTGGTTTCGACGATCAATGGCGACGCCAACGTGCCGTTCTACAAGGAGTTGGGCAATCAGGGATTGAAAGCGACCGATATTCCGGTGGTGGCGTTCTCGGTCGGCGAAGAAGAGCTTGCCGGCATCGATACCAAGCCACTGGTCGGCCACCTCGCTGCGTGGAACTACTTCGAGTCGGTCAAGACGCCGGCGAACACCGCGTTCATCAACGAATGGCACAGCTTCACCAAGAATCCCAAGCGCACCACCAACGACCCGATGGAAGCGCACTACATCGGCTTCAAGATGTGGGTGAAGGCTGTCGAGAAGGCCAAGTCGTTCGATCCCGACAAGGTCATCGACGCGCTGCCCGGCATCAAGCAGGCCAACTTGACCGGTGGCATGTCCGAGATGCTGCCCAATCATCACATCACCAAGCCGGTGCTAATCGGTGAAATCCAGAGCGATGGCCAGTTCAACGTGGTGTCTCCTGACGACCCGACCAAGGCAAAGCTGGTGCCGGGTGACGCCTGGTCCGACTATCTCGAGGGCTCCAAGGATCTCGAAGCGGATTGGGTCGGCCTGAAGTGCGGCAACTACAACAAGGTAACCAAGAAGTGCGGCGGTCAGGCCTCCTGATGCCCGTGACATGACATGGAAGGCGGCGGCGAACGCCGCCTTCCGCTTCTTCCGCCGAGGTATCGCCGTGCCGTTCAATTCCACGATCCGTCGTTGTATCGCCCGTTTGCTGAAGCAAGCATCTGCCATCGCTGCGCTTGCCATCGTCGCGTGCACGACAATTCACGCACAGGCGACGTCCTTCGACGATGCCGTGGCGCTGTTCGCGGCGCGCTCCTTCGCCGATTCCGAACAAGCCGTTGGCCAGCTTCAGATCAGCGGCAATCCGCAGGCCTATTCCATCATCAGCGCTCTGCGCGATGGCCGACTCTATGCCGATGACGATACCAAGAAGGTTTTCATCAAGGCCGCCGACGGCAAGATCACCGATGCCGCGACAGGTCAGCCCGTTGCGACTATGCCTGATGTGGCCGGTGTCGTGCGGCTGAACAATCGGCTGCGCCGGACTGTCGAAGCTGCGCTGGGTAACCTGACCTTGCTGTCGCCAGATGTGACGACACGCCTGCAGGCCGCGCAGTCGGTGTTCAAGAACCATGACTCCGCCGCGCTGCCGTTGGTCGATGCCGCGCTCAAGACAGAAACCAACGAGACGGTGAAACGCGCGCTGGCCGTCGCCCGTGCAGCAATCGTGCTGTTCAAGTCGGACGCCAGCGAAGCGGAAAAGCTCGATGCTGTCGCCGCCGTCAAGGCACGCGGCGATCAGGAGGCGCTGGCGCTGCTGTCGAGCCTGCCCGGCGATCTGTCGCCCGCAGTGGCGCGCGGCGCGACGAGCGCCATGGCTTCGATCAAGAGCAATCTCGCGCTGTGGTCGACGGTGCAGGACGCCTGGTACGGCATCTCGCTCGGCTCGGTGCTGCTGCTGGCTGCCATCGGCCTCGCCATCACCTTCGGCGTAATGGGCGTCATCAATATGGCGCACGGCGAAATGGTGATGCTGGGTGCTTACACCACCTTCGTCGTTCAGGATGCCATCCGCACCTACCAGCCGGCGATGTTCAACTACTCGCTGCTGATCGCGGTGCCGCTGGCGTTCCTCGTCGCCGGCATCATTGGCGTTCTGGTCGAACGTACTATCATTCGCTTCCTTTACGGTCGGCCGCTGGAAACCCTGCTGGCGACGTGGGGGCTTTCGCTGGTGTTGCAGCAAGCAGTGCGAACGATTTTCGGCCCGAACAACCGCGAAGTCGGCAACCCCTCCTGGATGAGCGGTGCATTCGAATTGGGCCAGATCACCATCACTTACAACCGTCTGTGGATCCTGTGCTTCTCGCTCGCCGCATTCACCATCCTGCTCGCCATGCTGCGCTATACCCGCCTTGGCCTCGAAATGCGCGCCGTGACGCAGAACCGCCGCATGGCCGCGTCGATGGGCATTGCGACCTCGCGCGTCGATGCGCTGACGTTCGGATTGGGTTCGGGGATTGCCGGGATCGCCGGCGTGGCACTATCTCAGATCGATAACGTCAGCCCCAACCTCGGGCAGAGCTACATCATCGATTCATTCATGGTTGTAGTGTTCGGCGGCGTCGGAAATCTGTGGGGCACGCTGGTCGGCGCCTTCACACTCGGCATTGCCAACAAATTCCTCGAACCCGTCGCGGGCGCCGTGCTCGGCAAGATCGCCATTCTGGTCCTCATCATCCTGTTTATTCAGAAGCGCCCGCGCGGCCTGTTCGCGCTCAAGGGGCGCGCGGTGGATGCATGATGCGGCACACTTTGACTCGCTCGCTCGACCGCAGCGCGACAACCTTCCTGCTCATTGTCGCCGGTGCCGGCATCCTGTTGCCGCTCTCGAATCTGCTGTTGCCGGCGTCCTCGCCCCTGCACGTTCCCACCTACGTCATGACGCTGTTCGGCAAATACGTTTGCTACGCGGTGCTGGCGCTGTCGATCGATCTCATCTGGGGCTATTGCGGCATCCTTTCGCTGGGCCACGGCGCATTCTTCGCGCTCGGCGGCTACGCCATGGGCATGTACCTGATGCGGCAGATCGGGCCACGCGGTGTCTACGCCGATCCGGTCCTGCCGGATTTCATGGTGTTTCTGAATTGGAAGACACTGCCGTGGTACTGGTACGGCTTCGATATGTTCTGGTTCGCCATCTTGATGGTGGTGCTTGTGCCAAGCCTACTGGCCTTCTGCTTTGGCTGGCTGGCGTTCCGCTCGCGTGTCACCGGCGTCTACTTCTCGATCATCACGCAGGCCATGACCTATGCGCTGCTACTGGCTTTCTTCCGTAACGACTTCGGCTTCGGCGGCAACAACGGCCTGACGGATTTCAAGGATCTGCTCGGCTTCAACGTGCAGGCATCAGGTACGCGCGCCGCGCTGTTCGCGACGAGTTGCCTGCTGCTGGCCCTCAGCTTCCTGATGTGTCGTGCGGTGGTTCGCTCGAAGCTCGGCAAAATATTGATCGCCATTCGCGACGCAGAATCCCGCACCCGATTTCTCGGCTACCGTGTCGAATCCTACAAGCTGTTCGTATTCACGCTGTCCGCCTGCATCGCGGGTCTCGCCGGCGCGCTGTATGTGCCGCAGGTCGGCATCATCAATCCGAGTGAATTCGCGCCGGGCAACTCAATCGAAGCCGTGATCTGGGTCGCCGTGGGCGGCCGCGGCACGCTGGTGGGCGCCGCACTCGGTGCCGTCGTCGTCAACTACGCCAAGACGCTGTTCACATCGGGCGCGCTCGCACCCTACTGGCTATTCATGCTCGGCGCCCTGTTCATTTTGGTGACGCTGCTGTTGCCGAAAGGCCTTGTCGGCACCTGGTACGCCTGGCGCGAGGGAAGACAGCGAGCGGCGCTATCGCTCGACGCTGACAGCGCGGCTTTCGAAGATAGCGGCGTCAAGCCACACATGGCGGAGTGACTCCATGAGCAGCGCGATCGATCCCCGTGCGACATCGGCCATGCTCTATCTCGACGGTGTGCACGTCACGTTCGACGGCTTTCACGCCATCAACAACCTGTCGCTGACTATCGCGCCCGGCGAGATGCGCGCCATCATCGGTCCCAACGGTGCCGGCAAGACCACCATGATGGACATCATCACCGGCAAGACCAAGCCGGATGAGGGCGACGTGCTGTTCGACGGCATTACCGATTTGACTCGTCTGGACGAAACGCAAATCGCCGAACTGGGCATCGGCCGCAAATTCCAGAAGCCCACCGTATTCGAAAGCCAGACCGTCGAGGACAATCTGTTGCTGGCCTTGAATGCCGATCATCGCGTCCGGTCGACCTTGTTCTGGCAGCGATCGAAAGCCGACGACGCTGCGATCGATTGCGTACTCGACACCATTCGTCTCGACAATGCGCGCCGCCAACTGGCCGGCAGCCTGTCGCACGGTCAGAAGCAATGGCTCGAAATCGGTATGCTGCTAGCGCAAGATCCCAAATTGCTGCTGGTCGACGAACCCGTCGCCGGCATGACCGATATCGAAACACACCAGACCGCCGAACTGCTTAAGGAAATCAACCGCGACAAAACCGTCGTCGTGGTCGAGCACGACATGACGTTCGTGCGTGAACTCGGCGTCAAGGTCACCTGTCTGCACGAGGGATCGGTTTTGGCCGAAGGCAGCATCGATCAAGTTTCTGCCAACGACCGGGTCATCGAAGTCTATCTGGGTCGCTGAACCATGCTTGAGGTCAAGGATATCAACCTCTATTACGGCGCCGCGCAGGCGCTCCGCACTGTTTCGCTTGCGGCGACCGCCGGTAAGGTCACTTGCGTACTGGGCCGCAATGGGGTCGGCAAAACCAGCCTGCTGCGTGCATTGGTCGGTCAGCAGCAAATCGCCAGCGGTGCCATCCAGTTCGACGGTGCCGATATCACATCGTTCAAGCCATATGAGCGGGCGCGACGCGGCATTTCGCTGGTGCCGCAGGGTCGCGAGATTTTCCCGTTGCTGACAGTCGGCGAAAATCTCAAGACCGGATATGCACCGCTGAAACGGCGCGACCGCAGTATTCCCGACGATGTCTTCTCACTGTTTCCGGTGCTGCAATCGATGCTGGATCGGCGCGGCGGCGATCTCTCCGGCGGCCAGCAGCAGCAACTCGCCATTGGCCGCGCGCTGGTGATGCGGCCGAAACTCTTGCTACTGGACGAACCCACCGAAGGCATCCAACCATCGATCATCAAGGATATCGGCCGCGCCATCAGCTATCTGCGTAGTCTTGGCAACATCGCTATCGTTCTTGTCGAGCAGTATCTCGATTTCGCCTGCGAACTCGGCGACGACTTCATCGTGATGGATCGTGGTGCAGTGAAGTATCGCTGCAACCGGGCAACGCTCGATCCTGCCGAGATTGGGCGACAAATGGCGCTTTGACTGTGCGGCAACAAGCGCGGCACCTCCCGTGCGTGCATAGAGAATTCGCAAATCGCCTAATTCATATGCAGAACATGCCAGCCGCGCATTTCGCACGCTGCGCAAGGGTTGAGCAGCGGTTGGCAATGGCCTCCTATTCCCCTGATTCATCGGGAGAACACTGCGCGCATCCATAGAAGAGCGATTGGTACGAACTTTGCTGAAGGGATCTGGTCATGATCGCAATCGTTCAGACGATTCGCGTCATGGCCCGCCGATTCATCGCAGAGGTCGTGCCCGATGCCTAAGTTCAAGACTGTTCTGGTTGCCAATCGCGGAGAAATCGCCGCTCGCATCATCCGCACCCTCCGATCGATGGGCATCCGCAGCATTGCCATCCATTCCGATCCTGATCGCGGCAGCCCCCATGTGACGCTTGCCGATGCAGCGATCCATCTGCCGGGCAATAGCGCAGCCGAAACCTATTTGCGTGGCGATATCATCATCGCCGCAGCCAGGCAGCACGGTGTCGACGCCATCATTCCAGGCTACGGATTTCTGGCCGAGAACGCCGACTTTGCCGAACAGTGCGAAGCCTCCGGTATCAACTTCATCGGTCCGACACCCGATCAGATTCGCCGGTTTGGATTGAAGCATGCGTCGCGCGAGATCGCCGCGCGTGTCGGCGTGCCGCTCGTTCCGGGAACAGGATTGCTTGCGAGCCTGGACGAAGCGCTGACGGCCGCCAACCGGCTCGGCTATCCGGTGATGCTGAAATCGACGGCGGGCGGCGGCGGCATTGGCCTGACTCGTTGCGCCGATGCGACGACGCTTACCGCCGCCTTTGATTCAGTGCAGCGCCTGGCACTGAATTTCTTCAACGAACCCGGGGTCTTTCTCGAACGCTGCATCGACGACGCGCGTCACATCGAGGTGCAGATTTTCGGCGATGGCCGCGGCAAGGTGGTGGCCCTCGGCGAGCGCGACTGCTCGCTGCAGCGACGCAACCAGAAAGTCGTCGAGGAAACACCAGCGCCCAATTTTCCCGCGGCCACGCGGGCGCGCATGCTGGCCGCAGCGGAAGCGCTCGGCACCGCCGTTGACTACCGCTCGGCAGGCACGGTCGAATTCATCTATGACCACGCCCGCGACGAATTCTATTTCCTCGAGGTCAATACGCGCTTGCAGGTCGAACATCCGGTAACCGAAAGCGTGCTCGGCATCGATCTCGTCGCGTGGATGGTGCAGACCGCGGCCGGCAATCCGCCCAATCTGACCGAACTGCCGCCCCCCAGCGGCGCGTCGATCGAAGTGCGGCTCTATGCCGAAGACCCCATCCACGATTTCCAGCCGTCGCCCGGTGTCCTGACCGATGTCGCCTTCCCCGACAACGTTCGCATCGATGGCTGGGTTGCCACCGGCACGGACGTTTCGGCCTACTACGATCCAATGCTGGCCAAGCTGATCGTCCACGGCGCCGATCGTGCTGACGCCATAAACAGGATGAAACGCGCACTTTCAGAAACGCGATTGGCCGGCATCGCAACCAATCTCGACTATCTCCGGCAAATCATCGATTCACCGATGTTTGCAGCAGGCGACGTCTCGACCCGCGCATTGTCACGGCTGTCGTATCGTCCGCGGGCCATCGAAGTGCTGGCACCCGGCGCGTTCACTACGGTACAGGATTATCCAGGGCGTGTGGGCCACTGGGATGTCGGCGTGCCACCGTCTGGTCCGATGGACGATTACGCCTTCCGTCTCGGCAATCGCATTGTCGGCAATGATGCTTCAGCCGCGGCACTCGAATGCACGCTTGCCGGGCCGACGCTGAAATTCCACTGCGATTCGGTGATCGCGTTGACGGGAGCCCGCGCTGAAGCCACACTGGACGGCATAGAAGTGAAGTGGTGGGAGCCGGTTTCGGTGCTCGCCGGCCAGACACTGAGCATCGGCCGCGCCACATCGGGTTGCCGGACCTATCTCGCCGTGCAAGGCGGCATCGACGTACCGCTTTACCTCGGCAGCCGGGCGACATTCGTACTCGGCCAGTTCGGCGGGCACGCCGGGCGCACGTTACGCGTCAACGATATGCTTCCCCTCGCCTCATCTACGACCACCAGCGCCAACGCTGGCGCCGCACCGGCATCGCTTATCCCTGCCTACACCTCTGACTGGGAAGTCGGCGTGCTTTACGGACCGCACGGTGCGCCGGATTTCTTCACGGGGGACGCCATCGAGACCTTCTTCAGTACCGCATGGGAGGTGCACTACAATTCCAATCGCCTCGGCATTCGTCTAATCGGGCCCAAGCCGACCTGGACCCGAAGCGACGGCGGCGAGGCCGGATTGCATCCATCGAACATTCATGACTGCGAATACGCCATCGGCTCGATCAACTTCACCGGTGACATGCCGGTGATCCTGACCCGCGACGGACCAAGCCTCGGCGGCTTCGTCTGTCCGGTCACCATCGCGAAAGCGGAACTGTGGAAAGTCGGCCAGGCCAAACCCGGTGACCGCATTCGCTTCAGGCTGATGTCCTTCGACGAAGCGCTGACACTGGAGAAAGCGCAGGATCGCGCCGTCGCCGCGCTGAGGCCGATCGAACCGCCACCCGTTGAAGCACCGCTGCTTGGGCTCGCCGCTGCAGCCTCGGCGGTACTCGCGACGCTGCCGGCCAAGGGCGACCGCCCGACGGTAACGTATCGGCAGGCCGGCGACCATTACATCCTGCTTGAATACGGCCCCAACGAGCTCGATCTTCGCTACCGTTTCCGCGTCCACGCCTTGATGGAGGAACTCAAGGCCAGCCGGATCGATGGCATCCTCGAACTGTCGCCGGGTGTCCGCTCATTGCAGATCAACTACGATGGTCGCGTGTTGCATCAGAAGGAGCTGCTCCAAATCCTGCTTGCAGCCGAAGACCGCCTGCCGCCGGTCGAGACCATGAAACTGACGACGCGCGTCGTACACCTCCCGATGACGTTCGAGGATTCCGCTACCCTCGATGCAGTCAAACGTTATCGCGAAACCGTCCGCGACGAAGCCCCGTGGCTGCCGAACAACGTCGACTTCATCCAGCGCATCAACGGGCTCGCCAGCCGCGACGAAGTGCGCGACATCATCTTCAAGACCAGTTACATGGTGCTTGGACTCGGCGACGTTTATCTCGGCGCACCGTGCGCCGTGCCGGTCGATCCGCGGCACCGTTTGCTGACATCGAAATACAATCCGGCGCGCACCTTCACCGCCGAAGGTACCGTCGGCATCGGCGGCGTCTACATGTGCATCTATGGCATGGACAGCCCCGGTGGCTACCAGCTCGTCGGACGCACGCTGCCGATCTGGAACAAGTTTGTGCAGAATCCCGTCTTCGCACCGGGCGAACCGTGGCTATTGCGCTTTTTCGATCAGGTCCGTTTCTATCCGGTCGACGAAGATGAACTCGCTCGCCTGCGGGAGGATTTCCGCCAGGGTCATGCCAGCATCCGCATCGAGGAAGAAGTCTTCGACCTCGGCGCTTACCACGCATTCCTCGAGCGTGAGGCCGATTCTATCGCTGCATTCAAAGAGCGCCAGCAGGTGGCATTCCGCGACGAGGTGTCGCGATGGCAGATCGACGGCCCGACAACCTCCGACACCGAAGTGGACGTTATCATCGAAGACGACGGTGTCGACGGGCACCTGGTATCGTCGGACATCCATGGCAATGTCTGGAAGATTCTCGTTGAAGAAGGCCAAGCCATTGAAGCCGGTATGCCGATCGTCATCCTCGAAGCCATGAAAACCGAACTGAGCATCATCGCACCACTATCCGGCGTCGTGCGAACGCTCTATTGCCGCCCGGGCCGCCAGGTCACGACCGGCGATCGGCTATTGCTCATCGAACCCGCTTGATACGATTTCCAGGACTGCCAATGCTGCAGGACTTTCCAACGATTGGCGATCTGCATGCCGCATACGCCGCAGGCCAACAGCCCGCCGAGGTGATCAGCGACATCTATCGGCGCGTGGCTGCCGTCAACGATCCCGGCATTTTCATCACATTGCTTCCGGAAACCACCGCGCTCGCTGCAGCGGCACAACTTCCAGCGTTCGACCCGGGCACGAAGCCGCTGTGGGGCATTCCCTTCGCGGTCAAGGACAACATCGACGTTGCCGGTGTTCTAACAACCGCCGCTTGCCCGGCCTTCGCCTATACGCCCGGCGAAACTGCGTTCGCGGTCCAGCGGCTTCTCGATGCCGGCGCCATCCTGATCGGCAAGACCAACCTCGATCAATTCGCGACCGGTCTGGTCGGCGTGCGCACGCCCTATCCGGTGCCACGCAACGCTATCGATCCGGCATATGTTCCCGGCGGCTCGAGCAGCGGCTCCGCCATCGCCGTCGCTCATGGTCTGGTGACGTTTGCGCTCGGCACCGACACCGCCGGATCCGGGCGCGTGCCGGCGGCCCTCAACAATATCGTCGGGTTGAAGCCATCGCTCGGCAGTGTGTCGGCGCGCGGGGTCGTTCCGGCGTGTCGAACGCTCGATACCATCTCGGTATTTGCCGGCAGCGTTGCCGACGCCGATGCGGTCTACCGCGTCATGCAGGTCCACGATCCCGACGATAGCTGGTCGCGGCAATTGCCGGTCGCGAAGCCCGCCGCCGTGCCGCCCCATATTCGCCTCGGCGTGCCAGACTGCAAAGGCCGCCGTTTCACCGGCGATGCCCGTTCCGAACAGGCGTTCGATGCAGCGATTGCAGACCTGACCCGTATCCTCGACGACCGTCGCTTCGCCGCCATCGATATGGCCCCATTGTTCGAAGTCGCCGGCCTGCTCTACAGCGGGCCATGGGTCGCCGAGCGCTATCATGCCGTTCGCGAGTTGATCGAGCGCAATCCCGATGCACTGCATCCGACGACACGGCGCATCATCGCCAAGGCAACCTCCTACAGCGCCGTCGATGCGTTCGAGGGACTTTACAGGCTGGCCGATCTTCGCCGCCTGACCCAACCGATCTGGAAGCAAATCGACGTTCTGGTGGTACCGACGTTTCCGCGGCCGCGCACGCTCGCCGACCTCGCGGCCGACCCTATCGGTCCTAACAGTGAACTCGGGACCTACACCAATTTCGTCAATTTACTCGACCTCTGCGCGCTCGCCATCCCAGGCCGCCGCCGTAGCGATGGCCTGCCGTCCGGTCTAACGCTCATCGCGCCGCGCGGGCAGGATGGCCTTCTCGCGGCCATCGGCGCCCGGCTGCATGCGGCTTCCGACGTAACGATCGGTGCGACGTCTATGCCGCTACCGCGCCTGAAAGAAGCAACGATAACGGCGGCTCCGGACGAGATCGAACTGGTCGTCGTCGGAGCCCATTTGTCCGGGATGCCGTTGAACCACGAACTGACTGGACGCGGTGCACGCTTCCTGCGCATCGGCGCCACAACGCCTGACTACAAGCTCTTCGCCCTGGCAGGCGGGCCGCCGTTACGCCCGGGGTTGATGCGCGTCACGCCCGGCGGCGGCAGATCGATTGCAACCGAGGTCTGGGCACTTACACCAGCGGCACTCGGCAGCTTCATGGCGGGGATTCCGGCACCCCTCGGAATCGGCACCACGACACTGACCGACGGCAGTGCCCCAAAAGGCTTCATCGTCGAAGCGGAGGGCGTCGTCGGTGCTCGGGATGTGTCCGAGTATGGCGGCTGGAGGGCCTACATGGCGGGCCTCGGCTAGCATCAGGCCCTCCGCAGGACAGTGACGCACAGAATCTATTGTAAGTCTTGTCGACAGGTGTTCCATTCGATGCCGAGGAGATACTCGGTTGAACGGAATCCGTGCCAGACATCCGATGCCGATCCGGAAAGGCCTGCCAGACAGGCTGGGCGGGGCATGCTTATGCGTAGCTCTCGGCATGCTCGCGCTGCTTGTGGTGCCGCAACTTGCGTTTGCGCAAGACGATGATGCCGACGACACCACGACCAAGGCCAAATCGACTTTGCCAACGACCTATCTGGATTTGCGGACGATCTATACGACCTTGCCTGCCAACACGCTTGCGATCGGCTTCAGCAACCCCGCAATTGCCGCCAACCTCGGAACGCTGTCATCTCCCTCCAGCCGGAGTCTCGCGGTCGATGTCCCTTTTACGGTGGATGTCACCGACGGGGTTTCGTTGTATGGCGGATTCAGCGCCAGCACCGTGAGCACCGACGTCTCCTCATGGACGTCGGTCGCCGTGAGCAGCTGGAATCTCGGATTTCAGGCCGATGTCTATAATCAGAATGGCGGGAGCATTCCCACGATCACGATCCAATCGACGATGACGCGCTCGGTCCCGGAGTTCCCGCTGACAACGACATCGTTCAACACGATCGTCGAAGCGAACTACGCGTTGAACAAAGACGAGACCAAGGGCTTCCTGGCCGGCATCCAATACACCAAGGTTTTGGTCGATAGTCCGCTTGCCACCGTCAATCCCGATATCGTCGGCTATGTCGGCGCCTACTATCAGTGGGACAACAACTGGAAACTCACCGGCCGCGCTGGAATTCAATCGTTCAATGGCGCACGGGTCCTCAATCTGCCACCATTTGAAGCTTTCACGCAGCCTATCCTGCGATTTGACCTCGATCAAATGGACGATAACGACAATCGTCTGTTCGGCGTCACGGCTCAGATCGCGTGGACGCCCAAACCGTCGTATCAGTTGATCCTCAGAACGCCGCTGTATTTCATTCGCCCATGAGCGGACGTCATCCGTAGCGACACCAGCACAACCTTATCGGTCTCGCATGGCGTCTGTCCGCTCCCGAAGCGACCGCTCGACTTTTCCCGCACCATTCAGTCCGATCTCGGCCAATCCGTCCTTGCGCTTCGCCAGCCACCAGCCCGCGGACACATCCCACGATTCGAAATTGGGATCGATGCCAAATTCTTGCGCCGCATGATGCGCCCAGAACGGGTCATAAAGCGCCTGCCGGCCAATCGCGACGAAATCCGCGTGCTGCTCGTTGAGCACCTGTTCCGCTTGACGCCCGTCGAGGATCAATCCAACCGCGACCGTCGCGATACCGGCCTCCCGTTTGATCTGCGATGCGTAGGTCACCTGATAGCCAGGATACCGCTTGGCGTTTTCGAGCGCCGTCGACTGGCGAAGGCCACCTGATGAGCAATCGATGATGTCGACACCGCAGCGCTTGAGTTCGCGCGCGAGATTGACCGAATCCTCGATCTTCCAGCCTTCAGGGTGGCCATCGACGCTCGATAATCGGAAGATCAACGGCTTGTGTTGCGGCCAGTGCGAGCGGACCGCCTCCGCAACCTTCAACGCAAACCGAATCCTGCCGGCAAAATCGCCGCCATATTCGTCGTTGCGTGTATTGATCACCGGCGAGAGAAAACTGGCGATCAGATAGCCATGACCGGCGTGCACTTCGATGATGTCAAAGCCGGCGGCGTCGGCGCGTGCTGCGGCGTTGGCATAGCTGCGCAATACGTCGTCGATGCCATCCAGCGACAACTGCTCCGGGACGACATGACCCGGCCCCAGAGCCTCGCGCGTCGGACTGACCAGCGGCCACGGCGGCTCGCCGCGCTTGGCATCGGTCTCGTTCAACGGACCAAAACCTTGCCACGGCCGCTGCGACGCACCCTTGCGCCCGGAATGCGCCAGTTGAACTCCCGGCGTAGCGCCCATATTGCGGAGATAATTGCAAACCCGCCGCAGCCCCGGGATATGCTCGTCCGCCCAGATGCCGAGATCGCCATGCGCCACACGGCCGTTGCGTTCGATCGCCGTCGCCTCGGTCATGATGATGCCGAAGCCGCCCAGCGCAAACTTGCCGAGATGAACCAGCAACGAGTCGTCCGCAAAGCCGTCATGCGCGCGATGCTGGTTCATCGGCGACAGCATGATACGATTGCGGATCGTCACGCCTCTGATGGTGATCGGCGTAAACAGCATGGGCCTCACGTTTTGTTCTTTCATTGGTTTTCACCCAGCAAGAGGTGGCGGCAGATCATCACGAGGACTTGCCCTCAAGCCGTTGCTCGCGCCAAGCCAGCGCCTTGGCCATACCCTCTTCGCGGACGACCTTCAGAAATCCGCGTTTCAGATCCGTCCCCTCGCCTTCGATCATGATGTCGATATCGAGCGCGGAACGCAGCGCATCTTTCATGCCCATGATTTCATAGGTGCGGTTGACCGCCATCTTGGTGCGCCGAAGCACCATCGGATCCATGCGCGCCAGCTTGCGGGCGACCGCCATCGCCTCCGGCATCAGTTGCTCCGGCTCGACGATCTTGTTGATGAGACCCCATTCCAGCGCCTGCTTGGCGGAGATGGCATCGTCCCCAGTATAGATGACGCCCTTGGCGATCTTCGGCGTGACGTACCACGGCAATAGCATGGCGACGATGCCGGCACCGAACTTCAGCTCTGGTTCACCGAACACCGCTGATTCCACCGCAACCGCCAGGTCGCACCCCATCATCAATTCAAAGCCGCCAGCCAAAGCCGGACCATTGACCGCCGCGACCGACGGCTTCGACAGATTCCAGAACGACATGATGCCCTTGAAATCGATTTCCAGTAGCGGCACCCAATCCTTCACACCGCTGGGCATGGCGTCCGCCTGATCCTTGAGATCGAACCCGGAACTGAACGCCGAACCTGCCCCCGTCACGACGACACAGCGAACTTCATCGTCATCGGTCAGAACGCGGCAAATATCCTCCAGTTCATGGAGCATCTGCTGGCTGATGGCATTGGCCCGTCGCGGCCGGTTGAACGTGACAACCGCGATGCCCGGCTCCGGCTTCTCGTAACCCAGTGTTTCCCAATTCATTGCAGGCATCCTCTGTTGTTCGAACTAATGAATTAACGGCGTCCGCCGGCAAGGCGGAGTGATTCCGGCTGCTTCCTGAGTCGCAGCATCGCGAGCACACCGAATGCAGGACCCATGGCCAGCACAATAAAAGCATAACGCCAACCGAGCATCTGGATCACAACCGGCATCGCTTGAATGGTGAGAAACGTCAGCAGAAATCCGGCGCAGGTTTGCAACGTCAGCATCGTTCCGATCAGATGCGGCTCGGCGAGTTCTGCCACGGTCGCCGAGAATTGCGCGGAATCCGCGACGATGCTGATGCCCCAGACAATCGCGATGGCCATGACGACGACACTACCGGCGCTCGGCGAGAAGCCAATGACGGTGGCACAACTGCCGCTGATCACCATGGCGGCCGTCGTCACCACGGTCCGGCCGATACGATCCGCCAACAGGCCGGCGATGACGCAGCCGACCGCGCCGCTGGCGATGACGATGAAAGTCAGGATATCGGTGTGGCGCGCCATGGCAGCATCGGTTTGCCCGATCGACCATTTCAAAAACACGCCGATCCAGGCCCACATCGCGTAAAGCTCCCACATGTGACCGAGATAACCGGCATTCGCCAGCAGCATCGGACGACGGCGAAGGGCGCCGAGCGCCTCAGCCGCGCGAAAGCGAGGTGCGATCTGCAGCCGCGGTCCGATCTCGGTCGAGAGGATGGCCAGAGCGCCGACCACAGCGCAGCTCGACGATGCGATGATCGTCGTGTGCCATTCCAGACCTGAAATCGAATTGAACAAATAAGGGAGCGACGAGCCGAGCGTCAAAGCGCCGACGACGGTGCCGATCATCAGGCCGACGCTGCATTCGGTCCATGCAGCCGCCATCTTCATGCCCACCGGATAAACGCCAGCCAAGGCGGCTCCGGTGATGAAACGCAACACAACTGTCGTCGCGCTATCGAAACCGACCAACAACAGCAGCAAATTGGCGATCGCTCCAATCAGCGTCGAAATCGCAAATAGCCGTCGCGGATCCAGACGATCCGCCAGCCCCAGCAACGCACTGCCCAGCGTCCCCGCAACGAAACCCAGTTGAACCGCACCGGTCAACAGCGCGGCCTGCTGACCGGAGAGGTCCCCGGCGGCGACCATTGCCGAAGCAGCGGCCGTCGCCGAGAACCACAGTGTCATTCCGGAGACCTGACAGAAGACGATCAAAGCGATCGACCCGGCTTTGGTCACCATCATGCGATCTCCGGATTGTCGCGCTGCGCGATCAGAGCCCCTTGCAGCCGGTGTTGGCGAGTTCGATCTTGGTCTGCTCCCAGGTCAGCGGCGTCAGCGTTTTCCATGCGACGGTGGCGCCGAACTTCTCCTTGGGAAGCGCCTGCGCTTCGGAAATGTAGGCGCCGAGCATGCCCTGATGGTCCTCCTTACGAATCTTGATCGTGCCGACCACGGTATCGGCCGACGTCGTTTCCAGGGACTTGATGATCGTATCGGTGTTCAACTCGCTGGCCGCATTGAGTGCGGCAAGGGTGAACTGCAGACCCGCATAGGCCTGAATGGCCTGATAGCCCGGCACGATGCCAAACTTGGCATGATAGGCTTTGACCATTTCGGCAATCTTCGGATTGCTGTCTTCCTGTGTCCATGACGTCGTCAGCGCCGCCGCGACCATGCCGACGCCATTCTTGCCAAGCGCCTGCAACATCGAGTCCGGAATGCCGACCGGCGTCATCATCGGGAAATTGATGCCGAAGCCGCGTGCCTGATTGACGAAGGCGGTCAGATCGTCGCCGACCGCCAGTGCAAGATAGACTCCGTCGGCCTTGCTGGCCTGAATTTGCGCAATGGCGCTCGACCAATCCGCAGTGCCGACCGGACGGCCAGCCTCGCCGGCGATCTTGATGCCGGGAATCTTCGCGAACTCAGCCTTATTGCTGATGCCATAGGCGAAGTCGTGATAGATCACGAACCAGTTCTTGTTCAGCAGATCCTTGCGTTCCTGCATCATGATCGCGCTGGCCTTGGCTGACATCGCATCGTTAGGAACCGTTCTGAACAGGAAGCGGCTGCATTGCTCGCCGGTAATGCCGACCGCTTGTGCATTGGTCGTAATGATCGGCACGTTGAGCCGCGCGGATTGCGCGTTGATACCGAGCGTGACCGAGCTCGCGGCACCGCCGATCAGCAACGTAGCTTTGTCTTCTAGGACCAGCTTCTGCGCCTTGCGCAAACCGTTGGCTGGATTGGCCGCCGTATCTTCGATGACCAGACGCACCGGGCGCCCCTTGACGGTGGCACCTTGTGCCGCCAATTCGAAGCCGTTCTTCATGTCGTTCCCCAGCGGCGCGAGCACGCCGGTGGTGGGCACGAAGACGCCGAGCACAACTTCCTGCGCCGCTGCGTATCCGATGCTGAGAGTGCTGACTGCCGCCAGCGCGAGCGTCGAGATCGATAACTTCCGTACAATTCCCATAAGCCTGTTTCCTCCTGTGTGAATGTTATGGACCTTGGGTAGATCGACTCTGCGTTCGCCGCGCACCGCTATTTCAGCGTTCTGCGCTCGACCGCTGGTTTCCGGACGCTGACTTTTGCCGCTTCTGTCACCGCGGCCTGTTGCTCTTCACGCTCCAGCTCGATCAACGCGGACATTGCTGCCGCCTTGATGTCGCTGAGCAGATCGTGCGCGGCTTGCCTCGCCTGTTTGACACTGCCGGCGCGAATACCTTCGACGATGTTGCGCCAATTGTTCGACCATGTGTCGCGATGCGCACGATTTTCGAATACACGCCGGGTCAACGACAGCGTCTGACGTCCAAGCGAAAACAGGATGGTTCGCGCGATGTCGTTGCCGGAGGCCTCGGCCAGATACATGCTGAGCTGATAGACGACGACGATATATTCGCCGACGTCGCCGCTCGCGCTGGCCTTGAACAGCTTGGCCGTCCCCTCGTCGAGGTTGGCCTGAATTTTTATTGAGCCGCGTTCGGCGAGTTCCTCGGCGCAGATCGCCATCAACGCCGAACGTACGGAGAAAATGTCTCTGAGATGCTTCTCGGTGAGCTTGGCGACCGATGCGCCGCGATGCGACAGCATGACGACGAGGCCTTCACGCTCAAGCAATCGCAGCGCCTCGCGCACCGGACCTCGACTGACGCCGAACAGTTCGGCCAGCTTCATCTCATGCAGCCGCTGCCCCGGCGCATAGACGCCGCGGATGATCTGCTCGACCAGCTTTTCCGCGAGTTGCTCCGGCAATGTCTTGATGGCGCTGGTGCGAGCTCCAAACGAGTTGAAGAACGCTCCGGCGAGGTCGGTTCGCGATCCGAACCGCTCGCTTTCCGTCTCGAGTCTTTCTGTCTTATCGTGTTCCACGGGCTTCAGCCTTTCACCAGTCGTGCTTGTGCGCGAACCGCACGCGACGTCGTGGGATAGACGGAAATGCCCTGCTTCATCAACTTGATGCGTTGCGCGCGGACGAAATCGTCCTGATATTTGTCACCTGAGCTGCGTAGCGCCAGCGACATCGGCGCACCGTCCGGCCGGGCGCGCGCAATCGAGGCGCAGATGGCATCCAGCGCCTTCAGGCCCTCGATATCGTTCTCTATGAAATCCAGCACCCAGCCCATCTCGACGAAAACGACGATGCGGTCGATGTTGCCGTCGACCTTGAGCAAGTTGATGATCTCCTCGAAAATGTAGCGCTCGCCATCGCGCAGGCCCCAGACCGGGATATCGATTGGATTGGCGACGCTGGTTCCGGGGATGCCAAAGCGCCGCAAGCCATCGCCCGTGGCCTGCTGCAGTTGCGGGATCTTGAGGCCCACCTGCGCCGCCACGTCCGACGAGGTGACGCTGACGCCGCCACCTGAACCGAACAGTGCAAGCCTGTTGCCCTCACTTCGCCCATGCACCGACAGCGCCAGCAGGGTATCCATCAAGTCGTCCATGCTGCCGACCTGGATGACGCCGGATTGCGCGATACCGGCGTCCCACAGCACGCGATCAGTCGCCAGCGCCGCGGTGTGGCTCGATGCCGCCACCTGACCCTGCTCGGTCATTCCGCCGCGCAGAATGACGACCGGTTTGCGCATCGCTCGCGCGGCGCGGAAGAACAACCCCGGATCGCGCAACGACTCGATATAGAACGCAACGATCTTTGTGTTGGGATCGGCATCTGCATAGAGCAAGAGATCGAGCATATCGAGATCGGCGCAATTGCCACACGACAACGCCCGCGCGACCGGCAGACCCCAGACTTGCGCTCGGCGGACCACATCACCCGCGTAAGTGCCGCTCTGCGAATAGAACGTGATGCCGCCCGGCTCGGTCGGGTTGTAGCGCGGCGCGCCGATGGCCATGCGTGTGCTCGACGAGAACGTGCCGATGCAATTCGGGCCGATCATGCGCATCGAGCCAATGGCCAGTTGTTCCCGCATGGCCTGCTCGAGCCCGGCGCTGTCGCTGGAATACTCGGAGAAGCCGGCGGTCAACACCTGCGCCACCTTCACGCCCTTGTCGCGGCATTGCGCCAGCACATCGGGCACCAGCTTGTTGCCGACGGCGATATAGGCACGGTCAACTTCCGCCGGAATCGATGCCACGGACGGATACGCCTTGAGGCCGCAGATTTCGGTCGCAGTCGGATGTACCGGATAGATTTTGCCGGTGAAACCAAACTCGACAAGGCTTTGAATTAACTGATAGCCGAGCTTGTCTTTCGAGGTGGACGCACCGACGAAGGCAATCGCCTTGGGATCGAAGATGGCATCGAGTCCTGCCAGCCGCGCCTTGCGCCGCGCAATGGCTTGCTGCATGTCCTCGTCGGACCGCAACTCGTTCGATGTCAATTGAGCGGGCTCGCCGGCGACCGCATCGACAGCGACGGCCGTCGCGCCATTGACGATCACCGGATTGATATCGATTTCATCGACCGTCTCACGCATCATCAGCCCGTCGCGACCGCCGACAGCCAAAAGATAGCGCGCCAGCACCTGACGGCCTTCCGCGCCGCCATTGGCGAAGCGGCCGGGGAAAGCTGCATCGATCAGGGCGAACGCCTTACTTTCATCGATCGGTGCCAGCGCCGCTTTCGGCTTGGCGCGCTGCTCGACGCCGGAACCGCCCTGCCCCACCAGCAGGACCGGGCCGTAGTCACGGTCGAGGCGCGCGCCGATGAACACTTCGAGACCGCGGGGCACCATCTCCTCGACGAGTACGCCTTCAATCGCCGCATCGGGATGAGATTTTCGGCAAGCGTCGATGATCGACTGGTAGGCTTCGGCAGCCTGCGCCGCATTGACGGACAGACGAACGCCGCCGGCATCTACCTTGTGCACGATATCCGGCGAAACCACCTTGAGCGCGCAAGGATGACCGAGACGTTGCACGACGTCGGCCGCCATCGCCGCGGATGTCGCCAGCGTCGGATTGGTAGTGGCGATACCATAGCGCGCCAGCAACTTCTTGGATTCGATTTCAGTCTTCATTCCGAGAAACCTTTCATTCTTCTTATTGGAAGCGTGGCGGCCGCTTCTCGAGAAACGCATTCATTCCTTCATCGGCGTCGGCGCTGCTCTGCAGCAGACGCCCCTCGCTCGACTCGAAGCGCCGCGCGGCGTCTTCGCCGTCGCGCATGAAAATGCCGAGACCGGTTTTGATACCGGCCAGGACTGCCGACGAATTGGCAGCCAACGCCCTGGCGACTTCCAGTCCCAATTCCATTGCGCAGCCAGGCTCGGCGATACGATTGACGAAGCCGAATTGCGCAGCTTCGCTGGCAGGCACGCGGCGCGCAGTCGCGAGAATGTCGTAGGCGACACCCAACGGCACCAGCGACGGAAGCCGGCTGATCTGCCCGCCGATCGGCAACAGACCGATCTTTGCTCCCGGCGCGGCGAAATCCGCATGCGGTTCGCAAATCCGCATGTCGCAAGATAGTGCGAGGATGAAGCCGCCGGCATGCGCAGCACCGTTGACCACTGCAATCGTCGGCGTCGTCATTCGCTGCGGCTTGAAGAACGGTTCGTTGAGCTTTTCGTCGGCGGCGTGATCGCGATGCGTCAACAATTCATTGAGATCGTGACCGCTGGAGAAGGCCCGGTCTCCCGCGCCCGTCACTACGACACAACGCACCGAGCGATCGGCTTCCGCCACATCCAGCAACTCACCGAGGCGCGCGGTCATGCCATGGGTGAAGGCATTGCGCTTCGCTTCGTTGTCGATGGTCAGGATCAGGATGCTGCCGTCCCGACGGCTGTGAATGGCGGGCACGGCCTACTCCACTGTCAACATGTTGGCGAGCCGATCCGGCGCGGCGAGCACCTCGTCACGAACGAACGATTGCACGATCTGGCCATTCTCCATGACGTAGAAACGATCGCCGACCGCGAGCGCCAATGGTAGACTTTGCTCGACGAGGACGATACCGATGCCGCGATTGCGCGCGGCGTCGATCGACTGCTTGATGGCGTCGACGTAACTGGGCGCCAGACCTTCGGTCGGCTCGTCGAGCATCATGTAATGCGGATTGGCCAGCATGGCGCGCGCGACGACGAGCATCTGCTGTTCGCCGCCGCTCAGAGTTCCGGCCTTCTGGCTCATGCGTTCACCGAGTCGCGGGAAGATCTCCAGTGCCTCGGCGATGGTGAAGTCCTGGCCGCGCGCGGCCTTGCGTTTGGCGACACGGAGATTCTCGTCCACCGTCAGATTCGGAAATACCTTGCGATCTTCCGGCACCAGCGTGATGCCCATCTGCGAACGGCGATAAGTCGGCCCGCGCAGCTCTTCGCCATTCAGCACGACCTTGCCTTCGAGCCGGTCCACCAGCCCCATGGTGGCGCGAAGCGTCGTCGTCTTGCCCATGCCGTTCAAACCCAGCAGGCAGGCCACCGTGCCCTGACCGACCTCGAAGCTGACGCCGTGAAGGATCTGGCTGGAGCCATAAAAGGCGCAGAGATTGTCGTAAACCAGCGCGCCGCTCATGCCGCAAAACTCCCGTGCAGATAAGCCTTGCGAACAGCTTCGTTGTCGCGAATTTCGGCCGGCGGCGCATCGGCGATCACCTCGCCGTGCTGCATGACGGTGATGCGGTCGGACAGTCGCATCACCATGGCGACGTCGTGCTCAACCACGACGATGGTGACACCGAGCGACGCGCGAAGTTCCGTGATGAGCGCGGCAATGGTCTCGCGGTCGCCCCGCGACATGCCGGCCAGCGGTTCGTCCATGAGGATCAGCTTCGGCTTGAGCGCGAGGCCGATGGCTATATCGAGCGCGCGCTGATAACCGTGCGCGAGCGCTCCGGCCTTGTCCTTGTCGCGTCCGCGCAGCCCGACCTTGCCGAGAACATCCATCGCCTCGGAGACAATCGCCTGCTCGCTCGCAGTGGATTGCCAGATCGACCGGCTGACACCCTCTCGCGAGCGGATGGCAAGGGCGACGTTCTCGACGACAGACAGATTTTTGAAGATGCTGGTGCGCTGGAAGGTACGCGCCAGCCCGACCTTCGCCAGCCGCTCGGGCGACCAGCCAGTGACATCGTTGCCATCGAATACCACGTGGCCTGCCGCCGGTGGAATCGCCCCGGTAATCAAGTTGAATAGCGTCGTCTTGCCGGCGCCGTTGGGGCCGATGATGGAATGAATCGCGCCCGGTGCGATCTTCAGATTGACGCCACTGACGGCTTTAAGTCCGCCGAAGTGCTTCGTGATGTTTGATGTTTCGAGGATCATGACGCCGCTCCCCGCCGCGACGCTCCAAAGCGCGACCAGAGGCTCGACAGCGCACCGAACAAGCCGCCCGGCGCGACGATGACGATGAGCACGAAGAAGCCACCGAAGTAGATCAGCCAGGAATTTGTGATGCTGCTGACGTAGTGCTCAGTGATCGTGAACACCGCCGCGCCAATGACCGGGCCGATAATGGTGCCGACGCCGCCGAGCACCACATACATCAGCACCTTGCCGGACTCGAACCAGTTGAGCAGGTCGGATGAGGCTGCACCATTGAACAAGGCAAACAAACCGCCTGCAAGCGCCGCCAGTGTCGCCGACACCACATAGGAGAGCAGCTTGAGCGACCCGGTATCCAATCCGATGAACCGCGCACGTTCCGTATTTTCGCGGATCGCAAGCCATGCCTTGCCAAGCGGCGAACGGCGAATATGAAACGACGCGAGGATGGCGGCGAGCAGCACGCCATATAGAATCCAGTACCAGACGTCCGGGCGAACCACCGGAATGCCGAATGCCTTCGGCACCGGGATGCCTTGCAGCCCGTCTTCCCCGCCGGTCACACCGGACATCACGAACACCAGCGCAAACATGATCTGGCCCAACGCGAGCGTCAGGATCGCGAAGGTCTTTCCAATCTGCCGGACCAGCACGAAGCCGATGATCGTCGCCAGTACGATGGTCGCAACCAGCGTGAGCGGCAACACGATCAGCATTTCCGGTGTCAGTAATTTGGCGGCGAGGCCTGTGAGATAAGCGCCAAAGCCATACCACGCAGCATGGCCGAACGAGAGCAAGCCGGTGCTGCCCATCAGCAGATCGAGGCTGAGCGCCACGATGGCCGCAATCACTGCCTGCGATGCGAGGATGAGAAGGAACGGCATGCTGCCGGTCCACAGCGGCACACTTGCGCCGAGCGCCGCCACCACCACCAGAGCGTAGGTCGTGGTGCGCACCATATCGCGCGACAAGGTCGCGCTTGCAGCGAGACTGTCGCTCATTCCGTCCTGCCTTCCCCGAAGAATCCTCGCGGCCAATTGATCAGCATGGCCATGACGAGGACGAACAGCAGCATCAGTGCGAGTTGGCCACCGAAGTAACCTTCACCGAAGACCGTGATCAGGCCGACGACATAGGCTGCGACGATGGCACCGCGCAGACTCCCAAGGCCGCCGAGAATGACGGTCATGAATGCGAGGATGAGAATCTTGTCGCCGACCGCCGCATAGGCTGTGAAGATTGGTGCGCCGACGACGCCGGAGACTGCAGCCAACGCGGCACTGACTCCAACCACCGAGTGCATCAGATTTTCACGATCGATGCCGAGGCAGGCGCCCATCTCCGGATCGTCATTGGCGGCGCGAACACGCAGGCCCCAATCCGAATTCTTCAGGAACAACAGCAGCGCGATTGTCAGCAGGATCGCCAGTAGCGACAGAAACACGCGGTACATCGGCAGCTTGATCGCGCCGATATCGACAACGCCTTGCAGCGCTGAAGGTATCGCCAGAATCTGGACGTTGCGGCCGCCGAGTTCGTAGAGCACGCCGGTGATCAGCAACGCGAGGCCGAAGGTGAGGAGAAGGCTGTCGACCATCGGCCGATCGCGGATGCGCGCGAAAACCGCCCAGTCGAGCAAAACGCCAAGCAATCCGACGCCGATCGGAGCGATCAGCAGTGCAGCCCAGAACGGCAGACCAGAATTGGCCAGCCAAATGCCAGCCATCGCGCCGAGACTGAAGAAAGCGCCGTGCGCAAAATTGACGATGCGCCCAACACCGTAGATCAGAGTCAGGCCCAGGCTGAACAACAGCAGCACTGACCCCATCACCAAGCCGTTTAGTGCCAACGACGCCGCAAGCATGCGGTCCCCCCAGCCTTGTTGTGCTTCTTCCCTGGGAACTGAGCTTACGGTCAACTTTCAGATTGTCAACAATCTTACATTCCGGACGTCAATTAGGGTACTCGCGCTGCCAGTTTCGAGGCCCGAGGCCACCCCCGGCAACGAGGGGTGAAGCCGGCCTAAGCAATTCAATTCATTTTCGTTTCGCGAAATCGTCTTGTGTCTCCTGCGATGAGACGACCGCAATGCAAGCTTGTGGGTTGCTTCTCGAGAGGCAGGCCGCAGCCATCGCCATTCAATTGCGATGGCGGGGGACCAGATGAACGATTGCGAACTGACCCCCGCCATCGGAACCAACTTCCTTGCATCGCTTCTCGACGCGGCAGCATTGAATCCGCAAACGCAAGATTCGCATCACAAACTGCCGCATGGTGCGGGAGTCTCGGCTCCTCTCGGATATCGTCGATGCGATCGGCCAATCGCGCACGAAGGGAATAGAATCGACCTAAGAGATAGTCTGCGCGGACGAGATTGCTTCGGTTGCGCCTCAATAGCTTTGCTATTCTGACCACACGATATCGAAGCGATTGAGGCCAATCGACTTGGTCACGAACTTGAGGGATTTACCTGACAAGCTCGTCAACGAACCGGTGGCAAACTTGACCAGTGCTTTGCCCGAACCGGTCAACCCGGCCGGTTTGCCATCCTTCATATCGATCGATGCAGTGCCCTCCTGCATTTGGGTTACAGCAAAACCACCGGCTATCCTGTGAACGCCACCCACCAGGAGAAGTTTGCCTTTTGATCCATCCCATTCACTTACGTTCATTGCGGAGTATACGGCGCCCTTCAGCAGGCCGTCGACACCGACGCAGGAAAATTGATACGACGCCAATCCGTGGCTGGCGCGATCACCTATCGGCTCGGGAGTGGAAGCACCGAGAATGTTGCACTCATAACGTCCGATTACATCTGAATGCGCGACATTTATCGACCCGACAATGCCAAGCATGGCGCAAGCAATCATTAAAATTGCGCGCATGATCATGACCTCACTGCGCTGACACAATGTGGTGCCAAATTAGAATGTGCAGGGAGATGCGGCTTGATCGAATTCAAGACGTGAAATGGTCGATCTCTTCTCCGAAAGCAATCTTCCAGCGAGATAGTGCCGACTGCCACCGCACTAGAACAATTTTGGCTGCCGCTGCCGCTGAATTCGCACATACGTCAACAAATTTGCGAATCCTATCAAGAGCAAAACTCCCCCGACGCTCATCGCGATCCGCATCGCCAAGCCGCCGTCAATTCGCTCCAGCAAGACTTGGCAACCAAACGCCAGAAGCACTCCACCGCAGTACACTTCCAAAGAATTCTCACCGCAAAGGATTGCACCGCGGAGTAAGGTCGACGCACTGCGAATACGAGCCATCGCAATCCGCGACACAATCACCGCCAAGGCGATGAAGTGAAGCAACCGCAGCACATCGAGGTTGGGCTTATCGATCGGATAAATCCATTGCATGGCCGAGTTGGGCAAGAATCTATCTAGCGCCGGAATGTGCCAACTAACTGTAATGATAGTGCTTAGCAACAGATAGATCGCTGCAATAACAGTCACCTCGCGCTTCATTAGTATTCGCGACAGGCGATGCCGTCCCTCTATGACCCACCAGGCTCCAAAAACGACCAGAACCTGCCACGCAAAAGGATTGAAATACCATTGACCACTTGGCCACTGAGGAAGATTCCAACCAAAGATTTGGACCGAAAAGTAGATCGCGAACGAGCCTGCCAGCGTCAAATTAGGCGCCTTCAATAGCGACCACAGCAGCCCAGCAAACAGCGCGTGGTATACGACAAAATTTGGAAGCACGTCCGTGTTCACGGAACGGTACTGCAAGATCAGTGCCTGACTAAGTGCCGCTCCGGGATCATTCATGAAAATCTGGATATTCATCTGATCGGCAAACCGATCGGCCCCCGCGAGATGGACCGAGACTATGCAAGCCAGAATAAGAAGCAGAAATGCGCAGTAGATTTCCCAACTTCGGCCGACGGCGTGGCTGACGACGGCGCACCACCCCTCGCGCTTCTGAATCTTATGATAGGCCACTGCGCATGTCATGCCGGAGACGAACATGAACACTTCTGTTGCGTCACTAAAGCCGTAATAGCGAAGAGTGAGCCAACTCGCCGGATTGTTCGGAATGTGATCGACGAACACAAACCACAGCGCTATCCCTCGATAAACGTCGAGCTGCGTTTCTCTTGCGACGAAATTAGACATGAGTATCAAACGCTCACAGAGCCCCCAATCATCAATCGCCTTTGAAACGATCTTGCCTACAATAAACGATATCAAGAACGGCATCTTTCCAGACGGACCTGCGACAACAAACTGCGAATAGCGCTCGCAGACACGGCAAGACCATATCCGCTGCTGCGGCCTATGTGCGCAACATTGATCCCGACGAGCCCGCCACGCATGTTGACCAATGCGCTGCCCGAACTGCCTTGATCGATCAAGGCGTCGGTCACGATCAGATCGCGACTCTCCAGAGGGGCGTATGATTGATGCACAGCGCCGATCATGCCAAACGTGGCGATCGGACCAATTCCGAGGGGGTAACCGATGGAGACGACAAACTCGCCAACCTTCGGCTCGTAGCGATCATCGATCGTCGCCTCGACCAAGCCGTCGGCGGGTACGAGGATAATTGCGAGATCATCGTTCTGAGAGGTGGCGATCCGCTTAGCCTCAACGCGATGTCCATCTTTGAGTTCGACAGAGATGGAACTTGCGTTCTCGATCAAGTGATTCGCTGTCACCACAATGCAGCGATCGGCATCAACGATCACGCCCGAGCCGCTTATCTGGCGTCGGACAGGTGGATCGGGAAATCCCCCATCTGGAACGATAGGCTGCGTATGAAATGCGCGATCGATCGTTCCGGTCAACGCAACAACGGAAGGCGAGACACGTTCGATGATCTGATCGAGGGTTGCGAGCTGAGAAGTGACATCATCGCTTGCCTTGCCATCCCGAATGGCAACGCTCGAAATTGCGGAGAACAGTAATCCGAATCCCAATATTGTTTGCGCCTTCGTCAGACCGAGAATTCTTCGCATGATTCAATTTTCCCTCGGACGACTTTGTGCCCGTCGGATGAACTCAGACCGACCACGTTTCTTTGAGTAAATTCTTCATCTCGGTCTGCACTACATCCGCACGACGCGCCAGTCGCTCGTAATCCGTCGCAACTTTCAAAAGACGCGCCTTTAACGCCTCGTCATTCAGCGACTCCGCTTTCGCTCGCGTCAGCTCTGCGCGCAGCCTCCAGAAATTTCCATTATAGGCTTGCTGAGGTGTAATGGGCTTACTGTCGTTAAGATACATAAGCGGATCTCCTGAAGCATGCTCGCATTCGACGCAGGAAGGCGACCGATGACTCTAGGCTCGATCGAATAGACACCATCTCATGATAATGAGAAGTTTAAAGATGCGCTGTACCATATGGTGCAAATCTGATCTGGATCAAACTTCCTTGTTCCGATCATCCTATTTTTAGGTTGTAGAGTTGGACGGATCAGCCGTTTCGATTGGATTTGCGAACAGATCGCATCAAGTCTCATGACACCGAAGGTTCAGGGACTTTGCAAGAATTTTCCGTCTCGCCCTAGCTGATCAAAGTCGCTTGCCGTTGGCATTGTCGCTCTTCATCTGGCCGCGATTGCGAGGAGGTTGTGATGAATAGTTATCGGGTCTCCTTCTACAAGGATCGGTTTAATTCAGAAGGTCATAGCTTCAAATGCCTGCAGCATCAGATCGTGGTCCAGTCGGATGGGCCGTCCCAGGCATTGGTCCTCGCCGAGCAGCTAATCGGACATGCACCTCTCGACATCGATCGCGTTGAAGTGATGCATTTGACGCGCGGGCATCGCGAGCTCAGGCATCCGGAGATTGAGCCGCTCACTCTTTGTACGTAGCGCTCATACCCTAACGAGCACACTCGGCATAAAGTGCCGCCTCGGGTTTTGCACTACGCGGAAAAGACCGTCGTTCGCTGCAAGACCATCGTTGACACAACGAGTTCAGCCTCGCTGCGCAAATCCAAAGCGAATTCACGTCATCGATGGGCGAATTGCAAATGACGAGGCGGCCTCCCGACAGCAACTACTCGGTGATGGCAACGGAAGGGACCGCGGAAAAACTGCACATCATTTCCCGCGGGATCGGAGGAGCATCAGATTGACGCGTCCTTGACAAGATGCATTTCGATTTCGCTGACCGGGTGCTTGGTCAAATCCTTGCCTATCTCGGCAAGGACGCAGGCCTTCACATCCGGATGAAAGGCATTCCGCAAATCTGCCAATGTCCTCGGCGGAGCGACCACAATGAGAGCCTTTGCTTTGCTCGTCCGGACCAGCTGCTCCATCGCAGCCGCGACCGTACGCGCAAACCTGTGTTCTTCGATATCGTGCCAGTTGGTCGGCTCAACGGCACTCTTTCGACCGGGTAGCGCGGCCTCGCTTATCCGCCCTGGACGATCACCCCCTTGCTCGTGAGTCAGCGGGTTGACGTCTTCGAAAACTTTCTCGGTCTTCAAATTTGGCGACATGGCGTCGCCGGCATTTCGCAGAAACAACGCCTTTCGGCCGTCGCCGACGAATACCAGCGCATTGTGAGGAATCTTGAACATATTGAGTTGCTCCTCGGAATAATTGAATTCTCTTCAGCATGCCGGGGCACCGGCTCACACACCAAACGGATAGGTATCCGGAAGACCCTTGATGATTGTCGTCTCCAGCGGAGTGACCGCTCGAGTATTATCGAACCAGATATATTCATCGAACTGTTGCGGAAGACTCGCCTGGAAGTAGTGACTGGCGCGTTCGGTTTCCGGCCGATAAATGACACCGATCGCCCGTTCAAGGCGCTCCTTGCCCAAGCCGGCAGGCCCGCACAGATCGTCACGGCCGCGCATGCCGAGCAGGAAGCGCGCCAGACCGGTTGTGTGACAGATGTGTTCGTAACTGTTCACAAGGGCTGGACGAACTGTTTTCACCTCCATTGGTCCATCCCAATCAGAGGCCGCAGCGACTGTTCCGCTGTGGGTTCCGAATCCGACCAGGTAGGCTTGCGCACCGAGTTCGTTGCGGCAAAGCTGACCAAGATTGTATTCACCCCGCGCGGCCATCTCGGTCGCCCCGGCGTTGCCAACGTGCGAGTTGTGCGCCCATACGATAGCCTTGCTATCCGGGCCGTGAAACGCGAGAAGGTTCTTCAGCGTTTCGAACATATGCTGGTCCCGCAGATTCCACGATGCACGCGAGCCGTAGTACATGATGCGATAGTAGCGTTCGGCATTTGCGATCAGGCGCGCATTCTGTTCGGCATCGAGGAACCGTTCGCCATCGTGCTCCGCGTACGCCCGGCGCTTTGCCAGCAAATCTGTGAGCGCACGAACCACGTCGGCTTCGCACTTCGGATAGGATCCGGTCAGGGCCGCGTGCCCGTAGGTTGCCGGATCTTTCTGCCACGGGGTCAAACAGCCATAACGCTCTCGCGCAACCCGTGCCGATTCCGGATCGACCTCGTCAAGATAGTTCAAGACCGATCGAATCGAATCATAGAGGCTGTAGATATCCAGGCCGTGGAATGCCACACGATCATGGCGTTCGACCGTACCGTTATGCTTGCGAAGCCAACTCACGAAATCACGCACCTCGGCGTTTCGCCACATCCAGGTCGGAAACCGGGCGAACGCGGTCCACTCGGACGGCGGATACTGGAAGTGTCGCACATAGTGATCGACCCGCGCGGCGTCCGGCCAGTCGGCCTCGATGGCCACGAAGCGAAAACCCTTCGCGATGATAAGATCGCGAGTGATGCGCGCGCGCATTTTGTAGAATTCAGAAGTGCCGTGAGTTGCCTCCCCTAACAGGACGATCCGTGCTGAACCGATGCGCTCGATCAGCGGGGCAATATCCGCGTCCTCAATCGAGAGAAACGATTCCGCTGCATCCGCCAGATTACGAACCAGAATTTCCTCATTCGAATAGACAGGATGCTGCACGCCGCGGACTCGCGTCCGGCTACCTCCAGCAGATGTCGCCCATCCCTCTTCTCCGATCAACGGAACGAAGCGAACGTCGGCGATATCTTCGCTGCGATACTCGTTTGCCGAAACCCGCGTGACACGCACCAATTCCTGACTGCGCTGATCCGCCCCGACCGGGATCACCAGCCGGCCCCCAATCTTCAATTGCTGCTTGAGGGCTTCCGGAACCTGCGGTCCACCGGCTGCAACAACGATCGCGTCATAGGGAGCGTACTCCGGCCACCCCTTCGTGCCGTCACCGTGCAGCACGTGAACGTTATCGTAGCCGAGTTCGGTAAGAAGGACTGCAGCCTTCTCCGCGAGCGGACCGAGCCGTTCGACCGTGTAGACATCACCCGCGATTTTCGCCAGCACTGCGGCCGCGTAGCCGGACCCGGCTCCGATCTCCAGAACTCTCTCACCACCCTTGAGCATCAGGGCTTCCGCCATGAAAGCAACGATATAGGGCTGCGAGATGGTTTGCTCACCGGCAATCGGCAGCGGCGCGTCCTCGTAAGCAAACTCACGAAGATTGTCGGGCAAAAACAGCTCACGCGGCACCTCGCGCATGGCGTCAAGGACAAGCTCATCGCGGACACCACGTGCCGCAATATGACGCTCGACCATCTGCTTGCGAAGCGACTTGCAATCCATCGTCAGTCCTTTAGAGCCAAAATACTCAGCTCATCGCACCCGCAACTTGATCGATATCAAGGGCCGACCAGCCCTCTGGGGTTTGAATGCAACACGCCTTTGCAAATCGATCAGGAAGAGACAATGGACGTCAGAGAAGCCATCTTCGGTCGACGCGCCGTCCGCGAGTTCACGACGGCGCCAGTCGACGAGTCGGCATTACGCGAACTCGTTGATGCCGCAATTCAAGCCCCCAGTGCGGTCAATCAGCAACCTTGGCTATTCACAATCGTTAGGAACAAAGAACTATTGGCCCGCATATCGTCCGAAGCAAAATCTCATATGCTGAAAACGTCGCCGGCGGCACTGGCGTCCCACCATTTTCATTTCCTGCCGATTCTGAACGATCCGAAATTTGACATCTTCTATGGTGCCCCAGTCCTGATCGTCATCTCCGCGCCCGCAGGTCCATGGGCAATCGAGGACTGCTCGCTCGCGGCGGAAAACTTGATGCTCGCCGCACATGCTCGAGGACTAGGGACCTGTTGGATCGGATTTGCACAGGGCTGGCTCGGAACGCCAGAAGGCAGGACTGCTCTCAAGATTTCTCACTCCGATATGCCGGTGGCCCCCGTCGTCGTCGGACATCCGAAATCGGCTTCTCCTGCCGTCGCGCGAAAGCCTCCGAGGATCGAGTGGATTTCGTAATCGCTGTTGTTGAGGTTTGGAATGACGCCGGTTGCGCTTCGGCATTCACGCAAGCATCGGCCACCAAACGATGTCATGAGATTGGCGCAGGACCCACAGATGACACTGGCCAATCGGACCGCATTGCTTGGATCAATTCGGACGTGTCGTGGAATCCGATAGCCCCAAAATTGTTGTGAGGATCAGCGCTTGCCCTATGCATCAGTCGACGATCTCCCATCATCCGTGCGGTCGCATCTGCCACCGCACGCCCGGGAAATCTATCTTGCTGCTTTCAACAATGCCTGGACAGAATATGACGGCGACAGCCCCGCACGGCGCGAACAGACGGCCCACCGTGTGGCCTGGGCAGCGGTGAAACGCAAATACCTGAAATTCGGCGACTCCTGGATTCCTCGCCCATCGCATTGAACATCGCGTCAGACATTTGACGTGTATCAAGCACAGCTTCGCCGCACCGGGATAGTCGTTCAACAATCGAGGTCGGAGAATGCATGTTGCCTGAGCCGCCTTTATCGCCCGGTCCGCAACAAAACATACCGGGCCGCCTCTGCGAAAGACTAGGCTACGATAATCTGGATCTACGCATGGCAAGCACGAGTGCTGGAATTCTGATGTATCACGGCAACGACGACGGCATCGACGTTGTCCTGGTCCACCCGGGCGGACCATATTGGTCCAAACGCGACTTGGGCGCTTGGTCGATTCCGAAAGGAGAACTAAGCGACGGAGAGGATCCGGAGAACGCCGCTCGGCGCGAATTTGCGGAAGAACTCGGCGTTCCGGCGCAAGGTCGACTTTATTCGCTCGGCTGCGTGCGTCAGCGGGCAGGAAAGGTCGTTCATAGCTACGCATTAGCGGGCGACATCGATGTCCGCACCATCCGCAGCAATGATGTCACTGTCGAATGGCCGCTACGCAGCGGCCGAGTCATCTCCTTTCCCGAAATCGATCGCGCTGCGTGGTTTTCCATTCCCTGCGCCCGTGAGAAAATTCTCGCCAGTCAACGACCACTACTCGATCGTCTCGAGACCTTCTGCAAGAAGGCATCTCGCCTGTATCAGCAGGAGGCCGCGAGATGACGTCAAATCGCGCCTTGGCGAAGTTGTCCGATACCGCAACGAGTCTCGCCAAGTATCCTAACGACATCATGCGTGAATTCGATCGACGTCGTCGCGGTCGCCTTGGATTGCTTCTCGGCGGACAATCGCCTTGGGCCGCCTTCCAGGCTTGGGAGGATTGGGCGTTCCACCTGATGCTCTCTAGTGGCAAGCAACTGGAGCTCTACGAATTGGCCACTGAAACGGCTTTCTCCCTCAGCAACGCGGCGTTGACCCGAACCCCCAGCGACATCGGATCGGGGTGCAATGATCGCCGCTTCCGCGATCCGAGCTGGAAGATTCCACCCTTCAATTTGCTCGCCCAAGCTCAACTTGCCGCGGAAGCATATTGGCATGCCGCCACGCGCGACATTCCCGGTATGGGGCGCCACCACGCAAAGCGCGTGGATTTCCTCGGCAGCCTCATGTTGAACGCGTTCGCTCCAGTTAACTTTGCCTGGAGCAACCCGTTAGTTCTGCAAGCCGCAAGTCGAACAGGCGGCGCAAACTTCGCCGCCGGGCTGTCGCTGCTCGCGGAGGATCTTGTCCGTCTCGCGAGTGGTGCGAAATTGAAAGGGCTGGACGAGTTCAAAATCGGCCAGAACATCGCCCTGACCCCGGGCAAAGTCGTATTTCGCAACGAGCTGATGGAGTTGATCCAGTATGCACCAACGACCTCGCAGGTCCACGAGGAGCCGCTGCTGATCGTCCCGGCATGGATCATGAAATACTATATTCTCGATCTCAGCCCGGAGAACTCCCTGGTTCGCTATCTCGTCAGCCAGGGCTTTACCGTATTCATGGTATCCTGGAAGAATCCCGGCGTTGAGTTGAAAGACATCTCCTTCGATGACTATCGCAGCGAAGGTGTGATGACAGCGATCGACACCATCAACCAGATCGTTCCCGGAAAAAAGCTGCACGCTGTAGGATATTGTCTGGGCGGCACGATTCTGGCGATCGCCGCGGCGGCGATGGATCGCGATCATGACGACAGACTCGCCAGTCTCAGCCTGCTCGCCGCTCAGACCGATTTTACCGAAGCCGGCGAATTAATGCTGTTCATCGACGAAAGCCAGCTCGCACTCCTCGACGACATCATGCATGTTCAGGGCTTTCTCGATACCAAACAAATGGCGGGTGCTTTCTACATTCTGCGCGCCAATGAGATGATCTTTTCCCAGTTCGTCGACCGATACCTTCTGGGCACCCCTCGTGTTCCAACCGACCTCGATGCTTGGCTTGCCGACCCCACTCGCATGCCGGCGCGAATGCACAGCGAGTATCTCCGCCAGCTTTTCCTGAACAACAGTTTTATCCACGGCAACTATCTCGTCGACGGACGCGCCGTTGCAATGAAGGATATCAAGACATCCATTTTCGCACTGGGCGCCGAGCGGGATCACATCGCACCGTGGCGCTCGGTCTATAACCTCGAACTCTACAGTTCTGCAGATACTGAATTTGTGCTGACCGGCGGCGGACATAATAGCTCCGTGGTCAGCCCGCCCGCGAAGCCGGGGACTTACTATCGCGTGAACACTTGCGGGCCCAACGGAAAATATGTCGACCCCGATACGTGGCTGGCCTCGGCTATCCAGAGAGAGGGATCGTGGTGGCCAGAATGGGTGCGCTGGCTTGATACGCAATCTTCGCCTGCAAGAGTAACACCGCCACTTTCGACCCGCGAGACGACATATGGTCCAGCGCCGGGATCGTATGTCTTCGAGACCTGAGCCGCACACGCGTCACATTGGGTGCACCTGCCTGCGCCGTGACCTTCCGGACTTACGCGCCTGGCTAGACGGCCGCACTATGGATCCGCATCGATTGATCCAGATAAGCATCGAATGCGGCCGCGACGCTGCGGACCAGGAAGCGCGACGTTTCCGGCACCGTGAGCAACGCTCCCTCAAGTCTCGCGATCCCGTTGGCTATCAGGTCATCGAGGCGGTGCGTCGCTTTCAAGACATCATCAGAGAGAACGCCATGCCAGGCGCATATCTGCGCGAGATCGACACTGAAATCACACATGATGCGCTCGATAATATCGGCACGTAGCTTGTCGTCGCTGGACAGCGTAAATCCTCTCGCCGTTGCCAGATTACCGGAGGATATTCTCTCTAGATACGCGTGAATTCCGGTTTCGTTCTGCACATAGCCGTGCTCCAGGTATCCGATGGCACTCGCACCAAAGCCGAGCAAAACATGTCCGGTATCGGTCGTGTAGCCCTGGAAATTTCGACGCAGCTTGCCGCTCATCATGGAGGTCACCATCGAATCTTCGGGCAGCGCAAAATGATCGAGTCCGACCTGAATGTAACCTGCTTTCTTCAAAGCATCGCCAATCGCAACAGATTGACGGTGCCGTTCGAGGCTATCAGGGAGCCAAGCTTGTTCGATTTTTCTCTGATGTTTCTTGAATGTTGGAACATGTGCATAGCCAAAGACGGAGAGACGATTCGGCCGTAGTTCGATGCTTCGCCTGACTGTATCCAGGCACGATGCCATGGTCTGATGAGGTAGCCCATAGATCAAATCGAAGTTGATATTCGAAACGCCGGCACGCCGAAGTCCCTCGGTCACGGTGGCGGTGTCCTCAAAGCTCTGCAACCTATTGATTGCCTGCTGTACGGCAGGATCGAAACTCTGAACGCCAAGGCTCACCCGATTGACCCCGGCCGATGCCAGCGCGCCGATCATTTCCTCTGTCAGCGTCCGCGGATCGATTTCGACGGCGATCTCTGCCTGAGATGAAACAATGAACGATTGCCTCAAAGCCTGGACAAGACCCATGAAGAGTTCAGGCGCCATGATGGTTGGCGTGCCACCGCCGAAATGAATATGGTTGACCACGACTGGTTGGCTGGTTTGTTCGGATATCAACCTGATTTCTCGGTGCAACGCAGCCACATAGGTCGCAATCGGCTGGTCGCGGCGGCTGATGGTCGTGTGGCAGCCGCAGTACCAGCACATGGAACGGCAGAACGGCACATGCAAATACAGTGAGGCGCTGCTGTTCGGTGCGATCGATCGTAACCATTCAGCATAGGTTCTGGGATCGACCGCATTGGAGAAATGTGGAGCTGTCGGATAGCTTGTATACCTGGGCAACCGCTCCTGTCCGTAACGGGCAACGAGACCAGCGTTCATCATGTAATCCTTTGCCGAATCGATCACAGGCCAAATTGCGCGGCAGTGAAATTGCCAATCGGATGATTACCCAATGTGACGCAACTGCCTCATCGTTCTTTGCAGTTACGCAAAGTGCGTAACGATTGGCCATTCTCACGTCAGCAATCGCTTGACTGGCGAGGCATATGCCGGGACAGCAATCTGTCCCTAAACGGATATCTGGCGCGCACCTCGATCCCGGTGCATGACGCTCCGCTTCAGAATCTCCGCCGTGACGAGATAAACGCCGGTCACGCCAACAAGGGCGGCCAGGACATGTGGCGGCAGTGCGACAAATCCCACGAAGTAGCCAAGCGGCGTCAGCGCCAGAAGCAGGGCGCAAGCCAGGGCGCCCAGCGACGTCGCCACGAGCACAGGATGGGCACGACTTGCCCAAAACGGCTTGGCGGTACGGATCACGAAAATGACGAGAATCTGAGTAGCGATGGATTCAACGAACCAAGCCGTACGAAATACTGCCTCATCGGCGGCGAATCCAAGACGGAGCAGCGCAAACGTCGCTGCGTCGAATAACGAAGACAAAGGGCCCATCACCAGCGTGAATTGCAGCACGGCCTTCATGTCCCATGCCTGGGGGCGGACCAGTTCATCTTCGTCGGCCGTATCGAACGGAATTCCGATCTCGGAAATATCGTAGAGAAGATTATTGAGAAGAATCTGTAGCGACGTCAGGGGAAGGAATGGCAGCACCAGGGATGCAAGCGCCATCGACAGCATGTTACCGAAGTTCGAGCTGGTTCCCATGCGAACATACTTCATGATGTTGGCGTAGGTGCGTCGCCCTTCCGCGACGCCGTCGGCCAATACGCCGAGATCGGGCGCGAGAAGAATGATGTCGGCCGCCGCCCGCGCCACATCCGTACCGCCGTCAACGGAGATGCCGACGTCGGCCACATGAATCGCTGGCGCGTCATTGATCCCATCGCCCAAGAAGCCGACAGTATGTCCGCTCCGGCGCAGCACACGCCCTATCCTCATCTTTTGATCCGGCGAAATGCGGACGAAGATATCCGTCTCCTCCAGCCGCGCCGCCAGCGCCGCGTCGGTCATCGCAGCCATCTCTTCACCAGACAGCAGCCCACGTGCCGGAAGTGCGAGCGTCTGGACGAGGTGCAGAACGACAGGCGCAGCATCTCCCGAAATGATCTTGACGCGTATGCCCGCCTTAATCAGGTCATTGACAGCTTTGGTCGCAGACGCCTTCGGTGGATCGACAAAGGCGGCGCACCCGGCAAAAACAAGATCAGATTCGTCCCGAACGTCGATCCTGCTGCGGTCAGCGGCGATCTCTCGCCAGGCGACACCGAGCAGGCGAATTCCCTGTCGGCCGTTCTCATCAAACAATGCAATAATTCTCGCGCGCATCTCCGCGTTAAGGGGTACGATCGAACCATCTGCGGCTTCAACCCGCGTGCAGAAGGGCAGTAACCCTTCCGGCGATCCCTTGGTTATCATCATGAGCGCGCTAGATTGCTGTACGAGGACCGATGATCGCCGCCGTTCGAAATCGAACGGCAAGTCATGAAGACACTTCACCCCATCGCTGGCGGGCGGAACGTTGAACATGATGGCATCGTCAAGACTGCTACGCATGCCGCTAGCGAATCGGCTGTTGAGACGAACCAGATCCGTGACACGCGCGCTTGTCGCCCCATCGCAGCCGAAACTACCGACATGGAAGATCTTGGCTTCAGTCAGCGTACCTGTCTTGTCGGTGCACAGAATATCCATGGCGCCAAGGTCATGAATGGCCGAAAGCCGCTTGACCACGACCTTGCGCGCGGCCATTCGCACCGCGCCGCGCGACAACGTTACAGTCATGACCATCGGCAGGAGTTCCGGCGTGAGGCCGACGGCCAGAGCCACAGCGAACAGAAAACTCTCAAGGGAAAGCTGTTGCTTGATGAGCTGGGTCAGCAGCACGAACAGCACCAGAAATCCGGTCAAGCGGAGAATCAGCATGCCAAGTGCATGGACGCCGCGCTCAAACGCCGTCGGAGCAACCCTGTCCTGAAGCGAGGCGGCGATGGCACCGAAACGGGTCGCCCCAGCCGTAGCGACGACCAGCATTGTCGCCTCCCCGCCTACCAAGCTGGTCCCGCTGAAGAGCGCGTTGAAGGCATCGACCGGCAATGTGGCATCGCATGGACCGCAACGCTTCTCCACCGGGTATGGTTCGCCCGTCAGAATTGCTTCGTTGGCCAGCGCGCCGCGGCTCCGGAGCACGATGCCGTCCGCCGGCACGAGATCGCCTGCGCGAAGCTGGACGAGGTCTCCGGGGACGAGATCCCGCACCGGAATTTCACAGAATTGCCCGTCACGCAGCACGGAAGCCTTGACTGCAACAGAGCGTCTCAGAGCCTCGACAGTCGTCTCCGCCCTTTGTTCCTGAAAAACATCGAGCGCGATCGAGAACAGGACGATGAGGACGATCACAACGAAGCTTTGCCAGTCACCCACCGCACCGGAAATCAACGCGGCAATGAGAAGAATGGCAATTAACGGCTCCGCAAGTCGCCTGCCGAACTTGATGATGAGGCTGCGCCGAAGATTCACCACAGCGAGGTTGGGACCGTAGACGGACAACCGCTCGCTTGCTTCCGCTCCCGTCAACCCCTCCTCACGACTCGCGAGAGCGAGCAGAAGGCTGTCGTTGCTGTCCGTCCAAAATATCTCGCTTGTTGCAGGGATCCCGACGTGACGACCGCCGAAGCCACCCGAATGCTTCGTCTGGGCCATCGTCATCTCTCGATCTCCGTGAACTCGATTGGATCGGTACCGCCCGAGCGCCTTCCCAGTCCGTTTCATTGGCTCTCACACGGACCCGGAACATCACCGCCGAAACCGGACCATCCTCAAAATACGACCTTTAGGTGTGAGCCTCTCTTCGGCCGCCTCCTCTACCCTAATGCGATAAGAACACGGGAACCGTCATCGTCGACAGTATTCCAAGCGTTGCTCCACCCAACACGAATTCACGCAGGCGAGAATGGCCATAGCCTCCCATGACAAGCATACTGGCCGAACAGTCTGCCGCATGAGACAGGATGGCGTCTGCCACATCAATATCCGGGGCCGGGGTGGTTTCCACCTCCACCTTGACATCGTGTCGCGCGAGATGCCGACCAATCTCGGCACCGCTGAGCACCTGTTCGTTCGCGGTCTTCTCATTTTCGATGATGAACAGTTCGACGGCATTGGCCTTCTTCAAAAATGGCATCGCATCATTGATCGCACGTGCGGCAGCGCGGCTTCCGTTCCAGCAGCACACCACGCGGTCGAGCTTGAGCAGAGTCCGTTGGGTGTAAGGAATCACCATCAGCGGCCGGCCGGAATCAAACAGTGCCGCTTCGATGAGGAGGTCGTTATTGATGCCGACATCATCGTCCGACTGCATGATGATGCTGAGGTCGAAATTCCGTGCCATCTCCGCAAATGTCCTCGTCGGACCAAATTCGCTCTGCAAGATAAGCCGAGGCTCCGCCGAAAGATCTTCTCGCTTCACCGCCGATTCAAATCGGCTGATCGCTCCGCGTGCGGCCGCTTCACTCTCGGAAAGCATGTTGGCGAGAACATCCGCGGGGAAATCCGGCATGATGTAATTGGGAATATTCGCCGCGAAGGCAAAGGAAACTCCCGTCAGATGCGCCCCGAATGTCTCAGCCGTCGAAACGGCAAAATCGCGAACGGCATCGCGGGACGAGTCACGTTCCAGATGAAGGATAATGTCTTTCATGATCCAATTTACTCCCAATCGATGCATGTGTGTATGCGCATCGACATTCCATCGCATTGACGCATATCAAAACAACCACTAGCTTCTGAGGTTGAGACTTTGATCTGAATCAACAAGGGTGATCCAAGCCCTCTTAAGAATACAAAAAGTCCAATTTCTCGCAGAACAGCAATGCGCCCAGCCATCTCATCCTTGCTTCTGTCGTTGTCCATCATTTTTATCCCGGGAGTGGTTCAACGCGTTGAAGCTGCCAACGTCGCGCAGGGTCGACACCTGGCGCAGCTTTATTGCGCAAGGTGTCACGCAATCGACAAGGTGAGTCCCAGCCCGCTTCGGATTGCGCCGCCGTTCCGCGATTTGCACAATCGCTATCCGGTCGAAACATTGGAGGAGGCTCTCGCTGAAGGAATCGTGACCGGGCACCCCACCATGCCCCAGTTCCGGTTCGAACCTGATCAGATCAGCGATTTCATCCTGTTTCTCAAATCTCTCGAATGAGCCTTTCTGACAGAGTCCCAAGGAATTGGACGAGCGTCAGGCCGCGAACCACCACAAACCCAATTGAGCTACGTCAATATATCGCAGCCGGTCTTGCAGAATGCTTGCGCCACGGTTCATCGTCCCGCGTCGCTGGAGATAGGCATGCTCAAGAATCTTCTCGTTCATATCCCTTCGGAACGGCCGCTGCGACCGGTGATCGATGGCGCGGTCTCATTGGCGATGATCTGGACCGCGCAGCTCGATGCCATTTCCGTCGGCTACGAAACCACCAGCGCCGGCGTCACCTCGATCGGCAACATGGAACTCACTACGATAATAGAGGATCAACGTAAGAAAGCGCTTGAGCGATCCGATGCTGCTCTCGCGGTGTTCGACGCGGAGGCACGAAATGCCGGCATTGCGTACAACTGTCGCTCGATCAGCGCCTTGCCGGACGAAGCCGCCGACATCGTCAGCGGCGCCGCACGTCTTTACGACTTGACGATCGTATTGCAACCGGACTCCAACGACAGGACATTCGATAATTCGATCCCGCAAGAAGTGCTGTTTCAATCGGGCGGCCCGGTTCTTTTCATTCCCCACGTACACAAGGGGCCGGTGGCGCCTCAGCATATTGGCATAGCCTGGGATGGAAGCCGACTTGCGGCGCGCGCGTTGCGCGACGCGCTGCCTTTCCTGAAGCGAGCTCAAACCATACTGGTGATAGCCGTGAATGAGAGCCGGTTAGCGCCATCGGATTTGTCCTGCGCGGCGGTTGTCAAACGTCTCGAACAGCGTGGGCTCAAGGCTAGCGTGCTCCGTCTGACTGCTGACGACGCTGAAGTGGACCAAACCATCCTCTCGGCCGCCGCGGACGAATGCCTCGATTTGATGATTATGGGAGGCTACGGCCACTCGCGTCTTCAGGAACGTTTTCTGGGTGGCGTCACGCGCGGCATGCTGCAATCGATGACGCTCCCGACCCTGATGTCCCATTGATCCCACTATCCGACGGTTGGTGAGACAGCCAAAACAGGTTTGTCTCATCATGAGTGGGCAACCAAGCAGCTAGCGATGCCTTTAAGGCTTGGCCGCAGGCTCGAATATCTGATTGCTGAATGGAGACGACGTCGGGACCTGGATCAAGATGAAACCACGGCCGATCGCTTGATGGCAACCATTGCATGCGACCGTCAGCTCATTGAAAGCCGCGGAGAATTTTTGAGAATCCTTCTTCTCGATTGCTTCCCTGAGCCGCCGAACGGGATCCGCCACAATCGTCATGTCCGTAACCGGTATACCCGGATAAAGCGTGGCGGCGTCCTGAAAACTTTCCACGATTTGTTCCAGCTCGTACGCGGCAAGATCCCAGTTACGCAACTTACCCGCGAATGACAGTTTGAAATGGCGAAGCTGCGTCGCCCCCATGATGTCGCCGAGATGCGGAATGTAGTTTGGGCTTGAGGATCCGCCCGGAGCTTGAGCTGCCGCGAAGGAGATCAGCATCGCTGCGGCACACGCCATAGCAGCCAACATACGAGGGCGCATGTCGTACTTCCTTTTGATAGAATGCCGGTTTGTTAAACTGCCTATTCGACGACCAGATTCGTAAAAAATGGCGTGACGATCTCGGCATCCGTTACGCTCTCCTCGTCAGCGTCCAGCGTTGTGAACTCATTGTTGCAGTCGATACACTTCCAAAGCTTGCGCAGCTGGTGTGGGTCGAGACGCTCCTCCCACTCCAGACGGGTCAGATGTGAGCCACATTGCGTGCAGATCCGTTCGGGTGCATTTGTGGTCGATGCCATCGTCAAATTCCTTCGTTGCACATTCTTTTATAGATCGCATATCTGGCTCGCCACGATTCTGATCTAGGTCAAAGCGCGCCCTGACTGATCCGCGCGAGGATTTTTCGTGAACGCGTCTCACGCGTCGCACACCGCGCTACAGGACATCCACGGTCCATGCGATGATGCCCTTGGCGATCCGCGCGAAAGCGTCGTTGAACGCGATGACGGCGGCGGCGGGTTCCAACTTGTCCAGCGTCTGGGTTTCCTGAAACAAGCGCGAAGCGACAATCTTGCCGTTCTTGTCGAGGATCCGTACCGATAATCCAATATCTGCGACCGGATCGGCATCTGTCGTAATCTGGAAACGCCGGATATCGATCAAGAGCTGATAGTCAGCCTGCCCTTCATCCACCGATCGTAACGGGGCATGCGCGATGTCATAATTCTCGAAGCTTTCAAGCAGCTTGGCTTGCAACAGCTTCGGAATGCTGTCAGCCCACATCGCATTTGCAAAGGCCGGAACATCGTTGGCAGGCGAGAACAGAAATCGCTGTGTCTCCAGCATGGCCACCGCTGTCGGTTCCGGAACAACCAGGCCACTCTTCAGGGCCTTGCGGGATGCATCGGAAAATGTACGCGCAGCACGCAGATCATATGTCACTTTCGAAGTCGATGAGCCGCCAGCCGTCATTCGCTCGAGGCCGCTGATGATGCCATCCAGCTTACTGGTATTGCGCGCCAAACCGTCGGAAAAAATCTGCAGATTGGCGATCGTCGTCTTGAGCGGCTCCGCATTTTCCGCCAGCACCGTATCGACGCGACGAAGCGCATCGCGGGCTGCCTGGGTCATGCTCTGTCCTGCACCTGCTTCCGCGATCAAAGTCGGGACCGTTCCGGAGGCGCTGAATTGCTGGCCGCCTTCCAACGCAACGACCGGCACCCCTGTCAAACCCTGAAATTCGAGACCGACCTTGGTATCCGCTCGTACCGGTGTAGGCGATGCCACGGCGATCGTGGCATCGACGCGGCGCGGCTGATCCGGCACCAGGCTCAGTTCTGTCACCTCACCGACACGAATGCCGTTGAAGAGAACCGCCGCGCCAACGAGCAGGCCTGGTACCGAGCCTTCGAACTGAATGTGATAGCTGGTTCTCGGGCCGATGCCTCCGGTATTGTGCAGCCAATAGACGAAGCCGAATACTGCGGCGATGGCCGCCAGCACGAAGGCACCGATCATGACAAAGGGAGCGCGGGTTTCCATTTCTCAACTCGCCTGTGGATGCAGCATCAAAGAACGCTTGCCATGGAAGTATGCCCGAACCCAGGGGTGTTCGGAGCGCAACAACTCCGGCATCGGCCCAATAGCAACAATCTTGCCGTCCGCCAGTGCAGCGACGCGATCGCAGACGGTATTCAGGCTGGCGAGATCGTGTGTGACCATGAACACCGTCAAACCCAGCGTTCGCTGAAGAGTTTTGATCAGCGTATCGAAATCGCCGGCCGCGATCGGATCGAGTCCCGAGGTTGGCTCGTCGAGGAATACAATCGGCGGGTCCAGCGCCAGCGCGCGTGCCAGCGCCACGCGTTTGGTCATTCCACCCGATAACTCGGACGGAAACTTGTCGCCGTCCTCGGCATTCAGGCCGACCATTTCCAGTTTGGCCGTGGCGATTTCGTCCATGAGCGGCTCCGACAACTCAAGACTTTCGCGCAGCGGGAACTGGATATTCTGCCGCGCGGTAAGCGAAGAGAACAACGCCCCCTGCTGAAATAGCACACCCCACCTGCCCGCAGCCGCCTGCGTTCCACGATCGTTTGCCGTCCCGATCCTGACGCCCATCACTTCGATCTCACCGCTTTGCCGCGGGATCAGGCCGATGATAGTCCGCATCAGCACTGATTTGCCGCCTCCGGATGCTCCGACCAACCCGAGGATTTCGCCGCGACGGACATCGAGCGAAAGATGGTCGATGACGACCCGGCGCCCGAAGCCGACGACGAGATCGCTGACGTGGATTGCGACCTGTTTCACCGGAGCATCCATTGCTACATTCCAATCGATGCGAAAAACACGGCGAACAACCCATCGAGCACGATCACCAGGAAGATCGACTTCACCACCGAGGTGGTGGTCTGCCTGCCAAGCGACTCGGCGCTGCCCTTGACGCGCAGCCCCTCGCTGCACGCCACAATGCCTATCACCAGCGCCATGAACGGCGCCTTGATCATGCCAACCTCGAAATGCTCCACTGAAACTGCATCGTGCAACCGCTCAATGAACACTGACGGATCCATGCCGCCATAGAACCACGCGACCAAGCCACCGCCATAAAGTGCGGCCATCGATCCAATGAAAGTCAAAATCGGCAGCGCCGCAATCAGCGCCAGGATCCGTGGCAGGATCAAGACGACGACGGGATCGAGCCCCATGGTCAACAAGGCGTCGATCTCTTCGCGCATCTTCATGGAGCCAAGTTCGGCCGTATACGCGCTGCCCGACCGGCCAGCGACCATGATCGCGACGATCAGCACGCCAAGCTCGCGCAGCACGAGAATTCCGACCATATCGACGACGTAGGATTCGGCGCCGAACTTGCGAAAGTGAAAGATGCCCTGTTGCGCGATGATCGCACCAATCAGAAACGTAATTAACAAGATAATGGGAATCGCCTGCCAGCCGACCCGGTAAAGTTGATAGACCAGCGAAGTCACCCGCAATGAACGGGGCCGGCGAACGATGCCGAACAACGCGACGCAAAGTGATCCGAGCATCTGCAGGAACACCGTGGCTTCTTCGCCAAAACCCCATACGAAACGACCGACCTCCTCGACCCTTGCGATCACGGGATTGCGTGCAGCGGGAGGCGGCGGATTGTGGCGATTGACATGCCGAACCTCATCGATAAGACCGGCATAATTCTCGGATACCCCGAAAACCTCGGCCTGATAACCGCCTGCCGTTCCACGTCGCGACAGCCTTTCGAGCAGCCAGGCTCCCAACGTATCGAGTTCGCTCACACCCCCCATATCCAGCCGGAGGGATTTGGCCTGCTCAACGCGCGAAGCCACCGAGGTCGCGAGCCTTTCCAGGACGCCGACATTTGCCGCGATCCAGGAACCACTCGGCCGAATTTCAACTCCGTCGCCGGTCGAGGTGACTATCAATTGAGGTTCCGTCGCCAAATCCAAACTCCTATCGTGCTTTCCATAGGCCGTCGGTCGGGCGCCGACGTTGACCTACCTCAAGCTGTACGGACGCAACGGTTCGTCGAACCTGATCTTGATGCAAATCAACCGGCTGACACGTCCCGGATGTAACTTTAGTAAGTCGCCAATTAGCAGCGCCGGGACAAAACTGGGCCCATCAGAGGCCGTCGAGCAGATACAGGAACGACCATCATGAATCTCAAGCCCATCCTGAACGCGTCCCTGCCGCTGCAATTCCGGCAAATTCGCCTTGAACTCGCGCGTGAGCCGGACCACCCCGAAGGGGACAGCGACGTCGGCTATATCGTTATCGCTCCACTGGCAGCCGACAACCGCATCGATCCCGAGTCATGGAAAGAGCATCGTGAGGCCTGTCGCGTGACACGCATACGCCCGGACGGAGATAACGATGTGGGTCATCTTGTCCACCGCCCCGGCGGTACTTGGGTATTCCATTACGATGGCGTCGCCAACCTGCCCGACGAAGCCGGCTATCATTTCGCGGACGAGCGTTTCGTGCCGGGAGAGTACGTTTCGATCAACGAACGAGGCACCATGCACACCTACCGCGTCAAATCGGTGGCTCATCTGTGATGCGATCATCAATAGGGCGTGCTTGGATTAAAGCGCAAGCTTGACGTGACAAATGTCACGTTCGACGGGATCAGCCGAGATCTCGAAGCCGAGATTCCGACACATCGTCAGCATCACCGTATTCTCCACCAACACGTCACCGGCAATATGCTTCAAGCCCTCGGATTTGGCATAGTCGATGATCAGCTGCATCAATAGCCACCCCAACCCCCGCCCCTTCAAATCCGAGCGCAGCAATATCGCATACTCACCGGTTTCATAGATTGAATCCGAATGGATGCGAACGACGCCGAGCATCTCACCGGTGGCCTCGTCGAAAGCCACGAAAGCCATCGCGCGCGCGTAGTCAAGCTGCGTCAATCGCGCAATGAATTCGTGACTAAATTGTTTCATCGCCGCGAAGAACCGGAGCCTCAGGTCTTCCTTGGTAACGCGACGCAGAAACTCGTGGATCCGTGGCTCGTCGTCAGGCCGGATCGGACGAACTACGATTCGCCAATTGTCCTTAAGCTCGTAGTGCCGCACCCATTGCGACGGATACGGCCGAACCGCGAAATTGGCATTGCCCGGCCCGGCAAATTTCCGCACCGGAGGCCCTACGGCGATACGGGCATCGACCGAAAGAACGCCGGACTCATCGGCAAGTAGCGGATTGATGTCGAGTTCGCCGATCTCGGGCACGTCTGCCGCAAGTTGTGCCAGCTTCACCAGCGTCAAGGGTATTTCATCCTGCTTGACGGCCGGCACATCGCGATAGGCGCACAGCAGGCGAGATACGCGGGTACGATCCACAATCTCACGTGCAAGCTTGAGGTCGAGCGGCGGCAGGACAAGCGCCTTGTCATTGATGACTTCCACCGCCGTGCCGCCATGACCGAACACAATAACGGAACCGAATGTCGGATCGTTGGCGATTCCCAGAATGAGCTCTCGTGCCTTCGGCCGCAGCACCATCGGTTGCACCATAAAGCCATCGATCTTCGCATCTGGACGCTTCGCTTTCGCGCTCGCGAGAATACTGGCGGCAGCTGCGCGCACGGAGTCGGCATTCGTCAGATTCAGGACAACGCCCCCAACGTCGGATTTATGCGAAATGTCACGCGACAACACCTTGAGCACGACGGTCGCTCCCTGTGCGATCCACGGCATCGCATGAGCTGCGGCTTCTTCGGCGTTGGCGGCCACCCGAGTCGGAACACTGGGAATCCCGTAGGCATTGAGCACGCCCATGGCTTCGATCGGATCGAGCCACTGCCGCCCCTCCGCCACCGCAGGACCGACGATGCGGCGCGCCGCTTCTACATCCGGCACGAATTCTTGTGGCAAGCTTGGAGGAACGGCCGCTAGCGATTCGATTGCCTCGCGATGATGAACGAGATGCATGAAGCCAAGCACGGCGTCGTCTTCGGTCGGAAAATTGGGAATCCCCGCATTGATGAATGCTTCCGAAATCCTCTCATCGGCGCCTACCCATACCGACAACACCGGCTTTGCAGAAGCTGCGCGCTCATGTCGATCTGCATCGATGCGCCGAATAACCGCCGAGGCGATCTCCGCCGAATCGGCAATGGCCGTTTGGACATTCATGACGAGTACGGCGTCGCTGTCGTTATCCTCCAGGAGGATCTGAAGCGCGGCAACGTAACGGGCCGCGTCGGCATCGCCAATGATATCGACCGGATTGGAACCGGACCAGGTTGGCGGCAAGACGGCATCGAGACGCTGTTTGACGGCAGGACTGAGTGCCGCGGCAATCCCTCCCAATTCGACAAGCCGATCGACTGCGAGAACACCGATACCGCCGCCATTGGTGAGCATCGCCAATCGCTTGCCAGACGGGAATTTCGCCCGGCTCAGGGTTTCCGCGCAATCAAACAATTCGCGCAGGTCGAATACCCGCAGCATGCCGGCGCGGCGGAATGCTGCGTCGTACACGGCATCGGAGCCGGCGAGCGCACCTGTGTGGGTCGCTGCAGCCTTGGCTCCCTGCGCCATGCGTCCGGATTTGACGACGACAACCGGCTTGACGCGCGCTGCGGCCCGCGCTGCTGACATGAATTTCCGCGCGTCCTTGATCGCTTCAATGTACATCAGGATCGCCTTGGTGTCGGCGTCCAGCGCAAAGAAGTCCAGCAGATCGGCAATATCGACATCCAGCTGGTCGCCGACCGAGACAATTCCCGAAAATCCGACCTTACGGTGCGCCGCCCAATCCACCATCCCGGTCGCTATCGCTCCCGATTGGGAGATTAAAGCCAGATTGCCCGCGCGAGGCATATGAGCCGAGAAACTCGCATTCAGATTTATCCCGGGCATCAAGATGCCGAGGCAATTGGGGCCGATCAATCTCATGCGGTACGTGCGCGCTGCCCGGTCGACGGCCTCCGCCAATGAGCCCGCGCCGTGACCGAGACCGGCGCTGACAACGATGGCTCCAGCAACGCCAAGGCGGCCCGCCTCACCAACGATCTCCGGGATCGTTGGTGCCGGCGTCGTGACGATAATCACCTCGGGAACAAACGGCAGTTCAGCCAATCGACTGACTGTTGGCATGCCGGCAATTTCCGAATAGTGAGAATTGACGACACCGAACGCTCCTTCGAAACGCGCGGCACGGATATTCCTCAGGATTGCCTGTCCGACCGAACCTCGCCGCCTGCTCGCGCCGACAAGTGCCACCGACTTCGGCTCGAGCAAACTATTCAAACGATAAATCGACATGGAGCCTTCGCAGACTTCCGTATTGCCTTTAAGCCATTGCAATACGTGAGGACACGCATTGAAATGATAGCATTGAAATCACGCCGGTCGAGTTGAATCGTGTTGATTGCGCACCGAGCGCATGCGCAATGGCAGGCAGAACGCCCGTTGATCATGATCGACTGGCGGCGTTCAGATAGCTGTCAAGAGGTAGACGGCTTGCAAGCGGTGCAGTCCCGTAACGCGCGCATGATGTCTTCACGCGAGATGATACCGATCAGGCGCTGGCCCGAACCGAGAACCGGAATGCTGCGAAGTCGATGCTCGACCATCAATTGCAACACTCGCACCAGCTTCGTCGTCGCGCCTACATAGATAAATTCGTTGATCATCACGTCGGAAACGGTTCGCTTCATGAGATCGTCATATCGCGGAACCATCGAGTTCAGCGTGAGAGCAAAGCATTTCAGAAAATCGAACTTTGTCACCATACCAACGATTTGCGTATCTTCGATGACTGGATAGGCATTGAAGTCATCTCCAGCGAACAGGCTGTTGAGCTTGTCCATCGTGACGTCACGCGACACGGTTTTCACATCTCGCGTCATGTAGTGGTCGACGGTCTTCTCGATAAATTGATACAAGGCACCACCCACTCGGCCGAATGCGATCCCATCCCAGCCATCAATCCGGCCGGCACGCGCGTATAACTTCGCGCGCGCGCCGAAGTTCACCAGATCAGGCCGCCGTTTTGACTTCGATCTTCTTGGCTTGCGCCGGTGCCGGCTTCGGTATCGTGACCTTGAGGACACCCTTCGACATCTCAGCCTTAATGGAATCAAGGTTGACGCCGGGCGGCAGTTCGACAGTTCGGACAAACGAACCGTAGCTCCGTTCGACAAGGTCGATAGTCCTTTTCCTTCTCCTCGCGCCGATTCTTTTTCTCGCCGCGGATCGTCAGTTGATTGTCAACGACGTTCAGCTGCACATCTTTCTCTTCCATGCCCGGCAGTTCCGCCGTCAACTCGATCTCCTTGTCCGTTTCGGCAAGATCCATGCTCGGCATCAGCACTCGCGACGACAGACCGGTAAAGCTCCTGCTGAAACCATCGAACAACCGATCCATTTCTTGCTGCAACATCGCGAATGGATTGGCTTCGGAGCGCGCCAGGGAGCTGTCCCGCCCTATCGGAATGAGCGACTTCATCGTCATGATTGTTCCTCCAAAAATGGGCCTCCAATTGGCCTATGATAATTACATCATGCATTGGCGGACCGTTTTTGATCGAAGTCAAAACAAGGATCGCCGTTGCACGGCAATGAATGTCCGCGATATTGATCAAGGTGGCCGGATTTTCGCCGGTCGCGTTGAGAGGCATGTTCCATGCGCGCGATGGTGCTCTCGGCTCCAGCTACACCGCTGCGGATGGAGCAGCGCGCGGATCCGATCCCGGACGATGGCGAGATTCGCGTCAGGATCAGCGCATGCGGCGTTTGCCGTACCGACCTTCATGTCATCGATTCGGAACTTCCCGGTATTCGCTATCCGATCATTCCCGGGCACGAAATCGTTGGCCGGATCGACCTGATGGGCCGCAACGTCACAGGCCATCGGATCGGCGAGCGCGTCGGTATCCCCTGGCTCGGATACACATGCGGTAAATGCCGCTATTGCTGCCTCGGCATGGAAAACCTGTGCGACCACCCGTTGTTCACCGGTTACACCCGCGATGGCGGGTTCGCGACCCACGCCATCGCCGATGCGCGATACGCCTTCGCCCTCGGCGAGACCGGCAACGATGCGTCGACCGCGCCGCTGCTCTGCGCCGGCTTGATCGGCTGGCGATCGCTGGTCATGACCGGACGCGCCGAGCGGCTTGGCATCTACGGGTTTGGTGCGGCAGGCCATATCGTCGCTCAAATCGCAGCCTGGCAGGGGCGTTCGGTATTCGCTTTCACGCGCTCCGGAGATGTCGCAGCGCAAGGCTTCGCCCTGCAACTCGGGGCTTCCTGGGCCGGTCCATCGGATCAGCGACCACCGGAAGCACTGGATGCCGCCATCATCTATGCTCCAGCAGGAGATCTGGTACCGCTAGCACTGCGTGCCGTTCGCAAGGGCGGACAGGTTGTATGTGCTGGTATCCACATGAGCGACATTCCGACATTTCCGTATAATCTCCTTTGGGAGGAGCGGAAACTAATGTCCGTCGCCAATCTGACACGACAAGACGGTATCGACTTCTTCAAGATCGTTCCGCAGGCCGGGATTCAGATTCGGACCACCACCTTTCCCCTCGATCAGGCGAACGAGGCGATTGCGATGCTGCGTACAGGACAATTGCTCGGAGCGGCTGTTCTCCAGCCCTGACATGCGACAGCCATGACCAGCCCGATCGAACAAGACGAGGTCGTTCAGCAGCAGGTGTTTGCCTTCCTGGCCGCCCCCGCGACGCATGGCGTCATCGACGTTCGTCGTATCGAGACCCATGCTGCCGTCGTCTTTCTCGCAGGCAACCGGGCGCTGAAGGTCAAGCGCGCCATTCGGTTTCCATTCCTTGACTATTCGACATTGGCGAAACGAAAGATGGCCTGCGACGAGGAGATCAGGATCAATCGTCCGGTCGCGCCGCAAATCTACCGCCGTGTTGTGGCCATTACCCGAGACCGCGAGGGCTCATTCGGCATCGATGGTTCCGGACCTCCCGTCGAATACGCCATCGAGATGTTCCGTTTCGACGAACGATCGACGCTGGATCACCTCGCACAGGCTGGCGCTCTGGATCCTGCGTTCGTCGAGAATCTGGCCGATGTCATCGCGGCGTCGCACAAAGCCGCACCCGTTATCAAGATCGATGGCTGGATTCATTCCATTCCATCGATCATCGCTGCCAATACAACCTCCTTCAGGGCGTCCGGTCGCTTCCCGGAAGGCGACATCGAAACACTCGACGCGGCGAGTCTGGCGGCGTTCGCGCGCATTCAGGCCTGCCTGGAGCGACGCTACCACCGTGGATTGGTTCGACGCTGCCATGGGGATCTTCATCTCGGCAATATCGTGAGGATCGCGGACAAACCTGTCCCGTTCGATGCAATTGAGTTCGATCCTGCACTCGCCTCGATCGATATCCTTTACGATCTATCGTTCACGCTGATGGACCTGCTTCACTACGGACGCCGGAGCGAGGCCAATCTCCTTCTCAACAGATACCTGACGACAACCTTCGACGACAATGTCGACGGACTGGCGACACTACCACTGTTCATGTCGGTGCGTGCTGCAGTTCGCGCCAATGTTCTGCTCGCTCGCCTTAACGAGGCTGACGGCGATGGAACAACGACACTATCCGCGGCTCGCCGTTACTTCGCACTGGCATGCCAACTGGTTTCCCCGTCTCCACCAACGCTTGTTGCCATTGGTGGCCTGTCCGGAACCGGAAAAACCGTGTTGGCTCGCGCGCTCGCCGGTGTCATCGATCCTGCACCCGGGGCCGTCATCCTGCGATCCGATATCGCACGCAAGCAATATTTTCATGTTCGCGACACTGAAAAATTGCCTGCAAGCGCCTACCAGCCGGAGATGAGCGAGGTCATCTACAAAATCCTGACAGATCGAGCCGAACAGATTTTGTCGCAGGGTCACTCAGTCATTCTCGATGCGGTCTTTGCCAAACCTTCGGAGCGACTTGCAGCCGCGGCTATCGCTCGAAAATTCGACCTGCCATTCGCTGGCCTCTTCCTCGTCAGCGATCTTGCGACCCGTACCAGGCGCGTCGGACAACGCTCCGGCGATGCATCAGATGCCACGGTCGATCTCGTCAAACATCAGGAGGAATATGATATCGGCTCGCTCGACTGGCACACGATCGATGCCTCCGGGACGCCTGAGCAAACATTGCAGCGCAGCCGAGTAGCACTTGGAAAGCCGGAAACTCATGCAGCGCCGATAGCGCTGGAGCCGCAATGACCTCCCGGGCATCCCAACAGCACCGTCGCGACGCGCCGACGCGGCCGGCTCGAACGATGACGTGCCAGACAGCATTCTCAACGATTGCTCACGGATGCCTGCATGACCTGGCCGCGAATCAAGGCGCAGCTTGCGACGGCGATCGCGAAGCCGTGCACAGGATGCGTATTGCCCTCACCCGATTGCGAACCGCTCGATCCTTCTTCTTGCCGTTTACGGCGACTACGCGATGGGCATATTTGAGGGCAGAACTGAAGTGGTTGAACAGACATCTGAGCAAGGTACGCGATCTTGATGTCGCAGCGGAAAGGCTTCCACCGCTCGATAGGCAGGCCCTCGAAGCGCAATCGCTTCGCGAAACATGGCAGAGAGCGTGCAACGCTAGCCATAGGCAGCTCAAACGCGCACTCCGCTCAAATCGTTATCGAACGCTGATTCACGAGACCTCGAACTGGATCAAGCGCGCGGACAGTTCAAACAGCCCGGAACAATCCCGCCAGGGAAAGCCCCGCTCTCTCATGACGTATTCGACACGCCAGCTTGGTCGATGGCACCGCAAGCTGTTCAAACAGGGACGTTCTGTTGAAAACATGAGCGTGCGCCGGCGCCATCAACTCCGGAAGAAGAGCAAGCGGCTCCGCTACGCGGTCGAATTTTTCGAGCCGTTAGTTCCAAAGTCCGAAAGCAAGGCTCTGCTGCGATCGCTCCGCAAGATTCAAAAATGCCTGGGACAACTGAACGATGCCGAGCAAGGCCGAACTATCGCGCTTGCATTGGAGAAGAAAGCGCGGGACGACACAACGAGATGGCATCTGCTCTTCCGGACGGACCAGAAGACCGAAAGACGGATGCTCAAAACCGCCTTTCGGACGTTTCGGCAGATGGAAGAGTTAAAGCCATTCTGACAGAACGATCTGCTCGCAGTGAACCTTGCGTCTGATTATAACAGAGCCCTCGGCAACAGGCGCGCGGGTAACGGACCTGCGTCAACGCAGACCAGAGCTAACAACCGGTCTTTTTCAATCCAACAGAGACATGATCCATATCAAAATCGAGTGCCGGCGGCGCGGCTAGGCTAACGGGCAGATACCTCAAAGGCCGAGGGCCGCCACATGCTCAAGGATTTTCTCGTTCATATTCCAGTTGACGATCGAACCAACGCGATCATCGATTGCTCGATATCGTTGGCGCAGCACTTCGGCGCGCATCTGGATGGCGTCGTGCGGGTTTATGAAACCTTTAATTCTGCGGTCGCTATCGCCGTGCCGAGCACGGCAATGGAATTGACGACAGTGTTCGAACCCAATCTCGAAATAGCTGCGGGGATCCTCGAGCAATTCGAGACCGCTGCAAAGGCAGCCGGGATACCGCATGGTTTTAGAACCATCTGCGAAGAGGCTTCCTCGGTCTGGCAAAGTGCGACTGACCTCTCTCGACTTTACGACCTCATCGTCGTCGCCCAGCCGGATTTGGGAAAACCAACCAACGACGATCCATTGGTGGAGACACTTCTGCTTCGTGGCGGGCGCCCATTGCTAGTGGTCCCCTATATTCACCGCGGGCCGCTGCAAGCCAATCACATCATGATCTGCTGGGATGGCGGATCGTCGGCAGCCAGAGCTGTTCACGACGCGATGCCGTTTCTTCGCAAGGCGACCACGGTTGACGTAGTTGCGGTCAACGGCAGCGAAGCCGCAGCCAGGAATGCACCCGAAGCGCTGAAAGATCACTTGGCGCGACATGGAGTAGCTGCCCATGTTCACCGGCTATTCTCGGATGAAACCGAGGTTCATGATGTGCTGCTTTCATTCGCAGCGGATGTCGATGCTGGCCTGATCGTCATGGGCGGCTACGGCCATTCCAAGCTGCGCGAATATGTTCTCGGTGGCGTGACGCGTGGAATTTTGGAGACAATGACCGTTCCGGTCCTGATGTCGCATTGATCCGTGCGTTGACGAGAGTGTGACACCTCGCCAATAGCGGATTCGCCTCCGATACGAGACCAGCACCGGTCTCGCTTGATTTGGGTCAAGCCGCGGCAATCGCAACTGCGGTATTCAGCTACTCGCTAAAATTCAGACTTCTGGAGCCATGTCATGCGCGCCCATCAGATCATGACCAGACGGGTCATCACCGTCAGTCCCGAAACGACCATCTTCGACGCAGCGAACACTATGCTCAGCCAGCATATCAGCGGCCTTCCCGTGATCAATGCGGCTGGAAAATTGGTCGGAATCGTTTCGGAAGGCGACTTCATTCGTCGCTCCGAAATCGGCACGCAGCGCAGAAGAGCCAGGTGGCTGAAATTCCTGCTCGGTGCTGGCCGCGGTGCATCAGACTTCGTGCATGAGCAGGGCCGGAAGGTTGGTGAGATTATGACGCCGAATCCAACCACCATTCCGGAGGATGCGCGGCTGGAAGACATCGTAGCGGCAATGGAGAAGCACAGGGTCAAGCGGTTGCCGGTGATGCGACAGGATACGATCGTTGGCATTGTTACTCGCGCCAACCTGCTTCAGGCGGTGGCTGAACTGTCACGCGAAGTTCCAGATCCTACTGCGGATGACGATCACATTCGCGACCGCATCACGACAGTTTTGGAAAAGAGCGAATGGTGCCCCTTCGGATTAAGCGTCATCGTGCGCGGCGGCGTCGTCCATCTGAGCGGAGTAATTACCGACGATCGAGTACGCCAAGCCAGCATCGTCGCCGCGGAGAATGTTCCAGGCGTCAAGAAAGTTCACGATCATCTTTGCTGGATCGATCCTACATCCGGAATGTATCTGAACTCTCCCGAAGATGACAAACTTGCCATCGCGAGTTGATGCCAGACGGCCGGCACGCTCGAACGGGAAACACCACGGTCGATCGGATGCGTCGAAACGATGCCCCTCCTGTCGTCCGTTATTCATGAACTTCCCGCATGAATGCGGTTACGTACCCTCTTAACGAGCAAGGGAATTATTTCTGCGATGCATACCATCGCTTGATTCTGATCAATATGACGCATCGTGGATGAGCCAAGTTGCCGACTTAATCTCATCTCTGGAGCAAGATCATGACGGACGCTCAGCTTCGACAAGATATCATTGATGAATTCGAGTTCGATCCGACGTTCGATGGCGAACATATCGGCGTCGCCGTCGACAAGAATGTCGTCAGCCTGACCGGGCACGTTACGAGCTACGCGCAGAAGGTGGCTGCGATCGCTGCCGCGCGCCGCGTCAAGGGCGTGCACGCCATCGCGGAGAATATTGAAGTCCGCTATCCGTTCCAAGCCAAGCTTGCGGACGACCAGATCGCCAAACGCGCGATGGACATTCTCAAATGGGACGTTCTCATTCCCGGGACGATCGACGTGCTTGTACAGGATGGTTGGGTCACCCTGAGCGGAACCGTCAATTGGTACTACGAAAAGACGGCCGCGGAAGACGACGTCCGCAAACTCTCCGGGGTGCAGGGCGTCACCAACAACATCAATATCAAGCCCCGCGTTGAAGCGTCGAACATCAAGGCCAAGATCGAACAGGCACTCAAACGCCACGCTGAAGTGGAAGCCAACGCGATCCGCATCTCAGTTCAGAATGGCAACAAGGTCATCCTCGATGGCAAAGTCGACAATTGGGATGAGCGGCGGGCTGTCGAAAACGCGGCATGGTCTGCGCCGGGCGTGGCTTTCGTCGAAGATCATCTGACGATTCGTTGATCGTCGCCACGCAGCATTCGCTGCCGATGGCTGGGCATACTAACGCCAACGCTATTTTTTCTTCTCTGCGGGGGAAGGCGGCAGCTGACTTGCCTCCTCCTCCGCCAGCAGTTTCAGGATGATCTTGCGCTTCGTTTCATCCGTCGTTTCTGCGAGCAGCCTGCGGTAGAGAAGAAGATTTTCTTCATGAACATAGCGATGCATGGGCGATTCCCTTCCTGGGGAGGCGAAAAGTCAAAGCTTTGCCCAAGAACCACGTTGGCCCCAACGCTAATAAAAGTATAAGTTACCTTACGGAGTTTTCTTGACCGGGCAAAGCCCTAGGCTTTGTATCAATGGCCTGTCCGCCCACTACCAATAGCGGTCTGGATCCGGAGTAACGGGATTATCATACCGGGACATGAACCGTGACCAGTAACAATATGTTGTCCGTGACAAGTCTACTCCGAGACGACGATCTGCAGCGGGGACTAGACGACTCCGGGATTGGCATGTGGGATCTCGATCTCGAGACCCGGGCACTGTTCTGGTCAAAAGCGACGCGCAAACTTTTTGGCGTGTCAGAACATGACGCCGTCAGTTACGAGCTTTTCCTGTCGCTGCTCCTGCCGGAAGATCGCGCCCGAACGGAATCGGCGATCCAGCGCTCGATCGCGACCGGACAGAAGATCGATATTCAGTGCCGGATCCGACAGCGATCGGAAGGGAGCCACTGGGTTAGAGCGCGCGGGGGCCTCGTAACGGACAAGGACGGAGTGCCGCGCCGCCTGATCGGCGTAGTGCTCGACATCCATGATCAGAAGCGTCTCGAAGAGGCGCTACGCGCGCGTGAAGAGCACCTTCGATTGATCCTCGAGACGATCCCCGATGCCATGATCGTCATTGATGATCGCGGCATCGTGGAGCACTTCAGTTCGGCGGCCGAGCGCCTGTTCGGTTATTCTGAACCCGAAGCCATCGGACAGAACGTCAGCATCTTGATGCCTGAACCGGATCGCAGCCGGCATGACGGCTATCTGGCCCGTTATCAATCCACCGGCGAACGCCATGTCATCGGCATTGGCCGTATCGTGACCGGGAAACGCCGGGACGGGGCGACTTTTCCGATGCATCTCTCCGTCGGAGAAACGCTTTCCGGCGGAAAGCGTCATTTCACCGGCTTTGTACGTGACCTCACTGAGCATCAGGAAACACAGGCAAAGCTTCACGAATTGCAGTCCGAACTGATTCACATATCGCGCTTGAGCGCGATGGGCGAAATGGCTTCGGCTCTGGCACATGAATTGAACCAGCCGCTTGCGGCTATCAGCAACTACATGAAAGGGTCGCGTCGCCTTCTCGCGGCAAGCGCCAACCCGGACATGTCGAAAATCGAAACGGCACTGGACCGTGCGGCCGATCAAGCCATCCGAGCCGGTCAGATCATTCGGCGGTTGCGCGATTTTGTCACGCGGCGGGAATCCGAAAAGCGTATCGAAAGCCTGGCGAAGCTGATGGAAGAAGCCGGCGCACTGGGTCTCACCGGCGCACGCGAACAGAACGTCGTTCTGCGGCTGGAGCTGGATCCCGAATGCGACCGCATCCTCGTCGATCGCGTGCAAATTCAGCAAGTGCTGGTCAATCTGTTTCGAAACGCCTTGGAAGCAATGGCAACCTCAACTAAACGAGAGCTAACAGTTTCGAGCACAAATGCTGCAGACGATATGGTCGAGGTATCGATCTCGGATACCGGCCACGGCTTCAGCGAGGCGACGCTCGCAAATCTGTTCGAGACTTTCTTCACGACCAAAGAAACCGGCATGGGTGTCGGACTTCCGATCAGTCGATCGATCGTGGAAGCCCACGGCGGCCGGATGTGGGCTGAAAAAAACACGTCCGGCGGCGCCACTTTCCGAATGACCCTGCCTGCCGCGCCGCCCGAGGATTTATCCGATGTCGCTTAAGAGATACGTCTACGTCATCGATGATGATACCGCGATGCGGGACTCCCTCGCATTTCTGCTCAGCTCGGCAGGCTTTGACGTTGTCGTTTTCAAATCGGCTGCGGAGTTTCTCCTTGCCGGGACCGACCTCGACTTCGGATGCGTGCTATCCGATGTGCGCATGCCCGGCATTGACGGAATGGATTTGCTTCGACGCCTCAAAGCCGATGCCTCGCCCTTGCCCGTCATCATCATGACTGGACACGGGGACATCCCCCTTGCGGTCGAGGCGATAAAGCTGGGCGCACTCGATTTTATCGAAAAGCCGTTTGAAGATGAGCGGTTGATCGAGACCATCGAAGCCGCATTCCGCCAGTGCCAAGATCCCTTGAAGAACGACGCGACTGCAATCGACATTGCATCCAGGGTGGCAAGCCTCAGTCAACGCGAACGCCAAGTCCTGGACGGTCTCGTCGCCGGGCTATCCAACAAACAGATCGCTCGCGAGTACAATATCAGCCCCCGGACCATCGAGGTCTACCGGGCGAACGTCATGACTAAAATGCAAGCGCATAATCTGTCAGAATTGATTCGGATGGCGCTGCGTGCCGGCATTTTGAACGATTGAGTCAGATCAAATCGTCATCTTTGCGTTCTGGTATCGTTTTATTGGCGTTACGACTCCTGGAACCAGATGACTGACCCGAGAATTCCAAAGCAAACCGTCTGCGTCCTCGACGACAACTTGGACGTGCTCCAATCTTTGCAATTTCTTCTAGAATGCCACGGCTTTCTGGTTCGCGCATTCAGTGCCGCGGTCGCGCTGCTAGTTTCCATCAATCCGGACGACGTCGATTGCCTGGTGATCGACTACAAGATGCCCCATATGGACGGTCTCGACGTCGCCATTCGTTTGCGTCAACGCAACGTCTCGGCGCCAATCATTCTCGTGACTGGCTATGATGACGAGCAAATGACGGAAAAGGCTACCGCTGCGGGCATAAATCATGTTTTATTCAAGCCGCATCTGGAAGATAGCCTCGTGAGGCGCATTCGAGATGTGATCGCCCGATAAGAATGATCAAGGCAGCCAAGGCCAAGGTAATTGCTCAGTATCCGCCAGTTGGTTCATCCCGTCACCTCCGGGACTCTACCTAGGGCACGCCCCCTAAGATAATCGACGCAATATCTACAGTTAACAAAGCGCCTTACAAAGCCGTCACCCCCACCACGGAGACGGCGCATGTTCACGCAGTCAGTCGGCACCTACAAAACTCCTCAAAACCGTAAACCTCCGATTGAAACCGGAGACAAATTTGGGCTCATTGTCGGTCGTGCCAATCTCGTTGCGACCGAATTCACCTACAATCGCGAGGAGGAAATCTACGGCGAAGACGAACCTGCGGAATACGTCTACCAGGTTCTGAGCGGCGCCGTTCGCACCTACAAGTTGCTATCGGATGGCCGGCGCCAGATCGGCGCATTCCACTTGCCGGGAGACGTCTTCGGCCTCGAAATTGGCCCGAACCACCGGTTGACCGCAGAAGCCATTCTCGACACGAGTGTCCGTCTTATAAAGCGCCACAGCCTGGAGCAGGCCGCGACAACCGATGTCGATGTCGCCCGCAAGCTGTGGAGCATGACGGCTAGCGATCTTCAGCATGCCGAAAATCACATGCTGTTGCTTGGCCGCAAGACCGCCATGGAGCGAGTCGCGGCCTTCCTGCTGGAAATGGACCGGCGCCTCTCCGCAGCAGCCATGATGGCGTTGCCCATGTGTCGGCGCGATATCGGAGACTATCTCGGGCTGACGCTGGAAACGGTCTCGCGGGCGCTCTCCGAGCTTCATGATCGCGGCATCCTCGAACTGTCGGGAGCCCGTCAGATCATCCTTCGCAACCGCCAGCATTTACGCAGCATGAATGCCTGACAAGCCGTCGGCCGGATTCGGTCCATACCCGAACAGCAGGATGGATCGATCCGGCCAAATCCATGCCAAGCAGAGCGGCAGCCGGCAGACCTGAGGCGGAGCACAGCGAGCTCGTCGTTGAGCTCCACGCTCAGTGCGGCAACTCGTCCCGCACTTTCAAATGATCCGAAATACGCTCAATTCCCGTAACGTTCTCGATCAAGGCTTTCAGCGCGTTACGCTGATTCCGATCGACAATCACGCCCCACATCTGAACTTCATCGTTGGTCACGAGAACGTCGACGATGGCACCTGCCGTCCAGCTTTGCTTGCGGATTGCAGCAAGAATGTCGTCGCGAACACCTCGTCCGGACCCTGTGCTCTGATCGAATCGGCGCTCAACGGCTGAAAGCAGTTCGGCCTTCGAGATCATGCCGACAACTGCTCCGTTCGACACCACCGGAATTTGCGCAACGTGGCGACCTTCCATCAAGGCGATCGCCTCGGTTAGATCCGCATCGTGCGCCACGCAGACCGGATCCCGTGTCATAATCTCGTCGACGCGGCGGCCATAAGCACGCGCAAAGGCCATCGCGCTCTCGCCGGCTCCGAAAATAGCGTCGAACCATGGGCGATCTCTTGGCGCTGTCTCGAGCTCGATGCGGCGCAGGAAATCGCCTTCCGACACGATCCCGACGAGCACACCGGAATGATCCACGACAGGCAGCCCCCGACGACCAGTTTCCATCAAAAGCCGAACCGCATCAATCACACGGCAATCCGGCGCGACACTCACCGCCGGAGACCTCATCACATCTGAAACCTTCATCGCAGCACCGATCTTTGTTTCTCGCGTTTATCCGGCACGTTGGCGCCGACGCCTTGATCCACATCAACAACAACCGACAACACCGTAGGCCCTCGCGCCATTTGAGATGGCTCAATGCTGCATCGCCAGTCCGTGCTGTATTGCTCACCATGACATGGTCAGGATGATCGCTCATGAACTCCGAGCCCACCCCGGCGGAGCCACCGCTGTCCTCGCCGCCGCCCACGATCCCCAAGCAGCCGATCCGCCAAAACGTCGATCAGCCCGTTCCCTGGTATGGACGGATTTTACTCGCAGGCGTGGTGATCGGTGCGACGTTCGAATTTTTCCGGCTTCTGTTTTTACTCATTATGTCGAACTAGATGGCCAGCATCTGATCCCTGATCAATTCTCCAGTTCAAAATGGAAACGGCGGCCCAAGGAGCCGCCGCTTTCATAATTTCGGAATGGCGATTCATTGGCAACGATGCATCAGGCCGTCGTCGAGTTTCACCAAAGTGCCAGGCCGACAGACAAAGCCGTTTGCCGCCGCGTAGTCTTGCACGGGATAACCATACGATGCGTACGGACCTCCATAGTAATAACCTGCCCTGCCATAATAGGGCGCCCCAGCGACTACACCGGCCGTCGCGATCGCTGCAGCCGTACCAACCGCCGCAGCTCCAGCAACGCCAGTACCGTACACAGCTCGCCGCGTTTGCCGGCGTGCAACACCCGCAACACTCACGGGTGTCAGCGGCCGCCCGACCCTTGCCTGCGCGCCTTCAACTGACATCGATAGGCCGCCTTGCGGAGACCAACTGAACGTGAGCAGGGTCATACAAGTGAAAGCAGAAGCTGCAATCGCAATCTTCTTAATATTCTTCATGGACCTTCTCCGTTGTGCATTGAACATCCACGTCACACTTTACCTGCACTCCCAAGTTATCGCGCTTGACCTAAATCAAGGCGACCGATGTTCCGCCGAACATGCATCATGATCGTTTGAATATCGCGCTATCCCGCACTCAAGCGTTTGGCGATCCGCAATTGAATTTGAGTAGCTGTGTCCCCGGCAGAGAGGCGCGGTGGAACTCACTGCAGCAGAATTCTGATCCTACTGAGATTTGCAGCGAACTCCATCCCCGCTCTTGGCCCGCGCAGTTTGATCACGACGCCGTTTTCGTTTCTCAAGTGGGTGGTCCCCGCGCCACCCACCAAGGCACCACCACCGCCGATTGAGCGATATGTTCCGGCGAAATCGCTCAACTTGTGAATTCCAGTGACCCAGCCTTCGAGACGACCGACCGATGCGCCAGCGGTCAATCCGACACTGACACCGACAACTCGGAATGGATAGTCGCGACCGCGATAGCTGAGGACGCCATGTCCCACGCCGCCACCCGCCACCAAGCCCGCCTTCACGATTTTGATCTGGAGATGACCCGGCACTTGGGCAAGTGACGGCGCCGTCGGAACGGCAAACACGAACAGCATCACCATGACCCAACGAGCCGCACAAGATTGCATCGCTCTGCCTTCCGCATTCGGGGATCTGCGTTGCAACCGGTGCCGGCCCGCAATCAGACCGATATCCATCGGCCCTCGCACTCGAATGATGGATCGTGACCGGTGGATCGCGCCTCCGGCAGCTCGACTCGATACGAGAGCAACGATGCGCAAAACGTTCGCAGGCCCTTCGCCCGTCAGCCTTGATACAGATCAAGCGCCACCGAGACGTCACATGGCTTCGATTGATATCGATTCCCGGTGAGAGCACGCCACATGTCAGACCTGGCCAATTACTCCGCGCACGAAGTCCTCAAGAATGGCTGTTCAATAGAAATTCGCGCATTGCAGCCGGAAGATGAACCCGACATGCTTACGGCGGTCGGAAAGACCAGTCCCCAGTCGTTACGGCGCCGATTTTTCGCGCCCAAGAATAGCTTTTCGCAGAAGGAGCGCTCCTTCTTCATGAAAATCGACTTCAGCAATCACATTGCGCTCGTCGCGCTTCATGAGGAGGGTAGCGAGCATCTGATCGTGTGCGGTGGACGGTATATCGTCACCTCGCCCGGAACAGCCGAATTGGCATTAATTGTCATCGATCAATGGCAGGGACGTGGTATCGGTTCGCTTTTGCTGCGCCACCTCATTGGGATCGCGCAAAATCGCGGCGTAACGAAACTGATCGCTGAGGTCTTACCGGAAAACGCCGCAATGCTCACAGTGTTTCGGAAATTTGGCTTTCGAACCGTACCCGGCTCGGATCCGCAAACGATCCATCTGTCTCTCAAGTTCACGTGAGCGACGCTCCCTGGCGCGTCACCCATTCGCTTGTCGGTCACCGGCGCACGACTACAGCGTGCAGCGAGTGTAATTCATCGACATTCCCGGCACCTCAGGAATTATTCGGGAAATATTATTGTCATCGATAACCGTCAGATTGAATACAACACTCGATGTCATGATGCCGGTCGCGCAAGATGACGCGAGTCGAATGTTATTGCCGTCCTGCGTTCTCGATTCAATCGTGCACTGGGCAGCCTTCGCCTTGATTTGCTTGCCATTGATGATGAAGCCCGAGCCGTAGAAATCGGAAAGGTCAGTGAACGCGATTTGATCGCCTTTCTTCGTGAACAAAAGTTTGCAAAGGTCAGACTGCGTCGTCCAGGCGCCTGTTAGCTCGATCGCCTGACTCGGAACCGAAAGCAAAATGGCCGAGCCGAAAAGGACGACTCCAAAAGCTGACAATCGGCCGACATTAGACATGCTCATCTCCTCAAATTGAACCGGAAGTCATACTGGCTCTGATCGACGCATACCGGTTGGCCCCGGCGATGAAGTATCGGATCAATGCCCCGCCTCCAGTTGATCCATGGCGACATGAAAAAACTCATTCATTTTTTGACCGACCTGCTCGGCTGAAATACCTTTTTGGAAAAGATCGTCTGCAACTTTGCGCAACGTGTCGTCATCGCTTTGATTTCCGATATCTGCCGTAACAAGTTCGTTTGCGTAGGAAATGGCTGCCTGGCCTCTCAGGTCTAACAGGTCGGCAGCCCAACTACCCAACAGTTTGTTGCGTCTCGCGATGGCTTTGAACTTCAATTCTTCGTCGTGGATGAATTTCGCTTCGAAGCCCTTCTCACGCTTGTCGAACGTTGTCATGATCCCGATCCCACATCCAGCTTTGCACGTCTCTTGAAATCCGACCCTGACATCCGCAGCGCTTCAGAAAGCGGTCGTGGGGGCCAAGGTCGTGTGAATCGATTTGTAGTGATCGAGCTGCGCAATCGCGCGATCAAGTCCATCACCCTTCTGCTCCGCCAATCCTTCCTTGATTTCGTCGATCTGAGTCTTGAGGCCGGCGAGATCAAAGTCTTCGGCCGAGATAGCGGAATCTGCCAATATCGTAAGGTCGTCCAGCGAGAACTCAGCCACGCCACCGAGCACGACAAACTTTTCGCGGCCGCTCCCCGCGATGACGGTCACGATACCCGGGCGAAGCATCGCAACGATCGGTGCATGGCCGGCAAGTACGCCAAGATCGCCCTCGGCACTCGGCGGCGCTCCACTCCGGCACAAGAACATTCTGCTCCATGAACCGGATTCAGTGTCTACAGGCTTGCTCACAGCCGTACCCAATCTGATTACTTTCGACGACGTCCTTCCGTCGGCACTCCGAGGTCACGTTGCCAGATCGTGCCGTTGTCGAATTGAATCAACATGCCATCTGGAGAAAACACGGCGCCTTCGTTCCAGCTATCGATCCAGATCCTGGTTCTCGGCGAAAACCAATCCGGCCAAGCCCGCGCTGATTCACCTGCCTCGTTCAGAAGATTCAGGTCGGCGCCGTTCTGCGTGATATAGGCAGAGTTTCCGACCAATCCCAAACGACACGTTTGGATACACCTGTATGCGCCGGTGAGATTGACTGACTGCGCCGAGGCTTGGGTTACAGCAAGGATTGCAAAGGCTCCGATAATCGACAGTAGTCTTCTCATTGGAGATCGCTCCGCTGTTCAGGTGAACCAACCGTGGCGCGAGACGGCTGCCACAATCCGACGCGGAAGAAATATTCTATCAGCGGCGCAATCTCTTGATCTGGGTCAAGCCAAGAGCCGCAAATCCACGCTCCGTCGCCTTTCGCGGTCGCGGGATTATCATGGCCATCGGCTCGGAGTCGGACGATGGGCGGCAGTATCCCATTCGGGTTCTGACGTCTGAAAGCTTGTTTGCCGCATCATCACATGACAAAGGCGGCGCACTCGCATCAGATCGTATTCGGTATCTTTGCTGATCGATCGCGGACGAATTGAATGATGCGGTTTTTGTTCTTGTCGATCTCTTCATCCCGCGCAATCACCGCCAGCACCGCTGTCAGCTGATCTTTCCGGCCAAAAAACGGAATCGCGATGGCGCAGACCTGAGGCGTTAGATGCCCACGGTTGATGGCGAAATGCGCGCGCCTGATCTCGTCCAGCGCCTCCTTGAGGGCCTTTCGGCTACGAACGATCGAGTCGGTGCGGTCGCGAGCGGCAAACGCTTCATCGACAAGCGGCCGGGTGATCACCGCCGGCAGCAGCGCACAGAACACCAATCCCGTGGCCGTCGCGAGCGTTGGAAGCACCGCACCGACTTTCATGGTCATGATGACCGGCTGGCTGCTGTCTTCGACATGGACGATGGTCGGGCCTTTGTTACCCCAGACCGAAAGCGCCACCGATTGGTCGATCTCGTCGCGCAGCTCGCGCTGCACCCGGATCGCGGCCCGCAACGGATCTTGGGCTGCGATGGCGCGCAGGCCGATTTCAAATGCAACACGGCCAAGCGTGTAGTGTCTGGTGACGGGATCCTGCTCGATCAAGCCGCCGCGAACCATGCTATCCAGGTAGCGATGGACCTTGCTCGGCGGCATCCTCACCACCTTCGCCAAATCCTTGAGCGCGAGGCGAGGACCCTCGTTGGAGAATGCCTCGACGATGCGACAGGCGACGTCGACGGACTTTACCCCGGAATAGCGGTCGGACATTGGGCGGGTTCGGGTTGCTTTCCTCACGCGATGCAGTCCCGTCACCTTAGCGTAAACTTTGGCGCAACCCAATGTCGACGAACGTCAAGGACCGGCGCCGAAGCGCCGGTCCTTGTTCGCGATGCGCCGTTAGTAAGGTTTCCGCATCAATCCGACGGAAATCGCGCTCAATACACCCGCGGCCAGCATATACGACGCGATCAACCAGGGCGTGTTCCCGCCGTACGAGAACAATGCGGTCGCCACCAGCGGAGTGATGGAGACCGACAGGATCGCGCCGATCTGGTAGACGATCGAAATGCCGGTAAAGCGAACCGGTGTATCGAACATCTCGCAGAAGATGGCGGCCTGCGGCCCATAGACCGGGGCGTAGATGATACCGAGCGCAAAGACGATCGCGGCAGACGCCCAGAAACTGCTGCCCGAATACTGCATCAGCCAGAGCATCGGGAAACCAGCAATTCCGCAAATCAGCGAGAACCAGATGTAAAGCTTGCGCTTGCCGACGCGGTCGGCCCAGATCGAGGCGAATGGAATAGTGACCGCAAGCGCGAGCGCCGCCAGCGTGATGGCAGAGAGAACCGTCGTACGCGGCATCTTCGCAGCACTTACCAGGAAACCAACGCTGTAGATCGCATAGATTGCAAACACAATGCCGTCGATCAGGCGGGCACCCCAGCCGAGCAGGATGTCGCTCTTGTAGTCGCGCAAGACCTCCAGGATCGGCGCTTTGGCGATCTTCATGCTCTCCTTCGCCCGCAGGAATTCCGGCGTTTCAAGAATCTTGAGCCGAATGAACATGCCGACCGCCAGCAGAACAACGCTCAGGAGAAACGCAATGCGCCAGCCCCACGCCAGGAATGCGGCGTCGTCCATCGACACCGACAGCAAGGTGATGATGCCGGACGCGAGACACAAGCCGATCGCCAATCCGATCTGCGGATAGCAGGCGTATTGTGCGCGCGTATCACGATCCGAATATTCGAACGCCATCAGGACGGCACCACCCCACTCGCCGCCCATCGCCAGACCTTGGACGACCCGCAGTCCCAGCAGCATCATCGGCGCCGCAATACCGATTTGCGCGTAGGTTGGCAGCAGACCGATCAGGAAGGTCGCCACGCCCATCAATGACAGCGTGAGAACCAACAGCGGCTTGCGGCCGATACGATCGCCGAAGTGCCCGATGACAATGCCCCCAATCGGCCGTACGACGAAGCCGACGGCAAACGTCGCATACGCCAGCATGACCGAGACCACCGGATCGTTGGCCGGGAAGAACAGCTTGTTGAACACGATTGCGCTCAACGTGCCGTAGATGAAGAAATCATACCATTCGATCGCCGTCCCAATCAGACTTGCGAAGGCAACCGTCTTGACCGACTGGATTCTCGTATTGTCTTGCGTCGCAGCATAAGTCGACATGTCTTCCCCCTCGATGACCCCTCGCTTTGTTATTTTCGCCTGTCCCCACCGTGGACCTTCTGCTCAGCCACGTTGGCGTGCGCTCCGAAACTGAGATTCTCGCTTCGAGGGTTTGGCGTTTCGCCCCCGGTATCAACCTCGGCCGCATCGCCATACAGCCGAACAGCAGATTGTGGGGTACGATTGACGCTCAGCCCGAAGATGTCGAAGCGATTATAATGGCCGATGATGTCGTGATACTGCTTGGGCTCTATACAGCGCTTGAGATCAAGCTCGGCGTAGACGATTCCCTCATCGTCGATCAGAGGCTCGGTCATCAGCCGGCCATCCGGACCGTAAATGCCAGAGAACGCAGCGGGCGTTCCTGACAACATCGCGCGCATCGGTTCATCGAGCGCCAGCATGTCGACGATCTCCTGAGACATCGCCGAACACGATACGATGGTGAAAAGTTTTCCCTCAAAGGAATGCGCGCCGGCGCGGATCTGAATGGCCGTCGGCATATCGTAGTCCGTTACAAACGGGAATCCGATGTAGTTGGCGATGTGAACCATCTCGCCCTGCGCCAACAGCGCGAAGCGCGCGAGCGTGTTGGTGTTCTCGCCACACGCGAGCATACCCACCCGGCCGAGCTCAGTATCGTAGACGCGAATGCTGCTGCCATCGCCGCTGGCCCAGGTCAGCTTTTCGGCGAACGTCGGCACAAGCTTGCGATGCTTGCCGATCACGTTGCCCTGCGGCGAGATCATGATGTTGGTGTTGTAAAGCGTCGCTGTGCTGATCGGGCTTCGCTCGTTGATGCCGATGACGACATAGGCGCCGGCCGTACGCGCCGCGCCGCACAAGGCATCGATCTCCGGACCATCCATCTCGACCGAACTCAAGCAAAGTTTCTTGAACCACTCGCTGCCCTGCAGCGGCGTCATGCACCAGTTCCAGTACGGATAGCCGGGGATGAAGACTTCCGGGAAAACGATCAGGTTGGCGCCATTGCTCGCCGCTTCCGCGATGAGGCGACAGGCTTTCGCCACGCTTGCGGCACGATCCAGAAAGCATGGAGCCGCCTGAACGGAGGCGGCCTTGAATTTTGGTAGCGTATCCATTGAAGTCCTAATCCTCACAGTCGGGATGACGCCAGGAGCCTCCACTAAGCCGGTCGATAAGTCATTCGCAATTGCCGAAACGAATTACGCATTGCGTAATTCGCTACCCCGCGGACTGGTGGGTCGCCACATGTGGCGCGACGACCTTACTTTCGCACGAGGTTGGTTCGGCGCTCCTCTCCTGAGCGATATAGGCCTACGCAACCTCGAGCCGCTCAAGGCGACCTCTCAGTCCACGCGCCTTTTCGGCTACAGCCGTAAGATTCGTCGAAATTTCTCCGACGGCTACGCTTTGATGCCTGATAGCCTCATTTTCGGTCGCCACGCCATTGTCGATGGCCTGCACCAGCTTTTGCGAGTCGTTGACTTGTTTGACCGCTTTGCTGATGGCGGCTTGAATATCGTTGGCCTGCCTTGTGATCTCACGAGTTGCGTCTTCGGCTTCATTGGCCAGCAACTTGACCTCACTGGCAACAACGTTGAAACCGCGGCCATACTCTCCGCTGCGCGCAGCTTCGATCGCCGCATTCAATGCCAGCAGTTTCGTCTTGTGCGACACCTCTCTGATGACGCGAACAAAATTTTCAACATGACGCGTAATCGAGCTGAGATCTGCAAGAGCCTTCGCGAGATCCTCGATATTGGAAACGGTGTCGTGACAACGCAGAGTGTTGTCTTTGTTCAACTCAACATTCTTCTTGATTGTCGCATCGAGTTCCTCAGCGGCCGTCGACATGGCTTGCAGATCGCTCGCCACTTCTTGTTCAAACGTATTCAGCAAACGCTCCGACAACTGCCGGAAGATATCTCCTGCCGCGGCCGTGTCATAAGCCGATATTGCATAAGACAGGTCTAGAAAGAACAGCCGGATCATCGCGCTGGCGGAGGACTTGATACTTTCAAGTCGCGCGTCATCGTCAAGATGATATTCGAGTATCAGTTCGATGAAATTCTCGAGGAGAACAGCCGAACTTGCCACATGAAGATCGCTGGTTAGCGCACATCGGGCATGGGCAACACCAATCTTGCGAGCGGATTCCTCGAATGCCTTATCGGCGATGCCGCCAAAGAATTTTTCCCAATGTTGGAATTGCGTTGTGCTGATATGGTCGATGAGCTGCGTAACACTGATTTTATCGCGTGCGCAGGATGTCTCGAGCATGTCCACGAAGAACGGGAAAGACAGAACCCGCTCGTGGAACGAACTCATGATATTCTGCTGATGCGACGTCAGAAACAATTTGAGCTCACGAAGGCGCTTGGCGTCGGACATACCGAACCCCGCGAGTTTGGCCAAATCGAGCTCGGAAGACGTCGCAAGCTCGCTGTTTCTATTCATTTGACGCTGTGGAATGCCCACTTCTGCCTCGTATTGCTCGTGCATGCAGACATTCGTCTCTTGTACCTGCATGGACCACTCAAAAGATGTATTTTGAATACATCTTTCACGGAGCAATGAAGAAATATTTAACATTGGCGTGGCGAGCCAAACGCGTTTCGGCGGTAGAGGCGGCTTGGCTCATTCGCGGTCACGGCTGGCATCGATCCACGATCCTAACGCACCGACTGGTGATTGCCATCGCTCCCAAAACTAAGTTTGCCTTGGTCAAGATTTGATCGAAGCAAAGTCGAACGACGCGGTCAGCGGTGACGGTTCGCATCAGGAGTTGTCTGGCTCGCTCGAGAAAGATCTTTCATTTATCGAACTGCTCTCGAAGAGCGAAACACCGCTCGGCGTGACGCAAATCGCCAACCAGCTTGCAGCCGGGAAGAGCGGTATTCACCGCATCCTGCAGATGATGAAAGCGACTGGCTGGATTCGGCAAACGCCGCCCGCACGAGCACTATGGCGGACAATCCCATCGCCAGGTTTGAGAACGTCTTGGAAACAGATTTTGCAAAACGCTCTGCAAAGAAAGGGGGCTGGAAATCGTGTTAAGTAATGGCGCGCCCGAAAGGATTCGAACCTCTGACCCCCAGATTCGTAGTTCAAAAAGTCCCTTACGAGGCATTATCCGGCAGCACTTCTAACTTTCCGAATAAACATATTTTTATTTGTAATTCAATGGATTATCGCATATTCTCTTGTGGTGGCGTAGGGAGCCCGTTAGACACCCCATTCCGCCAAAACCGTTTCAAAAACCGTTTCAGAATCTCGGGAGCTCGCAAATGGCCGACATGCGTATCCCCTTGAACGATAAGACAGTCGAGCGTTTGCCACTGCCCGAAAAGGGACGCTACATTGTCCGAGATACCGACCAAAAGGGCTTCTTCCTGATGGTCGGAGCCCGAAAGAAGACCTTTATGGTCCAGGGCGACCTTCGCCAACAGGGCAAACGTGCCTCCACCATCCGCATCGCGATTGGCGATTCTAAGCAGCTCTCGACCCGTGCGGCGCGTGCAGCGGCCAAGGAATATCTGATCCAAATTAGTCGCGGCATACACCCCAAGAGCGACGAGAAAGCCACGAAGGCATCGACGATTGCTGACCTCGCAAACGAGCAAAAGCCCGGCCCGGTCGGGATCACCCTCAAAGAGGCGTGGGCCCGATACAAAATCGCAATGGAGCGCAAGAACCGGAGCGCGCGGACGATCGAGAGCTACCGCGATCACGTCGAGCGCATTTTCAAGGACTGGCTGGATACGCCTCTGAAACAACTTGGTGACGATCCGGGCCAGGTCTCCGCAAAGCACGACGCCATCAGTGAAAAGCATGGACCCTACATCGCGAATGGCAGCATGCGCACCTTCCGCGCCATCTACAATCACGCCCGCAAGACCAATCGCGAACTGCCGCCCGACAATCCCGTCGATAGCGTCGATTGGAATCACGAGAAGCGACGGGATACAGGGATGGGCGTCGCCGACTTGAAAGGCTGGTTCGTCGAGGCTGCGACACTTGACAATCCGATACGGCGCGAATTTCATCTGTTCACCCTCCTCTCGGCATCGCGTCCAACGGCCTTGAAAGAAGCTCGGCTCGAACATCTCGATCTGCGTCGTCGGGTTCTTCACATCCCGCGCCCGAAGGGAGGCGCCGATCGTGCCTTCGACATCCCGCTGTCCCGGCAGGCGATCAATTGCCTCATGCGCTCCATTCGGTTCGGCCGGCAGATGCACCCCTATGAGGCGAAAGACTGGCTGTTTCCTGCCGATGGTGCCGATGGTCATCTGGTCGAGCAGAAGGAAGATCGAGCGGTGCTGTCGAAGTGGGGCAACGAGCTACGCCAAACGTATCGCACTGTCGCAACCCCTGCCGGCGTCTCGGAACTCGACGCCCGCATGCTGATGAATCATTCGGTCCCCGGCGTGAATTCAGGGTACATCACGCGACACAAGCTGCTGGAGGATCATCTGCGCGCCCAACAGCAGGCGATCAGCAACACCATCTTTTCAGCACTCGGAAATACGTTGACGGCGCAACCAGAACTTCGCGACTGGCTAGGTCGCGGGGCCGCGCGACGGCAGGTTGCACGTGCGCGAGAGGCCTTCGAACAGCGGGAGGTAAAGGTTCCGCGAGTCAGGAAGGCGGCATAGGAGTGACCCGCCCGATCGCTTCCGGCCCGCTCCCGTCCACGTGACCTCGGGGATAAACACGGAACTGCCTCACGCTCAACCTGACCCATCCCGTGTCGCATTACGAGAATCGCCGCACGTTTAACTTGCAATGTTCGTCAATTAGACGTACATTTAAGCTATAAAGCTGTTATCAGGTGAATTCTTATGTCAAGCAATCAGGCCCGATCCCCCCGAAACGTACCCGGCCGTGTCGAGCGGCTCGGGTTCCGGATTGATGAAGAGACCAAGGATCTCATCGAGCGCGCGGCTCATCTGTCGCAGCGCAAGGTGAGCGACTTCTGTGTCACTGCGCTCGCCGATACCGCACGCCGGACGATCGCCGAACATGAGACGCTCGTGCTCTCGAACCGTGATCGCGAGGCTTTCTTCAACGCGCTGATGAACCCGCCCGAACCGAGCGAAAGACTCACGCGCGCGATCGCCGAGCACAGGCGTCGCATTGCTTCCTGAACATGACGGACTCTCGATCGGACTTGAGAATCGAGCCGTTCTCCGCGGATCATGATCGCGATGGCTTTTCATGCGGCGTCGACAGCCTCGACCGGTATCTGCGGACGCAGGCGAGTCAGGACGTGCGGCGCAAGGCGAATGGTGTCTTCATCCTTGTGGAGTCCGAGGCGAACCGGACGGTGCTTGGTTATTACACGCTCTGCGCAACGGGCTTGCAACAGGGCGCCGTACCGGCCGCTGCCCGCAAATATGTGCCACGCTATCCGTTAGTGAGCGCCACGTTGATCGGGCGTCTTGCGGTTTCGGCCGCAAGGCAAGGAGAGCGTCTAGGAGGAATCCTTCTCGCCGACGCAGTGCAGCGAGCGTATGCGTCAGCCTCGACTGTTGGTTCGTCGATGCTCGTCGTTGACGCGATCAATGAGCGCGCCGCTGCCTTCTATGAGGGCAACGGCTTCGTGCGCCTGCCTGATTCCATGCGCCTGGTGCTACCCATGCACGTTATTGAGAAAATGCTGAAGGCTTGAGAGCCGGGTTCGAAGCAACCACGTAGACGGTGTTTCGCCTTCTGAAATCCTGACTTCCGCATTTGTGGTTTTGCGGGGGAAAGCCTTCCCCCTGGTCGGCACTGCGTTGCCGACACGCCCCCTTCTGCGGGGAGACCCTCGCAACGCCCCCCCTAAGAGTGAGAGTGCAGGCCGGGTGTGCCGTGACGGGTTGACGTGGATATTGACGCGGACCCGGCAATGCAAGCTGTGGAAGCCGGCACCACCTTCCTCGCCGAACTCAGGGCTCTAACCGCTAATGATTGAGACGCTCAACGAGAGAAACCACACCGACGGCTCTACCTCAGTCACTGAGCGAGTACTTTACTCACACCGAGGGACTTAGGTTGCTAGGCTGCTTTCTGAACCACAAATTCGATTCGTCAATCGTTAGAGCTAGGCGGACTCTTCCAGCCCAACTGTCAATGCAAGGCAACGGAACACAATGGCAGAACCGACGGCTAAGACCATAAAGCGATTATTCGCTCTTTCCGGAAACACCTGCGCATTCCCAAGATGCACGCTGCCAATCATCGAAACCGCGGGTAACGTCACTGGCGAAATTTGTCATATCGCTGCTCGCAGCCCCGGAGGCCCTCGCTACGATCCTTCACAATCTGACAAAGGCCGGAACGATTTTGGCAACCTCCTCCTCTTGTGCAGACATCATCACAAAGTTGTCGACGGGGAGCCGCAGATCTATACGGTTGATGTTCTGCAAGACATGAAGACCATTCACGAAAGCGCCGCCGGCCGAGCCGAGCAACCGGCAGATCTCATATTCGCAAAGCTTCTCTTGAACGACCTCGACCGGATCACGATCGGCCAGAACAGCGGCAATATCGCGATCAACAGTCCCGGCGCCATTCAAGCGCACCAAGTCCATGTGCGCACCACCCGTCGCTCTATCAGCATTAATGCACCACCCGGAACGATCGGTTCTGATCAGGAAACCACGCGCTATGTGCAATATCTAATCGACCGATACAATAAATTTGCCGGTGCAGACCGGATGCGCGCGTCGAAATTCAGCTATGGCGCGATATCCAAGAACATTGAGAGCAATTTCGGTGCCCCTTGGCGGCTACTACCAATTGAGAAGTTCAATGCAGTTTGCGAGTATCTGCAACAGCGGATTAATCGAACGGTCGTAGCCAAATCGAATGCCGCTAAGGGAATGCGCGCCTATTCCACCTATATGGAGTTCAACACGAGATAGGCTCTCAAACATGATCTCCGGACACAAGAATCTACGGCTCAAGCTGCTGTTAACGGACCAGATTCGACAATGCTCGAGATCGATGACCATCGCGCGCCGGCGTGTCATCGACGCGGAGCTGTAATGCCTCTGCGCGCCTGTTACCCGCTGCCGAGATGGACATGAAGGTCGTGGAGGCCATCGTCGACGAGGAAATGCGCGGATACCGGCGTTCCTGACGAGTGTGGGAGGGGAAAAGTCTTCCCCCTGGTCGGCACTCTCGTTGCCGACACACCCCCTTCTGCGGGGACCCCCGCAACGTCCCCGAAGGGCAAGAGCGTCGGCAGAAACCAACTGACGGATCGAGCAGTGATACAGTGATACGCCTGCACGGTAAGCTTCAGTGGAGTGGAGCAATCTCACGGATGAGATCGATGAGCAGGCGCAATGCAGTGGGGACTTGGCGGCGACCGGAATAATAGGCGTGAAACCCGCTGCCCATCGACGCCCAGTCGCTTAGCACGACCTTCAAGCTGCCACGATCCAAATACGGCCGGAGCACCGGTTCCGCGCCGTAGATCATGCCGACGCCGCTGAGGCCAAAGCCGATCGCCGCATGGCTTTCATCCACCGTTAGCGGGCCAGGTGTGGCGACCGCGACGGCCTCTTGTCCGCGCTCAAATTCCCACTGATAGATCTGGTCATTACCCAAGCGGATGCGGACACAGCGATGCTTGTGCAGATCGTGTGGCGTAGTAGGCGTACCGAAGCGTTCGAGATAGACGGGCGACGCGGCGGCAACCCAACGGATGTCCGGCGACAGCCGCTGCGCGATCATGTCTTCCGGCACGGTGCCGCCATAGCGGATACCGGCGTCGAAACCGCTCGCGATGACATCGATCAGGCGGTTGCTCACACTGATGTCGACCTCGACCTCTGGATAGCGGTCGACAAAGATCGGCATGACAGGGTCGAGCAGAAGCGGGACCGCATCCTCCAGAATGTTGATCCTGACGCGGCCCATCGGCGCATCCCGGAACCTGTTGAGGTTCTCCGCCGCGTCGCCAACGATCTGCAATGGACCTTCGATTGACGCCCGAAGCTCCGCCCCGGCGGCAGTGAGCGTCACGTTCCTCGTGGTTCTGTTCAACAATCGAACACCGCGCCGCGCTTCGAGTGCGGTGATGGCATGGCTCAGTGCCGAGGTCGTGACCCCCATTTCCAAGGCCGCGCGACGGAAATTGGAATGTCTGACGATAGCCAGGAAGTAGAGGAAATCGGCAAGATCGGTCCGGCTTAGCTGCATTGCATCACACTAACACGCTGTTGATCTGTGTTCATCAGTTCATTGCTTGCGAGGGCGCTAATCCGGATCGGCCCGACCGACTAAATGATGGCCATGCTCAATGCCTAGGGCGAGCGACTCGATTTGGAGCCCGGCCATCATGATCAAGCTCGCAATTGTCCTTGCCGCTGTCGTGTCGGCCACAGGTGCCGCCGCGGCACAGGAAGGAATCACGACCATGGACATCACCCGTAAAGCCGACCTCAAGACGGTCGACGGCCCGCCCGAATATTTCACCGGCAAGGTCACTGTCACCGGCGCATTCCAGCGCCCCGATCCATCGCGCGTGAGTGGCGGGATCGTCCACTTCGAACCCGGCGCTCGCACTGCCTGGCACACGCATCCCGCTGGCCAGACGCTGATCGTGACCGAAGGGGTCGGCTGGACCCAGGTCGAGGGTGGACCGAAGCTGGAGTTCCACGCCGGCGACATCCTGTGGTGTCCCGCCGAGCACAAGCATTGGCATGGCGCCGCCCCACACGAGGGCATGACCCACATCGCCATACAGGACACGATCGACGGCAAGAACGTCGTCTGGATGGAGAAGGTGACGGACGAGGAATATCTCGCGCCGCTGGGAAGCGAGTAGTCCGTGCCCCACGTCATCGTGAAGCTCTGGCCCGGCAAATCCGACGCGCAGAAGCGCGATTTGTCCGCGGCCATCGTCCGGGATGTCACCCGTATCCTGAATTACGGCGATGAAGCGGTGTCGGTCGGCTTCGAGGAGGTCCAGCCCGATGCGTGGACCGCCCAGGTCTACGAGACTGACATTCGGGGTCGATGGAGCACGCTCACCAAGAAGCCGGGGTACGGCCCCGGCCCGAAGGGTACAGATTGAAGGTAAGCAGCATGATACTGGAAGAGACATATACTCTCGCAAACGGGGTGAAGATCCCGAAACTGGGGCTAGGCACCTGGTGCATTCCCGACGCCGATACCGGACGTGTCGTACGCGAAGCCATCGAGATCGGCTATCGCCACATTGATACCGCCCAGGCGTATGAGAACGAGCACGGCGTGGGCGCGGGGCTTCGCGCGAGCGGCGTATCCCGCGACCAGATTTTCGTGACCACGAAGCTGGCAGCCGAGTGCAAGACCTTCGCTGCGGCAAGCGCCCGCATCGACAAGTCGCTCCGGGCGCTCGGGCTAGATCATATCGACCTGTTGCTGATTCACAGCCCGCAGCCCTGGGCAGAGTTTCGGGAAGGCGAGCATTTCTTCGAAGGCAATCTCGAAGCATGGCGCGCGCTCGAAGAAGCCTACGCCGCCGGCAAGGTCCGCGCGATCGGCGTCTCGAATTTCGAGGCCGCGGACCTCGACAATTTGCTCGACAACGGCAACGTCGCGCCGATGGTCAATCAGGTCCTGGCCCATGTCGGCAACACCCCGTTCGACCTGATCGACTATTCGCGATCGAAGGGGCTGTTGGTCGAAGCCTACTCCCCTGTCGCCCATGGCGCCGCGCTCAGGAACGCCCAGCTCGGCGCGCTGGCGCAGCGCTATGGGGTCAGCATCGCGCAGTTCTGCATCCGCTATTGCCTCCAGCTCGGCCTGCTCCCGCTACCCAAGACGGCCAATGCGGCGCACATGCGCGACAATGCCGCCATCGGCTTCGTCATCTCCGATGCCGATATGGACACCCTCAAGGGTTGGGAGAACAGCACCGACTACGGAGAGGCCGGTGCCTTCCCGGTGTTCGGCAAGAAGCGGCAGATCGCCGCCGCCGGTCGGGAGGGCTGACCTCATGAACCCGGTCTATGTTTTCAAGGATCAGGTCGCGCTGGTCACCGGCGCGGCCAAGGGCATGGGGCTCGCGACCGCGCGCGCCTTCGCCGAGAATGGCGCATCCGTGGTGCTGGCCGACATCGATGGCGATCTCGCCGCGCAGGAAGCGAAGCGGATCGCCGCCGCGGGCGGCGCCGCGATCGGCACGGCCTGCGACGTCGCCGATGAAACGCAGGTGGCGGCTATGATCGACCTGGCGGTCGCCGAATATGGCCGGCTCGACATGGCGTTCAACAATGCCGGCATCCAGGTGCCCCCGTCCGACGCGGCGGACGAGCCGCTGGCGAATTTCGAGCGCGTCACCGCCGTCAACCAGCGCGGCGTGTGGGCCTGTATGAAGCATGAACTCAGAGTGATGCGATCGCAGGGCTCGGGGGCGATCGTCAATTGCTCGTCGCTCGGGGGCTTGGTCGGATTGCCCGGACGCGCCGCCTATCACGGGACCAAACATGCCGTGATCGGGATGACCAAAAGCGCGGGCGTCGAATATGCGCCGCGCGGCATCCGCATCAATGCGATCTGTCCCGGCACGATCGACACGCCGATGGTGCAGGCGATGCTGGAGGGTCAATCGGATGCGATGGCCGAGATCATGAAGCAGCAGCCGATCGGTCGCCTCGGACGTTCCGAGGAAATCGCCGCGGCCGTGCTCTGGCTGTGCAGCCCGGCGGCCAGTTTCGTGATCGGCGCCGCGCTGCCGGTCGATGGCGGTTTCACAGCGCACTGATGACGTTTGCGCCACTCTTCACGCGCCGATCCGCGATCTCGATGACCGTGGCGGCCGTCATGCCATGGCCCCTAACCGCAGGAGTAAAGACGATGCCTACTGAACCGACCAACGCGCGCAAGTCCTTTGGCGACATCGCGCCACACCTTGCCGAGATCACCGACAAGGTGCTGTTTGGCGACGTCTGGGAAAACCCCTCGCTGAAGCCGCGTGACCGCAGCCTCGTGACGATCACCTGCCTGATCGCGATGTACCGGATCAACGAGATGCCGTTTCACATCAAGAAGGCGCTCGAGAATGGCGTGACCAAGGAAGAGATTATCGAGGCTGTCACGCAGATCGCATTCTACGCCGGATGGCCACCCGCGATGACGGCGCTGCCTATCCTCAAGAAGGTGTTTGAGGAAGCTGGCCTCTGAATACCGACCACATCGTCCCGGTTAGAGTGAGAGTGCAGGCCGGGTTTGCCGTGACGGGTTGAGGGCTGGAGAACAGGTCTCCGGCGCCTGTCGCGGAGAACCGCGATGTCCAGACATGATCGCACCCCACGCGCCGGCGCGAACCGGGCGAACCTTTACGACGAAATCACCGCCAAGGTCATCGCCGAGCTGGAGGCCGGCCGCTTCCCCTGGGTTCAGCCATGGGGCTCGTCCACGGCAAAAGCCCCGCTCGGCCTCCCGAAGAATGCCGCGACTTGTCGCACCTACAGCGGTATCAACATTCTGATCCTCTGGGGCGCCGTCATCGAGCACGGCTTTCCCGGCCAGGGCTGGCTCACCTTCCGCCAAGCCCTTTCTCTTGGCGGCAATGTCCGCAAGGGCGAGCGCGGCACCACTGTCGTCTATGCCGATCGCTTCGTGCCCGAGGGCGAGAAGCAGCGCGCTCGCGAAACCGGCGAGGAAGCGCAATCGATCCCCTTCCTGAAGCGCTTCACCGTCTTCAACGCGGCGCAATGCGAGGGCCTGCCCGACGAAATCGCCGTCGCTGCGCCGCCGACGCCGCAAGGCTTGATCGAGCCGAAGGTCGAAGCGCTCATCAAAGCAACGGGCATCGACTTCCGCATCGGCGGCAACCGCGCCTTCTATATCCCGGCGCACGACTATGTGCAGGTTCCTCCGCCGCAAGCCTATTTCGAACCGATCAACTGGCATCGCACGGCACTGCATGAGATCGGGCACGCCAGCGGCCATCACAGCCGGCTGAATCGCGATCTCTCCGGCTCCTTCGGCACGAGGAAATATGCCTTCGAGGAATTGGTTGCCGAGATGTCGAGCGCTTTCGCCTGCGCCTCGCTCGGCACCGTGCCGACGGTGCGCCACGCGGATTACATTGGCTCCTGGCTCGAAACCCTGCGCGAGGATTCCCGCGCCGTCGTCCGCACCGCCAGCCAGGCCAGCAAGGCGGCCGACTGGATCTTGTCCTTCCTGCCGGAAGACAATTCCGTTGCGGTCGCTGCCGAATCCTCGATGGACAGGAACGCGGCATGATCCTCCTCTCCACCGATACGCAATGATCGCACGGCGCCAACCTAACGCGCGCGTTCCGCGGCTTAGAGGAAGAGAGGGGATGGGTTTTCGCTGACGGGTTGATAGGTCGAGAGAGAGGCTCCCGGCTGCCCGTCACGGAGTAACCCACCATGGCAAAAGCTGCCAAGAAAAAACGCGCACCCGCAATCATCGTCTTCTCGCGAGCACGCGACATTCCGTTCAACCGCATCAGGTTGTCGGAGGCCAACGTTCGCCAAACCGGCGTCGAGGCCGGCGTGGACCACCTCGCCCGTGACATCGACCGCCGCGAGGATCTCATACAGGGCCTCAATGTTCGCGTGGTTCTTGATGCCGACGGCAATGAGACTGGCGATTTCGAGACTCCGGCTGGCGGACGCCGCTACAGGTCGATCGCACGCCTGGTCGAAGCCGGTCGCTTCCCCGCCGATGGCCTTGTCCCCTGCATCGTCAAGAAGGCCGACGCCAAGACCTCGGCGACCGACGACTCGCTGGCAGAAAACACATTCCGGCTCGCGCTGCATCCGCTCGATCAGTTCAAGGCGTTCCAGCGCATGGTCGACGGCGGGATGAGCACCGAGGAAGTCGCCAGCGCCTACTTCACCAGCCAGCGTTATGTCGATCAGCGCCTCGCGCTCGCCAAGGTCTCGCCAAAGCTGCACGACGTGTATGCCCAGGATGCCATGACCTTGGCGATGCTGGAGGCGTTCACCGCGCATCCGGATCATGCCCGTCAGGAGCAAGTATGGGAGGCTGTCAAGCAGTCTTACTATCGCGAGCCCTCGCGTATCCGGAGCATGCTGACCGAAACCACCGTTGCCGCATCCGACAAACGCGCGCTGTTCGTCGGTATCGATGCCTATATGGCGGCAGGTGGCCAGGTGCTTCCGCCCTACCTCTTCGATGATGACGAGAACGGCTGGCTGGAAGATGTGGCGCTTCTCGATCGCCTTGTCGCCGAGAAACTGAAGGTCACCGCCGACGAGGTCGCGGCCGAAGGCTGGAAGTGGGTCAACGCCGACCTCGAACTTCCCTATGGCCATGATCACGGGTTGCGCGCAATCACCGGCACCTTCGCGCCACTGACCAAGAAGGAGCAGCGGCAGCGCGAGAAGTTGCGCGAGGAGCAGGAGCGTCTCGAGACTGAATATGCCGAGTACGACGAGTTGCCGGACGACATCGACCACCGGCTCGGCGAGATCGAGAAGCAGCTCGACGTCTTCGAACGCCGTCCTGCTATCTATAACTCCGCCGAGATCGCCATCGCCGGTGCCTTCGTCACTGTCGACGAGGACGGCGCCCTTGTCGTCGATCGCGGCTGGGTCCGTCCCGAGGACGAACAGCCCGAGACCGTCGACGGCAATGCCCCACAGGATGACGACGTCGCCGACGACACGCTCGCGCCGGATGGCAAGCGCACCGTCGTCACCATCGGCGGACAGCCGGCCGAGCCCGAAGAGGAAGAAGAGATCATCAAGCCTCTTCCCGAGCGGTTGGTTGCCGAACTGACGGCGCATCGCACCGTCGCGCTGAGCGATGCTGTCGGCTCTCATCCGCACATCGCCATGACGGCGCTGCTGCACCGGCTGGTCCGTGACACCTTCAAGCGCTCCACGAGCGGTTCGGCTGTCCAGGTGTCGATGCGTGAGGTGTATTTCCGTGAGCAGGGAATTGACCTCAAGGACAGCGCCTACGCGAAATCGGTCAGCGAACGGCATGCGGGCTGGAAAGCCGATCTGCCGGCCGACGATGACGCGCTGTGGGACTGGCTCGATGTGCTCGACGATGCCAGCCGCATGGCGCTTCTCGCCCATTGCGTTTCCTTCGGGATCAACGCGCTCTATGAGCGTCCAAATCCGATGAGCGCGACCGGGATTTCCGAGCACGGCCTGCGGACCCGCATGGCGGAAGCCGACCGCCTTGCTCGCGTCACCGGCCTCGACATGTCGGATGCCGGTTTCCGGCCGACCGTCGCGAACTACCTCGGCCGCGTCACCAAGCCCCGCATCCTCGAAGCGGTCCATGAGGCGCTTGGTGAGGAGAAGGTGCGCCTGATCGACCACCTGAAGAAGGACGATATGGCGCGTGAGGCCGAACGTCTCTTGGCCGACACCGGCTGGCTGCCGGAGCCGTTGCGCCTCATCGCCGAGGCGCCGGCTGTTGAAACCTCGGCGGGGCAAGATGGCGGCGACGTCGCACTGCCGGAGTTCCTCGCCGGCGGCGACGAGGAAGCTGCAACCGACGCTATCGACGATCCGACGGTTCTCGCCGCCGCCGAGTGACGCGCACCAGCGGGGCGGCTCCCGGTCGCCCCGCTTTTCTTCCCTTCCATCCCAAGGCCCGGCATCCCGCCGGGCCATTTTCATTTCAGGAGGCTGACGTCATGTCCGCACACAATATCTACGATATCGCGCCCATCGGCGCCCTGATCCGCTACACGGATCACAAGCCGAAGCCGCCAGCGCGTTTCACCAAGAAGCTCGCGGCCTGGCAAAGCGGCAACGGTGTCGGTCGGCTCGTGCGCAAACAGCCGCCGCGCGATCGCGCCACCTATATCGCGCCGGCCTCGATCACCCTGCACGAGGGCAATTTCGAATCCGGCTCGGTGATCCTCGTCACCGTCATGCGCACCCATTCGGTCGACAGCGATCTCAGGTTCGAGATAGCCGAACGTCCGAAGATCGGCATGGTCCGTGTGTTGAACCGGATCGGCGACGATGAAGAGTTGCTGTATCTCGCCGACAACCGCGAAGCTGCCGAACTGTGGCTGGCCAAGGCCGGTTATCACCATGCTCGCCTTAAGGAGATCACGGCCGACGAGGTCGGCGCCGATGTCGTCGAGGGCCGCGCCGCCGCCTGACCACCGCATTTCCCCACCCACCTGGCCCGCTGTCCCTTCGACAGCGGGCCATTTTGTTTCAGGAGAACCCATGGCTATTCCCGATCCCGTTCGCACGAATTTCAACACCATGCTGCGCGCTGCTGATGACGGCAACCTAGCACTCCTGGAGTGCCTCGACGTCGTGACGCGCGAGCCGCGCTACGTCCTGTGCGCTGTCGAACGCGACGGAGACGATTACGTGTTCGCGCCGTTCGGCCATCTCGTTGCGGATTGCAATCCCTACGACGCTTACCTGCCGCCAGATCCCGACAATCCGGCCAGCTTCATCGAGAAGTCCGAAGACAGCGGTGCAGCATGATGACCATCGATGAAATTTTCGCTGATGATCGCCGCAATCCTCCCTCGGAGCGCTCGCTTCCGTGGGAAGAGATGCGCGGCGGCGGCGGCGGCGTCGTCGAGCCGAAACCGCATTGGGCGTCCGACATGGCCGTCTTCCGGCTGACCGACCGGAGCTGGTGTTCCTACGCCGACTGGATCGAGAACGGCCCTGCCGCGCGGTTCATCGATCATCCTGAAACGCGCGGTGACCACCTGATGATGAAGGCGCGGGCCATGATCGCACGCGAGATCGCAAACGAGCTTTGGTCGAACTGAGAGGGAGAGGGTTGTCGGGTCGGGATGGGCCCGAACAGAAGAAGAGAGAGCGCTATCCAGACTCGTCCTCTTCCGCTCTCGGGAGATCAGCCCCATGACGACGCAAGACGCCAGTACCCATGTCGCGACGCTTGTTCCGGACAACCGCCGCGAGATGTTCTTGCCGACGATATTCGGCCTTCGCCATCTGATCGTCGCTGAAAATACCGTCCATACATTCATGGATCGTCTTAGCCCCCGAGACTATGGCGGCGGCTTCTGGAATTTCTACGAATGCGATGGCCAGCCATTGTTTCTGGCGCCGAAATCAACCTCGCGTTTCCGGATCGAAAGCGACATCACCGAATTTCGCGGCGAGGTCTCGGCGGAGGCCGCAGGCATCATCGCCACGCTCTTCACCTTCTCACATCTCTCCTTCCAATTTGAGTCCGACCATCTGGTGGAAGGCTACCATCGCTTGCATGCCTGGTGCGACGGACATCCCGAGGCATCGGAGATCTTCCAGGCCATCGATTGAATTTCACGAGCGCTCCGCCTTTCGGTGGGGCGCTTTTTTCATGTTGGCGACCGCCATGATCTGAGAGCGAGAGCGTGGCGGGGACAGATGTGAGCCAGTGCGGTCGAGAGAGAGCGCTGCGCGGCTCACTCCCGTCCCGCTCTCCCGAGGTTCGCATCATGACCATGACTTCCGCATCGGTGGCATTGCCCGCTGCCGCACAGCTTCCGCTCGTCAGCGATTCCGACAGCGCGCCTTTGATCTTCGCCGCGGCGCAGCTCCTCCTTCCACATCTCGAACGCGGTCAGCGCATCGACGCCGCCACCCTGCGCGGCAAGATGGAAGCTGCCTTCGGCGCTTCCGACTCCGCCGGCGCATGGGACTGGAAGACGGCCTATGACGCCTGCGAAGCCGCGACCGTCCTCTTTCTGCGCAAATACGGAAAGCCGCTTTTCCGTAAAGTCGGCAACCCGACGGCGATCCTGCCGCAGTTCGTCAAGATCGCCGGCCTGATGCCGACGCACACGCGCCGCTCGCAGGAAGCGCAGACCTTCCAGCAGTTCTCGACGCCGATTCCGCTGGGTCTTGCAGCGATGACGGCCGCCGCGATCACGCCGGCCGACCGCGTGCTGGAGCCCTCGGCCGGCACCGGACTCCTCGCCATCCTGGCCGAGATCGCCGGCAGCTCGCTCGTGCTCAACGAGCTGGCCGAGACGCGCGCCTCGCTTCTCTCTTCCCTCTTTCCGGCCCTATCCGTCACGCGCTTCGACGCGGCTCAGATCGACGACCATCTCGATCCGGCCGTGGTCCCGACCGTGGTGCTGATGAACCCGCCGTTCTCGGTCATGGCGAATGTCGAAGGCCGCATGGCCGACGCCGCCTTTCGCCATGTTGCCTCGGCGCTGGCGCGTCTCGCTCCCGGCGGCCGTCTCGTCGCCATCACCGGCGCGAACTTCGCGCCCGATGCGTCGGCCTGGTCCTCGGCCTATGCCCGGCTGCAGGAACGCGGCCGCGTCGTGTTCTCAGCCGCCATCGACGGCTCGGTCTATGCCAAGCACGGCACGACCATCGCCACGCGGCTGACCGTCATCGACAAGATGCCCGCCGACGATCCGACCGCGTTTCCGGCCGCGCCGGGCATCGCGCCGGACGTCGCCACGCTGCTCGGCTGGCTGGCCTCGCATCTGCCCGGCCGGCTGCACGTCGATCCGTCCGTCGCCGTGCCGGTCGCGGCGCCAGCCGTCGCCCACACCGTGCGCGGCTATCTGAACCGGGCGGCGAAGGCTGCTCCAGCCGCCGCGCTGGCTGAGCCGGACGGCACTCCGCTCGAATACGAAACCGTCGATTGGCAGGCAGCCGAGGGCGGCCACATCTCCGATTCCATCTATGAGGAATACGGACTTCAGGCAATCCACATTGCCGGATCTCAGGCGCATCCGACCCAGCTCGTCCAGTCGGCCGCCATGGCGAGCATAGCGCCGCCGAAGCCGAGCTACCGGCCGCGCTTGCCGGAGAAGATCCGCGAGCTACTTTCCGACGCTCAGTTAGAGACCGTCATCTATGCCGGCGAAGCGCATTCCAACTATCTCGCCGGCGCGTGGACGGTTGACGCCACGTTCGACGTCCTGACCGCCGCGTCCGATGACGCCAAGAGCGGCGTCCTCTTCCGTCAGGGCTTCATGATCGGCGATGGCACCGGCGTCGGCAAGGGTCGCGAGTCCGCCGCGATCATTCTCGACAACTGGATGCAAGGTCGCCGCAAGGCGGTCTGGATTTCGAAGTCCGACAAGCTGCTGGAGGACGCGCAGCGCGATTGGAGCGCACTCGGCATGGAGCGTTTGCTGGTCACGCCGCTGTCGCGATTCCCGCAAGGCAAGCCGATCACGCTCAGCGAAGGCATCCTATTTCTAACCTACGCTACGCTCAGGTCCGACGATCGCGGAGAGAGGGTTTCCAGGGTCAAGCAGATCGTCGAATGGTTGGGCTCCGATTTCGACGGAGTGATCATTTTCGACGAGGCGCACGCCATGCAGAACGCCGCCGGAGGCAAGGGCGAGCGCAGCGACGTCGCCGCCTCGCAGCAGGGCCGTGCTGGCCTGCGCCTCCAGCACGCGCTTCCGAACGCGCGCGTTGTCTATGTCTCGGCAACCGGCGCCACCACCGTCCACAATCTTGCCTACGCCCAGCGACTCGGCCTGTGGGGTGGCGAGGATTTTCCGTTCGTCACGCGCGCCGAGTTCGTCGAGGCGATTGAGGCGGGCGGCGTCGCGGCGATGGAGGTGCTGGCCCGCGACCTGCGCGCGCTCGGCCTTTATACCGCCCGCTCGCTCTCGTTCGCCGGCGTCGAATACGAGCTTGTCGAGCACGAACTGACGCCCGAACAAATCCGCATCTACGATGCCTATGCGGGCGCGTTCGCCATCATCCACAACAATCTGGACGCCGCAATGCAGGCCGCCAACATCACCGGCGCCGGCGAAGGCGGATCGAGCACGCTGAACCGGCAGGCGAAGTCCGCCGCCCGTTCGGCTTTCGAGTCGGCCAAGCAGCGCTTCTTCGGCCATCTGCTCACCAGCATGAAAACGCCGACCCTGATCCGTTCGATCACGCGCGATCTCGAAGAGCGTCATTCGGCCGTGATCCAGATCGTCTCGACCGGCGAGGCACTCATGGAACGGCGGCTGGCCGAACTGCCGACCGAGGAATGGAATGACGTGCGCGTGGACATTACGCCTCGCGAATACGTCCTCGACTACCTTGCCCATTCCTTCCCGGTGCAGCTCTACGAACGCTTCACCGACAGTTCGGGAAATCTGTCGTCGCGGCCGGTCTATCGTGACGGCCATCCGGTCGAGAGCCGCGAAGCTGTCGCGCGCCGCGATGAATTGATCGCCAAGCTCGCCAGCCTGCCGCCGGTGCCCGGCGCGCTCGACCAGATCATCCAGCACTTCGGCGCCGATGTTGTCGCCGAGGTGACGGGCCGTTCGCGCCGCATCGTGCGCAAGCGCAGCGCCACCGTCGACCGGCTCGTGGTCGAGAATCGCGCGGCGTCCGCCAATCTCGCGGAGACGCAAGCCTTCATGGACGATCTGAAGCGCGGGCTCATCTTCTCGGATGCCGGCGGCACCGGCCGCAGCTATCACGCGGAAAAGTCCGCGAAGAACACGCGGCTGCGCGTCCATTATCTTCTCGAGGCCGGCTGGAAGGCGGATACCGCCATCCAGGGTCTCGGCCGCACCCACCGCACCAATCAAGCGCAGCCGCCGCTATTCCGCCCGATCTCGACCAATGTGAAGGCCGAGAAGCGGTTCTTATCGACCATCGCGCGTCGCCTCGACACGCTGGGGGCCATCACGCGCGGCCAGCGCCAGACGGGCGGACAGGGGTTGTTCCGGCCCGAGGACAATCTGGAATCGCATTATGCGCGCGACGCGCTGCGCCAGCTTTATTTCCTGTTGGTCCGCGGCAAGGTCGAGGGATGCTCGCTCCAGCACTTCGAGGCCGCCACCGGCTTGAAGCTGATGGACTCGAACGGCATCAAGGACGAGCTGCCGCCGATCACGACATTTTTGAACCGGCTGCTCGCGCTCACCATCGAGCTTCAGGGCGTGCTGTTCACGGCCTTCGAGCAGCTTCTTGCCGCCAGGATCGAGGGTGCGATCGCGTCGGGCACCTATGATGCCGGGCTGGAGACGCTGCGCGCCGAGAGCTTCGTCATCACCGATCGACAGACGATCTACACGCATCCGCGTACAGGCGCGGAAACAAGCCTGCTGACGATCAATGAGCGCAAGCGCAATCGGCCGCTGACGCTCGATGACGCCCTTGCCGAACTCCGCGACCCGCGTGCGGCCCTGCTGATCAACGAGCGCTCCGGCCGCGCCGCGGTGCAGATCCCTGCGAGCAGCGTCATGCTCGATGACGGCGAGATCGAGCGCCGCGTCCGGCTGATCCGGCCGATGGAAGCCCACAATCTGCCGATCCGGCAGATGCGCGAGACGCATTGGATCGAGACCGACCGCGATGCGTTCGCCGCCGCGTGGATCGCTGAAATCTCCGAGGTGCCACCGTTCTCCGAGACCAAGCTGCACATGGTCACGGGGCTTCTCCTTCCCATCTGGAAACGGCTGCCGCACGAGTCGACCCGCGTCTATCGCCTCCAGACCGATGCGGGCGAGCGCATCATCGGCCGCAAGGTCTCGCCGGCCTGGGCCGCCACCGCGACGACAACCGGCTCGACCTCACTCACGCCGGACGACGCCTTCACGGCTCTGATGGACGGCCGGACGATCCTCGATCTTGCCGAGGGCCTCCAGCTTCGACGCGCCCGCGTCATGGGCGCGAACCGCATCGAGTTGTCGGGCTTTGACGACACGATGCGCGAACGCCTCACCGCCTACGGCCTCTACCATGAGATCATCTCGTGGAAGCTGCGCATGTTCGTGCCGACCGACGCCAACGCTCCGACGGTGCTCGGCAAGCTGCTTGATCGCTGGCCGGTCGCGCGCATCGGCGAGCAGGAGACAGCGTGATGGCGCGTCACGATGCCTCCGAACTGGCGTCTCGTCTCGGCCGACATGCCGAGGCCGTCTGCAAACAATATTTATCGTCCGGCCATCGCGCCGGACGATATTGGATCGTCGGCGATGCGAAGAACACGCCCGGCCGCTCGATGTTCGTGCGCCTTGCAGGGCCGGAATCCGGCAAGGGCGCCGCGGGCAAATGGACCGACGGAGCAACCGGCGAGCATGGCGATCTTCTCGACGTCATCCGCGAAACGCTCGGCCTCGTCGACTTCAAGGATGTGGCCGAGGAAGCGCGCCGTTTCCTCGCGCTCCCGCATCCCGAGCCGCAGAGCGCGCCGACGAACCGGACCGCAAGTCCGGCGCTGTCGGGTTCACCTGAAGCGTCGCGGCGTCTCTTCGCCATGGCGCAGCCGATCGGCGGCACGCTGGCGGCGACCTACCTCAACGGGCGGGCGATCACGTCGCTCGTCGGCGTTACCGCGCTGCGCTACCATCCGAGGTGCTACTACAAGCCCGACAAGCATTCGTCCACCGAGATCTGGCCGGCGATGGTCGCCGCCGTCACCGATCTCGAGGGCCGGCAGACCGGCGCGCACCGCACCTGGCTCGCCCCGGACGGTTCGGGCAAGGCGCCTGTCGATACACCGCGCCGGGCGATGGGCGACCTTCTCGGGCGCGGCGTCCGCTTCGGCGTCGCCGGTGACGTGCTCGCGGCCGGCGAAGGCATCGAGACCGTGCTATCACCCCGCATGGTTCTGCCCCACATGCCGATGTTGGCGGCGCTCTCGGCCGCTCACCTCGCCGCCATCCTGTTCCCGCTGACGGTGCGCAGGCTCTATGTCTTCAGAGATCGCGACCCGGCCGGAGACGGCGCGCGAGACAGCCTGGTCGCCAGAGCAATGAACGTCGGCATCGAGGCGATTTCGGTGTCGCCGGTGTGCGAGGACTTCAACGAGGATCTGCGCTGGCGCGGCGTCGACGCCCTTCGGGCGGCCTTGAAGGAGCAGCTTCGTCCCGAAGACGTCAGCCGGTTCATGGAGGGGTGAGGGATCGGCGGGAGACAAGGCGCGGCTGGGCGTCTTCTCGACCTGCCGTCTCCCTTCATCACCGCGAGCAGCCTTCTCTTGTCGGAGAGAGCAGCGCCCACCGCCTTCTGAGAGGGCGATCGGCCCACAAACGGGCCGGCCGGGCAATGGCGGCGCTCCGGCTATTTTCCGCCGGCGGGGAATCCACCCCACGCGACAGGTCGCGCGGGGACCCCGGACCGCCCCGCCTTTGCAGCGCGAAACAAAATAGCCGGGCTTGGCCATCAAGGCCCTCGCGAGATGGCGAGGGCTGCCAGGCCGTCCCGCCCGTGGGCTTTCGACGCCTGCGAAGGCCGCGATGGGCGCGGTCTCCAGACAAAGGACGCTCCCGATGACGAACGAAGACGATAATGCAGGTTTTGAGCCGGTCCACGCCTCGTCTCCCACCGATCATGTTCTCACCGAACTCCAGCTCTACGGCTGGCGCCCGTTTCAGGACGAACCCGATCCGAGGCCGCTGCCCGAGGGCAATGCCGTCGCCGCCGCTGTCGCAGATATCTTCGACGCCCTCATCGCGACGCTCGGCGATACCCGCCTTGAACCCGACCTCGAAGAATTGCTCTGGGGGACCGTCAATCTCTTCCACCGCGCCACGGGCCGGGTGGAGCGCGAACTAGACGACAACGAACAGGGGCAGCGCCGCCTCCAGAACGAACAGGATGGCAGCGAGGTGAAGTCGGTCGAACTGGAGCGCCTCACGGCAGAAGGTCAGAGCCTTATCGAACGGCGCAACAGCATGGAACTATTCCGCGACGTCGCCACTGAGGCCTTCGAGCACCATACCGGCGCCGCGTGGCGGCCGCGCACCGGCTCGATCGTCAACCATCGCAATCTCACCGCCGCGATGATCGACAGCCGCGACTTTCTTGCGGCGAAGCGCCGGATCGAGACCGAGGTGTTGCTGCCTGCTGGCCCGAAGGTTGCCGTGACCGGCGGCGCCGACTTCAACGACCACCGCCTGATCTGGGCGAAGCTCGATCAGGTCCATGCCAAGCACCTCGACATGGTGCTGATGCACGGCGGCACGCCGAAAGGAGCCGAACTGATCGCCTCCCGTTGGGCACACAGGCGCAAGGTGCCGCAGGTCGCCTTCCGGCCTGACTGGACGAAACACGGCAAGGCGGCGCCCTTCAAGCGTAACGATGCCATGCTGGACGTCCTGCCCGTCGGCGTCCTCGTCTTCCCCGGCACCGGGATTCAGGAGAACCTTGCGGACAAGGCCCGCAAGCTCGGCATTCCGGTCATGAAGTTCAACGGCGGCGCATAAGCGCCGCCTCAACCCAGCATCTCGGGCCTGAACAGCGAGCGCCGGCTGATGATCTTGCCGGATACCATGAACACACCATCGCCGGTGTAGTGCAGCGTCTCGGGATGCTTCGGTGAAGCCGCCACATGCGCCTTCACCACTTCGAAGATGAAAAAATTATAGCGATCGACCAACACGTCGTCGTGCAAGCGGCACTCGAAGTTCGCATGGCACTCATCGATCAGCGGCGCCTCGACATCGTGGGCCTGCCGTCAAACCGAACTCCGCAAACTTGTTGATCTCTGCTCCAGACGTATTGCCGATCCCGACCACTGTGTCGGTCAACGCCGTTGTCGGCAGGTTGATCACGCATTCGCCGCTGCTTTTGATCATATCGAAGCTGTGATTGCCGCCCGAAATCATCAGGCCGACGAGCGACGGCGAGAACTCCAGAATCGTATGCCAGCCGAGCGTCATGATATTCGTCCTGCCTTGCCATTGCGATGACACAAGGACGATCGGGCCGGGTTCGAGATAGCGGCGCACCTGGCTGACCGGGAAATCATCCTTGCGGACTTTCCGCGTCATGACGTCGCCTCCTATTGCGCAACATATCAATGCTCGTTTGCTGGTTGATGATCGAAGTACGATAGCGGCAAATGAACCACCACGATGCAGACGATCGACCTCCGAACGTTACTTGACGACATCGGTATGTCCGAGGAAAAATGCACGACCCACGCAGAACCGGCAAAGCAGTATAGTCGCAGGCGGAGCGCATCCTCAGGCAGCCTGTCGTGAACTCTCAACCGTTCATGTGGAGGCTTCCATGACGCTGATCCTGCTCGCCGTTTTTTTGACGATCGCATTCTGCGTCGTCGCCTATAATCTCGCGATCTACGCGCTTCCTTTCGGGGCCGGACTGACGGCGGCTCAATACACCTGGGACGCTGGAGCCGGCGTGATGATGTCGGGCTTCGCCGCCATTGCCGCTGCGTTGCTGTCCGTCGCGCTCGTCATCGCCGTTCTCGGCTTCGCGAAGAATCCGCTTCTGCGCCTGGTCGCTCTCGCCGTCTTCGCCGTGCCCGCCGCGATCGCCGGCTATGCGCTCGTGCATGGTGTCGCGAAGCACGCCATCGACTCGGCCATCGCGCTCAACCTCCTTTGTGGAGCCGCCGGTCTGTTCATCGGCGGCGCCGCAATCGTCAGTCTCAACGCACTTGGTGAAAGCGTCTTGTCGCGCTGAAGCACTCGCGATCTTCCGCTTTCGGGAAACCCCGCAGCTTTTACCGCCGAACTCTGGGCGTCCCGCTCAGAATATGAATGTCAGGTCGAGACAGTCCTCACCGCCGCAATTTCGATCAGCTGCGCCCGGCTCCGGAAATCGGTCATGGGGCATGGATCTTTCACGGCCGTAACGGTCGTTGCCCTGCTGCATTCATTCTCGTGAACGCAGGCCGCATCAACTTCATTTGCACTTGCGGCAATGCCGGCGGATCACGCCGCCTCCCAGTGAACCGCAATCGCGACCATTCACCTGGAGTCCGATAGCGTTTTTGCCTTTTCCCGAATGGCCTTCCGTCTGGCGACGTGAGCGGTGGCCGTGAATGGGGTGACGAGCGAGCCGGCAAGGCGACGCGGTGTTGATTCTGAGGCGATGCTGCTGTCGGCTCGAACGATGATTCCGCCGGGCGTCTCCGTGGTCATGCTCTCAGAGGCGCCAATCCCTCCGACTGACTGATCCCCTAAGTCCGTTCGGTTTCCACCCGCAACCCCGGCGGCTCCGGACCGTGTTGGCGCTAAAGCGCCTGCCCGCGCCACTCCGGGCCTTAGGGGCGAGCTGCCGACGAGCCGGCAGTTGCAGGAGCCTCCCGACGGCCTTGGCCGGGTCTCGTCGGAGGGATGGTCCCTCCGAGGAGCAACGGAGACTTAAAATGCAGAACATCGTCATTCTCGCTGGCAACATCGGCCAGGACCCCGAATCCCGCACCACCCAGAGCGGCACCCGTATCACCCACTTCACGCTGGCCACCTCGCGGCCTCGCTACTCGGAAGGCAAGGTTGTTCGGGATAAGGACGGCTATCGGGTCCAGGACACCGAATGGCACCGGATCACTTGCTTCAACGGCCTCGGCACGACGGTCCAGGAGCATTGCCAGAAGGGCATGAAGGTTCTGGTGCGCGGCCGCATCCACTACACGAAGTGGACCGACCAGCAGGGCGTTGAGCGCTACGGCTGCGAGATCATCGCCGAAACGGTCGACTTCCTGAGCCGGGCGAAGCAGACCGAAAGCGAGGGCGACAGGCAGTCCGATCAGGACGACGACATCCCGTTCTAGGGCGGGCGAAAGAAGGCCCGGCGGCACAAGCCGCCGGGTCTTCTCCTGTTCGCAACGGATCGCGGCCGCAACCCAACTCGACGTTCGCGCTGCGACGACGGTGCCCGCGCACAGTTTCCGTGACGAGTACAAATCGCGCCGCCTGATTGCATCAGGTCTGGCGGTCGACAGCACGCCAGATCTCCAATGCAGATGATCGAGGCCACCAGAATAAAAGCAGCGTCAGATTTCAGCATGACGACATGGCAAGGGTTTTCGGCTGCGGTCAGCGCGCACCACTCGCTCTTTGAGACGCAACCTTGGTTTCAATCCCGGCCTTCCAAGGTCAACCCGCTTGGGGTCCGCTACGCGAGCGTGCGGTCGCTTCAGCTTTGCCTCCGCGATGACCCCGGCCGAGACCAAAACACTTCAGGCGCCTGTCGAGCGGGGAATGGTCCCCGCCTCCAAACAGGAGCCGGAAAATGTCCCTTGCAGATGCCCACGCCTTCGCCTTCAGCCTCGCTTCCACGCTTATGGTCTCCATCGTCATCTTCCGCGCCGGCGATGGCACGATGGGCGTGATGCCCGCAACGGAATATGATGGTGAGGATGATGCGATCGTCGACGAGATGGACCCGTTCGCCCCGTGAGGGGCGACATGGAGAAATCGGCGTTGGGCTGGCTTTTCCTTAAGCCGACCGAATCAGTTTCGGTCGTGTTGTCTGCGGTATTGTGCTGAGCGGTGATTTCAGCTCGCATCAGCAAACAATAGCGACTAAAATAGTCGTAGTTCTGGCGTGCGCGTAGGCCCGAGTGGGAGGTGATCATGCATGATCACCTCCCGACAATCACGGGCCGCGCGCGCGTTACTGGGGTGGACGCAGGAGACCCTTGCTGACAAGGCCCGCGTTGCGCTGACCGCCCTCAAGCGCCTCGAATCCGAAAACGGATTGCGGGTGCATGAGGGTACGCGCGATCAGGTTCGGCGGGCCATCGAAGCGGCAGGCGTTGTCCTCCTGACCACCGATCGCGGACAGGGAGTGCTGCTTGTCGATGATCGCGAGGGTCGGAAAGGTTGATGGGTTGTGGGCCGGCGATGCCAGGACAGCATCGAGCGGTGCTCTTTCCAACGGTTATATTCCATCTTCAATTCCACTAGCTCCCGCCCGCCACACCGCCACACCAAGCGTGCCGCCCTATGATTGAGCCGTTCGAGGACATCGCCCCGTCCTGTCAGAATCTGACGAAATACGACAGGAAGCACGTCAAGCTTTATGTCCGCCTTCTCGACGCCGACGCCGATGGCGCCGACTGGCGGGAGGCTGTCGAAGTGCTGTTCGGAATCGATCCTGCCAGCGAGCCCGACAGGGCGCGGCGTGTTCACGACAGCCATCTCCAGCGCGCCCGCTGGATGACACATACAGGCTATCGCCAGCTTCTGCTTGGCCCCAGTAACTGATTTCAACTTAGAGATTATTTCGCAAAGGCGATGCCGCTACGGCATCGCCTAATGCCGTTGACCAAGCTTCCATCACCTCTCGCGTGCGGCAATCATTTTCTGCTCGACCTTGACAAGACAGGGGAGGCGAAGGGATGCGGCCCGATACTTCTCGATGGAGAAAACACAGCAGTTACGACTACTTCGACAAGCTCGCGACCGAAGGCTTGGCGTGGGAGTGCTTGCGCCGGCACACACCCTATCAACATCAATATCAGGCACTCGCCAGCGCTCGGGAGGACACCGCGCCGCTTCCTGTAGAGGATCAGCGGCGTTGGGGGTTGCGGTTTCCCGGCGCGACCGAGTCTGTCTGCGCTCGCGCAAACCATCTTCTGGTCGCCGGCCGCCGCGCCGTCCGTGCTGACGTTTGCGTCCACACCTGATCATTTGCCCGCCACGCCGACTCCTGAGCTGGTCGGGCTCCAATCGTTCCGCGACGGCCCCGAGGGCATTTACGCGGTCTATCCGGCCGACATGCCTGCACAGTTGCTTTTTCTTCCCGGCAGCGATCGCCGCGCGCTTGTCGCCCTGGTCCCGATCGACATCGATCTGCTCGATCGCGTCGATGCGCTGACCCGCTTCTGGCGTGCCCTCTACGGCCGCAAAGCCCTCGCCGACACCCGCTTGACGCGCCAGCAGCGCCGACGCCTGCGCCTGATGCTTCAGGCGGTCGACGGCCGCATGAACGGCGCAAGCTATCGCGAGATTGCCAGCGCGATCTACGGCGAGGCGCGCGTTACCGCCGATCCGTGGAAGACCTCGCCGTTGCGCGATTCCGTCATCGGGCTGATCGAGAGCGGCCTCGTCATGGTCGGCGGCGGCTATCTGAACCTCCTTCGGCATCGCCGTCGACCTTAGCCGGTCGATGCCTGGGCGAAGGGTGGGGATTTTAGCCCTCTCAACTTCCCCATCCCCCCTGACGCATTCCCTCCGCCACCGTGGTCGCCGTTCGCCGCTGAACCGCAGCGACCGTCCCTGACACCACGGAGGCCCGATCCATGCCACACGAACCCGTCGTTCTGCCGCCGCGCTTCCTGCGCACCAAGGAAGCTGCCGAGTTTCTCAGCCTCTCCGCCCGCACGCTCGAAAAACATCGCACCTACGGGACCGGCCCCGCCTATCGCAAACTCGGCGGCCGCGTCGTTTATGCCATCGACGATCTCGAAACCTGGGCCGCGCGCGGCTCCGTCACCTCGACGTCGGACCCGCGCGGTTCGGTCCTTCCCGCCAAACGCCACGCGCCCACGCAGCCGACCCACGCCGGTCGCTACGCACGCTGACCGCAACCGGACTTCTTCATGGCGGTGCGGCGTCGATCCCTTTCGGAGCGCGGACAACTCGATCTGTTCCGAGCACGCCCCGGCGACTTCGCGCCACGAGACGCGCAGGATCTCATGGCCTATCCGTTCTTCTCGCTCTCCAAGTCCCATCGCGTTGCGCCGATCGATTTCGTCGCCGGCAACGTGACGATCCGCGTCGAGGCCGTGCCCGATCATGGCATGGCGACAATCTGGGACGCCGACATCCTGATCTGGGCGGCGAGCCAGATCGTCGAGGCGCGGGATGCCGGGCTTCGCACCTCGCGGCTGATGGCCGCCACGCCCTACGAAATTCTCACCTATGTCGGGCGCGGCACGTCGCTGCGCGACTACCAGCGCCTGAAGGCGGCGCTCGACCGGCTGCAATCGACGACCGTTGCGACATCGATCCGCCAGCCGGCGGAAGGCCGCCGCCATCGCTTCTCGTGGATCAACGAATGGCAGGAGCGCACCGATCGCAACGGCCGGCCGGAGGGCATCGAGCTGATCGTGCCGGACTGGTTCTACCAAGCCGTTCTTGACGACGCGCTCGTGCTCACGATCGACCGCGCTTATTTCGATCTGACGGGCGGCCTCGACCGCTGGCTCTACCGCCTGGTGCGCAAGCACGGCGGCCGCCAGCGCAATGGATGGCGCTTCGACTTTCGCCATCTCCATCAAAAGTCCGGCAGCCTGTCGCCGTTCAAGCGCTTTGCCTTCGAGCTGCGCGACATCATCCGGCGCCAGCCGCTGCCGGGCTACACGCTGTTCCTCGAGGTCGAGATCGGCGGCCGCACGCTGCTCGCCTTCGAGCCGACGATGCGCTGTGGACAGCCTGTGGACGGGCTCGTGCTATCGGGAACCCGGACTATCGTGCTATCGGGAACCGGAGGCTCGTGCTATCGGGAACCCAAACCGGCTCTAACCGCCGAAGATCAAACACGAAATCGCGCCCTTAACTTAGAATCTAACATAGATTCTAACCTTGAAGAGAGCGCGCGCGATGTGGACAACCTCGCCCGCGACGCCGCCGGAAACCTCGGCATAGAGACCGGCAAGGGCGCGGACCTCCCGCCCGCAACGACGGCGCCAACTCCGCCCCTCGGTAAAGACGACCTCTCGACCACCGATCACTCGGAAACACTCCATCGTCCTCGCGATCCGTCGGGAGGACGCCGATGATCGTCGCGCTGCTCAATCAGAAAGGTGGCGTCGGCAAGACGACGCTGGCGCTGCACCTCGCTGGCGCGTGGGCCGCGAGAGGACACCGCGTCACCCTGATCGACGCCGATCCTCAAGGCTCGGCACTCGACTGGTCGCAGCAACGCTCGCGCGAGGGCTTGCCGCGCGCCTTCGGCGTCGTCGGCCTGGCGCGCGACACGCTGCACCGCGAGGCTCCCGAGCTGGCTCGCGATTCCGATCACGTCGTCATCGACGGCCCGCCGCGTGTCGCCGGCCTGATGCGCTCCGCGCTGCTCGCCGCCGACCTCGTACTGATCCCGGTGCAGCCGTCGCCGCTCGACGGCTGGGCCTCGGCCGAGATGCTTTCGCTCCTCACGGAGGCTCGCATCTACCGGCCGCAACTCGCGGCGCGTTTCGTGCTCAATCGCTGCGCCGCCCGCACCGTGATCGCGCGGGAGACCGCCGAGACGCTGGCGGACCATGATCCGCCGGTGCTCGCCAGCACCATCGGCCAGCGCGTTGTCTTCGCCGACGCCGCGCAGACCGGACGTTTAGCCTCGGACATCGACAGCCGATCCCCCGCTGCACGCGAGATCGCCGCGCTCGCCGTCGAGATCGAGCGATTGCGCATCGGGAGGACCCCGCCATGACGGTCCTTACCGGCGACTGCCGCGAGATTATGCCGCCGCACGGTCCGTTCGACATGATCCTCGCCGATCCGCCCTATGGCGACACATCGCTTGCATGGGACCGGCGCGTCGAGGGCTGGATCGCACTCGCGCGTGAGGCGCTCAATCTCACCGGCTCGCTGTGGGTGTTCGGATCGCTCCGTTGCTTCATGGCGACCGCGGATCGGTTCACGGAGGCGGGGCTGCGGATCGCACAGGAGATCGTCTGGGAGAAGCAGAACGGCACCGGCTTCCACAATGACCGCTTCAAGCGCGTGCATGAGTTGGCCGTCCAGTTCTATCCCGCCGAGACGGCCTGGCGCGACATCTACAACGACGTCCAGACCACGCCGGATGCGACAGCGCGCACGGTTCGGCGCAAGCAACGTCCTCCCCACACCGGCCAGATCGACGCCGGCCACTATGTCAGCCACGACGGCGGGCCGCGCCTCATGCGGTCAGTCATCTATGTCCGCAACTGCCACGGTCGCGCGATCCATCCGACCGAGAAGCCGTCATCGCTGCTCGAAATTCTGATTCGTACCAGTTGTCCCGAAGGCGGCCTGGTCGGCGACTGGTTCGCCGGCTCCGGCTCCGCTGGCGAAGCCTGCCGGCTGTCCGGCCGACGCTATCTCGGTTGTGAGATCGACGCCGCCATGGCCGAGCGCGCCTGCGCGCGCATCGCCGCCGTGCTGCCGTTCCATGACGCAGGCGCATCATGACGGCGCGCACGCAGAAGCGCGTCTTCGCGCAGCGACCCGCCGATCCCGATGGCTGGATCAAGGCGGGTGACACGCCGCCGGCCGGCTGCAGCGCGGCCGCGATCTATACGGCCCGGCTGACCATCGACGTCACCCCAGCCCTGCGCGGCCGCATCAAGGTCGCTGCCTTCAGCCGCAGCGTCACCGTCGCCGACATGCTGCGCGACCTGCTCGCGCGCGAATTCCCCGAAAAGTCAGGAGATCCTTCATGACCGGCAATGCGGCACGCCGCTCGCGCTGGTGTCCGTCGCCGGACGCACCAGCACCGTTCACCACGCTCGTACATCTGACATGGCGTCAGAAGACGATCGAGCACTGGATCAGGTTCGGCCACAAAAGCCACGAACAGATTCTCGATCGACATCGCAGCGTCGTCGGCTTCGCACCGAACAGCGTCTTCGCGTTCGTCCGCTGGGCCGCCAACGACTACGGCACGATCGTCTCGCGCATCGACATCGTGCGGGCCATCGGGCGCGGGGAGCCGTTCCAGACGCTGCCCTTCGTGCGTCCGGGCGGCGAAATCCTGCTTAAGGCGGAAAGCTGGCCCACGGTCGAGCGCATGCTGCAGCACATCGACGCGATCGAGAGCCTCGGCATCGATCCCGCCGACGTCGATCCCGATCACTGGCGGCATGTCCACCATTGCCTGCGCGCCGGCGAACAGCCGTCCGCCTATACGCCGGCACGTCATGAGGCGTGGCTGATGCGCCGCCGGGTGACGCCATGACGCGCGTCAGTCTCTTCCTTTGCACGGCGCTCGCGTCGTTCGGCGTCGGCTATCCGGGCCTCACGCCGATGCCGATCAAGCTGATGTGGAACGCCTCGGCCAGTGCGCCGATCGGTTTCTACACGATCGACTTCGACGGTCCCTTCGAGGTCACGGGCCTTGTGGCCATCGACGCGCCAGAGCCGCTCGCGGACTTTCTCGACAAGCGCGGCTACCTGCCCAAGGGCGTGCCGCTCCTGAAGCGCGTGCTCGCGGTTTCCGGACAGGTGGTCTGCCGGACGGGTCTCGTCATCACTGTCGATGGCGTCGACATGGGCCATGCGCTCGAACGCGATCGCGCCGGCCGCGATCTGCCCGAATGGCAAGGCTGCCAACGCATCCAGACCGGCGAGTTCTTCGCGATGAACTGGCAGGTCGAAGGCAGCCTCGATGGCCGCTACTTCGGCCTTCTCTCCACCGACCAGATCATCGGCCGCGCGGTCCCGCTGTGGACCGACGAGGAAGGCGACGGCCGCTTCGAATGGCGCGCGCCAACGCGGTGATCGCGCGCGCGCTGCGGGCTGTCCGAGTGGCCCGCATCAACTTCACCGCTCATGAAAGGAGCCTTCAATGGCGCAGATTGGTCAATTCACCCGCACCCCGTCCGGTTATTCCGGACATATCCGCACGCTCTCGCTCGATCTCGACCTGACCTTCGTTCCGGCCGAGAACGCCAATGTCGAGAACGCGCCGGCCTATCGCATCCATCTCGGCGACGAGGACGGACCGGAAGTCGGCGCGGGATGGAAGCGCACCGGCGATCGCGCCGGCCCGTTCGTTTCGGTTGTCCTCGACGATCCCGTCTTTCAGCAGCCGATCCGCGCCCGCCTGTTCCAGGCGGACGAAGACGGCCGCGAGTGGAGCCTGCACTGGACCCGTCAGAAGAAACGCGACGAGCAGGAATGACCATGGATAATTCCTGCGCTCGTTTCGCGATCAGAAGATGCGGCGGCCGCCGCCGCATCTTCCTCCTTCTTCTTTCCGGCCTGAGCTTCTCCGCGGCCGCAGCGCCTCATGCTTTGGCGCAGAACGCTCGTCCGGTCCGCGCCGCTTCGATCAACGTCCATGCCGCACACCTCTCCGAAGCCGCGCAGCGCTTCGGCATTCCGGTGCGCTGGATCGTCGCCGTCATGCGCGGCGAAAGCGCAGGCGATGTTCGCGCCGTGTCCTCGGCCGGCGCAGTGGGCCTGATGCAGATCATGCCCGACACCTGGGCCGAACTGCGCACCCGCTATGGTCTCGGCCGCGATCCCTATACACCGCGCGACAACATTCTCGCGGGCGCTGCGTATCTTCGCGAGATGTGGGATCGCTACGGCGACATCGGTGCGATGCTCGCTGCCTACAACGCCGGCCCCGCACGCTATGATGAGCACCGTGCAACCGGGCGCCCGTTGCCTGCCGAAACGCGCGCCTATGTCGATTTTCTTGCGCCCGCGCTGCGCGGCGAGCGTCCATCGAAGGGTGCGTCGACGGCGGCGCGACCGTTCGACTGGCGCGAGGCGACACTCTTTGTCGTGAGCGTGTTCAGCGATTCCGCCGCCAATGCCGCGCCACGGGAAGGCTCGCCGGACAAAGCCCGCCCACCCGTTCCGGCAACATCCGACGCGCTTGCCGCGCTCCAGTCGAGGGGGCTGTTTGTCGCTCCCAGTACCGATGGAGGTCGGCCATGACCGGCTGCGCGGCAATTCGCATCCCCGCGTATGCCGGCGTGTCATGGAGGGCGCGGAGGGTGGAGGCAGGCGCAACAACCGACCGATGGCGAGATAAAAAGGCGCACGGTGCGCCTCGGTCGAGTGGTTGTTTCTGCTTGTTTTTCTGGCGCGTTCCGCGCCGTGCGGCGCTCGCCCGCACCGTGCGCTTCGCGCTCATCTCTCTCTTTTCACAAGCAGTTTTGCACCGTGCGGGGTTTCGCCATGACCGATGACCGCGAGTTCCGTGTCCGTCCGGGGCGCATCCGCTCGACACGCGCCCAGCAGGCCCGCCCGTTCATCGCACAGGCGTTGGCCGCCGCGCAGAAGGCCGGAGGCCGCGTGTCGCGCTCCGGCCGGATCACGCCCGGCAACCGCTCGCGCTTCGGGCGCGGCCAGCGCGCCAGCATCCAGGCCAATCGCCTGCTGACCGGCCGCTCGCGCATCGTCGTCATCAAGACCCGCGTTGTCCGCCACACCGCGCGCTCCGCACCGCTGGGCGCGCATCTGAACTATCTGCGCCGCGACGGCGTGACCCGTGACGGGGAGAAGGCGCGGCTGTTCGGCCCGGAGAGCGACGAAATCGACGCGCGCGCCTTCGCCGATCGCTGCGAGAACGACCGGCATCATTTCCGCTTCATCATCTCACCCGAGGACGCCGCGGATATGGCCGACCTGAAAGCACACGCGCGCGAGCTGATGGGGCAGATGGAAAAAGACCTCGGCACGAAGCTGGATTGGGTCGGCGTCGATCACTGGAACACCGACAACCCGCACCTTCATATCATCCTGCGTGGCCGCACCGACGACGGCCAAGATCTCGTGATCTCGCGCGACTACATCAAGGAGGGGATGCGTGCCCGCGCGCAAGATCTCGTCACCCAGGAACTTGGACTTCGCTCCGATTTCGATATCCACCGCACACTCGAAAGTCAGGTCGAGGCCGAACGCTGGACGCAGCTCGACCGTCAGCTTGTCCGCGACGCCGGTAAATCCGGCATCATCGATCTCGCCCCGCGCGCCGACCGCCAGCCCGACGAGTTTCATGCGCTGGAGGTCGGCCGGCTGCGCACCCTCGAAGTTCTCGGCGTCGCCGGACAGGTTGGGCATTCGCAATGGTTCATCAAGCCGGAAGCCGAGACCGTCCTGCGCGAACTCGGCGAGCGCGGTGACATCATCAAGCGGATGCACCGCGCGCTCACCGAACGCGGCATCGAGCGCGGCTCGGCGAACTATGTCCTGGCCGGCGAAAGCCTCGACATACCCATCGTCGGCCGCCTCATCGAACGCGGCCTCGATGACGAGCTGAAGGGCACGGCCTACGCCGTTGTCGACGGGGTGGATGGCCGGACCCATCACATCAAGCTGCCGCATCTCGACGCCGCCGGTGATAGCCGGCCCGGATCAATCGTTGAGCTGCGCACCTTTGAGGATGCGCGCGGCGAGCGTCGTGTCGCGCTGGCGGTGCGCGCTGATCTCGATATCCAGGCCCAGGTGAATGCAACCGGTGCGACCTGGCTCGACCGCCAAGCTGTCGCTCGCGATCCCATCGCTCTCTCCGAAGGAGGCTTCGGCGCCGAAGTGCGTGAGACGATGGACCAGCGCGCCGAGCACCTGATCGGTGAAGGGCTCGCCGAGCGCCAGAGTGGGCGCGTCGTCTTCGCCCGCCGGCTGCTTAACACCTTGCGTGATCGGGAACTGAGCGCGCTCGGCGAGAAGCTCGCGGCCGAGACCGGCCTTCCGTTCAACCGCGCGGACAGCGGCGAATATGTCGCCGGCTTCTATCGCCAGCGTTTCACGCTCGCCTCCGGCCGCTTCGCCATGATCGACGACGGCCTCGGCTTCCAGCTCGTGCCCTGGTCGCCCTCCCTCGAAAAGCAACTCGGTCGCCACGTCGCCGGCGTCGCCCGCGACGACGGCAGCATCGACTGGGATTTCGGCCGCAAGCGGGGGCTCGGCCTCTAGCGCCAATCGGAAAGGAACATCGCCATGTCCGGTACCAAAATCCTGTGGGGACCGATCACCGTCGTCTTCCTCATCGTGCTCGTCACCACTTGGGGCGCGACCCAATATGTCGCATGGAGTCTCGGCTATCAGGCGCAGCTTGGCCACCCGTGGCTTAAGCTGCTCGGCGTGCCCGTCTATTTTCCCCTCGCCATTATATGGTGGTGGTACTTCTACGACGCCTATGCGCCGGGGATCTTCGCAACGGGCGGGATCATCGCAGCGTCCGGCGGCATCATTGCCATCGCTGTCGCCATCGGCATGTCGGTCTGGCGAGCGCGCGAGCAGAAGAATGTCGCTACCTATGGCTCGGCGCGCTGGGCCGAGAAGCCTGAGATCAAGGCCGCGGGTCTGCTCGATCCCGATGGCGTGGTGCTCGGCCGCTACGAGCATGAGTATTTGCGCCACGACGGCCCGGAGCATGTGCTGTGCTTCGCGCCGACCCGATCGGGCAAGGGCGTCGGCCTTGTCGTGCCGTCGCTTCTGACCTGGCCGGGCTCGGCCATTGTTCACGACATCAAGGGTGAGAACTGGATTCTAACCGCAGGCTTCCGGTCGCAGCACGGCCGGGTGCTGCTGTTCGACCCGACCAACCCGAAGTCGTCAGCCTACAATCCGCTGCTCGAGGTGCGGCGCGGTGAATGGGAGGTGCGGGACGTCCAAAACATCGCCGACATCCTGGTCGATCCGGAAGGATCACTCGACAAACGGAACCATTGGGAGAAAACGAGCCACTCGCTTCTCGTCGGTGCGATCCTGCATGTTCTCTATGCCGAGCCCGACAAGACGCTGGCCGGCGTCGCCGGCTTCCTCTCCGATCCGAAACGCCCGGTCGAATCCACGCTGCGCGCCATGATGAGGACCACGCATCTCGGCAAGGCGGGACCGCATCCCGTCGTCGCCAGCGCTGCGCGCGAGTTGCTCAACAAATCCGACAACGAGCGCTCCGGCGTGCTGTCCACCGCCATGTCGTTTCTCGGCCTCTACCGCGATCCTGTCATCGCGGAGGTCACGCGCCGCTGCGACTGGAGAATCCGCGACATCGTTGGCGGCGAGCGGCCAACCACGCTCTACCTCGTGGTGCCGCCATCGGACATCAATCGCACCAAGCCGCTGATCCGGTTGCTGCTGAACCAGATCGGCCGCCGCCTGACCGAGGATCTGCAAGCGAAAGCCGGACGCCATCGCCTGCTGCTGATGCTGGATGAATTCCCCGCCTTGGGGAGGTTAGATTTTTTCGAGACCGCGCTGGCCTTCATGGCGGGCTACGGGTTGAAGAGTTTCTTAATCTCACAGTCGCTGAACCAGATCGAGAAAGCCTACGGGCCGAACAATTCGATCCTCGACAACTGCCATGTGAGGGTGAGCTTCGCCACCAATGACGAGCGAACGGCCAAACGTGTCTCCGATGCCCTCGGCACAGCGACCGAGATGAAGGCGATGAAGAACTATGCTGGGCACCGGCTGTCGCCTTGGCTTGGCCATCTGATGGTGTCGCGCTCGGAAACTGCCCGCCAATTGCTGACGCCCGGCGAAATCATGCAGCTTCCGTCGACCGACGAGATCGTCATGGTCGCGGGCATCCCGCCGATCCGGGCGAAGAAGGCGCGCTATTACGAGGACGCCCGCCTCCGGGAGCGTGTGCTGTCGCCGCCAGAGCCGAAACGTCCCAACACAAACCACCTCGACGATTGGAGCACCCTGCCGATCCCGGCGCGGCCGGAGCCGGATGAGTCGCAATCGGCAAAACGATCCGACAACGATGACCCGACGCAATCCGAACGCCGGCTGCAACACGAACTCCATCGCGTGAAGCCGGTGGAGAAGAAGGCGCCGATCGACAACGAGTTCGAGCCGCCCGACGATCCTGACGAGGACGACGCTGTGCGCAATCGACGGATGCTCCGTCAGATGCAGGGCCTCGCTCGGCAGGTCTCGCTCGATCCCGGCGACAACATGGAGTTGTGAACGCCATGGCCAACATCAGGAAGAAAACGAAATTCACGGTCTATCTCGATCCCGATGTCACCAGGTCGCTCGCCGATTTCGCCGCGCGCCGCGATCAGTCGCAGTCGATGATCGCGGAAGCCGCGATCGCCTCGTTCCTGTCGCCGGACGATGCCGAGCGCCGCGAAGCGGTTGTTGCCAAGCGACTCGACCAACTCGATCGCCGCATGGCACGGCTGGAGCGCGATGTCGGCATCGCTGTCGAAACTCTGGCGGTGTTCGTCCGATTCTGGACCACCACCACACCTGCCTTGCCAGAACCCGCCGCGCAGGCCGCACGTGCCCTCGCCAGCAAGCGTTATGAAGCCTTCATCACCGCGCTCGGCAGACGACTGGCGAAGGGACCGAAGCTGCGGCAGGAGATTTCGGAGGATGTCGATACGGCCGGAGCCGGTCATGAAGCGGAGGGATAGCGGCCTTGTAGGGATCGGGGTTAAGGCGTATATACAGTCCCGTATCTACGGGAGGTTGCCGTGCCCCACATCGCCAAGGTTTTCCAGTCCGGCAACTCTCAGGCCGTGCGGTTGCCGAAGGATTTTCGTTTCACCGTCGATGAGGTCGAAGTCTCACGCGAGGGTGACGCCGTGATCCTGCGTCCGCGGCCGGATGCCTCCGGACGCTGGGCGTCGCTGCGGGCGGCCGTCGAGCGCGGCTTTAGCGCGGATTTCATGGCCGAAGGCCGGGAGCAGCCTGACGAGCAGAAGCGTCCCGATCTCGACCGGGCGTTTCCATGACGACATGGCTTCTCGACACCAATGCTGTCATCGCGTTGGTGACGCGCCGGTCGGAGGCGCTCTTGCGCAAGGTTGAATCCTGCGAGCCTGGCGCGCTCGCGGTTTCTTCCGTGGTCGCCCATGAACTCTACTTCGGCGCCTATCGCAGCCAGAGAGTGGACTTCAACCTCGAAACACTTCGGCTGCTCTTTACGGATCTCGAAATTCTCGATCTCGAGCGTGAGGATGCGCGGGCGGCCGGCGAGATCAGGGCGGAGCTTGCGCGGCGCGGCACGCCGGTCGGCCCCTATGACGTCCTGATCGCCGGTCAAGCGATGGCGCGCGGCCTGCCGCTCGTCACCAACAACACCGCCGAGTTCGAGCGCGTCGCCGGATTGCGGCTGGAGGATTGGACCAAGGATTGATGCTCGCAGCAACGCAGTTGCTCGGCCATCTGTCGACAAAGTCCAGATCCGCGCAGGTCGCTGATTCGAAATCCATCCGCTCACACGAAGACCCGCGGGCGCAGGCGATACCGCCGTTCTCCTGTATTTGCACGCTACGCTGCTACTACGACCGAAACTTGTTGAACGAACCCGACTTGAGTCTCTTTTAGTCATCCCCATCCGGGGACCTGTCTGTTGCGCCCCGTGAGGAAACGGGGCGGGTATGACTTCCAACCACCATAAGCCGGAGGCGATCGCACGCGGCGCGCGCATGTTGCGCACCGCGCTTGGACCGGCGATCGCGCGGTTTCTGGAAGACCCTGTCGTCGTCGAAGTGATGCTGAACCCGGACGGGCGATTGTGGATCGACCGCCTGTCCGAAGGGCTGGCCGACACCGGCGAGATGATGTCGGCGGCCGACGGCGAACGCATCATCCGCCTGGTCGCACATCATGTCGGGGCGGAGGTCCATCCCCGCTCGCCGCGCGTGTCGGCCGAACTGCCGGAGACCGGCGAACGCTTCGAGGGTCTGTTGCCCCCGGTCGTCGCAGCGCCCGCCTTCGCCATCCGCAAACCGGCCGTCGCGGTGTTCACGCTCGACGACTATGTTGCCGCCGGCATCATGACCGTCGATCAAGCGGAAACCCTGCGCGCGGCCGTCGCGTCCCGCGCCAACATCCTCGTCGCCGGCGGCACTTCGACCGGGAAGACCACGCTGACAAACGCGCTGCTCGCCGAAGTCGCGAAGGGCGCCGATCGCGTCGTTATCATCGAGGACACCCGCGAGTTGCAATGCGCCGCGCCCAACCTCGTCGCGATGCGCACGAAGGATGGCGTCGCGACACTCTCCGATCTCGTGCGCTCGTCGTTGCGCCTCCGCCCCGACCGCATCCCGATCGGCGAGGTACGCGGCGCGGAAGCGCTCGACCTCTTGAAAGCGTGGGGGACGGGACACCCCGGCGGCATCGGCACGATTCACGCCGGCACCGGCATCGGCGCGCTGCGCCGTCTCGAACAGCTCATTCAGGAAGCCGTCATCACCGTTCCGCGTGCGCTGATCGCGGAGACCGTCGACCTCGTTGCCGTCCTCTCAGGTCGCGGCTCCGCGCGCCGGCTGGCCGAACTGGCCCGTGTCGACGGGCTCGGTCCCGATGGCGACTACCGCATCACTCCAGCCACCCCGAACACAGGAGAATCCGAATGATTCGCACTACGATGCGCGTCCGCCGTTTGATAACGACGGCCGCCGCTTTCACCTACGTCAACCTCGTTCTTGTGCCCGCCGCTCAAGCCTCCGGCTCGTCCATGCCGTGGGAACAGCCACTGGAAAAGATCCTTCAGTCGGTCGAAGGACCCGTCGCCAAGATCGTCGCCGTCATCATCATCATCGTCACCGGCCTGACGCTGGCGTTCGGCGATTCGTCCGGAGGCTTCCGTCGCCTGATCCAGATCGTGTTCGGCCTGTCGATCGCTTTCGCGGCGTCGAGCTTCTTCCTGTCGTTCTTCTCGTTCGGCGGCGGAGCGCTCGTCTGATGGCGGTGGCTTTCGAACAACTCGACGCCGTGCCGGGATTTACCGCTCCCGTCCATCGGGCGTTGACCGAGCACATCATGCTCGGCGGCGCTCCCAGAAGTATCGCCATCATGAATAGCACGCTCGCCGGCGCAGTCGGCCTCGGCCTGCGCCTCTGGCTGGTCGGCCTTGTCATCTGGGCGATCGGTCACTTCGCCGCCGTCTGGGCGGCGAAGCGCGATCCGCTGTTCGTGGAAGTCGGGCGAAGGCATCTGCGCATCCCGGCTTTTCTGGCGGTGTGAGGGAGACACGCACATGATGAATCTTGCCGAATATCGTCGCGTCGCTTCTCGCCTTGCCGACTATTTGCCCTGGGTCGCGCTCGTTTCTGAAGGCGTCGTCCTCAACAAGGACGGCAGCTTCCAGCGCACGGCGCGCTTTCGCGGTCCCGATCTGGATTCCGCCGTGGCGGCCGAGCTGGTCGCGGTCGCCGGCCGCATCAACAACGCCTTCCGCCGTCTCGGCTCGGGCTGGAGTATCTTCGTCGAGGCGCAGCGCCATGAAGCCGCGACCTATCCGAACAGCAGGTTTCCCGATCCGGCTTCCGCTCTGGTCGATGCCGAACGCAAGGCCGACTTCGAGGAAGCGGGCGCGCATTTCGTGTCGAGCTACTTCCTCACATTCCTCTATTTGCCGCCGGCCGAGGAAGCGGCGCGCACGGAAGCCTGGCTCTACGAAGGACGCGAACGCTCAGGCGTCGATCCCCATGAAATCCTGCGCGCCTTCACCGATCGCACCGACCGCGTGCTGGCGCTGCTCGATGGCTTCATGCCCGAATGCGCCTGGCTCGACGATGCGCAAACACTGACCTACCTGCATTCCTGCGTTTCGACGAAGCGTCATCTCGTCCGCGTGCCGGAGACGCCGATCTATCTCGACGCGCTACTGACCGACCAGCCGCTGACCGGCGGCCTGGAGCCGCGCCTTGGCGACCAGCATCTGCGCATCCTCACCATCGTCGGGTTCCCCACCACGACGACGCCCGGTCTGCTCGATGAGCTGAACCGGCTGCCGTTTCCCTATCGCTGGAGCACGCGCGCGATTCTGCTCGACAAGCTGGAGGCGACCAGGTTGTTGACGAAGATCAGGCGGCAATGGTTCGCCAAGCGCAAGTCGATCGCAGCCATCCTGAAAGAGGTGATGACCAACGAGCAATCCGTGCTCGTGGACACCGACGCCGCCAACAAGGCGGCCGACGCCGACGTCGCGCTGCAAGAACTTGGCGCCGATGTGGCAGGCATGGCCTACGTCACCACGACGATCACAGTCTGGGATGCCGATCCTCGCCTTGCCGATGAGAAACTGCGCCTCGTCGAGAAGGTGATCCAGGGTCGTGATTTCACCGCCATGATTGAGTCGGTGAACGCAGTCGATGCCTGGCTCGGCTCGCTACCGGGGCACGCTTACGCCAACGTCCGCCAGCCGCCGATCTCGACGCTCAATCTCGCCCATATGATCCCGCTCTCCGCAATGTGGGCGGGGCCGGAACGCGACGAGCACTTCGGCGCACCCCCGCTGCTTTACGGCAGGACCGAGGGAAGCACTCCGTTCCGGTTTTCCCTCCATGTCGGCGATGTCGGTCACACGCTCGTCGTCGGACCGACCGGCGCGGGCAAGTCCGTCCTGCTCGCGCTGATGGCTTTGCAGTTCCGACGCTACGACCGATCGCAGGTGTTCGCCTTCGACTTCGGCGGTTCGATCCGCGCGGCTGCCCTCGCCATGGGCGGCGACTGGCACGATCTCGGCGGCGGACTGACCGAAGGCTCCGACGCTTCCGTGGCGCTCCAGCCGCTTGCCCGCATCCATGACACTTACGAGCGAGCCTGGGCGGCGGACTGGATCGTCGCGATCCTGATGCGCGAGGGCGTCGCGATCACGCCCGAGGTGAAGGAGCATCTTTGGACGACATTGACCTCGCTCGCCTCCGCGCCGGTCGAGGAACGCACCATTACCGGCCTCACCGTGCTGCTCCAGTCGAACGACCTGAAGCAGGCTTTGCGCCCATATTGCGTCGGCGGTCCCTATGGCCGGCTGCTCGACGCGGAATCCGAGCATCTCGGCAATTCGCGTTGCCAAGCGTTCGAGATCGAGGGTCTCGTCGGGACCGGCGCGGCGCCTGCTGTGCTCGCTTATCTGTTCCATCGCATTGGCGACCGCCTCGACGGCCGCCCGACGCTGCTCATCATCGACGAGGGCTGGCTCGCCCTCGATGACGAAGGGTTCGCCGGCCAACTCCGCGAATGGCTGAAAACCCTGCGCAAGAAGAACGCCAGCGTCATTTTCGCCACGCAGTCGCTGTCCGACATCGACAATTCCGCCATCGCGCCGGCCATCATCGAGAGCTGCCCGACACGGCTGCTGTTGCCGAACGAGCGCGCCATCGAGCCGCAGATTACTTCGATTTATCGGCGGTTTGGCTTGAACGACCGCCAGATTGAGATTCTGGCGAGGGCGACGCCGAAGCGCGACTACTACTGCCAGTCGCGGCGCGGCAATCGTCTGTTCGAGCTGGGCCTGTCCGATATCGGGCTCGCGCTCTGCGCCGCGTCGTCCAAGTCCGACCAGACGCTGATCGCGCAGATCGTCGCCGAGCACGGCCGCGATGGCTTCCTCACGGCATGGCTCAACGCTCGCGATGTGAGCTGGGCGGTCGATCTCATTCCCAACCTCATCAACAAGGAGACGTCCTCATGACCCTGCGCCAGTCCTGTGCAGCGCGGCTCGCTATCGCGCTGCTTTCCGCGCCGATCATAATTTCGCCCTTCCTCGTCACGACCGCACACGCGCTCATCGTGTTCGATCCGTCGAACTATGCGCAAAACGTGCTGACCGCCGCGCGCGCTCTTCAGCAGATCAACAACCAGATCACCAGCCTGCAAAATCAGGCACAGATGCTCATCAACCAGGCGCGCAACCTGGCGAGCCTGCCGTATTCGGCGCTCCAGCAACTTCAACAGAACGTCCAGCGCACCCAGCAGCTCCTAAGTCAGGCCCAGGGCATCGCGTTCAATGCGCAGCAGATCGACCAGGCGTTCCAAAAACAATACGGCAATGTGGCGATGTCGGCGAGCGATCAGCAACTCGTCGCCGATGCCCGTACCCGCTGGCAGAATACGGTTGGTAGCTTGCAGGACGCGATGCGCGTGCAAGCCGGCGTGGTCGGCAACATAGACGGCAATCGCACGCAAATGGCCACGCTCGTCACCCAGAGCCAAGGGGCGACCGGCGCGTTGCAGGCAACGCAGGCCGGCAACCAGATCCTCGCGCTCCAGTCGCAGCAGCTTTCCGATCTCGTTGCGCTTCTGTCGGCCAACGGTCGCGCGAGCGCGCTGACCGAGGCCGAGCGTGCCACCGCGGCCGAACAGGCGCGCGAGCAACGCCGCCGCTTCCTCACGCCGGGTTCGGGCTACCAGCCTGGCAATGCGCAGATGTTCAACGGCAACTGAGGGCGCGCGCATGGACGGCAAGTTGCTGGCGCGGATTGGCGCGATCGTCTTCGTCGCGACCGCCATCACAATGACGGTGATCGAGCTTACTCGCAAGGACGACGCACCGGCAGAGCAGCCGCCACGGCTGATCCAGCCCGAGCGCGATCCGGTGCGCGAGGGCCAGCTTCGGTGCCAGGAGCTTGGCCAGCAGGCTGCGAGCGACGCGGAATGTCTGCGCGTCTGGACCGAAACCCGCAACAGATTCCTCGGCCACAGGTCGGTATCCACGTCGCCGACGTCCAACGGAAGGCGGTGAACCATGAGCGGCGCGGGCGTCATCGACAATTTCCTCGGGGTATTCACCCGATACATCGACTCCGGCTTCGGGCTGTTGTCCGGCGAAGTCGGCTTCATCGCCACCACGCTGATCGTCATCGACGTGACGCTCGCGGCCCTGTTCTGGAGCTGGGGCGCGGACGACGACATCATGGCGCGATTGGTGAAGAAGACACTGTTCGTCGGCGTCTTCGCCTATCTCATTTCCAACTGGAACAATCTCGCGAAGATCATCTTCGACAGTTTCGCCGGCCTTGGTCTGAAGGCGAGCGGCACCGGCTTCACCGTGCAGGATCTGCTCCGCCCCGGCAAGGTCGCGCAGACCGGCCTCGATGCTGCGCGGCCGCTGCTCGAATCCATCTCGCCATTGATGGGCTGGATCGCAGTGTTCGAGAACCTGATCCAGATCGCCTGCCTGCTGTTTGCTTGGGCGCTCGTCATCCTCGCCTTCTTCATTCTGGCGATCCAGCTTTTCGTGACGCTGATCGAGTTCAAGCTGTCCACGCTTGCCGGATTCGTGCTGATCCCGTTCGGCCTGTTTGGCAAGACTGCCTTCATGGCCGAAAGGGTCCTGGGAAACGTCGTCTCGTCCGGCATCAAGGTACTGGTGCTCGCCGTCGTCATCGGTATCGGCTCGACGCTGTTTAGCCAGTTCACGCAAGGATTCGGGGGCAATACGCCGTCCGTTGACGACGCGATGGCCATTGTTCTTGCCGCCTTGTCGCTCCTCGGTCTCGGCATCTTCGGCCCCGGCATCGCCAACGGCCTCGTGTCCGGCGGCCCGCAGCTCGGCGCCGGTGCAGCCATCGGCACCGGCCTTGCGGTTGGAGGCGCTGCCCTTGCCACTGGCGGCGGTGCGATGCTGGCGGCGCGAGGTGGAGCGGCAGCTCTTGCCGGCGGCGCGGCAGCAGTGCGTGGCGGCGCTGCCGCGGCAGGGGCCTCGTCGTCGGCTTACACGCTCGGTTCGCTGGGGCAGTCAGGCGCGGCCGGCGTCGCTTCCGGACTTGGCGGTGTTGCTCGCGCAGCCGGCTCCGTAGCCGTTTCGCCCCTTAAGCGCGCCGCCGCGCGTGCCGCCGACAGCGTTAAATCAAGCTATGTGGGCGGTGCCAATGGTTCGTTCGCGGCGACCGGCGGCTCCTCGACCATGGGCACGGTCGGCGGCGGCGCGGCAGCCGCTAATGACGCCTCCATCTCCGCCAGCGCATCGGCCAGCGCTCCGAACACTCCGCCGGCTTGGGCGCAACGTATGCGGCGCGGCGGACACATGAGTCATGCCGTCCAGACTACCGCACATGCCGTCCGCTCCGGCGATAGCCATGGTTCCGGCTCTTCCGTCAATCTTTCCGAAAGCGATCGCAAATGAGCTTCTTCAAACGACCCGCCACGCATTACGGCAAGTCACCTCAACCGGAAACGCCCTATCAGCGTGCAGCGCAAGTCTGGGACGAGCGCATCGGCTCAGCCCGTGTTCAGGCCCGCAACTGGCGCACTATGGCCTTCGGATCGCTGATCCTCTCGGCCGGCTTCGCCACGGCGCTCGTCTGGCAATCGGCGCGCGGGATCGTCGTTCCCTGGGTGGTGCAGGTCGATAAATTCGGCCAGGCGCAGGCCGTCGCGCCAGCAACGGCCGATTATCGGCCGACTGATCCGCAAGTGGCGTGGCATCTCGCGCGCTTCATCGAGCAGGTCCGTTCGATCCCTGCCGATCCTGTCATCGTCCGGCAGAACTGGTTGCGCGCCTACGAGTGGACGACGGATCGCGGATCGGCGGCGCTCAACGACTATGCGCGCGCCAACGACCCCTTCGCCAAGGTCGGCAAGCAGCAAATCGCCGTCGATGTCTCCAGCGTCATTCGTGCGTCGCCGGATAGCTTCCGTGTCGCCTGGACCGAACGCCGTTACGAGAGCGGCCAGCTCTCCACCACCGAGCGCTGGACCGCGATCCTGACCATCGTGATCCAGCCGCCACGCGACCCCGATCGCCTCAAGGCCAATCCGCTTGGAATCTACGTCAACGCCGTCAACTGGTCGCGGGAGATGAGTCAATGAGCCGGACGACCATCTGCAAAAGCGCAAACACGCCTTTCCGTAAATCCGCACTCGCGGCTTTGCTGCTGTCCGGTTCGATGCTCGCAGGCTGCGCCACGGCGCAAAAGCCGCCGCAGATCAGCTACGACGCCGACGTGCCGCCGCTGCCGGCTGTACCCGCATCCGTCACCGCCGATCGGCCAAAGCCGCTGCATATCCCGCCGGCCTGGACGCCGACGCGCGGCGGAACGGCGGCCAACACGCCGACCGCGCGCGTCGAAAGCGCCAACGCCGCCGCCCGCGTCCAGCCACGCCGCGAAGGCTATTATAACGCCATCCAGATTTATCCCTGGAGCGATGGTGCGCTCTATCAGGTCTATGCCGCACCCGGCCAGATCAGCGACATCGCGCTTGAGCCGGGCGAGAATCTGACTGGCGCCGGACCGATCGCCGCCGGCGATACCGCGCGCTGGATCATCGGCGATACCGAAAGCGGGTCTGGCAACACGCGGCGTGTCCATGTGCTGGTGAAGCCCTCGCGCGCCGACATCACCACCAATCTGGTCATCACGACAGACCGGCGCACCTACATGCTCGAGCTACGCTCCGGCCCGAAACCCTACATGCCGTCCGTATCGTGGGCCTATCCGCAACTGCCGGCCGGGCAGCGGGCGAGCGTCCCGGCAACGCCGGTCATCCCTGCCGCAGCAGCACGCAACTATCGCTACGGCCTCTCCGGTGACAATCCGCCGTGGAAGCCGATCGCAATCTATGACGACGGCAGGCGCGTCTATGTCGAATTCCCGCACGGTATCGTGCAAGGCGAAATGCCGCCGATCTTCGTCATCGGCCCCGACGGCGAGGCGCAGATCGCAAACAGCCGCATCTATCGGAACATCCTGATCGTCGATCGCCTGTTCGGCGCGGCCGAGCTGCGCCTTGGTGGCGGCGACAAGCAACAGACCGTCAGGATCGTCCGAACCGATGGAAGGCCGTCATGAGCGAAAATAATGAACCGACCGCTGCCGCCTCGATGCGGCTTCGCGCGGAGCCGCCGCGCGTCACCCGCCTGTCGCGCAAGATGCTCGGGAGCATCGGCGTCGTCGCGTCCCTCGGTATCGGCGGCGCGCTGATCTACGCCCTTCACACGCGCGATGCAGGCAATAGCGGCCAGGAACTCTATTCCACCGCCAATCGGCAACCCGCCGACGGTCTCGCTGGCCTGCCGCGCGACTATACCGGCCCGGTGCTCGGCCCGCCGCTGCCCGGCGATCTCGGCCGTCCGATCGTCGACGCACAGAACAAGGGACAGCCTGTCGTGCCGCCGTCCATCACGACGCCGGCGGTCGATGAAGCCGAACAGCGCCGACGAGCCGAGGAAGAGGCTGCCCGGACGTCGCGCGTCTTCTTCCAGACCGCGCCGGGCCATACGGTGACGGTCGGGACACAGCCAGATATGACCATGCCGGCTCTCACGGGACTCGGTCTGACCGGCCAGCCGGCTCAGCAGACCGCGCAGGATAAGCAACTCGCTTTCCTCAACGCCGCCGTCGATCGGCGCACGACGTCGTCGGATCGCGTCATGGCTCCGGCATCGCCCTATGTTCTTCAGGCCGGCGCCGTCATCTCCGCCGCCCTGATCACCGGCATCCGCTCCGACTTGCCTGGCCAGATCACGGCGCAAGTGACGGAAAATATCTACGACAGTCCGACCGGTCGCATCCTCCTTGTGCCGCAAGGCACGCGAGTCATCGGCCAGTACGACAACAACGTGCAGTTCGGCCAGCGCCGCGTCCTGCTTGTCTGGAACAGGCTCATCCTGCCGAATGGCCGCTCCATCGTTCTGGAACGCCAACCGGGCGCAGACGGCCAAGGCTACGCCGGTCTCGAGGACGGCGTCGATTATCACTGGTGGGATCTCGCCAAGGCCGCCGGCCTGTCGACGCTGTTGTCGGTCGGAGCCGAGCTTGCCGTCAGTGACGAGAACCGGCTGCTCCGCGCCATCCGTAATGGCGGTCAGGACACCATCAACGATGCGGGTCAGCAAATCATCCGCCGCCAGCTACAGGTCGCGCCGACACTCACCATCCGGCCGGGCTTCCCGGTCAGGATTGTCGTCACCCGCGATCTCGTCCTCGAACCCTACAGGAGTTGACCATGGCCAAGTTGAAACTCGGTCACATCGCCGACGACAAACCCGTGAAAGTGACGCACGAATTGCCTGCAACGGTCTTTCGGGACTTGAAGCTCTATGCCGAAATCCTGGCTCGCGACACGAGCCAGCCTGTCGCCGACCCCATCAAGCTCATTGGGCCCATGCTCGAGCGATTTATGGTTACGGATCGGGAGTTCATAAAAGCGCGACGCTCCTCTCGGTCTCCAAAGGCATCCACCTAGATTTCTAGCCCTCGGTTGAGCGTTCACGTTGCTGATTTCGTCACCCGCAGAACCCGTTCGCCTGATCGGGCCGATGCTGGAGAGGTTCATTGCGACAGATCGGGCTTTGCGAAGGCGAAGCGCGCTGCGCCGGTTCCAAAGCAGGACGCCTGATTTCAACCTGATTCATCGATTGGCCATCGACCGTGCAAGGCTTAACAATCGCCGGCAGGCAGGATTGTCATTTCCCGGCGACCGCACAGCAGAAAATGGAAGGATTTCGTTTGCAACCGGTCGATAGACGATGCCGGGAAATCGCACGACCGTGGTGGCTTCGCTGGTCAGTGTCAATCCGCGTCCAATCGCTACGAGCGCCAGCATGTTGTCACGTCCAACATATTGCAGATGGATATCGGGATGATGGCCGAGACCGGCCAGCCGTTGCACCAGATAGTCGCGGATCTCCTGCCCAGGTGCACCGTCACTGACGATAAAGGATTCGTGGGCGAGATCGGGCCAATCGAGCCTGCTTTTGGCAGTTAGCGGATGGTCGACTGGTAACACTACAAAGACGCGCTCAAACCAAAGATTTTCCGTCTCACACCCCGACCACTCAGATGTCCCAGTGATAAACGCGACGTCGAGCCGAAGCTGTCGGATGGCAGCTACATGTTCAGGCGGGTTGCCGTCGATCAAATCGATCAGAACGCCTGCGTGATCTCTGTCATATGCGCGCAGCAGGTCAGCCAAGAAGCCGGAAGCGAGCGAGGAGAAAATACCGATCCGGATTCGTCCTTCGTCGGAGCGGCCAATTGCGCCAACCTCTTTGGAGCCATCGTCGATCTGCTGGAGTGCCGTGCGTGCTCGGCGTAAAAATCGCTGGCCGGCAAGCGTCAGGAATACACCGCCGCTATATCGCTGGAACAACGATGCGCCAAGTAGATCTTCCATGTCGCGGATACGCCGGCTAATCGCGGATTCTTGAATCGAAAGCGTGTCGGCCGCTTTACGAAAACTGCCATGCTCTGTCGCCGCTACGAAATAGCGCAAATGACGAATTTCGATTTTACGAGCAGAATTCATTGCGCTGCCTACCCACGCTTCGTTCCTTGCAATTGCGGTTTCCGATCTTTGTTCAGCTCCGCAACTCCCGAGCTATCCCATCCTTTGTCCAGGCACTTTGCGCGAGGACGGACAGTGCGACCGCAGCAATCGCGCCAACAAACATGAAGCTCAAGGAACCCAATGGGAAATTCAGATAATCTGGCGGAGGGTCGAATACCCCGCTCAGCAACCGCACGAGCATCCAGGCATCGATCACACCGATGAGCGCGCCAGCCGGAAGGCCGATGCCGGCGACAATCAGCGTTTCGCTCCAGATGAAGGAGCGAACCTCGCGGCGTGAGGCACCGAGCGAGAGCAGAATTGCGTTCGATTTCGTTCGTTCTGATTGACCAAGCCAGAGAATCAGCCCGGTAGCCATTGCTACGAATAGCGCGGCGAATCCGAGTTCCACTGCACCGAGCGTGGCCAAGTCGACAGCCGTCAGACTTGAGCCGATGAGATGTGCGGCTTGAGAGATGTCTGTGACTTTCAGTGGTGGAGACGTCCCCAGCGATTCCCGGATACGTTGAGCCAACACGGCTGTAGAACCGTCGGCTCTAATCAGAACTGTTTCCTCCTGGTTTGCACCGGTTTGGTCCGCGACGTAGCGAGCGTTGGCGACCAGAAAACTATCGCGTGGCGCGGTTGGAAATTCTTTCACGACGCCTACGAGATGGAATGCGACAGTTTTTTCCGAACCGTCCGCGGCACGCATGCGCAGATTGAGCAGATCGCCAATCGCGAGTTGAAAGTCGTTCACCGTTTCTTGCGATACGAGGATACCATCGCGTTGTCGCGAAAGCCGCGCCAACGCCTCGCGAGCGCCAATATTCGAGAAGTATCCATCGACGATATCGGTTGCGTTCGTAATCCTGACAGGGTCGATACCGAACAGATCCTGAAGATCCTTGCCGACATACGCGAAGCGATGCTGCATCGGCTCCGCCGCGAGAACACCGGTAATGGTCGATATGCGGCTCAACGCCGCTCCGGCGGGGATCGCCGTAGTCCCGGTCACCGCCACGTCGGCGCCTGTCGTCAACCGGGCGTCGACAAGCTGCTGGCTGCGATAGGTCGAATTGAACACTGTCGTCGCCACCGCAAATGAAGCCGCAATCGCGATGAGCGCCATGCCGGAGGCAAGCCTGCTCCGCTGCCTGATCAGAGAGGAACTGGTCAACGTCGACAGACGACCGGACAGCGGTGATAGCATCTTTGGCAGCCAGGAGCCGGCCCGCCGCAACAGCGCGCGGCCGAGCCGTATCGTCACGAGGCCGGCGCCGAGCCAAAACAGAAGCGGCGCAAGAAACGCGGTATAGTCAACTGCCGTCGAAGCAACGCCCTCCGGCGCCAACACGAGTTGATACCCAGTAGAGGCCGAGCGCCAATAGATAAGCGCCGCGAGCAACAACAGCACAATGTCAAGTTTGCCGCGCTCCCATGAGGCCGCATGTTCGATTGGAAGCCACATCCGCCGGCCCGAAACGCTCGACTGGCGTAAGTCAGCCACTACGGGGCCGATCACGGCAAGACTGGATACGGCAATGGCCGCAAACGCAGTCACGCTCAGCCAAGCCGCCGTTCCATAGATGCCGACGTCGACATGCAAAGCGAGTCGCGACAAGGCTATCGACGCCGCGACACCGAAAGACACCGCGAGGAGCGACACGACCATTGTTTCGACCGCAACCAGCGACACCACCTGCGCCGCTCCCGCGCCACGCAATGACAGCAGCGCAAAGTCGTGCCGGCGACGGACGCTGTCAGCGCGCACGACCGAGATCGTCAGCAAGAGCGCCAGAACCGCACCCGGCAATCCGAGAAACAGGAGCAGAATGCGCGCCAGCAGCGCATCTTGCCGCACCGCGTCCAGACGTGCCGAAATGTTGTCGCCAACCACGGCCTCGCCGGCCGCGCGCACTTCAAAATTCTTCGCCATACCGGTCGTCGTCGCGAATGCGACATCCGGCGCGGCAGGCAGACGAGCGTGATCGAGACCGACGTGAAGTTGAAGCCGAGCGCCGCCGCCAGCCAGGCGGGCCGCCTCTCCAAAATGCGTCCGCCAGATTGGATCGGGAAGCATAATGACGTTATCAGGCGGAGCGGTCGGTGACGCCCCGCGTTGCGGGCCGATGACCTGAAACAACGCATCTGCATTGGGAAGATCGATGATGCCGGCGACAGTAACGTCGAATGGCGCCGCGCCAACCGATGCCACAGTGACGATGCTGCCCACCGTCGCGTGCAGGTTGGCCGCCGTCTGCTGAGCGAGCAGCACACCGCTGGATGCGCCCAGTAGAGGTCGAATCTGGCCGGGGAAGAGCAACTGATAATCTGGCGGCAAACCGAGAACCTGGCCCGATCCTGTGGTTTGGGTTGATTCTCTGGTCTTGGAACTCAGTGCGACGGTGTCGGCATAGCCGATCGTCGCGACCGCGCGGACCGGCGCGGCATCGCGCAGCTTCTTCGTCAGTTCCCCCGGGTTTGCGCCCGGAACAAGCGCGACCTGCCAGTCGACGGGTACGGCGGAGAGCGCGCGGGACGTCATTGTTCTCGCGCTCGAAATGCCAAACACGCCGATTAGACCAATGAGTGCCGTGGCGCAGGCAATCCCGGCTCCGGCGGCCAATAAATGACGCCAGCGCGCGGTGACGGTGCCCTTCAACCAGAGCCTAATCATGCCGCATCTCTTTCATTTGGACTGACGGCCAGGCGGCCGCGCTCGATGGTCCATTGTTCCTCCATCTCGACAGCGACAGCCTGATCATGCGTGGCCACAACAAGCGTGGCCCCGATGGCGGCGACCGCCTTCAAGAGAGCGCCAACGACCTCATGTGCGGTCGCGCGATCGAGTTGCCCCGTCGGCTCGTCGGCCAGCAATAATTTGGGACGTGTAACGAGCGCGCGGGCAATCGCAACACGCTGCATCTGCCCGCCAGACAACTGATCGGGGAGCTTTTCGGCGAGATCGGAAATCGACAAGCTATGCATGACTTGCATCGGATCGAGAAAATCGACTGAGTTGCTGCCGGCGAGTTCGAGCGGTAGACGAACATTCTCGATAACGCTCAAAGCAGGAATGAGCGAAGGCGCTTGGAAGACCATGGCGATCTGTTGCGGCCGCAATGGCCGTGATTCGTCAAATCCCGGCCAACTCATCGACCCGGGCTGGTCCGCATCGACCAGCCCCGCCATCAGATTCAACAAAGTTGACTTGCCGCTGCCAGAGCGGCCCACCAATGCTATGCTTTGGCCTGCGCGAATACTGAAATCGACCGACGAGATCGCCCTGAAACTCCGGTCGCCAGACGCAAAACTGCGAGAAAGGTCGTGCGCTGCGACCAGGATAGCGCCGTCACGCTGCTCTCGAATCGATCGGTTGACTTTGGGAACGCCGTCTGTTGCGGCGAGCACATCCGCCGCGATGATTCGGCCGTCCACGATCCTAACGATGCGGGTGGCTTGAGCTGCTATCGCTTGACTGTGAGTGGCGATCAAGGCTGCGGCCCCGTCGCATCGCCGCATTTCGAGCACATCGAGAATCATGCGTTCGGTTTCCGAATCGACCTCCGCCGTTGGCTCATCTGCCATCAACAGAGGCGGGTCGTTGGCGAGGGCGACGGCAAGCCCGGCTCGTGCCGCCTCACCACCCGACAGGGTCTGCGGCCGTGCATGGCGACGCTCCGACAGTCCGACAAGACTCAAAAGCTCGCCGATCCGCTTTTCGCTATCCTTTGCGCCTCCGAGTTCCAATTGCAGGCGAATGTTTTCGGATACACTCAAGTGGCCAAACAGGTTGCGCGACTGCGCAAGAAACCCGATACAGCGCCCTCGCAGCGCCGCGCGCTCGTCCTCGGCGTGCCGTGTCATGCACTCGCCATCGATGGTAACCAGTCCGCCGTCTGGATCGTCGAGTCCTGCGATACACGCCATAAGAGTCGATTTGCCGCTCCCAGATGCTCCGACGAGAGCGACTGTTTCGCCGCGATCGACGCGGAGACTGGCGCCGCGCAAAGCGCGCACTTCGGTTTCGCCGACATGAAAGAAACGATACAGGTCGTCAGCCACCAGCAGGGTCATGTCACTTCCACCGAAACGATTTACTCATCAATGTCCATTGATCGACATTGTCCGCGCCGGCCGGCGCCGAGAATGTGAGTTCAGCGAGCTTCCCGTTGCGCGACAGATAAAAGCGTTCGCTTTCGAGCCGGATCTGCTTGTTCGTGACCGGGTTCGGGTCCGAATTCGACGTATAGACGACCTTGATCGCCGACCCTGCGGGCAGCTTCACTTGCTCGGTCCTCAGGACCTTGACCGCGCGCCCGCTTCTTTCGAGATCTGCAATCTGCTGTGCGCGCAGAATGTCGATCGTAAGCGGCGATGTCGATGGTCGGATGGTGAGTTCGATGCGGCCATATTTGTCCGCAAAGATCGCACCTTCCTTCGTATCCGTCCGAGCCCACCCTTCCGGAACCTTCAAAGCCGCACCTTGCGTCGCCTCGAAAGTAACGAACTGCTGATTGTCAGGAATGTCCCCTGGCGGATTGATTTCCGGCGCGATGGCTCTTTCCAGCGCTGCGGCCGGAACGACGATCCCAATCGCCGGTGCGAGGATGAGCACCAGTCCGATCGCGTGCAAGCGCCGTCTGGTTAGAGGCGAAGATGTCATGGAAAGCTCCTGTTTTGTCGTAACGCAACAAGCCGATGCAGAAGCTCTAACAACGAAGAATGAGCACGAAATGAGCGCGCAGCTCAGTTTTTGCGTTTGCTTAGGAGGTCGAGGGGAAGGCTGTAGAGCTTCTCGGCCAGGTCCGTACCGAGGTCGCGCCAACGATTCAACGAGGACCGGTTGACGCCGTAGGCGGTCACAAGACCGAGCACTGCAGCGCCGACGATGTCGAGCGGATAATGCGCACCTAGATATATGCGCGACCAGCCAACGGCGCAGGCAACCAGCAGCAACGCCAGCCAAACGCGCTTCAGCCAACCCGGTGGCGTCAGGAGCAGCGACCAGGCGAGCGTAAAGAGAACGATCGCGTGGTCGCTCGGAAACGAGCTGTCCGCCGCGTGATGCAAATAGTTGCGCGCCAGGCCGTCCATGAAAGGACGCGGATGAAAATAGACGGATGAAATCCCGGCGGCCAAAGCCAGCGCCAGAAGCGCACTAAGACAGGCTCCCACGGCAGCACGCCGATCCTGCCTGTCGCCCAGCACCCAAAGCAGAATTAGCGCCGCTGGGCCGGTGAAAATCGCCCACTCGGCGAGCACGAGCGGAAGCAGAAACGCGCCGCCGGAAAGATCCGGCGACGCGACCATCCATTCCAGCCAAGACCGATTGAGAGTGTCGAGCATGGAACGAGACCTTGGAAAGAGTGCAACCAGCGAAACGCCCAGGCGCTATTTCATCTTGAGGCCCGCCTTGCTCAGCCCTTCGGCGACCGCCGCATGACATGTTTTGTCGTCGTCTTTCTTCAGCGCGGCCACCGCCTTGGTCTTCGCCGCGTCGAGAGCCGCCTTGGCGGGCGCGGCGAGATTCGGCGTCGTGAACGCGTGCTCGAGTTGCTTGAGATCGCTTTCGCAATCGGCCCGCGCGGCCGACGTGGCGGCAATCCCGATTGCGGCGGCGAGGATGGCGGTCTTGATCAGCGATTGTGTCATTGAAGTCTCCTGTTTGTTGATGGGCCGTCGATTGTTTCGCTCGCATGAGCGCCAGGGCTGGAGCGGCGCCGGTCACCAGCCTCGATCTGGTGATCAGGCTTCAGCGGAGCGTTTCGCGCCGACGTTCGCAGGGACACTCTCGATGCGATCGGCCTTGGTGACGGTCAGGAAGACGACCAACGCAAGGATGGCGCTGAGGAACAGCAGGCTGGTGTTGACCGTGCCCCATCCCAGGCCGTCGGCAATGACCGGCTTGGCGAGGAAGTCGCCGACCGATGCGCCGAGCGGGCGGGTCAGGATGTAGGCGATCCAGAAGGCGAGCACCGCGTTCATCCGGGCAAAGCGATAGAGGCCAAAGGTCGCCGCAATCATCGCGGCGAACACGACCGCCGCCGGACCGTATCCGAGGTTGAACCGCTCGGCCATGAGATCGCCGGCCGAGGTGCCGAGCGCGAAAGTAAACAGGATCGCGGCCCAGTAAAAATATTCGCGCCGTCGCGTGACAATCGTGTGGATGGAGAGCGTCCGTTCGCTCAGATACCAGAGCGTGAAGACCGCAGCCAGAATGATCGCGAACGCGGTCGACGTGGTGACGAGGCTAATCCCCATGCCGTCGACGAGATTGTCGGAGATCAGCGTTCCCACGACGCTGATCAGGACGACAGTGAGCCAGTAGGGCGTGGGAATGTAGCGACTGGCGCGCAGCTGCACCACGAGGGCGGCGACGAAGGCGCCGGTCATGATCCACGACGTAACCGTGAGCCCCAATCCGAGGCGGGTGGAGAGCAAATCGGCGGCGGTTTCGCCGACGGTCGTCGCAAGGATTTTGATGATCCAGAAGTAGACGGTGACTTCCGGCACCTTGTTCAGCAACGTCCGCATCCGCACATCCGAACTGTGGGTCATGATCTTCCTCCGATGCCGCCTCCCGGTGTCGACCGACACTGGCGCGCTTGCATAAAACCCGATGAAATCTCGCGTGCCATCGGTAACGGGTGCGACTTAGCAGTGAATGAGCGCACATCACTGATGGATGCGGGACTGGCGCGCACGACTACAGCGGTGGGCCGGTCTATCGCCTTGGTGGAAGGACGTTCGTAAAGAATTCGAGTCGCATCATGAAGCGGTTCGAGATGCTCGCGATAGGTTAGCGCCGTGACATCGGTCTAAATATTGATCGGGATGTACTGGCGCAGTCGAGGTGACAAATGATGACGTCGCCCGCGGGGTAAGCTGTCTTGGAAACGCGAAATGCACCCCGACTCGCCCGTGCCATCCAGGCGGCGAATGCGTGTGCATATCGGTCACGCTAAAACTTTCGGATCAAATTGAATAAGTGTCACTCTGGCCGCAAGCCTGCACGTATTTTCCACAAGGCGAAAGCCGCCAAGCCAACAAGCATGAGAAGGGTCATGCCCATCGCACCGGCGTGTTGGTGGAGTGCGACGAAAGACGCGCCTGCCGCCGCGGCCGGGACGATGTGTGAGATCGCCCACACGATCGCAGAGGCCACATTTGCAGTATAAAAGCGTCGAGGGTTCATGCCGGAAATCCCGGCGATCAGTGGCACGAATGCTCTCACGACGGGGGTAAAGCGTGCGATCGTGATCGATTTGCCGCCATGGCGTGCGAAGAATTCCTCCGAGCGTCGGATCGCCTCCGGGTAGCGTGCCATTGGCCACATCCGCAGCGCCTGCTCCTGATAGCAATGCCCCAGCCAATACGCTGCGCCATCCCCCGCGATCGCTCCCAGGCAAGCTGAAATGAGAACTGCCCAAACCGGTATCAGTCCAACGCCTGCCATCGCCGAAATCGTCAGAATTGTCGCGGTGCCCGGCACCAGAGCACCGACGACCGGAAGCGACTCGGACAGCGCCAGAACAAACACGAATCCGATAGCGAGTAGCGGCTGCTGCGCGACGAGGTCCGCGGCCTGGTGCAGGAAGCTGCCAATAGAAGGAATCATGATACTTACGAGCCTAAGAGGTCAAAATAGTTGTTCGCGCGTATCGACACTTCGAGGCGCGAGACGCGCGGCCTGCCAGTATCTCCCGCCGCAGTTGGGCTGGAGTCTTTCGACGACGACAATTCACGAGCATGTACAAGACGCAGTGATCGCGTCATCGACCGAAATAACGATAGCGCTCTGAACTTAGGGACGAATGAGGGCTGTTTCTGATAGCGCTATACGTTGTTCACTTGGCCGTCGCCTCATCGCGTTTGTTGGCCACACGGAAGACTTAGGACAAACTTAGAAGCCTCACCATGAATCGCATTTATTTTATCGATGGACGCCGTAGTTACGTCACCGAACGGGATCACTTTGGCTCATCTTGCAACTTGATCGAACACACGGAGACGGATCATGCGCATTTTTTCAGTGGTGGTGGCTTCACTTTGTCTGGCAGCGACGATCGGTGTCTCCGCCGCCCATGCCGACGACGATGGTTGGCGACGACATGAATGGCGCGAGCATCATTGGCGGGGCGAGCATCGCTATCGCCATCATTCGGCCGAGCCGGGTCAGATTTATGTGGAGCGGCCACGCGTCTACTACGCACCCCCGCCGGTCTATTACGAGCCGCTCCCGAGGGCATTCGGCTTCGCCATCGGTCATGAAGATGACGACGATGAGGAGTAGAAGCCTGGAACGTCAATCCTTCTCGCTGGCGCGTCCCATAGAATCGTCGGCATGGAAGGGACCTCGGGAATACGCGGGCGCGTATAGCGTCCGTATTAACGGTCGGCGCGCCGCGTGAGCCCGATTTTCAGCCTTCGATGAAATATCGAGGCGCGGTACTTTGGCACCACGCCTTTCTAGTTGAATCTGTCCTAACCGAAATGCACGCCAATCCGTGTCGCCTTACGCCAGGCGACACGGCAAGGTTTCTGGACGTGGTCAACCGCAATGATCAGCGTGAAGTGATCGGGAATCCCCACCGAGCTGACGACATCAAGAGCCGCGCCGGTCTCAGACAGATTGCGAACAGTGCAGTCGACGACTGCCCCACTAAACGCAATTTTGCCGGCTTTCAGAACACGGTGTCGCGTTGATTTGCGCTTCTCGTCCATCGGAAACCTGCCCTGTTGGCGGCACAATGCGGGGCATCTCCAGGTTGTCATCCCATGATCGAGGTGAAGATGCCCTTGCCACCCGCAAGCCGGAAAATCGTTCTGGGTGTGACGATCCATCTTGCGCACACGGAGTTAGCGGGGACTTAGCGTGGATCGGGGTTAGCAAGCGTCTGTCGCTGAACGCTGCCCGGTCGCCGTCGAAGCGAGTGAGCTGTTGTGGGTTGCCGATTCAGAACGTGAATAAAACCGCCGCATACCAGGAATACTGATTGGCGGTCCGTGCGTTCTGAATACCCTTCGCGGCGTAGCCGAGAAGATGGAAATTGTCATTCAGATCGTATTTCGCACCGATGCCAAGGCTTGTCGTTGCCGGATTTCCGATACCGTCGGCGGTCTGGTGGAAAAGTTCGATGCCGAGTTGTAATGTCGGCGCGATCTGCCGCGTCACGGTGCCGCCATAGAGGCAGAAATCATGCGAACGCCCGGCGGCACTGATCTGGCAACCGCCGCCTCCGAAGGCCGACCATTTGCCCCAGTCCTTCTGCACCCAGATCGGCAACAGAACAGACGCCTGGCGATCGCCGACCGATCGGGAACCGCTTGGCAGAAAGACGCGCGGAAACACGGCGACGTCAAACACAAATGTATCTTGATGGAGGATCCGGTACTTTGCCGCGAGTTCGATGTTGCTGAGGCCGAAGGCAGCCGGCCCGTTCGAAGGAAAATCGAAGCCGACGGGCAGCGTTGCTGTGAGTTGCAAGTTGGGGGCCGCGCCGTAGTTGAAGTCGATGCCGCTCGCTCCCGCAAGATCACCCTTTGAACGGGCTCCCTTGTTGAAAGTGTAGATTTCATAGTGGCGATACTCGGTCGGCTCTGGATCGTCGGATTGATAGGGCGGCCCGGCTATCGCCGGAGCGAGACACGTGACCGTCAGCCCCGCAGCGAGGGCGGCGGAACTGATCCGCCGCCCCATGTGTCTTCTTGGAGCTCTCCTCACAATGTCCGCAGACGCCCATCTTGTGTCGGTGCGAGGCAGCATATCGTTTCGTCCATGGTCATGCCGGGTGCCGGCCGGCGCGCTGAGGCAACAGCAAGATGAGGCCAATGATGATTGCCGCCAGCATTGCCGAAGCAAGCGGCCTGCTCAAGTCGAGACCGCCGTGGCTGATCGGTTTATCGAGGAAGTCACCTACGGTCGCCCCGAGCGGTCGCGTTAAAATAAAGGCCGCCCAGAACAAGAGCACGCGCGATACGTTCGTCCAGTAATAGAGCGCGGCGGTGACGGCCAGTGCCGCACCGAAAACGAGCGCGCCGCCCTGATAGCCGAGCCCGCCAGTATCAGCGAGCCAATCGCCGAGGGCAGTGCCGAGCGTCTGGGAAAAGGTGATCGTCACCCAATAGAAGATTTCGACTTTTGGCGTTGCGACGGTCATGACGTCCACGGAGCCCATGGCAAAATACCAGATCGCAAGAGAAGCTAGGACGAGACAAAAGAGGATCGACGCACCACCGGTGTAACCGATCCCCAGGGAGCGATCGAAGAAATCCGCCATGGCCGTGCCGACGGTCGTCGACGCCACGATGGCGATCCAGTAGACCCAGGCGTTGAATTTCTTCGTGGAGATCTGAGCCGCAACTGCGGCAATGAAGATGGCAAGGAATATTCCGGTGCCGATCAGATATCCGCCGTTGTGTGCATTCTTGTCAGCGTGGAAAACAGTCATTGTGAGCGCATCGCCGCCGGTTTCCCCGAGCGTCGTCGCAAGAATTTTGATGATCCAGAACCCGAGTGTGACTGCGGGGACCTTGCTCAAGCTTTCAGAGAGTTCAGTTTTCATGAGAGATGCCTCAATTGGTATCGTTGTTTCCAAACACGCGCGCGTCGTCTCAGCTTGGTCCGCTACACTCGATTCATAACAGCGACGAGACGGTTGATGGCGCTTCGGCAGGTTTCCTGGACCGGACTCGGTTCAGGCCACTAAGGTCTATGTCGGATAACTCCGCCGAATTAGGGAAAACTTAGATGCTGAGCGATGGATCAAGAAATTGAAGCCATCGGAGCTAAGGCGTCGCTAATTGTTCGATGGACTTATATGAAACCATTTCCGAACGCTGAGGCGGAGACCATCCCCGAAGCGAAAGGAGTGCAGCCGCTGAAACAAGCCGATTTGGTTTCACGATTGGCCGAGAGACGTTCCAGCGCACCGTCGGCACGGAGTATTTCATGCTCGTTCTTGTGATTGGCGATCGCATGATTGGGGAGGCTACGATGCAGGCTCTCAGGGAGGCAACATATGTGGTGGATTGGGTCACGGACGGTCAAACCGCGATCGAAGCCGCGCGTGCAAAAGCCTACGATCTTGCGTTGCTCGGCCTGGGACTATCAGCTGCGAAGGGTACCGAGGTGCTGCGCGAATTCCGGAAGTTGAACGCTCAGTTGCCTGTCATCGTCGTGACCACGCGTGACGGGGTTGACGATCGAATCCACGCGCTCGATCTCGGCGCCGCCGATTGCCTCGTCATGCCTTTCGACATCCGAGAACTCCTGGCGCGCATGCGGGCCATCCTGCGACACAAGGGCAACGGCAATCCACTAATCTTGACCAATGGCCTGATAAGCCTGAACCCGGCAACTCACGAAGTCGTTCACAACGGCGCCAGGGTATACCTGACGGCACGCGAGTCCGCTCTTCTTCAGGCTCTCATGCTCCGTCCAGGAGCAATTTTGTCGCGCACCGACCTTGAACGACACATCTACGGCTGGAATGAGAGGATCGCGAGTAACGCCGTCGAGTTCTTGATCCACGCGATCCGCAGGAAGCTCGGAACATCGTCTATTCGCAACGTAAGAGGTCTCGGCTGGATGGTCGATGGAATATAACCATTCCTTGTTGCGCGGGCGGATTTAAGAGCCACCTGTCGCCATCGTTAGAGCGACGCTTGCGACGGGTGAGCGCCTCCGCAAATGAGCGTCGATGAGGCGATCTCGCGACGCGCGCACCGCAGGTGCGGACAAACCAATAACCCCTGCCTGATTTTGCCAGTGATGGGATCGGCATCGCCGTTTACGCAGAGCCATGGGCAATTACTCCATGCGTCAACGCCATCGTATGCGCTCCTGAAATCTTCGGCGAACATACAGCTCAATCCTGGTCGGCGGAGTCTATCGAAAATCGTTCGGCGGAGCCCTGCACTAATTCGGAGCTAAGTTTCGAGGGACATCAGTGACTGATCTGTTGAGGCGATTATCGCTCGAGGCCGGCGGTACATGTGATGGACGGAGCGCAGGCCGGAGCTATTCGCGATACGATAGGAGAATATAAATGCAACGGGTTCTGCGGATTGCTCTTGTTTTGGCGACGTTACCACTGGTCACTGTCTTTGCACCCCCGGCGCACGCCGGCGAAGACGATGGTGGAATAGCGGCCGGGGTCATTGGCGGCTTGGCGGCAGGAGCATTGCTTGGTGTAGCGGCAGCCGGCCCACACTACGAATACGACGATCCTCCTGCAGAAATCTATGTGACGCCGGAGCAAGAATCAGAATGCCATTGGGTCCGCGGCCGCGCCTACTGGGACGACGATAGCGACCGATGGGTCTACCCACGCGTCAGGATCTGCCATTGATCTCGATCCGACTGAGTCGCCGCTATCTCATCGAACGACGAGGCCGGCGCGATCGAACTGACGCGGAGTCCGAATTGACCGCTCGCGCAGCTTCAGACTGAGTCCACGATCGCGGAAATACGATCGTGCGATCTGTGTCGTTTGCAAATGCAAGGCTGCCTCTGCCGGGTGCAAAGACACTGATCTGACCTTCTGCCGGCAATGGTCTCGGTAAATCTCTGAACCCATCGTCGTCCCTCCCTTAATGTTGGCACCCTTGCGCGAAGATCCCCCAGACAATTTGTTATATCAATCGAACCTAGCGATCTCGTATCCGTCGGATCGCTACGCCACAGCCTGGCGTCGCAATATCATGCTTTGGCTTGATGGAGTTGAACCAGGTTGGGCTATTCCTGCGTTCTTGGTCGGCTTTGTTGCTATTTGGACCCTGACGCTTGTGCTGGCGTACTGGAATGCCGGTCTGCACCCGGATGTGTTAGAGACCTGGTCGGTCGGTCGAGATTGGGCCTGGGGAAACGCCAAGCATCCGCCGCTGATGGGTTGGGTGGTCCACGGCTGGACCTTAATTTTTCCCAAGGCCGACTGGTCCTTCCAGCTTCTGGCAACGGTGAACGCGGCTGTCGCGCTGTGGTCGGTGGACTTGATCGCAAGGCGGTTCGTGCGGGGCGACAAGCGGCTCATTGTTCTCTTATTATTGTTTCTACTCCCGGCCTACGATTTTCACGCGCAACGCTTCAATGCCAACAGCGTCCTGCTTGCGGCGTGGCCTCTGGCAACCTACGCATTCCTTCGGTCATTTGAGAAGCGCGATATATTTTGGTCAGTGCTGGCGGGGCTGCTCGGCGCTCTGGCCATGCTCGGCAAATACTATTCCGTATTTCTGCTTGCCGGCTTCTGTTTTGCGGCGCTCTGCCATCCGCGCCGTGCGCAATATTTCGGCTCAAAAGCGCCCTGGATTTCGATTGTCGCCGGGTTGATCGCTCTATCGCCTCACATTCTTTGGCTGCGGACCCATGGTGAACCGTCTTTCCATTACGCGCTCGATCACGCCGGACTTCCGTTCTCCGAGTCCGTATCCGATGTGGCGAAATTTTTCCTCGGAATCGCCGGTTTCATGATCTTGCCGACGATTGTGTGGATCGCAATGATTCGCTTCCGTTGGCACGAATGGCTGCACGATCTCGCCAACTTGGATGAATCGCTATGGTTGCTGGCCATGATATTCGTTGGAACCGTGCTGCTCGCGGGTACGACCGCTCTCGCATTTTCAAGTAGCCTCCCTGGGATTTGGCACCTTCAGGCGTTGTTCATGCCTGTCGTGGTTGCGGTCTGCGCCACACGTTTTCCTGTCGACCGGGTAGATACGACGAACCTTGCCGCGATCGTGCTTTCCCTACTGCTTATTTTTCTGGTCGGCTCGCCCTTCCATGCGCTTTACCGGAATTGGCATCCCTTCAAGGAGGGGCGCAACTACTATCAAGAAGCAGCCACCGTCGTGACGCAGCGTTGGCGTGCCGCCTTCGGCGTACCTCTATCTCGCGTTGGCGGGGACGACGGGCTGATTTATGCAACGGCTTTTTACAGTGCTGATCACCCGCGTTACAATCGGCCCCTCGAAACGCCGGATGCGCCTATGGTCAGTGATGGATGGACCGCTTTATGTTTCCGCGACGATCCAGTCTGCATGAGTTGGATGAAACAGACCCGCCAGCGCATTGGTCGTGGGTCTTGCCTGGAATTTCAGGCGACCACGCGACTCTGGGGGTATCCGGGACCGTCTCGAAAGGTTGCAGCGATACTAGTGCCGCCTCTCTCGGCCAAGACCAAACAAGCTGCGATGTCAGGATGCAAATTTTGATCGTGAGCAGGAGCTGAACCGCTGTACGACACTCAAAACATCAAACAACGTGTTTTGAATTAGATGCTTTAGCGCCGTACGCGCGCCAAAGTGATCCAGACGCTGGAATTCGAATAATGTCGGTTGTCAAGGGATCGATTGTCCGGGCCTACGGAGGCAACCCGCCAGTAGCGAAATTGGCGGCTCGATCTTCCGCTTGTCTAAGCGAGAAGGACTGCTGCGACATGATCCGGCGAGTTCAGTCAACGTTACTCAAAATGCTGTGGCACTCGAGAACTATAAGCGAGCTGCGCTGTGTCAAGAAACGGAGCCTGATACGCGCGCGATCAATCCTTGGCGATCCGGGCCGTTGACGATCTCGATTTGAAAGCCATGACATCTGGCCACAGAGGCTGCGATTGCCAGACCTAAACCGCTACCTTCAATGTCCAACGGCGCGGCTCGGAAGAAGCGGTCGAACAGGCGCGGAATATCAGCCTCCGCCACGCCCGACCCGGTATCCGTCACCTCGACGACGAACCTGCCGTTCAGCCGCCGAATAGAGACGTTCACGACACCGCCTTTCGGCGTATAGCGAACCGCATTGTCGATCAGGTTGCCGAAAAGAAGCGCAAGATCGCTGCGTGAGCCCACGATCGATACCGGGTCGGATTGCACGATGCCGAGATCCACGCCCTTGGATTCGGCTATCGTAATCACATCGGCGACGCATTGCGTAACGACGTTCGAAAGCTCGATGACTTCTCGTGTCGAGGCGTTCTCTGGTTCGTCAGAACGCGCAAGACGGAGTAATTGCTCGACCAATCGACGCGCGCGCGCCAAGCCATCTCGTAGTTTCGTGGTTGACGCTGGGTCGGTGTCATTGTGCCGTGCATCCAGATTGTCGACCTGAATTTGAAGAGCGGTCAACGGCGTGCGAAGCTCATGAGCTGCATCGGCGACAAAACGCTTCTGTTGGTCCAAGGCGTCGCGCAGCCGGTTGGTGAGCCCATTCATCGCCTCGACCAACGGTACGATTTCGGCCGGCACGTCTGCTATTGGTACGGGCGCTCGACTGTCGAGGCTTTTCCCAGCGATATTCTCTGCGAGGCGCTGCAATCGGCCGGTCAATTGCCCGACGGACCATCCGACAACCAGCCAAGCCAACGGAATAAGGATCAGGATTGGGATCCCTGCCTGGATTGCCGCCGAAGCCGCTATTTCCCGACGAACCTCCATCTGTTGCGCGATTTGCACCGTTCGATCGGCATCTCGCGCCTGATACACACGCCAAGATACTCCCCCTGCGTCGATGGTCGCAAAACCTGCCGAATTCAGGCGCGGAACCGAAGGTGCGTTCGGCGTTCGGCGCAAAAGCGCTCCGGCGCGGGACCACACCTCGATAACAAGTTCATCCTCGGGATCCTGTGGCTCAGTTGGCGCAGGCGTTAACATCACGTTGTCGCCGACGTTGATGGCGATCTGCCGGAGTTGGCCGTCAAGAAAGTCAGCCACTTCCTGTTGCGCGATCACGTATGCGGCGATGAACGCGACTGCTCCTACAATCGTCAAGACGGTCGTCATCCAGATCAGCGCGGCCCGTCGTATTGAGATCATCGCTCGCTCCGCGGGATCATCCATCCGGCGCCGCGGACATTGCGGACGACGTCCTTATCGAATTTCTTCCGTATCGAGTGAATGAGGAAGTCGATCGCATTGCTCTCGACCTCCTCGCCCCAGCCATAAATGCGCTCCTCGATGCGCGATCGTGACAAGATTGCGCCGGGTCTCTCGGCCAGGGCGTGCATCAGCGCGAATTCACGCGCCGGAAGCACGGCCGTTGTCCCACGATAGGTCGCTTCGTGGCTTTCGAGATCCAGCGTGACATCACCGGCAATCAAGATGGATTGAGCGGCGCCGGCATGGCGGCGCAACACCGCCCGCATCCGCGCCAGAAGCTCGCGCATTTCGAACGGCTTCACGATATAATCGTCAGCACCGACATCCAGGCCGATGATCCGATCATCGACGCCATCGCGTGCGGTGATGATGAGGACAGGAGTGGAATTACCTGCCCGTCGTGCATCCTTCAGCAAATCGACGCCCGATCGACCAGGTAAGCCGATATCCAGTAAAACGAGTCCATGGCCGCCATTGGCCAGAGCGTCCTCGCCATCGGCTCCGGTGCGAACCCAGTCGACCGTCATTCCTTCACGCTTCAGCGCCGCGATCAGACTGTCGCCGATCATACGGTCGTCTTCGATCAAAAGAACACGCATTTCATCTCCGGACCGCGCGAACACGCGTGCGATAGCATATCTTCGAAGATCCTTTGCATCGTCGCCGACATGCATGGATAACGTGGCGGAAGGTGAAACTGCAATCGTCCATCGATCATTGGGTGAACAATTCTAGGATCGCTGGGTTAGCCGGAAATGAGCGAAATCATCAGCCGCCGATTCTGCTGAGCGGACATCTCCCGACCACGAGGCACATCCTTCAGCGAGTTTGCGAGCCTGGCATCGGCAAATGCGCACCTTTTCCGGCCAGTCTTTCGCGCAATTGGTTTAAATTTTTCAGGCCGGCGAGCGTTTGACGCGGCCTTGTTGTCGCGACCCCGACCAGAAGCGTCTCGATCAGCCCGAGCGTGGCCGTATGCATGCTCAGCAAATCAGCGCGCCCTCGTGCCACGGGCAAAACGAGATCGACGCGGCGCCGCAGCCTGCCAGCAAGGGTATCCGTCAGGATCAGCGACGCCAGCCGGCGCCGTTGGATCTCCTCGAGGAGGACTGCCAGTTCCGCATAGACGCGCCCGTAGGCCAGGATGACGACGAGATCGCCATCGCGCAGCTTCCGCAAGTCATCGGCGAAAAGCAGGCCTGTGTTGGTCAGACTCCCGGCATCCAAACCAAAGCGCCCAAGCTGGATGACGAGATAGGCCGCCATGGCGCTCGACGGCCCAAGGCCGAAGACCAGAACGCGCCGCGCTTTGGTGATGCTGCTTACCGCCCTCTTAAACTGATCGGCGGTGATGGTGCGACGGAGGCTTTCGAGCGATCGAAGATGAATCTCGAGCGTCATCTCGAACGCGTTAGAAAGACTTGGGCCGACCTCATTGAGTGTTCGCGTCAACCGCTCGGCCGGAGTGATCAAACTACGCAGCTCGCCGGCAAGGGTGCGGCGTAGGTCGTCGAGCCCGGCAAAGCCAAGCGCCTTTGCCGCCCGCACAATCGTAGCGTCACTGGTCTTCGCCCTGGCGGCCAATGCTGCTGCCGAGGCGATCAGCACTTCCTCCCGATTTTCCTGAAAGAATCGGACCGCACGCTGCTCCGCCGGGCTCATCCGTTCGAAACGGTCTGCAACTCGTTCATCAAACCTGATCGTCACATCGGTCCGCTTTCTTGGGTCAGCTTCCTTGAAATCGTCATAATTACTACGAGAATTTTATCACAACGTAGTATGTACTACAAAGCCATGGAGTGTTGAATGGATGCGGCAACCTGGGGTGTCGCAGCGCCGGCTATCGGCTCGGCGTTCCTCGCCTCACTCGTTGAGGTGGTGGAGGCGTTCACGATCGTCCTGGCCGTTGGCACGTTGCGCGGTTGGCGGCCAGCAGCCCTCGGTACGCTTTCGGCTCTCGCCGTACTCGGCCTAGCGGTCGTGCTTCTTGGCCCGTTGCTCGGCCGCGTCCCGATCCAGCTTCTCCAGCTTGGCATCGGTGTGCTCCTCCTTCTGTTCGGCATGGGATGGCTGCGCAAAGCGACCCTGCGGGCGGCCGGCGTCATCGCCCTGCACAACGAGGACGCCATTTTCACATCCGAGTCGGCTCAATTGTCCAAGACTGCCGATCAGCGACGAGCCTCGCTCGATTGGATCGCAGGTCTGACGGCATTCAAGGCGGTGCTGCTCGAAGGACTTGAGGTTGCATTCATCGTCATAGCGGTTGGTGCGGGTCGTGGTTTGCTGTGGCCCGCCGCATTGGGCGCCCTCGCGGCCTGCCTAGCGGTCCTGACAGTGGGTGTCGCCGTTCACAAACCGCTGGCGAAGGTCCCCGAGAACACCCTGAAATTCGGTGTCGGAGTCATGCTGTCGGCCTTCGGCATTTTCTGGACGGGCGAGGGCCTGGGCATTGATTGGCCCGGTCACGACATCGCCCTGATTGCCTTTGCGGCGCTGTTCTTGGTTGTCGCTCACGCAACGGCAGCTACGCTTCGACGCGTCCACCCGCGCCCGGTGACCGCACGATGAGTATTCTCGTCGATGTTGCCAAGGAGCTTCTCGGCATGTTCCTCGCCGACGCGAGGCTTGCTACAGCGACGCTGCTACTGGTCGCGATCGTGGCTGCTCTGCTCGCGGGACATGTCGAGCCGCTTTTGGGCGGTGCCGTTCTTCTCCTTGGGTGTCTCGCACTTCTGGTCGAAGCAACCGTCCGTGAGGCCAGACATCGAAGTATTTCATGAAGATGGTGACGAGCGCTTGGCCAAAGCGCGTACCAGGACAGCGACGGGTGATCGTCCATCCAATGTTGATGCATTGCTCTGTTGATCGAATCGAAGATCTGCTGGCCAATGTTTCGGCTGGCCCTGAGGGCGCTATCGAAAGCTCCCAGCTTTCCCACATTTTACCACGATCGAACCGTAATCCATTCAACCATGGTTCATTCGGCACGCTCTATGCTGCACTTAGCAACCGATGGAGGCTTCAATGCGAAAGATGTTTCTGGTTGTTACGTGTGCTGCGGCCCTGGGTGGCCTGCCCATGACAGCCGCCAATGCGATGCCGGTCGCTCCGGCGCTGCCCACAGCATCCAATGTGGATCAGGTTCGTTGGGTTTGTAATGAATGGGGCCGCTGCTGGTGGAGTCGGGATTACGATCGCGCTTACCGCTACTATCGTGACGACGACGATGACTGGCGTTGGCGCCGCTACCGGCATGGGAATGGCTATTACGGCTGGCCACATGATCGGGGGTGGCATGGCGGCTGGCATCGTCGCTGGAACGATGACGATTGATGTGCCGATAAGCAAGTATTCACCGGACAATCAGATACTTTCATCATTCTCTGGCACGGCAGCGTAGCCGTCGTGCCCCACCATCGTAGGGGCTCCATTCATGGCTAATCTGAAGACCACAGCGTTTATCGCCCTGCTCGGGGCAGTCCTGGCGGGCTGCGCGCAGACCTATGGAGAGCAGCGCACCGCTACTGGCGCCGTTCTGGGCGGGGCCACGGGCGCACTCCTTGGTCAGGCCATTGGCGGAAATACTGGAAGTACGCTCCTCGGCGCAGGTGCCGGTGCTTTGCTCGGAGCGGCCGTCGCCGATTCAACCAACCCGCGTCCAGGCGGTCCGCCAATGTGCCGCTACCGCGCCCCTGATGGACGCATCTATGTTGCCGAATGCGACGAACGCTATTACCGGGGACGGTACTGATAGCGGACGCCTCAAGTCAGGGGTGAGCCTTCCGCCTCGCTATACCGCAATGGCCCTACCGACACAAAAGCAGCGGCTTTCCAACATGGAGGGGCATCGGAACAGGCCACCACACCTGCGTTCCAACGACCATACGCGTCGTTTCGGCGCTTGTTCGATTTGCTAAGTCGGCTACGGGTGGGGCGTTAGAAGCCTTTGAATCGGGTCGCCCACTCGCGCGACTTTCTAAGTTTCAGCTAAGTTGGCAAGCTTGGATTGAAGCTGGGTCGTCATCGCGTCTTAAAAATCGGCAAATGACGAACATCGCCTGACCACACTGGGTTTTCGCCCTCAGCTTGCTCAGTTGCTATGCCACGCAAAGCTGGAGAATTCCAACTTACTGATCGATTGTCTGACAGGCTACCATCAAAACCTCGCCATAATTTGGGTCACTTTCGCTCAGGGGTTGTTCATGGCCTCTTTGATAAGATGCACAGGGCATCTGCGATGATCGGAGCAAGATCCATGCGCCTCCTGGCTTGCATTGCATTCGTACTCGTCGCGTTCACATCACTGCCCCCGGCCAACGCGCAGCAAGCTGAAAAGCGCGTTGCTCTTGTCATCGGCAACGCCGCCTATCAGCCGGAAGCATTACCAACCACGGCAAACGATGCCGGCCTCATCGCCCAAACGCTACAGGCCGCGGGCTTCGACGTGGTCGGCGCGCGCGATCTCGATCAGGATACCCTGCGCCGCACATTCCGCGAGTTTCTCGACAAGGTCAGCGCGTCCGGCCCCGACACCGTCGCCTTTATCTATCTCGGCGGGTATGGCGTGCAGCTCGAGGGTGAGAATTACTTCGTGCCGATCGATGCAAAGCTCGCGCGCGATACCGACGTGCCGTTGGAAGCCTTGCGGCTATCGGACTACATCCGGCCGCTGGCGGCGCTGAACATCAAAGCGGGCATCGTCGTCCTCGATGCCGCGCGCGCGAACCCGTTCGCCCAATCGGGCCAGCCGTTGGCCAGCGGTCTCGCTCTGGTGGAGCCGGAGCCGCACATGTTGATCGCCTTCAACGCGACGCCCGGCACCGTGGCTCCGAAGGAGCAGGGACCGTATGGCGCCTATGCTCAGGCCCTTGCGGAAATGATCCGCACCGGCGGCCTGCCGCTTGCCGAGGTGTTCGATCGGACCCGTCTGCGCGTCAATGAAACAACTAAGGGCGGCGAAGTCCCCTGGGACACGTCGAAGGTCGAAGCGCCGGTGATGTTCTTCGATCGCGCACCCGACGCACCGCCGCCTGCGGCATCCACCGCGCAGACCGCAACGATGCGCACCAAGCCGATCCGCGATCTCGACGCGCAGGATGCTTATGTCGCCGCTCTCGATCGCGACACGTTACGAGGCTATCTCGACTTCCTCGCCGCCTATCCCGACGACCCGATGGCGAGACGGGTTCGCGCCATCGTCGCCGCGCGCCGGGAAGCGATCACCTGGAGGCACACGCGGAATGTAGATACGCCGCAGGCCTATTGGTCGTATCTGCGCCGCTATCCGCGCGGCCCGCATGTCGCCGACGCCCATCGCCGCCTCGCGTATCTCGCCGCGGCATTCGAGCCTCCGCCGACCTTTGCGGCAATCAGCTATGATGTGCCGCCGCCGCCCGAGGACGAGGTGGTGTATTTCCGTCAGCCGATGCTTGTTTTTGACGATCCGGATTACGATTTCGCGCCGCCACCGCCGCCACCGGTCTTTTTCCTGCCGCCGCCGCCACCGGACTTCGTCGTGCTGGCGCCACCGCCCCCCGTCTTCGCGGCGTTTGTCCTGCCGGTCCCCGATTACGTGCCGATGCCGGTATATTACAGCCCGCCGCCATACATCGCGCCGCCGCCGCAGAACATCATCTACAACAACATTCACAACACCGTCGTGATCAACAACACCACCAACATGGTTACGATCACCAGGCCGGGCGGCCAGGCACAGACGGTCACGCCGGTGCAGGCGCTTGCTCCGCAACCGGCCGCTACGAACCCGACGGCAACCTCTCCTGCCGCGCCGCCACCGGGACTGCATGCGACGCCGAATATGCCGAGCGTCGCGGCCGCTCCCTCGCATGGAGCCGCTGTCGGGATCGCGGCGGCAGGTGCCGCAGTCGCCGGCGCCGCTTTGCTGGCGCCGTCGTTGCCGAAAACAGTGGCGAAAAAGGCGGCGATGACCATGCCGCAGCACAGTCCGCCAACACCCGCGCAGCAGACCAAGCCCCTGATGCCAGGACCACAACCTACGATCAAGCAGCCCGGCCAACTGCCCACCCCGTCGGGCCAACAGGTGCCTGCTTCACTGGATCGCAAAGCGGCTACATCTCCATTGCCGGGCACTCCCGGCGGACAACCGCTGCCGTCAACAAATGGTAAACCGCAAACCCCGCTTGCACCGACCGGCGGCAAACCACCGGTGCAGCCGTTATCTGGCGCCGCGGGCTCACATTCAGCGCCTCCGGCGAGCGCCACAATGCCGTCCTCGACTCAGCCTCCGCATCCGCAGGCGCAGCATGGGACACTGCCGCCACCGGCTGTGCCATCCTTGCAATCGGGCAGCAAAACTGCCGTCCAGCCATTGCCCAGTCAGCGCGGTCGGCCGGCTCCGACAGTCCAGCATCTTCAGCAAGGACTGCGTCCGGTAACAACCATGTCGCCACGCATTGTGCGCCCGGCTCCGCCTCCAACGGCGCACGTCGTCTCACCGCCGAATGCGCGGGTGGCGCCGCGACCCGCGCAGATGGCACGCCCCGCTCCGCCGCCCGCCGTCCGCCCTATCCCACCGCGAGCGGCGGTTGCACGGCCGGCGCCTCCGCCGATGGCGCGGCCGGCTCCTCCACAACCGCCTCAAATGTCGCGCCCTGTTCCGCCGGCCGTTGTGCGCACGGCTCCGCATCCAGTTGCGGTTGCACGACCAGTCGTTCGTCCTCCGCCACCACCCGCGGCCCGTCCGGCACCGCAAGCCGCCAAGCGTTGCGTCCAACCAAACGGACAGCCCTGTAAACGGTAAGGTGATCTTCGATCTGATACGACAGAGTTAGCCGAAACCCGGTCGAGGCGACCAAACAGGTGGGTGCGAAAAGCGGGCTGCGCGGGGCTCGTCGACCATACTGGTGCGCTGCCGCACCGTGTCAACGACTACTCCGCGTCGACCAGTTACGGCTTCCAGGAGGTGACGGTTAAGGACTTTGTCGATGAGGTTGTCATCCTGGGCGGCTGCGAGAAGATCGCCCAGCATCAGCGCTCCGATGGTTCGGGCACCAGGCCGTAGCACAAATGACAGACTTCCAAATATCGCAGCATCTCCCATCGTTTGGCACACTCATGACTCCTTAGACTAGAGATCGTCTGGTCCATGTATGCCGGTGCGTGCGAGATCGCGAAGCAATTTTCTGACAAATATGATGTTCATCCGCTGAAGGTGATGGTTGTTGCCGAACTTGAATTGATTCGTTTCAGAGACAAGCAGCCCATCATCCCGTTCCGCCAGTATTCCCCTTTTCTTCAGCTGGTTCGCGCGCCGCCGTATGGTTTCGATCGGAAGGTTTAGAAAGCGGGACAGCGTCGCTCGCGAGACACCCTGCTTAACCGCGTCTGGTTCAGTCGCATGGACGCTCGCGAACCGCTTATCCAAAGCGTCATCTTTCATCACGTTTAGCACGTTAGCATTCAGGATCGCATGAACGATGAGCAGATCCAGTGGATCGAAATCATAATGGCGGAATAGTTCGCTGATCGAGCATAGGACATACGCCAAGGTATGCCGTGCAACCGCTCTCACGAGATCGTCGGGCAGCGACTTCTCTTCTAAGGCCATCAACGCTTGCTCCTGCCGTTCATGCTTATAAAGCACCATGCCCAAAATGGGTAGGTCAAGTATTGTCACGACGGCAAAGCTGATCAATCAATCGGTCTCGCTTCAGTGCTTCATGATGATCCAGGATAAACGGCAAAAGCCCCGCGTTCGATTTTCAAACGGTATGAAGGTGCAGATCGTCGCATCTGACGGCGCTTGGCAGCATTCGTGCGAGATCATCGACATTTCGGAAACGGGAGCCAAGCTTTGGTTCTCCAACCTGCTCGAGATGGCGGAAATCGAGGAGTTTCTCCTTTTGCTCTCAAGCAATGGCGCAGCCGGTGTGCGCACCTATCGGCGATGTAAAGTCAGATGGAGGATGAGCAACGAAATGGGCGTAGAATTCCTGCCAAAGGAATTGCCACCGATCAGTCGGCATTCATCCGATTCATTGAAGTAGACCGGAGCTTTGTTGCGTTCTGCAGAGTGTTTGGCGGTACTTTAATGCTGTCTGATCGGAGCGTTAGGTGAAGCGACGATGAGATTCGGCCGTGTCGCCCAAATTAGAGGAAGTTCGTCCAATGCCCGCGCACGACTCCACAAAGTGATCTGGTCTGGCCATCCTTGCCGAAAAGATCCGGGGCACGTCCGGCCAAAAGCTCACCCAACAGGTCTTTCTCGATCGCCGCCGCATGATGTGCCTCGTGCTTCATCACTGTGGCATCAAACACAAGTTTCTGACTGTCCCCGAGAACCAGTCAAGTCGTCGTTTCCCCAAGAGGCCGATCGCGTACAAATGCACAGAGCAAGTTCATCGAGCGTTGCGCAAGCTCGACTATCGTCCCTCGAATCAAGAAGGTGGCTTAAGCAACGTCGGGAAATACTCTCAGTTCAAGCCCTGAGCTACGTTGCAGGCGCTCTCATTCTGTTGCTCTATGTGCATGCAGGGGTGATCCCGATCACTCTTCCAGCGGCATTTGTTCTTTCCGGCACTGGGCTAACGGCCATCTTTGCCGTCCTGTCGGAAATGAAGATCGGCGACAGATCCAACGATCATTTCCTTACGTTCTATCAGGCCGCGACCAATATCGCGATGCAACTTGCATTTCTGGTCGTAGCCCCAGAAATCGGCATTGTCTTCCTTAGCGTCATTTTCGTGATTTTCGCATCGGCGGGCTTGCGTATGACTGCGCGAGAGGCCGCGACGCTGTGGGTTCTTACAGGTGGCTGCGTAGCAACAATACTCTTCGTCTTGAAAACGACAATTGCCGTTCCTCTGACAACTCCAGCCGAATGGCTAGCCGGAACCAGTCTGTTCGTGACAACAATCGGTCAGTGTGCGTACTTCGGTGTCATTGGCAATTCCGTAAATCGAAAGCTTCATCAACGTACCGTCGAACTCAAGGCCGCCTATCAACAAATCGAAGAGCTTGCCCAGCTGGATGAACTAACAGGAGTACGAAACAGGCGGAACATACTAAAATGCTTAAGCGAGGAGATTGCGCGCGTTCAACGCACCAAAGCTTCTTGCTCTCTCGCCGTTATCGATCTGGATTTTTTTAAGAAGATCAACGATCAGTTCGGCCATCCAGCAGGTGATGAGGCGCTGCGCACTTTCGCGATTGCGATCTTTGCAAATATCAGGGCTATCGACAGACTGGGGCGCTATGGAGGAGAAGAGTTTCTCTTGGTTCTGCCAGACACTGCTCAGGACGAAGCAGTTCGGATGCTGGACCGGCTGCGATCGATTATCTCTGAGGTGGATTGGTCGGCAATCTCAGAAGACTTGAGATTGACCATGTCGGCTGGAATTTGCTCTATCCGACCAACGGATTCGACCGATGAGATTCTGTCTCGAGCGGACGCCGCACTTTATCAAGCAAAAGACGCTGGCCGAAATTGCGTTGTTGCGACTTAGCGCAAGCTTACATCGATGCTCAGGCTTGTTTCGCTATCGCCTTGAAGCGCATACATTCGGACATATTATCGCGATCCCCAAGCTTACATCAAAAACTCAGCAACAAACGGACGGTGCGAAAGCTCCCTGTGTCTCCCTGAAACACTATCTCGAAAACCTCCATCTCAGTAACATCATACACCAGTGGACCCGCCGATGTACCGCCCGCCGTATCCGTTCTCTACATAACCGACACAACCGACTTTCACCGGGCACGCCTACCCTGCATCTCTATCCGTGCAGGTGCGTGGGCCGCCCGTATAGTCGTGGATCGCACGGTGATCAGAGGGTGTCGCAACTCTAGATGTCCTCATGCTCAGCATTCTGAGCACATAGCGTGCAAGACCGTGCTGGCTTTTGTGCATAATATAGGGGCCTGATGAAGAAAGTAGATTTCGATTTGAAACGGACCTTGTCTACGGTCGCTGTAATCATCGGCGCCGCTGTTCCGGTAGAAATCTTCCGTCGCGGTATCTCGTAGTCGATTGAGTTCTTACTAATCGCACGCCATGATTGCCCGCCGGTTTCAACCGTCGGGAAGTCCCCGACCCATTTAGCGGGACCGTTCTTCGGCCTCCTAATCGTGAATGGGGCTTCGCTTTCCCAACCCCATTCTGGCGATACTTTTCCTTGATAGAGTTCGACCGGCTGATGCCGGCATGCAGCCTCAGGGCATGAGCACTAGCAAACGGCGAAAGTCAGCTGGCAGAGATGTTTTGGCCTTTTCAATTGCGTGGAGTATCTTGAAAGTCACGATATCCACAAACATTGCGGAGCCTTATGGAACTCCACGCCTGCGACGTCGTTTTTAACCGATCGCTGCTTAAGCTGCTGGAGCTCGTTTGAACCGTCGAAAATTTCTTTCAACCTCGGCCGCCTTGCCGGTCTTGGCACTTATTCCGCATGCGAGAGTTTCGGCTGCGTCATCGGCATCGGAACCCTTTGGCTCGTCCCGCGTACGTCAACTAGCGCGCGACGCGGCCGGCAAGGAGTTCGTGTCTCCGGATAGCAAACTTCCGGACGCGTTCAAGGATCTCGATTACGATCACTACCGTGCGATCCGCTTTCTGCCGGAACATGCCTTGTGGCATGGCGAAAAGCTGCCGTTCGAGGTGCAGTTCTTTCACCGCGGGTTCTTCTACAAGAACCGCGTTGACATCTACGAAGTCGTGGACGGACAGGCGACGAAGATTCAATACCGGCCCGATTATTTTTCATTCGGCGAGACTAAGCCACCGCCGCCTGACGCCGATCTCGGCTTTGCCGGCTTTCGAATCCACGCTCCCATCAATCGACCCGATTATTACGACGAGGTCTGCGTGTTTCTTGGCGCAAGCTATTTCCGCGCAGTCGCGAAGGGCGAAATTTACGGGCTGTCGGCTCGTGGTCTTTCGATCAATACCGGCGAAGCAAAGGGCGAGGAATTTCCGCTGTTCAAGGCGTTCTGGATCGAAAAGCCCGCGCCGAATGCGACCTCGATCGTTGTGCATGCTTTGCTCGATAGCAAGAGTGCCGCTGCATCCTACCGCTTCACCATCCGTCCGGGAGCGACGACCGTGTTCGACGTCGAGATGTCGCTCTATCCCCGCGTCGATCTTGATCACGCCGGACTTGCCCCGATGACCAGCATGTTCTTCTTCGGACCGAACGATCGCAACGACGTCGACGATTTTCGTCCCGCGGTCCATGATTCGGATGGCCTTGCGATTTATAATGGGCAGGGCGAGCAGCTTTGGCGTCCGCTCAGCAATCCACGCGATCTCCAGATCAGCACCTTTGCCGACCTCAATCCACACGGATTTGGACTGATGCAGCGGGAGAAGAATTTCTTCGCGTATGAGGATCTGGAATCACAATTTGAGCGTCGGCCGAGTCTGTGGGTCGAGCCGATCGGAGACTGGGGAGAAGGATCCGTTCAGTTGATTGAGATTCCCACCAAAGAGGAGATCCACGACAATATCGCAGGGTTCTGGCATCCAAAATCGGCGCTGCAGTCAAAGGGGGAACATAATTTCACCTATCGTCTGCACTGGGGGCCGGATGCGCCGAAGTCCCACGCATTGGCGAGGTTTTCCCGAACCGGCATCGGAATTCGCGGTGACAACAAGCTTTTCGTATTGGACCTGATCGGAGACATTCTGAAATCGGTCGACCCCAAGAAAGTCAAAGGCGCGGTCAGCGCCGAAAAGGCGGAGATCAAGAATATCGTCACCCAACCGAATCCCGATACTGGCGGCTGGCGATTGAGCTTCGAAATGCCGATCAAGGACAAGACGCCGGTCGAACTGCGGGCTTCACTGATGCAGGACGACAAGGCCCTCTCCGAGGTCTGGGTCTACCGATGGGCACCATAGACGCACCACGCTCGCCCATCGCTAACCGCGCCAAGGATGGATACGGCTTCCTGCCTGCCGAGAATCCATTGACCATGGTTCCATCGCAGCTTTGGAGTGCTGCGCCCCCGGGCCGCGCTCGGGACAAACCGACATCAACGATGCCGTTGCGGCGTATCTACATCTTCGTCGGGACCGCAGCCATGACGCTCGCCGGCGGCTACGAGATGTATGAAGTGCTTCAGGTTGGCGGAGTTACCATCTTGGAAGGTCTGGTCCTCGGGCTGTTTGTCCTGCTGTTCGCCTGGATCGCTTTTTCGTTCGTGTCCGCGCTCGCTGGCTTCGCCGTGTTGCTCCTCCGGAAACGCGAGGTTCTGCGAATCGACACCTTAGGCCCCCTACCGACTGTCATCGGCCGAACAGCGATGCTCTTGCCGACATACAACGAGGATGCGCATCGCATCATGGCGCGTCTGCAGGCCATCTACGAATCCGTCGAAGAAACCGGAGTTGGCCATAGGTTCGACTGGTTCGTGTTGAGCGACACCACCGATCCCTCAATCTGGATCGCCGAGGAAGCGAGCTTCCTGCAACTGCGCCGGAACTGCGATACCGGCCGATTATACTACCGCCATCGGGCCGACAACACCGCGCGGAAATCCGGCAACATTGCCGAGTGGATCGGGCGGTTCGGCGCAAGCTACGACCATATGATCATCCTCGATGCGGATAGTTTGATGTCCGGCGACACCATCGTGCGGCTGGCCGCGGCGATGGACTTTCATCCGGACGTCGCCCTCATCCAAACGCTACCCATTGTTGTCAACGCTCGCAGCCTTTTTTCGCGGCTCCAGCAATTCGCCGGCCGGCTTTACGGCCCCCTGATCGCGGCAGGAATCGCATGGTGGCACGGCTCGGACGGTAACTACTGGGGCCATAATGCCATCATCCGGGTACGTGCGTTTGCCCAGGATGCCGGGCTTCCGGAATTGCGCGGCCGCAAGCCGTTCGGCGGTCATATTTTGAGCCACGATTTTGTCGAGGCGGCGCTGATGCGGCGCGCTGGCTGGGCCATCCATATGGCGCCGACGCTTGGCGGCAGCTTTGAGGAATGCCCGCCGTCGCTGCTCGATTTCGCCGCGCGCGATCGCCGGTGGTGTCAGGGAAATCTCCAGCATCTGGCGGTATTGCCGGCACGTGGGCTGTATTGGATATCCCGACTGCACCTACTGACCGGAATCGGGTCATACCTTACTGCTCCGCTCTGGCTATTGTTCCTGTTGCTCGGGATCCTGATTTCACTGCAAGCGCAATTTGTCCGACCGGAATATTTCTCGAAAGGTTTTTCGCTGTTCCCTAAATGGCCGGCGCAGGATCCTGTTCTCGCGGCATGGGTGTTCGGGGGCACGATGGGCCTTCTGATCGTCCCGAAGATTCTGGCTTACGTTCTTCTTCTCACTCAACGCGACAATCGCCGAGCATTCGGGGGCGTGAGAGCCTTGGCTGGCATTGTGATTGAGACCTTGCTGTCCGCCCTGATCGCGCCCGTAATGATGATCTTTCAATCGACTGCGGTCGGTGAAATTCTTCTTGGACGTGACTCGGGATGGCAGGTTCAGCGTCGCGACGACGGCGGAGTGACGCCACGTGAACTCTATCGCAAATATGCCGCCCCCACGCTGTGCGGTGTCGCGATGGCTCTCAGCGCTTACGCGGTCTCCGTGCCGCTGTTCTTATGGACATCTCCGGTAATCCTTGGCCTTCTGCTCGCCATCCCGCTGGGATTTGCTACTTCGGCTGGTTCGCGACCGGGCGGGCTGTTTGCGACGCCCGAGGAAACAGCGCCACCGCACGTGCTGCTTCGGGCAAATGAACTGGCGGCTGTTCCGGGGCCTCTTCCAACGGATGCGCTATCGACGCTCCGTGGCGATCCCGCGACGCTGAAACACCATCTGGATTCGATCGCTCCCCGAGTAGGGCGCATGCGCGGCCAGATTGACCATCATCTCGCTGTCGCCCGGGCCAAGATTGATGACGCAGAGACATTTGAGGAGGCCGTCGGCTACCTGACGATGCGAGAGACCGCCGCCGTCCTTAACGACCGACCCATGCTCGAGCGTATGATGACAATGGCACTGGGCGTCACTTCAAATCTCAGGTGACACAGCTAATACTATGACATGATAAAGTGCTTACTGCGCCGGTGACGGAAAGAATCGATCTCGCGGTCGTGCAGTCAACCAACAGTCCCGCCCGCCCTTTTTCTCCCCGAATTATTGGAAAGTAATCCGATTCCGTGAGCTTTGGTTCGATCAAAATGATCTTCTGATTCATCACTCTCAGCACCGTGCGTATTCGCGCGGCCTTACCAATTAGCTATGAATCGCAGCACTGTTGGCCAAGCCGCACGACGCAATTCACGGTCACCCACGCGGCCAAGCAGAACAGGCCGGCCGAAGCCGGGACGCACTCATCGCAGCGCGGCCATCGACGACGAGGTAACGCGAGTTATCGACGTACTTGCCGATCCAGTAAGGTGCGTTCGTCTTAGGACGAGCGCGGCTCATAGACGGTGGCGTACATCGTCGGCCAGCCTGACGCTGGAATGGGTAGATGGTGGCGAAACGGGGAGCACCGGTTAACTCGCGCTCAGCTCCAATGGAAAATCAAGTTGGACGACTGTGCCGTTTGGCGTGTTGGAGGCTACCGCAATACGACCGTCGAGCTGAGCGACCAAACTCTTGATGACCTTGAAGCCCAGGCTCGCCCGTGGCTGGTCGATATCGAAATCTTGCGGAAGACCAACTCCTTGATCCGATACATCCACGTGCAGGTCGGCTCCACGCGGCTCGCCCGCTACCTTAATCTCGCCGGATCCCCCGGGGTAAGCATGCTTGGCCGAATTTGTTACGAGCTCGTTGATCAGAAGGCCCAGCGGAATCGCCTTGTCAGCAGAAATCATCAGATGGCCGAAAGCGAAGCTTACCTTATGTGCAACGGTTTCCTGCAGGTTCCTGCACAGTTCGCCCGCGAAGTCGGCGATGTCGACAAACCCGATTCTTGTGCTACGCCATAAATGATCGTGCACCTGGGCAATCGTGGTAATGCGAGAGGCAGCATCCTGAAGCGCATTCTGGACGTCTGCCGACTGCGCGTTGCGGCTTTGCACGCGGAGCAATCCAACGACGGATGCGAGGCTGTTCTTAACGCGGTGGCTCATCTCGCGCGTCAACATGGCTTGGTGATCGAGAGCCTTCTGAAGGTCCGCGTCGGCATGTTGGCGCTCGATGGCGATGCCAAGCAACCCCGCGAAGCCGGCAAGGAATTCCGCATCCGCAACATCGAATTGCCCGGAGTCCGGACTGTCGACTTCAAGGACACCAAACGGCAGAGCACCTTCGCCACCCCGCGCGATCAGAACGTTGATTGCGCGCTTTATGCCGTGATCCGACAAAAGTTTTGGCGTACGAAAGCGGGTTTCTTGATGAAGATGATTGGAAATGACCGTTCGTCCAGTTTGGAACGCGTAGCCAGCAGGGGATTCCAGGTCGATCGCAAAAGACACTTGGCCAATCGTCCCTGGCGCCCAGCCGACGCCGGCGCACACCAACAGCCGTTTGTCGTCGGCGGTATACTCCAGGACTTTGGCGAACGGGGTTTCGAGGCCTTGGGCACAAAGCTCGGTGGCCCTCTGCAGGATTTGTCCGATGTCGCGGGTCTGCAGCGCGGAACGGCCGAACTCGCCCAGCAAGGACTGTTGCCGCAGGCGGTAAGGAAGCTCTTGCCTGGTGACATCGGTCGCTGCGGTAGGGACCGATACCGACTCCTTCCCTGGCGTGGCGGGCATAACATTGTTTCCGTCAAATTGGGGGTGCGACCTCGACACCCGACGACGTAGCACGGCGCGATTGAGAAAGCAGAGATTTTAGCCCAGAACCGTGCGTGTGCGGTAAGTTGCAACGATTGCGCCAATTTGTTGAGCTGGAAGGCACGCGTGATGCAAATTTCGCATTGATCTAAGCAGAGGACACTTGGTCACTGACCTCGATCGTGAGGTGGGACAAATCACGGAACTTGCTGAGATTGCGGCGATAATATTCGGCTCCACGGTGTTTCTCGGTCGTGACGGCGACGATTGCTCCGAGGTGCCCGGGCCCCAACCGCCAGAGATGCAAATCGGTCACCCGATCTCCATCGCTCTCGATCGTCTGCCTGACCTTATCCGCCATGCGCGGGTCCGGATTGCGGTCCAGCAGGATGCCACCTGTGTCCCGCAACAGGCCGAACGACCAGTTCGCAATAACGACCGCGCCGATCAAACCGGCGAGCGGATCCATCCAAAGCCATCCGAAGGCTCGTGCGAGGAGAAGTCCGACGATCACCAACACCGAAACGGCGGCATCGGCCGCGACATGGACGATCGCCGCCCGCATATTGTTATCCCGATGATGGGCGCTCCCAAACGCTTCGTGAGCATGCTCTTCGAATCTCTCTTCGAATTCCTTGAGCCGACCGCCCTGCTCCAGACGGACCTTGGCCACGAACTCATGAGGTTCCGGAATCTCGTCGATCGATTCCAGATATCGTCCACGATCCGCGAATGTGAATGTCTCTCTACTGCCAGCAGGTCTTATGGTCTCTACGGTGACGTGCGAAACATCCAACTGCAGACCATCCGGAAGCTGCAGTCGGAAACGCGGCGGCACACCATTTTCAAAAACCTTAAGTTCGACCACGCCGGCTCCGAGATCGATCCGGCGAACATCCTCACCGTGATCGTGTGGATGTTCGTGACCATGTGAATGACCGTGTCCGTGATGACCGCCGGACAACAACCACGCGCTTGCGAGATTAACACCAAGGCCGAGCACGGCGATCGGAATGGCCTCATTGAAACTGATGGCGACGGGGGACAGGAAACGCGATACCGCCTCATAACCGATCAGCAACGCGATCATCGCCAATATGATCGCGCTGCTGTATCCGGCGAGATCCCCGAACTTCCCGGTGCCGAAGGTGAAATTCCGGTCGTTGGCATGCTTGCGCGCATATGTATAAGCCAATGCCGCCAACAGAAGCGCGCCGGCATGGGTCGACATATGCAGACCGTCGGCGATCAGGGCCAACGATCCGAACAGTGCGCCGCCGACGATCTCCGCGATCATCATGACGCCACACAGCACGATGACCGCCCAGGTCCGGCGCGCGGCCTTGTCGTGGTCTTCTCCTAAAAATACGTGATCATGCGCGGCGAAAGGATCGAACGTTCGGTCGTCGGTCATGGCGCGTCCTTACTTCAGGTAGGTATGAACGACTTCGATCAGTTGATCTGCCGCATCTGCATTGAGCGCGCCGGGGTTCTTCTGGGGATCGACCAGATGGGTGCGGATGTGATCTTCCACCACCTCGGCCATCAGACCTGCGACACTTCCACGGATGCCGGCAATCATGTGCATGATGCGCTCGCACTCAGCTTCTTCGCTCAACGCACGTTCGATGGCCTCAACCTGCCCGCGTATACGGCGGACGCGCGCAAGCAGCCTCTTTTTCTCTCGGATGGTATGGCTCATGCGACAATATAGCCTACCCCCTATCCTTTTCAAGCCGCAGCTCTGGATTGGCTTATCCCCCTGGGGAGGATAAGCTCTGCGGATGGCAAAAGTTCATGTTCACGAAACTCATCCCAATATCGTCAAGCGACTCCGTCGCGCGGAGGGGCACCTTCGCCGGGTCATCGGCATGTTCGACGAAGGCCGGTCGTGCCTGGATCTGGCTCAGCAGCTTCATGCGGTCGAGAAGGCCGTCGGCGAGGCGAAGCGAACGCTGATCCACGACCACGTGGACCACTGCCTCGATATCGCCGTGAGCGGTCCCGGCAAATCGACAAGAACCGTCGTCGACGAGTTCAAGGCCATTTCCAAATATCTGTGACGGCGCCGCGCTGGCAGCACGTCGGAAGAGTATCATAATGAGTCGCTCGACAATCGTTGCGCTTGCGTTCGCGGCAGGAGCCGGGATTGTCGCGCTCACGCCGGTGCTGTCGACGATCGCCCAACGGGCGGTCGGAACAGGCCCCCAGTCGAAGATAGCAATTTCGCCGAAGCCGTCGGCACCTGAGCCGATCTCCGGCCTTCTTTCTATGAGCGATGAGCAAATCAAGCTCGCGCAGATCGATCTGGTCGAGGTCGGACCGGCAGCAATCGCCAGGCGTCTCGTCGTTCCGGGTTCGGTCGTTCCCGACGCGAACCTGATCGCGCATGTCTCGGTCAAGCTATCCGGGACGGTCGCAGAGCTGCGCAAGAATATCGGTGAAGATGTCGCAAAGGATGAAATGATCGCCGTCCTCGAAAGTCGCGAGGTCGCTGATGCCAAGAGCGAATACTTGGCAGCCAAGCTCACAAACGATCTGCAACAGGACTTGTCCACACGCGACAAGACGCTTTGGGACAGCCGTGTAGGCACCGAACAGCAATACCTGCGCTCCCGCAACGCTGCGGCGCAAACCGAAATGCGCGTCAAAATCGCGCGACAGAAATTGCTCGCGCTGGGCCTCGGCGAAAAGGAGATCACCGCGGTGCCCGGGGCTCCTGAGGCTTCGCTTCGACGTCAGGATGTACGCTCGCCAATCTCTGGGCGGGTGGCCGAACGCAAGGTGGAGTTGGGCACAGCCGTTGGACGGGACAGTCTGGAGACCGAATTGTTCGTCGTGGTCGACCTGAGCCGCGTCTGGGTCGAATTGTCTGTAGCCTCTTCCGACCTCCAGTTGATCAAGGAAGGCCAGTCGGTCAAAATTTCCGCACGAGGTCTTGCCGAGACAACCATCGGCAAGATCATCTTCGTGAGCCCTCTGGTCGACAAGGATACGCGCACCGCGCGCGTCGTGGCTGAAATCTCGAATCCCGACCAGACCTGGCGTCCGGGATCGTTCGTCACGGCGGGGATCATGCTCAACGAGCGGACCGTAGCTGTCGCGGTGCCCGCGACCGCGATCCAGAAGCTGGATGGCCAACCGATCGTGTTCGTTCGGACCAAAGACGGCTTTGAGAAGCGCAACGTCGTGGTTGGTGAGAGCGAGGATCAGGCCATCGAGATCGTATCCGGTGTCACTCCCGGCGAGACGATCGCCACGACGAACACGTTCTCGCTCAAGGCCGAGCTTTCGAAGCTACGGGACGAGGACTGAGCTATGATCGAACGCGTCATCGATTTTTCGGTCCGGCGCCGATGGCTCGTCCTGCTGATCACGTTGGCAGCGGTCGCCTCGGGTTTCTGGTCGCTGACCAAGCTTCCCATCGATGCGGTTCCGGACGTCACCAACGTCCAGGTCCAGATCAACGCCGTAGCTCCGGCGCTGACGCCAGTCGAAATCGAGAAGCAGGTCACCGTGGCACTGGAGACGGTGCTGGCCGGCACGCCCGGCCTGGAATCGACGCGGTCTTTTTCGCGAAACGGTTTTGCCCAGATCACGGCCGTGTTCACCGACCGCACCAATATCTACTTTGCGCGCCAGCAGGTTTCGGAGCGCATCAACGAAGCCAAGGCCAATCTTCCGCCCGGCGTCGATATCAAGCTCGGGCCAATCTCAACGGGACTTGGCGAGATCTATTGGTGGGCGGTCGAATACGCCAAGCCGGGCGCAGGCAGCCCGGTGCAGGATGGGCAACCCGGCTGGCAATCCGACGGGACATATCTCACGCCCGAAGGTGAGCGACTGACCGACGAATTTCAGAGGACGGTGTATCTGCGCACCGTGCAGGATTGGATCATCCGCCCGCAGATGAAGACGGTCCCCGGTGTGGCCGGCGCCGATGCCATCGGGGGTTTCGTCAAGCAGTTCCAGGTGCAGCCCGACCCGGCGCGGCTGATCAGCTTCGGACTGTCCCTCAATCAGGTCATCGAGGCGATTGAGGCCAACAACATCAGCCGGGGCGCCAACTACATCGAACAAAATGGCGAAGGGTACGTGGTCCGCGCCAGTGGCCGGGTCGAAAACATCGAGGACATCGCGCAAATCGTCGTGTCTACGCGGGCCGGCGTCCCTATCCGCGTCAAGAACGTTGCCAACGTCGTGATCGGTAAGGAGTTGCGCACCGGCAGCGCCAGCGTCAACGGCCGCGAGGTCGTCCTCGGAACGGCGCTGATGCTGATCGGTGGCAACAGCCGCACGGTCGCGGCCGCGGCGGATGCGAAAATCAAGGAAATCAGCCGCACGCTTCCGCCGGGCATCTACGCCCATACCGTGCTCAACCGGACGCAATTGGTCGACGCCACGATCAAGACCGTCGCCACCAACCTGGCGGAAGGCGCCCTGCTCGTCATCGTCGTGCTGTTCCTCTTGCTAGGCAATCTGCGGGCCGCGGTGGTGACTGCGTGCGTGATCCCAGTCACCATGATGCTGACAGCAACGGGCATGCTACAGGGCAAGATCAGCGCCAATCTCATGAGCCTGGGTGCCTTGGATTTCGGACTGATCGTCGACGGCGCCGTGATCATCGCCGAAAACAGTCTGCGCCACCTCGCCGAGCGTCAGCGCGAGTTTGGGCGAGCGCTGGCGTTGGAGGAACGGCTACAGACCGTCAAGGAATCCGCCATCGAAATGATCCGGCCGACAGTCTACGGCCAGCTCATCATCATTCTCGTCTACGTGCCGCTGCTGACGTTCACGGGCGTCGAGGGCAAGACGTTCGAGCCGATGGCGCTGACGGTCATCATCGCGCTCGTCGCCGCCTTCGTCGTCTCGCTGACGTTCGTCCCGGCCATGGTCGCCCTGACCGTCACCAAGCCGGTCAACGAGCAAGAAAACATCATTATCCGCAAGTTGAAAGCCGGCTATGCGCCGCTGCTGAGGCGGGTGATCGCGTCCCCGCTGCCGGCGATCGGCATAGCCGCAGCGCTGTTCATCGCGGCGGGTTTGCTATTCACCCGGCTGGGACAGGAGTTCACGCCGACACTGGATGAGAAGAACATCGTGATGGAGGTTAAGCGGATCCCGAGTACGTCGATTACCCAATCGCAGGCGATGCAACTCCAGATCGAGAGCGTCGTCAGCAAATTTCCCCAAGTGGCGTTCGTGTTCTCCCGCACCGGAACGCCGGACCTTGCCGCCGACCCCATGCCGCCGAACGCGTCTGACACCTATATTATCGTCAAACCACGGGCCGAGTGGCCCGACCCGTCGATGACAAAGGACGACCTCATCAAGCAGATCGAAGCGGAAGCCTCGAAACTGCCGGGCAACAAGCTTGGCTTCTCTCAACCGATTGAAATGCGATTCAATGAGCTGATCGCAGGCGTGCGCGAGGATCTGGCGGTCAAAGTCTTCGGCGACGATTTCGAGCAAATGCAGCGGACCGCTGGTAGTATCGCCAATGTGCTGCGGCGCATCGACGGCGCCCAGAACGTGAAGGTGGAAGAGACCACCGGTCTTCCGTTCCTGGAGATCAAGATCGACAAGGCCGAAATCGCACGCCGCGGCCTCAGCTTGCTTGCGGTCCAGGACGTGATCGAAGCCGCGGTCGGCGGCCGGGTCGCCGGACTGGTTTTCGAAGGAGATCGGCGTTTCCAGATCATCGTCAGGTTGAATGACACGCTGCGCAACGATCTCACGGCCCTCGAAAACCTGCCGGTCCAATTGCCACGACTAACTGCAAATGCTGCCGTGGCGTCCGTGCCCCTTCGCGCTCTGGCGACGTTCGAACAAACAGAGGGCGCCAACCAGATCAGCCGCGAGAACGGCAAGCGACGTGTCGTCGCGACGGCCGAAGTTCGTGGGCGTGATATTGGATCGCTGGTTGCCGAGGCACAGGCGGCGGTTGGAGAGAAGGTCAAACTGGCGCCCGGCACCTGGCTCTCCTGGGGCGGGCAGTTCGAGAATTTCTCGATCGCTCGACAGCGTCTGATGTTCGTGGTCCCCGGATGTTTCCTCCTGATCTTCCTGCTGCTATTCGGCGCGCTCGGCTCCGCACGCGATGCATTACTGGTCTTCAGCGCGGTGCCCCTCGCGCTAACTGGCGGCATCGCCGCGCTTTGGCTGCGAGGAATGCCGTTCTCGATCTCGGCCGCCGTCGGCTTTATCGCACTTTCCGGAGTTGCCGTCCTGAACGGATTGGTGATGCTGAGCCAGATTCGAAGATTGATTTCGGAAGGTGTGGGTACGAGCGCCGCTATCAGCCAAGGCGCTCTGACGCGGTTTCGTCCGGTCATCATGACCGCGCTGGTCGCCTCGCTCGGCTTCGTGCCGATGGCGCTTGCGACCGGAACGGGAGCAGAAGTGCAGAAGCCGCTGGCGACCGTGGTGATCGGTGGCCTGTTGAGCGCGACACTGCTCACGCTGCTCGTTCTGCCGGCGCTTTATTCCTACTTCGCGTCCTTCGAAAGCCAGACAAAGCCCGACCGCGCGTTCATCCCGAGCCGGGCAGCAGAGTAGAGGCTCTGTTGGATTGCAAAGACGTACATTGCGTCTCCCGTTCATACGAATAGCGAGCACGTTTCCGGAATCACCACGGCAGCATTCGCTGCATCACACGATCACGATGGATTAAGAGGTGTGCCATTGCCGCCGCAACGTGAACGCCGATCACTACGAGCAACGACCATTCCATAATTTGATGCCAGCCGTCGATCGCACGAACGCCGGAGGCGCTTTCGGAGGCCAGCATCGGCAGACGGATCAAGAAGAAATACGACAGGCTCCATCCGCGAAACGAGGCGAACAGCCAGCCGGTTATGGTCGTTGCCAATACAAGCGCATAAAGCAGCCAGTGGACAGCTTCTGATGTCAGGCGTTGCCAGGGAGGAAGCGAGTCTTCCGGCGCCACCGGATGCGTGATTCGCCACCCGAAACGAAGAACGATCAGCGCGAGGATGGTGAGCCCGAAGGAGACGTGAAACACCATGGCGCTGCCCGGCTGCGCGCCACGGTGAATGTCCGGCATGAACCAACCGATGGGATACTGCACCACCAGCAGCGCAACAATGAGCCAATGAAAGACTTTGGCCGTTTTTCCGTAGTACAATCGCTGGCCCATGACTATGCCGCTCCGATCAGGATGCCGACCGCCAGCACGATCGCGCCGCCAAGCACGATCTGGAATACCGCCTGCAGGAACGGCGTGTCCATGTACCGCGTGCGAATGTAGGCAATCGCCCACAATTCAAGGAAGACGACAACGCCGGCGATCGTTGTTGCGATCCAGAACGCATTAAGCCAGGAATCGGGAACCAGATAGGGCAGCGTGTGGCCGAGGCCGCCCAACGTCGTCATCAGTCCGCAGATAGCTCCGCGCAGCCACGGCGAACCACGTCCCGTCATCGATCCATCGTCTGACAGGGCCTCCGCGAACCCCATGCTGATGCCAGCGCCGATCGAGGCCGCGAGACCGACCAGGAATGTCTGCCAGTTGTTGTGCGTCGCGAATGCCGCGGCGAAGAGCGGCGCAAGCGTCGACACCGAGCCGTCCATCAATCCGGCAAGGCCCGGTTGAACATATTGCAGCACGAACATTCGCTTGCGGGTTTTGTCCTCCTCCTCGCGGGCGTCAGGGCTGAGGTTGCCAGTCAGTCTCGCAGCGAAGCTTTCGTGACCTTTCTCAATCTCGGCAAGATCGCCAAGCAGCTTGCGGACTCCAATGTCGCGGGTCTGTTCGGCGGCTTTTGTATAAAAACGCTCAGCCTCGAACTCCATTGTTTCGGCTTCTTTGCGGATAGTATCGAGGGAGAGATTTTTGGTCAGCCAGATTGGACGGCGACGCAGAAATCCCCGGACGTTGTTGCGCCGGATCGGCGGCAGATTGGGACCGAATTGTTGTTCGTACATTTCGAGAAGCAGGTGGCGATGGTTCTTTTCTTCCTCGGCCATCCGCTCAAAAATCCGGGCGGAGTCGGGATATCTGCTCATCAGATCCTCCGCGAAGCTCATGTAGATGCGGCTGTCCTCCTCCTCGCCCGAGATCGCGACGGCCAGCACCTCCCTTTCGGTCAGGTCCGCGAAATTCTTCATCGAAAGCTCCAACGCCACAACTTAGAATGATTCTAAATTTAATAGGGATGCTGCGGCGACAGGTCAAGCCCAGAGTCGCGTTGCCATTCCGAGAACGATCAACGCGATGTGCTGCGAGCGAGGGCAAAAATGCAGAAGGTCAAATATCGTCTGATCAACCCGCGGCTGGCGCCGCGACGGACCGAGTTGGAGCTACCTGGAGGGCGGGAGAGCTTCAGCCGCGCGCGAATGGTTCGCGCGAACAGGTCTGGCATTGTGTGCTCTTTTCGGAAGGCGCTCAGCACGGGATCGAGTTGCTTTTATCCTTACGACAACGAGCTTTGCGTGACTCGACGGTAATTTTGAACCAGCGGAATAGAGACTACTGCATCGCGCCGTTCCGATCCAGATGCTGCAGCGTTGGCGCCGATGTTTGCGGTGCCGGGGGCCGGTAGCTCAGCGATGAGTGCGGTCAGATCAGATCGTGTTGAAGCGCTTGCGCCATTGCACGATAACGACAAGGGCTTCCTTCAGGCAAGCTCGCGCGGGGCAGCTTTCTGACCTGGGACTGCCGGTTTGAGAGCTTCTCAGTCACGCGTCAGCGCCTGATGATTGCCGTGTCGGGCTGTTCCTGCTGATCTACCCTCTGCTATTCGGCGCATTGGGCTCTCTGCGGGATGCTCTTCTCAATTTCGGCCGCGGTCGACTTCATAGCGCTGTAAGGCATCACCGTTCTCAATCGCCTGGTGATGCTGACGCAGATCCGCAAACTGATCAATGAGGGCCTTGATGCTGAAACGGCGATTGAAGAAGGCGCGCTGACACGCTTCCGCCTCGCGTCATGACAGCGCGGGTCGCCTCGCTTGGTTTCGTTTCTATGGCACTCGCGACCGGAACCGGTGCGGAGGTAGAGAAGCCGCTGGCGACCGTCGTGATCGGCGGACTCATCACCGCTACGTTGATAACATTGGTCGTCCTTCCCGCACCGTACTCATGTTTTCTCGACTGGCGATGATCATCGAAGCTGATATCAAGCCCAATCGTCGATACAAATGGACCGATGCAGCGCGCTCGTTGCTCGTGTCGTCCGACGATCGCTGGATTGCAGCTTCCCGCGAACTAAATATTTTTCCTTCCCCTGCGCAAGCTGGCGTGAATTCAGGATCTCGAAAGACTAGCATTTCGGCTGAATGAACTTTCCGATCTCATTGGGATTTGCAAAGATTACGGCCGCTCGATCGCCCATCATTCCCGCGGGCATGATTGCGGGGACATCTTTCTCCGGCCCATCCTTACTTGAATCGGTCATAAAACGGAGATTGCGTTCCCAGAACGTGCGCGTCTTCCCATCGACGGTGGTGACCCGATAGGTATCACGACAATAGGTGAGCGCCTTCACCTGTCTGGCAGGCTCGATCTTTTTCAGGTTCGGGTCGCGACCGCCACTCACCATTCCGCCCATGCCCTTCATCGGCATCTGTGTGGATTGTTTCGGCGCGGCCCCCGGTTTGGTAGCCTCCTTGAGGAATGCCAAAAGATCGGCGCGAACCCCGGCTTCTTTGATACCCTCGAACGGCATGAGATTGTCCGGAACCATGTGCTGCGGATCGATCAACCATTCATCGAGAGTCTTGTCGTTCCAGACAATTCCGGACGACTTCAGCGCATCCGAATAGCGCTCGAAGTTCGCCAAGCCACCCGCCTTGCGACCCCAAAGATCGGCCAGGCTCGGTCCCGTCATGTTGCGACCCGGTTCGAGGGAATGGCACGCCGCGCATGCCCTGAAGTCGCTCTGTCCCCGATCGACGTCACCGGGTTGTGCAATCGCTCCGGAAGCAACGGCGACGCCAGCGAACACCAACATCCATAACCTCTTCATCGGTCTCCTCCCCTGTTGGACGAGCGCAGATATTTGACGAGCGCCACCGCCGCGAGCAGCAGGACGATCACCACCAACAGTCCGATGAGTCCCATTCCCAACATCATGCCGGGCGCCATTTCGTGCATCATGGATCATCTCCTCAGTTAACAGGCTCTGGAATGCGTGGCCGCCGTTTCGTTGTCGGGGTTGATGGCGTCATCGGCCCGTGAGGACCTTCCGGCAACCGAAAGCCCTTGATCAGGCCGAAGATCGCCGGGATCACGACCAGCGTCAGCAGCGTCGAGGAAACCATGCCGCCGATCATCGGCACCGCAATCCTCTGCATGATTTCCGATCCGGTACCGGTGCTCCACATGATCGGCAACAACCCCGCCATGATCGCGACGACGGTCATCATCTTGGGGCGGACGCGTTCGACCGCGCCTTCCATGACAGCATCGTAAAGATCCGCTCGCGTGACCGCCCGCCTCTCAGCCGCGCGCTTTGTTTCGATCTCGGAATAGGCATGGTTGAGATAGATCAGCATGACGACACCGGTCTCGGCAGCGACGCCCGCAAGTGCAATGAACCCGACGGCGACGGCGACGGAAAGGTTGAATCCGAGCCACCACATCAGCCAGAGGCCACCCACCAAGGAGAATGGCAGCGACAGCATGACGATCATGGTCTCGGTGATCGAACGGAAGTTCAGGTACAGCAGCAGGAAGATGATCAGCAACGTCACCGGGACAACGATCTTGAGACGCGCGGTGGCACGCTCGAGATATTCATACTGCCCGCTCCACATCACGTAGTAACCAGGCGGAAACTGAATGCTGGCCTGCACCGCTTTTTGCGCATCGGCGACATACCCGCCGAGATCGCGGTCACGAATATCAACGTAGACGTAGGTCGCGAGTTGCCCGTTTTCGGTCCGGATCGAGGTTGGCCCACGATCCAGGCTGATCTTGGCCACCTCGCCCAGTGGTACAGCACCGCCCTGTGGCATTGGCACAAGCACGTCGGACGCGATCTTGCGAGGATTGTCACGGAGGTCGCGAGGATACCGCATGTTGACCGTAAAGCGCTGACGGCCCTCGACGGTGGTGGTCACCGTCTGTCCGCCGAGGGCAGTGGCGATGGTGTCCTGCACGTCCTGGACCATGATGCCGTAACGCGCGAGCGCCATCCGATCAGGCGTGATGTTCAGATAGTAACCGCCGATGCCGCGCTCGGCATAGGCCGACGAGGTGCCCGGCACAGCCTTCAGGACGCGCTCAACCTGCTTGGCGAGCTTGTCGATCTCCACCAGATCCGGACCGATCACCTTGACACCAACCGGGGTGCGAATTCCGGTTGACAGCATGTCGATGCGCGCCTTGATCGGCATGGTCCACGCATTGGAGACGCCCGGAAATTGCAGCGCCTTGTCCATCTTGGCGATCAGACTGTCGATGGTCACGCCGGGCGGCCACTGCTCCTTCGGCTTGAGATTGATGATGGTTTCAAACATTTCCGATGGTGCCGGATCGGTCGCGGTCGCGGCACGCCCGGCCTTGCCGAACACCGATGCCACTTCCGGGAACGAGCGGATAATCCGATCCTGCATTTGCAGCAGTTCGCCCGCCTTGGTGACGGAAATGCCCGGCAACGTCGTCGGCATGTAGAGCAACGTGCCCTCGTTGAGGTCGGGCATAAATTCCGTGCCGAGTTGGCGCGCGGGCCATATGGTGACGGCGAGGATCGCGAGCGCGAGAAGGATGACCAGCATTTTCGCCCGCATCACGCCCTTGATGACAGGTCGATAGATCCAGATCAGGAAACGATTGATCGGATTTTTGTGTTCCGGAATGATCCGCCCCCGGACGAAAATCACCATCAGCGCCGGGACCAGCGTTACCGACAGAAGCGCGGCCGCCGCCATGGAAAACGTCTTGGTGAAGGCCAGCGGGCTGAATAGCCGCCCCTCCTGCGATTCCAACGTAAAAATCGGCATGAAGGAGACAGTGATGATCAGCAGGCTGAAGAACAGCGCAGGTCCGACTTCGGATGCGGCGTCTATCAGGATTTGAAGACGCGACTGACCGGGCACGGCTCGTTCCAGACGTTTGTGCGCATTCTCGATCATCACGATCGCCGCATCCACCATGGCGCCAATCGCGATCGCGATCCCGCCGAGGCTCATGATATTGGAGCCGATCCCGAGCAGCTTCATGGCCCCGAACGCCATCAGGATGCCGACAGGCAGCATCAGAATGGCGACCAGCGCGCTCCTGACATGCAGCAGGAAGACGATACAGACCAGTGCGACGATGATGCTCTCCTCGAACAAGGTATGCTTGAGCGTCGCGATAGCGGCATTGATCAAGGTCGAGCGATCGTAGACCGGAACAATCTCGACCGACTTCGGCAGGCTGCTCGCGATCTCCTTGAACCGTTCCTTGACGTTGTTGATGACGTCGAGGGCGTTGAGGCCAAATCGTTGCAGAATGATGCCGCTGGTGACCTCTCCTTCTCCGTTTAATTCCGTAATACCGCGCCGTTCGTCCGGGCCAAGTTCGACGCGGGCCACGTCGCGCAACAGCACGGGCGTGCCGTTGTCCGTCTTGAGCACGATGTTGCCAAGGTCGTTGATGTCCTTGATATACCCCCTGCCGCGGATGACGTATTCGAACTCGGACAGTTCGACGGTTCGTCCGCCGACGTCGGCGTTGCTGGCGCGGATCGCGTCGCGCATCTTCTGCATGGTGATGCCGCGGTCGCGCATGCGCTGTGGGTCGAGAACCACGTTGTATTGGCGCACGAAGCCACCGGCGCTCGCGACCTCCGCGACGCCTCCCGCTTTCGCCAGCGCAAATTTCAGATTCCAGTCCTGAATGGCCCGCGTATCTGCAAGATTGAGTTCCTTGGAGACTACGGCGTACTGGTAGACCCAGCCGACCCCGGTGGCGTCGGGGCCAATGGTCGGCGTCACGCCCGACGGCAATCGCGGCGCGGCACCGTTGAGGAATTCGAGCACGCGCGAACGCGCCCAGTAGATGTCCGTTCCGTCCTCAAAGATCACGTAGACAAAGGACACGCCGAAGAACGAAAACCCGCGTACCACCTTCGATTTCGGCACCGTCAGCATCGCGGTCGCGAGCGGATAGGTTACCTGATCCTCGACCACCTGCGGCGCCTGACCGGAATATTCCGTGTAGACGATGACCTGGGTGTCCGAGAGGTCCGGAATGGCATCGAGCGGCAGGTGCACCAATGCATAGATGCCTGCAGCAGCCGCGAAACCCGCGCCGAACAATACCAACAGCAGATTGCGGGCTGACCAGGCGATCAGGCGGGCGATCATGGCTGGCCTCCCACTTCCGAGAAACCCTTCAGCGCAGCCTTCAGATTGCTTTCGGCATCGATCAGGAAGTTCGCCGACACCACCACGGGTTCGCCGTCGCGGAGACCGTCCCTTACCTCGACGTAACCATTGCCGCGCTGGCCAAGCTTCACCTCCCGCGGCTCGAAGCGGCCCTGCCCCTTGTCCACCAACACCGACTGTCGCGTGCCGGCATCGAGCACCGCGCTTTCCGGAATTGCCAGCACCGGTGCCGGATTGCCCGTATCGATCTCGGCGTCGACATACATGTCAGGAAGCAAGGCGCGATCGGGGTTGGAAAGTTCGACCCTGATCCGTGCGGTACGGGTTTCGCGGTTCACCTGCGGATAAATGACGCCGATCTTTCCGGAAAACGTGCGCCCCGGAAAACTGCGCGCCCTCACGGTGACCGTTTGGCCTACGCGCACCGCGCCGAGATCTCGTTCGGCCACATCCACCAGGGCCCACACCATGGAGACGTCGGCGACACGGAACAGGACATCCCCGGGCTGTGCCCGCATGCCCTCGATGGCGTTGCGTTCCAGCACGATGCCGTCACGTGGCGCGGACCATTCAATCGCAATCGGAACTGTGCGACTCTTTTCCATGGCGACGATCGCCGCGTCCGGAACGTCGAGATTCATCAACCGCTGTCGCGATCCGCGGCCGTAGCGCTCGATGCCGCCTGTGGTCGGCGAATTGATCGTTGAAATGTATTCCGCGGCCGCCGAGGAAATCGCCGGGCTGTAAATCTCCATCAGCGGCTGCCCCTTCTTGACGGCAGCTCCGGTGGTGACGTTGGAGACCTTCTGCACCCAGCTTTCCGCACGCATCGAAATGACGGATATCCGCCGCTCATCGAGTTGAATCGTGCCGGGCGCCCGAACCAGCGTTCGGACCACGCGGGGCGCGGCGCGTTCGGATTGCACGCCCGTGCGTTGGATCTTGCCTGGCGACAGCTTGACCGAGCCGTCACCGGTGTCCTCGCCCTCATAGACGGGGATGTAATCCATGCCCATCGAATCCTTCTTCGGCACTGGCGACGTGTCCGGAAGGCCCATCGGGTTGCGGTAGTATTTGATCTTGCGCTCGATACCCTTGGTGTCGGCAACCTTGGTGCCCATCTCCTCGTGCACGGGATTATCAAAGCTGAGGTCCGCGCCGGGCGGCACCGCACGGTACGCCCGCCCATCCGCCGTTTTCTTCGGCGTCAACGAGTAGAACGGCTTGTCATCTGGATCCCGATAGTAAATCGGTGCCGCGGCGGACTCGGCCGCCGCCGACATCGTGAGATGAACCAAGCCAACCCTGTGCACATGGTCGGCGATGAATGCGCCGCCGACCGCCGCAATTATTGCGACGGCGGCAACACCTGTAAGGACAGCCCGGCTCATTTCTGCGCCGTGATGACGAGCTTGTTTTCGACAGTGCCGGTCTCGCCCTGCACCTTGGCGCCGAGCGACAATTGCCAACGGCCCGCCATGCCGAACGTCGCCTTGAACTTGTAGATGCCAGGCTCGCTTCCCGGCATCGGCGTGATCTTCGTCGCCATCTCCTGCATACCGTCTGGCGCCATATCGAGGCGGATCGCGAAGATCACCGCGTCGGGGACCGGCTTTCCGGTCTTGTTATTGATCAACTTGACGGCGATGACTTTGTCAGGTCCAGCCTGGACGGTCTGATCGATCAGTTCAAACTTGTAGTCCTTGATGTCCGCGAAGGCCGCGGTGCTGGCAGCACCGATTGCGGCCATAGCGATCAACGCACCCCGGAGGGCGCGCGCATAACCTGACATAATCATCTGTAAATCCTCGAACGTCGTTGGTCTGCCGTATGACGGCGCGCATCATCCGCGCAGATTCGACCGCGCGGTATCGAACGGCGCTGATGCGCCGATCAGACCAGGGTTCGAGGAGGATGGTCGGGCGGTGGACGATCGAGCCCGTCGCTCATGAGATCATCATGGAGCGCGATTTGGTGATGCCGAGCTACACGCACGACAATCGCCTCGACAGCGGGATGCGACGCCAAATTCTTCACTGCGCAAATCGCAAGTAGCGGGCAATCCTTGCAGTCATTCTTCTTTTGCGTGTCCGGGCAGCATGGCATGTCGCCGGCCATCGACGCCATGTCGGACATCGCGACGTTGGACGGCCCTATCTCGGCGGCTGGCGATACCAGCGGCGCTGCGACGAGCCCTACGATCGCGACGACCGCAAGCACCCGACCTATGAGATGGCGAATATCCATACTCTACCCTGACACGACCTCTGGAACCGGAAAAGTGGGAATCCTTCACATATTCGGCAACGACGGATCAGTATGCAAAATGCAGAAGCCGAACTGGTTAATGAAATCGATCTGCTTTAGCCGACCGACCGCGTCCCCTCAAACTCCATGTAGGTACGTCGACCATCCGGCCCGAACAGAACGACGGCATATCGTTCGGGCGTGCCGCCCTCCATGCCGGGCGACCCCATTGGCATTCCCGGCACGGCCACGCCCGTCGCAACGGGACGCTCCTTCAGCAAGCGCTGAATGGCCGCCACCGGAACATGTCCCTCGATGATGTACCCGCCCGCTTCTGCCGTATGGCATGCGGCCAGATCGGTCGGGACGCCCAAGCGCTTCCGGATATTCTGAAGGTTTCTCTCTTCCTGAACTGTGACGTTAAATCCTGCCACTTCCAGATGGCGCACCCACCCCGAGCAGCAACCGCAACTCGGATCCTTGTGAACACGGATGATGGTGCTCTCTACAGCCTCGGAAACCGTCGGAGCAATCAATGCCGCCGCGACAATTCCCAGTGCGCTCCGCCGCGATACGTTACCTGTGTTCATCTTGAGACTCCTTCCAAGCGGATCATCCTTCACGTAATTCCATTGTCACTACCCGACGGCCGGCTGCATCGTACCGAGGATGCTGACCGCCAGAAGAACCATCCATCCCAAGACCTGCTCTCCGAGCACATGATTGCGCAGCCTTGCGGACGACCTCGTCAATCCCTCAACCGCATCCGCTCGAATCCTGCCCATCGATGGAACGAGCCAGAACCGGTTCGCGACCGCGAGCGCCAGCATTCCACCGAACAAGGCAAGCTTCCCGAGAAGGATTTGGCCGTACGGCGTGTCCAGCAACCCGGACGGCGATCCGACCAAAAACCAGCCGTTGACGAGGCCCGACCCGATCAACGCGGCGACCGCAAGATATCCCATGCCGGAAAACCGCATCAGGATTCGATCCATGTCGTTCGGTCCAACATTCAGGTCCGTCCCGAGATAGCGATGCAGGATCAACGCCAATGGAATGAGACCACCGAGCCAGACTCCGGCGGCGAGAAGGTGTATGGCATCGGCAACAGTGTGCATGACGCCAGCCCAGCCTTCCTCAATTTGGGTGTGACCCGTCCCGGCCAACGACGCCAAAAGGATTGCGGCGAGGAGCGGCATCATCCAGTTCTGGCGATGCGCCGCACGAAGGCCCCATGCCGCCACGCCAACCGTGAGGGCCGCAAGGAGCATGCGCGACGTCCAAACGGCACCGAAACCCGTGTCATGGAGGATCGCCCATACTGTCTCTGCATCGACGAGATCGGCCATGCTGCCGCTCATATTCGCGGCCGCAAACGCAAACCAGCCTAGGCCGCTGAACAGCGCCGCAACGGCGGTCCACAAAAGCCACCCTTGCCGCCAACGACCCAAGACGTCCGGTTCGGCTCCCGCGTATGCATAGAGTGGAAACAACGACAGCCCCGCGAGGGCCGTTGTCGCCAGATAGTGCAGGAACCGCGCGATGATAAGTCCGACCTCGATCATCAGCGGGTCACGCGAAATGAATAGGAGCCCCTGACGCGATGGGTGTCGTCCGAGACGGCGTGCCATTCGACCTTGTAGTCACCGGGAGCCATGTCTTCCTTGACGGGGACCACCAAGCGCTTCTTGTCGGCCGGATCGATCGTGGACTTTCCAGTGGCGATCTTGCGTCCCGCCTTGTCCTTGATCTCGATCCCTGAAAATTGCGGGATGACGCCTTCATTGAAGGTGATCCTGATTTCCTTGGGCGGCACCGTTGCCGCACCCGCGGCAGGGTCGGACGTTTGAAGCTGCGGGTGAGCGACGGCTGCCCCGCCGGAAAAGATTGCTGCGATCAATGCAATGATAGCCGTTGAAGTCTTCGACATCTGTTCTTCCCGTCTGGATGTAAAGTGGAATTTCATTTCACGTCGAGAACGAGCATCAGGCCTCCGCCGCCCTGCTGCTCGACATTGTTGTTCGCGGTGTGATGCGGGATGTGACAATGCACGAGCCATTTGCCCGGCTTGCGGGCGGTCCATATGACGTCATAGCGTTGGCCTGGGCCGACGTTGACGGTGTCCGCCTGATAACGCGCGCTTTCGTTCAACGTCACGCCATCGACCGCGACGACCTCGAACGGGCCGCCGTGGACATGCATGGGATGAATGAAGTTATTGTTGGTGCCGATGAACCGCAGCTTGATGGTTTGCCCGACCTTCATTGCAATCGTGTCGGTCGAAGGATAGGCCTTGCCGTTAATGGTGAAGTAGTTCGGCATCGCTCCTTCCATCGACATGGCGGGATAGGTCAACCATTCGCGTTTCAGCCATTCCTGCAACTGGATCGTGTAATCCAGATCGGCTTTCACTTCGGTCAATGGATCCTTGGGCGCAATCAGCAATGCGCCGTAGAGCCCGAGCGCCTGCTGCCGGTCCGGGTGGTCGTGGCTGTGGTAAAAATACGTACCGCTTTGCCCGACCGTGAATTCGTAGGTGTAGGAACCGCCTGGAGGCACCGGATCCTGGGTGATCTTCGCCGGGCCATCCATTTTGTTCGGCACTATCAGGCCGTGCCAATGCACGGTCGTGGATTCCGGGAGATTGTTGTGAAAGTTGATGCGGACGTGATCGCCCTCGGTCATCTGTAACCGGGGCCCCGGCACCTGATGATTGTAGGCGTAAGCATCGACGGCTTCGTCGGGAAGAATGTTCCAGCGAATGACGGACGCTTCCAAGTCAAACACTTTGACGCCGTTCTCGATCCGCGGTTGCAGCACCTGGTCGCCCTTTGCGTCGGGCGGGGCAATATAGGTAACCTGTCGCGGCTTCACAGCGGCCATGTCCCTCATGGCCTCACCGGGAAGATCGAACGTGTTGATCATACCCGGCGGCATGATGGAGGCATCGACGTCGCGGGCGCTGAGACTGAGGTTCACGGAAAAGCCGGGAATGACCATTCCGGATATCAGGAGAAACCCCGTCACGCCGGCGAGCGCCACCAACTGCGGGGTGGTTGCGTCGCCTCCCATCTGATGGTCGCTGCCGTGGGCCATCTTCTCCATGGCCGGCTTGTTTGTGTGGTCATCGTGGGCTTTTGCGTCATCATTGGACCGAACGGTCATCAGGCCGTGTTTGACCTTCTTCTTCACCATCCAGACGTTGAACGGGTACGCCGTCGTAAACCCAACCATGACACCGAGCGACATCACGCCCCAGAAAACCAATTCCAGCGGATCCATGGCGCGCATATCGCGGCCCATCATCAACAAGCTCATCGTTGGCGCCATTCCCGCCATCATGGCATTCATGCTGATTAATTCGGGCATGAAGCTCTTGCGCACGTTTTCCCAGTAGGTGCCGCCCATCATCTTTTTCATGAAGAGCGACTGGAAGATGAAAAGCCCGAACGAAAACCCGGCGATATATTCGACGATCAGGTCGATCCACATCGGCAGTCCGAGCGATGCCGTCACGACCGCCGCTAGAATAATCCCGGTGGCGTCGCCAGCGACACAGTGGATAGTGCTTCCGATCCCTTGTTTCCAAAGCGGCGCTGTGAACCGTTCGTGCTCACCGGGGCGCGGCTCCTTATCTGCCAGTACGTAGAGCAGCAGACCGAATGGCCCCATATAGAGCGTGACTAGAATGAAGCCCCACTTCATCACCACCGGTTCAGGGTTGCCATTGAATTGATCGAACGCAACGTACGCCGTGGAGGCGGCCGCGAGGACGAACCAGGCGATCAAGAAGTAGTCATATGGAAGGGCAATCATGGAGACCTCGCTCAAACCCAATCGCTGAACATGCGGACCATCGACCACAGGCGTGTTTCCGGTTGTCTTTTTGACGCCCGAGCTGCCTCATCGTTCTTTCCGAAGAAGGCCGCCCACGTCGCAAACCGTGATGACCGGTGGGTGCATCATTCATTCTCCCTTTTTCGGCTGATTGCCGCGCGTGACCGGCGCCTTGGGGGAACGCACGTCAAGAGTTCGGGACCACGTCCGATAGAGCGCGACGGCCGTCATCAGCAGAAGTCCGCCAACACTCACCCCGATTTGGGTAAGCAGACGGTCCGAATACATCTCCAGAATGAAATGCCCGACGAACGACAGGAAAATTCCTATGCAGAACACCTCCAGCGACCTCTGACCGCATACGATGATCGGACGCGCCAGCCTCGAACGAAGGCTGTTCCAGTCTCGCGGAACGACACGAACCACGATCACCGCAAGCGCCAGAAAATGAAGGATCCTGTAGGGAGCAAGATTTGTTTTCTCACTAAGGACATCGAACACGGGCGACAGCGACGTCGATAGACCGAGGCGAGCGCCGACCGTAACGACGAATGCGAAAACCACGAATGCCACGCTCGCAATCAGGACAATTCGGGACCGAGCCAACGCCTGCGCCCGGGCGGCACCGCCCAACGCCGCCCATGCTCCCATCGTGAACGGAAGCTGCCATGTGAACGGATTGAAGTACCAGCCGCCCGCTGGATAGGCAGGAAAATTCCAGCCGAAATGGCGCGCCAGCAAATAGACCACAGTTGCAGCAGCCAGCGCCGTGTTCGGAGCCCACATCATCAGCATCAGCAACGGGGCAAAACCCGCCATCAGCACGATATATAAAGGCAGGACGTCCAGATTGAGCGGCTTGAACTGGAGAAGGAGGCCGTGTGTGAGCGTCGCCACCGGCCGCTCTATCAGCCCGGCCACGTTGAACTCATCCAGCAGGTGCGAATGTCCGTAGTCTTGCGCCACATACCCGATGGCCGCGGCGTAGAACACGAACAACAAAACATGCGCTACATAAAGTTGCCACACGCGACGTATCAGCAAGGCCGTCCCCGCGAGATATCCTTGCGCGGCCATCCTGCGTGCGTAGACGAATGCCGCAGTGTAACCGGAAATGAACACGAAAACGTCCGCGGCATCGCTAAAGCCGTAGTTTCTCGTGGTCACCCAGGCAACCGCGTTGTTCGGAATGTGGTCCAGGAAGATCGCCCAATTCGCCAGTCCGCGGAACAAATCTAGTCGCAGGTCGCGCCCCAACGATGATGATCTGCGTTCCCCAGCGATCGGCTTTTCCGCCAGAACGGATACGCTTTGCGAGCGCCGCGCCGGACCTCGATCCTGTCTAGGCAGACTCATCGTCATCTTTCCAGTCTTCCAATGTTCCCTGCTGACTCGGCTGCTCGCCCTGGGGCGAGCCCTCCGGAACGGGCTGTCCACTCAGTCATCGCAAGTTCCATCTGAAAAAGAGACTTCCGCCGGCATGAGGAAGTTCGGGAAGCCACGGTATCTTCGCCCGGCGGACGCTCCGCTCCGTGGCCCTCGACGATGCCTCCGCCGAGCGAACCTGCATTCGGTTCGCGCCGCATGTTGCCCTCGGTCATCGGCGAATCCATTGCGCAGACCGCAATCGGTCTTCCCAAACCGGGCTTCGCGTGGCGAAAACGTTGTAGCCGACCCAACGATACTGCTTCACACGATCGAGCACCGCCGGACCTTCGACGCGAACGAAACGACAAGCGGCGGGGTCGAAGATGTAGAGCCTCAACCCGGCTTCATTCATCAAATGATGCGAAACACCGTGCGCCCGATCCGAGCCGTGATCCTCGCAGATCACAAGCGAATCTCCGGACAGCAAGGTCTTAGCTCCTTCGATTGCTTCGATCTCAACGCCTTCGACATCCAGCTTGATGACCGTCGGGGCCTCTGCATCGAGGACGCTGCCGAGTAGGCCGTCGAGCGAGACGCGTCTCACCGCTCCGTGATCGTCATCCGCAACCGCATAGGTGGAAAATGCCTCGTGTCGTCGTCCCGCGATACGCACGAATCCGCCTGTGCTGCCGCCGATGGCCGCGTTCACGCAGCAATACCGGTTGCCATTCAGTCCGGCGTTCAATGCGAGCCGCGCGGCGTTATCGGGTGAGGCTTCGATCGCCAGGACGGTCTGGCGACCGAATGGCTCGCTCGATGCGAGAGCCGACCAGTAGCCGAAATTGGCCCCGCAATCGACGAAGGTGTACCTGATGTCGGCGACGCTCTTCAGAAACGCCTCGATCTCTTCTTCGTAGTCGTACCGACCGTTGAGAATTCGGCTCCAGTACCGGTCGCAAAACGGAATGGCAAATCGGGCATCTGCATTTAATCCAACGACGATGTCGCGTTGCGCGACGGCGCAGGAAACCACGTCGCAGCCCCATCCGTAACCGCGGTGACCGAAGGGCCGCGTAACGACGAAGCCGACCTGCAGTGCGTAGACCGCCATTTGGTCGACCAGGCTTGCCCCACTCAGGCTGCCGCTCTGACGGTCGTAGAAAAACTCTGCATCGGCCCCATTGTTACGACGCAACGATCCCTCCATCCTAAAACTCCTGCTCCGCCACATCCGACGCCGCCAAACCTGAGGCCGACGGCGTCGGAAATCCGGGTGCTATTTCTGCTTCTCGATCTCGGTGACGGTGATGCCAGCCGTTGCCCGTTCGGCCTTGAATTGCACCTTGTCGCCGACCTTGACCTGTTTGAGCATCGCTGGGTCCTGGACGCGGAACACCATCGTCATGCCGTCCTCGTCCATGTCGAGGTTCTTGATCGGTCCGTGCTTCAAGGTGATCTTGCCAGCGGACTCGTCGATCTTCTTGACTTCACCCTTGGCCATGTCGGCCTGCGCCATTACAGCGGCGGACGACAAAGCGAAAGAGATCGCAAGAATTCCCGCCATGAAGTTGCGGTTTTTCATTTTCATTCCTCTTCAGTTACTGCGCCTTCCCTCGGAAGGCCTTCTTTCACGCTGCCAGCGCTGGATCCTGTTGCGCGCGTCGCGGAGGGCAAACAGTCCTCCCACGACTACGCGCGCGGTCACGTCGGGGCAGTAGTGAAATTCCCGGACGGCAAGCAGAACGCCTCGTTTGCCCGCGAGTCCCTTTTTGAATTGCCGGATTCCCGGATCACCGGGACCACCGAGTTCGTACCAGCGCACCTTTGTGTTTTCCCGCAGCCAGCGCATGACGTGCCATTGCAGGACATATCCGGCGTTCAGTGCGGTCGCCTCGTCGCTGGTCGCACCGAAGACGTAGTAGGCGAGATCGCCCACGACGCTGAAAGCGATCCCGCCAATCGGCTTTCCGTCGTGATACGCCAAGGCAATGCGCATCTTCATTCGTTCCGGAAGCCGCATCAGGTCCGGAATGGATGCGGGCAGATCGACGCCCGGATAGTTCAGGTTCTTGCGCCGAACCATCTCGGCATAGATCTCCTGGAAGGTCTTGATGTCGGCCGGAGCTTCACCGATACGAACCTCGAGGCCGTGCGCAAGACCCTTGCGGAGATTATAGCGCCATCGCTGATCCAGGCTTTTCTGTTGCTCCGCCTCGTCGAGCGATGCATCGACGAAGTAGCGGTCAAGCATCGATGACGTGGAGCCCGCGAGCCCCATTTCTGCCAGGATTTTCGCTTCGATCGGATAGAAGTCCGGATGGGGACGCGGACGGAGGACGAGGTAAAGCTTTCGCCGCCGACAATATTCGTCCACCAACGCTGCCACCGCTGTCCGGTATCGCTCCGGGTCGGGAGCAACGTCAAAGGAGCGCCAGAACGGCGCGAAGCGCACGAGCGCCATGCCGCGGCCGAGATAAGGCACGAGATACAATCCGATCCGGGCACCTGCGACGGGGGTGCCCTCGCGTCGCAGCAGAATATGGCTCGATCGTTCGCCCCGTTGTCCGGAGCCGTAGATTGCCGTCTGTTCGTAGTGGACGTCGGCAAACGCACCCATCGCTGCGTGCCAACCGTCGTCCGGCACGCAGTCGATTTGGCGTTCGTCCAAGGTTTCTCCTTGCGCGACAAACATCTTGGGAGTCACTTGACGACGACCGTGCCGATCATCCCCGCTTCCCGATGTCCCGGGATCAGGCATGAATATTCGAACTCTCCCGCTTTGGTGAATCTCCAGACGATTTCGCCCGTCTTCTTCGGAGCGAGGCGCTTGCCGTTCGGATCATCATGCTCCATGTCGGGATTTTTCTTCATCGACTCGGCATGCTTGAGATTTTCGGCCGTGGTCGCGAGAATGAACTCGTGGTCGAATTCGCCGTTGTTGCGCAGCATGAACTTGATCTGCTCGCCTTTTTTGACCTCGATCTTGTTCGGCGTGAACGTCATCTTGCCATCGGCTTCGCCCATCGTCACTTGAACGATCCGTGCTGGTTTATTCGCCTCGCCCGGCTCACCAGCCGAAAACGTGTCGTCCTGATGTCCGGCAGGCCCTGCCCCGGCCCATGCCGGCGCCGCCAAGATCAGTGTTGCAAATAATGCGACGCCAGTTCGATGCAGTTCTTTCATGTCGCGTCTCCTTCGTTCGGTGAAACATTCGGTCTGAACGTCGCACTCACATCCCCTTCATCTTCATGCCTTTCATGCCTTTCATCTTTGCAGCGCCCGCATCGTCTTTGCCGTTCTGCGGTCGGACCGGCTCCGCGGCCGGAGCATCGACTTCATATGCGACGGTGCCAGGCGGGTTCTTGTAGGGCCCGGGATCGCTGTAATCGTCGCGGGCCATGCCTTCGCGGATCTTCATCACCGTGAACATCCCGCCCATCTCGATCGGCCCGAATTGTCCCGAGCCCGTCATCATCGGCAGCGTGTTGTCCGGCGCAGGCATTTCCATCTCGCCCATCGCCATGCCCGTCGATCCCATCACCATGGCGTCTGGCGCCAGCTTGCCGACCGCTTTCGCCAGATCCTTCTTCGAGACGCCGATCATGTTGCGCATGTCGTGGCCCATGGCGTTCATGGTGTGGTGCGACTTGTGGCAATGCAGTGCCCAGTCCCCCGGGTTGTCGGCCAACACATCGAACGCCCGAACCGCACCGACCGGAACGTCCGTCGTGGTCTCCGGCCTCTGAGCGCTTTCCGGAATCCAGCCGCCGTCGGTGCAGGTCACTGCAAAGTGGTGTCCATGCAGGTGAATCGGATGGTTGGTCATGGTGAGATTGCCGATCCGGACCCGTACCCTGTCGCCGAGCCGCACCGGCAGCGGATCGATGCCCGGAAACACGCGGCTGTTGAACGTCCACATGTTGAAGTTGGTCATCTCGTTGACCTTCGGCAGATAGGTCCCGGGGTCGATGTCGTAGGTGCTCATGATGAAGACGAAGTCGCGATCGACCGGACGGAACGACGGATCGCGCGGGTGCACAATGACCATGCCCATCATGCCCATTGCCATCTGCACCATTTCGTCGGAGTGCGGGTGGTACATGAACGTCCCACTGTTCTTCATCTCGAACTCGTAGACGAAGGTCTTGCCGGGCTTGATATGCGGCTGATTGAGACCACCGACGCCGTCCATGCCGTTCGGCACGATCATGCCGTGCCAATGCACGGTCGTATGCTCGGGCAGCTTGTTGGTGACGAAGATGCGGACCTTGTCGCCTTCGACGGCCTCGATCGTCGGGCCCGGCGCCTGGCCATTGTAACCCCACAGATACGCCTTCATACCGTCGGCGAACTCTCGCACCACGGGCTCCGCGACGAGATGGAATTCCTTCCAGTCGCCATTCATCCGCCAGGGCAGTGACCAGCCGTTGAGGGTCACGACCGGGCGGTAATCCGGACCGCTGGTGGGATGCAGCGGCGGCTGCATCGTCACCTTGTCCATGATCGGCGCTTCCGGAATGTTCGCCGCCTGCACGCGACCGCTGACGGCGCTCGCGCCGACCAGCGCGGCCGTTCCCAAAAATCCTCTTCGCGATAGCATGTTGGTCTCCATCAATTGCCTCCGCCGCCGGCCTGGGCGGTCGTCGTCGGACTGGACTTCGTTGGTGTTTCTCCCGAGCCGCCGCCGTTGACGGCGGTCTGCAGGTCGGATTGGGCGAGCCAGAAGCTGCGCTTGGCTTCGATCGCCGCGCGCAATGAGGCGGTGCGCTGCCGCGCTTCCGTCAACAGTGTGAACACGTCCACCTGCATGCTCGAAAAGCGCAGTTGCATCTCTTCGGTGATAATCTTCCGGAGCGGCAGAACCTCGCGCTCGTACTGCCGGGCGATCTCATAGCTCGATCGATACGTCCGGTACGCGTCACGCGCTTCCGAGCGCACGTTGATCGCCTTCTCGGTCAGACGATTGAAGGCCTGGTTGTAGGTCTCGCTCGCTTGCCGCACCCGGACCTCGCCGCCGTCGAAGATCGGGATCTGGAACTGGATGTCGAAGCCGCGTTCGCGGAACCGGGAGCCATCGGGGTTCCTGGTGGTCTTCGAAATTCCCGCAACATCGAGCAGCGTGACGAAACGGCTCGCTTCCGTCAGATTGAGCGCTTTTGCCAAAGCAACCAGTTCGATACGGGCGATCTGTAGATCGATACGGTGTTCAACGGCGTCGACTTCGATGCGTGGCAAGGTCTGCGGACGCGGCGGCAAAGCCGGCAGATGGCTCGGCAGCTTGAAATTGAGATCGCCGTCCCACAGCCCCAACAGCCGTGCCAGAGCTTCGCGCGAACTGGTCGCTTCCTGACGCACCGTCGCAAGGTCCGCTGTGGTTTCCGCATAGAAGACCTGCTCACGCGCCTGATCGAGTTTGTTCATCGATCCGGTCTGGCCAAGGTTCTTCGACAATTGCGCGATGGATTCGGCGGTGGCCTTGGCGCGGCTGAGAAATCCGACCAATTCATTGGCGGCAACTGCGCGGTAGTAAGCACGTCTGACGTCGGCGGCAAGACGGAGTGTTTCCAGCGCGGCGCGAAGCTGTGCCTGCCGGAAACGCTGCTTCGCGATCTCGGAGCGGAACGGCAGCGTCGCCAGTGCCAGAATGTCGCCGACAACCTGGCGCTGGATCTCGACCACACCGCCGCCTGCGATTCTCGAAATCGAGAAGGTCGGATTGGGCAGAAGGCTTTCCTGGACACGATCGGCTTCCGCCAACGCCAATTCATTGTAAGTGGCCTGCAAGCCGCGGTTGTTAAGCAGCGCGACCTGGACGGCGGTGTCGACGGTGAGCGCCCGGCGCAGCAGCCGCGTGACGTCATCGTTCGCACGCTGTGCCTCGTCCACGGAGCGGATCGCGACCACGTCCTTCTTAATCGTATGATCGGCGACATCGGCGACGACGCCCATTCCCCGATCCGGCGAGAACGTCGCACAACCGGAAAGAAGAAGGGAAGCGGTGAGCACCAGCGCCGACCGATTGCTTCTGAGGAAGCTCTGATGCGGCAGCACGCCACGGATAATTTTCATGACGTGCTCCTAATGCTCGTGGCTGGAGTTCGGTGACGGGGTGACGCGCTGGTTCTGCTCCTTCCAGTTGGAAGGTGTCGTCGGGCGAAGGCTGGTGTAAGGGGCGAGGGTCGACCGGTAGCCGACGCCCGCAACCTTCGCTCCGGGATCGGCGGGATCTGCGCCGACGAGCGGCACCAACGGTACCGCGCAGCCGCCGAGCGTCATGGCCGCCAAAGCCACCCCTGCGAATGCCCCAAGTTTTCTTCCAAATATTCCGCGCGCCACCGAACCAACGGCGGCGACGATCGCCCCAATCTGCGCTGACATAAAAATCCCCTGAACTGACGATGGACCACAGGCGTGCGCACCCCTCACAGGCACGGCACCGCGTCATGCTGTTGTCAGGTCAGGAATTTGGGGGGCGATAAAGCCGCGGAGGCGCGTTGTCCGCCAGTTTCCGATGGACGTCGGATATCCGGACGGCGCTCGGCACCGACGGCTTTGCCACCGCGACGAGGGTTGCAGGAAGCGCGGTGACGCACATCAGGCCGCAGCACTTTCCATCCGCCGCATGCGGCGCCTTTGCCGGACCGGAATCGCTCTTCAACGCGACCGGCTTCACATCATGATCTGCGGATGAATCCGCGTGGGTCTGGACGCCGGAATGATGATGGGCATGTCCGTCGTTGTGGACGTGCATCATGCCTTCCTGGTGCACGTGGAGCATGGCTGGCACGTGATCCTCGTCAGTCAGGCAATAGGGCGCGGCCTGACTGCCGGGCAATGCGAAGGACAGCGTCGGCGCCAACACGCAAAACAGATAGGCCAAGGCGATGAGCCACCCTGCCTTAACCCGTTGCGTCCTGGTAAGTCCGACCAACATCAATGCGTCAATGCTTTCGATTTCCTGTACTCGGATTCGGAATCATAACTGCGAAATCGCGCGCCGCCAAGATGGAACCGAGAGGTTCATCGTTCCGCCCGTCCGACCACCGCCATCAATTCCGCGATCTTGCGGCGCTGATCCGCCTTGTCGCCGCTCGCAATCGCATGCTCGACGCAGTGGGCGACATGGTCCTTCAACACCTCTTCCTCGACGCGGCGCAGGGCGGCACGAACGGCGGAGATCTGCGTTACGATATCGATGCAGTAGCGGTCCTCCTCCACCATCTTGGCGAGGCCGCGCACCTGCCCCTCAATTCGGCTGAGGCGTTTCTGGCATGACGTCTTGATGTCTTTTCGCATTCGATTTATATACCCCTACCGGGTACCTGTTACAAGTCAATGAGGGGGCCTAAATGACCAGGTCGCGAAACGCAAGTTCCACGGGCCAGCCGGCCCCCTCCTCGATGGCAACTCACCAGCATGGCGGCCAGGCCCACGGCAATCACGAGCATCATCAACCTCCCGCGGAAAAGGGGAAAGTCCTCGACCCGGTTTGCGGGATGACCGTCGACCCGGCGACGAGCAAGCACCGGTTCGATTACCAAGGCCGCACCTACCATTTCTGTTCGGCAGGCTGTCGCACGAAGTTCGCGGCCGCTCCTGAAACCTACCTCGATAAGTCCAAGGCCGCGCCGAAGGAGCCTGTTCCGGAAGGCACCGTTTACACATGCCCGATGCATCCGGAAATCAGGCAGATCGGGCCCGGCAACTGCCCGATCTGCGGAATGGCTCTGGAGCCCGAAGTGGCAACGCTGGACGCCGCACCGAATCCCGAACTGGCGGACATGACCCGACGGTTCTGGATCGGCCTCGTGCTGGCGCTGCCCGCAGTCGTCCTCGAGATGGGCGGGCATTTGGTCGGCGGCCACGGCTGGGTCGACCAAACCCTGTCGAACTGGATTCAACTCGTCTCGGCGACACCGGTCGTGATCTGGGCGGGTTGGCCATTCTTCGTGCGCGGCTGGCAGTCGCTGGTGACCCGCAACCTCAACATGTTCACCCTGATCGCGATGGGGACTGGCGTCGCTTACGTCTACAGCGTCGTCGCCACCGTCGCCCCGCAGGTCTTTCCGCCCGCGTTTCGCGGACACGATGGTGCCGTTGCCGTCTATTTCGAAGCGGCGGCGGTGATCACCGTCCTGGTACTGCTGGGTCAAGTGCTCGAATTGCGTGCCCGCGAAGCAACGTCGGGCGCGATCAAGGCCTTGCTCGATCTCGCACCGAAGACCGCGCGTCTCGTCACCGAGGACGGCACGGATCATGAAGTCCCGCTCGACAGCCTGAACGTGGGTGACAGGTTGCGCGTCCGTCCCGGCGAAAAGGTGCCGGTCGACGGCATTATTCTTGAGGGGCGCTCATCGCTCGATGAATCCCTGGTGACGGGAGAATCGATGCCCGTCACCAAAGAGACCGACGCCAAGGTCATCGCAGGCACCCTGAATCAATCCGGTAGCTTCGTGATGCGGGCCGAGAAGGTTGGGCGCGATACCATGTTGTCGCAGATCGTGCAGATGGTGGCGCAGGCGCAGCGCTCGCGCGCGCCGATTCAGCGGCTCGCGGATCAGGTTGCCGGGTGGTTCGTTCCAACCGTCATCGTCGCGGCGCTTGTCGCCTTCGCCGCCTGGTGGATTTTCGGGCCCGAACCGCGTCTGGCGTTCGGTCTGGTGGCGGCTGTCAGCGTGCTGATCATTGCCTGTCCTTGTGCCCTCGGGTTGGCGACGCCGATGTCGATCATGGTCGGCGTGGGACGCGGCGCCCATGCGGGCGTGTTGATCAAAAATGCTGAAGCGCTGGAGCGTCTGGAAAAGGTCGATACGCTGGTGGTCGATAAAACGGGAACGCTCACCGAAGGCAAGCCAAAGGTCGTCTCTATCGTTTCCGTCGCGGGATTTCGGGAGGACGATCTGCTCCGCCTCGCCGCGAGCGTCGAGCGCGCCAGCGAGCATCCGCTGGCTGATGCCGTTGTACGGGCGGCGAAAGAGCGCAATCTGACATTGATCAATGTAGAGGAATTCGACTCGCCAACAGGCAAAGGTGTGACCGGCAGGGTGGACGGCAAATCTGTCTTGCTTGGCAATACGGCCTATTTGAAATCGTTAGGTGTCGAGACACAAACATTGGAGCCACAAGCCGAAATCCTGCGCGGTGAAGGTGCAACCGTGATCAATATCGCACTCGATGGACAATTGGCGGGCCTCTTTGCAATCGCCGATCCAGTGAAGCAATCCACGCCCGATGCCTTGAAGGCGCTGGCAGCGGACGGCATCAAGGTCATTATGTTGACCGGCGACAACAGGACGACGGCGAATGCGGTCGCGAAACGGCTCGGCATCTCGGAGGTCGAGGCGGAAGTGCTGCCCGACCAGAAGAGCGCCGTCGTGAGCAAGCTGCAGAAGTCCGGTCGCGTCGTCGCAATGGCCGGCGACGGCGTCAACGACGCCCCTGCCCTTGCCGCGGCCGAAGTCGGGATCGCGATGGGCACCGGCACCGATGTCGCGATGGAAAGCGCGGGCGCAACACTTCTCAAGGGCGACTTGATGGGAATCGTTCGCGCCCGCCGTCTCTCCGAAGCGACGATGAGCAACATCCGGCAGAACCTGTTCTTCGCGTTCATCTACAACGCCGCCGGAATACCGATTGCCGCCGGCGTGCTCTATCCGACGTTCGGACTGTTGCTGTCGCCGATCATCGCCGCGGCGGCGATGGCGCTATCTTCAGTCAGCGTCGTGGGCAATGCGCTCCGGTTGAAGTCCATAAACTTGTGAGGTGTGGCTGTTCGAACTTGGCGGACCTGCGATTGAGTACCCGCTGAGTTTGAAAGATGATCGAGCCTCAAGATGTTCATATCCGAGCCCTGATCATATCTGTCCTCTGGGAGACGTTGCGAGGGCAGTTGACCGAGTTCGGGTTGATAACACCCCAGGGCGTTTGGCGCATTCCCAAACTCCAGGCGTTGGCAACGACACTGCCCGGTTTTGTTCGGAAATAGCGCGCCATTTTTCGATTCAGTGCCAACACTTTACCGCGCACCAATTTGAGGCAAGCGATCTTGCTCTTCGCCGTATCGCCACTGTGTCGGATTTTCCCATCTTCGGCGTACCGCGATTGGCCCTGCGACGAGCAGTCATTACTTCAAGGCCGCTTGATATTGATAATCCGAAGGTCGTAGGTTCAAACCTTGCCGCTGCATACAGCACTCGGTCGCTATTGCGTCATCCTACTCCCGGTTCACCGCGCGGAAGGACATTCTGTATAACATTGGCAGGCTCGGGATGATAAGCGGTGAGTTCGTCGATCGCCGGCTCGAACCGCCCGAAGCGCAATGCCAGCGTCGGCAGAACAAGCAGGTTCAAAACCATTGAGGTCAGGAGCCCGCCGAGAATGACGATGGCCATTGGCCCCTCGATCTCCCGCCCCGGTGCGCCACTGCCAATCGCCAATGGCAGAAGCCCAAGCCCGGTCACCAGTGTGGTCATCAGAATGGGCGTCAGCCGATCACCGGCGCCCTTGATTGCGGTCGCCAGCCCCCAACTCATACCTTCAGCCTCAACCAGATGCTCGTAATGGGAGATAATCAGGATCGAGTTGCGCACCGTTATTCCGAATACGGTCACGAATCCGATCATTGAGCCGAGCGTCAGCAGGCCGCCGGTGCCGAAAACCGCTAGGACGCCGCCGACGAGGGCGAACGGCAGATTAATCAGAACGAGAACAAGGTTGCGCCAGCCGCGCGTAACAATGGACAATAGTAGCACAATGGCGATGCCGGCGATGACGGAATTCAGGATCAGATCGCTCTGCGCCTGAGCCTGCGCCTGAGCGCTACCGGAAAACTGGATGTAGGTGCCGGCCGGCAGCTTGACTTGAGATGCAATGCTGGCACGTGCTGCCCGCACGACAGCGGCGGTCGATCCGCCGGCAACATTGAAGGTTACGCTCGCCATCCGCTGTCCGCCTTGGTGCATAATCTGATAGCGGCCGCTCGCTTCGTATATATCAGCGACCTCTTTGAGAAGGACGAGCATGCCGTCAGGAGCCCGCAGCGGGAGGTCGCCTATGTCGCTGACGCTTTTGCGATCCTTGGCGTCGAGGATCAGCATTACGTTGAAGACCTGATTGCCTTGGTACGTTTGTCCGACGGTATCGCCGGCATAGGCTGTCCGCACCGCGTCCAGCACCTCGGTTGGATCAAAGCCCCAACGGACCAGCGCGGCCTTGCGCAGGCTGATCGTCAATTGCGGCATGCCCGGAGGTGACTGTACCGTGACTTCCGTGACTCCCCTCATTCCGTTGAGCGCACGCGCGACCTCCTGCGCTTTCCGGTCGATGCCATCGAGATCGTTACCAAAGATGTTTACCGCTACCGCGGCTGTGTAGCCTGAGAGGGTCTCCTCGATCCGTTCGCTCAAGAAGGTCTTGACCGAAAAATTCACCCCAACGAAGCCTGCCAGTGCTTGCCGGATTTTTGCCTGCACGCCCTCCTGCTCGTCTCCCGAGAGGCTAGGTTTGAGGTCCACCTCGAATTCGCTGTAGTGCGTGCCGTATACATCGCCGGCAAGCTCCGCACGGCCCACCCGCTGCGCCACCGACCGTACCGCCGGGATATTTCGGAGCGCCGCCGACACACGCGCGCCGATCGCCAAGGATCGCTCAATCGACGTGCCGGGCACCGCCGACATGTGGATGATGAAATGGCCTTCCTTCAATTCGGGAATGAAGCTCGCGCCGAACAGCGGCAAGGTGGCGCAGCCAATGATGGTGAAGGCTGCCGCCAAGGCGATGACCACGCGCGGCCGGTTCGATATGCGCAGCAGCAGCGCTTCATAACGTGCGCGAGACCAGCGAACGACCGGAGGCTCGTCCGCCTTAGCACGCCGCGCCAGCAGGGCCATGCTCAACGCCGGCACGATGGTCAAGGCGACGGCGAGAGAGGCCAGCACCGCCAGGCTATAGCTGATCCCGAGCGGCGCAAACAGCGCGCCGGAAATGCCGGGCAGCAGAAGGATCGGCACGAATACGAGGAGCACTGCGAACGTGGCGTAGACGACGGGACTCCGGACTTCGAAAGTGGCGTCGAGGACGACACGGGCGGCAGAGCGTGGATCGGGAAGTTGCCGGTTTTCGCGCAAACGCCGAACGATATTCTCGACCCCAATCACGGCGTCGTCGACCACCACGCCGACGGCAATCGCGAGGCCGCCCAGCGTCATTGTGTTCAGCGTGCCGCCAAGCCTTTCGAGAACGATGATACCCGCGAGCAGAGAAAGCGGTATGGCTACGACCGCAATCACCGCCGTGCGCAAATCGAAGAGGAAGAGGGTGAGGACAATGACGACGAGGACTCCGCCGATATACATGGAGCTGCGGATGTTGCTCACTGCCGTGTTGATGAAATTCGCCGGACGGAAGAGATTTTCGTGGAGGTCGATTGCTTGCGCCTTGAGTCCCGGCGCTAGGTCGGCGATGGCCGCTTCGACCCCGCGCGTCACTTCCACCGTATTCGACCCGTACTGCGCTTCGACGTTCATCACGACGCCGGGCTTGCCGTCGATGGCGGCGGCGCCGATCGGCGGCTCGGGCGCCTCCACCACCTTGGCGACATCGCCCAGCGTTACCCGGGCCGCTCCTTGGGAGAGCAAAACGGTGCGCGAGAGCTGGTCGGGAGTTAGCGATTGCCCTTCGCTCTGAAAGACGATTCGCTGATTGGCCGTATCGATAAACCCCGCCCCGCGCACGCCCGTCGCCTTCTGGGCTGCCGCGAGCACGTCATTCAGCCCGAGCTGGTAGCGCGCGAGTTGGTCGGGACGAACTTGGATTTGGAGAGAGCGCGTGTCGCTGCCAAACACGGAGACATTGGCCACACCCGGCACTGCGAGCAGCCGCGGGCGGATGGTCCATTCCGCCACGGTCTTGAGATCCATCAGCGAACGCGTGTTGGAGGTAAGACCTGCCACCAGCACGATCCCCGTTGACGACGTCAGCGGCGTCATGGCCGGCGCCTTGACCCCTTTCGGAAGCTGTTGGGCGGCGACGGCGAGGCGTTCCGCCACGACCTGTCGGTCCAGATAGATGTTGCTGCCGGGATCGAAGAAGACCTTGACGATGGAGATGCCTTGGATCGATGTCGAGATCAGTTTCTGAATTCCCGGTACGCCGTTGATTTGGGTCTCGATCGGCGTGGTGACCAGCATCTCGACCTGTTCCGGCGTCAGGCCCTGTGCTTCCGTCTGGATACTGACCTGGGGCGGGGCGAACTCAGGAAAAACATCGTATTTAGCGCCAAGCAGACTGAAGATGCCGTAGCCGAACAACATGCAGCCGAGCGCGATGACCACGCCGCGGAAGCGGATGGAGAATGCGATGATGGCCGCTTGCAGGCCGGAGGGGCGAGAGTCAGTGTACGAGGCCACTTTTAATCTCCCCCGACCTGAATCTGAGCGCTGAATTCCTGTGACAGCAGCGCCTGCGCTCCCGTCACCACCAGTGACTCATTTGTGGGGAAGCCTTGTGCGGCGCTATCCGCATCGGATGCAGGCGCGTCCGGCTCTAGGCGTAGCATGGTTGGGAGTACAGGTACGACATAGCCGCCGTTCGGCGACGGCAACCCCGTCGGGATCTCGCGCCGAGTGAACGTATCGGCTTTGGTCTGCAGATAGACCCAGGCGCTTCCCTGGAACCACACCACTGCCGTGCCGGGAATAGCCACCCCCGGTGTCGGCTGCCCGACGGGGAGCAGCGCGATTACGTTCATGCCTGGCAGTGCTTCGCTCGCCGCATCGGCGGTGTAGAAGAAGCTCACTCCTTGAATTTTCGGATCGGTACGCGTTGCCAAAGAGACAAACTCGATCCTGACGCGTTGTCCGGTGGTGGTTTCGATGAATGCCGTCTGCGGCGGCTGCGCGAGCGATACGCCCACGGGAAGCGTGACCTGAACCAACACTTTCCTTCGTTGAATCAGATCGCGGGCTAGTGCGGTGCCGTCCGCGAGCGAGCGGCCGAGCAACGGACCCCACGCTTGATATGCACTTGCCGATGCATTTTGTGTCTGCACCTGCGCCGCCTGAGCGCTTGCCTCATCGGACCGGTAAGTTGCTTCGGCGGTCTGGAACTGGGCCGTCGAGATAGCTTCGCCCTTGCCATGCAGCACTCGCGCTCGCTCAAATGCCGCCTGCGACGCATTGAGTTTTGCCTGAGCGACGGCGAGCTGGCCTTTGGCAGTGGCGATCTTGTTGCTGAGATTCGTGAAAGACTGTAGGTCGAGAACACTGCCGTAGCCCTGCACCTGCCGCTGGTAAGGCACAGTGTTCGGTCGCCTCACCGCGATATCGGCCTGCTTTTGCAAATCCGAGCTCAGCGTGATTGTCGGCAGCCCAGTGTCCGTGTGTGTAACATGGACGGCGGCTTTAACCGGCTGCTCGCGCTGGGCTTCCGCCGTCGCTTCGCTGCGGCCTTCAATGAAGCCCCAGATGAGGAGCACACCAAGAGCTCCGATCAACACCAGCACAATCAATCCCCGAAGGAACCGGCGCACATGTCTAGCCAGGCCCTTATCATCAGTCATGACCATGTTCGCTCCCGACGTGTTTGTTGCCCTCCGCAAATCGCGCCAGCAAGGCGAGGAGGCCGATGAGCGCCATGGCGGTGAGGGCTGCGCCGGCGAGGAAAGTCGCGACCGGCCCATAGATGTCCCAGAGAGCTCCTGCGACGACACTAGCGATGAGCATGGCGATGCCGCTTGCGAGGTTGAACACACCAAACGCTGTTCCGCGCAACTCGGCCGGCGCCGTGTCGGCGACAAGTGTCGCGAGCAGTCCCTGGGCCAAGCCCATATGGAGACCCCAAAACACCACGCCCACCAAAAGGACTGGCACCGATGTCGTGAAGGCAAGGATCAAATCGGCGAAAACAAGCGTACTAACCCCGACGATCAGCACGCCCTGGCGTCCAAACCGGTCGGATAGCACACCGGCTGGATAAGCGGAGAGCGCGTAAACGATATTCATTACCACCATAACGGCGGGCACGATCGCGATTGCGAGGCCCACGTTCTGTGCCCTTAAAACCAAAAACGCTTCGCTGAACCGAGCCAGGGTCAGCACTACGGCAACTCCTACTACGGCCCAGAACGGCCTCGATAGTCGCCAAGCGTCACTGAAACGTGGCTTAGGTTTTTCCAGGGTGGCGGCAGCCCGCTCCGGCTCTGCGACGCCAAACACCATCAGGGCGAGAGCGAAAAACGCGGGGACGACCGCAATCCAAAACACCATCGCGTAATTGTCGCGGGTGAGTAGCATGAGCCCGAGCGCGGCGAGTGGGCCGAGAAATGCGCCAATGGTGTCGAGCGATTGTCTTAGTCCGAAGCTTGCCCCGCGTAGCCGGGCTGGCGCGAGATCAGCTACAAGCGCATCGCGCGGCGCTCCGCGTACTCCCTTGCCTACCCGGTCAAGAAAACGGGCGGCTACAACCCACTCAATCGTAGTCGCGAGCGGAAAGATCGGCTTTGTCACGGCGGAGAGACCGTAGCCGATAGCCGCCAGCAGTTTGCGGCGACCCAGCCAGTCGGAAAGAGCGCCGCTGAAGACCTTAGTGATCATTGCCGTTGCTTCGGCGAGGCCCTCGATCAGCCCGACGGTGAGCGTTGAAGCGCGAAGAACGGTGACAAGATACACGGGCAGCAGCGCATGGATCATCTCGGAGGAGATATCCATGAACATCGATACGAACCCGAGCGTCCAGATTCCGCGTGGCAGGGCTCGAAGGCCTATAGAGGGAGGCAGAACATGATTAGCCATGCTGCCGTCTTCCCGGATGCTTCGGGGCGTGCTCCCGGCCGTTGGCGTCCAGCGGATCTGCATCACATTCTATTGGAGCATTTACGCCTTCGTGAGCGTAGACTTCCTCAGCGAAGGCGGTCAACGCTGTGCCGCAGGTCTCAAATTGCTCCGTTGCCTTCTGTATTCGGGCGTCCGGAAAGAAGTCGCGCGTTTTGATTTTCGCGAACCAGGCTGAAAGCTTGTTGAGGTCATCTTCAATCTCTTCGAGTTCGGCGAAGGTGAACTTCCGAAGCCGGGTCTCCTCTTTAATCTCATCAAGAAAGCCGCGCGAGCGTTCTGCGAATTCATCATATTCCCGAGCTCGATCGGCTTGGAAACGGGTGATAAGCGTTTCCTGTTCAGTTGGGCTCATCGCCTGGACTAGAAATACGGTCGCACTCCCGTTCTGCTTTCGAACGCTATCGGCCAGTTGCGCGAAGAGTTCAGCATGGCCTTCCGCTTGCGGTAGCACCCATGCTCCATTTAGGGCGCTAGCAGCACCCGCTGCGCGCAAGCGCCGCCAAAGTGCCACGCGCGCGCTGGAGGGCGCAGCAGGAAGCTGCGCCAGGAACAGCAGCCAATTCGGTTCGTGAGTAATACCAACCTCCATGCAACACCTGTTGCAATACAGATGACCCAGGCCAAATGCAACAGGTGTTACTCCAGAGCGAGGCTGACTGTTTGCCCGTGCGCATCAGAGGCGCTCGCGCGCCTAGGGTTGCGGAATTCAGCTATGATGCATCTGTCCGGAGAGGCACGGTTCGATCCGCAGACGTTACCCCGACTGGCTTGTAAGGTTGAAACGCCTGGCTGACCCGCTCCCCGCGAGGGACCGGAACGTGCTCACGCTTACGCCGCTTTCCAGATTCGCGCTTCCTTCACCTCACGTTCTTGGAGGGTCTTTTGTTTAGTCAGCGAGGTACGCCAGCCATCTGCCGTCAACGAACTTCCTTCATGACCAGCGAAATGTAGCGTGGCGAAAAGTAGAGGACTCGGCCATAGCGCAGGACGCAGCGAAAACCGTTTCAAAAACCGTTTCAGAATTGACTTTTGAAACGGTGCAATATTGGTAAGCTATTGAATTGACTGGCGCGCCCGAAGAGATTCGAACTCCTGACCCCCAGATTCGTAGTCTGGTGCTCTATCCAGCTGAGCTACGGGCGCGTTGGCTGCAGGTCGTACGGACCTGAGGGCCGCCGATGCCGCATCTGTTTCCGGACGATTTGGAAGCGTCGCGAAAGCGGGCCATAGCTAACGGCTTCGAACCCACTTGGCAAGCCTCTGGCCGCGTCGTCGCGAGACGTTTTGCAACTCCAGGAAAAATCCGTCGCGGTCCGTGTGCCGATTTGGCGGAAATGCCGCGCTCCGGTTTGATCGGCGGCAATAGCACATAAACATCAGCATGTTAGGTCAATCGGCAACGCCCGGCCGCAATCTGCAAACTCATCAGGCGCGGATACGTTCGTTGCGCAGGCTGGCCAACTCGACCGGCCGATCCGGAATCGCGATCCGGAAGGTTGCGCCGATCGTCCCCTCGACCAGATGAATATCGCCGCCATGGGCGCGCACCAATTCCGCCGCGATGGCCAGGCCGAGGCCACTGCCACCGGCGCGGTCGGACGCCTGGAACGCCTCGAACAAATGATTGCGCGCCTTCGCCGGTACGCCGGGGCCGGTATCGGATACTTCGATGACAGCGACGCTGCCTTCGCGGCGACCGGTGACGCGAATCTGCTCCGGCGCGGCATCGCTCTTGGTCTGGCTTTCCAGTGCCTGTGCCGCGTTACGCACCAGATTGAGCAAGATCCGAAACAGTTGATCCGGATCGGCATCGATCATCAGCCCGCGTTCGATCGCATTGATCCAGTCAATCGATGAGTTGGAGCCCAGCCCCGCCGATTCACGAACCTCGTTGACGATCGGCTCCAGCAGCACCATGCGCCGATCCGGCGCGGCTTCCTGCGCGCGGCCATAAGACAGTGTCGATTGGCAGAGAGCGATGGCGCGCTCCAGTGAGCGCATCAGCTTCGGTGCGAAGCGTTGCACGCGCGGGTCCGGCACGCTGGCAAGCTGATCGGAGAGCAGTTGCGACGACGCCAGCATGTTGCGCAGGTCATGGTTGATCTTGGACACCGCCAGCCCCAGCGCCGCCAGCCGGCTTTTCTGATGCAGCATCGACACCAGATCGCGCTGCATGTCCGACAACTCGCGCTCCGCGATGCCAATCTCATCGCCGCGCTGCGACGGCGCAACGATGCTCGCCGGGCTTTCCGGATTCTGGTGGAAGCCCACCAGATTGGCCGTCAAGCGACGCATCGGCCGCACGAACAGGAAATGCAGCGCCAGATACACCAGCGCGGCCGTGAGAACGGCGATCGCCAGTGAAAACAGCAGCAGATTGCGGGAAAACCGGTACATCGACTGGCGCAGCGGCCACTCGTCGACCACCACTTCGATGAACTGGGCGCCGCCCGGCGCGGGGCCGATGATGCGGATCGTCTCCTGGCCGCTCTCCAGCATGGTCTCGAGCGCGCCGGTAATGGCGGACCACGCCGTCATCTCGCGCATATCGACATCATGATCGACCGCCGACGGCAGATCGGCGCTGGCAAGCAGGCGCCGTTGCTGCCCCATCTTGATCGCCACAGCCCGAGCACCAATGCTGCTGAGAATCTGGCGCGCCAGCGAATCCGGCACCATGCCGCTCGGCGCCGCGTCCAGCACGAGCGCAGCCGTATTGGCCGCGGCAATCCGGTCGTTCAGACGATTCATGCGGAAATTGGCGATGGCCGGGACGTAAATCAGCACTTCCGCGATCATGACCAGCGGAATGGTCAACAGCAGCAGCTTGCCGGACAGGCCCAACCGCCCCCGCGGCAACAGACGCGACGGCCTGGCACTCAGTCGCTCGCTGGCTTGTGGCACAATCTCCATTTGTAACGTCGTGCGTTCCAATATGCGGCTGGCCGGGGTCGGCTCAAACTTCCATGCGGCTCCGTTGCCAGACACTACCACACTATAAAGACGGTACACGCGGGGTCGCCAGGTCACCTCAAGTTCCATGATCGCCCCGGGGCGCGACTCAACCGCCGGAAAACGGCGGGAAATCTCCGCCAAGGCCCGAAAATGCCGGGCTTTTCCACGGGAGACCGGCGAGGCCATCGAAACGTTGACGGAAACAGGCGGCTCCCGTATAAGCCGCGCCAACCGTCCGCGATGGCCCGGCTTGCCGGGATGCGGCTCTTTTGGGCCGGAAACGGCCTGAATTCGGGCCAATCCTCGCGGATTTACCCATTACCTCGGCGTATTGCCCGGTCAGCGGAGAACGACCCGTGAAGCGGACTTATCAACCCAGTAAACTGGTGCGCAAGCGCCGTCACGGATTCCGCGCGCGTCTTGCGACTACCGGTGGCCGCAAAGTGCTTGCTGCACGCCGTGCTCGCGGACGGAAGCGCCTGAGCGCCTGAGCGGGCCTTTAACAGGACCTCATCATGGATCGGCTAAGGCAGCGGGCGGATTTTCTCGCCGTTGCCGCTGCGGCGCGGATGACACGTCCTGCTTTCGTCGTCCAGCGACGCATTCGCGATGACGATGGACCGGTGCGGATCGGCTTCACTGTATCCAAAAAAGTAGGAACGGCCACCGAACGCAACCGCGTGCGCCGCCGACTTCGCGAATTGGTGAAGCGGCTGGATGCCATATCTATGCATCCCCATAGTGATTATGTGTTAGTCGGGCGTCGCACCGCATTGAGCCGCGGCTTTGCGATCATGCTGGATGACCTGCGCTCCGCCGTCCATCGCCTCGAACGTCAGTCGCCGGAACGTTCCTGATCCGACCCTTTTCGCCATCGACGGGCCACCGCCCTTCAAGTTGCAACTCGACTAGAATGACGAGACCTGAACGATGACCGACAATCGCAACACCATCATCGCCGTCGTCCTTTCCGGTCTGGTGCTGATCGGCTGGCAGTACTTCTTCAACATTCCGCAGATGGAGAAGCAGCGCGCCACCGAGCGCGCGCAGAGCGAACTGGCGAAGAGCACCCCGCAGCCGGCGGCGGCGGCCAATCAAGCCGGCACTGCAAGCAGCACGCCGTCCGCGCCTGGCACGGCCCCGACGGTCAATCAGCCTGCTGCGGCGGCGACAATCGTCAGCCGCGACGCTGCCGTCGCCGGCTCGCCGCGCATCAAGATCGAGACCCCGCGCCTGAGCGGCAGCATTGCGTTGAAGGGTGCGCGTATCGACGACCTGTCGCTGGTGCAGTATCGCGACACGGTCGATCCGCTTTCACCCGCCATCGTGCTGTTCTCTCCTTCCGGCACGGCGCACCCGTATTACGCCGAATTCGGCTGGGTTGCAGCCAGCGGCACCGCGACGAAAATCCCGGATCAGAATACGCCGTGGCAACAGGACGGCTCGGGCAACCTGACGCCCGACCATCCGGTCAAGCTAAAATGGGATAACGGTGAAGGCCTGACTTTCAACCGGACCATCAGCATCGACGACCGTTACCTGTTTTCGATCAAGGACGACGTCACCAACACTGGTAACGCTCCTGTGACGCTGTATCCGTTCGCGTTGATCTCGCGGCACGGCACGCCGGAAGTGTCCGGCTACTACATCCTCCATGAAGGTCTGGTCGGCTATCTCGGCGACCAAGGGCTGCAGGAGTACAGCTACAAGAAAATCAGCGAGACCAAGGCGGTCAATTTCAAGGTCACCAACGGCTGGCTCGGCATCACCGACAAGTACTGGGCGTCGGCGCTGCTACCGGCCACCGACGCGGCATTACAGGCGCGTTTCTCGTCGAGCCAGGCAGGCACGGTTCAGACCTACCAGACCGACTATCTCGAGAACGCGCAAACCGTTGCGCCGGGTGGCGGCAAGGCCAGCACCAGCACGCGGCTGTTCGCCGGCGCCAAGGAAGCAGGCGTGGTGGGCATCAACTTCCCGCTTGCAGGCCTCGGCGGCTACAACAAGCAACTCGAGCTCAACCACTTCGACCTGCTGATCGATTGGGGCTGGTTCTACTTCATCACCAAACCGATGTTCCTGGCGCTCGACTTCTTCTATCGCCTGGTCGGCAACTTCGGCGTCGCCATCCTGTTGGTGACGGTGCTGGTGAAGCTCTTGTTCTTCCCCCTGGCCAACAAGTCGTACGCATCGATGGCCAAAATGAAGGCGATCCAGCCGCAACTGGTGGCGCTGAAAGAACGCTTCCCCGACGACCGGATGAAGCAGCAGCAGGAGATGATGGAGATTTACAAGAAGGAGAAGATCAACCCGATCGCCGGTTGCCTTCCCGTCGCCTTGCAGATACCGGTTTTCTTCTCGCTTTATAAAGTGCTGTTCGTCACCATCGAAATGCGGCACGCGCCGTTCTACGGCTGGATCAAGGATCTCTCCGCGCTCGATCCGACCAACCTCTTCACGCTGTTCGGTTTATTGCCTTACGATCCGACACAAATCCCGCTGCTCGGACCGCATCTGGTGCTTGGCCTGTGGCCGATCATCATGGGCATCACGATGTGGTTCCAGATGAAGCTCAACCCGACGCCGCCGGATCCGACGCAGAAGATGATCTTCGACTGGATGCCGCTGATCTTCACTTTCATGCTGGCCTCATTCCCGGCGGGTCTCGTGATCTACTGGGCGTGGAACAACACGCTGTCGGTGCTGCAGCAGAGCTACATCATGCGCCGCAACGGCGTGAAAGTTGAACTGTTCGACAACGTGAAGGCTGTGTTCGCGAAGAAGGCGACCTAGCAACCAGCTTTCGCAGAACTGCGGAATTTCGCACGACGCCGAGCCCGGACTTGTTCCGGGCTTCGACGTTTTGTTTACTGGTAAAAGCGGACTGTCTTGCTGCGCACACACCGCGTTCGCGGCAAGCACGCTCGCATAGAACGAGACACGGAAAGCCATTCCATGAGCGCCGATAACGATCTGATCGAACAGGGCCGCAAGCTGTTCGCCGGCGACTGGCAGTTCTTCTGGGCCTCGCCTTCGATCGAAACCCTGCCACCGATGCAGGGCATCGAAGTCGCATTCGCCGGGCGCTCGAATGTCGGCAAATCGAGCCTGATCAATGCGCTGACCGGCCGCAATGCGCTGGCGCGTACATCGCATACGCCCGGCCGCACCCAGGAACTGATTTTCTTCGAAGGCCCCAAAGGTGGCAACCTGCGCCTTGTCGATATGCCTGGCTATGGCTACGCGTCAGCGCCGAAGACCAAGATCGCGTCCTGGACCTCGCTGATTCATGACTTCCTGCAGGGCCGCAGCAACCTCGCACGTATCTATGTGCTGATCGATAGCCGCCACGGCATCAAGGATGTCGATGCCGACATTCTGAAAACGCTGGATCGCGCAGCGGTCAGTTACCAGATCGTGCTGACCAAGGCCGATCAGGTCAAGGCGACAGAACTGGAAAGCCGAATTGCTGCGACGCTCGACGCGCTCAAGATGCATCCGGCGGCCTATCCGGAAGTCCTGGCCACGTCGTCACGCACCGGCGCCGGCATGCCACAGTTGCGGGCCGCAATGATCCGCCTGCTCGCCGAGCGGGGCGCATGACGCAGGCCGCCCTCACCCGCTGTCTGGCGGCACTGGCCGGCGTGATCGGCGCCTCCGGCGTTGCATTGGGCGCCCTGGCCGTGCATCAACCCGACGCGGCTCGCTTGGGCATAGCCTCCTCGATGCTGCTGTTTCACGCCGCAGCTTTGCTGGGACTGCTGGCGCTGCGCGAAGCTCACGTTCTGCACGGCCGTCTTGGCCTGGTAGCTGCCAGCGGCATGGCGCTAGGCGTGCTGCTTTTTGCCGGCGATCTGACACTACGGCAATACGCCGGGCACGGCCTGTTTCCGCGGGCGGCACCGACCGGCGGCACGCTCCTGATCGCAAGCTGGCTGCTATCGGCGCTGGCCGCGGCCTGGCCGCGCTATGCGCCATAAGCCGCTTTGCGCCGCGCGGTTCAATCGGCTAAAACCCCGCCACGCTGCGTAAAAAGAGATCCCTCGATATGACCGACGCGTCCAATATCAGCCCGCTTGAGCAAGCCCGCATCCTCTCCGAGGCGCTGCCCCACATGCAGCAGTACGACGAGGAAACGATCGTCATCAAGTATGGCGGCCATGCCATGGGCGCCGAGCATCTCGCCAAGCAGTTCGCCAGCGACATCGTGCTGCTGGAGCAGACTGCGATCAATCCGGTAGTGGTGCATGGCGGCGGGCCGCAGATCGCCACCATGCTGCAGCGGCTGGGTATCAAGTCGGAATTCGCCGCCGGACTGCGCATTACCGATGCCGCGACTATCGAGATCGTCGAGATGGTGCTGGCGGGCTCGATCAACAAGCAACTGGTCGGCTACATCAACGAAGCCGGCGGCAAGGCAGTCGGACTGTGCGGCAAGGACGGCAACATGGTGCGGGCGTCGAAGGTGACGCGCAGCATGGTCGATCCGGATTCCAATATCGAAAAAATCGTCGATCTCGGCTTCGTCGGCGAACCGGAAAAGGTCGATCTGACGCTGCTCAATCAGTTGATCGGCCATGAACTGATCCCGGTACTGGCGCCGCTGGCGACCTCCGCCACCGGTCAGACCTTCAACGTCAACGCCGATACCTTCGCCGGCGCCGTCGCCGGTGCGCTGAAGGCCAAGCGCCTCTTGTTGCTAACTGATGTGCCGGGCGTGCTCGACAAATCGAAGAAGCTGATTCCGGAACTGTCGATCAAGGATGCCCGCAAGCTGATTGCCGACGGCACCATTTCCGGCGGAATGATCCCGAAAGTCGAGACCTGCATCTACTCGCTCGAACAGGGCGTCGAGGGCGTCGTCATCATCGACGGCAAGACGCCGCATGCGGTGCTGCTCGAACTGTTCACCAATCAGGGCACCGGCACGCTGATCCACAAGTAAGCCTGCGCAACATGACCCTCGTGCCGCAAAGTTCCCGCCGAAGCTTCGATCATATCGACACATGGGTGTTCGATCTCGACAACACGCTGTATCCGCATCACGTCAATCTCTGGCAGCAGGTCGACGCGCGGATCGGCGAATACATCGGCAACTTTCTCAAAGTCCCGGAGGACGAGGCGCGGCGGATCCAGAAAGATTACTACAAGCGCTATGGCACCAGCATGCGCGGCATGATGACCGAGCACGGCGCATCGGCCGACGATTTTCTCGCTTACGTCCATCGCATCGACCATTCGCCGCTACAGCCGAACCCGGCGATGGGGGCCGCGATCGCCAGCCTTCCGGGCCGCAAACTGATCCTGACCAATGCGTCGACGGATCATGCGGGCAAGGTTCTGGAGCGGCTTGGCTTCCCGGATCATTTCGAAGCGGTGTTCGATATCATCGCGGCAGAACTGGAGCCGAAGCCTGCGCTCCGAACCTACCGGCGTTTTCTCGACCTGCATCAGGTCGATCCCACCCGGTCGGCGATGTTCGAGGATCTCGCCCGCAACCTGACCGTGCCGCACGATCTCGGCATGACCACGGTGCTGGTGGTCCCCGACGGCACGCGCGAAGTCATGCGCGAGGACTGGGAGATGGAAGGTCGCGATGCCGCCCACGTCGATCATGTGACCGATAATCTGGCGGGCTTTCTGGCTAAGCTCACGTCGCATTGACCGACTTCCCGCTCGAAGCCGGCGCTTCGGCGGCTTGACTCTCACGCTCCAAATCCGGACAACAACGACCGCTTCGCCCCACATCCATTCAAGGAAGTCTCGATGTCCCTCGCCTCCCTCGAATCCACCATCAATGGCGCTTTCGATGCGCGCGACACCGTTACCGCTGCAACCAAGGGCGAGATCCGCGAGGCGGTCGATCATGCGCTCGGCCTGCTGGACAAGGGCGAGGCGCGCGTTGCCGAACGCGGCGCGGACGGCAAGTGGAGCGTCAATCAGTGGCTGAAGAAGGCCGTGCTGCTGTCGTTCCGCCTCAACGACATGGCGCCGATCTCAGGCGGCCCCGGCGGCGCGTCGTGGTGGGACAAGGTGCCCTCGAAGTTCGATGGCTGGAGCGAGAACCGTTTTCGCGACGCCGGCTTCCGCGCTGTGCCAGGCGCCATCGTGCGCCGCTCGGCCTTCATCGCCAGAAACGTCGTGCTGATGCCGTCATTCGTCAATCTCGGCGCCTATGTCGATGAGAGCACCATGGTCGACACCTGGTCGACGGTCGGCTCCTGCGCCCAGATCGGCAAGCGCGTGCACATTTCCGGCGGCGTCGGCATTGGCGGCGTGCTCGAGCCGCTGCAGGCCGGGCCGGTGATCATCGAAGACGATTGCTTCATCGGCGCACGCTCGGAGGTCGCCGAAGGCGTCGTCGTCCGCAAGGGCGCGGTACTGGCGATGGGTGTTTTCCTCGGCGCATCGACCAAGATCGTCGACCGCGAAACCGGCGAGACTTTCGTTGGCGAAGTGCCGGAATATGCCGTCGTGGTACCGGGTGCGCTGCCGGGCAAGCCGCTGAAAAACGGCGCACCGGGGCCATCCACCGCCTGCGCGGTCATCGTCAAGCGCGTCGACGAACGCACCCGCTCCAAGACCAGCATCAACGAACTGCTGCGGGATTAATGGCCAACGACGCGCTCAGCATCGCCCGCGACCTGATCCGCTGTCCGTCGGTAACGCCGGCGGATGCCGGCGCGCTCGGCGTGCTGCAAGCGCGCTTGCAAGACGCCGGTTTCGACGTCCACCGCGTTACGTTCAGCGAACCCGGTACCGCCGACATCGATAACCTCTATGCCCGGATCGGCAGCGGCGCGCCGCACATCGCCTTCGCCGGACACACCGATGTCGTTCCGGTGGGCGATGAAGCCGCATGGAGCCATGGCGCGTTTGGCGGCGAGGTGAAAGACGGTTTCCTCTACGGCCGCGGTGCCGTCGACATGAAAGGCGGCATCGCCTGCAGTGTTGCGGCGACGCTCGACTATCTCGCCGCTCATGGCGGAAAGCCGCCGAAGGATGGCTCAATCTCATTTCTCATCACCGGTGACGAGGAAGCCATCGCTGTCAACGGCACCGTCAAGCTGATGCAATGGGCGGCGGCACGCGGCGAAAAGTTCGATCACTGCGTGCTCGGCGAGCCGAGCAATGTCGAAGAATTGGGCGATTGTATCAAGGTCGGCCGTCGCGGTTCGCAGTCCGGCACGCTGATCGTCGATGGCGTTCAGGGCCATGTCGCCTATCCGCATCGCGCCTCCAATCCGGTGCCGGATATCGCATCGCTGATCGTGACTCTGAGCAGCGAGCCGCTCGACAACGGCAGCGCACATTTTCAGGCGTCCAACCTCGAATTCACCTCGGTCGATGTCGGCAACACCGCGAGCAATGTCATCCCGGCGCAGGCGCGCGCCAAATTCAATATCCGCTACAACGATCACCACACGCAGGAGTCGCTGCGCGCGTTGATCGAGACGCGTACGACGCTCGCATGCGGCAATCGCATCCGCGCCCGCATCGAGTGGGAGCCGTCGAATGCCGATGTCTTCATCACCAAACCGGGTGCGTTCACCGATCTTGTCGTGGCGGCGATCGAAGACGTCACCGGCCGCAAACCCGATCTCAACACCGGCGGCGGCACCTCGGATGCACGCTTCATCACGCACTATTGCCCGGTGATCGAATTCGGTCTGGTCGGCCAGACCATGCATCAAATCGACGAGCGAACGCCGGTTGCCGATCTTGAGAAACTGACCAAGATTTATCGCGGCGTACTGGATCGCTATTTCGCATGACCGGCAAGATTCTGATTCTCACCGCCATCGACAACGAGTTGAGCAAAGCGCGCGCCCCCGAGGGCGTCGAGGTGATCTATACCGGCGTCGGCAAAGTCAATGCCGCAAGCGCCGCGACGCTCGCGCTGCTGGTGCTGCGGCCGTCGCTGGTCATCAATTACGGCACCGCGGGAAAGATCAATGCGAACCTGCGCGGCCTCGTCGAGGTCGCCAACGTCTTGCAGCGCGACATGATCGCCGAACCGCTCGCGCCGCGCGGCCGCACGCCGTTTTCTCCGGAGCTGGATCGGCTGTCCTCGAGCCGCGACGGCGTGATCTGCGGCACCGGCGACAGCTTCGTCACCGCAACCGACCCGTGGCTGGTGGCGAACAATGTCGATATCGTCGACATGGAACTGTTCGCGATTGCCCATGTCTGCCAGCGCCACAGCATTCCGTGGCGCGCCTTCAAGTTCATCACCGACGATGCCAACGACTTCGCCGCCGAGCATTGGACGGCTAATGTTGCCGATGGCCAGGACCTGTTCTGGGACGCCGTCAAGAATTTGGCGGCTCAATAATCTTGAGGCCGTCATCGTCCGCGCAGGCGGACGATCAAGCCGGACGACAACGCCACAACCTCAATCGTAATCCACCCGCACGAGATAAAGCCCGTCGGGCGGCGCCACCGGGCCGCAGGCGCGCCGGTCGCGCGCCTCCAGCGCACGCTGCATATCGTCCGCGCTCCAGCGCCCCTCGCCAACCCACTCCAGCGAACCGACCATCGAACGCACCTGACTGTGCAGGAACGAACGCGCCGACGTGATGATATCGATCTCGTCGCCATCGCGCACGACGTCGAGCTGGTTGAGCGTTTTCTCCGGCGACTTGGCCTGACATTCGGTATCGCGAAACGTCGTGAAATCGTGCTTGCCGAGCAGGCGTTGCGCCGCCTCGTGCATCGCAACCGCGTCGAGTTTCCGCGGCACCCGCCAGACATGGCCGATATCCAGCGCGAGATTGGCGCGGCGATTGACGATGCGATAGCGGTAATGCCGCCTGATTGCCGAAAACCGCGCCTCGAACGTCTCCGGGACGATCTCGGCAGACAGCACGCCGATCGGATGCGGCCGCAGATGCGCGTTCAAGCCATCGCGCAGGCGGCCCGCCGCAAACGCTTTCGGCATATCGATATGGGCGACCTGCCCCAGCGCGTGCACGCCGGCATCGGTGCGTCCGGCGCCATGCACCCGAATTTGCTCACCGCAGATCGCCTTGACGGCATCTTCAAGCGCCCCCTGCACCGAGGGCAGATTGTCCTGCACCTGCCAGCCACGAAAGGGCGCGCCGTCATATTCGATGGTGAGTTTGTAGCGCGGCATCAGCCGAACCGCAGTGGCGGCTTGAGCGGTGTACCGCGCAAGAAGTCCACGGCTTTCATCGGTGCCTTGCCGGCACGCTGCAATTCGACAAGGCGGATGGCACCATCGCCGCAAGCAACCGTCAGACAATCATCGAGCAGCTCGCCCGGCTGTCCCGCGCCCTTCGCCAGTTCGCAGCGCAGGATCTTCAGCCGCACCGCTTCGCCATCGAGCGGCAATTCGCACCATGCACCGGGAAATGGCGACAAGCCGTGAATGTGCCGCAGCACCGCACGTGCCGGCTGGCTCCAGTCCATGCGCGCCTCGGCCTTGTCGATCTTGGCGGCGTAGGTGACGCCCTGCTCGCTCTGTTTGGTCAGTTGCAATTGGCCGCGCTCCAGCGCACCCATCGCCCGCACCATGAGGTCGGCGCCGCGCGGCGCCAGCGCGTCATGCAGATCGGCAGCGGTCATCGAATCCGTGATCGCAAGCCGCTCGGCCATCGCCACGTCGCCGGTGTCGAGCCCGGCGTCCATCCGCATCACCATGACGCCGCTCTCGGCATCGCCGGCCATCACCGCGCGATTGATCGGCGCGGCACCGCGCCAACGTGGCAACAACGATGCATGCAGGTTGAAGCAGCCATACGTCGGCGCATCGAGAATCGGCTGCGGCAAGATCATGCCATAGGCAACGACCACCGCGGCGTCTGCGGCAAAGGCGCGAAATGCGGCCTCGGCTTCCGGCGTCTTCAACGTGCTCGGCGTCAGCACCGGAATTCCGAGTCGCTGTGCCTGCTGCTCGACGGGACTCTGCTGCAATTTCATGCCACGCCCGGCCGGCTTGGCGGCGCGTGTATAGACCGCGACCACCTCATGGCCATGCGCCACCAGTTCCAGCAGCGTCGGCACTGCGAATTCCGGCGTGCCCATGAAAATCAAACGAAGCGGCATGCGTTAAGGCCGATCTCTGACAGCCGCCAGTGCAGCAATTACTTTGCGGCCAATCGCGCGGCCTTGGCGAACTTCTTTATCACCCGGTCGCGCTTCAGCTTGGACAGATAGTCGACAAACAACACGCCGTTGAGGTGATCGATCTCGTGCTGGATGCAGGTGGCGTACAGCCCCTCGGCATCCTCCTCGTGCACCTTGCCGTCGAGATCGAGAAAGCGCACGCGCACCCGCGCAGGCCGTTCGACCTCCTCGTAGTATTCCGGGATCGACAGGCAGCCCTCTTCGTAGACCGACAGATCTTCCGAGGAGGCCAGGATCTCCGGGTTGATGAAGACCCGCGGCTGCGGCTTCACTTCCTCGCCCTCCTTCTCGCGCTTGGCGAGATCCATCGTCACCATGCGCAAGGGGATGGCCACCTGAATGGCCGCCAGCCCGATGCCGGGCGCGTCATACATGGTCTCAAGCATGTCGTCGGCAAGCTGGCGGATCTCGGTATTGACGGTTTCAACCGGCTTCGAGATCAGCCGAAGCTGCTTGTCGGGGAGAACGATGATTTCACGAATGGCCATGGCGGCGATGTAATGCGGGTGGTTGGCGGGGTCAATCCGCCCATCGTCACCCGCGGCTGGAACGACCAGTTCAGGCACCGGCGCGGGGACCGCGAAACGTTAGCGATGTCTTCAGAATAAATGTTCCCTCTTCGTTCGTATTTCAACCCGAATCGGCTACAACTGCCGGATGAATGAAACGCTTTTTTTGATCGGTGACTTTCCCGTCAGCACCGGATTAGCGCTTGTCGCGTTCGGCGCCCTTGCGCTCGTGCTGTTGCTGATCATTGCCATCGTCATTGCGCGGTCGGGCCGCGCCGGTGCGGCGATGGCCATGGCGCAGGCGATCCGTGCCGACGAACTCGAAGAACGGCTAAGCCAGTTGCTGCAGGCGCAGAGCGAGGCCACCGGGCGCGTCGACGCCATGGGACAGGCGCTGGCCGGCCGGCAGGCGGATATGGCGCGCGCCGTCAGCGAACGGCTCGATTCGGTGACGCACCGCGTTGGCCAATCGATGGAGCAGACCACGCGCAACACCATGGACAGCCTGCGCGCGCTGCACGAGCGGCTCGGCATCATCGATAACGCCCACAAGAATCTCACCGATCTGACGACGCAGGTGACGACGCTGCGCGACGTGCTGGCCAACAAGCAATCGCGCGGCGCGTTCGGCCAGGCGCGGATGGAAGCCATCGTGCGCGACGGCATGCCGCAAGGGGCTTACGCTTTCCAGCATACCCTCTCGACCGGGAAGCGGCCGGACTGCGTCGTGTTCCTGCCCGACCAGCGGCCGCTGTGCATCGATGCGAAATTCCCGCTCGAAGCGATCACCGCGCTGCACGATGCCCGCTCCGACGAGGAGAAGAAATTCGCCACGCAACGTCTGCGTCAGGACGTGATGAAGCATGTCGGCGATATCGCCGACAAATATCTGGTGCCCGGCGAAACACAGGACACCGCGCTGATGTTCGTGCCTTCGGAATCGGTCTATGCCGAGATCCACGATGGCTTCGACGATATCATCCAGAAGGCCTATCGCGCCCGCGTCGTGCTGGTGTCGCCATCGCTGCTGATGCTGGCGATTCAGGTGATGCAGCAGATCCTCAAGGACGCACGGATGCGTGACGCCGCCGACCAGGTGCGTACCGAGGTCATGAACATGATGGGCGACGTAGAGCGACTGCGCGATCGCGTCAGCAAACTCGGCAGCCATTTCGATCAGGTCAGCGAAGACGTCCGGCAGGTGCTGATCTCGGTCAACAAGATCGGCAAGCGGGCCGCAAAGATCGAGGAACTCGATTTCAGCACCGACGATGCGCCGGCCGAGCCCTCGACACCGCGCGTCGTCAAAGCCGGCAATACCGGCCTGTTTCCGACGCCGCCGCGCAAACTGCAGGCTGGGGAGTGATGTCCGCCATGACACCGTACGATCGTCTCGCCAAGCTCGGCCTCACGCTGCCCAAAGCGATGCCGGCTCAGGCCAACTACCTGCCGTTCCTGCTGCGTGGATCGCAACTGCATATTTCCGGGCAAGGGCCGTTCGATGCCGACGGCCAGTTGCGCATCGGCAAAGTCGGTCGCGACCGCAACGTGGAGCAGGCCTATGACGACGCGCGGCTGACCGGGCTCAATTTACTCGCCCAGGTGCAGGCCGCGATCGGCGACCTCGGCCGCGTCGCCCATGTCATCAAGGTGTTCGGCATGGTGAACGCAACCGACGATTTCAAGGATCACCCAAAGGTCATCAACGGCTGTTCCGACCTGTTCGTCGCGGTATTCGGCGACGCCGGCGGGCACACCCGCTCGGCGGTCGGCATGGGTTCGCTGCCGATGGGGATCAGCGTCGAAATCGAGGCCTCGTTCGAGATCGCCTGACCCGAAACAACTTCTTCCCGCGCCTGCCGCATCGAGTGCGCGGACGAATGCAGCCGTTCTGCCGATAACACGCAAGGGAAAGCCGGCCGAATCTGCTAGCACTGCGGCATGACCGGTGCTCCCGACGATCTCCGCGACAGTCCCCGAAGCCTTGAAGCTCGCACGTCATGGCGTGAGGCCTTGGCAGTCTATCTGCAGCCGCGCGTCCTGATCGTGATGTTCCTCGGCTTTTCGTCCGGACTGCCACTGGCGCTATCCGGTTCGACCCTGCTGATCTGGATGCGTGAATCGGGTGTCGATCTCGGAACCATCGGCCTGTTCGCACTAGTCGGCACGCCCTACACGTTGAAATTCATTTGGGCGCCGCTGGTCGACGCTCTGCATGTGCCATTGTTCACTAAAGCATTCGGCCGCCGCCGCGGCTGGCTGGTGTTCTCGCAGTTGCTGCTGATCGTCGCCATCCTGCTGCTGGCCCTGACGGACCCCGCGCGCTCGCCGCTGTTCGTCGCGCTCGGGGCCCTGCTGGTTGCAACCACCTCGGCGACGCAGGATATCGTCGTCGATGCGTTCCGCGTCGAGAGCCTGCCGGAGAGCGAACAGGCTGCCGGCATGGCGTCCTATGTCGCCGCCTATCGCGTCGGCATGCTGGTCTCGACCGCCGGTGCGCTGTTTCTGGTCAGCGCGTTCGAGAGCACCGGGCTGCTGCGCTCGACCGCGTGGATGTGGGGCTATGTCGCGATGGCGGCGATGGTGCTGATCGGCACCGTCACCGCGCTGGTCGCTACCGAGCCAGAGCAATCCGCCCGCGCCGAGGCTGCCACCAGCACCGACAGCGCCTTCGTGCGCGTGACGCAAGCCGCCATGGGCGCATTCTCGGAGTTTCTGTCGCGCAAAGACGCCTGGGCGGCGCTGGCCTTCGTCGTGCTGTTCAAGTTCACCGATGCGTTCTCCGGCACCATGACCGCGCCGTTCGTCATCGACCTCGGCTTCTCCCGCAACGACTACGCCGCCATCGTCAAAGGCGTAGGTCTCGCCGCGACGCTGATCGGCGGGTTTGCCGGTGGCTATGTCGCCCGCGCCTATTCGCTGCCGGCGAGCCTGTGGATCGGCGGCGTGCTGCAAGCCATCGCCAACCTGTCGTTCTCCTGGCTGGCGCTGGTCGGCGTCAACCAGTGGGCGCTGGCGCTTGCCATCACCGCGGAGAACTTCACCAGCGCCATCGGCACCGTGATCTTCGTGGCCTACCTCTCGGCGCTGTGCAAGAACCCGCTGCACACGGCGACCCAATACGCGCTGCTCACGGCGCTGGCCGCGGTCGGCCGCACCTATCTGTCGTCCGGAGCAGGCTATGTCGCGAAAGCCACCGGCTGGCCGTTGTTCTTCATGATCTGCGTCGTCGTGGCGATTCCAAGCCTGATCCTGCTGGCCTGGCTGCAACGCCGCGGCCATTTCGATGCGCTCGACAGCAGGCTGAAGTAGGTCAGAACAGCGTCCGCTGCCGCATCGCCGCCGACAGCGTGCCCTCGTCGAGATAATCGAGTTCGCCGCCGACCGGCACGCCGTGCGCCAGCCGCGTGATCTTGACGTTGGCATCCTGCAGCAGATCGGTGATGTAGTGCGCCGTCGTCTGCCCATCGACGGTGGCATTCAACGCCAGGATGACTTCGTTCACTTCCGGCTGATGCGCGCGCGACACCAGCGTGTCGATGGCAAGGTCGTCGGGACCGATGCCATCGAGCGGCGACAACGTCGCGCCAAGCACGTGATAATATCCGTTCACCGCATGGGCACGCTCCAGCGCCCAGAGATCGGCAACGTCCGCCACGACGACGATGATCGAGGGATCGCGCCGCATGTCCGTGCAAACGGTGCAAGGATTCTGCGTATCGATGTTGCCGCAGGTCTTGCAGACCTCGATCTTGTCGATCGCCACCTGCAACGCAGCCGTCAGCGGCGCCATCAACGCTTCGCGCTTCTTGATCAGATGCAGCGCCGCGCGCCGCGCCGAGCGCGGGCCGAGCCCCGGCAGCCGCGCCAGCAACTGGATCAGGCGTTCGATCTCCGGTCCTGCAACGGCAGACGGCATTGCTCAGCTCAGGCCCAATCCCGGCGGCAGGCCGAGACCGCCGGTCAGCGCCTGCATCTTTTCCTGCATCGCGACTTCCGCCTTGCGTCGCGCATCGTTGCAGGCGGTGACGACGAGATCTTCCAGAATCTCGCGCTCCTCGGCCTTCAGCAGCGACGGATCGATCTTGATTGCCTTGACTTCCATCTTGGCGGTCATGCGCACCTGAACCAGGCCGCCGCCTGAGATGCCTTCGACCTCGACATGATCGAGTTCGTCCTGCATCGCCTTCATCTTCGATTGCAGCTGCGCTGCCTGCTTCATCATGCCGAGAAAATCAGCCATGATTGGTCCTCTTCAAAATGGGTTATTGATCGTCGCCGTCGGATAGTTCGGCGGCATCTTCGCCAATGTCATCCGATTCCGGCGCTTCGGGGACGATGTGGCGGACCTCGAGAATCTTGGCGCCGGGAAATCGTGCCATTACCTCCTGCACGCGCGGATCGACTTCCGCCGCCTGCTCGCGCGCGGACTGCCGGGATTGCGCCTGCGCCCGCAGCGTCGGCTGGCCTTGCTCGTTGGAGACGATCACCGTCCAGCGCCGTCCGGTCCACTGCTCCAGCTTGCGCGACAGATCGCTGATCAATGTCCGCGATGCGCTGCGCTCCATCGCCACTTCGAGCCGGCCATCCTCGATCCGCACCAGCCGGACATCGGCCTCGAGCGCGGCCTTGACCTGCAGGTCGCGCTTCTGTGCGGCAAGCGCCACCAGTTCCGGGAACGTCGTCAACCGAATCTGGGGTGCCGTGGCTTGCGCGGCTGGAGACGCCATCATTTGCGGCCGCGTCGCGGCTTCAGCGCCGCCGCGCGGCGCGGATGTCAACGTTGCGCGCGCCGGCGTCGCCTGCCCGGCAGGGGTATTCACCGGTGACGAAGTGCGTGGCGCCGCACTCTCGGTGCGAACCGGCGACGCGCCGCCACCGTTCTGGTCGAGCATCCGGATCGCCTCATCCGGCGTCGGCAAATCCGCGACGTAGGCAATGCGCACCAGCACCATTTCGGCGGCGGCAGCGGGCCGCGTCGCACCCTGCACCTCGGTGATGCCCTTGAGCAGCATCTGCCACATCCGCGACAGCACCCGCATCGACAGTTTGGTGGCGAATTCGCGCGCGCGAAGCCGCTCGGTTTCGCCGAACACTACATTGTCGGCGGTGGCCGGCACGATCTTGACGCGGGTGACGAAGTTGACGAACTCGGCGAGGTCGCTCAACACCACGATGGGGTCGGCGCCCACATCATATTGGGCACGGAACTCGCTGAAGGCGGTGGCGATATCGCCGCGCGCCAGCGCATCGAACAGGTCGATCACCCGGGTGCGGTCGGCGAGACCCAGCATTTGCCGGACATCGTCGGCGCGCACCAGACCGGCGGCATGGGCAATGGCCTGATCGAACAGCGACAGCGAATCGCGCACCGACCCTTCGGCGGCTCGCGCAATGATGCCGAGCGCCTCGGGCTCGACCTCGACGCTCTCCTGCCGCGCAATGTTGCCAAGATGCGTCATCAGCACGTCGGCTTCGACGCGCCGCAGGTCGAAGCGCTGGCAGCGCGACAGCACGGTGACGGGAACTTTGCGGATCTCGGTGGTGGCGAACACGAACTTGGCGTGCGCCGGCGGTTCCTCCAGCGTCTTCAGGAAGGCGTTGAATGCCGCCGTCGACAGCATGTGGACTTCGTCGATGATGTAGACCTTGTAGCGCGCGCTCGACGGCGCGTAGCGGACGCTATCGTTGATCTGCCGCACATCGTCGACACCGGTATGCGACGCCGCGTCCATTTCCAGCACATCGATATGCCGGCTTTCCATGATCGCCTGGCAGTGCGTGCCGAGCGTCGGCATTTGCACCGTTGGCCCCTTGATCGAGCCATCGGGCAATTCGTAATTGAGCGCCCGTGCCAGAATGCGCGCCGTGGTGGTTTTGCCGACCCCCCGCACGCCGGTCAGAATCCAGGCTTGCGGAATTCGTCCGGTCTCGAACGCGTTGGAGACGGTACGGACCAGCGCTTCTTGCCCGATCAGGTTGTCGAAACTGGTCGGACGGTACTTGCGCGCCAGCACCCGGTAGTTGCCGCTGCCAATCTCCGGGGCGCGGCCAAGGTCGAAGCCGCTCTGGCCGTCGTCAGCGCTCGGAGGTGGTGCAGGCGTGCCAGCGTCGGTCATCGAACGATCCGCAATTGAGTGTCTCTCGTGGTTCGATTCTAGCATTTGCGCGCCGCTTCAGCAGGCGTTTTCGCAAATGTCAGAATCAAAGAATCACCAGCAAATACAAGTTGCTTGTAGCGCCCGGGATTTGACTTTCGCGTGCGCACTTGTGGGGAAGGGGTAGCGAATGTCAAATCCGCTCCACGAGGAGCCGGCTTGCGGAGTAACCGACGCACTTCCGGCAAAACGCTCTTCCCGCGAATACGTGAAATCGCAGCAGAAAATGCGGCTTGTCCGTTGACAGGAGCGACGAGAATCGCCCGGGAAACCAAGTGGGAGACTGACGAGCGACCCGATCCGGACCTCGTTAGGGCTGCTTCCTTCCGGACCTGACCCGGTTGGCGAGTGGCTCGTCCACCGCCAATCTCCCGGTCCCTATTTGGGGCCAAAAGCGCCGGAAAGCAAGCCGGGCGGCAGGCGGCAAATAGCCCTGTTCCGTTCCGCGAAACGTCCCGGCCGGCCTACGGGGCCAGCGGCAGTTGTCTCATGCCGGGCACTCTGCAAAAATGTGGCCATTCCTTAGAGATCATGCATGCCCGCCTCCGATTGGTCGCTCCACCCGCAACTCCTCAAAGACACGATCGAGATGGGCGAACTGCCGCTCAGCCGCGTGCTGGTCATCAAGGATGCTAATTATCCCTGGCTGCTGCTGGTGCCGCGCCGCGCTGGCGCTGTCGAAATCATCGACCTCGACGAGGTCGCGCAGGCGCAGCTGATGACCGAGATCGGCCGCGTGTCGCGCGCCCTGAAGGAGGTCACCCGCTGCGACAAGCTCAATGTCGCAGCGCTCGGCAACGCCGTGCCGCAACTTCACGTCCACATCATTGCGCGACGCATCAACGATGCGGCCTGGCCGCGCCCGGTCTGGGGCGTGGTGCCGCCGCTCCCGCACGATCCGCAGGAGGTTGCGGATTTTATCGGTGCGCTGCGCGGCAAAATCTGGCTTGATTGATTTCATGACAATGACAAAAACAACAACGGCCTTCCCGCTCGGCCAGCCCGCCTTCGTCTCCAATGTTCTCGACCGCGCCGCGCATCTGCGCACCGACGACGCCAAGCTGATGGCGCTGGAAGAGCACCGCGATGCCCGCGCCTATGTGGTGTACCGCGACTCCCTGGTCATGAAGCAGGACGCGGATGGGCCGCGAGCGCTGCTGACGCTGAATGAAGCGCTCAAGTACGGCGCCAATCCCGGAACGATTTTCCTGGGCCTGCGCAATGGCGCCGCGGTGTTCGGCATGGGCATCGGCGCGCCGGCCGCAGAAAAGCTGCTCGGGCGCAACGACGTCGCGATCACCGAATTGCGCGGCATGGCGATGCATGGCGTCGTGCCGCCGGACCAGCTCTCAGCCATCGCCATGGCCAAATCGTTGGTCAGCTGGCATCAGCGCCACGGCTATTGCGCCAATTGCGGTGCGCGCACCGGCATGACCCAGGGCGGCTGGCGGCGCGACTGCCCAAGCTGCAAGGCCGAGCATTTTCCCCGCACCGATCCGGTCGTCATCATGCTGGTGACTCATGGCGACAGATGCCTGCTCGGACGGCAGAAGCAGTTTCCGCCCGGCATGTGGTCCTGTCTCGCGGGCTTCGTCGAAGCGGCGGAGACCATCGAGGACGCGGTGCGGCGCGAGGTGCTGGAGGAATCCGGCATTCGCTGTACCGATGTGCACTATTACATGACGCAGCCATGGCCCTATCCGTCATCGTTGATGATCGGCTGCACCGCGCGCGCCACCACCGAGGAGATCGTGGTCGATCGCTCCGAACTGGAAGACGCGCGCTGGTTCGACCGCGCCGAAGCCACACTGATGATGAAACGCCAACACGCCGACGGGTTGGCCGGCCCGCATCCCTTTGCCATCGCCCACCATCTGGTCGGCCGCTGGCTGGAGCTTGGCTGAGCGCGCATGAACCATTCCGCAGACAGGACATCCGCTCCGCGTATTCTATGCGTCGGCATGCCGGTGCGCGACCTGACATTTCGCGTCGAAAACGTGCCCGCGCGCGGCGCAAAGATTCCGGCCAGCCACTTTGCCGAAATTACCGGCGGGAACGCGCTCAACGCGGCGATCGGGATCGCGCGTCTGGGCGGCAAACCGGCGCTGACCGGACCGATGGGCGACGCCAGCGAGATATCCAGCCGCTTCATCTTCGACAAACTGGCCGAGGAAGGGATCGACGCAACTCATCTTGTCCATATGCCGGGGCTGGTGACACCGATTTCCGCCGTCATGAATGACCCGAGCGGCGAACGCACCATCGTCACCTTCCGCGATCCCGCGCTGTGGAAGGTCCAGCTTCCGAACGCCGATCTGCTGCTGCAAGGGTGCGACGCCATTCTCACCGAAAGCCGCTGCAGCGAATTCGTTACCGCGCTTTGCGCCAAGGCTCAGCGACGCGACATTCCCGTTGTGGTCGACGTCGATCGCGCCATGTCGGCTGACGATGGACTGCTGACCACCGCCTCGCATCTGATCTTTTCGAGCGAAGCGTTGCAGCAAACCGCCGGGATCGCCGACGACGCCGACGCCTTGCGCAAGATGGCCGGACTGAGCGGCGCCTTTCTCGCCGGAACCCGCGGACCGCAGGGCACCCTGTGGCTCGATGACCATCAGGCGTTTCAGGAAACACCCGCATTTCCCGTGCAAGCCGTCGATACGCTCGGCGCCGGGGACATTTTCCACGGCGCGTTCACCCTTGCGTTCACCGAGAAACAGCCGCTGCGCGACGCGCTCCGGTTCGCCTCCGCTGCCGCAGCACTCAAATGCACCCGCTTCGGCGGCGCCTTCGCCTGTCCGCAACGTGCTGAAGTTGAAGCGTTTTTGCGCCGACCGGAAGCTGCGGTCCTAGCCTCGAAATAAATGAGGTTGCGTTAGAAGAATTTCCTCTTTATGAGGTCATAACTCCTCATAAATGGAATAAATATCTCCAATGTCTGACGCCGCCATCGCCAGCCTTGAAACCAATCGCCGCCTCGATGCCATCGACCGCAAGATCCTGACGGTGTTGCAGGATGATGCTTCGCTCTCCGTCGCGGAAATCGGAGACCGGGTCGGGCTATCATCGACGCCGTGCTGGAAACGTATCCAGCGGCTGGAAGCCGACGGCGTCATCCTGCGCCGGGTGGCGCTGGTCGATCAGAACAAGATCGGCCTCGGCATCACGGTGTTCGTCTCGGTGGAAAGCGGTGATCATTCCGACACGTGGCTGCAGAAGTTCGCCGATGCCGTCAGCGCCATGCCCGAAGTGATGGAATTCTATCGCATGGCCGGCGACGTCGATTACATGCTGCGCGTCGTTGTCGCCGACATGCAGAGCTACGATGTGTTCTACAAGAAACTCATCAGCGCCGTAGCGCTGAAGAACGTCACCTCGCGCTTTGCCATGGAGAAGATCAAGTCGGTGACCGCACTGCCGGTTCCGGCAGCGAGCGCGGCGTAAGAATATCGGCACTGGCTACCGGAACGGCGCCACCCTGAGGCGCGAGGGCGCAGCCCTAGCCTCGAAGGATGAGCGTCGAATGTCACCCTTCGAGGCTCCACGCAATGCGTGTCGCACCTCAGGGTGACGGCTTCAGTGTGCGGCCGCGTCAGATCGTCTGATTGTATGCGCCGACCTCCGGGTGCGTGCGCAGCACTACATCCATTGCCTCGAACATGTCACGCATGCGCTGCTCGGACACCGGGCTTTCGACCACCACCACCAGCTCAGGCTTGTTGGACGACGCGCGAACCAGCCCCCAACTGCCATCTTCGACCGTGACGCGAACACCGTTGACGGTGACGAGATCGCGGATCGGCTGACCCGCGACGCTTTCGCCGACGGCCTTTGCCGTTTCGAAATGCTTCACCACGCGATCGACGACACCGTACTTGGTCTCGTCAGCGCAATGCGGAGACATCGTCGGCGACGACCATGTCTTCGGCAATGCATCCTTAAGGTCGGACATCGAATTGCCCGGCGCACGATCGAGCATGTCGCACACCGCAATCGCCGAGACCAGGCCATCGTCATAGCCACGTCCAATCGGCGCATTGAAGAAGAAGTGGCCGGACTTCTCGAATCCTGCCAGCGCGCCGAGTTCGTTGGTGCGGCGCTTCATATAGGAGTGCCCCGTTTTCCAGTAGGTCGTCGTAGCGCCCTGCTTTTGCAGCACCGGGTCCGTCACAAACAGCCCCGTCGATTTCACATCGACGACGAATTGCGCGTTTCTGTAGAGCGCCGACATGTCCCGCGCCAGCATGACGCCGACCTTGTCGGCGAAAATTTCCTCGCCGGTGTTATCGACGACGCCGCAACGATCGCCGTCGCCATCGAATCCAAGCCCAACATCGGCCCTGTGCGCCAGCACCGCATCGCGGATGGCGTGCAGCATCTGCATATCCTCGGGATTCGGATTGTATCTCGGAAAGGTATGATCGAGTTCGGTATCCAGAGGGATTACCTCGCAGCCGATCGCTTCCATCACCTGCGGCGCGAAAGCACCGGCGGTGCCGTTGCCGCACGCAACGACAACCTTGAGTTTGCGCTTCAATTTCGGCCGCTTGGTGAGATCGGCGATATAGCGCGCCGGAAAATTGTGATGAAATTGATAGCTGCCGCCGGCCTTGTTGCTGAACTCGGCATTGAGCACGATTTCCTTGAGCCGGATCATCTCGTCCGGCCCGAACGTCAGGGGCCGATTGGCGCCCATCTTGACGCCGGTCCAACCATTGTCGTTATGCGACGCCGTCACCATCGCGACGCACGGCACGTCCAGTTCGAATTGCGCGAAGTAAGCCATCGGCGTCATGCAGAGGCCGATATCGTGAACCTTGCAGCCCGATGCCAGCAACCCGGAAATCAGCGCGTATTTGATCGACGACGAATAGCCGCGAAAATCATGTCCGGTGACGATCTCCTGGCGCGCTCCAAGTTCGGCAAGCAATGCGCCAAGGCCCATGCCCAACGCCTGAATGCCCATCAGGTTGATTTCCTTGCCGAACAGCCAGCGCGCGTCGTACTCGCGAAAGCCGGTCGGCTTCACCATGGGTTCGGATTCGTAGGCATAGGTGTTTGGCAGCAGCACGGATTTCGGCTTGGGAAACATGCGTTTGGTCTCTGCAACAGCGGCACGACGAGGCACAGCCATAGCGAATGGCCGCACCCCTGAAAAGGCGCGATGACTGGCTAGCCCGGAATTACGGCTTATCGACAGCGTGCAGAAGCGATCGGGGAGGTAGCTACTGTTCGAGCACCATTCTGCCGTTCGCGAATTCGAAGCGCTTGAGCTTCGACAGGAACGAGAGGCCCAGCAAATTCTGCGACAGCGCTTCGTCGGGCAGGATCATGGCGTCGACATCCCGGACCGCCAGATCGCCGACCTGTACCATGGCCAGCCGCGTCCGCGCGGCCTTGATCGTTCCGTTCGCCGTCGTCACCGATGCATTGAAGTCGCTACGCGCCGGACGGACGCCGATCCGCGCTGCCGACTTTTCGTTCAACGCAATCACCGATGCGCCGGTATCGACCATGACGTCGAGGCGTTGCCCGTCAATCCTCGCCTCGGTCAGGAAATGACCGCGCGTGTCGCGCGGAATGGTAATGCTGCGCAGCGACCGCGGCGCATCCTGAACCGGCGCCGATGCAACGAGGGCAGATGCTGGCGACGCATGGGCCGGCGTTGTCGTCATCCGGTCGGCGATCTGCGCCATGATTGAGCCAAAGCCGATCATCAGCGCCGCGAAGATCATGATGTTACGCATTACGCCACACTCGCTCGATGGACCCGCGACCGCACCACACACGCTGGCGCGCCGAATGACCACGCGGGAAGCCTCTATTTTCGCGAAAAGGATGAATGAAGCGTTAGTGACGGAAATTCACGTCCCGCGCGGCTTGACGCGGCGGGTCGGCGGCGCGGAGGCCGGGTCTTCCGGCCACGGGTGCCGGGGATAGCGCCCGCGCAAGTCCGAGCGCACGGCGGCATAGCTGCCGCCCCAGAAGCCGGGGAGATCGCGCGTCACCTGCACCGGCCGCTGCGCTGGCGACAGCAATTCCAGCACCAGCGGCACCGCCCCCCGTGCAACCGACGGATGCGTCGTCAGCCCGAACAATTCCTGCAGCCGCACAGCGATGGTCGGCCCCTGCTCGGCCTCGTAGTCGATCGGCAACATGGTCCCGGTCGGCGCCTCGAAATGCGTCGGTGCTTCGCGGTCCAACCGGGTCCGCAGATCCCACGGCAAACGTGCCATCAGCGCATCGGAGAGATCGCCGGCGGAAAACTCCTTCAGCGAAGTCTTGTCGAACAGTGCCGGCACCAGCCAGTCGTCGCTCGTCGCCGCCAGCGCGGCATCCGACAGGTCCGGCCAAGGCTCGCCTTCCGCCGCACGCAGGAACATCACCCGGCCGCGCCACTGCGTCAGCGCTTTGGACCATGGCAGCCGATCCAGACCAATGCCGAGCAGCCCGTCGGCGAGAATTCGCGCCGTTTCGGCAGTAGGGGTCACCGGCAGCAGGGCTTCGGACAACGTGATGGCATGCAGGCGTTTGCGACGCCGTGCGCGAAGGGCCATCGCGGCCTTGTCGAACGTCACCTCATCGGCGCTTTCGATCTGTGCCGCGAAACGCGCCTCGATCTCCTCCTGCGTGATCGGCGCCGCCAGTAGGATACGCCCTCGCGCCGCTGTACCGGTCAGTTCTGCAATGGCGATGTACGGCGCGCGCGCCAGCGAAGATGTCTGGTCCAGCATTGCGCCGCGACCATTGGCCAGCACAAAGCTGCCGCTGCCGCGATTCTTCGCCACGCGATCCGGGAACGCCAATGCCAGCATGGCGCCGGTCGATAGTGCCGCCGGCTCTTCCGGTGCGGGCGCAAAGCCCGACGCCTGCGACGCCCACCGCTTCGCGAGGTCCTTGGCACTGCTCGCACGCTGCGAACGATCGCGGCGGAACTGCTCCAGCCGCGTATCCAGATCGGCGCTGTCGCCGCCCAGCCCACGCTCGGTCAGGATCGCGGCAACCGCGGCAGCCTCCTCGCCCGAGCCGAACCGATGAGAATCGACGATCATGCGCGCCAGCCGCGGTGGCAGCGCCAGCGCACGCAGGCTCTCGCCCTCGCTAGTGATCCGGCCATCGGCGTCCAGCGCGCCGAGTTCGCGCAACAGGTTGCGCGCTTCGGTCAGCACAGGCACCGGCGGCGGATCGAGGAACGCCAGCGTCGCCGGATCGCTGACGCCCCACTGCGCCAGATCGAGCACCAGCGACGACAAATCCGCGCTGAGAATTTCCGGCTGGGTATAGGCCGGTAGCGAGAGGGTCTGCGGCTCGTCCCACAACCGATAGCAAACGCCGGGTTCGGTGCGTCCGGCGCGGCCGCGCCGCTGATCGACGGCGGCACGCGAGGCGCGCACGGTTTCCAGCCGCGTCAGCCCGATGTCCGGCTCGTAGCGCGGCACGCGCGCCATGCCGGAATCCACCACGATGCGCACGCCGTCGATGGTCAGCGAAGTTTCGGCAATCGACGTCGCCAGCACCACCTTGCGCTGGCCCTTCGGCGGCGGCGCGATGGCGCGATCCTGCACACCGGCATCGAGCGCACCGTAGAGCGGTACGATATCGACGTTTGCATCACGTACGCGCTCCTCGAGAAAGTTCTGCGTACGGCGAATTTCGGCGGCACCCGGCAGAAATGCCAGTACGGAACCGGCATCGGCGCGCAAGGCCACCGCTATCGTATCGGCCATCTGCCGCTCCAACGGCTGATCCGGCTTGCGGCCGACATAACGTGTCTCAACGGCAAACGCACGGCCCTCGCTGGCGACCACGGGCGCATTGCCCAGCAGCTTGCCGACACGCGCACCGTCGAGCGTCGCGGACATCACCAGAATGCGTAGATCCTCGCGTAGGCCGGTCTGCGCATCGCGCGCCAAGGCCAGACCGAGGTCGGCGTCGAGCGAGCGTTCATGAAATTCATCGAACAGCACTGCGGCGACGCCGCTCAGTTCCGGATCGCGCAAGATCTGCTGCGCGAAAATGCCCTCGGTGACGACTTCGATCCGCGTCGCGCGGGAGACTTTGGACCCGAACCGCACGCGATACCCGACCGTTTCGCCGACCCGTTCGCCCAGCGTCTGGGCCATGCGCTCGGCACTGGCCCGCGCCGCGATGCGCCGCGGCTCAAGCATGATGATCTTGCCGTCGCCAAGCCAGGCTTCATCGAGTAGCGCCAGCGGTACCCGCGTGGTCTTGCCGGCGCCGGGCGGCGCCACCAGCACCGCGACATTGCCGCGCGCCAGCGTCTGCGCCAGTTCGGCGAGCACCGCGTCGATCGGCAGGGATGTCGTGAAGTTGCGGGTCAACGGCTCAGATCGTTGGTTAACGGAACATGGAGGGTGGCGCGAACGTAAATCCATGCCGCCGATCGGGCCTTATACCGATTCCGGCGGAAAGCGGCACATTCCTTGTATCTTGCAACCGGACGGAAACCCATTGGCCCGATGATGCGCCAACTCCGCGCCGAAAAGGAACACCCATGACCGGAAATGGCACAATTGCAGCAACGGCCCACGTTTTCGCGCCCGCCACGGACCGGGTCGACTGGGTCGATTATGCCAAAGGCATCTGCATCGTCATGGTGGTGATGATGCATTCCGTGCTCGGCGTCGAGGCCGCCGCCGGACAGACCGGCTTCATGCATTACGTCGTCGAATTCGCCAAGCCGTTCCGGATGCCGGACTTCTTCCTGATCTCCGGCCTGTTCCTGTCGCGTGTGATCGACCGTGACTGGCGAACCTATCTCGACCGCAAGGTGATGCACTTCGCCTATTTCTACGTTCTGTGGGTGACGATCCAGTTCGGCTTCAAGGCCCCGGCCTTCGCCGCCGAACAGGGCTGGGCGCATGTGGGCTATCTCTATCTGGAATCCTTCATCGAGCCGTTCGGCACGCTGTGGTTCATCTATCTGCTGCCGATCTTCTTCGTCGTCACCAAAGCGACGCTGCGCGTTCCGCCGATCTTGATCTGGGCCGTCGCGGCCGCTCTGGAGATGGCGCATATCTCGACCGGCTGGACGGTGATCGACGAATTCGCCGCGCGCTTCGTCTATTTCTATTCCGGCTATCTGTTCGCCGCCTACGTGTTCCAACTGTCCGGCAAAGCGCGCGCCTATCCGGCACTGGCGCTGGCTGCGCTAGCGCTATGGGCGGTCGGCAATGGCAGCCTGGTGCATCTCGGCCTCAGCGACTGGCCAGTGATCTCGCTGGCGCTCGGCCTCGCCGGGGCCAGCGCCATCATCACCGTCGGCGTGCTGTTGGCGCGGATGCAGTGGCTCGATTTCATCCGCTATTTCGGCGAACACTCCATTGTCATCTATCTGGCGTTCTTCCTGCCGATGGCGGCGACGCGAACCTTGCTGATGAAGACTGCGGTGATCCACGATGTCGGGACGATGTCGACCATCGTCACCGTTGTCGGCGTCGTCGGCTCGGTCGCGATCTGGTGGGCCTGCCGCAATAGCCGGCTCAACTTCCTGTTCGAGCGGCCCGATGCATTCTGGATCGCACCGCGCAAAGTGCGGCCGAGCCTGCAGCCGGCGGAATAGCCCTCGGCGGCGACCATGGAGGCGCCGGATAATCCCCGGCAATCTCCGCATTTGGCCGCTCATCGTGTCCGGTAAGGGGTGTCAAAGCGCGGCCAAAATCCCTAAGTTGCCGCCATGTCCAAGAATCCCGTACCTGCCGCCAAGCTCGCCACCGCCAAAACCCCCGCGAAAGGCGACCACGTCTTTCTGGTGGATGGCTCGTCCTACATTTTCCGCGCTTATCACGCGCTGCCGCCGCTCAACCGCAAATCCGACGGGCTGCAGGTCAATGCCGTGCTCGGCTTCTGCAACATGCTGTGGAAGCTGTTGCGGGATATGCCGAAGGACGACCGCCCGACGCACCTCGCCATTGTCTTCGACAAGTCGGAAATCACCTTCCGCAACAAGCTCTACCCCGAATACAAGGCGCATCGGCCACCGGCGCCCGATGACCTGATTCCGCAATTCGCCATGATCCGCGAGGCGGTGCATGCGTTCGACCTGCCCTGCCTCGAACAGGCCGGCTTCGAAGCCGACGACCTAATCGCCACTTACGTGCGGCAGGCCCGCGAGCGCGGCGCCACCGCCACCATCGTATCCTCGGACAAGGATCTGATGCAGTTGGTGACCGATTGCGTCACCATGTACGACACCATGAAGGATCGCCGCCTTGGCATTCCGGAGGTGATCGAGAAATTCGGCGTGCCGCCGGACAAGGTCGTCGAGGTGCAAGCACTGGCTGGCGACAGCGTCGATAATGTGCCGGGCGTGCCGGGCATCGGCATCAAAACGGCCGCCCAGCTCATCAACGAATACGGCGACCTGGAAACTCTGCTCAAGCGCGCATCGGAAATCAAGCAGCCGAAGCGGCGCGAGTCGCTGATCGAGCACGCCGACAAGGCGCGCATCTCCCGCCAGCTCGTTATGCTGGACGACAAAGTCAAGCTCGACGTGCCGCTCGACGACCTCGCGGTGCATGAGCCGGACGCACGCAAGCTGATCGCCTTCCTCAAGGCGATGGAATTTACCACCCTGACCCGTCGGGTGGCAGAGTATTCGCAGATCGATGTTGCCGACGTCGAAGCGGACGCCAAGCTGAAGAGCGCGTATGCCGGCGGCGCGACGGGCGCATCGCCAACGACGCCCCCGCTCGGCGGCGGCGATCTGTTCGGCGATCAAGCCGCTGCCACCGCGCGAGCCACTGCACAAAGCAGCGGTTCGCGTGGGGCCAGGGCAGACACGCAGATCCTGACGCCGCAGGCGCTTGCCGCCGCGCGCGCCGAGGTGGCGCGATCGACGCGGTTCGACACGGCAAAATATCAGATCGTCCGTACGCTCGATCAGCTCACGCTGTGGCTGAATCGCGCGCGCGACACCGGACATATCGCGGTGAGCGTGATGGCGCCCACCATCGACCCGATGCAGGCGGAATTGACCGGCATCGCGTTGGCGCTCGGTCCCAATGACGCCTGCTACATTCCGCTGGCGCACAAGCAGTCGGGCGATAACGCAGGCTTGTTCGCGGCTGGACTTGCGCCGGAGCAGGTTCCCGTGCGCGCGGTTTTGGATGCCTTGCGCCCGCTTCTCGAGTCCGAATCCTTTCTCAAGATCGGCTTCGATATCAAGTTCAGCACTGTGCTGCTGGCGCAGCATGGCATTACCCTGCGTGGCATCGAGGACGTCCAGCTGATGTCCTATGCGCTCGATGCCGGTCGCGATCGCCACGACAGCAGCTCGCAGGCGGAGCGCTGGCTCGGTCACACCCCGATAAGCTACGGCGATCTCGTCGGCAGCGGCAAGACGCGCGTGAGCTTCGATCAGGTCGCCATCGACAGGGCCACGACCTATGCCGCCGAGGATGCCGACATCTCCCTGCGGCTCTGGCGCGTCTTGAAGCCGCGCCTCGTCGCCGAGCGCATGAACACTGTCTATGAAACGCTTGAACGTCCGCTCGTTGGTGTGCTGGCGCGGATGGAACGGCGCGGCATCTCGATCGACCGGCAGGTGCTGGCGCGGCTGTCCGGCGATTTCGCCCAGACCGCGGCGCGCCTTGAGGCTGAAATACGCGAGGTGGCGGGCGAAGACGTTAATCCCGGCAGCCCGAAGCAGATCGGTGACATCCTGTTCGGCAAGATGGGCTTGCCCGGCGGCAAGAAGACCAAGACCGGCGCATGGTCCACCACCGCCTCCATTCTCGACGAACTGGCGGAACAGGGCCACGAGTTTCCGCGCAAGATCCTCGACTGGCGACAGGTCTCGAAGCTGAAATCGACGTATACCGACGCGCTGCCGGAATATGTCCATCCGCAGACCCATCGCGTCCACACCACCTACGCGCTGGCGGCGACGACCACCGGCCGACTGTCGTCGAACGAGCCCAATCTGCAGAACATCCCGGTGCGTACCGAGGACGGCCGCAAGATCCGCCGCGCCTTCGTCGCCGCCAAGGGAAACAAGCTGGTTTCGGCGGATTATTCGCAGATCGAACTGCGTCTATTGGCCGAGATTGCCGACATCCCGGTGTTGAAACAGGCATTCCACGACGGGCTCGACATTCACGCCATGACGGCGTCGGAAATGTTCGGCGTGCCGGTAAAGGACATGCCGGGTGAGATCCGCCGCCGCGCCAAGGCGATCAACTTCGGCATCATCTACGGCATCTCGGCGTTCGGCCTCGCCAACCAGCTCGGCATTCCGCGCGAGGAAGCGGCGGCCTACATCAAGAAATACTTCGAACGCTTCCCCGGCATTCGCGCCTACATGGATTCAACGCGCGATTTCTGCCGCGAGCACGGCTATGTCGAGACGCTGTTCGGCCGCAAGTGCCATTATCCCGACATCAAGGCGAGCAATCCGTCGATCCGCGCCTTCAACGAACGCGCCGCGATCAACGCCCGGCTGCAAGGCACCGCCGCCGATATCATTCGCCGCGCCATGGTGCGGATGGAGGATGCGCTCACTGCCAAGAAGCTGTCGGCGCAGATGCTGCTTCAGGTCCACGACGAACTGATTTTCGAGGTTCCCGACGACGAAGTGACGGCGACGCTGCCGGTGGTGCAGCATGTGATGCAGGATGCCCCGTTCCCCGCCGTCTTGCTTTCGGTGCCGCTGCACGTCGACGCCCGGGCCGCCAGCAACTGGGACGAGGCGCACTGAGAAAGGCTCTTGCGCGGCAGTCGCCCCAACCAAAATGCTATCGCTCCACTGTTGACGGCGCCGGATCGGCTCTGGAAAGTCACACGCCGCGCCGCTAAAATCGCCCATCTCCCACCGATGCGAAAGATCGTCCGTTGTCCAAATCCGCTGCGCGCGCCCGCCTTGCCGACATCATCTTCACCCGTTCGTTCGGACGTGGCGAAATCACCCTCGCGTCGGGACGCAAGAGCGATTTCTACTTCAACTTGAAGCCGACCATGCTCAATCCCGAAGGCGCGGCGCTGCTGGCTGAGCTGACCTATGACGCCTTGAAGGACGATCGGCTCGATTATATCGGCGGGCTGGAAATGGGCGCTGTGCCGCTGGCCGGCGCCATCGCTCAACTGTCATGGCAGCACGGCCAACCCATCGCCGCGTTTTTCGTGCGCAAGAAGCCGAAGGAGCACGGCGCGCGACTCGCGGTTGAAGGGCTCGCCAAAAACGAAAGTCTGCAAGGCAAGCGCGTCGTCATCGTCGAGGATGTCACCACCACTGGCGGTTCGGCGCTCAAGGCCGTCGAGTCGGTGCGCGAGGCCGGCGGCGAGATCGCTTTGGTCTTCACCATGGTGGATCGCCAGGAAGGCGCAACGGAGACCTTCGCGCAGGCGGGCGTGCCGTTCCGCTCGCTCTTCCAGGCGGCCGAATTTCTCAACAGATAGGCCTGCGTGCGTCTTATGGCCGGGTTTACGGATACGCGCGGTTCCTGCTAGCTCTCGATCATGCCTCATAAAAGCCGCGCATTTCGCCCCGTACCGTTAACTCTGGCTGCTCTGCTGACGCTCCTGATCGGAGCCACGCCGGCGATGGCAGCGGAAGCACTGGACGGCGCGAAACTGGCGTGGCCATGGGCGTTGCCATTTGTCGGCATCCTGCTGTGCATTGCCACCGGGCCGGTGTTCTATCCGCACGTTTGGGAACATCACTTCGGCAAGATCACCACCCTGTTGTCGGCGTTGATTGTGGTGCCACTGCTGCTGACAGCCGGTCTGCATACTGCCACCGCGGCGTTGCTCCACACCGCGCTGTTGGAATACATGCCATTCATCCTGCTGCTGCTGGCACTCTATACCACGGCAGGCGGCATCTATCTCGAAGGCAACCTGCGCGACAGCGTCCTGACCAATACGGTCCTGCTCGCCGCCGGCACGCTGCTGGCGAGTCTCGTCGGCACCACAGGTGCTGCAATGATTCTGATCCGGCCGCTCATCCGCTGCAACGACGACCGCAAGACCAATGCCCACGTCATCGTGTTTTTCATCTTCCTGGTCTGCAACATCGGCGGCTCGCTGACGCCGCTCGGCGATCCGCCGCTATTCATCGGCTTCCTCAAGGGCGTCAACTTCTTCTGGACCACGCAATATCTGTGGTGGGAGACCTTGCTGGTCGGCGGCATCGTGCTGGCAATTTTCGTCGTCGTCGATACCGTTGTCCGCCGCCGCGAAAGCGGCATGCCCGAGATCAAGGATCCGACCCCGAACGCACCGCTCAGGCTGCATGGCAAGGTCAATCTGCTGCTGATCGCCGTCATCATCGCCGCGATCCTGATGAGCGCGCAATGGAAGCCCGGTGTCAGCTTCAGCATTGCCGGCACAACGCTGGAGCTGCAGGACCTGCTGCGCGACGCCATCTTCGTGCTGACCGCCATCGCCTCGATCGCGTTGACGCAAACCAAGGACCGCATCGCCAACGGATTCACCTGGGGCCCGATCAAGGAAGTCGCGATCCTGTTCGCAGGCATCTTCATTTGTATCATGCCTGTCATGGCGATGTTGCAGGCGGGCACCGACGGACCGCTCGCGATGCTGCTCCGCCGCCTCGTCACGCACGCCGACGGCAGCCACAATGCCGCGGCCTATTTCTGGCTCACCGGCGGATTGTCGTCGTTCCTGGACAACGCACCGACCTATCTGGTGTTCTTCCAATTGGCCGGGGGCGACGCCCAGACGCTGATGACGGCGCACGCGACGACATTGGCGGCGATCTCGATGGGCGCCGTCTACATGGGCGCCATGACCTATATCGGCAACGCACCCAATTTCATGGTCTATGCGATCGCCAACGAGCGCGGCATCCGCATGCCGAGTTTCTTCGGTTACATGCTGTGGTCGATCGCGGTGCTGCTGCCGGTGTTTGTGCTGTTGACGCTGATCCGGTTTTGAGCGCCTTGCGCTCAGCGACGTGATGAGGTTGTGACGCCAGCGTCGACCGCCTCAACGTCCCACGATGACCCCGATGACATTGGGCGCCGCGAGATATTTCTCCTCAATCGCCGCCCGCGCCGCAGCACGGTTTTCCGGCGTCAGCAGGCCGCGCTTCTCGGCAAGAATCATCCAGCAATAGCCCCACCAGTCGGACAGCATGCCGTTGTCGTCCACCAGATCGTAGCCCTGCTCCGCGGCGAACAACCGCGCATGTGATTCATCGAGCGTATCAAGCCACGCATGGTCGGCGGTGGAGAACAGGTCGTCGCTGATGTCATCGATGGTGTAACCCCACACCGATTGGCACACCGCATTGAACTCACGATCAATTTGATCGTCATCGACTGGCTGCCGCCGGGCCATCTGATGCAGGCGCGAAAGCGATCGCGCAAAATCGGCAATGCGGGTCAGCGCGAATTGACTGAAGGCGATGGTGGACATGTAGTCCTCAATGGCTTGAACAGGCGCTAGATATGGTGTCGGAGACATTCCGAATCACAATGATATATCAATAACTTACTAAAGTGTTCTTAATTTGTTCCGATGCTGAATGGAACGTCAACAGCTCTTTTCCCGCACGAGTTCGGGCCAGACCGCGTCGAACCGGCATGCGAAGTTCCGATATCCGAATTTCTCCTCACCCTCGTCACACTTTCGATCATCGAGTCGGGCCTCATCCTCATGCGGTCGAAAGCGAGTCGTCGTATTGGGGAGTACTCGACCATGGTAGCCACGCCCTCACGCCCATGTGCGAACGAGATCAAACCCGCGCCCTTCACGCGCGATGCGAGGTCCGTCGACGTCGAGGAACTGCTCGCCGAAAATGACCGCTTACGCAACCTCGTCGTGCAATTGTCGAAGCTCGTTATCAAGAACGTTGCCGACACGCGCTGACGCAGCGCGGCGAGTTCCACGCTTTTACAAAAATTCTGGCGGTTACGAGGCTGCGGCAATCGGGTTATGATTGCGCATCGGGAACAACGTCAGGAATTCGGTTTGCTGCATCAATCATCCGCGACCCAAGTCAAGTCATCACCGCCGCTCGACGAGTCGGCGCTGGCTGAAATCAAAAGCGCCATTCTTGGCAAGTTGACTTTGGCGATTGGCAAGGATGCCGGCATCGCGACTGCACATGACTGGTACAAGGCGGCAGCGCTGGCGTTGCGCGACCGCATCGTGCATCGCTGGCTCGTGACCGACAAGGAGAACTACGACGCCGGCCGCAAGCGCGTCTACTACATGTCGCTCGAATTTCTGATCGGACGCCTGTTCACCGACGCGCTCAACAATATGGGGCTACTGCCCACGTTCACGGCCGCGCTCGGCGACCTTGGCGTCGATCTCGCCGAGTTGCGCAAATGCGAGCCGGATGCGGCACTTGGCAACGGCGGCCTTGGCCGGCTCGCGGCGTGCTTCATGGAAAGCATGGCGACGCTCGCGATTCCCGCCATCGGCTACGGCATCCGTTACGACTTCGGGCTGTTCCGCCAGATCATCGCCGACGGACAGCAGCAGGAATATCCCGACGAGTGGCTGGCGTACGGCAACCCCTGGGAATTCCCGCGTCGCGAAGTCGTGCATGACGTTCACTTCGGCGGCCACGTCGACATCGTTCCGGAAAGCGATGGCCGCGATCGATATGTCTGGCATCCGGTGGAGACGGTGCGCGCGGTCGCGTACGATACGCCCATCGTCGGCTGGCACGGCACACACGTCAACGCGCTGCGGCTGTGGTCGGCGCGCGCCCGGGATCCGTTGCGGCTCGACATCTTCAACAGCGGCGATCATCTCGGCGCACTGTCGGAGCAGGCGCGCGCTGAGGCGATCTGCAAATTCCTCTATCCGAACGACGAGACTGAAGCAGGGCGGGAACTCCGGCTACGCCAGGAATACTTTTTCGTGTCCGCGTCGCTGCAGGACCTGGTCAACCGGCACCTCGACTCGGTCGGCTCGCTGGAGACACTCTCTGCCAAGGCAGCGGTGCAGCTCAACGACACGCATCCCAGCCTCGCCGTTGCCGAGTTGATGCGTATCCTTGTCGATATCCACGGCATGGGATGGGACGCGGCTTGGCAAGTCACCACCAGGACGTTGTCCTACACCAATCATACCCTGCTGCCGGAAGCGCTCGAAGTCTGGCCGGTCGATTTGTTCGAGCGCATGCTGCCCCGGCATCTGCAGATCATCTATCGCATCAATGTCAGCCACCTCGAACGTGCCGAAGCCGCGCGGCCGCGCGACGGCGCTTTCCGTGCTGCGGTGTCGATCATCGACGAGAATGCCGGACGGCGCGTCCGCATGGGTTACCTGGCATTCATCGGCGCGCATCGCATCAATGGTGTTTCGGCGATGCATTCCGAGCTGATGAAGGAAACGGTCTTTCGCGACCTGCACCAGCTTTATCCCGACCGCATCACCAACAAGACCAACGGCATCACCTTCCGCCGCTGGCTGATGCTGGCCAATCCGCGCCTGACTGAACTGCTGTGCGATGTGTGCGGCGATGCCGTGCTGGACGATCCGTCGCGGCTCAAGCTTCTTGAGAATTTCGCCAGCGATTCTGCCGTGCAACAGCAATTCCGCGCTATCAAACTGCACAACAAGGCGGCGCTGGCGCGCCTGATCCAGGAGCGCCTGGGTGTCCAGACCGGCCCTGACGCGCTGTTCGACGTGCAGATCAAGCGTATACACGAATACAAACGGCAACTCTTGAACATCCTGGCGACCATCGCGCTTTACCAGGCCATCAAGGATGAGCCGCAACGCGATTGGGTACCGCGCGTCAAGATCTTCGCCGGAAAAGCTGCGGCGAGCTATCACTACGCCAAGCTCACCATCAAATTGATCAACGACGTCGCCAAGGTCATCAACAACGATCCGGCAATCGGCGGACGACTGAAGGTCGCCTTCCTTGCCGACTACAATGTCAGCCTTGCCGAGGTGATTATCCCTGCCGCCGATCTGTCGGAACAAATTTCGACAGCGGGCATGGAAGCATCGGGCACAGGCAACATGAAGCTGGCGCTGAACGGTGCGCTCACCGTCGGTACGCTGGATGGCGCCAATATCGAGATCCGCGACAATGTCGGGCCGGACAATATCGCCATCTTCGGCATGAATGCGGAAGAGGTGATGACTCGCCGCGCGCATGGACTCGACGCAAGCGATGTGATCGCCCGCTCACCACGGCTGGCCCGCGCGATCGAGGCGCTTGCCAGCGGCGCTTTCTCGCCCGACGAACCGGACCGTTTCGCGCTGATCGCCGAAACGCTGCGCTATCGCGACCCGTACATGGTGTGCGCCGATTTCGACAGTTATTACGAGGCTCAGCACGGCATCGATGTGCGCTGGCGAACCGTCCCGGCCTGGACCCGCGCCAGCATGCTCAACGTCGCACGCATGGCGTGGTTTTCATCGGACCGCACCATTCGCGAATACGCCGAGGATATCTGGGACGTCCCCGTCGATCCAGTCATGCCCGCGCGCGCGCCGAAAACGCAAAAGGCACAGTAACCTGCAAGGTTATTGAATTTGATCGGACGTTGCTTCATTCCATGACGATGGATTTTCGCATCGGCGTCGGCCGATGGCGCCATTCGTCTGGAGACGGTCATGCTGATCAGGTCGCCTGAGATCGCCGAGCATCTGTTCGATCAAGCTACACGGGTCAGCGCCGGTGACAGCCAGTGGCGCGGCCAGACCAGCGACGACTACTGGGCCTTCATCGGCCCGTTCGGCGGAGTGACGTCGGCGACCATGCTGCGCGCCATCCTCGAACATTCCCAGCGCGAGGGCGATCCTCTGTCGTTGACGGTGCATTTTTGCGCGCCGATCGCCCGCGGCGCATTCGATCTCGATGTCCGACTGATCAAGGCCAACCGCTCGACACAACACTGGAGCGTCGAACTCACGCAACAGGGCGGCGACGTCGCCGCCTTCGCGACCGCTGCACTGGCGGCGCGGCGGCCTTCTTGGTCGCATCAACCGAACCAGCGGCCCGATGCGACACCGTTCGAACAAACGCGGCGCTATCCGAAGAGCCATCTCGGCATGTCGTGGGTGCATCAATACGATTTTCGTTTCGTCGAAGGTCAGCCGGCGCTGGATGGCGCGCCGCAGACCACACTGGCGAGTCCATTCTCGAAACTATGGATCGCCGACACCGCACCGCGGCAGATCGACGTGCTGTCGCTGATGTCGATGTCCGATACCTTGTTCGGCCGCATCTTCCACGTCCGCGGCGAGTTGGTGCCGTTCGGCACCGTGTCGCTGACAACCTATTTTCACGCCGACAGCGAAGACCTGCGCAGCGAGGAGGCCCGTCAGGTGCTGGCCATCGCCAACGCCAGCAGCTTTCACAAGAACTACGCCGACCAGACCGGCGAGCTGTGGTCGCCGGGCGGTCGCCTGTTGGCGACCACCCACCAGATCGCCTACTTCAAGGCATGAAAGAGGGCGGCTTGAGCCGCCCTCTTGATTGGTCCGAGCTGGTTCAGACCAGCCGCGCCGGCGCGGAATTACTCGGCCGCGAGTTTGACGTCCGGAGCCGCGGCGCGAACCTCGGCGTCGACATGATCTTCGAACTTGGCGAAGTTCTTCTGGAACATGGCGACCAGATTGCGCGCGGTCTTGTCGAACTCGGCCTTGTCCTTCCACGTGTTCACCGGATCGAGAATTTCGCTCGGCACCCCCGGCAGCGCGGTCGGCACCGCGAAGCCGAAATACTTGTCGGTGCGGAATTCGACGTTACGCAGCGACCCATCAAGCGCCGCACTGAGCAGCGCGCGCGTCACCTTGATCGGCATCCGGCTGCCGACGCCATACTTGCCGCCAGTCCAGCCGGTATTGACCAGCCAGCAATCGACATTGTGCTTGGCGATCAGTTCGCGCAGCAGATTGCCGTATTCGGCTGGATGACGCGGCAGGAACGGCGAGCCGAAGCAGGCCGAGAATTCCGGCTGCGGCTCGTTGCCCAGGCCGCGCTCGGTACCGGCCACCTTGGCGGTGTAGCCCGAGAGGAAGTGATACATCGCTTGCGCCGGCGTCAGCTTGGCGATCGGCGGCAACACGCCGAAGGCATCGGCCGCCAGCATCACCAGGTTCTTCGGCTGACCGGCGCGACCGGTCGGCGAGGCGTTGGGGATGAAATCCAGCGGATAAGCCGACCGCGTGTTCTCGGTCTTCGAGCCGTCGTCAAAATCCGGTTCGCGCGTCGCGGGATCAAGCACGACGTTTTCGAGCACCGCGCCGAACCGCCGGCTCGCCGCATAGATCGCCGGCTCGGCTTCCTCCGACAACCTGATGGTCTTGGCGTAACAGCCACCTTCGAAATTGAAGATGCCGTCCTTGCCCCAACCGTGCTCGTCGTCGCCGATCAGCGTGCGCTTCGGATCGGCAGACAGCGTCGTCTTGCCGGTGCCGGACAGACCGAAGAAAATCGCGCTGTCGCCGTTGGGACCGACATTGGCCGAACAGTGCATCGGCATCACGCCCTTGGCGGGGAGATAGTAGTTCAGCGTCGTGAATACCGACTTCTTCATCTCGCCGGCATAATAAGACCCGCCGATCAGGACGATCTTGCGGGCGAAATCGATGGCCACGACGTTCTCCGAACGGACGCCATGACGTTTAGGATCGGCGCGGAAGCTCGGCAGATCGATGATCGTCAGTTCCGGCACGAAGCTCGCGAGTTCGGCGGTGTCCGGACGACGCAACAGCGTGCGAATGAACAGCGAATGCCAGGCGAGTTCGGTGTAAACGCGGGTCTTGATCTGGAATGCCGGGTCGGCGCCGCCGTAGAGGTCCTGAGCAAACAGCGACATGCCCTCGGCGTGCTTGATGAAATCTTCGTGCAGCGCCTGAAACTGCTCGGACGTGATCGACTGGTTGCCTGCCCACCACATCGTCTTGTCGGTGGTGGCGTCGCGGACCGTAAACTTGTCCTTGGGGCTGCGGCCGGTGAACACGCCCGTCTCCGCGCACAGCACGCCGTCGACCGTCAGTTCGGCTTCGCCTGCCTTCAGTGCGTATTCGTAAAGCTGCGGCGTTCCGAGATTCCAGCGCACCTCTTTGAGATTTTTTAAGCCGAATTTGTCGACGCCGAAAGCGCCGTTGCGTACACCCGTCTCTTGCACGAAAGATTCCTCCTCGAAACCGCTTGTTCTGAACCGCTCGATCGATGCGATCGCACGGCTCCGTCGCGGAGACCGTGAATATAGCTAACCGGCCCTGATCCCGCGACCTAATACTGACGACCACGAAACCTGCCAAGCCGATCCCTAAGAATTGGCCGAATCCAAGACAAAAGGACTAGTCAAAGGTCACATAAGGGATGTGCTTTGAAAGCATTCTTCGCCGCCGTCGCACCCGTCTCGCGCGGGCTTCTGCACTGACAATACACTAGAGCCAAAGACGTCCAGTGTCCTTATCGAAACGGAAGTTCGCTTAACGGGCGCGCCGCAACGTCGCGCAAACCTCGGATTCAGGACAATAGGCATCATTGCACAGGCAAGTTGCGTGCCTGCACAGCAAGCATTTTCAGCGTCTGTCGCAGCGCATCAGGTGTCGTCACCCGCTGCGGAAACGCGAGTCGCGCCGTTGCGCGGTCGTTTTGCAGATCGAGGCCATCGGGGTCGCAGCCAACGCAACGCCAGTCACCGGGCGCGGCCCCCAGCAGCCGGGTTGCATAAAGATTGAGCGCTTCAAGGTGATCGGCGTTCATATGCGCGACAGCGTCCTGCTCGGCCTCCAGTAATGTCTCCGCCCCGGTCAGATCGGTCAGGACCTGGCTGGCGTCGAGATCGACGATCCGCCCGAAGCCGGCGACCAAATGCAGGCTTTCGGGGGCGATCCGGAAGAAGCGAAAATCATCAAAATCGACAAAGGCTTCCGCCGAAGGATGGGCGTGGAGGTAACGTCGGCGGACAACCGGTACCAGGTCCGCTTCGGTCTCGGTTGCGGTCCCAGCCAGCATGATCCGGGCGCCTTTCAGCGGGTCGCCCGCCACTCGCTCATCGAGCATCAGCGACACCCGCGGATCGCCCAAGACATTGCGGGTATGGACCGCTAGGCGGGATATCAGCAGGATCGGGGATCCATCAAAATGACTGGCAACATTGACGAGCGAACAGTACGGGGCTCCGCTTGGCATCAGCGTCGCCAGGGCACCCTGCCGGCTGCGCCGCAGCAGCGAGCGCGCCAGCGTTCTGGGATCGAAGTCGGTGGTGGGCTGCATTATTAAATTCCTGAAATGAAAGAGCCTTTTCCCGGACACATTCAAGCTTATATAGGCTTGATCTGGAACTTGCGGTTCTTTCAAACGTTTGATGGAACTCGGCCACACTTCAGCCCAGCTTGCATTGCTCGCTGGCCCGGTTCCGGGGCATGATCCGGACAAACAGCGACCGGATTTCCGGTGAGGTCATGCCCGATGGCAACATAAACAACGTCTGATTTGACCTGGTTAGATCGGAAATCCTGGCCACCCTGATACGCGACAGTGTCGAAATGATCGACGCTCTCACCACCCCGCTTCGGAAAGCAGGCTCATGCCCACAATCGCCCTGGTCGATGACGACCGCAACATTCTGACGTCCGTTTCGATCGCGCTGGAAGCCGAAGGCTACCGCATCATGACCTATACGGATGGCGCTTCGGCGTTGGACGGTTTCCGCACCAGCCCACCCGACCTCGCCGTACTGGATATCAAGATGCCGCGCATGGACGGCATGGAGACGCTGCGGCGGCTTCGACAGAAATCCGACCTGCCCGTCATCTTCCTGACGTCGAAGGACGAGGAGATCGACGAATTGTTCGGCCTCAAGATGGGCGCCGACGATTTCATCCGCAAACCCTTCTCGCAGCGTCTGCTGGTCGAGCGCGTGAAGGCCGTGCTCCGCCGCTCGGCGCCGAAAGATCCCACGGCGGCGCCAAAGGAAAACGATGCCAAGGCGCTGGATCGCGGCCTGCTGCGCATGGATCCGGAACGTCACACCTGCACGTGGAAGAACGAGCCGGTCACCCTGACCGTGACCGAATTTCTCATCCTGCAGGCACTGGCCACTCGTCCGGGCGTGGTGAAGAGCCGCAACGCCCTGATGGACGCGGCCTATGACGATCAGGTCTATGTCGACGACCGCACCATCGACAGCCACATCAAGCGGCTGCGCAAGAAATTCAAGGTGGTCGACGACGACTTCGAGATGATCGAGACCCTGTATGGCGTCGGCTATCGTTTCAAGGAAACCTGAGGCGGGATGCCGCGATGCTGTGGGATTGCCGCAGCATCGCCGCGCACGTGCGCCTACCATGACCAGCGCCCAACGGCCCCGCGCGGGCTTTTTTGTTAACTGACGGCTCCGCCGGTCTGAGCTAGACTGCAAACGCCTGCGGGCGCCACTTCATCAACCCGGCGGTTTTGGCCATTGCTCGATCGAACGCAGCCTGATCGGAATCAAGACGATGGGTCGATCTCATCGTCGCCAGAATCCGACTCCGCTGCCACCGGTGCCAAGCAAGGGTGGCGGCGGCCGTTCGGCTGGCTGCAGCGCGCCGGGCAGTTCTTCTTCACGGTCAGCTTCTCCAGCCTGACGCGGCGTATCGTTTCGCTCAACCTCGCCGGCTTGATCGCGCTCGTTGCGAGTATCCTTTATCTGTCGCAATTTCGCGCCGGACTGATCGATGCGCGCGCGCAGAGCCTGCTGGTGCAGGGTGAAATCATCGCCGGCGCCATCGCGGCATCGGCCACCGTCGAAACCAACACCATCACCATCGATCCGGATCGTCTGCTCGATCTCAAGCCGGGCGAGACCTATGGCGCGCCGGACGAATTTTCCGGGCTCGACTTCCCGATCAATCCCGAACGCGTCGCGCCGGTGCTGCGACGCTTGATCTCGCCGACCAAGACCCGCGCGCGCATCTACGACCGCGACGGCGTGTTGATCCTCGACAGCCGCAGCCTGTACGGCCGTGGCGACGTGATGCGCTTCGAGTTGCCGCCGCCGACCACCGAAAAGCCCGGCATCATGGAGCGCACGACCATCGCGGTGCGCACCTGGCTCAATCGCGGGGACCTGCCGCTTTATCGCGAACTAGGCCCGGAAAACGGCAACGGCTATCAGGAAGTCGCGCAGTCGCTGAGCGGCCAGAAATCCAGCATGGTGCGCATCAACGACCGCGGCGAAATCATCGTTTCGGTCGCGGTGCCGGTGCAGCGCTTCCGCGCCATTCACGGCGCATTGATGCTTTCGACGCAGGGTGACGATATCGACCAGATGGTGACCGCGGAGCGCCTTGCCATTCTCAAGGTGTTCGGCGTCGCCGCGATCGTCATGATCGTGCTGTCGCTATTGCTGGCCAGCACCATTGCCGGACCGGTGCGGCGGCTCGCCGATGGCGCCGAGCGCGTGCGGCATCGCGTCAAGACCCGCGTCGAAATTCCGGACTTCACCAACCGGCGCGATGAGATCGGCCACCTCTCCGGCGCGCTGCGCGACATGACCGAGTCGCTTTACAATCGCATCGAAGCCATTGAGATGTTCGCGGCTGACGTCGCGCATGAGTTGAAAAACCCCCTCACCTCGCTGCGTTCTGCGGTCGAGACTTTGCCGCTGGCGAGGAACGAAGCCAGCCGCGCGCGGTTGCTGGAAGTGATCGAGCACGACGTGCGGCGGCTCGACCGGCTGATCTCGGATATCTCCGACGCCAGCCGTCTCGACGCCGAACTGCAGCGGCAGGACGTCGCGCCCGTCGATATGCGTCGCCTGCTGACGACGCTGACCTCGGTCGCCAACGAAACCCGCCTCGGTCATGACGTCGCGGTGGAAACCCGGTTCGAAGGCAGCGCGACCGACACCTTCTCGGTGCGCGGTCACGATTCCCGGCTGGGACAGGTGATCTCCAATCTGGTGGTCAACGCGCAGTCGTTTTCCGAGCCCGGCGGCAAGGTCCGGGTCACCTGTCGCCGAGTCAAAGGTGAAATCGAAGTCGTTGTCGACGACAACGGCCCGGGCATTCGCGAGGATGCGCTCGAACGCATCTTCGAGCGGTTCTATACCGACCGGCCGCATCAGGGCTTCGGGCAGAATTCGGGACTTGGCCTGTCGATCTCGAAGCAGATCATCGATGCGCATCGCGGCCGCATCTGGGCGGAAAATCGCGTGGGTCCCAAGGACGACGATGGCGAGCCGACCGTCGCCGGGGCACGCTTCGTCGTTCGGTTGCCGATATGACACCTACAACCGGCAGCCCTGACGCACCGAGCATTCATGCTTCGGCGGTTTGCGTCGGCAACCTAGCCGTGCTGATCCGCGGCCCCTCCGGGGCGGGCAAGTCCCGGCTTGTATTCGACCTGATCCTGGCCGGACGTGCCGGCCAAATTCCGCCCACCCTGCTCGTCGGCGATGACCGGGTCTATCTCGAGCGCCGCTGCGGCGATGTGATGGTTCGGCCCGTGCCGCGGCTGGCCGGCCTGCTGGAAATACGTGGCCTTGGCATCCGCCGCTGCGACTTTATGCCTGAGGCGGCTGTTGGTCTCGTGGTCGACCTCGCGGCCGGCGATGCAGCCCGTTTGCCATCGCCGCAAGGCCTGCAAACGACGTTATTAGAGGTCGATTTACCGCGAATTCCGGTTGCAATCGGGTTCAGCCCCCTACCATTGATTGCTGGATATTTGACGACAACCTCTGGTTACGTAGAGGGAGCGGCCCAAAGCGATTGCCGGAAGCAAATTGGTAACCATATAAGCCCCACTATCGCCACCAAATAGACCGTCTCCGGCTCTCCCTGCTCGGTGAAAATGCGGGAAAATCGTAACGTCCCCCCCTTGCGCCGGGACGCCGGATGGTCAAAGTGGCCCGTTCGTGCGGTGCACCAAAGGCACCCACGAGGAGTTTTCGATGATTGGTCTGGTACTTGTGACCCATGGGCGCCTTGCCGACGAGTTCAGGGCGGCGCTCGAACATGTGATGGGTCCGCAAAAACAAATCGAGTCGATCACCATCGGCGCGGAAGATGACGCCGATTTGTGTCGAAGCGACATTATCGAAGCCGTGAACCGAGTCGACAGCGGCAATGGCGTCGCTATCCTCACCGATATGTTCGGTGGCACTCCTTCAAATCTCGCTATCTCCTGCATGAGCCGGCCCAAGGTCGAAGTGCTTGCGGGGATCAACCTCCCGATGCTGGTGAAGCTTGCCAAGGTTCGCGGCGAACTGCCGCTGCCGGAAGCCATCGCCGCCGCGCAGGAAGCCGGGCGCAAGTACGTCACCATCGCCAGCCGGGTCCTTGCCGGCAAATGAGCGCAGCGCCCGACAATTCATCAAGTGCGGGCGATCATATCGCCGAAGGTGCCGCGTCATCACCAGCTGGCGCGACCACGCGGGAACTGCTGATTACCAACAAGCGTGGCCTACATGCCCGCGCCTCGGCCAAGTTCGTGCAGCTCGTCGAGCGCTTCAATGCCAATGTGTCCGTTACCCGCAATGGCGAGACGGTTGGCGGCACCTCGATCATGGGCCTGATGATGCTGTCCGCCGGCCCGGGCACCAGCATCGTGGTTTCGGCCACCGGCGCCGAAGCCGCCGAAGCGGTCACCGCCATCGCCGAACTGGTCGGCAGCAAATTCGGCGAAGGCGACTAGAATACGCGCTAGCGCGGTGGCACCGCGATGAGCAGATAGCTTTCCGCTTGCCCCGCGATCCCCAAATAGCTCCGCGCTAGAACAACCTCGCTGCTCTTGCTGGCAGGATTTGCGGCCGCGCGCATCCTGATTTGCGCGACGCAGCCTTGATCCGAGATCGGGCAAATCCAAACGATCCCCTCGCGCGCGATCCGCGCGGCATCGGTCCACGGCGTCACGTTGGGCATCAATACGTCATAGGTCGACGGCGCCTCGGCAGCATAGAAAGCGACGCCGTTGATGATGTGGTTCTCGCCGCCGACAAGTCGGAGCGGCGCTGGACTTGCAGCGTGCCACGCCTGCTCCACCGCCTGCGCCAGCAACCGGTAGTGCGCCATATAGTTCTGCGATCCCTGCCGGTGAATGACAAACGCCGCAACCGGCGCAGCGAGCAGAGCCAGAAGGGGAAACCCTATCGCGATCGCCACAACACGGCGCGCTGCCAGTCTCGGAACAACCACCAGCGGCGACGACAGCAGCACGACAGGCAGCAGCGTCATGCTGCCCATCGCCCACAGCGACACCGCCTGCGACCGCGCGACGATCGCCGCCATGACCGGCAGCACAATGGGCAGGACAAAGATCAGCAACGCCAGCCGCCGATCCGCTTCGCGTGGCACCAGCGTGTCCTTGATAACAGCCAGGCTCGGCTTCGCCGCGAATGCAACGATGAGGATCGGCAGAATGACATAGGCGATAGCGCCGGTGACATACTCCGGCGCCGATGTGAGCGCTTCGACCAGCGTGCGGCGGTGCGATTCCAGCGCGTAGCCGAATGTCTCGAAGCCCGTCGATGCGACCCATGCGAGGTGCGGCGCAAGCGCCAGCATACCGGCGACAACGCTCACCCACGGTGCGGGCGAGCGAAAATATGCGGCGCGGCGCGAATCCGCGAGCGCCGCCAAGCCAAAGCCTGCCAGCAGGAAGATGCCCCAGTACTTGCCGAGCATCACCGCCGCGGCCGCAACGCCCGCCAGTGCCGCCCAGCCGATCCGCCGCGTCTGGAACGACACCACGAACGCCCAGGTTGCGAAAGCCCACAGCGGAATCATCACGCTGTTGGCATTGTATTTCAGAGCCTGAAAATTGAAGAACGGCACCAGCGTCAGCAGCGTCAGCCCTACCGCGAGTTTGTCGTCCGACAGATACCGCAGCATCAGCCGCCATGCGAACCACAGGGCGACTCCCACCGATGTCATCGACAGCAGATAGAAAGCCCAGTCCCGATGCGGGAACAGAGCGAACCACGCGCCAGCGAGCCATCCTGAAAACGGCGGGTGTTTCGGCGTGCCTAAAAGGGCCTCACGCGACCAGACCACGGCCTCCGCCATGTCGAAGTGGACATCCTGGCTGCCCTTGGCGATCACCGCGTAAACCGTCCACAGCAGCACATATGCCACCAGCAGGATCGGAACCACGCGCTCGCGCCGGCAAGGGTCGGCAATCGCCGCGATCAGGCGATCCAGTCGATCCGCTGTCTCACCACGCGCAAGCCAGCCGGTTTTCTCGCGCGATGACATCGGCGCCGGAATCCCCTCACAATTCCCGGTTGGATAGACCGGAACGGCAAAGATGGGTCAAGGCTCAAGCTGCCGCAACCGACGCCGATCCCGTGCAGTCTGCTTGCCCGCTCATGGCGCCAATGCTATCCCCCGCCGATGACAACAACCGCCATTGCCAACATCCGTAATTTCTCCATCGTCGCCCACATCGACCATGGCAAATCGACGCTGGCCGACCGCTTGATCCAGACCACGGGCGGGCTGCAGGACCGCGAGATGAAGGAACAGGTGCTCGATTCGATGGATATCGAGCGCGAGCGCGGCATCACCATCAAGGCGCAGACTGTCCGCCTCAACTACCGGGCCAAGGACGGCAAGGATTACATCTTCAACCTGATGGACACCCCCGGCCACGTCGACTTCGCCTACGAAGTTTCACGCTCGCTGGCGGCCTGCGAAGGCGCCCTCCTCGTGGTCGACGCCTCGCAAGGCGTCGAGGCGCAAACGCTGGCCAACGTCTATCAGGCCATCGATAACAACCTCGAGATCGTGCCGGTGCTCAACAAGGTGGATCTGCCCGCCGCCGAGCCCGAACAGGTCAAGCAGCAAATCGAGGATGTCATCGGCATCGACGCGTCCGACGCCATCATGGTGTCCGCCAAGACCGGCCTCGGCATTCCCGACGTGCTGGAGGCCGTCGTAACCCGGCTGCCGCCGCCGCAGGGCGACCGCGACGCAACGCTGAAAGCGTTGCTGGTGGACAGCTGGTACGACGTCTATCTCGGCGTGGTGGTGCTGGTGCGCGTCGTCGATGGCGTGATGAAGAAGGGCCAGCGCATCCGCATGATGGGCACCAACGCCGCTTACGATGTCGAGCGCGTCGGCTTCTTCACGCCGAAGATGGTCAATGTCGACGAGCTCGGCCCCGGTGAGGTCGGCTTCATCACCGCCGCGATCAAGGAAGTCGCGGACACCCGCGTCGGCGATACCATCACCGACGACAGGCATCCTGTGGCGGACATGCTGCCGGGCTTCAAGCCGGCGATCCCGGTGGTGTTCTGCGGCCTGTTCCCGGTCGATGCCGACGACTTCGAGACGCTTCGCGCGGCGATGGGCAAGCTGCGCCTCAACGATGCCAGCTTCTCGTTCGAGATGGAAACCTCCGCAGCGCTGGGCTTCGGCTTCCGTTGCGGTTTCCTCGGCCTGCTGCATCTCGAGATCATTCAGGAGCGCCTGAGCCGCGAATTCGATCTCAACCTGATCGCGACCGCGCCGAGCGTGATCTACAAGATGCACCTGACAGACGGCCAGGAGATCGAGATTCACAATCCGATCGACATGCCGGACGTGGTGAAGATCGCCGAGATCGAGGAGCCATGGATTGAAGCCACCATCCTGACGCCGGACGAATATCTCGGCAGCGTGCTGAAGCTGTGCCAGGAGCGCCGCGGTTCGCAGAAGGAACTGACCTACGTTGGGACCCGCGCCATGGTCAAATACGACCTGCCGCTCAACGAGGTGGTGTTCGATTTCTACGACCGGCTGAAATCGGTCTCCAAGGGCTACGCGTCGTTCGACTATCATCTGACCGACTACAAGGTCGCGGACCTGGTGAAAATGCAGATCCTCGTCAACAACGAGCCGGTCGATGCGCTGTCGATGCTCGTGCATCGCAGCCGCGCCGAAGGCCGCGGCCGCGCCATGGTCGAGAAGATGAAGGAGTTGATCCCGCCGCACATGTTCCAGATCCCGATTCAGGCGGCGATCGGCGGCAAGGTGATCGCGCGCGAAACGGTGCGCGCGCTACGCAAGGACGTCACCGCGAAGTGTTACGGCGGCGACATCACGCGCAAACGCAAACTTCTGGAGAAGCAGAAGGAAGGCAAGAAGAAGATGCGGCAGTTCGGCAAGGTCGACATTCCGCAGGAAGCCTTCATTGCCGCGTTGAAGGTCGATAGCTGAGGCGCACGACAGCGGACCGCGATACCGGCAATATCAGGCACAACGTCGCTTATATCCTTCCTGGCGGAATTCCTGCGGCTAATAACCGCTAAGCGACGACCCTTGCCTCCATGCCGGAGGCAATCCATGCTGGCGATGCACGACCAACAAACAAAAAGCCGGAGGAAGCGCATGCCATTCTCGCACCGCATGTTTGCGGCGACGACGTTTGCTGTTGCATTGACGTTAGGCGGGGCCGCGTTGGCCCAGTCCGCAGATGCACCCTTGAAGATCGGCATCATGTCGGACTTCTCGTCGGTCTATTCCGATATCGGCGGCGCCGGCAACGTCGAGGGCACCAAGATGGCCATCGAGGAATTCGGTGGCACGATGTTCGGCAAACCGATCGAAATCGTCACCGCGGATCCGCAGAACAAGGCCGATGCCGCCGCAACCATTGCGCGCAAATGGTACGAGGCCGACAACGTCGACATGATCATCGACCTGCCGACCTCGGCAACCGCCCTCGCGGCGATGGAAATGTCGAAGCGCTTCGAGAAGATCATGATCGTGACGGACGCCGCCAGTTCCGACATCACCGGCAAGTCGTGTTCGCCCTACACCGCGCACTGGACCTACGATACCTACGGTAACGCGCATACCGTGGGCAGCGCCATCGTCAAGCAAGGCGGCGATAGCTGGTTCTTCATCACCGCCGATTATCTGTTCGGTCATTCCATCGAGCGCGACACCGGCGATGTCGTGAAAGCCGCCGGCGGCAAGATTCTCGGCAGTGCGCGGCATCCGCTCAACACCGCCGACTTTTCCTCGTTCCTGCTGCAGGCTCAATCGTCCAAGGCCAAGATCGTCGGTCTCGCCAACGGTGGCGGCGACACCATCAACACCATCAAGCAGGCCGCCGAATTCGGCATCGTCTCCGGGGGGCAGAACCTTGCCGGCATCGTGATGTTCATTTCCGACATTCACAGTCTCGGCCTCAAGCTGGCGCAAGGATTGATCATCACCGAAGCGTACTACTGGGACCTCAACGATCGCACCCGCGCCTTCGGCAAGAAATTCTTCGAGCGCATGAAGCGGATGCCGACCATGAACCAGGCAGCGACCTACAGCGCCACGCTGCATTATCTCAAGGCCGTGAAGGCGGCCGGCACGCGGGACACCAAAGCCGTGTTGGCCAAGATGCGCGAGACTCCGGTGCGCGATGCTTTCACCGACAACGGCGTGTTGCGCGAGGACGGCCGCATGGTGCACAGCATGTTCCTGCTCGAAGTGAAGAAGCCGGAAGAATCGAAATATCCGTGGGACTATTACAAGGTGCTCGCCGAAGTGCCGGGCGATCAGGTGTTTCGCCCGATGAAGGACGGCGGCTGCCCGCTCATCAAGTAGCGCCAGTCGCAACATGACGATCGCGCGCGGCTAAACCTGCGCGCGATTTGTCAGCGGTCAGGCGCACGACATGATTTTGTTCGCCACCTCGATCGATCCACGATTGTCCGCTACGCGTGGACATGCCTCGATCACAGCTTGACTCCGGTTCCCTCCCCGTCGAGGCTGTTGTGGTCGGAACGACATTCAGCCTTGGGAGGACGAGCATGGCCTACAAGTTCGAAGTCTATAAGGACAAAGCCGGCGAATTCCGTTTCCGTTTCAAAGCGTCGAACGGCGAGAACATGTTCGGCTCAGAGGGCTACACGCAGAAAGCCTCGGCACTCAGCGCCATCGAATCAATCAGGAAACACGCCGCGGGTGCCGAGATCGACGATCAGGCCAAATAGCCTCGATATGTCCCAGAGTTAACTCTCGACATCGCAAGCCGGCTGGGCTTGGGCATCATGACACCCAGGATCACGACACGTCGTCGGCCACCCCGCATCGCCGCGCCGCAGGATGGATCGGCCAGAGCGTCGCCGCGCTTTGCCGATCCCGCCGTCGCCGCGGTCTTCGACTCCTATCCACCTGCGCTACGCAAGCGATTGTTGGCGCTGCGACGCTTGATATTCGACACGGCGAAAGCCACGGGCAGCGTCGGTGAGTTGCAAGAAAGTCTGAAGTGGGGCCAGCCAAGTTATCTCACTCTCATTTCCAAAAGCGGCAGCACCATCCGGATCGATCGCGTCAAATCCAGCAACGATCGATACGCGATCTACTTTCATTGCCAGACGGATCTCGTCGAAACATTTCGCGAGCTATATCCGAATGACTTTCAGTTCGAGGGCAACCGCAGCATCGTGCTTGAGCGAGACCGCGCGCTTCCGCAGCTACCGCTGCGGCACTGTATCGCACTGGCGTTGACCTATCATCAGCGCAAACGACAGGCTCCGGCAGGGTGACCGGTGCGCGGCGGTTGCTCGCTGATCTTTTGATCTTGCATGGAAGAGACTGGATGCTGAATTCTTGCCTTGGCTGAGCTAAGATGAATCCGATGATCGCGCGCCGCCTGATTCTCACCGTGCTTCCATTGGCCGCCGTAACACTCGCGGCGACGGTCGCGTTGGCTCAGGACAAAGGTACGCTTGATCCCAAGCCGTTACCGCCGCTCGCCAATCCAAACGATCCGCACCTTCCGGCCAAACAGTTGTTCGGCCGCAAGACCAAGCCTTCCGAGCAGAAGCCGCAAGCGGTCGGGTTCTATGCCAAAGGCTGCCTGGCCGGCGGCGAGGCGCTACCGATCAACGGACCGTCCTGGCAGGTGATGCGGCTGTCGCGCAATCGCAATTGGGGCCATCCCGATATCGTCGCGCTGGTCGAGCGGTTGTCAAGCAAGGTGAGAAAAGCGGCCAACTGGCCCGGCCTGCTGATTGGCGACATGGCGCAACCACGCGGCGGCCCGATGATCACCGGGCACGCAAGCCATCAGGTTGGGTTGGACGCCGATATCTGGCTGACACCGATGCCGAGCCGCACGCTGTCACGCAACGAGCGTGAAGAGATGTCGGCGGTCAATATGGTGCGCGCCGACAAGCTCGACGTCGATACCGCGGTCTGGACACCGCACCATCTCGAAGTGATCCGCGCCGCCGCGCAAGAACCGCGGGTCGAACGCATCTTCGTCAATGCCGCGATCAAGAAAGCGCTCTGCCGCGAGGCCAAGGGCAATCGCGAGTGGCTGTCGAAGGTTCGGCCGATGTACGGCCACAACTATCACTTCCATGTTCGCATCACTTGTCCAGCAGGCAGCAACGACTGCAAACCACAAGAACCACCGTCCGACGATGAAGGCTGCAGCACGAGCGATCTGGCCTACTGGTTCAGCGATGCGGTGCTACATCCGAAACCGCCGCCCAAGCCGCCAAAGCCACCGCATCAGATCACGCTGGCCGAACTGCCGGGCGCCTGCCGTCAGGTGCTGACAGCGCCGTAGTCTGCCCGCAGAGCCTTTCTATTCTAGCTTCCGCTCTGTACTGAACTGAGTTACTGTGCCGCATCGTTACGCCGCAAGCGAACGGTCTCCCTCAGGGATGGCGATCCTAACAGCTCAGCACCGGTGGACGCGACCCAATCCGCGCCACCTTGATCTTGTGAGGATCGACACATGCGCATCAGTGCGCGCAATCAAATCAAAGGTACCGTCGTCGAAGTCACCAAGGGCGCGACCACGTCGCATGTCCGCGTCGACATCGGCAACGGCCAGATCGTGACTTCATCGATCACCAATGAAGCGGTTGCCGATCTGGGGATCAAGGCCAAGGGCGATGTTACCGTCGTCATCAAGGCATCGGATGTCATGATCGCCGTGGATTGATGAACATGCGCACAGCCACTCTCATCACACTGGCCGTGCTGGTGACCACATCGGCCCTGGCAGCAGAACCAAGCGGCTGCGACAAATTCAAATGGCCGATCGAGCGCGAGCGGGCGGCTTTGGCTGCGCCGGATCGCCTCGCGCTCATCTCGGGGGCGGAGCTGACCACCATGCCACCGCTGACGATGACAATCGGGCTCAAGCCATCCGCGGATGTCGCCCTGCCGTTGCCGTCCGAGCGCGCGGCGGCAGCCGGCACCTTTGCCGGCTTCATCAGCGTCGAATCGACGCTGCCGGCCGGAGTTTATTCCATCAGCATGTCCAGTAATGCCTGGGTCGACGTGGTGCAGAACAATCGGCTCCTCAAGCCAACGGCCTTTAGCGGGGCTACCGATTGTGACGGAATCCGCAAGACCGTGAAATTCGAACTGGCCGCCAAGCCATTTGTCATTCAGATCAGCGGCCTCAAGGACAACATCGTGACACTAGCGGTCCTGCCATCCGACTAGGCCCCGGGGACTTTACCCCTGTCGTCAGCCTGCTAATGTCGGGGCCTGCGATATCCGGAGGCGCCGTAAGCCCGCCGGATTGCCGGAGCAGCGCTTCCGCCTGTCGCCATTTCCATGATCGAAGCCAGTTTCGCGCGCAATGCGCCGTGGCCACCTATCGGAGCGCTAACATGCATCATCGTATTGCCAAATTGTCTTTTGCCTTTCTGATCCTGTTCGGATCACTTTATTCGCCGGCGCAGGCACAGGAGAAAACGCTGACCGTGTTCGCGGCGGCCTCGATGAAGAACGCGCTCGACGAAGCCGATGCGGCTTATACGGCAAAGAAGCAGGTGAAGGTCAGTGCCAGCTACGCCGCGAGTTCCGCGCTCGCCAAGCAGCTTGAGCAGGGCGCCCCGGCCGACATTTTTGTTTCCGCCGACACCGCCTGGATGGATTACGCCATCGAGAAAAAGTCGGTCAGCGCCCCCACCCGAGTCGATCTGCTCGGCAACGCCATTGTGCTGATCGCACCGAAGGATTCCAAAATCGATAACGTCGCGATCGGCCCGGGCTTCGATCTCGCCAAGCTCGCGGGCGACGGCCGCATTGCCACTGGCGACGTCAGGGCCGTGCCGGTCGGGAAATACGCCAAGGCTGCGTTGGAGAAGCTCGGGGCCTGGCAGGCCGCTGAGCCGAAGTTCGCGATGGCCGAAAACGTCCGCGCCGCATTAGCGCTGGTTGCCCGTAGCGAGGCAGTACTCGGCATTGTCTACTCGACCGACGCCAAGGTCGAACCGGGTGTGAAGATCGTCGGCACCTTCCCCGCGGATTCGCATCCGCCGATCATCTATCCCGTCGCGGCCACGACGAACGCGAAGGCAGAAGCCGCGGACTACCTTGCGTTTCTGCGCTCGTCGGAAGCCAAGGCGATCTTCGAGAAGTACGGCTTCTCGTTCCTGATCCGCCCGACGTCCTGACCCGCGTGTTGGACCTTTCCAGTGCCGAATGGACGGCGATCCTGCTGTCCATTCGTGTCAGCGTTGTTGCCACGCTCATTGCGACGCCAATCGGCATCGCAATAGCCTGGTTGCTGGCGCGTCGTGACTTCTGGGGGAAATCGGCTCTCGATGCCATCATCCACCTGCCGCTGGTGCTGCCGCCCGTCGTCACCGGATATCTGCTGCTGCTGACCTTCGGCCGGCGCGGGCTGGTCGGGGCATGGCTCGCGGATCATCTCGGCATCGTGTTCGCGTTCCGCTGGACCGGCGCCGCGCTGGCTTGCGGCATCATGTCGTTTCCGCTGCTGGTGCGGCCGATCCGGCTATCGATCGAGGCCGTCGACCGCCGACTGGAGCAGGCAGCCAGCACGCTCGGCGCCGGACCCTGGAGCGTGTTCTGGACCGTGACGCTGCCACTGGCCCTCCCGGGCGTGCTCGCCGGGATGGTGCTCGGCTTTGCCAAGGCGATCGGCGAATTCGGCGCTACCATCACATTCGTCTCCAACATCCCCGGCGAGACGCAGACCATTTCGTCCGCCATCTACACGCTGACCCAGGTGCCGGACGGCGACGCGGCAGCGCTGCGCCTGGTCGGCATCTCGATCGCCATTGCCATGGCTGCACTGGTTGCCTCGGAAGTGTTTGCACGCCGGGCCACCAGACGATTGCACGGAATCTGATCGTGCTGCGCATCGAAGTCATCAAGCAGCTCGGCGACTTCTCCCTCGACGTCGCCATCCGCACCGAGGGCCGCGTCACCGGCCTGTTCGGCTCCTCGGGCGCGGGCAAGACGTCGCTGGTCAACATCATCGCCGGCTTGTTGAGACCAGATCGTGGCATCATCGCCATTGGCGACGACGTGCTGGACGATACATCGCTGAACCTGCACATACCGCCGCACCGCCGTCGCATCGGCTACGTGTTTCAGGATGCACGGCTGTTTCCGCATCTCAATGTGACGCAGAACCTGGATTATGGCCGACGGATGAACCGTCTGGCCTATGACAGTGCCGCCCAGAAGCACGTGGTCGATCTGCTCGACATCGGCAATCTGCTGGATCGCCGCACTGGCCAGCTATCCGGCGGCGAGCGTCAACGGATCGCGCTCGGACGCGCCTTGCTGGCGAAGCCCAGACTGCTGCTGCTCGATGAACCCCTCGGCGCGCTCGATGCCGACCGCAAGGCGGAGATCCTGCCTTATCTCGTTCGTCTGCGTGACGAGACCGGCGTGCCGATGGTCTACGTGACTCATGATCCGGACGAGTTGCGGCGCCTCGCGACCGAGGTGGTGGTGCTCGAACGCGGCCGGGTCCAGCGTTTCGGCGGTCCCGATATTCTGAACGATAGCGCGGCACGCCTACGGGTGTAGTCGTCCAACTCCCATCAGCGACGACCACGCCTGGGCCAACTTTTGCTTCAGCGACACGACGCGGGTCGGCGGCGGCATCGCCGCATCGTCTTCCGGCAACCGCAAGCCCACGACATTGACCCGGCCGCCGCTAATATTGCGCGCGACCAGGAACAGCGAATCGAGTGGCAGCGTCGCACCCGCCCGTGGCGCGCGATCGAGGTGAATGTCGAAATAATCCGCCAGCGTCAGATTGGATTCATATTCCTCGACGGTAACGCCATAAATCTCGGCGAGATCGCCGAGCACGACCTCGCCGGAGACGACGAAATCGCCCAGCAGATGCGGATCCGGCAGCGCCGCTGGCTGCATGTCGACGAAGAAGCGATCCAGCGCATCAGCCTTTTCCGGCGGCGCCAGCAGATAGATGTAGTCGCCAGCTGTGATTGGCGCGGCTTCGGCCGGCGAGAGGATTTTCTCATCGCGGATCACCAGCGTCGGCCGCGACCACGACGGAATCAGGCCGCGCTTCAGGTACAGACTCTTCGGACGCACCGGATAGCCGACCAGTTGTTGCTCGAGTTGACCCGGCAGATCGAGCTCGACACGCCGCGGCCTCTGTTCGGTGCGCGGCAATGCGACATTCAGGCGTCGTGCAGCCGCAGCCAGCGTCCACCCCTGCAGCAACAACGAAATGATGACCACGACAAACGCGACGTCGAAATACAAATAGGCTTTCGACAAGCCGACCAGCATCGGAATCGATGCCAGGAAGATCGCCACCGCGCCGCGCAGACCGACCCAGGCGATAAAGACTTTTTCCCGCCAGTTGAAGCGGAACGGCGCGAGGCACACGAACACCGCTACCGGGCGCGCAATCAGCATCAGGACCAGAGCCACCGCGATCGCGGGCAACGCGCTGTCCAGCAGGCGCTGAGGCGACACCAGCAAGCCAAGCAAGACGAACATGACGATCTGAGCCAGCCAGGTCGCGGCATCGAGAAAGGTCACCACCGAGTTATGCGCGCGCGTCGGTCGATTGCCGATCATGATGCCGGCGAGATAGACCGCCAGAAATCCGGACGCATGGGTGATTTGCGCCATTCCGAAGATCACCAGCGCAGCCGTGGTGACGAACGGCGCGTGCAGCCCCTGCGGCAATGCGACGCGATTGAGCGCCACGATCACCAGCCAGCCCCCGACGATCCCGATGATCAGGCCGAGGACAGACTCTTGCAGAAATTCCGCCAGCACATGCCCGACCGAACTGTCGCCGAGTGAAATCAACTCGACCAGCATCAGGGTTAGAAAGACGGCGAACGGATCGTTGGTGCCGGATTCGACTTCAAGCGTTGCGCCGACGCGGGGGCGCAACCGCAAGCCCTGCGCGTGCACCAGCAGGAAGACCGCGGCCGCGTCGGTGGATGCCACCACCGCACCAGCCAACAGCGCCTCGATCCAGTTCAGATCGAGAGCGTACTTGGCAACCGGCGCGGTAATCAGAGCCGTAAGCAGCACGCCTGCCGTCGCCAGCAGCATCGACGGCGCCAGCACCGTCCGAATGCTTTGAAAGCGCGTCTTCAGCCCGCCATCGAACAGGATCAGGGCCAGCGCCACCGACCCAACCAGATAAGTGGCGTGCACATCGCTGAAACTCAGGCCGCCCGGCCCGGAGTCGCCTGCCAGAATACCGACGACGAGGAAGACCAGCAGCAACGGCGCGCCAAAGCGCAGGGCCAACAGGCTGGACAGGATGCCGGCCATCACCAGCACCGCGCCAAGGAAGATAGCTATGCTGACAGAGTCCAGCGACGTCATCGATGATGGAAATCCCGGATTTGCGGCATATCCATCAATATCGTCGCCGTTCCCAAGCACCAAACGATTTTTGCCCGAACAGCCGGATTCATCTTGATCGGCGGCAGCACAGGCGACCGCTGCGCCAACCCGCACGGGACAGCGGTGCGGAAGCGATAGCGCCGCGGCATCTCATATGAAAGTCTGTCCAAATCTCGAATCAGGTCATCGTAGGGCATCGATCGAGATATAAGTCGGGTTGCGACAATGGATATCGATCAGATTGGCCGCTGGCTGCTCAACGGTAAAACGATCATCGGGGCCGAGATCACCTCGCCGGGATTCTTTCTGCAACTCGGCCTGATCCTCATCGGGGCTGGACTGGCCTTCGTTGTCTGGACCGCTATCCGTTCCCGTTACCGAACGTCTTCGATGGCGATGGGTTGGCCGAACGCGGCTCGACGGCTTGTTCGCATTCTGATCGACAGCGCGCCGATTGCCATCTTCGCGGTGCTAATGCTGCTCACACGCTTCGTCATGCTGTCGATGACGTGGCCGAGCCACAGCTATCTGCTCCCGGTTGCCGCCAAACTGGCCTTTGCCTGGCTGATCATCCGGCTTGCCACCAGCGTCATCCGCAACGCGCTGGCGGTCCGAGTGATCTCGATCGCCGCCTGGTGCGTCGCGGCTCTCAGCATTCTCGGCCAATTGCAGCCAACCATGGAGGCCCTCGACTCGGTCGCCATCGTGATCGGCGGCCTGCGACTGACGCCGCTGCTGATCATCAAGGCGACCGTGCTGCTGGCCGCAGCATTGTGGGCGTCGAATTTCGTCAGTCACTTTCTCGAAAACAGTGTAGCGCGATCGACCGACCTGACGCCCTCGATGCAAGTGCTGCTGATCAAGCTGATCCGCGTCGTGCTGATGGTGGTCACAGTGGCCCTGGTGCTGGGGGCCGTCGGCATCGATCTTTCGGCGCTGGCCTTCTTCTCCGGCGCGGTGGGCGTCGGCATCGGCCTCGGTCTGCAGAAGATCGTCGCCAACTTCATCAGCGGCATTATCCTGCTCGTCGACAAGTCGGTGAAGCCCGGCGATCTCGTGACCGTCGGCGACAGTTTCGGCCGCATCAATGCGATGAAGACACGCTATATCTCAGTCGCTGCGGGTGACGGCCGCGAGTTTCTGATCCCGAACGAGGATATGGTCACGCAGAAGGTGGTGAACTGGACCTACACCGACAAGAACACGCTCGTGAAGGTCAAGTTCAGCACCAACTACGATGCCGACCCCCGCGTTGTCTGCAGATTGGCGGTCGATGTGGCGACCAAGACGCCACGCGTCACCGATATGAAGCCGCCGGGCTGCCTGCTGACGGAGTTCGGCGACTACGGCATGCAATTCGCTCTGACATTCTGGATCTCCGACCCGGATGCCGGCATGGACAATGTGCGGAGCGACGTCATGCTGGCACTGTGGGAAGCTTTCAAGCGTGAGGGCATCCGCGTGCCCTATCCGGTGCGCGACATTCGGATTCGCGGCGGTGCACTGCCCGTCGAACCGATAACCGATGCGCCCGGCTGACCGATGCACTTCGCCTCCACACTCGTGCCGGCGACGCTGCTGCGGCGCTACAAGCGCTTTCTCGCCGACGTCGAGTTGGCCGATGGCCAGATCATCACGGTGCACGTCGCCAACCCCGGCGCCATGACAGGCCTGCAGGCTGTCGGTGCGCGGGTGTGGCTTTCGAAATCTCCCAATGCCAAGCGCAAGCTGCCCTACTCATGGGAGTTGGTTGAGGCCGATTTCGGCGATGGCCCGGAGCTGGTGGGAGTCAACACCGCGCACCCGAATGTCATCGTCGCCGAAGCGCTGGCGGCGGGCGCCATCCCGGCCCTTGCCGGCTATCGCAGCATGCGCCGGGAAGTCAAATACGGCCAACGCTCGCGCATCGATTTCCTGCTGGAAGAGGACAGTCAACCGCCCTGCTATCTCGAGGTCAAGAACGTGCATCTGATGCGGGAGACGCGGCTTGCGGAATTTCCTGACTCGGTGACGGCACGCGGCGCGCGGCACCTCGACGAACTCGCGGCGATGACAGCCAGCGGCGCCCGCGCCGTCCTGCTCTATGTGATCCAGATCGGATCGGCGACATCCCTCGCGGTGGCCCGGGACATCGACCCGGCCTACGGACAGGCCTTCGACGCCTCGCGCCGGGCCGGCCTGGAAGCCATGGCATTCACCTGCCGGATCAGCCTTGACGGCATCACCCTGGCTAACCCGGTTCCAATCGCCGTTTGACCTGCCGTACGATCCCGTATGTCCTTGCACTGCCAGCCGCATTCACTAGATTAGGCCCAACCGATTTCCTCCCCGCGATAGCAAGATCATCAATGAGTTACGTCGACGCCTCCGAATCTGCGCTGCGAAAGACCGGACAGATCAAACTCCATGGCCCCTCCGGGTTCGCCGGAATGCGCAAGGCCGGCGCGCTGGTCTCGCAATGTCTCGACGAATTGACCGATGTCGTCAAAGCGGGTCTCCCGACGTCGGAAATCGACGAATTCGTCCGGGATTTCGCTTTCCGCCATAACGCCTTTCCCGCCACCCTGATGTATCGCGGCTATCGCTATTCGACCTGCACGTCGCTCAATCACGTCGTTTGCCACGGCATGCCCGGCGACCGGTTGCTGAAGGATGGCGATATCGTCAACGTCGACGTCACCTTCATCGTCGATGGCTGGTATGGCGACTCCAGCCGGATGTATGCCATCGGGCCGATCGCGCGGAAGGCCGAGCGGCTGATCGAAGTGACCTATGAAGCGATGATGCGGGGTATCGCTGCGGTGAAGCCCGGAGCCACCACCGGCGACATCGGCTATGCCATCCAGAGTTTCGTCGAACCGCAGCAGATGAGCGTGGTGCGGGATTTCTGCGGCCATGGTCTGGGCCGGATGTTCCACGACGAGCCCAATATCATTCACGTCGGCCGGCCCGGCGAGGGCGTGGTGCTGCGGCCGGGAATGTTCTTCACCATCGAGCCGATGATCAATCTCGGCAGGCCGCATGTGAAGATTCTTTCCGATGGCTGGACGGCGGTGACGCGCGATCGCTCGCTGTCCGCGCAGTTCGAGCACTCGGTCGGGGTCACCAAGACCGGCGTCGAGATCTTCACGCTCTCCGCGCGGCATCGCGAGCAGGCGCCCGCAACCTAAGCCATGCGACGGCTGCGAGGCTTCACGCGAAGGAACCGCCGTAATCAACCAGTTTGGTGACTTTTCCAAAAGCTGAAGGCAATTGCTGTTGCAAATGCCGTAGGGCACGGCATGGTTGTATGACACCATGAATCGCGGCCGTGCCTGCATCCCCGATGCCTCCTGAGACCAACGACCCATCGAAGTCAGCCGGATTTGCCGAAGCGCCTCACTATCACGGCCACCGCGAGCGGCTGCGGGAACGCTTTCGCGACGTCGGTGCGGATGCCCTGAGCGACTACGAACTGCTCGAGATGGTGCTGTTTCGCGCCCTGCCCCGCCGCGACGTCAAGCCATTGGCGAAGATGCTGATCGCGAAATTCGGTTCGTTCGCCGAGGCCGTTCATGCGCCGACCGCGCGATTGCAGGAAGTCAGTGGGCTTGGCGATGCGGCCATTACCGAGCTCAAGCTGGTGGCCGCAGCCGCCAGTCGGGTCGCCAAGGGCCAGTTGAAGCAGCGCACCGTGTTGTCGTCATGGGCGACCGTGATCGAATATTGCCGATCCTCGATGGCCTTCGCGGACAAGGAGCAATTTCGCATCCTGTTTCTCGACAAGCGCAACCAGCTCATTGCCGACGAATTGCAGCAGGTCGGCACCATCGACCACACGCCGGTCTATCCGCGCGAAGTGGTGAAACGCGCGCTGGAGCTGTCGGCGACGGCGATCATCATGGTGCATAACCATCCCACTATCCTCTCTTCGATCACGCTAGGTCACGCCCAAGCACATTGAATCACTGATAAAATAGCGATTTTTGGGTATTGCGTAGTGGGGGCGGTTTTGGCAAATTGGGGGCTGTAAAAGGGGTAGAAAACGGCCTTCCGCTCCCAGCTAGCGATCCCTGCTTCTCCTCGACCGATCCCAGTTCCGGAAAGGAGGAAAACGCTATGCCCGCCCTAACCGATACCGCGATCCGACATGCGCTGAAGCGCGTCGAGATCAGTCACAAGCAAGAGAACCTCGCCGATGGCGAAGGGCGCGGTACCGGCCGTCTCGTCCTTGTTCTCAAGCCCATGCCGAAACGTGTCACCGCTGACTGGATGGCTCAGCAATGGCGGGACGGCAAACGCACCAAGAAGAAGATCGGCGCCTATCCCTCAATGTCGCTCGCGCAAGCCCGCGAAATCTACAAGCGCGACTTCGCGGACGTCATCCAGAAGGGGCGTAGCATCAAGATCGCCACCGACACTCGCCCCGGCACCGTCACCGATCTGTTCGAGGGCTATGTCGCCGCGCTCAAGGATGCAGGCAAGCCATCCTGGAAGGAAACGGAAAAAGGCCTCAACAAGATCGCCGACACGCTCGGACGTAACCGCCTCGCCCGCGAGATCGAGGCCGAGGAAATTATCGAGCTGATCCGTCCGATCTACGAGCGCGGCGCAAAGTCGATGGCCGACCATGTGCGCTCATACCTCCATGCCGCCTTTAGTTGGGGCATGAAGTCCGACAACGACTATCGGCAGCAATCCTCTCGTCGCTTCCGGCTTCCTTTCAATCCGGCGACGGGCATCCCGACTGAACCCAAGGTCAAAGGCACTCGCTGGCTCGACGAAGATGAGTTCGTTCAGCTCTATCGCTGGCTAGAGTGCCCCGACACGCCGGTTCACCCCTCCTATCCGCGCGCTGTGCAGCTTATTTTGCTGACCGGCCAGCGCGTCGAGGAGATCGCGCGACTCCATGTCGATCAGTGGGACGCCAAAGAGCGTATCATCGACTGGTCCAAGACCAAGAACGAGCAGCCTCACGCCGTTCCCGTGCCTCTGCTCGCCGCCGAGTTGATCGAGTCGATCAAGCCGAACGAATACGGCTGGTTCTTCCCCTCGGCCAAAGACCCGAAGCAGCCCGTCAGCCACGGCACGCTCTATAGCTTCGTCTGGCGCCAGAGGGACCGCGGCGTGATCCCTTATGCGACGAACCGCGATCTCCGCCGCACCTTCAAAACGCTGGCCGGCAAGGCGGGCGTGCCGAAGGAAATCCGCGATCGCCTCCAGAATCATGCGCTACAGGACGTCAGCTCCAAGCACTACGATCGCTGGCACTACATGGTCGAGAAGCGCGCCGGCATGGCGAAATGGGACAAATTCGTTCGCGCCATGCTGGCGAAGAAGCGTCTGAAGGCGGCCGCATGAGCCGCCCTCCGGCCAAACCGACGCCCCGCCGCGCCAAGGCCGCGAAAACGGCCGCCGAGATCGACGCGCAAAGCTATTCTGCCTTCGTCGGTGACTTGAAGCAGAAGATCGCCGAGGCGCGCTATCGCGCCAGCCTATCGGTCAATCGTGAACTGATTCTGCTCTACTGGGGCATCGGCCGTGATATCCTGGCCCGGCAGGGGCGTGAGGGTTGGGGCGCCAAGGTCATCGACCGCCTGGCTGAGGATCTCCGCCGGGCTTTCCCTGAAATGACCGGCCTCTCGGCTCGAAACCTGAAATATATGCGCGCTTTGGCTGACGCCTGGCCGGACAGCGAATTTGTGCAACGGGTCATTGCACAATTACCCTGGGGCCATAACGTCAGCCTACTCGATAGCGTCAAGGCGACCGAGGAACGCGCATGGTACGCTCGACAGGCCATTGAACATGGCTGGAGCCGTCCCGTCCTCGTCCACCAGATCGAGAGCGATCTGTTCGCCCGCCAAGGCAGCGCGCTCACCAACTTCTCGCGAACCCTTCCTGCCCAACAGTCCGAGCTTGCCCAGCAGCTCCTCAAAGACCCTTACACATTCGACTTCCTCGCGCTCGGCCCCGACATGTTGGAACGCGACCTCGAACGCGGGCTGATCGAGCATCTGCGTTCGCTCATCCTCGAACTCGGCAAGGGCTTCGCCTTCGTCGGCAGCCAATACCATCTCGAGATCGGCGGGCAGGATTACTATCTCGACCTGCTTTTCTATCACCTTCGGCTGCGGTGCTTCGTCGTGATCGAGCTGAAGATCGAGGACTTCAAGCCTGAATTCGCGGGCAAGATGAACTTTTACCTCTCTGCCGTCGACGACCAGCTTCGGCATAGGGACGATCAGCCGACCATCGGCATCATTCTGTGCAAGGGCCGCAACGAGGTGATCGTCGAATATGCCCTGCGCGACAGCAGCAAGCCGATGGGCGTGGCCCAGTACCGTCTGTCACCCGCACTACCGCCTCAGCTCCAGCATGAATTGCCGACCGTCGAAGAATTCGCACGAGAATTCCCGCTGATGTCAGTGGTCCAGCTCCGCATCGAGATCGAGCGCGCCCTCCGCAACCTCGCCGCCGCGAGAGGCGTCGTCGTCAATCGACCAGTCGGCATCATGAACATGCTGCGTGACCTCCAGCGGCAGGGCCTGGCGCCGGCCAGCACCGAGCAGATGCTTGGCTCCCTGCGGGCGATGAACGAAGCCTCACACGGCGTGGACGTCGACACCGACGTAGCGAAGCGGGCGGTGGAGGTCGGCACGATCTTCCTGGCCGAACTCAGGGCAATAGACACCGATGACTGATGCCCTGAACGAGGAGGCGATCGAGCGTCACAAACAGGAACTGATCGAGCAAGCCGCGACCCTCTATGCCGTCCAGAAGGTTTATGGCGACCAAGCCAAGGCCAAATCGATGGCCGTCTACGGACGGCTGATCGATGCCCATTTGCTCGTGACGGGCGTCCTCGCCAGCGGCCTGTTGCGTATCAACGGGACCGTTGTCGAAGGTGAGCGGACCGCTTTCGAGCGTGACGCCCTCTTCGCCGCCTTTGTGATCGGGATGGCCCCTTGTGAGACAGCCATCGCAGAGGCCCGCTACCTGCAAGCGCACGCGATGCTGCGCCAGGAACTTGAGATACTCGCTCAGCTCAAGGCAGTTCGTGCAAACCGGCGAAAACTCAATGGCGCCCCGAATATCGCCGCCCTGGAACAATCACTCGCCCGGCTCTACGGCGGGCTGTCGGCCGCCGCCCACGTTTCGCAACATGACATCGTGCAGAGCGCGACAGAATGGGACGGCGAGATGGATGGCCTCCCCGGACCAACGAACCTGACGCGCTACTTTCCGGAGACCGATGAAGGGCTCGCCCGACGGTCCTACGCGCTGCACATCTACATGGTCGTGCGCCTGATCGAAGAGCTCAGCATCGACCTCGCTACCCGATATGACAACGCGCGCTTCACCGAGAACGAAACCGAGGCCCTCGGCCTCGCCATTGATCTGATGGTCGCGGAGGGAATGCTCGAACTCGTCGATCCCTCCCTCCCCGAAATCTAGCCTAGCGCCGGTCCAACCGGCGGTAAAAGCGCTTCTGGTTGTTGGCTGGATCAACATATGTGAAGCAGTCTGCCAGCGCATCGATGCTCTGCAGCACACCCAGCAATGCATAAGCGTTGAAGGGAGTACCTGCGCCGGTCTCGTAGTGGCTGACGAAATTGCCAACGATCGATGGCACATGATGGTTTTGGAGATCGGTGATCTGCTGAGGCGTCAGCACACACCGATTGGCCGCATGATAAAGCTTCACTGCCTCGCCGATCGCGTCGATGTAGGTCGAGAGCGTCCGCTTGTCGCCACGGGTGGCATAGTCCGGTGGAACCGGGACCTCCAGCTTGGCGATGATCTGTCCCAGCTTGTATTCGAGATACTGCCGCAGAAACGGCGCACCAATATCGATCTGGCCAGCATTCAGATGCTGCAACGCCTGCGCCTTGAGACGATCAGCCTCTTGAGCCGATACCATGAGCCGCCCTTTCGGAGGCATGCCCTGCAACTTCTGGTGATGCCAATCCGCGGTGCCGTTCAGCTTGTCGAAGTATTTCTCCAGGCTGGTGTCATGGCTCAAGAAAATGAACTGCAGCCCGTCCGGCACTGCGCCATAGCGTAGCAATGTCCGCACCGCGTCCATCAACGCAAACTGGTGACCAGCGTCAAAGCTGGACGTCACGTCGTCAAGTACCATGAAGCGCGGAACGCCGCTGTGCTTGGTCGCAGCCGCCAGGAAAATCGCGGCTGCCACAGCGTTCCGATAGCTTTCCGAGAGGAGAGCCCGGGCGCTGAGGTCCTGAAGGCCGAAGAAGTCCGCGAGCTTCAGATCAACGTTCTCGCTGTTCTGCGCCCGGCTCAGGGTCGGCTTCACATCAGGCCCGCCGCGCACGAACCGACCAAACAGATCCTGGCAAGCGGTCTGAATCTCGGCAATCCGCTCGTTAGCCAGCGCGGCCTCGGCGTCGGCGAAGCTCTGGCCGGCACGCGTGATGAACGTCTTCCAACGATTCAGAACCTTGAGCTTGTCCTGTTTCGCCTTGAGCGCTGGCGCACCGCTCTCGTATTCCAGCACGGCATCGCGGAACTGCTTTGCGAAACTGAGGATGCGGGTCACCTGCACCAATGACGGCGGCAACCGCGCCTGCAATGCGTCAGCCTCTTCCTGCACCCGAGCAAGAGTCTCGCCGCGCTGCGTTTCAAGAACCCCGAGACGCGCCTTGATGCCCTCCAGGTCGGAGGTCGCCACATCGCCCTTCTTGGCCGCCAAATCGAACGCGACGTGCAGTCGATCGCCCGTTGCGATCGCCATGGCCGCCGCCTCTTCAACCTGGCGGAGCTTCGCGATCCCAGGCGCCGTGGCGACATCCTTGACAAGTTCGGCGCCTAGCTGGGCGGCGGCATCGTATTTAGCGATCTTGCCTTCCAGCCGCGGTTTTAGGGGGACACTGCCTTTCGCCTCGCAAACTGGACATTGATTCGGGTCGTGCCAATCGGCGCCAGACACCACAGCCAGCGCATCGCGCAAAAGGGCATGCAATGCTTCCGCGCCAACGCTGCGCACCGCTTCGTCTCTCCTTCCGGCCAGCTCAAGCAGCCGATCAAGGTCAGCCAGTTCCTCCACCGTGACTTCTAGCCCCGATAGCGACGTGACCGAGGTGGTCAGCGCATCCAGCATTTTGCGCGCTTCCCCGCCTTCCTCCTTCTCGATCGCCAGCTCCGCGGCGTCGAAATCGAGATCCATGACCGAGGCCTCGCCGATCAATGGCTTGAGCAAGGCGATGGCGGACAAGGCGGTTGTCACCGCCGCCTTCAAATCGGAAAGCTTATCGACGGCGGCGCCTCCCGCCCCGGCGACCTCGTCGTGGGCGGCGATGACACGCCGCTCGATCGCGCTCAACGCGCGCGCCCCTGTGGTCACCTCAGCATCTAGCGCGGAGAGCCCCAGATCACCGTTGATGTTTTGCGTTCGCTTGGCGCCGTCGAAGGCCTGGCGCAGGCGCGAATATCGGCTCAGTCCCACGAGCGATGCGAAAGAACGCCCCCGCTCCAAGGCGGAGATGTCGATCAGCTTCGCGAACCGATTATAGTCAACGAGGACAAAATCCTCCTGCAGACTTGCCAGAAATTGCTGCGGATCAGCATGACCGCTGGGAGAAGTCACAAGGCGCGCGCCGTTGGCGGACCGCACCACCTTGATCGCCACATCCGGCGACCCGTCGTCGCTGGCGAATATCAGGTCGACCGTCGCCTGCTGCCCGGGATGGAAGCGATTGACGATATAGCTGTCGCCCTGCTCGGCTTCCTGGAGCGCCTTCAGGCGCGGAACGATGCCGTGGATCGCGAAACAGACGGCTTCGAATATTGAACTTTTACCGACCCCGTTCGGCGCATGGACCGAGTTGACGGCGTCGGATTTGAATTTGAGGACGAGCGGGTCGCCGTCATTGTTGATCCCGCGAAAGCCCTCGATCGATAAGCTGCCTAGGAAATACCGCGTCATGCCTTGTCCTCGCCTGTTGGGTTGGACAGACCATTAAGTGCAGCCAGCACCGCCTTGTGAAACTCGCCGATCGTTGCTCGGCTTGGCGCGGTGTCACCTCCCGAATCCAGGAGATGCATATTGTCGAAGAGGATCTTCGCGCAGTCAGGATCGATTTGCTCGGCCTCAGCCTGAAACAAGGCGACATTTTCCTCGAAAGTATTTTCCAGCTTAAACTTCATATGCCCCCCGGCTTCCGCCAAATGCACATTTATTCGATTTCAGCGCGCGCCCAACAGCTTGATGATCAAACGATTGCTTCCCGTTATGGAGGCGTCGCCAACCCCTCATTGTCGCCCTTGCGAAGCTTGCGCCACGCCGGAAGGATGAACGGCTGGCCGTGATCGATCGGCACACGCATGGTGGTCTCGCCATACTCACCCGGCGGACCCAGCGCCACGACCTGACGGCTTTGATACGTGCAAGGCTCGTCTGCCGGCGCGACCGTGTAGCGCTCCGGCAATCTCCTCAAGACAGAGGTCTGATAGATCCAGATGTCGTTGCCCTTGAGAAGAACGATGAGCTGTCGGATACGCCGGCGAACCGCGATCTCCGTAGCTGGGGGAATGTCCACGAGAATATCGCGTTGCGACCAGGACAAGCCGACGAGGATATCGAACAGTTCCTGCGCATAGGCACCCGTTTCCTCATCAAGCGTCGTCTCGATGATGCAGGCCACGTCGTGTGAGCGAGCTGCCTCGGTATAGAGCGCGCCTTCATCCGTGGTCGCTCGGGCGATATCATAGTCGTTGCGGGGTATGAGCCGGTCTTCATCCTCCATCAGCGCGGAGAAGACGTCCGGCGCGCTTCCCGTCGGCGCCATCTCCAAAGGCTCCGAGACGAGGATGATCCGCTCGCGGTGAACTTGCAGCGCTTTTGCCAGCCGATCGGCCGTTGTTACTGTAATCGGCGCATTCTCATTTTCGATCATCCGAAGCATCCGAACGCTGACCCCGATTTCATTCGCCATTTCCTTTTGGGTCGACAGTCTCTCGAGCTGCTCCCTCAAGGCTTTCACGACCTTCCCGTTCGGCACGACCTTCTTCATCTCAACCTCATTCCGCGTTTTCGATGACCCAAATCTACATGGAGGAGCCACGCAGCGTGAGGCATCCGACCGGAATCGGAGCGGCACACGAGCGGCAAACCGGCAGACTGAGCGATTCAATGTGCGGCGCCCTTGACTAGGCATTTATGACCGGCCAATTATGCCCGGTCAAGGAGGCCCGATCATGCTTCGCTACAATCCGGAAAAATTCGCTTCGCTGTCGGAGTCCGACATCGGTCAGCGCATTTGGTCGTTTCTCACGCGGCCTGCCATCATCGCTCGCCTTGAGACAGCCTCAGAGCTCGGAAAGCCCGCCGTCGAAGGCATTGAAGAACAACTTCTGGAGGAGTTCCGCGAAGACGTCCTGATTGACCGCGTTAAGCAGATGGTCGGCCACATGGTCAGGCAGATATTAGAGCAGCGCGATTGGGTTCTCGACCAAAGCGACGTGAAGGTTCAGTCGGTGCCGTTCAGCAAGGCGGCACGGTACAAGCGGCCCGACTGGATCACCTTCCATGCCTTTCGCAATACGAAGGACCCCCGCGATGTTGTCATCACCGACCGACGCCAGAACGCGCCACTGCCGAAGGACGCTCGCTGGACCTTCTACGCTACCTTTGCCAGCCCCCTGAAGGCGGCTATCGCGTTCGGCGTCAATGATACCCCCAAGCTTCGCCGACAAGTGCAGACCCACGGTTTTCACCGCGTCCACATCCCGCGAATGCTGCGCCGCGCTTAATCGAGAAGGTATGAGCGCATGGTGCAATTCAACGACTGGTGTGACGGAGCCGATACTCCACTCGGCAACCACCACCTCCACATCAAGACCGGCCGCGCCGTCGATCGCCCGACAGGCGTCCAGCTGACGGCCACAGCGGTGCCTGGTCACTATGCGGCCGAAGAGCGAGTCGCCCGCGCATTACGTCGCCTCGGCAAGCCGGGGGCTGCCGACCTAGTCACAGGGTTGTTGCCTCAGACAAAGCAGATCCGTTCCGGCGATCTCGGTGAAATCTACGCGACCGAATGGATCGACGCACATAGCGGCTATCGCGTGCCGATCAAACGTCTGCGGTGGAAAGATCATCGCAACATGGCAATGCGAGGAGACGATGTCATCGGCATGATCCTTGACCAGGCCACTCAACGGCTCCGTTTTCTCAAGACTGAGGCCAAGAGCCGTGCCTCTCTCCGCGCGCAGACCCTTACGCAGGCGCGCGCTGGTCTGGACAAAGACAATGGACGGCCTTCATCGCACGCGCTGTCATTCATATCAGCGCGCCTGCTTGAACTCGCGAACGAGCCCCTGGCAGACGCAATCGACGACGCACTGGTGCGTCACGGCATCCCGTTGGCGAGTGTCCAGCATCTATTGTTCACGTTCTCGGGCAACTCGCCGCAGGCGTTGCTGACGCAGTCGCTTCAAGCCTATCCCGGGCAGATCAACCAGTGGGGCGTTGGTCTCCACGTCGACGGCCATGCGGCCTTCGTCGGCGCTGTCTATGATCGTGTGATCGCGAATGCCAACCAACCCTGACGCCATTTCAGCGGCCATTACCGAGGCGGCCGCAGCCGGTTTTCGAGGCAGGCTCATCGCGCAAGGCCAAGCCCGCGCCATGATTTGGCGGGGCGGCGTCCTTCCACCCGACGCGCCGCAATTTTCGCCGCAACTCAGCTACGATCTTCACAGCTACGCCTACGGACTACTTGGCCTTGGCCTGCGAATGCTGGAGATGAATGGCGATCCCGCCCAGGCCCGGGTCGCCTTTGTGCAGGCGGCAACCGCCCTTGAGTCCGTCATGGCCAAAGGTAATCGCGGCGAGTCGGATCGGGACTTCCATTTCGTGATGGCAGCCGCCAGCTACCATCTCGCGCAGCTTTCGGCGCGGGCCTATTCGCTCCTCGCAATCGTCGTAAACGAGGAGAACTTCTCGCCGCTTGAAAGGACTCTGGCGCTGCTGATGCGCAGGGACATCACGACCTTGCGTACACTTGTGCATGATTATCGTCTGAACGGCGAAGGATCTGACGCACGGATCACCGGCTTGTTTCAGGCGCGGCTCGCTGAAGAAAACAATGAACCGGCTGGCCAAGAAGCTCCTGAACGCGATGGTCATGACTTCCTTTGGGAAGGCCTAGACATCGCCCTTACCGACAACTTCTTCGGCGCTATCTCGATCTTCCTGCTGGCGCTCGACCGGGGCGAACGTGCCTTGGTCGATCAGGCGATCGGACGCCTACGGGAAAGCCTCGCCATCTGTGCAGAGCTCAACCTGCTTCCGCAATGGTGGGCTCATCGCATCGCGATCCATCTTCTGTCCGATCTCTGGTCCAATACGTTTCATGAAAAGATCCCCTTGATTCCCACAGGCGGTGCCGCTGCCGACTGGCTCGGCTTGCGATCACTTTTCATCGCCTCTCTTGGCGTCCGGCCAAAGGCTGAAATCGACCTCTGGCCATCGCAGATCGAGGCGGCGGCTCGCGCCGTCAATCAGTCCGATAATCTCGTCGTCTCACTGCCGACCAGCGCCGGCAAAACCCGTGTCGCGGAGCTATGCATTCTTCGGTGCCTTGCAGGCGGCCGGAGGGTCATTTTTGTGACACCGCTAAGGGCTCTCTCAGCCCAGACGGAAGCGAACCTCCAACGTATCTTTGGGCCACTCGGTAAGACGATTTCGGCTCTTTATGGGAGCATCGGCGTCTCCGGCTTCGACGAAGACGCTATTCGGGAACGCGACATCGTGGTCGCCACACCGGAGAAGATCGATTTCGCGCTTCGCAATGATCCTTCACTGCTCGACGATGTCGGTCTGCTGATTTTCGACGAAGGCCATATGATCGGCCCAGGCGAACGTGAAGTTCGTTACGAAGTCCAAATTCAGCGCTTGCTTCGCCGACCTGACGCCGATCAGCGCCGGATCGTGTGCCTCTCGGCAATCCTCCCAGATGGAGATCAGCTGGAGGATTTCTCCGCATGGCTACGCCGCGATCAGGCTGGCGGGCCTGTCAAAAACGATTGGCGCCCAACGCGTCTCCGTTTCGGAGAAGTCAGTTGGAATAGCCCGAATGCACGCCTGAACCTCCGTGTCGACGGCGAACGCCCGTTCGTGCCTCGGTTCTTTACTGGCTTCATTCCGCAGCTTTTCGTCAAACCAAAAAGGAAGCGAACGAAGATATTCCCCTGCGACCAACGAGAGCTTTGCCTCGCCACGGCTTGGCGCCTGGTCGAAGACCGGCAAACGGTTCTCATCTATTGCCCGCAACGCCGGAGCGTGGAGCCATACGCCGAGGTCATCGTCGATTTGCACGAACGCGGCGCGCTGCCGTCGCTCCTAGAAGTGGAGCCTGCGGTGCTCCAGACGGCCATCGCTTTGGGAGAGGAATGGCTAGGCCCAAATAGCGATATTCTGAAATGCCTCCGGCTCGGCGTTGCGCTCCATCACGGCGCTCTGCCCACGGCCTACCGGAAGGAAGTCGAGCGTCTCCTTCGCGACGGCATCCTCAAAGTCACGATCTCGTCGCCGACCCTTGCCCAAGGGCTGAACCTGTCGGCCACCGCTGTCGTCATGCACTCGCTTTATCGCAACGGCGAGATGATCAAGGTCTCAGAGTTCAAGAATGTCATTGGGCGCGCCGGCCGAGCCTATATCGACGTCGAAGGCCTTGTCCTTTTCCCGATCTTCGAGGATCGACGGAGCAAAAAGCACAACGAATGGGTCCAGCTGATTGGAGACCCGGGCGCGCGGGAGATGGAAAGCGGCCTGATCCAATTGCTCACGGCCCTTCTCCTGCGCATGCACAAAATCGTCGGCGGCGACCTCAATCATCTGACAGAGTACGTCGTCAACAACGCGGCTGCTTGGAATTTTCCAGAGGTGCCGGGGGAAAAGCCCAAAGACCGGGATGACGCGCGGAAGCAATGGGAAACGCACCTCGCGACGCTCGACACCGCGATCCTCAGCCTCATTGGCGAAGAAGATGTGCCGGATGCCGACATCGAGGCGACGCTCGACGCGATCCTACAATCATCTTTATGGCAGCGACGGCTTCTGCGAACATCGAACGAAACTCGCATCGCTTTTAAGTCCACGCTGCTGACCCGAAGTCGGCATATCTGGGCCAACTCCACCCCGGCAAAGCGCAAGGGCTACTTCCTTGCGGGCCTTGGCTTGGCAGCAGGCCAAGCTCTGGATGCCGTCGCACCGGAGGCCAATCAGTTGCTTGTTCAGGCGAACGGCGCTCTGCTCATTGGGGATAGCGACGTGGCGATCGCTGCGATCACCGGCATTGCCGAGCGTGTATTCCCTTTCCATCCCTTCTCGCCGGATCCGCTACCCGGCAATTGGCGGGACATTCTGCGCTTTTGGCTTCGCGGAGAGCCTCTGGCGGCCTTGGTTGCCAATGGCGATGGTGACGGCTTGCGGTTCATCGAAGATGGCCTTGTTTACCGGCTGCCGTGGGCCATGGAGGCGCTACGCGTTCGAGCGGCCGCAAATGGCGATGTAGTTGGCGGTCTCGGCGCGGTCGCCGCGTTAGAAGATCATGAGCTTGGTCTAGCACTGTCGGCGGTCGAAACCGGCACCATGAACCGGTCAGCCTCGATCCTGATGCAAGCTGGATTCAACTCGCGCCTCGCCGCCATCAAAGCCGTAAATGACACAGGGGCGACATTCGAGACCGGGCACGACTTGAGAATTTGGCTCCGCTCGCCTGAAGTGGCCGCTTTTGTCGACCAGCCGGACTGGCCAACGCCCGAAACACGAAGCCTTTGGCTCGATTTCGCGCAGGAGTTCGCTCCAGGCGCCAGCCAAACTTGGTCGGAGCATATCTACTTGGCGAATGTAAACTGGACCACTTTGCCGCCGCCTCCAGGATCACCGGTTTCCCTGTATCACTGGAATGGCCAGCCTCTCGTCCTGTCCCCCGAAGGATTGTCACATGGCGTCCTCCCTTACGCATTGAACGCAGGTCGCCGTGGGCTTCTACGGGCCACTGTCGCAGCACAAGGTGGACAACTCGATCTCGTCTATCTCGGCCCGGACGACCTTTGGAATGTGTAGGAGGGCGAATGATGAAGCCCCACGCGTCCGCTGCGTTCACGCTGTTCGTCGAGACCCTCCGGTTCCGTGGCTGACGACAAGACTCGAAGATCGGCGTCGCCGAACTGCCTCCAGCTCCGAAGCCCGGCCGTTTGGGAGTGAATGGCCCGCTGATGGGGAATGTGACCGCAATCTGGGAGCCCGGGAGGGGAAAGCCTTCCCCTGCGGCCGAGCCAAGGTCTCGGCCGACCCCTTCTGCGGGGAAACCCCGCAACGCCCCTCAGAGTGAGAGTGGGGATCAGAGATCCATGACGGGTTGAGTGTCGAGAGAGAGGCTCCCGGCGCCCGTCATGGAGTTTAATCCCATGAACATGCAGGTTCTCGACGCGCGCCGCGACATGAGCGGCGGCTACAAGGTGGATGTCAGCCGCGGCGAGCGGATCGGCCGCGTCTCGTCGGAGTGGTTTTACCGGCCCGACGACGAGCGCTACCTTTCCCTGTCGGAGTTGGCGGACTCGGTGCGCAGTCGGTCGGAGCGCAGCCGGACACGCGTGGTGGAAACAGCGCTCATCCATGTCGAGGCGAGCCGTACCGATCCGGAACGGTTGTCTCTCATCCTGCCGGGCTCGGACACGCCCGTCGCGCCGACGCACTGGAGCTTCGGTCAACTCGCTGCCCAAGTCGGCGCGCCGGCCGCTTATCTGCGCCAGCTCCCGGCCGCGCTGGCCGGCATCAACCTGCAATATGGCCTGACCTCGCATCGGGCCGAGCAGATGAAAACGCTCGAAACCGACAACGGCCGAATCGAGCTTCGCGCCGTCACCGGCCCCGACTATGGCCGGATCTACGATCACGAGCTGGTCGAAGCGGTGCAGCGGATTGCCGGCAACGGTACTGGCGACACGCGCTGGAAAGTGCCCGGCGTGCTGGACTGGTCGACGGGCGTCTACAATCCCCGCGTCGACATCACGAAGGACACGACGACGCTCTATGCCTCCGATCGCGACGTGTTCCTCTTCCTCGTGGACGATCTCAACCCCATCGAAGCCGGCCGGCTCCCGGATGGATCGCCTGACCTCTACTTCCGCGGCTTTTACTGCTGGAATTCCGAGGTTGGCGCGAAGACGCTCGGCATGGCGAGCTTCTATCTCCGCGCGGTCTGCCAGAATCGGAATTTGTGGGGCGTGGAGGATTTCGAGGAAATCACCATCCGGCATAGCAAGTACGCGGCGTCGCGTTTCGCCCACGAAGCGGCGCCGGCACTGCTGAACTTCGCGAACTCCTCACCGATGCCCTTCATCAACGGCATCAGGGCGGCGCGCGAACGGATCGTCGCGAAATCGGACGAGGACCGCACCGAATTTCTGCGCAAGCGCGGATTTTCCAAGGCCGAGACGGGCAAGATCATCGACACCGTCCTGGCGGAGGCAGGCCATCCCCCGGAGTCGATCTTCGACTTCGTGGCGGGCATCACCGCCATTGCCCGCGAAAAGACCAATCAGGATGCGCGGCTCGATCTGGAGGGCAAGGCCAAGAAGCTGCTCGACCGCGCCGCCTGACCCGCGGAGCCGGAAGCGTGTTTCCGGCTTTGCGCATTCGTGCCTTTCCATTTCCCCGTATCTGTGGCGCTGCCCTCCAAGAGTGAGAGGGCGGCGCTTCGCTTCGTGACGAGTTCGGGTTCGAGAGAGAGGCTCTCGGCGCTCGTCGCGGAGTAACCCCGATGGCAACTGCCGTTCAGAAGATCGTCTTGTCGTCCGCGCGCGACATCCCCTTCAACAAGCTGGTGCTGAGCCAGTCCAACATCCGGCGCGTGAAGGCCGGTGTTTCGATCGAGGATCTGGCCGCGTCGATCGCGCGGCGTGGCCTCATCCAGAGCCTGCATGTGCGCCCCGTTCTCGATGGCGAGGGCCAGGAGACCGGCATGTTCGAAGTGCCCGCCGGCGGCCGCCGTTATCGGGCGCTGGAGATGCTGGTGAAGCAGAAGCGCCTCAACAAGACCGCGCCGGTGCCCTGCGTCGTCGGCGCGACCGACAGCGGCATCCTGATGGAGGAAATCTCGCTCGCGGAGAATGACGAGCGCGTGCCGGCCCATCCGCTCGACCAGTATCGCGCGTTCCAGGCCATGCGCGACAAGGGCATGACCGAAGAGGACATCGCCGCGGCGTTCTTCGTCGACGTCAATGTCGTCAAGCAGCGGCTGCGCCTCGCATCGGTTTCGCCCGCGCTGCTCGACATCTATGCCGAAGACGGCATGGAGCTGAAGCATCTCATGGCCTTCACCGTTTCGCAGGACCATGCTCGCCAGGAGCAGGTTTGGGAGACGATCCGCAATAGCTGGCAGAAAGAGCCCTATCACATCCGCCGCATGTTGACCGAGACGACGGTGCGCGCCTCGGACAAGCGCGCCGTCTTCGTCGGTATCGACGCCTACGAGGCGGCCGGCGGCGTCGTGATGCGCGACCTCTTCGAGTCGGACGACGGCGGCTGGCTTCAGGACGTCGGGCTTCTCGACCGGCTCGTGTCCGAGAAGCTCACGACGATCGCCGACGAAATTGCGACGCACGGCTGGAAATGGGTCGAGGCCGCCGTCAGCATTCCCTACGGCGTCGCGCACGGCCTGCGCGCGATCAAGGGCGTCCCTCTCGACATCACCGCCGAGGAACAGGCGACCAGCGACGCGCTGCAGGCGGAACTCGACCGCCTGACCGCCGAGTATGAGGACGCAGATGAACTGCCGGACGAGATCGACCAGCGCCTGGGCGAGATCGAGGCCGCCCTTGACGCCCTCGACGAACGTCCTGTCCGCTATGCCCCCGATGAGATAGCAATCGCCGGCGTGTTCGTCAGCATTGATGCCGACGGCTCGCTGTCCGTGGATCGCGGTTATGTCCGGCCTGAAGACGAGCGACCGGTGGAGGTCGCCGCTGACGAAACGCCGGAGGACGAGGTCGATCCCGAAACCGGCGAAATCCGCACGCCCGCCGTCCAGCGCGCGGTGATCACCATCGGCGGCCAGCCTGTGCAAACCGAGGAGGAGGACGAGGACAACGGCATCAAGCCGCTCCCCGAACGTCTCGTGATCGAGTTGACGGCCCATCGCACGCTGGCGCTGCGCAATGCGCTGGCGGAAAATCCGCACGTCGCCATGACGATGTTGCTGCACAAGCTCCTCAGCGACACGTTCATCCACACCAACCCGACCGGCTGCCTCGAGGCGAATGTTCGCCACATCTTCTTCTCGGCCCAGTCCGAGGAGCTGAAGGACAGCCCTTCCGCCCAGGCGGTGAATGATCGCCACGAACGCTGGGGGGATCATGTTCCCGCCGACGATCAGGCTCTCTGGGACTGGCTGACCAATCTCGATGACGGCACGCGCATGGAGCTGCTGGCCCTTTGCGTCAGCTACGGCGTCAATGCGCTGTTCGAACGGCCGAACCCATATTCCGGCTCGGGCGTCAGTCAGCACGGTCTCGACGTGCGCATGGCACAGGCCGATCGTCTCGCGCGCGCGACCGGGATGAACATGGTGGTGGCGGGCTGGAAGCCCACGGTCGGCAATTATCTCGGCCGCGTGACCAAGCCTCGTATTCTGGAGGCTGTCCGTGAGGGCGCCGGCGAACGGGCCGCCCAGCTCATCGACCACATGAAGAAGGGCGACATGGCCAAGGAGGCCGAACGCCTGCTGGCCGACACCGGCTGGCTGCCCGAGCCGCTGCGCATGTCGGATGACACCGCTCCCGCCGACGCGCAGCCCGCCGTACCGGTGGGTGGCGACGAGGAGCTGCCGGCATTCCTCGCCGATGATGGCGAGGACGATGACCTGGCCGAGGCCGAAGACGACGAACCGGCGGCCATGATCGCAGCCGAATAGCACCTTGTCGCGGGGCGGTTCGGCCACCCCGCGCACTCCTTCAGCCCCCTCTCAGCCCGGCCTCGCGCCGAGTTTTCTCGTTTCAGGAGCTGTCATGGCCGAATATTTCACCCATTTCTCGTGCCTGCTCGATGTCGGCACACCCGAAAACGCCGCCCGTGCGCTCGACCTCTACAACACGCTGTCCGCGGCGGGTGCATCCGAAGAACCGCCTTCGGATGGATTCCGGCTCTCGATCGAGCCCGAGCACGGCGGCACCAAGCTCTGGATGCGCGATGATGTCACCGGCGATCCCGAACGGCTGATCCAGTTCGTCAAACGCTGCGCCGTGGAATTCGGTCTCACCGATCGCTGGGGCTTCCAGTACGCCAACACCTGCTCGCGGCCCCGGCTCGACGGCTTTGGTGGCGGCGCCCACGTCCTCGATCTCGCCACGGGCGAGACGGTGGCCTGGACCTACACCGATGGCTGGCTCGCCGAGACGCTATCCGACGATGGAGAGCGGATATGAGCATTCCCGACCATGCCCGGAGCAATTTCCAGACGCTGCTGCGGGCGGCAGCGGACGGAAATCTCGCGCTCATGGAATGCCTCGATGCCGAGACCGGTGCCCAACGCTATGTCATCTGCGCCGCAGGGCGCGATGACGGAGACTATGTCTTCACACCCTTCGGCCATCTCGCCGAGGGCAATCCGTATGACGCCTATCTGCCGCCACATCCTGACGATCCGGGCGGCTTCGTGCATCCCGAGACGCCTTCATAGTTGAGGGAGTCCGCGCCTTCCGCCCCATCTTCAAAGCGCCCCGCCTAACGGCCGGGCGCTTTTTTCATGCCAGCCTTCGAGAGTGAGAGGCCCGCAGGGACGGAGTGAGTCCGGGCGGTTCGAGAGAGAGCGCCGACCGGGCTTGTCCCTTCCCGCTCTCCCGAGGATCTCCCGATGACCGTCCTGTTGCCCGTGGCCGACCCGGCCGCGCCCGTTGGCCACGCGCCCGCCATCCTTTCGGCCGCCCAGAATCTGCTCGGCTATCTCGAACGCGGCGAACGCATCGACACGTCGCTGCTGCGTGCGGCGATGGAAACTGCGTTCGGCTCCTCCGACGCCGCTGGCGTCTGGGATTGGAAGACCGCCTATGAGGCCTGCGAGGTCGCCATCGTCCTGTTCTTGCGCAAATACGGAAAGGCGCTGTTCCGTAAATCCGCATCTCCGGCTGCACGCCTCTCGACTCTGTCGAAAATCATCGGACTGCTTCCGACCCACACCCGGCGCTCGGAGGAGAGCCAGGCACTCCAGCAATTCTCGACGCCGGTCCCGCTTGGTCTCGCCATGGCGACGGCTGCGGCTATCGCGCCGGACGACATCGTGCTGGAACCCTCCGCCGGCACCGGCCTGCTCGCCGCACTTGCATCAACGGCCGGCGGTTCGCTGATCCTCAACGAACTGGCCGATCTTCGCGCCGATCTTCTCGCCTCCGTTTTCCCGGCCGTTTCGGTCACGCGCTTCGACGCCGCCCAGATCGACGATCATCTCGATCGGGCGGCCGTTCCGTCCGTCGTGCTGATGAATCCGCCGTTCTCGGCCATGTCCAACGTCTCCGGCCGCGTCGCCGATGCCGGCTTTCGCCATATCGCCTCGGCGCTGAACCGGCTCGCGCCTGGTGGCCGACTCGTGGCGATCACCGGCGCCAATGTCGGGCCGGACCTGCCGGATTGGTGCGATGCGTTTGCGCGCCTGCAGAAACGCGGCCGCGTCGTCTTCTCTGCGGCTATCGCCGGTTCGGTCTATGCCAAGCACGGCACCACGTTTCCCACCCGGCTGACCGTCATCGACAAACTGCCGGCCGAGGACCCGGCAGCCTTTCCGACGTCGCCCGGCATGGCGCACGATGTCGCCACGCTGCTCACCTGGATCGAGCGGGATATGCCGGCACGCCCGCCCGTCGCCTTGCCAGCGATCTCCACGCCGGTCGCGGCTGCGCCCCCGAAATCCGTGCGCGGCTATCTCGCCCGCACGGTGTCCTTGCGTTCGCCCGCATCGGTCGCCGCTGATCCCGCCGGTGTCGCGCTCACCTACGAGAGCGTGGACTGGACGCCGGCCAACGGCGCGCACCTGACCGAGGCGATCTATGAAGAATACGGATTGCAGTCGATCCGTATTCCCGGTGCGCAGGCGCACCCGACCAAGCTCGTCCAGTCCGCCGCCATGGCGAGCGTCGCGCCGCCGAAGCCGAGCTATCGGCCGACCCTGCCGGCGAACATCCGCAACCTGCTGTCCGATGCCCAGATCGAGACGCTGATTTATGCCGGCGAGGCGCACAGCGATTATCTGGCTGGGTTTTGGACGGTCGACGAGACCTTCGATGTCGTGAAGGCCGCACCCGCCGACGCGGCCGACACCGTTCGCTTCCGCCGCGGCTTCATGCTCGGCGATGGCACCGGAGCCGGAAAGGGCCGACAGTCGGCCGGCATCATCCTCGACAACTGGCTTCAGGGACGCCGTAAAGCTGTCTGGATCAGCAAGTCCGACAAGCTGATCGAGGACGCACAGCGCGACTGGTCCGCGCTGGGCATGGAGCGCCTGCTGGTCACACCCCTGTCGCGCTTCCCGCAGGGCAAGCCCATCGCGCTGTCGGAAGGCGTCCTATTTGCAACCTATGCCACGCTGCGCTCCGACGACCGTGGCGAGAAGGTTTCGCGCGTCCGGCAGATCGTCGATTGGTTGGGCTCCGATTTCGACGGGGTGATCATTTTCGACGAGAGCCACGCAATGCAGAACGCCGGCGGCGGCAAGGGAGAACGGGGCGACGTTGCCGCCTCGCAGCAAGGTCGCGCCGGCCTTCGGCTTCAGCACGCTCTGCCGAACGCGCGCGTCGTCTATGTCTCCGCCACCGGCGCGACTACCGTCCACAATCTCGCCTATGCCCAGCGGCTCGGCCTCTGGGGCGGCGACGACTTCCCGTTCGCCACACGGGCGGAATTCGTCGAGGCGATCGAGGACGGCGGCGTCGCGGCGATGGAGGTTCTGGCCCGCGACCTGCGTTCGCTCGGACTCTACACCGCCCGCTCGCTCTCCTACGACGGCGTGGAATACGAACTGGTCGAACATCAGCTCACCGACGAGCAGCGCCGCATCTACGACGCCTATGCCGGCGCCTTCGCCATCATCCACAATCACCTCGACGCGGCGATGGAGGCCGCCAACATCACCGGCTCGACCGGCACGTTGAACCGGCAGGCCAAGTCCGCCGCCCGCTCGGCCTTCGAATCCGCCAAACAGCGTTTCTTCGGGCACCTTCTCACGTCGATGAAGACGCCGACCTTGATCGGCTCGATCGAGAACGACCTGGAGGCCGGTCATGCCGCCGTGGTGCAGATCGTGTCGACCGGCGAAGCCTTGATGGAACGACGCCTGGCCGAGATCCCGACCGAGGAATGGAACGACGTGCGCGTCGACATCACCCCGCGCGAATATGTTCTCGACTATCTCGCCCACTCCTTCCCGGTGCAGCTTTACGAACCCTACACCGATGGCGAGGGCAATCTGTCGTCGCGCCCGGTCTATCGCGATGGCCAGCCCGTCGAGAGTCGCGAGGCCGTCGCGCGTCGCAACGAGCTGATCGAGCGCCTTGCGTCGCTTCCACCCGTGCCGGGCGCACTCGACCAGATCGTTCAGCGCTTCGGCACCGACATGGTGGCCGAGGTGACGGGCCGCTCGCGACGGATCGTCCGCAAGGGCGACCGGCTGGCCGTGGAGAACCGCGCGCCATCGGCGAACCTCGCCGAGACCGCCGCCTTCATGGATGACCTGAAGCGCGTGCTCGTGTTCAGCGACGCGGGCGGCACCGGCCGTAGCTACCATGCGGAACTGTCGGCGAAGAACCAGAGGCTGCGCGTGCATTACCTGCTCGAACCGGGCTGGAAGGCAGACGCGGCGATCCAAGGGCTCGGCCGGACCAACCGGACGAACCAAGCGCAGCCGCCGCTTTTCCGTCCGATCGCGACCGACGTGAAAGCGGAAAAGCGCTTCCTCAGCACGATCGCGCGCCGGCTCGATACGCTCGGCGCCATCACGCGCGGGCAGCGCCAGACCGGCGGCCAGGGCCTATTCCGACCCGAGGACAATCTGGAATCCTGCTATGCCCGCGACGCGCTACGCCAGCTCTATCTCCTGATCGTGCGCGGCAAGATCGAGGACTGCTCGCTGCACCGCTTCGAGACCGCCACCGGCCTCAAGCTGATGGATGATAACGGCATCAAGGACGAGCTGCCGCCGATCACGACGTTTCTCAACCGGCTGCTGGCCCTTACAATCGAGCTGCAGGGCATCCTCTTCACCTCCTTCGAACAGCTTCTGGATGCGAAGGTGTCGGGCGCGATCGCCAGCGGAGTCTACGACGTCGGCCTCGAAACGCTGACGGCGGAGAGCTTCGTCGTCACCGATCGCACGACGATCTATACGCATCCGGCATCGGGCGCGCAGACCTGTCTGCTGACCATCACCAAGCGCGAACGCAACCGTCCGCTGTCGCTCGACGACGCGCTTGGCTGGCTCGATGATCGTGGTGCGAAGCTGCTCGTCAACGAGCGTTCCGGCCGAGCCGCCGTGCAGATTCCGGCGCCGTCGCTCATGCTGGACGACGGCGAGATCGAACGTCGCGTTCGGCTGATCCGCCCTATGGAGCATCATCATGCTTCCTTGAAGTCGATGGCGGAAAGCCATTGGCAGGAAGCCGACCGCAGCACGTTCGCCACAGCCTGGACCCGTGAACTCGGCGACGTGCCTTCCTTCAGCGAGAGCACGATCCACATCGTCGCGGGATTGCTGTTGCCGGTGTGGAAGCGCCTGCCGAACGAGTCGACCCGCGTCTATCGGCTTCAGACCGACGATGGCGAGCGCATCATCGGCCGCCGCGTTTCTCCGGCCTGGGCTGCGAACGCCGCGTCGACCGGCACGGCCGATCTGACGGCCGACGCCGCCTATGCCGCCCTCATCGACGGGCGGACGATCCTCGACCTCGCCGAAGGGCTCCAGCTCCGTCGCGTTCGTGTCATGGGCGCGAGCCGCATCGAGCTGTCCGGCTTCACGGAGGCTATGCGCGACCGCCTTCGCGCCTACGGCCTCTTCACCGAGATCATCTCCTGGTCGCTGCGGTTCTTCGTGCCGATCGACAGCACGGGGCCGACCGTGCTCGGCAGGCTGCTCGACACCTATCCGGTGGCGCGCATCGGCGAGCGGGAGGCAGCGTGATGGCCCGCCGCGACGCTTCCGATCTCGCATTCCGTCTCGGCCGCCAGGCCGAGGCGGTGTGCAAACGCTATCTCGGCGCCGGCCGCAGGCAAGGCAACTACTGGCAGGTTGGCGATGTTCGCAACACGCCGGGTAAGTCCATGTTCGTGCGCCTGAAGGACACCGCCAAAGGCCCCGCCGGAAAATGGACCGACGCCGCGACGGGCGAATATGGCGATCTGCTCGACGTGATCCGTGAATCACTGGGCCTCATCGACTTCGCCGACGTTGCCGAAGAGGCCCGCATCTTCCTCAGCATGCCGCCTGATCCCGAACCAGCGCCGAGACAGCACGCTCGCAGGCCAGCACCATCGGGGTCTGCCGAGGCCGCACGCCGGCTGGTCGCCATGTGTCAGCCGATCGGCGGCACGCTCGTAGAGGCGTATTTGCGTGGACGCGCCATTACGGCTTTGCACGGATGCGCGAGCCTGCGTTTCCATTCCCGGTGCTACTATCGCCCGGACGAGCACAGCCCGACCGAGACCTGGCCGGCCATGGTCGCCGCCGTCACCGATCTCTCCGACCGGATCACCGGCGCGCATCGGACCTGGCTCGCCCCGGATGGTTCCGGCAAAGCGCCGATCGACATTCAGCGGAAAGCATTGGGCGACCTTCTGGGGCACGCGGTCCGCTTTGGGCTCTCCGGCGACGTGCTGGCGGCCGGCGAAGGCATCGAAAGCGTGCTGTCGACCCGTGAGGTCATGCCCGGCATGTCGGCGGCGGCGGCACTATCCGCAGCACACCTCGCCGCCATCCAGTTTCACGATGCGCTTCGCCGGCTCTATGTCGTCCGCGACAATGATCGCGCGGGGGACGGTGCACGAAACACGCTGATCGAACGAGCGAACGCGGTCGGGATCGAGGCGATTGCCCTGTCACCCATTCACGGGGACTTCAACGAGGATCTCCGCACCTGCGGCCGTGACGCGCTGATGGCGCATATCCGGGTGCAGCTCGCACCGCAGGACGTCGCCCGCTTCATGCTCCTGGCGGCGTAGACCGGCGGCTGAACGGCGGCGGCGCGCGGCCGCCATCATGCTCGCATGGATGCCCGATCTTTCGAAGAGGACCGCGCCTCGGCCTTCGAAAGGGCGATCGGCCCACGAGCGGTTCGGACAGGCAATGCCTGCGGCCGACTATTTTCCGGCGGCGCGTACCGCGCCGTTCCATCGCGAAACAAAATAGCCGGCCTCCGGCATCCTCCGCGTTCGCTCCGGCCCGGCGCGCGCGCCGGGTGCAGGTCCGTTCCGCCCGTGGGCTCCGTCGCCATGAAGGCCGCGACGGTCGCGGTCCAGCCAAAGGAGCATTCCATGACCGAGCACGACGACTACGAACCCCATCACGAATCGTCCCCTACCGATCACGTCCTCAGCGAACTCCAGCTCCACGGCTACCGCCCCTTCGCCGACGAGCCCGACCAGCGTCTCCTGCCAGACGGCAATCTGGTCGCAGGCGCGATCGCCGACATCTTCGACGCCCTGATCTCGACCCTGGAGGACACCCGCCTCGAACCCGACCTCGACGATCTCCTCTGGTCGACCGTCAACGTCTTCCACCGCGCCACCGAGAGGATCGCCCGCGAACTCGACGACAACGAGCAGGCCCAGAAGCGCTCGCAGCGGCAACAGGACGGCAGCGAGGTGAAGTCGGTCGAACTCGAGCGCCAGATCGCCGAGGGCAAGACGCTCATTGAACGGCAGAACGCTTTCGAGCTGATGCGCGACCAGGCCGCCGAGCACTACGAACGCCAGATTGGAAAACCGTGGCTCCCTCGCACCGGCTCAAAGGTCAACCACCGCAACCTGACCTCCGCGATGATCGATAGCCGCGACTTCCTCATGGCCAAGAAACGCGCCGAGCAGGAAGTCCTTCTCCCTCCCGGTCCGAAGATCGTCGTCACCGGCGGACTGGACTTCAACGACCACCGGCTGATCTGGGCCAAGCTCGATCAGGTGCATGAGAAGCACTCGGACATGGTGCTGGTTCACGGCAAATCGCCGAAGGGCGCCGAAAAGATCGCCTCGCTCTGGGCGAAGAACCGCAACGTCCCGCAGATCGGCTTCGCACCCGACTGGACCAAACATGGCCGGGCAGCGCCCTTCAAACGCAACGACGAGATGCTCGACATCGTGCCGAAGGGCGTGATGCACTTCCCCGGCACGGGCATCAACGACAACCTCGCCGACAAGGCCAAGAAGCTCGGCATCCCGGTCTGGAAATTTGGCGGCGCGTAAGCGCCGCCGCACCATCGCAAGAATGGCACGATGCGGGTATTCTCGCCCCGACGAATACCAACATCGACAGGATAGGCACATTCAGATCGGAGGCATTTCTGAATCTCGACATCGATCTTCCATTGCGCGCCACACCGCTCGTTATCCCTTGGCCATCACCCGGCTTGCCGGGAGGGTTCCTGCAATTCGACGACCCTGAAGCCTGGCGGAGTTTCATCGTCAACTTGGGGATCGACGACCGCGTGCCCGACATCGTTCGGGCAAAATTCGCGCGGGCGCAGACGCTCTATCTGATGGGCTGGATCGATCTCGACGTGCTGAAGGCGGGCGAGCTTGCCGCACTGATCGCCCTCGAACTGACGCTGATGGATCGATACGGCGACCAGATCCCGAAGAAAAGGCGATCGTTCGCGACGCTCCTCACTCACATGGCGGATGTCGACGGGCTGACCGATGGCAACATCCCGATGATCCTTCGCACCGGCGGAACAGCGATCGGGTTCGTGACGGGCCAGGCGAAGCCGAGCTTGAGCCAACGCCGCAATTCCATGGCGCACGGCGATCCCTTCGACGGACTGCCGGTGGGGGGGCTCCTTGAGCTGGTACGCGACCTCATCAACTACGCCTACCGAGACTTCATCGCGAACGCGCCGCCGAGGCTAAGCCATGAGTCTCCCGGTTAACGGAACTCGTTCGGCTCATAGGCCGAGTACCACCCCCGCTTCATGTCGCTGATCCTTGGTCCAGCCGATGGCCTGTCGCCATCAACCCGCAAGGGGTCGGACTACGCGTAGCGTGCCGCCGCGCCGGCTTTACCGGCGCGGTGATTGCGGCCATCGGCCGAACACATCGGGCGCCTGTCAGCGGGGGATGGTCCTCCGCTCGGAACAGGAGCCGGACCGATGTCCTTCACCGACGCGCACGCCTTCGCCTTCAGCCTCGCCACCAGCCTGATGGTCGCCATCGTCATATTCCGCGCTGGCGACGGCACCCTCTCAGTCACCCCCGCCACCGAATTCGACGGCGACGACTCGCAAATCGTCCACGAAATCGATCCTTTCGCCCCATGACGGGGCGAAGATCGCCACTGCCGCAGCGGAAACCTTGCCGGTTTCCGCTCCCGCCAGCGATCATCTTTTGCTATGCTCGGCACCGCGCCGTGGTGGTGGTGGAGGCGCAACCGTTCGAGCATTGCTTACGGAGACACCACCATGATCTTTATCGGCATCCTTCTCTCCATTGCAGCCATCGGCTTCTTCTGCTGGCTGCTGTTCACGCTCGCCGTATTCGCCTTGCCATTCTTTGCGGGCGTGACCGCCGGAATGTGGGCCTATGACACTGGCGCCGGCTGGCTCGGCGCGATCATCGTCGGCGCACTTGCTGCCGGGCTAACCTTCGGCATCGGCCAACTTCTGCTTGTCTTCGTGCGGCCGCTCTGGGCACGTATCGCCATCGCGCTGGCCTTCGTCGCACCGGCGGCGATCGCCGGCTACCACGCCACGCATGGCATCGTGAAACACACCATGCCGTCGGAAGGCTGGCAGCTCATCTTTTCCGTTGTTGGGGCCATCGCGGTCGGTGTCACCGCCCTGATGCGGATGGTTGCAATGGCCACGCCCGGTTCGACCGGACAGGGCCTGGCACGGGGTTGAACCTCACGACGCGGCCAGGGCAGACCGCGAGGTGATTGTGACCTTACGATTCCCATCATCGTGGGTGTCGGCAAACGCCTTGATGACACTGACCAGCAGTGGAGCCGGACACGCGCAACCGCGTTGGAGAAGGCTGTAAAGTCAGGCGGCGCACGAAACTCGGCCAACATCAGGGCGTCGCCGTCCGTGTCTTTGAGCAATGTAGTCGGCAACAGCGTTCGGACTTTCATGGGGCCTGCACGAAGGAAAGATCGCCGTCGGCGACGTCGTTGCCGGGTCTTGGCGGTTATGACGGTGTCGCCTGGTTCTCCGTTGATGCATCTCTGTCAGGTAGACCGCTCCAAAACGGCCTCTTCAATGGACTGATCTGGCCGAAGGTCGGCTGCGCCTCGATCGCCTATGCCGCAACGGCGCGTCTCGACTTTCTTCCCCTGCCGGCTGCGCCGTCATTCCTCGCGGGACAAGAAAGCCGCGCCTGCGCCGTCCTCCGCGTTGCTCCGGTCGCAAGCGATGCCGCGTCGATCGCCTCCGGCCCACCGATCGCCATCGAGGCCGCAATGGTGCGGGCTCGGAACAGAGTTCAAGGAGAACTATCATGGCGACCATCGGCACCTTCAAGAAGACCGGCAACAACGAGTTCACCGGCGAAATCGTCACCCTCTCGCTCCAGACCAAGAACGTCCGCGTCGTGCCCGAGGCCAACCGCTCCGGCGACAACGCCCCCAGCCACCGCGTCTTCGTCGGCCGGGTCGATTATGCGTAGCGCGGGATTATGCGGAGTCGTTTGCTGGTAGCCGCGGTTTTCAAGGGCTTTTGCGGCTGTGTCGCTCCGCATAATCCCGTGGAGAGAAGCCGCGGCGCCTCGCGCGAGGCGAGGC